>Ga0209127_100009_pt1 | contig 846354 bp, 742 predicted proteins | sample LakSupMetagenome_FD_187469 | JGI IMG/M metagenome (GOLD analysis project Ga0209127, IMG submission 187469) | Freshwater microbial communities from Lake Superior, Canada - Sta WM archaea (SPAdes) (version 2) | ecosystem: Environmental > Aquatic > Freshwater > Lake | place: Lake Superior, Canada... | reverse complement strand
AGAGTTTCACGGCGAACCCCGCAACCGCCACGACGCAGGTTGCCCGCAGCGAAGCGGAGGGTCGCGGACATTCGGGTCGCCTTCTTTGATCTGACCTTTCTTGGCGAATCAAGAAAGGGCAGTCGGCTGCCGGGCCGAGACCCGGCCTCTGTCGCCAGAGGCGCGACAGAGTCAAAAAGGAAGCTCAGGCAGCCAGCCTGAACCGCTCCACCACCCCCCCAAACCCCCTCTCCAGATCCGCAATCAAATCCAAAGGATCCTCCAGCCCCACATGCAACCGCACCACAGGCGCAGTCCCCGTCCACACACTGTGCTCCCGCAACCGCTCAGGCTGCGCCACCAGCGCCAGGCTCTCGTACCCGCCCCACGAAGCCCCCTGCGCAAACTGCCGCAACGAGTCAACGAACACGGCGCCGGCACCGGCGTCCACCCCTTCGGCAAACGCGAATGACACCAGCCCGCTGGCCCCGCTGAAGTCCCGCTTCCACAGCGCATGGCCGGGATCGGACGGCAGGGCCGGGTAGAAGACGCGGCCGACCTGGGGCTGCTGCTCCAGCCACTGGGCGATTTCGGTGGCGTGGCGCTGGTGCTGGGCCAGGCGCACGGGCAGGGTGCGCAGGCCGCGCAGTGCCAGGTAGGCGTCGTCGGCGCCTATGGTCAGGCCCAGGGCCTCGTAGGCGGTGGATATCTTTTTGGACAGCGCGGGGCCGTCGGTGATGACGATGCCCTGCATCACGTCGGAGTGGCCGGCGATGTACTTGGTCGCGGCCTGGATGGAGAGGTTGGCGCCGTGCTCCAGGGGCTGGTAGAACCAGCCGCCGCTCCAGGTGTTGTCGGTGGCCACGGCAATGCCGTGCTGGCGCGCCACGGCGGCCAGGGCGGGCAGGTCCAGCACCTCGTAGAGCAGGGAGCTGGGCGATTCCAGGTAGACCAGGCGGGTGTTGGGGCGGATTTTGCCGGCCAGATCGTCGCGCGAGGGCGAGAAGTACTCCAGCGTGATGCCCAGGCGCTGCAGCAAGGTGGCGTCCACGCGGCGCACGGGAGAGTAGACGCTGTCGGCCACCAGGGCATGGTCGCCGGGCGAGAGCAGGGCGATGAGCACCAGGGTGATGGCGGACAGGCCCGAGGGCGTGAGAAAGGCGCGGTGCCCGCCCTCCAGCGCGACCACGGCGTCTTCCAGCGCGCGGTGCGTGTCCAGGCCGTGGCGGCCGTAGGAGGCCACGCGCTCGCCGGCCTCGCGGCGGTGGTGCAGGTCGGCGTAGGCGGCGCTGTCGGCAAAGCGCACGGTGCTGGTGCGCACCACGGGCACGTTGACGGGGCCGGAGCCGCCCTGCAGCGGCGGCGTGCCTGCGTGCAGCAGGCGGGTCGACGGGCCCAGGGGCCGTTGCTTGTCTTGGGGGGTGCTCATGCCACGGCCTCGCTGGGACGGAAGTAGGTGGCGTTGTAGTTCTTGACTTCGCCGGTGTCGGGGTCGATGGCCACGCGGCCGCTCAGGGTTTCCAGCGGCTGGCCGTAGAGGTGGAAGTGCAGCGTGGGCTGCTCGCCCACGACGGCAATGCTGTGGATGTCATCGGGCAGGAAGGCGATGGAGGCGCCCGGCTGCACGGTGAATTCGCGCGCCAGGTGGATGCTGGCGCGTGCGGGGTCGCTGCGGTCGTCCGTGCGTTCGTAGAGGCGGTTGAGCTCCTGGCCTTCGACGGCAACGATCACGGCCCAGGTCGTGTGGTTGTGCGGCGCCGTGGTCTTGCCGGGGTTGATGGAGTTCAGGTACAGGGCCAGGCCCGCATCGCCATCGGCCGGGTTGAGGCGGTAGCGCGTGGAGGCACCCACGCCCTCGGTCTGCGCGGGCGGGGGGAAGTCCGCGCGGCTGAACAAGGCCTTGTGCGCGGCCAGCTGCTCCAGGCGTGTGGTGATGGCCGACAGGATGCTGCGGTCGGGCGCGCCGGCCTGCAGCAGCTGGCGCACGTCGGCCAGGGCCGCGTCCACGGCCTGGCGGCGCAGGGCGGCGGCGTCTGTATGGGTGCCTGTATCTGCGCCTGTGCCGGCCGGGGTTTCAGTCGTTGTTTCTGCGGTCATGGGGATGTGCTCCTGAAGGTGGGGGATCAAAGGGCAAAGCGCAGGCTGTTGAAGGGCAGCGGCGTTGTGGCCGGGGCGGCTGGCGCAGGCCTGGGCCGGGCGCCATCGCCCAGGGCGCGCTGCAGGAATTCGCGCGTGCGCTCGCTGCGCGGGCTGCCGAAGATCTGGGCGGCCGGGCCGTGCTCGACGATGCGGCCGGCCTCGGTGAAATAAACCTGGTCGCTGACCTCTTCGGCAAAGCGCATTTCGTGCGTGACCAGCACGCAGGTCATGCCGTCCCTGACCAGGTCGCGGATCACGGTCAGCACCTCGCCCACGGTCTCGGGGTCCAGGGCCGAGGTCACTTCGTCGAACAGGATCAGCTCGGGCCGCATGGCCAGGGCGCGCGCAATGGCCACGCGCTGCTGCTGGCCGCCGGACAGCTCGCCGGGGTAGGCGGATTCCTTGTGGTCCAGGCGCACCTTCTGCAGCAGGGCGCGGGCCTCGCGCTCGGCCGTGGCGCGGTCGCGGCCGACCACGCGCGTGGGGGCGATGACCAGGTTCTCCAGCACCGACAGATGGGGGAACAGGTTGTACTGCTGGAAGACGAAGCCCACGCGCTTGCGCAGGGCGATCAGCTCGGCCTCGGTGCGCAGCTGGTCCACGCGCGTGCCCGCCACCGAGATGGCGCCGCGCTGGGGCCGCAGCAGGCCGGTGATGCAGCGCAGGATGGTGGACTTGCCCGAGCCCGAGGGCCCGATGATGGTCACCGCCTCGCCGCGCCGCACCTGCACGTCGATGCCCTTGAGCACCTGGTTGTCGCCAAAGGACAGGTGCACATCCTGCAGATGGACCAAGGCGGGCGCCGTGCCTGCGGGGGCATCGGCCGTGGCGAGTTGGGAGAGAAAGGAGTCAGTGGCGTTCATGGCGTCGCTCCAATGCCCGGGTTGCCCGGGCGATGGGATAGCAATAGGCAAAGAAAAGCGCGAGCAGCGTGAAGTACACAAGGATGGTGAAGTCCGTGCGTGCCACGGTGTTGCTGGCGATCTGGGCGGTGTCCACCACGTCGTGCACGCCCACCAGCGAGGCCAGCGAGGTGCTCATGGTGATGCTGGCGTACAGGTTCATCCACGGCGGCAGCATGCGGCGCACGCACTGCGGCAGCACGATGAGGCGGAAGATCTCGCTGCGGCGAAAGGCCAGCGACTGGGCCGCCTCCCACTGCGCGCTGGGAATGGACTGGATGGCGCCCCGGAAGATCTCGGCCACGTTGGCGCTGGTGGGCAGGGCCAGGCCCAGCACCACCTTGACCCAGTCGGGGAACGGAAAGGTCCAGCCCACCAGCTTCAGCTCGAACGGGAACACATAGGTGGTGAAGTAGATGAGCACCAGGATGGGCGCATTGCGAAACAGCTGCACATACCAGCGCACGCCCGTGCGCACGGCCGGCGTGGGCGACAGCGACAGGGCGCCCAGCATCAGGCCGGCCACGGTGCCGATGGCCACGGCCAGCACGCTGATCTCGATGTTGACCAGGAGGCCGCGCAGCAGCGCGGGCAGCCATTTCCACAGGTGCACGAAGGCGGGCGGGGCGCTGTCCGTAGCGGCCCAGCAGGCACACAGGGCCAGCAGTGCGGCGCCTGCGATCAGCCAGGGGCTGCGCGCCGCGCGCAGCAGGGCGGCGGGCAGCGGACGGGGCGCGGCGCCGGTGTTCAGGGTGGCTTCATTGGCCATAGCCGGGCATCCTCAGGTGTTGTTCCAGCCAGCGGCCCGCCAGGCTGACCAGCCAGGTCAGCAGGCCGAACCACAGCAGGATGAGCAGCAGCAGCTCCAGCACGTTGTCGCGCTGCGACCAGATCATGATGGACTCGTAGGTCACGTCGCCCACGGCGATGGCCGAGGCCACGGCCGTCATCTTCACCAGGTCCACCAGGTTGTTGGTCAGCGAGGGCAGGGCAAAGCGCACGGCCAGCGGCAGCTGCACGCGCACCAGCAGCTGGCGCTGCGAAAAGCCCAGCGAGCGCGCCGCCTCCAGCGTGGTGGCGGGCACGGCCTCGATGCCGGCGCGCAGCGCCTCGGCATGGAACACGCCCTTGTGCAGCGAGACCACGATCACCACCCAGACAAAGGGCGTGAGCGGGTTGTTGCCCGCGCCCCAGTCGCGCAGCTGCTGGGTGATCAGCATGTTGAGCACCAGGAAGGCGCAGTACAGCTGCACCAGCGTGGGCGTGTTGCGCGTGACCTCCACAAAGGCGCGCGCAGGCCGTGCCAGCCAGGCGCGGCCCGAGGTCAGGGCCGCCGCCAGCGCCACGCCGGCCGCCAGGCTGCCGGCAATGGTCAGCAGGGCCAGCTGCACGGTCACGAACATGCCGCGCACAAAGGCCTGGCGCTCGGCCACGTCCAGCACGAAGGCGTAGTTCAGGCCCAGGCCCTTGAGCGCTTGCACGCCCTGGGCAAGCAGGCTGTCGTTCATGGCACGGCCTCCAGGGCGGCCGGCTGTGCATGCGCTTGCGCTTGCGCAGCGGGGTCTTTCAGCGCGGCCACGGCGCGTGCGATGCGGGCCGTGGCCTCGGCCAGCACCTCGTCGCTGGCGGCGGTGGAGATGCGGAAGTACGGCGACAGGCCGTAGGCCCCGCCATCCACGGCGGCCACGCCTTCGGACTCCAGCAGCCATTCGGTCAGGTCGGTGTCGCTGGCGATGGGCTGGCCGTCCGGGCGCAGGTGGCCTATCAGCGCGCCGCAGTGCACAAAGGCAAAGAACGATCCGCCCGGCGGCAGCAGGGCCAGGCCCGGCACCTGGGCCAGCGCCTGGGTGACCCGTTGCGCGCGCCGCGCATAGGCGTTGCGGGCCTGCTGCACAAAGCTCTGGTCGGGCGACTGCAGCGCCGCCGCGGCTGCGGCCTGGGCCACGGAATTGGGGCCTGACGAGGCCTGCGACTGGATCACCACCATGGCCTGCACCAGCGCGGCCGGGCCTGCGCCCCAGCCGATGCGCCAGCCGGTCATGGCATAGGTCTTGGAGACGCCGTTGACCAGCAGCGTGCGCTCGCGCAGGTCGGGGGCCACCGCCAGCCAGTGCGCGGGGGCTTGGGGCGTGAACCAGATGTGCTCGTACAGCTCGTCGAGCAGCACCAGCACCTGCGGATGAAGGCGCAGCACCTGGGCCAGGGCGGCCAGTTCCTCGCGGCTGTAGACGGCGCCCGAGGGGTTGCCCGGCGTGTTCAGCACCAGCCAGCGCGTGCGCGGCGTGATGGCGGCCTGCAGCGCGGCCGGCGTGAGCTTGAAGCCCTGCTCAATGCCGCAGTCCACGATGACCGGCGTGCCGTCGTTCACGCGCACGATGTCGGGAAACGAAGGCCAGTACGGCGCCGGCACGATGACCTCGTCACCCGCATCCAGCGTGGCCGCCAGCGCGTTGTAGATCACCTGCTTGCCGCCGTTGCTGACGATGATCTGCCCGGCGTCGAAGTCCAGCCGGTTCTCGCGCCGGTACTTGGCGCTGATGGCCTGGCGCAGCGCGGCCGTGCCGGGCGTGGGCGTGTACTTGGTTTCGCCACGGGCCAGGGCCGCGATGGCGGCCTGCTTGATGGGCTCGGGCGTGTCGAAATCGGGCTCGCCCGTGGTCAGCGCAATGATGTCGCGGCCCTGGCGGGCCAGGGCCGTGGCCCGCGCGCTGGCCGCGGCATTGGGCGAGAGCCTGACGCGCTGCACGCGCTGCGAAAGGGGAAAGGGCGTGGTCATGGCGTGGGGCCTTCCTGGAATGCGGCGGCTGGCGTTGGAGAAACCTGCGGCAAGTCGTGCGGCAAATCGTCCGGCAGGGCTTGCAGCACCTTGCCGGGATTGAGCAGGCCCAGCGGGTCGAAGGCCTGCTTGAGACGCCGCATGAGCTGCAGCTCCACGGCGCTCTTGTAGCGGGGCAGCAGGTCGCGCTTGGTCTGGCCCACGCCGTGCTCGGCGCTGATGGAGCCGCCGTGGGCGTGCACGCTGTCGTGCACCACCTCGTGGATGGCGTCTTCCTGGGCAAACAGCTGCGCGGGCGTGCTGTCCGGCGCGTGCGACACGTTGTAGTGCAGGTTGCCGTCGCCCAGGTGCCCGAAGGCCACGGGCCGCACGGCGCCAAAGCGCGCCTGCAGCAGCGCGGCCGTGGCCGCAAGAAAGTCGGGGATGCGCGAGATGGGCACCGACACGTCGTGCTTGATGTTGCGGCCGTCGCGCCGCTGGGCCTCGCCCAGGGCCTGGTCGCGCAGCCGCCACAGGGCCTGGCTTTGCTGCAGGCTCTCGGCAATGGCGGCATCGGTGACCAGGCCGTCCTCGAAGGCCTGGCCCACCACGCACTCGAAGCGCTGGCGCGCATGGTCCTCGCCCTCGCTGTCGGACAGCTCGATCAGCGCAAACCAGGGCGCGTTGAGCGCCAGCGGTATCGGCTGCTCGGGCACATGGCGGGCTATCAGGCCCAGGGCCGTGTCCGACATCAGCTCGAACGCCGTCAGGCTGGCGCCGAAGCCCGCCCGCGCCTGGCTGAGGAAGGCCACTGCATCGCGTATGCAGCCAAAGGCCAGCAGGGCCGTGTGCTGGGCGCGGGGCAGCGGATGCAGGCGCAGCGTGGCCGCCGTGATGATGCCCAGCGTGCCTTCGCTGCCCACGTACAGGTCGCGCAGCGCATAGCCGGTGTTGTCCTTGCGCAGCCCGCGCAGGCCGTCCCAGATGTCGCCCTCGGCCGTCACCACTTCCAGGCCCAGCACCAGCTCGCGCGCGTTGCCGTAGCGCAGCACCTGGGTGCCGCCCGCGTTGGTGGACAGGTTGCCGCCAATGGTGCAGCTGCCCTCGGAGCCCAGGCTGAGGGGAAACAGCCGGTCCGCATCGCGCGCTGCCTGCTGCACATGGGCCAGCACGGCGCCGGCTTCCACGGTCAGGGTGTCGTTGTCGGTGTCTATGGCGCGCACGCGGTTCAGGCGCGCCAGCGACAGCAGCACGGCGTGGCCCGAGGCGTCGGGCGTGGCGCCGCCCATCAGCCCGGTGTTGCCGCCCTGGGCCACGATGGGCGTTCGATGGGCGCGGCACAGGCGCACCAGCTGCGCCACCTGGGCCGTGTCGGCAGGCCGTGCCACGGCCAGGGCCTGGCCCGTGAGGCGGCCATGCTGGTCGGTCAGGTAGCCGGCCGCATCGGCACCCGTGAGCACATGGGCATCGCCCAGGGCGTGGCGCAGCGCGGTGATGAGGTCGGCGGGGCCGGTGATGTGGCCGCTGGTGCTGGTGTTGGTGCTGGTGTGGGTGCTCATGCGGGCGCCTTCCTGAACTTGTCGTGCAGCTGGTGCAGCAGCGGCGTGGGCGTCATGCCGTTGCGCTGCTCCACCTCGATCAGCCAGCCCGTGCGGTGCCAGTCCTGCACGATGCGGTCGATGGCCGCCTGCGTGTCGGACTCGCCCTTGCGCAGCCAGATCACCGAGGGCGAGGGAATGATGTCCGCGGGCGAGACGATCTCGTAGTCCTTCCAGTCCGCATTGCTGGCCACGAGTTCGCGCAGCGTGGGGCTGACATGCACGGCGGCCGCGCAGTTGCCGCCCTTGAGGGCCAGCAGCGACTCGGGCTGGCCCCGGAAGGCCTTGATCTGGGCGCCGTATTGATCGGCCAGCGGCTTGGTGAAATTGCTGCCCTGCGACACGCACACGGGCTTGCCGCGCAGGTCGTCCCACTGGCGCACGCCGCTGCCCTTCTTGGCGATGGCGGCGCCGCCAACTTCCTCGAACGGCGTGGGCACGAAGGACAGGATCTCGCTGCGCTCCTGCGTCCACTGCATGTTGGCGATCAGGATGTCCACCTTGCCCTGCTGCAGGAACTGCACGCGGTTGGACGGCTGGACCTGCACGGTCTCCACCCCCACGCCCAGGCCCTTGGCCACGCCTTCGGACAGCTGCACGTTGTAGCCCACGTGCCTTTGCGTGACGGGATCGATGGTGCCGAACGGCGGCCCCGAAAGCATCACCCCCACCACGATCTTGCCGCGCTGCTTGATGCGGTCCAGCGTGGCGTCGGCATGGGCTGCCAGGGCCGTGAGGGCGAGCAGGGCCACCAGTGCGGTGCGAGTCGGCTTCATGGCTTGGCTCCCTTGGCGGCGGGCTGGGTTGCCTGCGTCGCCTGCACTTGTGCCTGCGCTGCCGCATACACCGCGAAGTCGTAGGGCGCGCGGTCGAACTGGCCCTTCAGCGCGCGCTCGTGGCGCTCGGCGATCCAGGTGTCGGGCACGCCGCTGGCGCGGGCCACCTTGAGCAGAAAGCCCGTGCGGTGCCAGTCCTGGATGGCCTTGTCCACGAAGGCCTGGGTATCGGCCTCGCCGCGGCGCGTCCACACCACGGTGGGCGAGGGAATCAACTGGTCCTGCGTGCCCAGCTCGAAGTCCTTCCACTCGGCTGCATTCGGGCCGGTGAGCTTTTCATAGAGCGCGGGCTGGATATGGACCGAAGCCGCGCAGGTGCCGCCCTTGAGCGCCAGCAGCGACTCGGGAATGCCGCGCAGGCCCTTGACCACGGCGCCATAGCTCTCGGCCAGGGGCTTGGCGAAGTTGCTGCCCTGCGACACGCAGGCCACCTTGCCGCGCAGGTCTTCCCAGCGCTTGATGCCGCTGGCCTTGGCCACCAGGGCGCCGCCGCCGATCAGGTCATAGGGCGTGGGCGCGAACGAGAGGATCTCGCTGCGCTCCTGCGTCCACTGGATGTTGGCGATCAACAGGTCCACCTTGCCGCTTTGCAGGAACTGCACGCGCGTGGAGGCCGTCACGGGAACCGTCTCCAGCGGCACGCCCAGGCGGCGCGCGATGTCGGCGGCCAGCTCGGTCTGGTAGCCGCCGGTCTTGCCGGTGGTGGGGTCCAGCACGCCGAACGGCGGGCTGGCGCCATCAATGCCCACGGACAGCTTGCCGCGTTGCTTGATCTTGTCCAGCGTGGCATCGGCGTGGGCGGCACCGGCGCCCAGCAGCAGGGCCAGGGCGGCGGCAAGGGGGGGAAGAAGGCGGGGCATGCGTGAATCCATCAGGGAACGGAAGGCCCGGCCCCGTCTTGCGGGGCCTGGGCCTGGGTGGTCGGAAAAAAAAGCAGGGGTGGACCGCCGTGGCGGTCGGCGGTCAGCTGGCGGACTTGAACTTGGCCTGCAGCTCGGGCAGCAGCGGGTTGGCCGGCTCGATGCCCACGCGCTTTTCGGCGGCGATCAGCCAGCCCGTGCGGTGCCAGTCCTGCACCACCTTGTCCACGGCGGCGATGGTGTCGGCCTCGCCCTTGCGGGTCCAGACCACGGAAGGCGCGGGCAGCACCTCGCTGGCGATGGGGGCCGAGTACTGCGCCCACTCGGGGTTGCTGCGCAGCAGCGGGTAGATCAGCGTGCTGTCATGCACGGCGGCCACGCAGTTGCCGCCCTTGAGCGCCAGCAGCGAGTCCGACGAGCTCTTGTAGCCATGCACCTGGGCGCCGTACTCGCTGGCCAGCGGCTTGGCAAAGCTGCTGCCCTGGGACACGCACACGGGCTTGCCGCGCAGGTCTTCCCACCTGGCAATGCCGCTGCCCTTGCGCACGGCGGCAATGCCGCCCACGCGGTAGAAGGGCGTGGGCGCGTAGCCCAGGGTCTCGGCACGGTCGGGGTTCAGCTCCATGGAGGCGATCAGCAGATCCACCTTGCCGGCCTGCAGGAACTGCACGCGCGTGGCGGTCTGCACCTGGACCAGCTCGGCCTCCACGCCCAGGCCCTTGGCCAGGGCGCGTGCCAGCTCGGGGTTCCAGCCCACGAGCTGCTGGGTGGACGGGTCGATGGAGCCGAAGGGCCCGCCATTGACCAGCACGCCAATGGTGACCTTGCCGCGCTGCTTGATCTTGTCCAGCGTGGCATCGGCCCGGGCCTGGGTGCAGGCCAGGGCCAGCGCGGCGGCGATGAAGGTCAGGGATGCGGAAAGGGTGGCGCGGGTCTGGCGGCGCAGGGTGGGGCTTGTGTGCATGGCGGGAGCGGGGCGGTCGGGACGAACGAAAGATGCGTACGCCCGCATCTTCTGGCCGCCCTTGACCCACGGCAACAAAGCTTTGGGAGCATGTTTATGCGCTTTGCGTCGCTGCATCAGGGTGATCACCAGGGGAATGTGGGCCCGAGACAGGGCGGGTCGATGGTGTAATCGCGACGGCCGGGGTGCTGCGCCCACCGGCACCTCCCAGCGAGCCCTCTTCCATGCACCAAGCCCTAGCGTCCCTACTCGCCCCTCTCGCCTGCGCCGCCCTGCTGTGTGCCAGCCCCGTGGCCTGGGCCGCCAATCCCACCAGCTCGGGCAATTGCGAGGAAAGCTCCACCAACATGTCCGAGGTGCGCGCCTGCCTGCACGAGCAGAACGTGGCCATGGTCAAGGCCGCCTATGTCTCGCTGTCGCTCAAGCTCAAGGCGCGCATGCCCCAGGCGTCGGAAGAGCTGGAAGTGGCGCAGAGAAACTGGGTGCAGCACGCACGCAGTGCCTGCGAGTTCCTCTCTGAATTCAATTCGGCCAGCTTTGCCAAGGACGATGCGCGCGCCAACTGCTGGAGCGACTTCGCCCGCGCCCGCGCCAAGCAGCTCAAGTCCTGGGAAATGCAGCTGGACAAGAAGCCCTGAGACCTGTCGCAGACGAATGAGGCCCTGGGGTTGACTTCTTGCATGGCGAGCGGCCGACAAGCTGGCGACTGGCGTGGATTGGATCGACCCGAAGCGGCCGCTCAACACGCTCGCGAGCAATGGAATCGATCTTATTGCTGCAAGCTCGTCGAGCCGTGATGTTCACGGCATGGGCCTGAAGTTGATGTATATGACGGGTGGGACCCTATTTTCCGCGTCAAGCGGAATGGAGCCAGCCTTGCTTACAGCATTTTGCGCTGCCATGTCCCAAACCGGGTTGCCGCTGCTTTTGACTACCTCGATATTTATTATTTTTCCGTCAGGTTGGGTGGTAATCTTGATTTCTACAGATGGATTGCCTTCAATTGGCTCAGTTGGTGCAATGTGTGGTTGAATTGCTTTTCGTATTTTTTGGGAATAGGTTTGAGGCACCTTTCTCTCAAGAGTAAAACGATAAGGGGCCGTTACACAACTATCAATACTCTTTCCAGAGGCTGTTTTGGCCGATTGGAATTTTGATCTCTTTACCGCATCAATGGCGGAAGCATCAAGCTCCGCGCTCCCTGAACTCTTTTCGATAGCGATGTTTTCAACCTTGCCGTCAGCTCGCACGCAATAGCTTAAGTGAGCGACGCCTTCGATACCATGCCGTCTGGCAGACATGGGATAAGCCGGCGCTGCCGAAGTCAAGGCAATTGCTTGTTGCTCGACAACATCGGAAGATGCGGCACACCCGGCCAACATCGTGGTAATCAGAAAAGATAAAATTGGACGCATGTCAGCTGAATATGGTTTGAACAGTAAGTTCGAATGATAAACTGGATGGCAGGTTTGTGCTGTATCTGAGTTCATGCATGGGTCATTTCGTACAGGGACGATTGCAAAACTGAAGTCCTCAAAGCCTTTACACGTGATAGATCGTTGCACAATCCGCTCGCGCTGCTTGAGTTGCTAACGCCCGGGTCTGGTGTGTACGCATTTATGGCTGAAAAATTTCTACGGTGGCGTCAGATATATGCTGAATACCTCAGCAGAAGCCGCCACACTTTGAACTGTGTTGGATTCCTGGGTGACGCAGGTCCGCTTAAGAGTTTTCCTGGTAGATTTGACATGCAATCAGACATTAACTTTCATCGCCACTTTGCCGTTCTTGCAGCGCTACTTGCCTTGACCTTGACTGAACGCTCGCCTGCTTTGGCACAAGGTCTGTTCCAGCTTTCACCCAAAACGAATGCAGAGACGATGAAGGCTGACGAGAGGGGTAAGCGACAAGCCCTTGTTGTCGCACTTGCAGAGCTGGAAATAAGGACTCATGCGAACGGTAATCTCTATCTTCCTCCCAACGCATTGATGACCCATGAGATGAATGAGTATTATCGGAAGATGGTGCGAGCAATAGAATTCTGTGGCTTCAGGTTCTTCCCCAAGGAAGGAGAAGTCAGCATCTATGGCAAAGGTGCGATGGCCATCTTCGTGGACAAACTAGGGAACCTGGTTGGGACTGAAGTAGTGGCTTCTTCCGGCAAGCAGTCATTAGACAGACATATGGCAGACATCGTGAAACTGGCGGCTCCTTTTGGCCAGCTGCCTGAGCGTGTTCTTGCGGCAGGCGACGAGCCATTTCACCTTGTCGTGGCACCAGTGATTTTTAACTTCTCAAGGAGCGAGCCAGATCGGGTGGTAGACGAGAGCGCAAGCTGCAGTGGCGGGTAGTTGCCTGGTCAAAATGCCGCAAAGACATTCTCCGGAGCAGTTTTGTGAATAACCTGGATTTGCCGGAAATAATGGTTTCAAGCCAGCTTTGTTTATCGCGGAGAAAATGGCGCGGAGGTCACCCGCTTCATCATCAAGCCGAAGCACTGCGAAACGGTCATCAAGAGACCATAGCTTGTCATCCCTTTCTGCCGGAATATGAAGACGTTTGCTCAAGCCACAAGCTGGGCCGCTTTGGGGTTAGTGCTTTGATAACGCAGCCTGGAGGGGGTAAGTTCACGGAGGGAGGCACCAACTTTGTCGCTCTGTCAGAGCAGATGGAGGCGGTCTCAGTGCCGGCGCGCAAGGTACTCCGTCCTGACCGGAGGGATCATTTGTGCAATCCCGGTACGCACGAAACCAAAGTGACATGGCTCGCGAGAGTGCCCGATGCAAGCGGCCTGAAAGCCCTTGCGGGCTGACCGGCATGCCTCTTTGTCACTGGTAGTTCAGCGTGAAGGTGGCCCTGCCGTTGGCCTGCCCCGTCGTGACTGCCGCAGCGGTCTGCACGTATTTGGCAGTCAGCGGGATCTTGAACTGGGCAACGCCCTGGACGATGGTTCCCGCACTCCATTGGTTGGTGTTGCCAGGCACGTTGGAGTCCGGGCCGTAGCCGAGAGCGGTGCCATCCTTCAGTATCTGTATGCCTATTCCGGTGGCAACTGGCTTGCCGTCTGGCGCGGTCTGGCTCAAGGTCAGGACGGTGCTCCGATTGCTGGTGTCGTTGGCATCGGTGAGCGTGATGTGGGGGCGCAGAACGCTTTCGGGCGCGCCGCCCTTGCATTCCAGCGTGATGTCGAAGTGTTGGGGGATGGAGGTGGATTGGAGGCCCGTGAACCGCAGGATGGGCACAGCGCCCATGGGTACGGAGATGGTCGAGGCGGCCACCGAGCAGGAGGGACCGACCACCACCTTGGTGCGGCCGGACAGGTTGACGTATCCTGCGATGCAGCTGGGGCACTGGAATCGCATCTCGACGTTCATCCCGGAGCCCGTTAGTGTGCCAGCGGAAACGCTGCCGGTTTTCACCAGCTCGATCCAGACATCCTGGGTGGATGAAACATTCCAGAAATAACCCAGCGCGCCCGAATTATTTTCTGATTCGGTGGTAATGGGCATGGTTCTGCCACTGGGAGCGCTGGGGCCGCGCCATGTTGCCCACCAGCGGATTCCAATGCCGGGAATATTGGTGCTGTAGACATTGTTGTATCCGGGCGTCTTGTTTCCGAATTGAACATTGGCAGCTACAACGGCTTTGGAAACATCGTACTCGAATGCCGTGTTCAGCACCGCTTTAAGATTAAATACGGTTGCCGTAGACTTCCATAGCGTCGATCCGTTGGAGTAATTTCCGGGTACTGTTATTTCCTCGGGCAGTGAAATGCTGGAACTGGTGGGGGAGAATACGCCCCCGGCAAAGGCATTGGTGTTCATCGTTGCCGCTGAAAAGGCGATGAGAAATGGAAGGGCGATCAATGCAAGGCGGCGTACTTGCAAGGGAAATGAGGGAGTGAAAGAAGAATGCATGATACTGATTCGGTCCATTGCTGAAGTATGATTCTCGAAAATATCACGCAATAGTTTTATTGAACTTTTGAGTGAATAATGAGGGGCTGGAAATGAAAGCATCGAATCATTCGATGGGTTTCCTCTTGGTATTTCGCACTCTACGCCGAAGATATGAGGTGATGCAATCAGACTGCTCTGAAAATGGAGCGTGGCTCAGTCAAAAGCCGCCCATGCACGCCATTCGTAGAGAGCAAGGCCTGCGTGTCACGGAGCTCGGGTGCGTGGGAGGTCGCGCAGACAAGCCCGGTCCAGTCCGCTCGCGGCCCCGGCGACTGTCGTGAGCGCGCCAGGCCGCTCAGTTGCTGAGAGGTGCGGTCGGAGAAGCGTCCCTGGCACCTCTGGTGGCTTGCCAGAGCGCATCGGCCAGGGCTGTGATCTCAGGGGCCAGGTGCAGGCGTTCCAGCCAGCGGTCCGCAATGCCGCTGGCGCCGTGGAGGGCTCCGGCCAACTGGCCCGTGATGGCTGCCGTGGTGTCGGCGTCATCGCCCAGGTTGGCGGCCTGCAGTACCGCGCCTTCAAAGCTGTCATGCCTCGCAAAGCACCACAGGGCCGCCTCCAGGCTGTCCACCACGTAGCCGCTGCCGCGAATCTGTGCGGCCGGCTTGTCGCGATAGTCGCCACGGGCAATCTCCCGCAGGCGCGGGCTGGCGCCGTCTTGCAGAACGCCGCCCAGGTCCAGAACCTGCGACCGGGGCAGTCCCTGCAGTGCCCGGCACAGCGCCACGGCGAACAGGCGGCAGGCCTGCAGGCATTCAGGTGCCGCGTGGGTAGTGCGTGAGCTGAGTTCAGCCATGCGCTGCACCAGGTCCTCGTCGGGGCCGAAGAACATGGGCACGGGTGCCAGCCGCATCAGGGAGCCGTTGCCGGCCTGGTCCGGGTCGGGCGACCCGGCCAGCGGATCGCCGGTGGCCAGGAAGCGCTGGATGGCCGCCCTGGTGGCCATGCCGATGTCAAAGCAGTTGCCGGTGGAACTCCAGTACCCCCATTCGTACCAGTTGGCATAGCGCGTCATCTGGTCCTGCGGGTCGCAACCGCCGCGCTGGAGCAGGCTTTCGGCCAGGCACAGGGCCATGGAGGTGTCGTCGGTCCACTTGCCTGCGGGCAGCGAGAAGGGGCCGCCGCCGACCATGTCGGTCAGCGGCGCAAAGCTGCCGCGCTGCTGGAATTCCAGCGTCGTTCCCACGGCGTCGCCACAGGCCAGGCCCAGCAGGGCGCCACGGTATCGGTCCAGCGTGTCCATGGCCATGCCTGTGCTCGCGCTCATGGTCGGTCAGGAGCGGTGCTGCGCAGCCGCGCGCGCACCTGCATGAGGGCAAAGCCCAGCAGGTTCAGGCCCTGCCAGCGCACGGGGTCGGTGGCGCGCACGTCGTCGGCGGCCAGGCCAATGCCCCAGATGGCGTCCACGGGGCTGGCTTCCACCAGCACGCGGTCGCCCGTGTTCAGCAGATAGCCGGCCAGGGCCGGGTTCTGGGAGAACTTGGCCTCGTTGGCGCGCACCACGATGCCCATGCGCGCGGCCACCCAGGCCGCTTCATCGAAGCCCTGGATGCCACGCCCCAGCTTCTTGGCCTCGCCCGGCGTGCGGCAGCGCACGATGGCCGCGTGCGCCGCCTCGTCGCCAAACAGCCGTGCCTTGCCCGCCATCATGAAATGCTCGGCAGTGGGGTAGTGCTGGCCATCGACCTCGAAGCCCGCCTCGAACCACTGGCTCATGCAGGTCTTGCCGATGGAGCCATCGGCCGCAGGCTGATGGCCCCAGAACGGTAGGAAGCGCGGGGTGAGGCCCTGGGCCATGGCGTTCTGGAGGTCTTGCAGGGAGTCGATGTGGTCTGTGGTGGTCATACGGAGTTCTCAGGTGCGCAATTCTTCCTGTCGAGCCGCACGTAGACGCGCTCCACGGGAGTCATGAGCATCGGATTTCCATCCTGGGCATGGGCCCGCTGCTCGGTGACGAAGGATGTCATGTCGATGACCTCCAGCAGTTCCTCCGTGGCGAAACGGCGTAGCAGCTTGCCACGCAAGCCCAGCTGGATGGCACGCAACGGCAGCTTGGCGCCGCTGGGGGCATGGTCCGGATCCCATTGCTGGCGCACTTCGGAGGTGGCCACCGCTTGCTGCCACTCGGGCAGGCCAGCGTAGAGCCGGGGGTTGAAGGTGGAAGGTACGGCGGCATCCAGCAGGCTCTCGAAGAAAGTCCGGCGTATGCGCAGGCCGAGGATGACTTCCTGGCCGGCCTTGGTCGCCCAGCCGCAGCGATACATCATCCAGAGGAAATTGGGCTTGATCCAGCTCATGCGCGTGAAGCTGAAGTCCGGGCCGCCGAACTGGCCATGCTCCAGCGCGTGAAGGCCGATGGCCGGGCGATAGGCCTGGTAGACCACCACGGTGGAGTCGTCGTAGTGGGCGAGGATGTGCTCTCCCTCGGAAGGCCAGGTGGCAGATTGCTGCAGGTAGGGTGCTGTTGCGAGATTCATGGTCTGTTCGTTGTCGCTGTCGCTGTCGTTGTCGTTGTTGTTGTAGGTGTTCTGAGGGTGCTGCGCCATGCTGCAGGGCCGGTCCTTCACACCACCAGGCAGCCCTGCCGGTCCGACAGGCCGATGGTGGCCTGCATGCCCGCCGTGAACTGCAGGTAGTCGGCCTCCATGCCGTCCGAGAAGATGACGCCATGGTCGGGCATGCGCGAGCGCAGGGTCAGCGGCTGGCCGGCGGTGACCTGGCCGTAGACCAGCTCGGCCGTGGAGGAGCGGCTGGGAAAGGGCTCGCGCACGGCGAAGTCCAGGCGTGGCGCATCCCAGGCGAAGGGCTGGTAGTCGAAGTCGGTGGACGCGCCGCGCACGGCGCGGGCAATGCCCATCGATCCCGTGACGATGCTCTTGATCCAGGCAGACGAGCCTAGCCCCGTGGCGACGATGAGGCCGGAGGACGACTGGGACTCCTGCCGGTCGCCCAGCGTGATGTCATACAGGGCCGAGGTATGGCTGCGCGGGCCGATGAACAGGTCGTTGGCGGCGCGCAGCACCTGGCCGTCGCTCAGGCGTGCCTCGGCCAGGGTGACGGCGCGCGTGGGGCGGCGGTTGGCGGCCACGTCGCCCAGCAGGGCGGCCAGGTCGGCGGGGGCGAAGGGCAGCAGCAGGCCGTCCCAGCGCGCGGGCTCGGGGTTGACGCCGATGAGCGGCTGGCCGTCCAGGTATTTCATGGTGTTGGCCACCATGCCGTCCTGGCCCAGTGCCACCACGATGTCGTCGGCGCCGAAGACGAAGTTGGGCACCAGGGCGCGGTCCACGATCTGGTAGCGGCCGCGTGCCTCCAGCGCCTGCACCACGGCCTGCAGGGCGGCGGCGTAGGCGGCGCTTTCGCGGAGGTAGTCGCCGAAGTCTGCACCCAGGTGCTCGATGTAGAAGCGCGCCTGGGACAGCGTGTGGTACCTGGCCACCAGCTCATCGAGCCGCGTGCGCCGCACCACCAGCACGGTCTTGCGTTCATTGGCGTTCACGGCGGCTCCTTGCGGGTTCGGGATCGGTCACGGCGGCTGCATGGCCTGCACCGGCGCCCATGAGCGACTGCAGCAGCTCGGGCGAGACGTTGAGCTGGCCGATGCGCTCGGCCTTCTCGGCAATGCCGCCAAAGGCCTGGGCGATGAGCTGGCCCGGCTGCATGCCCACGGCGGCCAGCGATTGCACGATGCGCGGGTCGGCCTTTTCCAGGGCCTGCATGACGGCGCCCACGCGGTAGGCCTCGGCCTCGGCCAGGGTGCGGCTGTTGGCGGCCTGGCCTTCGACGAAGTCGCGGCGGCTGGTCTCCAGCGCCACGTCGGCAGACATCTGTTCGGCGCGCAGCTCGTTTTCCTTGCGCATCTGGGCGGCCTTGGCTTCCAGCTGGGCCTCGCGGATCTGGCGCTTTTTCTTTTCCACGGCCACGTCGGTATCGAGCTCGTTCTGGCGGATGGCGCGCTCGTTTTCCACGGCAGCCATGCGGCGGGCATAGACGGCGTCGTCCGCGGCCTTGAGGTTGGACTCGCGCGCCTCGGCTTCCAGGGCGCGGGCGATGTCGGGCGTGGGTTTGACGGCCATGACCGAGACACCCAGGATCTCCAGCCCCAGCGCCTCGATTTCGGGCTGGGCGGCCAGCTCCTGCTGGGCCGTGCGCGCAATGAGCGCCGAGGAGCGCAGCGCCTGCTTGAGCTCCAGCGCCTGCACGGCCTGCTGGATGATGACCTCGGCCTGCATGGTCACGCGGTCGCCCAGGCGCTGCGGGTCTTCGGACAGGTATTTCTGGCCGTCGCGCGCCAGGGAGAAGTCCATCAGCGTGGCGGTCTGGCGCGGTGTGCTGATGCGGTAGGTGACCTGGCCCTGCACGGTGACGCTCTGGAAGTCGGCTGTCACCAGCTCCAGCATGAAGTGGCAGTCCTGGCTGCCCACGGGCACCGCGACCAGGGTGGTGGTGGGCGCGTAGTAGAAGAAGGACTGGCCCGCACCCTCGCGCACCACCTTGCCGGCGCGGAACTGCATGAGGTGGACCGTGGGTTGGGACTTGATGAAACGGATGCCGAACATGGTGCTTCTCCTTTAAGTTGCTCTGTGCAACTTGTATGGGTTGCATAGTGCAACTTAAAATCCGGCACGTCAAGCACAATCCATCCCATGGCTGAAAAAAATTCCCCATCCCCGCAGGGCGCGCTGGACTTCCCGCGCCCGTTCACCACGGTGGACGTGGTCATCTTCACGGTGGCAGACGATGCCCTGCAGGTGCTGCTGGTGCAGCGCCCCACGGCGGGTAGCGAGCCGTTTCCTGGTCTGTGGGCGCTGCCCGGCGGCTTTGTGGATGTGCGCCAGGACGCAGACCTGCTGGCCTGCGCGCGGCGCAAGCTGCTGGACAAGACGGGCGTGGACAGCCCCTACCTGGAGCAGCTGGGAAGCTGGGGCGGCGCGGCGCGCGACCCGCGTGGCTGGTCGGCCACGCATGTGTATTTCGCGCTGATCCCGGGGCACGACCTGATCCTGGCCAAGGGCGCGAATGCGGCCGATGTGTCGTGGTTTGCCGTCGATGAACTGCTGCGCGAGCCTGCGCTGGCCTTCGACCACGGCGAGATCCTGCGCGCAGCGGTGGAGCGGCTGCGGGGCAAGGTGGAATACACCTCGCTGCCGGCCTTTCTGCTGCCCGAGCCTTTCACGCTGCCGCAGCTGCAGCAGGCCTACGAAGTGGTGCTGGGCCGCCCCGTGGACAAGAGCGGTTTTCGCACGCGCATGATGGCGGCCGGCTTTCTGGTGGAGGCCGGCCAGGTGGAGGGCACGTCACGCCGCCCCGCCATGGGCTACCGCCTGGCCGACCGCAGCGCGCCCGTGGTGTTTCCGCGCACCTTCAGCCCGCGCGGGTGAGGGCGGCCTTCGATCAGGACCAGGATCAGGCGCCAAGCAGGCTGCAAAAGCGCTGCATGTCCACATTGCCGCCGCTGAGGATGATGCCCACGCGCCGGCCGCGCAGCTCCTCGCTTTTCTGGCGCGCGGCGGCCAGGCCCAGGCAGCCGGTGGGCTCGACCACGAGCTTCATGCGCGTGGCCAGGAAGCCCATGGCATCGACCAGCTCGGCATCGCTGGCGGTGAGGATGTCGGTCACGTCGCGCTGGATGATGGGGAAGGTGATGCCGCCCAGGTGCTGGGTCTGGGCGCCGTCGGCAATGGTCTTGGGCGTTTCGATGTGGACGATGCGGCCTGCGCGCAGCGACTGCTGGCCGTCGTTGCCGGCCTCGGGCTCCACGCCGTAGAGCGCGCACTCGGGGCTGAGCGCACGCGTGGACAGTGCGGTGCCCGACAGCAGGCCCCCGCCTCCCAGCGGCACGAAGAGGGCGTCCAGCGGGCCGGTTTCCTCGAACAGTTCCTTGGCGGCCGTGCCCTGGCCGGCCAGCACGTCGGCATGGTCGTAGGGCGGGATCAGGGTCAGGCCGTGGCGCTCTGCCAGGTCGCGGCCGATCTGCTCGCGGTCTTCGGTATAGCGGTCGTAGACCACCACCTGGCCGCCATAGCCCTTGGTGGCCGCCACCTTGGCGGCGGGCGCGTCATGCGGCATGACGATGGTGGCGGGGATCTCCAGCAGCCGGGCTGCCAGGGCGATGGCCTGGGCGTGGTTGCCCGAGGAAAACGCCACCACGCCGGCCTTGCGCTGTGCCGGGCTGAAGCGCGACAGGGCGTTGAAGGCGCCGCGGAACTTGAAGGCGCCCATGCGCTGCAGGTTCTCGCACTTCAGGAAGACACGGGCGCCCAGCGCCTCGTCCAGCGTGCGCGAGGTAAGCACGGGCGTGCGGTGGGCATGGCCCTGGATGCGTTGGGCCGCTGCGGCCACGTCGTCGTAGGTGGGAAGGCTTGTCATCGGTACGGGAGAGAAGGGGTTGCAGATCGGCGGGGTGCCGGGAGCTATTTGGCGTAGCTGTAGACCGTGGCGCGCGACACGCCCAGGTGGGCGGCAATGGTCTCCATGGAGCGGCGCACATCGAGCAGGCCGGCGCCCTTGAGCTCGCGGACCAGGGCGCGGCGCTCCTCGGGCTTGAGGGCGCGCGGCGTGGTCGCCAGGCGGGCCGCGAACTGGTCGATGCGGGCACGCACCGTGTCGGCGCCTGCGCCGGCGCCCGTGGGGTCCAGCATTTCGCGCGCGGGGGTGTCGCCGCTGACGGCGGCAAAGCGGTTGAGCATGCCCTGGAAGCCCTGGAACATCGTCAGGTCCACATTCATGCACAGGGCGGCGATGTAGCGGCCCTCGGAGTCGCGGATGCCGATGGACGTGCTCTTGGCCTGGCGGCCATCGGCGAACTGGTTGGGGTAGTTGGCGATGATCTGCTCGTAGCCGGGGTCGAGGATGCGGGCCAGGCCCAGCTCCGTCGCGCCCTGGCCCACCTCGCGGCCCGACAGGTTGTTGTGGATGGCCAGCACCGCATGGGACGGGTCGAGCAGGTCATGCACCACCACCTCGCAGAACGGGGCAAAGGTCTGGCCCAGGCCTTCGGCGATCTGGGCCAACTGGTCCAGAAGTTGGCGCTGTTCAGGGGTTCGTTGGGTCATATTGGACATTTTGTTTTGAATTGGACAAAATGTCAAAATCCAGACGACTTCTCTGCGCTTTCCACCATGTTCGACACCCTTGTAGACCTGTTGCAATCCCAGGGCGCGCGTTTTCGCGTGCTGGAACATCCGGCCGAAGGCCGCTCCGACCTGGTCGCCGAAATCCGGGGCACCGCCCCGGGCCAGGGCGCCAAGGCCATGCTCTGCAAGAGCCGCGATGCGGCCGGTGCGGGCGATCCCCAGCTGTTCCTGGCCGTGCTGCCCGGCGACCGCAAGCTGGACTTCAAGCGCCTGGCCCAGGCCGTGGGCGTGCGCAAGGCCACGCTGGCCTCGCCCGAGGAGGCCCAGGCCGCCACGGGCTGCGTGATGGGATCGGTGCCGCCGTTCTCCTTCAACCCGCAGGTGCGCCTGGTGGTGGACCCGGCCCTGGTCGAGCGCTTTGGCGAGATCGCCTTCAACGCGGGCCGGCTGGACCGCTCCATCGTGCTGGACTCGGCCGACTATGTGCGCATTGCCCGGCCCGCGCTGCACAGCCTGAGCGGGGAGGGCGCCGATTGACCATGGATTGACCCTGGCGCGGGGCTGCGGCCACAATCGTCGGCAACGTCCACATCTCCTTGCCTGACCATGTCCACCCCTGCGAAGCAGCACTCTGACCGGCCCGATGCGGCCGGCTTTGTGCGTGCGGCGCTGGCTGCTGCCCTGGCCCAGGTGCAGTCGCATCTGGCGGTCTTGGAGGGCGGTGGCAGCGATGCCGAGACCATTCACCAGCTGCGCGTGGCCCTGCGGCGCCTGCGCACCGTGCTGCGTGAGTGCGCAGGGCTGGCGCCCGGCATGCGCGCCGAATGGGATGACCCCCTGGCCCAGGCCTTTGCGCAGCTGGGCACGCTGCGTGATGCCGATACGCTGGCCGATGTGGTGCGCCCGCTGCTGCAGGCAGCCCATGCGCCCCTGTGCGACTGGCAGGCGCCGCAGGCCGTGCAGGCGGATGCAGCCGCTGCCGTGCGCGAGCCGCCATTCCTTCAGGCGCTGGCCGAGATCCAGGCGCTGGCGCAGGCGCCGCAGGCAGAGCCATCGGCCCGTTTTGCCCACCTGTCCGCCGCAGGCACGCGCAAGTACCTGGCACGGCGGCTGGCGCGCCTGCACCGCCAGGTGCTGCGCGATGGCCGGCACTTCGACCGCTTGCCGCTGGCGCAGCAGCACCGTGTGCGCAAGCGGCTCAAGCGCCTGCGCTACCTGGCGGACTTTGCGCGGGAATTCGCGCCCGGAATGTGGCCCGGCAAAAAGGGCCGGCGCTTTGCCGAGGCGCTGGTGCCCGCCCAGGACGCGCTGGGCCTGCACAACGACATGGCCGTGGCGGCGGAGCATTTTCGTGACGAGGCCGGCACGGATCCGCGCGCCTGGTTTGCCGCCGGCTACCTGCAGGCCCGCCTGGCCACCAGCGCGCGCAGCAGCCGCCGCGCGCTGCGGGCGCTGGCCCGGGTGCCGGGCTTCTGGGCTGGGCGATAATCCGCCGCTGGCGCACCGCCGCAGCCCCTGGGCCGTGGCGGTGCGCTGTTGCTGAAGGTGCCCCATGCCGTTCACCGGCCAGGGGTTCAACGGGAAGCAGGTGCGCGATGCCATCGAGGTGGCCGCTCGCAATGCCTGCGCTGCCCCCGCAACGGTCAGCGGAATACAACTCCCCACGCGGACGCGCCCCAAACCACGCGCCGCAAGCCACTGTGTCCTTTCTCGGGCATGGGAAGGCGGGGATGCCTGCCGCAGCGCGCCCACCCTGCGCGCCGCAGCGTTCCGCAAGCCCGGATACCGGCCTTCTGCATTGCTTTCGGACGCCGCGGGAGTGCGCCTGTCCGGTCCGGCCCCAGCCTGCGCTGCCGTGGCCGGCTCCGGCGTGTGCGCTGTGCGGCGTGGTTCAGACGATAGGCCCCGCGGGTGAGTGGGGCAGTTGGGTTCAACGCATGCGCTTCGCTTCCTCGGCCGCCGATTCCTCCGGCCTTCTCTCTGTTCTCCCTCTTGTCTCCAGCCTGCGGCCCGCAGCGGCTGCCGTCCTGCTGGCCAGCTGCGCTGCAGCGGCCGGCGCCGCGCAGGAGCCGGCTTCGGGCCGCTCCACGGACTCCGCCGACGATGCGCTGGATGCCGTCTTCGTGACCGCCACCGCGCGGCCCGAGGCGCGCAGCCGCATCGCGGGCACCACGCAGACCATCGACCGCGAGGCCATAGAGCGCTCCAGCGCGCGCTCGGTCACCGACCTGCTGGCCGAGAACGCCGTGGGCTTTCTCAGCGAATGGACGGCGGCCCAGACCTCGATGAACCTGCGCGGCGCCTCCACCGACGGCCAGGGGCGCGACTTCCGCAGCCAGGTGCTGGTGCTGGTCAACGGCCGGCGCGCGGGCACGGCCAACCTGTCCAAGCTCAGCCCCTCGGATGTGGAGCGCATCGAGATCGTGCGCGGCCCGTCCTCGGTAATCTACGGCAGTCAGGCCATGGGCGGGGTGGTCAACATCATCATGAAGACGGGAGCTACTGCACCCGGCACGCGCGCCCAGGTCCAGGCCGGTTCATGGGACCTGTGGCGCACCGATGCGCAGACGGCCGGCGCCAATGACCGCTTCGACTGGTACTTCGGCGTGAGCGCAGGCGGGCGCGGCGACTACGAGTCGGGCGACGGCGGCACGCGCATGGAGAACACGGGCTGGAAGCGGCGCGGCGCCAGCGGCGCCCTGGGCTGGCAGCTGCACGAGCTGCACCGCGTGGAGCTGCAGCTGCGCACGGACGGCATCTACAACGCGGGCTTTCGCGGATCGGGCGCCAACATCTACAGCCGCGACAACCGCAGCAACCGCTCGCTGGACCTGACCTACGAGGGCGCACTGCCCGGCCGGCGCCTGAGCTGGACGACCCACCTCTACAGCCTGGTCGATACCGATGAATTCAACTGGGCCTCGCCCGTGATCCGCTCGGGCAACAGCGCCGTGCCCGGCACGGCGCGCGACTACAACCACCGCCAGCTGGACGCCACGGGCCTGCGCTTTCAGCCGCGCCTGCGTGTCAGCCAGACCAATGACCTGCTGATGGGCTTTGACTGGGAGCGCAGCAAGCTGCGCTCCGACCGCCTGCGCGTGGCCATGCCGGGCGGCCCGGCGGGCCAGGTCGCGCCCTACGACAACAACCAGACCGAGCAGGTGCACGCGCTGTACTTCGAGGACGCGCAGACCCTGTTCGACGATCGCCTGACCCTGCGTGCCGGCCTGCGCAAGACCTGGGGCACGACGCGTTTCGACGATACGCCCAACCTCGCCCTGGCCCAGGCCAGTACGCGCGACTACGACAACCACACCTGGTCGGCCGGCGCCACCTGGAAGGCCACGGACCGGCTCACGCTGCGCGCTGCGGCCTCCACGGGTTTCCGCGCGCCCACGGCCACGGAGCTGGCTTCGGACTTCACGGCCGTCGGCGGTGGCCGCACCTTCGGCAACCCCAACCTCAAGCCCGAGACCAGCCGCCAGATCGAGGTCGGCGCCGCGCTGCAGCAGCCCGGCTGGCGCGTGGATGCGGCCCTGTTCCAGAACACCATCAGCGACCGCATCATCACCGTCTCGCGCGGGGCCACGACCAACACCTCGGACTACGCCAACAACGCGGCCGACATCGTGGCGCGCGGCCTGGAAATGCAGGCCGACATGGACCTGGCGCGGGCGCTGAACCTGACGGGCCACCAGCTCAAGGCCTGGGCTGGCGGCTACTACCACTTCAGCATGCGCGACAAGGGCTCGGCCGCCTCGGCCAATACGGACAAGGTGCAGCGCATGTACCGCTACGAGGCCTCGGCTGGCGTGCGCTACGGCCAGGGCAGCGGGCGGCTGCAGGGCGACTGGAGCCTGCAGCTGTCCACGCTGCTGCGCGGTCCCATGTGGTACGACACGGAAGAGGCGCTGCTCATCCCGCAGGGCGAGCCCAGCAGCACCTTCATCCACCGCAAGGGCGCCTTCACCATCTGGAACCTGCGTGCCGACTACCGCGTGTCGCGCGGCGTCAAGCTGTTCGCAGCCGTCAACAACCTGTTCGACCTGAACCGCCATCCCATCTTCATCGCGCTGGACCGCGCGCCCTGCATCGCCAACCCGGCGTACCAGAACGGCGGCTGCGGAACGTCGATGGCCGGGCGCGAACTCATGGTCGGCCTGCAAGCAGAGTTTTGAGGACCACGGCATGAGGCAATCCAGCACCACGCGCCGCCAGTTGCTGCGCCAGGGCGCGGCGGCGGCCCTGGGCTGCGGCCTGCCCGCGGCCTGGGCCGACACCGTCGCTTCAGGCGGTCCGGTGGTGCTGCAGGATGCGCTGGGCCGGCGCGTGGAGATTGCCGCGCCGCCGCAGCGCATCGTCTCCATCTTTGCCTCCAACACCGAGCTGGTGGCCGCGCTGGGCCTGCTGGACCGTGTGGTGGGCGTGGAGGATTTCACGCGCTTTCCACCGGGCGTGGAGCGCATTCCCAAGGTGGGCGGGCGGCTGGGGTTCTCGGTGGACGCCGTGGTGGCGCGCCAGCCGGACCTGGTCATCGTCACGCCCGCGCGCCAGGCGGCGCACCAGCTGGTCGATCCCATGGAGCGCATCGGCGTGCCGGTGATGGTGCTGCTCAGCCGCTCGCTGGCCGAGGTGATGGACAACCTGCGCCTGGTGGCCCGCGCCACGGGCGTGCAGGCGCGCGGCCAGGCGCTGGCCACGGCGCAGGAAGCGCGGCTGCTGCGCGTGGACCGGCAGGTGGCCGGCGAGCCCCGGCCGCGCGCGCTCATGGTGACGGGCCGGCTGGGCAACGGCATGCTGCTGGCGGCCCGGCCGGGCACCTATACGGGAGAGGCCATGGTGCGCGCGGGCGCTTCGTTCGCGCTGGACGGCCTGGGCACCGTGCCCCAGGTCTCGCCCGAGGCCGTGCTGGCCGCCGACCCCGACGTGCTGCTGTTCGCAGGCACCCAGGAGGCCATGCAGGACCTGATCGGCCAGCGCGGCTGGCGCGACCTGCGTGCCGTGCGCGGCGGCCGGGCCACCACGGTGGCGCGTGCCGAGTTCCTGATTCCCGGGCCGCGCACCTTCGGCGGCGTGGAAAAACTCTCGCGCTGGCTGCACCCTGCGGCCTGGGCCGGGGAGGCCGCATGAATTCCCTTTCACGGACACCTGCGTGGCGCCCCTGGGCCGGTGCGGTCCTGCTGCTGCTGGCCAGCCTGCTGATCGCCGCCTGCGCGGGCCACCAGTGGGCCAGCCCGGCTGACCTGCTGGCCGCGCTGGGCGGCGAAGACAGCCTGCGCAGCCGGCTGCTGCTGCAGTGGCGCGTGCCGCGCGTGCTGGCAGCCGCCCTGGTGGGCGCGCTGCTGGGCCTGTCGGGCGCCATCTTCCAGGGCGTGTTCCGCAATCCGCTGGCCGAGCCCTATCTGCTGGGCGCCTCGGGCGGCGCGGCACTGGGGGCGACTGTCGCCCTGCTGGTTCCCATGCATCTATTGTTCGGCCTGCCCCAGGCATGGACGCTGCCCGTGCTGGCCTTTGCGGGCGCCTGGGGCTCGACCATGCTGGTGCTGGCCGTCTCGCGCGTGGCCGGTGCCACCGATGCGGCCGGCATGCTGCTGGCCGGCGTGGCGCTGGCGGCCGTGCTGGGCGCGCTGCGCTCGTTCCTGATGCTGGCGCTGTCCGATGAGACGGTGAGCCTGCAGGTGGTGCTCAGCTGGGTGCTGGGCGGCATACAGACGCCGTCCTGGAGCGGGCTGGGCCTGCTAGCCGGTGCCTCCCTGGCCTGCCTGGCCGGGGCCATGGCGCTGGCGCGCGGGCTGGACCTGCTGGGCCTGGGGCAGGATGCGGCCCAGGGCTTCGGCCTGGACGTGGCGCGCTTCACGCCGCTGGCCGTGCTGGCCGGCTCGCTGGTGGTGGCCGTGGCCGTGGCCTATGGCGGGCTGGTGGCCTTCGTGGGCCTGGCTGCGCCGCACATCGCGCGCTGGATGGCGGGACCGCTGCACCGCGCGGCCCTGCCGGCGTCGGCGCTCACGGGCGCCATCATCGTCACGCTGGCCGATGCCATTGCGCGCAGCGTGCTGCCGCCGGCCGAGATCCCGCTGGGCCTGGTCACGGCCGTGGCGGGCGGGCCCTTCTTCATCGTGCTGCTGGCGCGCAGGCTGAGGTCAGCATGAACGATCAAGCCATGGACGACGCCGTGCCACGCCTGCAGGCCCGGTCCCTCACGCTGCGCCATCGTGGCCGCAGCGTGCTGGACGCCGTCTCGCTGCAGCTGCCCGCCTGCGGCGCCGTGGCCCTGGTGGGGCCCAATGGCGCGGGCAAGTCCAGCCTGCTGTCCCTGCTGGCGGGGCTGCAGGCGCCTGCATCCGGCAGCGTGCTGCTGGACGGGCAAGACATTGCAACCCTGCCCGTGGCCGAGCGCGCACGCCGCGTGGGCTACATGCCCCAGCGCTTTGCGCCGCACTGGGACCTGACGCTGGCCGAGCTCATGCACATGCGGCTGGCGGGCAGGGGTGATGCCGAGGCGGCCATTGCAGGCGCCGGGCTGCAGGATTTCACGCGCAGGCGCTGGTCCACGCTGTCCGGCGGCGAGCAGGCGCGTGCCCTGCTGGCCACCGTGCTGGCCACCGACCCGCCCGTGCTGCTGGCCGACGAGCCCGGCGCCGCGCTGGACGTGCGCCACCGCCTGGCCCTGGTGCAGGCGCTGGCGCAGCGCGGGCGCGAGCGGCTGGTGCTGGTGGTCATGCATGACCTGGACCTGGCGCTGGCGCACTTCGGGCGCGTCATCGTGCTGGACCAGGGGCGCATTGCGCTCGATGGGGCCCCTGCCGAGCTGCTGCATGCGCCGGGGCTGGATGCCGTGTTCGGCGTGGATTTCGAGCGCATCGACGCACCTCCGCAAACCTTGCTGCGCGCGCGGCTGAAACAGGAGAACTGAACCCATGCGCATCGATCTGGCCGGCTGGACGCGCGACGCCACGCGCGGCGACCACCGTGAATTCCTGGCGCTGTTCGAGCGCGCCGAGCGCCTGGGTTTCGAGGGCGTGTGGTTCAACGAATTCCGCGTGCCCGATACCGCCTGGCCCTATCCCTCGCCCCTGCTGCTGGCCGCCGCCGTGCTGGCGCGCACCGAGCGGCTGCGCGTGGGCACCTCGGTGCTGGTGCTGCCGCTGCACCACCCGCTGATGCTGGCCGAGGAGATTGCCCAGCTGGACCTGCAAAGCGCCGGCCGCATCGACGTGGGCGTGGGCCGGGGCACGGAGCCGGCCGCGCTGCGCGCCCTGCAGATCGATGCGGACAGCACGCGCGAACGCTTCGAGCAGTCCTGCCGCATCCTGGTGGAGGCGCTGTCGGGCAGGCCCATCGTGGCGGGGCAGGGGCCGTGGAGCTTCGAGGACCGGCCCGCCCTGCCTTCGACCGTGCAGCGCCCGCATCCTCCCTTGTATGTGGCCGGCTCCACGGCAGAGACCCTGGGCTTTGCCGTCGATCAGAATCTGCCCCTGCTGCTGAGCCTGGAGCCGCCCGAAGGCATGCAGCTGGAGCGCCTGGACACGGCCGCGCAGGAGCGCGGGAGCGATGCCGCCGCGCTGCGTGCGCGCTCATCGCTGGCGCGCTATGTCTGCATCGGTGCCGATGAGGCCGCCGTGCAGGCCCAGCTGGCCACGCTGTGGCCGCAGCTGTACCAGCGGCGCGTGTACTTTGCGGGCAAGCGCGGCGTGCCGGCCGACCAGGTGCTGCCCATCGATGTGCCGCGCGTGCTGGCCGAACAATTCATCCATGGCACGCCCGAGCAGTGCCATGCGCAGATCACCGCCTTGCGCGAGCGCACGGGCATGGGCCAGCTGCGCTGCGTCTTCAACGCCAATGGCCTGTGGAGCGATGCCCAGGCCCTCGCCGGCATGGAACTGTTTGCGCAGGAGGTTCTCCCTTCATTGCGCAGCGCCGTGCCTTTCGCCCCTGTCTGACTTCCTCTTTTTTTCTGGAGAACCTTCCATGCAAACCGCCAAGATTCCCGCCACCATCGTCACCGGCTTCCTGGGCAGCGGCAAGACCACGCTGCTGCGCCACATCCTGGACAACGCGGGGGGCCGGCGCATTGCCGTCATCGTCAACGAGTTCGGCGAGCTGGGCATCGATGGCGAGATCCTCAAGGGCTGCGGCATCGGCTGCGACGACGAGGGCAACGAGCGCGAAGGCGCACTGTACGAGCTGGCCAACGGCTGCATGTGCTGCACGGTGCAGGAAGAGTTCTTCCCCGTGATGCGCGCGCTGGCCGAGCGCCGCGACCAGATCGACGCCGTGATCATCGAGACCTCGGGCCTGGCCCTGCCCAAGCCCCTGGTCCAGGCCTTCCAGTGGCCCGAGATCGCCAACGTGTTCACCGTGGACGCGGTGGTCACCGTGGTGGACACGCCAGCGGCCGCCAGCGGCCAGTTCGCCGCCAATCCCCAGGCCGTGGACGAGCTGCGCCGTGCCGACCCCAACCTGGACCATGAATCGCCGCTGCACGAACTGTTCGAGGACCAGCTGGGCGCGGCCGACCTGGTGGTGCTCAACAAGGCTGACCTTGCCGATGTCGAGGCCCTGGCGCGCGTGACTGCCCTGGTGCGCGAGGAGCTGCCGCCAGAGGTCAAGATCGTGCAATCGTCCCAGGGCCGCCTGCCGCTGGACGTGGTGCTGGGCCTGGCCAAGGCGGCCGAGACCACCATCGACCAGCGCGTGAGCCACCACGACCACGACGAGGACCATGACCACGACGACTTCGACTCCTACGTGATCGACCTGCCCGCCGTGGACCGCGACCGCCTGCTGGCCGCGCTGGAAACGCTGGTGGAGCAGCACAGCATCCTGCGCGTCAAGGGCTTTGCCGAGATCCCGGGCAAGCCCATGCGCTGGCTGCTGCAGGGCGTGGGCCGCCGCTTCGACCACCATTTCGACCGCGCCTGGCGCGAGGGCGAGCAGCGCGGCACGCGCCTGGTGTTCATCGGGCAAGACCTTGATGAAGCAGCGCTGCGCAAGGGCCTGGAGAATGTGGCCGCCTGACCTTCCGATTCCGCACTGAAACCTGTTCCATGCACCTGCTGTCCACGCGCCCCGGCGGCTTTGTCGAGGACGAGAGCATCGTCACCCGCCTCGACCAGACGCCGGCCGACATCGTCATCCTGAGCTCGGCCGACACCACGCTGGCCCTGCTGTCCTCGGCCGTGGCCGCGCTGGCCGGGGCGTCGGCGGACTTTCCCTCGGTGCGGCTGGCCAATCTGCTGTACCTGCGCCAGCCGGCCTCGCTGGACCTGTATGTGGACGAGGTGCTGCGCCATGCGCGCGTGGTCATCGTGGACCACCTGGGCTCGGAGTCGGCCTGGCCCTACGGCATCGAGCAGATCGGCTCTCTGGCGCGCCGCAAGGGGCAGCGCCTGGCCATGTTCTCGGGTGACCTGCAGGAAGACCCGCACCTGCTGGCGCGCAGCACGCTGCCGGCCGCCGCCTGCCGCCAGCTGTGGCAGTACCTGCGCTCGGGCGGCGCGGCCAATGCGCGCGAGTTCCTCAAGGCCACCGTCTACCACGGGCTGGACCAGGGCGATGCGCCGCTGCCGCCGCGCACCCTGCCGCAGGCGGCCGTGCACGTGCCGCCTGCGCTGTTCGAGAACGCACCCAACCCTGCCCAGGTGCAGGCCCATGACGTGGCCGGCATCGACGACCTGCAGCGCGCCTGGACGCCGGGCGCGCCCACCGTGGCCCTGGTGTTCTACCGCTCCCACCTGCTGGCCGGCAACACGGCGGCCTTCGACGCCATGGCCCTGTCGCTGCAGCAGCGCGGCATGAACCCGCTGCCCGTGGCGCTGGACTCGCTCAAGGACCCGCTGTGCCTGGCCACGCTGCGCCAGCTCTGCGAAGACCATGCCGTGCAGCTGGTGCTCAACACCACGGCGTTCTCGGCGCTGGAATCGGGCACGGCCCTGGCCGGCGATGCGCCCGTGCTGCAGGTCATTGCCAGCGGCGGCAACCGCGAGGACTGGTGGGCCGACAGCCAGGGCCTGCGCCCGCGCGACATCGCCATGCAGGTGGTGCTGCCCGAGATGGATGGCCGCATCATCACGCGCGCCATCAGCTTCAAGGGCCTGTCCCACCGCTGCGCCTTCACCCAGGCCGACGTGGTGGCCTACCAGCCCGAGCCCGACCGCGTGGACTTCGTGGCCGACCTGGCCTGGCGCTGGTGCCGCCTGCGCAGCCTGCCCGCGCGCGACAAGCGCCTGGCCCTGGTGCTGGCCAACTATCCGGGCAGCGAAGGCCGCATCGGCAGCGGCGTGGGGCTGGATACGCCGGCCTCGGTGATCGCCATCCTGCAGCACCTGGCGGCCGAAGGGCATGAGCTGGGCGACCCCGCGCAGCTGCCCGCCGATGGCGAGGCGCTGATGCACCTGCTGCAGCAGGGCATTGCCAACGACCCGGCCCAGTGGCCGCTGCGCCCGGCCTGGCAAAGCTATGCGCTGGACGAGTACCTGGCGCGCCTGGCCGCGCTGCCGGACGGCATGGCCGACGCCATCACGGCGCGCTGGGGCGCGCCCGAGGCCGACCCGCTGCTGCGCCAGGGCCGCTTCATGATCGCGGGCCTGCGCCTGGGCCATGTCTTTGTCGGCATACAGCCGGCGCGTGCATTGGGCGGCTTGAGGCTGGGCGCGCAGGACTATGCGAGCTACCACGATGCCGAGCTGGTGCCGCCCCACAGCTACCTGGCCTTCTACTTCTGGCTGCGCGACCGCTTTGCCGTGGACGCCATGGTCCACGTGGGCAAGCATGGCAACCTCGAATGGCTGCCGGGCAAGAGCCTGGCGCTGTCGGGCGCGTGCTGGCCCGATGCCATCCTCGGCCCGCTGCCGCACCTGTACCCCTTCATCGTCAACGATCCCGGCGAAGGCGCCCAGGCCAAGCGCCGCAGCCAGGCCGTGATCATCGACCACCTGATGCCGCCGCTGACGCGCGCCGAAAACCACGGCCCGCTGCAGGACCTGGAGCGCCTGGTGGACGAGTACTACGACGCCCTGCTGGTCGATGCGCGGCGCGGCGCGCTGCTGCGCCGCCAGATCCTGGACATCGTGCGCCGCCAGCACCTGGACCAGGAGCTGGACCTGGCGCCCGGTGCCGCGCAGGACGACGATGCCGTGCTCGAACGCATAGACGCCTACCTGTGCGAGCTCAAGGAAACCCAGATCCGCGACGGCCTGCATATCTTCGGCGCATCGCCGCAAGGGCGCCAGCGCCGCGACACGCTGCTGGCGCTGGCGCGCTTCCCGTCGGACGAAGGCCAGGGCCTGATCCAGGCGCTGGCCGCCGACCTGCTGGACAGCCCCGGGTTCGACCCGCTGCGCATGGAGCCTGCACGTCCCTGGACCGGCGCGCGCCCCGCCGCACTGCAGGCCGTGAGCGACGAGCCCTGGCGCCATGAAGGCGACACGCGCGAGCGCCTGGAGCTGCTGGCCCAGCAGTTGCTGGAAGGTGAGGCCCCGGCCGGTGACTGGCCGCAGACACGCGCCGCGCTGGAACAGGTGCATGCCGTGCTGGCGCCCGCGCTGGATGCCTGCGGCGGCGAGGAACTGCGCCAGCTGCTGCGCGGCCTGCAGGGCCGCTTCGTGCCGCCCGGGCCCAGCGGATCGCCCTCGCGCGGGCGGCCCGACGTGCTGCCCACGGGGCGCAATTTCTACACGCTGGACACGCGCGCCATTCCCACCCAGGCCGCCTGGGAGCTGGGCCAGCAGGCCACGCTCAGGCTGCTGGAGCGCTATCTGCAGGAGCACGGCGAGTACCCGCGCACCCTGGGCCTGTCGGTCTGGGGCACGGCCAGCATGCGCACGGGCGGCGACGACATCGCCCAGGCCTTTGCGCTGATAGGGGTGCGCCCCAAGTGGGCGCCCGGCAGCCAGCGCGTGGTGGACTTCGAGGTCGTGCCGCGCGTGGGCATGGGCCGGCCGCGCGTGGATGTGACGCTGCGCATCTCGGGCTTCTTCCGCGATGCCTTCCCGGGCGCCGTGCAGATGTTCGACGCGGCCGTGCAGGCCGTGGCCGCGCTGGACGAAGACGCCGAGGACAACCCCATACGCGCGCGCATCCTGGCCGAGGCCGAGCAGCTGCAGGCGCAGGGCATGGACGCTGTGCAGGCCCGCCTGCATGCCGGGTGGCGCGTGTTCGGCGCGCCACCCGGCCACTATGGATCGGGCCTGGGCGGACTGTTCCAGAGCGGTGATTGGCAGGGCGATGCCGACCTGGCCCAGGCCTACCTGGGCTGGAGCCAGCACGCCTACGGCCAGGATGCCGAGGGCGTGCCCGCAGGCGACGCGCTGCGCCGGCGCCTGGGTGAGCTCGACGTGGTGGCCCACAACCAGGACAGCCGCGAGCACGACATCCTCGACTCGGGCGACTACTTCCAGTTCCAGGGCGGCATGGCCTCGGCCGTGCGCCACCTCTCGGGCCGCCAGCCCGCGCTCTACCACGGCGACCACGCCAACCCGGCCCAGCCGCGCGTGCGCTCGCTCAAGGAGGAGATTGCGCGTGTGGTGCGCTCGCGCGTCACCAATCCCAAGTGGATGGACGGCGCCAAGCGCCACGGCTACAAGGGCGCCTTCGAGATGGCGGCCACGGTGGACTATCTCTTCGGCTTCGATGCCACCACGCAGCAGGTGGGCGACCACCAGTACGCCCTGGTGGCCGACGCCTATGTGCTGGATGCGGCCACGCGCGACTTTCTCGTGCAGCACAATCCGCAGGCCCTGCGCGACATGCTGGAGCGCCTGCTCGAAGCCATGCAGCGCGGCCTGTGGGAGCAGCCCGGCGACTATCGCCAGCAGTTGGAAGACCTGCTGCTGGAACATGAAAACCATCTCGAAGGACTGCGCGGATGACCGCCTCCCCTGACCTGGGCAGCGGCGCCCAGCCCGCGCTGCCGCCGCTGTTTCCCTTTGCCGCCATCGCGGGCCAGCCCCTGCTGTGCCAGGCGCTGCTGCTGGCCGCCATCGACCCGCAACTGGGCGGCGTGCTGATCGAGGGGCCGCGCGGCACGGCCAAGTCCACGGCCGCGCGCGCGCTGGCCGAGCTCATCGATGCCGCGCCCTTCGTCACGCTGCCGCTGGGCGCCTCGCTGGAGCATCTGGCCGGCTCGCTGGACCTGGGCCAGGCCATGGCCGGCCATGCACTCAAGTTCGCGCCCGGCCTGCTGGCGCGCGCCCATGGCGGCGTGCTCTATGTGGACGAGATCAACCTGCTGCCCGATGCCTTGGTCGATGTGCTGCTGGATGCCGCCGCCAGCGGCGTCAACGTGGTCGAGCGCGACGGCATCTCGCACCGCCACGTGGCGCGCTTCGTGCTGGTGGGCACCATGAACCCCGAGGAAGGCCAGCTGCGCCCGCAGTTGCTGGACCGCCTGGGCCTGTGCGTGCGCCTGGCCAATGTGCAGGATGCGGCCCAGCGCCAGGCCATCGTGCGCGCGCGGCTGCTGTTCGATGCCGACCCGGCCGCCTTCCGCGCCCGCCATGCAGGCGCCCAGGCCGCGCTGGCAGCCCAGCTGCGCACGGCACGCGAGCGCCTGCAGCCGGCCGGCGCGCTGCCCTGGTCCGACGCGGTGCTGCAGGCCGCAGGCGCGCTGTGCATTGCCGCCCAGGTGGACGGCCTGCGCGCCGACCTGGTGCTGCTGCGCGCCGCCCGCGCCTGGGCCGCCTGGCTGGGCGATGCCGAGGTCAGGCCCGACCATGTGCAGGCCGTGGCCGAGCTGGTGCTGGTGCACCGCCGCAAGCCGGGGGCGCCGCAGCCACAGCCGCAGCCGCAGCAGCAGCAGCCATCCCCACAGCAAGCGCCATCGAATCCGCCTTCGCAGTCGCCGGCACAAAGCCGGCCGCCTGCGGAATCCACGGCCAACGGCGTAGGCGACAGCCCGCCCTCCGAGGCTGACTGGGGCGCCATGCCGCCCGAGCCCGTGGGCCTGCTGCGTGTCGCCGTGCCCTCATTGCTGGCCCGCGAGGCCGCAAAGGCGGGAGCGCCCGCCACAAAAAAAGCCTGAGCCCCCGCGGCCCCGCGCCACAGGCAAGGGCTGCGGGGGCGGGCCAGCAGGCCGCCAGCCAGCCCCGGCTGGCCCAGGCGCAGGGCGGGCAGGCCACCGGCAGCTGGGACTGGCCGCGCACGCTGGCCGCGCGCGGCGCCCAGGCACTGGCGCCTGAACATCTGCAGCGCCGCCGTGAGCCGCCGCAGGCCACGCGGCTGCATTGCTTTGTGCTCGATTGCTCGGCCTCCATGGCCGCCAGCGGCGCACTGGCGCGGGCCAAGGGCGTGCTGCTGTCGCTGATGGAAGAGGCCTACCGCCGCCGCGAGCAGGTGGCGCTGATCTGCTTTGCGGGCACGCGCGTGGAATTGCGCCTGCCGCCGCGCAAGGCAGCGGCCTGGAATGACGACTGGATCGCTCCCATTGGCGGGGGCGGCGGCACGCCGCTGCAGGCGGCCGTGGAGCAGGCGGGCCAGTTGCTGCAGCGCCATTGCGGCGCAGAGGCCTCCTGCCAGGGCTGGCTGTGGCTGCTCACCGACGGCCGCACGCGCGAGCGGCCTGCGCGGCCTGCGGCGGCCCAGGAGGCAGGCATCGTGGACTTTGAATCAGGCCGCGTGCGCCTGGGCCGGGCGGCTGCGCTGGCTGCCGCCTGGGACGCACGCCATGTGCGGGCCGATGATTTCGCAGGCTGATCTGCGGCTCTGACGAGGTCAGGCCGGCCAGCTCAGCTCGAACAGCGCGCCGCCACGCTCGCCCTGCAGGCACTGCGCCCGCCCGCCATGGGCCTGGGCAATGGCCTGCACCACGGCCAGGCCCAGTCCGCTGCCGTTGCCGTTGCCTGCACCCACGCTGGCATTCCTTCGGCTGCGGGCGCCTTCACCGCGCTGGAAAGCGTCGAAGATGCGCGGCGCAAGGTCGGCCGCCACGCCGGGGCCGCTGTCTTCCACGCGCACGGTGCACAGGCCGTGGCGCACGCGCGCGGCCACCAGCAGGGGGCCGGGCTGGGCATATTGCATGGCGTTTTCCAGCAGGGCCAGCAGGGCCTGGCGTATGCGCACGGGGTCGCAGACCACGGGCTGGTCATCGAGCTCCATCGCCAGCTGCAGGCCCGCCTGCTCCAGCGCCGGCCCCACGGCCAGGGCCACCGAGCGCACCTCGCCCGCCAGGCAGGTCTGGCGCAGCTGCAATTGCAGATGGCCGTTTTCCTGCAGGCCCAGCAGGCGCAGGTCGTCGATCAGGCGGGTCAGCCCCTCGACCTGGGTCATCAGGCTGGCCAGCATGTCCTTGCTGGGCAGGAAGACGCCGTCGGACAGGCCCTGCAGCCGCCCGCTGAGAATGGTCACGGGCGTGCGCAGCTCATGGGCGATGGCCGCGCTCCAGAAGGCGCGCTCCTGCGCCATGCCTTCCAGGCGCCGGGCCAGGCTGTTGAAGTCGTGCACCAGCTGCGCGGCCTCGTGCAGCGCGCTGTCGTCCGTGCTGGCGCGCGCCGACAGGTCGCCCTCGGCCAGCTGGCGCAGGCTGATGGCCACCGAGTCCAGCGAGGGCAGGATGCGCCGCGACAGCCGCGTGGCCACGAAGATGGCGATCAGCATGGCCACCACCAGGGTCAGCAGCACCCAGGCCAGCTCCACGCTGGAGGGCATCCAGCCGTCGGAGACGCTGGCCGGGTGAAAGGTCAGCAGCAGTGCATAGAAGGCGTACGAGCCCAGCACGCACAGCACCACCACGGCCAGCGTGACGGCCGACATGGTCAGCACCACCTGCCGGCGCAGCCCGGCCGCTGCGCTCATGACGGCACTCCCCGGCCAGCGGCCTGTGCGGCGCTCATGGGTCCATCCCCAGCCGGTAGCCCACGCTGCGCACGCTGTCGGGCATGCCCTGCAGGCCCAGGCCTTCGAGCTTCTTGCGCAGCTTGCTGATGTGGCTGTCCACGGTGCGCTCCAGCGTGTGGCCTTCGGGCAGGCAGCTCAGCAGCAGCTCGGCGCGGCTGAACACGCGTCGGGGCGAACGCACCAGGCTGGCCAGCAGGTTGAATTCGGTCACGGTGAGTTCGGGCACATGCGTGGCGCCCTGCACCTGCACGCTGACCTCGCGGCTGTCCAGGTCCACGCGAAAGGGGCCGGCCTGCAGCAGCTTGGTATCGCGGAGCCGGCCCTGGCCGCAGCGGCGCAGCACGGCCTGCACGCGCGCCACGACCTCGGCCGCGTTGAAGGGCTTGCCCACGTAGTCGTCCGCGCCAATGCGCAGGCCGATGAGCTTGTCCACGTCCTGGTTGAGTGCGGTGAGCATGATGACGGGCGTGTCGCCGCGCCGGCGGATTTCGGACAGCACCTGCCAGCCGTCAAGGCGTGGCATCTGCACGTCGAGAAGTACGAGATCGGGTTTCAAGTGGTGGTGCAGTTCAAGGGCCTGCTGGCCATCGGCGGCATGCACGGTGCGCAGGTCGCTGCGGGCCAGGTAGGCGCACAGGATGTCTGCGATCTCGGGCTCGTCCTCGGCGACGAGGATGAGCGATGTCGATGGCTGGAAAGGCAAGGGCTGGGCAATGATAGAAGCCATTTTGGGGTCGCGGCGGGGGCTGTGTTCATCTCCATCGTTCTTCCACATTTCCCGGGCCGAAATGCCATCGAAAGAACGCAAGCTGTTTCCCTGTGCCGCCGCAATTGGCCGGCATGCGAAACAAATCCCTGAATATGAAGTCACAGCGGCAATGCCGTATGAGCGGGTGGGAGAGCTGTTAGCTTTGCAGCGGCTCCATGGATGAATGGCCCTGGCGGCAACACGCCGCAGGCCGAAGCCGCACCGGCAGGAGTTTCCTCCATCCCCATGCCTCCTGGCAATCTGGATTTGCATCCGGATGGCCCCTCAGATGTGTCGGCGCCAGGCGCCGTATTTTTTCCGCAGCGCGCCCTGGCGTGCATTGAAAACCAGACCTCGCGTCCATGCCACAGTTCTTCATTCATCGGCCCGTCTTTGCCTGGGTCATCGCGTTGTTCATCGTGCTGCTGGGCGTGCTTGCCATTCCGCAATTGCCGATCTCGCGCTATCCCACGGTGGCGCCGCCCACGGTGAGCCTGTATGCCACCTATCCGGGCGCCACGCCCAAGACGCTCAATGACTCCGTGGTCTCGCTGATCGAGCGCGAGCTGTCCAGCGTCCGCCACCTGCTGTACTTCGAGTCCTCGGTGGACACCTCGGGCTCGGCCGAGATCAAGGCCACCTTCAAGCCCGGCACCAACCCCGAGCTGGCCCAGGTGGATGTGCAAAACCGCATCAAGGCCGTGGAGCCGCGCCTGCCGCAGGCCGTGCGCCAGAACGGCCTGCAGGTGGAGTCGGCCACGTCGAGCTTTCTGCTGCTGGTGGGCCTGATCTCGCCGGGCGGCGAGTTCGACGAGCTGGCACTCAATGACTACATGGCGCGCAATATCGTCGAGGAGCTGCGGCGCATCGAGGGTGTGGGCCGCGTGCAGCTGTTCGGCACCGAGCGCGCCATGCGCGTCTGGGTCGATCCGGCCAAGCTGATCTCCTACGGGCTGTCCATGGGCGACCTCACCCAGGCCATCCAGCAGCAGAACATGCAGATCGCCCCGGGCCGCGTGGGCGATGCGCCCATCGCCCCGGGCCAGCGCGTGACCACGCCGCTCACCGTGCAGGGCCAGCTGACCTCGCCCGAGCAGTTCGCGGCCATCGTGCTGCGCGCCCATGCCGACGGCTCCCGCCTGGTGCTGGGCGACGTGGCGCGCGTGGAGCTGGGTGCGCAGTCCTATGCCTTCTCCAACCGCGAGGATGGCAAGCCCGCCACCAGCGCCGCCGTGCAGCTGTCGCCGGGCGCCAATGCCGTGCGCACGGCCGCCGCCGTGCAAAAGCGCATGGCCGAGCTGGCCTCCATCCTGCCGAGGGGCATGGAGCACACCATCTCGTTCAATACCGCGCCCTTCGTCAAGATCTCCATCGAGAAGGTGGTGCAGACCCTGGTCGAGGCCATGGTGCTGGTCTTCCTGGTGATGTACCTGTTTCTGCAGAACCTGCGCTACACGCTGATCCCGGCCATCGTGGCGCCCGTGGCGCTGCTGGGCACCTTCGCCGTGATGCTGGTGGCGGGCTTTTCCATCAACGTGCTGACCATGTTCGGCATGGTGCTGGCCATCGGCATCATCGTGGACGACGCCATCGTGGTGGTGGAGAACGTGGAGCGCCTCATGGCCGAGGAAGGCCTGTCGCCGCGCGATGCCACGCTCAAGGCCATGAAGGAGATCACGGGCGCCATCATCGGCATCACCCTGGTGCTGACGGCAGTGTTCATTCCCATGGCGTTCGCCAGCGGCTCGGTGGGCGTGATCTACCAGCAGTTCACGCTGTCCATGGCCGTGTCCATCCTGTTCTCGGCCTTCCTGGCCCTGAGCCTGACACCGGCGCTGTGCGCCACCTTGCTCAAGCCGGTGGCGGCAGGCCACCACGAGAAGAAGGGCTTCTTCGGCTGGTTCAACCGCGGCTTCGAGCGGCTGACGAACCGCTACGAGGCCCATGTCACGGGCCTGGTCCGGCGCACGGGCCGCATGATGGTGCTGTTCGCGGCCATCGTGGCCATCCTGGTGTTTGCGCTGCGCCAGCTGCCCTCGGCCTTCCTGCCCGAGGAAGACCAGGGCTACTTCATGGCGTCCATCCAGCTGCCGGCCGATGCCACGGCCGAGCGCACGCTGGACGTGGTCAAGCGCTATGAGGAGCATGTGGCGCAGCGCCCCGGCATCGCCTCCAGCATCTCGGTGCTGGGCTTCAGCTTCGCGGGCTCGGGCCCGAACGCGGCCATGGCCTTCACCACGCTCAAGGACTGGGACCAGCGCGACGGCGCCACGGCGGGCGAGGAAGTCTCGCTCGCGCAAAAGGCCATGGAGCATGCGCCCGAGGGCGCCATCATGGTGCTGCAGCCCCCGGCCATCGACGAGCTGGGCACCTCCTCGGGCTTCACCATGTACCTGCAGGACCGCACGGGCCAGGGCCATGCCGCGCTCAAGTCGGCCACCGACCAGTTGCTGGCGCTGGCCGGCAGCAGCAGCGTGCTGGGCTCGGCCTACCAGGACAGCCTGCCCTCGGGCACCAGCGTGCGGCTGGAGATCGACCGCCAGAAGGCCCAGGCCCTGGGCGTGGGCTTTGCCGCCATCAGCGAGACGCTGTCCACGGCCATGGGCTCGCTGTATGTCAACGACTTCCCCAACGCCGGGCGCATGCAGCAGGTCATCGTGCAGGCCGACGCGCCCGCGCGCATGCAGATCGATGACGTGCTCCGGCTGAACGTGCGCAATGCCTCGGGCGGCATGGTGCCGCTGGCCGAGTTCGCCACGCCCGTGTGGTCGGAGACGCCGCTGCAGCTGGTGCGCTACCAGGGCTTTCTGGCGTCGCGCATCTCGGGCACGCCTGCGCCCGGCACGTCCAGCGGCGCGGCCATGGCCGAGATGGAGCGGCTGGCGGCCCAGCTGCCGCCCGGCTTTGCCGTGGCCTGGACCGGCCAGTCGCTGCAGGAGCGCCAGTCGGCCGCGCAGGCGCCGCTGCTCATGGCCCTGTCCATGCTGGTGGTCTTCCTGGTGCTGGCCGCGCTGTACGAGAGCTGGTCCATCCCGCTGTCGGTGATGCTGGTCGTGCCCCTGGGCCTGCTGGGCGCGGTGGCGGCCGTGCTGCTGCGCGGCATGCCCAACGATGTGTTCTTCAAGGTGGGGCTGATCACCATCATCGGCCTGTCGGCCAAGAACGCCATCCTGATCGTGGAATTCGCCAAGCAACTGCGCGAGGAAGGCCAGGACCTGCGCGAGGCCGCCATCAAGGCCGCGCGCCTGCGGCTGCGGCCCATCCTCATGACCTCGCTGGCCTTTGCGCTGGGCGTGGTGCCGCTGATGCTGGCATCGGGTGCCAGCGCCGAGACCCAGCACGCCATCGGCACGGGCGTGTTCGGCGGCATGGTCAGCGGCACGGTGCTGGCGGTGTTCTTCGTGCCCGTCTTCTTCGTCTTCGTCCTTGAATGGCAGCGGCGCATCGCCGGGCCGCGCGGCAGCGCGCGCCGGCCGCCGGCTGCTGCCGACCCCGGAACCTGAACCATGCCTCTCTGGATCGCGCTCAACGCCCTGTGCTTTCAGGGCCACCCGCCGGCACAGTCTTCGAACCCTTGCGCGCCATCGGCGCCTGCAGCCCCTAAGCGGCAGGCCGGGCCCACCGGTCCCGAGCCGCCGCGTTCAAACGCAGGTGCGCATGCCGGCCGCCGTGGCACCGATGGCGCCGGTGGCGCCCCCTCCGGCACGGCCAGCATGTCCGTCCCATGATTTCTATAATGGCGGTTTCGTTCGCCATTGCAGGAGGTATTCGTCCCATGCGCCATTGATGCTGCCGCTGTCCCAGCGGCCCGCTTTTCCCGACCCTGCCCACCGCACGCGCAATGCATGCAAAGCGGCAAGGAACTGCGTTGGCATCCATGAACTGCGATATGACGAATACCACGATCACGCTCGACGGCGTTTCCTGCGTGCTGCCCGATGGCAGCCCCCTTTTCTCCGATCTTTCCGAAACCCTTGATCACCGCCGCACCGGCCTGGTGGGGCGCAACGGCGTGGGCAAGTCGCGGCTGGCGCGCATCCTGGCCGGGCTGGATGCGCCCTCGCAGGGCCGCTGCCTGCGCTCGGGGCAGGTGCTGTACCTGGCCCAGCGCACGGACTGGCATGACCAGCCTTCGGTGGCGGCGCTGGCCGGGCTGCAGCCCGCGCTGGAGGCGCTGGCGCGCATCGAGGGCGGCAGCTGCGATGCCCGGGACTTCGAGCGGCTGGCCGACCGCTGGGATCTGCGCCAGCGCCTGCAGGCCCAGCTGGAGCTGGCGGGCCTGGGCCATCTGCGTGCCGATACGCCGGGCCACGCCCTCAGCGGCGGCGAGGCCATGCGCGTGGCCCTGGCGGGCGCGCTGCTGTCGGGCGCCGACCATCTGGTGCTGGACGAGCCCAGCAACCACCTGGACCATGAAAGCCGCCAGGCCCTGGCCGCGCAACTGCAGCGCTGGCCCGGTGGCCTGGTCGTGGTCAGCCATGACCGCAGTCTGCTGCAGGGCATGGAACGCATCGTGGAGCTGTCGCCGCAGGGGCTTCGCAGCTACGGCGGCGGCTACGCCTTCTATGCCGAAGCCAAGGCGCGCGAGATGGCCTCGGCGGTGCAACTGCTGGAGCAGCGCAAGCTGGAGCGCCGCCGCGAAACGCAGCAGCTGCGCGAGCAGCAGGAGCGCCAGCAGCGCCGCGAGGCGCGCGGCCGCCGCCAGGGCCAGGAGGCCAACCAGGCGCGCATTCTGCTGGACCGGCAAAAGGAGCGCAGCGAGGCGTCGGCCGGCCGCCTGCGCCGCCAGCATGCAGACACGCGCGAGGCGCTGGACCAGCGCGTGCGCGAGGCGGCGCGCCAGATCGACCTGCAGGCCGGCATCCGCATGCAGGCGCCGCCACCGGCCGGTGCTCCCTGCGACGTGGTGGCGCTGCTGGACGATGTGCTGCTGCCGTTTTCGTTGTCCACGGGGCCGCGCCTGAACCTGTCTCTGTACGGCGGCCAGCGCCTGGCCGTGACCGGTCCCAACGGCTGCGGCAAGACGCGCCTGCTCGATGTGCTGTCGGGCCGCCTTGCGCCCCAGGCGGGCGAGGTGCGCCGCATGCAGGCCTGTGCCTACCTGGACCAGCGCCTGTCCCTGCTGCAGCCCGGGCGCACGGTGATGGAGCAGTTGCAGGACGCCTGCCCCGGCACCCCCGTGGATGTGCTGCGCACGCGCCTGGCCTGGCTCGGGCTGGCGGCCCGGCAGGTGGAGCAGCCCGTGGGCCGGCTCAGCGGCGGCGAACAGCTCAAGGCTGCCCTGGCCTGCGCGCTGCATGCCGAGCCGCCCGCGCCCCTGCTCCTGCTGGACGAGCCCTGCAACCACCTGGACCTGCCTTCCCTGCAGGCGCTGGAGGCCATGCTGCGCGGCTACGCCGGCACGCTGGTCGTGGTCTCGCATGACGAGGATTTTCTGCAGGCCATCGGGCTGATCGACCGCCTGGTGTGGTCGCCGCAGGGCTGGCGAATGGAGTCCGCCTAGCTTTCCTGCGCTATCAGCGCCTGCAGTGCGCGCACATCGGTCACCAGCAGCGCCTGGCGCCCCTCCTTGCGCAGCAGGCCGCACCGGGTGAGGGCGCCCAGCTCGCGCGTGACCTGCTCGCGGTTGGTGCTGATCTTGCTGGCCAGCACCGAGTGCGAAGGCACGGGGCTGATGAGGGCCGTGTGCTCGGGCGAGACGCCCGCCTCCCGGGCCAGGCGCAGCAGCTCCATGTGCAGGCGCGTGGGCACGCCCAGGGTGCTCAGTTCCATGACGCGGTCGGTCAGCCGCCGCACCAGGCCGGCCAGGCCTTCCATCATGCGCAGGGCGATGGCCGGCTCGCGCGCCAGCAGGGCCAGGAAGTCCTGGCGCGAGAGGCTGGCCAGCAGCGAGGATTCCAGGGTGACCACATCGGTGGAGCGGGCCTGGCCATCAATGGCCGCCAGGTCGCCGAAGTGCTCGCCGGGCCCGTAGTCGCGGAAGCTGACCTCGCGCCCGCCCGGCGAATAGGTGGTGATGCGCACGCGCCCGCTGACCAGGAAGAACACGTCACTGCCCGTGGAGCAGCGGCTGAACACGGGCTGGCGGGCCTGCAGCGGGCGCCATTCGCAGTCGGCGGCGATGCGGTCCAGGCTGGCGCTGCCCAGGCCCTCGAACAGGGCGATGCCGCGCAGGGCGAAACTGGAGGGCTGGTTGGGGTGGGCCATGGAACCAATAGCGGGCGTAAGGTACAAAGATTCTGGATCGGCCAGGCCCGGCCTAAGTTCCTTCAAGCTGCCGTTCTTGCGGTCTTCTCCTGTCTTCTTCCGCCGTCGGGCGCATCATCGCTTTCCATGGCCCGTGTCCCTCATCCGGTTCTGCCGGCTCTGCCGTCCCTGCGCAGCCTTCATTGGTCCACTGGCCTGGTGCTGTGGACCTATGCGGCGCTGCACCTGTTCAATCACGCCCTGGGCCTGGTCTCGCTGGGCACGGCCGAGGCCGTGCGCGAGCTGGTCCACGGCGTGTGGCGATCCCTGCCCGGCAGCCTGCTGCTCTACGGCGCGCTGGCCGTGCACATGGGGCTGGCGCTGCAGGCGCTGGCGCGGCGGCGCAGCCTGCGCATGCCGGCGCTGGAGGCCGTGCGGCTGCTGCTGGGACTGGGCCTGCCGCTGCTGCTGGCCCTGCACGTGCCGGCCACGCGGCTGGCACAGGAGGCCTGGGGCGTGGACCCCTCATATGCGCGCATCGTGCGTTCTTCCTGGAATCCGTCCAGCATGGCCATCCAGCTGCTGCTGATGACGGCCGCCTGGACCCATGGCTGCATGGGCCTGCACATGGCCCTGCGTGCGCGCGGCTGGTGGCGGCGCTGGCAGCCGCTGCTGCTCACGGCCGCCGTGCTGCTGCCCGTGCTGGCGGCGCTGGGCATCGTCTCCATGGCGCGCGAGATCGCGGCGGCCGGCCTGCCAGCGCCGGCCGGCCCCTCGCCCGAGGCATCGCAGTGGCTGCGCGCGCTGACGACCGGGCTGCGCCAGGGCTGGCTGGCCTGCCTGGCCGCGCTGCTGGCCGGCCCCTGGCTGTGGCGGCGCATGCGCCTGCGCGGCGCCCGCCAGGTGCTGCTGCACTATCCGGGCCGCACCGTGCAGGTGGCCCAGGGCATGAGCGTGCTCGAAGCCAGCCGCGAGCATGGCATTGCCCATTTGTCGCTGTGCGGCGGCAGGGCGCGTTGCTCCACCTGCAGGGTGCGCGTGTCCGGCCCGGCCACCCACCTGCCTGCGCCGGGGCGGGACGAGCGCCTCACGCTGGAGCGCGTGGGCGCGCCGCAGGACGTGCGGCTGGCCTGCCAGCTGCGGCCCACGGGCGATGTGCAGGTGGCGCCGCTGTTCCGCTCGCCGGCAGCCGCCCAGGCCGGGCGGGGTGATGAGCAGCGCGAGGTCCGCGAAGTGCGCGCGGTGGCCATCCTGTTCGTGGACCTGCGCCGCTGGTCGGGCCTGGCCGAGCGGCAATGGCCCGTGGACCTGTCCTGGGTGCTGGACCAGTATTTCGAGCGCGTGGGCCAGGCCGTGCACGACAGCGGCGGCATGGCCAACCAGTTCATCGGCGACAGCGTGATGGCCATCTTCGGCCTGGATACCGACCTGGACACGGCCTGCCGCCAGGCCGTGCAGGCCAGCGCCCTCATCGACCGGCGCATGCAGGAATGGAGCCACACCTTCGAGGCGCAGTTCGGCCAGCCGGTGGATTTCGGCATGGGCCTGCATGCGGGGCGCGCCGCCGTGGGGCGCGTGGGCTTCGAGCACACCACCACCTTCACGGCCGTGGGCGAGGTGGTCAACACGGCCAGCCGCCTGCAGGAATACACCAAGAGCGCCCAGGCCCGGCTGGTGCTGTCGCTGGAGGTGGCGCGCCGCGCGGGCGTGGCCGATGGCCTGGGCGAAGTCCGGCAGGTGCAGGTGCGCGGGCGCTCCGAGCCCTTGCAGGCCCTGCATGTGGCGCGGCCCGGCCTGCAGTGGCCCTGAGCGTGGATGGTGGGCGTGGACGGTGAGCGTGGACAGTGAGCGCGGGAGCCGGAGAGTTTGCGCAAAGCTGTGCGTTTAGGCACTGACGCGCAGGCGGGCGAAGACGAGACTGCAGCCATGCAGAACGCAATCACGCGCTGCAGGATTTGACAAAGGATTCGCCATGAAGCACGCAAAGACCCTCTTCGCCATCGTTTCCCTTTCCTCCGCCTTGTGGTCGGGCATGGCCTCGGCCGCACCGGCCGCCACGGTATCTGCAGAAACCTGGTTCGGCGCCGAGCCCGTCGCCTCCGGCCCCGCGCTGTCGCGCGCCGAAGTTCAGGCCGACCTGGCACTGTGGAACCGCGCCGGCCTCAACGTCTACCGCGAGTCCGACGTGAACCACTGGGATGCCGACTACCAGCAGCGCCTGGCCCAGTACCAGCGCATGCGCAGCGGCCCCGAGTACCTGGCCGAAGTGCAGCGCCTGGGCGGCTCGGTGAAGGCGGCCGAAGGCCAGGGTTCCGGCCGTGTCCCGGGCTGATGCGATGACGCGCGCCGCCACGCATCGCGCTGCCCACGCCGCAGCATCGCCCTGGGCCGACTTCGCACCGCTGCTGGCCCGGGTGCTGCTGAGCCTGCTGTTCATCTACAGCGGCATCGGCAAGCTGATGGGGCCGGAGGGCACCATGGCCTATATCGCCAAGGCGGGCCTGCCGCTGCCCATGCTGTCGTATGCCATGGCGCTGGTGGTGGAGCTGGGCGTGGCCACGGCCCTGCTGCTGGGCTGGCGCACCCGCGAGGCCGCGGCCGTGATGGCCGTGTTCAGCGTCATGTCGGCGCTGATGTTCCACAACCAGTTCGGCGACAAGGGCCAGCTGGTGCAGTTCCTGAAGAACCTGGCGATCGCCGGGGGATTCGTGCAACTGATGCTGGCGCCCGTGGCGCGCTGGAGCCTGGACGCACGGCGTTGAATGCGAGCCAGTGCTGTGCGCTGAACACTGCCTATGAAATCGGCGCTGCCCAAAGCCAGGGACACCGAGGTAGGGCCGCCCCGCACCGAGGGTGTCGTCCCCCTCCCTCGCGAAGCGAGTAGAGAGGGGGAAGGCGCGTAAGCGCCTCAGGGGGTGTCTATTGTTTTCACACTTTGATGCCCTTTTCAGCCAGGCGTCGGGCGTAGGCGGCGAGGATCAGCCGCTCCGAATGCACCAGGTAGTCATTGAGCGCGGCAGCGGCCTCGGCCGGCTTGCCGTCCTCGAATTGCTGCAGGATGCGCGCATTCATGTCCACATAGGGGGCATGCAGGAAGTGCGGGTCGCGCAGCAGGCCGAAGGCCAGCCGCAGCTCGGCCAGCAGGTGCTCGAACATGGTGTCCAGGCGCTCGCTGTCGGCCAGCTGTACCACGGCCTTGTGGAAACTCATGTTGGCCGTGCCCACGCCCGACCAGTCCTGGGCCTCGCGGTGGCGCTGTGCCGCCTCCACGGCTTCGCGCATCAGGCTGCGAGCCGGGTGCATGGGATAGGCCTGGGCCAGCGCCTGGCACTCCACCATGCGGCGCACGCGGTAGATGTCGATGATGGAGGCGATGCTGGGCGCCGCCACCGACACGCCCTTGTTGGGCTCGTGCACCAGCAGCCCCTCCTTGGTCAGCAGCCGGAAGGCCTCGCGCAGCGTGTTGCGCGAGATCTGCAGGCTTTCGCTGAGTGAGGCCTCCGACAGCTTTTGCCCGGGCTCCCAGGCACCATCGATGAGCTTGCTGCGCAGCTGCTCGGTCACGCGGTCGGTCAGGTTGAGGATATCGGTGCTGCGGGTCATGGTGATGGGGGATGCAAGGGTCGATGGGCAGTGTAGCCAGGGCCGGCACTCCTGCCGGCCTCGCGCGGTGCTCAGTTGTCGTGGTGCAGCCGCGTGAAGGCCTGCAGGGTGCTGTCCACGGCCTTGTCGTCAATGTGGCGGTGCGTGACCAGGCGCAGCACGCCCGCGCTGCCCGTGCGCACCAGCACGCCGGCTTCGGCCAGGCGTGCTTCCCAAAGGCGCGCATCGGCCGCGCTGGTGCCCACGCGCACCTGCACGATGTTGGTCTGCGGCAGTTCGGCCGCGCACCATGCCGGGTGGATGGCGCGCAGGCCCTGGTGCAGGCGGCGGGCACGTGCGTGGTCCTCGGCCAGGCGATCGACCATGTGCTCCAGCGCCACCAGGCCCGCCGCCGCGATCACGCCGGCCTGGCGCATGGTGCCGCCCAGCATGCGCCGTATGCCGCGCGCCCGCGTGATGAAGTCGGCCGGGCCCATGAGCACCGAGCCCACCGGAGCCGACAGGCCCTTGGACAGGCAGACGGTGACCGAGTCCGTGTGCGCGGCGATCTCGCGGCAGGACAGGCCCAGTGCCACGGCGGCATTGAACAGGCGCGCGCCATCGGTATGCACGGGCACGTCATGGCGGGCGGCCAGGGCATGCAGGGCCGCCAGCGACTCGGGCGCCGCCACGCTGCCGCCCCGTGCGTTGTGAGTGTTCTCCACGGCCACGAGGGCGCTGGGGCAGCGCGCGGATGCCGAGGTGTCCAGCGCCGCTTCCAGAGCGGGCAGGGCGATCAGGCCGCCGTCGCCGGGCAGGCTGCGGTAGTGCATGCCGGTCAGGCCTGCGGCTGCGCGCTCGGCGTTCAGCAGATGGCTGCCGGCCTCGGCCAGCACCTCGCCGGGCATGCGGCCATGGGCGAGCACGGCCACGAGGTTGCCCATGGTGCCGCTGGCCACGAACAGGCCTGCGGCCTTGCCAAAGCGCTGGGCGGCTGTCTCTTCCAGCGCACGCACCGTCGGGTCGCCGTCCAGGCCGTCGTCGCCCAGCGGGGCGCAGGCCATGGCTTCGAGCATCTGCGGCGTGGGGCGCGTGACGGTGTCGCTGCGCAGGTCAACGGCGGCGTGGTGATGGTGCAGGGAGGGCATTCAGTCCGCCTTGATGTTGCGTTCCTTGATGACGTGGGCCCAGCGTGCGGCGTCGGTCTCCATCTGGGCGCCGAACTCCGCCGCAGTGCGGGGCGTCAGTTCCAGCCCCAGGGACTGCAGCTTGGCCTGGAGCGCGGGCGTGGCTATGGCGCGGGCCACGGCATCGTGCAGCGCGGTCTGTATGCCGGGGGGCAACCGGGCAGGCGCCAGCAGGCCGAACCAGTGCAGCACGGTGAGGCCGCGCACGCCGCTTTCGGCCATCGTGGGCACCTGGGGCAGGGCCGGCGAGCGCTGGGCACCCGTGGTGGCCAGTGCGCGCAGCGCGCCGCTTTTGATATGGGGGATCACGGTGGGGGCCGAGGAGAACATGCTCTCGGTATGGCCGGCCACCACGTCGGCGACGGCCTGGCCCGAGCCCTTGTAGGGAATGTGGGTGATGAAGGTGTCCGTCTGCTGCTTGAACAGCTCGCCTGCCAGATGCGTGGCCGTGCCCGTGCCGCCCGAGGCGAAGTTGATCTGGCCGGGCCGTGCTCTGGCCATCGCAATGTATTCCTTCACGCTTTGTGCCTTGAGCTTGGGGTTGACGGCCAGCACCAGCGGCGAGGAGCCGATCAGGGCCACGGGCGTGAAGTCCTTGAGCGCGTCGTACGGTGTCTTGTAGAGACTGGGCGTGATGGTGTGCGGCATGTCGGCCAGGAGCAGCGTGTAGCCGTCGGGCGCGGCGCGTGCCACCAGCTCGGCGCCCAGCATGGCCGAGGCGCCGGGCTTGTTGTCCACGACCACGGGCTGGCCCAGTTCGCGCGACAGCTCCGTGCCCAGCGCACGGGCGATGTTGTCCGAGCCGCCTCCGGCCGTGTAGGGCACGATGATGCGCACGGGCTGCGCAGGCCATTTCTGCGCCAGCGCAAGGCCGGGCAGGGCAGCCGCTGCCAGGATGAGCAGGCGGCGCTGCAGGCCCCGGTGCGAAGCGGGATGTGCAGCAGGGTGCAAGGCGGGGTGCGGAAGTGGGTTACGTTCGGCAGGCATGGCGAAGGCTCCTTGGTGCAGCGACAGGAAGAAACGATGGGCCGATCCGCCAGCGGCCTGGCCCGCAAGCCACCCGCCTTCATCAACCGATGAAGCGCCCCGCATTGCCCAGCACGCCCAGGTCGATGAAGCTGGAGCCGACATGGGGCGTCTGGCCGCTGTAGTCGATGACGAAGCCGCCCATGTCCCAGTTGCGGATGCCGGCCAGCGCCGAGCGCAGCTTGGCCTGGCTGGGGTCGCGGCCTGCGCGTTCCAGGCCCTCGGCCAGCACGCGTGTGTTCACATAGGCTTCCAGCGTGCCCAGCGAGAACTCCTGCTGCCCGTGGGCGCGCATGGCGGCCTGATAGTCGCGCACCACCTGCAGCTTGGCCTGGTGCGGCGCGGGAACGACCATGGTCAGGGCAATGCCCCGGGCGTCCTCGCCCAGCGGCTTGAGGCTGTCGTTGGGCAGGGTCACGCTCAGGCCGGTGAGCAGCACGCCGGGCGCGCTCTTGCGCAGGCCGCGCACCAGATCGACCGACACCGTGCCAGCCGTGGCCAGCAGCACGGCCGAGGGGTGGGCCGCGTCCACTTTGTTCAACACATCGGCCAGATTCTTGCCATCGGTGGCGATGGCCGCCTGCACGGCGGGGGCCATCTTCTCGGCCTCCAGAGCGCGCGTGGCGTCCTCCAGCATTTCGCGGCCGTAGGCGTTGTCCAGGTAGACGATGCCAATGCCCTTGAGCCCCATTCCCGCAAGGCGCTGGACCAGGCGGCGGACCTCGGTGGTGTAGCTGGCGCGCACATGGAAGACGTTGCGCGATCCCTTGCGCAGCGACGAGGCGCCCGTGAACGGCGCCACATAGGGAACGCCGGCTTCCTCGATCAGCGGGATGACGGCGGCGTTGTTGGGCGTGCCCACGCAGGACAGCAGGGCAAAGGCCGTGCCCTTGGAGAGCATCTGCCGCACGTTGTCGGCCGAGCGCTGGGGCACGTAGCCGTCGTCAACCATCTGCAGCTGCAGCGTGCGGCCCTGGATGCCGCCACGTGCGTTGATCTGCGCCATGGCCGCTTCCGTGCCCAGCTTGATGTCGGAGCCGAACCCGGCCAGCGGGCCGCTCATGGCGGCCGAGCAGCCGATGGTGATGGTCTTGGCGGACAGGCCTGCCTCATCGGCGAAGGCATTGCGCACGAAGGCCGGCGCCAGCGCGGGAACCGCTGCGATGGCTGCAGCACGGGGAAGCAGGGAAACAAGTTGACGGCGTTGCATGGATTCAGAGCTCGGACAAAAGGGATGGGAGCAGGAAGGTGCCATTCACGCCGACTGCCACGCGTGCGCCGCAGGCCGGGAGGGCGGCCCATTGTAGGAGGCGGCCTCGTCACAGGCGATACCGGGGCAGGGGCATTGTTGTGTTCATGCCTTCTATGGATGTTCAATATCCGATAGTTTTTGGCATTTGAAAACCCCGTGCGTGCTCAATCCCTAGGCAACGATATGCGGGTTTGTACTATCAGCATGCGCTGATTGTCTTATTCACAATTCGTTTCTGTAAGACAAATTCTTTGTTTTGTTGAACAAAACCAGGTTGGCAGCGCACTCCACGCCACCGGGTTGGGCCTGCGGGGCGGCTTGACGGCCGCACCGCACCGCGGGGTGTGAAGGGGGAATCAACATGCTGACTGACGTCAATCTCTGGCCGCTTATCGGAGTGGCCATCATCGTTGCGGGCTTCGTGCTGCGCTTCAATCCCATGCTGGTCGTGATCGTCACGGCCATCGGCACGGCACTGGCGGCGGGCTTCCCCGTCGACAAGGTGCTGGCCACCATTGGCACGGGCTTCATCAAGACGCGCAACCTGCCGCTGATCATCCTGCTGCCGCTGGCCGTGATCGGCCTGCTGGAGCGCCATGGCCTGCGCCAGCACGCGCAGAACTGGATCAGCTCCATCAAGTCGGCCACCGCAGGCCGCCTGCTCATCGTCTACCTGGCCGCACGCCAGCTGACGGCCGCCGTGGGCCTGACCAGCCTGGGCGGGCATCCGCAGATGGTGCGCCCGCTGCTGGCGCCCATGGCCGAGGGTGCGACCCAGTCGCGCTTCGGCATCCTGCCCGCCAAGGTGCGCGACAAGCTGCGCGCCTACTCGGCCGCCACGGACAACGTGGGCCTGTTCTTCGGCGAGGACATCTTCGTGGCCTTCGGCGCCATCGTGCTGATGACCACCTTCCTGAAGGAAGCCGGCATCGAGGTCGAGCCCATCCACGTCGCGCTGTGGGGCATTCCCACGGCCATCTGCGCCTTCGTGATCCATGCCTGGCGCCTGCGCCGCCTGGACCGCATGCTGGAGCGCGAACTGGCCCAGTACAAGGCCGGTGTCGAAGCCGACGCAGCCAACGCCAACGCCAACGCCACCCAAGCCAAGGGAGCCTGAAATGACGCTGACCATCCAACACCTGTACTACCTGGTCGGCTTCGTCCTGGCCGTCACGGCCGTGATGACGCTGCGCGATGCCAGCAACCCCAAGCGCTGGTCCAGCGGCCTGTTCTGGGCGCTGTATGCAGCCGTCTTCCTGGTGGGCAATGAACTGCCGCCCGTGGTCGTGGGCGTGATCGCCGTGGCCATGGCCCTGATCGCCGGCTTCGGCGGCGTGGGCAGCGGCCGCCATGCGCCGCGCAGCGATGCCGAGTACCTGGCCAGTGCCAAGCGCCTGGGCAACAAGCTGTTCGCACCGGCCCTGGCGATTCCGCTGATCACCATGGTGGGCACGCTCAGCGCCTCGCACCTGGTCTTCGGCGGCACGCCCCTGCTGGACCCCAAGGCCACCACGCTGGTGAGCCTGGGCGTGGGCTGCGTGCTGGCGCTGGGCCTGGCCTGCTGGCTGACCCGCGAGACGCCGGCCCAGGGCATGCGCGAATCGCGCCGCCTGACCGATGCGCTGGGCTGGGCCCTGGTCCTGCCCCAGATGCTGGGCATGCTGGGCCTGGTGTTCTCGGACGCCGGCGTGGGCAAGGCCGTGGCCTATGTGACCACCACCTATATCAACATGGACATCCGCTTCGTGGCCGTGGCCGTCTACGTGCTCGGCATGGCGCTGTTCACCGTGGTCATGGGCAACGGCTTTGCCGCCTTCCCCGTGATGACGGGCGGCGTGGGCGTGCCCATCCTGGTGGGCGTCTACCATGGCGACCCGGCCGTGATGGCGGCCATCGGCATGCTCTCGGGCTACTGCGGCACCCTGCTGACGCCCATGGCGGCCAACTTCAACCTGGTGCCCGCCGCGCTGCTGGAGATCGACAAGAATGCCGTGATCCGCGCCCAGGTGCCCACGGCCCTGGCCCTGCTGACGGCCAACGTCTTCCTCATGTATTTCCTGATGTTCCGTTAAAGGACGGACTGTTGCCATGACCGATTCCACTTCCCCGCGCATCCTGGTGACCGGCTTCGAGCCGTTCGAGCAGGACCCTGTCAATCCCTCGTGGGAAGTGGCGCGTGCCCTGCATGGCGAGATCGTGGAGGGCGCCACCGTCCACGGCCTGCAGCTGCGCTGCGTGTTCGGCGAATCGCTGCGCCAGCTGCAGGAGGCGCTGGCGCAGCTGCAGCCGGTGCTGGTCATCAGCCTGGGCCTGGCCGGCGGCCGCAGCGAGTTCACGCCCGAGCGCGTGGCCATCAATATCGACGACGCCCGCATTCCAGACCATGCGGCGCGCCAGCCCGTGGACCAGGTGGTGATCCCGGGCGCGCCCGCCGCGTACTTTTCCACGCTGCCCATCAAGGCCGTGGTGCACAACCTGCGTGCGCGCGGCATTCCGTCTTCCGTGTCCAACACGGCGGGCACCTTTGTCTGCAACCACGTGTTTTTCGCGCTCATGCACTGGCTGGCCCAGGGCAAGGCTGCGCCGGGCGCGCGGGGCGGCTTCATCCACGTGCCGGCCCTGCCCGAGCAGGCGGCGCGCAAGCCGGGCATGCCCAGCATGTCGCTGGCCGACCAGGTGCAGGCCGTGCGCGAGACCATTCGCACGGCCCTGACCGTGACCCAGGATCTGAAGGAAAACGCCGGCCAGCTGCACTGAGAGCCTGTGCACCGAGTCCGGCGAGGAGAGAACGATGAAAATTGACCTGAACAGTGATCTTGGCGAGAGCCTGGGCGGATGGCGCATGGGCGACGACGCCGCCATGCTCGACATCGTCAGCAGCGCCAACGTGGCCTGCGGATTCCATGCCGGCGACCCGGCAGGCATCCTGGAGACGCTCAAGGCCGCCCGCGAGCGCGGCGCCATGGTGGGCGCCCATGTGTCCTATCCCGACCTCGTCGGCTTCGGCCGGCGCAACATGGATGTGGCGAGCGCCGACCTGGTGGCCGGCGTCATCTACCAGATCGGTGCGCTACAGGGCCTGGCCCGCGTGGCCGGCACCGAAGTGCGCTACGTCAAGCCGCACGGCGCGCTCTACAACACCATCGCCCACGACAGGCGCCAGGCCACCGACGTGATCACGGCCATGCGCGCCATCGACCCCAGCCTGGTGCTGGTGGCGCTGGCCGGCTCGCCCCTGATCGACTGGGCGCGCGATGCGGGCCTGACCGTGGTGGCCGAGGCCTTTGCCGACCGCGGCTACACGCCCGAGGGCACCCTGGTTTCGCGCCGCGATCCGGGCGCCGTGCTGCACGATGTGGACCAGATCGCCGCGCGCATGCTGTCCCTGGTGCGCGACGGCGTGGTCGAGGCCGTCGATGGCAGCCTGGTGCGCATTGCCGCCGACTCCATCTGCGTGCACGGCGACAGCCCCGGTGCCGTGGCCATTGCACGCCACCTGCGCGAGCGTTTCGAGCAGGAGGGCGTGCGCATTTCCTCCTTCGTGGGCTGAGGGCACACCATGCGTTTTCTACCCGTCAACCGGCAGGCCCTGATGGTGGAGCTGGCCGATCTCGATGAAACCCTGGCCCTGCTGGGCTCGCTGCAGCGCGAGCCCATCGATGGCGTGCAGGAGCTGGTGCCGGCCGCGCGCACCGTGCTCGTGCAGTTCGCTCCCGCCAGGCTGGGCGTGGCCGAGCTGGTGCGCCGCATTGCCGCGCGCGACCTGGGCCAGCGTGCCGAGCGCAGCAATGTGCTGGTCGAGATTCCCGTGCACTACGACGGCGAGGACCTGGCCGACGTGGCGCAGCTGCTGGGCATCACGCCCGAGGAAGTCGTGCGCCGCCACACGGGCAGCGAGTACGCCGTGGCCTTCACGGGTTTCGCGCCCGGCTTTGCCTATCTCAGCGGGGGCGATCCGATCTTCAACGTGCCGCGCCGCACCACGCCGCGCACGCGCGTGCCGGCCGGCTCGGTGGCGCTGGGCGGCACGTTCAGCGCGGTCTATCCCCAGGCCAGCCCGGGTGGCTGGCAACTGATAGGCCGCACCTCGGCCCGCATGTGGGACCTGGCGCGCGAGCTGCCTGCGCTGCTGCAGCCCGGCTACCGCGTGCGCTTTGTCGATGCGGCCGGCATGGCCCAGGTGGATGAGGCGCCCGCGCCCGCCGTGGCGCAGGCCGCGCCGCATGAAGGCAACGCGCTGCGCGTCAAGGCCACGGGCCTGATGACGCTGTTCCAGGACCGGGGCCGCCTGGGCCAGGCCGGGCAGGGCGTCTCGGCCTCGGGCGCCATGGACCAGGCAGCCTTCAAGGCTGCCAACCGCCTTGTCGGCAATGCCAGCGACCTGGCCGTGCTGGAGACCGTGGGCGGCGGCTTGTCGCTGCAAAGCCAGGGCGAGACCGTGGTCGCCATCACGGGTGCCGATGCGCCCCTGACCGTGACCACCGGGTCCGGCCAGCGCTGGAGCGTGCCGCGCTACCAGGCCGTGGCCCTGGCCGATGGCGACCAGCTGACCGTGGGCCAGCCCGTGGCCGGCGCGCGCTGCTATGTGGCCGTGCGCGGCGGCTTTGCCGTCACGCCCGTGCTGGGCAGCGCCTGCACCGACACCCTGGCGAATGTCGGCCCAGCCGCCCTGGCCGTGGGCCAGGTCCTGCCCGTTCGGCCTGCGGACCGCAAGGCCGTGGCCGCACCCGAGCTGCCTCCCGAATCCCTGCCCACCACCGGGCAGGACGTGGTGCTGGACGTGGAGCTGGGCCCGCGCACCGACTGGTTCACGCCCGAGGCCGTGGCCCTGCTGGCCGCGCAGCGCTGGCAGGTCACGCCGCAGTCCAACCGCGTGGGCCTGCGCGTGGCGGGCGAGCAGCCCCTGGAGCGCGCCGTGGCTGGCGAGCTGCCCAGCGAAGGCACGCCGCTGGGCGCCATCCAGGTGCCCCCCAGTGGCCAGCCCGTGCTGTTCCTGGCCGACCATCCGCTGACGGGCGGCTATCCCGTCATCGGCTGCGTGGCGCCGCACCACCTCGATCTGGCCGGCCAGATTCCCGTGGGCGCCTGGATCCGCTTCAACCCCATCCGCGCCTTCGAGGAATACACCCCCGGCGCGCAAGGCTCCAAGAACTGAACGCGGGGGGCGCCCGGTGGCGCCTGCCCGCAACTGAAAGAAGCTGATCATGAAAAAAGTCCTGATTGCCAACCGTGGCGAGATCGCCGTCCGCATCGCCCGCGCCTGCGCCGACTACGGCGTGAAATCCGTGGCCGTCTACGCCGATGCCGACATCGACGCCCTGCACGTGCGCATGGCCGACGAGGCCTATGGCCTGGACGGCGAGCGCCCGGCCGACACCTACCTGAACATCGCCAAGCTCATCGCCATCGCGCACAAGAGCGGCGCCGACGCCGTGCACCCCGGCTACGGCTTCCTGTCCGAAAGCGAAGCCTTTGCGCGCGCCGTGCTGGATGCGGGCCTGCGCTGGATCGGCCCCACGCCCGAGACCATCGCCAAGCTGGGCGACAAGGTCGAGGCGCGCAAGATCGCCCTGCAGGTCGGCGCTCCCCTGGTGGCCGGCACGCCCGACCCCGTCAAGGATGCCGGCGAAGTGCTGGCCTTTGCCCAGCAGCACGGCCTGCCCATCATCATCAAGGCCGCCTTCGGCGGCGGCGGGCGCGGCATGAAGATCGCGTGGCGCATGGACGAGGTCGAGGAACTCTTTCACTCGGCCGTGCGCGAGGCCGTCACCGCCTTCGGCCGCGGCGAATGCTTCGTCGAGCAGTTCCTGGACCGCCCGCGCCATATCGAGGCCCAGGTGCTGGCCGACACCCATGGCAACGTGGTCGTGCTGGGCACGCGCGACTGCTCGCTGCAGCGGCGCAACCAGAAGCTGGTGGAAGAGGCCCCGGCGCCCTTCCTCAGCGACGATCAGCGCGCCCGCATCCACAGCTCGGCGCGCGACATCTGCGCGGCGGCCGGCTACGTCAGCGCGGGCACGGTGGAATTCCTGCTGAGCCAGACGGGCGCCATCTCCTTCCTCGAAGTCAACACGCGCCTGCAGGTCGAGCACCCTGTGACCGAGCAGACCACGGGCGTGGACCTGGTGATCGAGCAGCTGCGCGTGGCCGACGGCCTGCCCCTGTCCATCACCGAAACCCCGGCGCCGCTGGGCCACTCCATCGAATTTCGCATCAACGCCGAAGACGTGGGCCGCGGCTTCCTGCCCACGCCCGGCCCCGTGGTGCGGTTCGACCCGCCCTCGGGCCCCGGCGTGCGCCTGGACACGGGCGTGCAGACCGGCTCGGTCGTGCCCGGCAGCTTCGACTCGCTGATGGCCAAGCTCATCGTCAGCGGCGCCACGCGTGAACAGGCCCTGGCCCGCGCCCGCCGCGCGCTGGCCGAGTTCCGCATCGAAGGCCTGTCCTCCGTCCTGCCCTTCCACCGCGCCGTCATCGGCCATGCCGACTTCGTGGGCAACGACGGCTTCAAAGTCCACACGCGCTGGATCGAATCCGACTTCGCCGAACCCCTGGCCGCCGCCGTGCGTGCCGAGCCGCTGCCCGACGCCAGCCTGGTGCGCTGCGCGGTCGAGATCGACGGGCGCCGGGTGTCGCTGGGCCTGCCTGCGGTGCTGCTGCAGGGGCTGGCATCGGCTGGCGGCGGTGTGGCTGCCGCGCCGGCTGCCGAATCTGCAGTTGACCCCGCTGCCGTCACCTCACCCATTGCAGGCAATCTGCATGCGTGGAAGGTGGCCGATGGCGACACCGTTCAGGAGGGCGATGTGATTGCCGTCATGGAGGCCATGAAGATGGAGATGCAGGTGACTGCGCATCGCAGCGGGGTGGTTGCGTTGGTGGCTGAGGCGGGGAAGGCGCAGGTGCTGGGGGCTGTGATTGCTCGGATTGGGTGATTTCTGTTTGACCTGTTTTTGATTTTGTTGTGCCTCTGGCGGCAGGAGCCGGGTTTCGGCCCGGCGGCCGACCTACTTTCTTATCGCGCGATAAGAAAGTAGGCAAAGAAGCGCGCCCCGCACTGCCCACGACCCTTCGCTTCGCTGCGGGCGACCTGCGTTGGGCGGGATGCGGGGTGTGCCGTGAAACTCGTTGCGCGCTGCGCGCTTCACTCAAACATCACGGCGAGCTAGACAACGAAGCAGCCCTGTCCTTCGGCAGGGCTGCCACCCCGCATCCCGCCCAACGCAGGCGTGGGCAGAAGGGGGGGGGAGGCTGGGGTAGCCAACAGCCAACAGCCAACAGCCAACAGCAAAATGCCAAAGGCCAGAAATGCAAACAGCCGACGCGCCACCGCTGCGCTCGGCTGTTTTCTCATAGAGGCCGAGCGAAGCGAAGGCCCGCACCACCTCCCCGTATGTCAGCGCCTGCGGCGTGGTGGTTGCGGGGTTGCAGTCCTGCCGAAGGACAGGACTGCTTCGTGATCTGACTCGCTGCGGTTGTCTGAGCGGAGTTCACGCAGTGAACGCAGCGAGTTCCGCAGCGAACCCCGCAACCGCCACGACGCAGGTTGCCCGCAGCGAAGCGAAGGGTCGCGGACATTCGGGGTCGCCTTCTTTGGCCACCTTTCTTGGCGATCAAGAAAGGTGGTCGGCCGCCGGGCCGAGACCCGGCCTCGAAAAACAACCCCCCGGCAGGGTCTCAAAAAAGAGCGTGAACTAATCAGCGCCCACCCTGAAAACTACGCGTGCTGTACAAATCCGCCGGCAGCCGCGACAGCAGCGGCAGACCAGACACCGCATCCACCGGCTGCCTCTCGATGTAGTTGAAGAACACATCGGAATCGAGCACGCCAATGTCCAGACGGCGCGCATCAGGCACGGCCGCCAGCGTCTTGTAGCCATCGCCACCCGTGGCATTGAAGCTCAGCACGAACAGCTTGTACGTGCGCGCCGTATCCAGCGGCTTCCACGTCTTGCTCGCGTTGTCATACACCTCGATGCCCGACACACGCTGGCCGGCCGCCGCTGCCGCATTCACGTCAAAGCGCAGGCCGCCCGTGTAGGGGTAGGGGCCGGTCGTGCCGCTGGGGCCGTAGACGGCCTGCAGGCCGTCCTCGAGCATGCCCTTGACTTCCGTGCCGGTGATGTCCAGGCGGAACAGCTTGTTGCCGAAGGGCAGGACCTGGATGACCTGGGCGGCCGTGGTCTGGCCCAGCAGCGGGATGCGCACGCCGCCGCCGCTTTGCAGGGTGATGTCGGCGCCGCCGTAGTGGCGGTTGGCTTCTTCCAGGTAGGCCTGGGCCACGAGCTGCTGGATGTCGCCACCGCGCACGCTGACGCTGCCTTCGGCATTGCAGGCGGCGCTGGACTGGCTGTAGTTCATGGTGCCGACGCCGCCGGGCACGCGGCGCGAGCACAGTTCCTGGGGCACGGTGGCGACCTGCTTGAGGTTGAACTGGGCAACCTTGTCCTTGAACGGCTGCAGCGCGGCCGTGGCCTTGGCCGAGGGCGTGGTCACGCGCAGCACGCCGGTGGCGGCGGCACTGGCCTTGAGCGCGGTCTTTTGCGCATCGGTGGCTGCCTTGCCGGCGATGGTGAAGCTGTCGCCGATGAGCACATGGGGCGTGCCCGTGCACTGGGTGACGCGGCCGTCGGCGTCGAACTGGACCTTGAGGTCGCCGACGACCTGGGCGTACTCCCAGGCCTGGACCACGCAGACGGGGCTGCCGTCCTTGTCGGTCAGGCGCGTGGGGTAAGCGCCGCCCGGTGTGCCCACGCCGGTGGTGTTGAGCACGTCGGGGCCGAGCAGGGTGTGCGAGTCGCCGCCCACGACCACGTCCACGCCGCTGAGCTTGGGCACGATCTGGCGGTCGTACTCATAGCCCACATGGCTCATGACGATGATCTTGTTGATGCCCTTGGCGCGCAGCGCGTCGATTTCGCGCTGGGCCGCCGTGGCCTCGTCCTCGAAGGTGGTGTCGGCATCGGGGCTGGACGATGCCTTGGTCTTGCCCGCAATGGTCAGGCCGACGATGCCGATCTTCTGGCCGCCGCGCTCCACCACGGTGGAGGGGTTCACATAGCCGGGCGCCTTGGCCGCGTTCAGGGCCGAGTTGGCGCCAAAGCGCACGTTGGCGCTGAGCACGGGCGTCTTGCAGCTGCCTGTGCGCAGGCGGTCCAGGAAGGACTTGAGGCCGCTGTCGCCCTTGTCGAACTCGTGGTTGCCCAGCGTGAAGGCGTCAAAGCAGACGGTGTTCATGAGGGCGGCATCGGCCTCGCCGTCGGCGCCTGCGCGGTTGAAGTACAGCGTGCCGGTGAGCGCGTCGCCGGCGTGCAGCTTGAGCACGTTGGGCGACTGCGCGGCCAGCTCCTCGATGGCCTGGGTCACGCGCGCAAAGCCTGCGGCGTCCACGGCCACGGCTTCGGCCTTGCCCGTGCCGGCGTCCAGCTGCAGGGTCTTGCTCTTGGACTCCAGCGTGGAGTGGTGATCGTTGATGTGCAGAATGCGCAGCTCCAGCGGCTGGCCTGCGGGCGTGTCGTTGCCGGAGCCGCCGCAACCGGCGATCAGGGCGGAGGCTGCCAGGGCCACGGCCAGCGGGCGCAGGGCGGGGCGATGGGAGGTCAAGGACATGAACGGGTTCTCTCTGTATCGGTTTGTCACGGCCGCCGATGCTGGGCAAGGCTGATGACACGGCGATGAAATCGCCTTGCAGGGGGCTTGACCTTGACATGGTGGCAATCTCTAAAGTGCCTGCATGCGAGAACAAAGGAGTCAGGCAATGAATGCATCGACCAAGGCCGGCATGGCCATAGACCTGCCCGTTCAGGGCATGACCTGCGCCTCCTGCGTGGGGCGTGTGGAACGCGCGCTCAAGAAGCTGCCCGGCGTGCAGGAGGCCGTGGTCAACCTGGCCACCGAAAAGGCCAGCATCCGCTTCGAGGGCGCGGCCGACCTGCCGGCCGCCATTGCAGCCATCGAGAAGGCCGGCTACGAGGTGCCCCAGTCCAGCGTGGAACTGGAGGTGGAGGGCATGACCTGCGCCTCCTGCGTGGGCCGCGTGGAGCGTGCGCTGAAAAAGGTGGAGGGCGTGCAATCGGCCAGCGTGAACCTGGCCACCGAACGTGCAGTGGTGACGCTGGCTGGCAGTGCAGATGTGGCGGCCCTTGTGGCAGCTGTGCACAAGGCCGGGTACGAAGCGCGTCCGCTGGGCGCCAGCGCGAACCCGGCCAGTGAAGGCGGCGCTGCGCAGTCGCCGGCCGAAGACGGCACGGAGCAGCGCCAGGCGCGCGAGAGGGCCTCGCTCAAGCGCTCGCTGATCGTGGCCACGGTGTTTGCGCTGCCGGTGTTCGTGCTGGAGATGGGCGGCCACATGGTGCCGGCCTTCCACCACTGGGTGGGTCAGGCCATCGGCACGCAGAACAGCTGGTACCTGCAGTGCCTGCTGTCGGCCATCGTGCTGTTCGGGCCGGGCCTGCGCTTTTTCCAGAAAGGCATTCCCGCGCTGCTGCGCGGCGCGCCCGACATGAATTCGCTGGTGGCCGTGGGCACCTCGGCGGCGTTTGCCTATTCGCTGGTGGCCACCTTCGTGCCGCACTGGCTGCCGGCCGGCACGGTGAATGTGTATTACGAGGCGGCAGCCGTGATCGTGGCGCTGATCCTGCTGGGCCGCTTCATGGAGGCGCGCGCCAAGGGCAATACCTCGGAGGCCATCCGCCGCCTGGTGCGCCTGCAGGCCAAGACGGCGCGCGTGCGCCGGGATGGCGCCGTGCAGGAGGTGGACATCGCCGCCGTGCGTGCGGGCGACACCATCGAGGTGCGGCCCGGCGAGCGCATTCCCGTCGATGGCGAGGTCATCGAGGGCAGCAGCTTCGTCGATGAATCCATGATCAGCGGCGAGCCCGTGCCGGTCGAGAAAACCCCGGGTGCCGAACTGGTCGGCGGCACCGTGAACCAGAACGGCGCGCTGGCCTTTCGCGCCACCAAGGTGGGCGCGGACACGCTGCTGGCGCAGATCATCCGCATGGTCGAGCAGGCCCAGGGCTCCAAGCTGCCCATACAGGCGCTGGTGGACCAGGTCACCATGTGGTTCGTGCCGGCCGTGATGGCCGTGGCCCTGCTGACCTTCGGCGCCTGGCTGGCCTGGGGGCCGTCGCCCGCACTGAGCTTTGCGCTGGTCAATGCCGTGGCCGTGCTCATCATCGCCTGCCCCTGCGCCATGGGCCTGGCCACGCCCACCTCCATCATGGTGGGCACGGGCCGGGCCGCGCAGATGGGCGTGCTGCTGCGCAAGGGCGAGGCCCTGCAGACCCTCAAGGACGCCCGCGTGGTTGCCGTGGACAAGACGGGCACGCTGACGCGAGGCCGCCCCGAACTGACCGACCTGGTGCTGGCCCCGGGCTTCGAGGGCGAGCGCAGCCGCGTGCTGGCGCTGGTGGCGGCCGTGGAAGACCGCTCCGAGCACCCGATTGCGCGCGCCATCGTGGATGCTGCCAAGGCCGAGGAATTGCCGCTGGGCGCCGTGGACCGCTTTGAATCGGTGACAGGCTTTGGCGTGCGCGCCCAGGTGGACGGCGTGCGCGTGGAGATCGGTGCCGACCGCTTCATGCGCGAATTGGGCCTGCAGGTGGACACGCTGGCAGACGAGGCCGCGCGCCTGGGCGACGAAGGCAAGACGCCGCTGTATGCCGCGGTGGACGGACGCCTGGCCGCCATGATCGCCGTGGCCGATCCCATCAAGGACAGCACGCCGGCCGCCATTGCCGCCTTGCACGCCTTGGGCCTGAAGGTGGCCATGATCACCGGAGACAACCGCCGCACGGCCGAGGCCATTGCGCGCCAGCTGGGCATCGACGAGGTGGTGGCCGAGGTGCTGCCCGGCGGCAAGGTCGATGCCGTCAAGCGCCTGAAGGCCGAGCACGGCACGCTGGCCTATGTGGGCGACGGCATCAACGACGCGCCGGCCCTGGCCGAGGCCGATGTGGGCCTGGCCATCGGCACGGGCACGGACATCGCCATCGAGGCGGCCGACGTGGTGCTGATGTCGGGCGACCTGGGCGGCGTGCCCAATGCGATCGCGCTGTCCAAGGCCACCATGGCCAACATCCGCCAGAACCTGTTCTGGGCCTTTGCCTACAACGTGGCCCTGATCCCCGTGGCCGCGGGCCTGCTGTACCCCGTCAACGGCACGTTGCTGTCGCCCGTGTTCGCGGCCGGGGCCATGGCGCTGTCCAGCGTCTTCGTGCTCAGCAACGCGCTGCGCCTGCGGCGCTTCAGTCCGCCGCTGGCGGCAGGGCGTTGAACGACGAAGGCAGTCAGCCGGGCAGCTTGGGGACGTCTATGAAGTCGTCCAGGCTCAGGCCCTTTTCTTTCAGCAGGGCCTCGAGCACGGGCTGCAGGCGGCCCAGGCTTTGCTGCACGGTCTCGCGCACCGTGTCCACCACGACCTGGGTGCTGCGGTCGATCTCCACATTGAGCAGGTCGCCCACGCCCTTGGACTCGAACACGGTCATGCGGCGCGTCTCGGGGATCAGCCAGACCTCGAACCAGCCGGCCTGGCGGTCCACCTCGGACACCGTGAGGCTGGCGCCGTTGATGGCGATGTAGCCCTTGGCGAACACGTAGTGGCGAAAGCCCTCGGGAATGCCGAAGCGGATGCGGTGGTTGGTGTCGCTGGAGGCCACTTCCAGCACGGGCGAGGTGAAATCCACATGGCCCGACAGCGGATGGCCGCCGATCTCGGCGCCGTCCTTTGCCGCGCGTTCTACATTGACGCGCCCACCCACGGCATAGCCGCCCAGCGTGGTGATGTTCAGGCTTTGCAGCATCACGTCGAAGGTGGCGCGCGTGGGCGAGAGGATCTCGGTCACCGTCAGGCACACGCCGTCGGTGGAGACGCTGGCGCCGATGGCCAGGTCCTGGCAGAAGCCTTCGGGAAAGTCGAGGGTGAAGGTGCGCAGGCCGTTCTGGTCGCGCAGCGCGGCAATGCTTGCCACGGCCTGGATGATGCCGGTGAACACGATGTGGGATTCCTTGGAGCCGCCCGGTCGGCGGCGAAGCGGGTATTTTGCATCGCGGCGCTGCGCTGCGGGGGCGCAGGCCGGCGTGTCCCTGCAGGCATCAGGCCGGTGCCGCTGCCTCTTCCCACCAGCCGCTGAGCAGGGCTGGGGGCCGCTGCGCCGCATGCACCCAGGCACAGGACGGCCAGGCATCCTGCTGCACGTTCATGCCCGCATAGATGCCGTAGCCGGGGCCGGCCGCGATCTCGCCTTCGGCATGCAGGGTCTCGCCCGCGCGGATGCTGCAGGCCGCACGGATGTCGCCCAGCGCACGCATGCCCCAGTCCACCTCGATATGGCTGCCGCCTTCCACGTCGGCGCCAGCGTACAGGCCGTGGCCCAACTCGATCAGGCCGCTGGCGCGGATGCTGCCGCCCGCGCGCAGGCCCTTGCCGCAGCGGATGGCGCCCTGCACCTCGATGTCCTGGCCGGCCTGTGCCCCTCCGCCCAGGCGCAGGTCGGCACCGCAGCGCAGCTCCCAGCCGGCGCGCACGTCCTCGGCGCGCAGTTCCTCGTGCACGTCCACGCTCCAGGCGGCCTTGACCAGGCCCCCGGCCTGCAGCGGGCCGCTGCAGAAGATGGCGCCGCCACTGTGCAGGTCCTGGCCGGCCTCGATGCGGCCGGCGTGGATGCCGGCGCCGGCCTGCAGCGTGCGGCCCACGGCCAGCAGGCCGGGTACGCGCAGCTCGCCATGCACGACGACGCTGCCCGAGAACACCAGGGCATCGGCCTCCAGGTGATCGACCTCCAGCACGGCGTCGGTGGGTCCGAACTGGTTCATGAGCCAGCGCGCGTCCTCGACGCGGCCATCGCCCACCAGGGCGTCGAGCACGCGCTGGTAGTCGTTGCCGTCATGGCGGTTGCGCACGAACCAGCGAAAGCCCGCCGCGCAGGGGCTTTTGGCACGCAGAAAGTTTTGGGAGAGTTCCATGTCCATCATCGGCTCCGGGGTCAAGGCGGCTGCGCCATGCGGCGGCGCGGCCGAAAAGGCGTGCAGGCCAGGGAGATGCGGGGCGTGGGCCGGCAGCTCCTGGCATGCGCTTCGCATGCGGGATTCGCTGCGGGGGCCGTGCGGGAAGCTGGGGGTGGACCTCAGGCTTTCCGCACGGCGGCGGAAAGCAGGGCCGTGAAGCCGCACAGGCTGATGAAGGCCGTGGGCACGCCGTGCACGCGCTGCGGCCGCTGCGCGCGCAAGGCGGTGCAGCGGGTCGGGGCGTGGCGGAAAAGGCGTGTAGGGGCCATGGACAGGGGCAGGAGCAGCCGCGATTATGCCGCGAGGCCATTTGCGCACGGGGGCATGGGGCCGTGTACAGGACGGGGCTTCGTTGCTTTGGGTAACATCACGGACCCTGCGGGCGCCCGGTGGAGGACCATCGGCGCCCGGTTGCCCTGCTGCGCGGCGATCGGCCCGGCAGGGTCCTCTCGCCAAGAGAAGCCCATGAATTCCAAGACTCCCCCCTCGTTCCTGAGCCGCATCGCCATCGCGATCGGCAGTTTCTTCGCCATCCTCGGCAACGGCCGCCTGGCCGCCGATGTGTCCCGCCTGCGCGACGGCGAGCCGCTGGCCGCCGACGTGCCGCCGCCCGCACCCAAGGAGGTGCGCGTGGAGGTGCCCGTGGACCGGATCGTCGAGGTCCGTGTCGAGGTGCCTGTCGAAAAGGTGGTCGAGAAAGTGGTTGAAAAGCGTGTCGAGGTGCCGGTCGAGAAGATCGTCGAAAAGACCATCGTGGAGCCGGCCGCACCCGCTGGCACCGCCGCCCTGCAACTGCTGGGCCTGCTGCAGCGCGAGGCGCGCTTCGTGGACTTCGTGCAGGAAGACGTGGCCGGCTACGCCGACGCCGAGATCGGCGCCGCTGCGCGCGTGGTGCACGAAGGCTGCCGCAAGGTGCTGCGCGAGCATTTCAGCATCGCCCCCGTGCGTGCCGAGGCCGAAGGCAGCCGCGTCACGCTGGCCGCAGGCTTTGATGCCGCCGCCGTGCGCCTGACGGGCAACGTGGTCGGCCAGGCACCCTTCACGGGCACGCTGGGCCACCGCGGCTGGCGCGTGGACGATGTCCGCCTGCCCCAGCTCACCGATCACAAGGCCGCCGCCATCGTGGCCCAGGCCGAGGTGGAGCTGTGAGCATGGACCAGTCCCGTCAATCCTCCCTGGCGCGCTACAGCATCGGCATCGACCTGGGCACCACGCATTGCGCGCTCTCCTATGTGGACCGCCAGGCCAGCGATGGCGAGAAGGTGGAGCAGGGCGTGCTGGACATTCCCCAGCTCACCGGCCCCTCCAGCGTGGAGGCGCGCCCGCTGCTGCCGTCCTTCCTCTACCTGCCGCATGAAAGCGAGCTGACTGCGGCCGACATGGCCCTGCCCTGGGGCGCCAGCCAGGACTTCGTGGTGGGCGAGTTCGCGCGATCGCGCGGCGCGGCCACGCCGATCCGGCTGGTCTCCAGCGCCAAGAGCTGGCTGTGCCATCCGGGCGTGGACCGCCGCTCGCCCCTGCTGCCGGCCGATGCGCCCGAAGAGGTGCACCGCGTCTCGCCGCTGACCGCCTCCATCCGCTACCTGTCGCACCTGCGCTGGGCCTGGGAGCAGGCCCATCCCGAGGCGCCGTTCGACGCCCAGGACGTGACGGTGACCATTCCCGCCTCGTTCGACCCGGCCGCACGAGAGCTGACGGCCGAGGCCTGCCGCGCCGCGGGCTTCCAGAAGCTCACGCTGCTGGAGGAACCCCAGGCTGCGCTGTACAGCTGGATCCAGGCCAGCGGCGGCCAGTGGCGCAAGCAGGTGCAAAGCGGCGAGATCATCCTCGTCGTGGACGTGGGCGGCGGCACCACCGACCTGTCGCTGATCGCCGTGCTGGAAAAGGACGGCGGCCTGGAGCTGCAGCGCGTGGCCGTGGGCGAGCACATCCTGCTGGGCGGCGACAACATGGACCTGGCCCTGGCCTACGGCGTGGCGCGCAAGCTGGCCCAGGAGGGAAAGCAGCTCGACGCCTGGCAGACCCGCGCCCTGGCCCATGGCTGCCGCCAGGCCAAGGAGCAACTGCTGGCCGATGCCTCGCTGCAGTCCGTGCCCGTGGTCGTGCCCAGCCGCGGCAGCAAGCTCATCGGCGGCAGCATCCGCACCGAGGTCACGCGTGACGAGGTGCTGCAAATGCTGGTGGAAGGCTTTTTCCCGCGCGCCGCCGTCTCCGACAAGCCCCAGACCCGCGCGCGCGCCGCGCTGACCCAGCTGGGCCTGCCGTATGCGCAGGACGCGGCCGTCACGCGCCACCTGGCGGCCTTCCTCTCGCGCCAGGCCGGCGCCACCGAGCAGATCGAAGGCCTCAAGGGCACGCAGCCCGAGGGTGCGTCCTTCCTGCATCCCTCGGCCATCCTGTTCAATGGCGGCGTGCTCAAGGCGCCGCAGATCGAGCAGCGCATCCTGGAAGTCGTCAACGGCTGGCTGGCCGGCGAGGGCGCGCAACCCGCGCGCCTGCTGGACGGCGCCAACCTCGATCTGGCCGTGGCGCGCGGCGCCGCCTACTTCGGCCATGTGGCGGCTGCGGGCCGTGGCGTGCGCATCCGTGGCGGCACGGCGCAGAGCTATTACGTGGGCGTGGAAAGCAACATGCCCGCCATCCCCGGCATGGAGCCGCCTATCTCTGCCCTGTGCCTGGCGCCCTTCGGCATGGAAGAGGGCACCGAGGTGGCGCTGGACACGCAGGAATTCGGCCTGGTCGTGGGCGAGCCCGTGCGCCTGCGCTTCTTCGGCTCCTCCGTGCGCCGCGCCGACCAGGTCGGCACCGTGCTGGACTTCTGGGGTCCTGAGGAACTGGTCGAGCTGCAGGAAATCGAGGCCCACCTGCCCGCCGAAGGCCGTGCGCCCGGCGAGATCGTGCCCGTCACCCTGCATGCGCGCGTGACCGACATCGGCACGCTGGAGCTCAACGCCGTGCCCGTGGGTGGCGACGAACGCTGGAAGGTGGAGTTCGACGTGCGGGCCGATGTAGCGTAGCCCGTCCCGGCGGCAGGCCCGGTCCGGGCCGCGCACCGTGCCCTGTATGACTGCCGATATGCCTGATACTGCCGCCCCCGCCTTCGCCGCCCCCTTCGCTCCCGACGCCGCCCACATCGTGGGCATCGACCTGGGCACCAGCCACACCGTGGTGGCGCATGTGCCCGTAGGCGGCACGGCGGCCGACATCGCCTTGCTGCCCGTGGCGCAGCGTGTCTCGGCCAGCGAGGTCGCGGCCCAGGTGCTGCTGCCCTCGGCGCGCTACCAGGCGGCGCCCGGCGAACTGGGCGATGCCTGGCAGCAGCCCTGGACGGCACTGGGTGCCGATGCGCAGGCGCCTGCCGTCAATGGCCGCTGGGCGCGTGACCTGGGCGCGGCCGTGCCGTCGCGCCTGGTGGCCAGCGCCAAGAGCTGGCTCTCGCATGCGGGCGTGGACCGCACGGCGGCCATCCTGCCCTGGGGCGCGCCCGAAGAGGTGGCCCGGCTGTCGCCGCTGCAGGTCTCGGCCAGCTACCTGGACCATGTCCGGCAGGCCTGGGACCGCACGCACCCCGGCGCGCCGCTGCGGGACCAGCTGGTCGTGCTGACCGTGCCAGCCTCGTTCGACGAAGGCGCGCGCGCACTCACGCTGGAGGCCGCGCAGCTGGCCGGCCTGCCTGCGGTGCAATTGCTGGAGGAACCCAAGGCCGCCTTCCACGACTGGCTGGTGCTGCAGGGCGAGCATCTGGCGGCCGAGCTGGCGCACTGCCGCCTGGTGCTGGTGGTGGATGTGGGCGGCGGCACCACCGACCTGACCCTGATCCGCGTGCAGCCCGGTGACGCTGGAGGCCTGCCCGTGCTGACACGCACGGCCGTGGGCGAGCACCTGATGCTGGGCGGCGACAACATGGACCTGGCGCTGGCCCATCGGCTGGAGCCGCAGTTCGCCCCGCCCGGCGAGCGCCTGCCCACCGCACGCTTCGCCCAACTGGTGCAGCGCTGCCGCATGGCCAAGGAACAGTTGCTGGCCGACGATGCGCCCGAGTCCGTGGCCGTGACCCTGCTGGGCGGCGGATCGAAGCTGCTGGCGCAGACGCGCACGGCCACGCTGCGCCGCGACGAGGTGCGCGAGGCCGTGGTCGAAGGCTTCATGCCGCTGGCCGGCCTGCAGGATCTGCCCACCCGGCGCCAGGGCGCTTTGCGCGGCCTGGGACTCCCATATCCTGCCGATGCGGCGATCACGCGGCACCTGGCGCAGTTCCTCGCGCAGCACGCGGCTGGGGAGTTGCCCGATGCGGTCCTGCTCAATGGTGGCGTCTTCCACGCCCATGCGCTGGCCCAGCGGCTGGTGGCGCAACTGCAGGCCTGGCGCGGCCAGCCGCTGCGCCTGCTGCACAACCCGCATCCCGACTGGGCCGTGGCACGCGGCGCGGCGGCGCATGGCCTGGCCATGCATGTCCAGAGCCGTCCGTCTGAGGATCTGCCGGAATCGGAAGATGCCCGGACGGTGCCAGCCCCGGTACCGCGCATCGGCGGTGGCTCGCCGCGCAGCTACTGGCTGGTCCTGCCCGAGAAGGCGGGTGCCGCACCACAAGGCATCTGCCTGCTGCCGCGCGGCACGGAAGAGGGCGTGCGCATCGTGCTCTCCGGCCGGCGCTTTGCGCTGCGCCTGGGCCAGGCCGTGCGCTTTTCCCTGGTGGCCAACAGCCTGGCGGCCGCGCCTGCGCAGGCCGGACGCATCGCGGCGCTCGACGGCGAGGGCTGGGTCGAGCTGCCCGCCCTGTCCACCGTGCTGCCTGCGCCCGAGGGCCGGGACAAGGCCCAGGTCGAGGTGCAACTGCAGGCCTGCATGACCGAGGTCGGCACGCTGGAGGTGCGCTGCGTGGCCGCCGACGATGCGCAGCGCCAGTGGCTGCTGCCGTTCAGCGTGCGCGGTGCGCTGGCCGCAGATGGGCAGGACACCGGCGATCGTTCTGCCCGGCAGGGCCGGCTGGCCGACGCCGTGGCCCTGATCGAGCGCATCTTCGGCAGCCAGGCGCAGGAGGTGACTGCCAAGGAGGTCCGCCAGCTGCGCCAGTCGCTGGAGCGACGGCTGGGCCCGCGCGAGGACTGGGACCTGCCGATGCTGCGCGCACTGTTCGACGCCCTGCTGGCCCGGGCCAGGCGCCGCCGCCGCACGGCCGAGCACGAGCGCGTCTGGCTGAACCTGGCAGGCTGGTGCCTGCGCCCCGGCGTGGGCGCCGAGCTGGACGGCTGGCGCATGCAGCAGGTCTGGCAACTGCATGGCCAGGGCCTGGGCCATGGCGGCGAGGCGGCCAACCGCACCGAATGGTGGGTCTTCTGGCGCCGCGTGGCCGCGGGCCTGGACGAGGCCCGGCAGATGGAGCTGCTGGAAGAGGTTGCCGGCCACATGCAAAAAGCCGTGCAGCAGTCCACGCAGCGCAGCCAGGGCAAGTCCGCCCATGGCAGCTACGACGACATGCTGCGCCTGTTCGCCGCCATGGAGACCGTGCCCTGGCAGTACCGCCAGGAAATGGGCCAGTGGATGCTGCAGCGGCTGAAGCACCCTGGTGAATCCGTGCAGACCTGGTGGGCCATAGGCCGGCTGGCCGCGCGCATGCCGCTGGCGGCCAACGCCCACCGCGTCATGCCGCCCGAGGCTGCGCAGGAGTTCCTGGACGCCACCCTGGCCCAGGACTGGCGCCGCAACGAAACCGCCATGTTCGCCGCCGTGCAGATGGCCCGCATGACGGGCGACCGTGCGCTGGACTTGTCCGATGCCCAGCGCGCCCTGGTGCTGGAGCGGTTGCGCGGCGCCGGTGCACCGCAGCGCTGGATCGACCTGGTGGAACAGGTCCAGCAGATGGACGCCCAGGATGCGAAGCGCAGCTTTGGGGATAGCCTGCCGCCGGGGCTGGTGCTGGTGGGGTGAGGGCTGTTGCCCCAAGAAGAAGGCCCCGCAGTGCGGGGCCTTCTTCTTGGGGAGGCACTGCGGTGCAGTGCGCGTGCTTACTGGGTTTTCCAGACGTAGTAGCCCACACCCTCATATTTGAAGAAGGGATACTTGGTGATCACCTGATCCCGCTCTGCAACGTTGATGGTGTAGAAGTGCGCACCAGTCTGCTCGTTGAAGAAGCGGAATATGGGGACTGTTCCATTGACTGCAGTTGTGGCGGCATACCAGGCGATGCCTTCATCGATGAAGCCGGGATAGTAGATCTTCACCTGGTTGCGCTCGAAGGCGTCGATGGTGAAGAAATGCGCGCTTGTATTTCTATTGAAGAAGCGGAATACGGGATCCAGCCCTTGTTGCATTTGGGTGGATGCATAGAAGGCCACGTTTTCATACTGGAAGGCCGGATAGGTCGCAATCACCTGATCGCGCTCTTGTGCATTGGCTGTATAGAAATGCGCACCGGTGACCCGATTGAAGAAGCGATAGACGGGGGTACGTGTCTGGGAGGTGCCGGTAATCGGGTCTGCTGCAAGCCATTTCTGAACATTGGGAAACAGCAGATCGAAGCGTCCATAGATGGACATGCCGCCAGAGGCAGGGCAAGTCTGGTCGTCGCCGCCATAGAGGACCCCGGCCAAACGTCCTTCCACGAACATGCCCGAGCCGCTGCTGCCTCCTTGCGTCAGCCCTTGATCCCAGTTCACCAAGTTGAAGCCACCGCTGACATTGGCGCATTTCATCATCCCTTCGCTGGAAGGCTCGCATGAGACTGATCTGGAGACTGTGCCGAAACTGATTTTCTGCAGATCGCCTCGGGGATGGTGGATGCCCACCATGCTGGTGCCACCAGCCACTGTCTGGCTGGTCCAGCCTGCAAACACCGCACCGGCCGGGGGCGCATCGTTGAGGCGCAGCAGTGTGGAATCGTAGTCCGCCGTCGCATAGAGCAAAGTGGCACCGTTTCGCAGCACCCTGTTTGCGGATGACAACGTGCGACTGTTGCAGGAGGGCGTGCGATAGAACCAGGAGGTTTCCAGGGTGGAAGCCACTGTCTGGCTGCTGATGCAATGGTTGGCCGTAATGAAGTAAGGCGTGCCGGAAGCGGCCTTGTCATTGAGCAGCGTACCCGTGCACAAATAGCCCGCACCGTTCTTCACATAGAGCATGCGTGCTACGGCATTGCGTTGTGTGCTGTAGTTGTCGTAGCAGGTGGAGTCCAGATTGCAGGACAGGGACTCGTTGAGCTGCGCCGAGAACTGCATTTCGCTTTCCAGCGGAAGCGAAAGGTTCTCGTGGATATGCATCACGCGCGGGATGGCGATGCGCAGCGCGTCGGCGGGAATGCCGGGTGGCAGTTCGATCTCCAGCGTCACCTCGTCACCGCCGGTGTCCGGCGTCCACCAGGTGCGACCATCGGTGGTTTTGTCTCCCGCCTCCAGATTGGCCTGCAGACCCTGCAGCACGCGCTGGCCGGCGATCTCGTAGGCGCCCGCACGATGGTCACGCGCATAGACGCGCAGCAGCGCACTGCCTGGCAGTTGCTGCATCTCGACGCCCATGCGGATGCCGTAGGCGCCTTCCGAACGCAGGCTGACAGCGGCCACCAGTCCGCCCGAGGCCGTGGAGTGCCATTGCAACTGCGAGGCCAGCGCGTCGGTCGTGGCCGTCTGTGTGCTCAGTCGCTGCGCGCCCACCTGCATGGCGCCGTCCTGCGGGGCCGATGCGGCGTGGTACTCCTTCCATGCGCCCAGTTCCACGCGCAGTGGTGTGACCTCGGAAGGGGCGGCCAAGATGCGAGATGCCAGAAATTCCCGAGGGGAGTTCAGAGGCTGGACATGGTGGTCCACGCTCATGGCGGGGTAGGCAGATTCCTGCCCCCATGCCAGCCCCAGGCTGCCTGCCAGGGCGAGCGCCAGCGCGACGCTGCGCAAACCCCTGCGCGCAGTGGTGTCGAAAAGATCGGTCATGAGCTCCCTCTCAACGGATTGGTGGATATTGCGAAACCCGGGCATTTTAGGTGTTGTGTGCGTGACAGCCCGGTGACGGCACCGCCGTCCGGCGCTTCCTAGAATGGTCGCTGCGCTGCAGCGGCAGCCGGGTACGGACACTGCGAGGACCGTGCCTGCACCACACATCTGCCCCCTGTCATCTACCAAGGATCTGATCCAGCATGAGCCATTCCTACTCCGACACCCAACTCCTGATCGACGGCCAATGGCAGGACGCCGCCAGCGGCAAAAAGATTCCCGTGCGCAACCCGGCCAGCGGCGAAGTCATCGGCCATGTGGCCCATGCCGACGTGGCCGACCTGGACCGTGCGCTGGCCGCAGCGCAGCGCGGTTTCGAGGTCTGGCGCAATGTCTCGGCCCATGAGCGCGGCGCCGCCATGCGCCGTGCCGCCGCCCTGCTCAAGGAGCGCGCCGACGAGATCGCCGCGCTCCTGACGCAGGAGCAGGGCAAGCCCGTGGCCGAGGCCAAGGGCGAAATCCTGGCCGGCGTGGGCATCATCGAATGGTTTGCCGACGAGGCGCTGCGCGTGTACGGCCGCATCGTGCCCTCGCGCCGCCCCGAGGTGCAGCAGCTGGTGATCAAGGAGCCCGTGGGCCCCGTGGCCGCCTTCACGCCCTGGAACTTCCCCGTCAACCAGATCGTGCGCAAGATCGGCGCGGCGCTGGCCACGGGCTGCTCCTTCCTGTGCAAGGCGCCCGAGGAAACGCCGGCTGCGCCCGCCGCCCTGTTCAAGTGCTTTGTCGATGCCGGCGTGCCGGCCGGCGTGGTGGGCCTGGTGTTCGGTGATCCGGCGCAGATTTCCTCCTACCTGATCGCCCATCCCGTGATCCGCAAGGTCACGTTCACCGGCTCCACCGCAGTGGGCAAGCAGCTGGCGGCGCTGGCCGGCCAGCACATGAAGCGCTCGACCATGGAGCTGGGCGGCCACGCGCCGGTCATCGTGGCCGAGGATGCCGACGTGGCCCTGGCCGTAAAGGCCGCAGGCGCGTCCAAGTTCCGCAACGCGGGCCAGGTCTGCATCTCGCCCACGCGCTTTCTGGTGCACAACAGCGTGCGCGAGGAATTCACGCGCGCCATGGTCGCGCATGCCGAAGGCCTCAAGGTCGGCGATGGCCTGGCACAGGGCACGCAGATGGGCCCGCTGGCCAATCCGCGCCGCGTCACGGCGCTGTCCCATCTGATCGAGGATGCGCAAAAGCAGGGCGCCAAGCTGCTCACGGGCGGTGCCTCGCTGGGCGGCGCGGGCAACTTCTTCGCTCCCACGGTGCTGGGCGACGTGCCGCTGAGCGCCGAGATCTTCAACCAGGAGCCCTTCGGCCCCGTGGCCGCCATCCGCGGCTTTGACGATCTGGGCGAGGCCATTGCCGAGGCCAACCGCCTGTCCTACGGCCTGGCGGCCTATGCGTTCACGCGCTCCATCAAGACGGCCCACCAGCTGGCCCAGCAGGTCGAGACCGGCATGCTGTGGATCAACCAGCCGGCCGTGGCTTCGGCCGAGATGCCGTTCGGCGGCGTCAAGGATTCGGGCTATGGCTCCGAGGGCGGCCCCGAGGCGCTGGAGGCCTATCTGGTCGCCAAGGCCGTGTCGATCGCGGCGGTGTAAGACAGGCATCTGCCCCATGGACTAGGCCGTCCCACTCGCGTGGGACGGCCTTTGTTTTCATGGGGCGGCAACGCCCGACGTGGCGACCCCTGGTATGCGGTAGACGACGAGCACGTACTTTGAAAGGCTCTGGCGCTCAACCTCCACGCCACCCAGCCCCTGGGCAATGCGCCGGCTGGCGGTATTGGGCTCGGCCACCGGATAGCGCAAGGACTGTGGCGCAAAGGTCGCTCGGGCCCATGCTGCCAGCGCGGCCACGGCCTCGCGGCCGTAGCCCTGGCCATGCATGTCCTCGCGTATCCAGATGCCGAGTTCGGGCTCGGCATCGCGTGCGCGGTGCAGGCCCAGCAGGCCGGTGAATCGGCCTGACGTGCGCTCGCGCAGCGTGAAGTTGAAGTCCGTGCCGGCTGCGATCTCCCGCAGCCATCCGCGCCAGACCGCCTCGAACTCGGCAGGCGTCGACGCCGGCTCGAAGGACAGGTAGCGCGTCAGCGTGGGCGTGATGCAGGCAAAGGCCTCATCGGCATCGGCGGCAGTGAAGGGGCGCAGCGCCAGGCGCTGTGAGGTGATGGTGGTGTCGCTCCACGACATGGATGCTTTCCTTGCAACAGGGGGACAAAGAGCGTGGGGCGCTGCCGGCCTAGGCTGGCCATTCTGGCATGGGTCCGTGCTTCAACCGGCGTTGCGGAAGAAGGCCTCGTGCTGCGCGATCTCATGCGCGGCATGGCGCAGCTGGCGGGCCTGGTCGGGATGGCGTTCGGCCACGCGCTGCGCCAGCGCGCGCAAAAGCGGCGGGCACTGGCCGGGCGCCTGCTGCAGCCGCTGCAGGCGCAGCAGCGCGGCGCGCACGGCGCGGGCGGTGCCGTCGCCCAGGGCCGCTTCCCCGGACAGTTGATGAAGCGCCTGGATGGCGCGGCCCACATGCAGTGCGGCCAGGCCGCACTCCGCTGCCTGCGCGCCCAGCTGCCCTCCGGCCTGCTCCGACATGCGCACCAGGCGCAGCAGCCGGTGGTACAGGCGGGCGCGCCAAATGCGGCCATCGCGCGCATGGCCGGGCGTGGCGGCCATGTCCTGCAGCTCGTGGACCATCATGGAGCGCAGGCTTTGCAGCCGGCCCTGCAGCGTGACCGGCAGGATGAAGCGGTAGGCCGCCCAGCCGGCCAGCGGCCCGGACACCACGGCCAGCCCCAGGGCCAGCGCATGGCCGAAGCTGGCCGTCTGCGGGTAGTGGGGCTGCAGCAGGAGCAGCAGCACCATGTTGCAGTCATAGCCCGAGAGCGCGGTGCGCTGGTGCGAGAACAGCAGTGCGCCCACGTAGACAAAGGGCAGCATCAGCCACACCAGGCCCGCCTGGCTGCCGGCGAACGGCCAGACCAGCCACTGGCAGGCCAGGGCCACCAGCACGCCCATGGCCTGCCCCAGGGTCACATGGCGCATGGTGGCCGAAGGGTTCTCGAAGCCCGAGAACACGGTCAGCATGATGGACATGCCCAGCAGCATGTAGGCACCGCCGCTCCAGCCCGTCACCACCCACAGCAGGCCCACGATGGCGATGGCCGCGCTGGCGCGCAGCATGGCGCGGCGCGCGCCCAGCCAGTCGCTGTGCAGCACCACCGGCCATTGGCGCGCGCGGTGGCCGGGCGGCAGGGCCACGTCATGGGTGGCGGCCAGGTGGGCCTGCAGCGCAAAGCCCATCGGGGCCAGCATGTCGGCTGCGCCGGGCCAGGCCACGGCGGCCTCGCGTGCGCGCACCAGGGCCGCCGCGGCCTCGTGCAATTGCACGCGCGTCTCCAGCGCCAGGGCGGCTTCGCGCAGCGCCTGCGCGGCGGCCAGGGCCTGCGCGTCGCCAAAGGCCGCAGGCGGCTCCTGTGATGGTGCATCGCGCAGCCACAGCAGGGCCGAGATCTGGGCATTCATGAGCCGGCGCAGCGCGTGCACGGCCTCGCGCGAGCGCTGCGAACCGGCGGCGTGCGGGTCCAGTCCCTCCTCGATCACCGCCATGGCCAGCAGGCGGGCGGCGATCTCCTGCGAGCCCAGTGACGCACGGCCGCGCGCCTGCAGGCTGTCGGCCAGATCGCGCAGCAGTTGCGCGAACAGCTGGCGCACCTCGGCATTGCCGGGAATGCCGCTGCCCTTGGGCGTGAACAGCCAGCCCACGAGCAGGGCTGCGAACACGCCGGTCAGCGCCGTGAACAGCCGGTCCCAGCCCAGGGCGAAGACCTGGTCGGGATGGGCGAAGTCCAGCAGCGCGACCATGGCCGCCGAATAGCCGGACAGCATGGTGCCGTAGGCCACGAAGCTGCGCTGCAGATTGCCCACGCCCGCGCACAGGCCCAGCCAAACGGCCAGGCCCAGCACCAGCCACAGCAGGTTTCCCTGGGCCAGCAGCACCAGGCCCACGCCCACGGCCGTGCCGGCCACGGTGCCTGCGACCCGGAAAAAGCTTTTTTCGAGCAGTTGCCCGCGCAGCGGCTGGGATGCGGCCCAGGTGGCCATGGCAGCCCACTGCGGGTGCTCCAGCCCCAGCTGCCAGGCGGCCAGCAGAGCCAGGCAGGCGGCAAAGGCCGTGCGCAGATGCTGGCGCAGGCGCACGGGGTCGAAGCCCCAGCGGACCGAGGCCTGCAGCAGGCGGCCATAGGCATCGTGGAGGGCGCTCATGGCGAGCCTTCCGTGCGCAGCGCGGCCATGCGCGCCTGGATCTTGGCCATGCCGGCCAGCATGGCCTCGACCTCGGCATCGTCCAGGTCTTGCAGCATGGCCAGCTCGGCCTGCAGCATGGTGGCGCGCACGCGGTCCACGGCGCCGTTGCCTTCATCGGTCAGGAAGATGCGCTTGCTGCGCCGGTCGCCGGGGTCGGCACGGCGTTCCACCCAGCCGTGGCCTTCCAGAATGTCGAGCAGGCGCACCAGACTGGAGCCGTCCAGTCCCACGCGCTCGGCCAGTTCCTTTTGCGTGACACCGTCGCCCCAGGCACGCAGGTGGATCAGCGGCGCCCAGGTGGCATCGGTCAGGCCGTCGGCCAGCAGTTGCTCCTCGACCTGGCGGCGCCACTGGCGTACCAGGGTGACCATGAGAAAGCCGAGACGGGCGCGGGGAGGGGCAGAGGCAAAGGACATGCCTCGATTATCTTTGCAATGCAATTAATTTGCATTGCAAATTAATTGTGTCTGCATTTGATTTAAGGGTATTCCCTTGTTTTGGGGGCGGGCAGTCCATGAAAAAGGCCCTGCAAGACGATGCTTTGCAGGGCCGGTCGATGGATGCGGACAGCTTCAGAGCAGGCCGGGCACCCAGCGGTTGAAGAGCAGGCCCACCACCAGCAGCCATGCGAACAGCAAGGCGGCCAGCAGCAGGGGCTTCGTGCCTGCGGCACGCACGGCGCGGACATGGGTGGTCAGGCCCAGGGCCGCCATGGCCACGGCCAGCAGGGCGTTGTCCAGCTGCACGCCCACCTGCACCACGGCGGCAGGCAGCACGCCCAGCGAGTTCACGCCGGCCATGGCGACGAAGCCCAGCGCGAACCAGGGAATGGTGATGCGGCGCGGCTGGCCGTCGCTCACCTGGCTGCTGCGGTTGCCGCGTGCCACCGCCATGGACAGCAGCAGCAGGAAGGGGGCCAGCATCATCACGCGCACCATCTTGGAGATCACGGCCACGTCCGCAGCTTCGGGGGCAATGGCTTCGCCGGCGGCCACGACCTGGGCCACCTCGTGCACGGTGGAGCCCACGTACAGGCCGTACTGCGCGGGCGACATGTCCAGCCAGCCGTGGGCAGCGTTCCAGTGGAACAGCGCGGGGTAGAGGAAGGTGCCCACGGTGCCGAAGACCACCACGGTGGCCACGGCCACGGCCACGTCTTCGGCGCGGCCCTTGATCACGGGTTCGGTGGCCAGCACGGCAGCGGCGCCGCAGATGGAGCTGCCCGCGCCGATCAGCACCGTGGTGCGCGCATCCAGCCCGAAGACGCGGCGGCCCAGCCATTGCGCCAGCAGGAAGGTGCTGCCCAGCACCAGGGCATCGACCACCACGCCGGCCATGCCCACATGGCCTATGTCCTGGAAGGTCAGTCGCAGGCCGTAGAGCACGATGCCCGCGCGCAGCAGGCGCTGCTTGACCAGGCCCACGCCGGCATGGCAGCTGGGCGCCAGGCGCGGATAGACGGTGTTGCCGATGACCAGGCCGATGCAGATGGCCAGCGTCAGTGCACTCAGGCCCGAGCCGGCCAGCAGGGGCTGGCGTGCGCCCCAGGTGGCGGCTGCGGCAATGGCGCCGGCCAGCAGCAGGCCGGGCGCAAGCTCGGTCAACTGGCGCAGCCAGCCGGACGGATGGGAGGGGCGTGGGAGGGATGTGGTGTTCATGGTGCCTGCGCGCCGCGTCAGGAGCGCGGTGCATGGGAGGCACTTTAGATTTCTTGGCTATATTCGTATAACGAATAGTTTTTGTAGCACCAACCGGGGAAACAGGTTGATGCCTCGTCCAGACTGCACGCCATGCTGCACCTCACCCTGCGCCAACTTGAAATCTTCTGCGCCGTCGCCCAGGCGGGCTCCACCGTGGCCGCGGCCGATGCCGTGGCCCTGTCGCAGTCGGCCACTAGCGCCGCGCTGCAGCAACTGGAGCAGGCCATGGGCGCCCAGCTGTTCGAGCGCGTGGGCCGGCGGCTGGCGCTCAACGACGCGGGCCGCGCCCTGCTGCCCGAGGCGCTGGCGTTGCTGGAGCAAGCCAGGGGCATAGAGCAGGCGTTTTCGGTGCGGGCCGCCCGCCTGCCCGTGCGTCTGCGCGTGGCAGCCAGCACCACCATAGGCACCTATGCGCTGCCGGCCGTGCTCGCGCACCTGGCGCGCAGCCATCCGCACCTGAGCGTGGACCTGCAGATCGCCAACACGCGCGAGGTGGGCCAGGCCGTGGAATCGCTGGACGTGGACCTGGGCCTGATCGAGGGCACCAGCCACTGGCCGGGGCTGGAGGTCGAGCCCTGGATGCGTGACGAACTCGTCATCGTGGCCGCAGCACAGGACCCGCTGGTGCAGGCCGCGGGCCAGCGCCCGCTGGGCGTGGCCGCCTTGCGCGGTGCGCGCTGGCTGCTGCGCGAGCCGGGCTCGGGCACGCGCGAGATGGTGGAGCATGCCTTGCTGCCGCATCTGCACCAGCTGCCGGCCGCCGCCACGCTGGGCAGTTCGGAGGCGATTGCGCGCTGCGTGGCCCAGGGCCTGGGCGTCAGCTGCCTGTCGCGCGTGCTGGTGCAGGCCCTGGTCGCCTCGGGAGAGCTGGCCGTGCTGCCGACCACGCTGCCGCGCATGTGGCGGGATTTCTCGCTGGTGCAGCGGGCGGGCAAGCGCCGCTCGCCGGCGCTGGCGGCCTTTGTGCAGGCCTGCCGCCAACACGCCCAGGACTGAGGCGGGTTATTTGCCCAGCGGAATCGGCGTGCTGCGCGGCACGGGCACGGCCGTGACGCTGTTTTGCGGCGAGCCTTCGATCACGCGGTCCGAGTAGGTCATGTAGACCAGGGTGTTGCGCTGCGCATCGACCATGCGCACCACGCGCAGGCGCTTGAACAGCAGCGAGATGCGTTCAGTGAACACCTCGTCCTGCTGCTTGAGCGGCGCAGGGATCTGGATGGGGCCGGTCTGCACGCAGCTGATCGAGGCTTCGGCGCGGTCCTCGGCCAGGCCCAGGCCGCCCTTGATGCCGCCGGTCTTGGCGCGCGAGACATAGCAGGTCACGCCCGCCACCTTGGGATCGTCATAGGCATCGACCACGATCTTGTGGTCCGGGCCTATGAACTTGAACACCGTGTCCACCGCGCCCACCTGCTCGGCGCGCGCACCGCAGGCGCCCAGCAGCAGCGTGGCCAGAGCGGCCGTGAGCAAGGCCCGGCCTCGCGGGAAATACTTCGCACTGGGTTTGATCATGGCGTTGCGTATGAGAGTGGCGCGGCCCAACTCAGGGACACCGAGGAAGGGCCGCCCCGCCCCGAGGGTGTCGTCCCCCTCCCGCGAAGCGAGAGAGGGGGAAGGCGCAAAGCGCCTCAGGGGGTGTTTTCACCCGCCACATGGCGGCGCAGGTGCTCCAGGGCTTCTTCCACCTGGTCCACCAGCACCAGGCACAGGTCGCCGGGTGTCAGTCGCGCCAGCGCATGGTCGATGGCGTTGAACTCACCCTGGATCTGGGTCACGTAGTCGGTGCGCGGTGCGCCTTGCAGGCCTTGCTGCAGCAGGGCCAGGACTTCACCGTCGGCGCGGCCGCGCTGGCAGGCATCCTGGTAGAGGATGACGTCGTCGAATGCCTTGCCCAGGATCTGGGTCTGCTCGGTGATGTCCTGGTCGCGGCGGTCGCCCGCGCCGCTGATGACCACGCTGCGGCGCTGCGCGGGCATGGCGTCCACGGCCTGGACCAGGGCGCGGATGGCGTCGGGGTTGTGGCCGTAGTCGGCGATCAGCGTGGCGCCACGGTAGTCCATGACGTTGAAGCGGCCCGGTGCGTTGTCGCTGTCGTTGACGAAGCCGGCCAGCCCGCGGCGGATGGTCTGCCAGGGCATGCCCACGCCCCAGGCGGCGGCGATGGCGGCCATGACGTTCTCCACCTGGAAGCTGATGGTGCCGTTGCGCGTGATGGGGATTTCGCGCAGCGCAATGGTCTCGCGCCACGAGCTTTCGGCCGCGACGATGCTGTCGCCGTCCACGTAGACCACGCGGTTGCCCTGGGCACGGTGCGTGGCCATCACGGGGTGGTGGCGGTCGGCCGCGAAATAGATGACCTTGCCCGGCGAGGTGGAGGCCATGGCGGCGACCAGCGGATCGGCCGCGTTGAGCACGGCATAGCCGTCGGTGGCCACGTTCTGCACGATGACGCGCTTGAGCACGGCCACGTCTTCCACCGTGGTGATGTAGTTCAGGCCCAGGTGGTCGCCCGCGCCCACGTTGGTGACCACGGCCACCTGGCAGCGGTCGAAGCCCAGGCCTTCGCGCAGGATGCCGCCGCGTGCGCATTCGAGCACGGCCGCATCGGTCTCGGGGTGGGCCAGGGCGTTGCGCGCGCTGCGCGGGCCCGAGCAGTCGCCGCTGTCGATCTGGCGGCCGTTGACGTAGACGCCGTCCGTGTTCGTCATGGCCGTGCGCCAGCCATGCGAGGTGAACAGGTGGGCGATCAGGCGCGTGGTCGTGGTCTTGCCATTGGTGCCGGTGACGGCCACCAGCGGGATGCGGCCGTCCTGGCCCGGCGCGAACAGCTCATCGACCATGGGCACGCCCACGTTGCGGGGCTTGCCGAAGGACGGCGCCAGGTGCATGCGCAGGCCCGGTGCGGCATTGACTTCGACGATGCCGCCGTTTTGCTCTTCCAGCGGGCGCAGCATGGTCTCGCAGACCACGTCCACGCCGCAGATGTGCAGGCCTATGGTCTGGGCGGCCTCCACGGCGCGCGCGGCGATGTCGGGGTGCACGTCGTCCGTCACATCGGTGGCGCTGCCGCCGGTGGACAGGTTGGCGTTGTTGCGCAGCACCACGCGCTGGCCCTGGGCCGGCACGGATTCGGGCGTGAGCCCTTCGGTGGCGATGCGCGCGATGGCGATGTCGTCCAGGCGGATCTTGGTCAGCGCCGTGCCGTGGCCCGAGCCGCGGCGCGGGTCCTGGTTGACGATGTCCACCAGCTCGCGGATGGTGTGCTGGCCGTCGCCCAGCACCTGGGGCGGCTCGCGGCGCGCAGCGGCCACCAGCTGGCCGCCAACCACCAGCAGGCGAAAGTCATGGCCGGGCAGGAAGCGCTCGACCATGATGTCGTCGCCGAATTCCGAGGCGGTGGCGAAGGCGGCCTTGAGCTGCTCGTGCGTGGTGATGTTGACCACCACGCCCTTGCCCTGGTTGCCGTCCTGGGGCTTGACCACCACGGGCAGGCCCACCTCCTGGGCCACGAGCCAGGCTTCTTCCACATCCTTGACGGGGCGGCCCAGCGGCACGGGCACGCCGGCGGCGTGCAGCAGGCGCTTGGTCAGGTCCTTGTCCTGGGCGATGGATTCGGCCACGGCGCTGGTCTGGTCCAGCTCGGCGGCCTGGATGCGGCGCGCCTTGGAGCCCCAGCCCAGCTGTACCAGCGAGCCCGAGGTCAGGCGGCGGATGGGAATGCCACGCGCCACGGCCGCATCGACGATGGAGCCGGTGGAGGGACCGATGCGCTCGTCCTCGTCGAGTTCGCGCAGCTGGGCTACCACCTTGTCGGCGTCGAAGGGCGTGTCGGCCAGGGCCGACTGCAGCAGCTCGCCGGCCTGTTCCATGGCCAGGCGGCCGACGGCCTCTTCGGTGTACTCCACCACCACCTGGTAGGTGCCGGTCTCCACGGTTTCATGCGTGCGGCTGAAGGTCACCGGGCAGCCGGCCTGGGCCTGCAGCGACAGGGCCGCGACTTCCAGCACCTGGGCCAGCGACAGGCGCTGGTCGGCGCCGTGCGGCTGCAGCGTGCCGATCTTGGGAAAGCGCGCGCGCAGCCGGTCCTCGAAGCCGGGCAGGGCCGAGTAGTCGCACTCGCCGGGCTCGCATTGCACGATGGCTTCGATGGCGGTGCTGCGGGTCCAGAGATTGGGGCCGCGCAGGGCTCGGATGCGGGTGATCTGCATAGTGTCTTCTTTCGGAGGGCAGGCCCGCGTCGCCGGGCCTGCCTGCATGTCATCGTGTGGTCGGGCTCAGGCGGCGGTGGCTGCGGCGGCCGGCGTGTAGTCGAAGGTCTTGATGCCGGCGACGATGAGGTCGGGGGCAATGTCCATGGACCACGCGGCGGCAATGGCAGCCAGCAGGGCCGGCGTGTCCGGGCGCAGGCCGCCGGGCAGGCTCAGTGCGTCCAGCGTGCCCAGCACGCGCTCGGCAGCGCCCGTGGCCAGGATCACCTGGTTGCCGCGCACGAAGACGGCGCGGCCTTCGCTCTCGGAACGGTGGGCCGCGACCACGGGGCTGTCTGCCTGCATCGAATAGAACAGCACCTCGCCGTCGCACAGGCGGGCCAGGTCGGCCACCTGCTCGATGTCGGCATTGAGCACGCCCGCGCCTTCGTCCAGCACCACGTCGATCTGGGTGCGCATCACGCGCGTCATCTGCGACTGCTCGTGCACGTCATGGTCGGGCAACTGCTCGAAGCCGTCCATGTCGGTGACCACGCCGACCAGGCAGCGGTCGTAGGCCAGGCCTTCCTCCAGGATGGAGCGGGCCGTGGTCTGGATGACGGCGGCCTGGGCCAGGCGGTTGGTCAGCAGGCGGTGGGCACCGGCCCAGTTGGCGGTGTTGGTCTTCTGGGTCTGGCGGTTGGACAGGAACATGCCCTCGCTGCTGGCCACGCCCGTGAGCTTGCCCGACAGCTGCAGCAGCCAGCCCACCAGGCGGGCCGTGAAACCGTTGTTGCGCGTGCCGGCAATGCCCACCAGGGGGATGCGGCCTGCGCCCGTGCCCTCTTCGGTGCGCGGGAACAGGTGGTCGGCGATGGCCATGCCCACGGGGCGCGGCGCGCCGCTGGTGGGCTTCAGGTGCATCAGCAGGCCGGGGCCGGCGTTGACTTCGAGGATGGCGCCGCCCTGCTCCTTCATGGGGCGCGAGACGTCCTGCAGGATCATGTCCATGCCCGCGATGTCCAGGCCCACGATCTTGGCGGCCAGCGTGGCCATGTAGGCCACTTCGGGGTGGACTTCATCCGTGCAGTCGATGGCCATGTTGCCGTTGCGCTGCAGCAGCACGCTGGTGCCCTGGGCGGGAACGCTGTCGGGCGTCACGTCCTGGCGCTTGAGCTCCAGCTTCACGGCCGGGGCTTCGAGGTTGATCCAGTCCAGCGGGTATTCCTGCTCGGGGCCGCGGCGCGGGTCCTGGTTGACCACGGCGACCAGCTCGCGCAGCGTGGACTTGCCGTTGCCGGCCACGCTCACGGTCTCGCCACGGCAGGCCGCCACGACCTTGCCGCCCACCACCAGGATGCGGTGCTCGGTGCCGTCGATGAAGCGCTCGACGATCACGTCGGAGCCTTCGGGCTGGGCCAGCGCGAAGGCGGTCTTGATGTCGGCCTCGTCGCGCAGGTCCAGCGTCACGCCACGCGCGTGGTTGCCGTCCGAGGGCTTGACGGTGACGGGAAAGCCGATGTCCTGCGCCACTTCCCAGGCTTCTTCGGGGCTGTTGACGATCTGGCCTTCGGGCACGGGCACGCCGCAGGCGGCCAGCAGGCGCTTGGTGAAGTCCTTGTCCTGGGCAATGCCTTCGGCAATGGCGCTGGTCTGGTCGCTCTCGGCGGTCCAGATGCGGCGCTGCGCGGCGCCATAGCCGAGCTGCACGAGGTTGCCGTCATTGAGGCGGATGTGGGGAATGCGGCGCTCGCCGGCGGCATCGACGATGCAGCCCGTGCTCGGGCCCAGGTAGCGGTCGTTGATCTCGGTCTTGATGGCCTTGACGGCGGCCTTCAGGTCGAAGGGCTCGTCGTTGATGGCGGCCATGATCAGCCGGTGGCCGTAGGCCAGGGCCGTGCGCGCCACGGTTTCCTCGGGGCAGCGGAAGACCATGCGGTAGATGCCGCGCTGGGAAATCTCGCGCGTCTGGCCGAACTCGGCCGGCATGCCCGCCAGGTTCAGCAGCTCGATGATGATGTGCTCCAGCACATGGCCGCACCAGGTGCCGCCTTCCAGGCGCTGGATGAAGCCGCCGCGCTCGCCCACGCCGCAGTGGTGCTCGATCAGGTCGGGCAGCCAGGCCGTCAGGCGCTCGTTGAAACCGGCAAGCTTGTTCGAGGGATAGTCCTCCAGCTCACCAAGATCCAGCCAGACCTCCAGCACGGGACGGTAGGTCCAGACGCTGGGTCCACGCAGGTAGGTGGTGCGCAAGAGTTGGATGTCTTTGAATTTCGCCATGTCGATCAACGGGTAAGCGTGAGCGACGACCCGGGTGCGGATCGCCGGAGAATGGGAGAGGATTGTGCGCTCAGAAAGCCCATGCGCAGTGCTGTCAGCCTAAACCAGGGTTGGCGCGTTGAGCAGGGTATGCCGTGCAAAGCGCGGGATATCCACCGGGGAGCTGCGGTTGCCCGCATGACACCAGGAGCCGCCAGGGGCGGGAAAAACAACTCAACATGCAAGAACACCATTCTGTGGACGTTTCGGCCTTCCTTGCCAGCCCCCGCGGGGCTGGGCTGCGAGCCAGGCTCGCTTCCAATGAAAACGTGCTGGCCCTCGTCCCGGTTGACCTGACCCTCGATATGCGCTTCGGCGAAGGCTGGGTTGTGCTGACCAACCAGCGGCTCCTCGCCTGTGATCCTGCAGATCAGCAGTGGAGTGAGTGGGCACTATCCGTTGACCAGAATCTGCGCACTCTGGACCACGGCGGCGTGGGCAACCTCGAACTGCACGGCCCTGCGGCGCGGCTGGCGCTGTGGCGCTTCACGCTGCGCCACCAGGCGGCCGTGCTGCGCCTGCTGCAGCAGTTCGACCATGAGCGCGAGCGCCTGGCACGCGGCGAGGACTTCGCCGAGCCCGAGGACGACGTGCCCCGCTGCCCGGCCTGCCAGGCCGAGCTGCCGCCCGAGGCCGACGAATGCCCGGCCTGCGCGCGCCAGCAGGGCCCGCAGACCTCCACCTGGGTGCTGCTGCGCCTGTGGCGCTTTGCCCATCCCTACCGGCACCAGCTGCTGCTGGGCTTTCTGCTGACGCTGGCCTCCACGGGCGCCACCCTGGTGGCGCCCTACCTGACGATTCCCATCGTGGACAAGATCCTGATCCCGTTCCAGAACGGGCAGCAGATCGACAGCAGCCTCGTGATCTTCTACCTGAGTGGGCTGCTTGCGGCGGCGCTGGTGGCCTGGGGCCTGGGCTGGGCGCGCACCTTCGTGCTGGCCAAGGTCTCCGAGCGCATTGGCTCGGACTTGCGCACCACCACCTACAACCACCTGCTGACGCTGTCGCTGGACTACTACGGCAGCAAGCGCACGGGCGACCTGATGGCGCGCATCGGGGCGGAAACAGATCGCATCAATTTGTTTCTATCCTTGAATGCGCTGGATTTCGCCACCGACGTGCTGATGATCGTGATGACCTCGGTCATCCTGTTCTCCATCAATCCGTGGCTGGCCCTGGTCACCCTGGTGCCGCTGCCCTTCATCGCCTGGATGATCCACCTGGTGCGCGACCGCCTGCGCACGGGCTTCGAGAAGATCGACCGCGTCTGGTCCGAAGTGACCAATGTGCTGGCCGACACCATCCCCGGCATCCGCGTGGTCAAGGCCTTCGCCCAGGAAAAGCGCGAGGCCGACCGCTTCGCCCAGGCCAATCTGGTCAACCTGCAGGCCAACGACAAGGTCAACAAGACCTGGTCGCTGTTCACGCCCACGGTGACGCTGCTGACCGAGATCGGCCTGCTCGTGGTCTGGGGCTTCGGCATCTGGCTGGTGGCTGGCGGCCAGATCACGGTCGGTATCCTGACGGCCTTCATCGCCTACATCGGCCGCTTCTACAGCCGCCTGGACTCGATGAGCCGCATCGTCTCGGTCACGCAGAAGGCGGCGGCCGGCGCCAAGCGCATCTTCGACATCCTCGACCACGTGAGCAACGTGCCCGACCCGGTCAACCCGGTCAAGCTGCCGCGCGTGCAGGGCGCCATCACGCTGGACAACCTGACCTTCCGCTACGGCAGCCGCGCCGTGATCAAGAACCTGGATCTGCAGATTCGCCCGGGTGAAATGATCGGTCTGGTCGGCCACAGCGGCTCGGGCAAGAGCACCCTGGTCAACCTGATCAGCCGGTTCTATGACGTGAGCGAGGGCTCCATCCAGCTCGACGGCGTGGACATCCGCAGGCTCAAGGTGTCGGACTTCCGCAGCAACATCGGCCTGGTGCTGCAGGAGCCCTTCCTGTTCTTCGGCACCATTGCCGAGAACATCGCCTACGGCAAGCCCGATGCCACGCGCGAGGAAATCGTGGCGGCGGCCCGTGCGGCCCACGCCCATGAATTCATCCTGCGCCTGCCGCACGGCTACGACTCCCTGGTGGGCGAGCGCGGCCAGGGCCTGTCGGGCGGCGAGCGCCAGCGCATCTCCATTGCGCGCGCGCTGCTGATCGATCCGCGCATCCTGATCCTGGACGAGGCCACCTCGGCCGTGGACACCGAGACCGAGAAGGAAATCCAGAAGGCGCTGGACAACCTGGTGCAGGGCCGCACGACGATTGCCATTGCCCACCGCCTGTCCACGCTGCGCAAGGCGGACCGCCTCGTGGTCATGGACCGGGGCGAGATCGTGGAAGTGGGTCCGCACGACGAACTGATGGAAAAGCAGGGCGCCTATTGGCGCCTGTACCAGGCCCAGGCGCGGCGCGCCGAAGAGGATGCCCAGGCCGCAGGCCTGACCCTGGCCGCAACCACCATCGAGGAGTAAGCCATGTCCAACGCCCAACATTCCGCTGCCGGCGCCGATCTGAGCGGTGTGCGCATGGAGCGCAACGCCCATGGCCGCCTGGTGCTGATCCTGGCCGACGGCACGCGCCACGAATCCGTGGTGCCCGTGCGCGCCTTTCCCATTGCCGCGCCGCTGGAAGGCCTGTCCCTGGTCTCCGTCGATGGCAGGGAGGCGCTGTGGGTGGACCACATGGACCACCTGCCGGCGCAGGCCCGCACGCTGATCGAGGAAGACCTGGCCGTGCGCGAGTTCGTGCCCGTCATCCAGCGCATCCACAAGGTGTCCAGCTATTCCACGCCCAGCACCTGGGACCTGGAGACCGACCGGGGCCCCGTGCAGCTCGTGCTCAAGGCCGAAGAGGACATCCGGCGCCTGTCGGGCCGCACGCATCTGATGATCACCAGCCAGGACGGCGTGCAGTTCAGCGTGCCCGACAGCACGGCGCTGGACCGCACCTCGCGCAAGCTGCTGGAGCGCTTCCTCTAGCGCCTGGTCGGGGTGAATAAGGGGTTTACCCTTGGTTTGAGGCAGGCCGAAGCGTCTTTCAAAAAAAGCGCTTCAGTTCTTTCAGCTTCTGTCGATGATGAGGCGACGGCGGGAAATTCCCGCCCACAGCACACATCCAGCAAGAGGGTCGAGCCATGCCAATTCCACCTGTTGACCGATCACCCATACCGTGGCGCCCGCAAAGCGCCGATCTGTACTCCACCGGTGCGTCGGGCGCGGTGCCCGTGCGTCCTGTGAACGCCACCAACGCCGTCGAATCCACGGACCGCATCGGCGAGGGCCGGGTGGTGCGCGATCCTGAAAAGCCGTCCGTGGTTGACCAGGAAAACCGCGACTGGACGCTGGCCGAAGAGATCAAGCAGAAGGAAGAGGTCGAGGAGCCGCCCAAGGAGCCGATCTCCAAGCAGCTCATCGAGTTCATCCAGTCCATGTGGCGTGCCAGCGCCATGGCGGTGGAACAGGCCCAGGAGGTCAGCAAGGCCGACGATGTGGCCCGCAACAAGATGCAGGTGCGCGATGAGCCGTTGACCTATTCGGAACCCAAGGTCAAGCGTACCGGCGGTCTTTGAGTGTCAGGGGCGCGGCAAGAAGGCTCAGTCCTTTGAGCCTTCGCCTTCCTTCTTGTCCCGGGCAGCGGGTGCGGCTGCAGCATGCTCGGCTGCCGCACGCTCGGCGGCCTTTGCCTCTTCGGCCTGCGCCTTGGCCTTTGCCTTGTCGCGTTCGGCGCGGTACTTGACGGCAAAGGCCTGCACTTCCGCATAGGAGACGTAGCCGTCCTTGTCGGTGTCGGCCTCGTCGAAGGCCGCCGACAGGCGCGGGAACAGCGCCACTTCGGCACGGCTGAGCTTGCCGTCCTTGTTGAAGTCCAGCATCTTGAATTCGCGCTGGGCCTTGATCTCCCCCTTGGTCAGCGGCGCCGGGCTGGCCGTTGCCTGCTCGGTGGCTGCGTTTTCTGCCGCCTGCGCGCGCGCGGCGGGCAGCATGAAGGCGCTGGTCAGCAGCACGACGACGGCGGCCTGCAGCAGCGGTGGCCGGCGCAGCAGGGCAGAGCGGTTCATGAGGGGAAAATGCATTGGCTTTATTTGGGCACGGAACCGGTATTTGCAAGCACGGCCGGCCCGCCCTTTGCAATTGTTTACTTCGGCGGATCGGCGTCCGGATTGGAGATGCCGCTGCTCACATGGCCTGCCGGCACGTGGCGCGCGGCCGAGTTGACGTGGCCGGTCTGGTCGTCGAAGAAGAAGTCCGGCTCGAACTCACGCAGGAACGGGCCCTTTTCCAGGCCGCCGAGGAACATGGCCTCGTCCACCGCAATGCCCCATTCCAGCAGCGTGCGGATGGCACGCTCGTGCGCCGGTGCGCTGCGCGCCGTCACCAGGGCCGTGCGAATGCGCATGGTCTGGGACGAGTCCGCCTGCTGCTGCAGCCGGTGCAGCGCCACCAGCAGCGGCTTGAACGGCCCTTCCGCCAGCGGCGTGGCGGCATGGGAGACCTCGTGGCGCAGAAAGGCCGGCAGCCCGCCTTGCTGGTAGACGCGTTCGGCCTCGTCGGAGAACAGCACGGCATCGCCGTCGAACGCGATGCGAACCTCCTGCGGGTAGCGGTCGCCTGCGGGCGTGGAATCGACCATCACGCGCGCGGCAGGAAAGCCGATGGACAGGGCCCTGCGCACATCGACCTCGTTGGCCGAGAGAAACAGGTGCGCGCCCAGCGGCCGCAGGTAGGAAAACGGATCGCGCCCGCGCGTGAACACGCCGCGCTCTATGTGCATGTCGGCCGCCTTGGCCGAGGCAAAGACCCGCATGCCGCTGGCCGGGTCGTTGCGCGACAGCATCATCACCTCCACGCGCTGCACTTCGGGCGTATTGAAGGCCAGCAACTTGCGCACCAGCGGGAAGGCGATGCCCGGGCGTGCGGGCTGGTGCACCAGGTCCAGCTGGCGGCGCATGTAGGCCTGCTCGTCACCGGCGTCGAACAGCCGGTTCTCCTCCTCGAAGTCGAACAGCGCCCGCGAGGAGATGGCGACGACCAGCTTGTCTTGCAGGGTCACGGACATGGCTTGGCGCTTTTCGCTATTTGACGAACTGGTTGAGCTGGATGATGGGCATGAGCACGGCCAGCACGATCAGGGCCACGACCATGCCCATGGCCACGATCAGCAGCGGCTCCAGGATGGTGGCCAGGTGCATGGCGCGGCGCTGCACCTCGGTGGACAGCTGGTTGGCCGCGCGCTGCAGCATCACGGGCAGCTGGCCGGTCTGCTCGCCCAGGCGGGCAAACATGGAGATCAGGCCCGGGAAGCGCTTTTTCTGCGCCAGGGCCGAGGCCAGCGGCGCGCCCTCGCGCACCAGGGCCAGCGCGTCCATGGCGTCGGCACGCAGCGCGCGGTTGCCCAGCGTTTCGGCTGCGGCCTGCAAGGCCTTGAGAATGGGCACGCCCGCGCCCGCCAGCATGGCCAGCGTGCCGGCAAAGCGTGCCGCGTTGTAGTTGCGCGCCAGCTGGCCGATCAGCGGCATGCGCAGCCACCAGGCGTCGAAGCGCTCGCGCAGCACGGGGTTCTTCATGGACAGCCGGAATCCCACGGCGCCCAGCACCAGGGCGATCAGCGCGGCCCAGCCATAGCTGCGGACAAAGTCGCTGAGCGCCAGCATGGCCACGGTGAGCCAGGGCAGGGCGCGCTTGGTGCCGGCGAACACGCTGGCCACCTGGGGCACTACGTAGCTGACCAGGAACAGCACGATGACGATGGCCACCAGGGTCACGATGGCCGGGTACAGGGCTGCGCCGATGAGCTTGGACTGCAGGGCCTGGCGCGATTCCAGGTCGTCGGCCAGCCGCTCCAGCACCGGGCCCAGGCTGCCGCTGGCCTCGCCGGCGCCGATCACGGCGCAGTAGATGTCGGAGAACTCGCGCGGATGCTGGGCCAGTGCGCGGGCAAAGGTGGAGCCTGCGTTGACCTCGGCGCGCAGCGCGGCCACGAGGTGGTGCTGGCGCGGGTCGTCGGCTTCTTCGGACAGGGCGGCCAGGGCGCGCTCTATGGGCAGGCCTGACCCGACCAGCCCCGCCATCTGGCGCGTCCACACGGTCAGCCCTGTGGAGCCAAGGACGGGACGGGTCAGCCAGCGCGAGGCACCGCCCTGCGGGCCGGACGCGGAACCCGAGGCCACGATCTCCACGGCCATGGGCACCAGGGCCTGGGCCCGCAGCTGGCTGCGCGCGGCGCGCGCGTTGTCGGCTTCGATCGTGCCCTTGCGGGTCTGACCTTGTGCATCCAGGGCTTCGAAGGAAAAGGCAGGCATGCGCGGCGGGAGTCGGGAAGGGCTGGGGAAGGGATGGCGTTCAGGAAACGCCAGGCGGCGATCCAACCCCCGATGGTAGCCGCTGCCGGTGACGGCTGGATGGCGAGGCCGCCGCCGCGGTCGGCGGCAGCCCCTGCCTGGTCCTTATGCCGGCTGGGCCGCGAGGTCCGCTTCGTTGAGCTGGATGGAGCGCAGCGAGGCCGGGCGTTCCATCAGCGGCTGGCCGTAGTCGCTGAATTCGGGCAGCGCGGGCAGCAGTTTCATCATCGTGCCCCAGCGCAGGTAGCTGGCCATGAGCACGTCGGCCGCGGTGAACTGGTCGCCGCACAGGTAGCGCCTGCCGGCCACGGCCTGGCGCAGCGTCTGCACCACGTCGTCATAGCGGCCATAGCCGGCAGACATGGCCTGGTCGGCCGTCTGCTGCTCCAGGTGGCCCTGGCTCTTGGCAGTTATCAAGGCGTCGACGGGGCCGGCCAGGAAGAACATCCAGCGGTGGTAGACGCCGCGCAGCGGGCTGTCCACGGCCGGCGCGAGCCTTCGTTCGGGGAAGATGTCGGCCAGATAGGCAAGGATGGCGGCCTGTTCGGTGATCACGGTCTCGCCGTGCACCAGCGCGGGTACCTTGCCCATGGGGTTGATGGCCAGGTAGTCGGCAGCCTTCATGGTGCTGCCGTATTCCAGCCGCACGGGCTCATAGCGGGCGCCGCATTCCTCCAGCATCCAGCGCGCGATGACGGCGCGCGAGCGGGGGTGGAAGTAAAAGCGCAGCGGCTTGATCGAGTCGTTCATGAAGGCTCCCAGTGGTTTGAATGCATGGCGAGAAGGCCATGGGAGCGACTGTAGGAGGTCATGCTGACAGTTTTTGTCAGCAGTGGTGTCAGCGGACCGTGTAGCCCAGTTGCCGCGACCAGCGTTCGATCAGGCCGCTGCGGTGGTCGGGATAGCGTTCCTGCAGATCGGTGACGGAGCGCACGCGGTCGGCGCGGAAATGGCGGAAGTCCTGGCGCAGTTCGCACCAGGCCGCAAGAATGCGCCGCTGATCGAAGAAGGCCATGGCAAAAGGCCAGATCTGGCGCTCGGTCGGCTGGCCCTTCTCATCCGTGTAGTGCAGCAGCACCCGGTGCTGGCGCCGTATCGCCAGGCGCAGCGCGGTCTGCCAGGGCTCGGTCACGGATTCGTGGCAGATGGGCGGCACCAGCAGGCCGCTGGTGTCCACCTCGATGCGCAGCTCCAGCGGCAGCGCGCTGCGTATGCGGTCCAGCGCGGCGGTGGCGGCCTGGGCGAGCTCGGGGTCGGCCTGGCGGCTGGCCCAGCGCGCGCCCAGCAGCAGGGCTTCCAGCTCATCGGGCGTGAACATCAGCGGCGGCAGCAGAAAGCCGGGCCGCATCTCATAGCCCACGCCCGGGTCGCCCGCAATCGCTGCACCCTGTTCGCGCAGGGTGGCGATGTCGCGGTACAGGGTGCGCAGGCTCACGTCCAGCTGCCGGGCCAGCACCGGCCCGGCCTGGGGCAGGCGCGCGCGGCGCAGCAGGTCGATCAGCTGCAGCAGCCGGGCAGAGCGGCTCATGCCTTCAGCGGCCCATGACGCCGGCCGTGATCTCCAGCGAGCGCAGGCGCAGGTCGCGGTCATAAACATCGCTGACCAGGATCAGCTCGTCGGCCTCGGTGTCGGCCTGCAGCTTCTGCAGGCGCGTGCGCACCTTGTCCGGGCCGCCGATGGAGGCCACGGCCAGGAAGTCGCCGATGGCGCGGCGCTCCTGCTCGCCGAGCTGGGCCGCATAGTTCTCGATGGGGCGCGGCAGCAGTCCGCGCCGGCCCGTGATGATGCCCAGCACGCGCTGGTAGGTGCTGCTGGCCAGGTACTCGGCCTCGTCATCGGTGGGCGCGGCGATCACGGGTGCGCCGACGATCACGTAGGGCTTGGCCAGTTGGGCCGACGGCTTGAACAGGCTGCGGTACAGCTGCACGGCCTGGTAGAGCATGCGCGGCGCGAAGTGCGAGGCAAAGGCGTAGGGCAGGCCCAGGTGGGCGGCCAGCTGGGCCGAGAACAGGCTGGAGCCCAGCAGCCAGATCGGCACGTTGGTGCCCGCGCCGGGCGTGGCCACCAGCTTTTGCTCGGGCGTGGCCGGGCCCAGCAGGCGCTGCAGCTCCATCACGTCGCGGGGGAAATCCTCCTCGGTCTCGACGCGGTCGCGGCGCAGGGCGCGCATGGTGGCGCCATCGGTGCCGGGCGCACGGCCCAGGCCCAGGTCGATGCGGCCCGGGTACAGCTCGGCCAGCGTGCCGAAGGCTTCTGCCACCACCAGCGGGGCATGGTTGGGCAGCATGATGCCGCCCGAGCCCACTCGGATCTTCGAGGTGCCGCCTGCGATGTGGCCGATCAGCACGGCCGTGGCCGAGCTGGCGATGCCGGGCATGTTGTGGTGCTCGGCCAGCCAGTAGCGCTCGAATCCCAGTGCCTCGGCCTTGCGGGCCGTGGCCAGCGCAATGTCCAGGGCCTCGGCGACGGTGCCGCCTTCGCGCACGGCCACGAGGTCGAGCATGGACAGACGGACTTCATTGAATGATGTCATGGCAGGTTCCAACTTCCAGTTCACGGTGGGTGGGGGCGGCGCGGGCCTTGCCGCGCCAGGGCATTCCTGGTGCGCGTTCGCGCACTCAGTTTCTTCTGGACATTTCCCGTGCGCAGGTGATGCCCAGCACCACGCACCAGACCAGGGGGAGGATGGCAGCCGCCAGATGGTTCTCGCCCTGCTGGATGGCCAGCCAGGACAGAGGCAGCGCCACCAGCGCCGACAGGCGGATGACGCGGCGCAGCTGGCTGGTGGACAGCCGGGACTTGAACCACCACAGGGCGATGTAGCTGATCAGGCTCAGCGTGGCGACCCACAGGAACAGGTCGCCGCCATAGGGAGCGCTCCAGGCGCGTAGGGATTCCAACATGCCGACCATTGTGGCAAACGGGGATGCCCCGTGCTGCGCAGGGTCGGGCGTGGCCGCCTGCGCCTAGTCGCGCGTGACGCGCAGCACTTCCTCGGGCGTGGTGATGCCCTCGCGCACCAGGCGCTCGCCATCGTCGCGCATCAGGCGCATGCCCGAGGCCAGTGCGGTGTCGCGGATCTCGGCCTCGCTGGCCTGGCGGTGGATCTGCGCGCGGATGGTGTCGTCCACCACCAGCATCTCGAAGATGCCGGTGCGCCCCCGGTAGCCGCTGGGCTCGGTGGTGTCGATCTTGCGCACCAGGCGTTGTGCCAGCACGCCCAGCAGGGAGGACGACAGCAGGAACGGCTCCACGCCCATGTCGATCAGGCGGGTGACGGCGCTGGAGGCGTCGTTGGTGTGCAGCGTGGCCAGCACCAGGTGGCCCGTCAGCGAGGCCTGGATGGCGATCTGCGCGGTCTCGAAGTCGCGGATTTCGCCGATCATGATCACGTCCGGGTCCTGGCGCAGGATGGCGCGCAGGGCCTTGGCGAAGGTCAGGTCGATCTTGGCGTTGACCTGGGTCTGCCCCACTCCGGCCAGCTCGTACTCGATGGGGTCCTCCACCGTCATGATGTTGCTGCGGCTGGCGTCCATGCGCGACAGCGCCGCGTACAGCGTGGTGGTCTTGCCCGAGCCCGTGGGGCCGGTGACCAGCACGATGCCGTGGGGCTGGGCCGTCATGTGGGTGAACCGCCTCAGCGTCTCGCCCTGCATGCCCACGGCCTCCAGGCTGAGCTTGCTCTCGCTCTTGTCCAGCAGGCGCAGCACGGCGCGCTCGCCGTGGGCGCTGGGCAGGGTGGAGACGCGCACGTCGATGGCGCGCGTGCCCAGGCGCAGGCTGATGCGGCCGTCCTGGGGCAGCCGCTTTTCGGCGATGTCCAGGTCGGCCATGATTTTCAGGCGCGAGATCAGCGCCGCGTGCAGGGCCCGGTTGGGCTGCACGACCTCGCGCAGGTCGCCGTCCACGCGAAAGCGCACGCTGGAGTGGCGCTCATAGGGCTCGATGTGGATGTCGCTGGCGCCGTCGCGCGCGGCCTGCGTGAGCAGGGCGTTGAGCATGCGGATGATGGGCGCGTCGTCCGCAGTCTCCAGCAAGTCCTCGACGGCGGGCAGCTCCTGCATCATGCGCGAGAGGTCGGCGTCGGACTCGACCTCGCTGACCACCAGGGCCGCGCTGGACTCGCCCTGCGAATAGGCGGCGCTGATGCGGTGCGCCAGCGTGCCCGCATCCAGCATCTGCCAGCGCTGCACCGCATGCTTGCGCTGGACTTCGGACAGGGCCTGCCAGTCGGGCGAGGGGCCGTGCCAGAGCAGGGGCTCGTGGCCGTCGTCCTCGATCAGCAACTGGCTGGTGCGCGCAAACGAATAGGGCAGGGGATAGCGCATGGGGCCTTCCTGCCTCAGAGCGCGCCGGGGGCTGCCGGCACGGCGGGAGCGGCGGGCTGCGGCTGGGTGAAGTCGATCAGCTCGGGCTTTGCGCCCGGCACGTTGACGATGGCGGCCGGGTTGGTGAACGTGCCGGGGTCAGGCTGCGGCGTGAGCGTGGGCAGCACGGGTGCGGCATTGACCGAGCGCAGCAGCACGTTCTGCTCGGGCTGCAGGCCTTGCTGCTGGGCACGAATGGCTTCGTAGCGTTCGGAGGAGACCTGATTGGTGGCCGCCGCATCGCGCATCACCACAGGACGCAGGAAGACCATCAGATTGGTCTTGTTGCGCTTGCGGTTGGTGTTGCGGAACAGGTTGCCGAGCACGGGGATGTCGCCCAGCAGGGGAATGCGGTCCTCGGCCTGGGAGTAGTTGTCGTCGATCAGGCCGCCGAGCACGATGATGTTGCCGTCCTCGACCAGCACGTTGGATTCGATGGAGCGCTTGTTGGTGGTCAGGCCGTTGGTGTCCTTGCGCGTGGACTCGTCCACCGAGGAGACTTCCTGGAACACGGCCAGCTTCACCGTGCCGTTCTCGTTGATCTGCGGGCGCACGCGCAGCATCAGGCCCACGTCCTTGCGCTCCACCGTGGTGAACGGGTTGACCGTGCCGCCCGTGGAATTGCTGGCGTAGGAGCCCGTGACCATGGGCACGTTCTGGCCCACGATGATGCGCGCCTCCTCGTTGTCCAGCGTCATCAGGTTGGGCGTGGACAGGATGTTGGCGTCGCCGCTGTTCTGCAGGAAGTTGGCCAGAAAGCCCAGCGTGGTGTTGCCGTTGACGCTCTGCGTGAAGCCCAGGTTGGTGCCGCGCATGCTGTTCACCGTGTCGCCGGTGATGCCGCTGGCGTTGATGCTGCCGTCCTTGTTGAAGGCACTCAGCAGGCTCAGGATGTTGGCGCCGGCCACGCTGGAGTTGTTGCCGATGCTGCCCAGCACCTTGCCGTTGTTGCTGAGGATGGCCTGCCACTGCACGCCGAACTGGGCCAGGCGGTTGTCCTTGAGCTCGACGATCAGGCTTTCGATCAGCACCTGGGCGCGGCGGCCGTCGAGCTTGTCGATCACGGCGCGCATCTGGCGGTAGATGGGCGGCGGGGCGGTGATGATCAGCGAGTTGGTGGACGGATCGGCCTGGACCATGCCGCCCGTGGACGGCTGCTGGGCCACGCCCAGGGCGCCCCCGCCACCGCTGCTGCCCAGGCCCGAGGACGAGCCCATGCCCATGGATGCCGTGCCGCTGGAGTCGCGCGAGACCACGGGCTGCGAGGTGGGAATGGAGGACATGCCGCCGCCCTGCGGCGTGGTGCCGCCCGCACCGGGCTGGCCGCTGGCCGTGCCCGCGGCCGTGGCCTGGGCGCCTATGGCTGCGCGCAAGGTGGCTGCCAGCGCCACGGCGTCGGCGTTCTTCAGATAGACCACATGGATGTTGCCCTGGTCGCCGCCGCCGTTCATGGCGGGCTGGTCCAGCCGCGCGATCAGCGAGCGCACCTGGGCCAGGCGTGCGGGGTTGGCCGCGCGCAGCACGATGGAGTTGCTGCGCGGCTCGGCCATCAGCGAGGTCTTGAAGGCGTTGTCGCTCTGGCCCGGAATATTGGCGCCGCCGGCGGTCACGGTGAGGCCGCCGGGGCTGGCCGTGCCGCCTTCGATCAGGCGCGACACCAGGGCCACCATGTCGGTGGCCACGGCATGGCGCAGCGGGATGATTTCGACATCGGTGGCGTTGGACACATCCATGGTCGCCACGATGCGCGAGATGCGCTGCAGGTTGTCAGCGTAGTCGGTGATGACCAGCGAGTTGTTGCCCGGGTTGACGTTGATGGTGTTGTTGGGGCTGATCAGCGGGCGCAGCACGGGAACCAGGTTGGCCGCGTTCTCGTAGTTGAGCTTGAAGATCTGGGTGACGATCTGGCTGCCCGCGCTGCTGCGGCTCGCGCCCACGGCCACTTCGCTGGCCTGCAGCTTGGCGTCGGCCTCGGGGATGACCTTGTACAGGCCGGCCGATTCGACAATGGTGAAGCCCTGCAGGCGCAGCGCGGCCAGGAACTGCTGGTAGGCGGTGGCAGGCGGCACGGGCCTGTCGGTCAGCAGCGTGATCTGGCCCTTGACGCGCGGATCGACCACCACGTTGCGATTGGTGATGGCGCCGATGGCGCGCGAGACGGCCTCGATGTCGGCGCCCGAGAAATTCAGTGTCACAGGCTCGCCGGGGCGCAGGCTGGGCGTGGTGCCGGCCGGTGCATTGGTCTGCTGGGCCTGGGCGGTGCCAGCGGTGCAGGCCAGCATGGCGCTGACGGCCAGCGTGTGCAGGGTGTTGCGCCAGAACGGGGTCGTGTGCTGCTGAGTCATGGATCAACCAAAGGAAATGATGGACCGGGGCCCCTGGCGCCGTCCCAGAATGTTGAGCAGGTTGGACAGCGCGGTTTCGCGCTCCGGGCTGGCCGAGGCCTCGCCCTGGAAATGCAGCCGCTGGCCCACCCATTGGCCCTGGCCGCTCAGGCGCAGGTCGCCGGTCAGGGTACTGAGCTGCAGCTGCGGGCTGTCGCCCCCGAGGATGTCCAGCCGGTAGCTGCCCAGCGGGCGCAGCGGTGACAGGCGTGAGGATACGGCCAGCGCCTCCAGGCGCGTGCTGCCTTCGCTGCGCCAGCGGCCCGATTGCCACAGCAGCTGCAGTTGCAGGGCCTGCGTGGCCAGCCGCAGCTGGCCTTGCAGGTCCACCGTGTTCCATGGCGTGCCCAGGCCGGACAGCAGGGAGGCAGGCCAGCGCGTGTCGCTGTCATGCACCACGGCGCTCAGGCCCTGCCAGCGGGGCAGCAGGTCCAGCACCACGGGCGTGGGTGTGCAGCATTCGCTGCGCAGTTGTATGCGGGCGCCGTCCAGGCGCGGGCGCAGCGTCCATTCCAGCCGTGTGGGCAGGGCCGTGCGGTCGCGGCTGCCGGCGCCTCCGGTGAAGACCAGGGAGGCCGAGCCATTCCACAGCGTGCCGCGCGGCTGCTGCAGCAGCACCTGGCCCTGCGTGGCCGAATCCACGCCGCGCGCCAGCCAGGCGGCGGGCGCCCAGACGACGGTGGTGGCCACCAGGCCGCACAGGGCACCGGCCAGCGCCCAGCCGCGCGGTGCGCGCAGGGCCGGCTGGGAGCGGGGCTTGCGTTGCATGCTCAAGGCGCCCGCGACGGATCGACGGGCAGGTCCAGCACCAGGCTGCCATCCCAGCGCACGGCATCGGCAGCGCCTGCTGCGCCGGAGGCTGCGGCAGTGCTTGCAGATGCACTGCGGGCCAGTTTCATCTCGGCCGGAACGGCATGGGTGTTGCTGCGGACCTGGGCCAGCCAGCGCGCCAGCGCGGCGGCGGGTGCGGCCTTGAGCGTGATCTGTGCGCGGTCGCCCATCCAGTTCAATTGGGCGGAGGCGCCCAGTTCGGCGGACAGCGAGCTTTGCAGCAGCGCCTTGGCATCGCCGACCACGGGGCGTGCGTTGCCGCGCAGCTGCTCGGCCTCGGCCTGCAGCAGCTGCATCTGGCGCAACTGGCGGTCGGCCTGGGCATGGCGTTCGGGCGCGGTGCGCAGGCTGTGCAGGGCGGGGGCCAGGGCCACCCACCACAGCAGGGCCAGTGCCACCACGCCACCGGCCAGCAGGGTCATGTTCTGTTCACGCGGCGCCAGGGCATTCCAGCGCGCGCGCAGGGGTGCCAGGCTTTGGCGGGATGCGCGCATGTTCATGGCCGGGCCTCCTGGGCAAGCAGCAGGTCGGCGCCGTCGCGCTGCAGTCGCAGGCCGCTGCCGGCCAGATGTTGTTGTGCCTGCTCCAGTGCCTCGGCCTCCAGCGAGACGCCCTTGAGGCGCAGCTGCCGGTCCTGGTAGTCCATGGCCTGGGGCAACTGTCCAGCGGGCAGGGCCCGGGATGCGGCGGCCAGCAGGGGCTCCAGGTCACCCTGCGTCAGCGCACCGGCGGTCTGGCGCAGCGTGGCGACTTCGCGCTGCATTTGAACGGGCGCGTCGACGATGACGGGCACGCGGGGGAAGCTGGTGGCCAGCGTGGAGCGCACCTGGACCTGCTTGGCCGCGATGGCGCGGTTCTCGGTCCAGGCCCAGGCATTGAGGCCCACTACCTGGGCCAGCAGGGCGAGCACGGCGCCCCAGCGCGCGGCCTTCCATTGCGGCGCGCGCAGAAAGCTTTGCCAGCCGTCGAGCATGCGCCGCCGTGTGCGGCTGCCACCGCCCAGATCCAGGTCGAACTGGGCCAGATCCCAGCTTTGTGCGCGGGCCGCCAGGCCGCGCTGGGCGTCCGTCAGCAGGCTGACGGGGCGCTGCAGGGCCTCGGCGGCGCGGGCCAGCGCCGGGTCGGCCTGGATCGGGGTGTCGGGGGGCAGGGCCTGAAGCAGGGCGGCCAGCATGGCGGGGTCGGCACTGTCGGTGCGCAGCGGCAGGCAGGCCAGCGAGTCCATGCCCTGCGGGGCGGTGCTCAGGCCGGTAGCCAGCAGCCAGGCCGATTCGGGTGAGCCCACGGCCCAGAGCTGGGGCGTGGCCTGGGGTGGGCATTCCGGCACGATGCGGCCCACGGGCCGCCCTGCGGATTCCAGGGCCTGAAGGTGGGCATGGAGCCAGGCCTTGTTGCAGGCGGCAACCCAGCAGGGCTCGCCTGCACGTGCCTGCGGCTGCAGGGCCAGGTGCAATTGGGAGGGCTCGTCGAGCAGGCGCTCTTCCAGCAGCCCGTCGAGCACGGCGCGCAGGCGCACATGTCCGCGCCGGCTTCCCGTAGGCACGCCATGGGGGAGGCTGACCAGATGCCAGGACAAGGCCTGGTGCGGCACCACGGCAACCGTCTGGCCGGTGCGGCCAGGATCGGGCAGCAGGCCTGCGGCGGCGTGGCCATGCCGGTCGGCGCGCAGGCCGTCACTGCTGAGTGCGTAGGCGTATTCGCCAGCGGGGCCCGCAGGCAGATGAAGAATCAAGGTGCTCATGGGCGGAAGCGGGCATTGTAGGGGGCGAGTGTGACAGCCATCTGTCATGGCGCGGGAGCTTCGGGCAATCCCCAGTCCCCCCTCTCACGCCAGATGGTAGTGACTGTCATGTTGTTGCGACGCAACATGGAGCGTTCGCTGGCCACGATCTCGCCCAGGCGCATGCGGCCACGCGCCTCGAAGAAGCTGGTGGCCACCGACAGGTTCTGTCCTTCGAATTTCTGCGGCAGGCCCAGCGCGTTGGAGGCATCGGCCAGGCTGCGCAGCGGACGCGATGCGCGCAGCTGCACCAGCTGGCTGGCCTGGGACCAGGTCAGGTCCTCCACGCTGGCCCAGATGACTTCGGCGCTGGCGGTGTTGAGGTTGACGGGCGTGTTCTCGGGCAGCAGGGTGATGTAGGGCTCCAGGCGCGCGACGACCTCGGGCGGCAGGCCCAGCCAGCCGAACTGGCCGAGCGTGCGCGGCATCAGGAACTGCGCGCCCTCGCCAGGGGTGGCGGCTGCGCGAAGGGCCTGGACGATCTGCGTGGCATAGGCAGGGGGCAGGTTCAGGCGCTCCAGCAGGCGGGACAGCGGGCGCAGGGTTTCGGGCTTGTCGGGGGCGCTCAGCAGGTTGCGCAGGTTCAGGCGCGACTGCAGGTCGATGATCTGGCCCGAGAGAAAGGCGTCCTGCATGTCGGCCATGCCGTCATCGACCTGGCTGACGTTGTTCTGCGCCGCCAGAAAGGTGGACAGGCGCGCCTCCTGCAGCGGCACGGCCCAGGGTTCGGCCAGATGGTCCACCTGCAGGCTGGTGCGCGCATCCTCGGCCAGCACCACGCGCGACCAGTCCAGCGCACCCAGCAGGATCCAGGCGGCCTGCATGCGGTTGCGCTCGGCGGTCTCGACCTCCACGCTGCGCCACTGCTGCCACAGCGCGGTGGCGGCGAACGTGGCCACCAGGGTCACCGTGAGCATGGCGGCCAGCAGGGCCACGCCACGGTGGCGGCGGCCGGGCAGGGGGCGGGGTGTGCGCATCATGATCGGCTGTTGGAGCGCAAGGGGTTGACCCAGTCCATGGTGACGCGGCCAGGAATGGCGCTGTCGGGCGGCAGGGTCAGCTCGACGCGGATGCCGTCGGGAATCGTGGGCAGCTGTGCGCTGCTGTTGGTGCCGCCGGACGGCGGGTTGACCGTGCCCGTGCCGTTGTCCGAGCCGCTGGACTGCGGATTGCTCCAGGCGTTGTCGCGGTAGTAGTACAGGCGCCATTGGTCCAGGGGCATCAGCACGGTTTCGCGCCGGCGCTGGTCGTCCGAAGGGTTGCGCCCCCATTGCGATCCCTGGTTCCAGGCATCGCGCCACTGTGCGCGCGTGCGCAGCGGCGGCGACTGCCAGCGCAGCCACTGATCGCGCCCGGCCGTCTGGCGGCGCGCCCAGGCGACGACCACGGCGCCGTCGTCCACGGCGGCGCTGCTCTTGCGGGTCATGCGCAGCACCTGGCCGTCCCAGTCGATGACCTGCGTGTTTTCAAGCGGCATCAGCGCTTCGAGGTCGGCATTCCATTGGGCGATGACGGTCTGCAGGACCATCTGCTGCTCGTTGCGGGCCCGAATGGTCTCCTGCGAGCGCACCATGCTGTCCAGCCCGCGCCAGCTCACCAGGGCCAGCAGGGCCATGACGGCGATGGCCACCATCAGCTCCACCAGGGTGAAGCCGTGCGTGCGGGAGGGGTGGCGCAAGCGCATTCAGAAGCGTCCCACGATGGTGGATACGCGCAGCACGGGGTGCTCTGCCGTGACCACCAGGGCATCGACACGGCGGAAGCTGGGATTGGGCGTGGGCCGCACGCTGAGCCGGACCTGCAGTTGCCGGCCGCCCTGCTCGCAAGTCAGGCTGTTGTCGCCCACGGGCGGCATCTGGCGTGACAGGCGCATGCGCACCAGCTCGTTTTGCGCGCACAGCTGGGCCAGCAGCACCTCGGACTGGCGCTCGGCATTGAGTGTCAGGGCCGATGTGGCCTGCAGACCGGCCATGAGCGCAATGCCCACGATGCCCAGGGCCACCAGCACCTCGATCAGCGTGAAGCCGCGTGCCGGGCGCCTGGGGGCACCGTGCTTTCGGCGCGGTCCGTGGAGGGCTGTCATGGCAGGGACTGCACGGCAAAGGGCCGCAGTCCATCCGTAGCCACGCGCAGCGGCGGGCTGGTGGAGTCGCGCAGCGTCAGCGTGACGGACTGGGGCGGAATCAGCGGCTCGGGGCCCAGCACCAGCGGCGTGGCCGGCTGCGCCTGCACACCGGGCTGCAGCCATTGGGAAGGCAGTTGCGCGCTGGCGGGCAGTCCCTCGAAGCGAAAGCCCTGCGGCATGGGCCGCCAGCGCACGGGTACGCCGTTGGCACGGGCCTGGGCGCGGGCCGACTCCAGCAGCGCGGCCAGGCGTTCGGCCTCGCGCTCCAGCTGCGCCTGTCCGCTGTCGCGCAGCGACAGGCTCACGCCTGCGGCGGCAATCGCCATGATGCTGATGACGACCATCAGCTCCAGCAGGGTGAAGCCGCGCGAAGGGGTGGACAGGGGGAGGGGAGCGGTCTGGCGGGGCATGAGAGCAGGCAGGCCCGCCGGGAGTGCGGGCCTGTGGTGCGGTGCGGCGCTGCCCCTGCGGGCCGTCGCCCGGGCCATCGACTTATTGCCAGCTGCCGATGTCGGCATCCTTGCCCTCTCCGCCGGCCTGGCCGTCGGCGCCAAAGGACATGATGTCGATGGGGCCCTTGATGCCAGGATTCAGGTACTGGTAGGGGCGGCCCCATGGATCGTTGGGCAGCTTTTCCAGGTAGGGCTTCCAGTTGTTGGGCAGCGGTCCGCTTGTGGGGCGAACGATCAGGGCCTGCAGGCCCTGCTCGGCCGTGGGGTAGCGCTGGTTGTCCAGGCGATAGAGCTTGAGCGCCTGGGAGATGTTGGTGATGTCGGTGCGTGCAGCCGTGACGCGGGCATCGTCGGCGCGGTCCAGCACATTGGGCACGATCAGGGCCGCCAGCACGCCGATGATGACCAGGACCACCATCAGCTCGATCAGCGTGAAGCCGCGCTGGACGGCAGTGCGCAGGGCAGGCAACGGACGGCGGGGAAGGCTGGTCATGGAACGGTGCAGCAAATTGGACATATCGCTCCATCATAATCGCGCGATGGTGACACTTTCATTGAACCGCGGCCAGGCCCGGACCTGGCATGTCAAGGCGGCCACATTCGTGCTCTGGCTGCTGGCTGCCGGCGTCGTGGCTTTCTGGGCCATGCGCCTGGGCAACGGCGGCGCGGGAGCGCCCGTGCCACCCGCGCCCGCCGAGCCCTTGCAGGTCGATGCGCCCGCGCTGGCGCAGGCGCTGGGAGGCGTGGCAGCCGCGCAGGGCGCCGTCGCCCCCGCTGCAGCGCCTGTGGTCTCGCGCTATGCGCTGGTCGGTGTGCTGGCCGGGCGCGACAGCGGCGGCGGCGCGGCGGTCATCGCCGTGGGCAACCAGCCGGCCAAGCCCTTCCGCGTGGGGCGCGTCGTGGAAGACGGCGTGGTGCTGCAGTCGGTGTCGGGCCGCGAGGCGCGCCTGGGCCCCAGGGTCGATGGCCCGGCTTCCATCACGCTACAGATTCCCCTGCCCGACAAGCGCTGATCCCGGTCAACGCGGCAACGGCAGGTCCAGCACCAGCCAGCCGCCAAAGTCAGGCGCGGGCAGCGTCCATTGGGCCGCCTGGGGCAGGGCACTGCCTTCGCGCATCAGCCATTGCACGCAGCGCGCCACGCCGGCATGGGTGATCCAGACGGTGTCGCGTGCGGCGCCATCGCCCACCGAACCCCTGCTCGCCTGCTGCAAGGCCTCATCCACCCTGCGCAGCATGGTCGCCAGGGACTCTCCCCGGCCCGGCGCGTGCCCGGCAAGGTCTGCCGCCCAGGCATCGACGGCACTGCGGTCCAGCGCATCCCAGGGCTGGCCTTCCCACTCGCCGAAGTCCATCTCCAGCAGGCGGCTGTCCGCCGCCGATGCCAGGCCGGGCCGCAGTGCCTGCAGGGCCTGTGCCAATTGACGGCATCGGCGCAGTGGCGAATGCACCAGCCGGCAATCCGCAGGCAGGGCGAGGTGCAGGGCCTGCGCCGCATCGGCCGTGGCCTGGGCGTCGGCTTGCATGTCGAGTCGGCCATAGCAGATGCCGGGCGCCACCAGAGGGCGGGCATGGCGTACCAGCCAAAGGCGTGGTGCCGGGTTGGCGCAGACGGAGTTCATGGCACGCGCACCAGTACGGCGGCAGCTCCCAGCAGCATGGCCAGTTCACAGACCTGCTGGGCAGCGCCCAGGCAATCCCCCGTCATGCCGCCCAGCCGGCGGCGCAGCCAGCGCACCATGGCGGCCGTGGCCAGTGCGCCGGGCAGTACCAGGCCGATGACGAGCGGCAGGCCCGCCAGCCAGCCTGTCAGTGCCAGGGCGGGCAGGCACCAGAGGACTGCCGCGACCACGCCTATGGCGCTCAGCGGCCTGCCAGCCGCATGCACGGCCTTGGAGTGGACCGCCTGGCCCACATAGGGAAGGCATTGCATGAGGGCCAGCGGCGCCATGCGCGACAGCACATGGATGCTGCACAGCAGCAAGGCCGCCCATTGCACGCGGATGTCGACCAGCAGCGCGACCAGGGATAGCTTGGCCAGCAGCGCCATCACCAGCGCCATGGCGCCGTAGGCTCCCAGGCGCGAATCCTTCATGATTTCCAGCGCGCGCTCGGGCGGGACAAAGCCGCCCAGGCCGTCGGCCACATCGGCCAATCCGTCTTCGTGCAGTCCCCCGGTCAGCCACAGCGTGGCCACGGTGGAAAGAACGGCGGCAACCAGCGGCATCCAGGGGCTGGGCGCCAGCAGCCAGCCCGTTGCCATCAGGCACGCTGCGCCCAATGCGCCCACCAGCCAGCCGACGCCGGGCAGATGGGCAACGCTGGCGTGCTGCAGCTGGGGGCTCCAGCCAGCCCAGGCGGCCAGCCGCCCCGTGACCGGGACGCGGCTGAAGAACTGGACGGCCAGGACAAAGTGGCGAAGCGGCTGCATGGGCGTGTCAGTGCCGGCCCGCCAGGTCCATCACTTGAGGAAAAGCTGGTAGGCCGGGTTGGCGGTTTCCTCGACCCAGGGGTAGCCAAGATTGCTCAGGAAGGCGTCGAATTTCTTGCCATCCTTGGCGGGCACCTGCATGCCGACCAGGATGCGGCCGTAGTCGGCGCCCTGGTTGCGGTAGTGGAACAGCGAGATGTTCCAGGTCGGCGCCATCAGGCTGAGGAACTTGAACAGTGCGCCGGGGCGCTCGGGGAAGACGAAGCGCAGCAGGCGCTCTTCCTGCGCCAGCGGCGAATGGCCGCCGACCATGTGGCGCAGATGCTCCTTGGCCATGTCGTCGAAGGTCAGGTCCAGCGCCTCGAAGCCCTGCTTCTCGAAGTTCCTGGCGATCTTCTCGGACTCGCCGCGCGCCGCCGTGGTCAGGCCCACGAAGACGTGGGCCTTGTTCTCGTGGCTGATGCGGTAGTTGAATTCGGTCACGTTGCGCGGGCCGCCGGGCAGCTTGCCCACCGCTTCGCAAAAGCGCTTGAAGCTGCCGCGCTCCTCTGGGATGGTCACGGCGAACAGGGCCTCGCGCTCCTCGCCCACCTCGGCCCGCTCGGCCACGAAGCGCAGCCGGTCGAAGTTCATGTTGGCGCCGCACAGGATGGCGGCATAGGTCTCGCCCTTGGTCTTGTGCTTGGCAACGTACTGCTTGATAGCCGCCACGGCCAGGGCGCCGGACGGCTCGACGATGGAGCGCGTGTCCACGAAGATGTCCTTGATCGCGGCGCAGACGGCGTCGGTATCGACCACCACGTAGTCGTCCACCAGGCCCTGGGCGATGCGGAAGGTTTCCTCGCCCACCAGCTTGACGGCCGTGCCGTCGGCGAACAGGCCCACGTCGGCCAGCTCCACGCGGTGGCCGGCGCGCACGGACTGCAGCATGGCGTCCGAATCCTTGGTGTGCACGCCGATCACCTTCACGTCGGGGCGCACGGCCTTGATGTAGTTGGCCACGCCCGAGATCAGGCCGCCGCCGCCGATGGCGACAAAGACCGCGTCCAGGCGCGGGCTGCCCAGCTTTTGGAGCTGGCTCAGCATTTCCATGGCAATCGTGCCCTGGCCGGCGATCACGTAGGGATCGTCGAAGGGGTGCACAAAGGTCAGGCCCTTTTCCTTTTGCAGCTTGACGGCGTGCTTGTAGGCGTCGGAATAGCTTTCACCGGCCAGTTCCACCTCGCCGCCCAGCGCCTGCACCGCATCGATCTTGACCTGGGGCGTGGTGGTCGGCATCACGATCACGGCACGGCAGCCGAGCTTGCGTGCGCCCAGGGCCACGCCTTGCGCATGGTTGCCGGCCGAGGCGCAGATCACGCCCTTTTCCAGCTGCTCGGCCGACAGGTGCGCCATCTTGTTATAGGCGCCGCGCAGTTTGAAGCTGAACACCGGCTGCTGGTCCTCGCGCTTGAGCAGCACCTTGTTGTGCAGGCGGCGGCTCAGCGCCTTGGCGGGCTCCAGGTCCGACTCCACGGCCACGTCATAGACGCGCGCGGTAAGGATCTTGGTCAGGTAGTCGGCAGGGGTCAGGGGGTGGTTCATCGTCGGCGAAAGGCTGGAGAGCAGCAGGCCGGGAGGCGGCCCGTCGGTGTCAGGCGGCCATCATAGGCGCTTGTGAATCATGCTGCAGTGCAGCGTCCTGCACAGGCCGGGAGCGACGAAACCAAAAAAAAGCCCCAGGCTGTAAAGCCGGGGGCTGAATCCACCAATAGAGGAGGTGGAGGAGACAACTGGTGCGATGCAGAGCGAAGTTGGTTCACAATCTGCAGTCCATCTGGAGGGGTGTCCGGGTTAACCCTTCAGATAACGCTTGGGTGAATTGTATGCACGACAGGTGCTGCGTTGCAACAAAATCAGGGTTTTTGTGTAGTTGATGCAAAATAGCAACAGTTTTTTGAGGACGCAACAATGGAATGCACAGTGAGTTGGACAGGCGGCACGACCGGCATGCGCTCGGGCATGGGCTTCGTGGCGGAAACGGGCAGCGGCCACGTGGTCAATATGGATGGGGCGCCGGATGCGGCCAACCCCGCCAATGGGGGGCAGAACCAGGCGCCCCGCCCCATGGAGATGCTGCTGGCCGGCGCCGGTGGCTGCACGGCCTATGACGTGGTGCTGATCCTCAAGCGCGGCAGGCATGCCGTCAAAGGCTGCAGCGTCAAGCTCACCTCGGAGCGCGCCGATGCGGACCCCAAGGTGTTCACCAAGATCCACATGCAGTTCACCGTCAGCGGTACGGGCCTGCCCACGGGGGCGGTGGAGCGCGCCATCGCCATGAGCCATGACAAATACTGCTCGGCCACCATCATGCTGGGCAAGACGGCCGAGATCACCACGGGATTCGACATCGTCGAGGCCTGATGCCGCCGATGGCTGGGCTGGCGCCTCGGCGCCCCTCCTGAAATGAAGAAAGCGGGCAAGGCCCGCTTTTTTTGGATGGAATGCTGTTTCAGATGTTTCTGAAGGTTCAGATGCGGTGGGCGGTTGTCGTCATCACCTTGGCTGCCAGGCGCATCAAGGCGCGGGCGGGGGGCGGCAATTCCAGGGCGCCAGCTTCGCGCGCAGCGGCGGCATGGCGCTCCTCATCGTCCTTCATGCGGGCCACCACGGCCAGCGAGGCGCGGTCTTCCTCGGGCAGCAGGTCCAGATGGCTTTCAAGATGGGCGGACACCTGCTCCTCCGTCTCCACCACAAACCCCAGGCTGGCCGCGTCGCTGATCTTGGCGGCCACCACACCGATGGCGAAGGCGCCGGCAAACCACAGCGGGTTCAGCAGGCTGGGCCGGTCGCCCAGGGCGTTGAGCCGGTCGCGGGTCCATGCCAGGTGGTCGGTCTCCTCGCGCGCCGCCTCCAGCAGGTGCTCGCGCAGCACCATGTCGCGCGTCACCATGGCCTGGGCGTTGTACAGCGCCTGGGCGCAGACCTCTCCGACGTGATTGACGCGCATCAAGGCGCCCGACAGCCGACGCTGTGCCTCGGTCAGCTCTCCCTCCGCGATGCCGGCGGCCGGGGAGCGTTCGGCGGCGGAAGGCTGTGCAAACAGGGTGCGAAGCGCCGCATCGGCGGCAGTCAGTATCTTGTCCATGGGCGGTCCCTAGAGCGGAAATCTTGGCAAATTCAGGGTCTGAACGGTACACCAGGACGCCATGCCCTCTCTTTGTGCAAGCGCAACAAGGCCGGCGCGATGTTCGGGTTGGGCCTGATTGTGTTGGCTTGCAGGTTTGTTGCGGCAGTGCAACGAAAAACGGGGGGTAATGCCCGTTTGTGGGTGAATTTCTTTGCATGGGCAGCGGTGGTCTGGTGCAATAGGCCCTAACTTCCCCACCAGGAGGTTGGCGCGGGAAACCGGTGGAGCATCAGGCCAAGCCTCTCTTCCTCACGACCGGCGCCCTTCTAAACCTTGGAGTAACTCGTAATGAAAAAATCTCTGATTGCCCTGGCAGTGCTGGCTGCTTCCGGCGCCGCAATGGCTCAATCCTCCGTGACCCTGTTCGGTATCGTCGACACTGGCGTTGCCTACGTGAACAAGGACGCAGCTGGCGACAGCCGTTACGGCCTGGGCACCAGCGGCGCTTCCACGAGCCGTCTGGGCCTGCGCGGCACGGAAGACCTGGGTGGTGGTCTGAAGGCTGGCTTCTGGCTGGAAGGCGAAATCTTCGGTGACGATGGCAACGCCAGCGGCTTCAACTTCAAGCGTCGTTCCACCGTGAGCCTGTCGGGCAACTTCGGTGAAGTGCGCCTGGGCCGTGACCAAGTCCCGACCTTCCAAAAGCTGACCTCCTACGACCTGTTCAGCGCCACCGGTATCGGCCAATTCATGGGCTTCCGTAACTGGGCAGCTGGCCAAGGCGCCGACGACAACGGCATCCGCGCTAACAACCTGATCTCGTACTACACCCCCAACTTCGGCGGTTTCAACGCCGGCTTTGGCTACGCTTTCGACGAAAAGCAAACCATCGGTACTGCTGACAGCGTCGGCCGTTACATCGGCGGTTACGTTGCATACGACAACGGCCCCCTGAGCGCCAGCCTGGGCCTGGCCCAGCAAAAGACTGCCGTTGGCAACCTGGCTACCGACCGTGACGAAATCACCCTGGGTGCTTCGTACAACTTCGGCGTTGCCAAGCTGAGCGGCCTGCTGCAACAGACCAAGTTCAAGCGTGACATCGGCGGCGACATCAAGACCAACTCCTACATGCTGGGCGCTTCGGCTCCCGTCGGCGGCGTGGGCGAAGTCAAGCTGCAATACGCTCTGTACGACCAAAAGGCCATCGACTCCAAGGCTCACCAGATCACTCTGGGCTACGTCCACAACCTGTCCAAGCGCACCGCTCTGTACGGCAACCTGGCATTCCTGAAGAACAAGGATGCTTCGACCCTGGGCCTGCAAGCCAAGGGCGTGTACGCTGGTGGCGTGCAAGCTGGCGAAAGCCAGACTGGCGTGCAAGTCGGCATTCGCCACGCTTTCTAATGAACGGCTGGCGTAAGCCAGTTGCCATTTGAAGCAAAAAAGAGCCAGTCTTCGGACTGGCTCTTTTGTTTTGTGCTAGGGAAAGACCTGTGTTGTGCTTGTGCCAACGGTGACGAGGCGGGAAAAGCGTTTCTAGAATGAAATTTCCACCAACCAATCGTTAACAAGAGAGAGACAACACAATGAATTCTTCATTCGTGAAAAAGAGCGTGGCACTGGCGGTGTTGGCAGCAACGGCACCCTTGGCAGCATTCGCCCAGCAAAGCAGCGTGCAGCTGTACGGCATCGTCGATGCCGGTGTGCGCCACACCACCAATGAAGGTCCGACCAAGAGCGGCAAGACCCAGATGATCGGCGGCGGCATGTCGCAGAGCCGCTGGGGCATCAACATCACCGAGGACCTGGGGGGTGGACTGGCCGCCATTGCCAACCTGGAAGCCCGTTTCCTCACCGACACCGGCGAGCAGGCTGCGGCAAGCTACTTCCAGCAATCCTGGGTCGGTATTCGCAGCAGCAGCTTCGGCCAAGTCACCCTGGGCCGCCAGTACAACATGCTGTTCGACCTGGTGACCTCCACCTATGCATCTTTCCCATATTCGCCGTACATGGAGGCCTACAAGCCTGAAATCGGCATGTCCATGGGCGCGCGCGCCAGCAACATGGTCAAGTACCTGGCCGAGTTCGGCCCCGTGCGCGGCGCCCTGCAGTATTCGTTCGACGAGAACAACACCTTCGACAAGGTCGGCACCGGCGTGAGCCCTGGTGGCGCCATCAAGACGGCCGGCGGCTATCTGCGTTATTCGCAAAGCGGCATCTCCGCAGGCGCCGGCTACCTGGGCACCACGCTGCCGGCCGGCACCAAGGTCGATGCCTATACCCTGGGCGGCTCGTACCGTGTGGGTCCCTGGTACGTCAACCTGGGCTACGGCCTGAACAAGCGCAAGGATGCGTTCCCGGCCGCAACCGCAGGCGGTGGATTCGACCAGGCCATCCTCAACTCCTTCTGGACGGGCTCGTCCAACGGCGGCTTCGTGGCCGGCGACGCCAACAAGCGCCAGATGTACAAGATGGGCTTCGGCTACCAGATCACGCCCCAGATCAATGTGGGCGCGCATTACTACCATGCCAAGCAGTCGGGCTCGGGCACGGGTAATTTCAATGGCAAGGCGGACTTCCTGGTGGCGGTGGTCGACTACGCCTTCTCCAAGCGTACCGATGCCTATGTGGCCCTGGACCACACCAAGACCAGCGGTGGCTCGGGCGTGATGCTGGACGCCAATGGCGCCACCAAGCGCACGGGCTTCACCGTCGGCCTGCGCCATCGCTTCTGAACACGCGGCGTCTGCGCAACGAATGGCCTCCTTCGGGAGGCCTTTTTGTTTCCTGTCGATGGGCTGACGGTGGGCGGGCGCGATTTCCTGCGTTAAGGTAATGCGCAGGCCAACGAAGCGAAAGAACCAAGGCTATGGAAGCCACTCGATACAAGGCAGGCGGTCGGGCCTTTGCCCAGATCGCCCAGTACCACCCGGAGCTGACGGCGCTGCGCCGCGAGCTGCATGCGCATCCGGAGCTGGGATTCGAGGAGCGCTTCACGGCGGCGCGCGTCAAGGAGGCCTTGCGCCAGTGCGGTGTGGACGAGATCCATGAGGGCCTGGGCACCACGGGCCTGGTGGCCGTGATCCGCGGGCAGGGCCACAGTTCGGGCGCCATGGTGGGCCTGCGTGCCGACATGGACGCACTGCCCATGGTCGAGCACAACGAATTTCCCTGGAAGTCCGGCAAGCAGGGGCTGATGCACGGCTGCGGGCATGACGGCCATACGACCATGCTGGTGGGCGCCGCCCGCTACCTGGCCGCGACGCGGCGCTTCGATGGCTCGGCCGTGCTGGTCTTTCAGCCCGCCGAGGAAGGGCGCGGCGGCGCGCGGGCCATGATTGCCGATGGTCTGTTCGACCGCTTTCCGATGCAGGCCGTGTACGCCATGCACAACTGGCCTGCCATGCGTGCGGGCACGGTGGGCATCAACATGGGCGCGATGATGGCGGCTGCCGACCGCATCACCATCGAGATCACGGGGCGCGGCGGCCATGGTGCGCATCCCTACCAGACGGTGGACGTGGTGCTGGCGGCCGCGCACATCACCACGGCGGTGCAGAGCATCGTCTCGCGCAATGTGCGCGCCATCGACAGTGCCGTCATCAGCCTGTGCGCCGTGCAGGCCGGGGACCTGGGCGCCTTCAGCGTGATGCCGGGCACGGCAACGCTGGTGGGAACCGTGCGGACCTTCGACCCCGCCGTGCAGGACCGTGTCGAGCAGCGCCTGCAGGAGTTGTGCAGCGCGGTGGCGCTGGGGCTGGGTGCCACGGCCAAGGTCAACTACGAGCGCATCTATCCCGCCACCATCAACTCCCCCACGGAAGCCGCCTTTGCTGCCGATGTGGCCCAGTCGCTGGTGGGGGTGGAGAACCTGGACCGGCAGCTGGAGCCCAGCATGGGGGCCGAGGACTTTTCGTTCATGCTGCAGCACAAGCCCGGTGCCTACCTGCGCCTGGGGCAATCCACGGGCGCTCAGCCCGGGGTGCCGCTGCACAGCAGCCGGTATGACTTCAACGACGAAGTGCTGCCACTGGGCGCTGCCCTGCACGCCAGCCTGATCGAGCAGGCCATGCCGCTGCATTCGCAGGACGTATAGCGCAGGCGGCGCGGGTCAACGGGCCTGGCCCTCGGGCGCAAGAAGGTGGGCCTGCACCGTTTTCAGAATCTCGTCGGACAAGGCTGGATTGGCCGCGACCGTGGCACGCGCCAGGACCAGGGCGCCCACCATGCTGCTGAGCATGGCCATGGCCTGGGCGCGCTGTGTGGCATCGGGTGCCTGATCGTCGCCAAGTGTGCCTATCACGCGCGCAAATCTGCCGATGTTGCGTTCCACCCCTTCGGCGAACACCGCTGAAAGATCGCCGCCTGCCCGGGCCACGTCCACGGCCAGCGCCGCAGCGGGGCAGCCCTCGCCGGGGCTGTCGCGGTGCTGCGGCGACAGATAGGACTGCACGCGCGCGGCAAGGCTGCCGGCCTGTTCACCCTGCAGGCCGTCCAGCGGCGCGATGGACCAGTCGAAGGCGCGTGCGCAGGCCTCGCGCACCAGCGCATCCTTGGATTCGAAGTGGCGATAGAGCCCGCCGTGCGTGAGCCCCGCGCCGCGCGTCACCTCGGCCACGCCGACGCCGTCCAGCCCGTGCTCGCGGTACAGCCGTGCGGCGGCTTCGAGGATGTCCTGCCGGTTCTGTGCGGCCTGGGCTTTCGTGACTTTCATGTGCGCTGTCCAATGATTGTGGTCGTTATCAAAACACGTTTATGATGACGGCCATCATCATAAATCAGCCCCTGCCATGGCCTGTGCGCCATGTTCTGCAGGGGCTGTGCACTCTACAGGGAAGAACCGATGAATGCCTGTCCACTTCTGCGCAGCCTGCTGCCTGGGCCCGCTCCGACCTCCGCACGGTGTGCCAGGAGCGGCTCATGAATACGGCCCATACGGCCCATACGGCACACCACTTGCCTCGCCGCGTGGTCATCACGGGCATGGGTATGGTCTCGCCGCTGGGGCGCGGCACTGAATTGGCCTGGCGCCGGCTGCTGTCCGGCGCATCGGGCCTGAGCCGGCTGCCCGAGGATCTGGCGCCCGATGTGCCGGGCCAGGTGGCAGGCCAGGTGCCCGACCTGGCCCGGGACCCGGAAGGCGGCTGGGACATCGATGCCGTGGTCTCGCCCAAGGACCAGCGCAAGATGGACCGCTTCATTCCGCTGGCGCTGGACGCTTCGGACCAGGCCCTGGCCCAGGCCGGCTGGCAGCCGGCCAGCGAGCAGGAGCGCACGCGCACGGCCTGCATCATTGCCTCGGGCATCGGCGGCTTTGGCGCCATTGCCCAGGCCGTGCGCACCACGGACAGCCGGGGGGTGTCGCGCCTGTCGCCCTTCACCGTGCCGTCTTTCCTGGTCAATCTCGCGGCCGGGCATGTGTCGATACGCCATGGGCTCAAGGGACCGCTGGGTGCGCCGGTCACCGCCTGCGCGGCCAGCGTTCAGGCGGTGGGCGACGGCCTGCGCATGATCCGTTCGGGCGAGGCCGATGTGGCGCTGTGCGGCGGCGCCGAGGCGGCCATCGACCGCGTGAGCCTGGGCGCATTCGCGGCGGCCAAGGCCCTTTCCACGGGATACAACGATCGGCCCGAGGAGGCCTCGCGCCCCTTCGACACAGGCCGCGACGGCTTTGTGATGGGCGAGGGCGCGGGCGCCCTGGTGCTGGAGGGGCTGGACCACGCCCTGGCGCGCGGCGCCGTGCCGCTGGCCGAAGTGGTGGGCTACGGCACCAGCGCCGATGCCTATCACATCACCTCGGGCCCGGAAGATGGCGACGGCGCGCGCCGCAGCATGGCGCAGGCGCTGACCATGGCCGGGCTGTCGCCGGATCAGCTGCAGTACCTCAATGCCCACGCCACCTCCACACCCGTGGGCGACCGGGGCGAGCTGGCGGCCATGCGCTCCCTGTTTGGCGAGGGCAGCGGCGTGGCGATCAGCTCCACCAAGTCGGCCACGGGCCATTTGCTGGGCGCGGCGGGCGCGGTGGCGGCCATCTTCACGGTGCTGGCGCTGCGCGACCAGATGGCGCCGGCCACGCGCAATCTCGTGGAGCCCGATCCCCTGGCCCAGGGGCTGGACCTGATCGCCGGCGCGGCAAGGCCCTGGGCCATGGAGCATGCCCTGGTCAACGGTTTCGGCTTTGGCGGTGTCAACGCCTCGCTGGTGCTCAGGCGCTGGCAGGGCTGAACGAGGCGGGTGGGCCTGGGGGCCGGTGCTACGTGTAGCGCTTGGCCCGCAGGTTGTTCTTCATCTGCTCCAGCGCAGGCTGCAGGGCCGGGCCGATGCGCAGCGCCACGCAGGTGGCCAGCACGTCGATGACCAGCAGGTGCAGCAGGCGCGACACCATGGGGCTGTAGCGGTCGTAGCCCTCAGGATGGTCGGCGGCCAGATGGATGTGGCAGGCCGAGGCCAGGGGCGAGCCGCTGGCGGTGATGGCAATCGTGGTGGCGCCGTTCTTGCGCGCGATGTCGGCGGCGTCCATCAGGTCGCGCGTGCGGCCCGAGTTGGAAATGATCACCGCGCAGTCGCCGGGTCCCAGCAGGGTGGCGCTCATCACCTGCATGTGGCCGTCGCTGGTGGCCAGGCTGGTCACTCCCAGGCGAAAGAACTTGTGCTGCGCGTCCTGCGCCACGATGCCCGAATTGCCCGCCCCGTAGAACTCGATGCGCCGCCCCGTCTGCCAGGTCGAGGCGATGGCCTGCGCCGCCTGCTCTATGGCCGTGGTGCTGGCGGCATTGCGGTATTGCAGGAAGGCGGCCACGGCGTTGTCCACCACCTTGACCATCACGTCGCTGGTCTTGTCGTCGGTGTCCACGCTGCGGTGGATGAAGGGCACGCCCTCGCTGACGCTGCCGGCCAGCTTGAGCTTGAAGTCGGCCAGGCCGTCGTAGCCCATGCTGCGGCAAAAGCGCACCACCGTCGGCTTGCTGACGTGGGCACGCTCGGCCAGTTCGCGCACCGGCTGCCGTGCGAAGGCCCGAGGATCGGCCAGCACCAGGCGGGCCACGCGTTGTTCGGCGGGAGCAAGCGAGGGCAGCGAGGCGGTGATGCGGTCCAGCATTAGGCGGTGGGCGTTGTTCTATGGGTAAAGGGAAGCGGTTGCCGCAAGGCAGGTCCAGCGCGCATTTTGCATGAGCGGCAGCCTTCGCTTACTTTCCTGACGCCGATGCAAACCATGCGGGCGCATACACTCGGAGGATTTGCCGGTACAACCGCACCGCCCTGGTGCGATGCCGCCCCTCGCCAGGCTCCCGCCCAAAGGATGTTCCATGAACCAGCTTGATGCGCTTCGACAGTACACGACCGTGGTGGCCGATACCGGCGACTTCCACCAGCTGGCCCAGTTCCAGCCACGGGATGCGACCACCAATCCCTCGCTCATCCTCAAGGCGGTGCAAAAGCCCGAGTACGCACCGCTGATGCGTGCCACCGTGGCCCAGTACAAGGGCCGCAGCCTCGACGAAGTCATGGACCGCATGCTGGTGCGCTTCGGCTGCGAGATCCTGAACACCATTCCGGGCCGTGTCTCCACGGAAGTCGATGCGCGCCTGTCCTTCAATACCTCGGCCACCGTGGCACGTGCCGAGCGCCTGATCGAGCTGTACCAGGCCGAAGGCGTGCACATCGACCGCGTGCTCATCAAGATCGCCTCCACCTGGGAAGGCATCGAGGCGGCGCGCCAGCTGGAGTTGCGCGGCATCCACACCAACCTCACGCTGCTGTTCTCGTTCTGCCAGGCCGTGGCCTGCGGACAGGCCAAGGTGCAGCTGATCTCGCCCTTCGTGGGCCGCATCTACGACTGGTACAAGAAGCAGGCCGGCGCCCAGTGGGACGAGGCCGCCATGGCCGGCGCCAACGACCCCGGCGTGCGTTCCGTGCGCGCCATCTACGAGCACTACAAGCACTTCGGCATCGCCACCGAGGTCATGGGCGCGAGCTTTCGCAACACGGGCCAGATCGTGGCACTGGCCGGCTGTGACCTGTTGACCATCGCCCCCGAACTGCTGGCCCAGCTGGGCGCCAGCGATGCGCCTCTGTCGCGCGCCCTGGACCCCGAGGCGGCGCGGACCCTGGAGCTCGATCCCGTGCACTACGACGAGGCCGGGTTCCGCCTGGCCCTCAACGAAGACGCCATGGGCACCGAAAAGCTGGCAGAAGGTATTCGCGCCTTTGCTGCCGACACGCGCAAGCTCGAAGCATTGATGCAGCAGGCCGCAGACTGATTGGATGAAGACCTTGCCCGTTCTGTGCAATACCTTGCCGGCATGGCCGGCACTTGAAAGCCATTTCCACGAAGACATCCAGACCCTGGATCTGCGCCAGGCCTTTGCCGCGGACGCGGGCCGGCTGGAGGCGCTGAGCCAGCAGGCGCCCCATGTCTTTGCCGACCTGTCCAAGAACCTCTGGACCGAGCGCACCGAAGAGCTGCTGCGCGAGCTGGCGCAGCAGGCCGGCGTGCTGGCCCAGCGCGACGCCATGCTGGCCGGCGAGCCCGTCAACTGCACCGAGGGCCGTGCCGTCATGCACTGGCTGCTGCGCATGCCGCGCGACGGCGGCCAGCTGCGCCACTGCGCCACCGTGCAGCAGTGGCAGCCGGCCATGCACGAGGCGCTGGGCCAGGTGCACGAGACGCTGGACGCCATGCTGGCCCTGGCCGAGCAGGTGCGTGGCGACGAGGGCATCACCGACATCGTGAACATCGGCATCGGCGGCTCGCACCTGGGCCCCGAAGTGGTGGTCAATGCGCTGGAGGACTGGGTCGATGCGGGCAAGAATTTCCATTTCGTCTCCAACGTCGATGGCCATGAGCTCGGCCATGTGCTGCGCCGCGTGCGCCCGCACAGCACGCTGTTCCTGATCGCCTCCAAATCCTTCACCACGGCCGAGACCATGCTCAACGCGCACTCGGCGCGCCGGTGGTTCCTGGAGCAGGGCGGCAGCGAGGACCCGCAGGCCGCGTGCTCCATCGACCGGCACTTCGTGGCGCTCACCACCAATGTGCAGGCCGCAGCCGACTTCGGCATCCGCCGCACGCTGGGATTCTGGGACTGGGTGGGCGGCCGTTTTTCGCTGTGGTCAGCCATCGGCCTGCCCGTGGCCATCGCCATCGGCGCGGCGCAGTTCCGTGCGCTGCTGGGTGGCGCCCATGCCATGGACGCGCATTTCTTCTCATCGGGCGTGGAGGGCAACCTGCCGCTGCGCCTGGGCCTGCTGGACGTCTGGTACCGCGATTTCTGCGGCTTCTCCAGCCGCTGCATTGCCCCCTACAGCCATGGCCTGCGGCGGCTGACCGCCTACCTGCAGCAGCTGGAGATGGAGAGCAACGGCAAGGGCGTGACGCGCGACGGGCAGACACTGCCCGTGCGCACGGCGCCCGTGATCTGGGGCGAGCCCGGCACCAATGGCCAGCATGCCTTCTTCCAGATGCTGCACCAGGGCCAGGACGTGATTCCCGTGGAGTTCATCGCGCTGCGCGACGGCGGCAAATACCTGGGCGCCCACCACCAGAGCCTGGTCGTCAACGCCATTGCCCAGGCCCAGGCCCTGATGGAGGGGCGCCACGGCGAAGGGGCAGAGCGCCATTGCGCGGGCAACCGGCCCAGCAGCTTCCTGCTGCTGCAGCAGCTGGACCCGGCATCGCTGGGCGCCCTGATCGCGCTGTATGAGCACCGTGTCTTTTCCGCAGGGGCGGTCTGGGGCATCAACAGCTTCGACCAGTGGGGCGTGGAGCTGGGCAAGCACCTGGCGCGCCAGCTGCATGCACGCCAGGACAGCGGCGACTGGCAGGGCGTCGATGCCTCGACGCAGGGCCTCATGCACCGGCTTGCGGCAGGGGCGGCCGGCTGACCGGGCGCGGCGGGCCGGCGGCCACCGCGGCGCACCATCAGGGTGCCGGGTCATGTGGGTGGAGCATGACCTTCTTCCATTTCATCGTTATGCACAGGCGCCTGATTGCTCGATAGTTGATGCAATCGCCTTGACGGCGGCCCTGCCTGGAGGCAGCCGGTGACGGTGGCACGGCAGGGTGGAGGCGCAGCGCGCCTTCGGACCTGCAACAACTATCCAAGGAGACCCTCGATGCGATTCGTACTGGCCCATGTGGCGATGGCATGTGTGGTGGCGGCAACTGGCGCTGCCCATGCACAGGAGGCGGCCGGCACGCTGGACAAGATCCAGAGCACAGGCAAGGTGGTGATGGGCGTGCGCGAAAGCTCGGCGCCCATGGCCTATGCCTTCGGGACCACGCAGAAGTACGTGGGCTACCACGTGGAGCTGTGCGAGAAGGTGCTGGCGCAGATCGTGCCCAAGGCCAAGATCGAGTACATGGCCCTGACCTCGCAGAACACCATGCCCCTGGTGCAGAACGGCACCGTGGACATCGGCTGCGGCCCGACCACGAACAACCTCGCTCGCCAAAAGCAGGTGGCCTTTGCCGTGACCACCTACGTGAGCCAGGTGCGCATGGCCGTGCGTGCCGACTCGGGCATCACCTCCTTCAAGCAGCTCGACGGCAAGCCCGTGGCGGCCTCGGCCGGCACGACCGCCGTGCAGCTGCTGCGCAAGTACGGGCGCGACAATGGCGTGAACCTGCCCACCTCGCTGGGCAAGGACCATTTCGAGAGCTTTCTGATGCTCGAATCGGGCCGTGCCGATGCCTTCGTGCTGGACGACAACCTGCTGGCCGGCGTCATCGCCAACTCCAAGAACCCGGCAGGCTTCAAGATCGTGGGCGAGGTGCTGGGCTCCGAGCCCATCGCCATCCTGTTCCGCCGCGATGATCCCGCCTTCAAGAAGGCCGTGGACGACGTGCTGGTGGGCATGATGGCCTCGGGCGAAGTGGCGAAGATCTACGACAAGTGGTTCGTGCAGCCCATTCCGCCCAAGAACGCCCCGCTGAACCTGCCCATGAGCGACTTGCTCAAGCAGCTGCTGCAAAAGCCCAACGACAAGCCGCTGGAATCCTACGCGCAGCAGTGATTGCGGGCTGAGTCCAGCTCCATCACCGCCCGCGCCAGCGCCTGGATGCCGGCATCGATCTGATCGATGGCAATGGAGGACAGGCGTAGCCGGAAAAAGGGGCAGGGCTGGCGCGGCGTCGCAAAGAACGCGCTGCCTGCCTCGATCAGCACGCCGTGGCGGCGCGCCACGGCGGCCAGCGCATCGGCGTCCAGCCACGCCGGTGCCTGCACCCACAGCGATGCGCCGCCCTGGGGCTGGCGGAAGATGAAATCCGGCAGGTGCGCGCGCAGCGAGCGGTCCACCTGCGCCACGCGTTCCAGCATGGCCTGGTTCACGCGGCGCGCATGGGCCTCATGGTGGCCCAGCGACAGGAACAGCGCATAGGCATGCTGCAGAAAGGCGCTGGGGTGGCGCACCATGGCATGGCGCAGCACGCGCAACTCGTCGATCAGCGCGCGCGGCGCGACGATATAGCCCAGCCGCAGCGCGGGCGACAGGCTCTTGGACAGCGAACCCACATAGATCACACGCCCGCCCTTGTCCAGGCTCTTGAGCGCGGGCATGGGCGTGCCCTGGTAGAGGTTCTCGGCCTCGTAGTCGTCCTCGATGATCACGAAATCGCCCTGCTCGGCGCGGCGCAGCAGCTGTTCGCGCCGCTGCAGGCTCAGCGTCACGGTGGTGGGACTCTGGTGCGAGGGCGTGACGAACAGGTAGTCCAGCGGCGGCAGGCCATCGACCACCACGCCTTCCTCGTCCACGGCCACGGGCACCCAGTGGGGGCGGCGCAGCGAAAAGGTGTTGCGCGCATGCGGGTGGCCGGGCTCCTCGAAGCCCAGCCGCTGCGAGGGGGCCAGCAGCGCGTCGGCCAGCAGGTAGAAGGCCTGCTGCGCGCCCACGGTGACCAGGATCTCTTCCTTGAGCGCGAACACGCCGCGCCGGGGCAGCAGGCGCAGGCGGATCTGCTCGATCAGGTCGGGCACGTCGTCGGTCTCGAAGTCCGGCGTCCAGTGCGGCAGCTGGGCGCGCGCCAGGCTGCGCGTGCAGCATTCCCGGAAGCCTTCGGTGGGAAACAGCGCGGGATCGTGCATGCCGTAGACGAAGGGGTAGGGGTACTCGCGCCACTGCAGCGGCTTGGACAGCGTGTGCCTGTCCGTCAGCGAGCGCAGCACGCGTGCAGACCAGTCCGGTGCGGGCTCCCCGGGACTTGTCGCAGGCAGGGCCACGGCGCCGTCCACACCAGCCAGGCGCGAATCCCGGGCCACGAACACGCCGCTGCGCGGGCGGGCCTCGAGAAAACCTTCATCCACGAGCTGCTCGTAGACCGTAGTCACGGTATTGCGCGACACCTCCAGCAGGCGCGACAGCTCGCGTGAGGGTGGCATGGCCGCGCCGGGTGGCAGGCGGCCTTCGAGGATGGGCTGGACCAGGGCCAGGCGCAGGCGGTCCTTCAGGGGAAGGCCGGGCTGCTCGGGCAGCGCGAACAGGCGGGCCCACTGGTGGCGTGGGTCTGTGGCGGAAGGGGTGCTCATGGCGCAACGGAGGCAATCGGGGGGCGTTCTTGGCGCGGCCGGGCAGAGGGCGCGCGGTCGGCGCCATGTTGCGGTGCGGGTGCAGGCAAGTAAAGGTTTGGGCCGGCCGACGCGGGTAAACACCGGGCCTCTGGCTCCTACGTTTGGACGGCTGTGGCCCCCGCGGCCCGCGCCCTTGTTGCGTATTCTGGATTGAAGGCAGCGAGCCGCGCGGCCTGGCGATCCAACGAGGGAGACAGTCCATGCACACCATCACTTTCCGACGCCGCGCCCTGGCGGCCCTGGCCCTGGCCGGCGCGCTGGCGGGCCTGGCGGCCACGCCGCTGCAGGCCCAGGAGCCGCAGCGCGGCGGCACCCTGATCGTGGGCAGCACCCAGGTGCCACGGCACCTGAACGGCGCCGTGCAATCGGGCATTGCCACGGCCATGCCTTCCACCCAGCTGTTCGCCAGCCCGCTGCGCTTCGATGACCAGTGGAAGCCCCAGCCCTACCTGGCCGAATCCTGGAAGCTGGCCGAGGACGGCAAGTCGCTGACCCTGAACCTGCGCAGGAATGCCGTGTTCCACGACGGCAAGCCCATCACCTCGGCCGACGTGGCCTTCTCCATCATGGCCATCAAGGCCAACCATCCGTTCCAGACCATGCTGGGGCCCGTGGAGAAGGTGGACACGCCCGACCCTTACACGGCCATCATCCGCATGAGCGCGCCGCATCCGGCCATCCTGCTGGCCATGAGCCCGGCGCTGGCGCCCATACTGCCCAAGCACATCTATGGCGATGGTGCCGACCTCAAGACCCATGCGCGCAACAGCGCCGACGTGGTGGGCTCGGGGCCGTTCAAGCTGACCGAGTTCCGCGCGGGCCAGCGCATCGTGATGGAGCGCTTCGACAAGTTCTTCCTGCCCGGCCGGCCCTACCTGGACAAGCTGGTCTTCAACATCGTGCCCGACTCCTCCAGCCTGCTGCTGAGCCTGGAGCGCGGCGACGTGCAGATGGTGCCCTACCTGCAGGCCTCCATCGACCTGAAGCGCCTGTCCACCAATCCCCAGATCACGTTGACCGGCAAGGGCTTCGAGGGCATAGGCTCGATCAACTGGCTGGCCATCAACACCGACAGGAAGCCGCTGGACGATGTGCGTGTGCGCAAGGCCATTGCGCATGCCATCGACAAGAACTTCATCACCAAGGCGCTGATGGGCGGCTTTGCCACCGTGGCCGACGGCCCCATCGTGGCGGCCAGCCCCTTTGCCTCGGCCGACCCGGTGCGCTATCCGCTGGACCTCAAGAAGTCGGCGGCCCTGCTGGACGAGGCCGGTCTCAAGCCCGGCGCCAACGGCGAGCGCTTCAAGATCACCATCGACTACCTGCCGGGCACTGACGAGCAGCAAAAGAACGTGGCCGAGTACGTGCGTGCCCAGCTCAAGAAGGTCGGCATCGCGGTCGAGGTGCGCGCCTCGGCCGACTTCCCGGCCTGGGCCCGGCGCCTGGCCACGCATGACTTCGACCTGTCCATGGACATCGTCTTCAACTGGGGCGACCCGGTCATCGGCGTGCACCGCAGCTACCTGTCCACCAACATCAAGCCCGTGGTCTGGACCAACACCCAGTCCTACCGCAATCCCAAGGTGGACGAGCTGCTGAACACGGCCAGCAGCACGCTGGACACGGCCGAGCGCAAGAAGCTCTATGCGGCCTTCCAGAAGACCGTGACCGACGAGCTGCCCGTGATCTTCATCAACAACTCGCCCTATCACACCGCCGCGCGCAAGAACGTGGGCAACCTGCCGACCACGGTCTGGGGGCCGGCCTCGCCCTATGACGAGATTTTTCTGAAGTAGTCGGGGAGGTGCAGTCCATGGCTTTTCTTCGCACACTCCTCAAGCGGCTGCTGCAGGGCCTGGCGCTGGTGCTGGCCGTGGTGGTGCTGAACTTCATGCTGGTGCATGCGGCGCCCGGCGATCCCGTGGAGACCATTGCCGGCGCCAGCGGGGGCATGGAGCCCGAGCTCATGGCCGAGCTGCGCACACGCTACGGGCTGGACCGGCCGCTGCCCGTGCAGTTGGGCATCTACCTGGCGCGCGTGGCCAGTGGTGATCTGGGCTACTCCTACTTCTTCAACCTGCCGGTGGCGCAGATGATTGCCGAGCGCGTGCCCGCCACCTTGCTGCTGGTGCTGGCCGCCGTGCTCACGGCCTTCGTGGTGGGCACGCTGCTGGGCGTGCTGTCCTCGCGCCGGCCCAACGGCCTGCTGTCGCAGTGCATCACCGTGCTGTCCCTGGTGGGCTTTGCGGCGCCCGTGTACTGGACCGGCATGCTGCTGGTGCTGGCGTTTGCCTCCTGGTGGCCCGTGCTGCCGGTGTCGGGCATGCGCTCGGCCGATGCCGCAGGCGGCGCAGGCCTTGCCGACCTGCTGGACGTGGCCCGGCACCTGGTGCTGCCTGCGCTGACACTGGCCCTGGTCTACCTGGCGCAGTACAGCCGGCTGTCGCGCTCGTCCATGCTGGACGTGCTGGGCGCCGACTACATCCGCACGGCGCGCGCCAAGGGCCTGGCCGAGCATGTGGTGCTCTACCGCCATGCGCTGCGCAACGCGCTGCTGCCCGTGGTGACCATGCTGGGCCTGCAGTTCGGCAACGTCATGGCCGGCGCCATCATCGTCGAGACGGTCTTCAACTGGCCGGGCCTGGGCCGGCTGGCCTTCGACTCGGTGCTGCGGCGCGACTACCCGACCATCCTGGGCGTGCTGCTGTTCTCCTCCATCGTCGTGGTCGTGATGAACCTCGTCACCGACCTGTGCTACCGGCTGATCGATCCCCGCATCAAGGCGGCCTGAGACCATGAATGCCATCACACCACCTTCCGTGTCCGTGGCGACCGTCGCCGCGCCGCAGGCCGCAGCCCATGCCGAGCACCCGGCGCGCGAAGCGCTGCGCATGTTCCTGCGCAACCCCTCGGCCATTGCCGGCATGGCCATGCTGCTCATCGTGCTGCTGGTGGCCATCGCCGGCCCCTGGATCTGGCCTGCAGACCCGTTCGAGATCCGCACCATGCCGCTGAGCCCGCCGTTCAGCGAGGAGGCCTGGCTGGGCAGCGACCAGCTGGGGCGCGACGTGCTCACGGGCATCATCCACGGCGGCCGCGCCACGCTGATGGTGGGCGCCTTCGCGGCTTTGCTGTCGGTGTGCATCGGCGTGACGCTGGGGGCGATGGCGGGCTACTACGGCGGCCGCGTCGATGCCCTGCTGATGCGCGTGACCGAGTTCTTCCAGGTGCTGCCTGCGCTGCTGTTCGCCATGGTGGTGGTCACGCTGTTCTCGCCCTCGCTGGTGACGGTCACGCTGGCCATCGGCAGCGTCAGCTGGCCGGCCACTGCGCGGCTCACGCGGGCCGAGTTCATGCGCATCCGCCAGCTTGAATTCGTGCGCGCGGAGAGCGCCATCGGCGCGCGCCACGGCCGCATCATCTGGAAGGTGATCCTGCCCAATGCGCTGCCGCCGCTGGTGGTGTCGGCCACGCTGGCCGTGGGCGCCGCCATCCTGTTCGAGGCCGGCCTGTCCTTCCTGGGCCTGGGGGACCCCAACCAGATGAGCTGGGGCCTGATGATCGGGTCGGCCCGCCAATACCTGCTGTCGTGCTGGTGGGCCGTGGCCTTTCCCGGTGCCGCCATTTTCGTCACCGTGCTGGCCGTCAGCCTGATCGGCGACGGCCTCAACGATGCACTCAACCCCAAGCTGAGGGAGCGCTGATGGACACTGATACCCCCCTGTTGCAAGTCAGCGGCCTGCGCGTGGCCTTCCAGGGCCGGCGCGGCCAGGCCACGGTGCTCAACGGCGTGGATTTCGATCTGCGCGCGGGCGAGACCCTGTGCGTGGTCGGCGAGTCCGGCTGCGGCAAGAGCATGACGGCGCTGGCGCTGCTGCGCCTCATTCCCTCGCCTCCGGGCCGCATCACGGGCGGGCAGGTGCGCTTCCAGGGCGAGGACCTGGTGGCCGCCGGCGAGGCCCATATGCGGCAGGTGCGCGGCAACCGCATCTCCATGATCTTCCAGGAGCCGATGACCTCGCTGAACCCGGTGCTCACCGTGGGCGAGCAGATCGCCGAGCCGCTGCGCCTGCACGCCGGCCTGGACGCGGGCGCCGCGCGCCAGCGCGCGGTGGAGATGCTCCGGCAGGTCGGCATCCCCGCGCCCGAGCGGCGCGTGCACGAGTACCCGCACCAGTTGTCGGGCGGCATGCGCCAGCGCGTGATGATCGCCATGGCCCTGGCGTGCCGGCCCGACATCCTGATCGCCGACGAGCCCACCACGGCGCTGGACGTGACCGTGCAGGCGCAGATCTTCGACCTGCTGCGCGAGCTGCAGCGCGACAAGGGCACTGCCATCGTGCTGATCACGCATGACATGGGAGCCGTGGCCGAGATGGCCGACCGCGTCATGGTCATGTATGCGGGCCGCGTGATCGAGCAGGGCCGCTGCGAGCAGGTGCTGTCGGCGCCCGCCCATCCGTACACGCGCGGCCTGATCGCCTGCCTGCCCGAGCTGGGCAGCAGCCAGTCAGGCGGGCGCACCGAGCTGCCCGAGATCCCCGGCGTCGTGCCCTCGATCTGGGAGCTGGGCAGCGGCTGCGCCTTCCGTGCGCGCTGCCGCGAGGCCCAGCCGCGCTGCGCCAGCGAAGCCCCGCCGCTGACCGCGCTGGATGATCCATCCCACGGCGTGGCCTGCTGGCTGCACGCTCCCGCTTCCCGCATCCGCGCCCACACGGAGGCCCTGGCATGAACGCACGCATGGACGATACCCTCTTGCAGGTGGACGATCTCCAGGTCCACTTTCCGCGCCCGGGCAAGGGCCTGTTCGGCAGGCCCGAGGTGGTCAAGGCCGTGGACGGCGTGTCCTTCAGCCTGCGGCGCGGCAGCACGCTGGCCGTGGTGGGCGAGTCGGGCTCGGGAAAGACGACCACGGCGCTGGCCGTGATGCGCCTGGCGCCCGTGACGGCGGGCCGCATGCAGCTGGGCGATACCGACCTGGGCGGCCTGTCGGGCGAGGCCCTGCGCCAGGCCAGGCGGCGCATGCAGATCGTGTTCCAGGACCCGTTTTCCTCGCTGAATCCGCGACAGCGCGCGGGCGATGCGGTGCGCGCTCCGCTGGACCTGATGGACGTGGGCACGCCGGCCGAGCGCGAGGCGCGCGTGGCCGAGCTGTTCACCCAGGTCGGCCTGCGGCCCGAGCAGCGCCAGCTGTTCCCGCACCAGTTCTCGGGCGGCCAGCGCCAGCGCATCAACATCGCGCGCGCCCTGGCCACGCGGCCCGAACTCGTGGTCTGCGACGAACCCGTGTCGGCGCTGGACATCGCCATCCGCGCCCAGATCCTCAACCTGCTGGCGCGGCTGCAGCGCGAACTGGGCCTGAGCTACCTGTTCATCTCGCACGACATGGCCGTGGTCGAGCACATCTGCGACGACATCGCCGTCATGTACCTGGGCCAGATCGTGGAGCGCGCACCGCGCCAAGCCTTCTTCGCGCGGCCGCTGCATCCCTACAGCGTGGCGCTGATGTCGGCCGTGCCCACGGTGTGCGGCGGGCGTGAGCGGGCGGCGCGGCGCATCCGGCTGGCCGGCGATCCGCCCAGTCCCATCGACCCGCCTGCGGGCTGCCGCTTCGCCGGGCGCTGCCCCGTGGCCGTGCCTGCGTGCTCGGCCGAGACGCCACCGCTGCGCGAAGCCGCCCCCGGCCACTGGGTGCGCTGCATCCGCGTGGACCACATCGATGGCGTGCCGCGCGCGCCGCTGGCCCTGTGAACCCGGAGCACCCGCCACCATGAGCATCACCGTCTACGCCGCCCGCAAGATCATCACCATGAACCCCATGCAGCCCGAGGCCACGCACGTGGCCGTGCGCGACGGGCGCATCCTCGCGGTCGGGGACCTGGCGCGCTGCACGGCCTGGGGCGAATGCCGCATCGACGAGCGCTTTGCCGACCAGGTGCTGCTGCCCGGCCTGGTCGAGGGCCACTGCCACCTCAAGGAAGGCAGCATGTGGGATTGGACATACACGGGCTGGTTCGACCGGCGCGACCCCGACGGAAAGACCTGGCCCGGCCTGCGCTCCATGGATGCCGTGGTGGACCGCCTGGCCGAGGTGGCGGCGCGCATGGATGCGCAGGGCCTGCCGGCCGGGCAGCCGCTGATCGCCTGGGGGTTCGATCCCATCTACTTTGGCGGCGAGCGCATGACGGTGGAGCACCTGGACCGCGCCGCAGGAGGCCGTCCCATCGTGATCTCGCACGCCAACGGCCATTTGATGAACGTCAACAGCGCCATGCTGCGCCTGGCCGAGATCACGCGCGACAACGAGGTCGAGGGCGTGGTGCGCTATGCGCCCGGCCACGCCCTGGCCGGCGAGCCCACGGGCGAGCTGCAGGAGCCGGCCGCCATGTTCCTGGTGCTGCGCAAGATCGGCAACGCCGGGCTGCTGGCGCCCATGACCGAGGCGGGCGTGCGCTCCTTTGCACGCCTGGCCTGCCGCCAGGGCGTGACCACGGCCACCGACCTGGTCAACAGGCTGGGCGAGCAGGACTGCCGCGTGCTGGAGGCCGCGCTGGCCGATGACCAGGTGCCCATCCGCATCCTGCCGGCCTTCCAGGCGTTTCACGGCACGCATGGCGCCGAGGCCGGTGCCGAGCATGTGCGCACGCTCATGGCGCGCAACACCGACCGGCTGCGCTACGGCCTGGTCAAGATGATGCTGGACGGCTCCATCCAGGGCTTTTCGGCGCGCCTGCGCTGGCCTGGTCACTACAACGGCGCGCCCAACGGCATCTGGGTCACCGCGCCCGCGCAGTACGAGGCCGATTTCGAGACCTACCACCGCGCAGGCCTGCTCATCCATACGCACACCAATGGCGACGAGGCCAGCGAAGCCGCCATCGACGCCATAGGCCGCGTGCTGGCCCGCGCCCCCCGGCCCGATCACCGCCACACGCTGCAGCATGGCCAGATGATCGATGCGCCGCTGTTTCGCCGCATGGCGGCGCTGGGCTTGTGCGCCAACCTGTTCGCCAACCACCTCTGGTACTGGGGCGACCAGCACTACGATATGACCATGGGGCCGGACCGGGCCATGCGGCTCGATGCCTGCGCCAGCGCGCTGGCCGCCGGCGTGCCGCTGGCCATCCATTCGGATGCGCCCGTCACGCCGCTGGGGCCGCTGTTCACCGCCTGGTGCGCGGTCCACCGGATCACGCCCAAGGGCCGCGTGCTGGGCGCGGCCGAGCGCCTGACCGTGGCCCAGGCCCTGCATGCGGTCACGCTGGGCGCGGCCTGGACGCTGAAGCTGGACCACGAGATCGGCAGCATCGAATGCGGCAAGCGCGCCGACTTCTGCGTGCTGGAGGACGATCCTCTGTCCCTGGACCCCATGGTGCTCAAGGACCTCCGGGTCTGGGGCACGGTGCTGTCGGGGCGCGTCTTCAAGGCGGCATGACATGGGGCAGCGGTTGCCGTTCACGGTCATCGGCGGCTTCCTGGGCGCCGGCAAGACCACGCTGCTCAACCACTGGCTGCGCCATGCGGATGGCCAGCGGCTGGCCGTGCTGGTCAACGACTTCGGTGCGCTCAACATCGATGCAGGCCTGATCAAGGCCCACAGCGGCGACACCATCGCGCTGACCAATGGCTGCGTGTGCTGCCAGATCGGCGATGACCTGTCCATGGCCCTGATCGGCGTGCTGCAGCAGCGCGAGCGCTTCGACGCCGTGGTGGTCGAGGCCAGCGGCGTCTCCGATCCCTGGCGCATTGCCCAACTGGGCCTGGCCGATCCCGCACTGGCGCTGGACGGAGTCATCGTGGTCGTCGATGCCGCGGCCCTGCCCGGGCAGGCGGCCGATCCGCTGCTGGCCGACACGCTGCAGCGCCAGGTGGCCAGGGCCGACCTGGTCATCGTCAACAAGACCGATCTGGCCGATACCCGGACCCTGGAGCGCGTGCACGGCTGGATAGCCCGCCACGCGCCAGCCGCGCAACGCTGCGATGTGCACGAAGCCCGGGTGCCCATGGAACTGCTCAGCGGCGCAGCCCTGCTGCGTGGCGTGCGGGAGGTTTCATGGGGTACCGGCACTGCGCGCCCCATGCATGGCCGGCAGTTCGAGACCTGGTCCTGCCAGCCGCCCGGGGTGCTGTCCGAGACGGCCCTGCAGGCGTGGCTGCAGGCCATGCCGGCCGGCGTGCTGCGGCTCAAGGGCGTGGTGCAGACCGGGGCGGGCCAGTGGAGCGAGCTTCAGTTTGCCGGGCGCAGCGGCCGGCTGCGCGCCGCATCAGCGCCCGTGCAGCAGCAGCAGGTGCCCGCCATCGTGGCCATCGGCCTGGCCGGGCAGCTTCCGGTGGCCGCGCTGCAGGCGCTGGTGGCAGGCGCTGCGGGCGTCAGGGCTGCGGGCCGTCCCGCATGAAATCCTGGGCCGCCTGCTGCAGCCACTCGCGCAGGCTTTGCAGCGGCGGGTAGTTGCCGCGGCTCGTGGGCCAGGCCAGGTAGTAGCGCTCGGCGCTTTCCATCTCGGGCAGATGGGGCAGGGCACGCACCAGGTCGCCCTGTGCGAGTTCGCGCTCGATCAGAAAGCGTGGCAGCAAGGCCACGCCCACGCCGGCGATGGCGGCCTGGGCGGCGGTGGCGAACTGGTCGAACAGCATGCCCTGGCCCTCGGCCATGGGCGCATGGTGCACGGACAGCCAGCGCTGCCAGGCATCGGGGCGCGATGCCAGGTGCAGCAGCGGCGCCTGCAGCAGGTCCTGGGGCTGGGCAAAGCCATGCTGGGCCAGCAGGGCGGGGCTGCAGGCAGGCACCACGGTCTCGCTCATCAGAAAGGCCAGCTCGGCGCCCGGCCAGTGCGGCAGGCCGAAATGGATGGCGGCGTCCACGGCTTCGAGCTGGAAGTCGAACTGGGATAGCCGCGTCGTCAGGTTGATGGTGATGCCCGGGTGGGCGCTGAAGAACTGCGGCAGGCGCGGCGCCAGCCAGCGCGTGCCGAAGGTGGGCAGGATGGCCAGGTTCAGGCTGCCGCCGCGCGGGTTGGCCCGAAAGCCCAGCGTGGCGGTGGAGATGCGCATCAGCGCGCCGCGTATCTCCTGGGCATAGGCCTGGCCGGCCGGACTGAGCCGCACGGTCTGGCGCTCGCGCACAAAGAGCTCCGCCTCCAGCCGCTCCTCCAGCGCGCGGATCTGGCGGCTGACGGCGCTTTGCGTCAGGTGCAGCTCGGCCGCAGCTGCCGTGAAGCTCTGGTGCCGTGCCGCCGCCTCGAAGGCGCACAGCAGGGACATGGGGGGCAGGAAACGGCGGGACAGCAGCATGGCAGAGGGCGGTGGGGCAATCGTGGGAGGGGCATTCTGTTTGGGAATGACCTATGGGCCTGATTATCGTTTGACCAGGCTCAAGGCGCAGACCTAGCATGCGTGCCAGGAATCCACTCTGCCGCAGGGCTGCCCTGTGGCTCCAACTTCAGTCCCCACGAGCACCATGTCCTCTACGCCTGCCCACACCTTCGTGCCCTCCGACGAGATCCGCGCACGGTTTTCCAGCGCCATGTCCGAGATGTACCGCGATGAAGTGCCCCAGTACGGCACGCTGATCGAACTCGTGGCCGACATCAACCAGCGCACGCTGCAGGCCGAGCCCGCGCTGCTGGCCCGGATGCAGCGCAGCGGCGAGCTGGCCCGCCTGGGCGTGGAGCGCCACGGCGCCATCCGCGTGGGCACGGCCGCCGAGCTGTCCATGCTGCGCCGCCTGTTCGCCATCATGGGCATGGAGCCCGTGGGCTACTACGACCTGTCGGTGGCCGGCGTGCCCGTGCACTCCACGGCCTTCCGTCCCGTGGGCGATGCGGCGCTGCTGGCCAACCCTTTCCGCGTCTTCACCTCGCTGCTGCGCCTGGACCTGATTGCCGACGAGGCGCTGCGGGCCCAGGCGGGCGCCATCCTGGCGCAACGCAGCATCTTCACCGAACGCGCGCTGGCGCTGATCGCCCAGGCCGAAGCCCATGGCGGCCTGGCCGACGCCGATGCCGACGCATTCGTGCGCGAGGCGCTGGAGACCTTCCGCTGGCACAGCGAGTCCACCGTGGACGGCACCACCTACGACGCGCTGCACAAGGCCCACCGCCTGATCGCCGACGTGGTCTGCTTCAAGGGCCCGCACATCAACCACCTGACGCCGCGCACCCTGGACATCGATGCCGCCCAGGCCGCCATGCCCGAGCGCGGCATGGACGCCAAGGACGTGGTCGAAGGCCCGCCGCGCCGCGCCTGCCCCATCCTGCTGCGCCAGACCAGCTTCAAGGCGCTCAAGGAGACCGTGCGTTTTGCGGGCGATGCCACGGGCGCGGGCTCGCACACGGCGCGCTTCGGCGAGATCGAGCAGCGCGGCGTGGCGCTGACCCGCAAGGGCCGCGCGCTCTACGACCAGCTGCTGGCCCAGGTGCGCGACATGGGCAGCGCGGGCAGTGCCGCGCCGGACTACGGCAGCCGCCTGGCCCAGGTCTTCGAGGCTTTCCCCGACACCCATGAGCAGCTGCGCCGTCAAGACCTGGCCTTCTACCGCTTCACGCTGAGCGACGAGGGTGCTGCCCTGGCCGCAGGCGAGGCCGCAGCGGCCGCCGCCTCGGACCTGGACGCCCTGATCGCCCGCGGCCTGGCCCAGGCCGAGCCCATCGTCTACGAAGACTTCCTGCCCGTGAGCGCGGCCGGCATCTTCCAGTCCAACCTGGGCGGCGAAGAGCAAAAGCAGTACGCGGCCCATGCGGCCCAGCAGGCCTTCGAGGCCGACCTGGGTGCCCGCGTGCATGACGAGATCGCGCTGTACGAGCAGGCGCAGCAGCGCTCCATCGACCAGCTGCGCAGCGCGCTGCGCGGCCAGGCCACCAAGGTCGCTGCATAGGCGCCGACCCGGGCTGAGCCCGCCACCGTTGAGCCCCTTCCCCGGGGCGCATGCACAGGCGCCAGGCCTGCGCGTGCGCCCCTTTGTTTTTGCCATTTGCCGGAGGCCTTCATGAGCACCGCAGACCAGGGCGCGTCGTCGCCCACCGCCCATCTGTTCAACCCGCTGTTCGCACAGCCCGAAGGCTCGCCGATCCGCGAGCTGTTTCCCTACCTGAGCCGTCCCGGCATGCTCTCGCTGGCCGGAGGCTATCCCTCGCCCAGCCTGTTCGATGCCGAAGGTTTGCAGCAGGCCGCCATGGCCGCGCTGCAGCAGGATGCCGCCACCAGCCTGCAGTACGGCGCCAGCGAAGGCCAGCTTGCGCTGCGCGAAGCCCTGGCCGCGCTGTGCGCCACGCGCGGCATTGCCTGCACGCCGGCCGACATGATCGTGACCACGGGCTCGCAGCAGGCCTTCGACCTGCTGGTCAAGGTGCTGGTCGAGCCCGGCGATCCGGTGCTGGTCGAAGTGCCCGCCTACCCGGCCACGCTGCAGACGCTGAAGCTGGCCCAGGCACAGGTCGTTGCCGTGCCCACGGACGAGCAGGGCCTGGACACCGAGGCCCTGGCCCGCCTGCTGGCGCAGTGGCCCCATGCGCGTCGCCCCAAGCTGCTCTATACCGTGCCCAACTTCTCCAACCCGGGCGGCACCCTGCTGCCCGCGGCGCGGCGCACGGCCCTGGTGGCGCTGGCGCGCCAGCATGGCTTTGTCATCGTCGAGGACGACCCCTATGGCGAGCTGCGCTTTACCGGCCAGCGCGAGCCGTCGATCTACGAAACGGGCCTGGCGCTGTGCGGCGCCCAGGCCAATCCCGTGGTCTACCTGTCCAGCCTGTCCAAGACCGTGGCGCCTGCGCTGCGCATCGGCTGGATGCTGGCCGACGCCCAATTGCTGCGCCGCTGCACCATCGCCAAGCAGACGGCCGATCTGTGCACCTCGCCGCTGGCGCAGATGATCGCCGCGCACTATCTGCGCTCGGGCCGCTATGCGCCCCAGCTGGCCCAGGCCTGCGCCGAGTACGCGGCGCGCATGGATGCGCTGTGCTCTGGCATGCAGTCGGCGCTGGGCGATCAGATCCGCTTCGTGCGGCCTGCGGGGGGCATGTTCGTCTGGGCCCAGCTGCTGCCGCCGCAGCGGCTTGCGGGCGATTCCCAGGCCCTGGCCCGTGCGCTGTTCACGGCAGCGGTGGAGCAGGGCGTGCTCTATGTGCCGGGCAAGGCCTTCTTCCCGGCCGATGCGGCAGACAAGGCCGGCCTGTGCATGCGCCTGTCGTATGCGGCGCCCACCGTGCCCCAGATCACCGAGGCCGTGGCACGCCTGGGCCGGGCCTGGGGCCAGGCCGTGTCCTGAAAGACATAGGCAAGAGCGTTCATGCAATGACAAAGGCCGCCCGAGGGCGGCCTTTGTCTTGCTGGGCAAACCGGGCATGGCGCAAGGCCTGCCCGGTTGCGGCGGGCAATTACATGCCCATGCCGCCCATGCCACCCATGCCGCCCATGTCGGGCATGGCAGGGCCGCCTTCAGCCTTGGGAGACTCGGCGATCATGGCTTCGGTCGTCAGCAGCAGCGATGCCACGGAAGCGGCGTTCTGCAGGGCCGTACGCGTCACCTTGGTCGGGTCCAGGATACCCATTTCCAGCATGTCGCCGTAGGTGTCGTTGGCAGCGTTGAAGCCATAGTTGCCCGAGCCGTTCAGCACGGCGTTGACCACCACCGAGGGCTCGCCACCGGCGTTGGCCACGATTTCGCGCAGGGGCGCTTCGATGGCCTTCATGATCAGCTTGATGCCGGCGTCCTGCTCGGCATCGCCGGTCTTCAGGTCGCCCACGGCTTGCTTGGCACGCAGCAGAGCCACGCCGCCGCCGGCCACGATGCCTTCTTCCACAGCAGCGCGGGTAGCGTGCAGGGCGTCTTCAACGCGGGCCTTCTTTTCCTTCATTTCGACTTCGGTGGCAGCGCCAACCTTGATCACGGCAACGCCGCCAGCCAGCTTGGCCACGCGCTCTTGCAGCTTTTCGCGGTCGTAGTCGCTGGTGGCTTCTTCGATCTGGATGCGGATCTGCTTGACGCGGGCTTCGATTTCAGCAGCTTGGCCAGCACCGTCGATGATGGTGGTGTTTTCCTTGCCGATTTCGATGCGCACTGCCTGGCCCAGGTCTTCCAGGGTCACCTTGTCCAGCGCCAGGCCCACTTCTTCAGCGATGACCTTGCCGCCCGTCAGGATGGCGATGTCTTCCAGCATGGCCTTGCGGCGGTCGCCGAAGCCAGGAGCCTTGACAGCCACAACCTTCAGGATGCCGCGGATGGTGTTGACCACCAGCGTTGCCAGGGCTTCGCCTTCGACGTCTTCTGCAATGATCAGCAGGGGACGGCCGGCCTTTGCCACGGCTTCCAGCGTGGGCAGCAGGTCACGGATGTTGCTGATCTTCTTGTCGAACAGCAGCACGAAGGGGTTGTCCAGCAGGGCAACCTGCTTTTCAGGGTTGTTGATGAAGTAGGGCGACAGGTAGCCGCGGTCGAACTGCATGCCCTCGACGACGTCGAGTTCGTTGGCCAGCGACTTGCCTTCTTCAACGGTGATCACGCCTTCCTTGCCGACCTTGTCCATGGCTTCGGCAATGATGCTGCCCACGGATTCGTCGGAGTTGGCGGAGATCGAGCCGACCTGGGCGATTTCCTTGGAGGTGGTGGTGGCCTTGGATTGCTTCTTCAGCTCTTCCACCAGGGCGGCGACAGCCTTGTCGATGCCGCGCTTGAGGTCCATGGGGTTCAGGCCGGCGGCCACGTACTTGGTGCCTTCGCGGACGATAGCCTGTGCCAGCACGGTGGCGGTGGTCGTGCCGTCACCGGCGATGTCGTTGGTCTTGGAGGCCACTTCCTTCACGAGCTGGGCGCCCATGTTCTGCAGCTTGTCCTTGAGTTCGATTTCCTTGGCGACCGAGACACCGTCCTTGGTCACGGTGGGGGCGCCGAAGGAGCGCTCCAGCACCACGTTGCGGCCCTTGGGGCCCAGGGTGACCTTGACCGCGTTGGCCAGGATGTTCACGCCTTCAACCATGCGGGCGCGTGCTTCGCCGCCGAAAACTACGTCTTTTGCTGCCATTTCAATTCTCCGGATTCAGTTGGAAAGTGCGGTTTCGAAGCGCGGATTACTTTTCGACGACTGCGAACAGGTCGTCTTCCTTCATCACCAGCAGTTCGTCGCCATGGACCTTGACGGTCTGGCCGCTGTACTTGCCGAACAGAACGCGGTCGCCGACCTTCACGTTCAGAGCGATCACTTCGCCCTTGTCGTTCTTCTTGCCGGGGCCCACTGCCAGCACTTCGCCCTGGTCGGGCTTCTCGGCGGCATTCTCGGGGATCACGATGCCCGAAGCCGTCTTGGTTTCGTTCTCGAGGCGCTTCACGATCACGCGATCGTGCAGGGGACGCAGGTTCATACCAACTCCTAAATCATCAACAAAGTTGAAACAAAGACTTGCCGGCCCGGCGGGCCGGCATTCGAAGCAATGTGGGACAGAGGACTGTTAGCACTCATGCCCAACGAGTGCTAATAATAAGGCAATTCGGCCAGGATTCAAGGGGTAGGGTCGATGTGCCGCAAGACGGCACACCCGCAGCGGCACTAGCGCAAGCGCAGGGGCCGATTCACAACCCCCTCGGCCGCTGCCTTGAAGTTCTCCATGACTTCATCGATCGGCTGACCCATCTGCGCATGGACGATGGCGCCATCCGCCACCAGGGTGAGCGCAGCGCCCACGGACACGGGATGGCCATCGAACAGGCGATCCAGCACGGACGACATTTCCTGCTTGTGCCGCCGGACCGTCGCCAGGATCTCATGGTCGGACGAGCCCAGTTCGGCAGCGGCATTGAGAAAGGCGCAGCCCCGAAAGTCGGGCTGGCCGAACCAGCTCCTGAGGGTGGTTGCCAGTGCATCCAACGCTGACAAGCCCCCAGCGGTCGCCTGCGCCAGGCTGGCCTGGAACCAGGAAATCCACCGCTCATGGCGGTAGTCGAGGTACGCCCGGATCAGGTCGTCCTTGCTGGCGTACTGGCGGTAGAAGGTGACTTTGCTGACCGACGACCGCTCGATGATCCGGTCCACGCCCGTGGCCCGGATGCCCTCTGCGTAGAAAAGGCCATGGGCTGCCACCAGGATGCGCTCGCGGGGTGGCAATGACTCGAAGGAGGGCTCGGAAGTTTTCATGAAGACATTGTAGACAGATCGTTCCACCTTTGTTAGAGTAGCGCATGTAGACAGATCGTTCTACATCTCTTCAAAAGGTCACATCATGGAAACTCGCCCACCCCTTCCCCCGTTCTCGCTCGCAAGCGCCGTTCAAAAGGTCCGTCTGGCCGAGGATGGATGGAACACACGCGATGCGGCCAAGGTCGCGATGGCCTATACCCCCGACACGAAATGGCGCAACCGGGCGGAGTTCGCCAACAGCCGCGCCGAGGCCCAGGCCCTTCTTGAGAGGAAGTGGAAGAAGGAGCTTGACTACCGGCTGATCAAGGAGCTTTGGCTGTACGCGGAAAACCGGATCGCGGTCCGCTACGCCTATGAGTGGCACGACGATGCCGGGAACTGGTTCCGGTCGTACGGCAACGAGAACTGGGAATTCGAGGCCGACGGTCTCATGCGCCGGCGCTTCGCATGCATCAACGACATGCCCATCCAGGAGTCGGAGCGCAAGTTCCACTGGCCGCTGGGGCGTCGCCCCGATGACCACCCCGGGCTGTCCGACCTGGGCCTGTAGGCAAAGCCCCGGGCCACGTCCCCAGGCAGCCAGCCGCTGCCGCGGTGGCCTGGGCGAGGATGAGCTCCGCCTTACCGACTCAGCGCCTTGCGGACCTCCGCCTGAAACGCCTCGCTGTTGCGAAGGCGCAGGTACTCCTGGTATGCAGCCCGATATTCCTGCGTTTCGACTCCGTAGGAGATCGATATCTCCGCATGGCGGTCCAATCCGGCGCGGCGCCAGAGTGCGAGATCGGCGATGACTTCGGCGCGGGAAAGCGCAGCGTCCGATGTGGCTGCCGAGGCGTCTTGCGGCTGCGAATGGGCTGCGAAGCAGGTCGAGAAGGCGATGGCCGCAAGCGCCGGCTTCAGGAGGCGTGCGGCTGCAGCAACGGTGGGGGAGGGGGTTGTGTTTGACATGGTTTGACAGATGGAGTGGGTGGAGCCGGGCCATGGCTTCGGCCGCCTGCTTGGGCAGGTCGCCTGGGCCGCATGTCCCGCAGGGGTGTTCGGTTTCTTTGCTGTGTGGAAAGGGGGCTCCTTTCGGGAAGTGGCAGGTTCAGGGGGCAACGCTGGCGGGAAGACCGTGGCTGGCGGCTGCCAATGCGCTGGAAGGTTCCGGCGTCCAGCCGCCACCAAGTGCCTTGAAGATCGCGACCGTCGATCGCGCCGACTCCGTCCGGGCCAGCGCCTGTGCATCGAGCACGCCCAGCAGGCTTTCATCCGCCTGCAGCACCTCGATCAGGCTGACCACGCCCTTGTCGTAGGCGGCGCCTGCGGCCTGCCGGGCCCGCGTGAGCGCATCCGCACCCCTGCCGAGCACGGCCATCAGCTCCTGCCGCTTGTCCAGCGAGACCAGGGCGTTCTCCACTTCTTCCGTGGCACGCAGTACCGACTGCCGGTAGGCGGCAAGGCTTTCCGCCTCCAGTGCCTGCGCCTGGTGGATCTGGGCGTTGATGCGACCGAAGTCGAACAGCCGCCAGCGCAGGCCGCCCACAACGCTTGCCTGCGACGCGCCGGCGCTGAAGAGATTGCCCGCGGAGATGGAGGTGGCGCTGCCGATCAGGCCGCTGATCGACAGCTTCGGGTAGTACTCGGTGATCGCCACGCCGATGCGTGCGTTCGACGCTGCCAGGCGCCGCTCCGCCGCGATGAGGTCCGGGCGTCGCCGCAGCAGATCGCCGGGCGCCTCTGCCAGGGAAAGGGTTGGCAGCACGGGGACCGGTCGGGATTCGGCCAGCTCTGCCCGGTGCGTGCCGGGTGCCGTTGCCAGCATCACGTCCATGGCGTTGAGGGCGGCCTCGAGCGCGTTCTCCAGCGGCGGGATGGTTGCTTGCGCCCGCGCAAGTGCCCCCTCGACCTGGCGCAGCTGAAGCTCTGATGCCAGTCCTTTGCCAAACCGCAGTTCGACGATGGAGCGCAGTTGCTGCTGGGTTTGCACTTGCGAGCGTGCCACTGCCAGCCGCGCCTGCAGGCCGCGAATCTGGATATAGGTGTCCGCAGTCTGTGCGGCCACCGCGAGCCGCACGGCAGTGGCACCGGCTTCCGATGCCTGGTACTCGGCCAGGGAGGCCTGCCTGGCCCTGCGCAGGCCGCCGAAGAGATCAAGCTCCCAACTGGCCCCTAGGTTGGCCTCCTGGGCGCTGCCGTAGCGGTCGAACCCCGGCATGGAGTCGAGCACCCGGCCCAGCGGAGTCTCGACCGACTGATAGCTCCTGGCCGTTTGCGCCGAGATCTGGGCCGACGGCAGCAGGGCGGCTGCCGCCGCATCCAGCCCGGCGCGTGCCTGAAGCACGCGGCCAGCGGCCTGGGCAACATCCAGGTTTTGCTGCAGTGCCGCCGTGACGAGGTGCGCCATTTGCGCATCGCCAAAGGTTGCCCACCAGGCCGCAAGGTCCGTGGAGGAGGCCGGCGAAGGAGGCTTGCCCTCACCCAGAACGCGGCTGCCCATGTAGGCCTGGGGCAGGGCCGTGGCGGGTGGCTGGTAGTCAGGGCCTACCGCACACCCTGCACAGAGGCTGGCGAGCATCAGAAAGACGGGGGCGGCAAGACGCGGCATGTTCAACAGTCAGAAGCGTGGTGACGCTGTGACTATATTCCAAAATGGTCACTTGCATAGTATTTTTTTGATGGAGTAAGCTAGGCCGCATGAGCACCACCAACGTCTATCCGACCTCTGCGCGCGGCCCGGTCGAACACGATGTCCGGCAACAGATCGTGACTGCGGCGAAAGAGCATTTCAGCCGCTACGGCTACGAGAAAACCACGGTGTCCGACCTTGCCAAGGCCATCGGCTTTTCCAAGGCCTACATCTACAAGTTCTTCGAGTCCAAGCAGGTCATCGGCGAGATGATCTGTTCCAACTGCCTGATGGAGATGGAGGCGGAGATCCGCCAGGCCGTCGCCAGCACGGATGCGCCTCCCGAGCAGCTGCGGCGCCTGTTCAAGGCGATCGTCGCTGTCACGCTGCGGCTTTTCTCCGAAGACCGCAAGCTGTACGAGATCGCCATTTCGGCGTCGGCCGAGCGCTGGCAGGCAGCGCAGGCCTATGAGGAACGCATGCATCAGCTGCTGCTGCAGATACTCGATGCCGGGCGCCAGCGGGGCGACTTCGAGCGCAAGACGCCGCTGGATGAAACCGGGCGCGCCATCTTCCTGGTCATGCTCCCCTACCTGAACCCGGTGATGCTGCAGCACAGCCTCGACCATGCGGACGAGGCGCCCGCACAACTGGCCGGATTGGTGTTGAGAAGCCTGTCACCTTAAAATCCGCAGTTGTGACCATTGACATAAATGGTCACCAATCACAGAATCGGGTCCTGCTCATTGATCGGGACCCCTCATGCTTCGGCACCGCCATCTGTCCATCGCCGCTGTCGGCGCACTGTCACTTGCACTCGCAGCCTGCGGCAAAAGCACGCCGCCGGATCCGCGCACCCAGCCACCCCTCGTTCGCACCACCCTGGTAGCGCCAGGCAATGCTTCCGAGCGCGTCTTCACCGGCACCATCGCGGCCAGGGTGCAGGGCGATCTTGGGTTTCGCGTGGCCGGCAAGGTGCTGGAGCGCCTGGTGGATACAGGCCAGACGGTCAGGCGGGGCCAGGCATTGCTGCGCCTCGACCCGGTGGACCTGAAGCTGGCCGCCCATGCCCAGCAGGCGGCCGTCGCAGCCGCCAGGGCACGTGCCCAGCAGGCCAGCGACGAGGAGCAGCGCTACCGTGACCTACAGGGAACGGGTGCCGTTTCGGCCTTGGCCCATGAACAGATCAAGGCGGCCGCGGATGCCGCCCGCGCCCAGCTCAGGGCGGCCGAAGCGCAGGCCGCCGCAGCGCTGAACGCCAGCCGCTACGCCGAACTGCTGGCCGATGCCGATGGCATCGTGATGGAAACACTTGCCGAGCCTGGCCAGGTCGTCAGTGCCGGCCAGGTGGTCGTGCGCCTCGCCCATGCCGGCAGGCGCGAAGCGGTCGTACAGTTGCCCGAAACACTGCGGCCGGCGCTGGGCTCGGCGGCCCAGGCCCGCCTGTTCGGCAGGGAGGATGTGGTCATCCCCGCAAGACTGCGCCAGCTGTCCGATGTGGCCGACCGGGCCACCCGCACCTTTGAGGCCCGCTATGTGCTGGACGCCGGCGCGGCGGCCAGCGCCCCGCTGGGCAGCACGGTCACGCTCAGGATTGGCGGGACATCGACAGCGACAGCGACAGCGGGCAAGGCAACCCTGCAGGTCCCCATCGGCGCCATCCTCGACGAGGGCAAGGGCGCCGCTGTCTGGGTGGTGCAGGGCGATCAGGTGAGGCGCCAGCCCGTCACCGTGGTTCAGGTGCAGGACGGCAATGCCCAGGTGGTGGGTGCGCTGGGCCTTGGGGAGCGGATCGTCGCGCTCGGCGCGCATTTGCTGAGCGAGGGCGCGCAGGTGCGACTGGACAGCGAGGCGCAGGTGCCTTCAACGGCAACAACGTCCACGGCGTCCTCCGTGTCCACGGGAGCGTCCCGTGAGTGAAGGCCGTTTCAACCTATCGGCGCTTGCCGTCCGTGAGCGCTCCATCACGCTGTTCCTGATCCTGCTGATTTCGCTGACGGGTGTCTTTGCCTTCCTGAAGCTGGGCCGGGCGGAAGATCCGGCCTTCACCGTCAAGGTCATGACCATCATCACGGCCTGGCCTGGCGCCACCCCGCAGGAAATGCAGGACCAGGTGGCAGAGAAGCTGGAAAAGCGCCTGCAGGAGCTGCGCTGGTATGACCGCACCGAAACCTTCGTCAGGCCGGGGCTGGCCTTCACCACGCTGACCCTGCTCGACTCCACGCCCCCCGGCGAGGTGCAGGAGGAGTTCTACCAGGCCCGCAAGAAGCTCGGTGACGAGGCCCGCAACCTGCCGGCGGGCGTGATCGGCCCGATGGTGAACGACGAGTACGCCGACGTGACCTTTGCGATCTACGCCCTCAAGGCGCGCGGCGAGGAGCCCAGGGCGCTGGTGCGCGATGCCGAAGCCTTGCGCCAGCGTCTTTTGCATGTGCCGGGCGTCAAGAAGGTCAACATCGTCGGCGAGCAGTCCGAGCGGATCTACGTGGAGTTCTCGCACGAGCGCCTGGCCACGCTGGGCATCAGTCCGCAGGACGTCTTCGCGGCATTGAACAACCAGAACGCACTCACGCCTGCCGGTTCGGTGGACACCCAGGGACCGCAGGTGTTCATCCGCATCGACGGGGCGTTCGACGCACTGCAGAAGATCCGCGACACGCCCATCGTGGCCCAGGGCCGCACGGTCAGGCTGTCCGACATCGCCACCGTCCAGCGCGGCTACGAAGATCCCTCGACCTTCATCATCCGCAACGGTGCGGAGCCGGCCTTGCTGCTGGGCGTCGTCATGCGCGACGGCTGGAACGGGCTGGACCTGGGCAAGGCGCTGGACAGGGAGGTGGGCGCCATCAACGCAGACATGCCGCTGGGCATGGGCCTGACCAAGGTGACGGACCAGGCCGTGAACATCAGCGCCTCCGTCGATGAGTTCATGCTCAAGTTCCTGGCCGCGCTGCTGGTCGTGCTGGTGGTGTGCTTCGCCAGCATGGGCTGGCGCGTTGGCGTGGTGGTGGCTGCGGCCGTGCCGCTGACGCTGGCGGCCGTGTTCATCATCATGGCCGCCACGGGAAAGAATTTCGACCGCATCACGCTTGGCTCGCTGATCCTTGCGCTGGGCCTGCTGGTGGACGACGCCATCATCGCCATCGAGATGATGGTGGTGAAGATGGAAGAGGGCTACGACCGCGTGGCCGCGTCCGCCTACGCCTGGAGCCATACCGCGGCGCCCATGCTGTCCGGAACGCTGGTGACGGCGGTGGGCTTCATGCCCAACGGGTTCGCCCGCTCCGCTGCAGGCGAGTACACCAGCAACATGTTCTGGATCGTCGGCATCGCGCTCATCGCGTCCTGGGTGGTGGCCGTGGTGTTCACGCCCTATCTCGGCGTGAAGATGCTGCCCCCTCTCAAGAAGGTCGAAGGCGGACATGCGGCGATGTATGGCACGCCCCGCTACGAGCGCCTGCGGCGCGTGCTGGGCAAGGTGATCGCCCGCAAGGGCATGGTGGCCGCAGTCGTGGGCGGGCTCATGGTGGCTTCCGTGCTGGGCATGTCCATCGTGAAGAAGCAGTTCTTCCCCATCTCCGACCGGCCCGAGGTGATGGTCGAGGTGCAGATGCCCTACGGCACCTCCATCGGCCAGACGAGCGAGACCACCCGCAAGGTGGAAGCCTGGCTGCTGCAGCAGCCCGAATCGGAGATCGTGACCGCCTATATCGGCCAGGGCGCACCGCGCTTTTTTCTGGCCATCTCGCCTGAGCTGCCCGACCCGTCGTTCGCCAAGATCGTCGTGCGCACCGCCAACCAGGCGCAGCGCGACGCACTCAAGCTCAGGCTGCGCGAGGCCATCGCCCAGGGACTGGCTCCGCAGGCGCAGGTGCGCGCATCGCAGATCGTGTTCGGGCCGTACTCCCCGTTCCCCGTGGCGTATCGCGTCTCCGGCCCCGACCCGCAGCGGCTGCGCGACATTGCCGGCCAGGTGCACCAGGTGCTGCATGACAGCCCGATGATGCGGACCGTGAACTCCGACTGGGGCGTGCGCACCCCTGTCATGCGCTTCACCCTGGACCAGGACCGGCTGCAGGCCATGGGCCTGACCTCCGCGGCAGTCGCGCAGCAGCTGCAGTTCCTGCTCAGCGGCGTGCCCGTGACCACCGTGCGCGAGGACATCCGCACCGTGCAGGTGATGGCGCGTTCTGCGGGCGGCACCCGCCACGATGTGGCCAGGGTTGGCGACTTCACGCTCACCAACGCCACTGGCCAGCGCATACCGCTGTCGCAATTGGGCGAGGTCACCGTGCAGATGGAGGAGCCCGTCATGCGCCGCCGCGACCGCATGCCCACCATCACGGTTCGCGGTGATATCGATGACAGCCTGCAGCCGCCCGATGTCTCGGCGGCCATCACCCGGCAGCTGGAGCCCATCAGGAAGGCGTTGCCTGCGGGCTACCGCATCGACGAGGCCGGCTCCATCGAGGAATCCGGCAAGGCCATGACGGCCATGCTGCCCCTGTTCCCGATCATGATCGCCATCACGCTGATCATCATCATCTTGCAGGTGCGGTCGATATCGGCCATGGTCATGGTGTTCCTGACCAGCCCCCTGGGATTGATCGGCGTGGTGCCGACGCTGATCGTCTTTCAGCAGCCCTTCGGCATCAATGCACTGGTGGGGCTGATCGCGCTGTCGGGCATCCTGATGCGCAACACGCTGATCCTGATCGGGCAGATCCAGCACAACGAGCGGGAGGGGCTTGCGCCGTTCCAGGCGGTGGTGGAGGCCACTGTCCAGCGCGCCCGGCCCGTGATCCTGACCGCGCTGGCGGCGATCCTGGCCTTCATCCCGCTGACCCAATCGGTGTTCTGGGGGACGCTGGCCTATACGCTGATCGGCGGCACGTTGGCCGGCACGGTGCTGACGCTGGTCTTCCTGCCCGCCATGTACTCGATCTGGTTCAGGCTCAGGCCCGGCGAAGCACGGCGCTGATGCACGGCACACGCGCCCAGGGCTTTGGCCGATTGGCCACAATGGGGCATCCCGTTCCAGGCTCAGGAGGCCATGCATGTCCGATATCCGCTGCGGCGATTCCACCCACCCACGCGCATCCCTGGGCCGCCGCTGCGCGCGCGCCGCCGCTCCCCTGCTGGCGGCGCTGCTGCTGTCGCCGCTGGCCCAGGCCGCGCTCAAGGTGGGCGACAGCGCGCCGCGCTTCACCACGCCGGCTGCCGTGGCGGGCAAGGCCTTCAATTTCGACATGGCCGCCACGCTCAGGAAGGGGCCGGTGGTGCTGTATTTCTTCCCCAAGGCCTTCACCCAGGGCTGCACCATGGAAGCCCATGCCTTTGCCGAGGCCACGCCGCGTTTCGCGGCCATGGGCGCCACGGTGGTGGGCATGTCGCATGACGACATCGATACGCTCAAGCGCTTTTCCACCGAGGCCTGCCGCGACCAGTTCGCCGTGGCATCGGACCCGCAGGCGCAGACCATCCGCGCCTACGACGCCTCGGCCGCCGCCGATCCCCAGCGCGCCGACCGCATCTCCTACGTGATCGGCCAGGACGGCAAGGTCCGCTTCGTGCACATCGGCTCGGACCCGGACGAGCATGTGCGCCAGACCGAGGCCGCGGTCAAGCGGCTGACCGGAAAGTAGCCCGCCGCGCGGCCCCTGTCAGGGGCCGTTGCCCTCGCTGGCCAGGATCTCGGCGTATTCCTCGTCCGTGAACAGCCTGGAGCGTGTGTGGAAGGCCTTGCCCGTGCTGCCCTCCAGCGAGAAGGTGCCGCCCTGGCCCTCGATCACATCGAGGATGAGCTGGGTGTGCTTCCAGTATTCGTACTGGGACTTGCCGATGTAGAAGGGCGCGCCGCCCACCTGGCCCAGCAGCACGTCCTGGGCGCCTATCGTCAGCTCGCCGGGCAGGTAGCAGTTGGCGGCGCTGTTGTCGCAGCAGCCGCCGGACTGGTGGAAGAACACCGGCCCGTGCTGCGCCTGCAGGTCGGCGATCAGCGCCAGCGCGGCGTCGGTGGCAATCACTTTGTCAACCATGGGTTGGTCCTTTCCTGGGCGGCCGGCCGCGCTGTGCGCCGCCGGCCGCATTCACCTGGGAAGAACTTCAGAAGAAGCCCAGCTTGTTCTCGCTGTAGCTGACCAGCAGGTTCTTGGTCTGCTGGTAGTGGTCCAGCATCATCTTGTGGGTCTCGCGGCCGATGCCCGATTCCTTGTAGCCGCCGAAGGCCGCGTGCGCCGGATAGGCGTGGTAGCAGTTGGTCCACACGCGCCCGGCCTTGATGGCGCGGCCCATGCGGTAGGCCACGTTGCCGTTGCGGCTCCACACGCCGGCGCCCAGGCCGTAGAGCGTGTCGTTGGCGATGGCCAGGGCCTCGGCCTCGTCCTTGAAGGTGGTCACGGCCAGCACGGGGCCGAAGATTTCCTCCTGGAAGATGCGCATCTTGTTGTGGCCCTTGAACAGCGTGGGCTGCACGTAGTAGCCGCCTTCCAAATCGCCGCCCAGATGGGCCTGGCCACCGCCGGCCAGCACCTCGGCGCCCTCCTGCTTGCCCAGGTCCAGGTACGACAGGATCTTGGTGAGCTGCTCTTTGGACGCCTGCGCGCCCATCATGCTGTCGGTGTCCAGCGGGTTGGCATGCCGGATGGCGGCCACGCGCTGGAGCACGCGCTCCATGAAGCGGTCGTAGATGCTTTCGTGGATCAGCGCGCGGCTGGGGCAGGTGCAGACCTCGCCCTGGTTGAAGGCGAACAGCACCAGCCCTTCGACGGCCTTGTCGAGGAAGGCATCGTCCTTGTCCATCACATCGGCGAAGAAGATGTTGGGCGACTTGCCGCCCAGCTCCAGCGTGGCCGGGATCAGGTTGTTGGCGGCGGCCTGGGCAATCACGCGGCCCGTGGAGGTGGAGCCCGTGAAGGCGATCTTGGCGATGCGCTTGCTGGTGGCCAGCGGCATGCCGGCCTCGCGGCCGAAGCCGTTGACGATGTTGAGCACGCCGGGTGGCAGCAGGTCGGCAATGAGCTCGGCCAGGATCAGGATGCTGATGGGCGTGGACTCGGCCGGCTTGAGCACCACGCAATTGCCCGCGCCCAGCGCGGGCGCCAGCTTCCAGGCCGCCATGAGGATGGGGAAGTTCCAGGGAATGATCTGGCCCACCACGCCCAGCGGCTCCTGGATGTGATAGGCCACCGTGGTCTCGTCGATATGGCTGAGCGCGCCTTCCTGGGCGCGCACGCAGCCCGCGAAATAGCGGAAATGGTCCACGGTCAGCGGGATGTCGGCATTCAGCGTCTCGCGGATGGCCTTGCCGTTGTCCACGGTCTCGGCATAGGCGAGCAGCTCCAGGTTGGCCTCGATGCGGTCGGCGATCTTCAGCAGGACATTCGCGCGCTCGGCCGCGCTGGTGCGGCCCCAGGCGTCGCTGGCGGCATGGGCGGCGTCCAGCGCCAGTTCGATGTCTTCGGCCGTGGAGCGCGCGGCGCGGGTGTAGACCTTGCCGCTGATGGGGGTGACCACGTCGAAGTACTGCTCCTTGACCGGAGGTACGAACCTGCCGCCGATGAAATTGTCGTAGCGGGCCTTGTAGGCGATCTTGGCGCCAGCGGCGCCGGGTGCTGCGTAGACGGTCATGCTGCTTGTCTCCTGAGGATGCTTATGGGTCTGTTGTGATCGGGTGTGGATCGGGATATCCGGCCATGGCCGGACGGCAGACATGATTCAAAAGCCGTGCCAGCCTGCAGGCCGCAGGGCAGGTGCCCGCAAAGGCATGCGGGACGTGGCTGCTGCGGGTATTCCCGTGCGCGTTCGCCCTGTGCCGTGACGTTGCGCAACAGGACAACTGTCCAGAAATGGAACAGTCGGGCGCCTGGCCTGCCACTTGGCTTGCCCGGTGCCCGCCGGCCCCGCATACTGGTCTGCAACGCGGCGCAATGACGCCCGAGCAGGAGACAGCATGCAATCGAGAGCCTCCCTTGTGGCCTTGCGCCAGGCCCGTCACAGTCTGATGGAGTCAGGCCTGTGCCCCAGCGGCCTGGTGGACGAGCGCCTGGCGCGCTCGTGGCAGCGCTGCATCGAGCAGGGACTGCGTCCCACAGGACGGCTGGGCGCCGCCGACAACCTGGAGCAGCATGCGCTAGGCGTGCTGCGCAGCCGCCACCATGCGCTGCTGGCGCATTCACGGCCCGTCATGGAATACCTGTCCGAGCAGGTGCGCGGCAGCCAGAGCGTGGTGGTGCTGGCCGGCCCCTGCGGCACCCTGGTGGATACCTGCGGCGACCCTTTCTTTCTGGGCAAGGCCGAGCGCGTGGCCCTGGCCAGCGGCGCGTCCTGGCATGAGGCGCAGCGCGGCACCAATGCCATCGGCACGGCACTGGCCGAGATGGACTCCATCGAAATCCAGGGCGGCGAGCATTTCCTGGAGCGCAACGGCTTTCTCACCTGCGCGGCGGCGCCCATCCTGTCGGGCACGGGCCAGCTGCTGGGCATTCTGGACATCTCCAGCGAACATGGCCGGGGCAGCCCGCACACGCTGGGCCTGGTCGGCACGGCGGCCCGCATGATCGAAAACCGCCTCATGGCCTGCGACGGCCAGCGCCACATCCGCCTGCACCTGCACGCGCGGCCCGAAGGCATTGGCACGGTGGCCGAAGGCATTGCGCTGATCTCCGCGGACGGATGGCTGGTGGGCGCCAACCGCGCCGCGCTGGCCCTGCTGCGCCTGTCGCGGGCGCAACTGGGCAGCGTGTCGCTGGAGCAGGTGCTGGACGCCGGCCTGGAGGAGCTGCTGTCACGCCAGCACCGCCAGCCCGATGCGGCCCAGCCGCTGCGGCGCCATGACGGCACGGCGCTGTTCGGCCAGCTGGTGCCGGACCGGCGCACGGTCCGGTCCTCGGTCGTGGAGCGGGTTGCAGAGCAACAGCAACAGCAACAGCAACAGCAACAGGCGCCGCAGCAGCCGGCGCGCGATGCGCTGGCGCGGCTGGACACGGGCGATGCGCGCTGGCGCACGGCGGCCGACAAGGCCCGGCGCGTGCTGGGCAAGCCGATTGCGCTGCTCATCCAGGGCGAGTCCGGCGTGGGCAAGGAATGGTTTGCACGCGCGGCCCACGACAGCGGGCCGCGCCGCGACGGCCCCTTCGTGGCCATCAACTGCGCGGCCATGCCCGAGTCGCTGATCGAGGCCGAGCTGTTCGGCTACCGCCAGGGCGCCTTCACGGGCGGGCGGCGCGAAGGACAGGCGGGCCTGCTGCGCCAGGCGCACGGCGGCACCCTGTTCCTGGACGAGATCGGCGACATGCCGCTGTCGCTGCAGACCCGGCTGCTGCGCGTGCTGCAGGAGCGGCAGGTGGTGCCGCTGGGCGGTGGCACGCCCGTTGCGGTCGATTTCGCGCTGGTCAGCGCCTCCAACCGCAGGCTGCGCGAGGATGCCGACCAGGGGCGTTTTCGTGCCGACCTGTACTATCGCATCAACGGCCTGGCCGTGGAGCTGCCTCCGCTGCGCGAGCGCGGCGACTTCGAGGCGCTGGCCGCGCGCATGCTGGCCGACATTGAACCCGCGCGCCCGCTGCGCATGGCGCCTGCCCTGCTGGCGCAACTGGCCGGCCATGGCTGGCCCGGCAATCTGCGCCAGTGCGCCAGCGTGCTGAGAACGGCCTGCGCCATGCTCGACCCCCATGAGGACTGCCTGCAATGGCAGCATCTGCCCGACGACTTCCAGGCCGAGCTGGCGCAGACCGCCCGCAGCGGCCCCCGGCTCGACGCTGCGCCGCAGAGCCTGGATGAACTCTCGCGCTCGGCCGTGCGGCAGGCGCTGGAGAACTGCCGGGGCAATGTCACCCAGGCCGCGCGCATGCTGGGCATCAGCCGCCAGACGCTGTACCGCAAGCTGGCCCAGGACCGTGCGGCGGACGGCTTGCGGCTGCAGTGAGGCGCCTGCCGGTGCTCAGGCCTTGAAGGTGATCCAGGGCCTGAGCTTCACGGCGGCGTGGATCAGGCCGGCCGCCTCCTGCGACTCGATGACCGGGCCGATGGGCTTGTAGGCTTCGGGCGCCTCCTCGATGCGGCGCTCCTCGCGCAGCGTCACGCATTGCCAGCCCTGTTCGCCCGCACGGCCTGCACGGGCTTCGGGCCGCAGCGCGCGCACGGCCTGGCGGCGCATGCGCCGCCCCGCGCCATGGCTGCAGGACCAGAGCCAGTCGGCCGCGCCCAGGCCCGTGACCAGGTAGGAGGCATCGCCCATGGACCCCGGGATCAGCGCGAAGTCGCCCTCGTTGGCCGGCGTGGCGCCCTTGCGGTGGATGTTCATGCCGCCTTGCTGCAGGACCACGTTGTGCGGCACATCGACCACCAGGCGCGAATCCGCTGCGCCCACGATCTGCTCCAGGTCCTTGCGCACCAGCTCGGCCAGCACCACGCGGTTGGCCCAGGCATAGCGCGCCGCCACGCCCATGGCCTGCAGGTACTCGCCGGCCAGCGGACCCGACAGGCCGTACAGGCCGCTGGCCGGGTGCTTCACGCCTTGCGGCCACTCGGCCCGGGCGCGGTCCATCCAGGCCTGGCCCACGTAAAAGCCCAGGTCGCGCGAGCCGCTGTGGATCATCACCACCACGTCGCCCGCGCGCAGGCCGGCCCGGTAGGCCGCGTGGCGGTCCAGCACCTCGTCGACCACCTGCAGTTCCACGAAATGGTTGCCCGATCCCACCGTGCCCAGGCACGGGTCGCGGAACACGGCATGGCGCTCCTGCAGATAGGCATGGGGCGCGTGGCGGGCGCTGCCAGCGAAGCTGTCCAGGCCGATGCAGGCGGCCAGCTCGCGGTGCAGGCGGTCCCTGTCGACATGGCCCCACAGGCCCTGGCCGTTCAGCCGGTCCACAAAGGCGGCCGGCCCGTGGTCGAACAGCGCGCGGAAGGCGGCCGTGGTCACGGGCACGTCGCGCCCGCTGCCCAGCAGGCTGGCGGTCAGCAGTTCCACCAGCCGGCCCTTGTGCGGCGCCAGCTGGTCCAGCCGGGCACCCGTGGTCAGCAGGCGCACGCTGCAGTTGATGTCCGTGCCGATGGCGGCCGGAATGACGAAGTCCGATGGCGTGGCCACCACGCTGCCCACGGGCGCCACCGTGCCCGGATGGAAGTCGGGCGTGGCGCAGGCGCGGCAGACGGCGCCGTGGCTGCCCTGGCCGTCATGCCGGCGCACGGCCGCAAAGGCCAGCAGCTGGCGCACGGCCTTGTCCTCCAGGGGAAGGCTGTCGGGAAGAAGAATGTGGGCCTCGGCCTGGCCATCGCGCACGTGGTAGATGCCGTCGCGATAGTCGAGAGAGATGCCCGTGCGTGCAAAGGCACGCTGGAGTCGTTGAGGAGTGCTCATGGCTGCAGATCCGCGAGGCCTGGTTGGCGCTCGCCGCGTCCGGTGGGAGTACGGACGATGAAAGACACCCGGGCGGCAAAGGCCCGGAAAACGTCTTTCCTGCAGCAGCTCGTTCAAGAAAGAAGGGGCGCAGTATAGCGGGATCCGCGCTGGACGGCAGGCGCTACGCGTTGCGCCGCTCGTACTGGGCGATGGCGTTGAGCAGCAGGGGCGAGAACTTCTTCGCGTAGTCGGCGCCGCTCCACTGGCTTGACGATCCGCTCAGGTGCAGGGCGCCCAGCGGCACGCCGTCGGCATCGACCACGGCGGCGGCCAGCGCGACCTCGCCCATGATGAATTCATCGACCACCATGGCGTAGCCGCGCTCGCGCACCTTCTTCAGTTCCGCCTGGACGGCCTTGGCCGTGGTCAGCGTCCGGGGCGTGCTGGCCACCAGGCGGCCGGGGGCCAGCAACTGCTCCACCTGCGCCGCGTCCAGCCGTGCCATCACGGCGCGCCCGCCTGCCGTGCATTGCAGGGGCACGCGCCGGCCCACGAGCGAGGCGTGGTAGTGCTCGGTGCTGGTCTGGTGGCGCAGCACATGCACCAGCCAGTCGCCGTCGCGCAGCGACAGGCTGATCTTCTGCTCCGTGTCCTTGGACAGCTGCAGCAGCAGGGGGTTGAGCGCCTCGGCCAGCGCAAGCGTGCGCAGGAAATGGAAGGTCAGGTCCAGCACGCCCGGGCCCAGCCGGTAGCGGCGGGTCTGGCTGTTTTGCTGCAGGTAGCCCTCGGCGCTGAGGGTGTAGGCGTAGCGCTGGGCGGCGCTCTTGTCCAGGCCGCTGCGCTCCATGATTTCTGTGAGGCTCAGGTCGCCCGCCGCGCCCTTGAAGCAGTCCAGCACGCGGAATGCCTTGCCCACGGAACCCACATACAACGCGTTTTCGATCATCGTTTTACCTGATTGTGAATCTGAAGTATTAAATAACAATACCAAGTATTGAAAAATACGGAGGCAGCGGATGCCACAGCAAGCCATTGTCAGTGCGGACCGGGCGGTCGGCGCGTCGGAGTGGATCAAGGGCCAGCGGGAGAACATGCTTTCTCTGCTGGCGGACATCGTCAACATCGACTCGGGCAGCTTCGACAAGCCTGGCGTGGCGCGCGTGTTCCGGCGCCTGGAGGCCTTCTTCCTGGACCAGGGGCTGCAGGTCAGCCCGCATTTCGTCGATGGCGTGGAGGCGGCGATCTCGGTCACCGTGAACGCGGGCAGCACCGTGGGCAGGCCCGTGCTGCTGATGGGGCACTGCGACACGGTCTTCCCTGAAGGCGAGGCCGCGCGCAGGCCGTTTCGCATGGAAGGCGGCAGGGCCTACGGCCCGGGCGTGGCCGACATGAAGTCGGGCATCGTCATGAACGCCTTCCTGCTGGCTGCGCTGGCCCACAGCGCGGAGCCTGCGCCGGAGGTCACGGGCCTGTTCACCTGCGACGAGGAAATCGGCTCGCCCCTGAGCAAGTCCGTCATCGAGCCCTTTGCGCGCAAGGCGGGCTTTGTCTTCAATGCGGAGCCGGGCCGGCCTTCGGGCAACGTGGTCACGGGCCGCAAGGGCGGCGTGTTCTTCGGCGTGGAGATCGAGGGCAAGGCGGCACACTCGGGCGCCAACTTCGCCGAGGGCATCAGCGCCATCTCGGAGCTGGCGCACAAGGTGGTGGCGCTGGACGCGCTCACCGACCTGGACAAGGGCGTCACCGTCAACGTGGGCCTGGTGTCGGGCGGCCTGTCGGTGAACACGTCGGCGCCGTCGGCCAAGGCGGCCATCGACCTGCGCATTTTCGATCTGGACCAGCGCGAGTCCCTGGTGGGCCGCATCCGCTGCATCTGCGACAAGTCCTTCATCCAGGGCACGCGCTCCACGCTGAACATCACCGGCGAGTTCCGCCCCTTCGTTCCCACGCCACAGTCGCAGCAATTGTTCGAGCTGTACCAGGCCGAGCTGGGCGCGCTGGGCCACAAGGCCGAGGGCGAGTTCAGCGGCGGCTGCGCGGACTCGGGCGTGACCTCCAGCCTGGGCGCCATCACGCTGTGCGGCACCGGCCCCGTGGGCGGCAAGTTCCACACCACCGACGAGTACTGCGAGGTGGACACCATCGTCCCGCGCGGCCTGGCGGTGCTCCACACCATTGCGCGCCTGCCCCACGCCCGGTGGTAGGGCGCGCCTGATTCCCGCCTTCCCCCTCAAGCCACTGCCTGGTGCACTTTCATGAATCCACTTGCCTTGCCCACACGCCGCTCGCTCCTGAAAATCGCCGCCGGCCTGCCGCTGGCGCCCCTGATGCTGCAGCCTGCCGCGGCCTCGGCGCCCGGCCCGGTCAGCCTGATGGTGCCCTACCCGGCAGGCGGGCCCAGCGACGTCAGCGCCCGCATTCTGAGCAAGCCCATAGGCGAGGGACTGGCGGCCAAGGTGATCGTGGAGAACCTGGGCGGCGCCACGGGGACGATTGCCGCATCCAAAGTGCTGGGCGCCAGGGCCGACGGCAGCATGTTCTTCCAGGGCACGCAAAACGAACTCATCCTGCCGCCGCTCACCAACAAGGCCGTACGCTACCAGCCCGATGCGTTCGAGAACCTGCAGTACATCACCGTCACCCACCTGGTTCTGCTGGTGCGTTCGGGCCTGCCGGCCCGGGACATGCAAGAGTTCCTGGCGCTGGCGCGCTCGCGCAACGAGAGCAATTCGCTCACCTATGGCTCGGTGGGCGTGGGCTCGCTCTACCACCTGATCACCGAGTACATGGGCAAGGTGGTGAAGGTGCCGTTCACCCACGCGCCCTATGCGGGCACGGCGCCTGTGATCCAGGACCTGGCCGGCGGCCAGATCGACTTCAGCATCATGCCGTTCCAGGCGTCCATGCTGGAGATGATCCGCACCGGCCGCTTCCGGGCGCTGGCCGTGCTGTCGCGCAACCGGCCTGCGGTGCTGTCGGCCGTGCCCAGCATCACCGAAGTGCCGGCGCTGCGCGATTTCGAGTACGCCAGCCTGGCGGGCTACTTCGTCAAGCGCGGCACGCCCCAGGACGTCAAGCAGCGCCTGAACCAGGCCATCGGCCAGGCCCTGCTGGACCCGCAGGTCATCGCCAAACTGGAGGCCGACGGCCGTGATGTCGCCAAGCCCATGGGCCTGGACGATGCGGCGGCCGCCTATGCGCGCGAGATCGCCAAGTACCGCGAGATGATCCGCGTCACGGGCTACGTGCAGGCGGATTGAGAGCGAAGGCCGCAACCTACGCGAGTGCGCCCTCCAGCAGCTCGGCCATGCGCGGCAGGTCGGGATCGGCGCTGGTCACCAGCAAGATGGCGCGCTCATAGGCGGCGCCCGCAATGGGCAGCATGCGGCAGTCGCCCATGAAGCGCTCCAGGCCCGTCCAGTGCGGCACCAGGCCCACGCCCATGCCGTCGGCGGCCAGCATGGCAATGGCCTCCAGCGCGTCCAGGTCGCACAGCACCGCGGGCTCCAGCCCCTGGTCGGCCAGCCAGTCGGCCGCATGGCGGCCACCCCAGGCATCGGGGTCGTAGCGTATGTAGGGCAGGCTGCGCAGCAGCGCGGCAGGCCGGCCGCGTGCCTGGGGCGGGGCCAGCAGCACCAGCGGCTCGCGGCGCAGCTGCACGCTGCGCAGCGCCTTGGGCAGTTCAAAAGGGGGCGCCACGATGACGGCGGCATCGAGCTCGCCGGACTGCAGCATCTGGAACAGCGCGCGCGAGGTGCCCGGCACGATGACGGGCCGGCACTGCGGCGCCGCCTGCGTGAGCTTGCGCAGCGCAGCCGGCAGCATGCCCGTGAGCGCGGTCGAGATGGCGCCGATGCGCAGCGTGCCGGCCAGCCCATCGGCGCTGGCATCGCTGCCCAGCAGCGCGGCCTCGCGCACCAGGCGCCGCGCGCGCGGCAGCAGGGCCAGGCAGGCCTGGGTGGGGCGGGCCGCATGGCCGCTGCGCGAAAGCAGGGCAAAGCCCAGCTCGCGCTCCAGCGCCTGCACGCGCTGGCCCACGGCGGCGGCGGTCAGGTGCTCGGCGCGCGCCGCATCGGCGATGGAGCCGCTGTCCACCACGGCGATCAGGCTCTTGAGATAGCGGGTCTCCAAAAGATTTCCTTGAGGATTGCAAAGAAATCAACGCTATCACTTTTGAAAAGCCTCTGCTAGGCTCGCGCCACCCACGGCAGGCCACGGCCTGCGAACCTGCCTGCACCACAAGCACAACCAAAGGATCAGCCATGCGCACCAGCTTCCACCTTGCCTACCATGTCCGCGATCTGGACGAAGCGCGCGCCTTCTACGGCACGCTGCTCGGCTGCCAGGAAGGCCGCAGCACCGAGACCTGGGTGGACTTCGACTTCTTCGGCCACCAGATCTCGCTGCACCTGGGCGAGCCCTTCCCGGTCACGAACACCGGCCGCGTGGGCGACCACATGGTGCCCATGCCCCACCTGGGCCTGGTGATGGCCATGGACGACTGGAAGGCCCTGGCCGCGCGGCTGTCGGGCGGCGTGGTGGATTTCGTGCTGCAACCCGGCATCCGCTTCGAGGGCGAGCCCGGCGAGCAGGCCACCATGTTCTTCCGCGACCCCAGCGGCAATCCCATCGAGGTCAAGGGCTTCGCCGACCTGGACAAGGTCTTCGCCAAATGAGCGCCTCGCTCCCCCCGCTCCCCTTCGTCTGCGCACCCGGCTACCCGGCAGCCCAGGCCTGGCTGCAGGCCCTGCAGGCCGCCCTGCCCGAGGAGCGCGTGGTGGCGCTCGATACGTTGGATGCGGGCCAGCGCGCGGCCTGCGAGGTCGCCATCGTCGCCAACCCCCAGCCTGCCGACCTGCGCACGCTGCCGCGCCTGCAATGGGTGCACAGCGTCTGGGCCGGCGTGGAGCGCCTGGTGGCCGACCTGGGCGATACCGACCTGCGCATCGTCCGCCTGGTGGACCCGCAACTGGCCGACACCATGGCCGAGGCCGTGCTGGCCTGGACCCTGTACCTGCACCGCGACATGCCGCGCTATGCCCGCCAGCAGGCCGCGCGCCAATGGCTGGCGCATGACGGCGTGCGCGCGCAGGACAGGACGGTATCGCTGCTGGGCCTGGGCGCACTGGGCGAAGCCAGCGCGCGGCGGCTGCTGGCGGCAGGCTTCAAGGTGCGCGGCTGGAGCCGCACGCCCAGGCAGATGGACGGCGTGCAATGCCATGCGGGTGATGCCGAGCTGCCCGCCATGCTGGCGCAGACCGACATCCTCGTATGCCTGCTGCCGCTCACGCCGCAGACGCGCGGCATCGTCGGCGCGCAGGCGCTGGCCGCGCTGCCTGCCCATGCCTCGCTGATCAACTTTGCGCGCGGCCCCATCGTGGACGATGCCGCGCTGCGCGCCGCCCTGGACGGTGGCCGCCTGGCCCATGCCGTGCTGGACGTGTTCGACCAGGAGCCCCTGCCAGAATCGTCCTGGCAATGGGCGCACCCCGCCGTGACCGTGCTGCCCCACATCTCGGCACCCACGGACCGCGCGACGGCATCGGCCATCGTGGTGGGCAACATCCGGCGCTGGCGCGCCAGCGGCGAGCTGCCGCAGGCGGTGGACGCGGCGCGGGGCTATTGAGGGCGGGGCCTGCCCTTCGGCCGCGCAGGCTCCCCGAGCAGGCCCGAGGTGCTCAGGGGCCCCGGCGACAGCTGCTGTCCCCAGGCCTGCGTCAATGCCTCGATGGCATCGCCCACCACGCGGCAGGCCTGGGTGAGCTTGCCGTGCCGGGGCAGGGCCAGCGTCACATGGCGCACCAGGCCGGGGTTGACCAGGCGGCTGGCCTGCAGCCGGCCCTGGCGCAGTTCGGCATCGATGGAATACGGGCCGATCACCGAGTAGAGGCCGGGCGCGTGGGCCACGAGCTCCTTTTGCACGGTCAGCGAGTCGGCCTCGGCCGCCGCCGCGAGCCGAAAGCCGTGGCTGTGCGCGGCCTCATCGAGCGCATCGCGCCAATGGCTGGGGCGTCGCGGCAGCACCAGCTGCAGGCCGTCGAGCGCGGCGAACTCCGTGGTGGGCGCCAGGGTCAAGGGGTCGCCAGGGCGCGACACCAGATAGCTGTGCGCGGTGCTCAGCAGCCGCTCGTCGCCGCCGGCCGGGCGCGCGAAGCGAAAGAGGATGGCCAGGTCCACGGCGCCGCTGTCCAGCAGCGCGTCGAGCTCCGTGCCCTGGGCCTCGGTGATGTTCAGGCGTATGCCGGGGTGCTCGCGCTGCAGCCAGTCGAACACATGCGTCATCAGCGGGTGCGCGGCCGAGGGCACGATGCCCAGCCGCACCTCTCCCCATAGCTGGCCTGCGTCCGCACGCAGCGTTTCCTGCAATTGCTCGGTTTCCTGCAGCCAGCTGCGCAGCCGCAGCGCGGCCCGCGCGCCCAGCGGCGTCAGCGTGACGCCTCGGCCCGTGCGCCGCAGCAAGGGGCCGCCCAGAGACGCTTCGAACTCGCTGATCTGCCGGCTGATGTGCGACTGCACGGTGTGCCGCCGTGCCGCGACCTTGCTGATGCTGCCGGCTTCGGAGCCCTCGAGGAAGAGCTTGACGCTGGGCAGGTGCATGGTGGTTACCCGGTTGAGGTATGCCTGATGAGGCAATTCTGAAAGCCTGAAATTCTATCTATCCAGATATCAACGGGATTTCTACAGTGCAGTCATGCCTTGCCAATGGCCTTGCCGTGGCAGGTTTTCCAGACACTGAACCTAAGGAAAATCCGTTGAAACTCGCCAGCTTCATCCATGCCGGACAGCCCCGCTACGGGCAGGTTCTGGCCGAGCGCTTCCTGCTGCCGCCCGCCGAATTTCTCGCCCGCCATCCCGACCTGCTGTCCGTGCTGCGCGCACAGGCGCTGGGCGAGCTGGAGCAGGCCCTGCAGGCCGGCGCCGTGTCCGTCGATGCGGCGCAGACCCAGGCGCTGCCCGTCATCCCCAACCCCGGCAAGCTCATCTGCGTGGGCCTGAACTACAAGACCCATGTGGCCGAGACGCGGCGCGCCGACAGCGAGCACCCGTCGCTGTTCCTGCGCTTCAACGACAGCCTGGCCGCCGATGGCGACGAGCTGCTGCGCCCGGCCTTTTCGGAGCGTTTCGACTGGGAGGGCGAGCTGGCCTTCGTCATCGGCCGGGGCGGGCGCCACATTGCAAAGGAAGATGCCTTCGACCACATCGCCGGCTATGCCTGCTTCAACGATGTGAGCGTGCGCGACTGGCAGCGCCATACGCACCAGTTCACGCCCGGCAAGAACTTTCCCGGCACGGCGCCCTTCGGCCCCTGGCTGGTCACGCGCGACGAGGTGGCCGACGTGCGCAGCCTGGCGCTGCAGACCCGCCTGAACGGCAGCGTGATGCAGCAGGCCAGCCTGGGCGATCTGATCTTCGACATCCCCACCATCGTGGCCTATGTGTCGCGCTTCACGCCGCTGTCGCCCGGCGATGTGATCGCCACGGGCACGCCGGGCGGCGTGGGCGACCGCCGCGAGCCGCCTCTGTACATGAAGCACGGCGATGTGGTCGAGGTCGAGATCACTGGGCTAGGCGTGCTGCGCAACTGCATCGGCACGGATACCGCTGCCGTCTGACTCCGGAGAATTTCATGGATAACCAACAAGCGATTTCGCAGCGGCCCCGGCTGCGCATTGCCGTCGATATCGGCGGCACCTTCACCGACATGGCGGCGTTCGACGAGGCCAGCGGCCGGCTGCTGTTCGGCAAGGCTCTGTCCACGCATGGCGAGCTGGTCAACGGCATACAGGCCACGATAGACAGCGCGGGCATCGACTGGCGCGACGGCCATCTGTTCCTGCACGGCTCCACCATTGCCATCAACACGCTGCTGGAGCGCAATGGCGCCCACACCGCGCTGCTGATCACCGAGGGCTTCCGCGACATCTACGAGATCGGCCGCGTGAACCGGCCCGATGCCTACAACCTGTTCTTCAACAAGCACCAGCCGCTGGTGCGGCGCTCGCTGCGCCATGAGGTGTCCGAGCGCCTGCGCGCCGACGGCAGCCTGCACAAGCCGCTGGACGAGGCGGCCGTGCGCGAGCTGGCCCGCGAGCTGGCAGGGCAGGGCGTGGAGGCCGTGGCCGTGCTGCTGCTGCACTCCTACCGCAATCCGGCGCACGAGCAGCGCGTCAAGCAGATCCTGCAGGAAGAGATGCCGGGCGCCTTTGTCTGCGCCTCGCACGAGCTGTCGCAGGAGTACCGCGAGTTCGAGCGCGTGTCCACCGCCGTGGCCAATGCCTATGTGGGGCCGCGCGTGTCGCAGTACCTGGGCCAGCTGGAGAACCACCTGGGCGGCAAGGGCTTCGAGGGCGACTTCTACATCGTGCAGTCCACGGGCGGCCTGTTCCCGGTCGAGCACGCCAAGGTGGGCTGCGTGCGCATGCTCGAATCGGGTCCGGCGGCCGGCGTGATCGGTGCCCAGGCCATCTGTGCGCAACTGGGCATGGGCGATGCCATCGCCTTCGACATGGGCGGCACCACGGCCAAGGCCGGCGTGATCAGCGAGGGCCGGCCGCTGACCACGGGCTCGGCGCTGATCGGCGGCTATGAGCAGGCCCTGCCGATACAGATCCCGATGATGGACATCCACGAAGTGGGCACGGGCGGCGGCTCCATCGCCCGCGTGGAGACGGGCAACGCGCTGCGCGTGGGCCCGCAGAGCGCCGGCTCCATCCCCGGCCCCGTGGCCTATGGCCGTGGCGGGCTGGAGCCCACGGTGACCGACGCCAACCTGGTGCTGGGCCGGCTGGACGCGGAGCATTTCCTGGGCGGCGAGCTGCAGCTGGACATGGATGCCTGCCAGCGCCAGATGGCCGAGCGCGTGGCGACCCCGCTGGGCCTGGAGCCCACCGAGGCGGCCGACGGCATCCTGCGCATCGCCGTGACGCAGATGTCGCATGCCGTCAAGGCCGTGACCACCGAGCGCGGCCTGGATGCGGGCAGCTTCACCATGGTCGTCTACGGCGGCGCGGGTCCGCTGCACGCCTCGGCCATTGCGCGCGAGATCGGCATCCGCAAGGTGCTGATTCCCTATGCGCCCGGCTATTTCTCGGCCTACGGAATGCTGTTCTCCGACCTGCGCTACGACTACGTGCGCTCGGTGTTCCGCAAGCTGGGCGAGGTCTCCTTCGAGGAGATCGAGGCCGCCTACCAGAGCATGGAGGACGAGGGCCGCGCCGCGCTGGCGCAGTCCGGCATCGCGCCGGACGGCATCGTGATCGAGCGCGCCGCCGACATGCGCTACGTGGGCCAGGAGCATGCGGTGACCGTGGACCTGCCCATGGCCTTCTTCGAGGGCCGGGACCGCTCGGCCATCAAGCGCCAGTTCGACGAGCTGCACAAGGTGCGTTACGGCACCTCGGCCCCGCAGGAGCCGGCCGACCTCGTGAGCCTGCGCGTCACCGTGCTGGGCACGATGAAGAAGCCGCCCAGGCACAGCGTGGAGCGCGGCAGTGCCGAGCCCAGCCGTGCCTCCGTGCGCACGGTCAAGCCCGTCTATTTTCGCTCCAGCGGCTGGGTGGACACGCCGGTGCATCTGCGCGAGCGCCTGCTGGCGGGCAACGAGATCGCGGGGCCCGCGCTGATCGAGGAACACGCATCCACCACCGTCGTGCAGCCCGGCGACCGGCTGCGCGTGGACGAACTGGGCAATCTGCAAATCGACATCGGGAGCGACCGCACATGAACCACCCCACTGACTCCAGGCCCGTCGATCCGGTCACCGTCGAGATCATCCGCAACGGCCTGTACGCCGTCACGGAGGAGATGAAGACCAACCTGACGCGCACGGCCTACAACCTCATCATCTACGAGGCGCTGGACTTCACGGTCGGCCTGTTCACGCGCGAGGGCGATACGGTGTCCATCGGCCTGGGCCTGCCCATGTTCATCCGCGGCATGTCGGAGACGGTCAAGGCCAAGATCCGCCACTTCGGCTACGAGAACATCCTGCCGGGCGACATCCTGGTCACCAACGATGCCTACACCACCGGCAGCCACCTGAACCACTTCACGTTCACCATGCCGGTGTTCCATGAGGGCCGGCTCGAAGGCTTCACCTGCTGCATGGCCCACTGGCTGGACGTGGGCGGCACGCTGGGCAACGTCACCACGGACATCTTCAGCGAGGGGATACAGATCCCCATCATGAAGTACCAGCGCCAGGGCGAGGTCAACCAGGACCTGATCGACATCATCGCGATGAACGTGCGCCTGGCCGAGCGGGCCCTGGGCGATCTGCGCGCGCAGATCACGGCCATCACCACGGGCGAGCGCCGCTATGTGGAACTGCTGCAGCGCTATGGCGTGGATGCGGTCAACGGCGCCATCGCGCAGATCATGGATTCCAGCGAGGCCGTGGCGCGCAAGAACACGCTGTCGATTCCCGATGGCGTGTACGAGGCCGAGTCCTTCATGGACGACGACGGGCTGGACATCGGCAAGCGCATTCCCATCCGCGTCAAGGTCACGGTGCAGGGCGACGAGATGACGGTGGACCTGTCGGACGTCTCCAAGCAGGTGCGCGGCTTCTACAACTCCGGCTTCACCACGGGCATCGCCTGCGCGCAGGTGGCCTACAAATGCCTCACCACGCCGACCGACTACCCGGTCAACGACGGGAGCTTCCGGCCGCTCAAGGTGATCATGCCCATGGGCACGGTGATCAGCGCCGAGAGGCCGTATCCCATGCGCGTGTGGATGACCTTCCCCATGACGGTGATCGACACCATCTTCAAGGCCCTGGCGCCGGCAATTCCCGACCGCTCCATCGCGGGCCACCATGCGGACCTGGTGTTTCCCAACATCCATGGCATCTCGCCCGAGGACGGGCGGCTGTTCATCGTCGGCATCGGCCCGCTGGGCGGCGGCTGGGGCGCCAAGAGCCGCGAGGACGGCGTGTCCGTGACCGTCTGCATCAATGACGGCGACACCCACAACAGCCCTACCGAGCAGCTCGAGGCCAAGTACCCGGTGCTGGTGGAGAAGTACGAGATCCGCCAGGACTCGGCCGGCGCGGGCCAGTACCGGGGTGGCCTGGGCGCGGAGATGGTGGTGCAGGCGCTGTCGCCCTTCACCGTCACCACGCGCATCGACCGCGTGCACTGCAAGCCCTGGGGCCTGGAGGGCGGCGGCGATGCCATGGGCAACGGCCTGGCCGTGCGCCACAAGGGCGAGTGGAAGACCGACCATGCCAACGCCAAGATCTTCAACGTGCGCCTGGAACGCGGCGATGCCTACCGCATGCTGTCGGGCGGCGGCGGGGGCTTTGGCGACCCGCTGGCGCGCGAACTGGACAAGGTGGCCGAGGACGTGCGCGAAGGCTATGTGAGCGCCCAGGTGGCCCGCGAGGTCTACCGCGTGGCGCTGGATGGCCAGGGACAGGTGGATCACGAGGGCACGCAGGCGCTGCGCAGTGCGCCCAGAGTGCCCGGTGCATCCGGTGCAGCGGCTGCCGCCGTGGCCTGGGACGGGCAGTGAGCACGGCCATGGCGTCCGACCACGCCCTGCAGGCCGGCCGGCTCTGGGACCTGTGGTGCGCCCTGGCGCTGCGCCATGTCGCCCTGGGCGGTGCCTGCGCCTGCGGGGCGGGCGGCATCAGCCTGCGGCTGGAGGACTTCGAGCTGGACATCGTGGACTACCTGCAGGACGGGGGCGAGCGCTGCGAGCAGCCCCAGGTGGCGGCCTGGTTCCGTGCCCGGCCCGCACCCGGGCAGGGCGCGCAGCCGCTGCGCGGCCTGCTCGATGCGCTGGGCTCGGACGAGGTGCCGCAGGCCGTGGCGCAGTGGGCGCTGGCGCGGCTGGAGCGCACGCTGCGCTCGTTCGCCGAGGTGCATGGTGGGGTGGCGTCATGAGCGGGCATTTCTCCAGCCTGCTGGCCCTGCCCGAAGCGGCGGGCCAGCGCATTCCGGTCACCGTGCTCACGGGATTTCTGGGCAGCGGCAAGACCACGCTGCTCAACCGGCTGCTGGCGCTGCCGGACCTGCACGGGACGGCCGTCATCGTCAACGAGTTCGGTGCGGTCGGCATCGACCAGGACCTGACCAGCCTGGCCTGCGAGGACACGGTGCTGCTGGCCAATGGCTGCCTGTGCTGCAGCGTGCGCGGCGATCTGGTGGAGGCGCTGGAGCGCCTGGCCCTGCGCGAACAGGGCGCGCCGCGCCGCGTGCTGATCGAAACCAGCGGCCTGGCGGACCCGGGGCCGATACTGCGCTCCTTCCTGGGCGAGCCCGCCGTGCGCGCGCGCTATGCGCTGGCCGGCGTGGCCTGCACGGTCGATGCCGTGCTGGGCAGCGCCACGCTGGCAGGCTATCCCGAAGCGGTGCGGCAGCTGGCTGTGGCCGACCTGGTGCTGCTGACCAAGACAGATTTGCTGGGCGGCGCACAGCCCGCTGCGCAACTGCTGGCCCAGGTGCAGGCCATCAACGGCGAGGCGCCGCAAGGCATGGACCCCGCCCACCATGTGGCGCTGCTGCAGCGGCTGATGTCGGAAGGCGCGACGGGGCAGCGGGACGCCGCTGCGGGCATGCTCCAGGCACCCGGCTACCGGGCCATGGCCCAGCCTTTGATGGCTCCGGTGACAGCGCCGGTGACAGCGCCGGCAGGCGCGCACCGCGACGGCATCTCGTCCTTTGTGCTGCAGCGCGACGAGCCCCTGCCCGCGCAGGCGTTCGGCGAATGGATGGACTGGGTCACGGCCATGCGCGGCGATGACCTGCTGCGCGTCAAAGGCATCGTGCACCTGCAGGAGCACCCGGACCAGCCCCTGGTCATCCATGGCGTGCAGCACCTGTTCGCCCCGCCGCAGACGCTGCCCCGCTGGCCGGGTGCCGACCGGCGCACGCGCATCGTCTTCATCACGCGGGGGCTGGATGCCCAGGCCCTGGACGACACGCTGAGCGTGCTGGTGCGCAGGCACAGGCGGCGCGCGCCGAATCAGGACCCGGACTGAGCCACGCAACGGCCGGCCCATTTTCAAAAGAAACAGGAGACAAAGCATGAAAACTCTGACACGGCTGAAGGGGCCGGTGCTGGGCGCCTTACTTGGTGCGCTGGATGCCTTGCCCATCGCCAGCATGGCCTCGTCCAGTGCGCCCGCCGCCTTTCCCGAGCCCGGCAAGATGGTCAAGGTCATCGTCCCGTTCGTGGCGGGCGGCGGCGTGGACAGCGCCGCGCGCCTGTTTGCCGAGCAGTTGCGCAAGCAGCTGGGCACGACGGTCATCGTCGAGAACCGCGTGGGCGGCAGCGGCGTGGTGGGCGGCCGTGCGGTGCTGGCGGCTGCCCCGGATGGCTACACCCTGCTGTTCTCGGCCGCCACGCATGTGCTGGCCAAGCAGGTATTGGCCCATCCGCCCTATGACCCGCAGACCGACTTTGTCCCCGTGGCGCGCGTGGGCGAGGCGCCGCTGATGCTGGTGATCTCGCCGCAGCTGCCCCACAGCAAGCTGGGCGAGGTGCTGGCCGCTGGCGCCAAGAGCACGTGGACCGCGGCCATTCCCGCCGTGGGCGCACCCAGCCACCTGGCCACGCTGCTGCTGGCCCAGCAGGGCCGCATGCGCCTCGAGTACGTGCCCTACAAGGGCACGCAGCCCGCGCTGGTGGATGTGGGCGGCGGCCATGTGGACCTGCTGCTCGACTCCATGGTCTCCGTGCTGCCGCTGGCCAAGGCCGGCAAGGTGCGGCCGATTGCCATCACCTCCGGCAAGCGCAGCCCGCTGGCGCCCGAGGTGCCCACCATGCAGGAAAGCGGCCTGCCCCGGTTTGCCTACACGTCCTGGTACGGACTGTGGGCTCCCAAGGACACTCCGGCCGACCGGGTGCAGCGGCTGAACCAGGCCTCCAACGCGGCGGTGGCCGAGCTGGCCAGGTCCGGCGCCTTCGCGAGCCTGGGCATCGACACGGTTTCGGAGAGCACCGAGCAGTTCAAGCGCTTCATCGCCGCCGATGTGGCGCAGAGCGCCGCGCTGCTCAAGGGCGCGGGCTTCAAGCCCGAGTAGCCGGGCAGACACCGGCACACGCCCGAGAAAAACAAAGAGCAAAGCAAAGCAAAAAACCACAAGGAGACAACATGCAGGTTTTCATACGCCAGGCCCTGGCCGCCTCGCTGGGGCTGGCCGCCGCGCATGCGGGCGCGCAGTCCTCGGTATCGATCTCGGGCACCGTCGATGTGAGCGTCAGGCAGGTGCGCAACCAGGGCCTGGGAACGGTCACCTCGCAGGCCAGCGGCGCCAACTCCACCAGCAAGCTGGTATTGCGGGGGCAGGAGGACCTGGGCGACGGCCTGAGCGCGGGCTTCTACCTGGACGGCAGCCTGCTGGCCGACACCGGCGCCATGGGCGCCAGCGGCCCGTTCTGGGACCGGCGCTCCACGGTCAGCCTGGCCTCGCGGCAATGGGGTGAGCTGCGGCTGGGGCGGGACTGGGTGCCCACGCACCTGGTGTGGAGCGGCTTTGATCCGTTCGCCACGCTGGGCATCGGCAGCGCCAATGGCTTTCGCTCGTTCACGGCTTCCCGCGCGCTGGGCCAGGCTTTCGGCACGGCGCCGGAGTCGCAGGCTGCCAATCCCACGCTGCGCGTGAGCAATGCTGTGGAGTATTTCCTGCCGGCCGGCCTGGGCGGGCTGCAGGGCGTGTCCGGCAGCCTGATCGCCACCTTGGGCGAGAAGGGCGCCACCGCGGCAGGCCAGACGCGCGGCAACGGCTTTCGGCTGGGCTGGGCGGGCGCGGGCTGGAACGTGGCGGGCGCGCAGTTCACCACGCGCAACACCCTGAGCGGCATCCATTTCAAGGACCAGAGCTACGGTGTCTCCTACGACTTCGGCTGGCTCAAGGCCAGCCTGGCCCAGCGCCGCTGGGTGCATGGCGTGGACCGCACGGTCAACACCCTGGTGGGCATGAGCGTTCCCGTGGGCAGCGGGGTGGTCAAGCTCAGCTACGTCAAGGCCGACCAGACGGGCGCGACGGCGGCGCAAAGCGCCAGCGATGCCGACCTGTGGGCGCTGGGCTATGTGCACTCGCTGTCGCGGCGCACGGCGCTGTACGCGCATGCGGCCCGCATGTCCAACCGCAATGGGGCGGCCTTCGCCATTGCCGGGGGTGCGGCAGTCAGCGGCAATCCGGCCGCGGCCAATTACTTTGGCGGGCGCGCCTCCACGGCCTTCGAGCTGGGCATCCGGCACGACTTCTGACGGGCAGCGTGGGCAGCGTGCGCGCTGGTTCGTGGTCATTGCTGCATCCCATGCAGCAGTGAACTGCACGCCGGCCTATTGCTGCCGTCAATCGCTTCTTCTACGCTGCACCCATTTCACGGAGCAGCGAGATGAATCCATTGATCAAGGTCCGCATGGACGCCGCAGGCACCCCCGACGCCATGCGCCTGGAGCCGGTCGAGGTGCAGGCGCCCGGCCCCGGCCAGGTCTGGCTGGAGCAGACCGCCATCGGCGTGAACCCGCTGGACGTGAGCCAGCGCAAGGGCGCGGTCGCCATCGCCTTTCCCTCGGGCCTGGGGCTGGAGGGCGCGGGGCGGGTGGCCGCCGTGGGCGAGGGCGTGACGAATGTGGCCGTGGGCGAGCGCGTGGGCTACGCCACGGGGCCGCTGGGCGCCTATGCCAGCGCCCGCCTGTATCCGGCCGAGCGCCTGGTGAAGCTGCCCGATGCGCTGGCGGACGACGCGGCGGCGGCCGTGCTGTTCAAGGGCATCACGGCGCAGTACCTGCTCAAGACCACCCATGCCGTGGGCCCCGGCAGCCGCATCGTGATCTATGGCGCCGCCGGTGCGCTGGGCCAGTTGATGTGCGCCTGGGCCAGGCACCTGGGCGCCCTGGTGATCGGCGTGGTGTCCAAGGCAGCCAGCGTGGAGCGCGCGCGGGCTGCCGGCTGCGACGAGGTCTTCGTGTTCGATGCGGCCACGCTGCCGGGCCAGGTGCTGCAGGCCACCGGGGGCCTGAAGGCCGACGTGGTCTACGACCCCATCGGCCGCACGACGCTGGGCGCCTCGCTGGACTGCCTGCGCCCGCGCGGTCTGCTGGTGTCCTTCGGCGCGACCTCCGGCCTGCCCGATCCCATCTCGGTGGCCACGCTCAATGCCAAGGGCTCGCTGTTCCTCACGCGCCCCTCGCTGGCCGCGCACACGGCCACGGCGGCCGAGTACCAGGAGCGCGCACGGGATGTGCTGGCCGCCGTGGCGGCCGGCATCATCGTGCCCGGCGTCTGGCGCCGGTATGCGCTGGCGGAGGTGGCGCAGGCGCATGGCGATCTGGAGCAGGGACGCTCCCAAGGTGCGATCATCCTGACCCCATGAACCTTCTGGACAGCCAGCACGCCGATGAACTGGCGGCCCTGGTGGCGCTGCATGAACAAGGCTCCTTCGCTGCGGCGGGGCGGGCCTTGCTGCGCCATCCGTCCGTGCTGTCCAAACGCCTGAACGCGCTGGAGACCCGGCTGGGCGTGCGGCTGGTGGAGCGCAGCACACGCCATCTGCACCTGACCGACGAGGGCCTGCGCCTGGTGGACAAGGTGCGCCAGGCGGCCGGCCTGATCGCCGATGCCCAGAAGGAGGCCGCCCAGGGCGCCTCGCAGGCCCGGGGCCGGCTGCGGCTGTCGCTGCCGGCCGCCATGGGACGGCGCTGGCTCAGTCCGTTGCTGGCCGAGTTTGCGCTGGCGCATCCGCAGATCGTGCTGGAGGTGGAGTATGCGGACCGCTTCGTGGACATCGTGGGCGAGCGCTTCGACGCGGCGGTGCGCATAGGCCGGCTGGCGGACAGCCGGCTGGTGGCGCTGCGGCTGGGCGGGCACCAGCGCATCCTGGGCGCCGCGCCCGCCTATCTGCAGGCCCACGGCACGCCGGCGCACCCCGAGGACCTGGCGGCGCACCGCTGCCTGGGCTTCACGGGGCTGCAGTCGTTTCCGCAATGGGAGCTGGTGCACGGTGGCGCATCGGGCGATGTGCCGCAGGGCCAGGCCCGGCACACGGTGCTGGTGCGCGGCCCCATGGTCAGCAATGACAGCGAGGCCCTGCTCACGGCGGCCGTCATGGGCGTGGGCATTCTGGCCGGCGGCGACTGGCTGATGAGCGAGTACATGGCCGCAGGCCGGCTGGTGCGGGTGCTGCCGCAATGGCGCCTGGATGGTGCCTCGGGCATCTACTTCGTGCGGCCCTCGGCGGCGTTCAGCAGCGCGGCCATGACGGCGCTGCGCGACTGCCTGGCGCGGTGGTTTGCCACGCGCAGCCCCTGGCGCACGGGGCATGACACACTGGCGCCGCCCCTATCGTCTTGCGCATCCGCTCCATGACCCAAAAAACCTCGCCGCCCGCCATGGCGGCCGCCTTGCTTCCCTGGCTGTTCGTGCTGCTGTGGAGCACGGGCTTCATCGGCGCCAAGTTCGGCCTGCCCTATGTGGAGCCGCTGACCTTTCTGACGCTGCGCTATGCCATCGTCCTGGTGCTGATGGCGGCGGTGGCCCTGGTGCTGCGCGCGCCCTGGCCGCGTTCGGCACGCCAGTGGCTGCACATTGGCGTGTCAGGGCTGTTCGTGCATGGCGTGTACCTGGCCGGCGTGTTCACGGCCATCGCCCACGGCCTGCCTTCGGGCGTGACGGCCCTGGTGGTGGGGCTGCAGCCGCTGATCACGGCCCTGGTGGCCGGCACCTTGCTGGGCGAGTCCGTGCGGCCCCGGCAGTGGGCCGGGCTGGCGTTGGGCTTCACGGGCGTGGCCCTGGTGGTGGCGGGCAAGATCGCCTCGGTGCCGGTCCATGCCCTGCTGGCCATGCTGGTGCCGGCCGTGGTGGCGCTGGCCGGCATCACGGCCGGCACGCTGTACCAGAAGCGGTTCTGTCCCTCGTTTGATCTGCGCACGGGCTCGGTCATCCAGTACCTGCCCTGCCTGGTGGCGACGGGGGCGCTGGCCCTGGCCACGGAAACCATGCAGGTGCGCTGGAGCGGCGAGTTCCTGTTTGCGCTGGGCTGGCTGGTGCTGGTGCTGTCCGTGGGCGCGGTCAGCCTGCTCAACCTGCTGATACGCCGCGGCGGCGCCGTGCACGTGGCCAGCCTGTTCTACCTGACGCCGCCGGCCACGGCCCTGATCGCCTGGGCCATGTTCGGCGAGACGCTGGGCGGCCTGGCGCTGGCGGGCATGGCCTTGACGGCAGCCGGCGTATGGCTGGCGCGCCAGGGGCGCTAGCTTGCCCCGCAAGCCGCGGGCAGGGCATGCGCAAAGGCGGGATACTGCGGCACTGTCAGCCCACGAATACCGGATTTCCGCACCATGCCCATCAATGAACTGCGCGCCATCGCCACCTTTGCCAAGGCGGTCGAGCTGGGCAGCCTGCGCCAGGCGGCGCTGTCCCAGGGCGTGAGCCCCCAGGCCGCCAGCCAGGCGGTGGCCCATCTGGAGCAGCACCTGGGCGTGCGCCTGCTGCACCGGACCACGCGCAGCCTGGCGCTGACCGAGGAGGGCCAGCGTTTCCTGCAGGACACCCAGCCGGCGCTGGCCGCGCTGGACCGCGCACTGAACCTGGCACGCGACAGCCGCGAGGGCATTGCGGGGCCGTTGCGCATCGTGGGCCCCAAGTCCTGCTTTGCGCCCGTGCTGATGCCGCTGCTCGATGAGTTCTGCCGCCTGCACCCGGGCATCGTCCCCGATGTGCGGCTGGACGACGGCATAGGCAACTGGGTGCTGGACCGGGTCGATGCGGGGTTTCGCATCGGCGCCTCGCCCGATGAAAGCGTGATCGGGCGGCGGCTGTTTCCCGTGCAGCTCATCGTCTGCGCGGCGCCGCAGTACCTGCAGCGCCATGGCGTGCCCCGGTCGCTGGACGAGCTGGCCGCGCACCGCTGCAGCATGTTCCGCCATGCGGCCACGGACACGGTGATGCCCTGGTACCTGCCGGTCGATGGCGAGCTCACGCACCGCTACCTGCAGCCGGCCCTGTCCACCAACGATGCCGAGCTGGAGCTGCATGCCGTGCTGGCCGGCCAGGTGATGGGCCAGCTGTCCAACATCTGCGCGGCCGCGCACATTCGCGCGGGGCGCCTGGTGCCTGTGCTGCTGGCGCATGTCAGCGAGCACATCGGCCTGCATGTCTACTACGGCAGCCGCGACGCGCTGCCCCGGCGCGTGCGTGCCTTCATCGACCTGGCCGTGCAGCGGCTGCAGGACTGCCCGGACTATCTGCTGACCATGGAAGAACTGGAAAGGGCGGCGGCCGCAGGTGCCGCCGCCCTTTCCGGGGGCTGACCGGGATCAGGTCCGGCCGTTCAGGCCAGATCGATCACGCCAGATCGAACGGCAGCTTGCGCACGGGCTTGCCCGTGAGCTGCGCCACGGCGTTGGCGAAGGCCGGTGCCAGCGGCGGCAGGCCGGGCTCGCCCATGCCCGTCGGCGGCTCGGCGCTGGGCACGACGTGGACGGCGATCTCGGGCATGTCGGTGATGCGCGGCACGGCGAAGTCGCCGAAGTTGCTCTGCTCCACCACGCCGTCCTTGAGCGTGATCGCCGCGCCGGGCAGGCACATGGATAGGCCCATCAGCGCCGCGCCCTGCACCTGCGCCTCGATGGTGCGCGGGTTCACGGCCAGGTTGCAGTGCACGCCGGCCGTGGCCTTGTGCAGCACCGGGCGGCCGTCCTTGACCGAGGCCTCCACCACATAGGCCACCACCGTGTCGAAGGACTCGTGCACGGCCACGCCCCAGGCGCGGCCCGCGCGCAGCTGGCGCTTGCCGTAGCCGCTCTTGTCCACGGCCAGCTGCAGGGCCAGGCGATGGCGCGGGTGCTTGTCGCCGAACATCTGCATGCGGTAGGCCACGGGGTCCTGGCGGCTGCTGCGCGCGATCTCGTCGATCAGCGTTTCCATGACGAAGGCCGTGTGGGTCGATCCCACGCTGCGCCACCACAGCACGGGCACGTTGACCTTGGGGTGGTGCACGGTCAGGCGCATGGGCAGCGGATAGGGCTCGCGCATGCCCTCCACGGCCGTGGCGTCGATGCCGTTCTTGATCATGCCGCCCTCGAACATGGTGCCCGCCGTGATGGACTGGCCCACGATGGCGTGGTCCCAGGCCAGCACCTTGCCGCGTTCGTCGAAGCCGATCTTCGCGCGGTGCAGGTGCATGGGGCGGTAGTAGCCGCCCTTGATGTCGTCCTCGCGGCTCCAGACCATGCGCACGGGGGCGCTCAAGCCGGCGCGGCGCGCGGCCAGCGCCACCTGGCAGGCCTCGACCACATAGTCGCTGGTGCCCACGCCCCGGCGGCCAAAGCCGCCGCCGGCCATCTGCACGTGCACGCGCACCTGCTCGGGCTTGAGGCCCAGCACACGCGCGGCGGCCATGCCGTCCACGCCCGCGAACTGCGTGCCCAGGTAGAGGTCGGCTCCCGCCTCGCCGGTCTCGCCCATCTGCACCGTGCAGTTGAGCGGCTCCATGGGCGCATGGGCCAGGTAGGGGAAGCTGAACTCGGCCTCGATATGGCGCGGCGCCTTGTCCAGCGCCGAGATGTCGGCGTCGAAGTGGCTCGCGCCGGGCTGCGCGGCCAGTTCGCGGTACTGGGCCAGCTGGCGTTCGCTGTCCACCTTCTCCACGGCGTCGGTGTTCCATTGCGCCTTGAGCGCCTCGCGGCCCTTGCGCGCTGGCCAGTAGCCGGTGGCGATCACGGCCACGCCTTCGCCGCCACCGTCCACGGGCACGCGCAGCACGGCCTTGACGCCGGGCACGGCACGCGCCGCAGCGTCGTCCAGCGAGGCCAGCTGTGCCTTGAACACGGGCGGGTGTGCAATCACCGCCGTCAGCTGGCCCGGCAGGTGCATGTCGATGCCGAAGCTCTGCTGGCCGCTGCTCTTGGCCCGGGCGTCGATGCGGCCCGTGGGCTTGCCGATCAGCCGGAAGTCCTTGGGATTCTTCAGCACGACGGTGGCCGGCACGGGCTGGGCCATGGCGGCCTGGGCCAGCTCGCCATACGACAGCTTCTTGCCGTTGGGGCCGAGCACGAAGCCCTCGCGCGTGCGCAGCGTGGCGGCGTCCACCTTCCACTGCGCGGCGGCGGCGGCCACCAGCATGGCGCGCGCACGGGCGCCCAGCTCGCGGTACTGGGTGTAGCTGTGCTTGAGGGCGGTGGAGCCGCCCGTCATCTGGATGCCGTAGCGCGGATCGGCATAGGCCGCATCGTTGCCGCCCAGGCGTGCGCGGACCTTGCTCCAGTCGGCGTCCAGCTCCTCGGCCAGCACCAGGGGCAGGGCGGTGTGCACGCCCTGGCCGAACTCCAGGCGGTTGATGGCCACGGTGACTTCGCCATTGGGCGAGATCTCCACGAAGGAGGCGGGCTGCTCGGTGGGCTTGAGGCCGGCGGCCTCGCCCTTGCCCGGCGCCTGCGCCATGGCGGGAAACACGCCCAGGGCCAGCGAACCGGCACCGACGATCTTGAGGAAGCTGCGGCGGGGGATCTGTGCAAGGGCTGGCGCGTCGGCGATGGCAGCGGTGGCCTCGTCACGGTCCAGGATGTGCTGCAGGGCGCGCGGCAGTTCGGCGGGGTTGAAGGTGGTCAGCATGCGGCGTTCTCCGTTCAGCCCAGGGTGCGCGCGGCATCGGCCACGGCCGTGCGGATGCGCGCATAGGTTCCACAGCGGCAAATGTTGCCGGCCATGGCCGCGTCTATCTCCTCGCCGCTGGGCTTCTTGCCCTTGGGCAGCGACTTGAGGAAGGCCGTGGCGCTCATGATCTGCCCGCTCTGGCAGTAGCCGCACTGGGCCACGTCGTGGCGCACCCAGGCATCGCGCACGGCGGTGCCCACGCGGTCGGAGCCCGAGGTCATGGCTTCGATGGTGGTGATCTTCTGGCCCGCGGCGGCCGAGATCGGCGTCACGCAGGAACGTATGGCCTGGCCATTCATGTGCACCGTGCAGGCGCCGCACAGCGCCGCGCCGCAGCCGAACTTGGTGCCGGTCATCTCCAGCGTGTCGCGCAGAGCCCACAGAATGGGCGTCTCGGGGTCCAGGTCCATGGAAACGGTCTTGCCGTTGATGGTGAGATCGGTCATCGCAGTCTCTCCTTGTTGTGGATCAGTCAGGCAGGGGTGGGGTCCCCGCAGTAGTGTCGTGCGCAGCTGCGGCCCATGGAAGCCGGGCGCCGTCGAGGCGCGAATATAGAAAGAGGCCTTGCTTGCAACTAGTCCTGATTTGCTTGATGCATTGGCAAGTGCAAGTTGCGAATGGGATGAAGCGGTTGAGTCTCTGGAGTGTTTGGTACTGACGATGTATATACTTTGTTGGTATCTTCACAGGAGTCAATCATGCCCAAGGAAGCCGTTTTCACCATGAAACTGGAAGCCGAGCTGCGCGAAGACTTCATGGCCGAAGCCGCAGGCGAGGACCGGCCCGCATCCCAGGTCATGCGGGAGTTGATGCGCGACTACATTGAGCAGCGCCGCAAGGCCCGCGAATATGACGGCTATCTTCAGCGCAAGGTCGAGGCGGGACGCGCCTCCATGCGCGCTGGACTTGGCCGCTCGAATGAGGAAGTCGAGGCCGAGTTCGCTGCCCGGCGCCGTCAGGTTGCGGCAGACCGTGCGTGAAAGTCATCTGGACGCCGCAGGCGCAGCAGGATCGCGCCGATATCTGGGACTACATCGCAGCTGACAATCCTCGCGCAGCCTTGCGCATGGACCTGCTTTTCAGCGACGCAGCGGCCCGGTTGGCCGCGTATCCCAAGATGGGCAAAGCGGGCAGGATTGCCGGCACGCGCGAGCTGATCCCCCATGAAAGCTATCGCCTTGTCTATGAGATCGATGGCACGACGGTCTGGGTGCTGGCCCTGGTGCACACCGCGCGTCAGTGGCCGCCGTTGGAGGATTGACCAGGCGGTGCAAGGTCTTGGCTGTTGAACGTATGATTTGAGAATAATTCTCATTCATAGTTTTGCAACGTGTTCCAGTGGAATTCCAGATTCGACAACCAGCTGTGCCTGGCGGCCGGCTGCCGCATGACGCAGGAGCCTGTGGAGGTCCGCGCGCCGGTGTTCCAGGGCCTGCAGATCATCGTGGCCCTCAACAGCAAGGTGCAGGCCGGGGTCAACGGCCGTCTGATGGAGGTGTCCGATGCCGGGGTCTACCTGGTGCTGGCCACGGGCCTGCATGAGGGACTGGACCGCTATGAATCCCACAGCCTTCAGCGCTATGTGCGCATAGGCTTTGACGCCGAGGCGGCGGAGCGCCAGGGCTTCGGGCTCGATCTCATAGCGCGCAGCGGCCACCACTGCTTCAACGACAACGATCTGCTGGTATTGCGCCAGGGGCTGTCGGCCACGGCGCGTGCGCTGGCCACACAGATTCTGGTCTGCCCCTATCAGGGGCCCATGCGTGATCTGTTCCTCAATGCCAAGAGCCTGGAACTGTCGGCTGCCGTGCTCCAGCAGTGCTTGCCGGCGGCGGGCGCGCAGGGGGCTGGCACCGAGCTGTCACGCGCCGATGTGGAGCGGCTTTGGCATGCGCGCGAGGTGGCCACGGCGCATGCTCGCAGTCCCCTGTCGCTGGCCGAGCTGGCGCGCGAGGCCGGCATCAACGAGCGCAAGCTCACGGCCGGCTTTCGCCAGCTGTTCGGCATGAGCGTGTTCGAGCACCTGCAGCAGCACAGGCTGGAGCAGGCCTACGGCCTGCTCACTTCGGGCGGCTGCTCGGTCACGCAGGTGGCGCTGGAGGTGGGCTACAGCATTGCGCATTTCTCGACGGCCTTTCGCAAGCGCTTCGGCATCGTGCCCAGCGAGTTGCTGCGCTGAGCCATCTCCGGCGGGCGAAAGCCAAACTCCGGCCAGCGAAAGCGGCGAGCCTGCCTCTTGCCTACAGTCGAATGCAATTGATTTTCATTTGCTTCGAGAGGGTTGAATGTCGCAGCCAGATTCTGCGGACCGGGATGCCGGCCCGCCCCGTTTTTCCATCACATCGATCGCGCTGGCCGTCTGCGTCCTGGGCCAGTGCGCCCTGGCCCGGGCGGCCGAGGAAAGGCTGCCCGAGGTGCAGGTCACGGGCCAGGCGGTCAAGGACCGGCCCACCGAGCTGACGGGTGGCTACGCGGCCCCGGGCGTCTCGGTGGGAACCAAGCTGCCTGCCACGCTCAGGGAGACGCCGCATTCGGTCTCCGTCATCACGCGCCAGCAGATCGAGGACCAGAACCTGCACACGCTGGACGAGATCATGGCGCAGACCCCCGGCGTGACTGTGGACCTGTCGGGCACGGGCGTCATTCCGGCCTTCTATGCGCGCGGCTATCCCATCGAGTACTTCCAGTACGACGGCCTTCCCGTGCAGACAGGCGGCGCTTCCTGGAGCCAGCCTGACATGGTGATGTTCGACCATGTGGAGACGCTGCGCGGCGCTGCGGGCCTGTTCAATGGCGCGGGCCAGCCCGGCGGCGTGATCAATCTGGTGCGCAAGCGCCCCACGGGCGACCGGCGCTTCACGGGCTCGCTGGGCCTGGGCTCCTGGAATGCGGCCCGTGCAGAGATCGACTACAGCACCCCGCTGAACGCCGATGGGTCGGTGCGTGCCCGCCTGGCGGCCGCGCACGACCAGCGCGACTCCCATGTGCGCTATGCCAGCAGCCGGCGCGATTCGCTGTACGGCATCGTCGAGGCCGACCTGGGATCGGCCACCACCGTCTCCTTGGGCGCCGGCCACCAGACGCGCGACTGGGTGCCGCCCATGATGGGCGTGCCGCGCTACGCCGACGGCGGCGACCTGGGGCTGGCACGCAGCACCTTCCTGAGCACGCCCTGGACGCACTGGGACTTCGAGACCACCCAGGTCTTCGCCGACCTCAGCCATTCCATCAATGCCGACTGGCAGCTCAAGCTGGCGGCGGTCTCCGACCGCGAGTCCAGCGCGCTCAAGTACGCCTATGTCTCGGGCGCGGTGGACCGCGCCACGGGCCTGGGTCCCCGCCTGATGGGTGGCGCCAATGACTACGACAACGAACAGCTGTCGCTGGACGCCATGCTCAGCGGGGCCTGGCAGGCCTGGGGCCGGCGCCATGAGGTGGTGCTGGGCGCCAACTGGTACGACCGCGACGCGCGCTCGCAAGGCGGCAGCCTCCCGGGCTTTGGCGGCATTCCCGTCAATGTGTTCGACTTCGACCCGGCCGCCTACGCCGATCCGGGTGCCGTGCAGTGGACATCGGACTCGCGATCGCGCACGCGCCAGTACGGCATCTATGGTGCCGCGCGGCTGAAGCTGGCCGATCCCCTGACCCTGCTGCTGGGCGGTCGCTGGAGCTGGTGGCGCACCGACTCCGTCAACCAGCGCACGGGCGCGCAGACGGCGGACTACCGGCAGGACGGCCGCTTCACGCCCTACGCGGGCCTGGTCTTCGATCTGGACTCCCGCTGGTCGCTCTACACCAGCTATGCCGACATCTTCCGCGTGCAGAGCAACTACCGGGGCGAGGATGGCGGCGGACTGCCGCCCGTGGTCGGCGCCAACTACGAGGCCGGCATCAAGGGCTCGCTCAACGATGGCCGGCTGCAGGTGGCGCTGGCGGCCTTCCGCATCGTGGAGAGCAACCGCGCCGTGGCCGTGTCGCCCGTCATCGTGGACGGCTGCTGCTACGCCGCGCAGGGCAAGGTGCAGAGCCAGGGCTTCGACGCCGAGCTGGCGGGACAGATCGCCCCGGGCTGGCAGGCCATGGCCGGCTACACCTACAACACCAGCGAATACAAGCGCGATCCCAGCTATCAGGGCCAGTCCTTCAGGACCTTCAGCCCCCGGCATCTGCTGCGGCTGTGGACCACATACCGGCTGCCGGGCGCGCTCAACGCCTGGGATGTGGGCGGCGGCATCAACGTCCAAAGCGGCACCTACAGCGAGGGCGGCAAGCCCCTTGTTCGAGCCACCCAGGGCGGCTACGCCACGGCCAGCCTGCGCGTGGGCTACCGCATCAGCCCGCAGTGGAGTGCGGCGCTGAACGTCAGCAATCTGTTCGACCGCAGCTACTACACGCGCCTGGGCAGCGGTGGATTCGGGCCGGCCAACTTCGGCAATGTCTATGGCGAGCCGCGCAATGTGCAGGTGAGCTTGCGCGGCCGGTTTTGACCCCCTGAGCCGCTTTGCGGCGGCAGCCTGAGGGGGACGGCAGCCTCGCTGCGGGGCGTTGCGGCCGGCTCAGGCCCTTGCTTGCTGTCCCAGGCTTTGGGGCGCGCCGGTTGCATTGGGTATGCCGGCAACGACTGAGAGAAGAAAACAGATGCAAATACAGACAGGAATGCGGCGCGGGTTGCGCGCTGCGGTGGCGGCGCTGGCGCTTTGGAGTGGGCTGGCCCAGGCCTTGACCGTGACGGACATGGCGGGGCGCAGCGTGCAGGTGCCGGACCGCGTGCAGCGCGTGCTGTTGGGCGAGGGGCGCATGGTCTACACCATGGCCCTGCTGGAAGGCCGGCAGGCGGTGGAGCGCGTGGCGGGTTGGCAGGGGGATTTCCGCCTGCTCGATACCCAGGGCTATGCGGCTTTCTCCAAGGCCTTTCCTGCCATGGAGAAACTGCCGCTGGTAGGCGGCGCCACGCCCGAAAGTTTCAACGTGGAACAGGCCTTGGCCGTGCGTCCCGACATGGCCTTCATGGCCGTCTCGGGCGGTCACGGGCCCGCGCCCGACAGCGAGGCCGTGCGCCAGCTGCAGGCGGCGGGCGTGCCTGTGGTCTTTGTGGATTTCAGCCAGCATCCGCTGACCCATACCGTGCCCAGCCTGCGCCTGATGGGCCAGGTGCTGGGCCGCCAGCAGCGCGCCGAGGACTTCATCGCCTTCTACGAGCAGCGCATCGAGCGCGTGCGCCAGCGAGTCGCGGCGGCGCGCCAGAAGGACGGGTTCCAGCGGCCCGCCATCTTCATCGACATGCTGGCCGGTCTGCGCGACTGCTGCGGATCGCCGGGCAAGGGCAATTTCGGGGAAATGGTGGAGCTGGCCGGTGGCGACAACATCGGCGCCGGCCGCATTCCCGGTCCCATCGGTACGCTGAACCTCGAATATGTGCTGTCGCGCGATCCTGCCGTCTATGTGGCTACGGGCGTCTTCGCCAGTGGCCAGGGCGGCGTGACGCTGGGCTACCAGGCCACGCCTGCCCAGGCGCAGGCCAGCCTGGCGACGGTGGCGCAGCGTGCCCCAACGCGCGAGCTGTCCGCCGTCCGAAAGGGGCGCGTGCACGGCCTGTGGCACATCTTCTACGACTCGCCCGAGCATGTGATTGCCGTCGAGGCGCTGGCCAAGTGGCTGCATCCCGAACTCTTTGCCGACATCGACCCGCTGCGCACGCGGCGTGAGCTGTACGAGCGCTTCATGCCGATTCCGATGACCGGCGTGCTGCTGACCGACCTGCCTTCCGGGGCCGGCCGATGAGCGCGGCCATTGAGGCCAGTGCCGTGGCGGCAGAGACGGGCGCTGCGGCGGCCGGTGCCGCGCAGCGCTACCGCCGCCGCCATGCCCGCCACGGGTTGGTGCTGGCGCTGCTGGCCCTGGCGCTGCTGGCCAGCCTGGCACTGGACGTGGCCACCGGGCCGTCGGGCATGGGGCTGGCACGGCTGTGGCAGGTGCTCGGCGATCCGGGCAGCGTGTCGCGCGTGGAGGCCGTCATCGTCTGGAACGTGCGCCTGCCCTATGCGCTGATGGCCGTGCTGGTGGGTGCGGCGCTGGCGCTGGCTGGCGCGGAGATGCAGACCGTGCTGGCCAATGCGCTGGCCAGCCCGTTCACGCTGGGCGTGTCGGCGGCCGCCGCCTTTGGCGCGGCCCTGGCCATCGTGCTGGGACTGGGCGTGCCGGGCGTGCCGGCGCAGTACGTGGTGTCTCTCAACGCCTTCCTCTTCGCGCTGCTGTCGGTGGGCCTGCTGTACGGGCTGGCCATGTGGCGCGGATTTGGCGTGCAAAGCCTGGTGCTGTTCGGCATCGCCCTGGTGTTCAGCTTCAACGCCCTGGTGGCACTGCTGCAGTTCGTGGCCGACCAGAACACCTTGCAGCAACTGGTCTTCTGGACCCTGGGCAGCCTGGCACGCGCCTCCTGGGACCGGATTGCCGTCATGGCCGCCGTGCTGGCGCTGTGCCTGCCCTGGTCCTGGAGCCAGAGCTGGTCGCTGACCGCGCTCACGCTGGGCGAGGACCGCGCGCGCAGCCTGGGCGTGCCGGTCACGGCGCTGAGAGGCTGGGCGCTGCTGCGCATCAGCCTGCTGTCGGGCGTGGCCGTCTCCTTCGTGGGCACCATAGGATTCGTGGGGCTGATCGCACCGCACATCGCGCGCATGCTGGTGGGCGACGATCACCGCGTGCTGCTGCCGGCCTCGGCGCTGGCGGGGGCACTGATCCTGTCCATGGCCTCGGTGGCCAGCAAGACGCTGATCGAGGGCGTGCTGGTGCCCGTGGGCATCGTGACCTCGCTGGTGGGCATTCCCTTTTTCATGGCCATCGTTGCCCGCACGGGCCGGCAGGAGCGCTGAGCATGCCATTCCGCAACGCGCTGCATGTCAGCGATGTGCACATGGGCTATGGCGCAGCACCCGTGCTGCGCGGTGCCACTCTGGGGCCCTTGGCTGCGGGTTCGGTCAATGCGCTGGTGGGGCCCAATGGCGCAGGCAAATCCACGCTGCTGCGCGGCATTGCAGGCTTGCAGCGCATGCGCGGCGAGGTCCGCCTGGGCACGGCGCTGCTGTCTTCCCAGCCGCCGGTGCAGCGCGCGCGCCAGGTGGTCTATGTGCCCCAAAGCCTGCCCGAACGCTCGCGACTGGCGGTGTTCGAGTCCGTGCTCAGCGCGGCCATGGCCGGCGAGCCCGCACAGGCGGCCCGTGGCTGGCCGTTGGCCGGCACGCATGAGGCCGAGACCGCCGTGGAGCAGGTGCTGCAGCGCCTGGAGCTGACGGCCCTGGCCGACCGGCCGCTGGCTGCGCTGTCGGGTGGCCAGCGCCAGATGGTGGGTCTGGCCCAGGCCCTGGTGCGCCGTCCGCGCCTGCTGCTGCTCGACGAGCCGACCAGCGCCCTGGACCTCTACCACCAGCACCGCGTGCTGGACGTGGTGACCGAGATCGCACACGAGCGGCAACTGGTGGTGCTGGCCGTGCTGCACGACATCAACCTGGCCATGGGCTGGGCAGACCGGATCATGGTGCTGGACCAGGGCCGCGTGGTGCGTGCCGGCAGCCCCGTCGAGGTGGTGGACAGCGCCCTGCTGCACGAGGTCTACCGCGTGCAGGCTGTCGTGGAAACGGTCAACGGCCGGCGTCTGGTCGCCGTGAGGCACGCGCTGGGCGGCCGTGGGCAGGAGCCGTCATGAGCACCTCGCTGGAACGTTGGATGGTGTCGCGCTCGCGCGCGCAGCTGGCGGCCACGGTGGCCTGCGGGCTGCTGGCCCAGGCCATGCTGGTGGTGCACGCGCTGTGCGTTGCTCGACTGCTGGCCCAGGCCATGGAGGGGGCGTCGCTGCATCCCTGGCTGGCGATCGGTCTGGCGGCCCTGGTGCTGCGCGGCGTCCTGGTGTGGCTGGAAGAGTGGTGGGCGCAGCAGGTGGGCATGCGCACGCGCGCCGTGCTGCGCGAACGCCTGCTGGCCCGGTTGATGCGCCTGGGGCCGGCCTGGGCTGCGGCCCGCCCCACGGGTGAGCTGCAGGCCACGCTGGTTGCGGCTGTCGATGCCGTGCAGGTCCATGCCAGCCGCCATGTTCCCGGCCTGCTGGGAGCCGTGCTCGGCTGCGCGCTGGTGCTGGGCGCCCTGGCCTGGGTGGACGCGGGCTGCGCGCTGCTGCTGGCCGTGTTCGTGCTGGGGCAGCCGCTGCTGGACCGGCTGTGGCTGCGCCGGCACATGCCAGGGGCCAGCGGCGTCATGGCGGCCCTGGCTGCCTTTGGGGCGCAGCTGCTGGACAGCCTGCGCGGCATGGAGACGCTATGGGCCTTTGGCGCCTCGGCGCGCTGGCGCATGCGTCTGGCCGAGCAGGCCGCCCGCCTGCGTGCCGAGTCCATGCACACGCTGCGCGCCACCTTGCTGCGCACCGGCCTGACGCGTTTCGTTGGCCTGGCCGGCATGGCCAGTGTCCTGGGGTGGGGCAGCTGGCAACTGGGCCAGGGCCGGCTGGATGCGGCATCGCTGCTGGCCGTGCTGCTGCTGTCGCGTGAGGCCTTCAGGCCGCTGGAGCGGCTGGAGAAAGCCTTTCATGCGGCCTGGGCCGCGCGCGACGGCCTGCATGCCATCGACGCGCTGCTGCATGCGCCGCTGCCCGTGCCTGAGCCGCAGCGGCCCGGACCTGCTCCTGCAGACGGCCGCATCTCGCTGAGCGGGGTGTGCTTTGCCCAAGACCAGGGGCAGGAACCGGGGCGGCCCGAGGTGCTGCACGGACTGGACCTGGATATCGCCGATGGTGAATGGGTGGCGCTGGTGGGGCCTTCGGGCGTCGGCAAGTCCACGCTGCTGTCGCTGCTGTGGCGTGCCGCCGATCCCCGGCGCGGCATGGTCTGCCTGGGCGGCCGGGACCTGCGGGAGCTGAGCCTGGCGCAGTTGCGCTCCAGGGTCGCCCTGGTCGCCCAGGACACGCTGCTGTTCAGCGGCAGCCTGGAGGACAACCTGCGCATGGCCAGCCCCCAGGCCTGCCTCCGTGACATCAAGGCTGTCCTGCGTGATGTGCAACTGGCCGATCTGGTGGACAGCCTGCCCCGAGGCCTGCAGACCGAGGTGGGCGAATTCGGCGCGCACCTGTCGGGCGGGCAGCGCCAGCGGCTGGCCCTGGCGCGTGCCTTGCTCAGGCGTGCGCCCGTGCTGCTGCTGGACGAGCCCACCTCCAGCGCAGATCCACGCACGGAGCAGGCCTTGCTGCAGGTGTTGCGGCCATTGCGGGGCCGCCGCACTCTCGTCATGGCCGCGCACCGCCTGGAGACGGCGCGCGAGGCGGACCGCATCGTGGTATTGGAAAACGGCCGGGTGGCCGAACAGGGCACGCACGATGATCTGCTGCGCCGCGGCGGCCGCTATGCACGGCTCTGGGAGGCGTCGCAGGCCAACAGGACGACGGAGGAGGCCGCATGATCCGCGATGAACCCCGCAGCTGGGCCGGCCTGCTGGCGCCGGTGGTGTCGCACAAGCGCTTGCTGGCAGCGGCGTTGCTGGCCGCCGCGCTGGCGCAGGCTACCGTGGTCGGCGCCTGGGTGCTGGCTGCCTGGATGGCCGGACAGGCCGCCATGGGCGCGCCGTGGACTGCGCTGCAACCGGCACTGGGCGCATTGGCCTTGACGGCGCTGGTGGCCGCGCTCAGCCAATGGTGGCAGACCCATGCCTCCCATGCGCTGGCGTTTGCGTTGATAGAAACACTGCAGCTGGGCATCTACGACGGGCTGGAGCGGGGCGCAGGCAATGCGGCCGGCCCGCAGCGCAGCGGCGACATCGCCGCCACGGCCACGGCCGACGCCGAGCTGATGGAGCACTTCTACGCCCACATGCTGGGCGAGCTGTCCGGCGCCCTGTGCGTGCCGCTGGCCGCGCTGGGCCTGCTGGTCTGGCTGCATCCGCTGCTCGCCCTGGCCTGGCTGCCCTTTGTTGCCTTGCCGGTGCTGCTGTCCTGGTGGCTGGCCGGCAAGGCGCAGCGGCAGGCCAGGGCGCTGGCAGCGGCCCAGGGCGAACTCAATGCCGATGTGGTGGAAGGCCTGCGCGGGCTGCGTGAACTGGCGCTGCTGGAGGCCGGGCCGCGCTGGCTGGCACGCATGCGTGCCAAGGCTGCGGCGCTGTCCTCGCAGGTGCGCAGGCATGCGTCGCTTGCTGCGGGCCAACTGGCCACCGCGGACCCGTTGCCGGCCGTGTCGGCCCTGGCCATGGCTGCCGTGGCCGCCTGGCTGCTGGACCAGGGGCACATCGATGCCGCTTGGCTGCCGGCCGTGGTGGTACTGGCCGGCATGGCGCTGGCGCCGCTGGCCGAAGTGGCGCAGGCCGCGCGCAGGCTGGGCGATGTGAAGGCTGGTGCCGACCGCATCGTGCAACTGCTGCGCCAGCCCCGGCGCATTGCGGACAGCGGAACCCGTGAGGCGCCGGCCACGGCGTCGCTGGACTTCTGCGGTGTGCATTGGCAGCGTGGCGGCGTACCCGTGCTGCGCGGACTGGACCTGTCCCTGCGGCCTGGCGAAATGGTGGCCCTGGCCGGCGCGTCCGGCGCCGGCAAAAGCAGCTGCGTGCAGCTGTTGCAACGCCTGGGCGAGCCCGACGCCGGCAGCCTGCGCATGGGCGGCATGGACATTCGTGAATTGCCGCTGGCCGTGCTGCGGCAGCAACTTGCCGTGGTCCGCCAGGAGGTGCATTTGTTCGACATCTCCATCGCCGACAACATCCGCCTGGGCCGGCCTGACGCCAGCGATGACGAGGTACAGCAGGCCGCCATGCTGGCGCAGGCCCATGGCTTCATCAGCGGGCTGCCGCAAGGCCATGCCACGCGCTGTGGCGAACAAGGCATGCGCCTGTCGGGTGGCCAGCGCCAGCGCATCGCCCTGGCGCGCGCGCTGCTGACCGGTGCTCCCGTGCTGGTGCTGGACGAGGCTTCCTCCCATCTCGACAGCGAAAGCGAGCAAGCCCTGCTGCGTGCGCTGGACGCCTTGCGCGAGCACCGTACCGTGCTGCTCATCGCCCACGGGCCCGCCATGCTGGCCCGCGCCGACCGCGTGGCCCTGCTGGAGGGCGGCCGCATCGTGGAGCAGGGCACCCACCGGGAGCTGCTCGCGCTCCAGGGCGCCTATGCCAGCCTCATGGCGGCGGATGGCTGATCCCTCAGTGCACAAACCCACCCTTGATGAACCGCACGGGCTCGGCATCCATGCGAGCGATCAGGGCCCCGAGGCCGTCGGATGAGCCGTCGGGTGAGCCATCGGACGGGCCATCGGACGGGCCGGCGGTTGCCGCAGCGGCCGTCGTCGCCTCGACCGTCGTCCTTGCGGGCGTGTCCGTGCGGCAGACCAGGTCGTCCTCCGACCAGCCCTGGGCGCCCGGACGCGATAGCGCGCGCAGCCAGCCGCTGCGGTCGCCCAGCCATTGCATGCCCTGCAGCTGCTCCGAGCCGCTGAGCAGCGCCATGGCCTGCCAGGCGCGCGGGTCGTTGACGGTGCAGTCCAGGGCGCTGGCGGCGCGGTTGCCGCCATCGGGCGACAGCTGCAGGCTGACCAGGCGCGGGTCTTCCTGCACCGGGCCGCTGCCTGCCACCACCCTCAGCCGCTGCTGGCGGCTTTGCCAGGTGCTCAGGCGGCGTGCGGGCTGGCCTGCGCACTGCACGGCCATGTCGGGAAGGCCCACGGGATAGGGCCAGTTGCCGGCGATCTGCAGCATCTGGCCTGCGGCGCGGGCCTTCATGAAGTCGATCAGGGCCCAGGCTTCGTCGCTGGACAGCCGGTCGGCCTGGCCGTGTGCCCGTGCGCCGTCGCCAGACTCCACGGGGCGGCGGTCATGAAGAATGGCCCAGAGCAATTCCCCATCGGCGCGGCGCCACAGCAGCGGGCTGGTGAAGTTGGGGGGCCAGACCGGCTGGCTGGCGGCCAGCGGGCCGTGGCCCCGGCCATCGGCACCGTGGCAGGCCGTGCAGTGCTGGGCATAGACCGCGCCGCCGCGCGCAATGCTCTCCACGCTGAAGCCCGTGGGCGAGGCGTGGAAGCTGGTGGCATGCGCGGGCACCAGGATCAGGTCGGCACGCGGCCAGGGGGCCAGCAGCAGGGCGAGCATGGCCAGCGCGGTCAGCACCAGGGCCGGCAGGCGGATGCGGCGCATAACCAGGGCCAGCGCCAGGGCCAGCAACAGCAAAACGATGGCGGTGGCCACGGCCGCCAGCGACCACATCAGGCCCCGGGCCTGGCCCAGGTCGATCACCAGGTTTTCGCCGGACAGGCGCAGGGCCCAGGGCCAGGCGGGCTGCCCATCCACCGTGCCGGCCAGGCCCAGGCCATGCAGCAGCTGCAGCAGGCCGACCTGGGCCTGCTGCATGGCGCCGATCAAGGGGTTGAGCCAGTCGGGGGAGTCGCTGCGTTGCATCGGATGCGGGCGCTACCAGGTCTGGTCCAGGCCCAGGTGGCGCAGGGCCTCGTGGCGCAACTCGGACAGGCGGGCGTGGCCGCGCTGGCGCGGGTAGGGCAGGTCCACATCGATCTCGGCCACGATGCGGGCGGGCCGCTGGCTGAAGACCAGCACGCGGTGGGCCAGGAAGAGGGCCTCTTCCACATCGTGGGTGACCAGCAGCACGGAAAAGCCTGCGCGCTGCCAGATCTTGAGGATCTCGCTTTGCATGGCCAGCCGCGTCAGCGAGTCGAGCTTGCCCAGCGGCTCGTCCAGGATCAGCAGGCGCGGGTCGTTGACCAGGGCGCGCGCCAGGGCCGCGCGCTGGGCCATGCCGCCCGACAGCTGGTGGGGATGGCTGTCCGCAAACTCTTCCAGTCCGACAAGGCGCAGGGCCTCGTCGATGCGGTGGGCCTGGCTGTCCAGCAGTCCGCGTGCCTGCAGGCCCAGGGCCACGTTGCCGCGCACCGTGCGCCAGGGAAACAGCGTGGGGTCCTGGAAGACGACGATGCGCGAGGGATCGGGCTCGGTGATGGTCGTGCCGTCCTGCGCCACGGCGCCGGCCGTGGGCGCGTCCAGCCCGGCCACCAGGCGCAGCAGCGTGGACTTGCCGCAGCCGCTGGGGCCCAGCAGGGCGACGAACTCGCCGGGCCGCACCTGCAGGCTGACCTCGTCGAGCACCTGCAGCGCGCCCTGCCCCTGGCCGAACCAGTGGCTGACGGCCTGCACATCGATGGCCGCGCCGGCTAGGGCCGCCCCTGCGATGGCGGGCGTGGCTGCGGCGTTGGCGGCGTGTTCTGCGGCAATCACCATTTGACGGTTCCCTTCTGCCACGACAGCGTGCGGTCGCGCACGGTGAACAGCAGCGTGATCAGGCCCGAGCACAGCACGGCCATGACCAGCAGCGCCGTGTACATGTTGGCGTAGGCTGCCCAGCCCTGGGCCCACTGCAGATACCAGCCCAGGCCGGCCTTGACGCCCATCATCTCGGCCGTGATCAGCACCGAGAACGAGGCGCCCAGCCCCATGAACAGGCCCACGAAGACCTGGGGCAGGGCGGCCGGGATGGCCACGCGCAGCACCAGGAACCAGGGCGATGCGCCCAGCGTGCGCGCCACGTCGTAGTAGCTCTTGCTGACCGATGCCACGCCCGACCAGGTCAGCACTGCCACCGGAAAGAACGTGGCCAGCGCCACCAGGAACACGGCTGCCGAGTAGCTCGACGGCGCGAAGAAAAAGGCCAGCGGCAGCAGGGCCGAGGCCGGCACCGGCCCCAGGAAGCGCAGCAGCGGATGCACCCAGTAGCCCGCGATGCGCGACCAGCCTATCCCCACGCCCGTGAGAAACCCGATCACCGCGCCGAACACGATGCCGTTGAGCAGCAGCCGCAGCGAATACAGCGTGGACAGGCCCAGGCGCTGCCAGTCCTCATGGACCACATCGATCAGGCTTTGCGGTGGCGCGAAGAACGGCGGCGGCAGCGCGCCGAGCTTGGCTGTCAGCGTCTCCCACAGCGCCAGCAGCAGCGGCGTCGCCACCAGCCAGGCACCGGCCGGGCGCAGCCAGCGGTCGATGCGCCGTGCTGCCCGTACGGGTCGCACAGGCACCACGGCCGATGCCAGCAGCAAAAGGGCCACGATCAGGGCGGCAATGCCGAACTCCTGCGTGAATGCCCATTCGCTGAAGCCGATCTCCTTGTTGGGCCACAGCAGGGTCAGCATGCCCAGGCCGGCCCAGGCGGCGGCGGCCAGCAGGCCGGTGCGCCAGGGGCCTGCCTTGCGCGTGCCCTGCGCCTGTTCCCGCTCCAGGCCGGGTGCGGCATCCGTGGCGCCCAGGCGCCAGCGTGGTCTTGCGGTGCTCATGCGAGGACGTCCAGCGTGATGTGGCTGGCAAAGCGGCCAGGGTCGGTCTGCTTCTTGAGCACGCCGGCCGTGCGGAAGTCGGCCGCAAAGGCCTGGACCTCGTCGCGCAGCGGCTTGCCGTGCGGATGGTGCTTGAAGGTCAGCTCGGCCAGCAGGCGCTGCAGGTCCTCGACGGGCACCTTGGGCGAGTACTTGGCAAAGATCTTCGCCGTTTCGTTGGGGTTCTCGGCGATGTAGTCCGAGGCCTGGGTCAGCGCGCGCACCACGCTGGCCGCTGCGGGCTTGTTGGCCCGGGCGAACTTTGCGCCTGCGCCGATCACGCAGCAAATGCTTTCGGCGTACTCGTTCTTGGCGCTGCTGCCCAGTTCGAGGAAGGTGCCGGGGTTGCGCTTTTCGATCAGGTAGAGATTCGGGTCGCCGTCGGCAATGGCCTGGATTTCGCCCTTCTTGGCGGCCACATCCAGCAGGTCGGCCGGGTAGACGCGCCATTCGATGTCCTTGTCCACATCCAGGCCGCGCTTGGCCAGGTGGATGGAATAGAACTGCTTGGCCGGGCTGTTGAGATCGGCCACGCCGATGGTCTTGCCCTTGAGAGTGCTGGGGTCCAGCGTGACGCCGGCCGACTTCAGGCCCACCAGGCGCAGGCAGCCGCCGTGCACGCTGCCGATGAGCTTGACATCCAGCCCCGCCTCCAGCGGCTTGATCCAGCGGTGGATCAGGCCCGCGCCCGCATCGGCCTTGCCCGTGGCCAGGGCCTCCAGCAACTGGTCGGCCGAGCCGCCCCAGTTCAGCAGTTCCACGTCCAGGCCGTTGCGCTCGAAGAAGCCGCGCTCCAGCGCCACGGGAATGGGTGAATGGCAGAAGCTGGCCTGGCTCCATGCAAAGGTGATCTTCTGGCGCGGCTGTGCCCCGGCACGGCCGCTGAACCAGGCGGCCGATCCCAGCGCGCCGGCTGCGGCGCCGGCGCGGATCAGGGTGCGGCGCGAGAGCGAGGGCTCGGTCGCCTCGGGAGCATCGAGCGCCCCGAAAGCACCGCAATCGGCGCCATGGGCGCAGCGGCTGTCCTGGGTCCTGTCGATCTCGGTCTGGGTCTTGCGGGTCATGGAACTCCCTCCAAAGCAGTTTCGGGACTGCCGATGCTGTCCGCTGAGTGCCGTGTTTCCAACGACGCAAAACGCGCATCCATATGTGCGTGGCAACTAGGAAGGGCGCGGCCCGGCGACATGCGCAAACCGAATAAGCGAACGCGTTTTTCTTCGTAGTGCGCAGGGCGCGGGCTTCGAATAATGGGCTGCATCGACCACTCATACGGAGTCCATGCATGACCTCAGCGACCGGCACCGAGTCCGCCCCGCACGACGCAGCCAGCGATGCGCTGTGGCAGCAGGACACCCAGGCCCTGCACGCCGGCTACCGGGGGCGCGAGCAGCAGCGCAGCGCGGCCGTGCCCATCTACCAGAGCACCTCCTTCGTGTTCGACAGCGCCCAGCACGGCGCCAACCTGTTCGGCCTGGTGGAGGAGGGCGATGTGTACTCGCGCACGGCCAACCCCACGCTGGCGGTGCTGGAGCAGCGCATTGCGGCTCTCGAAGGCGGCGTGGCCGCGCTGGCCCTGGCCTCGGGCATGGCCGCCATCGACGTGGCGCTGGCCACGCTGGCCAGTGCGGGCGACCATGTGGTCGTGGCCTCGCAGCTGTATGGCGGCACGCACAACTTCATCGCCCATGTGCTGGCCTCGCGCGGCGTGCAGAGCACGGCCGTGGCCAAGGATGATTTCCAGGCGTTGCGCCGGGCGATAGGGCCGCGCACCAAGGCCGTGTTCGTGGAGTCCGTGGGCAATCCATCGGGCGGCATTGCCGACCTGCGCCAGCTGGCCGACATCAGCCATGCGGCGGGCGTGGCCCTGGTGGTGGACAACACCGTGGCTTCCCCGCTGCTGCTGCGGCCCTTCGACTGGGGCGCCGACATCGTCGTGCACTCGGCCACCAAGGCCATCGGCGGACACGGCAATGTGCTGGGCGGGCTGATCGTGGACAGCGGCCGCTTCGACTGGGTGGCGCACGCGGGGCGCTACCCGCAGTTCAGCGCGCCCGAGCCGGCCTACCAGGGCTTTGTCTTCACCGAGAAATTTCCCGACCGCGCCTTCATCGCGCGGGCCCGTGCCGTGCTGCTGCGCAACTGCGGCGCGGCGCTGGCGCCGCACAGCGCCTTCCTGCTGCTGCAGGGCCTGGAGACGCTGGGCCTGCGCCAGGAGCGCGCCAGCCGCAACACGCTGGCAGTGATCGATTTCCTGCAGCGCCATCCGCTGGTGGAGCGCATACACCACGCCAGCCAGAGCGGCCACGCCGACCACGCGCTGGCCCTGCGCCAGCTGCGCGGCGGGCATGTGCCGGCGCTGCTGGGCTTCGAGCTGCGCGGCGGCCGGCAGGCGGCGCGCGCCTTCTATGACGCGCTGCGCCTGTTCCTGCGCCTGGTCAACATCGGCGACAGCAAGTCGCTGGCCGCCATTCCTGCCGAGACCACGCACAGCCTGCTCAGCGACGAGGAGCTGGCACGCGTGGGCATTGCGCCCGGGCTGGTGCGCCTGTCCATCGGCATAGAGCACCCGCAGGACCTGCTGGCCGACCTGGCGCAGGCGCTGGAGCAGGCGCAGGGCCATGCGGTGTTGGCTGCTGAACGCGAACAAGACCGCGAACAAAACCGCGAGCAAGACCACGAGCAAGACCGCGATCAGCGCCTAGCGGCCTGAGCGCTCCTTCCTTCCCCATTCCCTGGCAGCACAGCATGAGCACCTTGACAGCATCCACTCTCGACGCGCCCGCCGCCACAGCGGCAACCCCGGCCCTGCCCGTCATCGATCTGCAGGCCCTGCGCGACCCGGCCACGCAGGCCCAGGCGCTGCGCCAGCTGGCGCGCACGGCACGCGACACCGGCTTCTTCTACCTGGAAGGGCACGGCATAGGCCGGGACGCATGGCAGGGCATACAGCGGCGCGCGCGCGAATTCTTTGCGCAGCCGCTGGCGGACAAGCAGGCGCTGGCCATTGCCAACACGCGGCACTTCCGGGGCTATACGGCCGTGGGCATGGAGATCACGCGCCAGCGGCCCGACCAGCGCGAGCAGATCGACCTGGGCGAGGAATCGCCCGAGATTCCTGCAGGCCCCGGCGTGCCGGACTGGAAGGGGCTGCAAGGCCCCAACCAGTGGCCGCAGGCCCTGCCCGGGTTCCGCGAGGAGGTGCTGGCCTGGCAGGCGGCAGCGCATGGCGTGGCGCTGGAGCTGCTGCGCCACTTCGTGGCCGCGCTGCAGCTGCCCGAGGGCGCGCTGGACGCCCTGGTCAGCGGCCTGCCTGCGCACCGCATCAAGATCATCCACTACCCGGGCAGCGAGCTGGGCGCAGCAGGCCAGGGCGTGGGCGCGCACAAGGACGGCGGCCTGCTGACCCTGCTGCTGCAGGACGAGGTGGGCGGGCTGCAGGTGGAGACGCCGGCCGGCTGGGTCGATGTGCCGCCGCGCGACGGGGCCTTCGTCATCAACATCGGCGAGATGCTGGAGCTGGCCACCAACGGCTATCTGCGCGCCAACGTGCATCGCGTGCTGGTGCCGCGCGCGGGCGTGCAGCGCTACTCCATCGCCTACTTCCTGGCGCCGCGCCTGGACCTGGGCCAAGTCCCGCTGCTGACCCTGCCGCCCGAGCTGGCCGTGCTGGCCACGGGGCCGCAGAGCGACCCGGACAACCCGCTGTTCAGCCATGTGGGCGAGAACGCGCTCAAGGGCCGCGTGCGCTCCCACCTCGATGTGGCCCAGCGCTTCTATCCCGAGCATTTCGCCCGCCTGCAGGCCCAGGCCCGCGCCGCTGGCCGTGAGTTGCACCCCGGTGCCTATTGATCGATCCCTGTTGATCGGTGCCTGTTGATTCTTGAAAGGACTGTGCGATGGACAAGCGAGTATTTCTGCGGGGACTGGCGGCGGGGGCCTCGGTGGCGGCGATGTCAGGCGCGATCCAGGCCACGCAGGCCGGCCCGCTGCGCGTGGGCGTGCGCGGCGGCGTGGACGAGGAAATCTGGGAGGTGGTGACCCGCGTGGCGCGCGAGCAGGGGCTGCAGGTCAAGCCCGTGGTCATCAGCGGCGCGGCCAGCCCCAACGAGGCGTTGAACAACGGCGACATCGAGGCCAACTCCTTCCAGCATGTGCCGTTCCTGCGCGACCAGAACCAGCAGCGCGGCTACCGGCTGGTGGCGGCGGGCGACACCTACATCTCGCCCATCGCCTTCTATTCGAAAAAGCACAAACGCCTGGCCGACCTGCCCGCTGGCGCGCGCCTGGGCATTCCCAACGATCCCAGCAACCAGACGCGCGCGCTGGTGGTGCTGCAGGACCAGGGCATCCTGAAGCTGCGCGAGGGCTTCGACCCCTTCAAGGGCACGGCGGGCCTGGCCGACATCGCCAGCTACCAGAAGAAGGTGCAGCTGGTGGAGGCGGCCTCGGTGGTGCTGGCGCGCTCGCTGGACGATCTCGATGCCTCGGCCATCGTCAACAGCTTTGCCTACCAGGCCGGGCTGATCGCCACGCGCGATGGCATTGCCGTCGAAAGGCGCGAGCGCAATCCCTACGTGAACATCATTGCCGTGCACGAGCGCGACCGCGCTGCACCCTGGGTCGCGGCCCTGCTGCGCGCCTACCAGTCCGAGCCCGTGCGCCAGTTCATCGTGAGCAGGTACCAGGGCTCGGTGCTGCCGGCCTTCTGAGGCGTGTAAGGCAATGAAGGTGGAACAGGCGGCGGCCGGCGAGCCCCATGCAATCGATGCGCTGCAGCGGCCGCACATCGTCTTCGAGGGCGTGCGCAAGCACTACCCGGGCACGGGCAGGGGCACGGGAAGGAGCGCGGGCGAGCCCGTGCACGCGCTGCAGGCGCTGAGCTTCGAGGTGGCGCGTGCCGAGGTGTTCGGCATCATCGGCCGCAGCGGCGCCGGCAAATCCACGCTGCTGCGCACCATCAATGCGCTGGAGCGGCCCAGCAGCGGCCGCGTGCTGGTGGACGGCACCGATGTCGCCACGCTGGACGAGGATGCGCTGGTGGCGCTGCGCCGGCGCATCGGCATGATCTTCCAGCACTTCAACCTCCTGTCCTCGCGCACGGTGTACGAGAACGTGGCCCTGCCGCTTCAGGCCGCGGGCTGGCGGCCCGCGCTCGTGCGCGCGCGGGTGGACGAGCTGCTGGCCCTGGTGGGGCTGGCGGACAAGAGCGGCGCCTATCCGGCCCAGCTCTCGGGCGGGCAAAAGCAGCGCGTGGGCATTGCGCGCGCGCTGGTGCACGAGCCCGAAATCCTGCTGTGCGACGAGGCCACCTCGGCCCTGGACCCCGAGACCACGCAGTCCATCCTGGAGCTGCTGCGCGAGATCAACCGCAAGCTGCAGCTGACCATCGTGCTCATCACGCACGACATGGCCGTGATCCGCGAGGTCTGCGATCGCGTGCTGGTGCTGGACCAGGGCAGGCTGCAGGAGATCGGCGAGGTCTGGCAGCTGTTTGCGGCACCGCGCTCGGAGGCGGCGCGTGCGCTGCTGCGGCCGCTGCGGCAGGCCTTGGCGGCCGACCTGGAACTGGTGGCAGCGGCCGATGGCCCGGAGGCCGTCGCCGTGCTGGCCATCGGATGGGCCGATGGCGGCAGCCAGCAGGGCCTGCCGCTGGCGCAGCTTCAGGTGCTGGGCCCGCGTGCCCGTTTGTTGCAGGGTGGCCTGGACTGCATGCGCGGGCGTTCGCAGGGCCGCCTGCTGGTGGGCGTGCCGGTGCAGGATCTGCAGTCGTCGCTCTCCCCGCTCTCGCCGGCCGCGCTGTCTTCCCTTCAACAGGCGCTGGGCGCCGATTCACTGCAACTGCTTGGCCATGTCCCTGCCACCGCTCGATAAATACCTGCAGGCCTTTCTGGAAACCCTGCTGATGGCGGGCGCGTCCTCGCTGATCGCCATCGTTGCCGGGCTGGCGCTGGCCATCGTTCTGCACACCACGGCGCCGGGCGGGCTCTACGCCAGGCCGCGCCTGTACCGGGGGCTGTCGGCGGCGGTGAACATCGGCCGGGCCATTCCCTTCATCATCCTGCTGGTGGCCTTGCTGCCGGTGACGCGCGCCATCGTGGGCACCACGCTGGGCACCTGGGCGGCGGTGGTGCCACTGTCGGCCAACCTGATTCCGTTCTTTGCGCGCATCGCCCAGGTCAGCCTGGGCGAAGTGGACGGCGGCCTGGTGGAGGCGGCGCGCGCCATGGGCCTGCGCCGCCCGCAGATCGTGCGCCAGGTGCTGCTGCCCGAGGCGCTGCCGGGCCTGATCGGCGGCATGACCGTGAGCGTGATCGCCATGGTCAATGCCTCGGCCATGGCGGGCGCCGTGGGGGCGGGCGGCCTGGGCGACCTGGCCATCCGCTACGGCTACGAGCGCTATGAGACGCGCGTGATGTTCGAGGTCATCGTCATCCTGGTGGCCCTGGTGTCGGTGCTGCAGTTCGGCGGCGAATGGCTGGCGCGCCGTGCCGACCACCGGCGTTCGATCTCTTGAGATGATTTGGAAATAACAGACTGAATTTTTATTATTTTTGGTTTTTTCGACTTGTCTCGACAATGGCCTGCAGCAGCATTCGGGCTGCTGATTCTTTTCCGAGACGCTTCGATGACCCACACCACACGCCCCGCCTGGCCTTCCCCTCTTGCCGGCCGCACTGCCATGAAGCCGGGCGTGGCCATCGTCTGTGGCGTCCACCATGTCCAGCTGTCCTTCCCGGCGCGCGCCCAGGCGGCCATGGAGCGCTTTTATGGCGAAGTGCTGGGCCTGTCTGCCCTGACCGTTGCCGGGCGTCCGGGCCTGAGCTTTCTGGCCGGCGGGCAGCGCATCGATCTGGTGCCCTACAAGGGGCAGTCCGGCGGCACCGAGCGCGCGGCGGGCAACCTGGTGCACCTGGCGCTGACGGTCAGCGACGTGGATGCGCTGCGCCAGCAGTTGCTGGTGCACGGCGGCCTGGCGCTGGAGGTGGCGCCCGTGAGCGAGGGCCGGCGCTGCTATGCGCGAGACCCCGCAGGCAATCTGATCGAGCTGCTGGAGCTGCCCCGCGAGGCAGCGGCCGATGCCCCGGACGAGCCGGCCGTGGCCTGTTCGGCCTGAAAGCCTCTCGCCGTCCCCCTCTCTCTTTCCTTCCTGCTTTTGCCTTCCACAGGCCCGGGCCGCACCGGCCCCGGGCGGAGCCTTGCCCATGAACTTCCAGCAACTGCGCTATGTGCGCGAAACCGTGCGCCGCGGCTACAGCCTGACCGAGGTGGCCCACACGCTGCACACCTCCCAGCCCGGCGTGAGCCGTCAGATCCGCGAGCTGGAGGAAGAACTGGGCGTGGAGATCTTCATCCGCGCAGGCAAGCGGCTGACCGGGCTGACGCCGCCCGGCGAGGCGCTGCTGCCCATCGTCGAGCGCCTGATGCTGGAGGCCGACAACCTGCGCCGCGTGGGCGCCGACTTCAGCGCCAGCGAGCAGGGCCGGCTGTCGATTGCCGCCACCCACTCCCAGGCCCGCTATGCGCTGCCCCATGTGGTGCGCGACTTCCGCCAGCGCTATCCGCAGGTGCGCCTGCACCTGCACCAGGGCTCGCCCGAGCAGGTGGCGCAGATGCTGCGCAGCGGCGAGGCCGACATCGGCGTGGCCACCGAGGCGCTGGCCGGCTATGAAGGCCTGGTCGCGCTGCCCTGCTACCGCTGGACGCACGGCGTGGTCGTGCCGCCCGGCCACCCGCTGCTGCAGTCGCAGCAGGCGCTGACGCTGGAGGCGCTGTCGCGCTTTCCCATCATCACCTACGAGCAGGGCTATACGGGCCGCGCCCACATCGACGAGGCCTTTGCGCGCGAAGGCCTGGAGCCCGATGTGGTGCTCACTGCCATGGACGCCGACGTGATCAAGACCTATGTGGAGCTGGACATGGGCGTGGGCATCGTCGCCTCGGTGGCGCTGGATGCCGAGCGCGACCAGGGGCTACGCACGCTGGACGCCGGTCACCTGTTCGAGGTCAACACCACGCGGCTGGGCCTGCGCAAGGGCGCCTGGCTGCGCGGCTATGCCTATGCCTTCATCGAGACCTTCGTGCCCACGCTGACGCGCGAGGTGGTTGAGCAGGCCGTGCGCCAGGGCGTGGAGCCCGAGTAGGCAGACAAAGGGGGCCGGCCTCAGCCCGGCTCGCGCGCCATCTCCAGCAGGGTGTCGCCGGTCACGCGGTAGCGGATCCACTCGGTCTGGGGCAGGGCGCCCAGGCGGTCGTAGAACTCGATGGAGGGCAGGTTCCAGTCGAGCACGCTCCATTCGAATCGGCCGCAGTCCTTCTCGACGGCGATCTGCGCCAGGCGGCGCAGCAGCGCCGTGCCCGCGCCCAGGCCGCGCGCCTCGGGCGTGACGTAGAGGTCTTCGAGGTACAGGCCGTGGCGGCCCTGCCAGGTCGAGTAATTGAAGAAGTAGACCGCAAAGCCCACGGGCTGGTCGCCATGCAGGCAGATCAGGCCGAAGACGGCGGGGTTGTCGCTGAACAGGGTGCGCTTCACATGCTCTGGCGTGGCCAGGACTTCATGCTCGGCTTTTTCATAGACGGCGAGTTCGCGCACGAAGCGGACGATGAGCTCGGCGTCATCGGGGGTGGCGGGTCGGATCTGTAGGGTGGTAGTCATTCAAACGCGGGGGAACACGGGAAACACGGTATTGCGGCGCAAGATGGCGCCGCAATCTCCGGTTTTAGCCGATTTTCACGCCCGTGTCCGCCAGGGGCTGTTGCACCGGAAGGGGCAGGAACTGGCGCAGGATCTGGAAGTGGTCCTCGAAGAACGCGCTTTCCATGGCGGGCAGGTCGCAGACGGCCACCCAGCGCGCCAGTGCCGCATCGTCGCCGCCCTGCACGGGCGGCAGCGAGGGCAGCACGCCCAGGTCCAGGTAATGCACATGGGTGATGGTGCGCCCGCGCAGGCTGCGGTCGGGGTGGTCGAAGACCTGCACGGACTGCAGGGCCGCCTGCAGGTCGGCCTCGCTGAGCGTGGAGCAGGTCTCCTCGCGCAACTCGCGCAGGCAGGACTGCCACAGCGTGTCGCGCGGCTCCAGGAAGCCGCCCGGCAGCGCCCACAGGCCCAGGCCCGGGGCATGGCCGCGGCGTATCAGCAGGATGTGGTCCTGTTGCGCGTCTTCGTGCGGCACACGGCAGCGCAGCAGCGCATCCACGGTCACGAAGACGGGCGGGTAGGGCGCCGCAGCCCAGGCCTGGCGGTACCGCGCCAGCATGCGCCATTCCTCGCACATCTGCGCATGGACGGGCGTGGTGGCCCAATGCCGCAGGAACTGCAGGGTGGCGGGAGGCACCTGGGCGGCCAGGGCCTCGAAGTCCACGCCGGATTCGCCGAAGTAGATGTCGCGCAGCGGCGTGGCGTCGAACTGGCCCAGGCGCGGCAGGCTGATCAGCTGCCAGCGCGGAAAGCGCGCCAGGTAGCCGCTGGTCGCATCCTTGAAATGGCCGACCAGGGCCACGCTGGCGCCTTCGGGCACGCAGGACTGCACGGCCTGCTGCACGGCCTGTACCCACAGCGGCTCGTTGTAGTAGTCGCGCACGGGCACGCAGTGCAGGCGGGCCGCGTCCGCGGGCGGCAGCGCCTCGCGCAGCATCTGCGCGCGCTCCTGCCAGCTGAAGGGGTTCTTGGGATTGGGCGCCTGCCAGGCGCTGCCCAGCACGACGACGATCTGCTCGGCACGCTCCAGCGCCGCGCGCAGCAGTGCCATGTGGCCGTTGTGCAGCGGCTGGAAGCGCCCGATCAGCACGGCGGTGTGCACGCGCTCGCTGGTGGCCGGGGTTTCGGTGGGGGCGTCCATGGCGGCAGTCTCTTGCATAAACAGGCTCGGTGGCTTCACTCTGGCTTCATTCGTAGTGGGCGGCAATGGGCATCTGGCGGCCCGTGCCGAAGGCGCGCGGGCGCACGCGCAGTATGGGCGGGGCCTGCCGGCGCTTGTACTCGCTGCGGAAGATCATGCGCTTGACGCGGTCAACCAGCTCGGCCCCGCCGGGCTGGCCCAGCAGCTGGGTCACAAAGCGCTCGGCCGTGCCGTATTCAGCGGTGGACAGGTGCCGGCCCTCGATGGCGTATTTGAGGATTTCGTCCAGCACCGCATAGGGCGGCAGGCTGTCCTCGTCCTTCTGGTCGGGCGCCAGCTCGGCCGAGGGCGGCTTGTCGATGATGGCCTGGGGAATCAGCTCGCGGCCGGCACTGCGGTTGATGTGGCGCGACAGCTCGAAGACCTCGGTCTTGTACAGATCGCCCAGCAGGCCCAGGCCGCCGTTGGTGTCGCCATACAGCGTGCAGTAGCCCACCGAGATCTCGGACTTGTTGCCCGTGGTCAGCAGCAGGTGGCCGAAGGCGTTGGAGTACTCCATCAGCGTGGTGCCGCGGATGCGTGCCTGCAGGTTCTCCAGTGGCAGGCCCTGCAGCGGCTGGCCGAAGCTGGCCTCGAACTGGCGCGCATAGCCGTCGACCAGTTCGCGTATCGGGTGCTCGTGCAGCGTGATGCCCAGGTTGCGGCACAGGATCACCGAGTCATCGACCGAGCCGCTCGACGAAAAGCGCGAGGGCATGGTGACGGCCACCACGTTGTCCGCGCCCAGGGCCTCGGCCGCCAGGGCCAGGGTCAGCGCGCTGTCGATGCCGCCCGAGCTGCCGACGACGGCGCGCGTGAAGCCGCAGCGGCGCGCATAGTCGCGCAGGCCCAGCACGATCTGGCGGCGGTAGAACTCCATGGTGGGCAGGCCTTCGGCCGGCACGCTCATGCAGGGCTGGCCGGCTGCGTCGAGGAAGCGCCCGTCGTCGAACTGCAGCGTGCGCAGGTCTTCGACAAAGCGCTCGGCCTCGAAGACCACGCCGTGCCCGGGCTCCACCGCGAAGGAGGCGCCGTCGAACACGATCTGGTCCTGGCCGCCGATCTGGTTCACATAGAGGATGGGCAGGCCGTGGCGCGTGGCCGCCTGGCCGAAGATCTCGTGGCGCTGCTCGCGCTTGCCCAGGTGGCTGGGGCTGGCGTTGATGCTGACCACCAGGTCGGGCGCGGCGTCGGCCATGCGCGCGAAGGGGTTGGTGGCGTAGTCGGCTCCGGCGTCGTTCCAGCCGTCCTCGCACACCAGAAAGCCCACCTGGGCCTGGCCTATGCGCAGCACCTTGGCCGCGTCGGGGCCGGGCTCGAAGTGGCGGCGCTCGTCGAAGATGTTGTAGGTGGGCAGCAGCTGCTTGTCGTAGCGCAGGCGAACGGCGCCGTCCTTGAGCACCAGCAGGCTGTTGTGCAGCGGCTTGCCCGGCCCGCTGGCACGCGTGGGCGCGCCGATGACCCAGTGCAATTGCGGCCACTGGCGCGTGGCCTGCAGCAGCTGCTGCAAGCCTTGCTCCAGGCGCTCGCGAAAGGCGGGCTCGTCCAGCAGGTCGCCAGGGTAGTAGCCGCACAGCGACAGCTCGGGAAAGACCAGCAGGTCGGCCTGCTCGTGCGCGGCGCGGGCAGCGGCCTCGGCCATGCGGGCCACGTTGCCGGCGATGTCGCCGACGGTGGGGTTGAGTTGGGCAATGGTGATGCGCAGCATGAATGGAGCCTTGGCGGTGTCAGGCGGTGTCAGAAGGCGACAGGCTGGGCCAGGCCGAAGACCTGGCGCAGATAGGCCAGATAGGTTTCGTCGTTGCACAGCGTCTTGCCCGGCGAGTCCGAGATCTTGGCCACGGGCTGGCCGTTGGCGTGGGTGAGCTTCATCACGATGTTGATGGTCTCCAGCCCCATGTCGTTGGTCAGCCGCGTGCCGATGCCGAAGCCCAGCTGTATGCGGTCGGCAAAGCGCTGGTACAGGGCCAGGGCCGTGTCCAGGTCCAGTCCGTCGGAGAACACCAGGCGCTTGGCCTGCGGGTCTATGCGCAGCTTCTGGTAGTGGGCGATGGCCTTCTCGCCCCAGGCATACGGGTCGCCCGAGTCGTGCCGCAGCCCGTCGAAGAGCTTGGCGAAGTACATGTCGAAATCGGCCAGGAAGGCATCCATGCCCACGGTGTCGGTCAGGGCCACGCCCAGGTCGCCCCGGTACTCCTGCACCCAGTCCTCCAGCGCGGCGATCTGGAAGTCGCGCAGGCGCACGCCCTGGGCCTGGTAGCTCTGCAGGTACTCATGGGCCATGGTGCCTATGGGCACGATGCCGAAGTCGCGCGCCAGCAGCACGTTGGACGTGCCCTTGAACCACTGCGCCGTCTGCGTGGCAAAGGCCTGGACCACCTCGCGCTGCCAGGCACCCGAGAAGCGCCGGCGCACGCCGAAGTCGAACAACTCGAAGGGATTGCGCAGCCTGGCCTCGCAGGCCAGGTGGCGCAGGCGCTCGATCTTGCCGGCCAGGCGCCTGCGGCCTTCGGCCAGCGCCGCCTCGGCGTCGAAGCGCCGGAAATACAGCTCGTTGACGATGGCCAGCACATAGATCTCGAAGCCCATCACATGGACCTGGGGGCCCTTGGCCTCGATGTGCAGGGTGTCGCCATCGGCCCAGGCACGGATGAAGGCGCGCTGGAACTGGAAGATGCGCAGAAAGTCGATGAAGTCGCTCTTCATGAAGCGCAGCCCGCCCAGGTAGGCCAGGTCTTCGGGCGTGAAGCGCAGCGCGCACAGGGCGTCCAGCTCGCGCTCCACCTCGGGCAGCAGCTCGGCCAGCGGGAAGGCGGTCTTCGTGCGGCAGACGAATTCGTACTCGGCCTCGGTCTGGGGATTGCGGTGCAGCATGGCCTGCCACATCGTGAATTTGTAGAGATCGGTGTCGAGCAGGCTGGTGATGATGGGAGCCATGGTGCGATGCTGGGGAAACAGGAAAGGGGGTTGCGCGCGGGAGGGCGGTCCGGCCCCTACAGATGGAGTTCTTGGCTGGAGGCCAGCCGCAATCCGCTGGCCTGCATGGCTGCTAGAAAATCACGGTGCGCGGACTCGAAGCCCGGCACCGGGCTCATGGCGTCATGCATCAGCACGATGCGCTCAGGATAGGGAAGGTGCTCGACCAGATGCTCGACCGTGGAGCGCACGCAGTGGCTGCTCGCCTCGCCCGCGACCACCAGTATGTCTGCCTGGCCCAGTCGCTCCAGCAAGGCCGTATTCAGCATGGTCGCCGGATCGGCCGGGTCCGGCACCTCGGCCTGCAGCGCGCTGTAGTGCTCGGTCCAGGGATTGAGCCCCTTGAAAACGTTGTACACGGCGCGCTGGCGCTGCTGCTGCCAGTCGCCGCAGGCCGCCAGCACATCGGCATGGATACCGTGGCCCCAACTGCCCACCTCGCAGTGCACGGGCCAGACCATCAGCGTGTAGCGGCTGTTGGCTTCGAGTGCATCCAGATATTCCAGGCTGCGCTGCAGCGCCCCGGCGTTGCGCGGCCGGAACACCCCCGCCCGCACCTGCGCCGCCGTGATCGCGGTGAACGGCGCCACATCGCCGCTGTCGTCGCCATTGCCCTGTTGCCAGAAAGCCGGATGGGCGATGTCGTAGCGCTGGTGCGAGTCCAGCGTCACCGTGATGGCGTCCACCTTCGCCCCCTCGCGCCGGATCCAACCGGCAAGCCGCTGCATGTCGGCATGGGCGCCCGCCACGGGAAGGCTGGGACGTTGCCCGCCAGGACACCAGCCCTCAGGCAGATCGCAGAAGTCGTTCTGGGGGTCTATGACCAGGAGCTGGGTGGTGGAGGGCATGGGCAAACGCCACGGAGCGCAAGACGTTAAAAGCCGAGTGTAGTGTTGTCCTGGAGTACCGGCCTCATCGGTGGCGGTTCGGGCGGAAAGCTGTTTCAGCGAGCTTTCATATGGTTACCCGTTGCCAAACTACAATCGTGAGTTTTTATGTGTACGCAATTATTCGCTTGAATTTTTACCCACACCGCAACCACTCATGAGGCCGAGCGTGTAGTGAGCAGTTCGGTGCAATAGTTTTTATTGGAAACAATGGCATCTCTGCAAGCTACAACGGCGTTTATGGGGGTGGGGTTGGCAGTGCTGATCCTCTACCTGATCCGCCGTGACCATCTTTATCTTATGCACGGCCTGTTCTGGGTGGTCGTGGCCGTGGCTGCAGTGGTTTTGGGGGTCTGGCCGGGTTTGATCGACAGGGCTGCTCGGCTGCTGGGCATCAGTTATCCGCCTGCAATGCTGCTGCTGTTTGCCAGCGTTGTGCTTCTGATCAAGTCTTTGCATGCCGACATGGTCAACACCCGCATTGAACGGGACGTGCGCCGGCTGACCCAACGACTGGCAATGCTGGAAACCGATGCCGAGCATCAGCGAAGTGCTGGCACCGCGTCTGATGAAGCTTGGGCAGGACACGATGCATCAAGGTAAGGAAACTGCGGCGATTTTGCCAGTGATCCTTTGTGGTGGCTCTGGTACACGGCTGTGGCCTCTGTCTCGCGAGACCTACCCAAAACAGTTCCTGGCTTTGCCCGGCAAGCGCTCGATGCTGCAGGAAACCGTTCTACGCTTGCAGATGTCGCCAAGCCGGCGCATGCTTCCGGAAGTCAGGTCGCCAATGCTGGTCTGTAATGAGGAGCATCGCTTTCTTGCGGCCAGCCAACTGCTGGAAGTCGGCATAAAGGGTGCCTGCATCCTGCTGGAGCCTTCGGGGCGCAATACGGCGCCCGCCCTGACGCTGGCGGCTTTGCAGGCCGTTTCTTCCGGCGAAGATCCCGTGCTGCTTGCCATGCCTGCCGACCATGTGATGGCTGATGTGCAGGCGTTTGCCTTCGCCGTTGAGCAGGCCTTCCAGATTGCCGAGCAGGGGGCCATGGTGACGTTCGGGGTTGCTCCTGATCGCCCTGAGACCGGGTACGGCTACATCCGAAGGGGTGAGCCCTGGCGGGGCGAGGCAGGCGCATTTCGCATTGCCAGTTTTGTGGAAAAGCCTGACAGGCCACAGGCCCTCCAATACCTCGCTGGCGACGACCATTTCTGGAACAGCGGGCTGTTCATGATGCGCGCCAGCGTGTGGTTGCATGTCCTCGGACAATGTCGCGCAGACATTCTTGCCGCCTGCCAGGCCTCCATGAAGGAGGCTCGGCACGATCTGGACTTCATTCGTCCGGGCGTAGACAGTTTCGAGGCCTGTCCAAGTGATTCCATCGACTACGCCGTGATGGAGCATCTTCCGGGTTGTCCTGCGCTGGGCGTGGACGGCTGTGTCATGCCGCTGAGTGCAGGCTGGTCGGATCTTGGCGCCTGGGACGCACTGTGGGATCTACAGGAGCGCGATGCGCAGGGTAATGCCCTGATGGGGGATGTACTGGCCCATGAATGTGCTGATTCCTTGTTTGTCTCCAGCAGTCGGCTGGTGGCCGGGGTGGGTTTGGAGCAGATCGTTGTTGTGGAGACGCCCGACGCCGTCCTGGTCGCAGACAAGCGGCGTGCGCAGGATGTGAAGCAGATCGTGGCGAAACTCCGGGATTCGGGTCATGAGCTGGTGCAGACGCACAGAAAGGTCTACAGACCCTGGGGTTGGTATGACTGCCTCGATGCCGGCGAACGCTTTCAGGTCAAGCGCATCGTGGTGAAGTCAGGCGCGAGCTTGAGCCTGCAGCTCCACAGGTGCCGTGCCGAGCATTGGGTCGTGGTGCAGGGCACAGCCGAGGTTACCAATGGCGAGGACATCTACTTGCTGGGTCCGAATCAGTCGACCTATATCCCGGTTGGAAGAGTTCACAGGCTTGCCAATCGGGGCGAGTGCCCGCTGGAGATCATTGAAATCCAGTCTGGAGACTATCTTGGTGAAGACGACATCGTGCGCCTTGAGGACAACTACGGCCGGCGGGCCCCGGCCAATGGCGCCGATATTGATAACGGATAAACCGATTTTTTCTTCGCTTGAAACATGCAAATAGACAAAGCAAAGATTGCTGTTGTGGGGCTAGGCTATGTGGGTTTGCCGCTGGCCGTCGAGTTCGGCAGGTGCCGCGATGTCCTTGGTTTTGACATCAATGTGGCGCGTGTCGCTGAGCTGCGAGGCGGCCAGGACGCCACCCTGGAGGTCAGTCCTGACGAACTGAAGGCTGCCCGGCGGCTGAAGTTCAGCTCAGACCCGAGAGACCTGGCGGATTGCCAAGTTTTCATCGTGACCGTGCCAACGCCCGTGGACAAGGCCAACCGGCCTGACATGACACCACTGGTCAAGGCCAGTGAGACCGTGGGGCGTGCCATGCCGCCCGGTGCCCTTGTGATCTACGAATCCACTGTCTACCCGGGGGCCACCGAGGAAATCTGCGTTCCGGTCCTCGAGCGCTTCAGTGGCAGGGTATTCAATCGTGACTTCTTCTGCGGATACAGTCCTGAACGCATCAACCCAGGCGACAAGGTCAACACGCTGACCAAGATCAAGAAGATCACTAGCGGTAGCACTTCCGAAGCCGCCGATGCGGTGGATGCCCTGTATGCCTCCATCATCGTTGCAGGCACCCACAAGGCCAGCAGCCTGAAAGTAGCAGAGGCGGCCAAGGTCATAGAGAACACGCAGCGTGATCTCAACATCGCACTGGTCAACGAACTGTCGGTGATCTTCGAGCGCATCGGAATCGATACGTTGGACGTCCTGGAGGCCGCTGGCAGCAAGTGGAATTTCCTGCCTTTCCGACCTGGGCTGGTCGGAGGCCATTGCATAGGAGTGGATCCTTACTACCTTACCCACAAGGCGGAGGAAGTGGGATACCACCCCCAGGTCATCCTGGCCGGACGCCGCATCAACGACAACATGGGGCGCTATGTGGCGCGCAACACCATCCGCCTGATGCTCAAGAACGGCATGGATGTTCCGCGCTGCCGCATCGGCGTGCTGGGCATCACCTTCAAGGAAAACTGCCCCGACATCCGCAACAGCAAGGTCGTGGACATGATCCGCGAGTTCGAGGCTTGGGGCGCCAACGTGGTCATTGCCGACCCATGGGCCAGTGCCGAGGAGGTTATGCATGAATACGGCCTGCCTCTGGGCCTCATCGATGCAGACAATCCTGTCGATACCTTGGTGGTGGCCGTCGGCCACAATGAGTTCCGCCAGGCCTTGCCGCGGCAATTGCGCGAGTTCTGTCGTGGCGATAGGCCTGTGCTCGCCGATGTGAAAAGCCTTTTTTGCCGGCAGCAGGCCGCCGATGCCGGCTTCACCGTATTCCGCCTGTAAGCCGGGCTTTCAACGCTGACTCTTGCTCATGAAAAACTTTGCTCTCATCGGGGCTGCCGGATACATCGCACCCCGGCACATGCGTGCCATCAAGGACACGGGTCACAACCTGTCGGTGGCCTATGACATCAACGATTCGGTCGGCATCATCGACAGCATTTCGCCGCAGAGTGATTTCTTCACCGAGTTCGAGCGCTTCATGGAGCACGCCCAGCGCCTCAAGCGCGATCCGGCTTCGGCGCTGCACTATGTCTCGGTGTGCTCTCCCAACCACCTTCATCACGCTCACATTGCCGCAGGCCTGCGCCTGGGATGCGACGTCATTTGCGAAAAGCCACTGGTTCCCACACCCGCTGTGCTGGACGAGCTGGCCCGCATCGAGGGTGAAACGGGCCAGCGTGTCTACAACATCCTCCAACTGCGCCATCACGATGCCATCCTGCGGCTGCGCGATAAGGTGGCCGCAGCACCCAAGGACACCAAGTTCGATGTCGAGCTGACCTACATCACCTCGCGCGGAAAATGGTATCTGGAGAGTTGGAAGGGCGATCCACGCAAATCCTTCGGCGTGGCCACTAACATCGGTGTGCATTTCTTTGACATGCTGCATTTCATCTTCGGCAAGCTGCAGGACAACCGCGTCCATCTCAACGAAGAAACTAAGGCAGCCGGGTATCTGGAATATGAGCGCGCGCGAGTCCGCTGGTTTCTTTCCATCGATGCCAACGATCTGCCAGACGAGGTCAAGGGCAAGAAGCCTACATACCGGAATATCGACATCAGCGGTGAGCAACTCGAATTCTCGGAAGGCTTCACCGACCTGCATACCACGAGCTACCGTGAGATCCTTGAGGGTCGAGGCTATGGACTTGCGGATGCGCGGCACTGCATTGAAACCGTGGATGTCATTCGCGGTGCAGCGGCGGTACGAGGCGACTCCGACCGAGCCCATCCCTTTGTTGCATCCATTCGGCCATGAGCTATACGGTACACCCCAGCGCCATTGTGGATGAGGGCGCCAGCATAGGGGCGGACACGCGCATCTGGCATTGGGTGCATGTCAGTTCCGGGGCAAGAATCGGTGCCGGCTGCTCTCTGGGGCAGGGTGTCTATGTGGGCAACGATGTTCAGGTGGGGGACAACGTCAAGATACAGAACAATGTCAGTGTGTATGACGCAGTGACGCTGGAGGATGACGTGTTCTGCGGCCCCAGCATGGTTTTCACCAACGTCTACAACCCCCGCTCGGCGGTGGCGCGTAAAGACCAGTACCGGCGCACCTTGATAAGGCGTGGTGCGACCCTTGGCGCTAACTGCACTATCGTCTGCGGCGTGACCGTGGGGCGCTATGCCTTCGTAGGCGCTGGCGCCGTGGTCCAGCGTGACATGCCCGATTTCGCGCTAGCCGTCGGCGTGCCTGCTCGTCAGATCGGATGGATGAGCTGTTTCGGGGAGCGACTGGACCTGCCGATGGCTGGCGAGGGGGAAGCTGTTTGCCCACACACTGGCGACAAGTACACGCTGTCCGGCGGCGTGTGCACTCTGGAGAAACAAGGAACTGAAACGTGACTGCCAATCTTCCGCAATCCGCCGTCGAGCGCATGGAATTCATTGATCTCAAGGCCCAGTACCGGATACTTCGGAAAGATATCGATGCCCGCATCCAGCGAGTGCTGGAGCATGGCCAATACATCCTGGGGCCGGAAGTGGGCGAGATGGAGGCGCAACTTGCGGCCTACACCGGGGCCCGGCACTGCATCAGCTGTGCTTCCGGGACCGAAGCTCTTCTGATGGCGCTGCTGGCGCTGGACATCGGGCCCGGCGATGAAGTGATCACCACGCCGTTCACGTTCGCGGCGACTGCGGAGATGATCGTGCTCGCCGGAGCCAAGCCTGTCTATGTGGATATCGAGCCGGACACCTGCCTGATGGATGCCGCTCAGATCAAGGCCAAGATTACTCCGCGCACAAAGGCCATCATGCCGGTATCGCTGTATGGGCAGGTTGCCGATATGGATGCGATCAACGCCATCGCGCAGATGCATGGCTTGAGCGTCATAGAGGATGCGGCCCAAAGCTTCGGCGCCAGCTACAAGGAGCGCAAAAGCTGCAATCTTTCCACCATCGGGTGCACCAGCTTCTTCCCCAGCAAGCCTTTGGGTTGCTATGGCGATGGTGGTGCCCTGTTCACCAACGATGATGGATTGGCAAAGGCGTTGCGTGAAATAAGGGTGCATGGGCAGGAGCGGCGCTATCACCATACGCGCATCGGCGTGGGAGGGCGCATGGATACGATCCAATGCGCAGTCATCCTGGGCAAACTGCAGCGCTTCGAGTGGGAGATCCAGCGCCGTCTGGAGCTTGGAAGGGCCTATCGCCAAAAGCTGAGGGACGCAGGATGTGCCGCCGGGCTGATTTCCGTGCGCGAGGGCCGGGATTGCGTCTGGGCCCAGTTCACCGTGCTCGTGGAGGACAGGGCCGTGGTTCAGCAAAAACTCCAAGAAATGGGAATACCGACGGCAGTCCACTATCCATTGGCGCTGAACAGGCAGCCGGCATATCGCGATGATCAGTCGGCGATGGATACGCCTCACAGCCACTGGGCCGCAGACCGGGTCATGAGCCTTCCCATGAGCGCAGACCTCAGCGACCAGGATCTGGGCCGCGTCGTCGCAGCCATGGCGTCCATCTGACTCTAGTCCGAGAAAAAATGTACAGAGATAAAAAAATCGCCGTCGTTGTGCCTGCATACAACGAAGAAACGCAGATTGCCCGCGTGATAGAGACCATGCCGGACTTCGTGGACATGATTGTCATCACGAATGATTGCAGCAAGGACCGCACGTCTGAAGTCATCAGAGCCCATCCTGGATATGCCGCCGGCAAGGTCACCTTGCTGGAGCATGAAGTGAATCAGGGTGTTGGTGGAGCCATTGCCACGGGCTACAAATGGGCGCGCGACCAGAGTTACGACATAGCTGTCGTCATGGCCGGTGATGGACAGATGGATCCAGACGATCTGCCCGCCATCCTCGATCCCGTGGTGGATGACGAGGCCGATTACACCAAGGGCAATCGGCTGGTCACGGGAGAGGCGTTCCGCAAGATCCCGAAAATCCGCTTTTTCGGCAATTCCGCCCTGTCGCTGTTCACCAAGATCGCATCGGGCTACTGGCATGTGGCGGACTCGCAGACGGGCTACACCGCCATCAATCTGACGGCGTTGCGAGCCATTAACTGGGATCGAATGTACAAGCGCTACGGGCAGCCAAATGACTTGCTGGTCAAGCTGAACGTAGCAGGCATGCGCGTGGTGGACGTGCCGATAGAGCCGGTATACAACGTTGGCGAGAAATCGGGCATCCAGGTGCGCAAGGTGGTCTTCACCATCGGTTCTTTGCTCGTGCGCCTGTTCTTCTGGCGGCTCAAGGAAAAGTACATCATCCGCAACTTCCATCCACTGGTGTTCTTCTATGCCTTCGGCTTCTTTGGAGTGGGGCTCAGTGCGCTGCTGTTTTTGCGCTTGGTGTGGCTGTGGGTGGATCTGGGCCATGTGCCAGAAATCACGTTCCTTAGCTGGTTGTTCTCCTTCTCCCTGGGCTTCAACTCGCTGTTCTTCGCCATGTGGTTCGACTATGACGAAAACAAGCACTTGAATCCTCCGCTGAAACACCGCGACACCGCCAACAAGCGCTCCACGCTGGCATGATCCGTGCCCTGAGCGCGCAGTTGCTGCACAGCCTGCGTCACCAGAAACTGTCGCAGGACATTGCCTATAGCTTGGGCAGTTTCGTGGTGCTGGCCATCAGTGGCATCGTTATCAACATCGTTGTGACTGCACAGCGCGATGTGACCACATTGGGCGTCTTCAACATTGCCTATGCCGTGTACATTCTCGCCTCGCAGTTTGCGGTGTGGGGCCTGCACTACTCGGTGCTAAGGCACACGGCCTACCACCAGAACGATGCGTCCGAACGCGGTCGAATGCTGTGTACGGCAGGTGTTTGCGCCGTGGGCATGGGGCTGTTGGCCGCCGTCGGGGTCATGTTTGCTGAGCCGTTGTTCTTGCGGATCTTCCAAAGTGAAGTGACTGCCCGGGCCATCGGCAATGCGGCGCTGGGACTGTCGGTTTTCCCTCTCAACAAGGTACTGTTGGCCTACCTCAACGGGCTGCGGGCCATGAGGGCGTTCTCCGTGCTGCAGGCCTTGCGCTACTTCCTGGTCATGCTGCTGGTCGCCGGCATTGCGTCCACGTCTATGCCTGCCGAGACGCTGACCCTGTGCTTTGTGGTGGCGGAAGCAGGGACGGCGCTTGCCGCAATGGCCTTCATTGCCCGGTACAGACTCGCGGGAACCTTGGGATTCACTCGTGCCTGGGCGCACACGCACTACCGGTTCGGTTCCAAGGGCTTGGTGGCAGGCATGTTCACGGAGATCAACTCTCGTGTGGACGTGCTCATGATCGGCTTTTTCCTCTCTGAACGGGAAACCGGGATCTACAGCTTTGCGGTGATGCTGGTGGATGGCCTCTACCAGGTGCTTGCCATGGTCCGTATCAACTTCAATCCCATGCTGGTTGCAGCCCTGCGTGACGGAGACCACGGCGCAATGGTCAAGCTGAGACGACAATCTGCAACCTACGTGCTGCCGACGGCGCTGGTGCTGGCTGCCGGGCTGCTGCTCGGCTACTACCTGTTTGCGACCTTCGTCATGCCGTCCAAGGGACTCATGGAGGGTTTTTCGGCGCTTGTAGTGTTGCTGTGTGCACTTGTCGGGGTGTCTTTCCTGGTGCCCTTCGACAATCTCATGATGGTGTCGGGTCATCCTGGCTACCAGACAGGCCAGCAGATGACAACCGTGATTGCCAATGTGCTGGTGGCAGCGGCGCTGCTGCCTTCACTCGGGATGGCAGGTGCCGCCGCAGGGACGGCCGCGAGCTATGTGGCCGGAACGGCGATGCTGATCTATCTCGCCAAGCGGATCCAAGGCTGGAATCTGCTGGCCAATACTTTTAGGGCTTAGACATGTGTGGCATTTTTGGAGTGGTGGCCGGTGCGGGTAGCGACATCGGCCGCGAAGAGTTCGACCGATTGCTGACCCGTTTGTTCCTGACATCGGAATCACGGGGCAAGGAGGCTGCGGGCGCCGCCTTTTGCTCCGGCTCCAACATTCAGGTTATCCGCAAGGCATTGCCGGCATCGGAGTTACTGGCCCATGAGGAGTACAAGCGCTTCCGGGACGACGCACTTGCGCAATTGGCCTCACCGGTAGCTGGTGCTCTTGCGGTGATCGGACATGCCAGGCTTGTGACGAACGGGCTGCAAGGCATCGATGCCAATAACCAACCCGTCGTCAAGGGCGGAGTCGTTTGCGTTCACAACGGCATCATCGTCAACGAGCCGCAGCTTTGGGCAGAGCAGCCGGCCTTGGTGAAGGAGTCGGACGTGGACACGGAAGTCGTGGCCGCCATGCTGGACCAAGCCATTGCTTCGGGCATCTCCGTGGCAAGTGCCGCCTCTTCGGTATTTGGCCGCATCTATGGCGAAGCCTCGCTTGCCGTACTGTTTTCTGCCCGGCAGAGCATGTTGCTGGCCACCAACACGGGATCGCTGTTCCTTGTTGCAGACGTATCGCGTAAAGTGGCTTTCTATTGTTCCGAAGCGGCTATTGCCCGCAAGGTCATAGAACAGATGGGGGGTAGTTGGAAGGCCTGCACAGTGATGCAACTCAAGGCCAATACCGCCTTGCTGATTGACCTGACCACGGCGCAGCCGGGGACCCATTTTGCAGTGGGAAGCAATGCAACCGCCGCCGTCGCCATGCAGGATGCCGTGCCGACAGACTCCGGCCGCCGCACCATCATCACCAGTACGGATCTGGTGCAGCAGCGCTGGCGCAGTATGCGGCGCTGTACATGCTGCATCCTGCCCGAGACCATGCCGTTCATCAAGTTCGATGCCGATGGCGTATGTAACTACTGCCGCAACTATCAGCGCCAGTCACTGGCTGGTGAAGATTCCCTGCTGCGGCTGCTGGACCAGTACCGCAGCAAGAACGGCGAGCCCGATTGCCTGGTCGGCTTCAGCGGAGGACGTGACAGCAGCTATGGCCTACATCTGTTGAAGACACGTTATGGAATGAACCCGGTTGCATACACCTATGACTGGGGAATGGTGACCGACCTGGCTCGACGAAATCAGGCAAGGCTATGCGGCAAGCTGGGCGTTGAGCACATCTGGGTTTCTGCAGACATCAAAGCCAAGCGCAAGAATGTCCAGCGCAATGTGGAGGCATGGTTTCGGCGTCCCGATTTGGGAATGGTGCCGCTCTTCATGGCCGGTGACAAGCAATTCATGTGGCATGCCAATCGGCTGATGAAGGAAACGGATCTGCGATTGATGGTATTTTCGACGAACCATTACGAGCGAACGGATTTCAAGACGGGATTTTGTGGCGTGGCCCCGGCATCCTCGGGAATAAAGCTGCACAGCATTTCTTCGTTATCCAAAGCGAAGATGGTGGCTTACTACCTGAAGAATTATCTGTTGAATCCTGGTTATATCAATGGCTCCTTGGGCGATACATTTACTGCATTTCTTTCCTACTATTTTGTGAAGCAGGATTTTTTATATCTATTCGACCATGTTTCATGGGATGAAGAGGAAATCAACAAGGTATTGATCGAGGAATATGAATGGGAGCTTGCCAAGGATACGCCGACCACATGGCGCATCGGGGATGGCACGGCACCATTCTATAATTATATTTATCAAACTATTGCGGGATTTAGCGAATATGAAACCTTCAGAAGCAATCAGATTCGTGAAGGTGTCATCTCTCGTGAGGAGGCGCTGAGGTTGGTGGAGGTGGAGAATCAGCCGAGAATAGAATCCATAAGGGAGTATTGCAGTCTGATTGGAGTGGATTTTGATATCGCCATGCGTACGATTGACAATGTCCGCAAGTTGTACTGAACCGCGCGTTGTGCAGCAATGCTGATCAAGATACGTTGGCAACTATCCTTTGCATGTCCAGAAAAAGCCATTGACATTTAGAAAAACCTGATCATGTCTTTGACGATATTTGCCTGCTTGATGCTACTTTCAACAGCCGCCGGCTATGCAGCTGCGCGTCTGGTGCCTTGGCGCAGCGATTGGCATTTGCGCTGCCTTGCACTGCCGCTTGCCATCTTGTTGGCGCCATTTCTGCTCGGACTGTCAGTAATGATTGCTCTGGTGATTTTTCCCGGAGCGGAGCCTCAAAATCATGTGAAAGGTGCTGCGGCTGGTTTGTTGGTCCTCGCCTTTGGCTTGATCTTCGTGAAAAGGTCTCTACTGCCAGCGGTCAAAATGGCTCCAGCACCTAGAGGTGTGTGGTTCTGGCTGCTGGTCGTGCTGCTCGCAGCATGCGTGACGGACTTGCTGTATCTGGTTTGGCGGTTGCCCTTGACGGAAAATGATGCTCTGGAGTATGGCTTGGTTGGCAGGGCGATCTATGAAGCTCGCAGCCTTGCCGTTTACCCTCTGCTGGATCAGAGTGCATCTTCGTCAGGTTTTTTTGCTCCCTGGACGCATCCTCCGCTTTATCCCTCGCTGATTTATGCAGCCTATGCACTGCAAGAAAGTGCCGCTGTGTCTGGCTGGATGAAGCTTGTGGCGCCCTGGTTCTTGCTGGCTGCCGTGGTGGGCGTCATTGGCATGGGACGCCTTCAGAGTCTTCGCGCAGGGTTGATGGCTGGAGTTCTCTTGGTGAGCATGCCTTTGCTGGCCACGGGGGCGGAAACTGCAGCCATTGATTCACTTCCCGTTGCAGGTATGGCCCTGCTCATGATCGGGCTTGTGGGTTTGGATAGGGCACATCGTTTCGCCGGGATCTATATGGGTGTGTTTGTCGGCCTTGCCCTGTGGACTCACTCACAGGCTATTCTATATCTTCCCATAGTAATGGCTGCCTTGGTGCTGACAGGTGGTATGCTGAATTGGCGATCCTCCCTGCGCCTTGCATTCTTCTCCTTGCTGGTAGTACTTTTGCTGGCTGGCTATCCTTATTGGCGAAATTTTGCCATCTATGGCACTCCGATTTCAGATAATCCTCTGGTATTTTCACTGCCAAGCCTGGATTGGGGCGGATTTTTCAAATACACGCGCTCTATATATGACTGGAGCAGCAGGCTGCAATATGGTGTGTTCAAGGGATTAGTCGCGGTTCACAACTATGGCTTTATTTTCTGGATGGGAGCGGTGGCGTTGCTCTATCTGCTGTTCGCAGGCCGCTTGCGGCGTTGGTGGGGGGATGCGGGGAGATTGCATTCATTGAATGGAGCAGATGGCCCCATTCTTGTATCTCTGGCGATCTTGGTGATTTATTATGCAGGGGTCCTGTCATCCATATTCTTGAGTATGGATCTCATGATCAAGAACGACAGGTATTTGCTGGTTGTTGCGCCACCCATGGCATTGCTGGCAGCGTGCGGAGTGGCGAGGCTTCTCGGTGATGGAAAAGAGGGATATGCGCTCCAAAGCAGGACGGTAAAATGGGGCCCAGTTGCAGTTATGACCACGCTATTCCTTGGTCACGCCGCTGCCTTTTTGCTTTACGGTAATTTGGCTCAATGGCTGCAGTTGCTGGAGATAACCAGACCGGATCCACTGAAGCCCCTGGAAGTGTCATTTCGAGAAAATCCTTTGGATAATTGGCACAGTATCCAGATAGCACAGAGTCTGCATGAGTATTCCTCGCCGGAAAAACGCGTTCTGGCGATGAGGCCGGCGGACATGTTTTACTCAAAACAAAGAATGCTCAGCTATCTGGATCCCTCGATGGTTCCAGTTTATGGGCAAAAGGAATCGCATGAACTGAGGGCGCAGCTTCTGGCTATGGGTGTGAATCTGGTGCATGTCCAGAATTATTTGATTCCCCCTTTGACAAACTCTGGATTGATGGGCTTGCTGGCGGATCCGGATCTGACTACATTGGTGAAGGATTCTCAGTTTAACCAATTGTATGCGTTGAAGCTTCCATCCAAAGATACGCCTCATGCCAGGGGTGAGCCGCTGGATCTGAAGGCATGGTCGTGGGTGGAATATCCACGCATAGGTGTTGGTGGGCCGGCATTTTCATTGGGTAGCCGATTCTACAGGGTTGCCCAGCTTCCTGATTCTGCATTCTCCGAAACTCGGCTGTTGGCCAAGAGTTACAGCCACATGCTGGAAGTGGGCCAGGTAGGGCGTTACGCGGCAATTGCCGGTACAAAGGCTGTGCCTATCGAGGTTTATCCTGAGAAGGAGTATCTGCTCGATTTCGATACAGAAGGCGAGGGATTCTTCCGAATATGGGTCTGGTTGCGCGGCAAGGATTCGGATGAATGGTCAGGGCCGAGCTTGGCTGGGGATTTTGTGCTCTCACCCCGCGTCGAGGAACTGAGATTCAAGCGGCGCATGAAGATTCCAAAAGACATGCACCGTATACGTATCGGTATAGAGCGTTATGGAATATCTCGGTTGGAGCTGAGGGATGCCCGGTTGCAGCAGCTGGCAGATTAGGTCCGCTGAACCAATGAGAAGATGCTGAAATCCATGAGTAAGAATTTTTCAATCTTGATAACGTTGGCCCGAAGAGTCATTGTGCCTCTAGCAGGGGCTGCAATGAGCTTAGGCTGGATTTCCGGTGCCCATTCTCAGCAGTCAGCACCTGTGCCAGTGGAGGCAGTGGGCATTCCTTCGATCATCACTGATGCAAAAATCCGTGGCGTGGTGCTTTTTCAGGGGAATTCCTGGCGCGTGGTGCGCGAGTTTCCTGGCGGATATATCGATGTGTTCCAGAAAGGTGCTCAAGGCATAGGCTGGATTCCAGTTGATTTGAAACTGGATTGGCGGAGGCGTATCCATCCCATGCAGATCGGTGAGGGTCGATCTGGCGAGTTGCTTATAGCCAGTTATGACGTTATAGATAATTTGCCCTCTGGTCGTAGTCAAGGGGTCGTGACGAATGGAATCGATGTCTGGCGATTGGACCGGCGGCCATCGGGAATGCCGGAGCCCGAGCGGATGCATGCCAATCTGCAGATAGGCGGCGTTGACTCCCTGCTTTATGCGGATTTCAAGGGCCTTCCTGCCAAGTTATGCGGGGAGAATCAGTGCTATTCGTGGACCTCTGCACATGATCTGAAAAAATGGAAACTCGAAGGTCTCGCCAGCTATGAATTTGTCGAGCTGATATTCAGTGGGGAGCAAGCGGCGGCATTGTTGCGTCAAAGGCACGATGACAGGCAGTCGGGGCCATTGGATGCAAATTATTCAAGTTATAAATTATCGAAATTAAAAATCGATGGTGCAGATATTTCATCGATTCCGGATGAGGGCATTCCTTGGGGATTGTATTGGAAAGATGGACAAGCGAGCTATCATATGGCGACCGCAAAGGAGCAGTATCGCAAACTGTTTCTTTATGATCTGGCACGCATGCCTTTTTCTGGTGGCATGAGTTTTGGTAGCAATAATCTGGAGGGACGTATCGCTTGGGCACAGGTCTACTACCTCAATGGGATGATGTCCGTGGTCGGGGGGGCGGCCAGGGCGCTGTTTGATGCACCTCCTGCGGGGCTGCGTGAGCGGGTTTTGCAGGAAGTGCAGTTGATTGCGGATCTCTGTGAAAACTCCTACCCTGGTTACCTTGTCAAGCGTTATTCACTGGACCGAGAGCCACTTGAAAGCGTTCTCCATTTGTCCAGAATTGCATCGGTTCTCGTTCGAGCGAAAGAAACCTCAGGGTTTCAGCTAAGAAAGTCCTGCGTGAGCAGCTTGAAGAGGAGATTGGTCGCTTTCGATGGTACGTTGGAAGACACCATGCAAATCGAGTTGGGTAAGCAAAAAATTCCTTACCTGCGTTTGCGCAAAGGTATTCCATTCTGGGCAGATGGAATGAATGTTCCATATAACTTTGTTTCTGCTTACGCTGAAGGTGTTTTAGCCTTGGGGGCCGATGCAGGCACCAAGAATCAATTGGGCAAGATGCTGGAAGTCGTCCGCCAGCTTGAACGATTGGACGGCCCCCAGTATCCTCGAACCTGGCATTATTGCGGCGGTATCTGCGATGAGGGCTGGAAGCGGGAGGATGCCATTTCCGTAAACGCTCCATCTTGGGCCGGAAATGGTAAGGCTTTGGCCCATGTGAGCTACAGGACCATGGATGCACGTTCCATCCTCGAGTTGGCACGGGCGAGGCCAGGTAGCGTGGATAGGCGCCTAGTTAAACATTTTCGTGAATTGACGAGTGCAGGCTGGCTGCTGCCATCAATGAACGAGGTGTTTTCTGAAACAGGTCCTATCGCCCTGCTTTCCCCTGATGTGGCTCGCCGTTATGCGCGTTCCAGCGCGCCTTGGGAGATTCAGTCCGCTGTCTGGGCCTTGAATCAATTGGCGCTGGATGCAGGAAAATAATATCGTATTTGCATTGCATAAATGGCTATTTATGAGAATAAAGGTGGGTTGGTGGATTTTTTGAGTATTCTTCAATGAAGCAATTGCGAAACTTTTTCGCCGATGTTTGGGCATCTTTGCATCTTTGGCGATTCTGGGTCCATTTGGGATGGGAGGATATTGCTCGGCAGTATCGTCGCTCCATTCTTGGCCCAGTCTGGATAACGCTGAATACAGGAATATTTATTCTGGTATTTGGTTTGATAGGCGCTCAGCTCTTCAAATCTGGCGTGGATGAGTATCTTCCATATCTGTGCGTAGGGCATGTTGTTTTTACCTGCATGTCGTTGATGATCAATGAAGGTTGTCAAGTTTATATGCAGTCCAGCCCTTATTTGAAGCAGGCGCCATTTCCAAAATTTACTTTCGTTCTTAGGGTGGTCTGGCGCAATGTGATCATGCTTGCGCATAACGTACCCATTGTGCTGCTGGTGATTGGATTCACTTCGGGGTTGGGTCGTATAAGGTTTGGATGGTTGCTATTGGGCCTAGTGCTGGTGTTGTGCTGCTCCGTGCTGCTTGTCGCGATATTGGGGCTTATCGCGGCACGGTTTCGTGATGTTCCCATGATTGTGACAAGTGGCATGCAGATCGCCTTTTTTGTCACTCCAGTAATGTGGCGTCCTGAGCAGCTGACAGAGCGCGCCCAACTTGCAGCATTGTTGAACCCTTTGGCTGCGTTGCTGGAGGTAATAAGGGCGCCGATGCTTGGAGCGGTGCCATCGACCGCTGCCTGGCTTCTGGTGCTGGCGACCCTGGTGGTGCTCTCTGGCCTTTGCGTGCTGCTCTATGTGATTGGGCGACGCAGGATTGTCTATTGGATTTGATGCACCATGGCTTATCTCGAAATGTCCGGCGTTTGTGTGGATTTCCCTGTTTTTTCCTCACAGTCGCGCGGCCTGATCAATTCCTTGTTTCGTTTTGAACGCTCTGTACAGCAGCGCATTGAGACCAAGGGCGGTGGAGGGGTGACGGTCCACGCTTTGCGTGACATCTCACTGCACCTCAAAACGGGTGACAGAGTCGCACTGATCGGCCGCAATGGTGCTGGCAAGACCACGATGCTGCGAGCAATGTCCGGGGTCTATGAGCCCGAACAAGGAGAGATTCGATCCAGCGGAAATATATCGGCGCTTACAGACCTGATGCTGGGAGTCGACCCGGAAGCCAGTGGCTATGATTTCGTGATAACCCGAGGAATCGTGATGGGCTTGACGAAGGCGCAGGCCAAAGGGCTGTTTGCCGATGTGGAGGCTTTCACTCAGCTAGGTGACTACCTGCATCTTCCAGTACGCTCCTACTCCACAGGCATGCTTTTGCGTTTGGCTTTCGCGATATCCACGGCCATTGTCCCGGATATCCTGCTGATGGATGAAATGATCGGTGTCGGTGATTCCCAATTCATTGAGCGCGCGAATCTTCGACTGAATAAGCTGATGAGCCAGGTAGAGATTCTTGTTCTGGCATCTCACAACGAGGAGATCCTGCGTGCTTTCTGTTCGACGGGCGTTGTGATGTCAGAGGGACGTATTGTCCATACCGGTCCTCTTGCGGAGTGTCTTGCGCTTCATAACGGACCGACCTTGCCAGCTACTGGCCTGTCCTGACTCAGGGGAATCCTGATATATGTGTGGTATTGCCGGTGGTGTGTGGGAGGGCTCCGATGTCGTTGCCGCGAGCCGGCAGCTGCATTCCAGTCTGGCGCTTCTCGTCCAGCGAGGTCCTGATGATGAAGGGCGCGATATCCTGCTCTTCAAGAATCGGGTGGTTGCGTTGGCGCAGCGGCGGCTTTCCGTCATTGACTTGAGCGCTGCAGGCCATCAGCCCATGTGGACTACTGACGGTCGGTTTGCATTGGTGTTCAATGGGGAAATTTACAACTATCGGGAACTGAGAAGGGAGCTGGAAGCTCTCGGGCGGATGTTCAGATCCCACTCTGATACAGAGGTTCTGCTACAGGCTTGGTGCGAGTGGGGAGAGGCGGCATTGCCGCGGCTGACCGGCATGTTTGCTTTCATTGTCTTCGATCGGCTGACAGGGCAATTGCATGGCGCCCGTGACGCGTTTGGGATCAAGCCGCTTTACTACTGCATGAGCGGTCAGGATTTCTGTTTCGCATCCGAGGTGCCTGCGCTTCAGGCACTCAGCGCACGCAAACCGGATCTGGACTGGCAGACTGCCTACGATTACCTGGCCCATGGCAGCTATGACACAGGTAGCCGAACTTTCTTGCGTGATGTCCATGGGCTGCCTGCGGGGTGCTGTTTCCTCTATGACGTCGCCGGTGGGCAGTTCTCGCAGCGTGCGTGGTGGAGCCCGACTATTGCGCCGGTTCAGCGTTTGTCCTTGGATGATGCAGCGCAGGAGTTCAGGCGCCTTTTACTGGACAGCGTGCGTCTGCATCTGCGCAGCGATGTACCAGGAGGGGCGGCCCTGTCCGGAGGTCTGGACTCGTCGGCGATTGTCGGTTGCATGCGCCATCTCGAGCCTGATGTTCCCATCCATACCTTCAGTTTCATCGCGAAGGGCAGCGCGGTATGCGAGGAGCGCTGGGTTGATATGGTGAATGCCCAAGTAGGTGCCGTGGCCCACAAAGTGTCGATTGCTCCTCAGGAGTTGCTGACCGACCTGGATGACATGATTGCCGCGCAAGGAGAGCCTTTTGGCAGCACCAGTATTTATGCGCAGTATCGTGTGTTCCGTCTGGCGCGAGAGCATGGCACGATTGTCACCCTGGATGGCCAGGGCGCAGACGAGTTGTGCGGCGGCTATGTGGGTTATCCAGGTCCACGCCTGCGCAGCCTCATCGACGAGGGGCAATGGGTGCAGGCCCTGGACTTCCTCAGGGCCTGGGGCAAATGGCCGGGACGCAACCCCATGGACGGGCTGAAGGCTGCGGTGGCCGAGCTAGTGGGAGACGGGGCCTACCAGTTGCTGAGGCGGCTCAACGGCGCCGGACCTGTGCCAGCCTGGCTTGATGGAAATGTCCTTCACGAAGCCGGTGTGCCGCTGCAGTTTCCACGGTCCATGTCAGCCGTGACGGCCCCGGGCAGGCGCATGTGTGCCGAGCTGGCGCGCTCGTTGCACGGAGTGGGCCTTCCTGCGCTGCTACGTCATGGCGACCGCAATTCCATGCGGTTTTCCGTGGAAAGCCGGGTTCCATTTCTAACGACATCTCTTTCGGATTTCCTGTTGACCTTGCCCGAGGAGTATCTGGTATCTGCCACTGGAGAGACCAAGCACCTCCTGAGGCGTGCCATGCGGGGGCTTGTCCCGGACGAGGTGCTCAATCGCAGGGACAAGATCGGCTTTGCCACGCCCGAGAGAGACTGGCTGATGCAGATGGCTCCCCAGGTGCGTGACTGGTTGCGGGCTCCTCTGGATTTGCCATTCTTTCGGCAGGACGAGGTGCTCAAGGCTTTCGATCAGGTAGTGGCAGGCAGCAGGCCTTTCAGCTGGCAAGTCTGGAGATGGATCAATTTCGCGCGCTGGCATGCCCACCAGTTCGGAGGATGAGCAGTGGCGCGAGTACTGTTGCTGTCCCTGTCCAGTCTCGAATCGGATCCGCGCGTCATGCGCCAGATCCGGGCCCTGGGGCAGGACCACGAGTTGCATGCGCTGGGCTTTGGAATGAAGCCGGCAGGCGTGCATGCGTTTACGCCCATTGCGCAGGACCATGGTGGGGTACTCTCCACGTTGTCCAATGCATTCTTGCTTGCAGCGCGCTTGCATGACCGCTACTACTGGCGCCATGCACAGATCCGCGCGTTAATGAAGGCTGCGCGCCATCTGCACGAAACCCATTTCGACCTTGTGCTGGCCAACGATGCCATGAGCTTGCCGGCGGCGCTGCGCCTGGCTGCTGGCGCACCTGTCTGGCTGGATGCGCACGAATATGCACCACGCGAGTTCGAGGATCGGATCGCCTGGCGCCTCTTGCTGGGTCCTTTTTTCGATGCGATGTGCCGACGTGACCTGCCAAGGCTGGCACGCATGAGCACGGTATGCTCGGGGATAGCGCAGGAATACAGCAAGACGTATGGCGTGCCGGTTTCGGTTATGCCCAATTGCCCCGAGCCTGTCGACCTGCCCGTGCAGCCCGTGCGCGAAGACCGAATCCACATGATCCATCATGGTGCGGCCATTGCGTCGCGCAAAATCGAAGGCATGATCGACTTGGTGAAGCATCTGGATGGGCGTTTCCACCTTGATCTGATGCTGATGGAGCATGACCCTGCTTACATGGCGTGGTTGCGGCGCCAGGCCGAGGGGCAGGACCGAATTCGCTTTGTTCCTCCTGTTGCCATGCCTGAGATCGCTCTGCGCAGCAACGGATATGACATCGGCCTATTCCTCTTGCCACCATCAAATTTCAATTACCGCCACGCACTGCCCAATAAATTCTTCGAATTCATGCAGGCCCGTCTGGCGATTGCGATTGGCCCTTCTCCTGAGATGAAAGCCCTCGTTCAGGCCTTGGGTTGTGGTGTGGTTGCCCCTAGCTTCGAGCCGCGAGCTCTTGCGTCCGTGCTGAATGCGCTGACCAGTGCGCAGATCCATCACATGAAGCAGCAGTCCGGCAAGGCGGGCTTGCGCTTCAATGCTGTCGCAACACGGGACTGGCTGTGTGGCGAAGTGCGCGCATTGCTGGCCGGAGAAGCTGCCGGCCGCGATCCCTTCGGTGCAGGACAGGGAGTTTACTGATATGAGGGCACTTGTTCTGGGGACTCAGTCTTTCATTGACGGTGGCCCCAAGGTGGGAACGCAGTATCTGGCCCAGGCGTTGGCCGCTGCAGGTTGGCAGGTAGACTATCTCCCGACGCTCTCCTCGCCCTTCGACCTGGTGGGGCGCAAGCGGCATGCGCGCCTGTTGCGGGCATGGGTGGGCCAGGGCGCTTCAGAGATAGCGCCGGGGCTGACTGAGTGGAGTGCGAAGGCACTCTTCCCTGCGCATCGCCTTTTCCTGCGGATGGCATGGCAGGCACGCTGCTACGGACTCCTGCTGCCGGCAAGCCTGCGCCGCACGCGCTTTGATGTATGCCTGACGGATGTGGCTCCCAATATGCTGCTTGCGCCTCAGATCGCGGCACGCGTGCATGTCTGCCGCCTCAATGACTGGCCCCAGGGGTTTGCAGGGGACTTGCATCCGGTTGCCATCGAGGCGATGGTTTCGACCTTGCGGGGGCCGGTATTCAGCGAGGTGTGGGCCGTTTCCGGCCCGTTGCAGGATTACTCGCACCAACTCAACCCACGGTTGCCTGTCCTATGCCTGCCCAATGGCGTGGATGCGGGGTTGTTGATGCCTGCTGAAAGCCGAAGATCTCCGCGCCGCGAATGCAGTGCTGTCTATGTAGGTGCAATGACGGCCTGGTTTGACAGGGCGCTGCTGTGCGAGGTCGCGGCACTGATGCCGGACTGGAGTTTCGATATTTATGGGCCGGGTGGTGCATCTCGGCCCGGTGATCCTCCAAATCTGCATTGGCAAGGAGGCCTCTCGCGGGAGCGTCTGGCGCAAGTCCTGCCATCCTACGAAGTCGGGCTTATACCTTTTTGCGATCCCCAGGGGCGCATGCGCTATGTGGAGCGGCCTTTGAAATTCTATGAGTACATTGCGGCGGGACTGGGCGTGGCCTGCACGGATCTGGGCGCATTGAGAGGGGGAATGGCAGGATGGGCATGCTTTGGCAACGGACCAAAAGACTTCGCCCAGGCAATACGGGAAGCCCGGCTCCAGGCGTCCACGCTCTCCCAGGATGACACCGTGAAGTTTGTTCAGGAGAACGCTTGGCACTCGCGTGCGCAGGCGATGTTGGAGCGTCTGGATACATTGCTGGCATGACCGAGACCGACAACAAGCACTTTTTGCTGTACGACTTCATGCAGGTCGCCGGAGGCGCGGAGCGTGTCACCCTGACCCTTGCCCAGGCGCTGCCTGGCTTTGAAACCTTGGTGAGCCGCTGCTATGCGCAGGCTCAACCCTTGCTGGATGCCTCGCCCGTACCTGTGAGGGAGTTGCGTGGGGGGTGGTCGTCTGTGTTGCCGCGCGTTCTTGAAAGCATGTGGTGCTTTCGATTCCGGGCTCGATGCCTGCGGGATGCACAACAAGTGGTGTACAGCGGGTTTTATGCCCCACTGGCTGTCTGGCAACAGCGCAGTGGGCAGCGCATTTATTACTGCCACACCGTTCCTCGCTATGCCTACGATCTTTATGAAAGCACGTTAGCCCAGTACCCCGTGGTGGTACGTCCCTTGTTTGCGCTGTTCGTGCGATGGTTCCGCTGCCGGTATGAAGCAGCCATCGGACAGATGGATCGCATCCTTGTGAACTCTGAAAATATTCGTCAGAGGCTGAAGCACCACACGGGACTGGAATCCGAGGTGATATATCCGCCCGTAGCCACGCAGCACTTCAGACCTCTCGGCGACAAGGGCTACTATCTTTCAACCGCACGCCTTGTGCCCAACAAACGTGTAGATGTCATCGTCAGTGCTTTCACTCGCATGCCCCAGCACAGGCTGGTTGTGCTATCGGGCGGCCCGGATCTGGAGCGACTGAAGGCCTTGGCTCAGGGGGCGGAGAATATTGTGTTCACCGGCTGGCAGACAGATGAGGCACTGCGCCGCTGGGTTGGCGAAGCCCGGGCTGTGCTCTATTTGCCTGTGGATGAGGATTTCGGCATGTCACCCGTGGAGGCCATGGCTGCAGGCAAGCCAGTTATAGGCGTCGCGCAAGGAGGATTGCTTGAGACCGTGACAGCCGGTGAGACCGGATTTCTCATAGCAGACCCGCCTACGTCCGATGCCGTTGTGGCCGCTGTTGCTGAGGTGGAGCAGGCGAGGGGGGCGCGGATGTCTGCCGCCTGTATTGCATCGGCCCAGAGGTTCACGGAGTCGCGCTTTGTACAGCGCATGCGCGCGGAACTGGGGATGGAGGCTCAATGATGAAAGTCCTCACCGAGAGGCTTTGCCTGAGCCAAGATGCGCCAGCCCCAGCAAGCTGGACACCGCCACATAACGCAATGCATTGGTCCAGGACTGGAACATTTTGGAGCGGTCTTGTTTGGCGGTGTGAAGGGGCAGAGCTACCTCGGCTATTCGCAACTGTGCGCGGCGCATAAGCAAGAGCGTACCGATATCCTGGTAGTCGAGCAGCGTTGCATCGGCCGAAGCTGCGACGCGCATGGCGCTGCGGTTGTAGACGCGAAAGCCTGAAACAAAGTCGCGCAACGCAAAGCCGGTGACCCAACGGAACCATTGCCAAGCCATGCGCCGCACCCGGCTGTGGCGGGCTTCGAAGTAGCCCACCACTACATCGGCAGTCCCTTTGGCAGAGAGTAGTGTCGGTATTTCCTCGGCTTCGTAGCGTCCATCGGCATCGATGGTGATCACGGTCTCATAGCCTTGGGCCAATGCATGGCGTATGCCGGTTTGCAGGCTGCCCCAGGTGGTCATGGCTAGCAGGGGGCGCATGACACGCGCACCACTTTGTTCGGCAAAGTGACAGGTAGCATCCGTACTGCGGTTGTCGACCACGACCACAGTGGCATCTACCAGCGAGTGCACCCGATGAACAAGCTCGGCAATGCTTGCCTCGTGGTTGTGCGTGGAAATCACCACCATCAGTTGGCGCTCCGTTGCCGCAGTTGCGCATTCGGGAGCCAGACCCGGTGCCATAGAGCGGTAATGTCGAGCCACCGCACGTTCGCAGGCCCCAATGCCGAAATAGCGTTGCAATGCCTTGGGACCATTGCAGCCCAGCCGCTTGCGCAGTGCCACGTCATGCTGCAGCCGTGCGATGGCACTGCGCCACGCCTCGATGTCTTCAAAAGGAACATGCAGTCCAGTGCGTGCTTGCGCAATGACCCATGGCATGCCAGAGCCCGGCAGGTCCGTGACAATGCAGGGACGCTGGTGAAGCATGGCCTCCAGCAATACGATGCCGAAGGCTTCCGTGCGTTCACGCGAAGCCAGGCAGAAGATGTCGCACTCTGCAAACAGGGCATGTTTTTTTTCGTCTGAAACGGCGCCGACAAGTCGCACGGGAGCGGGGCCGCCTTCTGGAGTGCATTGGCGAATCAACTCTTCCAGCGATGTGCGCAACTCACCTTCACCTGCAATCAGCAGCTCGACACCAGGCATGGCAGAGACGGCGCGAATGAGGGTTTCAAAACCCTTGTAGTAGGTCAGCCGTCCTATGGATAGCAGGCGCAGCCGTGTATCCGAGCGCCAGCCTTGGTCGAGTTGCAGCGGTACGGCAACGGGGATTGTCCGAAGATCCAGGCCCAGCGGAACAATCTCGCATTTGCCGCGCCAAGCGCGCAGCGCATTGCTGGCTTCCAGATAGGGGGGCGAAGTGGCAAAGACCTGCTGAGAGCGTTCCAGCAATGCTTGCTCGAATGGCCGATACAACATGTAGGCCAATGCCACGGACCACTTGATGTGAGACACCACCACATCGGAGTGCCAGTGGATGACCCAGGGCACGCGCCTCGCGATGGGGAGGGTAAGTACCCAAAGCGCCGAGTTGTTGGGCAGATGCAGGTGCAATACGTCAGGTTGAATGCGTTCGATGGCGCTGCCGAGTGCGTGCCGGAATCCCATGGCCATGGGTGCGTAGACCAGATTGAACTGGACAGGCACGCGTTCCAGCCAGGGGGGATCATCCGGCTCCGGATCACCATGGACCAGGGCATGGGCATCGACACCCTGGCGTCGTTGCTCGTGTATCAGATCGGCCAGAAAGACTTCCATGCCGCCCCGATAAGGGGGGAAGAATTTGCCGACATGAAGTATGCGTAGGGCCATGGCGGACAGCGCTTACTTCGTCGCCTGAGGCTTTGCGGTAGCCGGGCTCAGCTGATTGCGGATCTGCAAATACTGCAGATTCTGCGGCTCCAGGCGTATGGCTTGGTCCAAGTCCTTCAACGCTTCTGGCAGGTTGCCCAGTCCGTGATAAGCCATTGCACGCCCGTAGAAAGCTGGCGCACTCGGGCTGCGAGCAACGAGCGGATCCAGCAGTTCTTTGGCTTGAGCGCTTTTGCCCTGGCCGACAAGGGCCAGACCCAGTCCGACGATCAGGCGGGGGACGTCGGGAGAAGCCTGCAGCAAGAGGCGGAAGTCATCGGCGGCAGTCGCGTACTGCTGGATACCTATGGCAATTTCCGCACGCTTCAGACGCATGGTCTGCTCCATTCGCTTGGCGTTGGGGGTGTCTTCCGAGGACTCGCCCAATGCGCGCGAATATTCTTCGAACGCTTGGCGCAGATGGCCTGTGGCCATCAGTGCTTCAGCTTTCTGGTAGGACAATGCCTGTCCTGTGAAGCCCTTGGCCTGGGCTGCAGCAAAGGCATTCATGGCTTCGGAAAATTTCTTTTGCTGGGACAGAACGGCACCCATATTGAACAGTGCATTGCCTCCCAGGTCTCCAAGGGCGTTGGCCGTGGCGAAGTCCTGCAGCGCCTGGTCGAGCATGCCCTTGTCTGCGTGTGCTGTTCCTACGTTCAGGAAGGCGCGCCCGCGTCCCACGGCATTGGCGGGGGCTTTTTTGTCGATTTTTTCAGCGGCATCGGCCCAGGATGTGCCTGCATCCTGAAGAGACAGCACGCGCTCGAAAGCCAGGGCTCCGAACACCACGCCGATGACGATACCGACGATGTAGATGGTGCGTGGTTTGACCCCTGTCAGCGCAATGGCCACCAACCCCGGAATGGCCACCGCCCACAGGTAGCTGCGATACAGCACGAAGGGGTCCTGCAGCCAGACTGTGGCGAATTCAGTGGCATACCAGAGAAGGGGAAACAGAAGGCAGAGGGCGACGATGCCGATGACGCCAGGACGCTTGACCAATGCCCAGATGGAGCAGCCCAGCACAGTGAGATAGCCCAGGGCTCCGGCAAGGTGCCATATCGATCCAAAGCCCAGGGGGAATGCCGGTCTCAGGTCGATGGACATCCAGCCCACATAGGGAACGATCCACAGAAAGCCATAGGCAAAAAACAGGGCGGCTTCATTGATGATGCTCAGGGGATAGATCTGAGAGGTGATTCCGGGCCGAAGGGCTTCCAATTGCCTTGCATAGCCCTGGGATTGCTCATCGAAAATCTGGCCCACCAGACTGCCGAAGAAATGAAAGACGGCAGCCGAGGCAATGGCCAGCAGCATCAAGGCCACTCCCACAATGACCATGGCAGCCTTCAGGCCGGGGCGCCGCACAAAGACATAGAGCGGCACCACCATGGCGACTGTCAGAAAAGCGTGCTCCTTGGACAGTACAGCAAGCACATAGCAGATGAATGCCGCGACATGCCACAGAACCCGCCCGCTCTGAAGCCCGCGCACAAAGGCCCAGCATGCCAGCACCGCGAACAGCGTTGCCATGACGATGGAGCGCTGCACCAGGTATCCAACGGCGTAGACCGCGACGGGGTTCAGTGCAAAAAGGATCAGGCCCAACTGCAGGGCTGCATCGCGCGACGCGAGGAAATGGGGCTGCTCTTCGATGTCATGCGGAAAGCGCGTCTGCGTCAGCAGGGCCTTGAACAGTGCATACAAAGCCGCCACGGTCGCGAGATGCAAGGCGATATTGAAGACGCGCTGCTTCCACCAGCCGGCTCCAAAAATCTGCTCGATCCAGACGAAGCTGCCATACGACAGCGTGCGCTGCTTGAAATCCAGCAGGCTGCCATAGTTGCCGAAGATCGTTCCATCCGTCAGGCGCATATCGTCGAACAACAGCCCGTTGTTCAGGCCGGGCAGGTAAACGCTCAATATGGCCAGCAAAAGAAGGGCACTGAACCAGTAGATCGCTTTGGGGGAGGCAGCCATTGCTTCTTGTCTTGTCTCGGATGTGGCGGAGCTTGGATGGGTTGGCCTTGCAAATGGCCTCTCATGGGAAAAGCGCAGGCAGTTTAACAGCCGTGAAACCCGGTTACTGCGCCTGCTGCGTCAAGTGATGTGAGTGTTGTGAGAAGGCCCGCGATGAAAAAAGCCCCATGTCGCGGCGGGCGCAGCATGGGGCTGGGAGGCCATCAGGTGGGGCAAGCGCCCCTGGCATTTTGCTTACAGGCCGGCCGCAGCGCGCAGCACGGCTGCCTTGTCCGTCCGCTCCCAGGTGAACTCGGGCTCTTCACGGCCGAAGTGGCCGTAGGCGGCGGTCTTGCTGTAGATGGGGCGCAGCAGGTCCAGCATCTGGATGATGCCCTTGGGACGCAGGTCGAAGTGGGCGGCCACCAGCTTGGCGATCTCGGCGTCGGGGATGACGCCCGTGCCTTCGGTGTAGACCGTGATGTTCATCGGGCGTGCCACGCCGATGGCGTAGGCCACCTGGATCTGGCACTGGCGTGCCAGGCCGGCAGCCACGATGTTCTTGGCCACGTAGCGCGCGGCGTAGGCGGCGCTGCGGTCCACCTTGGTCGGGTCCTTGCCGCTGAAGGCGCCGCCACCATGGGGGCAGGCACCGCCGTAGGTGTCAACGATGATCTTGCGGCCGGTCAGGCCGCAATCGCCCTGGGGGCCGCCGACAACGAAGCGTCCCGTGGGGTTGATCAGGTACTTGGTGTCCTGCAGCCACTCGGAGGGCAGCACGGGCTTGATGATTTCCTCGATGATGGCTTCGGTGAAGCTGGCCTTCATCTTGGTGGCGGTTTCCGACTGATCGGGGCTGTGCTGGGTGGACAGCACCACGGTGTCGATGCTGTGGGGCTTGCCGTCCACGTAGCGCATGGTCACCTGGCTCTTGGCATCGGGGCGCAGGAAGGGCAGGCGGCCGTCCTTGCGCAGCTGGGCCTGGCGCTCGACGAGGCGGTGCGCATAGTAGATGGGCGCGGGCATCAGCTCGGGCGTCTCGTCGCAGGCGTAGCCGAACATCAGGCCCTGGTCGCCGGCGCCGGTGTTGAGCTCGTCATCGCTGGCCTTGTCCACGCCCTGGGCGATGTCCTGGCTTTGCTTGTCGTAGGCCACGAGCACGGCGCAGCCCTTGTAGTCGATGCCGTAGTCGGTGTTGTCGTAGCCGATGCGCTTGATGGTGTCGCGTGCGACCTGGATGTAGTCGACGTTTGCGCCGGTGGTGATCTCACCTGCCAAAACCACCAGGCCCGTGTTGGTCAGCGTCTCGGCCGCCACGCGGCTGTACGGGTCTTGGGCGAAAATGGCGTCCAGGATCGCGTCAGAGATCTGGTCAGCCACCTTGTCCGGATGGCCTTCAGAGACGGATTCCGAGGTGAAAAGAAAGTCGTTCGCCATATGAATAAACTCCTTGGTTGCAGCTTTTTTGCTGGGCGCTGCCCAAGCTGCAGGAGCTCTGGCGAACGCTTTAGCAGAAATTGTTTAACGTCGCTCTGCAAGTTGCTCAGTTAACTCAGCGACACCCATCATTTTAATGCCATCCCTGTTCCGACTGTTTGCTGCACTGCCTTTGTGGCTATTGCACCCCCTTGGCGCGCTCATGGGCTGGGTGGCGTTCGCCGCTTCGGCCACGTACCGGCGCCGCTTTCTGGCCAACGCCCGGCAGGCCGGCTACGGTCTCGGCGCCGTGGCGCCGGCTGTGGGACACGCGGGGCGCATGGTGGCGGAGCTGCCGCGCATGTGGATGGGCAGGCAGCCGAGCTGCGAGATGCACAACGAGGAATGCGTGCGCCGGGCCTACGCTGCCGGGCGCGGCATCATCTTTCTGACGCCGCATCTGGGCTGCTTCGAGCTGTCTGTGCAGCAGGCGGCGCGGCAATGGTCGGCCGAGCATGGCGCGATCACGATTCTCTACCGCCCCGCGCGCCAGCCCTGGCTGGCCCGCGTCATGGAGACGGCGCGCAACCGCCCCGGCGTGCAGGCTGTGCCGACCACGCTGGCCGGCGTGCGGCAGATGATCAAGGCGCTGCGCAAGGGCACGGCCGTGGGGCTGCTGCCCGACCAGGTTCCGCCCGAGGGGCAGGGCGTCTGGTCGCCGTTCTTCGGCCGTGATGCCTATACGATGACGCTGGCGGCGCGCCTGGCGTTGCAGACGGGGGCTGCGGTGATCGTGGCCCGTTGTGAGCGCTTGTCCTGGGGGCGGGGCTATGCGCTGTATCTTGAGGAGTTGCCCGTGCCCTTGTCCGAGAATCTGGAAGCTGCGGTGCAGCAGATCAATGAAGCGATGGAGCAGACCATTCGCCAATGCCCGCAGCAGTACCTGTGGGGCTATGCGCGCTACAAGCAGCCGCGCCGTGAAGCGCCTGCCAACGAGGTGCATGCATGAGCGGGCGCGTCGGCGTGTGGCTGATGCGGTCGCTGGCGTGGATGCCGCTGCCGTGGCTGCGGGGGCTGGGTGCGTTTCTGGGGCGTGTGCTGTTCGTGCTGGCGGCGCCGCGCCGCAAGGTGGCGCTGCGCAATCTGGAACTGTGCTTTCCCGAGCTGACCGAGGTGCAGCGCGTGGACCTGGCGCGCAGCAACTTCATCGTCTTTTGCCAGACCTGGCTGGACCGCAGCTGGCTGTGGGCCGCGCCGCGGGAGGTGGTGGCCGAGCGCGTGAAGCTGCAGGGCGCCGTGCATGAACTCGATGGCGATACGCCCACCATCCTGTTCGCGCCGCATTTCTACAGCATGGACGCGGGTGGCCTGGCGCTGCCGCTGCACACCACGCGGCCCTTCACCTCGATTTTTTCCACCCACCCGGACCCGGCGGTCGATGAGTGGTTCATGTCAGGGCGCCAGCGCTTTGGCGACGTGCGCATGCTCAACCGCGCCGACGGGGTCAAGCCCATCATCTCCAGCCTGCGCAAGGGCGGGCTGCTGTATCTGCTGCCCGACATGGACTTCGGCCGCAACGACTCGGTCTTCGTGCCCTTCTTCGGCGTGAACGCGGCCACCATCCCCTCGCTGTCGCGCTTTGCACGCCTGGGCCGGGCCAAGGTGCTGGGCATGTATACGCGCATGACGCCCACGGGCTACGTGGCCGAGATCACGCCGGCCTGGACGGACTTTCCCACCGACGATGCCGAGGCCGATACGGCACGCATGAACCGCGAGCTGGAAGCGGCGATTCGCACCATGCCCGACCAGTACTACTGGGTGCACAGGCGCTTCAAGACCCGGCCCGAGGGCGAGCCCTCGGTCTACTGAACGGGGCGGGACAGGAACTGCTCCAGCGCTTGCCGCACCGCATCGGGCTGCTCGTGCACGACCCAGTGCGAAGTGCCTGCCAGGTGCTGCACCGTCAGGCGCGGCACCCACGGCTCCAGGCCTTCGACCAGGGCAGGCTGCAGCGCCGGGTCGCTGTCGCCCCAGAGCACATGCGTGGGCACGCCGATGTCCAGCATCTCGGGCGGCAGCCTCAGGTTGCGCAGTGCGTCGGCTGAGTCAGGATCTTCGGGCCGGGGCGGCACCAGGGGACTGGCGCCGTAGTAGTGGCAGGAGCCTTGCACGCCCAGGTCCCAGTGCTCGCGGTAGCGCTGCTGCAACTGCGGCGTGAGCCAGCCGGGCAACTCGCCCTGCGGTGTGCGGAAAAATCCCAGCATGCGCTGCCAGTTGTTGTCGGCCAGCAGGGCGGGCGCGTCGGGGCGGCGCAGGAAATGCATGTACTGGCTTGCGGCCTGCTGCACGGGGTTGTCCAGCAACTCGCGCAGAAAGGCGCCTGGATGCGGGGCGTTGAGGATCATCAGCCGCTGCATCAGCCCGGGATGGCGATTGGCCAGACCCCAGGCCAGGGCACCGCCCCAGTCGTGGGCGATCACGCAGGCTGCGGGTGCGCCAGGGCTTTCGATGGCGATCAGCGCCGCCAGATCCTGCAGCAGGTGCTTGGCCTTGTACTGCTCCACGCCGGCCGGCTGGCTGGAATGGCCAAAGCCCCGCAGATCGGGGGCGACGCAACGCCATTGCGTGCCGAACTGCTCCAGCATGCCTTCCCAGATGAAGCTGCCCTCGGGAAAGCCGTGCAGGAACAGCAGCAACGGCCGGCCGGGTTCGCCGCTGACGCGGCAGTGCAGATGGATGCCGTGAGGCAGCTCACGAATGCAGGTGGTCACCATGTTGCGCTCCTTGCGGGGCGCTGGCTACACGAGCGCCTCCGGGCGCTAATCTTGGGGGCTGTCGCTCTCGCCAGGCGTCGCGGCTGCGACGTCCGCCTGCGGTGCAGCCGCTGCCGGCTGGGCCAGCCCTTCAGGATGGCTCCAGTGCCACAGCAGCTGCGCCACCTCGTCCACACCCTGCTTCTTGAGCGCGGAGAACATGCGCACCTCGCCACCGCCGGCATTGAGCCGCGTGATGGACAGCACCTTGGCCTGCTCGGCGCGCGTGAGCTTGTCGGCCTTGGTCAGCAGCACGAGGAACTTCAGGCCCTCCTGCACGCGCGGGCGCAGGGCATCGAGCAAGGCTTCGTCGAGTTCGGTCAGGCCCAGTCGCGGATCGCACAGCAGCACGATGCCCGTCAGGCTCTCGCGGCTGACCAGATAGTTCAGCATCACGCGCTGCCAGCGCTGCTTGTCCGTGCGCGACACGGCGGCGTAGCCGTAGCCGGGCAGATCGGCCAGCACGGCGTCGGTCACGCCCTGTTTGCCCAGGGAGAACAGGTTGATGTGCTGCGTGCGGCCGGGCTTCTTCGAGGCGAAGGCCAGCTGCTTTTGCTGCGTCAGCGTGTTGATGCAGGTGGACTTGCCGGCATTGGAGCGGCCCACGAACGCGATCTCGGGCACATCGACCTTGGGAAGATGGTGCAGTTGCGCAGCCGTCGTCAAAAAGCGTGTCGTGTGCATCCATCCCATGGCGAGCTTGGGATCGATCAGGGAGGAAGTGGGGGCGGCATCGGCAGCCGGCGCAGCAGGATTCATGGTGTGGTCAGTCTCTCGGGGCCTCATTGTAGGTTCCCCCATGATCCAGCGTTTCTCACGGGCCATATGCCAACTGCGTGGCGCCATATGCAGGCGCGGCGCAGGAAGCTGGCGCTGTCAGGCGAGAGACGCCGAGCAAGAGCCGCCTCGCGGCGAGGGCGTCGTCCCCCTCCCTCGCGTAGCGAGTAGAGAGGGGGAAGGCGCGAAGCGCCTCAGGGGGTGCCTAAACCTCCTCGCTCCAACAAAACCCATCCCGCGCAATCATCGCGCTGGCCGCGCTGGGCCCCCAACTGCCAGCCGCATAGCCGCGCGGCCCCGAGAGATCGTTGCGCCAGTGCTGCAGTATGGGTTCCACCCAGCGCCAGGCCTGTTCCTGCTCGTCGCTGCGCACGAACAGGTTCAGCCGCCCGGCGATCACGTCCAGCAGCAGGCGCTCGTAGGCGCCCACGCGCTTGGCGCCGAAGCGCTGGTCGAAGTCCAGGTTCAGGTGCACAGGGGCCAGCGAAGGCTCGGCCTGCTGCTGGGTGGCGCCCTGGGCCAGCAGGTGCAGCTCCAGGCCGTCCTTGGGTTGCAGGTTGATGACCAGGCGGTTGGCTTCGGACAGGGGCGAGCGGAAGATGGGATGGGGCACGGGCCGGAAGTTCACGACGATGCGCGCATCCCTTCCTGCCAGCCGCTTGCCGGTGCGGATGTAGAAGGGCACGCCGGCCCAGCGCCAGTTGCAGATCTCGGTGCGCAGGGCGACGAAGGTCTCGGTCTGGCTGCCGGCCGCCACGCCTTTCTCTTGCTGGTAGGCGGGCACGGGCTGGCCCTGGCTGGCGCCGGCCAGGTACTGGCCGCGCACCACGTGCTGGCTCAGGGTTTCCGGCGTCCAGGGCTTGAGCGACTGCAGCACCTTGAGCTTTTCGTCGCGGATGGCGTGGGCCGAGGCGTTGATCGGCGGCTCCATGCCGATGGCGCACAGCAGTTGCAGGGCATGGTTTTGCACCATGTCGCGCAGCGCGCCGGTCTGGTCGTAGAAGGCGCCCCGGCTTTCCACGCCCAGCTCCTCGGCAATGGTGATCTGGATGTTGGCAATGGTTTCGCGCCGCCACAGCGGCTCGAACAGTGCGTTGCCGAAGCGCAGGGCCAGCAGGTTCTGGACCGAGGGCTTGCCCAGGTAGTGGTCTATGCGAAACACCTGCTCTTCGCGCAGGACCTTGCGCAGCGTGGCGTTGATGGCCTGGTTGGAGGCCAGGTCGTGGCCCAGCGGCTTTTCCAGCACCACGCGCGTCTGCGGGCCATTCAGGCCCACGGCGGCAATCTGCTCGCAGACCGTGGTGAACAGACTGGGCGCAGTGGCCAGGTACATCACCACCGTCTCGGCACCGCGCGTGTTCAGCGCCGTGGCCAGGCGCTCGTAGTCGGCGGGTTGCGACAGGTCCATGCGCAGATAGTGCAGCAGGGCCGCGAAACGCGAGAACTCCTCTGGACTGGGGCGCTTGGACAGTTCCACCTTTTCGAAGCGGCCCTGGATGAGCGCGCGGTACTGGTCGTCACTCAGATCATCGCGACCCACGCACAGGATGCGCCCCTCCTCGGGGAGGGTGCCGTGGCGGAACGCCTGGAACAGCGCGGGCATGAGCTTGCGCCATGCGAGATCACCCGTGCCACCGAACAAAACCAGATCGAAACCCATGCTGTCTCCACAAGTTGGTGTGTCTATTTTTGGTAACTTGGTTACCAAAATTTTGAAGAATCGGATAAATTATAGGAAGGTATTGAAGTTTTGTTCCAGAGATGTGTTGTCGATTTGGTAATCAGATTACTTTCATCCTATGCTGTCCGTCATTCCCCAGCCCCCGCGCTGCGACCATGCCACTGTCTGGCCTGCGCTGCACCACCATGCCTTGGCCCTGCGCAAGGGCTTCGATCTGCGCCACGCCTTTGCCGATGATCCCGGCCGGTTCGCGCACTTCAGCCAGGAGGCGCCACACTGTTTTGCAGACCTGTCCAAGAACCTCTGGGATGCCCCGGCCGAGGCGCTGCTGTTGCGTCTGGCGCGCGAGTGCGCAGTGGAGCAGCAGCGCGATGCCATGTTCGCCGGCGAGCACGTCAACGGCAGCGAGGGCCGCGCCGTGCTGCACGCGCTGCTGCGCTGCCCGCGCGGCGAGTCGCCGCCGGGTCTGGCATGGGCCCTGGCCCAGGTGCACGAAACGCTGGATGCCATGCTGGCCTATGCCGAGCGCGTGAGGGCCGATGCCGGCATCACCGATGTGGTGTGCATGGGCATCGGCGGATCAGGCCTGGGGCCGCAGATGGCCGTGCAGGCGCTGCAGGGAATGTGCGACGCACGGCGGCGCATGCACTTCGTCTCGAACGTGGATGGGCATGAGCTGCAATCGGTGCTCGATGGGCTGCAGCCGCGCAGCACGCTGTTCATCGTGGCCTCCAAGGTCTTCAACACGCAGGAGACGCTGACCAATGCGCGCAGTGCGCTGCAATGGTTCCATGCGCAGGGCGGTGAAGATGTGGCGCGGCATTTCGTGGCGCTGACCACCAATGCCTCGGCGGCTGCGCAGATGGGCATCACCACCACTTTCGGTTTCTGGGACTGGGTGGGTGGGCGCTATTCGCTGTGGTCGGCGATCGGGCTGCCCGTGGCCCTCGCCGTGGGAGCGGCGGCATTCCGCGACCTGCTGGCCGGCGCGCATGCCATGGACCACCACTTCCGCACGGCACCGCTGCAGGCCAACCTGCCCGTGCGCCTGGGCCTGCTCGATGTCTGGAACCGCAATCTGCTGGGCTTTGCCAGCCGCTGCATTGCGCCCTACCACGCAGGCCTGCGGCGCCTGCCGGCCTATCTGCAGCAACTGGAGATGGAGAGCAACGGCAAGCGCGTGGACCGCCAGGGCCGGCCACTGGCGCTGGGCTCAGCCCCCGTGCTCTGGGGCGAGCCGGGTACGGATGGGCAGCATGCCTTCTTCCAGATGCTGCACCAGGGTACGGACATCGTGCCGCTGGAGATCATCGCCGTGCAGCGGCCGTCGCACGGCCTGCAGGGCCACCATGAGCAACTGCTGGCCAACGCCCTGGCCCAGGCCCAGGCCTTGATGCAGGGGCGTTCCTGCGATGATGGCCATCGCCACTTCCCGGGCAACCGGCCCAGTACCTTCGTACTGCTGGATGCGCTCACGCCGGCGGCGCTGGGTGCGCTGATCGCCTTGCAGGAGCACCGCGTGTTCGTGGCGGGCGCGCTGTGGGGCCTCAACAGCTTCGACCAGTGGGGGGTGGAGCTGGGCAAGCTGCTGGCGCGCGACCTGCAGCAGCGCCTGGCCAGCGGGGATGTGGCGCAGCTCGATGCATCGACCGCAGGACTGCTGCAGCGCATGCGGGCCTGACGTCCCTGGCAATACAGCCGGGACCGAGCAGGCTCAGGCTTCGCGGAAGCTGTTTACCGGCAGGCCCGGCACATCGACACGGCACTCCATCAGCGCACCGGCAGGCACCTGCGCCGATCGCTCCGGATCGGGCCGGCCGTGTCCGGCCGAGGTGATGTACAGCGTGCGCAGGTCCTCCCCCCCAAAGCAGACCATGGTGGGGCAGCGCACGGGCGTGTCCAGGCGCTGCAGCACATCGCCCTCGGGACTCAGTTGCAGCACGCAGCCGCCTTCGTACATGGCCACCCAGTAGTTGCCCCGGACGTCGACGCTGGCGCCGTCGGGGCGGCCGCCATAGAGCCTGCCCTCGGCCTTGGGCGCGAAGGCCTTCCACAGCGAGCGCGTGCCCAGCGTGCCGGAGTCCAGGTCGAAGGCAAAGCGGTCTATGCGGTGGGCTGGCGTATCTGCCCAGTACATCCAGGCGTCATCGGGGCTGAAGGCCAGGCCGTTGGCCGTGGTGCAGTCGCCTGCCATGCGCTGAACGGCGTAGCCTCCGGCGCCGTCCGCGCGAAGGCACCACAGCGCGGCATCGGGCGCCGTCTTGGGCGAGAACAGTGACCCCGCCCACAGCCGCCCGGCGCGGTCGCAGCGCCCGTCGTTGAGCCGCAGCTGCTGCGGATCATGGTCCAGGCGGGCGATCATTTCGGTGTGTCCCGTGGCGGTGTCCAGCAGGCCGAAGCCATCGCGCAGCCCCACCACGATGCGGCCCCGGTCCGTGGGAGCGCAGCAGCCCGGTTCGCTGGGCGTGGCCCAGCTGCGGTGCAGGCCTGTGGCGGGCTCCCAGGAATGGATGTGCCGGTCCTGGATATCGCACCAGTAGAGCCGGTGTTCCTGCGGGTGCCAGAAGGGGGACTCGCCGAGTGCACTCGGTGGAACAGGGATGCGCTGCACGGCCATGGTCTGCCTCGGAGATGCGGATGAACGGAATTCTAGGAGGTCGGGACGCACCGCAGCAGCGGCAAATGGTTTGATGCATCGGCTAAGGGATATCACCGGCTTGGCTGCGCATAAAAGTATCGAAAGGCGCATCTGTCGTACCAGTCCGGGCACGAGGCCGTCGCCACAATGCCTCATCCGCAGCCGGGATGGGAGGCGCGGTGATCCAGCATTCGAAGACCAGGGAACAAGGAGACAAAAATGCACAGCTTGCTCAAGGCCAGCCTCACATGGGCCATGGCCACTGCCGCAATGGGCGCACTCGCCGGCACCGAACTCGTGATCGCCACCGTGAACAACGGCCACATGATCGAGATGCAAAAGCTCACCCCCCGGTTCGAGAAGGCCCACCCCGACATCACGCTCAAATGGGTGACGCTGGAAGAAGGCGTGCTGCGCCAGCGCGTGACCACCGACATCGCCACCAAGGGCGGCCAGTTCGATGTGATGACCGTGGGCATCTACGAGGTGCCGATCTGGTCGAAGAAGGGCTGGCTGCAGCCCATTGCCACCGATGCCGCCTATGACGCGGCCGATCTGCTGCCCGCCATCCGCGAAGGCCTGTCCTACGAAGGCAAGCTCTATGCCTCGCCCTTCTATGGCGAAGGCTCCATGCTCATGTACCGCAAGGACCTGGCCGACAAGGCGGGTTTTCAGATGCCCGACAAGCCCACCTGGGAGCAGGTCCGGGAGTTCGCCTCCAAGGTCCACGATCCCAAGGCCGGGGTCTATGGCATCTGCCTGCGCGGCAAGCCGGGCTGGGGGGACAACATGGCCCTGATCACCACCATGGCCAATACCTTCGGCGGCCAATGGTTCGACATGCAGTGGAAGCCGCAGATCGACACACCCGCCTGGAAGAAGGCCGTGGGTTTCTATGTGGACCTGATGAAGGCCTACGGCCCCCCGGGCGCCTCGGCCAACAGCTTCAATGAGAACCTGGCCCTGTTCAACGAGGGCAAGTGCGGCGCCTGGGTGGATGCGAGCATCGCCGCCTCCTTCGTGAGCGACCCCAAGCAATCCAAGGTGGCCGACAAGGTGGCCTATGCGGCCGCACCCATGGCCAGCACGCCCAAGGGATCAACCTGGCTGTGGACCTGGAACCTGGCCATTCCCTCCAGCTCAAAGAAAGCCGATGCGGCCCAGGTCTTCGTGAAGTGGGCCACCTCCAGGGAGTATGTGCAGTTGGTTGCGCAGGAGCACGGCTGGCGTGCCGTGCCCACAGGAACGCGCCAGTCCACCTATGCCAATGCCGAGTTCCAGAAGGTGGCGGGCTTTGCCGCAGCCGAGAAGCGGGCCATCGACAGCGTGAGCCTTACCGATGCGACCGAGCCCAAGTCGCCCTATGCCGGCGTGCAGTACGTCGCGATTCCAGAGTTCCAGGCCATTGGCATTGCCGTGGGCCAGCAGATGAGCGCCGCGCTGTCGGGCAAGGTCACGGTGGAGCAGGCGCTCAGTACCTCGCAGACGCTGGCCGAACGCGAGATGAGGAAAAGCGGCTACTACAAATGAGGGCCGATAGGACTCCCGACAGGGCGGCGTCCGCCAGGCGCCTGCTGCCCCGCGCCCTGATGGCGCCCGCCGTGGCCGTGCTGCTGTGCTGGATGCTCGTGCCCTTGTTGATGACGATTTATTTCTCGCTCGTCAACTACAACCTCATGCAGCCGGGCGAGCACCGCTTCGCCGGCTGGGACAACTACGCCTTCTTCATCACCGATCCGGACTTCCTGCCCGCCGTATGGAACACGCTGAACTTCCTGGCCAGCGTGGTGCTGATCACCCTGGTGCTGGGCGTGCTGATCGCTTTGCTGATCAACGAGCCGTTTCCGGGGCGCGGCATCGTGCGGGTGCTGCTGATCTCGCCGTTCTTCGTGATGCCCACGGTCAATGCGCTGCTGTGGAAGCACATGATGATGAACCCGATCTATGGCGTGCTGGCCAGCCTGTGGAGGGCCGTCGGACTGCAGCCCGTGGACTGGCTCACCGAGATGCCGCTGCTGTCCGTCATCGTCATGGTGTCCTGGCAATGGCTGCCCTTCGCCTGCCTGATCTTCATCACCTCGCTGCAGTCGCTGGACCGCGAGCAGATGGAAGCGGCGCGCATGGATGGCGCCAACGCCCTGCAGCGCTTTTACTACCTCACGCTGCCCCATCTGGCGCGGCCCATGGCGGTGGTGGTGATGATCGAGATGATCTTCCTGCTCAGCGTGTTCGCCGAGATCGCCATCACCACGGCGGGCGGGCCCGGCAACGAGAGCACCAACCTGACCTACCTGATCTACAAGCAGTCGCTGATGAACTTCGACGTGGGCGTGGCCTCGGCCGGTGCACTGTTTGCCGTGGTGCTGGCCAACATCGTCTCCCTCTTCCTGATCCGCATCGTCGGCAAGAGCCTGGACTGAGGGCATGATGAAAACAAGTTCCTCCACCCTGGTGCGCGCCGCTGCGGCATGGGCCGTGGCACTGCTGCTGTTCTTTCCGCTGGCCTGGCTTTTCCTGACGGCCTTCAAGACGGAACTGCAGGCCATTGCCGTGCCGCCGCTGTTCGTGTTCGAGCCCACGCTGGCCAACTTCGGCGAAGTGCAGCAGCGCAGCGACTACCTGCTGTATGCGCGCAATTCGCTGATCACCAGCCTGGCCTCGACCCTGATCGGCCTGGCCATCGCCGTGCCTGCTGCCTACTCCATGGCGTTCTTCCGCAGCCGCCACACGCGCGACGTGCTCATGTGGATGCTCTCGACCAAGATGATGCCGGCCGTGGGGGCCCTGCTGCCCATCTATGTGCTGGCGCAAGGGGCGGGCTTGCTGGATTCGCTTACCGTGCTGGTCATCGTCTTCACGCTGTCCAACCTGCCCATCATGGTCTGGATGCTCTACAGCGCGCTCAAGGACATCCCCAACGAGATTCTGGAAGCGGCGCGCATGGATGGCGCAGGCCTGTGGGCCGAGTTCCGCCATGTGGTGCTGCCGCTGGCTGTGGGCGGCATTGCCTCCACCGGGCTGCTGTGTCTGGTGCTGAGCTGGAACGAGGCCTTCTGGTCGCTGAACCTGAGCAGCGCCCGGGCCGGCACGCTGGCTACGCTGATCGCCTCGTATGCCAGCCCCGAAGGGCTGTTCTGGGCCAAGCTCTCGGCCGCTTCGCTGATCGCCATCGCTCCCATCGTGGTGTTCGGCTGGTTCAGCCAGAAGCAATTGGTGCAGGGCATGACCTTCGGCGCCGTCAAGTAGCCGTCCGGCATCCATTTCGCGACTTTGTGCTGCACAAGGAAAACCATGGCCTATCTGCAACTTCAGGACATACGCAAGCGCTTCGGAGAGGCGCAGATCATCCGCGGCGTGGACCTCGCCATCGAGCGCGGCGAGTTCATCGTCTTCGTCGGGCCTTCGGGCTGCGGCAAGTCCACGCTGCTGCGCCTGATCGCCGGGCTGGAGAGCATCACTTCGGGGCAACTGCTGCTCGACGGGCGCGACATCACGCATGCGCCATCGGGCGAGCGCGACCTGGCAATGGTGTTCCAGAGCTATGCGCTGTATCCGCACATGAGCGTGTACGACAACATGTCCTTCGCGCTGCGCCTGGCCGGCGTGCCGAAAGAGGAGATACGCCGAAAGGTCGGGCAGGCGGCCGAGACGCTCAACCTCACGCCCTATCTGGAACGCAAGCCGCGCGACCTGTCAGGCGGCCAGCGCCAGCGCGTGGCCATAGGCCGGGCCATCGTGCGTGCGCCCAAGGTGTTCCTGTTCGACGAGCCGCTGTCCAACCTCGATGCGGCGCTGCGCGGCAACACGCGGGTGGAAATCCACAAGCTGCACAAGGCGCTGGGCGCCACCACTATCTATGTCACCCATGACCAGGTCGAGGCCATGACCCTGGCCGACCGCGTGGTGGTGTTGCGCGATGGCTGCATCGAACAGGTGGGTGCACCCCTGGCGCTCTACGATCATCCGGCCAACCAGTTCGTTGCGCAGTTCATCGGCATGCCGTCGATGAACCTGATCGCCGCCGGGGCACTGCCCGTGTTCTCCGGGGCCACGCAGGGCCGCCTGCCCGCCGACGGCACGCTGGGCATACGCCCCGAGGCCTTGCGCGTGGCCAGAGCGCAGGTCGCAACCGATGCCGCTGCACAGAGACAGGTCATGGGCCGCGTGGACCTGATCGAGGCCTTGGGCGCCGACACGCTGATCCATGTCAGCGTGGGCGGGGCGCAGCTCATCGCGCGCCAGGCCGAGCGCACGCCACTGGCCGTGGGCGACGCGGTGTCCGTCGCGCTGGACACCGGCTGCGCACTGCACCTGTTCGACCGCCAGGGACGCACGCTGGCAGGCGCCTGAGCGCTTCGCTCCGAGAGGCTGCCCGGCGCAGTCATCCTTTCTTCCTCATCTCCCTTTGGTCACCATGAACGCGATTGTTCCGCATCTTTCCAGACCCACGGTGCTGCACCTGGGCCTGGGTTCCTTTCACCGTGCGCACCAGGCCGCTTATCAACAGCGGCTGATCGATGCGGGGGATACGCAATGGGAGCTGGTGGGGGCCAACCTGCGCTCCGACATGGCGCAGACGCTGGAGGCGCTGGCGCGGCAGGGAGGGGCTTACACACTGGAGACGATTGCGCCTGGCGGATCGGTGCGCTACCAACGCATCGAGGCCCTGCGCGAAGTGATCCCCCATGCGCCCGGACTGGCCGCCGTGATCGCGCGCGGAGCCAGCCCCTGCACACGTGTCATCTCCCTCACCGTGACCGAGGCTGGCTACTACCTCGATGGCAGCGGCGTGCTGGACGCCGGCAGCCCGGAGCTTGCAGCCGACATCGGCCGCATGCGCCAGGGGCAGGTCGGAGAGACGATCTATGGCGTGCTGTGCGCCATCCTGCAGTTGCGCCGCTGTGCTCATGCCGGCCCGGTCACGCTGCTGAGCTGCGACAACCTGCGCCACAACGGCGATCGCCTGCTGGCCGGGCTGCTGGCCTTCATGCAACTGGCGCAACTGCAGGAACTGGCCGAGTGGGCAGGGCACAACATCAGCTGCCCGAATGCCATGGTCGACCGCATCACCCCGCGCCCGCCGCCGGAGCTGCGCGAGCGCGTGCAGGCCGCGACGGGCTGGGACGATGCGGCCGCCGTGACGGCCGAAAGCTTTTCACAGTGGGTGATAGAGGACCGCTTCGTCGCAGGCCGCCCATCCTGGGAGCGTGTGGGCGTGGAGATGGTGTCTTCCGTGGCCCCCTACGAGGAGGCCAAGATCCGCATCCTCAACGCCAGCCACAGCTGCATTGCCTGGGCCGGCACGCTGGCGGGCCTGCGCTTCATCCACGAAGGCAGTGCCGTGCCGGCGATACGCCAGATGGCATGGGACTATGTGACGCAGGACGTGATTCCCTGCCTTGCAACACCCGGCAAGGCATCGGCCCTGGACCTGCCGGCCTACCGCGACACCGTGCTGGAACGCTTCGGCAACCCTGCGATACGCGACACCAACCAGCGCGTGGCGGCCGACGGCTTTGCCAAGATCCCGGGCTTCATCGCGCCCACGGTGCGCGAGCGCATCGCGCAGGGCGCGTCCATGGATGCCGTGGCCATGCTGCCGGCGCTGTTCCTGGTTTTTCTGCAGCGCTGGCACCATGACACACTGCCCTATGCCTACCAGGATCAGGCCATGGACCCCGCAGTGGCACACGCCATCTGCGCCGCCGCCGACCCCGTGGCCGCGCTGTGTGCCGAAGTGCCCTTGTGGGGCGAGGCCGCGGGCCATCCGCATCTGGTGGAGGCGATCCGCCGTGCCACAGACCGTGTCCATGCTTTTGTCCAACAGGCAGCGAGGTAGAACGCATGCGCATAGCCATCGCGGGCGAAGCCCTGATCGATTTCACCGCCACGGGTGGCCTGGCCTTCCAGGGCCATGAAGGAGGCGCGCCCGCCAACTGCGCCGTGGCCGCCGCGCGGCTTGGGCAGGCCACGGGCTTTGTCTCGCAACTGTCGCGCGATCTCTTCGGCGAGCGCCTTTTCGCGCACCTGCAGGGCAACGGCGTGGACATGCGCCTGGTGCAGCGCTGCGATGCGCCCAGCACGCTGGCCTTTGTCGAGCATGCGCAAGGCACCAACCGCTATGCCTTCTATACGCAGGCAACGGCGGACACGCTGTGGGCACCTGCCGAGCTGCCCGAGTTGCCGCCCGAATGCCGCTATCTGCAGTTCGGCTCCATCGCATTGCTGCACACCCCTGTCGGGCCGCGCATCCTGGACCTGGTGGCGGCTGAGCGCGGGCGGCGCATCATCGTCTTCGACCCGAACGTGCGGCCCACGCTGATCCGCGATGCCCAGGCCTTCCGGCGCGACTGCCTGGGCTGGCTGGCCCAGGCAGACCTGGTCAAGCTCAGCGATGAGGACCTGGCCTTTATCGCGCCCGGCGTTCCGGTGCTGGAGGCCGCTGTGCGCTGGCTGGCGCTGGGTCCCCGGGCCGTGGTGCTCACGCGCGGAGCGGCCGGCGCGACCTTGCTGCGTGCAGGACAGGCCCCTGTGTCGGTGCAGCCGCCGGCCGTGCAACTGGTGGATACCATCGGCGCGGGCGACACCTTTGGCGCGGCGCTGTCGGTTGCGCTGCTGGAGCAAGGTGTCGAGCAGCCGGGCCAGTTGCAGGAACTGCCCGAGAGCGCGTGGCGCCAGGTGCTGCGCTTTGCCGCAACGGCCGCAGCGCTCAACTGCACGCGCGCCGGTGCCCAGCCGCCCCGGCGCGCGGAACTCGATGCCGCGCTGGCAGCCCATTGCGGTGGATAGCCGCCGCTGGTGATACTGTTTGCCCATGGCCTCTCCAGAAACCTTCACGCCGCCATGACCAGCCCACGCCGCCGCACACCCCGCCAGCGTCACCCTGAACTGGAGCGCGATTTCGTGCGAACGCCCGCGCTGGGCTATGAGGATATGGAGGGCAGCGGCCTGGTGCGCTGCCTGGCACATGGTTTCCCAAGCCCCCTGGTGCGCTGGCATTTCCACGAGGAGTACGAGCTGCACCTCATCACCGACACCTCGGGCCGCGCCTTCGTGGGAGACTGGATAGGACCCTTCGAGCCCGGCCACCTCGTGCTGTGCGGCCCGCGCCTGCCGCACAACTGGATCTCGTTCGATGCGCCCGATGGGGGCTCGCCTGCACGCGATTACGTGATTCTTTTCAACCACGACCCCATCGCCCGTGCGGCCGAGCAGATCCCGGAGATGCGCGAGGTGCTTCAACTGCTGGACCGTGCGCGCCATGGCATCGAGTTCTTCGGCTTGGCGCAGACGGCGCGCGCGCACTGGGATGCGGTCAGAAGTGCGCGCGGAATGCGCCGCTTCACGGCCTTTTGCGCGCTGCTGTCCGATCTGGCCGAATGCACCGATTACCGGCTGCTGTCAGCCGTGCAGATGCAGGGCGCCCAGGGCGAGGCTCAGGTGGATCAGATCAACGAGGTGGTCAACCGCATCATGGCGCGCGTGAGCGAGCCGCTGAGCCTGGCCGACGTGGCGGCCGAGCTGGGCATGAGCGAGAGCCGCTTCAGCCGCTTCTTCCGCCGGGCCACGGGCAACAGCTTCACCGACTTCGTCAGCCGGGTACGCATCAACAGCGCATGCCACCTGCTCATGCAGACCGACAGCTTCATCGCCGACATCTGCTACCAAGTGGGCTTCAACAACGTGGCCAACTTCAACAGGCGCTTCCTGGAGATCAAGGGCATGACGCCCTCGGAGTTCCGCCGCCAGGCGGACAGCCGCTTCGGCGCGGGTTGAAGCGACGGGGAAGCGGAATCTGGGGCGCAAGGGTGTGGTATTGCGCGCCACATGGGTAGAGCCCTTATTGCCGCGCTGGCACAGATCGATATGCTGGGCTGCGAAAAACATATGTTCAGTACCGAATCCGTGGCCAGTTTGTGACCACGATCAAGGAATATGTTTTCCTCTGTGCGCAGGGGCGAAACCAGGGTTCCTGACGATATCAATCACAGGGGACCCCATTGTAGAATCCGCCGAATTTTGCGCTTTCAACAACAGAACCACGCCCTCGATATGAAGTTGCTTGCCTCTTTGCTGACGGCTGCCATTCTTGCTGCAGCCCCCGCCTTTCCCGCTTTCTCCGCTGGCGAGGCACCTGCTGCCTCGGCACAGCCGAAGGCGGCCAAGGCCGACCTGGCGAAGGGCGAGGCCAGCTACACCGCCGTCTGCGCGGCATGCCATGCGGCCGACGGCAATTCCACCATCCCGCTGCAGCCCAAGCTGGCCGGCCAGCATCCCGAGTACCTGGTCAAGCAGTTGCTGGAGTTCAAGGACGACAAGCGCAAGGACCCGGTGATGAAGGGCTTTGCCAGCATGCTCAGCGAGCCTGACATGAAGAACATCGCCGCCTGGCTGCACACGCAAAAGCCCAAGGACGGCTTTGCCAAGGACAAGGACCTGGTGGCCATGGGCGAGCGCATCTACCGCGGCGGCATCCAGGAGCGCAACATTGCTGCCTGCGCGGGCTGCCACAGCCCCAACGGCGCCGGCATTCCAGCCCAGTACCCGCGCCTGGCGGGCCAGCATGCCGACTACACCACGACCCAGCTCACGGCCTTCCGTGACGGCAAGCGCGGCAATAGCATTCAGATGACGCAGGTTGCTGCCAAGCTTAACGATCGCGAAATCAAGGCCGTGGCAGACTACATTGCTGGCCTGCGTTGATGCGATCCCGGGGCCGACGCGGTTCCCAGGGTAATCACCGGGAACCTATTGCTTTATAGACACCCCAAGCCAGGCGGGTCCATCGCATGAATGCAGATGGTCCCGCTTTTTTCATTCGGGTTTTGGCTTTTCGTTCTTCATGTCAGACAACTCTTCCGGTGCCGCTCTTGCTCCCTCCCGCCCGCAGGCCGCGCGCGCGACCCTGGAGCTGCTGGCATCGATGCGCTTCGCGATCTCGCTGCTGACGGTCATCTGCATTGCCTCGGTGATCGGCACCGTGCTCAAGCAGCATGAGCCGGTGGGCAACTACGTCAACCAGTTCGGGCCTTTCTGGGCCCAGCTATTCCTCGCGCTCAAGCTCAATGCGGTCTACAGCGCCTGGTGGTTCCTGCTGATCCTGGCCTTTCTGGTGATCAGCACCTCGCTGTGCGTGGCACGCCATGCGCCCAAGTACCTGGCCGATCTGCGCAGCTACAAGGAAAACGTTCGCGAACAAAGCCTCAAGGCCTTCGGCCACCGTGCGCAGAACGTGGTGCCCGGCAGCACCGAAGAGGCCGCCAGGCGCCTGGGCCAGCAGCTGGTGTCGGGGGGCTGGAAGGTGCGGCTGCAGCAGCGCGATACGGCGGCCGGTCCCGGCACGGGCTGGATGCTGGCTGCCAAGGCGGGCGCGGCCCACAAGCTGGGCTATATCGCGGCCCACAGCGCCATCGTGCTGATCTGCCTGGGGGGGCTGTTCGATGGCGACCTCATCGTGCGCGCGCAGATGTGGCTGGGAGGCAAAACACCTTATACCGGCGGTGGCCTGATCTCCGAGGTGTCCGAGCAGCACCGGCTGAGCGAGCGCAACCCCACCTTCCGAGGCAACCTGCTGGTGACCGAGGGCGGCACGGCAGGCACGGCCATCCTGTCGCAGTCCGACGGCGTACTGCTGCAGGAGCTGCCCTTTGCGGTGGAACTCAAGAAATTCATCGTGGAGTACTACTCCACGGGCATGCCCAAGCTGTTTGCCAGCGAGGTCGTCATCCACGACAAGGCCACGGGCGAAAAGCTGGAAAAGCGCATCGAGGTCAACCACCCGGCCAGCTACCGTGGCATCGAGATCTACCAGTCCAGCTTTGACGACGGCGGCTCGTCGGTGAAGCTGCGCGCCGTGCCGCTGGAGGCGGGAGCCAAGCCCTTTGATGTCGAGGGCGTGATCGGCGGATCGGACCAGTTCGTGCGCAAGCTCCCGGACGGCAAGGACGAGACAGTGACGCTGGAGTTTGCCGAACTGCGCACCATCAACGTGGAGAACTTCGGCGGTGGCGGCGGGGCCAATGGCAGCGGCACCGATGTGCGCAAGGTGGACCTGAAGCAGGCCATCGACGAGCGCCTGGGCGCGGCCCACAAGACCGTGACCAAGAAGGAGCTGCGCAACATCGGCCCCAGCATCCGCTACAAGCTGCGCGATGCCTCGGGCCAGGCGCGCGAGTTCCAGAACTACATGCTGCCCGTGGACACGGGCGACGGCCAGCGCGTGTTCCTGCTGGGCGTGCGCGACAACCAGGCCGATGCCATGCGCTACCTGCGCATTCCCGCCGATCCCGAAAGCGAGATGGACACCTTCCTGCGCCTGCGCAGCGCGCTGCAGGACCCCCGGCTGCGTGAGCAGGCTGCCAAGGCCTATGTGGCCAAGGCCATCGACGCCTCGCGTTCCGAACTCAGTGGCGCGCTGGCGCAGTCGGCCACCAAGGCGCTGGAATTGTTCGCGGGCCAGACCGACAAGAAGGGGCCGGACGGCAAGCCGCTGGGCGGGCTGCAGGCCATCTCGGACTTCATGGAAAGCAATGTGCCTGCGGCCGAGCGCGAACGTGCGGGCGAGGTGCTGGTGCGCATTCTCAACGGCGTGCTGTTCGAGCTGGCCCAGATCGTGCGCACGCAGGCGGGCCAGGCGCCCCTGGAGCCCAGCGAGCAGACGCAGTCCTTCATGACCCAGGCCGTGTTCTCGCTCAGCGATGCGCAGTTCTACCCCATGCCCATGGTCTTCATGCTGCAGGACTTCAAGCAGGTGCAGGCCAGCGTCTTCCAGGTGGCGCGCGCCCCGGGCAAGAACGTGGTGTATCTGGGCTGCCTGTTCCTCATCATCGGCGTGTTCTGCATGCTGTACGTGCGCGACCGCCGCCTCTGGATCTGGCTCACGCCCCGCGATGGGGAAAGCCATGCCGAAATGGCCTTGTCCACCAATCGCAAGACACTCGATGGTGATAGAGAATTCGCCATGCTGGCCGGCAAGCTGATAGGCGCCGAGCCGATCCACAAGTACGACTTGCGCAAGAAGGAGCAAAGCGAACGGTTTGCCACGGGGCACAGCACGTTGTCGCATCCTGTTTGCGCAAGTCTTGACAAGAAACCCCCCGGAGGTTCCGCATGAACACCGCCACTACCACGACGACTTTGACGCTCAACGAGGGCTTCTTCGCCCGCCGCAACTGGTTCGACTGGGTGTTCGCGGCCCTGGTGGCGGCGGGACTGCTGTATGCGCTGCAGCGCTATGGCGAGTACATGGATGTCTACGAAAAGTGCATCCTGGTCGGCACCATTCCCTCGGCCATCTGGCTGGGCTGGTTCTGGCGCCCGCTGCGCGGGCTGATGCTGGTGGTGGCCGGGCTGTCGCTGCTGGCCATCGGGCTCTACCAGGGGCCTGAAGGGGCGCAACTGGCGCGCTCGGATACGGTGTTCGGCCTCAAGTACTTCCTGTCCAGCCAGTCGGCCATTCTCTGGATGAGCATGGTGTTCTTCATGAGCACCGTCTTCTACTGGATCGGCATGTTTGCGCGGGGCGAGGGCACGGCGCTGTCGCTGCTGGGCTCGCGCCTGGCCTGGCTGGCCGTGACGCTGGCGCTGGTGGGCACCATGGTGCGCTGGTACGAGAGCTACCTGATCGGCCCCGATGTGGGCCACATCCCGGTCAGCAATCTCTATGAAGTGTTCGTCATGTTCTGCTGGATGACGGCGCTTTTCTATCTCTATTACGAACAGCACTACGACACGCGTGCCCTGGGCGGCTTCGTGATGCTGGTGGTCAGCGCGGCCGTGGGCTTTTTGCTGTGGTACACGCTGGTGCGCGAGGCGCACGAGATCCAGCCGCTGGTACCGGCGCTCAAGAGCTGGTGGATGAAGCTGCACGTGCCGGCCAACTTCATCGGCTACGGCACCTTTGCGCTGGCAGCCATGGTCTCCTTTGCCTACCTGATCAAGCAGCAGGCCACGGAGACCCGCTGGTACAAGCTCGCGCCGCTGTGGATGCTGGGTGTGGTGCTGTGCTTCGAGCCCATCGTCTTCCGCCAGGGCGCGACCCAGAACGGCGGCAGCTACTGGATGCTCTACTTCGGCATCTCGGCGCTGATCGTGGCCGGCATCCTGCTGGCGCGCAAGCGCATCGCCGAGCGCCTGCCCAGCTTCGAGCTGCTGGACGATGTGATGTACAAATCCATCGCCGTGGGCTTTGCCTTCTTCACCATCGCCACCGTGCTGGGCGCGCTGTGGGCGGCCGAGGCCTGGGGCGGCTACTGGAGCTGGGACCCCAAGGAAACCTGGGCGCTGATCGTCTGGCTCAACTATGCGGCCTGGCTGCACATGCGCCTGGTCAAGGGCCTGCGCGGCACGGTGTCCGCCTGGTGGGCACTGGGTGGACTGGCCATCACCACCTTCGCCTTCCTGGGGGTGAACATGTTCCTGTCGGGGCTGCACAGCTACGGCGAGCTTTGAGCCACGGCAGTGGCAGAGTGACAGTGGCAAGATAAGGACAGCGGCATGCGTTCAGGCGCATGCCGCTTTTTCGTGCACCATCGCATCGGTGCCGCAGGGAACTTGCGCGCGCCTGCGAGGCTCCCAATCGCCATATCGCCAGCAATAGCGCCCCGTGCCCACCGGCACACCAGGAGATTCCCATGCTGATCCGCTCCCACGACAACGGCTTCCAACACCCGCAAGGCAGCGAGATCACGCCCCGGGCCGGCTACCTCAAGCGCCGTGCCTGGCTGCAGTACCTGGCCGCAGGCTCGGCGGGCGCGGCCTTGCCCGGCTGGGCGGCGGGCGTGCAGCGCCCCGGCAAGCTGGCGGCGCTGGCCTCCGTGCCTTCCCAGGTAGTGGGCGCAAACACCATGGACCGTGTCACGGCCTATGCCGATGTGTCCCAGTACAACAACTTCTACGAATTCGGGCTGGACAAGGACGATCCTGCCAAGAACGCCCACACGCTCAAGACCCGCCCCTGGACGGTGAAGATCGAGGGCCTGGTCCAGCAGCCGCAGACTCTGGACCTGGATGCGCTGCTCAAGCTCGCGCCACAGGAAGAGCGCGTCTACCGGCTGCGCTGCGTGGAGGGCTGGTCCATGGTGATTCCCTGGGTGGGCTATTCCCTGGCCGAGCTGCTGCGCAAGGTGCAGCCGCTGGGCAGTGCCAAATACGTGGAATTCGTGACCCTGGCCGACAAGGCGCAGATGCCGGGCCTGCGCAGCGGTGTGCTGGACTGGCCTTACACCGAGGGGCTGCGCCTTGATGAAGCCATGCACCCGCTGACGCTGCTGGCCTTTGGCATGTATGGCGAGGTGCTGCCCAACCAGAATGGCGCGCCCGTGCGGCTGGTCGTGCCGTGGAAGTACGGCTTCAAGAGCGCCAAGAGCATCGTCGCCATCCGCCTGACCGACAAGGAGCCGGGCACGGCCTGGAACAAGGCGGCGCGCAACGAGTACGGCTTTTATTCCAATGTGAACCCCGACGTGCCGCACCCGCGCTGGAGCCAGGCCACGGAGCGGCGCATTGGCGAAGACGGCCTGTTCGCCAAGAAGCGCAAGACGCAGCTGTTCAACGGCTACGAAGCCCAGGTGGGCCAGCTCTACGCCGGCATGGACCTCAAGAAGTTCTATTGATGTGGCCCATGCAATGACGGCGGTGCAGCGTCTTTTGCTGCACCGGACGGCCAAGCCTCTGGTGTTTCTTGCGTGCCTGCTGCCGTTTGCGTGGCTTCTGGCTGGAGCCATCCTGAACACGCTTGGCGCCAATCCGGCCGAGGCCTTGCTGCGCTCCACCGGCGACTGGACCTTGCGCTTTCTGTGCGTGGTGCTGGCCGTGACACCGCTGCGCCAAGCGCTGGGACTGACGGCACTGGCGCGCTTCAGGCGCATGCTGGGTCTGTATGTGTTCTTCTACGCGCTGCTGCACCTGCTGTGCTATGCATGGTTCGACATGGGGCTGGACTGGGGCGAGATCGTGCTCGACATCCCGAAGCGCCCATTCATCCTGGTGGGCTTTGCGGCGCTGCTCTTGCTGACCGCTCTGGCGGTGACTTCACCGCACCGTGTCATGCGCGCCATGGGCGGCAGGCGCTGGCAGTGGCTGCACCGCTGTATCTATGCGGTCGCGCCGCTGGCCCTGTTGCATTTCTTCTGGATGCGCGCAGGCAAGAACAACTTTGCCGAGGTCGGCGTGTACGCCGCCATTCTTGCGCTGCTGCTGGCCTGGCGCGTGGTCCATGCACTGCGCCGCCGGCGCGCCAGGAGCTAGCCCGCGACGGCGCGCAGGGCCGGGCGCAGCTGGCGGGTCACGGGGTCGATGTCCGCCATGGGCAACTGGTAGTTGCGCTGGTCGAACAGGTCGATGCCGCACTGCAGGCCTTCCAGCCAGTTGAACAGGTCGGCAATCGCCTTGGTGCCCATGATGGGCGCGCCGTGCTGGGGCACGATCATGTCGATGGGCAGCTGGCGCGCCATCTGCACCCACAGCCGCAGGATCTTGTTGGAGACCATGTATCGGCGGTGAAAACCTTCCATGCGGGCGATGTGCGGCACGAGGTCGGTCACGGGCACCTGCGCCTCGATGCCGTTCATCAGGGACACGCCCAGGTCGCCCGTGAAGAGGATGCGGCTGACCGGGTCGTAGAAGTGGAAGTTGCCTTCGGCATGCAGGAAGTGGGCGGGCAGCAGGTGCAGTTCATGGCGGCCCAGCGGCAGTCGGCCACCGGCGTCCGGCACGCCGATCACGCGGTTTTCAGTCTTGCCGACCTTGGTGAAGTGGGGCGCGAAGCGCTCCCAGATGCGCGAGATCACCAGTTGTGCCTTGGTGCTGGTCATCCAGCGGTCCAGCGAGGCAATGATGTCGGGATCGGCGTGGGAAGCGATCAGATAGGACAGCTTGTGCGGCGCGAAATGCCGCGACATGCCCATGAACAACTCGTTGAATGCGAGATTGCCGCCTGGGTCGATGATGGCGCCCGTGTCGTCATCGACGATGAGGAACTGATTGGCCTGTATGGCCTGTCCATCTTCCTCGATGAGGTCGGTGAACATCAGGCAGGCGTGGTTTTTGTCTCGGTAGAGCTCTACGGGCATGGCGGGTTGTCGAGGGACAAGAGAAAGTCACTCTAAGCGCCATGCCTGGCAGCGGTGTTGATGTGCATCAAGCCGCGGCGCGGCTGCCGACTCAGTCGGCCTGCTGCTTGCGGGAGTCCGTGGTGCCGGTGGGGGTCGAGCTTTCCTCGACAGCGGCACTTGACGGGCCTGCGGGCAAGGTGGTGGGTGCAGGTGCGGGCGTTGCACGCTCGGCCGGGCTGGAAATGCCCAGGGTCTGCGGCAGTGTGGCGCGGTGGCTGGCCGCAGGCGAGCTGGGCAGAAACAGCGGGCCTTTCTGGCCGCAGGCGGCCAGGGACGCCGCACAGGCGCCAAGGGCAATGCACCTGACTAGAATTTGCGAGGCTTTCAACATAAGCGAATTGTAATGACCGACCAAGAATTTCTGGACCTTGCCGAACGACTGCTGCTGGCGGTGGAGCAAGACTGCGATCGCATCAACGATGAAACCGATGCCGACCTCGATGCCCAGCGCGTGGGTGGCATGGTGACCCTGGTCTTTGCCAACCGCAGCCAGATCGTGATCAACCAGCAAAAACCATTGCACGAGATCTGGCTGGCGGCCAAGGCCGGTGGCTTTCACTACCGCTACGACGCGGCGCAGGGCGCCTGGCTCGATACCAAGGGCGCGGGCGAGTTCTTCGCCAACCTGAGCCGCTACGCCACCGAGCAGTCGGGCCTGGCGCTGCAGTTCTCGGCACGCTGATCCGCCGTTATCGGCAGGCTCCATGAAGAAAGCCCGGCATGGCCGGGCTTTCTTGCGTGGTCAACCGCTTGTTTGGCGGTCAGTTGCGGAAGAGGTCGAGGATGCGGTTGCGTTCCTCGGTGGCGGGCGGGGGCGTGGCGCCTGCAGCGCCGCCTGTGGAGGCGCTGTCCATACCCAGGCTGCTGACGCCGCCATTGCGCGCGTTTTCCTCGTAGTACCACTCGCCGCCCATGTTCACGACGCCAGGGGGCACAGGCATCTCTGCCACCGGCACGCCCTTGAGGGCATGCTGCATGAAGCCGATCCAGATGGGCAGGCTCAGGCCGCCACCCGTCTCGCGGCTGCCCAGGTTGCGAGGCGTGTCGTAGCCGATCCAGGACACGGCGGCCAGCGTGGGCTGAAAACCTGCGAACCAGGCATCCACCGAGTCGTTGGTCGTGCCCGTCTTGCCGTACAGGTCGGGACGCTTGAGCGTGGACTGCGCGCGTGCTGCCGTGCCCACGCGCGCCACGTCCTGCAGCAGGCTGTCCATGATGAAGGCGTTGCGCGCGTCGATGGCCTGGGGCAGTTCCTGCACCGGGGGCGGCGTGAATTCGGACAGGATGCGGCCCTTGTGATCGGTGACACGGGCAATCAGCCAGGGGTTGACGCGGTGGCCGCCATTGGCGAACACGGAGTAGCCGGCAGCCAACTGCAGCGGCGTGACCGCTCCGGCACCCAGCGCCATGGTCAGGTAGGCCGGATGCTTGGCGGCGTCAAAGCCGAAGCGCGTGACCCACTCCTGTCCCTGCTTGGGTCCCACGGCTTGGAGCAGGCGGATGGAGATCATGTTCTTGGACTTGTTCAAGCCCGTGCGCATGGTCATCGGCCCGTCGTAGCGGCTGTCGTAGTTCTTGGGCTCCCACGGCTGGCCACCCGTCACGCCGGCGCTGAAGAACAGCGGCGCGTCATTGATCATGGTGGAAGGCGAGAAGCCTTTTTCCAGTGCCGCAGAGTAGATGAAGGGCTTGAAGGCCGAGCCGGGCTGGCGCCAGGCCTGGGTCACGTGGTTGAACTTGTTCTTCTGGAAGTCGAAGCCGCCGATCAGGGCGCGCAAGGCGCCTGTCTGGGGGACCAGGGCCACGAAGGCGCCTTCCACTTCGGGCAGCTGCGTGATTTCCCAGGTGTTCTTGGGCGTCTTGACCACGCGGATCACGGCGCCGGGACGGATCTTGATGTTGGGCGGTGCCTTGGGGTTCAGGCCCGATTCGGCGGGCTTGAGGCCTTCACCCGTGATCTCGATCTGTTCGCCGTCGGCGCGTGCCGCCAGGATCTTGCGCGGATTGGCATCCAGCACCACGGCGGCGAGCACATCACCGTTGTCGGGGTGGTTGGCCAGGGTGTCGTCGATGGCGTCTTCACGGTCCTCGGCGTCGGCGGGCAGGGCCACGAACTTTTCGGGTCCGCGGTACTTCTGGCGGCGCTCGTAGTCCATGATGCCGCGGCGCAGCGAGGCGTAGGCGGCTTCCTGTTCGCCGGCATTGATGGTGGTGTAGACGTTCAGACCACGCGTATAGGCTTCGTTGCCGTACTGGGCAAAGATCAGCTGGCGTGCCATCTCGGCCACGTACTCGGCATGCACGCGGGTGTTGAAGGAGCCCGTGCGGATCTTCAGCGGCTCGGCCTTGGCTTCAGTGGCCTGGGCGGAGGTGATGAAGCCGTTTTCCTCCATGCGCTCGATGATGTAGAGCTGGCGCGAGCGGGCGCGCTTGGGGTTGCTGATCGGGTTGTAGGCCGAGGGTGCCTTGGGCAGGCCGGCCAGCATGGCCGCCTCGGCCACCGTGATGTCCTTCAGTGGCTTGCCGAAATAGGCTTCACAGGCAGCAGCAAAGCCATAGGCCCGATTTCCCAGATAAATCTGGTTCATGTAGATCTCGAGAATCTGGTTTTTGCTCAACAGATGCTCTAGCTTAAAAGTCAGTAAGACTTCGTAAATTTTGCGTGTAAAGGTTTTCTCGGAAGACAGATAGACGTTGCGCGCCACCTGCATGGTGATAGTCGATGCGCCCTGGCTTTTCACGCGGCCCAGATTGGCCAGCGCGGCGCGGGCCATTCCCTTGTAGTCCACGCCGCCATGCTCGAAAAAGCGCGTGTCTTCAATGGCCAGCACGGCGTCGGTCATCACCTTGGGGATGTCCTGGATGGGAGTCAGCGTGCGCCGCTCCTCGCCGAATTCACCCAGCAGGGCGCCTTCGCTGGAGTACACGCGCAGCGGCAGCTTGGGCCGGTAGTCGGCCAGCTCGGACACGTCGGGCAGGTTGGGATAGGCCATGGCCAGGGCCACAGCCACGGTCAGCATCAAGGCCAGCGCGCCGGCGACGGCGATGCCCGCCAGCCATAGCAAGGCCTTGGGAAACCAGTGCATGGGCTTGGATGGGGCGGAGCGAGGCTTTGCAGCCTGGGGTTCTCGGGAGTCTGAAGACGGCATGTCGCAGGGAGTGCTGAGGAGTGCCGCATTATAAAAATGCGTGCCCCAGAAGGACGGTAGGAGACGGCTGCACACGGTTGCCAGCATGGCCGCAAGCCAAGCATCCTAAGCCAGGCGTGCAGGCCGACATGCAAGCAGGGGTGCATTCATGTCGCATTTGATGGCCCGCAATAATGTCTGTTTTTGGCCACTAGCGCCTAGCGTGCTCCGGCCGGCATGGTGAGCTGCGCGCAGTCTTGCTGATAGCATTCAACCTATATGTGAAGGTTTGTTGCGTTCTTTACATACACAAGAAGAGGGAGGGCAAGTTGATTGCTATGGGATCCTTATTCAGTCGCCAGCCCGCACCTTTGCTAGGCATCGACATCAGTTCTTCGAGCGCCAAGCTCGTTGAGCTGTCTCGTGCCAAGTCGGGCGAACTGTTGCTGGAGCGCTGTGCCATCGAACCGCTGGAGCGGGGATGGATCACGGACGGCAACATCGAAAAGTTCGATGAAGTGGCAGAGGCTGTACGGCGACTGGTCAAAAAAAGCGGCACGCGGACCAAGAACGTGGCCATGGCCTTGCCGGCCTCGGCTGTGATCACCAAGAAGATTTCGCTGCCGGATGGCATGAGCGAGCAGGAACTGGAGGTCCAGGTCGAATCCGAGGCCAATCAGTACATTCCTTTCTCGCTCGATGAAGTGAGTCTGGACTTCTGCGTCATAGGCCCGTCATCGAATTCACCCGGCGACGTGGACGTGCTCATTGCCGCATCGCGCCGCGAGAAGGTCCAGGACCGCCAGGGCCTGGCCGAGGCGGCTGGCCTCAAGCCGACGGTCATCGACATCGAGCCCCACGCCTCCCGCATGGCGGCTGCACGGCTGATCGAGCGCCTGCCCAATCAGGGCAACAACGCCCTTGTGGCCTTGTTCGAGTTGGGCGCCATGACGACCAGCATGCAGATACTGCGCGACGACGAGGTGCTGTATGACCGGGACCAGGCTTTTGGCGGCGCACAGCTGACGCAACTGATCGCGCGCCAATATGGTTTCTCGCTCGAAGAGGCCGAGTCCAAGAAGCGCAGCGGTGAACTTCCGGAGGACTACGCGTCCGCCGTGCTCAAGCCCTTTGTACAAAGCATGACGCAGGAAGTGTCGCGCGCACTGCAGTTCTTTTTCACCAGTACGCCCCACAACCGCATAGACCACATCCTGCTGGCAGGCGGCTCGGCCCCACTTTCCGGCCTGTCTGAGGCCATCACGCAGCAAACGGGTTTTGCCTGCAGCCTTGCCAATCCCTTTGATGGAATGGAAGTCGGCAGCGGCGTACGCCTCAAGCGCATGTCGCGCGAGGCCCCCGCCTACCTGACCGCCTGCGGACTGGCCATGCGGAGGTTTGTCTCGTGATCCTGATCAATCTGCTTCCTCACAGAGAAGCAACACGAAAGCGCCGCAAGGAAGCATTCCAGGCCACCATGGTCCTGTCTGCCCTGGTGGGGCTTTTGATCATTGGCGCGGTCTACTGGTGGTACCAGATGATGATCGAGGCCCAGCAGGCAAAGAACACTATGCTGCGCGCCGAGATCACCGTCCTTGAGTCCCAGATCAAGGAAATCGCCGGGCTGGAAAACGAGATCACGGCCCTGCGTGCACGCCAGAAGGCCGTGGAGGATCTGCAGTCCGACCGCAATCTTCCGGTGCACATGCTCAACGAGCTGGTGGCGCAGTTGCCCGATGGTGTCTACATCACCAGCATCAAGCAGGAAGGTCTGGCCGTGACCATGCTGGGCACGGCACAGTCCAATGAGCGGGTGTCTGAAATGCTGCGCAATCTCTCGGAGGGGACACCCTGGATTTCAAAGCCTGAACTGGTGGAAATCGTGGCCAAGACGGTCAATGTCACGCCCAAGGACCAGCGCCGCGCCGCTGCGTTCAATCTGCGCTTTCAACTGACGCGTGCCAGCGTGGCGGAGAAGAGCCTTTCGACGGCGGCCAACCCAGGAAAGTCCCAGTGATGGCCAAGAAGAAAAAGAACGACATCGACTTCTCCGCGCTGCAGGAGAACATACAGCGCCAGTTCCGTGGTCTGGATCCCAATGATCCGTCGCGGTGGCCTGTGCTGCCGCGGACACTGTTGTGCGTGGCCATTGCGCTGGCTGTGGCTGCCGTGCTTTGGTATGTGCTGATCAAGGACTACGAAGACACCCTGGAGCAGGAGCGCAATACCGAGGTCACGCTGCGGCAGGACTTCAGCCAGAAGCTGTCCAAGGCCGTCAGCCTGGATGGCCTGAAGAAACAGCGAGAACAGGTGCAGCAGTATGTGACGCAGCTGGAAAAGCAATTGCCCAGCAAGGCGGAAATGGCAGCCCTGCTCTCGGACATCAATCAGGCCGGCCTGGGCCGCAGCCTGCAGTTTGAAACCTTCCGGCCTGGTGCGATGGTGGTCAAGGAGTACTACGCCGAACTGCCCATTGCGTTGAAGGTCACGGGCCGCTTCCATGACATCGGATCCTTTGCTTCCGACGTGGCCTACCTGTCACGCATCGTGACCTTGAACAATCTGTCGATCGTCCCCGTGGGCAAGGATGGCAGCGAGGTCTTGAGCATGGAGGCGACGGCACGGACCTTCCGCTACCTGGATGCGGACGAGGTGCAGGCGCAACGCGCAGCTGCAGGGAAGGGCAAGAAGTAATGAGACACATGCGTTTCAGCGGCTGGCTCATGCTGGCAGCCTGCCTGGCCGCTTCGGGCTGCTCTTCCTCTGATCAAGAGGAACTGCAGACCTGGATGGCGCAAGAGAAAGCCAATGCAAAGCCCCGTGTCAAGCCTTTGGAGGAGCCCAAAGCTTTTACGCCCCAAGCCTACCTGGGAGCTGATGGCATGGATCCTTTCAATCCCTTGAAGCTGATGCAGGTGCTGCGCAAGGAATCCGCGCAGACCAATGCGAATACCACCCTGATCGCCTCCGAGCTCAATCGCCGCAAGGAACCCCTGGAGGCCGAGCCTCTGGATGCGATGACCATGGTGGGCAGCCTGGACAAGAAGGGTGTGCCCACGGCGCTGATCAAGGTAGGGGCCCTGTTGTACCAAGTTCGCTCAGGAAATTACCTGGGACAGAACTACGGAAAGATCACCCGGATCACGGAGACTTCCATCCAGTTGCGGGAAATCGTCCAGGATGGCAGCGGCGACTGGATAGAGAGAACTAGCACACTGGAGTTGCAGGAGGGAAGGAAATGATGGGCACACATCGAAGCATGTTGCACAAGGCTCGCTGGGGAATCGCCGTAGGCGGTTGGCTGCTGGGCTCCTTGGCATGGGCGCAGTCCGCGATAGAGTCGGTCTCCGGCTCGATTCAAGGGGGCACCGAGGTGGTGCGCATCGAGCTTTCCGAAGCGCTGGCCGCCGATCCTACGGGATTTGCGATCCAGTCTCCGGCGCGCATCGCACTGGATTTTCCTGGCGCCACCAATGGCACGGGCAAATCGGTGGTCGAGCTCAATCAGGGCAACCTGCGCTCCATCAATATCGTCGAGGCTTCAGGCCGCGCACGCCTGGTGCTGAACCTGAAGATGGCGACCTCCTACCGTACTGAACGCCAAGGCAAGGCGCTGCTGATCCTGCTGGACCCGGTGGCGGCCGCATCTGCAAGCGCAAAGCCTTCCGCACAGCAAGGCGTGTTTGAGAACAAAGCGGCCACCAATAGCGATAGCCAGCCGATACGCAATGTCGACTTTCGCCGCGGAAGCGACGGCTCGGGCCGTATCGTCGTGGGCCTGAGCAATAGCCAGGTCGGCGTGGATCTGCGCCGCGAAGGCAAGGAACTGGTGGTCGATTTCCTGCGCTCTTCTTTGCCTGAAGGGCTGCGGCGCAAGCTGGATGTTGCTGATTTCGGTACGCCGGTACAGACAATCTCTTCGTTGCAGCAGGGTGAGTCAGTCCGCATGCGCATTGCGCCCACGGGTGATTGGGAGCACAGTGCCTATCAAAGTGACAGCCAGTTTGTGATTGAAGTTCGCCAGAAAAAGGTGGACGTGAGCAAACTGACTCAGGGCCCTGGCTACAGCGGTGAGAAACTCTCCCTGAATTTCCAAAATATCGAAGTGCGATCTCTGCTTCAGGTGATTGCCGATTTCACGAACTTCAATATCGTGACTTCGGACACGGTTTCCGGGGCACTGACCCTGCGCCTGAAGGATGTTCCCTGGGATCAGGCGCTGCAAATCATCATGGATGCCAAGGGCCTGGGCATGCGCAAGTCCGGATCTGTGCTCTGGATTGCGCCCAGAGATGAAATCGATGCGCGCACCAAGCGGGACTATGAGGCCGCAATGGAGATTCAGAAACTGGAGCCTCTAAGAACTCAGGGCTTCCAGCTGAATTATGCGAAGGCGGCCGATATTCTTCAACAGATCAGTGCAAGCTCAGGTGGCGGTGGCTCGGGTGGAGCTTCCACCAGGTTCCTGTCGGAGCGTGGATCTGCGATTTCGGAGCCTCGCACCAATCAGTTGTTCGTGACCGATACATCCACGAAACTGGAGGAGATGAAGGCGCTGCTGGCGACACTGGACGTACCTGTTCGCCAAGTGCTGATTGAAGCCCGCATTGTGGAAGCTCGCGACACGTTTGGCCGGGCTCTGGGTGTGCGACTTGGCGGTGGGGATTTACGTGCTCAGCGCGGTGGAGATGGGGGATACAGCATCGGTGGAGACAACCGTGTTGCCATCGGAACGGGATTTGACAATGCCAATGCTTCCGCAGGAGCGAGCGGGCAGGCAGTCAATACCTCTGGGAGTTTTGTCAATCTGCCTGGAAAACTGTCGAATGTCGCAAACTCCGGCACGTTTGCCATGTCGATCTTCAATGCTGCTGCGAACCGATTCCTGACCCTTGAACTTTCTGCGATGGAATCCGACGGTCAGGGCAAGATCATTTCCAGCCCGAGGTTGGTGACGGCCGATCAGACCAAGGCATTGATTGAGCAAGGTACTGAGTATCCGTATTCTGTGACGGCGCCTAATGGTGCGACGACCATTGCCTTCAAAAAGGCCGTTTTGAAGCTGGAGGTTACGCCTCAGATCACTCCTGAAGGCGATATCATCCTGGACCTGGATGTCAACAAGGATTCGCGTGGCGAGAGCACGCTGCAAGGTGTCGCTATCGATACCAAGCATGTGCGCACCCAGGTTCTTGTCCAGAATGGCGGAACTGTTGTGATTGGCGGCATCTTCGAGATGGAGGAGACCAACACGGAAAACAAGATTCCATTGTTGGGTGATGTTCCTGTGCTGGGATACCTCTTCAAAAGTCGTGTGAGAGAGTCCCAAAAGCGGGAGATGCTGGTATTTATTACACCGAAGATGTTGGCTGACATCCGAAGTGCTCGTTGAATGTAGTAGGAGATTGATAATCATGCAAAAAATCATTTTCGGTGCCATGCTGGCACTCGGTCTGGCCGGGTGTGGTGGTGGTGGAGGGAGTGCTGGTGAGACAAATCAGCCATATACCATTTCGCTGCGCGCAGATAAGACGCAGCTTCCGGTGAATATTGGAAGTGCCGGCCCTGGTATTGGTGCGAATGCGGCATATACAACAACGATGTATGTTGAGGCTCGACAAGGGAGCATGCCTATTCCTGGTGGAGATGGTATTTTTCAATGTGCGATGACTGCAGGCCTTGATTCGGCAGTCCTGTATTATTTGGACGGAACGGATAAAAAGGACGATAAAGGAAACATATCGGCCAGCCGTTCCATTGTGTTGGGCTCCAATTCTGGTAGTGCCACTTTCCATTTGCACGCCATCGACAAAGCCGGTGTGGCGAGTGTGACCTGCACGGTAACCGATCCTCGCGATAAGCGTCAGGTGAGCGCTGTTGCCAGTGTCAATATCGGCGGTGCAGCGCAGGGAATTCCCGCCAGCACGCTGGCCGTTACCCAGACGCCTGGCTATCTGGGCTCCCGCGACAACCTCTCCAATCTGCGAAACAACGTCGCACTGGAAGTGAAGGTGGTCGACGACCGCAATCAGCCGGTCACTGGTACCAGTCCCAATGTGCAGGTTCGGATTTTGCCCAGCTCGGCTTATGAAGGTGCACGCCTGATCTCTGGATCCAAGGCTGGCTCTTCGTTGCAAGTCAATTCGCTCAACGGCATTGCACAGCTGTCGCTTTCCAGTGGCCCTGATAGCGGCGCCATCGTGCTGGAAACGACCGTGGACCGACGGGACAATGATGTCAGCAATGGCATCCAGGATCCCATCAGGGCCTATACCGTCGTCGGTGTCTATCACGAGATCGCCAAGACGCCTCTGGCCCTTCCGGACTTGAGCATTGCCGGTGTCAAGGACCAGCCTCTGGTGTACGGCTTTGCAGCAACAGGCGGCATTCCTCCTTATCGCTGGTCGACACTGGGTGGTGTTCCAGACGGTATGCGCCTGAGCAGCGACGGCGTGCTTTCCGGTACGCCGACGGTGGTCGGAACCTTCAACATGCTGGTACGTGTGCAGGACGCACAGGGCGCCGTGGTCGACAAGACCGTGACCGTGACCATTGCGGCCAAGGCACCTCTGGCCTTCACTGCACCGACCATCTCTGGCGTCCGTGATGTGGCCCTGGCGTACGCACTGTCGGCAACTGGCGGTAGCGCTCCCTACACGTGGGTGAGTCTGGGTGGCACTCCCGAAGGGCTGGCGTTGTCCAGCGATGGCATCTTGTCGGGTACTCCGACAGCGGATGGCACCTTCAACATGATCGTGCGCGTCACGGATGCCGACAACACGGTGATTACAAGGAATGTGGCCATTACGGTGGCCAAGCCGGCAGCCACGACGCCGTAAAGGCTATACCGTTCGTGGCCATGGGAGATAATTTTGTTTTCCCATGGCCCGTGCGGTAACAGCAAATGGATGTTTCAGGCTTGGTAACCCGGGTGGCCCTGATCGGCCTGCCCGGCTCCGGCAAATCGACCATAGGGCGCCAGCTGGCGCGCCTGTGGTCGATGCGTTTTGTGGATGCGGATCATGTGGTCGAGCAGCGCATAGGCTGCAGCATCCGGGAGTTTTTCGAGCGCGAGGGCGAGCAGGCTTTTCGAGACATGGAGTCGCAGGTCATTGATGAGCTGTCGGCCTCCACATCCAGCCTGCTGCTGTCCACGGGCGGTGGCGTGGTGCTGCGCGAGCAAAACCGCCGCCATCTGCATGCGCGCACCCAGGTCTTCTATCTGGATTGCACGCCAGAGGCCATCGCCGCGCGGCTGCGCAACGATGTGACGCGGCCCTTGCTGCAGGTGGAAGACCCGGCGCTGCGCCTGCGGGAGCTGCTGCTGCAACGCGAGCCGCTTTATCTGGAGACGGCTCACTTCGTGATCCAGACATCCGGTCTGTCTGTGGCGCAGGCCGCCCAGCGCATACGCATGCAGGCGGAACTGGCCTGAGCACAGTCAGGTGGAGCACCAAAGGCCTCGGCACTTGCCGGGGCCTTTTTCTTTAAGATCGGCGGTTGCCGGGCGCGCTGCCGTGTCGCGCAATTCCTTTCACTCTTTCTGCCTTGGAGCGACACCATCTTGCCCACCGCTTCCTCCTTGCCTGCCGCCCAGGTCGTGACCATCGACCTGGGTGACCGTTCCTATCCGATCACCATCGGCACCGGCCTGCTGGACCAGGCCGCGACCTATGCCGCCCTGCCTTCTGCGGCCCAGGCCGTGATCGTCAGCAATGATGTGGTCGCGCCGCTCTACGAGCCTGCACTGCGTCGCGTGCTGGAACAACGCTACCGCAGCGTGCGTACCGTGGTGCTGCCCGATGGCGAGGCCCACAAGGACTGGCAGACGCTGAACCTGATTTTTGACGACCTGTTGTCCGGTGGCTGTGACCGCAAGACCGTGCTGTTCGCGCTGGGCGGTGGCGTCATCGGCGATATGACGGGCTTTGCCGCCGCGAGCTACATGCGTGGCGTGCCGTTCGTGCAGGTGCCCACCACGCTGCTGTCGCAGGTGGATTCGTCGGTGGGCGGCAAGACCGCCATCAACCATCCGCTGGGCAAGAACATGATCGGCGCCTTCTACCAGCCGCAACTGGTGGTTTGCGACCTGGCTTCGCTGGACACGCTGCCCGTGCGCGAGCTGAGCGCCGGCCTGGCCGAGGTCATCAAGTACGGGCCGATCGCCGACATGGACTTCCTGGCCTGGCTGGAAGAGAACATGGATCCCTTGCTCGCCCGCGACCGCACGGCACTGGCGCACGCGATCAAGCGCAGCGTGGAGATCAAGGCCTGGGTCGTGGGGCAGGACGAGAAAGAGGCTGGGCTGCGCGCCATTCTCAATTTCGGCCACACCTTCGGGCATGCGATCGAGGCCGGCATGGGCTATGGCAACTGGCTGCACGGCGAAGGCGTGGGCGCCGGCATGGTCATGGCGGCCGAGCTGTCGCAGCGCCTTGGCCTGGTGGATGCCGCCTTTGTGCAGAGGTTGCGTGTGCTGATCGCGCGTGCGGGCCTGCCCGTGCGTGGCGCCGTCCTGGACGAAGCCGACAATGCCGGGCGCTATCTGGAACTGATGCGCGTGGACAAGAAGTCCGAGGCGGGCGAGATCCGCTTCGTTCTCATCGACGGGCCGGGAAAGGCCGTCATGCGCTCGGCGCCCGATGCCTTGGTGCGCGAAGTCATAGACGCCTGCTGCGCCTGACGCGCGGCGCAGGGGGCAAGCAGGAACTGCTAGAGTGGCCTCGTCAGCATGATGAGGCGATCGAATGCAGAAACAGGCCCTGGCCCCCTATGCCTGCAACCCGGCGTTCAGCCGGGGGCGGCGTTTCCCGGAGGCGCCTGCGCCCACGCGCAGCGATTACCAGCGCGACCGGGACCGCATTGTCCATTCCTCGGCCTTCCGGCGACTGGTCTACAAGACCCAGGTCTTCGTCAACCATGAAGGCGACCTGTTCCGCACACGGCTGACGCACTCGCTGGAGGTGGCCCAACTGGGCCGCTCGGTCGCCCGGTCCCTGCAGCTCGACGAGGATCTGGTCGAAGCCATCTGCCTGGCCCACGACCTGGGCCACACCCCCTTCGGCCATGCGGGCCAGGACGCGCTCAATGCCTGCATGCAGCCGCACGGCGGCTTCGAGCACAACCTGCAAAGCCTGCGCGTGGTGGACCGGCTGGAGGAGCGCTATCCGGCCTTTGACGGCCTGAACCTGAGCTTCGAGACGCGCGAGGGCATTCTCAAGCACTGCTCGCGCACCAATGCCGAGCACCTGGAAGCGCGCGAGCCCGGCGGCGTGGCCCAGCGCTTTTTGCTGGGCCGGCAGCCTTCGCTGGAGGCCCAGCTGTGCAATCTGGCCGATGCCATTGCCTACAACGCCCATGACGTGGACGATGGCGTGCGCTCCGGCCTGATCACCATGGCCCAGCTGTGCGAGGCCGTTCCCCTGTTCGCGCGCTATCACGATGCAACGCTGGCCGAGCACCCCCAGCTGGGCATGCCGTTGGCTGAGCGTCGACTGCTGTACGAAAGCATCCGCCGCATGCTCAGCGACCAGGTCTATGACGTGATCGCCGCCACGCAGGAACGCATTGCACAGGCACGGCCCTGTTCGGTCGATGAGGTGCGCGCACAGGCTGGCCCCCTGGTGGGCTTCAGCGATACCATGAGGCAGCAGTCGCTGCAGCTCAAGCAGTTCCTGTTCCGCAATCTCTATCGCCATGAACAGGTGATGAAGACCATGGACGGCGCGCAGCAGGTGGTGGCCGAGCTGTTTGCGGCCTACATGGTGGAGCCCGATCGCATGAAGCCGCGTTTCGTGCAGCGGGCCATGCTGGCCGAGGACGTATCGGCGCGTGCGCGGGTGGTAGCCGACTTCATCGCCGGGATGACGGATCGCTACGCGGCCCGGGAGCATGAGCTGCTGACAGGCCTGCGCCTGCTGGGCTGAGAAATCCGAGCACCGGCATCGCCCGGGCGGCGCGGCTAGAATGCGGACCCTGCGTGACAGGGCAGGGAAGGGTTCCTGGACGGTTTCGCAATGTCTGGGGGCGCAGTGCCCCCGTTCGCATTTTTGAAGGGCACAGCCATGACCGATACCAACCACGAGATTCGCGCGGCCGAGTTTCCGCCTGTCACCGTGATCGAGGATACGGTGCACTGGCTCGAAAAGGCCGTGATCGGCCTGAACCTGTGCCCCTTCGCCAAGGGCGTGCACATCAAGGGCCAGATCCACTACACGGTCAGCCAGGCCACCGACGCCGAGGGCGTGGCGGCGGATCTGCACCGCGAGCTGGAGGCGCTGGCCGAGGCCTCGCCCGAGAAACGCGACACCACGCTGCTGATCCTGCCCCATGCGCTGCAGGAGTTCCTGGACTTCAACGACTTCCTCGAAGTGGCCGACGCCATGGTCGAGGAGCTGGACCTGGGAGGCATCCTGCAGGTGGCCTCGTTCCATCCGCAGTTCCAGTTCGAGGGCACCGAAGCGGACGACGTCACCAACTGCACCAACCGCTCGCCCTATCCCACGCTGCACCTGCTGCGCGAGGACAGCATAGACAAGGCGGTCGAAGCATTCCCCGAGGCGGAGTCCATCTACGAGCGCAACATGGAGACGCTGGAGAAGATCGGCATCGAAGGCTGGCTGGACATGGGCGTGGGCGCGCGCTGCCCCGTGGCGCATGCAGCCAAGCCGGGCGCAGCCGAATGAAGGCGCGCCAAGGCAAGCCTGCCGCGAAACCCGAGCAGGATGTGACCGAGCAACTGGGCCTCAAGCCCGGCCAGTCCATCGAACTGCTCAAGGCGCTGCACATCCTCACGCGCGAAGGCAAGATCAACCAGGATTCGCGGCGCAAGCTCAAGCAGGTCTACCACCTGTACCAGTTCATCGCCCCCATCCTCGAAGAACTGTCGGCCGACGACCATGCGGTCACCCTGGCCGACCACGGCGCCGGCAAGTCCTATCTGGGCTTCATCCTCTACGACCTGTATTTCAAACCGCTGGGGCGCGGCCACATCTACGGCATAGAGACGCGCGCGCCGCTGGTGGAGGCGTCGCAGAAGCTGGCCGCCGAGCTGGGCTTCGACCGCATGGGCTTCCTCAACATGTCGGTGGCCGAATCCACGCATGCCGACTTCATGCCTGCGCACTTCGACGTGGTCACGGCCCTGCACGCCTGCGACACCGCCACCGACGATGCTATCGCCTTCGGCCTGGAGAAAAAGGCCAAGGCCATGGTGCTGGTGCCCTGCTGCCAGGCCGAGGTCGCTGCCTGCCTGCGCCAGACCAAGGCGCTGAGCCTGACGCGCACGCCCCTGGCCGAACTGTGGCGCCATCCCATACATACGCGCGAAATGGGCAGCCAGCTCACCAACGTGCTGCGCTGCCTGTACCTGGAAGCCTGCGGCTACCAGGTCACCGTGACCGAGCTGGTCGGCTGGGAGCACAGCATGAAGAACGAGCTGATCATTGCGCGTTACACGGGGCAGAAAAAGCGCAGTGCGATTGAGCGCATGCGCGCCATCCTGGCGGAGTTCGGCCTGCAGGACGCGATGGCACAACGCTATCCGCTGCTGCAGGCAGCCTGAGCCGGCTGCCTGCAGCAGTCTCAGACCCCCGCCACGGCGTGGTACCAGGCGATGCCATCGGCATCGATGCTGCGCTCCACCTGCCCTGCATGCATCAGGTGGTTGAGGCAGGCCAGGCTTTCGCCCGTGGCCATGCCCAGCAGGGCGGGGCTGGATTCGCTGATGGGGCGTGAGAACAGGGCGCCGAAGACATCGACGGCGCGACGCGGTTCGGCCAGTGCGGCCAGCAAGCGGGCGTTGGCGCGCTCCTGGCCTGCGGCCAGTGAATCGATCCGTGCATGCAGGCCGCGAAAGCAATCGCCATGCGCGGGCAGGACGAGCACATCGTCGGGCACTTCGCGCCTGACCTTTTCCAGAGAATCCATCCAGTCGGCCATGGGGTTGGCGTCGGGCTCCATGGCATGGACCGATACGTTGGACGAGATGCGCGGCAGCACCTGGTCGCCCGAGATCAGCAGCTTGAGATCGGGGCAGTAGAGGCTGGCGTGCTCGGGCGAGTGGCCGCTGCCGACCACCACGCGCCACAGGTGCTTTCCTATGCGCAGTTCCTCGCCGTCGTGCAGGCGGCGGTAGCTGTCGGGCAGGGCGTGGATGTGCTTGCCGAAATTGCCGAAGCGGGCGCGGTAGGACTCCAGCGCGCTGTCACTCCAGCCTGCGCGGCGGTAGAAGGCGATGGCGTCGGGCGGCGCCTCGCGGCTGCAGTCCGAGACCACGACGCGGCAGTTGAGGTACTCCAGGCGCGTCATGTACAGCGGCACATGGAACTTGCGCGTCAGCCAGCCGGCCAGGCCCACATGGTCGGGGTGCATGTGGGTGACCAGCACGCGCGTCAGCGAGCGGCCATCGGTGGATTGGGAGAACAGCGCGCGCCAGGTGGCCACGCCTTCGTCGGTGCGCGCACCGGTGTCGACGATGGCCCAGCCCTGGCCGTCATCGATGGCCCAGAGATTGATGTGGTCCAGCGCATAGGGCAGGGGCATGCGTATCCAGAGCACGCCGGGTGCGACCTCCAGCGTCTGCCCGCGCTGCGGTGGCGCCTCGAACGGGTAGTCGAGCACCGGCTTGGGCGGCGCATCCGTGGCGTGCGAGGCGTTCGGGGCTTGGGCTTTCTGGTCCATGGGGTTCCTTGTTCAGTCGCGGGGGTGGCCGGGTGCTCCCCGGCTGGCCGCGCATCCCTGCAACGATACGCCTGCCGCTCTTGCCTTGCTGTCACGGGCTCGTCACAGGCCGCTCCTACAGTGCACGGGTCAATCAACAGGGGGAGGGCGCGGCCGTGCTGCGGGGTCCCCTGCCTACAGAGGGATATCCGCATGAAATTGAAGATGTTGTGCAGCGCGCTGGCTGGTGCCTCGCTGCTGTTGAGCGCCTGTGGCGGCAGCGACGGTTCGTCCGCAGCCGCTCCGACCAAGAACGTGCTGTTCTTCCTGGGTGACGGCATGGGCATCACCACCATGACCGCCGCGCGCATCTACAGCGTGGGCGAAGACGGTGAGCTGACCATGGACAAGCTGCCCGAGACGGCCTTCGTCCACACCTTCTCGAACGACGCCCAGGTGACGGACAGCGCGCCCTCGATGGCCGCCTACATGACCGGCGTGAAGATGAACAACGAAGTCATCTCCATGACGCCCGACACCAAGGCCACGGACGCTGCGGGCAAGGCCTATCACACCAACTACGACAGCACTTGCCCCAGCGGCAACGGCCAGGCCGTTCCCACGCTGCTCGAGCAGATGAAGTCCGCCGGCTACGGCACGGGCGTGGTCTCCACCGCGCGCATCACGCATGCGACGCCGGCAACCACCTACTCGCATGTCTGCCACCGTGATGCAGAAAACACCATTGCCGCGGCCCTGGTGCCCGGCGGCTCCGGCTACAACAGCAAGCTCGGTGACGGCGTGGACGTGATCCTGGGTGGCGGCTCCTACTACTTCACGCCCAAGGCCGACGGCGGCCGCCGTAACGACAGCCGCAACCTGATCGCCGAGTTCAAGACGCAAAAGTACAGCTACGCCGCCAACAAGAGCGAGTTCGACAAGCTGCCCGTGGACGGCAGCAAGATCGCCGGCCTGTTCACCAAGGACCACATGGCCTATGACCTGGACCGCGATGCGACCAAGGAACCGAGCCTGGCCGAGATGACGGGCAAGGCCATTGACGCGCTGTCGGCCAAGAAGAAGGGCTTCTTCCTGATGGTGGAAGGCGGCCGCATCGACCATGCGCTGCACGCCACCAACGCGCGCCGCGCGCTGCAGGACACGGTGGCCTTCGACAACGCCATCCAGACCGCGCTGGACAAGATGGCCAAGCTCGATCCGGGCCTGAAGAACACGCTGATCGTCGTCACCGCCGACCATGACCACACGCTGCACCTGAACGGCTATGCCGCGCGCACCGGCAAGACCGAGGCCGGCAAGCCCGGCGTGCTGGGCCTGGTCAAGAACTACGTGGACGGCAAGGCCTCCACCGATGTGGACGGCAATCCCTACACCATCCTGGGCTTCGGCAACGGTCCCAAGCGCCTGGCCACGCGGGGTCCCATCGACTCGGCCTCGCTGGAGAGCCCCGACTACCTGCAGGAGGCCGTGGTGCCCCTGGCCTCCGAAACCCACGGCGGCGGCGACGTGTTCCTGGGCGCGCAAGGCATGGGTGCCGATACGTTCTCGGGCGTGATCGACAACACCACCGTCTTCACGCTGATCAAGAAGAGCATCGGCTTGCAATGAAACACCCCCTGAGCGACTGCGTCGCTTCCCCCTCTCTCGCTTCGCGGGAGGGGGACGACGCCCTCGCTGCGGGGCGGCCCTTGCTCGGCGTCCGCCGCCTGGGCCACGCCGGTTTCATGCGGTCCTAGCACGCTGTACGACCAGGGTCTTGTACCGCAATCAAGGCATTCAAAGTATTCAAGGAATTCCACATGCATCCGATCCTCCAAAAGACCTCCCTCGCCCTGGCTGCGGCCGGCGCGCTGGCGCTGCTGGCACCTGCCGCCCATGCGGCTGGCGAGGCCAAGAACGTCATCTTCTTCCTCGGCGACGGCATGGGCCCGGTCACCGTGACCGCCGCGCGCATCTACAAGGGTGAGAAGCAGCTGGCTGCCAATCCCACGGCACTGACCAGCAGCGAGCGCGCCACGCTGACCATGCAGTCCCTGCCTTACGCCAGCCGCGTCAAGACCTTCTCGCGCGATGGCCAGACCACGGACAGCGCGCCTTCGATGGCGGCCTACATGACCGGCGTGAAGATGAACAACGAAGTCATCTCCATGTCGGCCGAGACCCTGGCCTATGCGGCCAACGGCCAGCAGTACATCAACGGCGAGGACACCACCTGCCCGGCCGGCAACGGCCAGCCCGCGCAGACCCTGCTGGAACTGTCCAAGGCCAAGGGCCGTGCCGTGGGCGCCATCTCCACCACGCGCGTGGGCCATGCGACGCCTGCGGCCACCTACGCCCACATCTGCAACCGCAATGGCTACAACAGCATTGCCGAGCAGTCCGTGCCCGGCCATGCCAACTACAACGCCAAGCTGGGCGACGGCATCGACGTGCTCATGGGCGGCGGCCAGCGCAACTACCTGCCCAAGTCGGTCAACCCCAGCAGCAAGCGCACGGACACGGCCAACCTCGTGGACATGATGAAGGCCAAGGGCTACGCCTATGTCGCCAAGGGCAGCGAGCTGTCGGCCCTGGACGCGACCAAGGCCCCCAAGCTGCTGGGCCTGTTCACGCAAAGCGAAATGGCCTATGAGCTGGACCGCGTCAAGCAGAAGCTGGACGAGCCCAGCCTGTCCGACATGACCGGCAAGGCGCTGGACGTGCTCAGCCGCAATGACAAGGGCTTCTTCCTGATGGTGGAAGGCGGCCGCATCGACCACGCACTGCACGGCACCAATGCCAAGCGTGCGCTGGAAGACACGCTGGCCTTCGACCGCGCCATCGAGACCGCCATGGCCTACATGGAAAAGAAGGACCCGGGCCTGAAGAACACGCTGATCGTCGTCACGGCCGATCACGACCACAACATGGTGTTCAACGGCTACTCCAAGATCGGCAACCCGATCCTGGGCAAGGTGCAGGACTACCAGACCGGCCAGATGGCCAAGGCCCAGGACGGCAAGCCCTACACCACGCTGGCCTTCGGCAACGGCGGACGTCCCAACGCCATGGCCTCCAGCCAGGTCAATGCCGAAGATGGCAACAAGCCCTGGATCGCTCCCACGCGCGGCGCCTCGCGCGACGACGTGACGGCCGTGGACACCACGGACGACAACTACCTGCAGGAAGTCGGCCTGAACCTGGGCACGCCGGGCTCCGAGACCCATGGCGGCGGCGACGTGATGCTGTTCGCCGGCGGCGCGGGCGCCAAGATCTTCAAGGGCACGATGGACAACACCAAGGTGTTCTCCAAGGTCCGCGAAGCTGCTGGCCTGTAATTGTTTCTTCCTTCGTTGGCTGCTTGCCAACCCCTGGCCGGAGCCGTGGCACATGCGTGTGCCCGGCCCCGGTTTTTTCGCATTGGCTGGATTCCATGACGCTTTCCCTTCCGGCGCCGCGCGCGGCGCGCCACATCTACGCGGCCGCGCTGCTGGCCTGTTCCGTCTCCGCAGCATGGGCCGCCGAGCCGGCCAAGGCGGCGGCATCCGCACCCACGGCCGCAGTCCCCGCTGATTCCGTGGCCCGCACCACGGCCGCCGTGCAGGCCACGCCCGAAGCCGACCTGCGCATCACCTACGAAGCCATGAGCGTGGGCAGCGACGGCGTGCAGCGCAGCAGCGTCTATACCAACCGCGTCTACCGCCGCAAGGCCCAGCTGTGGATAGAGCGCGAAATGCCCGCCGCCCTGCGCCAGAGCCAGGACCACGGCCATGACCATGCCCACGGCCCGCACGCCGGCCACGCCCATGACGAAGCCCGCGCCGCACCCCTGTCCATCCGCCGAGCCGATGACGGCAAGGTCGGCGTGGAAGTCATCCTGGCCAAGCTGCGGCGCGTCATCAGCGTGGACCTGGCCCACCACGGCAACGTGGGCTACGGCGGCTCCTTCGACAACGTGTACTGGATCGTGCCTCCCACCGCGCTGCAGGGCATGGAACGCGTGGGCAAGCCGCACAACGGCGTGCAGCGCTACCGCGGCACGGCAGGCGAGCAGACCACCGTCATCGACTGGGACGTGGCCAACCAGTTCGCCCGCCGCGTGGAACGCAGCGACTCCCACGGCACCGAGCGCATCGTCGTCACCGCCACCAAGCTGCCCGCACCGCTGGCCCAGCCCTGGAAGGCCATCGAAAGCTACGACAAGGGCGACTACTCCGACTTGCTGGATTGAACCCCAGCCCCCAACGCAAAAGAGCTGCCCGAAGGCAGCTCTTTTTCATTCCAACGCTCAAGCGCACGGCGCAGGAAACCGGCGCAGCCTAAAGCGGGAGACACCGAGGAAGGGCCTGGGCCGGCCGCGCCGCCCCGCACCGAGGGTGTCGTCCCCCTCAGGGGGAAGCCGCGCAGCGGCTCAGGGGGAGGCCAGTTACACCTGCGCTCCAGAGTCTTTTACGACCTTGCTCCACTTCGTCGATTCGGCCTTGATGTAGGCGAGGAATTCGGCCGGCGTGTCGATCACGACGTCACCGCCCTGGTCGTTGATCTTCTTGACCACGGCCGGGTCCTTGAGCACCTTGGCAATGGCCGTGTACAGGCGCTGCTGCACGGCGGCGGGTGTCTTGGCCTGGGTCCAGAGGCCGAACCACGAAGTGGCCTCGTAGCCGGGCACGCCGGCTTCGGCCACGGTGGGCACATCGGGCAGTTCGGGCGAGCGCTTGGCCGTGGTCACGGCGATGGGACGCAGCTTGCCCGAGCGCACGTGCTGGATGGCCGAGGGCATGTTGTCGAACATGATGGCGATCTGGTTGCCCAGCAGGTCGGTGATGGCCGGGGCGCTGCCCTTGTAGGGCACGTGCACCATGTCCAGGCCCGTCATGGAGCGGAACAGCTCGCCCGACAGGTGGATGGAGCTGCCGCTGCCCGAGGAGCCGTAGTTCAGCTTGCCGGGATTGGCGCGCGCGTAGGCGATCATTTCCTTGACGGTCTTGAACGGCTGGCTGGGGTGGGCCACCAGCAGGTTGGGCACGTTGGCCACGCGCGTCAGGGGCGAGAAGTCCTTGATGGGGTCGAAGCCGGGCTTGGCGTAGAGCGCGGCATTGATGGCATGCGTGCCCACGGTGCCCATGAACAGCGTGTAGCCGTCGGCCGGCGCACGTGCGGCGGCCACGGCGCCGATGTTGCCGCCCGCGCCGGGCTTGTTGTCCACGATCACGGTCTGGCCCAGTTCCTGCTGCAGCGCCTGGGCGACGATGCGCGCCAGGATGTCGGTGGTGCCGCCAGCGGCGAAGGGCACGAGGATGGTGATGGGCTTGCTGGGGAAGCCGTCCTGGGCCAGGGCGGCGGTGCCGGTCAGGGCGCCGAGCGCGGTCAGGGATGCGGCGGCCAGCGCCTGCAGGCCACGGCGGCGGGTGAAGTGGGTGGTTTGATCGGACATCGAGAGGTCTCCTGATTCGGCAATAAGGTGGATGGCCCAGCCCGGCAACGCCGGGCTGGGCCAGGGCAAGGCCCTGTGTGGCGCCCGCCTGTGCAGGCGGGCGCTTCCAGTGGTTCTTCTTGAAGGGTGTTGTGCCTGGGAAGGCGTTCGGTCAGACGGTCGGTCCGACGTTCGGTCAGACGGGCGCCACGCCCAGCGTGGTGCCGCCGCAGATGTAGAGCACCTGGCCGGTGACGAAGCCGTTGTCGGGCGACAGGAAGAACAGCGCGGCGCGGGCCACGTCTTCCGGTGTGCCCATGCGGCCCACGGCAATGCTGTTGAGGATGCGCTGGGTCTGCGGCGCGCCTTCGGGGTTGCTCTTGGTGAACAGCTCGGTGGCGATGGGACCGGGGCCCAGGGCGTTGACCGTGATGCGGTCGCGGCCCAGTTCCATGGCCAGGGTGCGCGTCAGGCCGATCAGGCCGGCCTTGGTCGCCGAGTAGACGATGCGGTCAGGCTTGCCCAGCGCGGCGCGCGAGGACATGTTCACGATGCGCCCCTCGCCGCAGGCACGCAGTGTGGGCAGGAAGGCCTGCACCAGCAGCATGGGCGCGCGCAGGTGCAGTCCCACCACGTCGTCGAGATGCTGGGTGCTGGCGTTGTCGATGGTGCCGGGGCGCGTGGCGCCCGCGTTGTTGACCAGGGCCACCACGTTGTGCGCGGCGGCAATGCGGGCCGCCGCCTCGGCGGTGGCCTGCTCGCTGGTCAGGTCGGCCTGGTAGCTCACCAGCAGCGGATGGCTCCAATCGGGCAGCACGTAGTCGAGGTTGACCACGGCGCGGCCCTGGGCCAGCAGGGCCTCGGCGATGGCGCGGCCGATGCCGTTGCTGGCGCCGCTGACCACGGTGACGGGTGTCTTGTTATCCACGGTGCTCATCGCAGTCTCAGACCTTTTCCAGGATCACGGCAATGCCCTGGCCCACGCCGATGCACATGGTGCACAGCGCGTAGCGGCCGCCCAGCGTGTGCAGCTGGTTCACGGCGGTGGTGGCCAGGCGCGCGCCGGAGGCACCCAGCGGATGGCCCAGCGCAATGGCGCCGCCCCATTGGTTGACGCGGCGGTCGTCGTCGGCAATGCCCAGATCGCGCAGCACGGCCAGGCCCTGCGCAGCGAAGGCTTCGTTCAGCTCGATCACGTCCATCTGCTCCAGCGTCAGGCCGGTCAGGGCCAGCACCTTGCGCACGGCGGGCGCGGGGCCGAAGCCCATGATGCGCGGCGCCACGCCGGCCACGGCCATGCCGACCACGCGGGCGCGGGGCACCAGGTTGTATTGCTGGGCGGCTTCCTCGTTGGCCAGCAGCAGGGCGCAGGCGCCATCGTTCACGCCGCTGGCATTGCCGGCCGTCACCGTGCCATCCGGGCGCACCACGCCCTTGAGCTTGGCCAGCGCCTCGATGGTGGTGGCGCGCGGATGTTCGTCCTGGCTCACCACGATGGCGTCGCCCTTCTTCTGGGCAATGGACACGGACACGATTTCCTTGGCCAGGTAGCCGGCCGCGATGGCGGCGGCCGCCTTTTGCTGGCTGGCCAGGGCCATGCGGTCCTGGGCTTCGCGCTCGATCTTGAAGTCGTCGGCCACGTTCTCTGCCGTCTCGGGCATGGAGTCCACACCGTACTGCTGCTTCATCAGCTTGTTGACGAAGCGCCAGCCGATGGTGGTGTCGTACACGGCGTTGCTGCGGCTGAAGGCGCTTTCGGCCTTGGGCATGACGAAGGGCGCACGGCTCATGCTTTCCACGCCGCCCGCGATCATCAGGCGGGCCTCGCCCGCCTTGATGGCGCGCGCGGCCGTGCCCACGGCGTCCAGGCCCGAACCGCACAGGCGGTTGATGGTGGCGCCCGGCACATCGATGGGCAGGCCGGCCAGCAGGGCGGACATGCGTGCCACGTTGCGGTTGTCTTCGCCGGCCTGGTTGGCGCAGCCGTAGAGCACGTCGGCCACGGCCGTCCAGTCCACGCCGGGGTTGCGCTCCATCAGCGCCTTGATCGGCACGGCGCCGAGGTCATCGGCACGCACCGGGGACAGGGCGCCGCCGTAGCGGCCGAAGGGGGTGCGGATGGCGTCGCAGATGAAGGCCTGGTTGGACTGGCTCATGGTGTCTCCTGGAAAAAGAATGAAGAGGTGCCGGGGTGCGCCGCAGCGCACCCACTGGGGGGAGCTGAGGGATCAGGCCGTGGCCGTCGCGTCCTTGATGGGCAGGCCCACGATGGACTGCAGCTCGGCGTGCGAGAGGCCGGGCACGGTGTCGATCAGGCGCAGGCCCTCGGGCGTGCATTCCAGCGTGCACAGGTCGGTGTAGATGCGCTTGACGCAGGACAGGCCCGTGAGCGGATAGCTGCAGGCCTCGACGACCTTGCATTCGCCGGTCTTGGTCAGCAGGTCCATCATCACCCAGGTCTGGCGTGCACCCACGGCCAGGTCCATGGCGCCGCCCACGGCGGGAATGGCACCGGCCTCGCCCGTGCTCCAGTTGGCCAGGTCGCCCGTGGCCGAAACCTGGAAGGCGCCCAGCACGCAGATGTCCAGGTGGCCGCCGCGCATCATGGCGAAGCTGTCGGCATGGTGGAAGTAGCAGCCGCCCGGCAGCAGGGTGACGGGCTGCTTGCCGGCATTGGTCAGGTCATAGTCCTCCTGGCCTTCGGCGGGCGCCGGGCCCATGCCCAGGATGCCGTTCTCGCTTTGCAGGATGACCTCGCGGCCGGCCGGGATGTGGTTGGCCACCTGGGTGGGCATGCCGATGCCCAGGTTGACGTAGGCGCCGTCGAAGATGTCTTCGGCCACGCGCCGGGCCAGCTCTTGCTTGCTGCGTTTCTGGTAGCTGCTCATGCTCTTGCTTTCGGCGGTTGGGGCGCTCATGCGGTTTTCTTGAAGCCGCCGGCCTGGGTGGCCACGCGGTCGATCTTCACGATCTGGCTCACGTAGATGCCGGGCGTGACCACGGCCTCGGGGTCCAGCGCGCCCAGCTCCACGATCTCGTGCACGGTGGCGATCGTGTGCTTGGCCGCCGTGGCCATCACCGGCCCGAAGTTGCGGGCCGACATGCGGTAGGTGAGGTTGCCCCAGCGGTCGCCCTTCTCGGCCTTGACCAGTGCCACGTCGCCGTGGATGGGATGCTCCAGCACATAGTGCTTGCCGTTGATCTCGCGCGTTTCCTTGCCGTTGGCCAGCTCCGTGCCATAGGCCGTTGGGCAGAAGAAGCCGCCGATGCCGGCGCCGGCGGCGCGCAGGCGCTCGGCCAGGTTGCCCTGGGGCACGAGTTCCAGCTCGATCTTGCCGCTGCGGTACAGGTCGTCGAACACCCAGCTGTCCACCTGGCGGGGGAAGCTGCAGATGATCTTGCGCACCTGGCCGCTCTTGAGCAGGGCGGCCAGGCCCTGGTCTCCGTTGCCCGCGTTGTTGTTGACCACGGTCAGCTCGCGTGCGCCCTGGGCGATCAGGCCGTCGATGAGTTCGGTGGGATTGCCCGAGGTGCCAAAGCCCCCGATCAGCACGGTGGAGCCGTCCTGGACGCCCGACAACGCCTCGGCGATGGTGTCGGTGATTTTGTTGATCACTTGCTTGTCTCCGGTATGCAGGCCGCTGGCGCTGCGCTAAAATGTTCGTATGTAGAACAAAAGTTCGCAGAAAGAATTATAGAGCCATGGAAAAAAAAGCCGCTTCCGTAATTTCCACAGGTGGGGCAGAAGAAGAGAGCGGCACGCCGCGCCCCGGCGACAGCTATGTGCAGTCCTTCGCGCGCGGCCTGGGCGTGATCCGCTCGTTCAGCGCCGAGGCGCCTGCGCAGACGCTCAGCGAGGTGGCGGCGCGCACGGGGCTCACGCGCGCGGGCGCCCGGCGCATCCTGCTGACGCTGCAGACGCTGGGCTATGTGAAGAGCGACGGCAAGCTGTTCCAGCTCACGCCGCGCATCATGGAGCTGGGCTTTGCCTACCTCAGCTCCACCCCGGTCTGGAACCTGGCCGAGCCCGTGATGGAAAACCTGGTCGACGAGGTCAAGGAGTCCTGCTCGGCCGCCGTGCTCGATGGCGACGACATCGTCTATGTGCTGCGCGTGCACACCCACAAGATCATGAGCACCAACCTCGGCGTGGGCTCGCGCCTGCCGGCCTGCTGGACCTCGATGGGGCGCGTGCTGCTGGCCGGCGAGAGCGATGAATCCCTGCAGGCCCTGCTGGATGCGCGCGAGCGCCGGCAGTTCACGGCCCTGACCGAGCAGGATGATGACCGCCTGCGCCAGCGCATTCTGGAGGTGCGCGCCCAGGGCTGGGCCCTGGTGGACCAGGAACTGGCCGAAGGCCTGATCTCCATCGCGGCGCCCGTGAAGAACGCGGCCGGGCGCACCGTGGCTGCGCTCAACATCAGCGGCCAGGCCAACCGCAACAGCGCCGAGATGATGCGCGGGCAACTGCTGCCCCGGCTGCTGGCCGCCACGCAGCTGGTGAGCCAGCTGCTGCGGGCCTCATCGCGGCTTTCCCTGTAGGGCGGCGGGCGGCGCGGCGCTCCATAATTGCCGATCCACGCCCCGCACTCGCACCATGGCCCGCCTGCCCCGACTCACCCTTGCGGATCTGCCGCACCACATCATCCAGCTCGGCAACAACGGCGGGGACATCTTCATCGATGCCCAGGACCGGGAAACCATGCTGGGGCTGCTGCGCGAGATGGCGCGCAGCTGCGAGCTGGCCGTGCATGCCTACGTGCTGCTGCCCAGCCAGTTCCACCTGCTGGCCACGCCCCGCACCAGCGATGGCCTGCCCAAGTTCATGCAGGCCGTGGGCCGGCGCTATGTGCGCTACTTCAACGACCGTCACGGCCGCAGCGGCACGCTGTGGGAAGGCCGCTATCGCGGCACGGTGCTGCAGCCCAGCTGGCTGCTGCCCACCATGGTCTTCATGGACGACAGCCCCGTGCGCGCCGGCCTGGTCCAGCGGCCGGCCGACTGGCCCTGGTCCAGCTACGCGCACAACGCCGGCCTGCGCAGCGACGCGCTGATCCAGCCCCATGCCGTGTTCTGGGAGCTGGGCAACACCCCGTTTGCGCGGGATGCGGCCTATGTGGAAGCCGTGGAAGAGGGGGTTGGCGCCGACGACGCCGAGCGCATCAGCCAGTCGGCGCTGCGAGGCTGGGCGCTGGGCGATGAGCAATTCATTGCCGATTTACAACAGCGCACCGAGCGCCGTGTGACCCGCCAGCGCGCCGGCCGTCCGCCCGGACGGACCAATGAGCGCACCACAACAGTGCGTTAGTACCCACTGATAGCTTGCAAGTGCTTGATTCCTCACTACAGGCCTTTGTGAAATAAATATGTCCCTTATTAATTTCCGATTTTTTTGTTCTGGAATTAATTGGGATCTGACCCTTATATAAATTTATTGCATGAGGTGATGCCTTGCCTTAATCTTGCGTTCCCTGCGAAAAATTTGAGGATTCCGCCATGACGACGGCTGCCGAGATCAAGCATCTCCAAGACCACGGTCTGTACTCCAAGAGCAACGAGCACGACGCCTGCGGCCTCGGCTTTGTTGCACATATCAAGGGCGTCAAGCGCCATGACATCGTCACCGGCGCGCTCAAGATCCTCGAAAACATCGACCATCGCGGCGCCGTGGGCGCCGACAAGCTCATGGGCGATGGCGCGGGCATTCTGATCCAGATTCCCGACCAGCTCTACCGCGAAGAGATGGCAAAGCAGGGCGTGGCCCTGCCGCCCGCGGGCGAGTACGGCGTGGGCATGATCTTCCTGCCCAAGGAGCATGCCTCGCGCCTGGCCTGCGAGCAGGAGATGGAACGCGCCATCAAGGCCGAAGGCCAGGTCCTGCTGGGCTGGCGCGATGTGCCCGTGAACCGCGACATGCCCATGTCGCCCACGGTCCAGGAAAAGGAACCCATCCTGCGCCAGGTCTTCATCGGCCGCGGCGCCGACGTGATCGTGCAGGACGCGCTCGAGCGCAAGCTGTACGTGATCCGCAAGACGGCCAGCGCCGCCATCCAGAACCTCAAGCTCAAGCACAGCAAGGAATACTACGTTCCCAGCATGAGCAGCCGCACCGTGGTCTACAAGGGCCTGCTGCTGGCCGACCAGGTGGGCGTGTACTACAACGACCTGTCCGACGAGCGCTGCGTCTCGGCCATCGGCCTGGTGCACCAGCGCTTCTCGACCAACACCTTCCCCGAGTGGCCGCTGGCCCACCCCTACCGCTACGTGGCCCACAACGGTGAAATCAACACCGTGCGCGGCAACTACAACTGGATGCTGGCGCGCGAGGGCGTGATGGCCTCGCCCGTGCTGGCCGAGGACCTCAAGAAGCTCTATCCCATCAGCTTCGCAGGCCAGTCCGACACGGCAACGTTCGACAACTGCCTGGAACTGCTGACCATGGCCGGCTACCCCATCAGCCAGGCCGTGATGATGATGATTCCCGAGCCCTGGGAGCAGCACGAGTCCATGGACGAGCGCCGCCGCGCCTTCTATGAATACCACGCCGCCATGATGGAGCCCTGGGACGGCCCGGCCTCCATCGTGTTCACCGACGGCCGCCAGATCGGCGCCACGCTGGACCGCAACGGCCTGCGCCCCTCGCGCTACGTGATCACCGACGACGACCTGGTCATCCTGGCGTCCGAGGCCGGCGTGCTGCCCGTGCCCGACAGCTCCATCGTGCGCAAGTGGCGCCTGCAGCCCGGCAAGATGCTGCTGATCGACCTGGAGCAGGGCCGCCTGATCGAGGACGACGAGCTCAAGGCCAACATCGTCAACACCAAGCCCTACAAGCAGTGGATCGAGAACCTGCGCATCAAGCTGGGCAGCGTGGGCGGTGACACCCATGCCGGCCCCGAGGCCGCCAGCCTGCCGCTGCTCGAGCGCCAGCAGGCCTTCGGCTTCACGCAGGAAGACATCAAGTTCCTGCTGGCCCCCATGGCCAAGAACGGCGAGGAAGGCATCGGCTCCATGGGCAACGACAGCCCGCTGGCCGTGCTGTCGGACAAGAACAAGCCGCTGTACAACTACTTCCGCCAGATGTTCGCGCAGGTGACCAACCCGCCGATCGACCCCATCCGCGAAGCCATCGTGATGTCGCTGGTGTCCTTCATCGGACCCAAGCCCAACCTGCTGGACATCAACCAGGTCAACCCGCCCATGCGCCTCGAAGTGCACCAGCCCGTGCTGGACTTCGCCGACATGGCCAAGCTGCGCGACATCGAACGCCACACGCAGGGCAAGTTCAAGAGCGCAACGATCGACATCACCTACCCGCTGTCCTGGGGCAAGCAGGGCGTGGAAGCCAAGCTGGCATCGCTGTGCGCGCAGGCCGTGGACGCCATCAAGGGCGGCGCCAACATCCTGATCATCAGCGACCGCCATGTGAGCGCCACCCAGGTGGCCATCCCCGCGCTGTTGGCGCTGTCGGCCATCCACCAGCACCTGGTGCGCGAGGGCCTGCGCACCACGGCCGGCCTGGTTGTGGAAACGGGCACGGCGCGCGAAGTGCACCACTTCGCCGTGCTGGCAGGCTACGGCGCCGAGGCCGTGCATCCCTACCTGGCCATGGAAACCCTGGCCGACATGCACAAGGAGCTGGGCGGCGACCTGTCGGCCGACAAGGCCATCTACAACTACGTCAAGGCCATCGGCAAGGGCCTGTCCAAGATCATGTCCAAGATGGGCGTGTCCACCTACATGTCCTATTGCGGCGCCCAGCTGTTCGAGGTGATCGGCCTGAACAGCGACACCGTGGACAAGTACTTCACCGGCACGGCCAGCCGCGTCGAGGGCATCGGAGTCTTCGAGATCGCCGAGGAAACCATCCGCAACCACCGCGCGGCCTTCGGTGACGATCCCGTGCTGGAGACCATGCTGGACGCCGGCGGCGAATACGCCTGGCGCGCCCGTGGCGAAGAGCACATGTGGTCGCCCGACGCCATCGCCAAGCTGCAGCATTCCACGCGCTCCAACAACTGGAGCACGTACAAGGAATACGCCCAGCTGATCAACGACCAGAGCAAGCGCCACATGACGCTGCGCGGCCTGTTCGAGTTCAAGTTCGACCCGGCCAAGGCCATTGCGCTGGACCAGGTCGAATCGGCCAAGGACATCGTCAAGCGCTTTGCCACGGGCGCCATGTCCCTGGGCTCGATCAGCACCGAGGCCCATGCCACGCTGGCCGTGGCCATGAACCGCATCGGCGGCAAGAGCAACACCGGCGAAGGCGGGGAAGATCCCCAGCGCTACCGCAACGAGCTCAAGGGCATCCCGATCAAGAAGGGCGAGACCCTGGGCTCCATCATCGGCGCCGACAAGGTCGAGGCCGACATCGAGCTGCAGGACGGCGACTCGCTGCGCTCCAGGATCAAGCAGGTGGCATCGGGCCGCTTCGGCGTCACGGCCGAGTACCTGTCGTCCTCGGACCAGGTGCAGATCAAGATGGCCCAGGGCGCCAAGCCCGGCGAAGGCGGCCAACTGCCCGGCGGCAAGGTGTCCGACTACATCGGCAAGCTGCGCCACTCCGTGCCCGGCGTCGGCCTGATCTCGCCTCCGCCCCACCACGACATCTACTCCATCGAGGATCTGGCCCAGCTGATCCACGACCTGAAGAACGTGGCACCGCACGCCGACATCTCGGTCAAGCTCGTGTCCGAAGTGGGCGTGGGCACCATCGCGGCCGGCGTGGCCAAGTGCAAGAGCGACCACGTGGTCATCGCAGGCCATGACGGCGGCACGGGCGCATCGCCCTGGTCGTCCATCAAGCATGCGGGCTCGCCCTGGGAAATCGGCCTGGCCGAGACCCAGCAGACCCTGGTGCTCAACCGCCTGCGCGGCCGCATCCGCGTTCAGGCCGACGGCCAGATGAAGACCGGCCGCGACGTCGTCATCGGCGCGCTGCTGGGCGCCGACGAGTTCGGCTTCGCTACCGCGCCCCTGGTCGTCGAGGGCTGCATCATGATGCGCAAGTGCCACCTGAACACCTGCCCCGTGGGCGTGGCCACGCAGGACCCGGTGCTGCGCGCCAAGTTCTCGGGCAAGCCCGAGCATGTGGTGAACTACTTCTTCTTCATCGCCGAGGAAGTGCGCCAGATCATGGCCCAGCTGGGCGTGGCCAAGTTCGACGACCTGATCGGCCGTGCCGACCTGCTGGACACCCGCAAGGGCCTGCAGCACTGGAAGGCCCAGGGCCTGGACTTCTCGCGCCTGTTCGCCCAGCCCGAAGTGCCCGCCGACGTGGCGCGCTTCCATGTCGAAAAGCAGGACCACCTGCTGGACAAGGCACTGGACGTGAAGCTCATCGAGCGCTGCAAGCCGGCCATCGAGAACGGCGAGCGCGTGCGCATCATGGAAGTGGCGCGCAACGTGAACCGCTCCGTGGGCGCCATGCTCTCCGGTGCCGTGACGCGCGTGCATCCCGAAGGCCTGCCGGATGACACCATCCGCATCCACTTCGAAGGAACCGGCGGCCAGTCCTTCGGCGCCTTCCTGTGCAACGGCATCACGCTGAACCTGCGTGGCGATGCCAACGACTACACGGGCAAGGGCCTGTCCGGCGGCCGCGTGGTGGTGCATGCCAGCCATGAATTCCGCGGCGACACGACGACCAACACCATCGTCGGCAACACCGTGATGTTCGGTGCCACCAGTGGCGAGGCCTTCTTCGGCGGCGTGGCCGGCGAGCGTTTCGCGGTGCGCCTGTCGGGCGCCACGGCCGTGGTCGAAGGCGTGGGCGACCACGGCTGCGAATACATGACCGGCGGCACCGTGGTGGTGCTGGGCAAGACGGGCCGCAACTTCGCGGCCGGCATGAGCGGCGGCGTGGCCTATGTGTATGACGAGGATGGCCGCTTCGCCGAGCGCTGCAACAAGGCGTCCGTCTCGCTGGACCAGGTGCTGCCCCACGACGAGCACCTGGCCCAGGTCTCGCCCGCCGTCTGGCACCGCCGCGAAACCGACGAACGCCAGCTGCGCGCACTGATCGAGGCGCACAGCCGCTGGACCGGCTCCAAGCGCGCCCGCGACCTGCTGGACAACTGGGCGGCGGCCCGCTCCAAGTTCGTCAAGGTCTTCCCCAGCGAGTACAAGCGTGCCCTGTCCGAGATGTACGAGCGCCAGGTGATGGAAGAGCCCGCCACGCCCGAGGTCGAGGAACACGCCAAGGAAGCCGTGGCCGCCAAATAACAAGGAAGCGAAGGATGCGGGCAGCAGCCCGCATCCATCCCTGCACCCCACACATCAGGACAACGAATCATGGGAAAGACCACCGGCTTCATGGAATATGAACGCCTCGAGGAGGGCTACGCGCCCGTCGTCGAGCGCGTGAAGCACTACAAGGAATTCGTCATCGGCCTCGATGACAGCCAGGCCAAGATCCAGGGCGCGCGCTGCATGGACTGCGGCACGCCGTTCTGCAACAGCGGCTGCCCGGTCAACAACATCATTCCGGACTTCAACGACCTGGTCTTCCACGGCGGCTGGAAGAGCGCCAGCGCCGTGCTGCACAGCACCAACAACTTCCCCGAGTTCACCGGCCGCATCTGCCCCGCGCCCTGCGAGGCCGCCTGCACCCTGAACATCAACGACGACGCCGTGGGCATCAAGTCCATCGAGCACGCCATCATCGACCGTGCCTGGGCCGAAGGCTGGGTCAAGCCCCTGCCCAGCAGCCGCAAGACCGGCAAGAAGGTGGCCGTAGTCGGCGCAGGCCCCGCAGGCCTGGCCGCATCGCAGCAACTGGCGCGCGCCGGCCACGATGTCACGCTGTTCGAGAAGAACGACCGCGTGGGCGGCCTGCTGCGCTACGGCATTCCCGACTTCAAGATGGAGAAGTCGCACATCGACCGCCGCGTCGAGCAGCTCGTGGCCGAAGGCGTCAAGATCCGTACCGGCGTGCTGGTGGCGGGCAAGGACGGCCTGGGCGAAGACTCCAAGGTCACCAACTGGGCCAAGGAAACCGTCAGCCCCGAGCAGCTCATGGCCGAGTTCGACGCCGTGCTGCTGACAGGCGGTGCCGAGCAGTCGCGCGACCTGCCCGTGCCGGGGCGCGAACTCAAGGGCATCCATTTCGCTATGGAGTTCCTGCCGCAGCAAAACAAGGTCAACGCCGGCGACAAGCTCAAGGGCCAACTGCGGGCCGATGGCAAGCACGTCATCGTCATCGGTGGCGGCGACACCGGCTCCGACTGCGTGGGCACCAGCAACCGCCACGGCGCCGTCAGCGTGACCCAGTTCGAGCTGATGCCCATGCCGCCCGAGCAGGAGAACAAGCCCCTGGTCTGGCCCTACTGGCCGATCAAGCTGCGCACCAGCTCCAGCCACGAGGAAGGCTGCGAGCGCGAGTTCGCCATCGCCACCAAGGAATTCATCGGCGAGAAGGGCCAGGTCACGGCCGTCAAGACCGTGCGCATCGAAATGAAGGACGGCAAGATGGTCGAGGTGCCCGGCAGCGAGCAGGTGCTCAAGGCCGACCTGGTGCTGCTGGCCATGGGCTTCGTCAGCCCCGTGCAGGCCGTGCTCGACGCCTTTGGCGTGGACAAGGACGCACGCGGCAATGCCAAGGCCACCACCGACTTCACGGGCGGCTACGCCACCAGCGTGCCCAAGCTGTTCGCTGCCGGCGACGTGCGCCGCGGCCAGTCCCTGGTCGTCTGGGCCATTCGCGAAGGCCGCCAGGCCGCTCGCTCCATCGACGAGTTCCTCATGGGCACGTCCGACCTGCCGCGTTGAGGTAGGCTCCCCCTGAGTCGCTTCGCGCCTTCCCCCCGTGGCACGACGCCTCTCTACTCGCTGCGCGAGGGAGGGGGACGACAGCCTTGCTGCGGGGCGGCCCTTGCTCGCTGTCCCTGGGTTTGAAGTGCGCCAGTTTCGAATGCTCCGGACTGATATGAGAGAGTACGGTGGCTAAAGAAAAAGCCCTTGGTGATGAACCAAGGGCTTTTTGCTTTTCGTGCTGCGGGGACTATTGCGCGGGCTTGTCGTCTGCGGGCTTGTCCACTGCGGTGCCGGGCTCGGCTTCTTCTTCCGGTGCCTTGGAGACGCGGCTGAACCAGCCGGCGCCCAGGATGCCGATCTCATAAAGAATGCACATGGGCACGGCCAGGGCCAATTGGGAGATCACGTCGGGCGGCGTGACCACGGCGGCGATGATGAAGGCCACCACGATGAAGTAGCCACGGAAGGACTTGAGCTTGGCGATGTCCACCAGGCCGAAGCGCACCAGCAGCATGACCACGATGGGCACCTGGAAGGCCAGGCCAAAGGCCAGGTACAGCGACAGGATGGCCTCCACATAGGAGGCGATGTCCGGCGTGGCCGCCACGCTGTCCGGGGTAAAGCCCTGGATGAAGGCGAACATCTTGTCGAGCACGAAGAACTGCACGAAGGCGATGCCGATATAGGCCAGCAGGCTGCCGAAGATGATCAGCGGCAGCGCGAAGCGCTTTTCATGGCTGTACAGGCCGGGCGCCACGAAGGCCCACATCTGGTACATGATCCAGGGCAGCACGGCCAGCACGCCCACCATCATCAGCACCTTGAGCGGTACGAAGAAGGGCGTGAACACGCCCACCGCGATGAGCTTGGCATCGGGCGGCATGTGGGCCTTGATCGGGTGGGCGATGAAGTCGATCAGCCCGTTGGGGCCGGGCCACACGGCCAGCACGGCGATCGCCAGACCGATGCCGTAGATGCAATAGAGCAGGCGGTCGCGCAGCTCCATCAGGTGCTGGACGAAAGGCTGCTCGGTGCCTGCCAGCTCGTCGTCTTTAGGTGGAATGTCGGACATGGTGCGAAACCGCGGCGGGCCGCAAGGGCATCCACGGACCTGGGGTGAAAAGCAGAAAGCCCGACGGATCGGGCAGGATTCGGCAATGGCGGGTGCCCGGGTGGCAGAGGCTGGGCTGGTTGCCTCGTGGCCCGCGGCGCGCCGGCATCTTCAGCGGGACTTCTGGGGACGAAAGCGCGCCACGCGCGCCGCGCCCGACTGCGCCTTGGTGCGCACGCCAGCGCGGGCCTTGTACCACTGGGGCACGGCGGCACGCTTGAGGCGCCAGTTCTTGCCCGGGTGGCGGTAGGCCGGCGCCACGGCGCTGTACGTATCGCTGTCGGAGCCGTAGGAAGAGGAGTCGTACGAGGAAGACGTGCCGTTGAGCGATGCCGTGGACTCGTTCCAGTCCTTCTCGAAGTTGGCGGCCGAAGTGTGGATGGATTGCTCGACGTCTCGCGCCGCGCCCTCCACGGTGTCCTTCATCTTGCGCAACTCGTCGAGTTCCATCGAACGGTTGACCTCGGCCTTCACATCGGAGACATAGCGCTGGGCCTTGCCCAGCAGGGTGCCGACGGTACGCGCCACGCGCGGCAGCTTCTCGGGACCGATGACCACGAGGGCCACGGCACCGATGAGCGCCATCTTGGAAAGGCCAATATCAAACATGGAAGCTTGGCGTGCGGGCCATCAGCTCTTTTGCTTGGCTTCGACGTCGATGGTGGTCTTGTCGGCAGCCGTCTGGCCGGCGACCTGGCCGGGAGCGGCTGCGGGAGTGTCGGTGGAGGTCGAGCCGTCCTTCACGCCGTCCTTGAAGCCCTTGACGGCGCCGCCGAGGTCGGAACCGATGTTCTTCAGCTTCTTGGTGCCGAACACCAGAACCACGATGGCCAGGACGATCAGCCAATGCCAGATGGAAAACGAGCCCATGAGAATCTCTCCTAAGAATTGCAGGTCATTTTAGACGCCGGGCCATGGCGGCAGTTCGCAAGGCCCCACAAAAGCCGTTTGGCCGACGCAAGAAACAGGGGGTGCCTCAAGCAAGAGACGGGCCACCTTGTGCCGGGCGTCAGCCGTCTGCCGCAGGCAGCGTGGCCGCTGCGGCGTTTTCAGCCCTTGAGTTTCAGCCCTTGAGCCAGGGGCGGGGGCCGCCCATGACATGGATATGCAGGTGGTGGACTTCCTGGCCGCCTTCGGTGCCGGTGTTGACCACCAGGCGAAAGCCGCCGTCGGGATACGGGTTGCAGCCTTGCTCGACAGCCAGGCGGGGCGCCAGCGCCATCAGTCGGCCCAGCAGCGGGGCGTCCTCGGCCTGGACCTGGGCCATGGAGGGGATGTGCTTCTTGGGCACCATCAGGAAGTGGATGGGCGCGCCGGGATGGATGTCGTGGAAGGCGAAGACGTCTTCGTCCTCATAGACCTTGCGGGAAGGGATCTCGCCTTTGGTGATGCGGCAAAACAGGCAGTTCGGGTCGTGGTCGTGCATGGCGCTACAGGAATCCTGGGAGGCTGGCGGTAGGTTGGAAATCAGGCCGGATTGTCGTTGATGCGCAGCGTCTGGCGCACGCCGATGTCGCTGCGGTGCTGCTGGAGCCACTGCTGGCCCTGCTCGCGTCCGAGCTCGAACAGCTCGCGCACGAAGCGCATGTCGGAGCGCGTCTTGGTCGAGGCGCCATAGCCCTTGAGCACGGAGCCGCCGTCCACGCGGTGCAGCAGCACCTTTTTGTAGCGTGTCGGGTCCAGCTTGCCCTGCTCCAGCAGGCGCTTGACGAACTCGATGGCGCGCAGCTCGGACAACAGGCCGGCGTTGAAGGTGACCTCGTTCATGCGGTCCATGATGTCGGCCGCCGTATTGGGCAGATCGGTGTGCTCGATGGGGTTGATCTGCACCAGCAGGATGTCGCTGGACGCCGTGCCGTAGATCAGCGGGTACAGCGCCGGGTTGCCCGAAAAGCCGCCATCCCAGTAGGGCTCGCCGTCGATTTCCACGGCCTTGAACAGCTGTGGCAGGCAGGCCGAGGCCATGACCGCGTCGGCACTGAGTTTTCTGCCTGAAAAGATGCAGCCCCGGCCCGTGCGCACATTGGTGGCGCAGACAAAGACCTTGGGCACCACGCCTTCCACGGGCGGATGCGTCAGCGCCTCGAAATCCACGACCCGTTCGAGCAGCTTGCGCAGCGGGTTGATGTCCAGCGGGTTGGTCTGGTAGGGCGAGAAGAACTGGTTGAGCACGCCCATGAAGGGGCTGCCCGGCAGGGGCGCGCCCCACATCAGGCTGCCCATGGTGCCCACGCCTTCCCACAGTTCGGTCAGCGTGGCGCGGGCCAGCTCGGCCCCCAGCGCCTGGGCGGCCGCCGGATCGCTTTCCTGGCGTGCAGCCTTGGCAAAGCCCTGGGCCAGGGCCACTGCATTCATGGCACCGGCGCTGGTGCCGCTGATGCCGTCGAAGACAAGGCTGCCGTCTTCCAGCAGCGCATCGAGCACGCCCCAGGTCAGGGCGCCGTGCGAGCCCCCGCCCTGCAGGGCGAGGTTGATCTTGCAGGTCGGGGTCGGAGTCATGGCGGTTTGCCCGGGACCTTCAGCGGTCCACGGCCTGGTTGCGGTTCATGGCGACCATGCCGCGCACGATGCGGTAGAGGAACCAGATGGAGATGACGGTCCAGGCGATCCAGCCGGGCACGAAGAACAGCAGCCACAGCGGCGCCGTGACCAGGTACAGGATGCCGGCCCAGATCACGCTGCGGATGCGCCACGAGAAGTGGTTGGCCATCCAGCTGCCTTCGGCGTCGCCGCGCTTGACCAGATCGATGATCAGTGCGATCACCAGCAGCGCAATGCTGGGCTGGGCGCCCGGCACGACGGCGGCCACGGCCACCACCAGGTGCAGCAGGTAGCTGACCCAGCCCCAGGCCTTGAGGCCTTCGATGCGGGACTGGTCCAGGGCACGGACTTCGATGTAATCGTCATTCATGGCAGCGGTCCTTTCTCGTTCACATCACGTTCCTGGGCCTTGCGCAGCGCCTTTTCCTCGATGCCGCTGGTGCCTTCGCGGCGCTCCAGCTCGGCAACGACCTGGGCGGGCGTCAGGCCATAGTGGGCCAGGGCGATCATGCTATGGAACCACAGATCGGCCACTTCGTAGAGGATTTTGCCGGCGTCTCCGCCATGGTCTGCGTCCTTGGCGGCCATGACCACTTCGGTGGCCTCTTCGCCGATCTTCTTCAAAAAGGCATCCGGGCCCTTGTGCAGCAGGCGGGCGACGTAGCTCTTGTCGGGGTCGCCGCCGTTGGCGGGCTTGCGGCTTTCGATGACGGCGGCCAGGCGCGCCAGGGCGTCCAGCGAGGAAGTGCTTGCGGTGTCGTTCATGTTCGTGGAATTCATTTGTAGATCGATTCGGGGTCTTTCAAGACCGGATCGACGGCCTGCCACTGGCCGTTCTGCAGCACGCTGTAAAAGCAGCTGTGGCGCCCCGTGTGGCAGGCAATGCCGGGCTCGTGGCCGGTCTGGGTGATCTTGAGCAGGACCACGTCGTTGTCGCAGTCGATGCGCACCTCGTGCACGGTCTGCACGTGGCCTGATTCCTCGCCCTTGAACCACAGCTTGTTGCGCGAGCGGCTGAAGTAGACGGCGCGGCCGAGCTCGGCCGTCTTGGCCAGGGCCTCGCGGTTCATCCAGGCGAACATCATCACGTCGCCCGTGTCCTTTTCCTGCGCGATCACGGGCACCAGGCCCTGCGCATCCCATTTGACTTGATCTAGCCAGTTCATTGCCTGCATTGTGAATATCCTGGGTGGGCATCCCTGTGACAGGATTGTCAGGAATTGCCTGGATTGAAAATACACCCCCTGAGTCGCTTCGCGCCTTCCCCCTCTCTCGCTGCGCGGGAGGGAGACGACAGCCTTGCTGCGGGGCGGCCCTTGCTCGCTGTCCCTGGTCCCTTGGGCCGCGCCGGTTTCATGGGTTGTGGGCGGCGCGAGCGCCATGGAAAACTGAAATGAAGGAGTCCGCCGACGCGCCGTATCAGAGGCGCACGGGCACGCCGCGCTCGGCCATGCGCTGCTTGGCCTGGCCCACGGTGAATTCACCGTAGTGGAAGATGCTGGCGGCCAGCACGGCGTCGGCGCCGCCCAGGGTCACGCCATCGGCCAGGTCGTCCAGCGAGCCCACGCCGCCCGAGGCGATCACGGGCACAGGCACGGCGTCGCTGACGGCGCGCGTGAGCTTCAGGTCGAACCCGGACTTGGTGCCGTCGCGGTCCATGCTGGTCAGCAGGATCTCGCCCGCGCCGCGGCGCGCCATTTCGGCGGCCCACTGCACGGCATCCAGGCCGGTGTTCTTGCGTCCGCCGTGGCTGTACACGTCCCAGCCGGGGCCGGCAGCGCGGCCATCGGCGCCCATGCGCTGCTCGTCCTCGGCCGTGCGGCGCTTGGCGTCGATGGCCACGACGATGCATTGCGCGCCGTACTTGTCGGAGGCCGCATTGATCACATCGGGATTGGCGATGGCGGCCGAGTTGAAGCTGGTCTTGTCGGCGCCCGCGTTGAGCAGGCGGCGCACGTCCTCGACGGTGCGCACACCGCCGCCGACGGTCAGGGGAATGAAGACCTGGCTGGCCACGGATTCGATGATGGGCAGGATCAGGTCGCGCCCGTCGCTGGTGGCCGTGATGTCCAGGAAGGTCAGCTCGTCCGCGCCCTGGGCGTTGTAGCGCGCGGCGATCTCCACCGGGTCGCCCGCATCGCGCAGTTCCACGAAGTTCACGCCTTTGACGACGCGCCCTCCCGTGACGTCAAGACAGGGGATGATGCGTTTGGCAAGCATGGGCAGACTCGTGGCTAGGGCGTGAAACAAGGGCGAAAAGATACCACGCCCTCGGCGCCCGCAGGCGCTGCGGGGTTCAGCGCTTGAGGCCTGCGGTCTGGCTTTGCCAGCGCCATGCGTCCTCGCACATGCGGTCCAGGTCCAGCATGGCCTTCCAGCCCAGCAGCCGCTCGGCCTCGGCGGGGTCGGCCCAGCACTGGGCCACGTCGCCGGGGCGGCGCGCCACGATCTGGTAGGGCACGGGGCGGCCGCTGGCGCGCTCGAATGCCTTGACCATTTCCAGCACCGAGACCGGGCGCCCCGTGCCCAGGTTCACGGTCAGCAGGCCCTGCTGCTCGCGCAGATAGCGCAGCGCCGCCAGGTGGCCGCGCGCCAGGTCGGTGACGTGGATGTAGTCGCGCACACCCGTGCCGTCCGGCGTCGCATAGTCATCGCCATAGACACTGAGCTGCTGGCGCTGGCCGATGGCGACCTGCGACACATAGGGCATGAGGTTGTTGGGGATGTCGCGCGGGTCCTCGCCGATCAGGCCGCTTTCATGGGCGCCCACGGGGTTGAAGTAGCGCAGCCGTGCCAGGCTCCACTGGCCGGGCTCGGCGCGGTCCAGGTCGGCCAGCATTTCCTCGATCCACAGCTTGCTGCGGCCGTAGGGGTTGGTGGCGGACAGCGGAAAGTCTTCGCGGATCGGCAGGCTGGCCGGATCGCCGTAGACCGTGGCCGAGGAGGAGAACACCAGGCTGCGCACGCCCGCCGTCCGCATGGCCTGCAGCAGGGCCACCGTGCCGCCCACGTTGTGTTCGTAGTAGCGCAGCGGCTGGGCCACGGACTCGCCCACTGCCTTGAGCGCGGCGAAGTGGATCACCTCGCGGATGGAGTGCTCGGCAAACAGCCGGTCCAGCGCGGCTCGGTCGCGCACGTCGCCCTCGACGCACAGCGGGCGCCGGCCCGTGATGCGTTCCATGCGTTCGAGCACATCGGGGCTGCTGTTGCTGAAGTTGTCGTAGATCAGGTAGGGCTCGCCCGCAGCGGCGAGTTCCACGCAGGTATGCGAGCCGATGAAGCCGGCGCCGCCTGTGACCAGAATCATGAATACCTTTCATTGGTGATTTTTCTGCCTGCCTAGTATCGCCATAACCCAGCTTCCCCCGTGCTTCAAGGGCGCCGAGCACAAAAGTAGGGAGAAGACACGTTTGCAGACAAAAACCGGTATGCTCGCGCCCGCATTTCGTCGGACTGACGATAGCTTTTATCAAATCGACTAGAAATTTGATGTACAAAAACTATGAATTGACTGTGCGTGGCCACACCCCGAGGAGAAGGCCGTGAACGCTTTCCTGCGAACCTGCCTGTTTTGCTGGGGGCTGTTGTGCGGCTGGGCGGTGCAGGCCGCCGAGCCAGCGGTTGCCGTCTATTACGGGAACAAGGCCTCGCTCAGTGAACTGAGCCTCTACGACATCGCCGTCGTGGAGCCGGGCCACGGCTACGACCCCGTTCAATTCCGCAAGCAGGCTCCGGGCAGCGAACTCTACGCATATGCCTCCGTGGCCGAGGTTCTGCCCGAGCGCGCCTACTTCAGCAAGATTCCCGAGGCCTGGAAGATGGCGCGCAACGGCGCCTGGCAGTCCATCGTCCTGGACCAGACGCCTGCGCAGTGGCCCGCCTTCTTTGCCGACGAGGTGATCGCGCCGCTGTGGAAGCAGGGTTTTCGCGGTTTCTTCCTGGACACGCTGGACTCCTACCGCCTGGCCGCGAATTTCGACGAAAAGGCCCAGCAGGACGGCCTGGTGCGCGTCATCGAGACGCTGCACCAGCGCTACCCCGGCATCCGGCTGATCCTGAACCGGGGCTTCGAGATCGTGCCGCGCGTGCGCGACAAGGTGCAGATGGTGGCGGCCGAGTCGCTGTTGCGGGGCTGGGATGCCAGCCTCAAGCGCTATGTGAACGTGCCCGAGAAAGACCGCGAATGGCTGCTGCAGCAACTGCAGACCATCCGTGAGCGTGACCGCCTGCCGGTGCTGTCCATCGACTACGTGGCCCCGCATGACCGGGATGCCACGCGCGAGACCGCCCGCCGCATTGAGCAGCTGGGCGTCATCCCGTGGGTTTCCGATGCCGGGCTGCAGACCCTGGGCATAGGCCAGGTGGAGGCGGTGGCGCGCAGGGTGTTGATTCTCTACAACGGTGCCGACTATCCGTCCATCAACGGCGCATCGGCGCACCGCTTTCTGGAAATGCCCATCAACTACATGGGCTACGTTGCCGACTACGCCGATGTGCGCGAGCCCCTGCCCGAAGGCGTGGCGCGTGACCGCTATGCCGGCGTGGTGAGCTGGTTCGGCGGCGCGGTGCCCGAGATGCGGGCCAAAAGCGTGCGGCAGTGGCTGGCCAACCAGGTGCAGCAGGGCATGCCGCTGCTGGTGCTCAATACGCTGGGCCTGTCCCAGGACCGCACCATGTCGGCCGCTCTGGGCACGCGCAGCACGGAAGCGGCACCCGTGTTCCCGCTGCGGCGCGCCGAGCAGGCGCCGCTCATGGGGTTCGAGATACCGCCGGCCGAGCCCGCCCACGACTACGAAGGCTGGGAATTCACGCCGCAGATGGCCAAGGGCAGCCGCGAGCTGCTGTCCTTCGACGACAAGCGGGGGCGCCGCTTCGTCTCTGCCGCCATCACGCCCTGGGGCGGCTTTGCGCTCATGCCCTATGTGGTGGTGAGCATGCCGGGCACCGACCAGTCGCGCTGGGTGATCGATCCCTTCGCGCTGCTGCGCGAGGCGCTGCGCCTGAAGGATTTCCCCGCGCCCGATGTCTCCACGGAGAACGGCCGCCGCCTGTTGCTGGCCCATGTGGACGGCGACGGCTTTCCCTCCAGGGCCGAGCTGCCGGGCACGCCGTTCGCCGGGGAAGTGCTGCGCCGCGAGATCCTGGAGCGCTACAAGATCCCGCACACCATCTCGGTCATCGAGGCCGAGGTCTCGCCGCAGGGCCTGTATCCGCAGTGGGCCGAGCAGCTGGAGGGCATTGCCAAGCGCATCTTCGCCATGCCCCATGTCGAGATCGCCAGCCATTCCTACTCGCACCCCTTCTTCTGGGAGCCCGGGGCAGCGCCCGACGGGGATGACAGCAAGGAGGTGAACCTCAACCTCCACATCCCCGGCTACCAGATGGACATGAACCGGGAGATCAACGGCTCGGTCGACTACATCCGCAAGCGCCTGGCGCCGCCCGGCAAGCCGGTGGACGTGTTCCTGTGGACCGGCAACACGGCGCCCAGCGCCGAGGCCCTGGCCATCTCCGATGCCGCCGGCCTGCTCAACATGAATGGTGGCGACACGGCCATCACGCGCAGCAATCCCTCGCTCACCGAGGTGCGCAGCTGGGGTCTGCGCAAGGGCGGCCACCTGCAGATCTATGCGCCCGTCACCAACGAGAACATCTACACCAACCTCTGGCACGGGCCGTTCTACGGCTTCGAGCGCGTCATCGAGACCTTCGAGATGACCGAGGCTCCCCGGCGCCTGAAGGCCGTGGACATTTACTACCACTCCTACTCCGCCAGCAAGCAGGCCAGCATCAAGGCGTTGCACAGGATCTACCAGTGGGCGCTGGCGCAGCGGCTGAACCCGGTCTACAGCTCCGAGTACATCCGCAAGGTGCAGGATTTCTACGAATTCGCCATCGGCCGCGACGCGCAGGGCTGGCGCCTGCGGGGTCCGGGCCAGCTGCGCACGCTGCGCATGCCGCCCGGCATGGCCCTGCCTTCCATGGCTGCCAGCAGCGGCATTGCCGGCTATGCCAAGGGGGCAGACGGCAGCTACCTGCACCTGGCCGGCAGCGCCGGATACCTGGTGCAACAGACCCAACAGGACGCCGCAGGCGCGGCCGCCCACGCTGCGCGCCCCTATCTGGTGGATGCCAATGCCCGGCTCACGCAATGGCTGGCCCAGGCCGACGGCGGTGTGCGCTTCGCCCTGCAGGGCCATGTGCCGCTGGAGCTGCGCATGTACCTGCCTGCCGGCTGTTCGCTGAGTTCCACGAACGCCGCCACGCCCCTCCTGGCCGTGGCGGGTGCCGATACCGGCAACGCCAACCTCCGTTCCTTCAGAAGTACCCAAAACAGTGTCGAACTCCAAGCGCAATGCCGGGGGCTCTGAGCGCCCCATCACGGTTCCCTTCTGGCTGATCGCGCTGCTGGCGGTACTGATCGGTGGCGCCCTGTGGATGCTGTTTCCCAAGCAGGATCTGGAGCGCCGGCTCTCCGTCACCGGAGATGACTCCGAGCTGTCCTACAACTACCTGAGCAACCTGCTCAAGAGCGATCCCGGCAACGAGAACCTGCGCGCCCTGCTCAAGGCCAAGGAAGAGCGCCTGCAGGCCATCAAGCTGGCGCGGGAAGAGGCGGCCAAGCAGGCACTGCCCAGCGCAGCCGTCCAGGCCTGGGACCACTGGCAGGCCGCCTACCAGAGCTATCTGGAGGCGCAAAAGCAGGACCACCGCGCGGGCGGCCAGGCCGAGGCGCTGGCGCCGCAGGTGATGCAGGCGTTGAAGGACGTGCCGCTGCAGGGGCTGACCCAGGAGCAGGCGCTGTACCTGGCCTCGTCGGCGCTGGTGCTCAAGGACGCGCCGCTGGCCCTGGGCATCTACGACGACGTGGCAGAGCGCCAGGCCGATCCCGCGCGCAAGGCGCAGGTCTATGAATCCGCAGAGCGGCAGGCGCTGGGCATGTCCCTGTACGAGGAATCGGCCCGGCTGCTGCGCCAGGCCAGCGCCACGACCGAAGACGTCCAGCAGTCGCGCGCCTACCTCTGGCAGGCCCTGCAGGTGCTGCAGTCCGGCAACCGTGCCAACGAAGCGCTGGCGTTGGCGCGCCAGCAGGAAGAGCTGCTGGGCAGCGACCCCGAGACGCTGCGAAAGCTCATCGGCCTGGCGCGTGCGGCCGGCAACCGGGCCGAGGCCGAGCGCTATGCCAAGCGGCTGCTGCAGCTGTCCCTGCTGCAGCAGTGGCAGACGCAGGTGGCCGGGGCTTCGGGTGCCGGTCCGGACCCGGTTGCCGACGACGGCGCCTGGGCGCTGCAGCCCGTGGCCTGGACCGCCCCGGGCTGGCGCATGCTGCGCACGGCCGATCCCGTGCGCAAGCCGCCGCCGGGCCTGCCCTTTGACGACAAGACCTACCTGCTGGGCTACGAGGTGTTCCTCGAAAACCGCAACCTGGAAGATGCCTGGCGCGTGGCCACGGCCGCCGTGCGCCAGGCGCCGCAGGACATGGCCTGGCGCGAACGCCTGGCTCAGGTGTCCGAATGGATGGGGCAGCAGCAGCAGGCCCTGGACAGCTGGCTGTTCATTGCGCAGAACACAGGGCGCGAGGATGCCTGGAAGACGGTCATGCGCCTGGCGCCGGGCCTGTTCGACGACCGGGCCCTGATTGCCGGCCTGCGCCACCAGTTGAGCCGCCGTCCCCAGGATGCCGCGCTGCAGCAGGCGCTGGTCCAGGCCTACGAGCGCCAGGCCGAGCCCGGCGAGGCCATCGACTATCTGCAAAAGCACGGCAGCACGCCGCAGTCCCAGATCCTGCTGGCCCAGCTGGCCGAACGCGCAGGCCGGTCGCAACTGGCGCTGCAGGCCTGGAAGCGTGTGCTTGCCGATCCCGAGCAGCGGACGCCGGCCCATGCCATGCCCGCCGCCGTGCTCGCGCTGCTGCAGGGCGAGCCGGCCCTGGGCCTGCGCTGGCTGGAGGATGCGCAGACGCGCATTCCCGCCGGAATGCAGGACGAGGGCGAGTACTGGCGCCTGCTGGGCGACCTGGCCCAGGACCAGCGCCAGGAAGCACTGACGCTGAAGGCCTACCGCCGCCTGCTGCAGACGCCGCACGCCGGCATCAGCGACTACGACGAGGTGATACGCCTGCTGCAGCGCGCCGACCGGCGCGAGGCGGCCCGGATGTCCCTGCACGCCTGGGAGCAGTTCCATGACGTGCGCCATCTGACGCAGGCCTTCTACCTGCTGGAGGACCTGGAGGACTGGACCCAGATCGGCAGCCAGGTCGAACGCATCTTGGCCGACCCGGCCCTGGTCAAGCGCCTGCAGGGCCAGCCCACCTTCTTCCAGATACTGGGCGCCTACTACCAGCGCACGGCGCAATCGAAAAAGGCCATGGAGGCCTTCGAGAAGGGCCTGGCGCTGGACCCCGGCTCCACGCCGCTGCGCCAGGGCCTGATGTGGCTGCTGATCGACACGCAGAATGCGGCGGCCCTCAAGCTGCTGCTGGCGGCGGCCGAGCCTGTCTGGGCGCGCGATGCCGACATGCACGGCGCCCTGGCGGCGGCCTACATGACGCTGTCGCGCCCGGCCGTTGCGCTGGAACGCTATCTGAAGCCGCACCGCGCCGAGCATGCCGACGACTTCCTGTGGATGATGCAGTACGCCGACGCGCTGGAGCAGAACCAGCAGGCCGATCGGGCCTGGAGCCTGAGGCAGCAGCTGTGGACGCGCGAGAAGGTGCGGGCACGCGCCCAGGACGGCGCAGCGGCCCTGGCCGCCCGCAAATGGCTGACGGCCGAGGGGCTGGACGAGGTTCAGCGCCAGGCCCGCAGCCGGCTCATGCTCTTTCATACACAGGGCGATGCCGAATTCGCCCTGATGCGCGAGCTGCTGCGCATGGACCTGGAAGGCGGGCGCCGCGAGCATTCCGCCGCTGCGGCCGAGCTGGCCATTGCCTGGCTGCAGGAGCGCGGCGAGTACCAGGCCGAGCGTGGCTACCTGTGGCAGCAGTACGCGCGCAGCCGCAGCAGGAGCACCAGCTCGCCGCTGTGGGCCGAGATCACGGTGGCCCTGGCGGAAAAGGATGTGGCCCAGGCCGGGCAGCTGCTGCAGCGCCATGACGAGGCGCTGCCGCGCTATGACCGCATCAACGCGGCAGCCATGGTCGGCGATGTGCGGCTGGCGCAGACGGCGGCTTTCGAGAACATGGCCGACCAGCCCGACGACGATCCCCTGCACCTGGCGCTGACCGAGCAGCTGCTGGCCTTCAGCGACTACGGCGGCCTGCAACTGCGCAACCGCCGCATGGACGCCATCGACGAGCAGGTCTCCCGGCTGCGCTGGCATGTGGGCCTGAACCCTCGCTGGGCGCTGGACCTGGATGCCGAGGACGTGCGCCGCACGGTCAACAAAAACACCCTGGTGCGCGGCCCCTCGCAGGAGCGGGGCATCGGCCTGCGCCTGACGCGCAAGACGCAGTCGGCCTCCAGCGAATTCATGCTGGGCCGGCGCGAAAGCCTGGAGGGCTACACGCCCATGCAGTTCACGCAGACCTACAACGTGGACAGCCGCTGGAGCCTGCAGGCATCGCTGGGCCGGCACCTGGCCACGCAGGAAACGCTGGCCATGCGCATGGGCGGCATGAAGGACCGCGTGTCGCTGGGCAGCAGCTACCAGCTCTCGCGCCTGGACCAGATCACGCTGGAGCTGGCATCGGAGCGCTACCGCGTGCAAAGCGGCGCACGCGTGGGCTCCGGCAACCATGCGACGCTGCAATACCTGCACACCTACCGCAGCGAGGCGCCCACCCTGCAGTTCGGCGCCTTCACCTCCTGGCACCGCTACAGCCGCAACGACCCGGCGCTGCTGCAGGGCCGCGATGCAGCCATCCTGGGCTACCTGCCGCCGTTCAACGATCCCACCATCGACTATCTGCTGCCGCGCAGTTTCCGCTTCTCGGGCCTGCAGATGATGTTCAACACGGGCTACGAACAGCAGTACACGCGCGCGCTGCGGCCCTACGCCAGCCTGGCCCTGACGCACCACAGCGTCAACGGCGCGGGCTACGAGCTGGGCATGGGCCTGGCCACCAGCCTGTTCGGCGCGGACCACCTCGCGCTGGGCCTGAATCTGTCCAAGTCGGGCATCAACACCGTGGGCAATACCCGCGAGCTGTTGCTGACCTACCGCCTCCACTACTGATCCGAAGACTTCAAGGAGCCTCTCCATGACACACCGCACCACTTTCGCCTCCCGCCTTCGCGTGCTCACGGGTATTGCCCTTGTCGGCCTGCTGTCTGCCTGCTCGACCATCGACCGGGGCACGGCGCCCGCGCTGGAGACGAATGCCAGCTGGGCGGTGCTGCCCTTCGAGAACCACACCGAAACGCCCATGGCCGGCAACCGCGCCGCCGCCATTGCCACGGCGCTGATCAATGCGCGTGGCGTGGGCCAGGTCAAGCGCTACACGGGCGATGCACTGCAGGAAACCCTGTTCGACGGCCGCGAAGCCAAGCGCCGCGACGACGCCCTGGCCTGGGCGCGCGGCGAAGGCGTGCGCTATGCGCTGACGGGCGCGGTGGACGAATGGCGCTACAAGGTAGGCGTGGACGGCGAGCCGGCCGTGGGCGTGACCTTGGAGATCGTGGACGTGGGCACCGGCGCCACCGTGTGGAGCGGCGCGGGTGCGCAAAGCGGCTGGAGCCGCGAGGCCCTGGCCGCCGTGGGCCAGAAGCTGATCCGCAACCTGCTGGGCACGGGCCTGGCCAACGCCCGATAAGCGCATCCAGGGAACGACTCTTCATGCCAGACCAAGCCAGCACGCCCAAGGCGGCACCGCATTCCGCTGCACCGCGCCGCGCCGGCATTGCCGCGGAATTCAGAGGCTCGCCGCTGGGCCTGCTCGTGCAGACGAGCGCCAAGCCCTGGGTGGTGGTGGGCGAGACGCTGCTGCTGCCGGTGCTGGCCCTTTTGATCGGCATGTGGGCCAACCCGGACAATCCCCTGTGGGTGGAGTCCGAGTTCCCCTGGGCCTGGCTGGCGCCCGTGGTGGTGGCCCTGCGCTACGGGCCGGTGGCCGGCCTGTCGGCGGCCGGCGTGCTGCTGCTGGCTTGGCTGGGCGTCAACCAGCGCGATCTGTCGCTGTTCCCGGAACAGTACTTTCTGGGCGGCCTGATCCTGGTCATGGTCGTGGGCGAGATCTCCAGCCTCTGGCGCGCACGCATACGCCGCGCGCGCACGGCGCAGAACTATATGGACCAGCGCACCGAGCAGCTGATCCGACAGCATTACCTGCTGCGCCTGTCGCATGATCGGCTGGAGCAGGAGCTCATAGGCCGTCCCGTGTCCATGCGCGATGCCATCAACGTGCTCAGCGGCCTCAGTGGCGCCGAGGGCGATGCGCAAAGCCTGCTCAACCTGCTGTCGCGCTTCAGCCAGATCAGCGTGGCCAGCCTGGTGCCCGTGCGCAATGAGGTGCTGGACCCCACGCCCATTGCCCAGCTGGGGGGCGAGCGGCCCATCCATGTCCACGATCCGCTGGTGCGCCAGGCGCTGGACAGCCATGTGCTGTGCCATGTCTCGCAAAGCATGGCGGAGGGCCAGCAGACGCAGTACATCGTCGTGGCGCCCATGCTGGACCTGGAGGGCGAGATCTACGGCCTGCTGCTGGTCGAGGAAATGCCTTTCTTCGCATTGCAGGAAGAGGCGCTGCAGACCATCAACCTGCTGCTGGGCTACTACACGGACAGCGTGGCCGCCAACAGCCTGGCTGCGCCGCTGCTGCAGGCCTATCCCGATTGCCCGCCGCATTTCGCGTTCGAGCTGCAGCGCATGGAGCATGTCAACCGCAGCGCGCGCCTGAGCAGCGTGGTGGTGGCGCTGGAACTGTCGCCCTCGGCTGTGCAGGCCCAGATGGCCCAGCAGATCATGCGGCTGGAGCGCATGCTGGACCGCTCCTGGCTGCAGGAAAGCGATGGCCGGCAGCTGCTGGCCATCTTCATGCCACTGGGCACCAACGCCACTGCCGAGGGCTACCTGAACCGCATCGAGGGCTGGCTGGCCCAGCGCGGCGTGGCCTCGCTGGCCGATGCGGGCATCTTCCCGCGCACCATCTTGCTGGACCGCTGCTCGGCCAGCAGCGTGCTGGAGCGGCTCCATCAGATGGGGCAGGGCCATGCTTAACCTCAAGCTGGCCCTGGGCGCGCTGGCCGCGGAAATCGCTTCCTGGAGCAGCCTGTGGCTGCTGCGCAGCCAATCGGACGCGGCCCTGCTGGGCTATCTCACGGCCCACGGGCTGGCCAGCGGCCTGCTGGCGCTGTGCCTGACGCCGTTCCTGGCCACCTCGGCCAAGTCGGTGCGCCAGCGGCTGGCGTTGGTGGTGCTGATGGGTTTGTTTGCCTATGCCGTGCCGGTGGCCGGCATTTTGGGAGCCGTGGTCGCCACCATTGCGCTGCACACCCAGCGCGGCCCGCGTGGCGGCCCGCGTTTTCCGGTGATGCCGCTGCCTGATTTCGACCCGCACCAGCAGGCCAGCACCAGCCGCCGCCAGGCGGGCCTGCAGTCCTTCCTGGCCAATCCCAATGTGCCGGTCGCCTCGCGCATGCGGGCCATGGTGGCGCTTGGCAGCGTGCCGGGGCGCATTGCCTCGCCCATGCTGCGCACGGCGCTGGGCGATTCCAGCGAAGACCTGCGCCTACTGGCCTACAGCATGCTGGACGCCAAGGAGCGCGAGATCAGCAAGACCATCCACCAGGAGCTGCAGCTGTTCGAGCATGCCCGCCAGTCCGAGGGCGATGCGCCCTACGGGCCGCGCGGCCTGCAAGCGGCTCGGGCGCTCACCGACCTGTACGCGGAGCTGGTCTACCAGGGCGTGGCGCAGGGCGATGTGCGCGACCACGCCATCACGCAATCCCTGCACTACTGCGACCTGGTGCTCGCACAGCGGCCCGACAATGCCTTGCTGCTGCTGCGCCGTGGCCGGCTGCTGCACATGCAGGGCAGGGCGGTGGAGTCGCTGGCCTGCTATGAGCGCTCGCTGGCGCTGGGCATGGAGCCGGCACGCGTCGTGCCCTACCAGGCCGAGCTGCTGTTCGATCGGCGCGAATTCGCCAAGGCGCAGGCCCTGATGCGTTCGCTGGACATCGAGCAAGCCCTGCCGCGCCTGAAGCCCAGCATCCGCTACTGGAGTGCCTCATGAGCCGTGCGAGCCAGTTCCCCACGGCGGCCAATGCGGACATCGCGCTGCTGCTGGAAGGCACCTTCCCCTATGTCAGCGGTGGTGTGTCCAGCTGGGTCAACCAGATCCTGCAGGCCTATCCCGAGCACCGCTTTGCCATCGTCTTCCTGGGCAGCCGGCGCGAGGACTATGGCGATTTCCGCTACGCACTGCCGCCCAACGTGGTGCACTTCGAGCAGCACTACCTGTTTGATGCGCTGCACTCCAATATCCAGCCCGCCCCTTCGCGCGGCCATCCCGAAGCCTTGGCCAAGGCCCGGGAATTCCTGGGCGCGCTGGAGGCGCATGACGGCAGTGCCGAAAGCCGGGCCAAGGTGCTGGCGGCCATGCGCTCCATTGCGCTGGAGCTGCAGCCCGGCGGCAGCCTGCCGCTGGAGGATTTCCTGCACAGCGAATTCGCCTGGGACCTGATCCGCGAAAGCTACCGGCGCCACTGCACCGACCCGTCGTTCGTGGACTTCTTCTGGACCGTGCGCATCATGCTGCAGCCGCTGTGGCTGATGGCGCGCATCGCCCACGGGCTGATCCCGGTGCGCGTGCTGCATACGGTTTCCACGGGCTACGCGGGCTTTCTGGGGGGGCTGCTGCACCATGCGCGCGGCCTGCCGCTGGTGCTGTCCGAGCATGGCATCTACACGAAAGAGCGCCAGATCGACCTGCTGCAAAGCTCCTGGATCCGCGACAACCGCAACATCTTCCAGCGCGACCCCATGGAGGTGTCGTTCTTCCGGCAGATGTGGATACGGTTTTTCGACTGGATGGGGCGCTTTTGCTATGGCGCGGCCGATCCCATCATTGCGCTGTACGAGAACAACCGCCTGCGCCAGGTGGCCGATGGCGCGGCCGCCGAGCGCACGGTCAGCATCCCCAACGGCATCCGCATAGAACGCTTTGCGCCGCTGCGCACCCAGCGGCCCGCCGAGGTGCCGCCCGTGCTGTGCCTGATCGGCCGCGTGGTGCCCATCAAGGACATCAAGACCTTCATCCGCGCCATGCGCCGCGTGGTCAACCGGATGCCCCAGGCCCAGGCCTGGGTGGCCGGCCCCACGGCCGAGGACCCGGCCTATGCCGAGGAATGCCAGAACCTCGTGGACAGCCTGGGCCTGCAGGCCAACGTCCGCTTTCTGGGCATGCAGAAAGTGGAGGAGTTGCTGCCCAAGGTGGGCGTGGTCGTGCTGTCTTCCATCAGCGAGGCGCTGCCGCTGGTGATTCTCGAAGCCCAGGCCGCAGGCGTGCCCGTGGTCAGCACCGACGTGGGCTCCTGCCGCCAGCTCATCGACGGGCTGGAGCCGCAAGACCAGGCCCTGGGCTCGTGCGGGCGCGTGGTCGGCATTGCCAACCCCGAGGCGCTGGCCGACGCCTGCCTGGAGCTGCTGAGCTCGCCCGCGCAGTGGCAGGCCGCCAGCGCGGCCGGGATTGCGCGCGTGGAGCGCTACTACTCCGACCGGCTGCTGTTCGAGCGCTACAGGCAGGTCTACGACAGGGCGCTGCAACAGTCCGAGGAAAAACACTGATGGCCGGCATTGGATTCGAACTGCGCCACCTGCTGCGCAAGAACACGCTGACCAGCGTGCTCCAGGCCTACGCCTATGCGGGCGTCATCGGCTCGGGGCCGTGGGTGTTCTCCATCATCGGCATCCTGCTGGTGGGGGTGTTCAGCGTCAGCGTGGTGGCGCCGCCGCTGCTGGTCACGCAGTTCCAGACCTCGGTCACCTACTTGGTGGCCAGCAGCCTGATCCTGACCGGGGCGGCGCAGCTGGCCTTCACGCGCTTTGTGTCGGACCAGCTGTTCCTCAAGAAGGACGAGAGCATCCTGCCCAACCTGCATGGCCTGCTGCTGGTGGTCGTGGCCACTGCCAGCGCGCTGGGTACGCTGGCGCTGTTCGTGGTGCTGCCGGGCCAGGGCCTGCTGTACCGCGTGCTGATGCTGGCCGGCTTCACGCTGATGTGCGTGGTCTGGGTCATGACGGTGCTGCTGTCGGGCCTCAAGCACTACCGGGCCATTGCCGGGCTGTTCGGCGCCACCTACCTGCTCATCGTGCTGCTGGCGCTGCCGCTGCGCTACTGGGGGCTGGAAGGGCTGCTGGCCAGCTTCGTGATCGGCCACGTGCTGCTGCTGGCCGGCATGTGGATGATCGTGCTGCGCAGCTTTCCGCTGCAGCAGCGCTGGATCGCCTTTGACTTCACGCAGCGCTCGCTGATCTTTCCGGCGCTGATCGGCATCGGCGTGCTCTACAACCTGGGCATCTGGATCGACAAGTTCATGTTCTGGTACTACCCGCCGACCTCGCAGCAGATCATCGGCGGACTCAGGGCCTCGCTGATCTACGACCTGCCGGTGTTCCTGTCCTACCTGTCCATCATTCCAGGCATGGCGGTCTTCCTGGTGCGCATCGAGACCGACTTCGTCGAGTACTACGACAAGTTCTTCGACGCCGTGCGCGGCGGCGGATCGCTGGAATACATCGAGTCCATGCGCAACGAGATGGTCTACGCCATCCAGGCGGGCCTGGGCGAGATCGCCAAGGTGCAGACGCTGGCCGTCCTCGTCACCCTGGTGGCCGGGCCGGCCATCCTGCAGTTGCTGGGCATCTCCCAGCTGTACCTGCCGCTGCTGCACGTGCAGGTGGTGGGCGCCGGCTTGCAGGTGGGTGTGATGGCCGTGCTCAACGTGTTCTTCTACCTGGACGAGCGGCGCATCGTGTTCATGCTCTGCCTGCTGCTGGTGGCGCTGAACATTGCCTTCACGGGCATCTCACTGGCGCTGGGCGCCGCGTTCTATGGCTACGGCTTTTGCCTGGCCATGCTGGTGACGCTGTGCGTGGGGCTGTACCTGCTCTCGCGCGAGCTCAACCGGCTCGAATACAAGACCTTCATGCTGCAGTGACCGGCAGGCATCTCTCGCCATTTGCCGATTTGCACGGTCTTGATCCAGCGTGTTGGCGGGGGGCGCCGGTCTGCGCGACAATACGGGATTCGGCGCCGGCACCCAACCGAGACAAAGGTTCCGCCGAGGAACCATTCATTACAACGATTGCGCACCTTGCGTGCTGCGGCCGCCGCCTTTCGCTTTTTCCACTCCAAAGCTTTAAGCCATGAAAAAACGCACCCTCTTGGCCATGGTGGCCCTGTCTGCACTGCTGGCAGCCTGCGGCAAGAACGAGTCCGCATCGACCGCCGCCGCGCCGGTTGCCGCCCCCGTGCCGGCAGCCATGACCAAGTTGGTGATCGGCCTGGACGACAACTTCCCGCCCATGGGCTTTCGTGACGACAAGAACGAGATCGTCGGCTTCGACATCGACATGGCCCGCGAAGCTGCCAAGCGCATGAACGTGGAGGTGGACTTCAAGCCCATCGACTGGAGCGCCAAGGAGGCCGAGCTGGTCGGCAAGCGTGTCGACGCGCTGTGGAACGGCCTGACCATCACCGAAGAGCGCAAGAAGAACATCGCCTTCACCGCGCCCTACATGGAGAACCACCAGATCATCATCGTGCGCGCCAACTCCGACATCAAGGACAAGGCCGGCCTGGCAGGCAAGGTCGTGGGCGCGCAGGATGGCAGCTCGGCCGTGGACGCCATCAAGAAGGACGCCGCCGTGGCCGCCAGCTTCAAGGACCTGAAGACCTTCGGCGACAACATCACCGCGCTGATGGACCTGTCGGCCGGCCGCCTGGACGCCGTCGTGGTCGACGAGGTCGTGGGGCGTTTCCACGTGGCCAAGAAGGCTGGCGAGTACCTGGTGCTCGAGGACAACTTCGGCACCGAGGACTACGGCGTGGGCCTGCGCAAGGAAGACACCGAAGTTCTGGGCAAGCTCGAAGCCGCGCTGGCCGAGATGAAGAAGGACGGCAAGGCCGCCGAAATCGCCTCCAAGTGGTTCGGCAAGGACATCATCAAGTAAATCCGGCACACCATGCGACCGGCAAGGCCAGCCTGGCATTGCCGGTCTTTTGCGTTCTGGGACGCACGCGCCCGTGGCTGCCCGGATCCTGCCGATGCCGGCGGGGCCGCGCACCGCACTGAGGCCATTCGATGGAATATGTAATCTCGCTCATGGGGCCGCTGTCCGCCGGCGCCCTGGTCACCCTCAAGCTCTTCGTCATCACCCTGGCGCTGTCCATCCCCCTGGGACTGTCGCTGGCGCTGATGCGCATCTCCCGCTTTCCCGCCCTGAGCCGGCTGGTAGGCGGCTACATCTGGCTGATGCGCGGCACGCCGCTGATGCTGCAGATGCTGTTCATCTACTTCGCGCTGCCCTTCGTGCCCGTGATCGGCGTGCGCCTGCCCGATTTCCCTGCCGCCGTCGTCGCCTTCGCGCTGAACTACGCCGCCTACTTCGCCGAAATCTTCCGCGCGGGCATCCAGTCCGTGGACCGCGGCCAGTACGAGGGTGCAAAGGTGCTGGGCATGAGCTACGGCCAGACCATGCGCCGCATCATCCTGCCGCAGATGTGGGCGCGCATCATCCCGCCCGTGAGCAACGAGACCATCACCCTGGTCAAGGACACCTCGCTCATCTACGTGCTGGCCCTGAACGACCTGCTGCGCGCCGCGCGCGGCATCGTGCAGCGCGATTTCACCATCACGCCCTTCGTGGTGGCCGCAGGCTTTTACCTCGTGATGACGCTGGTGCTGACCTGGATCTTTCAATACCTAGAAAAACGCCATGCCAAATACGACGCGTGATAACGCGCCCGAGACCATGATCTCGGCGCAGAACATCTGCAAGGGCTTTGGCGGTGTGCCGGTGCTGCGCGGCGTTTCGCTGGAGCTGGCTCGCGGCGAGGTGGTGGCCGTCATCGGTCCTTCGGGATCGGGCAAGAGCACGTTCCTGCGCTGCCTCAACCACCTGGAAACCATTGACAGCGGCCGTGTCGCCGTCGAGGGCGAGGTGCTGGTGGACAGCGGCGCGGACGGCCGCGCCCACTACGTGCCCGAGGCGCAGATCCGCCAGATCGGCCGCAAGATGGGCATGGTGTTCCAGTCCTTCAACCTGTTCCCGCACCTCACGGTGCTGGAGAACATCATCGAGGCGCCGATCGTCGTCAAGGGCCTCAAGCGCGAGCAGATCGTGCCCAAGGCCGAGGCGCTGCTCCACAAGGTGGGCCTGCTGGAAAAGCGCGATGCCTATCCCAACCGCCTGTCGGGCGGGCAAAAGCAGCGCGTGGCCATCGCCCGGGCACTGGCCATGGAGCCGGACATCCTGCTGTTCGACGAGCCCACCTCCGCGCTGGACCCGGAGCTGACCGGCGAAGTGCTGCGCACCATGCGCGAGCTGGCCCAGGAGCACATGACCATGCTGGTCGTGACCCACGAGATGGGCTTTGCCCGCGAAGTGGCCAATCGCGTGATCTTCATGGACAAGGGCGAGATCGTCGAGCAAGGCTCGGCGGAAGCCTTTTTTGCAGCGCCGCAGCACGCCCGGACCCAGGCATTTCTGCAAAACATGTTGTAAAAAAACATCTATCCAATTCGGGCTTTCCCCAGGTCCCGAGAGCGTGCGCCGCTTGTGTAGCAAGCGAAGCATGCTCTTTTTTTTATGGCATTTCTGCCATGACATTCCGAGAAACATACACGGATGTATGTTTATCTCGGGGGGTGGTGAGCAGGCAGCAGCGCCTGTCTGCACAATAGCGGCCTTGCCTGCGAACATTTATCGACCGCACCACAGCATGATCCCAACCGCCTCTTTCGTGGAGTTGCGCAACGTCACCTTCGGCTATGGCGAACGTGTGATCCTGCGCGACCTGTCGCTGCAGGTGCCGCGCGGCAAGGTCACGGCCCTGATGGGGGCGTCGGGCGGTGGCAAGACCACGGTGCTTCGCCTGATCGGCGGCCAGCAGCATGCCCAGCAGGGGCAGGTGCTGTTCGATGGCAAGGACGTCACCACCATGGACGCCGCAGGCCTGTACGCCGCGCGCCGACGCATGGGCATGCTGTTCCAGTTCGGCGCGCTGTTCACCGACATGAGCGTGTTCGACAACGTGGCCTTCCCGCTGCGCGAGCACACCGATCTCCCCGACGAACTGGTCCGCGACATCGTGCTCATGAAGCTGCATGCCGTGGGCCTGCGCGGTGCGCGCGACCTCATGCCCAGCGAGATCTCGGGCGGCATGGCCCGCCGTGTGGCGCTGGCGCGGGCCATTGCGCTGGACCCCGAACTGATCATGTACGACGAGCCCTTCGCCGGGCTGGACCCCATCTCCCTGGGCACGGCCGCCCAGCTGATCCGCGAGCTCAACGACGCCATGGGACTGACCTCCATCCTGGTGTCCCATGACGTGGAGGAAACCTTCCACGTGGCCGACCATGTGGTCATCCTGGGCAACGGCGGCGTCGCCGCCCAGGGCTCGCCAGATGAGGTGCGGGCCAATCCCGACCCGCTGGTGCAGCAGTTCATCCACGCACGGGCCACCGGCCCCGTGCCTTTCCACTACCCCGGCGTGAGCGCCGAGGAAGATTTCGGCAACCCCGCAAGCTCCGGCAAGAGCAACGGCAGGAGGCACGCATGAACCGGCTGCATCCTGCACGCATTGGCGCGGCGGTACGCCAACAGCTGACGCAGCTGGGCATGGGCACGCGCCTGTTCGGCCGCCTGCTCGCCCTCATGGGGCCTGCGCTGGGCCGCCCGCGGCTGATCGGCGACCAGATCCATTTCCTGGGCAACTATTCGCTGGCCATCATTGGCGTGTCCGGCCTGTTCGTGGGTTTCGTGCTGGGCCTGCAGGGCTACTACACGCTGCAGCGCTATGGCTCGGCCGAGGCGCTGGGCCTGCTGGTGGCGCTGTCGCTGGTGCGCGAACTCGGTCCCGTCGTCACGGCGCTGCTGTTTGCCGGCCGTGCCGGCACGGCGCTGACGGCCGAGATCGGCCTGATGAAGGCCGGCGAGCAGTTGTCGGCCATGGAGATGATGGCCGTGGACCCGGTGCGCCGCATCCTGGCGCCGCGCTTCGTGGCGGGCCTGATCGCCATGCCGCTGCTGGCGGCCGTTTTCAGTGCCGTCGGCGTGATCGGCGGCTGGCTGGTGGGCGTGGTCATGATCGGCGTCGATGGCGGCGCCTTCTGGGGCCAGATGCAAAACGGCGTGGACTGGTGGTATGACCTGGGCAACGGCGTTCTCAAGAGCCTGGTGTTCGGCGTGGCGGTGACGTTCATCGCGCTGCTGCAGGGCTATGCAGCCAAGCCCACGCCCGAAGGCGTGTCCCGCGCGACCACGCGCACGGTGGTGATGGCCTCGCTGGCCGTGCTGGGGCTGGACTTCCTGCTCACGGCCACGATGTTCAGCCTTTGACCCGGCACCGGCGCCACCTCTCGCAAATCAAGGAAAAACAAACCATGCAGCAATCCAAGAGTGATGTCTGGGTCGGACTGTTCGTGCTGATCGGCGCTGCGGCGCTGGTGTTCCTGGCGCTGCAGTCGGCCAACCTGCTGAGCCTGAACTTCCAGAAGACCTATACGCTGACCGCGCGCTTCGACAACATCGGCGGACTCAAGCCCAAGGCAGCCGTGCGCAGCGCGGGCGTTGTCGTGGGTCGCGTGGAATCCATCACCTTCGACGACAAGGTCTTTCAGGCCAGCGTGACCATGGCCCTGGAAAACCGCTATGCGTTTCCCAAGGACAGCTCCCTGAAGATCCTGACCAGCGGCCTGCTCGGCGACCAGTACATCGGCATCGAAGCCGGTGCAGATGACCACAATCTCAAGGATGGCGACCGCGTCGTCGCAACCCAGTCGGCCGTTGTGCTGGAAAATCTGATCGGACAGTTCCTCTACGGCAAGGCCGAGCAGGGTGGCAGCTCCGGTGCAGGAGGCAAAGAATGACAACCAACCACCATGAAAAGGCGACCGCGGGTCGCCCTGCCGCCCAGGCAGCCTCCTGGCAGCGCGCCGCCATGCTCGGCACGCTGGCCGCCGCTTCGCTGCTCGCCGGCTGCGCCACTGCTCCGGGCGAGGCACGCAACCCCCAGGATCCGTTCGAGCCGTTCAACCGCAGCATGTACTCGTTCAATGACGGGCTGGACCGCGCCGTCCTGAAGCCGGTGGCCACGGCCTACCGCGATGTCACGCCGCGCCTGGCGCGCGATGGGGTGAGCAACTTCTTCTCCAACCTGAGCGATGCCTGGTCGTTCGTGAACAACGCGCTGCAGGGCCAGGCCGAGGGTGCCTACAACTCCATGGTGCGCTTCTCGGTGAACACGGTCTTCGGCCTGGGCGGACTGCTCGACATCGCCAGCGAGGCCGGCATCGAGCGCCAAAAGCAGGACTTCGGCCAGACGCTGGGCCGCTGGGGCGTGCCCACGGGGCCGTACCTGGTGCTACCGCTGCTCGGCCCGTCCACGGTGCGTGACACGGCGGCTCTGCCTGTGGATGCCTGGGGCAACCCCCTGACGGCGATCAACGACATCCCCGTGCGCAACAGCCTGTATGTGCTGCGACTGGTGGATACGCGTGCACGCCTGCTCAATGCCTCGGACACGCTGGACTCCGTCGCCCTTGACCGCTACAGCCTGACGCGTGACGTCTACCTGAACCTGCGGCGTGGCAAGTCCGGCGATGACGGCCGCATCGAGGACTACGACGACGATGCCGGCAAACTGCCGCCCGAAGACGGCGCAAAGTAAGCAGTTCGTAACATCCCGAGATGAAAAACGGTCCGCGCCTGACACGGCGCGGCCGGAAAAATGTGCAATATCAACCCGGTCTGGGGCATTGAGGCCCTGCTGGGAAAGGAAGAGTGATGATCAATCGACGTGCCTGGAGCGCTGCCGCGGCAGCCGTGCTGGCCATGGGAACCTGGGGCGCTGCGCTGCCCGTCCACGCGGCCGACGAAACCCCTGATGCGCTGATCAAGCGTGTCTCCACCGACGTGCTGGAAACCATCAAGAAGGACCCCTCGCTGCGCGAGGGCGATGTCTCCAAGGTCAATGCGCTGGTCAATGACAAGGTCATGCCCTATGTGAATTTCCGCCGCATGACCTCGGCTTCGGTGGGCCCGGCCTGGCGCCAGGCCACGCCTGCACAGCGCGAGAAGCTGGAGACCGAGTTCAAGGCCCTGCTGATCCGCACCTACTCCGGCGCGCTGACCCAGGTCAGCAACCAGACCATCAATGTCAAGCCGGTGCGCGCTGCGCCCGGCGACATCGATGTGCTGGTGCGCACCGAAGTGCTGGGCCGCGGCGAGCCCGTGCAGCTGGACTACCGGCTCGAGAAGTCCGGCGACGGCTGGAAGATCTACAACCTGAACGTGCTGGGCGTGTGGCTGGTGGAAACCTACCGCAACCAGTTCAGCCAGGAAATCAATGCCCGTGGCATCGACGGCCTGATCGAGACCCTTGCCACGCGCGGCAAGATGCCTGCCACGCCGGCCTCCAAGGGCTGACGGCCATTGACGCGCGCGCCATGCTGCAGCTCCCCCGTGAACTGACCTACCGCCAGGCGCGCAGTTGCCTTGTGCAGCTGCGGCCCCAGGTGCAGGCCTTCGATGGCGCCCAGGTGCGCGTCGATGCCAGCGGCGTCGAGGTCTTCGACTCGGCCGCCCTGGCCGTGCTGCTGGCCTGCCGCCGCACCGCGAAGGCGGCCGACAAGCAATTGGTGGTCGTGGGCCTGCCGCAGGGCCTGCAGTCCATGGCGGCGCTGTACGGCGTCGATGGGCTGCTGACCGACGAATCCTCCCCCTCTTGAGCCGGCGCAGCGCGCCGCTGCAAAGAGCCCTGCAAGGCAGGTTTGGCTGCAAGGGCCTAGAATCGCGCCTCGCATGTCTGCCGTCTCATTCCAATCCATCTCCAAGACCTACCAGACCCCCAAGGGGGCCTTCCAGGCGCTCAACCACGTGAGTCTGGACATCGAGGAGGGCGAGTTCTTCGGCCTGCTCGGTCCCAATGGCGCTGGCAAGACCACGATGATCAGCATCCTGGCCGGCCTGTCGCGCGCCACCAGCGGCCGCGTGCTGGTCCAGGGCAGCGACGTGCATGCCGACTACTCGGCCGCCCGGCGCAAGCTGGGCATCGTGCCGCAGGAGCTGGTCTTCGATCCCTTCTTCAACGTGCGCGAGGCGCTGCGCTTTCAGTCCGGCTATTTCGGCGTCAAGAACAATGACGACTGGATCGACGAGCTGCTGCATAGCCTGGGGCTGACCGACAAGGCCAACTCCAACATGCGCCAGCTGTCCGGCGGCATGAAGCGCCGCGTGCTGGTGGCCCAGGCCCTGGTGCACAAGCCGCCCATCATTGTGCTGGACGAGCCCACGGCCGGCGTGGACGTGGAGCTTCGCCAGACACTGTGGCATTTCATCGCGCGCCTGAACCGCGAAGGCCATACCGTGCTGCTCACCACCCATTACCTGGAAGAGGCCGAGGCGCTGTGCAGCCGCGTGGCCATGCTCAAGCAGGGCAACATCGTCAAGCTCTCGACCATGTCGGATCTGCTCAAGTCCGCCTCCTCCAACGTGCTGCAGTTCAAGACCGATACCGCCTTGCCGCCGGCCCTGGCCGCGCGGGCACGGGTGACCGGCCGCATCGTGCAGATACCCGCCAACGACGCCAGCGATGTGGAGCGCCTGCTCGCCGCGCTGCGCGAGGGCTCCGTCGTCCCCGAGGACGTGGAAATCCGCCGTGCCGATCTGGAGGATGTCTTCATCCACGTGATGAACGAGCAAGGCCAGACCTCGCAGGGAGCTTCGGCATGAACGGCTGGCAGACCCTGCTCAAGAAGGAAGTGCTGCGTTTCTGGAAGGTCAGCTTCCAGACCGTGGCCGCACCCGTGCTCACGGCCGTGCTCTATCTGCTGATCTTCGGCCATGTGCTCGAAGGCCGGGTGCTGGTCTACGACCGCATCAGCTACACGGCATTCCTGATCCCCGGCCTGGTGATGATGAGCGTGCTGCAGAACGCCTTCGCCAACAGCTCATCGAGCCTGGTACAGAGCAAGATCATGGGCTCCATGGTCTTCGTGCTGCTCACGCCGCTGTCGCACTGGGCGTGGTTTGGCGCCTACGTGGGCGCTTCGGTGCTGCGCGGGCTGCTGGTGGGCGTGGGCGTTTTCATCGTCACGCTGTACTTCGCCATTCCCGAATTCACGGCGCCGCTGTGGATTCTGGTCTTCGGCCTGCTGGGCGCGGCGCTGCTGGGCACGCTGGGCGTGATTGCCGGCCTGTGGGCGGACAAGTTCGACCAGATGGCGGCCTTCCAGAACTTCCTGATCATGCCCATGACGTTCCTGTCGGGCGTGTTCTATTCCATCCAGTCGCTGCCGCCTTTTTGGCAAAAAGTCAGCCATCTGAACCCGTTTTTCTACATGATTGACGGCTTTCGCTACGGCTTCTTCGGCCAGAGCGACGTGTCGCCCTGGGTCAGCCTGGCCATCGTCGGCTCGGCCTGGCTGGCGGTGAGCGCTTTGGCCGTGCACCTGCTGCGCATCGGCTACAAGATCCGCGGCTGAGGTTTTTCCACAGACTGCGGCGGGCGCTGTGCCCGCATTGTTGAATCCACCCATGAACAGGCGGCCGGCGCCCGGCGCCGCCGCCAACCAAGGCCATGCCACGATGCATGGCAGGAAAGCTTCCCCCATGACTGCAGACCAACTCAAGGAACTGATCGCCACCGGCCTGCCTTGCGAACACATTGCGCTGGAAGGTGATGGACGGCACTGGTTTGCCACCATCGTCTCGGCCCAATTCGAGGGCCAGCGACTGCTGCAGCGCCAGCGCCTGGTCTACGCCACGCTGGGCCAGCGCATGCACACCGACGAGGTCCACGCCCTGTCCATGAAGACCTATACGCCCGCCGAGTGGGCTGCCCAGGCCGGCCAGGCCTGAGCCGGCGGTCAGGCACTTCAGACTCCTGCTGCACCGGTCGCCACGGCCCGTGCGGCATCTTCTTTTCCCCGATTTCCAGATTCAAGGCTGTCAGCCATGGACAAACTCCTGATTCGCGGTGGCCGAGCGCTGCATGGCGAGGTGACGGTCTCCGGCGCCAAGAATGCCGCCTTGCCCGAGCTGTGCGCCGCGCTGCTGTCGTCCGAGCCCGTCACCCTGCGCAACGTGCCGCGCCTGCAGGACGTGGCCACCATGCTCAAGCTCATCCGCAACATGGGTGTCAGCGCCGAGCACGATGACAGCGGCACCGTGCGCATCAACGCCGGCTCTCTGTCCAACCCCGAGGCACCCTACGAACTGGTCAAGACCATGCGCGCCTCGGTCCTGGCCCTGGGCCCGCTGCTGGCCCGATTCGGCCAGGCCCGCGTGTCGCTGCCCGGCGGCTGCGCCATCGGCTCGCGCCCCGTGGACCAGCACATCAAGGGCCTGCAGGCCATGGGCGCCGAGATCGTTGTCGAGAACGGCTACATGAACGCGTGCCTGCCCGGGCATCTCAAGCGCCTGCAGGGCGCCCGCATCACCACCGACATGGTGACCGTCACGGGCACCGAGAACTTCCTGATGGCCGCCGTGCTGGCCGAAGGCGAGACCGTGCTGGAAAACGCCGCCATGGAGCCAGAGATCGGCGACCTGGCCGAAATGCTCATCAAGATGGGCGCAAGAATCGAAGGCCATGGCACCGGCCGCATCGTCATCCAGGGCGTGGAGCGCCTGAGCGGCTGCGAGCACCAGGTGGTGGCCGACCGCATCGAGGCCGGCACCTTTCTGTGTGCCGTGGCCGCCACGGGCGGCAATGCGCTGCTGCGCAATGGCCGCGCCGACCATCTGGGCGCCGTCATCGACAAGCTCAAGGATGCGGGCGCCGAGGTGTCCGCCGAGGACGGCGGTATCCGTGTGCGCGCGGCGGGCAAGCTCAAGGCCCAGAGTTTCCGCACCACCGAATACCCGGGCTTTCCCACCGACATGCAGGCGCAGTTCATGGCGTTGAACCTGGTGGCCGAAGGCTGCAGCATGGTCACCGAGACCATCTTCGAGAACCGCTTCATGCACGTGGACGAAATGCTGCGCCTGGGCGCGCAGATCACCACGGACGGGCGCGTTGCCACCATCACCGGCAGCCAGTCGCTGTCGGGCGCGGCCGTCATGGCCACCGACCTGCGCGCTTCGGCCAGCCTGGTCATCGCCGGCCTCGTGGCCAAGGGCGAGACTCTGGTCGATCGCATCTATCATCTGGACCGCGGCTACGATCGCATGGAAGACAAGCTGCGCGGCCTTGGTGCCGACATCGAAAGAGTTTCCCAATGACCATCACGATTGCCCTGTCCAAGGGCCGTATCTACGACGAAACCGTGCCGCTGCTGGCCGCAGCCGGCATCTCGGTCAGCGAAGACATTGAAAAGTCGCGCAAGCTGATCTTCGAGACCAACAAGAGCGACGTGCGCGTGGTGCTGGTGCGCGCCTCCGACGTGCCGGTCTATGTGCAGTACGGCGGCGCCGATCTCGGCGTGGCCGGACTGGACTCGCTGATCGAGCATGGCGCCCAGGGCCTGTACCAGCCCCTGGACCTGAAGATCGCGCGCTGCCGCGTCAGCGTGGCCGTGCGCAACGGCTTCGACTATGCGCTGGCCGTCAAGCAGGGCGCCCGCCTGCGCATCGCCACCAAGTACCCCGAGATCGCGCGCAACTTCTTCGCCACCAAGGGCGTGCACGTGGACATGGTCAAGCTCTACGGCTCCATGGAGCTGGCCCCGCTGACCGGCATGGCCGACGCCATCGTCGACTTGGTGTCCACCGGCAACACGCTCAAGGCCAATGACCTGGTCGAGGTCGAGCCCATCATGGAGATCAGCTCGCGCCTGGTGGTCAACCAGGCGGCGCTTAAGCTCAAGCGCGAGCCGCTGCGCCACATCATCGATGCCTTCGCCGAGGCGGTAAATGGCCCCAGGGGCTGAGCCCGGCGATCCGGCGAAGGAGGCGCTTGCGCTGTGTTTTGCCGCGCATGGCCTGCCCTGCGAGGAATACAACGGCTGGCTGCTGCCTGGCGGCCAGGCACCGGGCGTGCTGGCCGATTGGCGTGGTGCCTACCTCGGCCATCCCCTGGTCGGTTCCCTGGCCGTGGTGGTCCGCCTGCCGGACCGGCGCGAGATCATCGAGAATTTCACGGGCCTGGGTGAAGGCCTGCTGGGAATGCACGACGCATTCGGCAATTTCGCTGTCAGCGACCTGCATGTGATGCTCTCCGCCCTGTGGACGGCGCGCGATGAGGATGCCGTGCCAGCCGAGGCCTGGCAGGTCCAGGGCAGGCACTGGCAGGCCTATCCGGGCCCCTGGCATCTTCGCAACGATGCCCCGCTGCCCGAAGGCATCACTGAGCGCCTGCAGGCCTTGATCGAGGCCGAGGCGCTGGACAAGGACAAGGACGAGGACCTGCACTGGTTCCGCTTCTTTGTCGGGCAGAACAATGGTGATTTCACCATTGAAGCACTCAAGGACAATCAGAAGTGGCCCAGCGCTGAGGCCCTGCTGCGCGACCAGGACTGGCCCCTGCGCGACGGCTACTACGGCGCGCGCCTGTTCTTGATACTGAAGCACGGCTGCGAGACGGCCTGCTAGACCCCAAGGAAACCACAATGGAATATGTAGCTGCCCCTGCCCGCCTGTCGACTGCGGACGCCAACTTCGAACACGATTTTGCGCAGCGCCTGCATTGGTCGGCAGACACGGACGCGGCCATCGAGCAGCGCGTGGCCGACATCCTGGCCGATGTGCAAAAGCGTGGCGATGCGGCCGTGCTGGAGTACACGGCGCGCTTCGACGGATTGCAGGTGGACGGCATGGCAGCGCTGGAGCTGACGCAGGCCGAGCTCAAGGCCGCCTTCGACAGCCTGGGCGACGAGCAGCGCGATGCGCTGACGGCCGCCGCCCAGCGCGTGCGCACCTACCACGAGGCCCAAAAGCGCGCCAGCGGCGAAAGCTGGAGCTACCGTGACGCCGATGGCACCCTGCTGGGCCAGAAGGTCACGCCGCTGGACCGCGTGGGCATCTATGTGCCCGGCGGCAAGGCGGCCTATCCTTCCAGCGTGCTGATGAATGCCATTCCCGCCCACGTGGCTGGCGTGCAGGAAATCATCATGGTCGTGCCCACGCCGCGCGGCGAGAAGAATGCCCTGGTGCTGGCCGCCGCCTATGTGGCCGGCGTCACGCGCGGCTTCACCATCGGCGGTGCCCAGGCCGTGGCGGCCCTGGCCTACGGCACGGCCACCATTCCGAAGGTGGACAAGATCACCGGCCCCGGCAACGCCTATGTGGCCAGCGCCAAGAAGCGTGTGTTTGGCACCGTGGGCATCGACATGATTGCCGGCCCCAGTGAAATCCTGGTGCTGGCCGACGGCAGCACGCCGCCCGACTGGGTGGCCATGGACCTGTTCAGCCAGGCCGAGCATGACGAACTGGCGCAAAGCATCCTGCTGTGCCCCGATGCCGACTACATCGCCGCCGTCCAGCGCGAGATCGACCGCCTGCTGCCCGAGATGCCGCGGCGCGCCATCATCGCCAAGAGCCTCAGCGACCGGGGTGCCCTCATCCTCACGCGCGACATGCAGGAGGCCTGCGCCATCAGCAACCGCATCGCGCCCGAGCACCTGGAAGTCTCCAGCAACGATCCCCACCAGTGGGAGCCGCTGCTGCGCCATGCAGGCGCCATCTTTCTGGGGGCCTACACCAGCGAGAGCCTGGGCGACTACTGCGCCGGCCCCAACCACGTGCTGCCCACCAGCGGCACGGCGCGCTTTTCCTCGCCGCTGGGGGTCTATGACTTCCAGAAGCGGTCCAGTCTCATCGAGGTCAGCGAGCAGGGCGCCCAGACCTTGGGTCGCATCGCCTCGGTGCTGGCGCATGGCGAAGGCCTGCAAGGCCATGCGCGTGCGGCCGAAATGCGTTTGAAGTAGACACTCGCTTCCCGTTGGACGAAGGCGCCGTCACCGCAAGGGGCGGCGCTTTTTGCTGCCTGAACGCCAGAGCAAGCGCGTCAAGAATTGACACGAAATCAGTGGAGCACGAATTTCGTGTAGACTTGCGCCCTGTGAAGAACCTCACCATCACCGTCGAAGACAGCGTGCTCGAATGGGCACGCATCGAGGCCGCGCGCCGCGGCACCAGCGTCTCGCGCATGGTGGGCGACTTCATGGCCGAGATGCAGCGCCGCGAGGATGCCTACGAGCGCGCCTACCTGGCCTGGCGCACCGACGAGCGCGGCTGGGACGGCGGCCAGCCGTCATCCGCACAGCCCGCCCAGCGCAGTGCCGCGCTGCGCCGCAAGGGCCAGGCATGAACACCGTCTTCGTCGATACCTCCGTGCTGGTCGCTGCCGAAGACACGGGGCAGGGCGCCTTGCATGCCGCCGTGCTGCAGTGGCTGGACCTGCTGTGGCGCACGCGCAGCGGGCGCACCGGCAGCCAGTCGCTGTGCGAGTTCTATGAACAGGTCACCACGGCCGCCCAGCCTTTGCCGCAGGGCGATGCGCGCGCCGCCATCCGCCGCTACCAGACCTGGACGCCCTGGAAGACCGATGCCGCCACGCTGGAGACCGCCTGGGCCGTGCAATCGCGCCACCAACTGGCCTTTGGCGACTGCCTGGCCGTGGCCTGCGCCCAGCACAGCGGCTGCGAGCAGATGCTGACCCTGCACCTGCCGCACGGCACCCAGTTTGGCGGCGTCGCCATGGTGCACCCGCTGCACCAGGCGCCGCCGCAGCAGCAGGCCTGAGCGGCTTCGCTGATAGATTTCTTCCCCCACTGACTCGTGAAAGTGTGCATGCCATGACAGCTTCCATTCCGCAGGTTCAGGCCCTGGCCCTGGAGCGCATCCGCGCCGATGTCCGCTCCATGCATGCCTACCATGTGCAGCCCTCGCAAGGCCTGCTCAAGATGGACACGATGGAGAACCCCTTCCGCCTGCCCCCTCAATTGCAGGCCGCGCTGGGCGAGCGCCTGGGCCGGCTGGAGATCAACCGCTACCCTGGCGAGCGCCAGGAAGTGCTCAAGGACATGCTGGCCCGCTACGCGCAGGCGCCGGCCGGCAGTGCCGTGCTGCTGGGCAATGGCTCGGACGAGATCATCACGCTGCTGGCCCTGGCCTGTGCCCAGCCCCACGCCGAGGGCCGCGCCACCATGCTGGCGCCCATGCCGGGCTTCGTCATGTACCCCATGAGCGCCAGGCTGCAGGGCCTGGACTTTGTGGGCGTCAACCTGACGGCCGACTTCGAGCTGGACGTGCCCGCCATGCACGCCGCCATTGCCGAGCACCGCCCCGCCATCACCTATATCGCCTATCCCAACAATCCCACGGCCACGCTCTGGGCCGAGGCCGATGTGCAGGCCGTGATCGACGCGGTCGGCGCCATTGGTGGCCTGGTCGTCATGGACGAGGCCTACCAGCCCTTCGCACGCCGCAGCTGGGCAGTGAACATGCGCGCCGACCCGGCCCGCAACGCCCATGTGCTGCTGATGCGCACGCTCAGCAAGTTCGGCCTGGCCGGTGCGCGCCTGGGCTACCTGATCGGCCCGGCCGCCATCGTCGGCGAGATCGACAAGGTGCGCCCGCCCTACAACATCAGCGTGCTCAACTGCGAGACGGCCATCTTCGCGCTGGAGCACGAGGCGCTGTATGCGCAGCAGGCCGTGGCCATCCGCGCCGAGCGCCAGCCGCTGATCGATGCGCTGGCCACGCTGCCGGGTGTGGAAAAGATCTGGCCGTCCGAGGCCAACATGGTCTTGCTGCGCGTGCGCGATGCCGCGCGCGCCCAGGCCGAGATGAAGGCCCGGGGCGTGCTGGTGAAGAATGTCTCTGCCATGCACCCGCTGCTGGCCAACTGCCTGCGACTGACCGTGGGCACCCACGAAGAAAACGCCCAGATGCTGGCGGCCCTGAAGGAATCCCTATGAGCAATGCAGCTCCCGCACGCACCGCCGAAGTGCAGCGCAACACCGCCGAGACCCGGATCAAGGTCGCCATCAACCTGGACGGCACGGGCAAGGCCAGCCTGCGCTCGGGCATCGGTTTTCTGGACCACATGCTCGACCAGATCGCGCGCCATGGCCTGATCGACCTCGATATCGACTGCGAGGGTGACCTGCACATCGACGGCCACCACACGGTGGAGGACATCGGCATCACCCTGGGCCAGGCCTTTGCCAAGGCCGTGGGCGACAAGAAGGGCATCCGCCGCTACGGCCATGCCTATGTGCCGCTGGACGAGGCCCTGAGCCGCGTGGTCATCGATTTCTCGGGTCGCCCGGGCCTGCACATGGACGTGAAATTCACGGCCGGCAGCATCGGCCAGCTCGACACCCAGCTGGTCTACGAGTTCTTCCAGGGCTTCGTCAACCACGCGGGCGTGACCATGCACATCGACAATCTCAAGGGCTTCAACGCCCACCACCAATGCGAGACCATCTTCAAGGCCTTCGCACGCGCCCTGCGCTTTGCGCTGGAGCATGACGAGCGCATGGCCGGCGTCATCCCCTCGACCAAGGGCGCTCTGTAAAGAGAAGCGATTGACTCCGGTCAGAGCTTGATCTGACCGGGCAATCCAGCCGAGAATCCGACCGAACACGCGCCACACGCTATGAGTTTGACTGACAACACCGTCGCCGTCGTCGATTACGGCATGGGCAATCTGCGCTCGGTTTCCCAGGCCGTGCGCACGGCCGCAGCCGACTCCGGCTGGCAGGTAGTGGTCACCGCCGATCCCGAGGTGGTGCTGGCCGCCAACCGGGTCGTGCTGCCGGGCCAGGGCGCCATGCCCGACTGCATGCGCGAACTGCGCGAATCCGGCCTGCAGGACGCCGTGCTGCACGCCGCTGCCAACAAGCCCCTGTTCGGCGTCTGCGTGGGCATGCAGATGCTGCTGGACCACAGCGACGAGGGCGATGTGCCTGGCCTGGGCCTGATCCCCGGCAATGTGCGCAAGTTCGATCTGGCGGGCCGCGTCCAGGCCGACGGCAGCCGCTTCAAGGTGCCGCAAATGGGCTGGAACCGCGTGCACCGCAAGCACAATGCCGGGCAGTCCCACCCGCTGTGGCGTGGAATTCCCGAAGACAGCTTCTACTACTTCGTGCACAGTTTCTACGCCGTGGTGCAGCAGCCCCAGCATTGCGCTGCAGAGGCCGACTACGGCGGGCGCTTTGCCTGCGCCATCGCACGCGATAATATTTTCGCCACCCAGTTTCACCCCGAAAAGAGCGCGGACCAGGGCCTGGCCCTGTTCCGCAACTTTCTGGGCTGGAAGCCCTGAAAACCCTCTTTCCCTCCCCGCACCGGCCGCTGCATCCCAGGCCTTCATTGCTCGCAAACCATCATGCTGCTCATTCCTGCCATCGACCTCAAGGACGGCCACTGCGTACGCCTCATCCAGGGTGATATGGACCAGTCGACCACGTTCGGCGAAGACCCGGCCATCATCGCCCGCCGCTGGCTCGACGCCGGCGCACGCCGCCTGCACCTGGTGGACCTCAATGGCGCGTTTGCGGGCCAGCCCAAGAACCTGGTGGCCATCAAGGCCATCCTCAAAGAGGTGGACGGCCGGATTCCGGTGCAGCTCGGTGGCGGCATCCGTGACCTGGACACCATCGAGAAATACATAGACGCCGGCATCAGCTACGTGATCATCGGCACCGCCGCCGTGAAGAACCCGGGCTTTCTGCAGGACGCCTGCAGCGCCTTCGGCGGCCATGTGATCGTTGGCCTGGACGCCAAGGACGGCAAGGTGGCCATCGACGGCTGGAGCAAGCTCACGGGCCAGGACGTGCACTCGGTGGCCAAGCGCTTCGAGGACTGGGGCGTGGAGTCCATCATCTACACCGACATCGGCCGCGACGGCATGCTCACGGGCATCAACATCGACGCCACCGTCAATCTCGCGCAATCGCTGAAGATTCCCGTCATCGCCTCGGGCGGCCTGGCGGGCATGGCCGACATCGAAGCGCTGTGCAAGGTCGAGGACGAAGGCATCGAAGGCGTGATCTGCGGCCGCGCCATCTACTCGGGCGACCTTGACTTCGCCGCGGCGCAGGCCCGCGCCGACGAGCTCAGGGCCTGAACGGCCTGCGCCTTCCCTGTATCCGCGGGCGCCTGTGCTTCACAGGCGCCCGCGCTGTATTCAGCGCCAGGGATTCAGACTTTCTTTACGAGCAGGCGGGCATGGCCTGCCCGGCATTGGTGGCGCGCACGGTCTGCACAAAGGCATCCCAGTAATTCGGCAGCCCGGCCCAGGGGTTGCCCACGCCGGTGCTGGGCTCGAACTCCAGCTGGGTCACATAGATCCATCCCGCCTGGTAGCGGGCCGAGGCGGCCGACTGCACGGCCGTCTGCATGGCCGCACAGCCCGACACGTTGTGCACCAGCGAGGCCTGGTGGCTGTTGGGCAGCCCGTACAGCCAGTCAAAACTCGTCGTGCGCGGATCGTAGGTGGCGTAGGTGGAGCCCTTGCCCTCGAACGTGGTCAGCACATCGGCCACATCGGCATAACCGGCCACGGGCACGAGGCCCGGGTTGCCGATCACGATCAGGTTGGGATTCTTGGCCTTGATGTACTGGTAGATGCTGCGGTAGAAGTCCAGCCGGTTGGTGGTGGCCGCCATCTCGTCAATGAAGAAACCCTTGACCAGGCCTGCGCCGTAGTGCGTGAAATAGTTGTCGATATTGGCCTGGATGCTGGCCAGCGATCGCGTGCCCGTGCCATAGCTGGAGCTCACATAGCCCACCAGCTGCCCGCCCGCGTTGGCAAAAGCGGTGGCGGCGCGCGTGATGTTCGCGTCAGGGCCACTGAAAATGCCGTTGGCCGGATTCAGGATGGCCGTCATCTGCACGGTCGGATTCGCCTGTGCGCTGGCCGTCAGCGCATTCCAGGCCGTGGCTCCCGAGCCGGTGGGATAGAAATACGTGGGCACCAGCACCCGCAGCGGTGCAGGTGCAGGACGCAGATAGAAGGTCTGGGAAGCGCTGCCCGTGCGGCCTGCCACGGTGGCGCTGGCCTGCACCTGCTGGCGGCCCGGCGTGGCGCCGGTCAGCGAAGCCGTTGCCACGCCGGAGCTGGTCAGCGCCGAGGTGCTGACGCCTGTGGCTGCGCTGAAGCTCACCACGGTTCCATCGGCGGCATTCACGCCGTCGGCCAGAACACTTGTGCGCAGGGTCAGTGCCGAGCCTGCAGTCACCACGTCCCTGGCGGCTGGAGCGGTCCATTGCACGGTGACCGAGGTCACTCCGGGCTGGCCGGTGCCGCCGTCACCCCCATTACCGCCATTGCCACCGCCAGCGTTGCTGTCACCACCGCCGCCTCCACCGCAGGAGGCCACCGAGGCGGCCAGGGCGAGTATGCCGAGTCGCAGGACGAAAGGAGAGGGAGCGTGGGAGCGTTGCATGACAGAGGAGGGCTGAGCGGGGGAAAGGCTATATTCAAGCATGAAAGTTACATCTTCCTTTCCCGCAGTAACAGCTTTGCCTGCGGCCGCGCAAGCTCCCGGCGCCTGCGCTGATGCATGGCAGGGCCTGCCCGCCATCCGCCTGCGCCTGGCCTGCGGCGATACCGCCCTCGTGGCCTTGCAGGGCGCGCAGCTGCTGTCCTGGCAGGCAGGTGGCGAGGAGCAACTGTTCCTGAGCCCTCATGCCGCCCATGACGGCCACACACCCATACGCGGCGGCATCCCGGTCTGCTTTCCCCAATTCAACCAACGCGGCCCACTGGTCAAGCACGGCTTTGCGCGCACCCTGCCGTGGCAGGCCGATGCAGCACAGGCCGAGGTTCTTGCCGGCGATGGCTTGTTCCTGCGGCTCAAGCTTGCCGATACGCCGCAGACGCGCGCCGTCTGGCCGCATTCCTTCGAGACCTGGCTGGAGGTGACGCTGTTGCCTGGCCGGCTTGACGTGGAGCTGGTGGTGCACAACCGGGGAGACACGCCCTTGGCCTTCACTGCCGCATTGCACAGCTACCTGCGTGTGGCGGACGTGGAGCAATGCCGGCTGCAAGGCCTTGACGGCCTGCCTTACTGGGATGCCGTGGCCGACACCCACCCCACGCAGCAAGGCGACGTGCGCTTTGGCGAAGAGCTCGATCGCGTCTACCCCCGGCCCGGGAAGACCATGGAGCTGGACGCTCCTGCCGGAGGCTTGCACATCTCGCAGGATGCCGCGTGGAGCGAGATCGTGGTCTGGAACCCCGGCCCCGCGCTGTGTGCCCGCCTGGCCGACATGCCGCCACAAGGGTGGCGGCAGATGCTGTGCGTGGAGGCCGCCGCCATCGATGTGCCCGTGCATGTGGCGCCCGGCGCGCATTGGCGCGCGGCGCAGCGCCTGCACAAGCTGTAGTCCAGCGCCGGCCCTGCAATGGAAAAAGCGCCTGTGAACAGGCGCTTTTTTCGTTGGGGCGGGGGCCGGGTCAGCGGCGCTGCATGCGCTGTGCCGACTGCGCAGGGCGCAGGCCCGGGGTGATCTGCAGCTCCACAGGGCCTTCGCCACGGCGCACATCGAATTTCGCAGCCTCGCCGGGCTTGAGCGCGGCCACCGCGGTCAGCAGCTCGGACACATTGCGGATGGGCTTGTCGCCCACCTGCACGATCACATCGCCCGGGCGCATGCCGGCCTGGGCCGCGGGGCCTGCCTGCAGCACGCCGGTGATGATCACGCCGGAGTCGGCTTTCACGCCAAAGGTCTCGGCCAGCTCCGGCGACAGCTCATTGGGCTCCACGCCGATCCAGCCGCGCACCACGCGGCCGTCCTTGACGATGCCGTCCAGCACCAGCTTGGCCGTGGACACGGGAATCGCAAAGCCGATGCCCATGCTGCCGCCCGAGCGCGAATAAATGGCGGTATTGATGCCCAGCAGATTGCCGCTGGCATCCACCAGTGCGCCGCCCGAATTGCCGGGGTTGATGGCCGCGTCGGTCTGGATGAAGTTCTCGAAGGTATTGATGCCCAGCTGACTGCGGCCCAGTGCACTGACGATGCCGCTGGTCACCGTCTGGCCCACGCCGAAGGGGTTGCCAATGGCCAGCACGCGGTCGCCCACGTCGATCTGGTCGGAATTGCCCAGAACGATGACGGGCAGCTTGTCCAGGGCGATCTTGAGCACGGCCAGGTCGGTCTCGGGATCGGTACCGATCACCTGGGCCTTGGCCTGGCGGCTGTCGGTCAGCGTGACCTCGATGTCATCGGCGCCCTCGACCACGTGGTTGTTGGTCAGGATGTAGCCGTCGGTGCTGATGATCACGCCGCTGCCCAGGCCTGCCTGTTCCTGCGTGCCCTGGTCGCCGAAGAAGAACTGGAACCACGGATCGTTGCTGCGCGGATGCCGTACCGCCTTGCTGGTGTTGATGCTCACCACGGCCGGCGCTGCCTTCTTGGCCGCAGGTGCAAAGCTGCCGGGGCTGACTTCTCCGACGGGCGTGGCCGGCGCCTCCAGCAACGCGATGCCGGCATTGCTGCGCACGGCTCCACGGCGCAGCCAGTCCGGCTGCAGGGTGGCGACGACAAAGTAGGCAGCCACCAGGATGGTGACCGCCTGCGAAAACAGCAGCCAGGTGCGTTTCATGAAGTGTGGTGTTCTGTGCGGGAGTACAAGGCCTCATTGTGAGGCATGTCGTGTAAGGCCTAGCACCGACAGACCGGCCCCCAAAGCCGCGCTCCCCACACAGCTACAGTACAAACCCTAGAATCCCCCGACGACTGCGCCACGCCGCGTTCGCTGTTGCGCTGGCCCACAAGCTGGCTCCAAGAGAGAGCCAAGTCCTCCGATCCCGAAGTCTTGCAGAACGATCTGCCGCCGCACGCCCATCCGTTGCCGTGGTATCCACCGCGCCGTCCTGCTGTTCGATCCCTGGAAAAAAACCATGACTACGCTTGACCAAGCGCAGCCGGGCATGGCCCCTGCTGTTGCGACCGCACGTCCTCTCAACCGACAGGACTACAAGACCCTGGGCCTGTCGGCCCTGGGCGGCACCCTGGAGTTCTACGACTTCGTCGTTTTCGTTTTCTTCGCCAATGTCATCGGCAAGCTGTTCTTCCCGGCCGAGATGCCGGACTGGCTGCGCCAGCTGCAGACGCTGGGCATTTTTGCGGCGGGCTACCTGGCCCGGCCCATCGGCGGCATTCTGATTGCACACTTTGGCGACATCCTGGGCCGCAAGAAGATGTTCACGCTGTCCATCTTCCTGATGGCCGTGCCCACGCTGGTGATCGGTCTGCTGCCCACCTATGCCTCCATCGGCATTGCCGCGCCGATTTTGCTGCTGGCCATGCGCGTGCTGCAGGGCGCGGCCATTGGTGGCGAGATGCCGGGCGCTTGGGTCTTCGTGGCCGAGCATGCGCCGGCGCGTCACTATGGCTTTGCCATCGGCTCGCTGACTTCGGGCATCACGGGCGGCATTTTCCTGGGCTCCATCATCGGTGTCTGGCTCAACAGCACCTACAGCGCCGAGGAGATCCACGACTGGGCCTGGCGCATGCCCTTCATCCTGGGCGGCGTGTTCGGCCTGGTGTCGGTCTACCTGCGCAAGTTCCTGCACGAGACACCCATCTTCCAGGAGCTGATGGCACGCAAGCAGGCCGACCGCGAACTGCCGCTCAAGACCATCGTGCGCGACCACCGCCAGGCCTGCGTGCTGGTGGCGCTGATGACCTGGGTGCTGTCCACGGCCATCGTGGTGGTGGTGCTGTTCACGCCGGCCTATCTGCAGAAGGTCTTCCACATCGACGCGGCCCTGGCCATGAAGGCCAACGCCGTGGCCACGGTGACGCTGACGCTGGGCTGCGTGTTCTGGGGCTGGCTGTCCGACCGGATGGGCACGCGTGTGGCCATGGTCACGGGCTGGCTGGGCATGACGGTGACGGCCTATGTGTTCTATCTGAACCTGCCGGGCACGGCGTCCTCGCTGGTGTGGAGCTACGCGCTGGTGGGCTTTTTCGTGGGCAGCATTGCGCTGCTGCCGGTGGTGGGCGTGCGCGCCTTCCCGGCCGAGGTGCGTTTCACGGGCCTGTCCTTTGCCTACAACATGGCCTATGCGGTGTTCGGCGGCATGACGCCCATGCTGGTGTCCGTGTGGCAGCAGGTGGATGTGATGGCGCCTGCGCACTATGTGGCGGCCATGGGCATCCTGGGCGCGGCCATCGGCTTCTGGCCCCTGGCCTGCCATGGTTGGCAACCCAGGCGCGGCTGAGCTTGGCAGTGGAATGAAGGGCAGCATGGCTGCCCTTTTTCCTGGGCGCGGCATGGATCGCTGACAATCCTTTCATGAGCACCACGCGACAAGAACTCCTGGCCCACTTCGACGGTTTGCTGCAGCCCGAGCGCTTCAAGGACTATGGTCCCAACGGCCTGCAGGTGGAGGGGCGCGGCGAGATCCGCCGCATCGTCAGCGGGGTGACGGCCAGCCGGGCGCTGATCGAGGCGGCTATCGAGGCGCAGGCCGATGCCATCTTCGTGCACCACGGCCTGTTCTGGCGCGGCATGGATGGCCGCATCACGGGCTGGCTCAAGGAGCGCATCCGCCTGCTGCTGGCCCATGACATCAATCTCTTTGCCTACCACCTGCCGCTGGATGCCCATCCGCAATGGGGCAACAACGCGCAACTGGGTGTGCAGTTGGGGCTTGAGGGCCAGGCAACGTTTGGCGAGCAGAACCTGGGCTGGATGGCGGCAGCGGAGTTTGCCGACGCGGCGGCGCTGGGCAGGCATGTGGAGCAGGCGCTGGGGCGCACTCCTGTCTGCGTGGGGGGGGAGCGCCTGCGCCCCATTCACCCCATTCGCCGCATTGCCTGGTGCACGGGCGGCGCGCAAGGTTTCTTCGAGGCCGCGATTGCCGCTGGGGCCGATGCCTTCATCACGGGCGAGATTTCCGAGCCGCAGGCGCACCTGGCGCGCGAGACAGGCGTGGCCTTCCTGGCCGCCGGCCACCATGCCACCGAGCGCTATGGTGCGCCGGCCCTGGCGAGGCAGGTGGCATTGGAGCTGGGGCTGGAGCATCGTTTCATCGAGATCGACAATCCGGCCTGATGCTGGCCTGTTATTGGCCCACTATTGGCCCGCCCAGGGGGCGAGGCCTTTTGCTGCAAGCGCGGTGCGAATGACCGGCTTGCCTGATCCGGATACCGAAAATGCCTGATTCCACACCCCCCCAAGCCGCGATTGCCATCACCCAGGGCGACTCTGCAGGCGTAGGGCCCGAGACCATCGCCAAGGCATTCATGGAAGTGCCCGAGGTCATGCGCGGCTGCTTCGTCGTCGGCGAGTTGCAGACGCTGCGCCGGGCAGCCGCCGTGGCGGCGCGTGCGCGCGATGGCGACAACGCCATTCCCCTGCCCGTGGCCGTCATCGAGTCGGCTGAGCAACTGTGGCAGGTGCCGCGCCACTGCATCCCTTTGCTGGAGCTGCCCGGGCTGCCCGGTCCTGCGTCCTGGGGCCAGGTGAGTGCCAGCGCCGGTGACGCGGCTGCGCGCTGCGTGGTCTGGGCCGCGCGGGCTGCCTTGCGCGGCGAGATCGCGGCTCTTGTGACGGCGCCTCTGCACAAGGAGGCGCTGCATGCTGCGGGCGTGGACTTTCCTGGTCATACCGAGCTGCTGCAGTTCGAGGCTGCGCAGCATGCGGGTGTGGGCCTGGACCGCATGCCGGTGCGCATGATGCTGGCCAACGATGAGCTGCGCACGGTGCTGGTCAGCATCCATACCTCGCTGCGCAAGGCGATTGATGCGGTAACGAAGGACAACCTGCTGCAGACCTTGCGCATCACGCATGAGGCCCTGTCTCGCAGCCTGGGTCGCCCGCCGCGGATCGGTGTGGCAGGGCTGAACCCGCATGCGGGCGAGGGCGGCCTGTTCGGCAGCGAGGAGGTCGAGATCATTGCCCCGGCCATCGCCCAGGCGCGCGCCGAGGGCCTGGACGCCCATGGACCTTTTGCGCCCGATACGGTGTTCATGCGCGCCCGCAATGCTACCGGCCACCCCGGTGAGTTCGACGTGGTGCTGGCCATGTACCACGACCAGGGACTGATTCCCGTGAAGTATCTGGGCGTGGAAAAGGGCGTGAATGTCACATTGGGGCTGCCGCTGGTGCGCACCAGTCCGGACCACGGCACGGCTTTCGATATTGCAGGGCAGGGCCTTGCAGAGGCGAGCAGCCTGATTGAGTCCGTGCGAATGGCGCGCAAATTGGCGGCTTGAATGGCTAGCCCAAGCAACGGGAATCTGCAGTAATGGAAAACGCCCGTGGCAACCATGCCACGGGCGTTTTGATTTGCATCAAAACACGGATTTCAACGCTTGAGGCTGTCGCGAATCTCGCGCAGCAGCACGATGTCTTCAGGGGTGACGGGGGCCGGTGCAGGGGCTGCCGGGGCCTCGCGGCGCAGGCGGTTGATCTGCTTGACCATCATGAAAATGATGAAGGCCAGGATGATGAAATTCACCGCCACCGTGATGAAGTTCCCATAGGCAAATACGGGGACGCCGGCCTTCTTGAGGGCATCGAGCGTCATCGCTGTTCCGGGGGGCACGCTGCCCAGCACGACGAACAGATTGGAGAAGTCCAGCTTGCCGAAAACCAGGCCAACGACCGGCATGATCAGGTCGTTTACCACGGAATCGACGATTTTGCCAAACGCTCCGCCGATGATGACGCCAACGGCGAGATCTACCACGTTTCCCTTAACTGCGAACTCACGAAATTCCTGCATCATGCCCATGGCTGGCTCCATCTGGAAAGAGTTTGAGATAGCGCAGTATTGCGCGGCTTTGGAGCCTGTCAATGTCGGAGTCGGTATGGAATAACCATACTCGCCCCGCTACAATTTATTGTTGACCCCAACTCAAGCGACGTAGTTCGAGGAACCCCATGAGTGACACTCCAATCGACTCCAGCAAGCGGACGTGGATCATCACGTCGGCGTGTGCTGGCGCGGTGGGCGGCGTGGCGACAGCCGTCCCGTTCGTGAGCACCTTCCAGCCATCCGAGAAGGCCAAGGCCGCCGGGGCTGCAGTGGAGGTCGATATCTCCGCACTCAAGGACGGCGAGAAGCTCACGGTCGAGTGGCGCGGCAAGCCAGTCTGGATCATCAAGCGCACGCCGGAACAGATCAAGGAACTGCCCGAGCTGGACAGCCAGCTGGCCGATCCCCAGTCCAAGCGCCACCCTGAAGAGTTCACGCCGCCCTACGCGATGAATGAAGCCCGCTCGATCAAGCCCGAAGTGCTGGTCGTCGTCGGCATCTGTACGCACCTGGGCTGCTCGCCTTCCGACAAGTTCCAGCCCGGCGCGCAGCCTTCGCTGCCCAATGACTGGAAGGGCGGCTTCCTGTGCCCCTGCCATGGTTCGACCTTTGACATGGCTGGCCGTGTCTTCAAGAACAAGCCGGCCCCCGACAACCTGCAGGTGCCACCGCACATGTACCTGTCGGAGACCAAGCTCCTCATCGGTGAAGACAAGGCTTGAGGGAGACAAGAACAATGGCCCACGAATTCAAGGACATCGATCCGAACGCGCCCGCAGGCGCCAAGCTCACGAACTGGTTCGAGAACCGTTTTCCAACGGCTTTCGACGCCTACCGTGTGCACATGTCGGAGTACTACGCTCCGAAGAACTTCAACTTCTGGTACATCTTCGGCTCGCTGGCGCTGCTGGTGCTGGTGATCCAGATCGTCACCGGCATCTTCCTGGTGATGCACTACAAGCCGGACGCCGAGAAGGCGTTCGCCTCGGTCGAGTACATCATGCGCGATGTGCCCTGGGGCTGGCTGATCCGCTACATGCACTCCACGGGCGCGTCGGCCTTCTTCGTCGTCGTCTATCTGCACATGTTCCGCGGCCTTCTGTACGGTTCGTACCGCAAGCCGCGCGAACTGGTCTGGATCTTCGGCTGCGCCATCTTCCTGGTGCTGATGGCCGAGGCCTTCATGGGCTACCTGCTGCCCTGGGGCCAGATGTCGTACTGGGGCGCCCAGGTGATCGTGAACCTGTTCTCGGCGATCCCCTTCATCGGCCCTGACCTGGCGCTGCTGATCCGTGGTGACTACGTGGTGGGCGATGCCACGCTCAACCGCTTCTTCAGCTTCCACGTGATCGCCGTGCCCCTGGTGCTGCTGGGCTTGGTCGTGGCCCACTTGCTGGCGCTGCACGACGTGGGCTCCAACAATCCGGACGGCATCGAGATCAAGGGCCCCAACGCGCCCAAGGACGCCAAGGGTCATCCGCTGGACGGCATTCCCTTCCATCCCTACTACACGGTGCACGACATCTTCGGCGTGACGGTGTTCCTGTTCCTGTTCTCGGCCGTGGTGTTCTTCGCGCCCGAGTTCGGCGGCTACTTCCTGGAGTACAACAACTTCATCCCGGCCGATCCGCTGAAGACGCCTTCGCACATTGCGCCGGTCTGGTACTTCACGCCGTTCTACTCGATGCTGCGTGCCATCACCAGCGAGATGATGTATGTGCTGATCGCCTGCGTGTTGCTGGGTGCGGGCTTTGGCGTGCTCAAGTCGCGCCTGCCGGCCGCCGTCAAGGGCGTGGTCGCCATCGTGGCCCTGGGCGTCATCGCCATGATGCTGTCCATCGACGCCAAGTTCTGGGGCGTGCTGGTGATGGGTGGCGCCGTGATCATCCTGTTCGCGCTGCCCTGGCTCGATTGCAGCCCGGTCAAGTCCATCCGCTACCGTCCGAGCTGGCACAAGTACCTCTACGGCATCTTCGTGATCAACTTCGTGATCCTGGCCTATCTCGGTGTGCAGCCGCCTTCGCCCATCGGCGAGCGCGTGTCCCAGGTCGGAACGCTGTTCTACTTCGGCTTCTTCCTGCTGATGCCCTGGTGGAGCCGCCTGGGCAAGACCAAACCCGTTCCCGATCGTGTGACGTTCAAGCCGCACTGAAGCTGGAGAGAACAACAATGAAGAAACTGATTCTCACGTTGATCGCGGCCCTGGGCATCATGACCGGTGCACAGGCTTCCGAAGGCGGCATCGCCTGGGACAAGGCCCCGGGCAAGACCAATGACACGGCATCGCTGCAAAACGGCGCCAAGCTGTTCGTCAACTACTGCCTGAGCTGCCACTCGGCCGCATTCATGCGCTTCAACCGGCTGCAGGACATCGGGCTGACCGAACAGGAAATCAAGGACAACCTGCTGTTCACCACCGACAAGGTGGGCGAGACCATGAAGGCGGCCATCAACCCGAAGGAAGCCAAGGAGTGGTTCGGAGCCAATCCGCCGGATCTGACGGTGATCGCGCGCTCGCGCGCAGGCCACAACGGCACGGGCGCCGACTACCTCTACACCTTCCTGCGCACCTTCTATCGCGATGACACCAAGGCCACGGGCTGGAACAACCTGGCCTTCCCCAGCGTGGGCATGCCCCATGCACTGTGGCAACTGCAGGGCGAGCGCCGTGCCATCTTCGAAGAAGCCGAAGAGCACGGCGTGAAGACCCAGGTTTTCAAGGGGTGGGAGCAGGTCTCTCCCGGCTCCATGAGTCCAGTGCAGTACGATCAGGCAGTTGGCGATCTGGTGAACTACCTGCAATGGATGGGTGAGCCGGCACAGAACAGCCGCATCCGCATTGGCGTGGGCGTGCTGCTTTTCCTGGCGGTCTTCATCTTCATTGCATGGCGCCTCAACGCCGCGTTCTGGAAAGACGTCAAATAAAACCGTGACTGCAGAAGGTCGTGCAAGCGATTGCGCGGCTGAACTGTGTGCAGAGTGGGCGCCGCGAGCGACCCACTCTTTTTGATTTTTAGGAGCCTCCACCATGATGGTGCTTTATTCGGGAACGACCTGCCCCTTTTCACACCGTTGCCGTTTCGTCCTGTTCGAAAAAGGCATGGACTTCGAGATCCGCGATGTGGACCTGTTCAGCAAGCCTGAAGACATCAGCGTGATGAACCCGTACGGCCAGGTGCCCATCCTGGTCGAGCGCGACCTGATCCTGTACGAATCGAACATCATCAACGAGTACATCGACGAGCGCTTCCCGCATCCCCAACTGATGCCCGGCGACCCGGTGGACCGCGCCCGCGTGCGCCTGTTCCTGCTGAACTTCGAGAAGGAACTGTTCGTGCACGTGAGCACGCTCGAGGAGCGCAACGTCAAGGGCAACGAAAAGGCCATCGAAAAGGCGCGCGCCCACATCCGCGACCGCCTGACGCAACTGGCTCCCGTGTTCCTCAAGAACAAGTACATGCTGGGCGAGAACTTCTCCATGCTGGACGTGGCCATTGCCCCGCTGCTGTGGCGCCTGGACTACTACGGCATCGAGGTGTCCAAGAACGCCGCCCCGCTGCTCAAGTACGCCGAGCGCATCTTCTCGCGCCCTGCCTACATCGAAGCGCTGACGCCTTCCGAGAAGGTGATGCGCAAGTAATTCGCATCGGTTGACGACTGATTGCGCGGGCAGGGAAGGCGGTCAACCGGTCGCCATCCTGCCCGTTTTCGTATTACGACCACTCTTTTCCTGGGATCGTCATGACTGCCCCCGAAGCAACTTCCACCCGCCCCTACCTGATCCGGGCCCTGTACGAGTGGTGCACCGACAACGGCTTCACACCCCACATCGCAGTGCGCGTGGACCGCAACGTGCAGGTGCCGCGCGAGTTCGTGCGCGACGGCGAGATCGTGCTCAACGTCAGCTACGACGCCACCAGCGGCCTGCAGATGGGCAATGACTTCATCAGCTTCACGGCCCGCTTTGGCGGCAAGCCACGCGAAATCATGGTGCCTGTCGAGCAGGTGATGGCCATCTACGCACGGGAGACCGGCCAAGGCATGGCTTTCCCGGCGCCGGAGTCGGATGCCGACAACGACAACGACAACGAAGTTTCGATGGAGCAGGAATCCGATGAGCCTGTGTCGCAGGACGCAGTTGCCGAAGTGCCGGCCGAGCCCGCTGCCGACGAACGCGTGGTGCAGCTGGTGAGTATCCAGAACGAGGGCGATGATGAAGAGCCCCCGCGCACGCCGCCGCCCTCGGGCACGCGGCCCTCGCTGAAGCTGGTGAAGTAGGTTTTTCGTATCCCGGGCCTGTGATCACGCGTGCAAGCGGGCTCGCAGGCGCCGGGAACGGCTGAAGCGGTCTTTTTCTGCGCTAGAATTCGTGCTTCGCCGGTTTAGCTCAGTTGGTAGAGCACCCGCCTTGTAAGCGGTAGGTCGTCAGTTCGAATCCGACAACCGGCACCAAAAGGTCTCCTTCGGAGGCCTTTTTTCATTGCCTTCTTCATTTCCGGCCGCGTTTGCTTCAGCGGCCGATCAGGCCTGGACTTTGAGCCGGATCTCGGTCACATCCCATCCCTTGGTGCGCAGGTGGGCGGCCATGGCGGGCAGCAACTGGCGGATCTTGGCGGCGGCCGCATTGTTTCGCACCAGCAGGCACCAGGTGCTGCCCTCGATGGGGCCTGCCTGCAGGCTGGCGCGCAGCAGCGGCGGCACCAGGGGCAGGATGGCCGTCAGGCGATTGCTGGAGTCCCGGGTGAGTTGTGCGAGCCGCGCCAGCGTGGGCGAGTTCTCGACGGCGTGCAGGGCGGTGACGGCGTGGTGGCGGCGTGTGAAGGTCATGGGCTTGAAGGGCTGGACTGGCAGCGTTGGCATGCGCCGGCCCGGAGGGTCGTTATAGCAGCATCTGCCGGGTGGCGCGGGTCCGGGGATTCGGGTTCGGGGCTGTGCGGCTGCATGCGTCGTCCTGCCTGAGAGAGGGTTGGACAGAGGCAGTTAGAATCAATTGTTCGGTTCTCGCTTCGGCCCGGTCGCATGTGTTCTTCAGAAGAGCACTTGCAGGCAGGTGGAGCGGCCCCATCTGAAATCCAACAATCTAGGGATTCCAGGCACACCGCAGTCCGCTTCAGCGGGCGGCGGTGTGTCTTTTTCGCATGGCCACCAACTTCCTCACCAAACTATTCGGCAGCCGAAACGATCGGCTTCTCAAGCAATACCGCAAGACGGTTGTTCGCATCAATGCGATGGAGCCCGACTACGAGAAGCTCAGCGACGAGGCTCTGCGTGCAAAGACGCAGGAGTTCAAGGAACGTGTGGCCAAGGGCGAGTCGCTGGACGACCTGCTGCCCGAAGCCTTCGCCGTGGTGCGCGAGGGCTCCAAGCGCGTCATGAAGATGCGCCACTTCGACGTTCAGCTGCTGGGCGGCATGGCGCTGCACTACGGCAAGATCGCCGAAATGCGCACCGGCGAAGGCAAGACGCTGACCGCCACGCTGCCGGTCTACCTGAACGCACTGTCGGGCAATGGCGTGCACGTGGTGACCGTGAACGACTATCTGGCCAACCGCGATGCCACCTGGATGGCCAAGCTGTACAACTTCCTCGGCCTGTCGGTGGGCATCAACCTGCCCAACATGCCGCGCGAGGAAAAGCAGGCCGCCTACAACAGCGACATCACCTACGGCACGAACAACGAATACGGCTTCGACTACCTGCGCGACAACATGGTCTACGAGTCGGGCGACCGCGTTCAGCGCGTGCTCAACTACGCAATCGTCGACGAGGTGGACTCCATCCTGATCGATGAGGCCCGCACGCCGCTGATCATCAGCGGCCAGGCCGAAGACCACACGGCCATGTACGTGGCCATGAACAAGATCGTTCCCAACCTGGTGCGCCAGGAAGGCGAGGCCGACCCGCGCACCGGCGAAGGCGTGACCAAGCCCGGCGACTTCACCGTGGACGAGAAGAGCCACCAGGTGTTCCTGACCGACCAGGGCTACGAGGCTGCAGAGCGCCTGCTGGGCCACGCCGGCATGATTGCCGAGGGCGCCTCGCTGTACGACCCGGCCAACATCACCCTGGTCCACCATCTCTACGCGGCGCTGCGTGCCAACAACCTCTACCACCGTGACCAGCACTATGTGGTGCAGAACGGCGAGATCGTCATCGTTGACGAGTTCACGGGCCGCCTGATGGCTGGCCGGCGCTGGAGCGACGGCCTGCACCAGGCGGTCGAGGCCAAGGAAGGCGTGACCATCCAGGCCGAGAACCAGACCATGGCCTCGATCACCTTCCAGAACTACTTCCGTCTCTACGGCAAGCTGGCTGGCATGACGGGCACGGCCGATACCGAGGCCTATGAATTCCAGGAAATCTATGGTCTCGAGACCATGGTGATTCCGCCCAACCGTCCCAGCAAGCGCGACGACCAGCTTGACCGTGTCTACAAGACCACGCGCGAGAAGTACGAGGCGGCGATCCGCGATATCCGTGAATGCTATGAGCGCGGCCAGCCCGTGCTGGTGGGCACGACTTCGATTGAGAACTCCGAAATCATCGACGAGCTGCTCAACAAGGAAAACCTGCCCCACCAGGTGCTCAACGCCAAGCAGCACGAGCGCGAGGCCGACATCGTGGCCCAGGCCGGTCGTCCCGGCATGATCACCATCGCCACCAACATGGCCGGCCGTGGCACCGACATCGTGCTGGGCGGCAACATCGAAAAGCAGGTGGCTGCTGTCGAGACCGATGAGTCCCTGTCCGAAGCCGAACGCCAGCAGCGCATCGAACAAATGCGCGCCGACTGGAAGATCGAGCACGACAAGGTCTCGGCCCTGGGTGGCCTGCGCATCATCGCCACCGAGCGCCATGAATCGCGCCGTATCGACAACCAGCTGCGCGGCCGTTCGGGCCGCCAGGGCGACCCCGGCTCCTCGCGCTTTTACCTGAGCCTGGACGATGCGCTGATGCGCATCTTCGCGGGCGACCGTGTGCGCGCCATCATGGACCGCCTGAAGATGCCCGATGGCGAAGCCATCGAAGCCGGCATCGTGACCCGCTCCATCGAAGGCGCGCAGCGCAAGGTCGAGGCCCGCAACTTCGACATCCGCAAGCAGCTGCTCGAATACGACGACGTGTCCAACGACCAGCGCAAGGTGATCTACCAGCAGCGCAACGAGATCCTCGACGCCTCGGACCTGTACGAGATGATCACGGTGATGCGCGACGACGTGGTGTCCGATCTGGTGCGCCAGTACGTTCCTGCCGAGTCCATGGAAGAGCAGTGGGACCTGGCCGGTCTGGAAAAGGCGCTGGAAAGCGAATGGCGCATCCAGTTGCCGCTGCAGTCGCAGGTGCAGTCCGCGCACGCCATCACCGACGAGGAAATCCTCGAAAAGGTGCTGCAGGCCGCCCGCGAAGTGTTCGATGCCAAGGTCGAGCTGATCGGCCGCGAGAACTTCACGCAATTCCAGCGCGCCGTCCTGCTGCAAAGCTTCGACACCAACTGGCGTGACCACCTGTCTGCGCTCGACTATCTGCGCCAGGGCATCCACCTGCGCGGCTATGCGCAAAAGCAGCCCAAGCAGGAATACAAGCGCGAGGCCTTCGAGCTGTTCCGCCAGCTCATCGACCAGGTCAAGACCGAAGTCACACGCGTGCTGATGACCGTGCAGGTGCAGTCGCGCGAACAGGTGGAGCAGGCCACCGAGGCCCTGGAGCAGCGCAGCGCCCACAGCCTGGAGCACATGACCTATGGCGCTCCGTCGGATGGCGACATCGGTGGCTCCGTCGAAGACGAGCCGCTGGAGCTGCCCGAAGGCGCGCGTGTGGGCCGCAATGATCCCTGCCCCTGCGGCAGCGGCAAGAAGTACAAGCAGTGCCACGGCAAGCTGTCGTGATGCGGCGGGCGTCGTAAGACGCCGCAGACACGGAAAACGGCACGGATGCACTCCGTGCCGTTTTCTTTTTTAAGGTCGATGAAATACGTGCCGCTCCGGTTTGTTCCGATAATGGAGCGCGTTTTTCTTTCACTGTAGGAAGCCCCTCAATGCCCGTGAATCTCTCCGCTCCCGTGGCCGCCGACCTGCTGGCGATCAACGGCGTTCGCATCGGCGTCACCGAAGCCGGTGTGCGCAAGGCCAACCGCAAGGACCTGTCCGTGTTCCTGCTCGACGAGGGCGCTTCGGTGGCTGGCGTGTTCACACAGAACCGTTTCTGCGCAGCGCCTGTGCAGGTCAGCCGCGAGCATCTGGTTCAGACAGCGGGCGCCATCCGTGCCATGGTCATCAACACAGGCAATGCCAATGCCGGCACTGGCGCCGACGGCCTGGCACGTGCGCGCCGTACCTGCGCAGATCTGGCAGCGCTGCTGCAGCTCAAGCCCGAGCAGATCCTGCCGTTCTCCACTGGCGTGATCATGGAAGAGCTGCCTGTGGACCGCATTGCAGCCGGCCTGCCGGCCGCCATTGCCGCAGCCAAGGCCGACAACTGGGGCACGGCTGCCGAGGGCATCATGACCACCGACACCCTGCCCAAGGCCTTCAGCCGGGCCGTGGACATTGGCGGCAAGCGTGTGAGCATCACCGGCATCAGCAAGGGCGCGGGCATGATCCGCCCCAACATGGCGACCATGCTGGGCTTTCTGGCCACCGATGCGGCCATCGCTCCCGAGCTGCTGCAGCCCCTGGTCAAGGAACTGGCCGACGGCTCGTTCAACCGCGTGACCATCGACGGCGACACATCGACCAACGATTCCTTTGTGCTGGTGGCCACGCACAAGGCCGGCAACGCGCAGATCACTTCGCTGACCAGCGCCGAAGGCCAGGCCCTGAAGGCTGCATTGCTGGATGTGTCGCGTTTGCTGGCCCAGGCCATCGTGCGCGATGGCGAAGGTGCCACCAAGTTCATCACCATCAAGGTGGAGGGTGGCAAGACCGAGGCCGAGTGCCGCCTGGTGGCCTACTCCATCGCGCATTCGCCCCTGGTCAAGACGGCTTTCTTTGCCAGCGATCCGAACCTGGGCCGCATCCTCGCGGCGGTGGGCTATGCTAGCATTGACGATCTGGACCAGACCAAGATCGACCTGTACCTGAACGATGTGCATGTCGCAGTCAATGGCGGCCGCAACCCTGCCTATCAGGAGGAAGACGGCCAGCGCGTGATGAAGCAGCAGGAGATCATCGTGCGCGTGCTACTGGGCCGAGGGGAGGCCGAGCAGACCGTGTGGACCTGCGATCTGAGCCACGACTACGTGAGCATCAACGCCGACTACCGCTCCTGACTCTCCACCCACCGTGCCGCCGGCAGCCGCAGGCCTTGTGCCTGGCTGCTGCCAGCTTTCAATGGCGGCCGGCGTGCAAAAGCTCTGGCGTTGGCATGAGATCCATCTCGATTCCCGGGCATATCCAGCGTCGGTGGCCGTGAGATCCGTATTCGAGAGACATCCATGACATTGCCAACAGAAGCCGTCGCCGCCCCTTTGCTGCAATTGGTGCAGCGCGCCGAGCAGCTGATGCAGCGCATCGAGGCCATCCTGCCCCAGCCGCTGCAATCCCCCACAGACTGGAATACCGCCATCGCCTGGCGCTATCGCAAGCGCGCCAACGGCTGCGGCCTGCTGGAGCCCGTGCGCCACGTCGGCGCCATGCAACTGTCCGACCTGCAGAACATCGATGTGCAAAAGGACAAGATCGCGCGCAATACCGAGCAGTTCGTGACCGGCCGCACTGCCAACAACGTGCTGCTCACCGGCGCGCGCGGCACAGGCAAATCCTCGCTGATCCGTGCCTGCCTGCATGCCTTTGCGTCGCAGGGGCTGCGCCTGATCGAAGTGGACAAGGCCGATCTGACCGACCTGCCCGACATCGTCGATGTGGTGGCCGGCCGGCCCGAGAAGTTCATCATCTATTGCGACGATCTGAGCTTTGAGGAAGGCGAGCCTGGCTACAAGGCCCTGAAGTCCATTCTGGATGGATCGGTCAGCGCCGCCAGCCCGAACGTGCTGGTCTATGCGACCAGTAATCGCCGCCATCTGCTGCCGGAGTACCAGTCCGAGAATCTGACCTACCAGCGCGGCGAGGATGGGGAGCTGCATCCCGGCGAGGTGATTGAGGAAAAGATCTCCCTGTCCGAGCGCTTCGGCCTGTGGGTGAGCTTCTATCCCTTCAGCCAGGACGAGTACCTGCGCGTGGTGGCGCAATGGCTGGAGGCCCTGGGACTGGACCAGGCCACGATCGAGGCCGCGCGTCCTGAGGCCCTGGTCTGGGCGCTGGAGCGTGGCTCGCGCAGCGGCCGTGTGGCCCATCAGTTCGCCCGTGACTATGCGGGCCGCGCCGAGCGCCCGAACCAGCGCCAGACCGGCATCGCCGATGTCCATGGGCTGGCCGAAGAGGCCGAACTCTGACAAGCCTGCTGCCCGGCCTTGGGGGCCGGGCGGTTTTTTGCGAAAGATCAAGTGACTGAAAAAGAAATCTCCCTGAACACCGGCGCCGATGCTGCCCAGTCTCAAACGCCGTCTCAAGCGCCGGCCCAGCGAAAGCACACCGAAGTCGCCGTTGGCGTGCTCCTGCGCGAGTCCGATGGCGCGCTGCTGATCACCAGTCGGCCGCCGGGCAAGCCCTATGCCGGCTATTGGGAGTTCCCGGGTGGGAAGATCGAATCCGGCGAGACCGTGGAGCAGGCATTGCGTCGCGAGCTTCAGGAAGAGCTGGGCGTCGAGATCGCAGCAGCCCCCGTCTGGAAGGTCACCGAGCATGACTATCCGCATGCCCTGGTACGCCTGCACTGGTGCAAGATCACGCGTTGGAGCGGGGAGTTCGAGATGCGAGAAGGCCAGCAGATGGCCTGGCAGCAACTTCCGCTGCAGGTGCAGCCGGTGCTGCCTGGCGCCTATCCGGTGCTGCAATGGCTCAGCGAGGAACGTGGGCTGCCTTTTGATGCTGGCTTCTACGAGGCAGGCCAACCGAAAGTCTGAACAGGTCTGATCAGGGTTCAGTGCGAGGATCGCCGAAGGGCGAGTCCTCGGGAGGCATGGGCGCAGGCACGCGGAATTCCTCGTTGGCCCAGGCGCCCAGGTCGATCTGGTAGCAGCGCTCGCTGCAAAAGGGCCGAAAGCGGTTGGCCGGCGCGAACAGGCTGGGGCCGCTGCAGGTCGGGCAGCGCACCGTGGGCCCTGCGGATGATGCATCGGCAGAGGGCGTGGCTTTCGTGGACATGCCGGCAGTCTTTTGCATCAACTGCAAAGCGTGACCTCGAACGAGGCATCTTCGCTGCAAGGCTGGGGTTTGGCGCCGCTCTCGGGGCGAAGCAGGCGCACAGAAACCAGCAGGCGGTTGCCGCTGATCTCCGGAACAAGATTCAACGCAGGGTCTATGCGAAGGCGCAGCAGCTGAAAGCTGCGACCGGGCGGCATGGCCTGCTGGAACACGCCCTTTTCTGCGGCCACCCATTGCGGGACACCGGTTTCGCGCAGCATCTTGAGCAGCAGCTGCAGCGACTGACCCAGCGGGGTCAGTGTGCTGGCCCAGTCCTCCAGATCACGCAGGCGCACCTGGGGGTCATGGAACTGCCAGGCGTGATAGGCCGGCAAATCGAAACCGCAGGTGCCACCAGGGATGCCAATGCGGCTGCGCACGGCCATCAGCCATTCGTTGTCGGTCAGGGACTGGCCGGCCTTTCCGTTCTGGGCATTGAGCTGGGCAAAGCACTGCTCCACATGGCGGGACACCTGGTCGAGCATGTGCTCGGCGATATCGGGGTTGCCGCGCAGGCTGTCGAGCAGGCTTTTGTGGCGTTCGAGGTCCTTGAGCACGTCCGTCTTCAGGTCGGTGCGTGCTGCCACGTCCATGATCTCGAAGATGGTGACCAGCGCGAAATGGTGATCGATGGAATGAGCGCGCGACAGCAGCTCGCCCAGGCGGCGATACAGCTGCTCCAGCCTGAGGTAGGTCCTCAGGCGCTCATTGAAAGGATATTCGTACAGGATCACGCTTGCTGGGCTCCTCGGGGTGCTCAGGAATCAGCTGTCTACGTCGTGCACATGCTGAATTACACGCACAGGCCAAGCCATGGCGTGCATCATAGCCCGAACCATGCCGAGATTCGATCGGTGCATGCGTGCAAAGCCTCTATCGTCATGGCTTCGTCGTTGTAGAGCACCCAGTCGGCTGCCGCCAGCCGTGCCGCGCGGGTGGCCTGGGCGGCGATGATGGCTTGCACGGCATCGCGGGGCAATCCGTTGCGGGCCATGACGCGTGCGATTTGTGTTTCCGTCCGGCAGTCCACGACCAGCACGGCATCGAGCAGGGCAGGCCAGCGGCCGGATTCCACAAGCAGCGGGATGTCATGCACGATGAGCGCGCATCCACCATCGGTGGCCTGCTGGACTTCAAGGGCCGTTTGCCGAGCCACCAGAGGATGGATGATGGCTTCCAGCTGCTGGCGTGCGGCAGGCTGCTGGAAGACCAGTTCTCGCATGCGCGCACGGTCCAAAGCACCGTTCGCATCGATCAGTTCAGGTCCGAAGCTGCGCGCAATCTCGGGCAATGCGGCACCTGCCGGGGCGGTGAGGCTGCGCGAGATCTGGTCGGCATCGATGATGCTTGCTCCGCGCAAGGCAAGCTGTGCGGCCACGGTGCTCTTGCCGCTGCCGATGCCGCCGGTCAGGCCCAGCCGGAAAGGGCGCGGGTGCGGACGTGGTGGCGGGGCGTTGCTGGATTCCATGCCGCAGTGTCGGATCAAAGACCGATGGCCGCCAACAGGGATTGCAGCATCTGCTGGGGACCGAACACCATGGCGGCAAAGCCGGCGCCCGCAAGAAAGGGGCCGAAGGGAACATAGCCACCTTCGCGCAGGCGGCTGTTGATCTTCAGCGCAATGCCCACGATGGCGCCAATCACGGACGAGATCAGGATGATGGGCACAAGAGCCTGCCAGCCGAACCAGGCCCCCAGTGCGGCAAACAGCTTGAAGTCGCCGTAGCCCATGCCTTCCTTGCCGGTGACCAGCTTGAAGGCCCAGTAGACCAGCCACAGCGAGAGATAGCCCGCTGCAGCACCCCAGACCGCGTCGGCCAGAGGCACGGCGGTCCAGTGCAGTGCCGATGAAAGCAGCCCGGCCCACAGCAAGGGCAGGGTGATGTCGTCGGGGAGCAGTGTGGTATCCCAGTCGATCAATGCCAGGCTCAGCAAGGCGGCGCTGAACAGGCACCAGATGGCGCCCGTGGGCGTGATGCCCCATTGCATCGTGCAGTAGGCGAATAGCGCAGCGCAGGCCAGTTCCACCAGGGGGTAGCGGATGCTGATCGATGCCTTGCATTCCGAGCACCGGCCCCGCAGCGCCAGATAGCTGAGCACGGGAATGTTCTCGTACCAGTGGATGGCATGGCCGCAATGCGGGCAGCGCGAGCGGGGGCGGCTCAGGCTCAGGGGGGCCTCGGCAGGGTCAGGCGCAGCAGCAGAGGGAGGTGCGGCACCGGACTGCTCCTGTGCCCATTGGGCGCATTCCGCGTTCCATTGCTGTTCCATCATGCGTGGCAGCCTGTGCACCACCACGTTGAGAAAGCTGCCGACCAACAGGCCCAGCAGGCCGCCCAATGCAGCCTGCATCCAGAGTTCCAAAACCATCAGACCACCTGACCCAGCTTGAAGATGGGCAGGTACATCGAAACCACGATGCCGCCGATGAGGGTGCCCAGGAAAACAATGATGATGGGCTCCATCAGGCTGGACAGGCCAGCCACCATGTCATCGACCTCTTCCTCGTAGAAATCGGCTGCCTTGCCAAGCATGTGGTCGATGGAGCCGGATTCCTCGCCGATGGCGCACATCTGCAGCACCATGGAGGGAAAGACGTTGGCATTGGTCATGGCCACCGTGAGGCTGGTGCCGGTGGAGACTTCCTGCTGGATCTTCTCGGTGGCATTGGCGTAGACGGCATTGCCGGAGGCGCCGCCGACGGAATCCAGTGCCTCGACCAGCGGAACGCCTGCAGCAAACATGGTCGACAGCGTGCGCGTCCAGCGTGCAACGCAGGACTTTTCGATCAGCACGCCAAAGACCGGCATCTTCAACATTGCACGATCCATGAACTGCTGCATGCGCTCATTGCGCTTCCAGGCCTGCATGAAGAAGTAGAAGCCGCCTCCGATCACGCCAAAGATCACCCACCACCATTGGACAAAGATGTCGCTGATGCCCATCACGAACAGCGTCGGTGCGGGCAGATCCGCGCCGAAGGAGCTGAACACTTCCTTGAAGGCGGGAATCACGAAGATCATGATGATGGTCACGACGATGAAGGCCACGACGACCACCGAGATCGGATACATCAAGGCGGACTTGATCTTGGACTTGATGGCCTCGGTTTTTTCCATGTAGGTGGCCAGCCGATCGAGCAGGGCCTCCAGGATACCGGCCGCTTCCCCGGCCTCCACCAGATTGCAGTAGAGGCTATCGAAATACATGGGGTGCTTGCGATAGGCCGCATTCAGCGAGGTGCCCGTCTCCACGTCGGAGCGGATATCGGCCAGCAGGCGCGTGACACTGGGGTTGGTGTTGCCGCGCCCGACGATGTCGAAGGCCTGCAGCAGCGGGACGCCGGCCTTCATCATCGTGGCCATCTGGCGCGTGAACAGCGCGATGTCCTTGGGCTTGATTCTTTTGCCACCGCGCGTACGGCGCTTCTTGATCTTGCTGGGGAGCACGCCCTGGCGGCGCAGCATGGCCTGGACCTGGTTGATGCCTCCGGCCCGGGTTTCGCCTCGAATGATCTTGCCGTTGCGATCCTTGCCTTCCCACTCGAAGACAAAGTCCTTGATTCCCTTGGACGCGGCTGTGGCCATCGTGCTCCCTCTTTTGTTGTCTGCGCTGTCCGCGCTATTTACTCATTGGTGACTGCCAGCACTTCTTCGAGTGAGGTCAGTCCTAGTCTGGCCTTGTGCAGTCCGGATCCGCGCAGAGACCGCACGCCTTCACGCTTGGCTTGTGCCGCGATCTCCAGCGCGCTGCCGTCTTGCAGGATGATGCGCTGGATTTCCTCGCTGATCGGCATCACCTGGTAGATGCCGACGCGTCCCTTGTAGCCGTTGTTGCATGCCTGGCAGCCCACGGGCTTGTAGGTAACCCAGCTGCCATCGATGTCCGCCTCGTCATAGCCCGCCTCCAGCAGCGCCTCCCGCGGGATATCCGCAGGCTCCTTGCACTGGGGGCACAGGCGCCTGGCCAGGCGCTGGGCGGTGATCAGGATCACGCTCGATGCGATGTTGAAGGGGGCAATGCCCATGTTGCGCATGCGCGTCAACGTGGTCGGTGCGTCGTTGGTATGCAGCGTGGACAGCACCAAGTGACCGGTCTGCGCGGCCTTGATCGAGATGTCGGCGGTTTCCAGGTCGCGGATTTCACCGACCATGATGATGTCGGGATCCTGGCGCAGGAAGGCCTTGAGCGCCGTCGCAAAGGTAAGGCCCGCCTTTTCGTTCACGTTGACCTGGTTGACGCCGGGCAGGTTGATTTCCGAGGGGTCTTCTGCCGTCGCGATGTTCACCCCGGCCTTGTTCAGCATATTCAGGCAGGTGTACAGCGACACCGTCTTGCCAGAGCCGGTGGGGCCTGTCACCAGAATCATTCCGTAGGGGCGCCCGATGGCTTCGATCAGGCGAGCCTTTTCCTCGGGTTCGTAGCCCAGGGCATCAATGCCCATCTTGGCCGAGCTCGGGTCAAGGATACGGATCACGATCTTCTCGCCGAAGAGCGTGGGCAGGGTGCTCACGCGAAAATCGATGACGCGGTCCGGACCCACCTTGAGCTTCATGCGCCCGTCTTGCGGAACACGCTTTTCCGAGATGTCCATGCGCGAGATCACCTTGATGCGCGAGGCCAGCTTCTCCTTGATCGCAATGGGGGGCGATGCAATCTCGCGCAACTCGCCGTCAATCCGGAAGCGCACGCGGTACTGATGTTCGTAGGGCTCGAAATGCAGGTCCGACGCGCGCATGTTGAAGGCGTCGAGCAGCATTTTGTGCAGGAACTTGACGATGGGCGCGTCCTCGACGTCCGTTGCCGCCGTGTTGTCCTTCTCCTCGGCAACCTCGTCGGGCTTGAGGTCGCCGAACTCGAAATCGCCGCCCCCGCTATAGCTCTCCATGGTTTCGCTGGCGCTTTTGCTCTGCTGAGCTATCAGGCGTTCCAGCTTGTCGGCCTCGACGATGATCCAATCCACGCCTAGCTGGGTGGTGAACTTGATCTGCTCTGCAGCTTCCTGCTGTGTCGGGTCGGCTGTGGCCACCGTGATGCGGTTGCCGCGCTTGCTCAAGGGGAGGACGCGATAGGAGCTGATGATCTTGGCGTCCAGCAACTCATGCGGCAGGCGCGCGGCGTTGACGGCATCAAGATCGAGCAGCGGCGCGCTGAACATGGTGGAGACCGTCTCGGCCACTTCCAGGGCTGAGAGGATGCCCGCGTTGCTCAACTCGGCAATGAACGAGGTGCGGTTGGCGCCGGCCTTGCTGGCGGCGGCTTCCGCTGCCTGCTGCGATACCTTGCCTGCTGATATCAGGGCTCGCCCGATGCCGGGAAGCGATGCAACGGCGGAAGCATTCTTGAGCGAGGAGTCAGCAACAGCCATGTAGCAAGACGTTTGAGAGGAAAGGACATTTATCCTATCATCCCTGAAGGCTTGAAAGGCCAGACGCACTGTTGCGCACCCAGGTCTTGAACCTGGCTCAATGGTGGCGTGGTGATGAAGTGACCAGAAATGGTCGGGGTGAGAGGATTCGAACCTCCGGCCTCTACGTCCCGAACGTAGCGCTCTACCAGGCTAAGCTACACCCCGTTGCTTTTGTAGACAAAGCAATACAGCCTGAAATCAGGTGCGTCGCTCCAAAAGCTGAGAGGCTAATTGTAGCAAACTTGCCGTATGCAAATTGCTCGGGAGCACATTTATTGCGTCGATGGCGCGGCGTGCTTCGGCATGGGCGGCTTCGCGTGCCACATCCAGCGCGCCTGTGCTGCGCACGATATCCACCACGGCAGACAACTGCTCGGTTGAGCCCTGCTCGATGGCGTTGCGCACGATGGCAGCCTGCTCCGGAGTGCCGCGCTGCATGGCGGCAATCAGCGGCAGGGTGCACTTGCCTTCGCGCAGGTCGTCGCCCAGGTTCTTGCCCATTTCCTGGGTGTCGCCTGTGTAGTCGAGCACGTCGTCAATGATCTGGAAGGCAGTGCCCAGGGCCTGACCATAGATGGCGCAGGCCTGTTCGATCTCGCGGGGTGCGTCGGCCAGCACGGCGCCCAGCTGGGCGCTGGCCTCGAACAACTGGGCGGTCTTGGAGCGGATGACGTGCAGGTAGCCGGCTTCATCCAGCGAGGCATCATGCGTATTGATGAGCTGCTGCACCTCGCCCTCGGCGATCACATTGGTGGCGTCCGAGAGGATCTTGAGCACACGCATGCTGCCCACCTCCACCATCATCTGGAAGGAGCGCGAGTGCAGGAAGTCGCCGACCAGCACGCTGGCCGGATTGCCGAAGGTCTCGTTGGCCGTCGGGCGGCCACGGCGCAGGGTGGACTCGTCCACCACATCGTCGTGTAGCAAGGTGGCGGTATGAATCAGCTCGACCACCGCCGCCAGGACATGCCTGTCCCTGCCTTCGTAGCCCAGCGCATTGCAGACCATGAGCAGCAGGGCTGGGCGAAGGCGCTTGCCGCCTGCAGCGATGATGTACTGGGAGATCTGGGCAATCAGCGGGACGGTGGTCGTCAGGCGCTGGGCGATCACATGATCCACCTCGCGCATGTCGTCAGTGATCAGGGCAAGCGGATTGGGGGTGGAGAGAGCTGTGGTCAAGGTACTGTGGCCGCCAAGTGGATCGGCAATTATAGGAAGAGCGATCCCGCCTGCGGCCCGCCCTGGCGGTTGTTTGGGCGCGGGGTGGGAGCGCTTCATGCAAAGAATGTGAGTGCGTGCTAGAATCCTCGGCTTCCGTGGAAATTCGTTCGCGGAACTCTCAAATTCAAGAGGTTTAAATGTACGCAGTCATAAAAACCGGCGGCAAGCAGTATCGCGTTGCAGCCGGCGAAAAGATCAAGGTAGAACAGATTGCTGCGGACGTAGGCCAAGAAGTTGTGATCGATCAGGTTCTGGCAGTCGGCAACGGCGCTGAAATCAAGGTCGGCACACCTCTGGTGTCCGGTGCGTCTGTCAAGGCAACCGTGGTTGCTCACGGCAAGCACGACAAAGTGCACATCTTCAAGATGCGCCGTCGTAAGCATTATCAGAAGCGCCAAGGCCATCGCCAGCAGTTCACAGAGCTGCAGATCGTGGCGATCGCTGCTTAATTCAGGAGCTGAGTCATGGCACAGAAAAAAGGCGGCGGCTCTACGCGAAACGGGCGCGATTCCAAGCCCAAAATGCTCGGCGTGAAGGCTTTCGGTGGTGAACTGATCACGGCCGGCTCGATCATCGTGCGCCAACGTGGCACCAAGTTCCATCCCGGCGACAACGTCGGCGTGGGCAAGGACCACACCCTGTACGCTCTGGTGGACGGCCACGTGTCGTTTGCTGTCAAGGGTGCACTGTCCAAGCACACGGTCAATGTGACGGCTGCCTAAGCCCTGTCACTTCGACGCTCGAAGCCCCGACCTGTCGGGGCTTTGTCGTTTCAGGAGGGTTGTGCATCGTGCCTTCGCCCTCTTTTCCGTCTCTGAGGTGTGGCCTGGGGCTGTCTGGTGCACACTGCTTTTTGTAAACTGGATGCCTCATGAAGTTCGTCGACGAAGCTTATATCGACATTTCCGCCGGTGACGGCGGCAATGGCTGCGTGTCATTCCGGCACGAAAAATACAAGGAATTTGGCGGTCCCGATGGTGGAGACGGTGGCCGTGGCGGCCATGTCTACGCGGTGGCCGATGTCAACCTCAACACCCTGGTGGACTACCGCTTCTCGCGCCGGCACGATGCCACGCGCGGCGAGCATGGCAAAGGCTCGGACATGTTCGGCGCAGCGGGCAACGACATCACGCTGCGCATGCCGGTCGGTACCATCATCAGCGATGCCGAAACCGGCGAGGTGCTCTACGAGCTGCTGACGGCCGGTGAGGTGGTCACCATTGCCAAGGGTGGCGACGGCGGCTACGGCAACCTGCGCTTCAAGAGCGCGATCAACCGCGCGCCTCGGCAAAAGACACCGGGCTGGCCTGGCGAGCGCAAGAATCTCAAGCTGGAGCTCAAGGTGCTGGCCGACGTGGGCCTGCTGGGCATGCCCAATGCGGGCAAGTCCACCTTCATTGCCGCGGTCTCCAATGCGCGTCCCAAGATTGCCGACTACCCGTTCACCACGCTGCATCCCAATTTGGGCGTGGTGCGCGTCGCTGCCGAGCAGAGCTTTGTGGTGGCCGACATCCCAGGCCTGATCGAAGGCGCCTCGGAAGGTGCGGGCCTGGGTCACCAGTTCCTGCGCCATCTGCAGCGCACCCGATTGCTGCTGCATGTGGTGGACCTGGCGCCGTTCGATGACAGCGTGGATCCTGTGGCCCAGGCCAAGGCCATCGTGGGCGAGCTTCAGAAGTACGATGCCGAGCTGTACAACAAGCCGCGCTGGCTGGTGCTCAACAAGCTGGACATGGTGCCGGCCGAGGAGCGCGCTGCACGCGTCAAGGACTTCGTCAAGCGCTTCAAGTGGAAGGGGCCGGTCTTCGAGATTTCCGCCCTGACGCGCGAAGGCTGTGAAGTGCTGATCCGCACCATCTACAAACATGTGCATGAGCAGCAGCAGATCGAGGCCGGACCCAAGGAAATCGATCCGCGCTTCGTCGAAGTCGAGGGTGATGGCGTGGATCTCACCGATCCGCGTTTTGCCCCCCGCGATTCCGAGTAAGAGTCGCCTGCCGCTCCCATCGCCTTGATCACAACAGCGGCGCGGCCTGCCTGGGCCTGCGCTGCAAGAATCACTATCCATCCATGTCTTCCAACTTGTTGCGTGATGCCCATCGCATCGTGGTCAAGGTCGGCTCCAGCCTGGTGACCAATGAAGGTCGCGGTCTTGATGAGGCCGCCATCCAGGAGTGGAGCCGCCAGCTGGCGGCCCTGGTGCGCGGGGATGAGAGCCATGGCGGTCAGCGGCGCGAGGTGATCATGGTCTCCAGCGGCGCGGTGGCTGAAGGCATGAAGCGCCTTGGCTGGGCCGCGCGGCCCAAGGAGATCCATGAGCTGCAGGCCGCTGCAGCCGTGGGCCAGATGGGGCTGATACAGATGTACGAGTCCAAGCTGCGCGAGCAGGGCATGGGCAGTGCCCAGGTGCTGCTCACGCATGCCGACCTGGCGGACCGCGAGCGCTATCTGAATGCGCGCAACACCTTGCTGACGCTGCTGGAGCTGGGCATCGTGCCGGTGATCAACGAGAACGACACCGTGGTCAACGATGAGATCAAGTTCGGCGACAACGACACCCTGGGTGCTTTGGTGGCCAACCTGATCGAAGCCGATGCCCTGGTCATCCTGACCGATCAGCGAGGTCTTTACAGCGCCGATCCGCGCAGCAATCCCGATGCGCGTTTCATCGACGTGGCAAATGCCGGCGATCCTGCACTGGAGGAGATGGCGGGCGGTGCGGGCTCGTCCATCGGCAAGGGTGGGATGATCACCAAGATCCTCGCGGCCAAGCGTGCGGCGGGCTCGGGTGCTTCAACCGTCATCGCCTGGGGTCGTGAACAGGACGTGCTGGTGCGTCTGGCTGCTGGCGAGTCCATTGGCACGCTGCTCGTGGCGCAGACCCACAAGAACCAGGCGCGCAAGCAGTGGATTGCCGACCATCTGCAACTGCGCGGTTCCGTGTCCGTGGATGCCGGTGCCGTGGCCAAGCTGCGCGACGAAGGCAAGAGCCTGCTGCCCATCGGCATGGTGAATGTGGATGGCGAATTCGCCCGCGGCGATGTGATTGCCGTGCGCGATGCGCTGGGTATCGAGGTGGCGCGTGGTCTGGCCAACTATGCAAGTGCCGAGGCGCGTCTGCTTTGTCGTAAGAGCTCGGTGGAGATCGAGCGCCTGCTGGGCTATTCCGCAGGCCCGGAGATGGTGCACCGCGACAACATGGTGATTGCCGGGCACTGATGCCTGCGCAATCGGGGCAAAGAAAAAGCGCACCCTCGGGTGCGCTTTTGCATGGAGCCTTTGGCTTCAGGCCTTGCCTGGATCGGGGTGCAAGACCTGTTGCTGCCCTGACTGTGGATCAGGGTCGAAGCAGGCACCAGGCGGCAACTCCATGCCGGGATTGACGCGAAAGCTGCCTGAGCGCGCCGGATGCAAGCCTGGGGCACCATAGGTTTCGGGGCCTGTTTCATGGGCTTCCCTGGGGCGCATGCCGCTGCGAAGATAACGGTTACGCTGCTGCTCGCCCCGTGGCAGAAAGCGTGCCAGCTCGGTCAGGGCCATCTCGTAGACGCCGCGTTTGAACTCCACCACCACATCCAGTGGCACCCAGTAGTCGTTCCAGCGCCAGGCGTCGAATTCGGGGTGGTCGGTGGCACGCAGGTTCAAATCCCAGTCGTGACCCATGAGTTGCAGCAAATACCAGATCTGCTTCTGGCCTTTGTAGTGTCCGCGCGCATCGCGGCGGATGTACCGGTCTGGCACCTCGTAGCGCAACCAGTCCCGGGTGCGGGCGACCACGCGAACGTGGTTGGGCATCAACCCCACTTCCTCATGCAGTTCCCGGAACATGGCCTGTTCGGGTGTCTCCCCCCGGTCAATGCCGCCCTGTGGAAACTGCCAGCTGTGGGTGCGGATGCGCTTGCCCCAGAACACCTGGTTCTTTTGGTTGAGCAGGATGATGCCGACGTTCGGGCGAAATCCGTCCCGGTCAAGCATAATCGAACCCCAATTTTCTGAATTGTGTCCATTATGCACGGTGCCTTGCCAGCGGCAAGCACGCTGCCCCGATTCCCGCGAAGCCCCTGATCCATGAAAGCCTCCCAATTTTTCATCTCCACCCTCAAGGAAGCTCCGGCCGATGCCGAAGTGGTCAGCCACAAGCTCATGACGCGGGCCGGCCTGATCAAGAAGCTGGGCGCAGGCATCTATAACTACATGCCCATGGGACTGCGCGTGATCCGCAAGGTCGAGGCCATCGTGCGCGAGGAAATGAATCGTGCCGGTGCCGTGGAAGTGACCATGCCCGTGGTCCAGCCTGCCGAGATGTGGGAGGAGACCGGCCGCTTCGAGAAGATGGGCCCCGAGCTGCTGCGCATCAAGGACCGCCATGGCCGTGACTTCGTGATCCAGCCCACCAGCGAAGAGGTGGTGACGGACATTGCGCGCCAGGAGCTCAAGAGCTACAAGCAGCTGCCCAAGAATTTCTACCAGATCCAGACCAAGTTCCGCGACGAGCGCCGCCCGCGCTTTGGCCTGATGCGCGGCCGCGAGTTCATCATGAAGGACGCCTATTCCTTCGACAAGGACCGCGACACCGCCCAGATCAGCTACCAGACCATGCGCGCGGCCTACAAGCGCATCTTCGATCGCTTCGGCCTGCAGTACCGTGCCGTGCGTGCCGACAGCGGCGCCATCGGCGGTGATCTGAGCGAGGAATTCCAGGTGATCGCCTCCACGGGCGAAGACGCCATCGTCTACTGCCCCAGCAGCGACTACGCCGCCAATATCGAGAAGGCCGAGGCCCTGGCGCCTGCAGGCCCCCGTCCCGCTGCAGCCCAGGCCATGGCCCGTGTGGCAACGCCGGGCAACAGCACCTGCGAATCCGTGGCTGCCCAGCTGGGCCTGCCGCTGTCGCAGACGGTGAAGTCCCTGGTGCTGGCCACCGACAAGCTCGACGACAAGGGCGATGTGGCGGGAAGCCAGGTCTGGTTGCTGCTGCTGCGTGGCGACCATGAGATGAACGAGATCAAGGTGGCCAAGGTGCCTGGCCTTGACGTGGGCTTCCGCTTTGCCACCGTGGCCGAGATCGAGGAGCACTTCGGTTGCCAGCCTGGGTACCTGGGCCCCATCGGCCTGAAGAAGCCCGTGAAGCTGGTCGTGGACCGCGAGGTCGCCGTGATGGCCGACTGGGTCTGCGGCGCGAACGAGGCCGACTTCCACATCACCGGCGTGAACTTTGGCCGTGACCTGCCCGAGCCTGATGTCGTGGCCGACCTGCGCAATGTGGTGGCCGGCGACAAGTCGCCCGATGGCGCAGGCGAGCTGGCCATCGAGCGCGGCATCGAAGTGGGCCATGTGTTCTACCTGGGTACCAAGTACTCCCAGGCCATGAATGCCACCTTCCTGGCCGAGAACGGCAAGCCCTCGCTGTTTGAAATGGGTTGCTACGGCATTGGCGTGACACGCCTGCCGGCTGCCGCCATCGAGCAGAACCATGATGAGCGCGGCATCATCTGGCCCGACGCGATTGCGCCCTTCACCGTGGTGGTCTGTCCCATCGGCATGGACCGCAGCGAGCCCGTGAAGGAAGCTGCCGAGAAACTGCATGCCGAGCTGCTGGCACTGGGCGTGGACGTGATCCTGGACGACCGCGGCGAACGCCCGGGCGCCATGTTTGCTGACTGGGAACTGATTGGCGTGCCGCACCGCGTGGTGTTGTCCGACCGGGGCCTGAAGGAAGGCCAGGTCGAGTACCAGCATCGCCGCGACACGGAAGCGACCAAGATGGCCGCTGCCGATGTACTGGGCCATCTCAAGCAGAGGCTGGGTCTGTGAGCCAGGCCCCCGTGATAGCGCGCCGCGATTGCCTGCGCCTGGCGGCTTCGCTGGGTGCTGCGCCGTTGCTGGGCGCGGTGGCCGCGCCAGCCTGGGCTGGCGGGCAGCTGGAAGAGCCGCTGGCCGATTCGGTGCGCACCGCGCTGAGTTCGGCCGTCACGGGATCGGCGCCGCCCGAGCTGCGCTTTGCCTCTACCGAGGCCCGCATGGACTACCTGCGCTGGCTCACGGCCAGCAGCGAGCGCCTGCGTTCGCGCAAGCCGGAACTGGCGACTCGGCTGGAGTTCCTGCAAACCGTCTGGTACGAGTCCAAGCGCGCCGGCCTGGAAGTCTCGCTGGTGATGGGGCTGGTGCAGGTGGAGAGCGCGTTCCGCAAGTTCGCCATCTCCAGCGTGGGCGCGCGCGGCTATATGCAGATCATGCCGTTCTGGATGCGGCTGATCGGCGATGGCGACATCGGCAAGCTGTTCCACATGCAGACCAATCTGCGCTTTGGCTGCGTCATCCTGCGCCACTATCTGGACCGTGAAAACGGCGATGCCTACATGGCGCTGGGCCGCTACAACGGCAGCCGCGGCCAGCCCCAGTATCCGAATGCGGTGTTTGCTGCGCAGCGCCGCTGGGAGATCGAGCCCTCGCGCTCGGCCTGAGGGGCTGCAGGCCTGCCTTGATGCGTTTTCAGGACGACGTGTCCGGCGACATGCTGGACACCTTGGCCACGGCGGCGGCCGTGTCGCCTGCGTTGGGCGGGGCGGCCGGGCTGCTGCCCGACATGCGTGTGACCAGCACCTGGTCGATGCGATAGCTGTCCACGTCCATGACCTCGAAGCGGTAGCCGCCCCATTGCACGGTGTCCGTGCGCCTGGGAATTCGCCGAAGCATGACCATGAGGAAGCCCCCCAGGGTTTCGTAGTCCTCGGAATGCGGCAACTCGTCGAGCTCCAGGGCCTGCATCACATCCTCTACCGGCGTGACGCCATCGATCAGCCAGGAGTTCTCGTCGCGGCGCAGGATCTGTTCCTCGTCGCCGGGGCTGACCAGGCCGCCCATCACCGTGCTCATCACGTCATTGAGCGTGACCACACCGACCACCAGGCTGTATTCGTTGACGATGACGGCAAAGTCCTCGTGCACCTGGCGGAACTGCTCCAGGACTTCGGCCAGCGTCAGGCGGTCCGGCACGACCAGCACCTTGTGGACCAGCGAATCGTCCATGAGCGACAGGGACTGGTTGTTCAGCGCGCGCTGGAACAGGTCCTTGGCATCGACATAGCCGACGATGTGGTCGATGTCGCCGTCGCACACGGGGTAGGTGGAAAAAGGCTCCTCGGCAATGCGGACCCGGATCAGTTCATCGGGGTCGTCGCGGTGGAAGTAGGCGATGCGGTCGCGCTGCGTCATGGCCGAGCCGATGGTGCGCGAGTCCAGCTCGAACAGGTTGGCAATCACCTGCTGCTCCTTCGCGGCCAGTACGCCTGCGCGCGCGCCGGCTTCGGTCATGGCCAGGATGTCTTCGTGCGTGATGCGGTCATCGCGCACCGTGGGCAGGCCGAACAGCTTGGCAACGGCGTCGGCCAGATGGTTGAAGCACCAGACCAGGGGCTTGAGCACTGCCATGCACCAGAGCATGGGGCGCAGCACGCGGATGGCCAGGGCCTCGGGCTCGGCCATGCTCAGGCGCTTGGGCAGCAGGTCGGCAAACAGGATGAACAGGGAGGTGACGCTGGCGAACGAGAGCAGGAAGCCCACGGTCTGCGCACGGCTGTCAGGCAGCCAGAGCATCAGCAGCTCGGCCAGATAGGGGGTCAATGCCCCTTCGCCCACCACGCCGCCCAGGATGGCGACGGCATTGAGCCCAATCTGCGTGACCGTGAAATATTCGCCCGGCTGGGCCTGCATCTTCATGACCAGTTCGGCGCGGGGTTCGCCGTCCTCCATCATCTGCCGCAGTCGCAGGCGCCGCGAGGCGGCCAGCGAGATCTCGGCCACGGAGAAGAAGGCACTGGTCAATATCAGCGCGACGATCAACAGCAGACTTTGGGACAGACTCATAGGCAGGGCGGAGAAGCGGGCGCAGGCGCGCTTTTCCGGATGTGAAAGATGTGACCATTCGACCACACATCGCATGCCCCTGGCCCTGAGGCATGCCCGGGGAGTCCGCCGGCAGCGCGGCACAGGCGAAAAAAAGCCACCCGAAGGTGGCTCGATGCTGCGCCGAAGGCGCGTGGTGCGAGAAGGCTCAGGCCTTGGGTGCCAGCAACTGCTGCAGCTCGCCCGACTCGTACATCTCCATCATGATGTCCGAGCCGCCGATGAACTCGCCCTGCACGTAGAGCTGGGGGATCGTGGGCCAGTTGCTGTAGTCCTTGATGCCCTGGCGGATTTCCTGGTCTTCCAGCACGTTGACGGTGGAGATGTCCTTGGTTTCCACGCCGCAGGCCTTGAGGATCTGGATGGCGCGGCCAGAGAAACCGCACATGGGAAAGCTGGCGCTGCCCTTCATGAACAGCAGGATGTTGTTGCTCTTGACCAGTTGGTCGATGCGTTGCTGGGTGTCGCTCATCTGTGTGGTGCTCCGGGGTCGTGGTGGGCGCCGCAGGCGCGGCGGCATGGATGGGATTATTTCACTCTCGGCGCGGACTTTGAAAGCATGCGGGATTGCTGCGCCCAGGCCAGAGCTCAGGTCAGAGCTCTGGCCTGCCCTTGCCATTGCCCGCCCGTGCAGCGGGCAATGCCGCCCAGGTCGTGGCGATGCTGCACGTCGCCAAAGCCGGCATGGCACAGCAGGGCGGCCACGGCATCGGCCTGGTCCCAGCCATGCTCCATCAGCAGCCAGCCGCCGCGGGCCAGCAGCGCGGGCGCCTGGGAGATGATGGCGCGGATATCGGCCAGGCCATCGGCACCGCTGGCCAGCGCCGACAGCGGCTCATGCGCCAAGGCCTGCAGGTGCGGATCGTCGTCGCGGATATAGGGCGGGTTGCTGACGATGAGGTCGAACGGTGCCTGCCCTGCCAGCGGCTGGAGCCAGCTGCCATGCGCGAACTGCACGCCCAGTTGCAGGCGCGTGGCATTGGCGTTGGCCACGGCCAGTGCGTCGGCGCTGGCATCCACGGCCCAGACCGTGGCGCCGGGGCGCTGGCTTTGCAGGGCCAGCGCTATGGCGCCGCTGCCGGTGCCCAGGTCCACCACGCGGCAAGCGGGGCCTGCCTGGGTCTGGGCAGGCATGAGCTCCAGCGCCCAGTCCACCAGGGTCTCGGTATCGGGGCGCGGGTCGAGCACACGCGCGTCCACGGCCAGATCGAGCCCGTAGAACTCCTTGTGGCCGAGCAGGTAGGCAACGGGTTCCGCGCCAAGGCGGCGTGCGCACAGCGCGGCATAGGCCTCGGCCTGGGGGGCGGTCAGCATGTCCTCGTCATGGGTCAGCAGCCAGGCGCGGCCGCCAGACTGGCGCCCGAGCACGTGCAGCAGCAGCATTTGCGCATCGATGCGCGCAAGCCCCAGGGCCTGGGCCTGCTGCAGCGCTTCTTTGACGATGGGTGGATTGGCCATGGCCCGGGCCTCAGTTGTTGACCTGCAGCTCGGCCAGCAGTTCGGCCTCGCGTGCGGCCTGCAGCGCGTCGAGCACATCGCCCAGGTCGCCTTCCATCACGGCCAGCAGCTTGTAGATGGTGAGGTTGATGCGGTGGTCCGTGAGCCGGCCCTGCGGGAAGTTGTAGGTGCGGATGCGGTCGCTGCGGTCGCCGCTGCCGATCAGGCCCTTGCGCAGTGCGGCCTCCTTGGCTTCGCGCTCGCTGCGTTCCTTCTCCTGCAGGCGCGCCTGCAGCACCTGCAGGGCCTTGGCCTTGTTGCTGTGCTGGCTGCGGCCGTCCTGGCACTCGGCGACGATGCCCGTGGGCAGGTGGACCACACGCACGGCCGAGTCGGTCTTGTTGATGTGCTGGCCGCCGGCGCCGCTGGCGCGGAAGGTGTCGATGCGCAGGTCGGCCGGGTTGAGCGTGATGGCCTGGGTTTCGTCCGGCTCGGGCATGACGGCCACGGTGCAGGCGCTGGTGTGGATGCGGCCCTGGGTCTCGGTGGCCGGCACGCGCTGCACGCGGTGGCCGCCGGATTCGAAGCGCAGGCGACCGTAGACATCCGTGCCTTCCACGCGCAGCACCACTTCCTTGTAGCCGCCCAGCTCGCTCTCGTTGGCGCTCATGATCTCGACCTTCCAGCCCACCGCGTCGCAGTGGCGCGTGTACATGCGGGCCAGGTCGCCTGCGAACAGGGCCGATTCGTCGCCGCCCGTGCCTGCGCGGATTTCGAGGTAGGCGTTGCGCGCGTCATCGGGGTCCTTGGGCAGCAGCAGGCGCTGCAGCTCGTCCTCCAGCTGGACCAGCTCGGCCTCGGCGCTGGCGATTTCCTCCTGCGCCATGTCGGCCATGTCGGGGTCGGAGAGCATGTCCCGCGCGGCGGCCAGATCGGCCTCGCGCTGGCGGTGGCGCGCATAGCGGCCTGCAATGGCGGTGACGTCCGCGTGCTCGCGCGAGATGGCACGGTACTGCTTCATGTCGCCCATGATGTCTTCGCGCGAAAGCAGGAAGTTGAGTTCTTCAAGGCGCTGGGCGTAGCGCTCCAGTTGTTGGCGCAGAAAGTCTTGCATGGTGTGGGGCGGTGGTGCGAAGGGCTGCTCGGGGCAGCACTGCGGCGGGAAACGTGGGGGCCTGGAAGGGCGGACGGGCCGTAAAAACCGGGAGGGGCGGGGAGGGGCTGCAAGTGCGGCCGGGGCGCCACAGGCCCGCTGGCACGCAGCCCTGCGCAGGGGCGGCGAGCGCCGCTAGAGCGCCTTGTCGGGGGCCGTGCCGCGCGGGCCGCTTTGGGCCGAGCGCAGGAACAGGCGCGAGACCGTGTCCATGGTCTGGCTGCGCTGGTCGGCATCGCCCTTGTGCAGCTCGGCCAGGGTGCCGTGCAGCATTTTCTGCGTGAGGCCGCGCGACAGGGCCTCCAGCACGGTGTCGATGTCTTCGCCCTTGGCCAGCAGCTTCTTGGCGCGCGCAATCTCCAGCGCACGCCATTCATCGGTCTGGGTGTTGAGCTGGCGGATCAGCGGCACCACGCCGGCCTGCGGGCGGCGCTGGTCCAGCCAGTGCATGAAGCTTTGCACGCCGTGGTCGATGATGACTTCGGCCTGCTCGACCGCCGCCTGGCGCTGGGCCTGGCCCGTACGCACCACGGTGGCCAGATCGTCCACGGTGTAGAGGTAGACGTCGCGCAGGTCCTTGACCTCGGATTCGATATCGCGCGGCACGGCCAGATCGACCATGAACATGGGGCGGTGCTTGCGCTTCTTGAGCGCGCTTTCCACGGCGCCCAGGCCGATGATGGGCAGGCTGGACGCCGTGCAGCTGATCACGGCATCGTATTCATGCAGATGGTCGGGCAGGTCGGCCAGCCGCATGGTGCCGGCGCCGAACTGGGCAGCCAGCTTCTCGCCGCGCTCCAGCGTGCGGTTGGCGATCATGATCTGCTTGGGGTGGCGGGCCGCGAAGTGGGTGGAGACCAGCTCGATCATCTCGCCCGCACCCACGAACAGCACGCGGATCTGGGACAGGTCTTCGAACAGCTGGCCGGCCAGCCGCACGGCGGCAGCGGCCATGCTGATGCTGTGGGCGCCGATCTCCGTGGAGCTGCGCACTTCCTTGGCCACCGCGAAGCTGCGCTGGAACAACTGGTTCAGCGTGCTGCCCAGGGCGCCTGCGTTCTCTGCGGCGCGCACGGCATTCTTCATCTGGCCCAGGATCTGGGCCTCGCCCAGCACCATGGAATCGAGCCCGCTGGCCACGCGGAAGGCATGGCGCGCCACATGGCCGTCTTCCAGCAGATAGGAGTGCGAGCGCAGCAATTCGGACGAAATACCGCCGCTGTTGGCCAGCCAGTGCAGCGTGTGGTCCATGGCCGGCATTTCGGCCGCGCAGTAGATCTCGGTACGGTTGCAGGTGGAGAGAATGGCGGTCTCGACGGCGCTGTGCTGGCGGCCCGGGCCGGTCAGCGATTCGCGCAGACCCTGCAGCGTGGGCACGATCTGGTCAAGCGCGAACGCGAAACGTCCCCGCATATCAAGCGGAGCCGTGTGATGGTTGATGCCGAGTGCCCAGACTGCCATAACCCGGGATTATAAAATTTCGCGCAGTTTCAGGCATCCCTGATCACAACACCCTGGAATCGGAGCCCGCACATGGGATGGATTGCGAGTACGAATCATTGGCTGAACTTCCTGGCGCCTGCACTTTTCCTGTCGCCGGCCCTGACGTTGTGCGCGCTTTTGATCTATGGAAAATCGCAGCAATCCCTTGCCTGGTGGTTACAGGTTGCTATCAATTTGGTTGTTGGTGCGCTGGTGTTGCTGACCGGTTTGTGGTGGTTCGGGCGCGATGCAAAGATGGCCACCTACACCGCCCTGGTCCTCGTGATGGCGCTTTGCCAGTGGGTGCTTTCGCGCGGCTGGCGCTGATGGCCGACAGCAAAGATTGATGCAGATCAATGGAAGAGGGCGTTTCTCCCGGCGATCAGGGGCCTGAGACTGCAGCTGGAGGCACGGCACCCGGCGCGGCCTGCTCCAGCAGCCATGCGCGGAACTGCACAAACGCTTCGGAAGGCGCCCGCGCGGCCGGCCGGCACAGAAAGTAGCCGCGTTCGATGTGTACGGGGGCAGGCAAGGCAAGGGCCACGCGGCCGGCGGCCAGGTCTTCCTCCACCAGGCAGCGCTGCACCAGGGCCACGCCCATGCCGGCGGCCACGGCCTGGACCAGCAGGGCCACCAGTTCAAAGTCCGCCGCAGGCGCGGGGCAGGGCCCGGGCAGGCCGAGATGGCTCATCCAGCGCGCCCAGTTGCCCGGATAGTTGGTGTGAAACAGCAAGGGGCGCGCAAGCACATCCGCTGCGCTGCGAATGGCTTGCGGGCCCTGCAATTCGCGCGGATGGCAGATGGGCACCAGATCGCGGCCCACCACATAGTCGGCCACCACATGGGCGGGCCAGGGCTCGCTGCCCACGCGCAGCCAGCCGTCGATCTCGGCGGCGGACAGCGGGTCATCGCGCCGGTAGGGGGCGAACGAAAGGACGATGCCCGGATGCAGGGCATTGAATCGCGGCAGGCGCGGAATCAGCCAGTGGCTGAACAGCGTGGGAACGACCGACAACCGCAGTTGCGGGCCGAAGTGGCGCCTGCGTGCGGCGGCCGAGGCCGATTCGATGGCGTGTACGGAGGGCTCCACGGCTTGCAGGTATTCCCGGCCAGCCTCGGTCAGCACGCTGCGCCGGCCCTGGCGCTCGAAGAGGGCAAAGCCCAGGTGCTCTTCCAGCCGGGCGATGGCGCGGCTGATGCCGCCCTGGGTGACATACAGCTCCTGGGCTGCCAGCGAGTAGCTGCCCAGGCGCGCCGCCGCCGCAAAGGCGTGCAGCTCGGAAAGCGAGGGAGAGTGCATGCGCATGACGGGCGCAATTATGACGGTTTGTCATAGTTGCTTGCCGTCTTGTCTCTTTTCGCGCGTGCGGCGGCTGTCCAGAATCGGCGCCTGTTCCGCGAAGCCCTGCCCTGCAGCAGGCCGCTCTTTCATCCATCACGAGAGGAAACACACCATGGCAATGCGCCGCACCCTGTTGTCCAGCCTGGCCGCCTGCGCCGCCACTGCTCTTTTGGCTCCCGTCGCCTGGGCCCAGGGCCCGGCTGCCGACTATCCCAGCCGGCCGATCCGCCTGGTCGTGCCGTTTGGCGCGGGCGGCTCCACCGACATGGTGGCGCGTCTGCTGGCCGAGAAGATGAGCGTGATCCTGGGCAAGTCCGTGGTGGTGGACAACCGGGGCGGGGCGGGCGGCTCCATTGGCGCCTCCGAAATTGCGCGTGCTGCGGCCGATGGCTACACCATCGGCATGGCCACGGTGAGCACGCATGGCTCCAACCCGGCCATCTTCCGCAAGCTGCCCTACGACCCGATCAAGGACTTCGCGCCCATCACCAATGTGATGTCCGTGCCCAGCGTGTTCGTGATCAACGCCAGCGTGCCCGCCAAGACCATGAAGGAGTTCATCGCCCTGGCCAAGGCCAACCCGGGCAAGTACAGCTTTGCCTCGCCGGGCACGGGTTCCCTGGGCCACGCCAACATCGAGAATTTCATGAACCTGGCCGGTATCGACCTGCTGCACATCCCCTACAAGGGTGCAGGCCAGGCCATCACCGACGCGCTGGGCGGCCAGGTCAATGCCATGACGGACAACCTGCCCTCCACGCTGCCCCACATCAAGGACGGCAAGCTGCGCCCGCTGGCCGTGCTGGCCTTCAAGCGCGCCGACGTGCTGCCCGACGTGCCCACCTACACCGAGCTGGGCTTCCCGCAGATGGGCGACGGCGGCTGGTTCGGCCTGGTCGCACCTGCCGGCACGCCGCGCCCCATCATCGACAAGCTCAATGCGGCTGCGCACAAGGCCATGGCCATGCCTGACTACTTGGAAAAGCAAAAATCCATCTCGGGCGAGTCCATGGGCAACACGCCTGAGGAATTTGCCAAGCAGATCAAGGCCGCCATCGAGCGCTACACGGCCGTGGCCAAGCGCGCCAACATCAAGCTCGACTGATGGACCGCATGGCACAGACCGATTTCCTGCGCCCCCGGCCGGACACTCCGGTCGTGGTGCATCCCGCCACCGGCGAGGTGCTGCCCATCGTCTGCGACTCACCGCACAGCGGCACGTCCTATCCCGAGGATTTCGGCCATGCCGTGCCCATGTCCCTGCTGCGCCGTGGCGAGGACACGCATGTGGCCGCGCTCTGGGACCAGTGGCCCGCGCATGGCGCAACGCTGATCGAGGCCACCTTTCCGCGCACCTACATCGACCCCAACCGCAGCGAGGCCGACCTGGACCCCGCCCAGATCGACGGCCAGTGGCCCGTGCCCCTGGCGCCCAGCGTCAAGACCCGCCAGGGCCTGGGCCTGATCTGGCAGCGCATCAGCCGGGACGGCGTGGCCACGCCGCTGTATGAACGCCCGCGCACGGTGGCCGAGGTGAAGCACCGCATCGCGCGCTACTGGCGTCCCTACCATGCGGCGCTGGCGCAGGCCATTGATGACAGCGTGCAGCGCTTTGGCGGCGTCTGGCACCTGAACCTGCACTCCATGCCCAACGATGTCTACAAGCGCCTGGGCCGTACCGACGCGCCGCCGCTGGCCGACTTCGTGCTGGGCGACCGCGACGGCACGACCTGCGCGCCCGAGCTCATCCAGCTGGTGGGCGAGACGCTGGCGGGCTTTGGCTACAGCGTGGCCTACAACGAGCCCTACAAGGGCGTGGAGCTGATCGGCCGCATAGGCCAGCCGCACCTGGGCCGGCACAGCCTGCAGATCGAGATCCGCCGCCCGGTCTACATGGACGAGGACACGCGCGAGCCCAACGCGGGCTTCGAGCCGCTGCGCGGCCATCTGCGTGAGCTGATGGCCGTGGTCGCGGCGCATGTGCGATCTGAAATGGCAAGGCGCGGCTAGGCCGGGCTGGCGGGGTCGCCGGACATGGGCGGCGTGCCTGGCGAGCCCGGCATGCCTGTCACCACCGGCGCCGCCACCGAGGTGGTGGCCGGTGGCGACAGGTACAGGCCCGCGCCCTTGAGCGATGCCAGGATGCTGAACAGCACATCGCTGCGCACCCCGCCCGCATTGCGCGGGTTGCCCACGTAGCCGATGGCCAGAAAGGTCAGCGTGCCGTTGGCAATGCCTTCGAGCTGCACCAAAGGCTCGGGCGTGTCCAGGATGCCTTCATGCGTGCGAAAGGCTTCCAATATCAGGGTGCGCATGCGTTCGGCATCGGTGTCCAGCGGCGCGGGCAGGCGCAGCAGCACGCGCCCGGGCGCGCCGGCCAGCGTCATGTTGCGCACGGTCTTGGTGATGAATTCCGAGTTGGGCACGATGACGGTGGAGCGGTCGCCCAGCTGGATCTCGGTGGCGCGCACGTTGACGCGGCGCACGTCGCCCTCGGTATCGCCCAGCACCACCCAGTCGCCCACTTTCACGGGCCGCTCGGCCAGCAGGATCAGGCCCGAGATGAAGTTCTGCACGATGGCCTGCAGGCCAAAGCCAATGCCCACCGACAGCGCGCTGGCCACCCAGGCGATGCGCTCCACGCTGATGCCCAGCCCCGCCAGCGCCACGGCCACCACGAAGATGCCGCCCACATAGCCCAGCAGCGTGGTGATGGAGCTGCGCATGCCAGGCTCCAGCGAGGTGTTGGGGAAGTAGCGGTCCGTCAGCCAGCGTTTGATCACGCGGATCACGATCAGGCCCGTGACGATCACGGCGAATGCGGTGAACAGGGCCTGCGGCGCCATGGTGAAGTCGCCCACCTTGAGGCTGTGGTTCACCGTGCTGCCGCGGCGAAACACCTCGTCCGGACCCGTGCCCAGCGGGGCCAGCAGGGCGATCACCATGTAGAACAACAGGGCCACGCGCAGCAGGCCCGAGACCAGGACCGAGGCCTGGTCCAGCAGCCGGCCCTCGATGCCCAGGCTCTGGTTCAGCCGGGTGCCGAAGCTGCCCTTGGACGACAGCAGGGCCTCGCACAGATCGTCGCCCAGCTGGAACAGCAGGTAGGTGGTGGCGAACACCACGCCGGTCCACACCATCTGGCGCGCCAGCGTTCCGGCCAGCGCCACATAGCCGGTCACGGCCAGCGCAATGGTGGCAATGCTGGCCACCGCCGCACAGGCCACGAGCAGACCCACCCACAAGGGCCGTGGCGGCGCAGGCTCGGCCTGGGCGCCGTCTTCCTGCGCGACCGGCGCCGGCGCACGCAGATGCCGCAGGGCCAGCATGACCACGGCCGAAATCAGCAGGGCCGACAGGGCGTGCACCGTGACCTCGGCGGCCAGGCTGGCGCCGATGATGGCGTTGACCTCGGTCACCAGGCCGTTGAGCGCGGCTCCGGCGGCAATCCACCAGGGATAGGGGCTGAGCCGCTCGGCCAGCTCGTCCGACACGCCGGGCAGGCGCCAGGAACTGCGCCTGCGCGACAGCAGGGTCTGGCCCAGCGACACCACGAAGGCGCCGAACAGCGTGACCTGAACACTGGCCTTGGCCAGCGCGTCCAGCGATTCGCTGAAGCCATCGCCGGCCTTGAGCACGCTCCAGGCCAGTTGCGCTGCCAGGCCGATCAGCAGCGTGTTGATCAGCACGGTGGCCGCCGCGCGCAACGAGCGGCGCAGGCGGCCGCTGGGCAGGCGCGCGGGCGCGGCGCGCACCAGCAGACGCTCGGCCAGCCAGGGGCCGAGCAGGGCGATCAGCAAGGCGGCGGCCAGGCTGGCGATGAAGCCGCCCCGGCGATCGGACGCCATGGTGGAGGCGACGGCCTGGCGCAGCTCGCGCCCCAGGCCCTGCAGGCGCGCCGCGTCCAAAGGCGCGGCAGCGCGCAGGTTGCGCCAGAAGGGCCGGCCCAGCGGCGAGTCGGTGCGGGCCGTCAGCGCGGCCTGGAATTGTTCGCGGCGCTGGCGTATCAGCTCGTTGCCGCGCTGGTCGGCATCGACCGACACCAGCCGCGCGAGCTTGAGTTCGGAATCCACGGCGCTGCGCTGCCTGGCCAGGCTGGCGCGCTGCTCGGCCACATCGGGCGCATCGGCAGGGGCGCCTTTTTCGGGCGCGGGGCCCAGGCCGGCAAGGCGCGAATCGATGTCGGCCAGTTCCTCGGTGCGGCGGGCTGCGACCTGGTCGGCCGCGGTGCCAATGGCCGCAGCCTCGTCCAGCAGCTTGCGGCCGTCATCGTCCTCGGCCAGCTTGCGGGGAATGGCGTCCAGCTGCTTGCGCAGATCGTCCACGCTGGGCAGGGCGGGCCGGCCGTCGGGTGCCCCCGTGGCCGCCGCTGCCGCGCGGTCCTGCGCATGGGCTGGAGCGGGCGCAGTGAGGACCAGCATGGTCAGGACCATCAGACCGGTGGCCAGGCATTGGCGCAAGGCCTGCGCCCACGTAGGGCGCAGCGGGAGAGGGCACGGGCGGGGCGGTGTCATGGACGCACATTGTGCGGCGGGCCGCCGCGACGGTTGTTTCCAAAGGTCCGGCCCCGCCAGCCGGCAGCCGTCTCAGCGCGATGCGGGACTGAACATATCGACACGGTCGGTGATGACGCCGTCCGTGCCCAGGTCGATCAGGCGCTGCGCGGCCCACTCATCGTTGACCGTATAGCTGCTGCAGCGCAGGCCCGCGCCATGCACCTTGGCGACCAGGGCGGCATTCCACAGCGCATGGTTGAGCACCATGGCCGCGCAGCCCAGGTCCAGCGCGGTGCGCAGGTCGGCGTCGCCCGTGGCATCGGCCAGCTTGTCCACCAGCAGGCCCCGCGGAATGTGCGGTGCCGTGTCGCGTGCGCCCTTGAGCGCATCGGTCTTGAACGAAGTGAACAGTGGCTGGATGCGGTCCCTGGGCCAGATGCGGTTCATCAGCTCGCCCGTGGCGCGGCCCGTGGCCTCTTCCTGGCCGGGCGTGGGCTTGATCTCCACGTTCAGGAAGAAGTGGTTGGCCAGGCACCAGCGGGCCAGGGCTTCCAGCGTGGGCAGGGCCTCTCCCGCAAAGGCGCGCGAGTGCCAGCTGCCGGCGTCCAGCTGGGCGATCTCGCCCATGGACAGGTCGCCACCCGTGCCGTGGCCGTTGGTGGTGCGCTCCAGCGTGGCGTCGTGCATCAGGAACAGCACGCCGTCGGCAGACAGCTTGGCATCGCACTCGAACATGCGATAGCCGTGCGCGGCGCCCAGGCGGAAGGCGGCCATGGTGTTCTCGGGCGCCAGCTTGCCAGCGCCACGGTGGGCCACCCACAGGGGGTAGGGCCAGGATTTCAGGTTCTCGGTCATGGCGAGTCCGTCAAAAGAAGGGAGCTTGGATGGAAAAAGAGAGCCTCTGGGGCTCTCTTGGAAAAGGTCGGAGAGCCGGCCTTCAGGGGATCAGATCCGCTTTCCGGATTCTGCGTCGAACCAGTGCAGGCGACGCTCTTCGGAAGGACGCACGCGCATGGTCTCGCCGGACTTGGGGAAGGGCGCGCCTTCGTCGATGCGCACCGTCATCGTCTCGCCATTGAGCGAACCATAGACCAGGCGCTCGGCACCCAGCATTTCAACGGTGTCCACCTTGATTTCCCAGCCGCCTTCGCTGACGACGACCAGGTGCTCGGGGCGGATGCCCAGGATGCGGCCGGCCGTGCCGCCGGGCGCGTTCTTGAGCAGGTTCATCGGGGGCGAGCCGATGAAGCTGGCCACGAAGGTGGAGGCGGGCGTGTGGTAGACCTCTTCGGGCGTGCCGAACTGCTCCATCACGCCGCCGTTCATGACGATCATGCGCTGGGCCAGGGTCATGGCCTCGACCTGGTCGTGGGTCACGAACAGGCTGGTGATGCCCAGCTCGGCGTGCAGCTTCTGGATCTCGATGCGGGTCTGGCCGCGCAGCTTGGCGTCCAGGTTGGACAGCGGCTCGTCGAACAGGAAGACCTTGGGCTGGCGCACGATGGCGCGGCCCATGGCCACGCGCTGGCGCTGGCCGCCCGACAGCTGGCGCGGCTTGCGGTCCAGCAGGTGCGACAGCTCCAGGATCTTGGCGGCCTTGTCCACGCGGCGCTTGATCTCCTCGGGCGGCACCTTGGCGATCTTCAGGCCGTAGGCCATGTTCTCGTAGTTCGACATATGCGGGTACAGCGCATAGTTCTGGAACACCATGGCGATGTCGCGCTTGGCCGGTTCCACGTCGTTGACCACCTTGTCGCCGATCAGCAGCTGGCCGTCGGAGATCTCCTCCAGGCCCGCCACCATGCGCAGCAGGGTGGACTTGCCGCAGCCCGAAGGGCCGACGATGACGACGAACTCGCCGTCCTTGATTTCGGCGTTGACGCCGTGCAATACCTGGTTGGCCGACGGGCCCTGGCCGTAGCGCTTGATCAGGTTGCGAAAGGAAATGGATGCCATACGAAGATTCTGGTTGAGTCGCAGAGCGAAGGGCGCTGGCGCTTGCTCTGCGGGGTTCTATACGGTGGGTGGGGGCGGCGGCGGGCGGTTTACTTTTCGGTGTCCACCAGGCCCTTGACGAACCAGCGCTGCATCAGGATCACCACGGCGGCGGGCGGCAGCATGGCCAGCAGGGCCGTCGCCATCACCACGTTCCAGTCGTTGCCGGTATCGCCGCTGGCCACCATGCGCTTGATGCCGATGACCACGGGGTACATGTCTTCCGAGGTGGTCACGAGCAGCGGCCACAGGTACTGGTTCCAGCCGTAGATGAACTGGATCACGAACAGCGCCGCGATCGAGGTCTTGGACAGCGGCACCAGCACATCCTTGAAGAAGCGCATGGGGCCTGCTCCGTCGATGCGGGCGGCCTCCACCAGCTCGTCCGGCACCGTCAGGAAGAACTGGCGGAACAGGAAGGTGGCCGTGGCCGAGGCGATCAGCGGAATCGTCAGGCCGGCGTAGCTGTTGAGCATGCCCAGCGTGGAGACGACTTCGTAGGTGGGGCCGATGCGCACTTCCACGGGCAGCATCAGGGTCACGAAGATCAGCCAGAAGCAGATCTTCTTGAACGGGAAGCGGAAGTACACCAGCGCGAAGGCCGACAGCAGCGAGATCGCGATCTTGCCCACGGTGATCACCATGGCCGAGACGAAGCTGATCCACATCATGCGTGCCACGGGCGCGCTGGAGCCGGGGCCCGAGCCGCCGAACAGCGCGGCCTTGTAGGTTTCCCAGAAGTTGCTGCCGGGCACCAGGGGCATGGGCACCTGGATGATGTCTTGCGGCGTGTGCGTGGAGGCCACGAAGGCCAGGTACAGCGGAAAGCCGACGATGATCACGCCCAGCACCATGATCAGGTGCGAGAAAAAGGAGAGAAGGGGACTGCGTTCAACCATGATCAGTACTGCACTTTCTTCTCAACATAGCGGAACTGGATCACGGTCAGTGCAACCACGATCACCATCAGAACGACGGATTGGGCAGCCGAGCCGCTCATGTCCATGGCCTTGAAGCCGTCGTGATAGACCTTGTAGACCAGGATGGAGGTGTCCTGTCCCGGACCGCCCTGGGTCGTGGCGTCCACGATGCCGAAGGTGTCGAAGAATGCGTAGACCACGTTCATCACCAGCAGGAAGAACGTGGTGGGCGACAGCAGCGGGAACTGGATGTCCCAGAAGCGGCGCATGGGGCCCGCGCCGTCGATGGCGGCGGCCTCGATCAGCGACTTGGGGATGGACTGCAGGCCCGCAAGGAAGAACAGGAAGTTGTAGGAAATCTGCTTCCAGATCGCGGCGATGACGATCAGCGTCATGGCGTTGCCGGAGTTCAGCAGGTGGTTCCAGTCATAGCCGATCATGCGCAGCGCATAGGCTACGACGCCGATGGACGGCGAGAACATGAACACCCACAGCACACCCGCCACGGCGGGCGCAACGGCATAGGGCAGCAGCAAGGCGGTCTTGTAGGCAAGCGCGCCCTTGATCACGCGGTCCGCAAAGATGGCCAGCATCAGCGACAGCGCAATGCCGAACACCGCCACCAGCACGGAAAAGATGGCCGTGGTCTTGAACGAGGCCAGGTAGGCAGGGTCATCCAGCAGGTGCTGGAAGTTGGCAAACCCCACCCATTCGGTGGAGAAGCCAAACGTATCCTGCGCCTGGAACGACTGCACGATGGCCTGGCCTGCGGGCCAGAAAAAGAAGACCAGCACGATGACCATCTGTGGTGCTATCAGCAACCACGGCAGCCAGGCGGATCGAAAAAGAACGCGTTTTTCCATGACGGAACTCGGTAGAACAAAACAGCCCGCAAACCGGATGGCCGTGGGGCCGCCGGTTGCGGGCCTGTGATGCACGGTGCGGGCTGCCTGCGCAGCGGCCACACCGCAGATCACATGGGAGGATTACTTGTTGGCCCGGGCGAAGCGGCCCAGTTGCTCGTTGCCACGGGTGACAGCGGTGTCCAGGGCTTGCTGGGGAGTCTTCTTGCCAGTCCAGATCTGTTCGGTTTCCTCATCGATGATGGTGCGGATCTGAACGAAGTTGCCCAGGCGGATGCCGCGCGACTTGTCGGTGGTCTTGCGGATCATCTGCGTCACGGCGGTGTCGGTGCCAGGATGCTTTTCGTAGAAGCCCGAAGCCTCGGTCAGCTTGTACGCAGCGGTGGTCACGGGCAGGTAGCCGGTGCGCTGGTGGCTGGCGGACTGGATCTTGGTGTTGTTCAGGAAGTTGAAGAAGTCAGCCACGCCCTTGTAGCGTTCGGCGCTCTTGCCGGCCATCACCCACAGGGAGGCACCGCCGATGGCCGTGTTCTGGGGCGCGCCCTTCACATCGGCGTAGTAGGGCAGTTGCGACTGGCCGAAGGCGAACTTGCCTTCCTTGACCACGCGGGCATACAGGCCGGAGGAGCCGGTGATCATCGCGCACTCGCCGGAAGCGAAGGCGGCGTCAGGCACGTTGCCGCGGCCCTTGTAGACGAAGCTGCCATCCTTGGCGGCCTTGGCCAGGTTCTCGAAGTGCTTGACGTGCAGCGGCGAGTTGAACACCAGCTTGGCATCGGTGCCGTCAAAGCCGTTGTTCTTGGTCGCGTACAGGGTGTTGTGCCACAGCGAGAAGCTCTCCAGCTGGGTCCAGCTCATCCAGCTCGTGGTCAGTGCGCAGCGGTGGCCCGAGGCCTTGAGCTTTTCGGCGGCGGCGAACACTTCGGGCCAGGTCTTGGGCGGCTTGTTCTCGTCCAGGCCTGCCTTCTTGAAGGCGTCCTTGTTGTAGTAGAAGATGGTGGTCGAGCTGTTGAGCGGGTAGCTCATCATCTGGCCATTGGGGGCGGTGTAGTAGCCGGCCACGGCGGAGATGTACTCGCCCTGGTCGAACTTGAAGCCGCCGTCGTTCATGATCTTGGTGACGGGCACCACGGCGCCCTTGGAGGCCATCATGGTGGCCGTGCCCACTTCGAAGACCTGCAGGATGTCAGGCGCGTTGCCGGCGCGGAACGCGGCGATGGCGGCTGTCATCGACTCGTCATACTGGCCCTTGTACGTCGGCACGATCTTGTACTGGGTCTGGCTGGCGTTGTACTCCTTGGCCAGGTCGTTCACCCAGTCGCCCAGGGCTGCGCTCATCGAGTGCCACCACTGGATTTCGGTTTGGGCTTGTGCCGAGATGGTGGTGGCCGCGATCGCGGCTGCCATGGCCAGTTGCTTCAGTTGCATGAGGACTCCTCTAGTTCGGTGACGGTTTCAGACCGCTGCCACGGTAAGGCAGGGGCATGACATGTCTGTGTCATTGTTTTCGGATGCTTCGTACCGCACTACAGGCCAAACCCGGTGAGCCGCTGGTCCCGTATGTCAGTCGTGTGACAAAAAATGACACGCGAAGCGGCGCTATTTTAGGTCAATACCATTTCGTTTCAAAAGCCGGGTTGTTCGTATTGGCTCGTTTGTGCTCTTTCTGTATAAGGCACCTTCACCGGGCTCCGTAAGATCCCGCCACGTTGGCGAGGGCTGGCTTCGCGGGCCGAGACGGCGTGCCGTCCAGAGCCCCGTGGGAAGCGCATCCTCGGGGCGCTCGCTTAAAATTGCGCTCCCACTTGGCTTAGCGGCGCCCCGAGAGCGCCAGACACGGTCTACCCCATGAATGTACCGATTGCGTTGGCAGCCCTGCAGGCACAGGCTGCCGAACCTGCACGTCTGCGAGAGATTCCCTACAACTACACCTCGTTTTCCGATCGCGAGATCGTGATCCGCCTGCTGGGCACGTCCATGTGGGATGTGCTCAACCAGCTGCGCCAGGAGCGGCGCACGGGCCGCTCCGCCCGCATGCTCTATGAGGTGCTGGGGGACATCTGGGTCGTTCAGCGCAATCCCTACCTGCAGGACGACCTGCTGCACAGTCCCGACCGCCGCAAGTCGCTGGTGGAGGCCCTGGAGCACCGCCTGGGCGAGATCGACAAGCGCCGTGCTCCGCAGCAGGACCCCGTGCGCGATGCGCTGGTGGGCCAGCTGGTGGATGCGGCGCGCCGCGCCGTGCATGAGTTCAACGCCACCTTCGTCGAGGCCGAGCAACTGCGCCGCCGCGTGCAGAAAAGCCTGGGCCGCCACACGGCCAAGGACAACATCAAGTTCGACGGTCTGTCGCGCGTGGCCCATGTGACGGATGCCACCGACTGGCGCGTCGAATACCCCTTCGTGGTGCTCACCCCCGATACCGAAGCCGAGATGGCCGCCCTGGTGCGTGCCTGCATCGAGCTGCGCCTGACCATCATTCCGCGCGGCGGCGGCACGGGCTACACGGGCGGCGCGATCCCGCTGACCTGGCGCAGCGTGGTGATCAACACCGAAAAGCTCGAAGCCATGACCGAGGTGGAGATGCGCCGCATTCCCGGCGTGGACCACGAGGTGCCCACCATCTTTACCGAAGCCGGCGTGGTCACGCAGCGCGTGGCCGATGCGGCCGAGCGCGCGGGCTTCGTCTTCGCCGTGGACCCCACATCGGCCGAGGCCTCGTGCATCGGCGGCAATGTCGCCATGAATGCGGGCGGCAAGAAGGCCGTGCTCTGGGGTACGGCGCTGGACAACCTGGTGTCCTGGCGCATGGTGACGCCCGATGCGCAGTGGCTGGAAGTCACGCGCGTGGGCCACAACCTCGGCAAGATCCATGACGCCGAGATGGCCAGCTTCGAACTGCAGTACTTCGAGGCCGACGGCAAGACCCCCATCCGCAGCGAGCGCCTGGACATTCCCGGCCAGAAATTCCGCAAGGAAGGCCTGGGCAAGGACGTGACCGACAAGTTCCTGTCGGGCCTGCCGGGCATCCAGAAGGAAGGCTGCGACGGCCTGATCACCAGCGCGCGCTGGGTGGTGCACCGCATGCCCGAGCACACGCGCACGGTCTGCATGGAGTTCTTCGGCAACGCCAAGGACGCCGTGCCCAGCATTGTCGAGATCAAGGACTTCATGTTCGCCGAGCAAAAGCGCTCGGGCGTGCTGCTGGCCGGCCTGGAGCACCTGGACGACCGCTACCTGAAGGCCGTGGGCTACGCCACCAAGAGCAAGAAGGGCAACGGCCATCTGCCCAAGATGGTGCTGCTGGGCGACATCGCCGGCGACAACGCCGACGATGTGGCCCGCGTGGCCGCCGAGGTGGTGCGCATCGCCAACTCGCGCAACGGCGAAGGCTTCACGGCCGTCAGCGCCGAGGCGCGCAAGAAATTCTGGCTGGACCGCAAACGCACGGCCGCCATCTCGCGCCACACCAACGCCTTCAAGATCAACGAAGACGTGGTGATCCCGCTGCCCCGCATGTGGGAGTACACGGACGGCATCGAGCGCATCAACATCGAGCTGTCGCTGCGCAACAAGCTCAAGCTGTGCGATGCGCTGACGGACTTCTTCCAGCACGGCGACCTGCCGCTGGGCAAGCAGGACGATGCGGGCGACATCCCTTCGGCCGAGTTGCTGGAGGACCGCGTGCAGCAGGCCCTGGCCTTGGTGGCCGACGTGCGTGCGCTGTGGCAAGGCTGGTTGGACGACGTGGAAAACCTCTTCCCGCAGCTGCAGGACCACACGCTGCGCGCCAGCTGGAAGACCCAACTGAAGGCGCCCATGGCCCAGATCTTCGCGGGCGCGGCCTTCCAGCCGCTGCTGGCCGAGGTCAACGCCATCCACCAGCGCGTGCTCAAGGGCCGTGTCTGGGTGGCGCTGCACATGCACGCCGGCGACGGCAACGTGCACACCAACATTCCGGTCAACAGCGACGACTACGAGATGCTGCAGACCGCCCATGAGGCCGTGGCGCGCATCATGGTGCTGGCGCGCCATCTGGACGGCGTGATCTCGGGCGAGCATGGCATCGGCATCACCAAGCTGGAATTCCTCAGCGACGACGAGCTGGCGCCCTTTGCCGCCTACAAGCAGCGCGTGGACCCCGAAGGCCGCTTCAACAAGGGCAAGCTGATCCGCAACGAGAAGCTGCAGGCCGTGGTGGGCCAGAGCCATGACGGCCGCTCGCCGCGCGAATCGCTGATGTTCGCCGACCTGACCAACGCCTACACGCCCAGCTTCGGCCTGATGGGGCACGAGTCGCTGATCATGCAGCAGAGCGACATCGGCGCCATCGCCGACTCGGTCAAGGACTGCCTGCGCTGCGGCAAGTGCAAGCCCGTGTGCGCCACCCACGTGCCGCGCGCCAACCTGCTGTACAGCCCGCGCAACAAGATCCTGGCGACCTCGCTGTTGGTCGAGGCCTTCCTCTACGAGGAGCAGACGCGCCGCGGCGTGTCGCTGCGCCACTGGCAGGAGTTCGAGGACGTGTCGGACCACTGCACGGTCTGCCACAAGTGCTTCAACCCCTGCCCGGTGAAGATCGACTTCGGCGACGTGACCATGAACATGCGCAACCTGCTGCGCAAGATGGACAAGAAGAGCTTCAGGCCCGGCAACAAGCTGGCCATGGCCATGCTCAACGCCACCAATCCGGACACCATCAAGTTCATGCGCTCGGCCATGGTCGGCGTGGGCTTCAAGGCCCAGCGCCTGGCCTCCGACGTGCTGCACAGCCTGGCCAAGAAGCAGACCCAGCGTCCGCCGGCCTCGGTGGGGCGCGCTCCCCTCAAGGAGCAGGTGATCCACTTCGTCAACAAGAAGCTGCCCGGCGGCCTGCCCAACAAGACGGCGCGCGCCCTGCTGGACATCGAGGACAAGGACTACGTGCCCATCATCCGCAGCCCGCAGACCACGAGCGCGGACACCGAGGCGGTGTTCTACTTCCCCGGCTGCGGCTCCGAGCGCCTGTTCAGCCAGGTGGGCCTGGCCACCCAGGCCATGCTCTGGCATGCCGGCGTGCAGACCGTGCTGCCACCCGGCTACCTGTGCTGCGGCTATCCCCAGCGCGGCAGCGGCCAGTTCGACAAGGCCGAGAAGATGATCACGGACAACCGTGTGCTCTTCCACCGTGTCGCCACCACGCTCAACTACCTGGACATCAAGACCGTGGTGGTCAGCTGCGGCACCTGCTACGACCAGTTGCAGGGCTACGAGTTCGGCAAGATCTTCCCGGGCAGCCGCATCATCGACATCCACGAATACCTGCTGGAAAAGGGCGTGACGCTGCAGGGCAAGGAGGGCTACCTCTACCACGACCCCTGCCACTCGCCCATGAAGCTGCAGGACCCGATGAAGACCGTCAAGGCGCTGGTGGGTGAGGGCGTGGTCAAGAGCGAGCGCTGCTGCGGCGAATCGGGCACGCTGGGCGTCACGCGCCCCGACATCTCCACGCAGATCCGCTTCCGCAAGGAAGAGGAACTCAAGAAGGGCGAGGCCGCGCTGCGCGCCAGCGGCGCCCTGGCCGAGAAGGACAACGTGAAGATCCTCACCAGCTGCCCCAGCTGCCTGCAGGGCCTGTCGCGCTACGGTGGCGATATGAACAACGGCCTGCTGGAAGCCGACTACATCGTGGTCGAGATGGCGCGCCAGATCCTGGGCGAGAACTGGATGGCCGAGTACGTGCAGCGCGCCAACGCCGGCGGCATCGAACGGGTGCTGGTCTGATGGCTGCTCCCGCTTCCTGCCCCCTGTGCGCCACAGAAGGCGGCCTGCCCATCTGGCGCGGCCCGCGCCTGCGCGTGATCCGCGCGCAGGAAGAAGGCTTTCCGGCCTTCTACCGCGTGGTCTGGAATGCGCATGCGGCCGAGTTCTCCGACCTGGCCGCCGCCGACCGCCAGCACTGCATGGATGCCGTGGTCGTGGTCGAGCGCGTCTTGCGTGAGCGCCTTGCGCCGGCCAAGATCAACCTGGCGGCGCTGGGCAACATGGTGCCGCACCTGCACTGGCATGTGATTGCGCGCTTTGACTGGGACAGCCATTTCCCGGGTGCGGTCTGGGCCCCGGCCCAGCGCCCGCGCAATGGCGAGCGCGAGGCCGAGGTGGCAGCGCGCTTGCCAGCCATAGACACGGCGCTGGTCCAGGTACTCGATGCCTGGCAGCAGCACCCCGCCACTGAATGAGGAGCACCGCATGGCCGGCCTGACCCCTGACACCCCAACCCCCGAAGCCCTGACCGTGCACGGCGCATCGCGCGTGCTGGAAGTGGCCTACTCCGACGGCGCAAGCTTTCGCATCCCCTTCGAGTTGCTGCGCGTGTACTCGCCCTCGGCCGAAGTCCAGGGCCATGGCCCGGGCCAGGAAGTGCTGCAGACGGGCAAGCGCGAGGTGTCCATCACGGCCATCGAGCCCGTGGGCAACTACGCCATCAAGCCCTTCTTCAGCGACGGGCATGAAAGCGGCCTGTACACCTGGGAATACCTCTACGAACTGGGCCGCCGCCAGGACGAATTCTGGGCGCAGTACCTGGACCGGCTGCAGGAGTCCGGCATGGACCGCGACACGCCCATGCCCAGCAAGGCCAGCGGCGGCGGACACGGCTGCGGCAGCCACTGACGCCGCGCACGGGGGCGCGCTGTATGGCGCCGTTCCCCTCGCACCACATTCCGGACCTCTGTACGGCACAGGGTTATTGGGGGTGGTGCTATATTTAAAATAGCTTGAAAGTCTTTGTTTGAAGGCGTTTCAAGCTGTTTGTTCTTGATAACCCTTGCCCGGCAAAGCCCGTGGCCACACGGGGTTGTCGCTGTACGCATTACTACTGCTTGCTTAGCATCGTTGTTATGAGCACCACACATTTCGGATTCCAGTCGGTGGACGAGCGCGAGAAGGCCAGCCGCGTGCGCGGCGTGTTCGACTCGGTCGCTTCGCGCTACGACGTCATGAACGACCTGATGTCGGGTGGTCTGCACCGTGCCTGGAAGGCCTATACGGTGATGGTGGCCAACCTCAAGGAAGGCGACAAGGCACTGGACATCGCGGGTGGCACGGGCGATCTGGCCCTGGCCTTCGCCAAGAAGGTCGGCTCCACCGGCCAGGTGGTGCACACCGATATCAACGAAGCCATGCTGCGCGTGGGCCGCGACCGCCTGATCGACAAGGGCGTCATCCTGCCCACCATGGTCTGCGATGCCGAGGCCCTGCCGTTTCCCGACAACCATTTCGATCTGGTCAGCGTGGCCTTTGGCCTGCGCAACATGACCCACAAGGATGCGGCGCTCAAGGAAATGAACCGTGTCCTGCGCCCCGGCGGCAAGCTGCTGGTGCTGGAGTTCTCCAAGGTGGCCAAGCCCCTGGAGAAAGCCTACGACTGGTACTCCTTCAAGATTCTTCCGGCCATGGGCAAGCTCGTGGCGGGCGATGACGCCAGCTACCGCTATCTGGCCGAGTCCATCCGCATGCACCCCGGCCAGGAGGATCTCAAGCGCCTGATGCAGGAATGCGGCTTCGGCCATGTGGACTATCACAACATGACGGGCGGCATTGCGGCCCTGCATGTGGGAATCAAGTGCTGAGCGCGTGAGGCGTTCGGTGAGGTGACGGCAACACGATTATTCGAGGAGATGACATGAAAAAGCTATGGTCTATGGTCTTGGTCGCGATGCTGGTGGTGGTCCACGGCACGGCCGACGCCAAGCGCATGGGCGGTGGCGGATCGGTGGGCAAGCAGTCGAGCAATGTGACGCAGCGTGAAGCTACGCGCGCGCCGGCGCAGAACACGCCGCCGCAGAACGCCGCCACACAGAACGCTGCGGGCAAGCCTGCCACGCCGCCTGCGGCCGCTCCTGCCAAGAAGCCCTGGGGCGCCATGCTCGGCGGCCTGGCCGCCGGCCTGGGCCTGGCCTGGCTGGCCCACTCGCTGGGCCTGGGCGCCGCCTTCGGCCAGTTCCTGCTGATCGCCCTGCTGGCCCTGGTCATCATGGTCGTGGTGGGCATGGTCATGCGCTCGCGCCGTGCAGCGGCCGGCGCGCAGCAGGCATCGTCCAGCCCCTTCGCCTTCCAGAACGCGGCCCCTGCGGGCGCGGGCAACATGGGTGGCAACGTGGACAGCGCACCGCTGGCACGCCAGTACAACCCCGAGAAGGTCGGCAACGACGCCTCGGCCCGTCCCTGGGAGCAGAACCACCAGCCGGCCGCCCTGGCCTCGGGTTCCGGCGTGCAGATCGGCTCTGCCCTGGCAGGCTCGCAGAACTGGGGTGTGCCTGAAGGCTTCGATACCGAAGGCTTCCTGACGGCTGCCAAGCGCAACTTCGTCACGCTGCAATCGGCATGGGACCGCTCGGACATCGCTTCGCTGCGCGCCATGATGACCGACGAGATGCTGACCGAGATCCGTGGCCAGCTCAGCGAGCGCGAGGTGCAGCGCCCTGGCCAGCCCAACCAGACCGACGTGGTCATGATCGATGCCCAGTTGCTGGGCATCGAGGATCTGGGCAATGACTACATGGCCAGCGTGGAATTCTCGGGAATGATCCGCGAGGACGCCTCGGCAGGCCCCACGCCCTTCCGCGAGGTCTGGAACATGACCAAGCCCAAGAGCGGCAGCAGCGGCTGGCTGGTCGCCGGCGTCCAGGCACTGCAGTAAGTAATTTGCAGAGGACCGGCGCAAGCCAGGGATGCGACAGGGGGTCACGCCATGGGCTGGCCACTTGTCTCGACCGGATTTGCGTCGGCCGCATCCTCTCACTTCGGGAATAATCGGGGACTATGGCAACACAGTCCCCTTTTTCTTTTCTGAACGGTCTCATGGAACGCGTGATGGCCGGTCCGCAACCGCCGCAATGGCTGGTCAGCGAGGTGCATCAGCGCCTCGTGCTGTTCCTCAACCATGTGCTGATGCAGGAGAAAGAGGCGATGGAGCGCCTCGTGCGGCAAAAGGGCCGCGTGGCGCGCGTGCAGTGGCGCGGCTACTCCATGGCCCTGCAGATCACGCCCGCCGGCCTGTTCAACGTGGCGCCCGAAGGCGCGCAGCCCGACCTGCTGCTTGAAGTCACCGAGACCTCCCCGCTGGCCCTGGCCCAGGTGGCCCTGCGCGGAGACAAGCCCTCCATCCGCATCGAGGGCGACGTGCAACTGGCCGCCGACATCAACTGGCTGGTGGACCACGTCGAATGGGACGTGGAGGAAGACCTGGCCCGCATCATCGGCGATGCGCCCGCGCACACCGTGGCCAAGGTCGCGCGCAGCGCCGCCCAGGCGCTGCGCCAGTTCGTGGGCGCCCGCATGGCCGGCAAGCCCGATGCCGATGCCCCCGCCCCCGAGGAGGCCGCACGTGCGGCAGCGCCCGCCAGCGCGCCCGTTGGTTCCCCCGTGGTATCCCTGCCCGGTTTCGAGAACGACAAGCCATGAGCCGGTTTCTTCGCGGGCTGACCATCCTCTGGGTGGTGTTCCGCTACGGACTCGACGAACTGGTGCTGTCGAGCTTCGAGCATCCCTGGATGCGCCGCGCACGCGCGGTGCTCACGCTGGGCCGGCGGCTGGACAAGCCGCGCGGCCAGCGCCTGCGCGAGGCCCTGGAGGAGCTGGGGCCCATCTTCGTGAAGTTCGGCCAGGTGCTATCCACGCGCAGCGACCTGATGCCGCCCGACGTGGCAGAGGAGCTGGCCAGGTTGCAGGACCGCGTGCCGCCCTTCGATTCGCAGATTGCGGTGGACACCATTGAGCGCGCCTTCCGCAAGAAGCTGGACCAGATCTTCGTGAGCTTCGAGCGCGAGCCGGTGGCCAGTGCCTCCATCGCCCAGGTGCACTTCGCCGTGATCAGCGACCGCAACGGCGTGCAGCGCGACGTGGCCGTCAAGGTGCTGCGTCCGGGCATGAAGACCGTGATCGACAAGGACCTGGCGCTGATGCACATGATGGCGCGCTGGGTCGAGCGCCTGTCGGCCGACGGCAAGCGCCTCAAGCCCCGCCAGGTCGTGGCCGAGTTCGACAACTACCTGCACGACGAGCTGGACCTGATCCGCGAAGCCTCCAACGCCGCGCAGTTGCGCCGCAACATGGAAGGGCTGGACCTGGTGCTGATCCCCGAGGTGTACTGGGATTTCTGCCGCAACGACGTGATGGTCATGCAGCGCATGACCGGCGTGCCCATCAGCCAGGTCGAGCGCCTGCGCGAAGCTGGCGTGGACATCCCCAAGCTGGCACGCGACGGCGTGACCATCTTCTTCACCCAGGTCTTTCGCGATGGCTTCTTTCACGCCGACATGCACCCGGGCAACATCATGGTCAGCCTGGAGCCCGAGACCTTCGGGCGCTACATCTCGCTGGACTTCGGCATCGTCGGCACGCTGACCGAGTACGACAAGGAATACCTGGCGCAGAACTTCACGGCGTTCTTCCGCCGTGACTACAAGCGCGTGGCCGAGCTGCACATCGAAAGCGGCTGGGTGCCGCCGAGCACGCGCGTGGACGAGCTGGAGGCCGCCATCCGCGCCGTCTGCGAGCCGTACTTCGACCGTCCGCTGGCCGAGATTTCGCTGGGCATGGTGCTGATGCGCCTGTTCCAGACCTCGCGCCGCTTTCAAGTCGAGATCCAGCCGCAGCTGGTGCTGCTGCAAAAGACGCTGCTCAACATCGAAGGCCTGGGGCGCCAGCTGGACCCCAACCTGGACCTGTGGAGCACGGCCAAGCCCTTCCTCGAAAAATGGATGCTGGACCAGATGGGCCCGCAACGGCTGTGGCGCGAGCTGCTGGCCGAGGCGCCGCGCTATGCCAAGCTCATTCCCGAGCTGCCGCGCCTGATCCATCGCCGGCTCACGCGCAACTCCGGCGAGCACGACGAACTGCTCAAGGAGCTGCTGCAGCAGCAAAAGCTCACCAACCGCCTGTTGCAGGCCATCGTCAGCGCCGGCATCGGCTTTGTCATCGCGCTGATCCTGCTGCAACTGGTGGTGCGGCTGCGCTGGTACTGAGAACACTGACGGGTTTCCGGACCTCTCCCTTTTCCCACTTTGAAACAGGAGTGCCAGCGTGCTGCTCTCTATGGTGATCGCCTACCTGTTCGTGACCATCGCCATCGGCCTGTGGGCGGCCAGGCGGGTCAAGAACACGGCCGACTTCGCAATTGCCGGGCGCCATCTGCCCATGTACATGATCATCACCACCACGTTTGCCACGTGGTTCGGCTCGGAGATCGTGCTCGGCGTGCCCGCCAAGTTCATCGAGGGCGGCCTGCGCGGCGTGGTCGAAGACCCGTTCGGCGCGGGCATGTGCCTGATCCTGGTGGGCCTGTTCTTCGCGGGCAAGCTGTACCGCATGACGCTGCTGACCATCAGCGACTACTACCGCCACCGCTATGGCCGGTCCATCGAGATCGTCTGCTCGCTGATCATCATGCTCAGCTACCTGGGCTGGGTCTCGGCCCAGGTCACGGCCCTGGGGCTGGTGTTCAACCTGCTGTCGGGCGGCACGGTCAGCATTTCTATGGGCATGGCCATCGGCGTGGTGTCCATCCTGGCCTATACGCTGTTCGGCGGCATGTGGTCGGTGGCGGTGACGGACTTCCTGCAGATGATCATCCTGGTCGTCGGCCTGGTGGTGCTGGCCTGGTTTGCCAGCGACATGGCTGGCGGTGCCGGCAAGGTCATCGACCTGGCCGTGAGCCGCGATCTGTTCCAGTTCTGGCCCGAGCCCAGCTGGCATGAAATCCTCTTCTTCTTTGGCGCGGCCATCACCATGATGCTGGGCTCCATTCCCCAGCAGGACGTGTTCCAGCGCGTGATGTCGGCCCACAGCGAGAAGGCCGCCACGCGCGGCACCGTCATCGGTGGCTCGGCCTATATCTGCTTCGCCTTCGTGCCCATGTTCCTCGTGGCCAGCGCGCTGATCATCATGCCCGGCGAGACAGCTGAGCTGCTCAAGCAGGACCCGCAGAAGGTGCTGCCCACCCTGGTCATGGACAAGATGCCCTTCGTCATGCAGGTGCTGTTCTTCGGCGCGCTGCTGTCGGCCATCAAGTCCTGTGCCTCGGCCACGTTGCTGGCGCCCAGCGTGACCTTCACCGAGAACATCTGGCGCCAGTTCCGCACCCAGGCCAGCGACCGGGAAATGCTGCTGGCCATGCGCATCAGCGTGCTCGTCTTCAGCATCTGCGTGCTGGCCTACTCGATCAAGATGGAAGGAACGCCCATCTATGAGCTGGTCTCCAGCGCCTACCAGGTGCCGCTGGTCGGCGCCTTCGTGCCCCTGGTCTTCGGGCTGTACTGGAAGCGCGCCACCACGCAGGGCGCCATTTGCGCCGTGGCACTGGGCATTGGCGTGTGGGTGGTCTTTATGGCCACGCCGGCTTTGCACGAGGCATTTCCGCAGCAATTGGCGGGCCTGCTGGCCGCGGTGACGGGGATGGTGGCCGGATCACTGGCGCCGCAGTGGCTGGCCAATCGCAGCGCAGACATTCTTGAATTCAGCCCCGAAAGGTAAGCGCCGCTGCCTCGTTATTTGCGAAAACAATTAATGACAATCATCAATAGTTATTAACTATATAGTCGGCGGCTGGGATTGTGGAGGTCCCGGAATGCTGACTTGGGTGGTGTGAAGCACAGGTCGTGACAGTACGGCGGACCTCCGGATAGCAAACGCTTGGGAGGAAGCACCGTCATGAAAACACTCAAACTGATTGCGAGGGCTCGCCGACTGAAGCTGCGGCCTGTCGCTGGCGTCCGGTTCCGATGGAGTTGGCTTGGAGGCGCCTTGCTTGTGCCAGCCCTGTGCGGCCAGGTGGCAATGGCTGCACCGAAGATCCCGGTCGCGCCGGTCATTGTCTGGAGCGAGGACTTCGAAAACCCGCAGACACCCCCCATCACCACGGAGGGGCGGGATCTGCTGGTCTACCAGGGCGCGGACCCTGCGGGGCAGATGTATACCGCCGACCCCCTGTACCGGATGAGCGCCAACCAGTGCAATGGCATAGTCACGTCCTTCAACCAGGATCCAACTTCGGCGACGATGAGTGCGGCCTGCGGTTCCCAAGGCAATTGGAACGCCCTGCAGCAGATGGCGGAGGTCGCAGGGCGCTATCAGGGCCAGAGTGCGGCGGATGCGGTCAAAAATCACGTCATGGCGATGCTTACAGCGAATGGAACCTATCCTGCTGGCGCAATTGCCTTTCGCACCAAGGCCAATATTCCGCAAAGTTCCGGCAGCAGATTCCTCACGGCCCGTGCCGATGTGGTGGCGAACTTCTGCTCGTCAGGATTCGTCGCTCCGTTGCTGCGTTTTTCTCTTGTCAATGACGCTAATGCGGAACTGCCCATCTCCATGAACGCTGTCGATCCATGCGTGGACGGTGTGTCGTTCAATACGATGCCTATCGGTATTGGGATCATACAAACGGCCAGGGCCCAGACAGTGACCTCTCCCGGAGCCCTGCTCTTCAGCGGAGCCTCTGTCGGGTTTGTTCTGCACAACGACCAGACCAGCTCCATGGGCAACGATTCGTCGATCGACAACGCGCAGATCATCGATGTCACGCCGCAGCTGGACAAGGCCTTCTCGCCTGCCAGCATTCAACTCGGCCAGGTCTCCCGGCTGACCATGACCATCACCAATACGACCGATCTGCTGCGCAAGCGAGGCTGGTCGTTTACCGACAACCTGCCTGCAGGACTGGTCGTCGAGGGCAATGCCAGCACCACCTGCCCTGGCACGACCGTGCAGGCTGCAGCAGGCGGCAGCACCGTGACCGTGTCCAACGGAGACCTGGCCCAGGGCGCCGCCTTCTGCGAGGTGAGCCTCGACGTGCGTCCGACCGCGACAGGCAGCTTCACCAACGGTCCTTCCAACCTCAGTCTTATTGGCCTGAACCAGCCGGCCACACTGGCTGTGCTGGCGGTTGCGCCAACGGCCGACATGCAGGCCACCTTCATCACGCTTCCCACGACCATGACGGTGGGCGTGCCGGTGTCCGGCAGTTTCAGCTGCACCAATGCCGGCCCCAGTGCGGCCACGGCGGCTTCGTGCGTGATATCCGGCCTGCCAGCCGGGGCGACCACGTCCTGCACACCCAGCGTGCCCACGGCCTCGCCATTGGCATCGGGCGGCAGCATCGCCTGCACAGTGCAGTTCACGCCCACCACAACGGGCACCATCGCGGCTTTGGTGACGGCGAGCAGCAGCACGGTGGATCCGGTGCCGGCCAACAACACCAAGGCCCACCCCTTCAACCCCGTGGAGCGGGCCGATATGCAGGCCACCAGCGTCACGCTGCCGGCCACCGCCAACGTGGGTGTTCCCGTGAAGGGATCTTTCGTCTGCACGAATGCCGGCCCCAATGCTGCGGCCTTTGCCAATTGCTCCATCGCAGGGCTGCCGGCAGGTGTCAGCACCTCATGCACGCCTGCGGTACCGACTGGCACACCGCTGGCCTCGGGTGCCAGCATTTCCTGCACGGTGAGTTTCACGCCCACCACGCAGGGCAGCCTGACAGCCACCGTGACGGCGGTCAGTGGAACCACGGACCCGGAGCCGGCCAACAATTCGCGTGACCAGGAGGTGACAGTGGCTGCCGCGCCGACGCCGGAATCGGTGCCCGCCACGGGGGTGCCCGCCCTGGTGCTGATGGGCCTTGCCGTCATGCTGGCCGGTATGGGGATGCAGCGGCGCCGGGCACGGCGCTGAACATGGACGCGGCAGGCGCCCCGGCAGCGGGGCCCGCACCGCCCTGATGGAATGCCAGTCCGCGCGACTGGCATTTTGCATTTCGGGGCCATCAGGTACCGACTGATGCATGCCCCTTGCGGCTTTCCGGCCTGGGCCTTTGGGGGCAAGGCAGCCGCAGTATCGGGCGGATGCCTATAATCGAAAGTTTTGCATCTTCTCTCGTATAAGCATTAGCGCCATGCCTATTTATGCATACAAGTGTGGCTCCTGCGGTCATGCCAAGGACGTGCTGCGGAAAATCTCGGATGCTCCGCTGACGACCTGCCCGGCCTGTGGTGCCGAGGCCTTTTCCAAGCAGCTGACGGCTGCCGGCTTCCAGCTCAAGGGCTCGGGCTGGTACGCGACCGACTTCAAGAACAGCGGCAGCAAGAGCGCCGCCACGCCGGCTCCAGCGGCCGACACCCAGGCCTCGGATACATCTGCCGCACCTGCGACAACTGCGCCTGCGCCTGCTGCGGCCCCCGCATCTGCTCCCGCACCCTCCACGGGCCATTAATCAAGGCTTGCATTTCTCATGTCCGCTCTGCGCAAATGGCTGTTCGCCGGCCTGCTGGTGATTGTTCCTCTGGTGATCACGCTGGGCGTGCTCAACTGGATCATCGGCACGCTGGACCAGACGCTGGCCATCCTGCCCGAGGCCTGGCATCCGGACCGGCTGCTGGGTTTCCACATTCCCGGCTTCGGCGTGGTGCTCACGCTGCTGATCCTGCTGGTGGTTGGCGCTGCAGCCAGCAACTTCATCGGCCGCAAGCTTGTCTCCTGGGGCGATGCGGTGGTCAGCCGCATTCCCGTGGTGCGCTCCATCTATTCCAGCGTCAAGCAGGTGTCTGACACCGTCTTCTCGGACAGTGGCAATGCGTTTCGCACCGCCGTGCTGGTGCAGTGGCCGCGCGAAGGCGTCTGGACCGTGGCCTTTGTCACCGGCTCGCCCAGCGGAGAGGTCGCCGCCTATCTGCGTGACGAATACCTGAGCGTCTTCGTGCCGACAACGCCGAACCCGACGGGCGGCTATTTCGTCATCGTTCGCAAGAGCGATTGCATCGAGCTGGAAATGAGCGTGGATGCCGCGCTCAAGTACATTGTTTCGATGGGCGTGGTGACTCCTCCGGATCTCACACCGCCCGCGGAATCCAAATAACAAACTGTCGCGCCCATCCCGGGCGCAGGAAGCTTTTCATCATGGCCATGCGCTCCCATTACTGCGGTCTAGTGACCGAAGCCCTGATGGGCGAAACCGTTACCCTGTGCGGCTGGGTGAACCGTCGCCGCGACCATGGCGGCGTGATCTTCATCGACCTGCGCGACCGCGAAGGCTATGTGCAGGTGGTCTGCGACCCCGACCGTGCCGAGATGTTCAAGACCGCCGAAGGCCTGCGCAACGAGTTCTGCGTGCAGGTCAAGGGCCTGGTGCGCGCACGTCCCGAAGGCACGACCAACGACAAGCTCAAGAGCGGCCAGATCGAAGTGCTGTGCCACGAGCTGAACGTGCTCAACGCCTCGGTCACGCCCCCGTTCCAGCTGGACGACGAGAACCTGTCCGAGACCGTGCGCCTGACCAACCGCGTGCTGGACCTGCGCCGCCCCTACATGCAGCGCAACATGATGCTGCGCTACCGCACGGCCATCCAGGTGCGCAACTTCCTGGACAAGGAAGGCTTCATCGACATCGAAACGCCCATGCTGGGCAAGAGCACGCCCGAAGGCGCGCGCGACTACCTGGTGCCCAGCCGCGTGCACGATGGCGAGTTCTTCGCCCTGCCGCAGTCGCCGCAGCTGTACAAGCAGATGCTGATGGTGGCCGGCTACGACCGCTACTACCAGATCACCAAGTGCTTCCGCGACGAAGACCTGCGCGCCGACCGCCAGCCCGAGTTCACGCAGATCGACTGCGAGACCTCGTTCCTGGACGAAGAGGAAATCCGCGCCATCTTCCAGCGCATGATCACCGAGGTCTTCAAGACCCAGCTGGACGTGGATCTGGGCGAGTTCCCGATGATGACGTACCAGGATGCGGCCTTCCGCTTCGGCTCGGACAAGCCCGACCTGCGCGTCAAGCTCGAGTTCACCGAACTGACCGAAGTCATGAAGGACGTGGACTTCAAGGTGTTCTCCACCCCCGCCACGACCAAGGGCGGCCGTGTGGTCGCGCTGCGCGTGCCCGGCGGCTCGCAGATCTCGCGCGGCGAGATCGACCAGTACACCGAATTCGTCAAGATCTACGGCGCCAAGGGCCTGGCCTGGATCAAGGTCAACGAAGTGGCCAAGGGCCGCGATGGCCTGCAGTCGCCCATCGTCAAGAACCTGCATGACGCGGCCATTGCCGAGATCCTCAAGCGCACGGGTGCACAGGATGGCGACCTCATCTTCTTCGGCGCCGACAAGGAAAAGATCGTCAACGACTCCATCGGCGCGCTGCGCCTGAAGGTGGGTCACAGCGAATTTGGCAAGGCCAACGGCCTGTTCGAGAACCGCTGGGCGCCGCTGTGGGTGGTGGACTTCCCCATGTTCGAGCACGACGAGGAAAACGACCGCTGGGCGGCCGTGCACCATCCCTTCACCTCGCCCAAGGACGGCCACGAGGAACTCATGGTCACCGACCCGGCCAACTGCCTGGCCAAGGCCTACGACATGGTCCTGAACGGCTGGGAGCTGGGCGGTGGCTCGGTGCGTATCCACCGCGCCGACGTGCAGAGCAAGGTGTTTGACGCGCTCAAGATCTCGCCCGAAGACGCTCGCGCCAAGTTCGGCTACCTGCTGGACGCGCTGCAGTACGGCGCGCCCCCGCACGGTGGCCTGGCCTTCGGCCTGGACCGCCTGATCACGCTGATGACGGGTGCCGACTCCATCCGTGACGTGATCGCCTTCCCCAAGACCCAGCGCGCCCAGGACCTGCTGACGCAGGCACCTTCGCCCGTGGACGAAAAGCAGCTGCGCGAGCTGCACATCCGCCTGCGCAACCCGCTGGCGGCCACCCAGGGCTGAGGACCGGGCCTGGCGGCTTGATACGGACGGCAGAAGCTGGCACAGCTTCTGCCGTTTTTCTTTTTGCGGAGAGCTTTCATGCGTTTTCAAGGCATTGCATCGGTGGCGCTAGCTGTGCTGGCAGGGCTGGGCCTGTCCGGCTGCGGGGAAAAGAAGACCGAGCTGGGGCAGGGCGGCTCGGAGATCACCGGCTCCGCCGGGCCCCTGGGCGCGAACAATGGCTCGCGCGAACTCGTGCGCTGCGATGCGCCCGTGGCCACGCTGGCCCTGGCCGAGAATCCCAACGGCTACGTCATGGGGTCGGGCTACCAGCTGCCCGCCTCGCCCGTGCCGCTGATCAAGCTGCTGGCCCAGCAAAGCGGGTGCTTTCGTGTGGTGGACCGGGGCGCGGGCCTGCGCGGCACGGTGCAGGAGCAGGACCTGAAGAACGCCGGCGTGCTGCGCGAGAACTCCACGGTACGCAAGGGCCGTGGCTATGAGGCGCAATACACGCTGACGCCCAGCCTGACCTTCAGCGAGCAGGACGCGGGCCGGGGCCTGGCCGGCGTGGTTGCCATGATTCCGGTGCTGCGGGACATCGCGGGGTTGGTCGGCATGGTCGAGCAGGTCAAGTTCAAGGAGGCGCAGACCGCGCTGCTGCTGTCGGACAACGAAACCACCGAGCAGGTGGCCGCTGCCACGGGGGCCGCCCGCACCACAGATCTGGGCGTGGGCGGCATGGTGCTGGGCCGCCTGGGCGCGGCGGGCGCGGGCTGGAGCAATACCAACGAGGGCAAGGTCATCGCCGCCGCCTTTCTGGATGCGCACAACCAGCTCGTGCATCAGGTACGCGCGCTGCAGGCCAAGGATCTGCCACCGCCCGTGGCGACCAAAGCGGTCCAGGGCAAGGGCTGATGCCTGCCATGCCAGGCTACAAGATCCCTGAATCGGTGCTGGTCGTCATCTACCGCGATGACGGGCAGGTGCTGCTGATGCGCCGCACGGCACCGGCGCCTGAGGGCGGGGAGTTCTGGCAGTCGGTGACGGGCAGCAAGGACCATGAAGGCGAGTCCTGGCGCGAGACCGCAGTGCGCGAGGTGCGGGAAGAAACCGGCATCGACCCCGAGGCGCCCGGCTGCCTGCTGCAGGACTGGGCGCTGGAGAACATCTACACCATCTACCCGGCCTGGCAGCACCGCTATGCGCCCGGTGTATGGCACAACCGCGAGAGGGTTTTCGGCCTGCGGATTCCGTCCTACACCCCTGTGTTCTTGAATCCGAGGGAACATACCGCATCTGCTTGGCATCATTGGCATGGCGCTGCCGAGCGCTGCTACTCCCCGTCCAATGCGGAAGCCATCCTGATGCTGCCGCGATTCGCTTCACTGGAGCTGGACTGATCCCGATCCCTGTGTTCCTGACCGCCTATGACTGACAACGTGAAATCCTCCCACGAGGTGGACCCCGGCCCGTCCATACTGCGCGTCGCGACCTACAACATCCACAAGGGCGTGCAAGGCATGGGTCCCGTGCGCCGCCTGGAGATCCACAACCTGGGACACGCTGTGGAGCAGCTCGATGCCGACATCGTCTGCCTGCAGGAAGTGCGCAAGATGAACCACAAGGAGGCCGCGTACTTCGAGCGCTGGCCCCAGGTGTCGCAGGCGGAGTACCTGGCTCCCCTGGGCTACGAGGCCGTCTACCGCACCAATGCCTACACGCGCCATGGCGAGCATGGCAACGCGCTGCTCACCCGCTGGCCCGTGGTGGGCCACCAGCACGAGGACATCTCCGACCACCGCTTCGAGCAGCGGGGCCTGCTGCATGTGGAGGTGGAAGTGCAGAACCGGCGCGTGCACACCATCGTGGTGCACCTGGGCCTGATCCCCGGCAGCCGCGTGCGCCAGGTCTCCCAGCTCAAGCGCTTCATCGAGCGCGAGGTGCCGCCCGGCGCGCCCGTGGTGGTGGCGGGCGACTTCAACGACTGGGGTGGCCAGATCAAGCGCATGCTTGGCGGTTTCGGCCTGTACGAATACGACGAATTGCCCAGCGTGCCCACCTATCCCTCGCGCCTGCCGCTGGCCCAGCTGGACCACGTCTACGTGCGCGGCCTCACCCCGCTGGGCCTGCATGTGCCCAAGGGACGCATCTGGTGGCGCATGTCAGACCATCTGCCGCTGATTGCCGAATTCCGCCTCTAGCCCCGGGTTCTGTCACACAAGCCATTCTTTTGCTATTGAAATGATAGCTTTCAGCGCGGGCAGAACCTGCGTTTGGGTGGAAAATCCCTTGCGTGCCATGCCGCGGGTTTCGCTGTTACCATGCCAGCCATGTTCAGAGAACTCGTCGACATGAAACAAGACAGCCAGGCCGAGGGCACCCCCGTCTCGGTCAAGATCCGCGAACGGTTGAAGCAGGCGCAAAAGCGCTTTCATGCGAACGACAACATCTCCGAATTCATCGAGCCCGGTGAACTCGAGCAGCTGCTCGACGAAGTCCAGGACAAGATGCAGGGCGTGCTCGACAGCATGGTCATCGACACCACGCACGACCACAACACGCGCGCCACGGCGCGCCGCGTGGCCAAGATGTATGTCAACGAGGTGTTCCGTGGCCGCTATGTGGCTCAGCCCGCCATCACCGAGTTCCCCAACGCCGAGCACCTCAACGAGCTGATGATCGTCGGCCCGATCACGGTGCGCAGCGCCTGCAGCCACCATCTGTGCCCGGTGATCGGCAAGATCTGGATCGGCGTGCTGCCCAACAAGAACACCAATGTCATCGGCCTGTCCAAGTACGCGCGGCTGGTGGACTGGATCATGGGCCGCCCCCAGATCCAGGAAGAGGCCATCATCCAGCTGGCCGACCTGATCCTCGACAAGACCCGCCCCGACGGCCTGGCCGTGGTCATGGAGGCTTCGCACTTCTGCATGTCCTGGCGCGGCGTGCGCGAGATGGACAGCAAGATGCTGAACTCCGTCATGCGCGGCGCCTTCCTCACCAATCCTGAACTGCGCCGCGAGTTCCTCTCGCTGGTGTCCAGCCGCAGGTAACTCCCGGGGTGGCGTCCCCGGACGCCTCAGACAAGACCCCAGGCTGCGCAGTGCGCGGCCTTTTTTCTTTCCCGCGCCCCGCCCCGCTTTCCCCCGGACCTGCCCATGTCGCTGCAAGCCTTTGCCCTGATCATCATTGCCGGCCTCATCCATGCCGGCTGGAACATCGTGGCCAAGAAGGCGGGCGGCGACTCGCGCTTCGCCTTCTTCACCTCGGTCATCATGATGGTGATCTGGGCGCCGCTGGGCTGGTGGGTGGGGCGCGATGTGGTGCCCACATGGGGCCGCAACGAATGGCTGGTGGTGCTGGCCAGCGGCCTGCTGCACGTGGCCTACTACGTGACCTTGCTGCGTGGCTACCGCAGCGCGGACCTCACCGTGGTCTATCCGCTGGCGCGCGGCTCGGGGCCGCTGCTGTCGTCCATGGTGGCGGTGGTGTTCCTGGGGGAGCAGATTTCCTCGCTGGGCGTGCTGGGCATTGCCGGCGTGGTGGTTGGCGTGTTCCTGATCGCGGGCGGCCCCGGCCTGCTGCGCGCACGCCATGACCCCGAAGCGCGCGAGCGGCTGCGGCTGGGCCTGTGGTACGGCCTGCTGACGGGCGCCTTCATCGCCAGCTACACCGTGGTGGACGGCTACGGCGTGAAGATGCTGCTGATGTCGCCCATCCTCATCGACTACATGGGCAACTTCGTGCGCGTATTCCTGCTCGCTCCCGTGGTGCTGCGCGACCTGCCCACTGCGCGCAGCCTGTGGCGCACGCAGTGGCGCTTCGCGGCCCTGGTGGCGCTGATCAGTCCCATCGCCTATGTGCTGGTGCTCTACGCCATGCAGGATGCACCCATGTCGCACGTGGCGCCTGCGCGCGAAGTCTCCATGCTGTTCGCGGCGCTGATCGGCGGGCACATGCTGCGCGAAGGCGACCGCCTGGCGCGCATTGCGGGCGCGGTGTGCATTGCCGTCGGCGTGACGGCGCTGGGCCTGGGCTGAGCGCCATGGCTGCAATGCGGGTGCTGGGCTGCGATTTCAGCAGCCGGCCTACGGCGCGCAAGCCCATCACCATGGCCCTGGGCCGTCTGCTGGCTGGCGACACGGTGGTCCTGCAGGAGCTGCTGGAATTCGCCTCGCTGGACGCATGGGCTGCCTGGCTGGCCCGGCCCGCCGATTCGGCGCAGTCGGCCTGGGTGGGTGGATTCGACCTGCCTTTCGGCCTGCCGCGCGAACTGGTGGAGCAACTGGGCTGGCCCACGGACTGGGCGGCCTGCATGGATCACTACGCCGGCCTCACGCGCCAGGCCATACGCGAGCAGTTCAAGGCCTTTTGCGCGGCGCGGCCCGCAGGCGGCAAGTTCGCGCACCGCGCCACGGACGGGCCTGCCGGTGCCAGCCCTTCCATGAAGTGGGTCAATCCGCCCGTAGCCTACATGCTGCATGCCGGGCTGCCCTTGCTGCGCGCGGCTGGCGTGCATCTGCCGGGCCTGCAACGGCCGGGCGAAGGCGATGCGCGCCGCGTGGCGCTGGAAGCCTACCCGGGCATGCTGGCGCGCGCCGTGATCGGCCGCCTCAGCTACAAAAGCGACGAGCCCGCACGGCAAACGCCCGAACGCCATCGGGCGCGTGTGCAATTGCTGGCGGCGCTGGAGCGCGGCGACAACCCGCTGGCGCTGCGCCTGCGTATCGACGCCGAAGAAACCCGCAACCAGTTGCTGGCGGACGGCAGCGGAGACAGGCTGGACGCCGTGATCTGCATGCTGCAGGCCGCCTGGGCCGCGGCCCGCCATGCACAGGGCGATGCGCTCTACGGGCTGCCGCACGACCTGGACCCGCTGGAAGGCTGGATCGTCACGGCGCAAGCCTGACCCAAGCCGCGCTGGAACATGCGATGAATCGAAAAGAGAGAAGCGATGCCGACCTTTGAAACCCTGCTGGCCTTTTTTGGCGTGGCCGTGCTGCTGGGCCTGAGCCCGGGACCTGACAACCTGTTCGTGCTCATGCAATCGGCCCAGCGCGGCTGGCGCGTGGGCCTGTGCGTGGTGCTGGGCCTGTGCCTGGGGCTGGTGGTGCATACGGCGGCGGTTGCGTTGGGCCTGGCGGCGCTGGTGGCTGCATCGCCCCTGCTGTTCACCGCCATCAAGCTGTGCGGCGCGGCCTATCTGGCCTGGCTGGCCTGGGGCGCGCTGCGCGCCGTGGCCCGGCCGGGCGAGATGCCGCTGGCCGGCGCAGCCGACCCGCTGACCCCCGCACGGGCGCTGCGCTGGGTGGGGCGTGGCGTGGTGATGAACCTCACCAATCCCAAGGTGCTGATCTTCTTCCTGGCCTTTCTGCCGCAGTTCGCGGACCCCGCGCGCGGCAGCGTGGCCACCCAGGTGATGGTGCTGGGCTGCGTGTTCATGCTGGCGGCGCTGCTGGTGTTCGGCGCCATCGCCTGCTGTTCGGGCTGGTTCGGTGTGCTGCTTCAGCGCTCCGTGCGCGCCCAGAACTGGCTCAACCGCGTGGCCGGGCTGGTCTTTCTGGGCATGGCCGTGCGGCTGGCCCTGGTGCAGCGTTAGGAATACTCTGCTTTTCGCTGCGGGCCACGGCGCAAGGGCCGGGCCGTGGCACAGTCCACGCCATGCTTTCTCGATTGCGCAATCTTTCATGGCCTGCCGCCTTGCTGATGGCGGGATTGTCCGGACTGGCCCTGCTGATGGCGGCGGCCTGGCTGGTGGGCAGCCTGTTGAGCCAGCCGGACCACCAGCCTGTCGGCGCGCCGCCCGCGGACTGGCCGGCCCAGACGCTGCAGTTGCCCACCGACGAGGGCGGGCAGGTCCGGGGCTGGTTTGCCAAGGGGCAGCCGGGCCATGGGGCCGTGCTGCTGCTGCACGGCGTGTACGCAGACCGGCTGGCCATGCTGGCGCGTGCGCGCATGCTCCATCGGCAGGGGTACTCCGTCTGCCTGATCGACCTGCCCGCGCACGGCGAAAGCAGTGGCGAGCGCATCAGCTTCGGCATGGTCGAAGGCGCAGGCGTGCGTGCCGCCATGGCCTATGTGCGGCAACAACTGCCGGGCGAGAAGGTGGCGGTGATCGGCACATCGCTGGGCGGCGCGGCCCTGCTTTTGTCCCATGTGGCGCCGGGGCCGGATGCGGTGGTGCTGGAGTCCGTGTTCCCCGACATCCGGCAGGCCATAGACAACCGCGTGCGCGCGCACATCGGCTGGCTGGCGGACGTGGTCACGCCCTTGCTGGCGTGGCAGCTGCCGCTGCGCCTGCATCTGGAGCTGGCGCAACTGCGCCCCATCGACCATGTGAAGGCGCTGGGCGCTCCCGTGCTGATCGCGGCTGGCCTGCAGGACCGGCACACCACGCCCGCAGAAACGCGCGAGCTGTTCGATGCGGCGCGTGAACCCAAGGCGCTGTGGATGGTGGAGGGCGCCGCGCATGTGGACCTGTACGACTACGCGCCCAAGCCCTACGAGCTGCGGGTGCTGGGATTCCTGGATCGATATCTGGGCCATTGATGGAGACAATGGCGGGCAGGCCTTGACCTGCCCATCTGATGCCGTCTCCACCAAGCCCATGCCACAGACCACGGCCCACACCATTGCCATTGCCCAGGTCCTGCAGATCGTGCAGGGCGTGCAGCGCAATGGCATGGATGTGCCAGCCATCCTGCGCCGCGCCGGCATTGCGCCGGCCCTGCTGGAGGCGCCGCTGTCGCGCGTGACCCAGGCGCAGTACGCGGCGCTGATCCGCGTGCTGCGCCGCGTCTGCCGCGACGAGCTGTGGGGCCTGTGCCGCCATCCGCTGCCCGTGGGCAGTTTTGCCCAGGCCTGCCGCACCATGCTGCCCTGCCGCACGCTGGGCGAGGCATTGCAGGCCGGGCTGCGTTTCTACCGCCTGGTGCTGCGCGACTTCGCTCCCCGGCTGCAGGTGGTGGACGGCGTGGCCCGCATCGCCATGGTGTCGCTGCGCGAGCGTGATGCGCCGCTGGCCTATGCAGAGCGTTCCTTTTGCTTTCTGGGCTATGGCGTCATGTCCTGGCTGGTGTCGCGCAGGATTGAGTTGACGGGCGTGTGTGCACCGGCCGGAGCCAGCATGCCGTATGGCACGGAGGCGCAGCGCCTGTTCCTGGCGCCGCTGCAGCGGGACCGCGACTTCACGGGGCTGGAGTTCGATGCGCGCTGGCTGGAGCTGCCCGTGGTGCAGACCCCGGAGAGCCTGGCCGAATTCCTGGACCAGGCGGCCATGGGCCTGGTGATCCGCTACCGCGACCGCACGCGCCTGGGTGAGCGCATCCGCCGCCTGCTGCGCCGCGATCTGGCGGGGGAGCTGCCTTCGCTGGAGCAGGTGGGCGCCGCGCTGTCCATGACACCGCAGACGCTGCGCCGCCGCCTGCGCGACGAAGGCCTGGGCTTCCAATCCCTCAAGGACGACCTGCGCCGCGACGCCGCCATCGAATTGCTGAACCGCCCGGATCTGACCCTGGCCGACATTGCGGCCCGCGTGGGGTTTGCGGAGGCCAGCACCTTTCACCGCGCCTTCAAGGGCTGGACCGGCCTGCCGCCGGGCGCCTATCGGCAGGCCCAGCATCGCGGCCGCTGATCTTTTTTGCCAATCATTTTGAGACGATCGGCGATTGGTGGCTGAAGGCCCGGTGGCCACACTGTCCATGGACCCTGCCACTGCGGCAGGGCACACCGCCCCGCCAACGAGGGCGGAGCACCGAAGGACAAGGAGACAAGCCATGGAATCGAGCCGACGCGGCTGCCTGCGGGCGGCGCTGGCATGCGCCGCCAGCGCCTCACTGGGTGCCGCCCTGGGGACGGCATCGCCGATCGCCTTTGCACAGCCGGCAGGCAGTGCCTATCCGTCCAAGCCGTTGCGCATGGTGATTCCCTATCCGGCGGGTGGCGGCACGGACATCATCGGCCGCATCATTGCCCAGCAACTGAGCCAGGCCTGGGGCCAGCCCGTGGTGGTGGAGAACCGACCGGGCTCCAGCGGCATCATCGGCGGCGATGTGGTGGCCAAGTCGGCGCCCGATGGCTATACGCTGCTACTGGGGATCACGGCCATGATCCAGTCGCCGGCGCTGTACGCCAAGATGCCTTATGACGTGCTCAAGGACTTTGCCCCCGTATCGCAGGTGGCCCTGTCCTCGGACCTGTTCGTGGTGCCGCGCGACGTGCCGGCCACGACGCTGCAGGAGTTCATCGCCCTGGTCAAGGCCCATCCGGGCAAGTACAGCAACGGCAACTACGGCAACGGCACCTCCTCGCACATGCATGGCGAGCTGCTGCGTGCCAGGGCCGGGCTGGATCTGGCGCTGATCCCCTACAAGGGCGCGGCGCCGCTGGTCAACGATGTGCTGGGCGGGCAGCTGTCGTCAGCTTTCATCGACGTGTCTTCGGCCAATGCGCACCTGAAGTCCGACAAGATCCGCATCCTGGCCATCACCGGCATGCAGCGCCATCCGGCGCTGCCCGAGGTGCCCACCTTTGCCGAGCTGGGGCTGGCGGGCTTCGAGGCCAATGGCTGGTTTGCCACCTTCGTGGCGGCGGGAACGCCCCGGCCCATCGTGGACAAGCTCTCGGCCGAGGTGCGGCGCATCGTGGCCACGCCCGAACTCAGCGGCCGCCTGGCGGCCATGGGGCTGCGTCCGGTGGGCGGCACGCCCGAGGAGCTGTCAGCGGCCATGGCGCGCGACCTGCCGCGCTGGGCGCGCATCGTCAAGGATGCGGGAATCAGGCTGGAGTAGCCGGCACTGCTCGTGCCCGCGCCTGTGCCCTGTCTTCGCTGTCGCCAGTGCCCTGGCCCGGCGGCAGGGGCTGTGGCCAGGCAGGCTGCGGCGGCCGCAGCTGCTCCAGCACACGGCTGAGCCGCAGCACGCCCAGGTCGTCAAAGCGCCGGCCTGCGATCTGCACGCCGATGGGCAACTGCCCGTCATGCCCGCAGGGCACGGACGCGGCGGGCTGCTCGGACATGTTGTAGGGCACGGTGAAGGCAATGTGCTCCAGCGGTCGCAGCGGGTCGTTGGTGGGGCTGGGCAGGTGGGCCGGGAAAGCCGTGATGGGCGCCACGGGCGACAGCACATAGTCGAAGGCCGCCGTGGCCCGCACCGTGGCCACGCGCAGCAGGTGCGACTGCTGGCTGGCCACGAACAGCTGGGTGGCGGTGATGGACCCGGCACTGTCGGCCCAGTCGCGGATGAAGGGCAGGACCACGCGGCGCTGGGCGTCCGGCAGCGACTGCATTTCCACATGCGAGCGCATGCGCCAGAAATGGTCGAGGCCGTCGAGCATGTCGCGGGTGAGCCAGGGCTGGATGATCTCGATATGGGCGCCGGCCGATTCCAGCCAGGCCGCAGCCTGCTCCACCACGGCACGCACGCGCGGCTGCAGGGGCAGGCCGCAGCCGGCATCCAGCAGCAGGCCTATGCGCAGGCCGCGCACCTGGGCAGGGTCCATGTCGAAGCCGCTCCAGGCAATGTCCTGGTGCGGCAGGCCCATGCTGTCGCGCGCATCGGGCAGGGACAGCGCCTGCATCATCAGCGCGGCATCGGCCACGCTGCGCGTCATGGGACCGGCGCAGCGGCCGGTGTAGGGCGGATCGATGGGCACGCGGCCCAGGCTGGGCTTGAGGCCGAAGATGCCGCACCAGCCTGCGGGAAGGCGGATGGAGCCGCCAATGTCCGTGCCCACATGCAGCGGCCCGTAGCCGGCCGCCGCAGCGGCGCCCGCGCCTGCGCTGGAGCCGCCCGGCGTCTTGTCCGGATCCCAGGGATTGAAGGTGTTGCCGTGCAGCGAGGACAGGCCCGAGGACAGCATGCCGTAGTCGGGCATGGTGGTCTTGGCGAAGAGGATGGCGCCCGCCTCGCGCAGGCGCGCGGCGGGCGGTGCGTCCAGCGGGGCAGCGACCTGGGGCGTGGCGGCCGTGCCCACGGGGGTGGGGTCGCCGCGCGTGGCGATGTTGTCCTTGACCGTGGCGGGGACGCCGTCAAGCAGGCCTGCCGGCTCGCCGCGCAGCCAGCGGGCCTCGCTGGCGCGTGCCTGGGCCAGGGCGGCCTCGGGGCGCAGCAGGTAGGTGGCGCCCAGGGCCGGCTCCCAGCGCTGCACATGGGCCAGCAGCTCGTGCATGACCTCGACGGGCGAGAGGCTGCGCTCCCGGTAGGCGCGCAGCAGCGCATGGGCGGGTAGGTCGTGCAGGGCCTGTGTCGTTCCAGTCATCGCGGCTTCCTTGAGGATGGCGGTTCCAGCGGCAGATCTGCCGCAGTGTGGCCCGGGGCCACCGGCGCACCTGTCGCCTGTGGCTCAGCCGGTGCGCGGTTCAGGTGGCCCAGGACAGTGCCGAGAGATCGTTGACGAAGATGGGCATGTCCTTCCACAGTCCGCGCAGGTTCTTGTTGGCCACGGTGACCCATTGCGGCGTGTAGAGGAAGGCGTGCACGCAATCCTGGGCCAGCAGGCGCTGGGCATCGCCCAGCAGGCGCGAGCGGTCGGCGGGGCGCGAGGCGTTCTTGATCTTGTCGTACAGCTCGTTGAACTGGGCGGACTCGTAGCCCCAGTAGTAGTCGGGCTTGGCGAAGTTGCCCAGGTCGAAGGGCTCGACATGGGAGATCAGCGTCAGGTCGTAGTTCTTGAGGGTGTAGGTGCCCGACAGCCACTGCGCCCATTCGACGTTCTGCAGTTTGGCGCGGATGCCGATCTTGGCCAGCTGCGCGGCAATCACCTCGCCGCCCTGGCGCGCGTAGGGCGTGGGTGGCAGCGTCATGGTCAGCTCCAGCGGGGTCTTGACGCCGGCCTCGGCCAGCAGCGCCTTGGCCTTTTCCACGTCGAAGGGGTTGATGCCAGTGGTGTCCACATAGCCAAAGGCCGTGGGCACGTAGTAGCTGCCGATGGGCAGGCCGTAGCCGTCGCCCGCGCCGTCGATCACGGCCTTGCGGTCGATGGCCGCGGCGATGGCGCGGCGCACGCGCGCGTCGCCCAGGGGCTTGCGTGCGTTGTTCATGGCCAGGATGGTCTTGGCGCGCGAACCACTGACCACGACCTGGAAGCGCCCGTTGGCCTTGAACTGGGCCACGCTGCGCGGCGTCACGCGCGGAAAGGCGTCGACGTCGCCAGCCAGCAGCGCAGCGACCTGGGCCGCAGGGTCCGAGATGAAGCGAAAGCTGGCGCGGCGAATGCGCAGGCCGGAGGCCATGCGGTGCTGCGGCCAGGCCGTGAGCGTGACCGAGGCGCCCTTGCTCCAGTTGCCCAACTGGTAGGGCCCCGTGCCCACGGGGCGCGTGGCGTTGGTGGCCGCGCTCTTGGGCTCGACGATGATGGAAGTCGCCTGGCCGAGCACGAAGAGGAAGTCCGGATCGATGTCCTTGTTGATCACGACCACAGTGTGGTCGTCCACCACGCGCGTGGACAGGGAGGCGAAGGTCCGCTTGTCCTTGTTGGTGCTCTTGTCGTCGCCCGCCCGGTCGAAGGAGTACTTCACGCTGTGGGCGTTGCAGGGCTCGCCGTTCTGAAAACTCACGCCCTTGCGCAGGCGGAAGGTGTAGGTCTTGAGGTCGGGCGAGACCTCCCAGCTCTCGGCCAGCAGCGGCGAGACGCTGCCGTCCGGGTTGATCTTGGTCAGCGTCTCGAACAGGTTGTAGAGCACGATCTCACCGATGGAAGATGCGGCGCCGGCCGTGGGGTCCAGCCCCGGGGGCTCCAGCGTCATCGCCAGCGTGATGCTGTCCTTGCGGCTCTGGGCCAGCGCAGGCCAGGGCATCAGCAGGGGCAGGCCGGCAGCAGCGGAGCTGGCCAGCAGGGAACGGCGGTTGAACATGAACAGGTCTCCGGAAATTCTTGCAGATGGTTCTCGGGCCGCTGTCTGCGGCCTGCAGCAGTGTTTTTACACCACGGCGCACGGGTGCGTGGCCCTGGGGGCCTGGTCCGTGCGGGCGGCCGTCAGCTTTCAGGCCCGGTGCTGCAGGGCGATGCGCGGCACGGCCCGGACCAGGGCCTGCGTATACGGGTGCTGCGGGGCGTGGAACAGCTGCTGCGGCGCTCCGCGCTCGACGATGCGGCCCTCGCTCAGCACGATGGCGTCGTCGCACAGGTGCTGGACCACGGCCAGGTCGTGGCTGATGAACAGATAGGACAGGCCCAGCTGCTGCTGCAGATCGTGCAGCAGGTTCAGCACCTGGGCCTGCACCGAGACGTCCAGCGCACTCACGGGCTCATCGGCCACGATGAGGCGGGGCCGTGTGATCAATGCCCGCGCAATGGCGATGCGCTGGCGCTGGCCGCCCGAGAACTCATGCGGGTACTTGTCCAGATCCTGCGCACGCAGGCCGACCTGTTCCAGCGTGGCGCGGGCCAGGTCGCGCCGGGCGCTGCGTTCGGGGGACGCAGGCTGTGCGAGCAGGGGTTCGCAGACGATGTGCTCCACCGTCATGCGCGGGTCCAGCGAGCCGTAGGGGTCCTGGAACACCATCTGGAAGTCGCGGCGTGCCGTCCGCAGTGCCTGGCGGTCCAACTTGTGCAGATCCTGGCCCAGCAGCCGCACGCTGCCGGCGCTGGGCGTGTCCAGCGCCATGACCAGGCGTGCCAGCGTGGACTTGCCTGAGCCCGACTCGCCCACCACGCCCAGGCTGCGCCCCGCCGTCAGCGTGAAATCCACGCCGCGCAGCGCATGCACCTGCTCCGGCGCGCGCCACAGCGACCGGCGCGGCAACTGGTAGCTGCGGGCCAGGCCTGTCACTTGCAGCAGGGGTGCATCGGAGGCCGGTGGCGTCTGGACCGGTGGCGCCTGGAGGGGGTGCCCTGTCATGCGCATTCCTGTGCAGGCAGGCCGTGTGCAATGGCCTCGGGGCGCAGGCAGCGCACTACATGCGGCTGTGCCCAGGCCTGCAGGGATGCGGGCGTGGGCCGCTGCGGGCGCTCCAGTACCACGGGGCGCGGGCGCTCGCTGTGGCAGGCCGGCTCGGTGAAGCTGCAGCGGCCCGCGAAGGCGCAGCCGGCCGGCAGGTCCACCAGCTCGGGCACGGTGCCGGCGATGGTGGGCAGCCGGGCCGGCGGCAGGCGGCCGGGAGCGGACAGGTCCAACTGAGGCCTGGCCGCGAACAGGCCGCGCGTATAGGGATGGGCGCGGCGCGCGAAGATGGCCTCGGTCATGCCGCTTTCGACCACGCTGCCGCCGTACATGACCAGCAACTGCTCCACGTTCTGCGCGATCACGCCCAGGTCGTGCGAGATCAGCAGCAGGGCCATGGAATGCTCGGCCACCAGTTCCTGCAGCAGGTCCAGGATCTGCTGCTGAACGGTCACGTCCAGCGCCGTCGTGGGTTCGTCGGCAATCAGCAGGTCGGGCCCGCAGGCCAGGGCCATGGCGATGGTGATGCGCTGGCGCTGGCCGCCCGAGAACTGGTGCGGATAGTCGTCATAGCGCTGGGCCGCACGGGCAATGCCCACGCGCTCCAGCAGCGCCACCGCATGCGCGCGCGCGGCCTGGCGGCCCAGGCGCAAATGATGGCGCAGCGGCTCGGCCACCTGGCGGCCGATGCCGTGCACGGGGTTCAATGCCGTCATCGGCTCCTGGAACACCATGGCCATGCGGTTGCCGCGCAGGCGGCAAAGCGCGTTCTCGTCCATGTCCAGCAGCTCCTTGCCGTTGAGCTGGATGCTGCCGTCCACCTGCGCATGATCGGGCAGCAGGCCCATCAGCGCCAGGGCGGTCAGCGACTTGCCGCAGCCCGACTCGCCGATCAGGCCCAGCGTGGCGCCGCGCTCCAGGATGAACTCCAGGTTCTGCACGGCGCGCGCGCGGCCGCGTGGGGTCTGCAAGGTGATGGTGAGGCCGGAGACTTCGAGCAGGGGCATGGGCGCGTGCCTTCCTCAGCGCTGGCGCGACAGGCGCGGGTCGAGCAGATCGCGCAGCCCGTCGCCCAGCAGATTGAGCCCTAGCACCGACAGCGCAATGGCCAGGCCCGGCCACACGGCCAGCAGCGGTGCCTGGAACATGAGGGTCTGCGCCTCGCTGAGCATGCGGCCCCAGGAGGCCTGGGGCGGCTGCGTGCCCAGGCCCAGATAGGACAGGGCGGCCTCGGCCAGAATGGCCAGCGCGAACTGGATGGTGGCCTGCACCACCAGCACCGGCAGGATGTTGGGCAGCACATGGCGCCAGGTGATGCTGGCGCGGCCATGGCCGCAGGCGCGTGCGGCCAGCACATACTCGCGCGCCCACACGGCCTTGGCCGATGCCCGCGTGATGCGCGCGAAGGTGGGGATGTTGAAGATGCCGATGGCAATGATGGCGTTGACGATGCCCGCGCCGAACACGGCCGTGAGCATGATGGCCGACAGCAGCGCGGGAAAGGCAAAGCTGAAATCGGCCAGCCGCATGATGGCCTCTTCCACCCAGCCCCTGCAGGCTGCCGCGACTAGGCCCAGCGCCACGCCCATCGACAGCCCGATGCCCACGGCAATCACGCCGACCAGGATGGAGCTGCGCGCGCCCAGGAACAGCAGCGAGGCCACGTCCCGCCCATAGGCGTCGGTGCCCAGCCAGTGCAGGGCGCCCGGTGCAGCCAGCTTGGCGTCCATGTCCATGTCGTAGGCAGAGCCCGGCGTCCACCAGAAAGACAGCAGGGCCGTGAGCAGCAGCAGCGCGGTCAGCACCGCTCCCAGCAGGAAGCTGCGGTGGCCCAGCATGCGCCGGCCCGCTCCGGCGGGCGCGCCCAGGGTGACGGCCCGCGTGGGCCGGTGGCCCGGTGGCGGGGCGGAGGGAAAGGGCGAAGGAGGGCTGTGCGGCTGGCTCATACGTCGCTGGCTTCGATGCGCGGATCAATGGCCGCGTACAGCACGTCCACGATGAAGTTGATGACCACCACCATGGCCGCCAGCAGCAGCACGCAGTTGCGCACCACGATCAGGTCGCGGTTGGCGATGGACTGGAAGATCAGCCGGCCCAGACCCGGCAGGTAGAACACGTTCTCCACCACGATGGTGCCGGCCAGCAGCTGGGCGAACTGCAGGCCCATGACCGTGAGCACGGGAATCATGGCGTTGCGCAGCACATGGCCCCAGAGCACGGCACGGCGCGACAGTCCCTTGGCGCGGGCCGTGCGCACGAAGTCCTCGCGCAGCACCTCCAGCACGGCTGAGCGCGTGATGCGCGCCAGGATGGCCGCCTGCACCACGGCCAGCGAGATGGCCGGCAGCAGCAGCGCCTGCAGTGCCTGCAGCGGGCCGCCGCCGTCGGCCTCGCTCCAACCGGGAAAGCCGCCGGCGGAAAACCATTGCAGCTTCACCGAGAACACCAGGATCAGCAGGATGGCAAACCAGAAATTGGGGATGGCGATGCCGACCTGTGCCAGGCCCATGATGCCCAGGTCGCCCCAGCGGTTGTGGCGCGATGCGGCATAGATGCCGGCGGCCAGTGCCAGCACGGTCGTGATGAGCATGGCCATCACGGCCAGCGGCACGGTGACGGCCAGCCGCTCCAGCACCAGCTCGCTGACCGGTGTGCTGTAGGCGTAGCTCAGGCCCATGTCGCCGTGCAGCAGCCCCTGCAGCCACTGCAGGTAGCGCTGCCAGGCCGGCTGGTCCAGCCCCAGTTGTACGGCCAGCGCCTGCACCGCCTCGGGCGCGGCATCGGGACCCATCAGCGTCTGGGCGGCATTGCCGGGCAGCACTTCCAGCACGCCGAAAACCACGGCCGATGCGCCCAGCAGCGTGGCTGCCAGCATCAGCAGGCGCTTGAGCAGAAAGATGCTCATGGGCAATCGGCCTCGGCAGGGTGGGTGGCGGTCACGTCGGCGGAGTGGGTGGGTTGTTCTTGGAAGGGCCCGAATGGTACTGCGCACGGCCCATGCGCGCAGCATAGCGGCCTTTGAAGCGGCAGGGCCTCGATGGACGGGGACGCGGTCATCGATTTCAGGGCGCCGGGCTTGCCCGTGCAGCCTCCATGCTTATATGGCGGACAGGATAATGGCGGCATGACTGATGCCACCTTGCTGCAAGGCCCGTTCGGGGCGCATGGGCCCGCCCGGCCCGGAGCGTGGCTGGCACTTGCGAGGGACCTGCCATGGCTTTGATGATCACCGACGAATGCATCAACTGCGATGTCTGCGAGCCCGAGTGCCCGAACGATGCGATCTCCATGGGCGAGGAGTACTACGAGATCGAGCACAGCAAGTGCACGGAGTGCGTGGGGCATTTCGATGAGCCCCAGTGCGTGCAGATCTGCCCGGTGGCCTGCATTCCCGTGAATCCCGCCCATGTGGAAGACCGCGAGACGCTGATGCAGAAGTACCTGCGTCTGCAGTCCCAGGCTCCCGCTTCTTCCTGAACGTTCAGCCCTTGTCGCTCTCGGCCGTGGCCGGGCGTGCGGGCTTGGGGCGCGGCGGCTTGGTGGTGTGGATCAGCAAGGTTGCCTTGTCCATGTTGCCGGCCTGCAGTTCGGGCCAGGCCTTGAGGGAGTGGGCGATGCTGTCCTCGATCAGCTGGCGCTGGTCGGGCGCGGGCTTCTTGAGCACCCAGTTGGCGACTTCGGCCTTGTGCCCCGGATGGCCTATGCCGATGCGCAGCCGCCAGTAGTCGGCCGAGCCCAGCTGGGCATGGATATCGCGCAGGCCGTTGTGGCCGCCGTGGCTGCCGCCGCGCTTGAGCTTGACCTGGCCGGGCTCGAAGTCCAGTTCGTCATGGACCACGAGGACTTCCTCGGGCTGAATCTTGAAGAAGCGCGCCAGCGCGCCCACCGACTTGCCCGACAGGTTCATGAAGGTCTGCGGCTGCAGCAGCCAGACGTTCTCGCCGCGCACGCTGGCACGGGCCATGAGGCCGAAGTAGCTGCGCTCGGGCACCAGATGGACCTTGAGTTCGCGCGCCAGCGCATCAATCCACCAAAAGCCCGCGTTGTGGCGGGTGTCCTCATACTCCGGCCCGGGGTTGCCCAGGCCGACAAACAATTTGATCATCGGGCGATTATCTCCATGGCGGCCGCAGCCGGCGGGCGAGGGTGCTCTCCCATGCAAAAGGCCCACGCGAGGTGGGCCTTTTGCAGGTTTGCGGCAGCCGGGGCCACCGCAAGGGAAAGCCAAGAATTACTTCTTGCCCTTCTTGGCCGGAGCGGCCGGGGCTGCCACGGGAGCTGCCGATGCATCAGGAGCCACTTCGGGCAGCTTGATGGAGATCAGGGCAGGGTTCTTGTTGGAACCGCGCACCACGGCCTTCACGCCGTTGGGCAGCTTGACGCCTTGCAGGCCCAGGGTGGACTTGGAAGTCAGGCCGCTCAGGTCCACGGTGATGAACTCGGGCAGTTGGGCGGGCATGCACACCACGTCCAGTTCATGGACCAGGGGAGTGATCGTGCAGTTCTCGACCTTGACGGCCTGGGACTGTTCCATGCCTTCGAAGTGCAGCGGCACCTTCAGGTGAACCTTGGTCTTGTCGTCAACGCGCTGGAAGTCCACGTGCAGGATGAGCTGCTTGTAGGGGTGGAATTGCACGTCGCGCAGCACGACCTTGGAGGTCTGGCCGTTGACTTCCATGTCCAGGATGCTGGAGTGGAACACTTCCTTCTTCAGGGCGTGCCACAGGGCGTTGTGATCGATTTCGATCAGTTGGGCTTCGGCAGCACCGCCGTAGACGATGCCAGGGGCCTTGCCCGAATTGCGCAGACGGCGGCTCGCACCCGTACCTTGCTTGGCGCGCTCAAAAGCGACGAATTGCATAACTAACTCCTAGATGGATGGACCGCGACCAGCCTCATCCGTTGATAAAAGAACGCCTGTCCGATACGGACCAGGCTGCTCTTGCGGTGTCCCGGGATGGTCCTGAAACCACTCCGGAACGCGCAAACCTCCCGAAGGAGGTTTGCTGGGTTCCGACCACAGGGGCCGATATTTTATTCAGAGAACAGGCTCAGCACCGAATCGCCGGTGGAAATCCGCTGGATCGTCTGGGCAATCAGGGGTGCCACGGACAGTTGGCGGATCTTGCCGCAGGCCTGTGCCTCGGCGCTCAGGGGAATGGTGTTGGTCACCACGACCTCGTCCAGGGCGTTGCCGTTGCCGATGCGCTCGATGGCCGGACCCGAGAAGATCGGGTGCGTGCAGTAGGCATAGACACTCTTGGCGCCGCGCTGCTTGAGCACTTCGGCCGCCTTCACCAGCGTGCCGGCGGTGTCGATCATGTCATCCATGATCACGCAGTTGCGGCCGTCGATATCGCCGATGACATGCATGACTTCGGAGACATTCGCCTTGGGGCGGCGCTTGTCGATGATGGCCAGATCGCAGCCGAGCTGCTTGGCCAGCGCACGTGCGCGGACCACGCCGCCGACGTCAGGGGAGACGACGATCAGGTCTTCGTAGTTCTTCTGGCGCAGATCGCCCAGCAGCACCGGCGTGGCATAGATGTTGTCCACGGGGATGTCGAAGAAGCCCTGGATCTGGTCTGCGTGCAGGTCCATGGTCAGGACGCGCTCGACGCCCACGGCCTGCAGCATGTTGGCCACGACCTTGGCCGTGATCGGCACGCGGGTGGAGCGCGGGCGGCGGTCCTGGCGGGCATAGCCGAAGTAGGGAATCACCGCGCAGATGCGCTCGGCCGATGCACGCTTGAGCGCGTCCACCATGACCAGCAGTTCCATCAGGTTGTCGTTGGTCGGTGCGCAGGTGGATTGCACGACGAAGACGTCGCGCGTACGCACGTTCTGCTTGATCTCGACGGCGACTTCTCCATCGGAGAAACGACCCACGTCGGCTGCGCCCAGCGTGGTGCCGAGGTGCTGAACGATTTCAGTGGCCATGCCAGGATTGGCATTGCCGGTGAAGACCATGATGTCAGGATGATGTGAATGCATTGAGCGCCCCAGTACGATGGGTTTGCCTTGACGCGAAAGACGTTTGGCAGGGGAGGAAGGACTCGAACCCTCGCATGCCGGAATCAAAATCCGGTGCCTTTACCAACTTGGCGACTCCCCTACACAGGCCTTCTGCCGCAGGCAGACAGCCTATAAACTTTCATCTTTCAGCCAATCATTGAGAGGATGGGCCTGCAGATTGCTGCAAACTCTGACATTCCAGGCGCCAGGGGCATCCTTTAAGTCAATCGTTTGCGTCAGTGGTGCAAATACTGCACTTCCTGAGCCTGTCATTCTAGCATGCAGTTTTAGTGAGTTTAGCCAATCGATGGCTTTTTTCACTTCAGGCTGCAGCCTTTCGGCGACAGGCTGCAAGTCGTTTTGGCCAAAGCCATAGTGATCTGCAGCAAAGTCTTCGATTGTAGCATGGGCATGATCGCGCTTGAGGGTTGCGTCGCGGAAGATGGACAGGGTCTCCAGCCCCGCTTCGGGCTTGACCACCACGAACCGCTGGGGCGGCAGGGCGTGGGCCTGTTCCAGCGGCGTGATGTGCTCGCCTATGCCTTCCACCCAGGCGGAGTTGCCGCACAGAAAGAAGGGCACATCGGCGCCCAGGTCCAGTGCAATGCGCTGCAGCTCGCGCCGCGTCAGGTTCAACTGCCACAGGCGGTTCAGTGCGATGAGGGTCGATGCCGCATCCGACGAGCCCCCGCCCATCCCGGCCTGCGCCGGCAGGCGCTTTTCCACGCCGATGTGCACGCCCGCGCTGCAGTCGGTCGCCTGCTGCAGGGCCCGTGCGGCCCGCACGATGAGATCGTCGGCAGGAAGTGCCATGCCCGACAGGTCCTCGCGGCTGATCTGGCCGTCGCCACGCCGGTCGAAATGCAGCGTGTCATGCCAGTCCAGCAGCATGAAGACCGATTGCAGCAGGTGATAGCCATCGGCGCGGCGGCCGGTGATGTGGAGGAACAGGTTGAGCTTGGCCGGAGCCGGCACGTCGTGGAGCGAGCGCATGGGCTGGAGAGGATGAGGAAAAAGAGGCAGGGGGCGGCAGTTGGGGATGGAGCAGGCGCGCCCGGCGGAAATCAGGGCGTGTCGAGCACGATGCGCAGCGCGGCCGGCGGCTGCGGGTCATGGCGCCGGGCGGACAGGCGGCCCTGCTCCATGCGGGAGAGGTCGACCTGCCAGCCTGCGGCAGCGGTGGCCCGGCCCTGCAGCCAGTCGAACAGGGCGGCAATGGGCAGATCGCTGCCGGTCAGCTCCTGCACCAGTGCCGGTAGCGAGTCCGAGGTCTTGCGCTCCTCGCCTTGCTGCAGGCTTGCCTGACCCGGCTCCCAGAGCAGACGCGCCAGTGTCGAGCCCAGGGGCGTGAACAGCAGCAGCTCGCCGCGCTGGGGGGTGCCCAGCAGCTCGAAGCCTGCGCTGAAGGATTGGTTTTGCGCATCTTCCACCTGCAGCGCCAGCCGGCCCGCCCAGTGGCCTGCAGCGGTGGGGGCGGTTGCGTCGGCCTGCAGCTGGCGGGGTGGCAGGGCACAGCCGGCCAGGGCCAGCAGTGCGGCGGCGGCCGCCGTGGCGCACAGCTGCCGGCGTGCAAGGGCGGGATGCGGAAACCCGGGCACGGCGCGGTGGCTCAAAGCGAGACGCCCAGGCGGCGCAGGGTTTCGCGCAGGGTCGTGTTGTCAGGACTGGTGGCCAGGCCCTGGCGCCAGATCTTCTGCGCGCGTTCGCGATCACCCTTGGCCCAGAGCACTTCGCCCAGGTGTGCGGCGATCTCCACGTCAGGGCGTGATGCGTAGGCGCTTTCGAGCAGCCTGAGGGCTTCGTCCAGGTCGCCCCGGCGGAATTTCACCCAGGCAAGGCTGTCGGTGATGAAGGGGTCGCCGGGCGACATTTCCAGCGCCTTGCCGACGAGCTTTTCGGCTTCATCCAGATGGATGCCGCGTTCGGCGAAGGAGTAGCCCAGCGCGTTGTAGGCATGCTGGAAATCAGGCTGGCGCGCGATGATGCCGCGCAGCAGCCGCTCCATTTCGTCATGCTTGCCAATGCGCTCCGCCAGCAGGGCGGTGTCATAGGCGAGCTCGGCGTCTTCAGGGTCCTGCTTTTGCAACTCGGCCTGCAGCGCGTAGGCCTGGGCATTTTGATTGGCATCGCGCAGCAGCTGCACTTCGGCCAGGCGCTTGAGCCGCTGCTGGCTGGGGCCGCTGGCGGGCACGGCCTCGATGAGGGCGCGGGCTTCCTTGAGCTTGCCCTGGCGCGCGAGCAGGGCGGCACGGCGCGCCTGCACGCTCAGCAGGTTGGGCGCGTCGTCGATGCGGCGCAGCAGGGCGTCGGCCTCGGCGAACTTGCCCTGCTTTTCTGCAATCTGGGACTGCAGCAGGTAGTACTGGGACTGGGCTGCACTGCGCGCCACACCGGCGGGAATCTGCGGCACGAGCTTGCCAAAGCGCTCGGTGGACGCCTGGGCTGCATCCACGTCGTTGGACTGCAGCTGCAGCGCGGCCAGGGTGGCCCAGGCTTCGGCGTAGTCGGGGGAATCCACGGTGATGGAGACCAGCTGCTGGCGGGCCTCGTCCAGGCGCTGCTGTCCCAGCAGCACGCGGGCATAGGCCATGCGCATCTGGGCTGAAGGGTTCTTGGCCAGGTAGCGTTTGACGATGGGCTCCGCCTCGGGCATGCCGGCTTCCAGCAGCTCCATGGACAGCAGGGCCACGGGGCCGGTGTCGGGTGTCAGCGCCTGTGCCTTTTGCACGGCCTGCATGGCGGCACCCTTCTGCCCGGCGCCCAGGCGCATGTGGCCGATGGTGGCCCAGGCCAGCGGGCCGCTGGCGGGGTTGTCGGTCTCGCCAGCCATGGCCTGCTCGACCACATCGGCCGCCAGGGCCTTGTCGCTGGCGTTGTTGTAGAGCTGGGTGATGCCCAGGTAGGTGGCGGGCTTGGAGGGCGCAGGCGTGGCCTCGATCTCCCGCTTGAGATAGGTGCCGGTATCGGCGATGCGGTTCAGTGCCACCAGGATCTGGAGCACGAAGCGGTTGGCGTCGCGGGACTGGGGAAAGGCGTCCAGCCAGGCACGGGCATTGGCCAGGGCGCGTTCACCGGAGCGCGACTGCAGCGCCAGTTCCGTGCCACGCCGGTACAGCTGCTCGCTGCCGCTGGTGCGAGCGGCCTCCATCATCATGGCCTGGGCGTCGCCCAGCGCACCTTCGCTGGCGGCGATCTCTCCGACCAGGATCTCGTAGAACAGCTCGGCGTTGAGGGCGGCGCGATCGTCCTCCGCAGAGGCGGCGGCGGACGAGGGAGGTTCGGGGGATTCCGTCTCGATGGTGGCTGCGGTCTTGCCCGGGAGTGCCCAGGCAGTGGCGGAACCCATGGCCAGGGCTGCTGCCACGGCAAGTCCCTGAAGGCGAAGGCGATGATCCATCGAACCATAATAATCGAAGCCCAGACCACATTTCGCACAACTACAGCACAACCCGGATCGCATGCCTGAATTGCCAGAAGTAGAAGTCACGCGGCGCGCTTTTGCCGCGCAGATCGCCGGAGCGCGCATTGAATCCGTGGCCTTGGGCAAGCCCTTGCGCTGGCCGTTGGGCATTGCCCCCGAGCAGCTGGCCGGGCGCGATGTGCACGGCGTGCGCCGGCGCGGCAAGTATCTGCTGATGGAACTGAGCGAGGGCCTGCTGATGCTGCACCTGGGCATGTCGGGCAGCCTGCGTTTCGTGGCCCCCCATGAAGCACCGCTGGGGCCTGCAGGGACGCATGACCATTTCGACCTGCAGACCAGCAAGGGCCTGCTGCGGCTGCACGATCCGCGGCGCTTTGGCGCGGTGATGTATGTGGCGGCCGAGAGCGATCCCTGGGCGCGCAGGCTGCTGGACCATCTGGGGATGGAGCCGCTGGATGACAGTTTCTCATTCGAGACCTTCCGGGCCGGCCTGAAGGCCAGCCGCACGCCCATCAAGCAGTTGCTGCTGAGCGGCAGCGTGGTCGTGGGCGTGGGCAATATCTATGCGTCCGAGGTGCTGTTCATGGCGCGCATCGCGCCCACGCAGCCGGCCTGCGAGGTCGGGCCGCGCAAGGTGCGCCGGTTGTTCGAGGAGATCCGCCGCGTGCTGGCCCTGGCGGTGGAGCAGGGCGGCACGACACTGCGCGATTTCTCCGCGCCCGACGGCATGGCCGGCCACTTCCAACTGCAGGCCAAGGTCTATGGCCGCGAAGGCCTGCCCTGCACGCATTGCGGCTCGCCCGTGCAAATGCTGCGCCAGGGGCAGCGCAGCACCTACTTCTGCGCGCGGTGCCAGAAGGCGGGATGATCGCTTCAAAAAACGGAGCGAATTCTCAACGTCTCGTAACGCCTGTTGCGGCTGCATTGCAGCAGGTCTCGCGAAGCATTTGCAGAAAACGCCTGTTTCTTCAAATTTCAGGCACCAGCCACCGCAGATTGATGGTGAAATATTGTTTCATTTGTAAATAAACGATATTTTGTCCTTAATCCCCCCGCTCCAGGGGCCGGCCTTGGGGCGCCGCAGCAGGCAAAACGGGGCGACGGTGCTATATTTTGAAGAGAACAGGCATCACGCTTGCGGCGCAATGTCGAGGCGATCACTAGGCATCGGCAGACATTGGCGATGCAATGGCGGGGGAAACACGTGGGACCATCATTCAACGAGCAATTCGACCAGCACGGCGCATGGCGCCGCGGCTTTGCGCAGCAATTGCATGCGCTGCGCGAATGGCTGCAGTCCCAGGAGCTGCTGGATGTCGCGGTGCAGGAGCGGCTGCAGCGGCTGGAAGCCCAGGTGCGTGGCGACAAGGTCATGGTGGCCTTCGTGGCCGAGTTCTCGCGCGGCAAGTCCGAGCTGATCAATGCGGTCTTCTTCGCCCACTATGGCCGCCGCCTCATGCCGGCCAGCGCAGGGCGCACGACCATGTGCCCCGCCGAGCTGGGTTGGGAAGCAGAGCTGCAGCCCAGCCTGCGCCTGTTGCCCATCGATACGCGCGAATCGCTGGAAAGCCTGGGCCAGTGGCGCGCCCGTCCCGAGGCCTGGCTGCAACTGCCGCTCGACGTGAACAATGCCCAGCAGATCGCCGACACGCTGGCCAAGGTGGCCGAAGTGCGCAAGGTTTCCGTGGAACTGGCGCGGACCTGGGGCTTCTGGCATGACGAGGACCAGGGCGGCAATCCCTTCGTGGATGAGCAGGGCCTGGTCGAGGTGCCCATGTGGCGCCATGCGCTGATCAACATGCCCCACCCCCTGCTCAAGCAGGGGCTGGTGATTCTGGATACGCCCGGCCTGAATGCCGTGGGCGCCGAGCCCGAGCTGACCGTCAACCTGATCCCCCAGGCCCATGCCGTGGTCTTCGTGCTGGCGGCCGACACCGGCGTGACCAAGTCCGATCTGGCCATCTGGCGCGACCATGTGCTGCCGCCCGATGTGGCTTCGGGCCAGCATGCGCTGGCCGACTCCCGCCTTGTGGTGCTCAACAAGATAGACACGCTCTGGGACAGCCTGAGTTCCGCGTCGCAGGTGCAGGCCCAACTGCAGCGCCAGCGCCAGGAGTCGGCACAGATGCTGGGCCTGCCCATGGAGCGGGTGCTGCCTGTGTCGGCGCAAAAGGGCCTGGTGGCCAAGGTCTCCAGCAACGATGCGCTGCTGCAGGCCAGCGGACTGCCCGTTTTCGAGAACATGCTGGCCGAGGGCATCATGGGCCAGCGCCAGAAGGTGCTGCAGACGGCCGTCAGGGCCAATGTGCAGCAGTTGCAGGTCGAGGTGGAGCGCGTGCTCAACATCCGCCGCCGCGATCTGGACGACCAGATGGCCGAGCTGCGCAGCCTGCGCGGCAAGAATGCCAGCGTCATCGCCTCCATGCGCCACCGCATCGAGAGCGAGCAGCAGGATTTCGATGCCAGCGCCGCCAGGATCCAGGCCGTTCGGCTGGTGCACATGCGCATGCTGCGCGACATCTTCCGCCAGCTGGGCTCCAGCGCGCTCAAGCAGGAGCTGGTCGATCTCAAGGATGCGCTGGAGCAGCGCGGCCTGAAGCTGGGCGCCCGCAAGGTCTATGCCGAAACCTTCGAGCGCCTGCGCACCGTGGCGACCCGGGCCCAGGCGCAGGCCGGAGAGATCCAGTCCATGCTGGGCGCGACCTTCAAGGAACTCAATGCCGAGTTCGGCTTCTCGCTGCAGGCTCCGGCCCAGCTGGAACTGGCCGAGTTCGGCGCCGACCTGCAGCGCATCGAGGCCAGCTATACCCAGTACCTGGGCCTGGGCCACGCGCTCAGGCGCAGCAATCCTGCGTTTGCGCAGCGCCTGATCAAGGCGCTTGCGATGCGGTTGCGCACGGTGTTCGAGTCTGCGGCCAACGACGTGGACATGTGGAGCAAATCCGCCACGGCCCAGCTCGATGCCCAATTGAAGGAGCGCAAGCGCAGCTTTGCCCGCCGCATCGAAGCGGTGGACCGCATCCAGAATGCGGCCTCGGGCCTGGTGGAACGCATTGCCGAGATCGAGACCGCTGACGAACAGCTCACGGCCTTGCAGCTGCAGCTGGGGCAGGCCACCATGGAACTGCTGCAACCCCTGTCGCCCACGCCTGCCTTCCCCGGCCTGGCAAAGGCTGCACAGGAAACCTCACTGACTGCTTGATATCTTGACCTTTCCCTCGATTGCCACGCCCGTCGTGCAGTGGCAGGCGTCGCATGGACGCAATCACCTGCCCTGGCAGCAGACGCGCGATCCCTACCGCGTCTGGCTCTCCGAAATCATGCTGCAGCAGACCCAGGTGAGTACCGTGCTGGGCTACTACCAGCGCTTTCTCGATGCCTTCCCCGATGTCGCCAGCCTGGCGGCCGCACCGCAGGACGCGGTGCTGGCGCTGTGGAGCGGCCTGGGCTACTACAGCCGCGCGCGCAACCTGCACCGCTGTGCCCAGGCCGTGGTCGAGGACTGGGGTGGTGCCTTTCCCGGCAGGGCCGAGGATCTGGCCACGCTGCCCGGCATAGGCCGGTCCACGGCGGGCGCCATCGCCTCCTTTTGCTTTTCCGAGCGTGTGCCCATCCTCGATGCCAACGTGCGGCGCGTGCTCACGCGCGTGCTGGCTTTCGATGCCGATCTGGCTGTTGCCAGGAACGAGCGCGAACTGTGGGACCTGGCCGAGCAGCTGTGCCCCACCGAGGACCTGCAGCGGGCCATGCCCCGCTATACCCAGGGCCTGATGGACCTGGGTGCCACCATCTGCACGCCACGCAAGCCCAGCTGTCTGGTCTGTCCGCTGCAGCCGCAGTGCCGGGCAGCGCGCTTTGGCAATCCCGAAAACTATCCCGTGCGAACGCGCAAGCTCAAGCGCAGTTCCGAGGCCTGGTGGCTGCTGATCGCCGTGGACGGGCAAGGCCGCGTCTGGCTGGAGCGCCGTCCGCAGCAGGGCATCTGGGCGGGGCTTTATGCGCCGCCCGTGTTCAACGGGCGCGAGGCGCTGGAGCAGGCGGTGGCACAGCACTGGCCGGGAACGGCGCCCCTGGACTGGACCGATCTGCCTGCCTTCCTGCATGTGCTCACCCACCGCGATCTGCACCTGCATCCGGTGCGCGTGCGCGTGCAGGGCGGCGGCCTCGATGCCGCCACGCCGGACGGCCAGGGCTGCTGGGCCGATGCCGGAGCCTGGGCCGACATGGGCCTGCCAGCCCCGGTACGCAAGCTGCTGGATGCGCAATTTGCGGGCTGAGGCCACGGCCGGTCCGGCTGGCTAGAACCTGCGGCGCGGCAGCAGCAGGGCGCATCGCAGCAGCATCCAGGCCAGCCACTGTTCCCGTGCGCCGGGCGTGCGCCTGGCGCGTGCGGTGGCGTCGGCAATGTGCAGGCGCAGGGAGCCAAGGGCATGGCGGTCCCCGCTTTGCACGGCCTGTTGCCAGGCCTGCTCGCAGCGCTGGCGCTCCAGCGCCTGATTGTCCGGGCTGCGGATATCGCTGATGGCGGTGATGGTGCTCATGGCTGCAGCGCTCCCACGGTGGGTGGGGTGCCCGCGTCTTCACTGGAGCGGTCGCCATCCTGCCGGCCGAAGGCATACCAGTCCACATGCCGCGTGCAGACCATGATCAGGGCCAGCACCGCGAACAGCGCGATCGATCCCACGATGAGCGCGCTTTGCTCCAGTTGCAGCAGCACGTACAGCAGGCCGTAGAGTGCGGCGATGCCCGCCGCAAACGGCAGGCCGCGGCGCAGGCTGCCCAGGATGTGGCTGGCGTAGTAGGCCAGCAGCAGCACGCAGGCCGAGGCAGCAATGCCGTAGGCGCTGGCAAATCCCATGTGCTCGGACAGGCTGATCAGCAGCAGGAAGAAGCTGCACAGCGCCGATCCCACCAGCAGGTACTGGATGGGATGCACGCGCAGCTGCTTGAGCACCTCGAACAGGCCGACGGCCACGAAGGTCAGCACCACGAAGAGCAGGCCGTACTTGGTGGCGCGGTCGCTCAACGAGTAGGCGTTGATGGGGTCCACGAAGTCCGTATCCAGCGATTCCAGGCAAGGGCCGCTGTTGGGGGCATGGGCGGTGGCCGCGTATTCCTCCATGTCGCGGCGGCCAGGCTGGCACAGCGGCTGCTGGTCGGTGAATGCCTGGCGTGCGGACGAGGCCAGGGCCGAGAGGTTCCAGCTGGCTTCGAAGCTCTTGTCGCTGATCTCCCGCCGGTTGGGCAGAAAGCTGCCACCGAACGAGGGATGGGGCCAGTCGGCCGACAACTGGACCTGGCTGTGGCTGCCCAGCGGCACGAAGGCCAGCTTTTCGGTGCCCACCAGTTCCAGGGCAATCTTCAGTTCAAGGGGCCCGTCCTTCTTGAGCAGGGCCGGCGCCAGTTCCGCCTGCAGGCCCTGCGAGTAGCGCTCCAGTGATGTGCCGGGGCCCACGTCCAGGCTCTTGCCATCGGCTTCGATGGTGGCCGAGCGTATGCCGCGCGGATCGGTGAGCGACAGCGCCACGCGCAGTGCGCCGCAGCGCACGGTCTGGTTGGCCGCCGTATCGATGGAGGGCTTTTCCAGGTACTGGGCGGCATTCGTGAAGCTGGCGCTGATGCTGTCCTGCATGGCATAGGTGCTGACCTGGTGCAGGCCGCGCGAGCGCTCCTCCATGCGCGCCGTGGCCTGGTGGCGCAGTTGGTCAGGCAGCAGCATGCGCTGGAACTGGCGCGTGGTCCATTCGGTCTTGCTGCCTTTTTCCAAGCCAGTGGTCTCGGTGCAGTTTTGCACCAGCACCGGGCCCATCAGCGTCTGGCGGCCAGCCAGGCTGGCGACCACGCCCTGCACGGCGTTGTCGCGGTTGCGTATGCGGTCCCGCACCACGTCGTGTATCAGGCCCAGGCCCAGCATCAAAAGGCCCAGCATGACCAGCAGGGCCACGCCTTTGGCAAGCAGTCGGTTCTTCATTCCACATCCCGTTCGTTGATCGTGGACGCAGTCTGGGCGGGGGCTGTGTGGCCGGAATGAAGTGTGTGAAGCGGGTGTGAAGTCGGATTCGCAGGACCGATGGGGGGCGTCAGTGTGCCCGCAGTGGCCAGTTCAGCGTGACACGCAGCCCGGGCTGGGCGTTGGCGGCCTGCATGCTGCCGCCGTGCAGCAGCATGATGCGCAGCACGATGGACAGGCCCAGGCCCGTGCCGCTGCGCTCCCCGTTGGGGCGGGGGGTGGTGAAAAAGCGCTCGCCCAGCCGGCCCAGCAGGGCCTCGGGCACACCGGGGCCGTGGTCGCGCACGCTGACGCGGCCAGGCTCCAGATCCACGTGGATGCTGCTGCCCTCGGGGGCGAAGTCGATGGCGTTGCTGAGCAGGTTGCTCAGGGCCAGCACCACCAGGTCCTGTTCCCAGGGGCCGCTGCTGTCCTGGCCGTGCAGTACCAGCTGGATACGGCGCTGGTGCGCTGCGCTGTGGACTTGCGCCATGGCCTGTTCGGCGCAGGCCTGCAGGCTGCAGGCCGTGTGCGGGTGCAGGGCGCGGCGCTGCTCCAGCTGGCTCAGGCGCAGCAACTGGTCCACGAGGTTTTGCAGGCGCTGGCACTGGTCCACCACCTGGCGCGCGAACAGTTCGCGGTCAGCCGGGGGCAGGTCTTCCTGCAGCAGCTCGCCTGCGCCACGGATGGCAGCCACGGGGCTCTTGAGTTCGTGCGTGAGGGCGCGCACATAGCCTTCGATGTAGTCGCGCCCTTCCAGGCGGCTGCGCATGTTCTCCATGGCGCGGGCCAGTTCGCCCAGCTCGCCGGGCATGCGCGGGGCCTCGGGCATGGGGGGCGCCGTGGTGGGCGAGGCGGCCTCGTTGAGCGTGGGAGCCTGTACCTGCTGGGCATAGCTGCGCAGGCGCCGCACATGGATGACCAGCCACCAGGTGACTGCAAAGCCCACGCCAGCCGACAGCAGCAGGAACAGCAGACCGCCGCGCAGCATCTTGCTTTCCGCGCTGTCCACGATCTTCTGCACCGAGTGGGCGGGCTTGGAGGCGGTGAGCACGCCCGCCACGCGGCCATCGACCATGATGGGTGCCGAGACATACATGACGCTGCTGGCCTCGTCGTTCTGCACCTCGCGCGTGGTGCGTGCGCCGTATTCGCCGCGCAGCGTGCGGTACACGTCGCGCCAGCGCGAGTAGTCGGCGCCCTGGTCCAGCCCGGCGGAGTCGAACAGCACCAGGCCCTTCTGGTCCGTGACGGTGACGCGCATGTCCAGGCTGGTCTTGCGCGTGTCCCAGATCCAGACCTTGACGGTCTGGCTGGCATAGGCCTGCATGTGGTGCGCGAAGCGGCTGTCGGCGGGGCTTTGCTGCAGCACGCCGCTGGCCATGTCGTCGCTGGCCAGCGCGGCCAGGGCGTAGGCGGTCTCGACCAGCGTGTCCTCGGTCACCTTGCGCACGCTGGGCTTGACCTCGACCATGAAGACGCGCAGCACGAAGAATGCGGCCAGGCCGTTGATGACGAAAAAGGCGAAGAACAGCCGCAGTCCGAGGCGCATGGCGTGCTGCGGTGGCTCAGCCCGGCAGCGTCAGGCTGTAGCCCATGCCGCGGTGGGTGGTGATGAAGTCCTGCTGCGGCGCCTGGGCGCGCAGCTTGGCGCGCAGGGTCTTGACGTGCGTATCCACGGTGCGGTCCGTGCTGTCGCTGTCCTGGCCCCAGATGCTGTCGAGCAGGAACTCGCGGCTGAGGATGCGCCCGGGGCGCTCCAGCAGGCAGCGCAGCAGCTGGTACTCGCGCCGTGTCAGCTCCAGGGGCACACCCTGCATGCGCACGCGCTGGCCTTGCGTATCGATGCTGAACAGGGCATCGGCCGGCGCTGCGCTGGCCGTTGGCGCGGGCTGCAGGCGCTGCGCACGGCGCAGCAGGGCGCGGGTGCGGGCCACCAGCTCGCGCGGGCTGAAGGGCTTGGTCAGGTAGTCATCGGCGCCCAGCTCCAGGCCCAGCACGCGGTCCATTTCCTCGCCGCGTGCGCTGAGCACCAGCAGCGGCACGGCGGCGCCGGCCTGGCGCAGCTCGCGGCACCAGTCCAGGCCGTTGCCATCGGGCAGGCCCACGTCCAGCAGCAGGGCATCGGGCGGCTGTGCCTGCCATTGCGCGCGTGCATCGGCCAGCTGCAGGCAGTGGCGCACGGCAATGCCGTCACGCTCCAGCGCATAGCAGACGGTGCGCGCGATGGCGGGGTCGTCCTCCACCAGCAACACGCGCGGAGCGTTCGTCATCGGCAAGCCTTGCATCGCAATGTTCCGGAGGCGGGGCCTGGCGCTTCAGACGTCGTGCGCAAGCAAGTCGGCAGGCTTGAGCGTGGGCCGGCTGTCCAGCGATCGGTGCCGGCACAGCGTGGGCCAGCGCGGGGCGAAGTGCCGCGCCAGTTCCTCGACCAGGAAGACCGAGCGGTGCTGGCCCCCCGTGCAGCCGATGGCCACGGTGACATAGCTGCGGTGGTTGCTGGCCATCATGTCCAGCCAGGACTCCAGGAACTGCTGGATGTCGCGGCGCATCTGGTCCACGCCGGGCTGCTGGCGCAGGAACTCGGCCACGGGCGCGTCCATGCCGGTCAGCGGGCGCAGCTGGGGTTCGTAGTGCGGGTTGGGCAGCATGCGCACATCGAACACATAGTCGGAATCCGAGGGCAGGCCGTGCTTGAAGCCGAAGGACTGGAAGACCAGCGTCATCTGGCCCACCGGGGCCGCAATCAGCTCCTTGATATAGCTTTGCAGCTGGGACGAGCGCAGGTGGCTGGTGTCGATGACATGCGACTTCTCGCGCAGGTCGCCCAGCAGCTCGCGCTCGGTTTCTATGTCCTGCACCAGGGCGCGGCGGCCTTCGGCGACCGGCCCCTGCGACAGCGGATGGCGGCGCCGGGTTTCGGAGAAGCGCCGCACCAGGGTGCCCGTGGTGGCGTCCAGAAAGACCAGGTGGGGCACGACGCCCTGGCGCTGCAGCCGTTCCAGCTGGCCGGGCAGGTGGGGCAGTCCGCCGGCGCTGCGCGCATCCATGGCGATGGCCACCTTGTTGCTGTGGCGGCCATGCTCCAGTTCGACGAAGGCGGACAGCAGCTCGGGAGGCAGGTTGTCCACGCAGTAGTAGCCGGCATCCTCCAGCGCATGCAGGGCGACGGATTTGCCTGATCCGGACATCCCGGTGATCAGCACGATCTCAAGCGACATGGCATCAGCCTCCATTGGTGTTGCGCGCGCCGTTGGCCGCGCGTCCCGGCTTGGACCGTGTGCGGTCGGCATCGGCCTGGGGCCGCTGCCGACCGGCCCGTCGCGGGGGTGGGCGGGGCGCGGGTGCCTGGCGCGCCATGGCCAGCATTTCTCGGGCATGGGCCATCGTGGTTTCGGACTGGCGCTCGCCACCCAGCATGCGCGCCAGCTCGGCCTCGCGTGCGGCGCTGTCCAGCGGCTGCACGGTGCTGAGCGTGCCTTGCCTTGCGCGCTGCTTGGCCACCAGGTAGTGCTGGTCGGCGCAGGCGGCAACCTGCGGCAGGTGGGTGACGGACAGCACCTGCCGCGATCGGCCCAGTGCGTGCATGAGGCGGCCCACGGTCTCGGCGACGGCGCCGCCCACGCCCGAGTCCACCTCGTCGAAGATCAGCGTGCCGGCCTCGCCCAGCTCGCTGGTGGTCACGGCAATCGCCAGCGAAATGCGCGACAGCTCGCCGCCCGAGGCCACCTTGGCAATCGGCTTGGGACTGGCCCCAGGATGGCCGGCAACCAGAAAGGCCACGCTGTCCACGCCAAAGGCACCGGGGGAGTCGGCCGTGGACAGGGCGGCCTCGAACAGGCCGCCTTCCATGCCCAGCCCCTGCATGGCCTGGGTGATGGCGCGCGACAGGCGTGGCGCAGCCAGTGCGCGCTGCTGCGACAGCACCCTGGCGCTGGCCTGGTAGTGCTGCTGCGCCGATTGCTCGGCGGCATGCAGGGCCTCGATGTCCACGGCGGCGTCCAGCTGCTGCAGCTCCTGGCGCCAGCCGGCCAGCAGTGCCGGCAGTTCATCGGGCGTGCGGCGGTAGCGGCGCGCCAGCTGCATCCACAGCGACAGGCGTTCATCGAGCTCGGCTAGGCGCTCGGGGTCCAGGTCGGCGCGGCGCAGATAGCTTTGAAGCGAATGGCGCGCATCCTGCGCCTGGGCCATGCATGAGGCCAGCACGTCGGCAATGTTCTGGAAGTCGGGCTCCAGGTGCTCCTGGTTCTGGATCAGGTGGCTGGCGCGGCCCAGCGGAGTGATCACGCCGGCCTCGTCGTCCTCCAGCATCTGCAGCGTGGTCTGGGCGGTGTCGATCAGGGTCTGGGCATGCGACAGGCGTGTGTGCTGGGCATTGAGCTCGTCCCACTCGTCGGCCTGCGGGGCCAGCTTGTCGAGTTCGGTGATCTGCCACTGCAGCCGCTCGCGCTCGCGCTGCAGGCTGTCCTGGGCGGATTGCGCATGCTGCAGCGCCTGCCGGGCCTGGGACCAACGGCTCCAGCAGCCCTGGACCTCGCGGCTGTCGATGCCCGCATAGGCGTCCAGCAGCGCGCGTGCTGCGTCGGGCCGCGTGAGGCTTTGCCAGGCATGCTGGCCGTGGATGTCGATCAACTGCTCACCCAGGGCGCGCAGCTGCGTGGCCGTGGCCGGCGTGCCGTTGATCCAGGCGCGGCTGCGGCCCTGGGTGTCCACCGTGCGCCGCAGCAGCAGGCTGCTGTCCTCGCAGGCCAGGCCTGCTGCCTCCAGCCAGGGGCGCAGCCGCGCGCAGCCGTCGAACTCCACGCAGATATCGGCCTGGGTGCAGCCTTCGCGCACCACGTCGGCGTCGGCGCGGGCGCCCAGGGCCAGCTGCAATGCGTCGATCAGGATGGATTTGCCGGCGCCGGTCTCCCCGGTCAGCACGGTGAAGCCCGCATGCCAGTCCAGATCCAGGGCCTGCACGATCACGAAGTCGCGCAGAACGATGCGCTTGAGCGCCATGGTCAGGCGCCTCCCTCGTTCCAGCCCAGTTTCTTGCGCAGCGTGGCGAAGTAGTTCCAGCCCTTGGGATGCAGAAAGCGCACGCTGTGGTGGGCGCGGCTCACAAGGATGCGGTCGCCGTGCTGCAGCGAGGCCAGGGACTGCATGTCGAAATTGGCGCTGACATCGCGCCCGGCCACGACCTCGATCGTGACCTCGTTGGCATCGGACAGCACGATGGGGCGGTTGGACAGGTTGTGCGGCGCAATGGGGGCCATCACCCAGGCGGGGATGGACGGATGCATCATCGGCCCGCCAGCGGACAGGGCATAGGCCGTGGAGCCCGTGGGCGTGGCCACGATCAGGCCGTCGGCGCGCTGGTTGGAGACAAAGCGGCCGCCCACCTCGATGCGCAGCTCCACCATGCCCGAGGTGCCGCCGCGGTTGACCACCACGTCGTTCATGGCCAGTGCCTCGAACACGCACTGGCCGTCGCGGATCACGCGGGCGCACATCAGGGGGCGCAGGTCCTCCTCGTATTCGCCCTGCAGCATGGGCGTGAGCGTGGCCTCGAAGTCCTCCAGCGCGATGTCGGTGACAAAGCCCAGGCGGCCCTGGTTCACCCCGATCAGGGGCGTTCCGTATTGCGCCAGGTGCCGGCTCACGCCGAGCATGGTGCCGTCGCCGCCGACGACCAGGCCCAGGTCGCAATGCCTGCCCAGGCCATCGACATCGAGGGTGGGGTAGTCTGTGAGCCCTGCGTGCAGGGCCGATTGGGTATCAAGCACGACTTCGCAGCCCTGGCGCCTGAGGAAGTCCGCAATGCGCTCAAGCGCGTTGCTGGCATTCTCGGACGGGGCGCTTGCGCTGGGAGCGTGGTACTTCCCGATCAAGGCAACGTGGCGAAACGTGGACGTCATTTCTGGAAATTACATCATTAAAATCATCACATGCTCGACGAACGTGCCAAGTTGTTGCTCAAAGCGCTGATCGAGCGTTATATCGCTGACGGCCAGCCTGTGGGCTCGCGAACCCTGTCGCGTGCGTCGGGGCTTGAATTGTCGCCTGCCACGATACGCAATGTGATGGCTGACCTCGAAGACCTGGGGTTGATCATCAGCCCGCACACCTCGGCGGGCCGCATTCCGACCGCCCGGGGCTACCGGCTGTTCGTGGACACCATGCTCACTGCAGACCGTGCCGATATCGTGACGCCCGAGCTCGTGCCCGAGCAGCCGCAGAAAGTCATCGCCAACGCCGCCAACCTGCTGTCCAGCCTTTCCCAGTTCGTGGGCGTGGTGCTGGTGCCGCGCCGCACCTCGGTGTTCAAGCACATCGAATTCGTGCGGCTGTCGGAGCGGCGTTTTCTGGTCATCATCGTATCGCCCGACGGTGACGTGCAAAACCGCGTCATCTTCACCGACGTGGACTACTCGGCCTCGCAGCTGATCGAAGCCTCCAACTTCCTCAACAGCCACTACGCGGGCCTGGCCATGGAAGAGGTGCGCGAGCGCCTCAAGGGCGAGGTGGAGCTGCTGCGCGGCGAGGTGGCCACGCTCATGCAGGCGGCCGTCAACATCGGCACGGAAGCCATGACCAGCGCCCAGGAGGACGTGGTCATCGCGGGCGAGCGCAACCTGCTGTCGGTCAGCGATTTCTCCAGCGACATGGGCAATCTGCGCCGCGCCTTCGACCTGTTCGAGCAAAAGACCCAGATCCTCAGGCTGCTGGATTTTTCCAGCCAGGCGGAAGGCGTGCGCATTTACATCGGCGGTGAAAGCCAGGTCGTGCCTTTCGAGGAGCTGTCCGTGGTCAGCGCGCCCTACGAGCTCGACGGCAAGGTGGTGGGCACCCTGGGCGTGATCGGGCCCACCCGCATGCACTACGACCGCATGATCCAGATCGTGGACATCACCTCCAAGCTCGTCAGCAATGCGCTGAGTCACAAGCGCTGAGTCCTGCGGGTTAGGCTCTACAATAGTTGTTTGCCATGGCCTGCATCCGTGCTGCCTTGGTGAATCAGGGGCCTTAGCTCATGCTTGGTTAGAGCAGCGGACTCATAATCCGTTGGTGCCCAGTTCGACTCTGGGAGGCCCTACCATCCATTGGTATGAAAAGCCTGCCGCCTTTCCGGGCGGCAGGCTTTTTTGCTGGGCGCACGGCTGCTGCATGGCGTGCCATCGCCCGGTGGCCAGGGAATCCAGTCGCCGGGTTTTTTGCAGAAATATGGCGCTTTTGTCCGGGAGCCCCAAAACCCGCTGCTACAATGCGAAGCGTTGCGGCTGTAGCTCAGCTGGATAGAGTACTTGGCTACGAACCAAGGGGTCGTGGGTTCGATTCCTGCCAGCCGCACCAAAAAACGCAAAGCCCTGAAGTTGAAAGACTTCAGGGCTTTTTCGTTTTCCGCATCTGCATCCCTGAAATGCCAGTCAGGCCTGTTCCGCTTTCGGCAGCACGATGCTGAAGGCGCTGCCCTGGCCGGGCGTGCTTTCTATCTCAAGCCGCCCGCCATGTCGGGCGGCCACGGTGCGCACGAAGGCCAGGCCCAGGCCCACGCCGTCGAGGTGCTGGTGATGGTCCAGGCGCTCGAACGGCTGGCTCAGCCGGGCGACGGCCTGCCCATCCATGCCGGGCCCGTGGTCCCGGATGGTGAGGCGGCAATGGCCTGCGTCCTGCCGCAGCAGGCATTGCACCGTGGCGGGGTTGGCCTGATCTGCGCGCGCTCCGTATTTGATGGCGTTGCCGATCAGGTTGACGGCCGCGCGGTGGAGCATGCCCGCATCGCCCAGCACGGGGCATTCCTGTTCGGGCAGGTGGAACTCCAGCTGCACGTGGGCCGCAGAGGCCTGGGCCCAGCAGCTTTCCACGGCCTGGTCCAGCACCAGGCCCAGGTCCAGCCGTTCCCGGCGCAGCGCCTGCTGCTGGGCGCGTGCCAGGTGCACGAAATCGTCGGCCAGCTGCAGGGAGGCCTGGGCATAGCCTTCGATGCGCGGCAGCAGGAGGCCGAGGTCGGGCGCCTGTACGGCGCCGCGCTGCATCTCCAGCAAGGTGATGATGGATGCCACGGGCGCCCGGATGTCGTGCGAGATGAACTGCATGGCCAGATCGCGCTGGGCCTGGGCGCTGCGCAGATCGCTGATATCGACCAGGGTGATCAGCCAGCCCGTGGTGGGCGGTGCTTCGAAGGTCTGGGTCAGCAGCATCAGGCTGCGTCCCATGGGGTCGCGCCCCTCGCTGCTGGGCGGCAGGCCGTGGGCGGCAAGTGCCTCGGGCGTAAGCAAGGGCTGGCCGGCGGATGCGCCGGCTGCCGTGTCCAGTGCCCGCAGGCCATCGAGCAGCTGGGGCAGGGCATCGCCGGCCCTGAGGTCATGCCCCAGGCTGCGCGCATAGGCGTGGGCTGCGGCATTGGCCAGCAGCACATGGCCCTGCCGGTCGCAGACAAAGGTCGGCGAGGGCAGCTGGCGCAGGCTTTCGCTGACGAAATGGTGCAGGGCGCGCAGTTGGCGCGAAGCCTGCTCCACGGCCGCGATGCGCTGGTCCAGCAGGTCGCCGCCCAGGCGCAGCGCGGTGGGCAGGCCCTGCCCCTGCAGGTCGCGCAGCTCCAGTGCCAGAAAGCGCGCGGCGGCGCGCAGGCGCAGCCAGCTCCATAGCGGATAAGCCAGGGCCAGGCCCAGCAGGCCGGCTGCAGGCGCCGTCTGCACCTGCCACAGGCGCGGTGCAAGCCCGGCCAGCGAAAGGCAGGCCAGGGCCAGCAGCGCGCAGGCCAGCATGCCGCCCGACGGGCCCAGCCAGGCCAGGGCCAGCAGGGCCAGCAGCACGGCTGCCGCATTGAGCGCGCGGTTGAGCGTGGCCGACGCGGGATGCACATGCGAGCCCTGCAGGCTGCCGTTGAGTACATGGGCCAGCATCTCCACGCTGGAGATGGGCCGCGCGCTGGTGCCCAGCGGTGCGGTGAAGCGGCTGCCCAGGCCGGTGGCCGTCGTGCCGATGAGCACGTATTTGCCGCGGAATGCCGCTGCAGGAATGCGGCCGCGCAGCACGTCGATGTAGGAATAGGTGGTGAAGGGCGAGCGGTCCCTGGCGCCTTGCTCCGGCCTGGCCTGTGCAAAGGCAATGATCTCCTGCTGGCGGCGTTGCCAGGAGAGTGAGTCGGAGTCCATGGGCGGCACGGGCTCCGGGCGGGCGCATGCGCGGCCGTTCTCGCCCACGCAGTGCAGGGCCAGCGCCATGTGCCACCAGGGCTGCTGCGCACTGCCTTCTATGGCATGGAAGCCGCGCACCGCGCCATCGGCGTCCACGGGCAGCTGGGTATGGCCCAGCGCCGCTGCCGCCTGTGCGAAGGCCGGCAGCGGACCGCTGCCTGGCGCCACGGGCAAGACGGTGCGGCCGCTGCGCTGCAGAACGCGCGCCAGCAGCAGGTCGTCGCCTGGGTAGTCCAGGTCTTCCTCGCTGAGCATCACGTCCAGGCCTATGGCGCGCGGCGGTGCCTGGCTGATGCGCTCCAGCAGGCCGGCGTGCAGGGCGCGGCGCCAGGGCCAGCGGCCAATGGCGTCGATGCTGGCATCGTCGATGGCGACGATGACGATGTCCTGCGATGCCTTGGGGCGGTGCAGCCAGCTGGCCGTGTCCTGTACGAAGCCGTTGATGCGGTCGAGCTGCCCGTCGCCGCCGAGCCAGAACACCAGGGACAGCAGGCCCGCCGCCAGCAGCAGCCAGTCCCGCCGCAGTCCACGGCCACGCGCAGGCGCTGGCTGCGCCGGCGTGGCGGGGCTGTCAGGCGGGGGCGGCTGGGTGGACAAGCGCGGTCAGGGAATGAACGGGCACGGTTACTGGCGCTGCAGGCGCTCTCCGTTGCCCGAATGCATCATCTCGCCGCTGGCATCGACGATCCAGCTGCCGGTGCGGAACTGGCGCGCGGCCGAGAAGTCGCTGCGCAGGCCGTTGGCATCCTCGATCTGCAAGCGCAGGTAGTAGCTGCCTGCGGGCAGCTCCTCGGTGCTCCATTGCGGCTGGTCGGTCCAGAGGTCAGCCAGCGGCGCGGTGAACTCCTGGTCGCGCGCCACCATCACGTGGTAGCGCTGGCCGGGCTCGCCGCTCCAGCGGATCTGGCGGCTGCCTTCGGCCGGGCCGCCGCCCATCTGCAGCGCGCTGGCCGAGGGCTGGGGAGGAACGGCAGCCAGCTGCATGGCCTGGGCTGCGGCAAAGGGGCCCTGGTCGGGCTGTCCATCGGCCAGCGTGCGAATGCTGGCGGCACGCCAGAGATAGCGTCCGGCCGGCAGGCGGGCCAGCGTGGTGGCGGGCAGTGTGCAGTCGTTCAGGTCGCGTGCATCGATGGCGGGCTCGGCAAAGCCGGCCTGCGCATCGGCAGAGACGACCTGGATGCGGTAGCGCGCGGCGCCCACGACCTGGGTGCATTGCAGGCTGGCGCGGCCCAGGCCCACGGTGGCGTCGGCCTGCGGTGATTCATACAGCGGCGGCACGGGATGGGCCTTGACGCGCAGGGCGCGGCGGCTGGCGGCGCCCGGAATGCCCTGGGCATCGATGCCGCGCAGGGACAGCACGTAATCGCCGTCCTCCACGCCCGCCAGGCGCAGCGGCGATGCCGTGGCCTGGAAGCTGGCGCTGCGCAGCACCTGGGTCATGTCGGCATCGCGCGACAGCTGCAACTGGTAGCGCACGGCGCCCGGCAAGCCGGGCAGGGGCAGGCTGATCCAGTTGGCGTCTTCCGCCAGCGCGGGCCACGCCGTGATGTCGGGCGCACCCAGCATGGGGCGAGGCTCGCCCACGCGGCCATTGGCGGCCACGGCCACGCCCTGGCCCGGGCGCAGCAGCGCATCGCCAGTGTTCGCGCTTGAGGCGTCGGAGCCCACGGCGACGGTGCCTTCATCGACGGCGGCCGCCGTGCTGCCGGCGGCATCGGCCTGGACCAGGAAGCGGGTGCCGCGCACGCTGGTCGATGCAGCGGGCGTGCGGATCTCGAAGCGGCGCTGTGCGTTGCCGGGTTCGGGCGGCACCGAGGCCTCGACGCCGCCCTCGCGCAGGTCCAGTACGGACTGCAGGCTGCCGGCACGGCCCTTGCGGCGCATCTGGCGCAGCACCACATCGGACTGCGATTGCACGCGCACCAGGGAGCCATCGGCCAGGCGCACGGCGACGAATGCGTCCGGGGCCAGCTGCAGGCGCTCGCCTTCCTGCAGCGTCTGTCCCTTGCGCAGGGGCTGGCCCGCATCGTCTCCGGCCGCGCCCTGCGTATCGGCCAGGTGGTCCAGCGGGCGCGTGCTGCGCGCATCGCCCTGCACGAATTCCACGGAGGCGACAGCGGCGCGCAGCAGGCGCACGGGGATCTCCAGCACGGAGCCGGGCCGCAGGCGGTAGGGATTGGCCACGCCGTTGTGCTGCTGCAGGTCGGTCCACTGGCGGGCATCACCCAGGTAGCGGGCCGCCAGCTGCTCCAGCGTGTCGCCAGCGACGACCCGGTGCGCCATCGTGTCGCCGTTGCGGCCCACGGGTTTGATCTGGGCCTGCGCGCCGCCCAGGCCGAGCAGGCCCAGCAGGCCGAGAGCGGCCAGCATGCAGGCCCGCGATACGGGCCTGCCCAGGGCGGCAGGCATGTGTACGGTCATGATGCCTGCTGCAGCGCCTGCAGCGCTGCGTCGGGCACATCGAGGCGATAGCCATAGCCGTACACGGCACTGATGGCGTAGGGCTGTCCGGCGCGCAGGTTCAGCAGGGCGCGCAGGCGCGAGATATGCGTGTCCAGCGAGCGCGACTGCACTTCGGCGTTGTGTCCCCACACGGCTTCGCGCAGGTGCTCGCGCGACAGCAGCCGGCCCTGGTTCTGGAACAGGGTCAGGGCCAGCGTGTACTCGCGGTGCGTCACCTCGATGGGCTGGCCGTGCATTTCCAGGCTGTTGGTGGTGGTGAGGAAACGGTAGGGGCCGAACTCCAGCACGCTTTGCGTGTTCACCGGATAGGCGCGGCGCAACAGGGCGGCCATGCGCGCGCGCAGCTCGGCATGGCGCACGGGCTTGACCATGAAGTCGTCGGCGCCGCAGGACAGGCCCTCGACGATGTCGGCCTCTTCGCTGCGGTGGGTGATGATGAGTATGGGCAGCTCGCGGCTGACATGGCCACGCGCCCATCGCACCAGGTCCGTTCCTTCCATGTCCGGGAGGTGCCAGTCCACGATCAGCAGGTCGAAGCTCTCGCGGCGAAGCTCCAGTTGCAGGGCCGAGCCCGTCTGGTAGGTGTGGCAGCTGTGGCCCGTCTCCAGCGCGACCTGACGCAGCATCTCCAGTTGCAGCGGATCATCGTCCAGAGCAGCTATACGCATCCAAATGTCCTTTCACGCACGCGCCGCAATCCCGGCGCCGAGCCCGCGGGCAAGACTGCCCGCAAATAGGCGGTTTCTAAAGCGAAGCTTACCCTTACTCTGCGGCATCGCGCAGTTGCTGCAGGGCGGCCAGCACCAACTGGGGGTCTGCGGGCTGCAGCCGGGGCTGCAGTGCGGACAGGGCCGACTCGCCTTCCTTTTGGAGCTGGCCAATGGCCTGGCCGGCTTCCTTGGGGGCGTCGAAGCCCAGGCTTTGCAGCAGCAGCTGGCCGTCGGCGGCGACGAGCTTGAAGTAGAACTTGCCGTCGGCTTCGCGGTATTGCTTGAACTGGGGCAGGGCCTGCCTGGCGGCTTTGGCCTTGGCGGCCACGGGCGCCTGTGCCAGGCTGCGCAGGCCGACGGCCGAGCGCAGTTCGCGGATCAGGGGCAGGGTCTCGCGGCGGGCCTTGGCGGCGCCGGCCTGCAGGATGTCCTCCAGCTCGGCAGGGTGGGCCACCAGGTGCTCGTAGCGCTCGCGCATGGGCGCCAGCTCGCGGTCGATGCGCTCGAACAGCTGCTGCTTGGCGTCGCCCCAGGCAATGCCTTCGGCGTACTGGCGGCGCAGCGCCTCGGTTTCCTCTTCGCTGGCAAAGCCCTGGTAGATCTGGAACAGGGCCGAGCCCTCGACTTCCTTGGGCTCGCCGGGCGTACGCGAGTCGGTGGTGATGCTGCCGATGAGCTTGCGCAGCTGCTCGCGCGAGGAGAACAGCGGGATGGTGTTGTTGTAGCTCTTGCTCATCTTGCGGCCATCCAGGCCGGGCAGCGTGGCCACGTTCTCCTCGACCTGCGCCTCGGGCAGCGTGAAGAACTCGCCGCCGTAGATGTGGTTGAAGCTGGATGCCATGTCGCGCGCCATCTCGATGTGCTGGACCTGGTCGCGGCCCACAGGCACCTTGTGCGCATTGAAGGCCAGGATGTCGGCCGCCATGAGCACGGGGTACATGAACAGGCCGGCGGTCACGCCGTCATCGGTCTCGGTGCCGTCCGCGTGGTTCTTGTCCACGGCCGCCTTGTAGGCGTGGGCACGGTTGAGCAGGCCCTTGCCGGTCACGCAGGTCAGCAGCCAGCACAGCTCGGGGATCTCGGGGATGTCGGACTGGCGGTAGAAGGTCACATGCTCGGGGTCCAGCCCGGCCGCCAGCCAGCTGGCCGCGATCTCGATGGTGGAGCGCTGCACGCGTGCCGGGTCCTGGCATTTGATCAGGGCGTGGTAGTCGGCCAGGAAGTAGAAGTTCTCGACCTCGCGCGAGCGGCTGGCCGCGATGGCCGGGCGCAGCATGCCGGCATAGTTGCCGAGGTGCGGGGTTCCGCTGGGAGTGATGCCGGTGAGGAAACGGATGGTGCTCATGACGGGAGGCTTCGACAGGCAAGAGAGAAAAACAGGGAGCCGCAGAGACAGCCGGTGGGCCGTTCTGCAGCGCGTTCAGCGCAGCAGCGAGATCAGCGGGGTCAGCGCGAAGTCGATCACGGCGTAGCCCAGGTCCATCAGCGGGCGCAGCCACAGGCTGCCGACCACGCCGGCGATGACCAGGCCCATGACGATGAAAAAGCCCCAGGGCTCGATGCGCGCCACCCACTGCGCCTGACGCCAGGGCAGCAGGCCGACCAGGATGCGGCCACCGTCCAGCGGCGGCAGCGGAAACAGGTTGAAGGCCCACATCACCAGATTGACCAGGATGCCGGCACGGCACATTTCTATGAAGAAGCGCTCGCCCACGCCCGATCCCACCAGAACCACCAGCAGCACGCCCCACAGCAGGGCCTGCACGAAATTGGAGGCCGGGCCTGCCAGGGCCACCCAGATCATGTCGCGCTTGGGGTTGCGCAACTGGTCGAAGCGCACGGGCACGGGCTTGGCGTAGCCGAACAGAAAGGCGCCCGAGGTGGCGAAGTACAGCAGCAGCGGCATCAGGATGGTGCCGATGGGGTCGATGTGCTTGATGGGGTTGAGCGTGATGCGTCCCATCATGGCGGCCGTGTTGTCGCCGAAGTGGCGCGCGGCATAGCCGTGGGCTGCCTCGTGCACCGTGATCGCGAAGAGCACGGGCAGGGCATAGATGAGTACGGTCTGGATGAGGTTGGAGATGTCCACGGCGGGCATTGTCTCAGACGCTGGCCACCCTTGCCGCTGGCAGCCGCCAGAGCCCGTGCGCTGCGCTCTGGCCGCGTGGATATGGTGGTTTCCCGCAGATTGGCAATGCCCCATTCTGTGTTGCAAAATGAAACACCGATGAGATGATTCCCTCAACAGGTTTTTCACCAAGGCCCTCGGGCCATATGTACAAGAGGTGGCACGTGGGCGTACTGGGCTTGGGCAGGCTGCCGATAGGCTGGCGGCTGGTGATTGCGTTCGGCGGTATCAATCTGCTGGTCTTCACGATGATGGCGGTCACGGTGTTTTCACTGGGGCAGGCCGAACAGGCGCTGGCGGCCGGGGGGGCGACCACGGTGGCCGAGCAGGCGCTGGTGCACACGCGCTGGTGGGTGCTGGGGCTGGGGGCCGCCGTTTGCGTGCTGGCCCTGGTGGCCTGGTTCAGCCTGCGGCGGGGAATCGTGCAGCCGCTGGGTCAGGCCATCCTGATTGCCGAGACCGTGGCGGCCGGTGATTTGAGCCAGGAGTTCTCGACCGAGCTGCAGGGCGACTTCGGCCGCCTGCTGGGCGCGCTGGGCACCATGGAGGACACGCTGACCGAGCTGGTCGGCCGCATCAAGCAGTCCACGGATTCCATCGGCCTGTCGGCCGGCGAGATCGACGCCGGCAACTCCGACCTGTCGCGCCGCACCGAGGCCCAGGTCTCGGCGCTGGCCCAGACGGCGGCCAGCATGGAGCAGCTCACCGCCACCGTGCGCCAGAACGCCGACCGCGCGCATTCGGCCAGCGGCCTGGCCGTCGATGCCTCGTCCACCGCCAAGCGCGGCGGGGCCGTTGTGAGCGAGGTGGTGCAGACCATGGAGGCCATCAGCGGCAGCTCGCGCAAGATCGTGGACATCATCCAGGTCATCGAAGGCATCGCCTTCCAGACCAATATCCTGGCGCTCAACGCGGCCGTGGAGGCGGCGCGTGCGGGCGAGCAGGGCCGGGGCTTTGCCGTCGTGGCCAGCGAGGTGCGCAGCCTGGCCGGGCGCTCGGCCGAGGCCGCCAAGCAGATCAAGGAACTGATCACCACCAGCGTGCGCCAGGTGGAAAGCGGAGCCGGCCTGGTCAACCAGGCGGGCGCCACCATGCAGGAAATCGTGGGCGCCGTGGGCCAGGTATCGGGCCTGCTGGGCGAAATGTCGCAGGCGCTGCGCGAGCAAAGCGAGGGCATCGCCCAGGTCAACGCCGCCGTGGGCCACATGGACAGCGCCACCCAGGAGAACGCAGCCCTGGTGCAGCAGGCCTCGCGAGCGGCTTCGGCGTTGAGCGAGCGCGCCCAGGATCTGGAGCAGGCGGTGGGCGCCTTCAAGCTCGATGACGAGCCTGAGTCTGCGGCGGGTGCGGGGTTCTCGGCAGCGCAGGGCAGGCCCGCGCTGGCCCCGTCCGTTGCCGTGGCGCCCACAGCAAGTTCGCCAAGTTCGCCAAGGCCGCCGCAGCGTGCGCCGACTCCTGCGGCCCGGTCGCTGCAGTCGCTGGAATTGGCGCAGCACTGATCTGCATCTTGCTCGTCAGCGTCCCTTCACAACACAAACGCCGGGCTTGCCCGGCGTTTGTCTTTCATGCGGTGCGGGGCATGGCCCCTGCTCGGGCCATCTTCATCAGGCCATCTCAAGGCCCAGGGCGTCCAGGCTGCCCCTTCCCTGGCGCACCACGGTCGGCGGATTGCCCAGGGCCATGGGAACCAGGTCGATCACGGTGGTTGGCTCCGAAGGGCAGGCGCCTGCATCGACGATGGCGTCAAGCTCGTGGGGAAAGCGCTCCAGGATGGCGTCCGCGTCGTGCAGGGCCTCGGTCTCGCCCGGCGGGATCAGCGTGGTGGCGATCAGCGGCTCGCCCAATTGCTCCAGCAGCAGCTGCGTGCCCTTGCGGTCCGGCACGCGCAGGCCGATGGTCTTGCGCGACGGGTGGCTCAGGCGCTTGGGCACTTCCTTGGAGGCTTCCAGGATGAAGGTGTACGGCCCCGGCGTGGCCAGCTTGAGCAGGCGGTACTGGCGGTTGTCCACGCGCGCATAGCTGGACAGCTCCGACAGGTCGCGGCACAGCAGCGTGAGATGGTGCTTGTCGTTGATCTGCCGGATGCGGCGAAGCCGCTCCACCGCAGGGCGGTCGTCCAGATGGCAGACCAGCGCGTAGCTGGAGTCCGTGGGAATGGCCAGGATGGCGCCCTGGCGCAGCATGTCGGCGGCCTGCTTGATGAGACGGGGCTGGGGATTGTCGGGGTGGGCTTCGAAGCGTAGGACCATGGTGTGCGTTGTTGGCGGGAGGAGCTCAGGCCAGCTGTATGCGCTCGCTCAGCAGTTCCCATACCGGCGTCAGCTGGCCCGGCAGGTAGGGCAGGTCGCCCAGATCGGTGTGCGATTCCTCGGGACTGTGGAAGTCGCTGCCGCGCGATGCGGCCAGGCCGAATTCGCGCGCCATGTCGGCATAGATGGTGTATTCGCTGGGCCGGTGGCTGCCGGTGACGACCTCGACGCCCTGGCCGCCATGGGCCTTGAATTCGGAAAACAGCGCGTATTCCTCGTTGGCGGTGAGCGCGTAGCGGGCCGGATGGGCGATCACCGCCACACCGCCGGCCTGCGTGATCCAGCGAACGGCATCGGCCAGGCGGGCCCAGGTGTGGGGTACGTAGCCGGGATGGCCTTCGGTCAGGTAGTGGCGGAACACCTCGCCCGTGTCGCGGCAGCGGCCGGATTCCACGAGAAAGCGTGCGAAATGGGTGCGTGAGATCAGGCCGGGATTGCCGGCGAAGCGCAGCGCGCCTTCGTAGCTGCCTTCGATGCCGACCAGCTCCAGCTGGCGGGCCATCTCGCGTGCGCGTGGGCCGCGCCCGTCGCGCGTGGCGTGCAGCCCTTCGAGCAGGGCGGGGTCGTCCGCGTCAAAGCCCAGTCCCACGATATGCACGGTGGTACCTGCAAAGCTCACCGAGATCTCGGCGCCCGTCAGGTAGTCCATGCCGCAGGCACGCGCGGCGGCGGCGGCGCGGTGCTGGCCGCCGACTTCGTCATGGTCGGTCAGCGCCCACAGCTGCACGCCTCGGGCGGCGGCGCGTTCGGCCAGTTGCTCCGGCGTCAGCGTTCCATCCGAGACCACGGAGTGGCTATGCAGATCGGCGTTCAGATAGGACTTGGGCACCGGTCCATTGTAGGTGTCGGCGCTTTTCCGAGCCGGGCAGTGCGGCTGGGGGACTTCCCTGAGTGCGGGTTAACAGGGCTCAATAGTGACGGATGCATGACGATGATCAGCCAGGCGCCGTCAAGGGTGGACAAGAATGGTTTCCGGAGCGATGGGCGGCAGGGGCGCCATGGCCTGGCTCCGGCATTGTTATAAAAAAGATCGGTTTTTCCATGAATCTGAATCAAATCACGGTCGCCCAGAAGCTGTGGGCCCTGGTGCTGGGACTGCTGGTGAGCATGCTGGTGGTCAACGGCGGCATCCTGGTCTATCTGCATGGGGTCAACGAGAAGATCAACACCGATGTGATGACCGCGCAAAGCGGCGCCACGCTGGCGCGCGAGTGGCGGCATCTGACGCAGATGAGCGTGGAGCGCTCCATCGTCGCGGCCATGTCGCCCGACGAGACGCTGGCCGCGCAGCAGCGCGCTTTGATGAGCAAGGGCATAGAGCGCATCAACGTGCTGCAAAAGCAGGTGGGCGACCTGCAACTGGGCACGCAGTCCAAGCAGGCGCTGGACGCCGTGGCAGCCGAGCGCCGCGAGACGCTCAAGGCCAACTCGGCGGCCCAGGAGGCGCGCAAGGCCAACGATTTCGCCACCACGTTCGACATCGTTGAAAAGCAACTGCGCCCGGCGGCCGAGCGCTACAACAGCGCGCAGGAAGCCTTCGTGCAGCAACTGGAGCGCCAAAGCGAGCTGGGGCGCGAGGAAGGCGTGGCCCATCGGCGCCAGGCGTACTGGATCGGTGCGCTGGCCAGTGCGGTCATCGTGGCCCTGGGCCTGTTCATGGGGGTGGCCATCATGCGGTCGATCACGCGGCCGCTGGACCAGGCCGTGGCCCTGGCCGACGGCATTGCCGCAGGCGACCTCACGGGCTCGGTGCAAAGCAACCGGGGCGATGAGCTGGGCCATCTGCTGGGCGCACTCAACGGCATGGCGCAGCGGCTGCGCGGCGTGGTGGGCGAAGTGCGCTCTGGCGTGGAGTCCGTGTCCACGGCCTCCAACCAGATCGCCAGCGGCAACCAGGACCTGTCCTCGCGCACCGAGCAGACAGCGGCCAACCTGGAGGAGACTGCGGCCAGCATGGAAGAGCTGACGGCCACCGTCACCCAGTCGGCCGACACGGCGCGCCAGGCCAACCAGCTGGCGGCCACGGCCGCACAGGCGGCCGAGCAGGGCGGTGCCGTGGTGGCCCAGGTGGTCACCAGCATGCAGCAGATCACGGACAGCAGCCGCAAGATCGCCGACATCATCGGCGTGATCGACGGCATTGCCTTCCAGACCAATATCCTGGCGCTGAACGCCGCCGTGGAAGCGGCCCGCGCAGGCGAGCAGGGCCGGGGCTTTGCCGTGGTGGCGGGCGAGGTGCGTTCGCTGGCCCAGCGCAGCGCCGAGGCGGCCAAGGAAATCAAGCTGCTGATCACCACCAGCGTGGACAACGTGCAGTCGGGCTCCAAGCAGGTGGAGCAGGCGGGGCGTTCCATGGAGGAAATCGTCTCCAGCGTGCGCCGCGTCAGCGACCTCATCGGCGAGATCACGGCCTCGTCCACCGAGCAGCGCGACGGCATCGGCCAGGTCAACCAGGCCGTGACCCAGCTCGACCAGATGACCCAGCAGAACGCGGCCCTGGTCGAGGAATCCAGCGCGGCTGCGCTGGCCATGCAGGACCAGGCGCGGCGCCTGTCCGAGGTGGTGGCGGTGTTCAAGCTGGGGCAGGAGGGCAGCGCACTGGCGCCGGCCAGGGCACACGTGCCGGCCACCGCAGCGGCACGCCGGCCGGCATCTATCGGTGCAACCGGTGCAACTGCTGCGGTGCGCCCTGCGCCTGCGGCACCCGCACGTCCAGCGCCCGCCGTGCGCAATGCACCGGCGCCCCAGAAGATCCAGCAGCCCGTGGCGAAGGCCCCCGCCAGGACAGCGGCCAAGGCCGGGGCGGACGACGACTGGGAGACCTTCTGAGCGGGAGGAGCGGGGATGCAGGCCGGCGTGCAAGTCAGCGCCGGCCTGCAGGCCTTCGTCAGTTGCGCGCCTTGCCGTAGTCGGGCGAGCGCGGGCCTGGCAGCAGTCCGCGCTGCGCCATGGGCGACAGCAGGCGCTGGTTGGCGATGGAGGCGATCTGCACGCTGCGGTCGTTCATGGTGTCCAGGATCTGGTTGAGCAGTGCCGTCACCAGGATGCCGACCAGTCCGCCGCCGGAGCTTTGTCCTTCGGCGCTGGAGGCCGTGGCACTGCCATCCCACAGCTGGGTGCCGGTGCGCAGGTCCACCAGCCTGGCCTCCAGCGTGACCACGGAGGCGCTGCTGATCACCGCATAGCTGGTGCCGTAATTGCGGATGTTCAGGTACAGGGCCGCATCGGCGCCAAAGATTTCACGGAGCTTGGCCACGGGCAGTTCCTGGGCGTCGTCGGCGCTGACGATGCCGTTCTGGCGGAACATTTCCTCGGTGACAGCCACGGGCAGAACGTAGTAGCCGGCCTCGGCCAGCGGCAGCGTGATCTGGGACAGCACGCCCGCCGGCGCATTCACTTCCGGGGACTGGTTCAGCGCAGGCATGACCAGGATGGAGGCAGGCTTGGATGCCCGCAGCGCCGAATAGTCATAGGGCGCGGTGGTGGCGCACCCGGTCAGCGCCACGGTCATGGCAAGTGCCAGGGTCTTGATGTGATCGGTCAGGCGCATGTCAATTCTTGCGGGCCGTGAAGGTTTGCAGCAGCGTGTCCATGAAGGTGGCGGACTCGGGGAAATGCTGTTTTTCCTCGGCCAGTTGCTCCACCGTCTTTTCGTTGTTGCCGGTCCGGGAATAGAGCATGGCCATATGGGCGCGGTAGCCGGGCGGCAGCGCCTTTCCCTCGGCCTGCACCTTCAGGCGGGCTTCTTCCAGCTTGAGCAATTGGTCCTCGGCGCCGGTACTGCCGTCATCCTTGAGGTATTGGTAGACCTGGGGCTGGTAGTCATTCCAGGCATACAGCGGCTGGCGCGGCGCAGCGCAGCCGGCCAAAGTGGCGCAGATGGCCAGCGCGGCCAGGGCCGCTGCCGAATGGATGGGGCGTTTCATTGCGCGGGCTTCCATGCGCCGCTGTCAATGCCGGCCGCCAGCTTGTCCACGGCTTCGCGGATGGCCAGATCCAGTACCTTGCCGTTGAGCGTGGAGTCATAGCCGGCCGTGCTGCCGAATCCCACGATTTCGCGGTTCGACAGGCTGTATTCGCCGGCACCCTGTACCGAATAGACGACTTCGGAGGTCTGCACCCGGACGATGTTCAGGCTGACCTTGGCATAGGCCACCTGCTCCTTGCCACGGCCGAGCACGCCGAAGAACTGGCGGTCCCCGACCACCTTGCGGCCGAACTCGCTCACGTCGCCGGTCACGACATAGGTGGCGCCCTTGATCGCCTGCTCCTGCTTGTTGAAGCCCGCTTCCTGGCGGGTCTCGGACATGTTGTCGCGGTCCAGCACGCTGAATCGGCCGCTTTGCTGCAGGTGGGTTACCAAGATGGTTCTGGCCTGGCCACCGAGGCGATCGACGCCGTCCGAGAAAATGCCGCGCTGAAAGCTGGAGCGGTTGTCGAATTTGCCCACGGAAATGGGGCTGCGCGGGCCTTGATAGGCGCTGGATGCAGAAGCGGGCTTGGCTGTTTCAAGCGTGCGCGATTGCTCGGTGGTGGCGCAGCCGGAAAGGCCGGCGGCCAGGGTAATGGCAATGGCCGCGCAAGGCCACAGGCGAGAGGTCATGAGTATTTCCCCGGTTTTCTTGGAATGAATTTGCAATAATTTGTTGCAAAAACCGGGGATATTAACCGAGGGGCACCGTGAATGGCGCCTCGGGTCTCTAGGACGCGTCCGAATGCACTCCCTCGATCAGGAATTGCACCTTGCGCTCTCCGCGCCATTCATTGATGTCCATGCGAAAGGCAATGCAGGCCGATGGCGGCAGCGGGTCGGTATGGCCGAACCAGATTCCGTCCACGGTTTCGCCCTGATGGCGCAATTGCAGTTTCAGGTGCTTTTCACCGACCAGGCGCTGTGAGAGCACTTCCAGTTGCTCGCTGAAGGTGGGCGGGGCAAAGCCCTGGCCCCAGACCGCGAGATTGAGCTGCTCGACCATTTCGGGCTTGCGGAAATCCGGGTCCAGCGGTCCGTCGGTCTCTATGCGGCGCGTCAGCGTGGCTGCGTCCAGCCATTCTTGTGCCACCTGGGCCAGGGCCTTCTCGAACACCGCGAAACCGGCCTCGGCAATGGTGCAGCCGGCCGCCATGGCGTGGCCGCCAAAGCGCAGCAGCAGGCCGGGGTGGCGCTTGGATACGAGGTCCAGCGCGTCGCGCAGGTGAAAGCCGGGAATGGAGCGGCCCGAGCCCTTGAGTTCATGCTCGTGCCCCGGCGCGCCGCTGGCGGCGAAGACGAAGCTGGGCCGGTGCATGCGGTCCTTGATGCGCGAGGCCACGATGCCGACCACGCCCTCGTGGAAGTCGGGGTCGAACACGCTGATGGCGGCCGGCGGCGTCATGCCGTCCTCGCACAGGCCTTCGGCCATGAGCAGGGCCTGCTCGCGCATGCCGCCTTCCAGTTCGCGGCGTTCGCGGTTGATGGCGTCCAGCATCTGCGCCAGGTTGGCGGCGCGGCCCGCATCGTCCGTGGTCAGGCACTCGATGCCGATGGTCATGTCGGACAGCCGGCCTGCGGCATTGATGCGCGGGCCCAGGGCAAAGCCGAAGTCGAACGTGGTGGCCGCAAAGGCCTTGCGGCCAGCGGCTTCGAACAGGGCCAGCAGGCCCGGCTGCATCTGGCCACGGCGGATCTGCTTCAGGCCCAGGGCGACCAGGCGGCGGTTGTTGGCGTCCAGCCGCACCACGTCGGCCACCGTGCCCAGGGCGACCAGGGGCAGCAGGGCCTCCAGCCGGGGCTGGCTGGCCTTGTCGAAGCGGCCGCGCGCGCGCAGCTCGGCACGCAGGGCCAGCAGCACGTAGAACATCACGCCGACACCGGCCATGGACTTGCTCTCGAAGCTGCATCCGGGCTGGTTGGGGTTGACGATGGCATCGGCCAGCGGCAGGTGGTTGCCGGGCAGGTGGTGGTCGGTGACGACCACCTGAAGGCCCAGGGCCTTGGCCTCGGCCACGCCTTCGACGCTGGCAATGCCGTTGTCCACGGTGACCATCACTTCGGCGCCGGTTTCCTTGACGCGGCGTGCGATGGGCGGCGTCAGGCCGTAGCCGTCCACCACGCGGTCGGGCACCAGGTAGCTGACCTCGGTCGCGCCCAGCATGCGCAGGCCGCGCCAGCCCACGGCGCAGGCGGTGGCGCCGTCGCAGTCGTAGTCGGCCACGATGCACAGGCGCAGGCCGCGCTCTATGGCATCGGCCAGCAGCCGCACGGCGGCCTCCATGCCCAGCAGGCCCGAGGGTGGCAGCAGGCGTGCAGGCGTGTCGTCCAGTTCGTCGGCGGAGCACACGCCGCGTGCGGCGTAGAGCTGGGCCAGCAGAGGGTGGACGCCGGCCTGGCGCAGTGCCGAGGCCTGCTGCGCAGGGATCTCGCGGGGGATGATTTTCATGGGCAATGTGTCAGAGCATGCGGCCCAGGTCGGGCAGGGCGCGGGGGCCGAAAAGGCCCGTCAGCCTGTCCAGCCAGCGCGGCGGGCGGCTGCTCCATGCGATGGCATGGCGTTCGCCGCACAGCGTCAGCGTGAGCGGGTGGCCTGCGCGCACGCGCTCCAGCAGGCGGGCGATGAGCCCGGCGTCCAGCGCCTTCCACGCCTCGCGCCACGCAGCGGGGTTGCCCTGCAGGGCTGCGGCGTGAAGGTCGTCCAGGCATTGCACGGCGGCCTTGGCGCCGGTGGCCGTGCCGGGCTGCAGGCGCCCGGCGCCGTGGACCCAGAAGGCGTTGATGGGCACCTGGCCGCGCGCGGCGCGGGCGTCGTTGAAGACATGGGTGTAGAGCAGCATCTGCACCTCGCTTTGCAGGCGGTGCAGGGCGCGCGCCTGCTGCGCATCGGGCAGCCAGGGCCGCACGTCGCGGCCGATGACGCGGTCCATGGAGGCCGTGGCCAGGTCATCGAACAGCGCACCGCGCGCCAGCCAGCGCTGCGGCTGCTGGTACTCCAGCACGATGCCGTCGTCAGCGAACCAGGGCGCCAGCAGGGCCAGCAGCTGGCGGGATTCCTCATCGCTGAGGGGGGTGGTGGCGGGATCGCTCTGGTGGACCTGGTCTGCGCCTATGTGCCAGTGGCAGGGCGTGACATAGGCGCAGGCCTGCGCCGTCTCACCGGCCTGCCAGGCGGCCCAGGCAATCAGGCCCGGCGCATCGGGCAGGCCCAGCGAGCGCGCCAGGGCGCGTTCGTGGGGGGGAGAAAAATCCATCTCCGTGCCGGTCTGTGCGGGCGCGGGCTGCATCAACGCCAGCAGGGATTGGAGATGGGGCAGCTCCAGTCCGCCCCAGACGGCCGCGACGGCAGCGTCATCCGCTGCATCCGAGGACGGACCGCCGGCATAGGGAATGATCCATTCGGTCGTTTCCTCCAGCGGGGCTTGGGTGGAGGACACCAGGGGCGCGGTCAAAAGCATGGCCGCTATTGTCGGGCATGGGGTGCCGCAGTGCCGGCGCCTTCGTTTTTCCCCTTGGAGCGCGGTTCAGCGCTGGGGCATGTCCCGGGCCGAAGAGACCAGGCTGACCGTGGCGTCCTCGGGGATGGGCGGCATGCCCTGGTTCCAGTCTTCCCAGGCGCTGCGCATGGCGGCCAGACGCTCGGGCGCGCGCGCTGCCTGGTTGGCGCGCTCGCGCTCGTCGGCGGCAAGGTCGAACAGGTAGTCGATGCCGTCCACGCGCAGGTACTTCCAGTCGCCATCGCGCAGGGCACGTTGGCCGCGGTGCTTCATGCGCCAGTGCAGGGTGCGCGGGAATTCGGCATCTTCGGCGCGCAACACGGGCAGCAGCGAGATGCCGTCCAGCGCATGGCCCTCTGGCGCCTGCACGCCGGCGGCATCCAGCACCGTGGCCGACCAGTCCATGCTCATGCAGTGCTGGGGGCTGCTGCGGCCCGGTGCGATCACGGCCGGCCAGTGCGCAATCCAGGGCACGCGTATGCCGCCCTCGGTCAGGTCCATCTTGCCGCCGACCAGGGGCCAGTTGTCGGAGAAGCGTTCGCCGCCGTTGTCGCTGGTGAAGACGATGAGGGTGTTGTCCAGCTGCCCGTTGGCGCGCAGCGCCTCGACGATCCAGCCTATGCCTTCGTCCATGTGGTGGATCATGCGGCGGTACTGGTGGATGTTGCCGCCGTCCAGGTGGGCAATGCCTGCGCCCAGCGCCTCGGCCGTGCTGCGGTCATCGCGCGTTTCCCAGGGCCAGTGCGGCGCCGTGTAGTGCAGGCTCAGGAAGAAGGGCGCATCGCCTTGGGCCATGCGGTGGACGAAGTCCACGCTGCGCTGCGACAGCAGGTCGGTCAGGTAGCCCTCGTCATGGTGTTCCTCCTCGCCCACCCACAGGTCGTGCTGGCCCGAGCTGCTCAGGTGGGTGAAGTAGTCCACGCCGCCCGACATGGGGCCGAAGTATTCCTCGTAGCCCGAGCGCAGCGGGCCGAAGTGCGGCGGGTAGCCCAGGTGCCATTTGCCGATCAGCGCCGTGCGGTAGCCCGCATCCCTGAGCATGGAGGCGACGGTGGGCATGTCCGGCGGCAGGCCCAGCTTCTCGCCCAGCGGCGTGCCGCGTGTCTTGCTGTTGATGGGCTCCTCGGCTGCACCGCGCAGGCGGTACTGGTAGCGCGCCGTGGCCAGGGCAAAGCGCGTGGGAGAGCACACGGGCGAGTTGGCATAGCCCTGGGTGAGCCTGAGGCCGCCGGCGGCCAGGCGGTCGAGCACGGGAGACACCGGGCCGAAGTCGGCCGCGCGGCCGCCGTAGCAGCCGAGGTCGGCATAGCCGAGGTCGTCGGCCACGATGAAGAGGATGTTGGGACGGGACATGGAAATGCGCTCTGTGCAGGGTCGTGGGCGGGAAGCGGCGGCGCTCATTCCATCTTCATTCCGGTGGACTGGATCACGGTCCGGTAGCGGTCAGCCAGCGCCTGTATGCGTTCGGCGGCGGCCGGGCCGGTCAGGCCTTCGTAGAACAGGTCGTTGGCGCGCATGCGCTCGCGCAGGGCCGGATCCTTCATGGCCTTTTCCAGCGCGGACTGGATTCTTGCGACCAGGGGCTCGGGCGTGGCGGCAGGCACCCACAGGGCGAACAGCACTTCCTGCTCCAGGTCCTTGTGGCCCAGCTCGCCCACGGTGGGCACGCCGGGCACCAGCGGGTTGCGCTGGCGCGTGGTCACGGCCAGCGGCACGACCTTGCCGGCCGCCACCTGGCCCAGCATGGCCGAGGAGCTGATGATGCCGCCGTCCACCTCGCCCGCCAGCACCGCCGTGCTGGCCGGGGCGTTGCCCTTGTAGGGCACGTGGCTGACCTTGGCGCCCGTGGCATGGGTGAGGATGGCCGAGGCCAGGTGGCCCGGCGTGCCGTAGCCGGCCGAGCCCAGCGTCAGGCCGCTTCTCTTGCCCTGGGCGATGAACTGGTCCAGGGTCCTGAGGCCGGTGCGGGGATTCACGGCCACCATCATTCCCTGCGAGGCAATCATCATCACGGGGCGCAGGTCCGTGCCCTTGAACGGCATGCTCTTGTAGATGAAGGGATTGACGGTGAAGGTCGTGTCGATGCCGACCAGCAGCGTATAGCCGTCGCCGGGCGCCTTGGCCGCGTTGTCTGTGCCGATGTTGCCGCCCGCGCCGGGCCGGTTGTCCACGACGAAGGGCTGTTTGAGTTCACGCTGCAGTACCTCGCCCAGGCTGCGCGCAAGAATGTCGGCGGCGCCGGCGGGCGCGAAGGCGACGACGATGCGCACGGGTTTGGCGGGCCAGGCCGCGGCATCGGCGGCCGCATCGGCCCTGGCGCCAGCGCCGGAGCCCAGGCCCAGCAGAAGGGCCAGGCCGGCCCGCAACAGCGGGCTGCGCAAGGCATGGGTGGCATGGGTGGCTTGGAACAGGGAAAACATGGTGGCGAACTTTCTGCGCTGCGGGGGCGCCGGGCTTTGCGAGAATCCCCAGGCCGGCTCCGGACGGTGGCTCCCGTTGTCTCCTTTCCGGACGGGGCCACTGTAGAAGTCCCCGCAGCAATTGATCTAATCAACTGTTCCCCGTGAATACCCGTCCCGCTCCCACCTCCATCCAGCAGATGCTGCTGTTTCGCATCAACCGCTACTTCGGTGCAGCGGGCGGCGTGGCCATGCGCATGTGCGAGGCGCATTTCGGCATCACGCGCCGCGAGTGGGGCGTGATGGCCACGGTGGCTGCCAACGAGGGCCTGCTGTCGTCGGAGCTGGCCGAACGCGCGCAGCTGGACCGCGCACGCACCTCGCGCGCCCTCAGCGGGCTGGAGGAAAAGGGCTGGGTGCAGCGCAGCCCCATGCCTGGCGACCGCCGCCGCGTGGCCGTGTCGCTGACGGCCGAGGGGCGGCGCATGTACGGCCTGATCCTGCCGCGCATGGCCCAGATCCACCTGGACCTGGTGTCCGTGCTCAGCGACGAGGAACTCGCACAATTCGATACCTTGCTGGCCAGGCTGCAGCGCCATGCGCTGACGCTGGAGGCGGAGGGCCGCTACGACGCCCTGCCGCGTGTGGACCGCGGACGGCACCGGCGCTGACACGCCGACGGCAAAGCCTGCCGCCATGCAGGGCCTGTGGGCGATGACACAATGCATGCCCATGCAATTTCCCTACGAACTGGCCGTCGGCTGGCGTTACACCCGGGCGGGGCGTGCCACGCGCCGCAACGGCTTCATCTCGTTCATCTCCGGCGTCTCCATGCTGGGCATCGCCCTCGGTGTGGCGGCGCTGATCATCGTGCTCAGCGTGATGAACGGCTTCCAGAAGGAAGTGCGCGACCGCATGCTCAGCGTGGTCTCGCACATCGAGATCTTCGCGCCCCAGGGTGCGGCGCTGCCCGATCTGGAGCGCACCATGCGCGAGGCGCGCGCCAACCCCGACGTGCTGGGCGCCGCCCCCTTCGTCGCGGCCCAGGCGCTGCTGGCGCGTGGCGAGGACATGAAGGGCACCCTGGTGCGCGGCATCGATCCGGCGCGCGAGGGCGAGGTCACCGACGTGGCCGCCACCAATGCCGAGGTGCTCAAGCGCCTGGTTCCTGGTGAATTCAACGTGGTGCTGGGCGTGGAGCTGGCGCGCTCGCTGGGTGTGCGCCAGGGCGACATGGTCACGCTGATCGCCCCGGGCGGCCAGGTCACGCCGGCCGGCGTGGTGCCGCGCCTCAAGCAGATGCATGTGGTCGGCACCTTCGACTCCGGTCACTACGAATACGACTCGGCCCTGGTGATGATGCATTACGAGGACGCGCAGCGCCTGTTCCGCCTGGAAGGGCCGACTGGCATCCGCCTGAAGCTCAAGGACCTGCACGAGGCGCCGCGCGTGGCCATGGAACTGGCCCACACCATCACCGACCGCCTGCTGATCCGCGACTGGACCCAGCAGAACCGCACCTGGTTCGCGGCCGTGCAGCTGGAAAAACGCATGATGTTCATCATCCTCACGCTCATCGTCGCCGTGGCTGCGTTCAACCTCGTGTCCACGCTGGTGATGACGGTGACCGACAAGCGCGCCGACATCGCCATCCTGCGCACGCTGGGCGCCTCGCCGTCCAGCATCATGGGCATCTTCATGGTGCAGGGCGCCATGGTGGGCGTCATCGGCACCTTCGCGGGCCTGCTGCTGGGCCTGGGCATCGCCTTCAACATCGATGTCATCGTGCCGGCCATCGAGCGCCTGCTGCACGCCAACTTCCTGCCCAAGGACATCTACCTGATCAGCAAGATGCCCAGCGATCCGCAGTACAGCGACATCATGCCCATCGCCGTGATCTCCCTGGTCCTGGCCTTTGTCGCCACCATCTATCCCAGCTGGCGCGCCAGCCGCGTGAACCCCGCCGAGGCGCTGCGCTATGAATGAAGTGAATGTGATGCCCGGTTTCGAAGTGTCCCAGCAGGGCGCCGTGGTCCTGGATGCGCGCGGCTTGACCAAGCGCTTTGCCGAAGGACGGCTCAACGTGCAGGTGCTGGCAGGTGTCGACCTGCAGGTGCGCGCGGGCGAGACGCTGGCCATTGTCGGCGCCTCGGGCTCGGGCAAGAGCACGCTGCTGCACTTGCTGGGCGGGCTGGACGCCCCCACCAGCGGCAGCGTCACCCTCAAGGGCGAGCCCCTGCATGAACTCAGCGCCCAGAAGCAGGGCGCGCTGCGCAACCGGCACCTGGGCTTCATCTACCAGTTCCACCATCTGCTGCCCGAATTCAGCGCCCAGGACAACGTGGCCATGCCGCTGCGCATACGCCGCGACGAGAGGGCCGAGTGCATGGAGCGCGCCGCACGCATGCTGGCGGCCGTGGGCCTGGGCGAACGCATGCTGCACCGTCCGGCCGAACTGTCGGGGGGCGAGCGCCAGCGCGTGGCCATTGCCCGCGCCCTGGTCACCCAGCCGGCCTGCGTGCTGGCCGACGAGCCCACCGGCAACCTGGACCGCAGCACGGCCGACACCGTGTTCCGCCTGATGCTGGAGCTGGCGCGCAGCCATGGCACGGCCTTTGTGATGGTCACGCACGATGAGCAGCTGGCGGCGCGCTGCGACCGCATGGTGCGCCTGGTGCAGGGCCAATTGGCCTGACCGGCAGGCCTGAGTCTGGACTCAGGCCATGCGCAGCAAGGTGCCCGGCAGGCGCTGAGCGCCTGCGGGAAGCACGGCCGCTGCCGGGGCCGACTTGATCTGCGGCGCAGCGGGAACGATGGATGCCGGCAGCGGCTTGCGCTGCGCCTGGTCCCTGGATGCATCCGCGACGGCCGCGCTCTGCGCCGTCAGGTCGGCCGTCACCTCGCGCAGGCGTGCCGACTGGGCCATGGACGCCTGCACCACATCGCCCATGATGGCCGTGACCTGGTGCGAGGAATCCACGATTTCCTGCATGGTGCCGCCGGCCTGGCGCACCTGATTGGCGCCCAGTGCCACCTGCTCCACCGAGGTGTGGATGAGCTGCTTGATTTCCTTGGCGGCGGCGGCGCTGTTCTGTGCCAGTGCCCGTACCTCGCCCGCCACCACGGCAAAGCCCCGGCCCTGCTCGCCTGCGCGGGCCGCCTCCACGGCCGCGTTGAGCGCGAGGATATTGGTCTGGAAGGCGATGCCGTCCATCACGCCGATGATGTCGCTGATCTTGCGCGAGCTGGCGCTGATGGACTCCATGGTGCCCATGACCTCGTGCACCGTGCGCCCGCCCTGCTCGGCCACCAGGCAGGCCTGGCGGGCCAGTTCGTTGGCCTGGCCTGCGTGCTCGGCGCTTTCGCTCAGGCCCTGCATGGCCTCGCCCAGGGTCTGCGCGGCCGTGAAGCGGCGCGTGATATCGCGGGCGTACTTGACCACCTTGAAGGGCCGGCCATCGGCGTCGAGGATGGGGTTGTAGCTGGCCTCGATCCAGACCTGGCGGCCGTGCTTGCCGATGCGCAGGTACTGGCCTGCATCGTGCTGGCCGCTGGCCAGCTTGCGCCAGAACTGCGCATATTCGGGGCTGTGGCGTTCATGGGGCTGGACGAACATGCTGTGGTGCCGTCCGACGACCTCGTCCAGCGTGTAGCCCATGGCCTGCAGGAACAGGCGGTTGGCATGCAGGATGTTGCCCTGCAGGTCGAACTCGATGATGGCCTGCACCTTGGAGATGGCGGCCAGTTGGCCTTCGGCGTCGGCGTTGCGGCGCTGCTGCTCGGTGATGTCGGTGGCGTACTTCACCACCTTGAAGGGCCTGCCATGGCGATCGAAGATGGGGTTGTAGCTGGCCTGCAGCCAGACATCGCGCCCGTCCTTGGCAATGCGGCGGTAGCGCCCCGCGTCGTGGATGCCATTGCCCAGGCGCTGCCAGAACGCGGCGTACTCGGGCGACTCGCTCATCTGGTGGTCCACGAACATGCGGTGGTGCTGGCCGATGACCTCGCCTTCCTCATAGCCCATGGTGTCCAGGAAGTTCTGGTTGGCGGCCAGCACATGGCCTTGCAGATCGAACTCGATCACGGCCTGGGACTTGTGGATGGCTGCCAACTGCCCATCCAGTTCCGCCTGGCGGCGTGCGCCACCCAGGTCCAGGATCCGACTCCATGCTGAGCGCTTCATGGGAAATTCCTCTCTCCAAAGAATGCCTGCCGGTGTTGCGAGAGCTCGACGCGGGGATGTAAATGTTTCTTTATGTATTTATATGGACCGCCAAGTGTTTCGGGTATTGATTTTGTCAAACGGAGCCAGCTCGCAATAAGCCCAGGGTTTGCCCTTGGTTTTCGCATTGCCTGCCTCTGGCGGGCCGGGTGCAGGCCGGTGGCATGATGCGGCCATGCCCGCCTGGATAGACACCCATTGCCATCTCGATGCCCCTGAATTCGATGCCGACCGCGATGCCGTGCGCGCGCAGGCGGCCGAGGCAGGCGTTGCGCATCTGGTGATTCCGGCCGTGGCGCGCGAGCACTGGGACGCGGTGGTGGCGCTGGCGCGGCGCCATGGCGACAGCTATGCGCTGGGCATCCATCCGCTGTACACGCCCAATGCTCGCGAGCAGGACATTGCCGCATTGCGCGAGACGCTGGCGCGGCTGCGCGGCGATGCGCAACTGGTGGCCGTGGGCGAGATCGGCCTGGACTTCTTCGTGCCCGGGCTGGATGCGGACCGGCAAATCTGGTTCTACGAGCAGCAGATCGCGCTGGCGCGCGAGTTCGACCTGCCCGTCATCCTGCATGTGCGCAAATCCAGCGACCGGCTGCTCAAGACCCTGCGCGCGCGGCCTGTGGCGGGCGGCATTGCCCATGCCTTCAACGGCAGCGTGCAGCAGGCCCAGGCCTTCATCGACCTGGGCTTCAAGCTGGGCTTTGGCGGGGCAGTGACCTATGACCGGGCGCTCAAGCTGCGCGAGCTGGCAGCCGCCCTGCCGCTGGATGCGCTGGTGCTGGAAACCGATGCCCCCGACATTCCGCCGCACTGGCTCTACACCACGGCCGGGCAGCGTGCCCAGGGCCAGGCCCAGGGCCGCAACACGCCGGCCGAGCTGGCACGCATTGCGGACGTGATTGCGCAGTTGCGCGGCATCACGCCCCAGGCCCTGGCCGAGGCCACGGGCCGCAACGCGCGTGCCGCGCTGCGAGGCCTGCCCGCCATGGCCTGAACCAGGCTTGAGCGGAACCTGAACCTGAGCGGTCTTGCCGCCCGCTGCCAGCAGCCCGGCGACCGCTGGGCGACAATGCCGGCCATGTCCTTGACCGTTCTCGACCTGCCGCCCCCCGGAGCCCCGCGCTGGCAGGGCCTGGCGCCGGTGGCCGATGCGCGGACCCGGGCCCTGGTGCTGGGCAGCTTTCCGGGCCTGCGATCGCTGCAATTGCAGCAGTACTATGCCCATCCGCAAAACCAGTTCTGGCCCTTGCTCCAGGCCTTGTGGCCCGGGCATCCGCAGCCCGGCCGCGACGACTATGCGGGCCGCTGCGAATGGCTGCTGGCCCGCGGCCTGGGCCTGTGGGACGTGTATGCCAGCTGCGAGCGCGAAGGCAGCCTGGACAGCGCCATCCGCGCGGCCGAGGTGAATGATTTCGTGGCGCTGCGCACGCATTGCCCCCGACTGGCGCTGGCCCTGCACAACGGTGGCGAGAGCTACAAGCACGCCGGCCGCACGCAGGCGCTGGGCCTGGCCGCCGTGAAGCTGCCATCGACCAGCCCGGCCAACGCGAGCTGGAGTTTCGCGCGCAAGGTCCAGGCCTGGCGCGAGGCGCTGGCTGCCCATCAATTGCTCTGATTTTTTGACTGTTCCCGACGTGATACGCAAGACCCGCGGCGCCGCCAAGGCAGCCCCATCCTCTTCCTCCAGCGCCACCACCGCCGCAGACCTCGAGCTGCCCGAGGTCAGCGTCTCCGACGATGGCGATGTGCGCCACCTGCACCTGGGCACGCCCTGGATCCAGGGCTCCATGCGCATACGCGAGCCGTTCGAGATCGAGCTCGAATACGTGCAGCGCATGATGGGCTGGCTGCTGTTCATGGAGCCCGCCAGCGTGGCCGGCCGCCATGCCATGCAGCTGGGCCTGGGCGCGGCCGCCATCACCAAGTTCTGCCACAAGAAGCTGCGCATGCGCACCACGGCCATCGAGCTGAACCCGCAGGTGCTGGCCGTGTGCCGCAGCTGGTTCAAGCTGCCGCCCGACAGCGACACGCTGCGCGTGGTGCTGGCCGATGCGGCCCAGGAAATCCGCAAGAGCCAGTGGCTGGGCACGGTCGATGCGCTGGCCGTTGATCTCTATGACCACGATGCGGCCGCGCCCGTGCTGGACAGCGCCGAGTTCTATGCCGACTGCCGCAATCTGCTGACCGAGGACGGCATCATGACCGTCAACCTGTTCGGCCGCACCTCCAGCTACGAGCGCAGCCTGGCGCGCATGGCCGAAGCCTTTGGCGAAGAGGCCATGTGGGCCTTCCGCCCCACGCGCGAGGGCAACACCGTGGTGCTGGCCCAGCGCACGCCGCGCGCGCTCGACCCCGCCGCGCTGCAGGCTGCCAGCGCCCAGGTGCAGGCCCGCTGGGACCTGCCCACGACGCGCTGGCCCAAGATCTTCGTGCGGCCCTGGTAGAGCGGGGCTGGTAGAGCGGGGCTGGCCGGGCAGGGCGGCCGGCAGGCTTACCATAGGGCGCAGTTCAGCTTCCGGCCCAACGCCATGTCCGATCCGACCTCCACCACGCAGCCCAAACCCGCCGTTGTTCCAAGCAATCCTTCGGGGCCCCTGGACTGGCGCAGGCTGGTGCAGTGGCTGCTGGCCGATGGCGTGATCACGGCCGAAGAGGCCCAGCGCACCGTGGCGCGCTGCTCGCAGGCCGAGAGCACCCAGCACCCGCTGGTCCGGCTGGCCAATGTGGGCATGGCCCGCGCCGGCGACGGGCGCGCGCTGGACATCGAGGAGCTGACCCAGTACCTGGCAACCCGCAGCGGCCTCGCCTACCTGCGCATCGACCCGCTGCGCGTGGATGCGGGCCGCGTCGGCGAAATCATGAGCGCCAGCTATGCCGAGCGCCACAAGGTGCTGCCCGTGCAGGTCTCGCCGCAGGAAGTGGTGGTGGCCACGGCCGAGCCCTTCATCGACGACTGGGTGGCCGAGGTCGAGCGCCAGGCGCGCCGCAAGGTGCGCCGCGTGCTGGCCAGTCCGCTGGACCTCAAGCGCTACACGGGCGAATTCTTTGCGCTGGCCAAATCGGTGCGCGCAGCCGAGAAGGCGGGCGGCGCCGCCAGCGCGGCCAGCTTCGAGCAGCTGGTGGAGCTGGGCAACAGCAGCAAGCAGCTCGACGCCAACGACCAGGGCGTGGTGCGCGTGGTGGACTGGCTGTGGCAATACTCCTTCGACCAGCGCGCCAGCGACATCCACATGGAGCCCCGGCGCGAGCAGGGCGTGATCCGTTTTCGCATCGACGGCGTGCTCCACCCGGTCTACCAGGTGCCCATGGGCGTGCTCAATGCCATGGTCTCGCGCGTGAAGCTGCTGGGGCGCATGGACGTGGTGGAAAAGCGCCGCCCGCAGGATGGCCGCATCAAGACCCGCAACCCGCGCGGTGACGAGGTGGAAATGCGCCTGTCCACGCTGCCCACGGCCTTTGGCGAGAAGCTGGTGATGCGGATCTTCGATCCCGACAACACGGTCAAGGACCTGGATGCACTGGGCTTCACCAGCCATGACGCCCAGCGCTGGAACGAGCTGGTGCGCCGCCCGCACGGCATCATCCTCGTGACCGGGCCCACGGGCTCGGGCAAGACCACCACGCTGTACTCCACGCTCAAGCGCGTGGCCACGGAGGCGGTCAATGTCAGCACCGTGGAAGACCCGATCGAAATGATCGAGCCCAGCTTCAACCAGACCCAGGTGCAGCCGCAGCTGGACTTCGGCTTCACCGAGGGACTGCGCTCGCTGATGCGCCAGGACCCGGACATCATCATGGTGGGCGAAATCCGCGACCTGGCCACCGCCGAAATGGCCGTGCAGGCCGCGCTGACCGGCCACCTCGTGTTCTCCACGCTGCACACCAACGATGCGCCCAGTGCCGTGAGCCGGCTGATGGAGCTGGGCGTGCCGCCCTACCTGATCAATGCCACGCTGCTCGGTGTGCTGGCCCAGCGCCTGGTGCGCACGCTGTGCCCGCAGTGCAAGCAGCGCGACGAGGAGACCTCGGCCGCCACGCTGGCCGAGGCCGTGCGGCCCTGGAAACTGTCAGGCAGCTACCAGCCCTACAAGCCCGTGGGCTGCGTGGAGTGCCGCATGACGGGCTTTCGCGGGCGCATGGGCCTGTACGAGCTGCTGACCGTGAGCGAGGCGCTCAAGCAGCAGGTCCACACCTCGCCTTCCATGGATGCGCTGCGCCGCCAGGCCGTGCAGGACGGCATGCGCCCGCTGCGCCTGGCAGGTGCCCTGCGCGTGGCCGAAGGCGTGACCACGCTGGACGAGGTCATGGCCAGCACGCCCTTGCTGGGATGATGGGCAGGCGATTGGTGGGCTGGAGCGTGAGTGCCTGCTCTGGCGCAGGCCTTTGCCGTGAATGGATCGGGTGCCCCCTGCTGGCACCTTTTTTCATTCATGCGGGTAGGACATGAGGGTATGCCCTTTGTAGGTGGAATCCACATCCAGACACAGTTTTTCTGAACGCAAAATCGCCGGGTCGTGATTCCGTAAGGAGACATTCTCGTGAAAATCAAGAGTCAGAAAGACTTTTTTTCCGGCGTGATGTTTTTGGTTATCGGCCTCGCTTTTGCGATCGGCGCTACCAACTACACCGTCGGCTCCGGTGCCCGCATGGGCCCGGGCTACTTCCCGCTGATCCTGGGTGTGCTGATGTCCATTCTGGGCACGGCCATCTGCTTCACCGGCCTGACCAAGGGTCCTTCGGGCGGTGACAAGATCGGCAAGTGGGCGTGGAAGCAAGTGTTCTTCGTCCTGGCTGCGAACTTTGCGTTCGGCGTACTGCTGGTCGGCGTTCCCAATCTGGGCATTCCCCAGTTCGGTCTGATCGTCGCCATCTACGCGCTGGTGTTCATCGCCAGCCTGGGCGGTCATAGCTTCAACTTCAAGGAAGTGGCCATTCTGTCCACCGTCCTTGCTGTGGGCAGCTATGTGGCCTTCGTTTGGGCACTGAATCTTCAGTTCCCCGTCTGGCCCAGCTTCATCACCGGCTAAGCAGGAGCATCGTCCGTGGAACTTTTTCAGAACCTGGCGACCGGCTTCGGCGTCGCCTTCACTTTCCAGAACCTGATCTACTGCTTCGTCGGCTGTCTGCTCGGTACGCTCATCGGCGTGCTTCCAGGCATCGGCCCCGTGGCAACGATCGCCATGCTGCTGCCAGCGACCTACGCCCTGCCTCCGGTGGCGGCGCTGATCATGCTGGCCGGTATCTACTACGGTGCGCAGTACGGTGGCTCGACCACCGCCATTTTGGTGAACCTGCCTGGTGAATCCTCGTCCGTGGTGACCGTGATCGACGGCTACCAGATGGCAAGAAAGGGGCGAGCGGGACCCGCTCTCGCTGCCGCAGGCATAGGCTCGTTCTTCGCAGGTTGCGTGGGCACCGTGATCCTGGCCGCCTTCGCGCCTCCGCTGACGGAAGTCGCCTTCAAGTTCGGCCCTGCCGAGTACTTCTCGCTGATGACCCTGGGCCTGATCGGCGCCGTGGTGCTGGCTTCGGGCTCGCTGCTCAAGGCCATTGCCATGATCGTGCTGGGCCTGCTGCTGGGCATGGTCGGCACCGACGTGAACTCCGGCGTTGCCCGCTACAGCTTCGACATTCCCGAGCTGACCGACGGTATCGACTTCGTCGTGATCGCCATGGGTGTGTTCGGCTACGGCGAAATCATTGCCAACCTGTCCAAGCCCGAGGACGAGCGCGAAGTGTTCGCCGCCAAGGTGACGGGCCTGATGCCCACGAAGGAAGACTTCAAGCACATGATTCCGGCCATGCTGCGCGGCACGGCCCTGGGTTCTGCCCTGGGTATCCTGCCCGGTGGCGGTGCCATGCTGTCGGCCTTTGCTGCCTACACGATCGAGAAGAAGACCAAGCTCAAGCCGGGCGAAGTCCCCTTCGGCCAAGGCAACATCCGCGGCGTGTGCGCTCCCGAGTCGGCCAACAACGCCGGTTCGCAGACCTCCTTCATTCCGCTGCTGACGCTGGGCATTCCGCCCAACGCCGTGATGGCGCTGATGGTGGGCGCGATGACCATCCACAACATCCAGCCGGGCCCGCAGGTGATGACCAGCAACCCCGAGCTGTTCTGGGGCCTGATCGCCTCGATGTGGATCGGCAACCTGATGCTGATCGTGCTGAACCTGCCGCTGATCGGCATCTGGATCAAGCTGCTGACCGTGCCTTACCGCTGGCTGTTCCCGTCCATCGTGCTGTTCTGCGCGATCGGCGTGTACGGTACCAACAACAACACCTGGGACGTGTGGATGGTGGGTATCTTCGGCTTCGTAGGCTATGTGTTCCACAAGCTGGGCACCGAGCCGGCTCCCTTGCTGCTGGGCTTCATCCTGGGCCCGATGATGGAAGAGAACCTGCGCCGGGCGCTGCTGCTGTCGCGTGGCGACTGGAGCGTGTTCGTGACCCGTCCGATCTCGGCCGGCCTGCTGCTCGCCGCCGTGGTGCTGCTGGTGGTGGTGCTGATGCCTGCAGTGAAGAACAAGCGCGAAGAAGCATTCGTAGAGGATTGATCGCCTCAGCGTTGCAACCATGTTGCTTGACGGCCCTTCGGGGCCGTTTTTTTTTGATTAGCAAGCGATCCCGATGGAAAGCTGTTGATCCCGGATGCCTGGGAGCCGACGTGTCCGTGACTGCACAATAGCGCGCAGTCTTTCGAGGTCACGATGTCCCCACTACTGTCATCCCAGCACCCGCAGCGCGTGCTGCTGCACAACGAGATCCACGCCCGCCCCGCCGAGGAGATGCAGGCACCGCTGGCCATCACCCATGTGGTGATGCTCACCGATGCGGCCCAGCGCGAGGCCAGCCGCGCCCATGTGGCCACCCTGCTGCGCAACCATCACCTGCCGCCGCCCGATGCGGCGACCACCCATGTGCTGATCGACCTGGGCGCCTTTCACCTGCGCTGGGAACTGCACACGGAGTTCGTCTGCTGGACCTTCAGCAAGCCCATGTCGCAGGCCGGCATGGACGATGTGCGCGAGCCCGAGGCCGCCATCGACTACGTGCCGCGCGACTGGCTGGCGGCCTTGCCCGGCCAGTGCCTGAGCGGCCTGCACCTGTGGGCCTTGCAGGAGCAGGCAATCAATGAGCCGCATCTGGTGCGCCACCTGCTGCAGGAAGACACGCTGGTGGGTGCGCGCGTGGCCGGCGATGCGGGCAAGGTCTACACCGACTTCGCCATCCATGCCGATGGCTTCTCGCGCATGCTGCTGCTGGCCGGCGAGTCATTGTCGCCACGCCGCCTGGGGCGGCTGGTGCAGCGGCTGCTGGAGATCGAGACCTACCGCATGGCGGCCCTGCTGGGCCTGCCGGCAGCCCGCCAGGCCGCTGCCGTACTGGCCACGGCCGAGCGGGATCTGGCGGCCCTGGCCCATTCCATCCGTCTTGCCGACCGCGATGCCGAGCCGGCACTGCTGGACCGGCTGACACGCCTGGCCGGGCAGGTGGAGAGCGAGTACGCCACCACGCATTCGCGCTTTTCCGCCAGCGCGGCCTATTTCGAACTGGTGGACAAGCGCATTCAGGACATCCAGGAATCGCGCATCGACGGCATACAGACCATCCGCGAGTTCATGGACCGGCGCCTGACGCCGGCGCGCAGCACCTGCGAATGGGCAGCGCGGCGGCAGAACGCGCTGTCCGAGCGCGTCTCGCGCGTCAGCAGCCTGCTGCGCACGCGGGTGGAGATCGAGCAGCAGCAAAGCAGCCAGCAGTTGCTGGGCGCCATGAACCAGCGTCAGGACATGCAGTTGAAGTTGCAGTCCACGGTGGAAGGCCTGTCCGTGGCCGCCATCACCTACTACTTCACGGGCCTGATCAGCTACCTGGCCAAGGGCGCCAAGACGCTGGGCTGGCCCTGGTCGCCGGAGAGCACGGCCGCCGTCGCCATTCCCGTGGTGGCACTGGGCGTATGGTGGTCGCTGCGCAGGCTGCACCACAGATTGTTCCGTGGCCAGCACGGGTCCGGCACGCACTGAAGGGAGCTCCCGCAGCCCCGTCCATGCGCCTGTGTTCCCCTGCACCGGCGTTTTCGCGTTTTCACACGTTTGGCGTGAAAGCATCGAAGCCTCGCGCACAATGTGCGCTGCCGTTCTGCAAGGATCGAGCAAGGCTTTTTTTGTTCAGGAGTGAGACATGGATCTGGGAATCGCGGGCAAGTGGGCCCTGGTATGTGGCGCCAGCAAGGGCCTGGGCTTTGGCTGTGCCAAGGCGCTGGCGCAAGAGGGCGTGAACCTGGTGATCAATGCGCGCAATCCCGAGGCCCTGCAGGAGGCTGCGGCCAGCCTCGCCGCCCTGGCGCCGCAGGTGAAGGTGCTGGCCGTGGCGGCCGACATCACCACCGAGGAAGGCCGCGCCGCCGTGCTGTCGGCAGCCGGTGGCCCGGGCGTGGATTTCGACATCGTCGTCACCAATGCCGGCGGCCCGCCGCCCGGTGATTTCCGCGACTGGGACCGCGCGGCCTGGCTCAAGGCCGTGGACGCCAACATGCTCACGCCCATCGAGCTGATCAAGGCCACGGTGGACGGCATGGCGGCGCGCGGATTCGGCCGCATCGTCAACATCACCTCCAGCGCCGTGAAGGCGCCCATCGACATCCTGGGCCTGTCCAATGGCGCGCGCAGCGGCCTCACGGGCTTTGTGGCGGGCCTGGCGCGCAGCGGCATCGCGGCCAAGGGCGTGACCATCAACAACCTGCTGCCCGGCAAGTTCGACACCGATCGCCTGCGCACCACCTTCACGGCCGCCGCCAACAAGAGCGGCAAGAGCCTGGACGATGTGCGCCTGGTGCAGCAATCCCAGGTGCCGGCCCGCCGCTTCGGCACGCCTGATGAATTCGGCGCCATTTGCGCCTTCCTGTGCAGCGCGCACGCAGGCTACATGACGGGTCAGAACATCCTGCCCGACGGCGGCCTGTACGCAGGAACCTTCTGATGCGCCGGTGCACTGCCTCCATGAACGGGTCCAGGGCCGGCAAGGTCCGGGAAATGATCCCTTGCATGGCTGCGCAGTGCCGAGCGGTCCATGGGCAGGGGCAGCCTTGACAGCCCCGTTCCTGCATCGTGGCCAGCGGCCCTGCCGCAGCCTGCCCATTCCAAACGCCATGCAGGGAGCCCGGAGATGACGGGCCAGCCACATCAGACGGACTGGGCGGCGGCCGACCCCGTCCGCCCGCCCGGCCCGGCAGCGGCCGCAAGCCCTTCGGGCATGCGCCATACCCTGGCGCTGATGCTGGTGCTGCTGACGGTGGCCCTGGCGGCCGCCATGGTCTGGCTGCTCAGCGGCATGCGCACCACGGCGCAGGAAGAAGCTTCGCTGCGCCTGGTGCGCTTTGTGCTGGGCACCGAGGCTGCCATCAGCCGCAGCCTGGAATCCCTGGATGCCCTGGCGCTGGGCGTGGACGAACTGCTGGGCTCGCGCAACCCCGCATCGGCATCGCAGCCGCAACTGCAGGAAATGCTGCACACCATGGTGCGGCAGAACACGCTGGCGCAGCGCGCCTCGGTGCACGATATCCAGGGTCGGGAACTGGCCGCTTCGGGTGATGGCCCGGTCATCGACCTGCCTGCGCAGGCCTGGGAGCGCCTGGCGGGCCAAAGCCGCTCCGAATTGCTGGCAAGTCCACCCTCCGTCGCGCCGCAGGTGCCAGGTGGCGAGCGCATGCTGTACCTTGTGCGGCCCCTGAGCCGGGCGGAGCAGGGCGGCTATGTGCTGATGCAGGTGCCGGCTGCGGCGCTGGGCGCCGTGCTGGCCCAGGGCGGTGTGCTGGACGGCCTGGAGGTCACGCTGGAGCAGGGCAGCGGCGAGCTGCTGCTGTCCATGCCCCAGCATGGCGATGTCGCCGCTGTGCGGCTGCTGCCGACGACGTCGCAGCTGCCGTCCAGCGGCGTCATGCACATGGCCGCACGCCTGAGCCGCGTGCCCGCCCTGGTGGCTGCGCATCCGCTGCCCAAGGGACATCTGTGGGTCACGGCCAGCCTGCCAATGTCCTCCGTGCTGGCCGGCTGGCGCGTGGCTGCCTGGCTGATGGTGCTGGCCGTGATGATCTTCGGCGTGCTGCTGGCCGTGCTGGGCTGGACCGTGCACCGCTACATGGACCGCCTGCATGCCGCGCGGCGCCAGGCCCAGCGGTCCGAGCAGTGGCTGGACCAGGCGCTGGACAGCATGGTCAGCGGCTTTCTGCTGCTGGATTCGCAGCAGCGCGTTCTGCGCTGGAACCGCTGCTACGAGGAAATGTTCCCCTGGCACGCGGACCAGCTGGAGCCTGGGCGGCCCCTGCAATCGCTGCTCGATTCCTGCCCCAGCGCCGTGGGTCTGGCGGCGGCGCCGGCGCAGGCCGACGAGGCCAAGGACCTGCACCGCCAACTGGTGCTGCGCCCTGGCGTGCCCTTTGAGCAGCAACTGCCCAGCGGCCGCTTTGTCCAGATGACGGCACGGCTGGCCGCCGAGGACGGCGTGGTCATCACCTACAACGATGTCACCGATATCCGGCTGGCCACGGCCGAGATCGAGAGCCTGGCCTTCTACGATCCGCTGACCAGCCTGCCCAATCGCCGCCTGCTGCTGGACCGCCTGGCCCAGGCCACGGTGCTGGCCGCACGCGAAGGCTGGACCGGGGCGCTGCTGTTCCTGGACCTGGACCAGTTCAAGATGCTCAACGACACGCTGGGCCACGAAGTGGGCGACCAGCTGCTGCAGCAGGTGGCGCACCGCCTGCGCAGCGCCGTGCGATCTTCGGACACGGTTGCGCGCCTTGGGGGGGATGAGTTCGTGGTCATGCTCTGCGAGCTGTCGCACGAGCCCGCCGAGGCGGCCACGCTGGCCCAGCGCATCGGCGAGAAGATCCTGGCGCGGCTCAACCAGTCCTATGTGCTGGGCGCCCACCTGCACCGCAGCGCCTGCAGCATTGGCGCCACGCTGTTCGGCCGCCAGCCGCAGTCGGCGGCCGAGCTGCTCAAGCAGGCCGACATCGCCATGTACCAGATCAAGGCGCGCAACGGCAGCGGCCTGTGCTTCTTCGATCCGCAGATGCAGGTGGAAATCCACCAGCGCGTGCGCATGGAAGGCGACCTGCGCCAGGCCCTGGCGCAGTCCCAGTTCGAGCTGCACTACCAGCCCCAGTTCACGCTGGCCGGCGAGGTCATAGGCGCCGAAGCCCTGCTGCGCTGGCGCCACCCCGAACGCGGCCTGGTGCCGCCCGGCATGTTCATTGCCGTGGCCGAGGAAAGCGAGATCATCGTGCCGCTGGGCATGTGGGTGATCCGCACGGCCTGCGAGCAACTGGCGATCTGGCAAAAGGATGCGCGGCTGCGCCATCTGCAGGTGGCCGTGAATGTCAGCGCCCGCCAGTTCCGGCACCAGGACTTTGCCTCCCAGGTCATCGAGCAGGTGCGCAATGCCGGCATTGCGCCCCATCTGCTCAAGCTGGAGCTGACCGAGTCGCTGGTGATCGAGAACGTGCAGGAGTCCATCGACAAGATGAAGCAGCTGCGCAGCCATGGCGTGTGCTTTTCCATGGACGACTTCGGCACCGGTCACTCCTCGCTGACCTATCTCACCCAGCTGCCGCTGAACCAGCTCAAGATCGACCAGTCCTTCGTGCGCCACCTGGGCTTGCGCCATACCGATGACGTGATCGTGCAGACCATCATCGGCATGGCGCGCAACCTGAACCTGGATGTGATCGCCGAAGGCGTGGAGACCCTGGAGCAGCGCGCCCTGCTCGCGCATTACGGCTGCGAGTATTTCCAGGGCTACCTGTTCAGCCCGCCCGTGCCCATACGCGCGTTCGAGCAGCTGCTGGCCAAGGTGCCCGTGCGCACCGTGGCGCATGGCCTGCCAAAGGCTATCCCCGGCGCGAAGACACCATGATGCCGCCCACGATGAGCGCGAAGGCCAGCCCGTGGTACAGCTGCGGCGTCTGGCCCAGCAGCGGAATGGACAGCAAGGCGGTGAACAGGGGCATCAGATTGCCGAAGAAGCCCGCCACCGCAGGGCTGCTGCGCTGCACGCCCAGGCCCCAGAAGCGATAGGCCAGGATGGCCGGCCCGACGGCGATGAACAGCAGGGCGCCCAGCAGCGGCCACCCTGCCTGAAGGTGAAACCGTCCCGATGCCGCCTCCAGTCCCGTGAACAGGCCGGACCACATCAGGCCGAAGACCATCTGTGCCAGCAGAAAGCCCGACCAGTCCGCGCGCAGCTGTCCTGACACGCTGGTCCTGGACAGCAGCCACGTATAGAAGGCCCACAGGATCGTGGCCAGCACCATGAACAGGTCGCCCGGCACCAGCTGCAGCTGGCGCAGCACCTGCGGATCGCCGCGCGACAGCACCACGGCCACGCCCAGCACCGACAGCGCGGCCCCCAGCAACTGGCGGCGGCTCACGGCAATGCCCCAGCAGATGCGGCCCACGGCCAGCATCCACACCGGCATGCTGGAGCCGACCAGGGTGGCGTTCAGCGGGGTCGATGTTTTCAGCGCCAGGTACAGCAGGGCGTTGTAGCAGCCGATGCCCAGCAATCCCAGCAGCGCGAACTGGCGCCACTGCGGCCAGACGGAGCTGTCCCGGCGCAGCACCCATCCCGCCAGCGGCAGCAGCAGCATGAAGGCAATGGCCCAGCGCAGGAAATTCAACGCGAAGGGCGAGATCAGGTCATGGACCATGCGGCCCACGATGGCATTGCCGGCCCACAGCAGCGGCGGCAGCGTCAGGATGGCGGCGGTGGAAGGCTTCAGCGGCTGGCTCATCGGGATCATCCGGCTTTCGGGCTCGCCACTATAGGCGTTGCGCGCTCTTTGCGCCGAGCATGCGTTGCCGTCTTCCGCGAGGCGGGCCGAAACATGGCACGATGCCGCTCTTGTCGCTTTTTGCAGGAGTGCTCCCATGGGTATTGCAGTGCAGATCCGCCACAACGGCGGCCCCGAAGTCCTGGAGCTGGTGCAGGTCGCCGTGGGCGAGCCCGGGCCAGGCGAGGTACGCATACGCCACCATGCGGTGGGCCTGAACTTCATCGATGTGTACCAGCGCTCCGGCCTGTACTCGCTGCCCATGCCCTTGAGCCTGGGCATGGAAGGCGCAGGCGTGGTCGAGGCCGTGGGGGCCGGAGTGGAGCACCTGGGCGTGGGCGATCGCGTGGCCTATGCCAGCAATCCTCCGGGCAGCTACAGCGAAGTGCGCGTCATGCCCGCCATGTGCGTGTGCCGCCTGCCCGATGCCATTGCGTTCGAGACGGCCGCCGCCATGATGCTCAAGGGCCTGACCGCGCAGTACCTGCTCAAGAAATGCATTCCGGTCGAGGGCCTGGCACCGGGTGATGCCGTGCTGTTCCATGCGGCGGCCGGTGGCGTGGGCCTGATCGCCTGCCAATGGGCCAGGGCACTGGGCCTGCAGCTCATCGCCACTGCGGGCTCGGACGAGAAGTGCGCGCTGGCCCTGGCCAACGGTGCAGCCCATGCCATCAACTACCGCAGCGAGAACTTCGCCGAGCGCGTGCAGGAGATCACGGGCGGCCAGGGTGTGAAGGTGGTCTACGACAGCGTGGGCAAGGACACATGGGAAGGCTCGCTGGCCTGCCTGCGGCGCTTCGGCCTGTTGGTGAGCTTCGGTAACGCCTCGGGCCCCGTGGCGCCTTTCGCTCCTGCCGTGCTGGCGGCCAAGTCGCTGTATGTGACGCGCCAGACCCTGTTCTCCCACATCACCAGCCGCGAGGCCACCCAGGCGATGGCCGACGATTTGTTCGCCGTGGTGGAAAGCGGTGCCGTGAAGATCCATATCGACCAGCGCTATCCACTGGCCGAGGTGCGCCAGGCCCACCTGGACCTGGAGGCGCGCAAGACCACGGGCTCCACCATCCTGCTGCCATGAGTGTGTCAAAGCACCTTGCCGACCCGGCCGTGCAGGCCTGGCTGTGCCGCCTGCGCGCCGACACGCGCCAGCCCGCGCTGCAGCCGCGCCGGCCGTTGCTGGTGGCGGGGCAGGAGACAGGTTCGCTGGAAGATGGCCTGGCCGCGCTGCTGCCGGACGATGTGATGGAGGCCCACGGCGTGGCACTGCGCCTGCAGGCCGGTCAATGGCATCTGCAAGGCCAGGGCGATGCCACGGTCCTGCTCAATGCCCTGGCCCGGGTGCTGCGTGCCACGGGCCACAGCGGCCCCTGGCGCGATGAGCAACTGGCCGTGTGCAACGTCCAGGGCCAGCGCATTGCCACCGTGGAGCGCGGCGCCGTGCGCCCGCTGGGCATTGCCACCCAGGCCGTGCATCTGGTGGGCGAGACGGCCGATGGCCGCATCTGGGTGCAGCAGCGCGCCGACAACAAGCCCACCAACCCCGGCATGTGGGACACGCTGATGGGCGGCATGGTGGCCGCGTGCGATACCGTGGCCGAGGCCGTGGAGCGTGAAACCTGGGAAGAGGCCGGCCTGCGCGTGGTCGAGCTGCAGGGCCTGCGCCATGGCGGCCATGTGCTGTTCGAGCGCCCCAGCGACGAGGCCGAGGGCCGGGGCTTCATGCGCGAACGCATCGACTGGTTCAGCGCCACCGTGCCGCCGGCGCTGGAGCCCGGCAACCAGGATGGCGAGGTCCAGGCCTTTGCGCTGATCGAGCGCGACCAGCTCGTCGAATGGCTGCTGCAGGGCCGCTTCACGCCCGAGGCCGCCCAGGTGCTGGCGGCCTGGCTGGGCTGGTGAAACGCTTCAGCGCGCCGTCTTGTTCAGTGCCGATTCCTTGAGCCGGCTGGGCGCCAGGGCGCCGGCCGATTCGAGGATAGGGTAGGCCACCGAGCACAGCAGCGAGTTGATGCGCTTGAGATCGCTGATCAGGTCGATGTGCAGCGAGCTGGTCTCTATGCTGGAGACGGTGTTGTCGGACAGGCGCGCCAGGTGGGTGGCCGAGTAGGCCAGCTCCAGATCGCGGAAACGCGCCTTTTCCTCCAGCAGCTTCTGCGCCTCGCGCACATTGCCGTTGAGGAACACGCTCATCGCCAGGCGCAGGTTGTCCAGCAGGTGGTGCAGCAGCTCGCGGATCTCCTGCGTGCCGGCCTCGGAGAACTGGCGGCCCTTCTTGATCTTCTTGTCCTCGATGTCCAGCAGCACGCGCTCGATGATGTCGCCGATCTGCTCCATGTTGATGGTGAAGCTGATGATTTCCGTCCAGCGCTGGCCCTCGCGCTCGTCCAGTTCGGCGCGCGAGATCTTGGTCATGTAGTACTTGATGGCCGAGTACAGATCGTCCACCGTGCCTTCAAGCTCGCGCAGTTCCTGGGACAGCTTGAGGTCGTCGGTCTCCAGCACGCGCTGCATGCCGATCAGCATGGACTCGACCATGTCGGCCTGGTGCAGGGCCTCGCGTGCGGCGCAGGAAATGGCCAGCGACGGCGTGCTCAGCGCCGAGGGGTCGAGGTGGCGCGGGCGCAGCAGGCTGGTGGAGCTGGCCTCGGGCTTGGGCAGCAAGGCCGTCACCCAGCGCGCCACGGTCTGCGTCAGGCCGATGAAGCACAGGCTGTTGAAGATGTTGAAGGCCAGGTGGAACAGCACGATGTTCTGGCCCTTGCCGTCGATCATCGGCATCACGTAGGTGGCCCACAGCCCCAGGAAGGGCGCGACGATGGCCACCCCCATGATCTTGAACAGCATGTTGCCGATGGTGACCTGGCGCACTTCGGTGCTGGACTTGGCCGTGGTCAGCACGGCCACCAGGCCGCTGCCGATATTGGCGCCCAGCGTCAGGCCCAGCGCCACTTCCATGGGAATCGCGCCCGAGCTGGCCATGGCCGCGATCAGCAGCACGATGGCCAGGCTGGAATAGGCCATCACGGCCAGCAGCGCACCCAGCAGCAACTCCATGAAGATATCGCTGGTGACCGAGCCCAGCAGGGTGCGCACGGCGGGGGCTTCCAGCAGCGGCTCGGTGGCCTCGACCACCAGGCGCAGCGCCAGCAGCATCACGCCCAGGCCGATCAGCACGCGGCCTATGCGCCCGGCCGTGGTGTCCTGGCGGGTGATGAACAGCACCACGCCCACGAAGATGAACAGCGGCGACAGCCAGGACAGGTCGGTGGAGAACAGCACGGCCATCAGCGCCGTGCCCACGTCGGCGCCGCGCATCACGGCCAGCGCGGCCGGCAGCGAGATCAGGCCCTGGCCCACGAAGGCCGAGGTCATCAGCGAGGTGGCCGTGCTCGACTGCACCAGCGCAGTCACACCCAAACCCGACAGCGCAGCCGAGAAACGGTTGCTCATGCTGTGGGCGAGCAGGTCGCGCAGGTTGGCGCCGAACACCCGCAGCACGCCGGTGCGGACCATGTGCGTGCCCCAGACCAGCAGGGCGATGGCGGCCAGTAGATTGAGTAAGTGCTTCATGTGCTGTGAGCGGAGAAGCGGACCAATATAACCCCGGTCCCGGCTTGCGCGCAGGAGAGTCGGCCGCATGAGCGCACAGTTTGGTGCGAAATAAAGAAAATTGTAGAAATAAAACGAATCAAAAAGAATTTCGGTTGACCAAAAACGCACTCAGGAAAACCCGAGGAGAAAGCCCGTCGGCACGCAGTTGGCGGCAGCCTCCATGAAAAAGCCCCTCGCAGGAGGGGCTGGGCTGGCTGTCGTGGCGTGCGCCGCGGCGGGGATCAGGTTCTTTTGGCCCGCCGTGCGCGCAGCACCTCGTCCAGGATCAGCAGGCCCGCGCCCACGCTGATGGCGATGTCGGCGGCATTGAAGGCCGGAAAGTGCGAACGGCCCCAGTAGAAGTCCAGGAAGTCCACCACGTAGCCGTGCTGCAGGCGGTCCACCACGTTGCCGATGGCGCCGCCCAGGATGCTGGCCAGCGAGAAGCAAAACAGCTTCTGCCCCGGATGCTTGCGCAACTGCCAGACGATGAGCAGCGTGGCCGCCACGCCGATGCCCACGAACAGCCAGCGCTGCCAGCCGCCCGCTCCGGCCAGGAACGAGAAGGCCGCGCCCGTGTTGTGGGCCCGCACGATGTTGAAGAAGCCCGTGATCGGCGTCCAGTCGCCCAGCTGGTAGGCACCAAGGATCCACTGCTTGGTGAGCTGGTCGATGGCGATGATCGCCAGCGACCAGGCCAGCCAGGGCCAGATGCGGCTGTTGCGGGATTCGGGGACCGCAGCAAAGGTAGGGGTCATGGCAGCGCCTCAGGGGTTGATTACGCCTTGTGGCGCTCTTCGCCAGCACCGTGCAGGTTGCTGTCGCAACGGCCGCACAGGCTGGGGTGCTCGGGGTTGATGCCCACGTCGGCGCGGTAGTGCCAGCAGCGGTCGCACTTGGCATGGCTGCTGGGTGTGACGGCGGCCTGCAGGGCCTCGCCTGCCAGGGCCTCGGCCGCCGAGGTGATGAAGACGAACTTCAGGTCGTCGCCCAGGCTTTGCAGCAGGGCCAGGTCTTCGGGCTGGGCCGAGACACTGACTTCGGCCTGCAGCGAGGAGCCGACCCGGCCTTCGGTGCGCACGGCCTCGATGTCCTTGTTCACCACGTCGCGGATCTCGCGCAGGCGCGCCCACTTGGCCAGCAGGGCCTCGTCACCGGCCGGCAGGTCGGTGTAGGTCTCCAGGAAGATGGACTCGCTGTCGCCGAAGACCTTCCAGGCCTCCTCGGCCGTGAAGGACAGGAAGGGCGCCATCCAGCGCAGCATGGCATGCGTGATCTGGTGCAGGGCGGTCTGGGCGCTGCGGCGGGCCAGGCTCTTGGGCGCGCTGGTGTACAGGCGGTCCTTGAGCACGTCCAGGTAGAAGCCGCCCAGGTCTTCCGAGCAGAACAGCTGCAGCTTGGCCACCACGGGGTGGAATTCATAGACCTTGTAGTGGGCCAGCAGCTCGGCCTGGAACTGGGCCGCGCGGGCCAGGGCCCAGCGGTCGATCTCCAGCAGCTCTTCGGTGGGAACCGAGTCCTGCGCAGCATCGAAGTCGCTGACGTTGGCCAGCAGGAAGCGCAGCGTGTTGCGGATGCGGCGGTAGGCGTCCACCACGCGGGCCAGGATCTTGTCGTCGATGCCCAGGTCGCCCGAGTAGTCGGTCGAGGCCACCCACAGGCGGATGATCTCGGCGCCCATCTTGTTGCTCACGTCCTGCGGTGCGACGGTGTTGCCCAGCGACTTGGACATCTTCTTGCCCTGTCCGTCCACGGTGAAGCCGTGCGTCAGCAGGCCGCGGTAGGGCGCGCGACCGAAGATGGCCGAGGCCAGCAGCAGCGACGAATGGAACCAGCCGCGGTGCTGGTCATGGCCTTCCAGGTAGAGGTCGGCCTCGGGGCCCTGGTCGTGGTGCATGTCGGCGTGCGTGCCGCGCATCACGTGCCAGAAGGTGGAGCCGGAGTCGAACCAGACTTCGAGGATGTCGGTGCTCTTGGTGTAGTGCACGGCCTCCTCGGCGCCCAGGATGTCCTCGGCCGTCACGCGGCTCCAGGCCTCGATGCCTCCCTGCTCGACCATGGCGGCCGCCTGGTCGATGATCTCCATGGTGCGCGGGTGCAGCTCGCCGCTGTCCTTGTGCAGGAAGAAGGGCAGGGGCACGCCCCAGCTGCGCTGGCGCGAGATGCACCAGTCGGGGCGGCCGGCGATCATGTCGCGCAGGCGGGTCTTGCCGTTCTCCGGGTAGAACTGGGTGTGCTCGATGGCTTCCAGTGCGATCTGGCGCAGCGTCTGCGCGGGCTTGTCGCCGGGCTTGGTGAACACGCCCTCGCCCTCATCCATGCGGATGAACCACTGGGCTGCGGCGCGGTAGATCACGGGCGTCTTGTGGCGCCAGCAGTGCGGGTAGCTGTGGGTGATGGTCTTGGTGTCCATCAGGCGGCCGGCCAGCTTGAGCGCGTCGATGATGACGGGCGTGGCCTTCCAGATGTGCTGGCCGCCGAACAGCGGCAGCTCGGGTGCGTAGACGCCGTTGCCCTGCACGGGGCTCAGGATGTCTTCGCGCGTCATGCCGTTGTTCATGCAGCTGTTGAAGTCGTCCACGCCATAGGCGGGGGCCGAGTGCACGATGCCGGTGCCGTCATCGGCCGTGGCGTAGTCGGCCAGGAACACGGGCGAGACGCGGTCGAAGCCCTTGTCCATATCGGCCAGCGGGTGCTTGAACTGCAGGTGGTCCAGCTTCCTGCCCACGGCGGTGGCGACGACCTGGCCTTCGAGCTTCCAGCGTGCCAGGCATTTCTCGACCAGGGCCGAGGCCACGATCAGCATGCCGCGCTCGGTGTCCACCAGGCTGTATTCCAGCTCGGGGTTGACGTTGAGCGCCTGGTTGGCGGGGATGGTCCAGGCCGTCGTCGTCCAGATGACGATGAAGGCTGGCTTGGCCAGCGAGGGCAGGCCGAAGGCGGCCGCCAGCCTGTCGGGCTCGGCCGTGGGGAACATCACGTCCAGCGTCTGGCTTTGCTTGTCGGCGTATTCGATCTCGAACTCGGCCAGCGAGGAGCCGCAGTCAAAACACCAGTACACGGGCTTGAGGCCGCGGTAGACGAAGCCGCGCTCCATGACGCGCTTCAGGGCGCGCAGCTCGGCGGCCTCGTTGGCGTAGTTCATGGTCTTGTAGGGATGGTCCCAGTCGCCCAGCACGCCCAGGCGCTTGAAGTCCACCATCTGCTGGGCGATCTGCTCGGTGGCGAAGGCGCGGCTCTTGGCCTGCATCTCGTCGCGCGGCAGGTTGCGGCCATGCAGCTTTTCGATGGCGTTCTCGATGGGCAGGCCGTGGCAGTCCCAGCCCGGCACGTACAGCGCGTCGAAGCCTTCGAGCTGGCGGCTCTTGACGATCATGTCCTTGAGCGCCTTGTTCACCGCGTGGCCGATGTGGATCTTGCCGTTGGCGTAGGGCGGGCCGTCATGCAGGATGAACTTGGGCGCGCCGTGGCGCGCATCGCGCAGCTTCTTGTAGAGCCCCTTGTCCTCCCATTCCTGAACCCAGCCCGGCTCGCGTTTGGGCAGGTCGCCGCGCATGGGGAAGGGCGTGTCGGGCATGTTCAGCGTGGTGCGATAGCCCGCATTGGCGTTGGGAGAGACTTTCGAATCAGACATGGAGAACCTTGAAAGCAGGCCAGAGCCCGGACCGTCTGGTCCAGGCACGGAAAAAGGGGAGGAAAGCCTGGTGCGCACCCGCGCCCGGGCAGGTGACGGAGATCGTCAAATTCGGTCGCGCGTGGTCTGGCGACGGGTCTCGGTGTAGATGGGTGTGTGGATGGTGGCGAAGAACGCGCGCGCGTCATCGCAGTCCTTGGCGATGCCGGCGGTGAGGGCGTCGAGACTGTCGTACTTCAGCTCGTCGTGCAGTTTGTGCAGAAGTTCCACGCGGATGATTTTACCGTAGGCCTCTTCGCCTCCCGGCGCGCCGGGCCAATCGAGGCAATGCGTCTCCAGCAGGACGCGCCCGCCGTTGACATCCGTCGGGTCCAGGGAAGGGCGCACGCCGAGGTTGGCCACGCCGCGCAGCGGTCGTTCATTCAGGCCATGGACCAGCACGGCGAAGATGCCGCTGGCCGCGGGCTTCCAATGGTTGAAGCGCAGGTTCAGCGTGCGAAAGCCGTCGCCCTCGCCTTGGCGGCTCTCGGCCAAGCTGCGGCCCAGCTTGCGGCCGTGCACCACATGGCCGGAGATGGTGTAGGGATGGCCCAGCAGCCGCGCGGCGTCCTGCATGCGCCCCTCGGCCAGGGCTGCGCGCACATGGGTGCTGGACACGCGCAGGCCGTGCACCTCGTAGCTGTTCATGCGGGCCACGTCAAAGCCCTGGCGCTGGCCGGCCGCATCCAGCATGGCGTAGTCGCCCGCACGCTGGGTGCCGAAGCGGAAGTCGTCGCCAACCAGCACGTATTTCGCGCCAAGGCCCGCCACCAGCACTTCGTCGATGAAGGCCTGCGGCGACTGGCTGGCCAGCGTCTGGTTGAAGGGCAGCACCACGGTCTGGTCCACGCCGCAGCGCTCCAGCTCCGACAGCTTGTCGCGCAACGTGCCTATGCGCGCCGGAGCGATTTCAGGCCGTCCCAGGGTCTGGGCGAAATAGTCGCGCGGATGGGGCTCGAAGGTCAGCACGCAGGTGGGCACGCCGCGCTGTGCAGCCTCGGCCGACAGCAGGGCCAGCATGGCCTGGTGGCCGCGATGGACACCATCGAAATTGCCGATGGTGACGGCACAGGTCGATTCCCGCCCTGGATGGTTGAAGCCTCGAAAAATCTTCATGGGACGCTTTGTTTTCAATAGCGGCTGGCACGCGCGCAGCCAGCGCAGGCTGTCAATCCGACATGGAAACAGAGTATATTGCCTCGATAAGGCCTGCCTTGCAGGCCCTGTGCACTGGCTGCATTCCCGTTCACTTTGGTGTCAGAGGAGGCGTGTCGTGAAGGTCTTGAAGCTGTCGGCCCAAGGGCTGCCCCAATCCTGGATCACGCTGGAGCAGGCGGCGCTGCATTACGCGGCGGACGATGTGCGCTGGGAGTCCGGCGGAGAGGTCGCCTGTTTCCGCGGTGGTCACAATGCCGTCACGGGCTGCCAGTCGGTCATCCACATCAACAGCATCATCGGTACGCGCGGTGCGCCTGCCATCAATCCGCACAGCCTGCAGCCGGGCCTGACCAATGGAAAGCTGTTCGCACGCGACCGCTGCATCTGCGCCTATTGCGGCCGGGTCTTTCATGAAAACGACCTCACGCGCGAGCACATCGTGCCCATCTCCGCAGGGGGAGGCCACCAGTGGATGAACCTGGTGACGGCCTGCCGCTCCTGCAATCACCGCAAGGGTGCCCGCACACCTGAGCAGGCGCGCATGCCGCTGCTCTACACGCCCTATATACCCAGCCTCTGGGAAGACTTCATCCTGCGCAACCGGCGGATCTTGGCCGATCAGATGGAGTTTCTGCTGCTGCACGTGCCCCGGAGTTCGCGCTGGGCACGGGACGGCTTCGCCGAGGGCGGTGGTGCGCCCACGCACGAGGTGGCGTGGGCTTGAGAAGGCCTGTCAGGCAGCGGTCTTGATTGCCGTCACGACAAAGCCCTGAACCGGCTCGCCACCTTCCTGGCGCAGCACCAGTTCTTCCGTCGACACACTGAAACCGGCTTGCTTGCACAGTGCCTCGATATGGCTGCGCTTGTGGGCGTAGCGCTGGCTGGGTTGCAGCACCAGATCGGGACCTTCTTCTGGCGCTGTCTCGCAGGAGAAGATGAACTCGCCACCTGTCTTGAGAATGCGTGCGGCATTAGGGATGACCGTAGCTGCATCACCCACGTAAATGAGTACATCGAGGCAGGTAATAACGTCGTATTCACTGTCTGGGGTGTCTCGCAGGGCATCCAGCAGGCTCACGTTGTGGAAACGGTCATAGATGCGGTGCCGTGCTGCCTGTTCGATCATTTTCACGGAACTGTCCACGCCGATAAGGAAGCCTTGCATGGGACCCAGGCAGACGCCCAGCAGCCCTGTGCCGCAACCCAGGTCCAGCAGATTGAAGTCCTTTTCCGGATGGCGCGCGACCAGTTGTTCAGCGACGCGCTTTGGCAATTGGTAGCCGAGGCCACGCACCATGTGCATGTCGTATTGCTCGGCCAGCCCGTCGAACAGGGGGCGGTGCATTTCCACAGGCTGGTGGGCCGGGGTTTCGCCGCGGGCCAGAGCTGCATAGTAGGTCAGCGTCGCATCCTTGGGGGATCGTTCCTGCAGCATGTGGATGTCAGGCTGTGCCGCTGCGGGCTCGCCGCGTGCGATGCAGGCCTTGATGCGGCCAAGGCGCAGCGATGGCTGCTCTGGCTGCTCCTGTACCAGTGCATCCCAGATCTGTCCCGCCTCTGTGTGTTCTTGCAGGCTGCTCAGATCGTTGGCCAGATACTGGCGCAGCATGGTGTCGCCGGGAAATAGCTGCAAGCCTCTGCGCAGGTGCTCGACTGCCATTGCGGTATGGCCGGCACGGTGGGCAATGTCGACCACCCCTGCCAGTACTTGTGGATTTCCAGGCTCAATGCGCGCCACTTTCTCTGCCAGTTCCACGGCAGAGTCGAATTGGCTGCGGCGTGCTCGATAAAGCGCGGCTTCCAGCAGGCCGGGGCCCCACATGGGGGCCAGTCCGATGCAATGTCCAAATGCCTCTTCGGCTTTAGCGTGATTGCCAGCCTTCTCCGCCATCAACGCTGCCAGCATGAAGACGCGTGCGTCGTTCGGCATCTGGCGTTGGGCCTTGTTCAGGGTCTGTGCGGCTTTCTTCAGATTGCCTTGTTCGATCTGTTGGCGGGCCGCTTCCAGATGCTTGCGATTGATGTCTACGGGGGTGGAGATAACGCTCATGGACAGAAAAATAGGTGTGCGCGGGCGTATGGGCCGGGGGGCGGAGCGCGCGTTCCAAACAGGGATTGCGCCAGTGGCTAACTTTTCATTATCGTGGATTCTCCGGGGCGTCATGTTTCAAGTAGCTGTCTGCATGGTTTTGGCCTGCATCGGGGCGGGAGTGCGTACCGGCAGCGTGAGCGTGAAGCGGGTGCCGCCCTGGTCTGATGGCGCTGCCTGTATGTCGCCGCCGTGCAGGCGCGCAATGCGCCGTGCCACCCACAGGCCCAGGCCGAAGCCGCGGGCCTGGTCCGCGCGGTGACCGCGTTCGAAGCGCTCGAAGATGCGTTGCGCCAGCTCGGGAGCAAGACCTGGGCCCTGGTCGCTGACAGTGAGTTCCAGTTGGCCGTGTTCGTCGGTGCGCGCGCGCACGGCGATTTCTCCGGCCTTGGCGTATTTCACCGCGTTGTCCACGAGGTTGGACAGGGCGATGCGGGTGAGCGTGGAGTCGCACTCCCATGTGGTGGGCGCATTGGCGCTGTCCAGGTTCAGGTGGTGGCGGCGTGACCAGTGCACAAGCTGCGCGGCATCATCGACCAGCTCCATGACTGGAGCGCGGTGCAATTGCAGCCGGAATGCGGGAGCATCCAGGCGGTCGCTGATCAGGCAGTTGTCCACCAGGGCCGTCAGGCGCCTGCAGGCGCGGCGGATCTGTGCGGCGCGTTCCAGCTGGGAGTCGATGTCGGGCGAGGGAAAGGACAGCTGCTCGGTGGCCGCGCTGTCCACCACGGCCAGCGGCGTGCGAAATTCATGGTTGACCATGTTGAAGAACTGGCGCTGCTCCAGCCGCAGCGTGCGTTCGCTGTGCAGTGCCGCTTGCAGTGCGTTCTGGGCGCGCAGCAGCTCGGTCGTGCGCAGGCGTACACGCTCTTCCAGCGCATGCTCGGACTTGGCAAGGGACTCGAGCAGCTGTGCCTGGCGTGCCATGGAGTCGCGGAATTTCTGGATCAGACCGGCGCCCACGGCCACGGTGATCACGATGTTGACCAGCAAGGTGTTGAGCTGCCAGAACACGCTGGTTTCTATGGTCGGCAGGCTGGTCAGGCCGACATAGGCCGCTGTCACATACAGGCCCATCAGCCCATACATGGTGCTGGGAACCACCATCAGCACATGGACCAGATTGGCACGCTCGCGCAGCAGATTGCTCCATGCCACCACGGCGAACAGTGCGCTGATGGCCCAGGGCGCGCCAACCCCTATCCAGGCCCAGTCCTGGTAGCGGCCCAGCGGTATGCTGGGCAGGCACAGCAGCGGGATGATTCCCAGGGCAAGCAAGGCCCGATCCATGCGCCGCCAGCGGGTGTCGCGTGTCAGCAGCTCGCGCATCTGCCAGGCCAGGGCGGCGGGCAGCATCAAGGTGCCCAGGCTGACGCACAGATGGCCCCAGTGCGCGAGGTGGTCGGGCAGCCAGATCTGCAGGTACCCCCGGTCGCTGGCACCATGGATCAGCACGGCGATGGCGGCCACGGCCATGGCGGCCAGATTGCGCAGGCGCAGGGCCAAGGCAGCGCCGATGATCAGCAGGGCCAGCATGAGGTTGATGCCCTGATGGATGCCAGAGGCCCATTCCACGGCCGAGAACTGCGTCATCAGGCCGCTGCTGCGCCAGAGCGTGGCGTCCAGCTGCATGGGGCTTGAGGTCTGCACGCGCAGGATGAAGGGCTGGCCCGAGTACAGCGGAAACACCAACTGCCGAACGTGCACGCGCGGTTCGTCGGTGGCCGTATCACCGCTGCTGCGCATGCGCCATGTGCCGTCCACGTGCTGGTAGAGCGCAACGCGGTCGAGATAACTGGGCAGGATTTCCAGCCACAGCGGATCGTGCTCGGGGTCTGCCTTGCCGACTGCGATGTAGGGCGCCTGCACCTTGAGCCAATACACATCGCGCGTATAGCCCTTGTTCAGCGGTGTATCGAGCAGGGTGAAGGCCGTATCGGGCAGGGCTGCCACCTGATCGATGGTGAAGTTGCCCTGGGCATCGACGAGCGCCAGCATGGGCAGGTCCGTGCCCAGCTGCAGGCGCTTTGCCGGCAGGGACTGCCAGGCCGGGCTGAGAATGAAGCAGACCACCAGCACCAGCGAAAACACCAGCCAGCCCGGCAGCGCCAGCCGGTTCAGGATACGCAGCAGGTTCAGGATACGCATGGCGAGGCGGGCTGTGTTGCAGCTGTGGCAAGGCCGCTGTCTTCGGGAATGCTGCTGGGCAGCGTCAGCGTGAAGCAGGTGCCGCCGCCCGGAGCTGGCGTGACCTGCACATCGCCGCCATGCATCTGGGCCACGCGCCGGGCCACCCACAGCCCCAGGCCGAAGCCTCGGGTCTGGTCCGAACGCTCTCCGCGCTCGTGCAGCTCGAAGATGCGCTGCGCCAACTCGGGCGCCAGGCCAGGGCCCTCGTCGCTGACGGTGAGTTCCAGCCTGCCCTGTGCGTCCAGGCGGGCGCATACGGCGATTTCTCCGGCCTGGGCGTATTTCACGGCGTTGTCCACGAGGTTGGACAGGGCGATGCGCACCAGGGTGGGATCGCACTCCCAGGAGGCGGGGACGCCCGCAGTCTCCAGCTTCAGATGGTGGCGGCGCGACCAGTGCACGAGCTGCACGGCATCGTCGATCAGGTCCATCACGGGCACCCGGTCGAGCTGCAGCCGGAATGCAGGCGCGTCCAGTCGGTCGCTGATCAGGCAGTTGTCCACCAGGGCCGTCAGGCGCCTGCAGGCGCGCCGGATCTGGGCGGCGCGTTCCAACTGGGAGTCGATGTCGGGCGAGGGAAAGGACAACTGCTCGGTGGCCGCGCTGTCCACCACGGCCAGCGGCGTTCGGAATTCATGGTTGACCATGTTGAAGAACTGGCGCTGCTCCAGCCGCAGCGTGCGCTCGCCATGCAATGCGGCCTGCAGCGCGTTTTGCGCATGCAGCAGCTCCGCCGTGCGTGTGCGCACCCGTCCTTCCAGCGCATGTTCCGACCGGGCCAGCGACTCCACCAGCTGCGCCTGCCTGCCCATGGAGTTCTGGAATTTCTCGACCAGGCTGGCACCCACGGCAATGATGATGAGGATGTACAGCAGCAGCGATTCCAGCTGCCAGTACATGCCTGCCTCAATGTCGGAAGACACCAGTCCCGTATAGGCCGCAGCCACGTGGATACCCATGACCGTGTGCAGCGTGTAGGGAATCAGCACCAGCAGGTTGACGATGCTGGGGCCCTGGCGGAACAGGTTCTGCCAGGCCACCAGCGCACTCAGCAGACTGGCCATCCAGGGCACGCTGACCCCCAGCCAGGCCCATTGCGTGTAGTGTCCCGTCGGTATGCTGAGTACGGCCAGCAGCGGTGCCACGGTCAGCAGCACCAGCATGCGATCGATGCGGCGCCAAGCCGTGCCGCGCGTCAAGGTCTCGCGTGCCTGCCAGGCAAAGGCGGCAGGCAGCAGGAAGACGCCCACGCTCACCCAGACATCCGCATGCGGCGCCCAGGGCTCGGGCAGCCACAGCTGGGCATAGCCGCGCACATTGGCGTTGTGGGTCAGCACCACGAAGGCCAGCAATGTCATGGCCATCAGGCTGCGCATGCGCAGGGCCAGGGCCGCGCCCGCGATCAGCAGGGTCAGCACCAGGTTCACACCCTGGTGCACGCCCGATGCCCACTCGACGCTGGACAACCAGGCCATCAGCCCCGTGCTGCGCCAGACCGTGGCGTACAGCTGCATGGCGCTGCTGGTCTCGATGCGCAGTACAAAGGGCTGGCCTGCGCGCAGTGGAAACACCAGCTGGCGCACATGGATGCGCTGAGCCATGGGCACGGTGTCACCGCTTTCCCTCGCCTGCCACAGGCCGTGCGCCTGCTGGTAGAGCGTGACCCTGTCCAGATAGGTGGGCGTGATCTCCAGCCACAGCGCATCGTTGTCGGCAAGCTCGCTTGTGGGCGCAAGGGCAGGCGTGGCAACCCTCACCCAGTAAGCATGGCGGGTATAGCCCTCGTTCAGAGGCGTGCGCCGGGTTTCGAAGGCATCATCGGGCAGGGTCGCGACCTGTTCAATGGTCATGCTGCGGCCCGCATCGGCAAGCACCTGCATGGGCAGGTCCTTGCCAAGACGCAGTCCCTTGTCAGGGGGGGACATGGACGCCGGGCTCAGCACGAAAAATGCAAGTAACCCGAGCGAGACCATGATCCATGCAATAAATGTAAATTTTTGTGTGTTTCTCTGAACTGTGAGCATTCGAGAGTGTTCGTGCATGGCGGCGGACGTTCGCCCCAATGAAAATCCGCGCACCAATAGGCAAACATCATGCAGCAGACACTAGAGCCATCGATCGAGTTCACCGTCGCCGTCGTAGAGGACGATGAGGATATTCGTATCAATGTGTGTCGATTTTTAACAAAGTCTGGCTTGCATGCCTGGGGCACGGATTCTGCAGAAGACTTCTACATAAAGCTACTGCGTGAGAAGGCAGATCTGGTCGTCGTCGACCTGGGCCTGCCCGGCGAGGACGGCCTGAGCCTGGTCAAGCGCCTGGCCGAGCAGGAGATTCCCGTCGTGGTGCTCACTGCACGCGGCGATCTGGACAGCCGCATCGCCGGCCTCAATGCCGGCGCCCTGCAGTACTTCGTCAAGCCCACCGACATGAACGAGCTGGTGGCCGGCATCCGCTCCCAGCTGCGCCGCAACACGGGCCAGCCGGCCCGGGCGGCGGCACCTTTCCTGACCTGGCGCCTTGACCCCCTTTCGGCCTGCATGGTCGCGCCCAACCACCAGATCATTGCCCTGACCAGTCGCGAGCTGGAATTGCTCGGCTGCCTGATGGCAACCCCCGGAACCATGGTGGCCAAGCAGACCTTGATCGAGACCATGGGCTATGCCGATGTGGATGACGGCTTCCACCGCATCGAATCGCAGCTGACGCGGCTGCGCCGCAAGACCCTGGATATCTCCGGGCTGGCCCTGCCGGTGAGGGCAGTGTTCGGCCGAGGGCTGGTGTTCGTGCCTTAAGCGCCCGCCACTTTTCTTTCCCTTTTCCCCACCTTTTGAACGCGGCTTTCAGAGCCCGCGCAGGGGATTCGTTCGCTCTTTTTTTGAGCGCGGGAAAGCTGCGGGGCTGTCGCCACGGGCGCTACAGAGTTTTTTCAACGGTGCGAAAGCATCAAAAAAAGAGAGGAGCGGTATGACAAGACAGACTATCCGTGCCGAGCGGAGTGCTTTCAAACAGAAGGCCGGAACCCAGGCAAGGCGCCTGGCACTGGGAGCCGCGCTGCTTGCAAGCACCGTGGCCCAGGCATCGTTCATCAATGGCGATTTCGAGACGGGAAATCTGAATGGCTGGACGGAAGAGGCCTGGACCAACAATGGCACGGCGGCGACCTTGACGTCCAACCCCGTCAAACTGGCTGACCTGCAGCGTGCGGCTCCGGCGGGAAAGCTGCCGCTGAACTCGGTCGTCACAGCGCCCGAGGCGACGGTCAAGGATCGCCTGTGGGTTTCGGGCAGCTCCGATCTGTTGCTGCCCGTGCGCGGCAGCAACACGGCCCGTATCAACCTGACCGAGACGCATATCCCTCGCAATGTGTCGCCAGAGCCCTCGTTCACCCCGCAGCCGAAGACAGCCAGTGCTATTTCGCAGGAAGTGACGCTGACGGCCGACGACATCGACAAGGACGGAAAGATCCATATCCGTTTCATCGCTGCACCGGTGCTGGATGATCCAGGCAGCGGACACACGCCTGCTCAGCGTCCGTACTATGCCATTGCATTGGTCAAGACTTTCGATGCGCAAACTGCTTCGGTGGTGGACAAGGAACTTTTCTTTAAATATCACTATGCGGGCCAACCGGGCGTGGCTTGGAAGTCGTTCCAGGATGCGAATGGGCACTCGGAGTTGTTCACCGACCCTCAGGCCTATGACGTGGCGCCTGGCAATGAAGTGCTGCGTGTAGGCGATAAGGTTCGACTGGAAGCGATTGCCGCTGGCTGCAGCCAGAGCGGACACTCGGGCCACCTGTACGTGGACAACTTCACCACCGCCCTGCCCAAGGGGGTATGGATCACGGCGTCGGGACCGGTGAGTGCCCCCAAGAACGATGGCACTGAGATCACCTACACGTACAGCTATACCAACAATGCCAGTACGCCGGTGACCAATGTCGAGGTGACGCCGGCCATGCCGCAAGACAGCACGGGCGTTTCCACCAGCTTTGTCTCTTTGGTCGATGCGAAAAACTATTGCACCGCACCTGTGGGTGGCGTGGGCTCCACGGGGCCTGCAAAGTGCAGCATCCCCAGCCTGGCACCAGGTGAGACCCTGACGTTCAAGATGACGGTCAAGGTTCCGCTGGGCACGCCGGGCGACCAGATCAACAACGGCAACTACACCATTGGTGGCGATGGCGTGGCCACACTCATGGGAGCCATGGTGCAAACCAACCTGCTGGACGCTGCGTCCTCCAGCGACATGACCACGAACCCGAGCGGACTGCCGCCCAAGGGCACGGTGGGCGTGCCTTATCCGCCGACAGCTTCGTTCTCCTGCACCAACCAGGGTGCTGCAACTGCGAACAATGCGATCTGCGGCGTGACCGGCCTGCCCCCGGGTGTTACCGTGGGCCAGTGCAAGGTGAATGGTGTGGACTGGGCCCAGGGCGATGCCGTCGCTGCAGGCGAGACGGTGGTCTGCCCGGTCTCCGGCGCGCCGACGGCTCCAGGCACTTCCAACGTACAGGTCACGACGGGCGCGGACAACGACTTGACTCCTGCCAACAACCAGGTGGCGGCGTCTCCTGTGGTGATTGCGTCCCCTGCGGGCCCGGCCTCCATCCCCACGCTCTCCGAATGGGGCCTGATTCTGATGTCCGGCCTGATGGGCATCATGGGCTGGGGCATGGCGCGCCGCCGCCGCGCCAACCCGCTGTGACCGGCAGTCGGTCGTGACACAGGGCGCCCTTCGGGGCGCCTTTTTTTTCATCTGGGCGCGACCGCAGCCAATTGACTTGCTCAATGTGTGATCGAATAAGGGTTTATACCTAGCGATATCCCCATGATCGTCCGTGATCGCCCCGCCGGCCTCAGGCTGTTTCTGATTTTGCGGGGCTCGGTGCTCCAGCGTATCCAGGTCACGCTGCTCGTGAACATCGTGTTCGCCGCCATCATCACTCTGGTGCATGGCAACCTGTTCGACGTCAAGATCACGGTGACGCCCATCCCTTTCACGCTGATCGGCCTGCCGCTGGCCATCTTCCTGGGCTTTCGCAACAACACCGCCTATGACCGCTACTGGGAAGGCCGCAAGCTCTGGGGTGAGATGGTGATCTGCGCGCGCACGCTGGCGCGCCAGTGCCAGAGCCTGATCGTCATCGACGGGGATCCGGACCCGGCCCGGCGCAGCAGCGATGTGCGCGTGCGCATGGTGCACCGGGCGATCGCCTTTGCGCATCTGCTGCGGACTCAGTTGCGCGGGCTGCACGAGGATGTGGCCGCAGGCCGCTGGCTGGTGGACAAGGAATGGCGCCAGCTCCAGGGTATGCCGCTGGAGCAGCGCTGCGACGCACTGATGATGTCCATGGGCCGCGATCTGGCGCAGTGCGTGCGCCGGGGTGAGATGGACCCCTGCCTGGCCGCGTCCATGGACAAGACCTTCACGCGCATGACGGCGGCAGCCGCCTCGTGCGAGCGCATTCGCAACACGCCCATGCCGTTCTCCTATGCGCTGCTGCTGCACCGCACGGCCTATATGTACTGCTTTCTGCTGCCGTTCGGCCTGGTGGACACGACCGGGTTCATGACGCCCTTTGTCGTGGCCATCGTGGCCTACACCTTCTATGGGCTCGACGCCCTTGGCGATGAACTCGAAGAGCCCTTTGGCCTGGAGAGCAACGACCTGCCGCTGGACACCATCTGCCGCTCCATCGAGATCAGCCTGGGCTGCACGCTGGGCGAGACGGATCTGCCGGCACCGCTCAGGCCGGAGGGTTACCGGCTGACCTGAGACGGCGGGCAGACATGGGCAAAGGCCCATGAAAAAGCCCCGCAGTTTTCTGCGGGGCCTGGTGCGGTGCGCTGCGGTGAGGTCAGACCTCAGGCAAACACGCCGGCCGTGTCCTGCATCTTCGCGGAGACGATGCCCAGGTGATGCAGGGTGTCACCGCCCGTCATCTCCATCTGCGTCAGGCGCTTGAAGTAGTGGCTGCCCACGTACTCGTCGGTCACGCCGATGCCGCCGTGCAACTGCACCGACTGCTGTCCGACAAAACGCAGCGACTGGCCCAGCTGGACCTTGGCGCGCGCGATGGCCACGTGGCGCTCGGCATCGGCCGCGCTCATCTTGAGGCTGGCGTAATAGCTCATGGAGCGGGCCAGCTCCAGCTGCATCTTCATGTCGGCCACGCGGTGGCGCAGGGCCTGGAAGCTGGCGATCACCGTGTTGAACTGCTTGCGCTGGTTCATGTACTCGGTGGTCAGCTTCAGCGTCTGCTCCATGGCGCCCACGCCTTCGGCGCACAGCGCGGCGTTGGCGGCGTCCTGGGCCAGCGTGAGGGCGGCCAGGCCATCGGCCGTCACCAGCGTGGCGGGGGCCGCCTGGCAGCGCAGCTCGGCCGCGCGGCTGCCGTCCTGGGTGCGGTAGCCCTGGGTGCTGACGCCGCTGGCGCCGCGCTCCACCAGGAAGAGGGCGATCTTGCCGTCCAGCTGGGCCGGCACCAGAAAGGCGTCGGCCGCGTCGCCTGCGGGCACCACGCTCTTGGTGGCGTCCACCGTGTAGCCGCTGCCGCTCTTGCTGGCCTTGGCGGCACAGACATCGAGGCGGTAGCGGGCCTGCCGCTCCTGGTGTGCCAGCACGACCAGGGCCTCGCCGCTGGCCACGCGCGGCAGCCACTGGCCTGCCACGGAGGCGTCGGCGTGCTTGCCGAGCACGCCGGCGGCCACAAAGGCCTGCGCCAGCGGCTCCATCACCAGGCCGCGGCCCAATTCCTCCATCACCACCATCACGTCGGTGGCGCCCAGGCCCAGGCCGCCGTGCTCCTCGGGCACGGTCAAGGCCGCCAGGCCCAGTTCGGCGAGCTCGCCCCAGACCTCGCGCGAAAAACCGCCCGCCTCGACGATGGAGCGGCGGCGCTCGAAGGTATAGCCCTTGTCCACCCAGCGGCGCACGGCGTCGCGCAGTTGCTGCTGGTCATCCGAAAAATCAAAGTCCATTTTCTGTCTCCCGAAGCTGATCGAAGCGCGTCCGGCGCACTTCCGGGTTCAGCGAAACTCCAGCCAAAATCAGCCCAGCACCGTCTGAGCGACGATGTTTCTTTGCACCTCGTTGGAGCCGCCGTAGATCGTCGTCTTGCGCATGTTGAAGTACGTCGATGCCAGCGGCGCGTTGTCCACCACGCCGCCGGGGAAGTCGCCCTGCCAGCCGGCTTCCATGGCCTCTTCGATGAAGGGCAGGCTGAAGGGGCCGGCGGCCTGCATCATCAACTCGGAGTAGCGCTGCTGGATCTCGCTGCCCTTGATCTTGAGCAGGCCGGCGATGTCCAGCGGGTTCTTGCCCGATTTCTCGGCCGACAGCACGCGCAGCACCAGCATTTCCAGCGCGACCACGTCGACTTCGAGCTTGGCGATCTCATCGCGGAAACGCTGGTCCTCATAGACGCCTTCGGCCTTGGCGATGCGCTTGAGGCGCTCCAGCTCGCGCTTGGCGCGGTTCACGTCGGCGATGTTGGTGCGCTCGTGGCTCAACAGGTGCTTGGCGTAGGTCCAGCCCTTGTTCTCCTCGCCGATCAGGTTCTCGGCCGGCACCTCGACGTTGTCGAAGAAGACCTCGTTGACCTCGCACTCGCCGTCCAGCAGCTTGATCGGGCGCACGGTCACGCCGGGGCTCTTCATGTCCACCAGCAGGAAGCTGATGCCGGTCTGGGGCTTGCCCTCGTTGCTGGTGCGCACCAGGCAGAAGATCCACTCGCCGTACTGGCCCAGCGTGGTCCAGGTCTTCTGGCCGTTGACGATGTACTTGTCGCCCACGCGCTCGGCACGGGTCTTGAGGCTGGCCAGGTCCGATCCCGAGCCCGGCTCCGAGTAGCCCTGGCTCCACCAGACCTCGCCGCTGGCAATGCCGGGCAGAAAGCGCTGCTGCTGCTCGGGCGAGCCGTAGGCCATGATCACGGGCGCCACCATCACGGGGCCGAAGGGAATGATGCGCGGGGCGCAGGCCAGGGCGCATTCCTCCTCGAACAGATGCTTTTGCACGGCGCTCCAGCCGGGGCCGCCGAACTGCTTGGGCCAGCCGTAGCCCAGCCAGCCTTTCTTGCCAAGAATCTTGGCCCAGTTCTGCAGGTCGTCGCGCGTCAGGCGCAGCGAATGGCGCACCTTGTGCGCGATGTCCTGGGGCAGGTTAGCCCGCACCCAGGCGCGGACTTCCTCGCGAAAGGACTGTTCTTCAGGGGTAAATGCCAGGTCCATGGACTGTGTCTCCTTCAATCCCGGCTTTTGTAGCACGCACGTTCTTTTTTGGACTGTCCAGGGCGTGACAACCTATGGCAATCCCTGATGCAACAAGCCCCGGGCGGCGGGGCCGTCCGGGGCTTGTTGCTGGGGCGGCCTGAGCGCAGGCGATCAGCTGGATTGGCCGGGCTCCTCCAGCCCCAACTGTGCATAGACATGCGCAAGACGTGCCTGCAATTGCTGTACCTGGGCTTCGAGATCGACCACGCGCTGGGCCAGGGCATCGCCGCGTGCGCCTGCTGCAGCGGGGGGCTGGGCCATGGCGTTCACGTCCACGGGGCCGCACAGCAGATGGGCCCAGCGCTGCTCGCGTGCGCCAGGCGCGCGTGGCAGCAGCACGACCAGCGGGCCGCCTTTTTCCTCGCTGCGTTCGCGCAGCTCTTCCAGGAAGGCTTCGACGGATGAGATGTCGGCGAAGCGGTGCCAGCGCTCGGAGTTGATGCGCAGCTCGCCCGCCGTCTGCGGGCCGCGCAGCATCAGCAGGGACAGCAGCACGGCGCTCTGGTCGGGCACCCCCACGCCGCGCGGGAAGTTGTGCTCCCAGCGCGTGGCGCGCGCGCTGCTGATCTGTACGGACATGGTGCGCAGGCGCAGGCTGTCCAGCGCTTCCTGGGCCTCGCCTTCGCTGACTTCCATCACCGGATCACGGCTGCTTTTCTGGTTGCAGCCCGTGACCAGTGCGTTGAGCGTGAGCGGATAGCTGTCGGGCACGGTGCGCGCCTTCTCCATCAGGGTGGCCAGCACGCGGGCTTCGACAGCGGTCAGGGGGGTGGAGCGGGGATCGAATGGCATGGGGGTCTGGACGGAAGAGGTGACAAGGCCCGGCAGGGCCATGGGCCTTGCCGGGGCTGGCGCAGGCCGCGCGGCCTGCGGTGCGACAATCGCCGCCCATGAAAAATATCGTGATCCTGATCTCGGGCGGCGGCTCGAACATGGCTGCCATTGTGCGTGCTTCGCAGCAACAGGACTGGGCGCGGCGTTACGGCGCCCGCGTGGCCGCCGTGGTCAGCAACAAGGCCGAGGCCTCGGGCCTTGTTTTCGCGCGCGGGCAAGGCATTGCCACCGAGGTGCTGGACCACCGCCCGTTTCCCAGCCGCGAGGCCTTTGATGCCGAGCTGGCCCAGGTGATCGACCGCCACGCGCCTTCGCTGATCGTGCTGGCCGGCTTCATGCGCATCCTCACGCCGGGCTTCGTGGCGCATTACGAGGGGCGCATGATCAACATCCACCCCTCGCTGCTGCCCGCCTTCACGGGTCTGCACACGCACCAGCGGGCGATCGATGCAGGCTGCCGCTTTGCCGGCTGCACCGTGCACCGCGTTACGGCCGAGCTGGATGTGGGCCCCATCCTGGAGCAGGCCGTGGTGCCCGTGCTGCCCGGCGACACGGCCCAGGCGCTGGCCGCGCGCGTGCTGGTGCAGGAGCACCTCATCTACCCGCGCGCGGTGGCGCAGTTGATGCGGGGCTAGGGTCTGCTCACAGGCCCTCGCTCTGAAAGGCCTGCTGCTCCACTTCGGGGCAGCGTGCAAAGCGGGGCTGCTCCACGTCGTCGATGATCACGGTTTCATTGAACATGGCGGCAGGCCGCACCCACAGGCCGCGCTCGCCGTAGAGCGCGCGATACAGCGTCATGGACTCGCGCGTTTCGCTGTGGCGCACGGTGGCGAGCACTTCGTAGAGGGCGCCCTTGTAGTGGCGGTACAGGCCCGGGGGCGTGGCAATCAGAGGGGGCAGGTCGTCATCGGTCATGGGGCGCCATGGTAGCTGCGCCAGCCGGGGGCTGCTGCGGGTTCCGACCTGTGGCCCTCTCGGATTTGCAAGGCAGTGGGACAATTGCGCCCATGCATCCCAAACAGCTTCTCGACGCCTGCGCCGAACTGGTCAAGCGCACCCTGACTTTCGAACACCCGGCCGACGCCGTGGTGTCACGCTTTTTCCGTGAAAACCGCAACCTGGGCCCGCGCGAGCGTGCCGCGCTGGCCGAAACCGCCTACACCGTGCTGCGCAAGAAGCTGCTTTTTGAGAGCCTGGCGCGTTCTGGCAGCGGCTCGCGCGAGCGCAGGCTGGCCATCCTGGGCTTTGCCCATAGCCAGGAAGCCCTGGCCCGCGTGGCCGGCAAGTCCGAGCAGGGCGTCAAGGAGGCGCTCGGCTTTGCGCGCGCGGCGCTGTCCCCCCAGGAACTGCAATGGCTGGACGCCTGCGATGCTGTGCGCCCCGATGAGCTGATGGAGCCGCACCGCCACAACCTGCCCGAGTGGCTGGTCGCGCCGCTCAAGCAGCAGCTGGGCGAAGATTTCTGGGCCTTTGCCCAGAGCATGGAGCAGGCCGCACCGCTGGATCTGCGCGTCAATGCGCTCAATGCCAAGCGTGCCGATGTGCAAAAGGAACTGGCCGATGCCGGCATCGCCGCCGAAGCCACGCCGTACTCGCCCTGGGGCCTGCGCGTGCAGGGCAAGCCCGCGCTGGCCCGGCTGGACGCCTTCACGCGCGGCGCCATCGAGGTGCAGGATGAAGGCTCCCAGCTGCTGGCGCTGATGCTGGACGCCAAGCGTGGCGAAATGGTGGTCGATTTCTGCGCCGGCGCAGGCGGCAAGACCCTGGCCATTGGCGCGTCCATGCGCAGTACGGGGCGCCTGTACGCCTTCGATGTGTCCGGCCACCGGCTCGAAGCCCTGAAGCCGCGCCTGGCGCGCTCGGGCCTTTCGAATGTGCACCCCGCGGCCATCGCCCATGAGCGCGACGACCGCGTCAAGCGTCTGGCCGGCAAGATCGACCGCGTGCTGGTCGATGCGCCCTGCTCGGGCCTGGGCACGCTGCGCCGCAATCCCGACCTCAAGTGGCGCCAGTCGGCCAAGGCCATCGAGGAGCTCACGCAAAAGCAGGCGGCCATCCTGGCCAGTGCAGCGCGCCTGGTCAAGCCGGGTGGGCGCCTGGTCTATGCCACCTGTTCGGTCCTGCCCCAGGAAAACGAAGCCATCGCCGAGGCCTTTGCAGCGGAGCACTCTGACTTCGTGGCCATGGATGCCGGCGAACTGCTGGCCCAGCTCAAGGTGGAGCAGTGCGATGCACTGTGCAGCGGCGGCGAGACCGGCACGCAGTACCTGCGCCTGTGGCCGCAGCGCCATGAGACGGATGGCTTTTTTGCCGCCGTTTGGACCAGGAAGCCGTAACTTGCAGACGCAATAAGCTGTAAATCGCAGGAGATTGCCGAATGCCTTGGTAGGCGCATCGCCTAAAATTGAGGCATCGGTGCCACTGGGCGCCGCCTTGCCAAAGGCTTCGGTTATGTCGCTGGATTTCGGATCGGTTTGGAACCTCGCCGTGGATTGGATGGCCCATGGCCTGTGGCAGCTGTCGTGGTGGCAGCTGCTGCTGTACGCCCTGGTCACCACCCACATCACCATTGCGGGCGTCACCATCTTCCTGCACCGCTGCCAGGCCCATCGTTCGCTGGACCTGGGGCCGGTCCCCTCGCATTTCTTCCGGTTCTGGCTGTGGCTGGGCACGGGCATGGTCACCAAGGAGTGGGTGGCCATCCACCGCAAGCACCACGCCAAGTGCGAAACCGTGGACGATCCCCACAGCCCGCAAACCCGCGGGCTGGATACCGTGATGCGCCAGGGTGCTGAGCTGTACCGCGAAGAGGCGGCGAACGCCGAGACACTCAGGAAGTTCGGCCACGGCACGCCCGACGACTGGATCGAGCGCCATCTCTACAGCCGGCATTCGATCTGGGGCCCTTCGCTGATGCTGATCATCAATGTGCTGCTGTTCGGTGCCATCGGGCTGACGATCTGGGCCGTGCAGATGGCCTGGATTCCGTTCTGGGCTGCCGGCGTGGTCAACGGCCTGGGCCATTTCTGGGGCTACCGCAACTTCGAAGCCCAGGATGCCAGCACCAACCTCGTGCCCTGGGGCCTGATCATTGGCGGCGAGGAACTGCACAACAACCACCATACCTACCCGACCTCGGCGAAGTTCTCGGTCAAGCGCTATGAGTTCGACGTGGGCTGGGTCTACATCAGCGCCATGCAGAAGCTGGGCTGGGCCAAGGTCAAGAAGACGGCGCCGCGGCTGATCATGGGCGCCGTCAAGCCCGTGGCCGACGAAAAGACGCTGGAGGCCGTGATCGCCAACCGCTACGAGGTCATGGCCCGCTATGCGCGCGGCGTGCGCGCCGCCGTGCAGATCGAGCTCGATGCGCTCAAGCAGCGCAAGGCCCGGCAGGCCGACCTGTCCCTGCTCAAGACGGCGCGCCGCTGGCTGCACCGCGATGCCGACAAGGTGCCCGCCCAGGCGCAAGGGCAACTGGCCCAGGCGCGCGCAGCCCACCCCGTGCTCGACCAGATGCTGGTCATGCGCGAGGAACTGCGCCAGCTGTGGCTGAACACCTCACTGTCGCGCGAGCAACTGACGGCCCATCTGCAGGCCTGGTGCCATCGCGCCGAGGCCAGCGGCATTGCCGCGCTCAAGGAGTTCTCGGTCAAGCTGCGCGCTGCCCACGCCTGAGGCCGCGAAGCCAGCCGGCAACCGACCATGCCCGGGGCCGCATCCCCTCTTCGGAGGCGATGCGGCTTTTTGCTGTGGGGCTCTGCCGCAGTTCCAGGCTTGCCATGGCCTGGGACAAGGAGCGGACCCGTATCTGCAGATCGGCGCCCGCACGCCAGCCCTGGCCCGGCTGCAGCCTGAGGGCCGGCGCGGGCACCCCATCCGCCCAGGCCTGTTGCGGGGCGGTGATTTCCAGCGGGCCGTGGCGGCAGAACAGTTCACTGCCCTCCGGCACATGCAGGTGAAGATCGTTGCCGGGGGCAAGATGGCGCAGTTCGAAGGAGCGGGTGTCGGCGTTGTGCATGGTCTGTGTCCTTTGATTCCAGGCCCTCAAGCGTAGGCAGGCGGCCTTCATCGGCACAGGCACAGCCCGCGGCTTGTTGCAAGGCAGCAGTGCAGATGGCGGTGGATCTGTTCTGCTTTGTGGTCGATGGATCTGTATCTGTTGCGTAACAGCGCCTTGCGGCAAGATCGCGGGCAAGTCCGCTCGTCCCCGATTCGTTGTCGATCTGTTCCATGACCCTTGCAAGCGCCTCTCCGAGCCTGTACCGCCGCCTGGCGGCCGACTACAGCCTGGCCATGGAACTGGGCACGCTCAAGGCGGGCGAGCGCATGCCTTCTGTGCGCGAGCTGATGCGCCGCCACGAGGTCAGCCTGTCCACGGCGCTGCAGACGCTGCGGCATCTGGAGGACCTGGGCCAGCTCGAAGCCCGCCCGCGCGTGGGCTACTTTGTGCGCGATGCCCGGCCTGCAGGCCTGGCCCCGGCCAGCGAGCCCGACCTGAGCCAGCCGGTGCAACCGCTGCCGCAGCCGCACTTCGCAGGCATCAATGAACACATTTCCCTGATGCTGGAGCGCGGCCGCCAGGCCGACGTGCGCGTGGACCTGGGCGGTGCCACGCCGCCGCCCGAACTGTTCGATCGCGGCTACCTGAACCAGACCGCCGCCCGGCTGCTGCGCGAGCAGCCTGACCTGTTGGTGCTGGGGCGCTCCATGATGGGCAGCCACCCTGATTTCCAGCGCGCCATGGCGCGGCGCGCGCTGGCGGCGGGCATCCATGTGGCACCGGCCGATGTGCTGGCGACCACGGGCAATTCCGAGGCCGTGAGCCTGGCGCTGGCCGCTGTGGCCTCGCCGGGGGATGTGGTGGCCGTGGAGTCGCCGACCTACTACGGCCTGCTGCAGGTGGTGGAGTCCTTGCAGATGCAGGCGCTGGAGATTCCCTGCAGCCCGCGCACCGGCCTGTCCATCGAGGCGCTGGAGCTGGCCCTGCAGACCCAGCCGCGCCTGAAGGCCGTGGTGGTCGTGCCCGAGCTGCAGATGCCGCTGGGTACGCGCATTCCCGATGAGCACAAGGCCAGGCTGGTCGATCTGTGCGGCGCCCACGGCGTGGCATTGATCGAGGACGACTCCTATGGACTGTTCGTGGAAAGCAGCCAGCCCGTGCGCCCCATCAAGGCCTGGGATCGCCTGCCGGGCCATGTCATCTATTGCGAGGCCTTCAACAAGAGCATGGCGCCGGGCCTGCGCCAGGGCTGGATGAACGCTGGCCAGTGGCATGGGCGGGTGCAGATGCTCAAGTTCGCGCGCAGCCGGGGCACCCAGACCCTGGCCCAGTTGCTGGCGGCCGCCTGCGTGGGCTCGCCCGCACATTTGCGCAATCTGCAGCGCCTCAAGCAGCAGTTGCGGCGCCAGCGTGAGGGCATGGCGCAGCTGGTGGCGCGGTTTTTCCCGCTGGGCACGCGGCTGAGCCTGCCGCCCGGCGGGCTCAGCCTGTGGCTGGAGTTTCCGGCTGGCGTGTCCACGTCCGCGCTGTTCACGCAGGCGCTGGCGCGCGGCATCCGCACGGCGCCGGGCAGCATGTTCTCGAACTCGGGGCGCTACGAGCACTGCATGCGCCTGGGCTGCACCCTGCCGGTGGATGCCGTGATCGAGCAGGCCTGCCGCGAGCTGGGTGCCATGGCCTGTGCGCAGCTGGGTCAGCCGGCGCGCAGTGGGTGACAGGCGAAAAACAGACCTAAAACGGACGCAAAGCGGGCACAAAGCCAACACAAAGCGGACGCAAAAAAACCGCCGGGCTTGCGCCGGGCGGTTTTTTGTCGGTACCGGGAACAGGCTGAATTACTTCAGCTTGATTTCCTTGTACGTGACGTGCTTGCGAGCCTTGGGATCAAACTTCATGATCGCCATCTTCTCGGGCATTGTCTTCTTGTTCTTGGTCGTGGTGTAGAAGTGGCCGGTTCCTGCAGTGGATTCCAGCTTGATCTTTTCGCGTCCGCCTTTAGCAGCCATGGTGTTTCTCCTTGAGGGATTTAGGCTTGGCCACGGGCACGCAGGTCTGCGAGCACGGAGTCGATACCGTTCTTGTCGATCAGGCGCAGAGCAGCGCTGGAAACGCGCAGGCGCACCCAACGGTTTTCGCTCTCAACCCAGAAACGGCGGTATTGCAGGTTGGGCAGGAAACGACGCTTGGTCTTGTTGTTGGCGTGGGAAACGTTGTTTCCCACCATGGGCTTCTTGCCCGTTACTTCACATACGCGTGCCATGAGGACACTCCGATAGTTGTACAGCCGCCGACGCTGATGCCCTGCATTTGCTGCATGGCTTGCCGGCAACCTCACCTCGCCATAAAGGGTGGCGGTAACCCCATGCTGAAAGTGTCCTGGCCATGCAAGCAAGGCGCGCTTCAAATTCAGCAAAGCCACGGATTATAGCGTCTCCATGAGAAAAGCCCCTGGGCCAGCCAAACACGGCTGCAGCCAGGGGCTTTTGCCGCCCTGCGGGAGAGCAGGGCGGGCAGGGTGGCGTCCTGCTTATTCCTGTTCGAGGAAGCGCTGGGCGTCCAGCGCGGCCATGCAGCCCGTGCCGGCGCTGGTGATGGCCTGGCGGTAGACATGGTCCTGCACGTCGCCGGCCGCGAACACGCCAGGCACGCTGGTCTGCGTGGCAAAGCCCTTGAGGCCGCCCTGGGTGATGATGTAGCCGGTCTCGTCCATCTCCAGGTGGCCCTTGAAGATCTCGGTGTTGGGCGCATGGCCGATGGCAATGAAGCATCCCTGCAGCTGGATGTCCTCGGCATGGCCGTCCTGGGTGCTCTTGATGCGGATGCCGGTCACGCCGGACTGGTCGCCCAGCACCTCTTCGAGCACGAAGTGGGTCTTGAGCTCGATCTTGCCGGCCCGGACCTTGTCCATGAGCTTGTCCACGAGGATGGGCTCGGCCTTGAACTTGTCGCGGCGGTGCACCAGGGTGACCTTGCTGGCGATGTTGGACAGGTACAGGGCTTCCTCTACGGCCGTGTTGCCGCCGCCGACCACGCACACGGGTTGCTCACGGTAGAAGAAACCGTCGCAGGTGGCGCAGCCGGAGACGCCGCGGCCCATGAAGGCCTCTTCGGAGGGCAGGCCCAGGTACTTGGCCGAGGCGCCGGTGGCGATGATCAGGCTGTCGCAGGTATAGGTGCCGGAGTCGCCGGTCAGCGTGAAGGGGCGCTTGGAGAAATCGACGCTGTGGATGTGGTCGAACACCACCTGGGTCTTGAAGCGCTCTGCGTGCTCCAGAAAACGCTGCATCAGCTCGGGGCCCTGCACTCCGTTCACGTCTGCAGGCCAGTTGTCCACCTCGGTCGTCGTCATCAGCTGGCCGCCCTGGGCCATGCCGGTCACCAGCAGCGGGTTGAGGTTGGCGCGCGCGGCATAGATGGCGGCCGTGTAGCCGGCAGGGCCGGAGCCGAGGATCAGGACTTTGGCGTGTTGGGTAGAAGACATGGATGCAGTTCTTGAAAAAGGCGCACGCCGGCAGTCGGCGTGCAGAAAAAAAGATACATCGGGAACAGCTGTGGAGTATCGCTCCGCAGTCAGGTTCCCGTTGCCATATGGATCAATGGCCCGGATTGTCAAAAATGATCGACGTGGCGCCGTCATGCGGCGGTGTCATGCTCTGTTGCAAGTGCTTGCATTACGCTTGCGGGTCGCCCTGGCTGTTTTTGCGGCCAGTCCGAGGGGGCTGGGGTAAGCTCCCGCCTGCGTATGACTTACTCATTGAACGCTCTGAACGCTTCCACATCCGCCAAGGGCAAATCCAGGTCTGCGGCGCGCCCCGGCATGGTGGCGCGCTTCGGCCACGAAATGCTGCTGCTGGCGGGGCTGCTGGCCCTGGTGTTCTGGCTTGCCTCCATGCTCAGCTACTCGCCCCAGGATCCAGCGTGGTCCACCTCCGGGGCGGGACACGCGCGCCTGGTCGCCAACTGGATGGGCCGCGTCGGAGCCTGGCTGGCCGACGCCTGCTATTTCGGTTTCGGCATGTCGGTCTGGTGGCTGGTGCTGGCCTCGCTGCAGACTTGGCTGTCTTCCTTTGCGCGCTGGCTGCGCGGCGGCGTGCCGCGCGACGGTGTGCCACTGCCGCCCCTGTGGCGCCGGCGCCTGCGCTTTTGGGGCGGGCTGCTGCTGCTGCTGGGTGCGAGCTGCGCACTGGAGTGGACGCGCCTGTACCGCTTCGAGAGCGTGCTGCCCGGCCCGGCCGGCGGCGTCTTCGGTTACATGCTGGGGTACCACAGCCTGCAGTGGCTGGGCTTCATGGGCTCGGGCCTGATCGGCATCTGCGTGGCCGTGATCGGCCTGGCCATGGTGTTCCGCTTTTCCTGGGGCCATCTGGCCGAATCCATGGGCGCACGCCTGGACGGCTGGGTGCTCTTTCTTTTTGCGCGCCGTGAAAAGGCCCGGGACGAAGCCGCAGGCCGCCGCGCTGCGCGCGAGCGCGAGGAAGTGGTGCAGGAAGAGCGCACGGAAAGCGCCGTGCAGCACCCGCAGCCCGTGCAGATCATCGAACCCGTGCTCCAGGAGGCTGCGCTACCCAGCGTGCGCGTGGTCAAGGAGCGCCAGAAGCCCCTGTTCTCCGAACTGCCCGACAGCAAGCTGCCCCAGGTGGATCTGCTCGATGCGGCGCAGCAGCGCCAGGAAAGCGTCTCGCCCGAAACGCTGGAGATGACCAGCCGGCTGATCGAAAAGCGCCTCAAGGACTTTGGTGTCGATGTGCATGTGGTCGCCGCCATGCCCGGCCCCGTGATCACGCGCTACGAGATCGAGCCGGCCACGGGCGTCAAGGGCTCGCAGATCGTGAACCTGGCCAAGGATCTGGCGCGCTCGCTGTCCCTGGTGTCCATCCGCGTGATCGAGACGATTCCCGGCAAGAATTTCATGGCGCTGGAGCTGCCCAATGCCAAGCGCCAGTCCATCCGCCTGTCCGAGGTGCTGGGCTCGCAGGTCTACCACGACGCCAAGAGCATGCTGACCATGGGCCTGGGCAAGGACATCGTGGGCAATCCGGTCGTGGCCGATCTGGCCAAGATGCCGCACGTGCTGGTGGCCGGCACCACGGGTTCGGGCAAGTCGGTGGGGATCAACGCCATGATCCTGTCGCTGCTGTACAAGGCCGAGGCCCGTGATGTGCGCCTGCTGATGATCGACCCCAAGATGCTGGAAATGTCGGTCTACGAAGGCATTCCTCACCTGCTGTGCCCCGTGGTCACCGACATGAAGCAGGCTGCCAATGGCCTGAACTGGTGCGTGGCCGAGATGGAGCGCCGCTACAAGCTCATGAGCAAGCTGGGCGTGCGCAATCTGGCGGGCTACAACACCAAGATCGACGAGGCCAAGGCGCGCGAGGAATCCATTCCCAACCCCTTCAGCCTCACGCCCGAGGAGCCCGAGCCGCTGCAGCGCCTGCCGCACATCGTCATCGTCATCGACGAGCTGGCCGACCTGATGATGGTGGTCGGCAAGAAGATCGAGGAGCTGATCGCGCGCCTGGCCCAGAAGGCCCGCGCGGCCGGCATCCACCTGATCCTGGCCACCCAGCGCCCCAGCGTGGACGTGATCACCGGCCTGATCAAGGCCAACATCCCCACGCGCATCGCCTTCCAGGTCAGCAGCAAGATCGACAGCCGCACCGTGCTTGACCAGATGGGCGCCGAATCCCTGCTGGGCATGGGCGACATGCTCTACATGGCCAGCGGCACGGGCCTGCCCGTGCGCGTGCACGGCGCCTTCGTGTCGGACGAGGAAGTGCACCGCGTGGTGGGCTACCTCAAGGAGCAGGGCGAGGCCGACTACATCGAAGGCGTGCTCGAAGGCGGCACGGCCGAGGGCGACAGCGAGTTCGGCTCGGAGTCCGGCGACGGCGGCAACGGCGAGAAGGACCCCATGTACGACCAGGCCGTGGAAGTGGTCCTCAAGGACCGCAAGGCCAGCATCTCGTATGTGCAGCGCAAGCTCAGGATTGGTTACAACCGCTCGGCGCGCCTGCTGGAAGATATGGAAAAGGCGGGCCTCGTCAGCGGTCTCACGGCCAGCGGGCAGCGCGAAGTGCTGGTGCCCGCGCGCGCCGGGGAATGAGCCCGCTTCCCCCGCAATCATGGAGAAAGAATGAAACGTCTGTTGACTGCAGTTGTGATCGCGGCAAGCGCGACGGCCTCGTGGGCCGATGGCCTCAAGAGCCTGGAAGCCTTCATGAAGAATTCCCAGGCCGGCCGCGCCGAATTCACCCAGGCCGTCACGGCCCCGTCCAAGGATGGCCAGCCGCCGCGCACCAAGAACTCCAGCGGCCAGTTCGAATTCCAGCGTCCCGGCAAGTTCAGGTTCGTCTACACCAAGCCGTTCGAGCAGACCATCGTCGCCGACGGCAAGACGCTGTGGCTCTATGACGCCGACCTCAACCAGGTCACGCAGCGCCCCCAGGCCCAGGCCCTGGGCAGCACGCCGGCCGCCATCCTGGCGTCGGCCAACGATCTCAAGGCGTTGAGCGCCGACTTCGATCTGCAATCCGCGCCCGAGCAGGATGGCCTGCAATGGGTCCAGGCCAGCCCCAAGGACAAGAACGGCCAGCTCAAGAGCGTGCGCGTGGGCTTTGCGGCCGATGGCCAGCTTTCGGCGCTGGACATCCTCGACAGCTTTGGCCAGCGTTCGCTCATCCGCTTCAGCCAGCTGCAGACCCAGGCGTCCTTGCCGGCCTCGACTTTCGATTTCAAGGTGCCAGCGGGCGCCGACGTGCTCAAGCAGTAAGCCGCGCTGCCGCGCGGGGCAACCCTTCAGGCCGGTCACAGCTGCAGTGCGCAGTTTGTGAGGTTTTGTAATGGTTTTTCCTAATATCGTCGAGACAATGGCGGCCTGCGGCCAGCGATTGTTTCGACGTCCCTCCGAGGACATGCTGGCCGGCTCTCGCATGCCTTTATGAACCTCAGTCGCAAGTTGCCGCTCGCCATTGCCATGGCGCTGCTATTCACCCTCGCTGCCGGATTCTTCGGACTCTGGTCGGCCCATCGATCCCTAGGCGTCTTTCACGGCGATGTCCAGCGCCACATGGCGGCGGAACGCCTTGCCGCCGAGGTGGAAGGCCACTTCAAAACCCAGGTCCAGGAATGGAAGAACGTGCTGCTGCGCGGCTCGGACAACGCGCTGCGCGAGCAGCACTGGAAGGGCTTTCTGGCCGATGAGCGCGCCGTGCAGGACAAGACCGCGGCCTTGCTGGCCCTGGTGGACGATGCCTCCCTGCGCGAGATCGCCCAGGGCTTTGTGGCGCAGCACCGCAAGATGGCCGAAGGCTACCGCGTGGGGCTGGACAAATTCGAGGCCACGGGCTTCGATCCTTCCGTGGGCGATATGGCCGTGCGCGGCGTGGACCGCGAGCCGGCTGAGCTGCTTTCCCAGCTCAAGGCCGGCATTGCGGCGCAGAGCAAGGCGGTGGCCGACGATGCCTACAGCAGCGGCAAGCACGCCACGGAGCTGAGCCTGGTGCTGATGCTGGTGGCGGCCGTGGCTGGCGTGGCCATTGGCTGGCTCATCACCCGTGCCGTGGTGGCACCGCTGCGCAGCGCGGTCCAGCTGGCTGAGAAGGTGGCCCAGGGCCATCTGACCAATGCCATAGCGAGCGGCGGGCCAGACGAACTGGGTCAGCTGCTGCGGGCGCTGGGCGCCATGCAGGAGCAGCTGCGCAGCATCGTCGTGGAAGTGCGCGGCAATGCGGAGCAGGTGGCATCCGCCAGCTCGCAGATCGCGGCCGGCAACAGCGACCTGGCCCAGCGCACCGAGCAGCAGGCATCGGCCCTGCAGATGACGGCTTCGTCCATGGACCAGCTCGACTCCACCGTGCGCGGCAATGCCGATCACGCAGAGAAGGCCAACCTGCTGGCTTCGTCCGCCAGCGACATCGCCACGCGCGGTGGCGATGCCATCTCGGCCGTCGTGGGCACCATGCGCAGCATCCAGGATGCGTCCGAGCGCGTGGTCAGCATCATCGAGGTGATCGACGGCATCGCGTTCCAGACCAATATTCTTGCGCTCAATGCGGCCGTGGAGGCCGCGCGGGCCGGCGAACAGGGCCGGGGCTTTGCCGTGGTCGCCGCCGAGGTCCGCACGCTGGCCCAGCGCAGCTCCGGCGCTGCGCGGGAAATCCGTGACCTGATCCAGGCCAACGCCCAGCGCGTGGCCCTGGGGGCCGAGGAGGTGGACAGCGCGGGTGCGACCATGGCCTCGGTGCAGGAGGTGATTGCCAAGGTCTCGCGCATGATCGGCGCCATCAGCCACTCCAGCGGCGAACAGAGCGCTGGCGTGAGCCACGTCAACAGCGCCATCGTCCGCATCGAGGAGGGGACCCAGCAGAACGCCGCGCTGGTGGAGCAGACCAGTTCGGCCGCCGAGAGCCTGCGCAAGCAGGCCCATCAGCTGGTCGAACTCATGGCGCGTTTCAGGACGGCCTGAACGCGTTGGCCGGGGCCGGGCGCAGCCGGTCGTGGAGCGCTGCCAGCACCAGGGTGGCTGCCACGGGCAGGGCCCAGCCCATGCCGTTGCCCGGCAGGCTGTTCAGGAAGGCCGGCAGCCAGTCCTGCCAGCCGGCCGCCTTGGCGGCATCGACAAGACCGAACACCAGCGCCACGGCCAGCACCGGCGCGAACACGCGCTGCGCATTGCGCCACAGGCCTGACAGCAGGCTCAACACCACCAGGGCGATGGCCAGCGGATAAATGCCCACCAGCACGGGGCCGGACAGGGCGATCAGCTGGGCCAGGCCCTGGTTGGACACCAGGATGCACGCGAGGCCAATGGCCACCACCACCGCGCGGTAGGGCAGGCGCAGCATCTCGCTGAAGTAGGCGCCACAGGCGCTGACCAGGCCCACGGCCGTGGTCAGGCAGGCCAGGGAAATCACCACGGCCAGCAGCAGGCTGCCGATGGGACCGAAGGTGTGATCCACATAGCGCGTGAGGATGAGCACGCCGGTCTGCGCCTGCGGGGCGATGGACTGGCTGGTGGCACCCAGATGGATCAGCGACAGATACACCAGGCCCAGGCCCACGGCCGCGATCACGCCCGCGATGATGGCGTAGCGCGTCTGCAGCCCGGTGTGGGAGATGCCCCGGTCCCGGATGGCGTTGACGATGACGATGCCGAAGGCCAGGGCGCCCAGCGCGTCCATGGTCTGGTAGCCCTCCAGAAACCCTTCGGTCAGGGGCGCGACCAGGTAGTCGCCGCTGGCGCTGGTGGCGGCACCGGCCGGCAGCAGCACGGCGGCGGCACCCAGCACCACCAGGGCCAGGATCAGCACGGGCGTGATCAGCTTGCCGATGGTGTCGATCAGCTTGCCGGGGAACAGGGACAGGCCCATGACCAGCACAAAGTACACCGCCGAGTAGATGAACAGCGCAGTGCTGCTGTGGCCCACGAAGGGCGCAAAGCCCATCTCGAACGACACGGTGGCCGTGCGCGGCGTGGCAAACAGCGGGCCGAGGATGAGATAGATCAGCAGGCCCAGCACCATGCCGGCCTTGCGGCCCACGGGCGAGGTCAGCGCATCGAGCCCGCCGCCCACGCGCGCCAGCGCCACCACGGTGAGCAACGGCAGGCCCACGCCCGTGAGCAGAAAGCCCGTGGCCGCAGCGGCCGCGTGCTCGCCGGCACCCTGGCCGACCATGGGCGGAAAGATGATGTTGCCCGCGCCGAGGAACAGCGCAAAGGTCATGAAGCCTAGGGCGATAAGGTCCCGGGTCTTGAGTGTTTGCATGGATGCAGAAATGAAAAGGTCCCGCCTTGCCGCATGGCAGGCAGTTCCGGAAACGGTGGGAGGCGCGGAACGGATGGGGCAGCAATGGCGCAGGCCCGATGGCCGCGCATGCCGCGCGGCCGGCTCCGCAAAGGGCAGCATTTTAGGGCGGCGGCTCGAAGCGGGTGAAAAATGTCAGTGATTGCTCTTGATAAGATGCATGCAAACCATTCATGTCATGTGAGTGACATGCCTGCAGGCGATGGCCAGGATCCCAGCTGGCGATCCATGGCTTCATCCCCCGCGGCCAGGTACAGGCATCACGGGCTGGCGCACCCCGTTGCCGCCATGGCGTGGACAATGGCGTCATGGTTTTGCAACTGCATCTGTTCCCCTCGGCAGCGCACCCGGCACACGGGCTGCCGAGCGCCTTCTGCGCGGCGCTGCCGGCGACGGAGCTGGCCCATGGCTGATCTGTTCACCCAGGAGCCCTCCGCACCACTGGCCGAAGCCCTGCGGCCCAAGACCCTGGACGAGGTCGTGGGCCAGTCCCATCTGCTGGGCGAGGGCAAGCCGCTGCGCCTGGCCTTCCAGTCAGGCAAGCCGCATTCCATGATCTTCTGGGGGCCGCCCGGCGTGGGCAAGACCACGCTGGCCCGGCTCACGGCCACAGCCTTCAAGTGCGAGTTCATTGCGCTGTCTGCGGTGTTCTCCGGGGTCAAGGACATCCGCGCGGCCATGGAGCAGGCGCAGCAGAACCTGGCCATGGGCCGGCACACCATCCTCTTCGTGGACGAGATCCACCGCTTCAACAAGTCCCAGCAGGATGCGCTGCTGCCCTATGCGGAAAGCGGGCTGGTCACCTTCATCGGCGCCACCACGGAAAACCCGTCCTTCGAGGTGAACTCTGCCCTGCTGTCGCGTGCGCAGGTCTATGTGCTGCAATCCCTGACCGACGATGAACTCAGGCAACTGCTGCTGCGGGCGCAGGAAAAGGCCCTGGGCGGGCTGGAGTTCGACGACCTGGCGCGGGACACCATCGTCGGCTATGCCGATGGCGATGCCCGGCGGTTCCTGAACCTGCTGGAGCAATGCCAGACGGCGGCCGGCGCTGCGGGCGTCACGCGGATCGATGCCGAGTTCGTGCAGAACGCGCTGACCTTGAATGCCAGGCGCTTCGACAAGGGCGGCGACAACTTCTACGACCAGATCTCGGCCCTGCACAAGTCCGTGCGCGGCTCCCATCCCGATGCGGCGCTGTACTGGCTCACGCGCATGCTCGATGGCGGCGCCGATGCGCGCTACCTGTCGCGGCGCATCGTGCGCATGGCCTGGGAGGATATCGGCCTGGCCGACCCGCGCGCCATGCAGATCGCCAACGACGCGGCCCTGACCTATGAGCGCCTGGGCAGCCCCGAAGGCGAGCTGGCGCTGGGCCAGGCCGTCATCTACCTGGCCATGGCCGCCAAGAGCAACGCCGGCTACAACGCCTACAACAAGGCCCGGGCCTTCGTGAAGCAGGACAGGAGCCGCGAGGTGCCCGTGCACCTGCGCAACGCTCCCACCAAGCTCATGAAGGAGCTGGGCTACGGCCATGAATACCGCTACGCGCACGACGAGCCCAACGCCTACGCGGCCGGCGAGACCTATCTGCCCGAAGGCATTGCGGAGCCGGGCTGGTACCAGCCCGTGCCCCGGGGCCTGGAGATCAAGATCGGCGAGAAGCTGGCCGTGCTGCGCAAGTGGGACGAAGAGGCAGGCGGCGCATAGCCGAAGCCGGTGAGGGCAGGCCGGTGCCGAGGCTAGGCGCCCGGGCCGGGCTCCACCGCCACGTCCCGCGCGTGCAGGGGGGCGTGGCACTCCGAGCAGACAACCAGGGGGTCGAACGTGTGGCCGCACACCGTATGCCGGTGCAGCAAGGGCCGGCCTTCCTCGCCGGACATGTGTACATCACCCCAGTGCACGATGGCCATGACCACCGGATGCAGGTCCAGTCCCTTGGGCGTGAGGCGGTACTCGTGCCGTACCGGCGCCTCCTGGTAGACCACTTTCTTGAGCACGCCTGCCTCGACCAGCCTGGCCAGCCTGTCCGACAGCATGGGGCGTGAAATGCCCAGGCGCCCCAGGAATTCATCAAAACGGCGTATGCCCAGAAAGCAGTCGCGCAGCACCAGCAGCGTCCAGCGGTCGCCGATGACCGAGACCGTGCGTGCGATGGAGCAGCGCTCCTCTTCCAGTTCGTTCCATTTCATTGGGCAGTTCCCCGCTTGACGGGTTCTGATTTTAAACCTACCGTGCATTTAGTTCAAAAAATGAACTGACCAATCATCCACGGAGATCCCATGACCGACAAGAAAGCCATTCTCGTGATCGGCGCTGGCGACGCCACGGGCGGCGCCATCGCCCGGCGTTTTGCGCGCGAAGGCTATATCGCCTGCGTCACGCGCCGCGACGCGGACAAGCTCCAGCCCCTGGTCGAACAGATCCGCGCCGCCGGCGGCCAGGCCCATGGTTTTGGGAGCGACGCGCGCAAGGAAGAGGAAATGGTGGCCCTGGTGCAGAAGATCGAGGCCGAGATCGCACCCATCGAGGTCGCCGTCTTCAACATCGGCGCCAACGTGCGCTTTGGCATCACCGAGACCACGGCGCGCGTCTACTTCAAGGTCTGGGAGATGGCCTGCTTCGCCGGCTTCCTGATGGGGCGGGAGGCGGCCAGGGTGATGCTGCCGCGCGGCCGGGGCACCATCATCTTCACGGGCGCCACCGCCAGCCTGCGCGGGCGCGAGGGCTTTGCGGCGTTTGCCGGCGCCAAGCACGGCCTGCGCGCCCTGGCCCAGAGCATGGCGCGCGAGCTCTGGCCCAAGGGCATCCATGTGGCCCACCCCGTGATCGACGGTGCCATAGACACGGAGTTCATCCGGACCAACTTTCCCGATCGCTATGCCCTCAAGCAGCAGGACGGCATCCTCAATCCCGACCACATCGCTGACCTCTACTGGCAACTGCACCAGCAGCCGCGCGATGCCTGGACGCATGAAACCGAAATCCGCCCCTGGATGGAGTCCTGGTAGGCCCTTCAGCCATCTCCGTCCCTTCAGCCCCTTCGCTTCGATGTTCCATCCCATTTGATGCAGGCCGCGCCATGAACCCCAACGTGCAATTCCTCTTCGACTTCGGCAGCCCCAACGCCTATCTCTGCCACCAGGTCATCCCCGCAATCGAGGCGCGCAGCGGCATCCGCTTCGACTATGTGCCGGTCCTGCTGGGCGGCCTGTTCAAGCTGGCCAACAACCGCTCACCGGCCGAGGCGAATGCCGATATTCCCAACAAGCGCGCCTATGAGGCGCTGGAACTGCAGCGCTTCGTGCAAAGGCATGGGCTCACGCGCTTCCGGATGAATCCGCACTTTCCCGTCAACACCCTGCAAATCATGCGCGGGGCCGTGGCGGCGCAGGACCTGGGCTGCTTCGAGCGTTATGTGGATGCGGTGTTCTCCAGCATGTGGGAGAAGGGCTGCAAGATGGACGATGCCCAGGTGATCGGCACCGAGCTTTCCGGGGCGGGCCTGGACGCCCCAGCCCTGATCGCCGCAAGCCAGACGCCCGAAGTCAAGGCCCGGCTGCTGGCAAATACCGAGCAGGCCTTCCACCGTGGCGCTTTCGGATCGCCCACCTTTTTTGTTGGCGACGAGATCTACTTCGGCAAGGACCGCCTGCGCGATGTGGAGGAACAAGCGCTACGGGCCTGAAGCCAGCCTCAGGCCGATCGCCCGTCGTAGCGCGTGATGCGCAGCGCCTCGGGGTCCACGCCTTCCAGGCAGCGCACGTTGACGGCCGCCATGTGCCGGCCCTGGGGATCAATGGCCTCGCCGAACGGATGGATGCCGCAGGTCGGGCAGAAGCGGTGCTGGATCAGGTGCCGGTGGAAGGTGTAGGTGCGCATCTGCTCCTCGGGCGTGCTCAGTTGCAGTTGTTCGCGGGGCACGAACCACATGAGGGCGCCCTTGCGCGAGCAGATGGAGCAGTTGCAGGCCATGGCCTGCGTGAGTTCGCCTTCCACATCGAAAGCGATGCCGCCGCAGTGGCAGCTGCCGTGGTATTTCATCGGGGTTCTCCGTGGCCACCTCGGGCTGGCGGCACTGCCGTTGATGGTAGGAGTTCATGCTGGCTACGGCAAATTGCTGCAGTGCTACATAAGAGCACGTGGCTTGTAAAGCCTCGGGAAACCCCCCTGCAACAAGGCGTTGCAGGCCACCGGGGGGTGCCTAGAATCGCCAATCCCCTGCGGTTTCCGGGCCACAAGCCAGGATGCGGCGGGAGAGCTTCCACCACCATGGCATTGCTGGCTCCGTTCGTTTGGATGCGAGGCACGCTGAATGTCTCCATCCTGGACTAAAGGGGAGAGCGCATATGGACATACTGCTTCAGCAGGTCATCAACGGATTGGTCCTGGGCAGCATGTACGCCCTGATCGCCCTGGGCTACACCATGGTGTACGGCATCATCCAGCTCATCAACTTCGCCCATGGCGAGGTGCTCATGGTCGGCGCGCTGACCAGCTGGAGCTGCATAGGCCTGATGCAGGAGGCCATGCCCGGTGCGCCGGGCTGGCTGATCCTGCTGCTGGCGACCGTGATCGCCTGCGTGGTGGCCGCGGCACTGAATTTCGTGATCGAGAAAGTGGCCTACCGCCGCCTGCGCAGCAGCCCGCGCCTGGCGCCGCTGATCACGGCCATCGGCGTCTCGCTGCTGCTGCAGACGCTGGCCATGATCATCTGGAAGCCCAACTACAAGGCCTATCCCACGCTGCTGCCGAGCACGCCCTTCGAGATCGGCACGGCGGTGATCACGCCCACCCAGATCCTGGTGCTGGTGGTCACGGCGATCGCGCTGGCATCGCTGACCTATCTGGTCAACTACACCAAGCTCGGGCGTGCCATGCGGGCCACGGCCGAGAATCCGCGCGTGGCGGCCTTGATGGGCGTCAAGCCCGACGTGGTGATCTCGGCCACCTTCATCATCGGCGCCGTGCTGGCGGCCATCGCGGGCATCATGTACGCCTCCAACTACGGCACGGCCCACCACACCATGGGCTTTCTGCCGGGGCTCAAGGCCTTCACGGCGGCCGTGTTCGGCGGCATCGGCAACCTGGCCGGCGCCGTGGTCGGCGCCATGCTGCTGGGGCTGATCGAGTCCATAGGCTCGGGCTACATCGGCGACCTCACGGGCGGCGTATTGGGCAGCCACTACACCGACATCTTCGCCTTCATCGTGCTCATCATCATCCTGACGCTGCGCCCCTCGGGCCTGCTGGGTGAGCGTGTGGCTGACCGCGCCTGAGGAGAGACGCATGAACAGCAAGAAGACCGTGCAATGGATTCTGGGCGGCCTGGCGCTGATGGTGCTGCCGCTGGTGCTGCAGTACTTCGGCAATGCCTGGGTGCGCATCGCCGACCTGGCCCTGCTCTATGTGCTGCTGGCACTGGGCCTGAACGTGGTGGTGGGCTATGCAGGCCTGCTGGACCTGGGCTACGTGGCCTTCTACGCCGTGGGCGCCTACATGTTTGCGCTGATGGCCTCGCCGCATCTGGCGGAGACCTTCGAGGGCTTTGCCGCCATGTTCCCTGACGGGCTGCATACCTCCATCTGGCTGGTGATACCGCTGGCGGCGCTGCTGGCGGGCATCACGGGAATACTGCTGGGCATCCCGGTGCTCAAGCTGCGCGGGGACTACCTGGCCATCGTCACGCTGGGCTTCGGCGAGATCATCCGCATCTTCATGAACAACCTGGACCAGCCGGTCAACATCACCAACGGCCCCAAGGGCATAGGCCAGATCGACTCGGTGAAGATTCTGGGCCTGGACCTGGCCAAGCGCCAGGAGATCTTCGGCTACGACATCAGCTCGGTCACGCTGTACTACTACCTGTTCCTCTTCCTGGTGCTCGTCAGCATCGTGATCTGCTGGCGCCTGCAGGACTCGCGCATCGGCCGTGCCTGGATGGCCATCCGAGAGGACGAGATCGCCGCCAAGGCCATGGGCATCAACACGCGCAACATGAAGCTGCTGGCCTTCGGCATGGGCGCTTCCTTCGGTGGTGTCTCGGGCGCCATGTTCGCTGCCTTCCAGGGCTTCGTCTCGCCCGAGTCGTTCAGCCTCATGGAGTCCATCATGATCGTGGCCATGGTGGTGCTCGGCGGCCTGGGCCATTTGCCGGGCGTGATCCTGGGGGCGGTGCTGCTGTCGGCCCTGCCCGAGGTGCTGCGCTATGTGGCCGGTCCCTTGCAGCAGATGACCGACGGGCGGCTTGACGCCTCCATCCTGCGCCAGTTGCTGATCGCTCTGGCCATGATCGTCATCATGCTGATGCGTCCGCGCGGCCTGTGGCCGTCGCCCGAGCATGGCAAGAACCTGCCGCACCAGTCCTGAGCATGGAGACAACGCAGATGGCGAACACGGCAGACAACGGCTCCACCTCCCCGGTGCTCAGGGTTTCGGGCATTTCCAAGCGCTTTGGCGGACTGCAGGCCCTGTCCGATGTGGGCATGACCATTGGCCGTGGCCAGGTCTACGGCCTGATCGGTCCCAACGGCGCTGGCAAGACCACTTTCTTCAACGTGATCACGGGCCTGTACACGCCCGACAGCGGCAGCTTCGAGCTGGCCGGCAAGGCTTACGAGCCCTCGGCCGTGCACAAGGTGGCCAAGGCCGGCATTGCGCGCACCTTCCAGAACATCCGGCTGTTTGCCGAGATGACGTCGCTGGAGAACGTGATGGTCGGGCGCCATGTGCGCACGCATTCGGGCCTGATAGGCGCGGTGTTCCGCACGCCCGGCTTCAAGGCCGAGGAAGCCGCGATCCGCGCGCGGGCCCGCGAACTGCTGGACTACGTGGGTATTTCCAAATACGCCGACTTCAAGGCCCGCACGCTGAGCTACGGCGACCAGCGCCGCCTGGAGATCGCGCGGGCGCTGGCCACCGACCCGCAACTGATCGCGCTGGACGAGCCTGCCGCCGGCATGAACGCCACCGAGAAAGTGCAGCTGCGCGAGCTGATCGACCGCATCCGCCGGGACCAGCGCACCATCTTGCTGATCGAGCACGACGTGAAGCTGGTCATGGGCCTGTGCGATCGCGTCACCGTGCTGGACTATGGCAAGCCCATCGCCGAAGGCACGCCGGCCGAGGTGCAGAAGAACGACAAGGTGATCGAAGCCTATCTGGGCACCGGAGGACACTGAACCATGGGTGAGCAAGTGCAAGACAAGGGCGTGTCCGCGCCGGTGCTGTTGAAGGTCCAGGGACTGAAGGTGGCCTATGGGGGCATACAGGCCGTCAAGGGCGTGGACTTCGAGGTCCGCCAGGGCGAGCTGGTCTCGCTGATCGGCTCCAACGGTGCCGGCAAGACCACGACCATGAAGGCCGTCACGCGCAGCCTGCAGATGGCGGACGGCGACGTGCACTACCTGGGCCGCAGCATCCGCAACGTGGGCGCCTGGGATCTGGTGGCCCAGGGCCTGGTCATGGTGCCGGAGGGGCGCGGCGTGTTCGCGCGCATGACCATCACCGAGAACCTGCTCATGGGTGCCTACACGCGCAACGACAAGGCCGGCATTGCCGCCGACATCGAGCGCATGTTCGGCATCTTCCCGCGCCTGAAGGAGCGCCGCGACCAGCTGGCCGGCACCATGTCGGGTGGCGAGCAGCAGATGCTGGCCATGGCGCGCGCGCTGATGAGCCAGCCCAAGGTGCTGCTGCTGGACGAGCCCTCCATGGGCCTGTCGCCCATCATGGTGGACAAGATCTTCGAGGTGGTGCGCGATGTGCATGCGCTGGGCGTGACGCTGGTGCTGGTCGAGCAGAACGCCAGCCGTGCGCTGGCGCTGGCCGATCGCGGCTATGTGATGGAATCCGGCCTGATCACCATGACCGGGCCAGGCCAGACCCTGCTCAGCGATCCGCGCGTGCGGGCCGCCTACCTGGGCGAGTGAGCTGCGGGGCTGCCGCCTGCGCACAGGTTGCTGGAATGTCCCGTGCCACCGACGGGATATGGCAAAAATATGACGATTTGATGAAGATTCATCGAATGCCCATCGATGCGGGATGTTGCGTATCTGTGCGATGAAGCAGGTTTTTCGAGAAAATTCGCGCAAAAAGGCAATTTTTGGAAAGAAATCGAAAACCCGGCTTCTGGCGCTGCGGGCGCGATAATTCAGGCCTTCCAGCACCCGGGCGCACCTCACATGAACTGGCTCCAACACATCCCCGTCGGGCTGCAGACCGTGGTCCTGCTGGCCATGAGCAATGTCTTCATGACGTTTGCCTGGTATGGGCACCTGAAGAACCACGCCTCGTCGCCCTGGTACGTGGCAGCCCTTGTCAGCTGGGGCATTGCGCTGTTCGAGTACCTGCTGCAGGTGCCCGCCAACCGCATAGGCCACACGCAGTTCAGCGTGGCGCAGCTCAAGATCATCCAGGAGGTGATCACGCTGTCGGTGTTCGCGCCTTTTGCCGTGCTCTACCTGAACCAGCCCCTCAAATGGGACTTCCTGTGGGCCGGCCTGTGCATGGTGGGCGCGGTGTATTTTATTTTTCGCAGCGGCTGACAAGGCGGCGCGCCGACGCGCAAAAACGCGCTTGGGACTCAAGAGTACACTTCGCCCCGTTCAAGCCGGGAAGCCATGCCAAGCATCCGCAATGTGACGCAGTGAGTCGCCTGGTTCCCACTTTTCCCGGTAAGGAGCATTCATGCTTTTTGGCAAACTATTGCCACGCGAAGGCAATTTCTTCGAGATGTTCAACCAGCATGCCGACCGCATCGTCGATGCCGCGCATGCCTTCTCGCAGCTTGTCGCCAACTACAACGATCCTCATCTTCGCGAGAAGTACAACGAGGACGTGAACAACGCCGAGCGTGCCGCCGACCGCGTGACGCATGACGTCACCAAGGCGCTGCACAAGACCTTCATCACGCCGCTGGACCGCGAGCACATCCACTCGCTGATCAACACCATGGACGACGTGGCCGACCTGATCCAGGACTCGGCCGAGACCATGGCGCTGTACGACGTGCGTCACATGACGGATGAGATCACGCGCCTGACCGACCTGTGCGTGCGCTGCTGCGAGCGGCTGCGCGATGCGGTCAAGCTGCTGTCGCGCATCTCTGATCCATCGGTGGTGGACGCGGCGATGAAGACCTGCGAGGAAATCGACCGCCTCGAATCGGACGCCGACCGCGTGATGCGCTCGGCCATGAGCAAGCTGTTCCGCGAAGAGCCCGATGTGCGCGAAGTCATCAAGCTCAAGGCCATCTACGAGCTGCTGGAGACGGTGACCGACCGCTGCGAGGACGTGGCCAACCTGATCGAGGGCATCGTCCTCGAGAATTCCTGAGCCCTCGCGGAGTCGTTTCGTTATGGAATCCGTACAAGCGGCCCTGTGGGTCGTGATCCTGCTGGTGGTGCTGGCCTTGCTGTTCGACTTCATGAACGGCTTCCACGATGCTGCCAACTCGATCGCCACCGTGGTCTCCACGGGCGTGCTCAAGCCCACGCAGGCCGTGGCCTTCGCGGCCTTCTTCAACGTGGTGGCGGTCTTTGTCTTTCACCTCAGCGTGGCGGCTACCGTGGGCAAGGGGATTGTGCAGCCCGGCATCGTGGACACGCACGTGGTCTTCGGCGCCCTGGTCGGTGCCATTGCCTGGAACGTGATCACCTGGCACTACGGCATCCCCAGCAGCTCCTCGCATGCGCTGATCGGTGGCATCGTGGGCGCCGTGATCGCCAAGGCTGGCGCGGGCGCACTGATCGCCAGCGGCATCTGGAAGACCGTGGCCTTCATCTTCGTCTCGCCGCTGCTGGGCTACCTGCTGGGCTCGCTGATGATGGTGCTGGTGGCCTGGATCTGCCGCCGCGCCGCTCCCAACCGGGTGGACCGCTGGTTCCGCCGGCTGCAGCTGGTCTCCGCCGGCGCCTACAGCCTGGGCCACGGCGGCAATGATGCGCAAAAGACCATCGGCATCATCTGGCTGCTGCTGATCGCCACCGGCTATGCCAATGCCGGCGACGCGGAGCCGCCGCTGTGGACCATCGTCAGCTGCTACCTGGCCATCGGCCTGGGCACCATGTTCGGCGGATGGCGCATCGTCAAGACCATGGGCCAGAAGATCACCAAGCTCAAGCCCGTGGGAGGCTTTTGCGCCGAAAGCGGTGGCGCGCTGACGCTGTTCTTCGCGACCTTCCTGGGCGTGCCGGTCTCGACCACGCACACCATCACGGGCGCCATCGTCGGCGTGGGCTCCACCCAGCGTGCCAGCGCCGTGCGCTGGGGCGTGGCAGGCAACATCGTCTGGGCCTGGGTGCTGACGATTCCTGCCAGCGCCTTCGTGGCATCGATTGCCTACTGGATCAGCCTCCAGCTGTATTGAGCTAGAGCCACCGCCAAAAAGAAAGACCGCCATTGGCGGTCTTTCTTTTTAGGAGAGGCATTGCGCATCATTGGGAAATCTTGCGCGCTTCCTCCACCTGGTGCTCGAAGTAGTGCTGGAAGCTGTAGGCAATGCTGGCCATGAGCACGGCGGCACCCAGCATCAGGGACAGCGCAATGGCAAAGATGGTTGACCAGCCCGTGCGCCCGGCCTGCGCCTGCAAGTCAACGCCGGGGTTGTGGCGCCGGTTCCAGTCTTCGGTGTCGGTCAGCCCGTAGAGGATGGCGCGCAGCGCGCAGCCGGCGATGGTGAAGCCCAGCAGCGGAATCAGCAGCCAGCTGAGCTGGTCGTCCTGCCCCAGTTGCTGGACGCGCTCGATGCCGTACACGCCCAGCGCCGTGGGCACGGGCAGCAGCCAGCCCAGCCAGTCGCCGAAGCCATGCAGGTAGAAGCGGTGCAGCCCCAGCGGCCCGCCGACAAAGGCCAGCCAGGTCGTCAGGGTCTTGCTTTTGGAGCGCGCAGCCCCCTGCTGTGCTTGAGCGGGCTGAGGCAAAGGCGTGCTGGGTCGGTTCATGCACCCATTATTCGGGCGAACTGCGGTTGCCGTCTCCCAGGGTCTTCTCCATGAGGACGATGTCCAGCCAGCGGCCGAACTTCCATCCCATGGAGCTCAGCGTGCCCGCCGGGGTGAAGCCCGCGGCGCGGTGCACGCCGATGGAGCCGGCATTGGCCGAGTCACCGATCACCGCCAGCAGCTTGCGCACGCCGGCCGCCTCGCATTCGCGCGACAGCGCATCGAGCAGCAGTCGGCCTACGCCCTGGCCGCGCGCCGCGTCATGCACGTAGATGGAATCCTCGGCGGAGAAGCGATAGGCCGGGCGCGGCTTGAACCAGTTGGCATAGGCAAAGCCCAGCACCTGGCCCTGTTCGTCCACGGCGACCAGATAGGGCAGGCCCTTGGCCAGCACGTCCGCGCGGCGCGTTGCCATGTCCGATTCGGCAGGGGGATCGGTCTCGAACGTGCCCGTGCCGTGCAGCACGTGGTGGCGGTAAATGGCGGTGATGGCGGCGAGATCGCCGTCCAGGCTTGAGCGAATGGTAGGCATGGAAAGGGAAGTTGGATATAATCGCTGGTTTTACGGCGTGTCGCTGGCCGGGTGGCCATGTCGCGTGTCTCAAACGCCGCAAAACATGTGCAGCCATTCATTGTCTAGTTAATTGTGTGGTGGCTGCGCCCACCCGAAGGAAAATCATGGTCGTCATTCGACTCTCTCGCGGCGGTTCCAAGGCCCGTCCTTTCTACAACATCGTTGCCGCCGACAAGCGCGTGCGCCGCGATGGTTCGTTCATCGAACGCCTGGGCTTCTACAACCCCAACGCCCGTGGCGGCGAAGAGGGTCTGCGCGTTGCTCTGGACCGCGTGAACTACTGGAAGGGCGTTGGCGCGCAGGCTTCCGAGACCGCAGAGCGCCTGATCAAGCAGGCCACCCAGAAGACTGCTGCCTAATTCAGCATCCCTTCTGAAATCGGGTTCCGTTGGCTTGTCTGACGGAGCCCGTTTTTGTTTTCCCCTCCGGATCGCCTTGCACGGATCTGCAACGATCTGCATTGACTGTCCATCTACTGCCTACCGACTGCCATGAGCCACATGCCTGAACTCGAAGCCAGCGTCCTGCCCGCCGATGCCGTGGAGGTCGGGCGTATCGCCGATGCCTGGGGCATCAAGGGCTGGTTCAAGGTGGCCGCCTTCAGTGCCGACCCCGAGGCCCTGTTCACCGCAAAGCAGTGGTATCTGCAGCCCCCCGAGAAGGGTGCGCGGCAGTTCACCGGTACGGTGCTGCTGCCGGTCAAGCAGGCGCGCGTCCACTCCGATTCCGTCGTCGCCACATCGCCTGTCGTGAACGACCGCAATACCGCTGAGGCCCTGCGTGGCGCGCGCATCTTCGTGGCGCGCAGCGATTTCCCGCAGCCCGAAGATGGCGAGTATTACTGGGTCGATCTGCTGGGCCTGTCCGTGGTCAACCGCGAGGGCGTGGCCCTGGGCGTCGTCCGCGACCTGCTGTCCACCGGCCCGCAGACCGTGCTGGTGCTGGCCTATGAAGAGGATGGCAAGGAGCGCGAGCGCATGATTCCCTTTGTCGATGCCTATGTGGACAAGGTGGATCTGCCGGGCAAGACCATCGTTGCCGACTGGCAGCCCGACTATTGATCGCCGATCTCCATGCGCTTCGACATCATCACGCTGTTCCCTGAGCTGTTCACGCCGTTTCTTGAAAGCGGCGTCACGCGCCGTGCCTATGCCTCGGGCCAGGTCGGCGTACACCTGTGGAATCCGCGCGACCATGCCCAGGGCAACTACCGGCGCGTGGACGATCGCCCCTTTGGCGGCGGTCCGGGCATGGTGATGATGGCCGAGCCGCTGCAGCGCTGCCTGGAGGCGGCCCGGCAGGCGCGCCGTGATGCAGGCGAGCCCGAGCCGGCTCCCGTGGTGCTGTTCTCGCCGATCGGCACCACGCTGCGCCATGCCGTGGTGGCCGACTGGGCGCAGGGACAGGGCGCGATCTTGCTGTGCGGCCGCTACGAGGGCCTGGACCAGCGCTTCATCGATACCCATGTCACGCACCAGTTGAGCCTGGGCGACTTCGTGCTTTCTGGCGGCGAGATCGCTGCCATGGCCCTGCTGGATGCCGTCGCACGGCTGCAGCCCGGCGTGCTCAATGACGAAGGCAGTTTCCAGCAGGACAGCTTCAATCCGGCGCTCGACGGCCTGCTCGATTGCCCGCACTACACCCGCCCCGAAGTCTGGGAAGGGCGTGAAGTGCCGGCGCCACTGTTGTCCGGCCACCACGCGCAGATCGAGCGCTGGCGCCGCGACCAGCGCCTGTCCATCACGGCCAGGCACCGGCCCGAGCTGATAGAGCAGGCGCGCGCCCAGGGCCTGCTCAACGCCAAGGACGAGGGGTTTTTGGCAAAAAACGTCTCCGGGCTATAATCCGCGATTCTTCGATCCTCTATCCGGCCGCTGCTACGAACAAAGCAGCCATGGCGCCAATCCCGGCGCTTGCCAATCCTGGCGCGGACAAGATCGATTGGATGTTGACCATGAATCTGATCCAGATCCTCGAGCAAGAGGAAATCGCCCGTCTGAACAAGACCATCCCCCAGTTCGCCCCCGGTGACACCGTCATCGTGAGCGTGAACGTGGTCGAAGGCAGCCGCAAGCGCGTGCAGGCTTACGAAGGCGTGGTGATCGCCAAGCGCAACCGTGGCCTGAACAGCGGCTTCACCGTGCGCAAGATCTCCAGCGGTGAAGGCGTGGAGCGTACGTTCCAGACCTACTCGCCCCTGATCGCCGGCATCGAAGTCAAGCGTCGCGGTGATGTGCGTCGTGCCAAGCTGTACTACCTGCGCGAGCGCAGCGGCAAGTCGGCCCGCATCAAGGAAAAGCTGCCGTCGCGTGTCAAGGTTTCTGCCGAAGCCTAAGCACCTGCGTCACAGCTGGAAAGCCGCTACAGTCGCCTGTAGCGGCTTTTTTGTTGTCCGGCCGTTGCCCATCACAAGCCTTCATTCGTGTCCTCACTGCCCGATACCGCCATTCCCGTGCCGACCGGCGGCCCAGCGCCCGCAGCCGTGCCGTCGATCGCCGACCCGCGCATGGCGCAACTGATTGGCAAGGACAGTCACCTGCCTGCCGTGCCCCCCGAGGCCCGCACGCCCGAGGCCCTGCGCCAGCGCTTTGCGCTGCCGCCCCAGTGGGCTCCCGAGGTGGTGCGCGAGAAGCGCTTCAGCGATCGCCAGCCCACCGATGCCGCCGTGCTCGTGCCTATCGTGATGCGCCCCGAACCCACGGTGCTGCTGACCGAGCGCACGGCCCACCTGTCCACTCATTCGGGGCAGGTGGCATTTCCGGGCGGCAAGCGCGATCCGGAGGATGCCTCTGCCCAGGCCACGGCCCTGCGCGAGGCGCATGAGGAAGTCGGACTGGCCGCCAGCGATGTGCAAGTGCTGGGCACGCTGCCCATCTACATCACGGGCACGGCCTTCCTGATCACGCCGGTGGTGGCCCTGGTCGATCCCCGGGCGCACCTCAATCCCAATCCCTACGAGGTGGCGGATGTGTTCGAGGTGCCGCTGGCCTTCCTGCTCGATCCTGCCAACCATGAGCGCCACTCCATGGTCTGGAACGGCGTGCCGCGCGAATGGTTTGCAATGCCCTACCAGGATGGTGATCGCCAGCGCTACATCTGGGGCGCCACGGCCGGCATGCTGCGAAATCTTTACCGATTCCTGTCGGCCTGATGCCCGGATCGGGGGCCGAGCCACCCCAGGGTCACTGACCTGTCTGCATGCGCCAGTATGATGGCCGGATGAGTTTCTTTGCCATTCTGATCGCCTTGCTGATCGAGCAGGCGCGCCCGTTGACGCCGGCCAATCTCGTGCACACAGGCTACAGGGCCTGGACGGTTTCGGTGCGCCGCAACTTCGATGCCGGCCAGGCGCACCATGGCTGGCTGGCCTGGGCCGTGGCGGTGGCATTGCCCTGCGTGCTGGTGACGGGCATCTACCTGCTGCTGCTGTGGGGCGTGGGCTGGCCGCTGGCCATGGTCTGGAATGTGGCCGTGCTCTATGTGACGCTGGGCTTTCGCCAGTTCAGCCACCACTTCACACGCATCCGCGATGCGCTGGATGCAGGCGATGAGTATGCAGCGCGCGAGGCGCTGGCTCACTGGCAGCAGGTCGATGCCAGCGAGGTGCCGCGCAGCGAAGTCGTGCGCCATGTGATCGAGTACTCGGTGCTGGCCGCGCATCGCCATGTGTTTGGCGTGCTGTTCTGGTTCTCTGCGCTGGCAGCGCTGGGGCTGGGCCCGCTCGGCGCCGTGTTCTACCGCATGACCGAGCACCTGTCGCGCTCCTGGTCGCGCAAGGGCCTGGTGGGCGGCACCCAGGTCAGCCCCCAGTTGCAGCACACCTCCCGGCTGGCCTGGACCGTGATCGACTGGTTGCCTGCACGGTTGACGGCGCTGTCCTTTGCCGTGGTCGGCAGCTTCGAGGAAGCCATCGAAGGCTGGCGCTTCCACGCCCAGCGCTTTCCCAACGACAACGATGGCGTGATCCTGGCCGCCACCTCGGGTGCCATCAACGTGCGCCTGGGCGGCGAGGCACTCAAGCGCCGCGAAGGCATCTCGGTGACCCGCGACGACGGCGAGGAGATCGATCTCGATGTGGACAGCGAAGCCACGCCGGGCCGCGAGCCCGAGATCGGCCATCTGCGCAGCGTGGTCGGCCTGGTCTGGCGCTCGGTCGTGGTCTGGCTGCTGCTGCTGGCCCTGCTGTCGCTGGCGCGTTTGCTGGGCTGATCGCTGCGCCGCAGAAGGCGAGCCCTGCCTGTCTTGCCAGGCAGCAGCCCGCCCTTCCTGATGCAGCCGGGTCGTTGTTTTGAGGAGGTCAGTACTTCTGCGCCTGGCTCAATTCATCGAACAGCTCAGCGTAGATGTAGTAGCGGTTGGCGCTGATGTCGTGGTCGGCATCCATTCCGGTTTCCTCGTCTTCCACGCGCGGCATGACGGCGCATCCCGGCTCGTGCAGGTGGGTGCAGTTGTAGAACTTGCATTCCTGCGCGTGGGCGCCGATGTCGGGCATGCAGCGGGGCAGGTCCGTGGGCTCTATGTGGCGCAGGCCGAATTCCTGGAAACCCGGTGAGTCGATCAGCGCCGTGGTGCGCTCTTCGTCCATCCAGTACCAGCTGGTCGTGGTGGTCGTGTGCTTGCCGGAGTTCAGCGCCTGCGAAATCTCGTTGGTAGCCGCGCGTGCGCCGGGCACCAGCAGGTTGATCAAGGTGCTTTTGCCCGAGCCGGACGGGCCCAGGACCAAGGTGGCCTTGCCCTTGAGGTGTTGCATCAGCAACTGCCGGTCGGCCTCGCCTTCGTTGGCCAGCGACAGCGACAGCACTTCGTAGTGCGGCGTTTCCTGGCCCAGGTACATCTCGCGATAGGGCTTCAGGCGCTCCCAGGCATCGGCGAAGGGCTCGGCCAGGTCACGCTTGTTCAGGGCGATCAGGGGCTTGATGTGGGTGGCTTCGGCGGTGATGAGGGCACGGGCCAGCTGGCTTTCGGAGAACACCGGCTCGGCCGCGATCAGGATCAGCACCTGGTCGATGTTGGCCGCAAAGGACTTGGTGCGTATCTCGTCCTGGCGGTAGAACAGGTTGCGCCGTTCCAGCACCTTCTCTATGGTGCCTTCCTCGCCCTGGCCGGCGGGTGGCAATTGCCAGCGCACGCGGTCGCCGACCACGGTCTGGCTCTTCTTGCCGCGCGGATGGCAGATGTGGCGTGCGCCTTCTTCGGTCTCGACCACGCAGTGGCGGCCATGGCTGGAGACGACCAGGCCTTCTCGCAATGCGGAGCGCTCAGCCATGGGATGCCGGGGTGGGATTCATGGACGCTCCAGCAGCGCATCGATGCGGCGGGCGCACTCGATGTCGGTGGAAGAGATGCCGTTCACGTCATGCGTGTTCAGGCGCACACCGCAACGGCCGTAGCTCACGGTCAGGTCGGGGTGGTGGTCCTGCTGGTGGGCGATCAGGGCCAGTGCGTTCACAAAGGCCATGGTCTCGTAGTAATTGGCAAAGGCGTAGCTCTTGGCGATGGCATCGCCATCGAGTTGCCACCCCGGCAGGTCCGCCAGTGCGGTGCGCAATTCGTCCGGCGTCAGCGCGCGGCGCTGCTGCGTGGACCAGTCCTGTTGTTGCAAGCGTTGTGTGCTCATGGTGGATGTGAAAGGGTCAGGTCGGAGAAGGCATGCGCGCCAGCCGGGCGAGGGCGGGCGGATGCGAGTAGTAAAAGCCCACGTACCAGGGATCGGGCGTGAGCGTTGAAGCATTGTCCTCGTACAGCTTGAGCAGTGCCGAGGCCAGATGGGCGCCGCTGGCCTGTTGCATGGCATAGGCATCGGCTTCGAATTCGTCGCGGCGCGACAGGGCCGAGAACAGCGGGGTGACAAAGAAGCTGAACACCGGCACGGCCAGCAGGAACAGCAGCAGTGCCACGGCCTCGTTGCCGGCGCCTATTCCGCCATGGCCCAGCGCAAGGTCCAGGCCGGGGCGCACGCCCAGGCCCAGGTAGAACCACAGCTGCTGCGACAGCCAGCCCAGCAGTGCGAAGCCGGCCAGGCTGGCGGCGAACATCAGCAGCATGCGCTTGAGGATGTGGCGGTGCTTGAAGTGGCCCAGCTCGTGCGCGAGCACGGCCTCCACCTCGTCGGCGTCGAGCTGCTTGAGCAAGGTGTCGAAGAACACCACGCGCTTGGAATGGCCGAAGCCCGTGAAATAGGCGTTGGCATGGGCCGAGCGGCGGCTGCCATCCATCACGAACAGGCCTTTGGCCGTGAAGCCGCAACGCTGCATCAGCGCGCTCACGCGCTCCTTGAGCGTGCCTTCGGCCAGCGGTTCGAACTTGTTGAACAGCGGTGCGATGAAGGTCGGAAAGATCCACATCAGCAGCAGGTTGAACGCCGTCCACACGGCCCAGGCCCACAGCCACCACAGGTCGCCGGCCGAGCCCATGAGCCACAGGATCAGGGCCGCCAGGGGAAGGCCGATGGCCGCGCCCATGGCGGTGGACTTGATGGCATCGGTCAGCCACAGCCGCAGCGTCATCTGGTTGAATCCAAAGCGCTGCTCCAGCACAAAGGTCTGGTAGAGCGACAGCGGCAGTTCCACCAGCCCGGAGATCAGGGCAAAGCCGGCCAGCAGTGCCAGTTGCTGCCACAGGCCGGCGCCCATCAGTTCCAGCAGCCACTGGTTGAGCGCGTCGAGTCCGCCCAGCAGCGTCCATGCGAGCAGCACCACGGCGCCCAGCGTCATCTCGATCAGGGCGATGCGGGCCTTGGCCAGCGTGTAGTCGGCGGCCTTTTGATGGGCCGCGAGGCTGATGCGTTGCGCAAAGGCCTCAGGCACCTCGGCCCGATGGCGGGCCACATGGCGGACCTGGCGCGAGGCCAGCCAGGCGCGCAGCAGCCACTGGGCGAGCACGGCTGCGGCAAACAGCAGGGACAGCGTCGAGGAAAAATCGGGGTTGAAGGCCATGTGGCCGCAGTGTAGGCGACAATTTGGGCCATGTCCGAAGCCTCCGAAGCCGCCAGCGCTTGCATTCCCGTCCCCGCCGAACCCGGCACGTCCATCACCCTGGCCAAATCCGATCTCAACCTCGTCTGGCTCGACTGCGAGATGACCGGGCTGCAGCCCGATACCGATCGCATCATCGAGATCGCCGTGGTCGTCACCAGTCCGGACCTGGCCATTCGCATCGAAGGGCCGGTGTTTGCCATCCATCAGGCAGATGCGCTGCTCGATGGCATGGATGCCTGGAACAAGGGCACGCATGGCAGGAGCGGCCTGATCGATCGCGTCAAGGCATCGACCACCAGCGAGGCCGATGCGGAGGCTGCGCTGATCAAGTTCCTCTCGCAGTACGTTCCCAAGGGCAAGGCCCCGCTGTGCGGCAACAGCATCGGGCAGGACAGGCGCTTCATGGAGCGCTACATGCCCAAGCTCAACAACTTCTTCCACTACCGCAATGTCGATGTCAGCACCCTCAAGGAACTGGCCAGGCGATGGAAGCCCGACGCCTACGCCTCCTTCAAGAAGGCCCAGCGCCACACCGCACTGGCCGATGTGCATGAGTCCATCGATGAGCTGGCGCACTACCGCGCGCGCCTGCTGAGCGTCTGAATCTGGCGGCCCCGGCCATTTTTTATGACAGGGGCTTGCGGGAAAACCCGGGGAGTGCGACAATCTACAGCTTGCCCCCATCAACAAGGGGCAATTTGCACATCTCCATCACACAAGGGCCCCTGCGCTGTGTGTCTGTGGTCGGTGTCCATAGACCACCATGAAGGCTTTCATGGATGGCGGGACCACCGGTTTCGGACCAGCCGAAAATGCCCATCCGCCCTTTTGCGAAGGGCCGGTTAAGTCTGACGGTGGATGTTGACCCAACCGTCGAGAAAAGCGTGCCAGATCGCTGACTGCGCGTGCTTTTCGTTAGAGCCATTCATGAACGATATCTCTCAAGAGCAGGGCATCATTGCCGCTGCCGATTCCTCTTTTGCTTCCGCCGCTGAAGCATCTTCCGTGCTGAACGCCGCCGTTGCCAGCGCCGAGCAGGCCGCCGAATCCCTGGCCGCCGCCGAAGTCGTGGAAATTGCCGAAGGCGCCGAGGCTGTTGAAGCAGCCCCCGAACTGCCCAATGCCTTCATCGAGCTGGGCCTGGCTGAAGAACTGGTCCGTGCCGTTGCCGATCTGGGCTACACCCAGCCCACGGCCGTGCAGGCGCAAGCCATTCCCCTGGCCATGGGCAGTGATGACCAGGCCTTCATCGACCTGATGGTGTCCAGCCAGACCGGCTCGGGCAAGACCGCTGCCTTTCTGCTGCCCGTGCTGCACACGCTGATCCAGCAAAAGGCTGACGAAGAAGCCGCCATCCGCGCCGAATATGACCGCCAGTGCGCCGAAGCAACGGCCAGCGGCCAGCCCACGCCCAAGCGCAACAAGCGCAAGGACCCCACCAATCCCCGCAACTTCAAGGCAGCCGTTCCCGGCGCCCTGATCCTGTGCCCCACGCGCGAGCTGGCACAGCAGGTGGCGCATGACGCCATCGAGCTGGTCAAGCACTGCCGCGGCATCCGCATCGCCAACGTGGTGGGCGGCATGCCCTACCAGCTGCAGATCGCCAAGCTGCAGAACGCCAACCTCGTGGTGGCCACTCCCGGCCGTCTGCTGGACCTGCAGCGCTCGATGCAGATCAAGCTCGACCAGGTTCAGTTCCTGGTGGTGGACGAAGCCGACCGCATGCTGGACCTGGGCTTCTCGGACGATCTGGCCGAAGTCAACGACCTGACGGCACAGCGCAAGCAGACCATGATGTTCAGCGCCACCTTCGCGCCCCGCATCCAGCAACTGGCCATGCGCGTGATGCATGACGGCGGCTCCGGCGTGAAGAAGGTCACCATCGACACGCCTCAGGAAAAGCACGCCAGCATCAAGCAGGTGCTGTTCTGGGCCGACAACTCCCAGCACAAGCGCAAGCTGCTGGACCACTGGCTGCGCGACACCACGATCAACCAGGCCATCGTTTTCGCATCGACCCAGGTCGAGTGCGACGGTCTGGCCAATGACCTGCAGCAAGACGGCTTCTCCGCCGTGGCACTGCACGGCGCCCTGAGCCAGGGCCTGCGCAACCGCCGCCTGATGGCGCTGCGCAGCGGTCAGGTGCAGGTGCTGGTGGCTACCGATGTGGCGGCACGCGGCATTGACGTGCCCACCATCACCCACGTCTTCAACTACGGCCTGCCCATGAAGGCAGAGGACTACACCCACCGTATCGGCCGCACGGGCCGTGCCGGTCGCGAAGGTGTGGCCGTCACGTTCGCGGAATTCCGTGACCGTCGTCGCATTTTCGATATCGAGGCCTACAGCCGCCAGCAATTCAAGGCCGAAGTGATTCCTGGCCTGGAACCTGCACAGCGCGCACCCAGCAGCAACGAAGGCCGTGGCGGCCGTCGTGGCGGCGGTGGTTTTGAAAGCCGTGGCGGCGATCGCCGCGGTGCCGGCGGCGGTGGCCGTGGCGGTTTCGGTGGTGATCGTGGCTTTGGCGGCGATCGCGAGCGCAGCTTCGGTGATCGCGGTGGCGATCGTGGCTTCGGCGCACGCCGTGATTCCGAAGGCTATGGCCGCAAGGCTGGCTTCGGTGGCTTCGGCGGTGGCCAGCGCGAAGGCGGCTTCGGCCAGGGCCAAGGTCAGCGCGAAGGCGGCTACAGCCAGGCTCCGCGTGAAGGCGGCTATAGCCAGGCCCCGCGCGAAGGCGGCTTTGGCCGTGGCGGTGAAGGCCGTGGCTTCAGCGGCGACCGTGGCGCTCCGCGTGGCGGCGATCGCCGTGACGGCGCTCCTCGCGAAGGCGGCTTCCGTGGTGCATCCGGCGAGTCGCGCGGCTTTGGCGGTGGCGAATCCCGTGGCGGCTTCGGCGGCGGCGAGCGCCGTCCTGCCTTCGGCAAGAGCGCTCCCAAGCCTTACTCGCCCCAGGGCGGTGATCGCAAGCGCGTCGTGCGCTGATCGATCTCGGCATTGCATGCAGAGACCGGCCCTTCGGGGCCGGTTTTTTTTCGGCCATCTGCGTCCTCGCGTGGTGCGGCCTGTCCTTGATGGTGCAGAACCTGCTGTCTGGCGGGCTCTGTGACTGCCATAATCGCGGCGCGGAGGTGCCCTGTGGAGTCTTTGATCGCGTCCAGTGTGGATTTTGAACACATGTTCGAACTGGCCCCCGTCTCGCTATGGCTGGAGGACTACAGCGCGCTCAAGCAGCTGCTCGACCAGTGGCGTGCACAGGGCGTGACCGATCTGCAGGCGCATTTTCTGGCCCACCCTCAGGCGCTGCAGCAGTGCAGCGCGGCGCTCAAGGTGGTGCGCGTCAACCAGCGCACGCTGGACCTGTTTGGCGCCAGTGATCAGCAGACCTTTCTTGCCAGCCTGGGCCAGGTGTTCCGCGATGACATGCACGCGGGTCTGGCCTGCGAGCTGGAGGATCTGTGGCAGGGCTCTCTGAGCTTTGCCAACCGCACCGCCAACTACACGCTGGACGGGCGGCGGCTCGATGTGCAGATCCGTGGCCGCATCCTGCCCGGTCATGAAGCGCTTTGGGACTGCGTGCTGGTCTCGCTGGAAGACGTGACGGCCGAGATGCGCAGCGCGCGCCAGCTGCACCGCAGCGAACAGTATTCGCGCGACCTGTTCGAGTACTCGCCCGTGTCGCTGTGGGTCGAGGATTTCAGCGCCATCAAGCGCCTGCTCGACGATGTGCGCGCCCAAGGCATCAGCGACTTCGCCACCTTCCTCAAGGTGCACCCGGAATTCGTCTCGCGCTGCATGCAGGAGATTCGCGTCGTGGACGTGAACCGCCAGACGCTGCGCATGTTCGGCGCCACCGACAAGCTGCAACTGCTGAGCCGGCTGGGCCGCATCTTCCGTGACGAGATGATCGACTCCTTTGCCGATCAGTTGCAGGACCTTTGGAGCGGCAAGCTCGTGCAGCACCGCGAAGTGGTGAACTACGCCCTGTCAGGCGACGCTCTGCACATCCACATGCAGCTGGCCGTGCTCGATGGCCATGCCGATGACTGGGGGCTGGTGCTGCTGTCGCTGGTGGACATCACGGCGCGCAAGAAGGCCGAGGCCTACCTCGAATACCTGGGCAAGCACGATGTGCTGACCCAGTTGCGCAATCGCGCCTTCTATATCGAGGAACTCAATCGCCTGGCGCGCAAGGGGCCCTGGCCGCTGGCGGTGATTGCCATCGACATGAATGGCCTCAAGGAGGCCAATGACGAGCATGGCCATGCCGCAGGCGACGACATGCTGCGCCGCGTGGGCGAAGTGCTGACCAAGGCCGTGGATGCGCCTGCCTGCGCGGCGCGCATAGGCGGCGACGAATTCATGGTGCTTTTGCCGGCTTCGGACGAGCGCGGCGCCGAGGCGGTCAAGGAGCGCATCCTCTCGCTGCTGGAGCTCAACAACCAGTTCTATCCGGGCCAGGCGGTCAGCCTGTCCATGGGCGTGGCCTGCTGCGATTCGGGAAGCCAGGTCGAGGCCACCGTCTCGCGCGCCGACCAGGCCATGTATGCCGAAAAGGCGCGCTACTACAAGGAAAGAATGCTGGACCGCCGCGCGGGCCGCGCTTAGCGGTCTTGTACCGCAGTGCCTGTCAGGTCTCCGAGGCGTGCCGCCCGATTTCGGGCCAGCGGTGGTGCAGGTAGATCCAGGACGCCAGCCCGATCAGCATCATGCTGATCGAGCCCAGGGCCAGCAGTACGGTCGAATGCATCACCAGCGGTGCAATCATGCCGGCCACGATGCCATTGGCCGTGGAGCCGACCACCGCCTGCAGCGATGAGGCCAGGCCGCGCCGCTCCGGGTGGATGTCCAGCACCAGCAAGGTCACGACGGGCACCATCATGGCCCAGCCGAAGGCGAACACCCCCACGGGAATCAGCGCCCAGCTCACGTGGGCGGGCCAGATCAGGTTGGCGACCAGGTTGATGATGGACACGACGAACATGATCAGAAAGCCATGGCGGATCTGGTGCTTGGGCGGAATGCGCCCGGCCAGACGGCCGCTCACCCAGGCGCCGCCCATGATTCCCGAGATCGAGATCACGAAGAACCAGAAGAACTGCTGCGGCTGCAGGTGCAGCAGGTCGCCCAGGAAGGCGGGCGCCGACAGCACATACAGAAACATGCCGTTGAACGGCACGCCGCTGGCAAAGGCCAGCAGCACAAAGCGCGGATCGCTGCACAGCTCCTTGTAGCCGTGCATCAGAGGCTTGAAGCGGAAGGGCTGGCGCTGCGCCTGTGGCAGGGATTCCGGCAGGAATCGCCAGTTGATACCCCACAGCAGCACGCCCACCAGGGTCAAAAACCAGAACACTGCCGCCCAGCCCAGGTGTATGAACAGCCAGCCGCCCATCACAGGGGCCAGGGCTGGGGCGATGCCAAAGAAGATGGTGATCTGCGCCATCACGCGCTGGGCCTGGGCGGGTGGAAACAGGTCGCGCACCACGGCGCGCGACACCACGATGCCGGCACCCGTGGACAGGCCCTGCAACGCGCGAAACAGCACCAGCTGCGTGATGTTCTGCGACAGTGCACAGCCCGCCGATGCCAGCGTGAATACGGCCAGCCCCCACAGCACCACGGGGCGGCGGCCAAAGCTGTCGGCCATGGCGCCGTGGAAAAGGTTCATGAAGGCAAAGCCGAACAGATAGGCCGACAGCGTCTGCTGCATCTGCAGCGGCGTGGCGTTCAGGGCCTGGGCGATGCCGGAGAAGGCGGGGATGTAGGTGTCGATCGAGAACGGCCCCAGCATGCCCAGGATGGCAAGCAGGACGGCCAGGGCCCAGCGCGGGCCCTGCCAGAGCGGGGAAACATTTTGTGGCATGCAGGCGAGGCGGTTGTGCGTTGCGGAGAGATCGCAGGCGCAGAAAAAGGCCGCGCGCCCTTGCGCCTGCGGCAGGGTGACACTGTAGCGGCTTGGCTGGAATCCGGTGTGACGGATGGCTTGGCGAATGACTTGGGCGATGGAATAGATTGATAGTTTGTATCTAAATAATATAAATATCGATAGAATTTATCTTTTGCGCCAGCATGCACAGGTCCGCCGTGGGGTGGATGGCATGGTTCTGGGCGCTTTCGCCAAGGATCTTTCATGACTGTTTCTCGCCGCACGTTGATATCGGCTCTGGCTCCGGCTGCGTTGCAACTGACTGCCGGCGCTGCCTGGTCCAAGGGCCACCGACTGCAGCTCTCGGCGGCCTATGGCGATGGCATCTTCCACACGCAGAACCTGCGCAACTTCGCGGCGCGCGTGGGTGCCGATACCCAGCATGCGCTGGAGATCGATGTGGTGTCCAACTCGGCGCTCAAGCCCATGGCGCAGGTGCTTCCTGCGCTCAAGCGCAATGAAATCCAGTTCGGCGAAGTTCTCATGTCGTCCTATGTGGATATCCATCCGCTGCTGGCCATGGACTCGCTGCCTTTCATAGTGCGTGGCTTTGACGAGGCTGCGCGCCTGTGGCAACTGACCCGTCCCGTGTTGCAGGAGTTTTTGCTGGCTCAGCAGGGTGTGCGCCTGCTGTTTGCCGTGCCTTGGCCGGCGCAGGGCCTGTTCTGCCGGCGCCCGGTCAACAGCATCGTGGATCTCAGGGGGCTCAGGCTGCGTGTGCAAAGCGATGCGACCAAGCGGCTGGCGGAACTCTGGGGAGCGCAGCCGGTGGTGCTCGCGGCCGGTGATCTTGGCATGGTGCTGGAGCAGGGAGGTATTGACGCCATGGTTGCATCCAGTGCCACCGGCGTCGACAGCCAGGCTTGGAAGACCATGAAGGTGTTTCTGGACATCAAGGCCTGGATTCCCAAGAACATGTTGTGCGTCAGCGAACTTGCCTGGAAGGGCTTTGCCGAGCCGGAACGCCAGGCCATCAGCCGCGCCGCCGCGCTGGCCGAGAAAGAAGGCTGGGCGCTGGCCCAGCAGGCCGATGAGCTGGGCAAGAAGGTTCTTGTCGACAACAAGATGTCCGTCACCGCGCCATCGGCGGACCTGCGCCGCATGCTGGATTTGATGGGGGAGCGCTTTGGCCGGGAGTGGGTGGCCAAGGCTGGCAGCAGCAATATGTCTGTGCTGATGGAATACAACAAGAAAAGGCACTGAGCGCTGTCGCGCCGAGTGCCTTGTTCTGGGTATTGGTGGTGGGCCCTGAGTGATTCGAACACTCGACCAACGGATTAAGAGTCCGCTGCTCTACCAGCTGAGCTAAGAGCCCACGTATTTCTGCGTGGATGCCTGATGAGATCAGGCAAGAAAATTCTTGGTGGGCCCTGAGTGATTCGAACACTCGACCAACGGATTAAGAGTCCGCTGCTCTACCAGCTGAGCTAAGAGCCCCCTCGGGTATTCCGAAGGAATCAGCCTGGATGAATCCAGGCTGAAAAGGAATTTTTGGTGGGCCCTGAGTGATTCGAACACTCGACCAACGGATTAAGAGTCCGCTGCTCTACCAGCTGAGCTAAGAGCCCCAAAAACAAGTCTGCGCTGCAAACGAGACCGCAATTATGCGGCATTTTTTGTGCGCTTGCAGGAAGACGCGCCAAATTTTTAGTTCATGGCATGGTGGCGCTGAGCCGGGCCCGCGTGCCACCCGGTGCGCAGCCGCAAAAAAGGCGGCCGAGGCCGCCTTTGGGGTGCTGGCGCGCAGCGCGCTTACATCAGCAGATGTTCGCCTGCGTTGTCACCGCCCAGGATCACGTAGTTGACCTTGCGGATGTCCATCAGCTTCTTGCCGCCGGAGTAGCTGATCGAGCTTTGCACGTCCTGCTCCATCTCGATCAGGGTTTTGGCCAGAAGACCCTTGACGGGCTCGAGGATGCGCTTGCCCTCCACGTGCTTGTACTCGCCCTTGTTGAAGTCCGAGGCCGAGCCGTAGTACTCCTTGAAGCGTTGGCCGTTTTCCTCGACGGTCTGGCCCGGCGATTCCTCGTGGCCCGCGAACAGCGAGCCGATCATCACCATGGTGGCGCCAAAGCGCACGCTCTTGGCGATGTCGCCGTGGCTGCGGATGCCGCCATCGGCAATGATGGGCTTGGTCGCCACGCGCGCGCACCACTTGAGCGCCGACAGCTGCCAGCCACCCGTGCCAAAGCCCGTCTTGAGCTTGGTGATGCAGACCTTGCCAGGGCCGATGCCGACCTTGGTGGCGTCAGCGCCCCAGTTCTCCAGGTCGATCACGGCTTCGGGCGTGCCCACGTTGCCGGCGATCACGAAGGACTTGGGCAGCTTTTCCTTGAGGTAGCCGATCATGTTCTTCACGCTGTCGGCATGGCCGTGGGCGATGTCGATGGTGATGTATTCGGGGCACAGGCCTTCGGCGACGAAACGGTCCACGGTGTCGTAGTCGGGCTTCTTGACGCCCAGCGAAATGGAGGCGAAGCAGCCCTTGCCTTGCATCTCGCGCACGAACTGCACGTTGTCCAGGTCAAAGCGGTGCATCACGTAGAAGTAGCCGTTCTGGGCCAGCCAGGTGCAGATGCTCTCATCCACCACCGTCTTCATGTTGGCCGGCACAGCCGGGATGCGGAAGGACCGACCGCCCAGCTCCACGCTGGCATCACACTCCGAGCGGCTTTCCACGCGGCACTTGCGCGGCAGCAGCAGGATGTTGTCGTAGTCGAAGATTTCCATTTGATTCCAAGCTCCATGAAAGGTCGCGGCAGGAACATCCCTCCGCGATGGGGCGCTTGGCTTGGAGGCCGGTCTTGCGGGCGGCGCGGGCGTGCCGCGTCGCCAGGGCGGCTGTGGCCCGGGCACAAAAAACCGGACCGCAAGAAACTTGGGCCCGGTGATTGATTCTATACGTTGCCGGCGACGGGCCTGGGCACCCTGTCGATATAGCGGTTATAGGGATGGCGTTATGAACCTGCAAGGGTGCGCTGCGCGGGCCTATTGCGGCCAGATCGCGGGCAGATTGCGGGCCGATTGCGGGAAATGCGGCATCGGTTTCCCTGGGGAGCGAGGTGCTTTCTACAATGCCAGGATGTTCCCGATCGATCTGCTCGACGGCGCCTCCGGTGCCGCACCCGCCTCCAACTCCCCTTTGCTGGCTAACCTCAACGAGGAGCAGCTTGCTGCCGTCACGCTTCCGGCCGGTCACGCGCTGATCCTGGCCGGTGCGGGCTCGGGCAAGACGCGGGTGCTGACCACGCGCATCGCCTGGCTGCTGCAGACGGGCCAGGCCACGCCGGGCTCCATCCTGGCCGTGACCTTCACCAACAAGGCGGCCAAGGAAATGCTGGCCCGCCTGTCGGCCATGCTGCCCTACAACGTGCGCGGCATGTGGATCGGCACCTTCCACGGCCTGTGCAACCGGCTGCTGCGCGCCCACCACCAGGCGGCAAAGCTGTCGTCCACCTTCCAGATCCTGGACACGCAGGACCAGCTGTCGGCCGTCAAGCGCCTGTGCAAGCAGTTCAACGTGGACGACGAGCGCTTCCCGCCCAAGCAGCTGCAGTACTTCATTGCCGGCTGCAAGGAAGAGGGCATGCGCCCCGGCGATGTGGTAGCCAATGACCCGGACACGCGCAAGAAGGTCGAGATCTACCAGCTCTACGAGGAGCAGTGCCAGCGCGAGGGCGTGGTCGATTTCGGCGAGCTGATGCTGCGCTCCTACGAGCTGCTGCGCGATGATGCCGCGCTGCGCGCCCACTACCAGCGGCGCTTTCGCCACATCATGGTCGACGAGTTCCAGGACACCAACAAGCTGCAGTACCAGTGGCTCAAGCAGCTGGCGGGCGACATGGTGGATGGCCGCCTGCAGGCCACGGGCAGCGTGATCGCCGTGGGCGACGACGACCAGAGCATCTACGCCTTTCGCGGTGCGCGCGTGGGCAATATGCAGGACTTCGTGCGTGAGTTCGATGTGCGCCAGCAGATCAAGCTGGAGCAGAACTACCGCTCCTACAGCAACATCCTCGACTGCGCCAACGCGCTCATCAGCCACAACAGCCAGCGCCTGGGCAAGAACCTGCGCACCACCCAGGGCCCGGGCGAGCCCGTGCGCATCTACGAAGCGCCCACCGACATGGCCGAGGCGCAGTGGATGGTCGAGGAAATCCAGCAGCTCGTGAAAAAGGACGGCTGGCAACGCCAGGAAATCGCCGTGCTCTACCGCAGCAATGCGCAAAGCCGGGTGATCGAGTCGCAGCTGTTCAATGCCGCCATTCCCTACCGCGTGTACGGCGGGCTGCGCTTTTTCGAGCGCGCCGAAATCAAGCATGCGCTGGCCTACCTGCGCCTGCTGGAGAACCCGCACGACGACACCAGCTTTCTGCGCGTGGTGAACTTCCCGCCGCGCGGCATCGGCGCGCGCAGCGTGGAGACGCTGCAGGACGCGGCGCGCAGCGCGGGCTGCTCGCTGCACGATGCCGTCTCGGCGGTGCCGGGCGCGCCGGGCACCAAGCTCGCAGGCTTTGTCGCCAAGATCGACGTGCTGCGTGAGCAGACCCAGGGCCGCACGCTGCGCGAGATCATCGAGGCCATCGAGGAAGAAAGCGGCCTGCTCGAGCACTACCGCAACGAAAAGGAAGGCGCCGACCGCATCGAGAACCTGCAGGAACTCGTGAACGCGGCCGAGAGCTTTGTCACCCAGGAAGGCTTTGGCCGCGATGCCGTGGCCCTGCCGCTGGACGAGCACGACGGCGCCAGGGCGCTGACGCAAAGCCCCGCCAGCCAAGGCCTGGACCCTGCGCTGCCGCTGCTGGACACGCCGCTCACGCCGCCGGCCGGCACCGTGGCCGGCATGGTCGATGCCGATACCGGCGAGACCCTGTCGCCGCTGGCCGCCTTCCTGACGCACGCGGCGCTGGAGGCTGGCGACAACCAGGCCCAGGCCGGCCAGGACGCCGTGCAACTGATGACCGTGCATGCCTCCAAGGGACTGGAGTTCGACGCCGTCTTCATCGGCGGCGTGGAAGAGGGTCTGTTCCCGCATGAGAACGCCATGATGGACCGCGGCGGCCTGGAGGAAGAGCGCCGCCTGGCCTATGTGGCCATCACTCGCGCGCGCAAGCGCCTGTACCTGAGCCATTCGCAGACGCGCATGCTGCACGGGCAGACGCGCTACAACGTCAAGAGCCGCTTCTTCGACGAGCTGCCCGATGAGGCGCTCAAGTGGATCACCCCCAAGCAGGGCGGCTTTGGCAGCTACGCGCCCCGGCCCGGTGGCGGCGGTGGTGGCGGCTACGGTTCACGCGATCGCGGCGGCTTCGGCAACAAGGCCGAAGGCTGGCGCAGCGAGGTCTTTGCCAGCCCGCCCGTGCCGCCGCAAAAGGCCGCTCCGGGCCACGGCCTGCGCGTGGGCCTGAACGTGTTCCACAACAAGTTCGGCGAAGGCAAGGTGCTGGCCCTGGAAGGCACGGGCGACGATGCGCGCGCCCAGGTCAGCTTTGGGCGCCACGGCACGAAGTGGCTGGCGCTGTCCATTGCCAAGCTCACGGTCGTGGAGTGAGGCGCGGGCTGCCGCGCCCGGCGCTCAGGGCTTGACTTCGAAGCTCAGCGTGGTGGTGTGGCGCACGTCGGTGTACTTCTTGCCGTCCAGCGTGACCGAGCCGTTGTCCACGCGCGCCGTCACCTCCAGCACGTACAGGCCCGGGAAGTAGGGCTTGAAGCTCACCGTGCCGTCCTGCGATGGCGTGAGCGTGCGGTACCAGCCCTCGCTGGTCTGCACATTGACCTGGCTGGCCGCGACCTTGCGGCCCTTGAACACCAGCTGGAACGTATCGCCGCCCGCCGTGGTGGGCACCAGCTCCAGGTCGTTCACGGCCTTGGTGTCATTGCGGCCGAAACGGGCCTGGTAGTAGGTCAGCACGCCATTGGCGCCGGGGCGCGTGGCGGCGATGCGCACATCGCCCTGGCCTGCGTCCGCGGTGAAATGATTGGCATCGGCCTTCAGGGGAAGGCTCTTGCCGTCGGGCAGGACCTGCTTGGCGTCTTCCAGGGCCGGCAGCTGTTCCAGCGGCTTGCGCAGCTCTCCGGCATAGGCCCGGGCCTGTCCTGCGTCCTGCTGCAGCCAGAGATAGTCGGCATGCGCGGCCGGCACCGCCAGTGCGGCGGCGGCAGCCAGCCATGCGGCGGTGCTGCGAAGGATGCGGGAAGGTTCGGTCATGGAGTCTCTCCTGTGGTGTGGCTCTGCGTGCGCCTGCCGGGCCTTGAGGGGCGTGATCCGGCGGGGCTGAAGATGGTGCGATGGCGGACGAGCGACGCCGCAATGCATCAGAAATTATAGCGATCAGGTGAGAATGACTCTTGTTTTGCACGCTAAGAGTCGGGTTCATGACATCCATGCAATTGTGGCGCAGACATGCAAAAAGGCCATGGAAATCCATGGCCTTTGTGTGGCGGCGCCACGCGCCGCAGGGCGGCGGGGCGCTATGGCAGCGGTCAGGCCGACAGCTTGGGCTGGGCAGCGGTGCCCGTCAGGTAGCCTACGGCGGCACCGAACTTGCCGCGATAGTTGGCGCTGATCAGCGGGTCCAGCGTGGGCTTGACCACGTTGTGGATGGCGCCCCAGTCACCGGCGTGCTGGAAGTTGCTCATGATGTAGGTCCAGCCGTTGATCTCGTCCACGGCATGCAGGCCGGTGGATTCGCCGCCTGCGGGAATCGACATCAGGCGCGACAGCTGCTTGGTGTCGATGTTGTAGGCCCACAGGAAGTTGTTCACGTGCTGGCCGCTGTCCTCGCCGATGAACAGGGTGCGCATCTTCTCCGAGAACTTGAGGTTGTCGGGGTTGCAGATCTTGTTCGGGTTGCCGGTGTTGCCCAGCGCGTCGGCGCTGATGTCCTCGCCGGCCAGCAGGGCCTTGGTGTCCACGGGCATCCACTCGCTGTTGATGGCGGCGCCTGCCGTGTCCTTCTGGCCGCCGCGCAGGTTCAGTGCCATCACGGCGCCGGCCTTGAGCTGCTTGGGGATGGACACGCCGTTGCCGGCCACGTTCAGCGCATCACCGGCCACCATGGACTTTTCGCAGTTCTGCAGGGCCGAGTAGGCCACCTTGTCCTTGGCGTTGACGGTCGTGCCTTCCATCTTGGTGAAGCCCATGCTTGCGCCCTTGAAGGCGGCGTAGCGGTGGGTTTCCAGGAAGGCGGCAGCCTTGTCCATGCCGGGGTTGATCTTGATCCACTCGACCTTGCCGTTGGCCGTGATCTTGGTGTAGCTGGCGTCGCCCGGATCGGTCTTGGCCACGGTCATGATGTCCGTGGGCTTGAGCGTGTTGGCCAGTTGCTCGATCTCGGCGCTGGTGGCCGAGCCCAGCTTGATCCAGGTCAGCGCGGCGGCGCTGCCCGATGCGGGGTCGATGGAGAAGCCCGCGCCCACCTTGGCCACGTACAGCGAACCCGAGGACAGGTCCTTTTCCTTGTCGGCCACGAAGACGAAGTAGCCGCTGTTGGTGGCGTCGTCGCCCATCAGCGCCGTGCGCTGGTCGGGCATGACCTGGACCAGCTCGTGCGAGATGCGGCCCATGCAGAAATGCTTCTTGATGCTGGCCGTGCCGTCCACGTTGACCGTCACTTCGGGCATGTGGCCGTAGTGGTAGGGGTTGGCCTTGTTCTGGTCGCCATACAGGTTCTGGCTGAAGGCCAGCAGCTGGGCATTGCCGGTGGTGAAGGCGTCGGGCTCGTACTCTTCGCTGGACAGGTGGGTGCCCCAGGGCGACAGGCTGGCGCCGCAGGTGATCCACAGGCCGTGCACCTTGGAGGTGTCCACGTTGTGGTACTTGACCAGGCTGAGCTTGCCGGTGGTCTGGTCCTGGTCCAGCGTCAGCACGGCGATGGGCGAGGGCAGCTTGCCGTACATGTCGGTCTTGCTGTCCTGCGCCCAGGTGGTGTATTCGAACTGCACCACGGCGAACACGGGCTTGCCCTTGACGCCGTCCACCTTGGCATTGGGCACGGTCAGCAGCGAGGTGCCGTCGGGCGAATCGGAGAAGAAGTGGCGCTCGCTGCCGGCCACGGTGCGGTCGATGATCTTGTTGTTGTTGATGTCGTAGTAGCCGCCGGCCAGGACCTTGCCGCCCTTGCCGTCGGACACTTCATCGCCGGTGACGAAGAAGGGCTGGTAGCCCAGGTCGAAGCTCTGCTCGCTGTTGTCGCTGAACTGCACCTTGAGCTGCGAGGCCACGGTCATCTTGGCCATGGCCTGGGGGTTGGCCAGCGTGGGCGCTGCCATGGAGGTGAAGCTGGCCGCCACATAGTTCTTCGCGGGGCCGTCGTCACCGCCGCCGCAGGCGGTCAGCAGGCCGGTGGCGGACACGGCGGAGCCGAGCGGCAGCAGGGGGGCGCCGGTCAGGAATTGCAGCGCCTTGCGGCGGGAGAGCATCGTGGATTGGGACATGGGGCTTCCGTTATGGGTTTGTCAGCGTCAACCCATCGGGGGCGGGATGGGCCGGGATGCCGCCGCGCACTCGCTGGCTTGACATCCGCACGGCATGCTAGGCAGCCGGTGTGACAGAGCGATGGCATCCGCATGACGGAACCGTGACAGCGTCATATGACAGCCGCCAGGCGAGGGGTGCCAGGCGATGCGGCCAGTCAAAAAACCAAAGAAGAGGCGCGAAGAAGGGTCCGAAGAAGGGCCCGAAGAAAGGTCCAAAGAAAAAGCCCCTTGAAAGGGGCTTTGTGGGGTGCAGTGGCGAAGCGCTCAGCCGGACAGTCCGGGCGGCGCAGGCGGCTCGGTGCCGATGGCGTCGCTGCCATCGCTTTCATCGGGCGCTGCAAAGCAGTCGCGGAAGGTGAAGACGATGGAGGTGAAGAACATGGCTGCCAGCAGCATGGCCGTGCCGATCATCAGGCCGTTGGCAATGCTGCCCAGCACCTGGGCCAGCACGGCCGAGATCAGGGCCATCACGATGCCGGCCACGATGAACACGCCCATCCAGCTCAGGCCGAAGACCACCAGCGCGCCGATGTTGCGCACACAGGCCACCAGGCTGAAGAACACGGCCTTGACCGGGGGCACGTTGTGCCAGTGCACCAGCCCCGGCGCGTGCCAGAACAGCAGGGACAGCGGCAGGTACAGGCCCATGCTCAGCCACATGGCGGCCTGGAAGTCGGGCGACTCGGCGATCTCGCGCGTCAGCGGCTCGCCGCCCAGGTAGACGTTGGCAAACTGGCCGTCGTCCACCAGCATGGACAGGCCCATGATCAGCAGGAAGCCTGCCGCATACATGGCGCCCAGCGTGAGCATGGAGTTCAGGCGCTGGCGCCCGGTGCGAAAGGCCACCAGCAGCAGGGCCGGCGTGGGCGCACGCCCGTGCGATGCCTCGGCCGCCGCCACCATCATGGCCAGCGAGGTGGCCGGCAGCAGGCCCAGCGCGATCACGGGGCCGATCAGCGGCAGCACCGTGACCAGCGACATGGCCGCCATCGACAGAAAGAACAGCGCCGCCAGTGCCAGCGGCTGCTGGCGGAAGGTGCGGATGCCCTGCTGCACCCATTGCAGGCCGGTACGGGCGGGAACGATGAGAAGTTTCATGGGGTGAGGAAGTCGGGGCGCCTGGATGGGGCATGGCCTCTGGCATGGGCCGCGCCGCTGGCGCCCGAACGGGGACTGTACCCGAGGACGCGCGGCCCGTGGACCGCAAAGCCCTCTGTCGGCCGCGCTGTGGCGGTCTTCGGACGTCAGTCCAGCGCCACCGGGTGGGCCAGGCGCTGGCGCAGCACGCGCTCGAAATGGGTGGGGTCGTGGGGAACGAGCATGGAGGCCTCGCGCGGCAGGTGGAAATCCCACAGGCGGGAAATCCAAAAGCGCAGCGCGCCCGCGCGCAGCATGGGGTTGAACAGCTCGCGCTCGGCGGCGGTCAGGGGGCGTACCGATTGATAGGCATCAATCATGGCCTTGGCCTTGGTGGCGTCATGGGCGCCGGTGGCGTGTTCGATGCACCAGTCGTTGAGGCACACGGCCAGGTCGAACAGCCAGCTGTCCACGCCTGCGAAGTAGAAGTCGAAGAAGCCGGTCAGGCGCTCGCCATCGAACATCACGTTGTCGCGGAACAGGTCGGCGTGCACGGGGCCGCGCGGCAGCGCCGCATACGCGGGCGAGGCGGCCACATGGTTCTGGAAGGCCAGCTCGGATCGCAGCAGGTCGGCCGTGGGTGCGTCTATGTGCGGGATGACCGTGGGCACGGTCTCGTTCCACCAGGGCAGGCTGCGCAGATTGGGCTGCTGGCGATCGTAGTCGCGTCCGGCCAGGTGCATGCGCGCCAGCATCTCGCCCACGGCGGCGCAGTGCGCGGGCTGGGGCACCAGCTCGCTCTTGCCGGGCAGGCGGTTGACGATGGAGGCCGGCTTGCCGCACACGCTCAGCAGGATGTCGCCGCTGCGGGTCTCGGCCTGCGGGTCGGGCACGGGAATGCCGGCCTGCGCCAGGTGCTTCATCAGGTACAGGTAGAAGGGCAGTTGCTCGGCCGTCAGGCGCTCGAACAGCGTCAGCACCCACTCGCCCTGTTCGGTGGTGAGAAAGTAGTTGGTGTTCTCTATGCCGCCCTGGATGCCGCGCAGCTCCTTGAAGGAACCCAGGGACATGCGGCGCAGCAGCTCGCGCGCGTCTTTGTCGGAGACTTCGGTGAAAACGGCCATGTTGCATTGCCGGCCTTCAGGGCGCGGCGGAAATCGTTGTCGTCAGATATGGAAAGAGGGCAGCGCCGTCAGGTGCTGCCCCCTGGGATGCCGCCGGGCCGGGGGCCCGGACAGTCCGGTGAGGATCAGAACTTCTTGAGGTTCCAGACGCGCGTGCCGTTGGTGCCGTCGCCATCGCCGCGGTTGCGCGAGGAACGGGCGCCGTCGTTGGACTGCACTTCATACGAAGGCATGTCGCCGACCTTGGGCTGCACGGTGATGCTGCGGGTCTGGCCGCCCACGCGCAGCTCGTCAACGCGGCTGCCGCCATCTTCCACATGGATGTGTTCCACGCGCTGATTGGTTCGGTCGCGGCCCTCGGGCTTGGCCGTGTCCGGCGCGGTCTGCTCGGTCGCCGTCGCAGGAGCGGTGGAGGCAGCCGGGGCAGGCGTGGGGTTCTGGGCCAGCACGGAGCTGGCGGCCAGGGTCAGGAAGATGAAAAGTGGAGCGGCGCGCATAGGCTCCATTGTAGAACTTGCGGCGGGCGCTGTCCCGCCCTGTCACCCTGCCGGCGCGTGCACAATCGGCGCATGAGCAATTCCAAGACCCTGGTGCTGATCGACGGCTCCAGCTACCTCTACCGCGCCTACCACGCCATGCCGGACCTGCGCGCCGAGCCCGGCAACCCGGAAAGCCCTGCCACGGGCGCCATCCGCGGCATGATCAACATGCTCCAGGCGATCAGGAAGGAGGTGGCGGCCGACTACGCCGTCTGCGTGTTCGATACCAGCGGACCCACCTTCCGCGACACGCTCTACCCCGAATACAAGGCGCACCGCTCGCCCATGCCCGACGATCTGCGCTCGCAGATCGAGCCCATCCATGAAGTGGTGCGCCTGCTGGGCTGGCCCGTGCTGGCCATCCAGGGCGTGGAGGCCGACGACGTGATCGGCACCCTGGCCAAGACGGCCGCCGCCCAGGGCGTGAACGTGGTGATCTCCAGTGGCGACAAGGACCTGTCCCAACTGGTGGACTCCCACATCATGGTGATGGACACCATGAGCGGCAAGCGCCGCGACGTGGCCGGCGTGACGGCCGAGTTCGGCGTGCCGCCCACGCAGATGATCGACTACCAGGCCCTGGTCGGCGATGCCGTGGACAACGTGCCCGGCGTGTCCAAGGTGGGCCCCAAGACGGCCGTCAAGTGGCTGGCAGAGCACGGCTCGCTCGACGGCCTGATTGCTGCGGCCGACGGCATCAAGGGCGTGGCCGGCCAGAATCTGCGCGATGCCATCGCCTCGGGCCAGCTGGCGCTGAGCCGCCAGTTGGTCACCATGAAGACCGACTGCGACCTGAGCGCCGAAGTGCCCACCCTGCCGGTGCTCGACGCGCTGGCGCCGCGCGAGCCCGATACCGCGCCGCTGCGCGACTTCTATGAGCGCTACGGCTTCAAGGGCCTGGCGCGCATGCTCGGCGGTGCCGCGCCCGAGCCCGATGCGCTGCAAGCCGTCAAGGCCGGCCGCAAGCCAGCGGCCAAGCCGCGTGCCGACCAGTCCACGGGCGACATGTTTGCCCAGGAGCAGGCCGAATCCGACGACGCCACCACCGAGGCCGAGGCCGTCCAGCAGCGCCCGCTGGACTATGACGTGGTGCTGACCTGGGAAGCGTTCGACCAGTGGCTGGCCAAGATCAACGCCGCCGAACTCACGGCCCTGGATACCGAAACCACCTCGCTGGACGAGATGCGTGCCGAGATCGTGGGCATCTCGCTGAGCGTGGAGCCCGGCGCCGCTGCCTACATCCCCCTGCGCCATGCCGGCCCCGACGCGCCCGAGCAACTGCCGGCCGACGAAGTGCTGCAGCGCCTCAAGCCCTGGCTGGAGGATGCGGCCCGGCCCAAGCTGGGCCAGCACGTCAAGTACGACCGCCATGTCTTCGCCAATGCCGGCATCGAGGTGCACGGCTATGTGCACGACACCATGCTGCAAAGCTATGTGCTGGAAGTGCACCGCCCGCACGGCCTGGCCAGCCTGGCGCTGCGCCACACCAACCGCACGGGCATCAGCTATGAAGACCTGTGCGGCAAGGGCGCCCACCAGATCCCGTTCGCCCAGGTGCCCGTGGACAAGGCTGCCGCCTATGCCTGCGAGGATGCCGACCAGACCCTGGACGTGCACCGCGTGCTGTGGCCGCAGCTGCAGGCCAACGACGGCCTGCGCGGCGTCTACGAGCTGGAGATCGCCACCAGCGAGGCCCTGTTCCGCATAGAGCGCAACGGCGTGCTCATCGATGCCGCCACGCTGGCCAAGCAGAGCAACGACCTGGGCCAGCGCATCGTGCAGCTGGAGCAGGAGGCCTACGACATCGCGGGCCAGCCCTTCAACCTGGCCAGCCCCAAGCAGCTGGGCGAAATCTTCTTCGACAAGCTGGGCATGCCCGTGGTCAAGAAGACGGCCACCGGCGCACGCAGCACCGACGAAGAGGTGCTGGAGAAGCTGGCCGAGGACTATCCGCTGCCCGCCAAGCTGCTGGAGCACCGCAGCCTGTCCAAGCTCAAGGGCACCTATACCGACAAGCTGGCCCAGCTGGCGCTGCCGCGCACGGGCCGCGTGCACACGCACTACGCCCAGGCCGTGGCCGTGACGGGGCGCCTGTCCAGCAACGACCCCAACCTGCAGAACATCCCCATCCGTACGCCCGAAGGCCGGCGCGTGCGCGAGGCCTTCATTGCCGCGCCCGGCCATGTGATCGCCAGCGCCGACTACTCGCAGATCGAGCTGCGCATCATGGCCCACCTGTCGGGCGACGAGTCCCTGCTGCGCGCCTTCCACGAAGGCCGCGACGTGCACCGTGCCACGGCATCGGAAGTCTTCAACGTGGAGCTGGAGCAGGTCAGCAGCGAGCAGCGCCGCTATGCCAAGGTCATCAACTTCGGGCTGATCTACGGCATGAGCAGCTTTGGCCTGGCCAAGAACCTGGGCATAGAGACCAAGGCCGCGGCCGCCTACATCGACCGCTATTTCCAGCGCTATCCGGGTGTCAAGCGCTACATGGACGAGACGGTGGAATTCGCGCGCGACCACGGCTACGTGGAAACCGTCTTCGGCCGCCGCCTGTACCTGGTGGACATCAACGGCGGCAGCGGCCCGCGCAAGAAGGCGGCCGAACGGCAGGCCATCAACGCGCCCATGCAGGGCACGGCGGCCGATCTGATCAAGAAGGCCATGGTGGCGGTGCAGGCCGAGCTCGATGCCAGACAATCCGAGGTCCGCGTCATCATGCAGGTGCACGACGAACTGGTGTTTGAGCTGCCCGAAGGCGAGTCGGACTGGGTGCGCACAGAAATCCCGCGCCTGATGGCCGGCGTGGCCGACCTGAAGGTGCCGCTGCTCGCCGAGGTGGGCCTGGGACCCAACTGGGACAAGGCACATTGAGCTTCACGCAGGCATCGTAGACTTAGCCGGTTCTCAACCACCACCAAGGAGAGATGCATGCGTGACGATCAGCAGCAAGACCTGAAGGCCCTGGTTCCGGGGCGCAGCAGCGAAGAGGGGCCCACGCGGCGCCTGGCATTGCAGACGGCCCTGGGCCTGGGCTATGCCGCAGCGGCCACGCCGCTCATGGCGCAGACCGCCATCTCCACGCCGGCCGACGGCCTGACGGCCGGCGAGGTGCATTTCACCGTGAACGGCTTCAAGGTGCCGGCCTACCGCGCCGCGCCCGCGGGCAAGAAGAATGTGCCCGTGGTGCTGGTGATCTCCGAGATCTTCGGCGTGCACGAATACATTGCCGACACCTGCCGCCGCCTGGCGCGTGCCGGCTACCTGGCCATTGCCCCCGATCTGTATGCGCGCCAGGGCGACCCCAAGACCTATACCGACATCGCCAAGCTCATGAGCGAGCTGGTCTCCAAGGTGCCCGACGAGCAGGTCATGGCTGACCTCGACGGCGCCGTGCAATGGGCCGGCACCCAGGGTGGCGATACGGCGCGCGTGGCCATCACGGGCTTTTGCTGGGGCGGACGCATCACCTGGCTGTATGCGGCCCATGGCCCGGTCAAGGCCGGCGTGGCCTGGTACGGCCGGCTGGAAGGCGCCAAGACGGCGCTGCAGCCACGCCATCCGCTGGAGCTGGTCTCCAGCCTCAAGGCGCCGGTGCTGGGCCTGTATGGCGGGCAGGACACGGGCATTCCGCTGGAATCCGTGGAGCGCATGCGCGAGGCGCTCAAGCAGGGCTCGGCAGCGGCCAAGGCCTCGGAGTTCGTGATCTACCCGGAGGCGCCGCACGCCTTCCATGCCGACTACCGGCCCAGCTACCGCGAGCAGGCTGCGCGCGACGGTTGGCAAAAAATGCTGGCCTGGTTCAATAAGCATGGGGTGACCCCCTGAGCGGCTGCGCCGCTTCCCCCTCTCTTGCTTCGCGGGAGGGGGACGACACCCTCGGTGCGGGGCGGCCCTTCCTCGGTGTCCCTGGTGTGAGGACGCGCCAGTTTTTAAGGTATTGCTGACTAGCTTTCAACTTTATTCGCGCAGGGGGGCTTGACAGCTTCTGTAGGCTGAAACCGAGGGCACCCGACACCGTGGCCTGCTTCCTTCATGGGATCGCAGGCCACGGCTGCGATGGGGCTTGTCTTTCTGCGAGAATTCGCGGGTTTCGCCTGCAAGGGCATACGGTTGAAGCACAAATCGCTATGACATTGGTAGCAATCATTCTGGCCACCCTGGCCGCCGGTATTGGCAGCGTCTGGGTGGCCGCGTTGTTGATGGGGCTGGGAGGCAATCGCTCGCCGGGCATGATGCCGCAGCGGCTGTTGAGCCTGGCGGCGGGCGCGCTGCTGGCCACGGCCTTCATGCACCTCTTGCCCGAAGCCTTCGAGAGCGAGGCAGGCGCGCATGACCTGTTCGTGACGCTGCTGGTGGGCCTGGTGTTCTTTTTCCTGCTGTCCAAGGCCGAGCTGTGGCACCACGGGCATGAGCACGGCGCGCCGCCGGCCCATGAGCACGATCACCACGAACATCACGATCACCAGGGCCACGCCCATGACCATTCCCATGATCACCATCACGGCCACCGCCACGGCGGCTGGGCGGTGCTGACCGGCGACAGCGTGCACTGCTTCGGCGATGGCGTGCTGATCGCCTCCGCCTTCATGGCCGACATGCGCCTGGGGCTGATCGCGGCGGTGTCGGTGCTGGCCCACGAAGTGCCGCACCACATGGGCGACATCGTGGTGCTGCGCCAGTCCAGTTCCAACCGGCGCGTGGCGCTGATCAAGGTGTCCATGGCCGGCGCCGTGACCACGCTGGGCGGCATTGGCGGCTATTTCCTGGTGGGACAGTTGCAGGAACTGCTGCCGTACTTCCTGGCCGTGGCCTCCAGCAGCTTCATCTACGTGGCGCTGGCCGACCTGATTCCCCAGCTGCAAAAGCGCCTGAGCGCACGCGAGACCGTGGCCCAGGTGGGCTGGCTGATGCTGGGCATCGTGCTGGTCACCGTGGTCAGCCGCGCGGCGCACGCGCACTAAGGCTGATGTTGAGGGTGAGGCGCGGGTCCTAGCCTGCGCGGGCCTCCTGGGGTGCCGGCCCCAGCAGGTCGGCGTAATCCACCGCGTACTTGATGAAGGCCGCATGGCCGTCGATGCGCAGCTTGCGGCGCAGGTGCAGGCGGTGGGTTTCCACGGTGCGCACCGAGGTGCCCATGAGCGCGGCGATCTCCTTGTTGGAGCGGCCCTCCGAGATCCACTGCAGCACGCTGGCCTCGCGCGGCGTGAGGGCGCGCCGGGGCCCGGACGCGCTGCCGTCTTCCTCGGCCACGGGCTGCAGGCCAGGGCTGAAATACAGGCCGCCAGCGTAGACCCGGTCTATGGCCTCGATGAGCTGCTGCGCAGGCGCGTCCTTGAGCACGTAGCCGCGCGCGCCCAGCGCCACGGCGCGGCGCACGTATTCGGGATCCTCATGCATGGACAGCACCAGCACGCGCACCAGGGGGAACTGATCGCGGAACAGCGCGGCCAGGTCGATGCCGCTGGCGCCCGGCATGCGGATGTCGGTGACCACCAAGTCGGGCAACAGCTCGCGGGCCAGCGGCAGGGCCTGGTCCACGCTGGCGGCCTCGCCCACCACACGGATATGGTCCGTGGCCTGCAGGCGCATGGACACGCCGTCGCGCACGAGAGGGTGGTCGTCCACCAGGAGGATGCGGATCATGGGGTTCATGCAGCGGCCCGTGGGAGTTCGAATTCCGGTGAGGGAGACAGCGGCATGCCGCCATCGCGGTAGAGCACGGCGACCAGCCGGGTGCCCCGGCGCCCCGAACTGATGGACAGGTGGCCGCCCAGGCCTTCGATGCGCTCGCGCATGTTGCGCAGGCCGATGCCGCCCTGGCGGTCGCGTTGCACGCGGCGCATGTCGAAGCCCTGCCCGTCGTCGCTGACCTGCAGCACCACGCGGCGGCGCTGAAAGTGCAGGCTGACGTCGATGCGCGTGGCCTGGGCATGGTTTTGCGCATTCGTCACGGCCTCCTGCGCCACACGGAACAGGGCCGTGGCATGGCTGGGCGGCAGAAAGCGGGTCTCGCCGCGGCAGCCGAACTGCATGCGCAGGCCGTCCTCGGCCTGCATCTGCTGGCTCATCAGCGCCAGGGCCGGGGCCAGGCCCAGGTCGTCCAGCAGGGCGGGGCGCAGGCCGTGGGAGACGCGCCGTATCTCCACCAGCGCGTGGTTGAGCTGCTCCAGGCCCTGGTCCACCATGCGCTGGGCCGTGGCCGGGTCCTGCGCGGCCAGCCGCCTGAGCTGGGCCTGGGCCGTCTCCAGCAGGAACTTGGAGGAGACCAGCACCTGCACCACGCCGTCATGCAGGTCGCGCGCCACGCGCGTGCGTTCCTCTTCCTGCGAATGCACCACGCGCTGGGCCAGCCGCTGCAGCTTGTTGCTGGACACGCGGTGATCGCTGAGATTGAAGACCAGCCCCGCCACGCCGATGAGCACGATGCACAGCGCCGCAATGCCGAAGATGCGCCAGCGCGTGGCCGCGATGTTGGCCTGGGCGCTTTCGTCGATCTGGCGCAGCGCCTGCTCCACGTCGTCCAGGTACAGGCCCGTGCCCAGCGACCAGCCCCATTCGGGCACCGTGGCCACGTAGGCAAGCTTGGCCTCGGTACGCAGCGAGGACGGTTTTTGCCACTGGTAGCGTACCAGGCCACCGCCGCTGCGCGCGGCGTCCAGGATGATCCGGGCGGGTCCTGCGCCGCCCGGGCTGTTGGGATCGCACAGGTCCACGCCCGACAGGCCCATCTGGCGCGCATCCAGCAGCACGTTGCCGTGTTCGTCGTAGACAAAGAAGTAGCCGTCCTCGCCGAACTGCATGCGCGACAGCATCTCCAGCGCCTGGCGCCGCTGCACGGATTGCTCCTCGCCGCTGGACTTGATGCGCGTCAGCGCCGTGGTCGCCAGCTGGACGTAGTGGCGCAGCTCCGTCTCCTTGCTGTGCAGGTAGGCGGTCTCGACCAGTTCCCGTTCCTGGTGGGCCAGCTCCAGGGTCTGGTGCTGCACGGTCGCCGCGACCAGGCCCAGGGCGAGCGCGATGGCGGCAATCGACAGAAGTGCAAGTTTCAGCGGAAGTTGCATGGGAGCCTGTGTGGGGTGCACCGACGATCTTTTCCGCCCAGTGGCCGGGCCTTGTCAACAGGGCTTGCGCGCATGCCGCCAGCGCCAGGGCGGCGGCCTTTGAATGGCAGGCGCTGTATTTTCCAATGGCCTGCGCGCCCCGTATATCCACACAGATTCACGCGCGCGTGAAAAGGCGTTTGAATATCCCAAGGGGAACACCATGGAAAATGGTTTTTGGGCGCGAAACAATATCCCATGGATACTGGAAATCCGAGATGCATTTTCTTGGTGCGTACTCCCCTTTTTGGGGTTTTGGATAATCGTTTTGCCGTATTGTGGTGCGCCGTCCCTCTGATGCCTGATGTGCTGCTTGCTGTTGAGCAGATTCCGTGCCAAACCATTGTTTTCAAAGAATGTTGAAGGGCTGCGTAGCACTGCGTGGGTCCGTGTGCGTAGTGGTGCGTAGGGGAAAATTCATTATCGAATGCTCCAGATCCCTGCCTAGAATTTCTCCGTGAAATCACGAATTCGAATCATTTTGTATCGATGATTCAGGTCACCTCTGAAGACTGGGTTAATGGTGACAAAGTGTTTCCATAACGCCAATGCAGTAATGCGTGGCACGGCAGTGGCAGCTTGTATTTTTGTTTGAGAAGGGCAATACCATGGATATTCGAACGAACCTGGGGCGCATGGCGCTGGCATGCGGGGTGGCGGTGACGGCGGCGGCGCTGGTGGGTTGCGCTGCGCCCAACAAGCGCGAGGTGCTGTCCACCACGCAGATCTACCCGGCCATCGGCCCGTACTCGCAGATGGTGGCGCATGGCAACACCATCTACTTCTCGGGCGTGCTGCCGCTGAACGCACAGGGCACGGCCATCCAGGGCGCCACCATCGAAGAGCAGACGCGTGCCGTGCTCGACCACATCGGCGCCAAGCTCAAGTCCCAGGGACTGGGCTATGAGGATGTGCTGTCCACCTCGGTCTTCATGAAGGACCTCAACGAGTTCGCCGCCATGAACAAGGTCTATGGCGAGTACTTCAAGACCGGCGCTCCCGCTCGGGCCACGGTGGAAGTGGCGCGCCTGCCGCGCGACGTGAAGATCGAAATCTCGGCCATCGTCGGCCGCCGCTGACCGCTTGCGCAACGACAGGAGGACCGCATGAACGCACGACACCCCCAGATCGCGGCCGAGCAGGCCACATCCCTGACCGCCACTGCGGCCGCCGGCGAATCCGGCTATCCCGCGCGCTGGACTTCCAAGCGCCGCGACTTCCTGCGCATGCTGGGCTACGGCACCGGCGCCGCCACGCTGGGCCCGCTGCTGGCCGCCTGCGGCAGCGGCAACGCCCAGACCTCGGCCGCCGCGCTGCGCGAGCAGCTCATGCGCGACGAGGCCTTCTGGACCGACGTGCAGAGCATGTTCATCCTCAAGCCCGAGAAGACCTACATGAACATCGGCACGGCGGGCTCCATGCCCAAGCTGGTGCTCGATGTGTTCGATACCGAAAACCGCAAGAAGGCCGCCGACTCGGGCAACGGCTACAGCAACCTGCTGGACCTGCGCAAGCAGGTGGCGCCGGGCTTTGGCGTGGATGCCGACGAACTGGCCTTCTCGGCCAACACTTCCTCAGGCATGTGCCATGCCATCCTGGGCATCGACTGGCAGCGTGGCGACGTGGTGGTCACCACCAACCACGAGCACGGCGGCGGCGACACGCCGCTGAAGATCGCCCAGGACCGCTACGGCATCGAGGTCTCGCGCATTGCGCTGCCCGTGGGCAACAACCAGACGGCGGCCACCTACGTGAACCTGTTCGACGAGCGCATCCGCGCGCTCAAGGCCCAGGGCAAGCGCGTGCGCGCCATGATGTGGTCCTCGCCCACCTACAAGACCGGCACCATGCTGCCCATTGCCGACCTGATGGGCGTGGTCAAGGCGCATGGCCTGATCAGCATCGTGGACGGCGCCCACCTGCCGGGCATGATGGCCTACAACTATGCGGAGCTGGGCATGGACTTCATGTCCGGCGCGGGCCACAAGTGGCAGTGCGGCCCGGGCTCGACGGGCATCCTCATCATCCGCAACAAGATGCGCGCCTCCAACCCGCTGCCCCTGCCCAAGTGGTACCCGGTGCACACCAGCGCCTACCCGGCGCTGGAGCGCACGACCACGGCCAAGGAGACCTACGACATCGCCGCCTCGGTCACCTCCTGCGGCAGCGTGCACACGCCCATGTTCATGGCGCTGGCCCAGGCCTGCGCGCAGTGGGACAGCATCGGCCGCAAGAAGATCGAGACCTATGACCTGACGCTGTCGTCCTACCTCAAGGAAAAGATCGTCGAGCGCTGGGGCGTGGACTCGCTGTACTCGCCCAAGGACGATCCCAAGCTGCTGTCGGCGCTGACCTGCTTCAACCCGTTCCAGAACAAGGACGACGTGATGAACGGGACCAAGTCATCGACCTTCGTGGCGCGCATGCTCAGCGACTATCCGCAGGGCTTCGTGATCCGCAACTCCAACTTCCCCGTGATCGGCGCGGCGGCAGACCACTACGGCGTGCGCGTGTCCACGCACCTGTGGCATGACGCGCGGGACGTCGATCTGCTGGTGGATGCGATGTGGGATCTGTCTAGAAAGATGTAGCCCCCTGAGGCGCTGCGCGCCTTCCCCCCGAGGGGGACGACACCCTCGGTGCGGGGCGGCGCGGCCGGCATAGGCCCTTCCTCGGTGTCTCTGAGGTGGGCCGCGCTTGTTTTGGGGCGTGCTTTCTGGCGCAGAGCGCTGTCCTCAGCCTTTCATCGTCAGCCGGGCTGTCCTTCGTCGCGGATGGCGGCGCGGACCTGGGGGAGTTGGCGGCGCGAGACCATGAGCAGTTCGGGGATGCCGTGCAGGCGCAGGGCCCAGCCTTCGCCTTCGGTGGGGTCGTCGTGGCGTTCCAGGGCGCGCAGGGCGCTGCGGGCCACCAGCGCGTTGCGGTGCACGCGCAGCAGGTGGTCGGCGTGGCGGGCCTCCAGGTCGGCCAGGGCGCCGTCGAGGATGTAGCTGCGGCCCACGGTGCGCACGGTCACGTATTTCTGTTCGGCCTTGAGGTAGAGCACTTCGGACAGGGGCAGGCGCACGGTGGTGCCTCGATCCTGTATCAGCAGCACGGGGCCGCTGTCGCGCTCGGCCGTCTGGTGCACCGCCGTGCGTGCGGCCTTGGCCAGGGCCTGCTGCAGGCGCTCGCGGCGCACGGGCTTGGTCAGGTAGTCGGCGGCGTCCAGGTCGAAGGCCTCGACCGCATGGCCGGCATGGGCGGTGACGAAGACCACGGCAGGCGGCAGCGGCAGGCGGCGCAGTGCGTGCGCCAGGGCCAGGCCGTCCTGGCCCGGCATGTGGATGTCCAGCAGCGCCAGTTCCACGGCGCGCGGGCCCGGCGCCTGCAGCACGGCCATGGCCTGGCGCGCGTCTGCCGCTTCACTGACCTGGTGCGGGCCGCTGCCCGTGCAGGCTTCCACATCGGCCAGCAGGGTGCGCAGTCGCGCGCGGGCCAGGGCTTCGTCGTCAACGATCAGGATGTGCATGGTGCTTCTTCTTCGATAGAGCCTTCGTGGGTTGGCTGGCAGGCGCAGCCAGCGGCAGGCTGATGCGCACCACGAAATGCCCGTTGAGCGTGCGCGCCGTGAGGTGGGCCTGCAGGTCGTGCAGCAGCGACAGCCGGGCGCGCACATTGGCCAGCGCAATGCCGTTGCCGCGCGTGCCAGCTGCGCTGGCGGAATCGGTCTCGGTGGGCAGGGTGTTGGTGATGCGCACCTCCACCAGATCGCCACGGCGCTCGGTGCGCACCTGCAGCTTGCCGCCGCGTGCGCTGGGCTCCACGCCATGGCGTATGGCGTTTTCCACCAGCGGCTGCAGCAGCAGCGGCGGCAGCAGGGCGCCGTGGGCGGCAGGGTCCAGTTGCCAGCGCACCTGCAGCCGTTCGCCGAAGCGCACCTGCTCGATGGCCAGGTAGCGCTGGGCCAGCTCGATCTCCTCGGCCAGCGTGGTCGTGCTGTGCGGCTCGGCCAGCGCGTAGCGGAACAGGTCGCTGAGGTCTTCCAGCAGGGCCTCGGCCTTGGCGGGCTCGGCACGCACCAGGGCGATGGCGCTGTTGAGCGTGTTGAACAGGAAATGCGGGCGTATGCGCGACTGCAGCTCGGCCAGCCGCGCCTGCGTGTCGGCGGGGGTGTGGCCGCGTGCGCGCAGCACCAGGGCGGCCACCAGCAGGGCCGCCAGCAGTCCGCCGGACATGGCGCTGGCCAGCCAGGGGGCGCTGTTGCCGCCGGCCAGTTGCAGCATGGCGCAGGCATACAGCCCGGCCGCCATGCCCAGCAGCACGCCGGCTGCGTACTGCCCGGTGGACGGCAGGCGCTGCAGCGGATGCTTGAGCAGGCAGGCCGCCACCAGCCAGACCAGGGTGCCGGGCAGGCTGGCGCCGGTCAGCAGGGCCATGTTCTCCAGCCACTGCAGCAGCGAGTCGGCGCCGAACATCGCAGCCGTGGCCGCCACGGCCTGCACGAAGAGCACGGCGCGCAGCACCACGCCGACGTTGCAGGCGTCGAAGACCAGCGCCGCAGGCAGGGGCGGAGGAGCGGTGGTGGGGGTCGGCTGGGTCGGCAAGGGGCGGCAGGTAGTGTTTCGGCGGGTGGGGTTCGCGCCGCATGCCCGGATTATGGTCATGCCGGGCGGGCCTGCACAGCGGTCACACCGCCCATGCAGGCCCCTGCACGGGCGTGGCGCCGCCCAGGTCGATAGAATCTTCGCTTCCTGCCGCGCGGGGGCGTGCCGCCCGCCGCCTGCACCGCCTAATCGAAGATCGCGTCCTCACATGTCTGCCAATCAACCAACGTCCGCCTCGCACAACCAGCTCGACACCAAGGCCCAGGCCTGGTCCGCTCTCTTTGAAGAGCCGATGAGCGATCTGGTCAAGCGCTATACCTCCAGCGTGTTCTTCGACAAGCGCCTGTGGCAGGCCGACATCACGGGCAGCCTGGCGCATGCCGAGATGCTGGCGGCCCAGGGCATCATCGCCGCCGCCGACCACGAGTCCATTCGCAAGGGCATGGCGCAGATCACGCAGGAAATCGAGTCCGGCCAGTTCGAGTGGAAGCTCGACCTGGAAGACGTGCACCTGAACATCGAGGCCCGCCTGACCCAGCTGGTCGGCGACGCCGGCAAGCGCCTGCACACAGGCCGCAGCCGCAACGACCAGGTGGCCACCGACGTGCGCCTGTGGCTGCGCGGCGAGATCGACCTGATCGAAGGCCTGCTCGGCGAGCTGCAGCTGTCCCTGGTCGAAGTGGCCGAGAAGAACGTGGACGTGATCCTGCCCGGCTTCACCCACCTGCAGGTGGCCCAGCCCGTGAGCTTTGCCCACCACCTGCTGGCCTATGTGGAAATGTTCAAGCGCGACGCCGAGCGCATGCTGGACCTGCGCCGCCGCGTCAACGTGCTGCCGCTGGGCAGCGCCGCCCTGGCCGGCACCACCTACCCGCTGGACCGCGAGCGCGTGGCCCGCACCCTGGGCATGGAAGGCGTCTGCCAGAACTCGCTGGACGGCGTCAGCGACCGCGACTTCGCCATCGAATTCACCTCGGCCGCCAGCCTGTGCATGGTGCACGTGAGCCGCCTGTCCGAAGAGCTGATCATCTGGATGAGCCAGAACTTCGGCTTCATCCGCATCGCCGACCGCTTCACCACGGGCTCGTCGATCATGCCGCAGAAAAAGAACCCCGACGTGCCCGAGCTGGCACGCGGCAAGACCGGCCGCGTGGTCGGCCACCTGATGGGCCTGATCACCCTGATGAAGGGCCAGCCCCTGGCCTACAACAAGGACAACCAGGAAGACAAGGAGCCGCTGTTCGACACGGTGGACACCCTGAAGGACACGCTGCGCATCTTTGCCGAGATGATCGGCGGCCAGGCCGACCCGGCCACGGGCGGCAAGAAGGGCGGCATCACCGTCAACGCCGAAGCCATGCGCGCCGCCGCACTCAAGGGCTACGCCACGGCCACCGACCTGGCCGACTACCTGGTCAAGAAGGGCCTGCCCTTCCGCGACGCGCACGAGACCGTGGCCCATGCCGTCAAGCTGGCCTCGCAAAAGGGCGTGGACCTGACCGAGCTGCCGCTGGCCGAACTGCAGGCCTTCAACCCCGGCATCGAGGCCGATGTCTTCGAGGCGCTCAGCCTGGAAGGCTCGCTCAACGCGCGCAACACCCTGGGCGGCACGGCGCCGGCCCAGGTACGCAAGCAGCTGGCAGGCCACCAGGCGCGCTTGAATGCACGCCTGAACGCACGCCTGGGCTGATCCCCCCGTTCGCCGGAGCCACGCCATGACATCCTCCCGCCGCCAACTGCTGACCGGGGCGCTGCGCGCCGCCGGCGCAGTGACTGCCGTTGCCGCCTCGTCGGCCCTGGCTCCGCTGGCCTGGGCACAGCCCGGGCAGGCCATACGCATCCTGGTGGGCTTTCCGCCGGGCGGCGGCACGGATGCCATCGCACGCCTGCTGGCCGACCGGCTCAAGGACGTGCTGGGCACCACGGTGCTGGTGGACAACCGCCCCGGCGCGGGCGGGCAGATCGCGGCGCAGCAGCTCAAGGCGGCTGCGGCCGACGGTCATACCCTGTTCCTCACGCATGACCACACCATCTCCATCCTGCCCCAGGTGGTGAAGAAGCCGGGTTTCGACCCTGGCCATGACTTCGTTCCCGTGGCCGGCTTTGCCACCTTCGTGAACGCGCTGGCGGTCTCCGCCAACACGCCGGCGCGCAACCTTGCCGAGTATGTGGAGTGGGTGCGCCAGGGCGCAAAGCGCGGCAGCATCGGCATACCCGCGCCCGCGTCCACGCCGGAATTCCTGGTCAGGCTGCTGGGCGAGCACTACAGGCTGGACCTGGTGGCCGCGCCCTACCGGGGCAGCGCGCCCATGCTGGCCGACATGCTGGGCAACCAGATTCCGGCCGGCATCGCCTCGGTGCAGGACTTCATGGAAAACCACAAGGCCGGCAAGCTGCGCGTGATCGGCGTGCTGGGCACGCGCCGCCAGGCCACCATGCCCGAAGTGCCCACGCTGGCCGAGCAGGGCGTCAAGGGCTTCGAGGACACGCCCTACTACGGCATCTACGCGCCGCGCGGCACGCCCCAGGCCTTCATCGACCGCTTCTCCGCCGCCGTGGCCACCGTGCTCAAACAGCCCGATGTGCACGAGCAGCTCACCGCCCTGGGCCTGACCGTGGGCCACATGCCGCCCGCACAGCTGGCCGAGCGCGAGCAGGCCTATACCCAGGTCTGGAAACGCATCATCCAGACCAGCGGCTTTCAGCCGCAGTAAGCGCGCGTCCAGCGGTCCCGCATGTTCTACGCGATTCCGCTGGAGGACCGGCCCCGCTGGAGCAATCCGCCGTGGATGACGCTGCTGATCATCCTCGTGAACGTGCTGGTGTTCTTCGGGCCGCAGCGTTCCGAGGAGCGCGCCCAGCAGGCGGCGGCGCAGTTCTATGCCGCCAGCGCGCTGCCGGGCATCGAGTTGCCGCGCTTCGTGGACTGGCTGCAGCGCACGGATTCGCCCATTGCCAAGCAGGCGAAGGTGCTGCAGAAAAAGGGCCTGGTCGAGCCGCTGCTGCAGCGCATGGAGCAGGAGCCTGCCTTCCTGGCGCTGCTGCGCAGCGGCCAGATCGTTGGGGCCAGCGATCCCCTGCACGGGCAGTGGCAGACGGACCGCAGCCGCTACGAGGCCCTGCAGCCGCCGCCCTTCACCACGCGCTGGGCGCAGGACTATGGCGAGGACGCGCCGCTGCGCCCGGTGACCTGGATCACGTCGGCCTTCCTGCATGCCAGCACGGGCCATCTGGTCGGCAATATGCTGTTTCTCTTCATGTTCGGCTTTTCGGTGGAGCTGGCACTGGGGCGGGCCACCTATCTGCTGTTCTATCTGCTGGGGGCCGTCGGGGCTTCGCTGCTGTCCTCCTGGGTCCATGGGGGTGCGGGCGTCTATGGTCACGGGCTGGGCGCTTCGGGCGCGGTCGCAGCGCTGATGGGCATGTACGCCGTCATGTACCGGCTGCGGCGCATCCGCTTTTTCTACCAGTTGTTCTTCTACTTCAACTACGTCACGGCACCGGCCCTAATCCTGTTGCCGGCCTGGATTGCGAATGAAGTGCTGCAGCACTTCTTCAGCGGTCGGGGCGTGGACTACATGGCCCATCTGGGCGGTCTGCTGACGGGCGCAGCCCTGATGGCCCTGCATCTGCGCCGCAAGCCACGGGCGGCGTTGGCGGTCCGTCATTCGACGCCGGACGATGGCTTCGACGCACATGTCGCCAACGCGCGACGCCTGGGCCGGGCGCTGGACATGGAGGGCGCCCTGCGCGCCTGGCGTGCCGCAGCCCAGTTGCGGCCTGCCGACACCGAGGTGCTGCGCGCCTGGTTTGCCGCAGCCCGCTATGTGCCTGCCAGCGAGGACTTCCACCGTGCGGCCCGGCGCATCTTCAGGCTGCCGGCCCGTGATACCGCCACCCTGGCCTGGCAGCACGCCAGCTACCGCATCTACCTGGACCTGGCCCGCCCAGGCGCCAGGATCGCGCCCGAGGACATGGCCAGGCTGGTGCGCCGCTTCACGCGTGCCCGTGCGTTCGACGATGCCGAGAAGCTGTGCCACGCGCTGCTGCAGGCAGCACCCGGCCAGCCGGGCCTGGGCGAGACGCTGTGCCTGCTGGTCAACGGCCTGCTGCAGCAGGGGCTGGCACAGCGCGCCCGCGCCTGGCTGCCACAACTGCAGCGCTGGGCGCCCGATGAGGCCGTGACCCGGCTGTTGCTCGACGGGCAGGCCCGGGCCCAGGCCACGGCGTGATCAGTGCGGGGCCGGGCGCGGGTCCGGTCCCTGTTCCGGTTCCGGGTCACGCAGCAGCCACCGCACCTCCTGCGTGGCCTCGCTGTCGGGATGGCGCGCCTGCAGTGTGGCCAGGATGCCCTGGGCCATGTCCCGGCGCCCGAAGCCCTGCAGCATCAGGCGCGCCGCCAGTTCATAGGCATGGGGCACGGCGGCATGGCCCTTGAAGCGTTTGTCGAAGCCCGAGATCAGGGTCAGCGTCGCCTGTGCATCGCCCGCGCGCCAGGTGCTGCGCGCCAGGGCCAGTGTCTGGTCGGCATCGTCCAGCGCAAAGCTCGCTTCCTTGGCGCGGCAGGCCTGGAACACCTTGAGCGCCTCGGCGGTCTGGCCCTGGCGCAGCAGCAGGGCGATGAAGCGCCGGCCGTGGTCCAGCAGCGTGGCCGTCTTGTCCGACAGCAGCAGCAAGCGGTGGTAGCGGCGCTGGGCATGCGTGTCGTCGGGGTGGGTGCGCTGGTCCTCGTAGGCCAGGCCCAGCGCGGCGGCCAGGTCGCCAGCGGCCACGTGCTCGGCCACGTCCTCGTCCAGCTGCTGGCGGGCGATCTGTTCGGGCGTGCGCGCAGGCGCGCCGTCGGGCCCGCTGTCTGCCTGGGGCACGGCGTCGATGCCCAGCGCCTCATGGTGCTGGTACATCACATAGCCCAGCAGGCTGGCCATGACCCAGCCGAAATAGATCATGGCGAAGTTGAACAGCGGCAGCAGGATCAGCCCGCTGAACAGCGGCAGCAGCAGCGACATGGCGATCTGCGCACCGCTGCTCAACAGGAACAGAAAAAAGCACAACAGTGCATAGGGCTTGCCGATGATGCGCACCGTGTCCAGGATCAGCAGCGGATTGAGTGCGGAGAAAAAGCCCGTCGTCTGCACCAGCACGATGATGCTGGCCGGCAGCAAAAAGGACAGCAGCAGCAGGGCCAGCTGCGCCATGCCCAGGCTCACCCGCGCACACCAGCCGACGATGATGCCGTGCACCACCAAAATGGCGAACAGCTTCCAGGGCAGATGGGTCCAGTCCGGGTCCAGGTGGCGAGGATAGTCCGCAGCGCGCGATATGCCCTGCGAACCCAGCGCTGCCACCTTGAAACCATAGCGGCTGGCGGCCAGCAGGATACCGATCTGCACCAGCCCGATGGCCAGGGGTGCGGGCAGGAAGAACAGCGCCTTGAACAGCAGGCTGCCCAGCGACAGCAGCAGCGCATAGCCCAGCGGCTGTGACTGGAACGGAAAGGCGAAGAACTGGTTGATCCGGTGCCAGAACGGCTGAGGCACGGCAACGTGGTTCGGCTTCATGGACGGACTCTCTCCCTGTGTTGTATCTGCGCAGTATAGGCAGCACGCTGTATGTAGTCTGACGGGGCCTGTGGTGGGAGGTGAGCCCTGTGATCGCACGGATATGACGCGTTGATGCGCCGATGTCTTACAGACGGATACACCGCAGACCCGGTTCCGGGCACCCGCAGCAGGGCCTGCAGCGGGTGCGGGCCGGTATCATCCCGCGCAGTGGTTTTCAGCCGCAGCGGATGCGGCCCTGCATTCGGTGCATGCGGGCGACAGGCCTGCGCCTTGTTCCAGCCCTTGCCGCCGAGCCCTGCCTGCAGCGCAGGGTTTTTCATTTGCAGCGTGTCATGCGGACAGCTCGCATCGCAGTGCTGAAAGCCTGCTCATTCCAAGAAAACAGCGGGCCATCTGAGCCCGACAGAAGGGATTGCCATGGGGGTGCTTCGCACGAAAGCGATCAGTGGGTTGCAGGGGGCTCCGGCGCACAGCCGGCCCTGGGGCCGGTGGGGTTTGGGCCTGCTGCTGGGATCGGTGGCGCTGACGGCGCAGGCCGTGGGCGTGCGCCAGTTCAGCCCGCAGGGAGAGGTGGCCAAGGTCGAGCAGGTGGTGGTGCAGTTCGATGGCACGGCCGTGCGCTTTGGCGACCCCAAGGCGGCCGCGCCGGTCACGCTCAGCTGCAGCGATGCGGCGGCCACCCAGGGCACGGGCCGCTGGAACAGCGACCGGGAATGGGTGTTCGACTTCAAGCAGGCCTTGCCGCCCGGCGTGCGCTGCACGGCCCAGCTGGTGGCCGGCTACAAGTCGCCTGCGGGCACGGCCGTGACGGGCGCTGCCAGCTACCAGTTCCAGACCGGCGGCCCGGCCGTGCTGGACATGGCGCCCGACACCTATGAACAGATCGACGAGGAGCAGTACTTCGCGCTGCGCCTGTCGGGCCCGGCCACCGTGCAAAGCCTGCAGCAGCACATGTGGTGCACGGCCGAAGGCGTGGGCGAGCGCATTCCCGTGCGCCTGATCGACGGCAAGGAGCGCGATGAGCTGCTCAAGCACCGCGGCTGGGACAAGGCCGCCGCCAAGAACCCTCTGCAGTACGCCACGCTGGCCTGCAACCGCCGCCTGACGGCGGGCACGACCATGAAGCTGGTTTTTGGCGCCGGCATCGCCACGCCCAATGGCGTGGCCAGCCGCCAGGACAAGCGCTTCGAGTACCGCGTGCGCGAGCCCTTTGCGGCCGAGTTCAGCTGCGAGCGCGAGAACGCCCAGGCCGCCTGCCTGCCGATCCGCCCCATGCGCCTGAGCTTCAACGCACCCGTGCCGCGCAAGCTGGCCGAGGGCATTCGCCTGAGCAGCGGCGCCTCCAAGGTGGCGCCCGTGATCGACGGTGAATACGGCGAAAAGCTCAGCGAGGATTCGCTGGTGCAGAACCTGAGCTTCCCGGCCACCATGCAGGCCCAGGCGCGCTACACGGTGGAGCTGCCTCCGCAGTTCAAGGACGCGGCGGGCCGCAGCCTGAGCAATGGCGACATGTTCCCGCTGCAGGTGGCCACGGGCGCGCTGCCGCCGCTGGCCAAGTTCGCGGCCTCGCCCTTCGGCATCGTCGAGCGCTATGCCGAAGGCCCGGACGGCCCGGCCCTGCTGCCCGTGACGCTGCGCAATGTGGAGTCCGAGCTGGCCACCAAGTCCCTGGATGCCAGCCGCGTGAGCACCAAGCAGCCCGGCAGCGATGCCGAGATCATTGCCTGGATGCGCCGCGTGGCCGACTACGAGTCCTCCGACATGGACCGCAAGCGCGCCTCTCGCGACATCAAGGGCCCGCTGCCGCCCGTGATCGACAACGAAAACCGCGACTATGTGCAGACGCGCATGCTGTCGCTGCTGGCCGGCCAGGGCGACGTCAAGACGCTGGAGCTGCCCAAGCCCGTCAAGGGTGATCCGCGCCCCTTCGAGGTGGTGGGCATTCCGCTCACGCCGGGCTTTCACGTGGTCGAGATCGCCTCGCCGCTGCTGGGCCAGTCGCTGCTCGATGAGCGCTACGGCTCGGCGCGCAGCATGTATGTGCGCACCTCGGCCCTGGTGACCAACCTGTCCGTGCACTTCAAGCTCGGCCGCGAGAACGCGGCCGCCTGGGTGACCACGCTGGACAAGGGCCAGGCCGTGGCCAATGCCAAGATCCAGGTCTCCGACTGCAATGGCAAGGTGCTGACCTCGGCCACCACCGACGCCAGCGGCGTGGCGCGCCTGGACGGCCTGTCGCCCGAGCCGCCCCAGTGCACGGGCGGTGTCGGCTATCGCTCGCCTGCCTACTTCGTCAGCGCACGCGCCCAGGGCAAGGACGGCCAGCAGGAGCTGGCCTTCACCTGGAGCGACTGGCAGCGCGGCATCGAGTCCTGGCGCTTCAACGTGCCCACCAGCCGCAGCGCCCAGCGCGACGAGGTGGCCCACACCATCTTCGACCGCACGCTGCTGCGCGCCGGCGAGACCGTGTCCATGAAGCACCTGATGCGCACCCAGACCGGCATCGGCCAGGGGCAGGGCGGCTTTGCGCTGCCCGAGCAGCGGCCCACGCAACTGGTCATCACCCATGAAGGCAGTGGCCAGCAGTACACGCAGCCGCTGCAGTGGCGTCCCACGGGCACGGGCGGCCTGAGTGCGGAAAACAGCTTCTCCGTGCCCAAGGGCGCCAAGCTCGGTTCGTATTCCGTGGAGCTGCGCGGCGATGGCAACGGCTCGCGCGGGCGCAACAGCCGCTTCGGCACGGGCAGCTTCCGTGTCGAGGAATTCCGCCTGCCCGTGCTCGAAGGCCGTGTGGGCCCCGAAGGCAAGCAGACCCTGGTCGGCGTCTCCAGCCTGCCGGTGCAGGTGCAGGTGAACTACGTCTCCGGCGGCCCGGCCGCCAACCTGCCGGTGCGCGTGTCCGCCCTGGTGCGTTCCACCTGGATGGACCGCAGCGACTGGCAGGGCTTCAGCTTCTCGGCACCGCGCAGCGCCCAGGACACGGGTCAGAGCGATGACGAGGAGGCCACGGCCTCCCAGGACAGCAAGGTGGTGGCCGACAAGCTGCCCGTGACGCTGGACCGTGAAGGACTGGGCAAGCTCAAGATCGAGAACCTGCCCAAGCTGCGCGAGCCGCGCGAGCTGCTGATCGAGGCCACCTATGCCGATCCCAACGGCGAGGTGCAGACCCTGCGCAGCACGCAGATGCTGTGGCCCGCGGCCATCGTGGCCGGCGTGCGTGCCGAAAGCTGGATCACCACGGGCCGCAAGCTCCAGTTCCAGGCGCTGGCCCTGGGCGTGGACGGCAAGCCCCAGGCCGGCGTGCCGGTCAAGGTCGAGGCCATCTCCCGCGTCACCACCAGCAGCCGCAAGCGCCTGGTGGGGGGCTTCTACAGCTACGACAACCAGACCACGCTCAAGTCCATGGGCACGGTGTGCACGGGCAACAGCGATGCCCAGGGCATGGTGCAGTGCGAGGCCCAGCTGTCGCAGCCCGGCGAGGTGGAGCTGATCGTCACCGCCTCCGACAAGGACGGCCGGCCCGCCCAGGCCGCCTCCAGCGTCTGGGTCACGCGCCAGGGCGAACTGTGGTTCGGCGGCGAGGACCATGACCGCATGGACGTGCTGCCCGAAAAGCGCAGCTACGAGCCCGGCGAGACCGCGCGCTTCCAGGTGCGCATGCCCTTCCGCTATGCGACGGCCCTGGTCGCCGTGGAGCGCGAAGGCATCGTCAGCACCCAGGTCATGCAGCTCAATGGCCAGAACCCCACCGTGGAGCTGAAGGTCCAGCCTGACTGGGGGCCCAACGTCTACGTGAGCGTGCTGGCTCTGCGCGGGCGACTGCGCGAGGTGCCCTGGTACAGCTTCTTCACCTGGGGCTTCAAGGCGCCGCGCGAGTGGTGGAACGCCTTCTGGCATGAGGGCAAGGAGTACATCGCGCCCACGGCCCTGGTCGATCTGTCCAAGCCCGCCTATCGCCTGGGCATGGCCGAGATCCGCGTGGGCACCAAGGCCCACCGCATCGACGTCAAGGTCACGGCCGACCAGGCCAGCTACCAGGTGCGCGGCACCGCCAAGGTCACCATCAGCGCCACGCTGCCCGACGGCAAGCCCGCCGCTGGTGCCGAGGTGGCGCTGGCGGTCGTGGACCAGGCCCTGCTGGAACTCATGCCCAACACCAGCTGGCAGCTGGCCGACGCCATGCTGCGCCGCCGCGAGTGGGGCGTGCAGACCTCGACCGCGCAGATGGAGGTGATCGGCAGGCGCCACTACGGCCGCAAGGCCGTGGCCGCTGGCGGCGGCGGTGGCCGCAGCCAGACGCGCGAGCTGTTCGAGACGCTGCTGCTGTGGAATCCGAGCGTGGTGCTGGACGCCCAGGGCAAGGCCCAGGTCAGCGTGCCGCTCAACGACTCGCTGACCACCTTCCAGGTGGTGGCGGTGGCCGACCATGGCGTGTCGATGTTCGGCACGGGCCAGGCGCCCATCCGCACGGCCCAGGACCTGCAGATCATCAGCGGCCTGCCGCCGCTGGTGCGCGAGGAGGACCAGTTCCGTGCCATGGTCACGCTGCGCAACACCTCGGCCAAGGCCATGAAGGTGCAGGTCACGCCGCGTGCCACGCTGCTGGAGCTGGCAGCGCAGACCGTGGAGATTCCCGCGGGCGAGGCGCGCGAGGTGGCCTGGAACGTCACGGCGCCGGCCCAGCTGGGCCAGACGCGCGCCGAGGCGCTGATCTGGGAGATCGAGGCCCGCGACACCGCAGGCGGTGACAAGCCGGCCAGCGACAGGCTGAAGGTCAGCCAGCGCATCATCCCGGCCGTGCCGCTGACGGTGCAGCAGGGCACGCTGATGCAGGTCGATGGCAGCATCAACCTGCCCGTGCAGCTGCCGGCCGATGCACTGGCCGGCCGCGGCGGCCTGCGCATGTCGCTGGCGCCCAAGCTGGCCGAAGGCCTGCCGGGCGTGCGCGACTGGTGGGCGCGCTATCCCTACAGCTGCCTGGAGCAGGTCACCAGCAAGGCCGTGGGCATGAGCGACGCCACGCTGTGGCAGTCCACGATGGGCCAGCTGCCCAGCTACCTGGACGGCGACGGCCTGGCCAGCTACTTCCCGCTGGCAGGCGACGGTTCGGGCCGTGCGGCCCGCGGCAGCGATACGCTGACGGCCCACCTGCTCAACCTCTCGGCACTGGCACAGGGCGTGGACAAGCGCTTCGTGCTGCCGGCGGCCGAGCGCGAGCGCATGGAAAACGGCCTGATCGCCTTCGTCGAAGGCCGCATCCAGCGCAGCTTCTGGAGCCCGCGCAAGGATCTGGACATGCGCAAGCTGGCCGCCATCCAGGCGCTGGCGCTGACGGGCCGCGCCAATCCGCGCATGCTCGACAGCATCACCATCGCGCCCAACGACTGGCCCACGCATGCCGTCATCGACTGGGTGGCCCTGCTCAAGCACATGCGCGAACTGCCCCAGCGCGAACAGCAGCTGGCCCAGGCCCAGCAGATCCTGCGCGCCCGCCTGAGCTACCAGGGCACGCGCGTGGCCTTCAGCAACGAGCAGGACGACCAGTGGTGGTGGCTGATGCAGGGCCCCGAGGTCAACCTGGCCCGCCTGATGCTGGTCAACATGGACGACCCGACGTGGAAGGAAGAGCTGCCGCGCCTGGCCAACGGCTTCATCTCGCGCCAGAGCAATGGCGCCTGGGGCACGACCACGGCCAACCTGTGGGGCGCGCTGGCACTGCAGCGCTTCTCGCAGCAGTTCGAGGCCACGCCCGTGACGGGCGCCACCCAGGCGGCTTTGGGCGCGTCCCAGGCCCGCGTGGAGTGGAGCCAGGTCACGCGCATGCGCGCCAGCGACACCGAGGGCGCGGCGCACCAGGCGTCCAGCTTCGGCGCGACCACGGTGGTCGGCGGCCTGCGCAACAACACCATGTTCCTGCCCTGGAGCGCGGTGGGTGATGCCCGCAAGGGCCAGCTGACGGTGACCCAGCAGGGCACCGGCAAGCCCTGGCTCACGCTGCAGTCCGTGGCGGCCGTGCAGCTGAAGGCGCCGTTCAGCGCCGGCTACACCGTCACGCGCACGGTCAAGCCCGTGGAGCAGGCCGACAAGAGCCTGCCCGCAGGCCAGTACTCGCGCGGCGACGTGCTGCGCGTCACGCTGGAGGTGCAGGCCCGCACCGACATGACCTGGGTGGCCATCACCGACCCCGTGCCCACGGGCGCCACCATCCTGGGCGGCGGCCTGGGGCGCGACTCGGAGATCGCCTCGGGCGGCGAGCGCGCAGAAGGCGCGGGCTGGCTGGCTTATGAAGAGCGCAGCTTCGAGGCCTACCGCGCCTACTACCAGTACCTGCCCAAGGGCAATACGCGCGTGGAGTACACCGTGCGGCTGAACAATGCCGGCGACTTCGCGCTGCCGCCCACGCGGGTGGAGGCGCTGTATGCGCCCGAGATGTTCGGCGAGGTTCCCAACGCCCGCATCAAGGTGAGCGACAAGCGCTGATGCAGCGTTGATGGCGCCCTGACAAGGGGGCGGCCCTGCGGCCTATGATGGCTGCAGGACCGCCCCCTTTTTTCATCACCCTCCGCTCCATGGCACAAGTCATCCTCTCCCCGGTTCCCGCAGGCAGCGCCCTGCAGGACCGCCTCAAGACCGCCTATTTCCACGACAGCTACCAGCTGCAATTGCCGGACGACGGCAGCAGCCCCATGGCGCTGTACCTGCGCTGCATGGGCCGCACGCCGGGCTGGATCGACTTTCTGATGCGCCTGCGCAACCGCGTGGTGGCACCCTTCGGCATCAAGGACCTGGGCACGCTCAGCGGCGTCGATGCGCAGCGCCAGCCATCGAGCTACCGCGTGGGCGACCGCGCCGGCATCTTCCGTGTCCATGCCCTGAGCGACAGCGAAGTGGTGCTGGGCGACAGCGACCGGCACCTGGACGTGCAGGTCTCCCTCATGAAGCTGCCCCGGCCCGAGGGCCTGTCATCGGCCACCTTCACCGTGGCCATGTCCACCGTGGTCCATGTGCACAACGCGCTGGGCCGCATCTACATGCTGGGCGTGACGCCGGCGCACCGCGTCATCGCCCCGGCCGTGGTGGCCAAGCTGGCCGGCTGACCTGGCCTGAAGGCAGCACGTCAGCAAAACGGAAGCCTTCAGGGCCTGCGTCCGACGCGCGCAGACGCGGCGAATCACGATACTTGCGGCCTTTGCCCGGCGGACATACCCCGAGCAGGGAACGCGGCCCGCCCCACAAGGGCAGGGCCGCCACCATTGCGAATCGGTTCCCGGGCACACCATTGATCACAAGAGAGAGGGTATATGCCAGACACGACCACCGATCACCGACCGGCGCCACCCGCGCCACCGGCGGCTGCGCCACCGGATGCGCCGCAGGCGGCCACGCCATCGCCAGCCGAGCCCGCACCGCGCATCACGTTCTCCGGCCCCGTCGTCATTCCTTCCCTGCTGGTGCTGGGCCTGCTGCTGCTGTACTGCGGCCTCATGCCCGACAGCGCCGACCGGCTGTTCTCCAGCGCCCAGGCCTGGGTGGTGGGGCACATGGACTGGTTCTATGCCGTCTCGGTCACGCTGTTCCTGGTCTTTCTGATCTTCGTCGCGTCCAGCCGTTTCGGTGATATCCGCCTGGGTCCCGATGATGCGGAGCCCGAGTTCAGCTTCATCTCCTGGACCGCCATGCTGTTCGCCGCCGGCATGGGCATCGGCCTGATGTACTTCGGCGTGGGCGAGCCGCTGCAGCATTTCCTCAAGCCGCCCACGGCCGTGCCTTCCACGCCGGCCGCCGCGCGCGAGGCGCTGCAGTCCACCTTCTTCCACTGGGGCTTTCATGCCTGGGCCGTCTACGGGACCATGGGCCTGGTGCTGGCCTATTTCGGCTTTCGCTACAACCTGCCGCTGACCATGCGCTCGGGCCTGTACCCGCTGCTGGGCAAGCGCATCAACGGCCCCATCGGCCACAGCGTGGATGCCTTCGCGCTGGTGGGCACCATCGCGGGTATCGCCACCACGCTGGGCTATGGCGCGCTGCAGCTGGCCGCCGGCCTGCACACGCTGACGGGCTGGGACACCTCCACGGCGCTGTTCCGCATCTCGGTCATCGTCATCGTGGTCGGCCTGGCCGGGCTGTCGGCCGTCTCGGGCCTGGACAAGGGCGTGCGCCGCCTGAGCGAGTTCAACCTCGTGCTGGCCTTCATCCTGCTGGCCTTCGTCATCGTGGCCGGGCCCACGGTCTTTCTGTTCGAGGCGCTGAGCGAGAACATAGGCAACTACCTGTCTGGCCTGGTCCAGCTGTCGTTCCGCACCTTCGCCTACGAGCCGCCCAGCCAGGAAGGCTGGTTCGGCGGCTGGACCATCCTCTACTGGGCCTGGTGGATCTCCTGGTCGCCCTTCGTGGGCATGTTCATCGCGCGCATCTCGCGCGGGCGCACCATCCGCCAGTTCGTGACCGGCGTGCTGCTGGTGCCCACGGCCTTCAACCTGCTGTGGATGACGGCCTTCGGCAACAGCGCCATCTGGATAGACACCCACGTGGCCATGGGCGCGTTGGGGCAGACGGCCTCGAACGTGGATGCGCTGCTGTTCCGCTTCTTCGAGTACCTGCCCTGGTTCAAGCCCGTGGCCTGGCTCACCATCGTGCTGATCGCGGTGTTCTTCGTCACCTCGGCGGACTCCGGGGCCTTCGTGGTGGACAACATCGCCTCGCGCGGCCATGCGCGTTCGCCGGTCTGGCAGCGGCTGTTCTGGGCTGCCGTGCTGGGCGTGACGGCCATGGTGCTGATGCTGGCCGGCGGCCTCAAGGCGCTGCAGGCCATGACCCTGGTGGCGGCCCTGCCGGTGGCCGTCATCATGCTGGCGCTGTGCTACGGGCTGTGGCGCGGGCTGCAGGCCGACCGCGCACACTTCTCGCCCGACCTGGCTCCGGCCACCAGCTTCTGGAGCGGCCAGCACTGGCGCAAGCGCCTGGAGCAGATCGTGCACCAGCCCTCGCGCGCCGACGTGCGCAGGTTCCTGGCCGGCGTGGTGCTGCCGGCCATGAACGAGGTGGCCGCCGAGATGCAAAGGCGCGGCGTGCAGGCCGTGGTCACCGAGGACCTGGACGGCGAGGGCGCCGTGCGCCTGACCGTGCCCGATCCCTCGCTGCGCGACTTCGTCTACGGCGTGCGCGCCACGCGCCGCACGGTGCCCACCTTCCTGGTGAGCGAGGCGGCCAGCGAGCAGGAGCGGCGCCATGTCTACGAGCCCATCACCTTCTTCGAGGACGGTCGCCTGGGCCACGACATCCAGTACCTGCGCAGCGAGGAAGTCATCGCCGACATCCTGCGTCACTACGAGCGCTACCTGTCGCTGAGCGCCGACCAGCGCACGCATCTGCTGAACCGGGCTCCGGGCCACAGCTGAGCCGTGCTGCGCAGTGCCGCCGTCGCGGCACCCCGGGCCTTTGGGTAAACACCGGGGTGCCAGCCGGCGGCCGCCTGCGGATACTGGGCGCTGCCATGCAGCTCGAATACTCTACCCATTCGCAGGAGCCACGCCATCGTTTCGACTACTGGCACGAGGTGGTCTGCCGCCACTGCATCCCGGCCGACAGCCACCGCGCGCAGGGGGATGGTGCCGGTCCCGGCGGCTTCGGGGCCACGCTGTCCGTGCGGTCCCTGGGACTGCTGGAGATCAGTGCCATGTCGGCGCCCAGCCACCGCTGGGTGCGCAACGCAGCCCACCTGCGCCTGCATGCCCGCGATGAGCTGTGGCTGGGCTATCTGCTCCAGGGCCAGGCCGAGGTGCGCCAGGGCGGGCAAGTGGCCCGGCTGAGTGCGGGCAATCTGGTGCTTTATGACGCTGCGCAGCCTTTCGAATTCTCGGTGGCGCCCCGCGATATCCTGCTGATGCGCATTCCACGCAGCGAATTGTTGAATCGCTTTGCCCGTGCACCCTCGCACGCGGGCCGGGCGCTGCATGGCCATGCCCCGGCCGTGGCGCCGCTGCGGGCCATGCTCGGCGAGGCCATCGCCATGCCGCCTGCGCCGCACGGTGATGCCTTGGCGCACCGCTTCGGCATGGCGCTGCTCGACGTGCTGGCCCTGGCGCTGGAGATGCAGGAAATGGCCGTGCAGCCCCGCTCGGAACGGGACCTGCACGGCCGCATCCAGGCGTTCATCCAGGACAACCTGGGCTCGCCCGAGCTGTCGCTGCAATGGCTGGCGCAGCAGCACAACGTCTCGCCGCGTACCGTGACGCGGGCCTTTGCGCGGCGCAACCAGACGCCCATGGGCCTGGTATGGCAGCTGCGGCTGCAGGCCAGCCGCCAGGCCCTGATGCAGGGGCGCTGCTCCAGCGTGACCGAGGCGGCCTTCGCGCATGGATTCTCCGATGCGGCGCACTTCAGCCGAGCCTTTCGCAAGGCGTTCGGCTGCACGCCCCGCAGCCTGCTGGCCGCCTGAGCAAGGTCGCTGACCCTCACGAACAAGCGTCGGTGCCGCCGGCTCCCTAGCATGGGCCTGCCGTGCGTCCCGTGCGGCTTTTCCAGTGCAACAACGGTGGCGCCCCGGAGCCGGGCGCCGGGAGACATGCCATGAACGACAGCGAACTGCACCATCTCGAACTGCTGGAGGTGGGGCGCGAGATCCAGTCCCGCCGCATTTCCTCGGAAGAGGTGACCCGCCACATGCTGGCGCGCATCGAGGCCGTGGACGCGCGGCTGCACAGCTACGTGACGGTGATGGCGCAGCAGGCGCTGGAGGACGCCCGCCGCGCCGACGCCGAGATCGCGCAGGGCCGCCGCCGCGGTGCGCTGCACGGCGTGCCGCTGGCGCTCAAGGACCTGCTGTGGACCCGGGGCGTCCCCACCACGCATGGAATGACGCTGCACCGCGACCATCGCCCCACGGAAGATGCCACCGTGGTGCGCAGGCTGCGCGAGGCCGGCGCCGTCATCCTGGGCAAGCTGCAGCAGACCGAAGGCGCCTTCGCCGACCACCATCCCGAGATCACTGCCCCCGTCAACCCCTGGGGCGCCCAGCTATGGCCCGGGGCCTCGTCCAGCGGCTCGGGCGTGGCCACGGCGGCGGGGCTGTGCTTCGGATCGCTGGGCACGGACACCGGGGGCTCCATCCGCTTTCCATCGGCCGCCAACGGCATCACGGGCCTCAAGCCCACCTGGGGCAGGGTGAGCCGCCACGGCGCCTTCGAATTGGCCGCGTCCCTGGACCACATAGGCCCGATGGCGCGCAGTGCCGCCGATGCCGCAGCCATGCTCGCGGCCATCGCCGGGGCGGACCCGCTGGACCCTACGGCCAGCCAGTGCAGCGTGCCCGACTATCTGGCCATGATGACGCGCGGATTCTCCGGCCTGCGCCTGGGCATGGACCGGCAATGGGCACTGGACGGCGTGGATGCCCCCTCCCGCCAGGCGGTGGAGCAGGCCCTGGCGGTGGCGCAGCGCCTGGGGGCCAGCGTGCAGGAGGTCCGCTTTCCCGATGCCACCCAGGCGGTGGAGGACTGGCCGGCGCTGTGCGCGGTGGAGACCGCCGTGGCGCACGGCGCCACTTTCCCTGCACGGCGCGAGGCCTATGGCCCCGGGCTCGCGGGGTTGATCGACCTGGGGCTGGGCCTGTCCGCCACCGACTACCAGCGGCTGCTGCTGCGCCGCGCGGACTTCACGGGCCGGGTGCGTGCACTCTTCGCGCAGGTGGACCTGCTGCTGGTCCCCGCCACGGCCTTTGCGGCCCCCACGCTGCAACGCATGGCGCATTTCGGCTCCGATGCCGAGCTGTTCTCGGGCATGCTGCGCTACACCTGCCCCTTCGACCTGACGGGCAGCCCCACGATCACGCTGCCCGGAGGACGCACTCCTGAGGGCGCGCCCGTGGCCTTCCAGTTCGTGGCCCCCGACTTCCGCGAAGACCTGCTGGTGCGCGCGGGCTGGGCGTTCCAGCAGGCCACGGACTGGCACAGACGGCACCCTGCCGCCTGAGCTGCCTGAGCTGCCTGAGCTGCCTGAGCTGCCTGAGCCGCCAGTCCGGTGGCGCGACACGGGCCTGTCACACAGCCTTCCTAGACTGGCGTGATGTCCTTGATCGAGATGGAAGGTGTCGCCAAGTCCTGGGGCGGCACCACGGCACTGCAGGCGCTGGATCTGCGCATTGAACCCGGATCCTTTTGCGTGCTGCTCGGTCCCTCGGGCTGCGGCAAGTCCACCACGCTGCGCATCCTCGCGGGCCTGGAAAGCGCCACCTCGGGCCGCGTGCGCATCGATGGCCAGGACGTCACCCAACTGCCGCCTGCACGGCGCGGCATTGCCATGGTGTTCCAGAACTACGCGCTGTTCCCGCACCTGACGGTGGCGCAGAACATCGGCTTCGGCCTGTCCGTGCGCAAGGTCCCGGCGGCCGAGGCGCGCCGGCGCATCGACGAGGCCGCCGCGCTGCTGGGCCTGGACGCGCTGCTGGCGCGCCGGCCCGGGCAATTGTCGGGCGGCCAGCAGCAGCGCGTGGCCTTGGGCCGCGCCCTGGTGGCCCGCGCCCGGGTCTGCCTGATGGATGAGCCGCTGTCCAACCTCGACGCCCAGCTGCGCCAGGAAATGCGCACCGAGCTGCGCGAGCTGCAGCGGCGCCTGGGCCTGACCGTGGTCTATGTCACGCACGACCAGGCCGAGGCCATGGGCATGGCCGACCAGGTGGTGCTGCTCAGCCAGGGGCGCGTGGAGCAGTGCGCTGCGCCCCAGGAGATCTACAGCCGGCCCGCCACCACCTTTGCCGCGCGCTTCATCGGCACGCCGGCCATGAACATCGCACGCCTCGACGGCCTGCACATCGCGGGCAGCCATGCCAGCGCCGCGCCCGCCGGCCTGCAGCAGCCGGGCCAGGCGCGCTGGCTGGGCGTCAGGCCCGAGGACATGCGCCTGTCGCTCCATGGCGATGTCGGCAGCGGCCCCGTGGTGGCTGCCGACATCGAAAGCCTCGAATACCTGGGCGCCGACCTGGTGCTGCGCTGCCGCGTGGGCAGCGAGCAACTGATGGTGCGCACCGCTGGCAGCCAGCTCGGCGGCCTGCAGCCGGGCCAGCTCGTGGGCCTGCGCTGGGCGCGCGAGGCCACGCATTTCTTTGACGAAAAGGGGCGGCGCTGCACGGCCTGATGCCGAGGCACCTGCCCCCAATTCCTTCGCCGATTCACCGTTTCAGCCGTTTCAGCCGTTCCGGCTTTCGCACCCGAAGCACCTTCCAGGAGAGTCCGCCATGCAACGCCATGCCTTCCTCAAAACCCTCGCGGCCGCTGCCGCCGTGGCCGCCACGGGCCTGCTGAACACCGCCAGCGCGCAGACGCCGCTGGAGGTGCCGTTCTACTACCCCGTGGCCGTGGGCGGCCCCATCACCAAGGTGATCGACGGCTATGCGGCCGAGTTCAACAAGGCCCATCCGCAGTACCGGATCACGCCCGTCTATGCGGGCACCTATCAGGAGACCATCGTCAAGGCGCTGACGGCCCACAAGTCGGGCAAGCCGCCGGCCAGCTCGGTGCTGCTGTCCACCGACATGTTCACGCTGATCGACGAGGACGCCATCGCCCCCATCGACGACTTCGTGAAGACCGATGCCGACCGGGCCTGGCTCAAGGGCTTCTACCCGGCCTTCATGGCCAACAGCCAGACGGGCGGCAAGACCTGGGGCGTGCCCTTCCAGCGTTCCACCGTGGTCATGTACTACAACAAGGAAGCCTTCAAGGAAGCCGGCCTGGACCCGAGCAAGGCGCCGCAGAACTGGAAGGAACTCAAGGAAGCCGCCCACAGGCTGACGAAGAAGGACGCCAGCGGCAAGGTCGTGCAGTACGGCATCCAGATCCCGTCCACTGGCTTTGCCTATTGGATGCTGCAGACGCTGACCACGCCCAATGACGTGCTGCTGGCCAACGAGGCCGGCACCCAGGTCACGCTGGACAGCCCCAAGGTAGTGGAGGCGCTGGACTTCTGGGTGGGCCTGGTCAAGGAGGGCGTGCACCCGGCCGGCGTGGTGGAGTGGGGCACGACGCCCAAGGACTTCATGGAAAAGAAGGCCGCCATCATCGTCACCACCACGGGCAACCTGACCAATATCCGAGCCAATGCCAAATTCGACTTCGGCGTGGGCCAGATCGCAGGCAATGCGCGCAAGGGCTCGCCCACGGGCGGCGGCAATTTCTACCTGTTCAAGAAGGCACCCCGGGAGCAGCAGGAGGCGGCCTTCCAGTTCATGAAGTGGGTCACCCAGCCCCCGCTGGCCGCGCAGTGGAGCATGGACAGCGGCTACGTCGCCGTCTCGCCCGCCGCCTATGACACGCCCGCGCTCAAGAAGTACGGCCAGGACTTCCCGCAGGCCCTGGTGGCGCGCGACCAGCTGCCGGTATCGGTGGCCGAGTTCTCCACGCATGAGAACCAGCGCGTGACCAAGGTGCTGAACGACGCCGTGCAGGCCGCCCTCAACGGCAGCAAGACCTCGGCCCAGGCCCTGCAGGATGCGCAAAAGGAAGCAGACCGCATCCTGCGCCGCTACAAGTGATGGCGCAGTGCCGCTGACCGCATGAGCTCCGCTCCCGCCTCCCTTGTCCGCGGCCGCCAGGCCGTCCATGCCTGGCTGATGCTGCTGCCGGCGCTGGTGCTGCTGGTGGCCTTCACGCACTGGCCGGCCGTGGCCACGCTGATCGACAGTCTGCATGCCACGCCGCGCGGCGGCCAGCCGGGGCCATGGGTGGGGCTGGAGAACTACGCCGTCATGGCCGACGACCCGGTGTTCTGGCAGGCCGTGCGCAACAACCTATGGTTCGCGGCGGCCACGATTCCGCTGTCCATGGCGCTGGCGCTGGCCATGGCGCTGTGGGTCAACGAGAGGCTGGCCGGCCGCGCCTTCGTTCGCATGGCGTATTTCACGCCCACGGTGCTGCCCATGATTGCCGTGGCCAATATCTGGCTGTTCTTCTACACGCCGCAGTACGGGCTGCTGGAGCAACTGCGCGGCGCACTGGGCCTTCCCGCGCACAACTGGCTGGGCGACCCGTCCACGGCGCTGGCCTGCGTGACCGTGGTGGCAGTGTGGAAGGAGGCGGGCTTTTTCATGATCTTCTACCTGGCCGCGCTGCAGACCCTCAACCCCAGCCTCAAGGAGGCGGCGGCCATCGAGGGGGCCTCGCGCTGGTATTTCCTGCGCCGCGTGCAGTGGCCGCTGCTGATGCCGACCACGCTGTTCGTGCTGGTCAATGCGGTGATCAATGCCTTCCGCCTGGTGGACCATCTCTTCATCCTCACGCGCGGCGGGCCGGACAACGCCTCCACGCTGCTGCTCTATCACCTCTACGAAGTGGGCTTCAAGTTCTGGGACACGGGCTATGCGGCGGCCCTGACCGTGGTGCTGGTCGCCGTGCTGGCGGCCGTGGCGCTGCTGCAGTTCTTCGTGCTCGACAAGAAGGTGCACTACCAATGAGCGCCGCACCCATTGCCCCGCGCCATGCGCCGCCCGCGCTGTACGGCGCCACCTGGCTGGACACGCTGGCCGCCTGGCTGCTGGCCCTGCTGTGGATACTGCCGCTGGCCTATGCGTTCTGGACGGCCTTCCATCCGCCCGAATACTCGGCACGCTTCGACCTGGCCGCGCCCTGGACGCTGGAGAACTTTCGCCGTGCCTGGCAGGCCGCGCCCTTTGCGCGCTATTTCCTGAACACGGCCGTGCTGGTGGTCATGATTTTGGCGGCCCAGCTGGTGCTGGGCACGCTGGCCGCCTATGCCTTTGCGCGCTACCGCTTTCGCGGCCAGGGACTGGCCTTTGCCCTGGTGCTGGTGCAGCTGATGATCATGCCCGACATCCTGCTGGTGGCGAACTACCAGACCCTGTCGCGCCTGGGCGCCGTCGATACGCTGCTGGGCATCGGCCTGCCGTACTTCGCATCGGCCTTTGCGATCTTTTTGCTGCGCCAGACCTTCCTGGGCATTCCCCGGGAACTGGACGAGGCCGCGCGGGTGGAAGGTGCCAGCACCCTGCAGATCCTGTGGCGCGTCTACGTGCCGCTGGCGCGGCCCGTGTACCTGGCGTTTGCGCTGGTGTCGGTGAGCTTTCACTGGAACAACTTCCTGTGGCCGCTGATCATCACCAACAGCGTGCAGGCGCGCCCGCTCACCGTGGGGCTGCAGGTGTTCTCCAGCGTGGAGTCTGGCGTGGAATGGGCCACCATCACGGCCGCCACGCTGATGAGTTCGGGCCCGCTGCTGGTGGCCTTCGTGCTGTTCCAGCGCCAGTTCGTGCAGAGCTTCATGCGTGCGGGGATCAAGTGAGGGCGGTGCTAAAGTTCCTTGTCCCAGCCTTTCACCCCGAGGTCCACCATGTCCGGTCCCGCATCCGCAGGTCTGTTCATCTACGCCAAGCAGCCTGACCGGCTGGCGCTGTTCTACATGGAGGTGCTGGCCATGCGCATGCTGCACCACACGAGCGAGCTCATGGTGCTGCAGTCGCCGGACCTGCAACTGGTGCTGCACGCCATTCCCGAGGCGATTGCGCGGCACATCACCATCACCGAGCCACCCCAGCCGCGCGAGAACGTGGCCCTCAAATTCTTTGCCACCGTGACCAGCTTCGCGGCCGTCCGTCCCCTGGTCATCGCCCATGGCGGCCAGCTGTGGGAGCAGTCCTGGCAGGGGCCGGGCTTTCGCGTCTGCAACGCCATGGACCCCGAAGGCAACCTGTTCCAGCTGCGCGAGCCGCTGTCCGCATGATGCAGATCCTCACCTGGAACACCCAATGGTGCCTGGGCCTGGACGGCCGCATGGACCCGCAGCGCATCGTGGCGCATGCGCTGTCCATGGCCGATATCGACGTGCTGTGCCTGCAGGAAATCGCCATCCACTATCCCGGCCTGCAGGGCGCGCCCGGCGACCAGGTGGCGCAGATCCGCCAGGCCCTGCCCGAAGGCTGGAAGGTCTTCTTCGGCGCCGCCGTGGACGAGTTCACGGCCGTGGGCCGGCAGCGCTTTGGCAACCTGGTGGCCACGCGCCTGCCGGTGCTGCAACTGGCCCACCACCGCCTGCCGTATCCGCACGATGGCGGCGTGCGCAGCATGCCGCGCTGCTGCACGGCGGCCACGGTGATGGATGCCGCGCTGGGCCCCGTGCGGGTGATGAGCACCCACCTCGAATATTTCTCGCGCCGCCAGCGCATGGCCCAGGCGCTGGCGCTGCGTTCCCTGCAGATCGAGGCCCTGGGCCAGGCCGAGGCGCCGCCCCAGCCCGCCAGCGACGGCTCGCCCCAGCAGACCAAGCCGCACACGCCGCATGCCGTGCTCTGCGGCGACTTCAACTTCGAGCCGCACGAGGACGAATACGCCGGCCTGTCCGCCCCCTGGGCGGCCGGCGAGCAAGGCGCCCTGAGCGCCGGCCAGTGGCACAACAGCTGGAGCGTGCTGCACCCGGACCAGCCCCAGCCGCCCACCTTCCGGTTGTTCGACCGCCAGTGGGGCCCCGAGCCCGGCGCCTGCGATTTCGCCTGGGTCAGCGACAGCCTGCGCGGCCATGTGCGTGGCTGGGCCGTGGACAGCGACACAAGGCTCTCGGACCACCAGCCCGTGCTGCTGCAGCTGGATTGATCCAGGTCAGGGACCGCCGCCAAGCCGGCCTTGGCCTACAGACAGTGCCGCAGGCCTGCTCCAAGGTCATGGGGACTGTTTTGAAGGAGCATCCATGAGCCCCAATCCGCTGTCCACGATTCTTCACCGCACCTGGTGGGTGCTGCTGCTGCGCGGCCTGGTCGCCATCGCCTTCGGCGTGCTGACCTGGGCGCAGCCGGCGGTATCGCTGGCGGCGCTGGTGCTGACCTTCGGCGCCTTCACCTTTGTCGATGGCCTGCTGGGCGTGTACTCGGCCATCCAGGGGCGCGACCAGATGCGCCATTGGTGGGTGTTGCTGCTGTGGGGCCTGGCCGGCGTGGTGGTGGGCGTGCTCACCGTGGTCGCGCCCGGCGTCACGGCGCTGGTGATGACGCTGTACATCGGCGCCTGGGCCCTGGTCACGGGCCTGCTGCAGATCGTGGCGGCCGTGCGGCTGCGCAAGGAGATCACGGGCGAGTGGCTGCTGATCCTGGGTGGCGTGCTGTCCGTGCTGTTCGGCGCCTTCGTGCTGGCCCAGCCGGGCGCGGGCATGATGGCCATGCTCTGGGTGCTGGCCACGTATGCGGTGGTCTTCGGCGTGCTCATGGTGCTGCTGTCCTTCAAGCTCAAGAAGGGCATACGCCATTCTTCCTGAGCCGCGGGTGCAAAGGCGGACAATGCCGGCTCCATGATCGAATCCCGGCGACCTTCTCCCTTCATGCGTCTTCCCCGCGCGGCCCTGGCGGCCGCGCTGCTGTTCGCGGCGGCCGGTGCCGCCCAGGCGCTGCCCAGCTTTTCCGAGGTCCGCGAAGGCCACCGTTCCTCCGAGACCGAACTGCTCTCGCGCGAGGGCGAGGTGCTGCAGCGCCAGCGCACCGACGCCAGCGTGCGCCGTGGCGACTGGGTGGCCCTGGCCGACATCTCGCCCGCGCTGCGCACGGCTCTGGTCGTCAGCGAGGACAAGCGCTTCTACGAACACAGCGGCGTGGACTGGACTGCAGTGTCCGCCGCCGCCTGGGGCAACCTCTGGAACCAGCGCACGCGCGGCGCCAGCACCATCACCATGCAGTTGGCGGGCCTGCTCGACGGCGACTGGCGCCAGGGTCCGGGCGGGCGCAGCGTGGTGCAGAAACTGGGCCAGACCGTGTCGGCCCAGGTGCTGGACCGGCGCTGGCGCAAGGACCAGATCCTGGAGGCCTACCTGAACCTGGTGCCCTTCCGGGGCGAGATCGTGGGCATCGATGCGCTGTCGCGCACCCTGTTCGGCAAGGCCGCGCACGGGCTGGACGCGCGCGAGGCCGCCATTGCCGCCGCCCTGGTGCGTGCCCCCAACGCCTCGCCCGAGCGCGTGGGCCGGCGCGCCTGCGGCGTGCTGCAGTCGCTGGCGCCCGAGGATGCGGCGGCGCGCGACTGCACGGCCATGGAACTGCTCACCGCCAGCGTGCTGCTGCGCCGGCAATGGGCGGCCAGCGAAGGCCAGGCCCCGCATCTGGCGCGCCGCCTGCTGGCCGAGCCGCAGTCCAAAGGCCAGGCCCGCGTGCGTTCCACGCTGAGCGCGCCCGTGCAGCGCTTTGCCGTGCAAAGCCTGCAGCAGCAACTGCGTGAGCTGCAGGGCCGCAACGTGGAGGACGGCGCCATCGTCGTGCTGGACAACGCCACGGGCGAGGTGCTGGCCTGGGTGGGCTCGTCGGGCGAATTGAGCCAGGCGGCCGAGGTGGATGGCGTCACGGCCATGCGCCAGCCCGGCTCCACGCTCAAGCCCTTTCTCTATGCCCAGGCCATTGCCGAGCGGCGGCTGACGGCGGCCTCGCTGATCGAGGATTCATCGGCCCACATTCCCACGCAGAACGGGCTCTACATTCCGCAGAACTACGACCGGCGCTTCAAGGGCTGGGTCTCGGCGCGCACGGCGCTGGCGTCGTCGCTCAACGTGCCGGCCGTGCGCACCCTGGTCATGGTCACGCCCGATGCCTTCTTCTCGCAACTGCAACGCCTGGGCCTGCCGCTGCGCGAAAGCGGCGGCTACCACGGCTTCAGCCTGGCGCTGGGCAGCGCCGAGGTGCCGCTGCTGCAGCTCACCAATGCCTACCGCGCCCTGGCCAACGGCGGGCAACTGACGCCCGTGCGCTGGGCGGCGCAGCCCACGGGCGCGGGGTCCGCAGCGCAAAAGTCGGCTGCGCCCGTGCAGGCCATCGACGCACGCGCGGCCTTCATCGTGGGCGACATCCTGTCCGATCCCATGGCGCGCGCGCCCACCTTCGGCACGGACAGCGTGCTGGCCACGCGCTTCTGGTCGGCCGTCAAGACCGGCACCAGCAAGGACATGCGCGACAACTGGGCCGTGGGCTGGTCGCAGCGCTACACCGTGGGCGTATGGGTGGGCAATGCGCGCGGCGAGGCCATGCACTCGGTCAGCGGCACCAGCGGCGCGGCACCTGTCTGGGCGGCCGTGATGGGTTTCCTGCATGCCCGCACACCCAGCCGCGCGCCCAAGGCGCCGGCGGGTGTGCTGCAGCAGGCGGTGCGCTTCGGCCCCGATGCCTCGGGCCTGCCGCTGGAGAGCGCGCGCAGCGAGTGGTTCGTGGCGGGCACGCAGCAGAGCCTGTTCGCCATGGCAGGCAGCGGCCTGCCTGCCGCATCCGCATCGACACGCGGGACTTCGGCGGCCTCGCCCGTGCGCATTGCGCGCCCGGCCAACGGCACCATCCTCGCGCTGGACCCCGACATTCCGCCAGACCGCCAGCGCGTGCAGCTGTCGGCCCGGCCCTCGGGCACGGCCGCCACGCAGGAATGGCAGGACGCCAGCCTGCGCTGGCGCATGGTCAGCGCCGCCTCGCCCGGCGCGGCCGAGCCTGCGCCCAAGGAAATTGGCCGGGGTGCTGCCGCCGCATGGATGCCCTGGCCCGGCCGCCACCGGCTGGAGCTGGTCGATGCCAAGGGGCAGGTGCTGGACAGCGTGCAGGTGGAGGTGCGCGGCGCCGGCGTGGTGGCTTCGCGCGCGGGCGGGCGCTGATCAGGCGCCGGTCGTGATCACTGCGCCGCGCGGGGGCCCGCCGCGCGGATGCCCGCCGCACGGAAGCCCGCCGCAGTGAAGGCCACCAGCTCGTCGATCACATGCTCCACGGGGTCGGCGCGGTGGCCGCCGCCCAGCATGCGGCTGACTCGGCCGTTGTCGGAGCGGATGTACATCATGGCGCCGTACATGCATTCCAGGCGCCACTGGAAATCGTGCTGCGACAGCTGCGGCAGAGCCTGGCGCAGCAGGGCCGCAAAGCGTTTGGCAGCCTCGTCGTAGGCGGCAAACACCACCTCCCTGACTGCCTGGTCGGGATCGACCGAGCACAGGGCCGTGACGCGGTTGAAGTCGGCCTCGCCCTCGCTGTGGGCGGCGCGCAGCGCAGGGGCGATGAAGGCCCGAAGAATGTCCTCCACGGCGGGCTGCGGCGACTGCTGCTCCAGCCTTTGCAGCAGTGCATGGCGCTGTCCGTTGACGGCCATCACGCGCTGCTCGAACAAGGCCTTGAGCAGGCCCAGCTTGTTGCGGAAGTGGTAGTGGATGGCGCCCGTGTCCACCTCGGCCAGCGCCATGACGGCGCGCAGCGACGTGCCCGCGTAGCCATGCCGCGCAAACAGCTGCTCGGCGGCTTGCAGAAGGCGTTCGCGGGCCTGGGCGCGGGGTTCCTCGGCCGCGGTGTCATCGGTGCTGGATGTCATGGCTGCGGATCATAGACAGCGCCAGGCCCTTGCCGCACCAAACCATGGCATGGTGGTGACATGTATTGATTCAGTCGACTGACTGAATTAACATGCGCAGCCATCACACAACGACAAGGAGACACAGCATGACCACCCGCAAGTGGCTCGGCGCCCTGATGGCGCTGGGCTGCACCCTGGCCACCGCGCAGGAGCCGTTCCCGTCGCGGCCGCTGACCCTCATCAACCCCTGGGCGGCGGGCAGCTCCACCGATGTGATGGCGCGTACGTTGGCCGAGGAGTTCCGCAAGCAGCTGGGCCAGAGCGTGGTCGTGGTCTCGCGCGACGGGGGCTCGGGCGTGATCGGCATGAATGTGCTGGCCCAGGCGTCGGCCGACGGGCTGACGATGGCCTTCACGCCCATGACCCCCATCACCGTGCAGCCCCACTACGTCAAGGGCCTGAAGCTGGGGCCCGACAGCGTGCAGCCGCTGTGCGGCGTGACGGAGAACATCCTGGGCGTCAGCGTGCGCGCAGACAGCCCTTTCAAGACGATAGGCGAGCTGGTGGCGGCGGCGAAGAAGGGCTCGCTGAGCTACGGATCGCCGGGACCGAACTCGGCGCCCTTCCTGGCCATGGACCAGCTGGAGCGCGACCAGGGCCTCAAGCTCGTGCATGTGCCCTACAAGGGCGATGCCGGCTCGATACAGGAATTGCTGGCCGGGCGGCTGGACTTCGTCAGCAGCATCGCGGCCTCGGCTGCGCCCCAGATACGCGCGGGCAAGCTGCGCCTGCTGGCCGTGGCCTCGGAACGCCGCCACCCGGCCTTCCCCGAGGTGCCCACCTTCAAGGAGTTGGGCATGGCGGTGCAGGAGGAATCGTTTGCGGGCCTGTTCGTGCCGCGTGGCGTGCCCGAGGCGGTGCTGGGCCGGCTGGACGCCGCCTGCGCCGCCGCCGCGCGGTCCGATGCCGTCAGGCAGGTGGCCCAGCGCGGCGACCAGGTGGTCTTCCATCAGGATCGCCGCCAGTGGGACCGGCGCATCCATGACGAATTCCGCAAACAGGGCGCAGCGGCCGAACGCCATGCGCAGTGACCTCCTTTCCGGCATCTCTTCATCCATGACCGATTCCAGCCTGCCCCCCATCCGCCGCGTGATCACGGCCAACGACGCACAGGGCCGCTCCTTCATCGCCGAGGACGGCGCCTCGCCCGCCGTGCGCCTGGTCGAGGAACGCCCCGGCTACCGCATCACCAACCTGTGGCGCACCGATGCCTCACCCGCGCAGATCAATGCGCCCGACACCATTGCCATCCACCAGGGCGTGGCACCGCCGCCCTATGGCACGGTGCTGCGCATCCTGGACATTCCGCCCGAACCTGCCGATCCGCAGGAGCTGGCGCGCGCCCTGCATGCCACCTTTACACGCATGTACGGCGACGCCCACCGCGACGTGCAGCCCGGCGAGCATCCGGGCATGCACCGCACGGATACCGTGGACTACGCGCTGATGCTGGAGGGCGAGCTGGTCGCCATCCTGGACCGCCAGGAAACCGTACTGCGCGCCGGTGACGTGCTCATCCAGCGCGGCACCAACCATGCCTGGGCCAACCGCTCGGGCCGGCCTGCGCGCATTGCCTTCGTGCTGGTGGCGGGCGAGCAGGGCTCCTGACTCAGGGGGCCTGGCCAGCCCATGCCGCCACGGCAGGGCGTGGCCGCACGAAGCGCTGCTCGATCACGGTCTCGCCCCATTGCTGGCCTGGCCATTCTTCGGCCAGGGTGAAGCCTGACGATTCGTAGAGCCGGCGCGCTGCATCCAGGCCCCGGAAAGTCCACAGCTGGGTGGCCTCGAAGGCCTGCTGGTCGCAGAACGCCAGGGCCTGCTGCAGCAGCTGGCGCCCCGTGCCGGCGCCGCGCAGGCCGTCTTCCAGGATGAACCAGCGCAGATGCGCCTGGCGGTCCTCGGGGTGCTTGCCCAGGTCCTCTCCATCGATGGCCACGGAGCCCACGATGCGGTCGCCGTCCAGCGCCGTCCACAGCTGGTTGCAGGGCTTGTCCAGCCGGCCTGCGAACTCGGCCAGGCCGCTGGCCACGCGGCTTTCGAAGAAGACGCCAAAGCCTGCGTGGCGCGCATAAAAGCGCGCATGCATGTCCACGATGCGGCCCAGGCAGCCGGGCCGGTATCCGGGCAGAACCTGTATCTGCGCGGGCACGGGTACGGGCAGGGGCTGGGGCAGGGGCTCCTCCTGCCGGTGCGCCTGCAGCGCCCGTGCGTACAGTGCCAGCCCTTGGGCGACGGCCTGCTGCTGCGGCGCCTGCATGCGGTCCAGCGCCGCCGTCACCTGCTGGCGCCCGAAGGCCTCGATGGCGGCCAGCGTGCGCCGGCCCTTGGCGGTCAGGGCCAGTTGCTTGACGCGACCATCCTCGCCATCGGCGGCTTCCTTCAGCTCGCCCGCCTCCACCAGCTTGCGCACCATGCGGCTGACGCTGGATTTCTCCAGCCCCAGGACCAGGGCCAGCTGCGAGGCCGCCATGCGCCCCTGTGCGCCGATCTCCAGGATGGCATGCACGGCCGAGGGCGGGTAGTCCGTGGCCGCCAGCGTGGCCTGCATGAAGCCCAGCTCGCGCACCATCTGGCGCGAGGCGGCGCGGATGCCATCCACCAGGGAAAGATCGTGCTGCGGCATGGGTGCTCCTTGTGGCCGTGCAGGGTTTGAATATGGTTGCATGGTACAACCATAAATGCCGCTGCGCATCTGTTGATGCAGCGATGCATACCCCAGGCGTAAAAAAGCCGCCCGGCGCATGCGGGCGGCTGGGGCCTGGCGCAGATGCGCAAGGCTCAATTGACCATCAGGCGGAACGGCCAGACATAGGCCTGCAGTGTCACGAAGATGCCCATCAGGCAGGCCAGGGCGACGGAGTGGAAGAACACGTAGCGCAGGATGTCGCCCTCATGGTTGAACCAGCGCGTGGCCGTGGAGGCGACGACGATGGACTGCGCATCGATCATCTTGCCCATCACGCCCCCCGAGCTGTTGGCCGCGCCCATGAGGTTGGGCGACAGGCCCAGCTGCTCGGCCGCCACCTTCTGCATGCCGCCGAACAGCACGTTCGATGCCGTGTCCGAACCCGTCAGCGCCACGCCCAGCCAGCCCATCAGGGTGCCGAAGAAGGGGTAGAACACGCCCGTGTTGGCGAAGGCCAGGCCCAGCGTGGTGTCCGTGCCCGAGTAGCGCGTCAGCGTGCCCAGGGCCAGCATCAGCACGATGGTGATGAGCGAATAGCGCACCAGCCAGATGGTGCGCACGAACTGGCTGACCAGCTGCACGGGGTTGTACTTCATGACCAGGCCGCCCACGATGGCCGACAGCAGGATGCCCGTGCCCGTGGCCGACAGCAGGTTCAGCGTGTAGATGGCGCCTTCCTTGGTGGGCTGGCGCACGACGGGCGGCACCTTCTCGATCAGGTTGTGCAGGCCTTCCATGGGAAAGGCCGGGGCGAACAGGCCGTTGAGCGCGGCCTTGACCGAGGGCAGGCCCCAGATGAAGACGAAGACCGTGAGGATGGCCCAGGGCGTCCAGGCGCGGATCACGTCGGCGCGCGGGTGCTGGGTCACGGCACGGGGCGCCTGGGCTTCGCCGCCGCTGTTCTCATGGCCCTTGAGTGAGGTCGAGCGCCAGATGGTCCTGGGCTGCCACATGCGCAGGAAGCCCACGGTGCAGACCATGGAGACGATGGCCGCGATGATGTCCACCAGTTCGGGGCCGATGAAGTTGGACACCAGGTACTGCGGAATGGCGAAGGACACGCCGGTCACCAAAATGATGGGCCAGATCTCCATCATGGCCTTGCGCCCGGCAAAGGCCCAGATCAGCCAGAACGGCACCAGCACCGAGAAAAACGGCAGCTGGCGGCCGACCATGGCCGTGACCTCCATCAGGTCGTAGCCGTGCACCTTGGCCAGCGTGATCACCGGCGTGCCCAGCGCGCCGAAGGCCACGGGCGCGGTATTGGCGATCAGCGACAGGCCCGAGGCGGCCAGCGGCGAAAAGCCCAGACCGATCAGGATGGCCGCCGTCACGGCCACGGGCGTGCCGAAGCCGGCCGCACCCTCGAAGAAGGCGCCGAAGGCGAAGGCGATCAGCAGCAGCTGGATGCGCCTGTCCTCGGTGATGCCGGCAATGGAGTCCTGCAGGATCTTGAAGCTGCCGTTCTTCTCGGTCAGCTGGTGCAGGAAGATGATGTTCAGGACGATCCAGCCGATGGGCAGCAGCCCCGTGAAGCCGCCGAACAGCGCCGCGCGCCCGGCCATGCCTGCCGGCATGTTGTAGACGAAGACCGCGATCACCAGCGCCGCAATCAGCCCGGCGCCGGCCGCCAGGTGGGCCTTCATGTGCAAAAAGCCCAATCCCACCAGCATGACCACGACCGGGATGGCCGCGAGCAGTGTGGACAGCCACATGTTGGAAAGAGGGTCGTAGACCTGCTGCCAAACCATAGGAGCGTCTCCTGAAGAGTTTTTAGGATGTTGTGCGGGGCGGATCGTCGCTCTCATGGCTGGTTGGCACACTAGCGTTAGCCCTCGGTTGGGCTGCGAGAGAGAAAATTTCAATCGGCGCACAAATCACTTCAAACCCGAACGGGTGACTGGAACGCGCCCTGCGCACTACCATGCTCGGCAGTCCCGCGGCATGCGGGTTCCAGAAAGCCAGAAAACGTGTCCACCGACCTTTCCAAAATCACCTGTATCGAAGACCTGCGCGTCGTGGCCCAGCGCCGCGTGCCGCGCATGTTCTATGACTACGCCGACTCGGGCTCCTACACCCAGGGCACCTACCGCGCCAACGAGGACGACTTCCAGAAGATCAAGCTGCGCCAGCGCGTGGCCGTGAACATGGAGGGGCGCAGCACGCGCACCACCATGATCGGCCAGCAGGTGGCCATGCCCGTGGCCATTGCGCCCACGGGCCTGACCGGCATGCAGCACGCCGACGGCGAGATCCTGGGCGCGCGCGCGGCCCAGGCCTTCGGCATTCCGTTCACGCTGTCCACCATGAGCATCTGCTCCATCGAGGACATTGCCGAGCACACGGCCCGCCATCCGTTCTGGTTCCAGCTCTATGTGATGCGCGACCGCCGGTTCATGGAGCGCCTGATCGAGCGTGCCCGTGCCGCCAACTGCTCGGCCCTGGTGCTGACGCTGGACCTGCAGATCCTGGGCCAGCGCCACAAGGACATCAAGAACGGCCTGTCCACGCCCCCGAAGCCCACGCTGCGCAACCTGGCCAACCTGGCGACCAAGCCGCACTGGTGCCTGGGCATGCTGGGCACCAAGCGCCGCACCTTCGGCAACATCGTCGGCCATGTGGATGGCGTGGCCGACATGAGTTCGCTGTCGTCGTGGACCGCCAGCCAATTCGACCCCAGCCTGAACTGGGGCGATGTGGAGCGCATCAAGAAGCTCTGGGGCGGCAAGCTCATCCTCAAGGGCGTCATGGACGCCGAGGACGCGCGACTGGCGGCCGACAGCGGCGCCGATGCGCTCATCGTCAGCAACCACGGCGGCCGCCAGCTCGACGGCGCACCCTCGTCCATCGAGGCGCTGCCCGGCATTGCCGAGGCGGCGGGCAAGGACATCGAGGTCTGGATGGACGGCGGCATCCGCAGCGGCCAGGACGTGCTCAAGGCGCGTGCCCTGGGCGCCCAGGGCACCATGATCGGCCGCAGCTTCCTCTACGGCCTGGGCGCTTATGGCCAGGACGGCGTGACGCGTGCACTGCAGATCATCCAGAAGGAGCTGGAGACCACGATGGCCTTCTGCGGCCATACGCAGATCGATACCGTGGATCGCAGCATCCTGCTGCCCGGAACCTATCCGGGCGCCGTGCGCTGAACCGGCAAAAGCCGCATGAAAAAAGGACCGCCTCGGCGGTCCTTTTTCCTTTCAGGCTGCGCGTCAGGCTTGGGCAGGTACGCGCCGGCTTTCCGGCTGCGCCGCCACCAGCCGGCCCGCCGCATGCAGCACGGCCAGGATGGACGCGGTCACGATGTTGGCATGGCGCCCCGCACCGAAGCGCGTGCCCGCCACGCCGGGCAGGGCGGCCTCGACGATGGCCAGCGCCATGGCCCCGGCGCCCTGGCCCAGGCTGCGCTCCTCGTAGTGGTCAATGCGCAGCGCCACGCCCAGGTGCTGGCCGATGGCGGCGGCCACGGCATCGATGGGGCCGATGCCTTCGCCATACAGCTGCAGTCGAAGGCCGTCTGGCCGGACCACTTCCAGCGCAATGCCCTGGCCCTGGGCGCTGTCGAACAGATGGTGGCTGTGGTAGTGCCAGGGAAGCTGCAGGGGTGCGAGGTAGGTGGCCTCGAACAGCTTCCACAGGTCGTCGCTGGCCAGCTCGGCCTCGCAGGCGTCCGCCTGTTTTTGCACCACGGCGCTGAACTCCACCTGCATGCGGCGCGGCATGGTCACGCCATGGTCGCGCTGCAGCAAAAAGGCAATGCCGCCCTTGCCCGACTGGCTGTTGACGCGAACGATGCTGTCGTAGGTGCGGCCCAGGTCCTGCGGGTCGATGGGCAGGTAGGGAACGCGCCAGGGCGCATCGGGCCGCTGCGCCGCAAAGCCCTTGGCGATGGCGTCCTGGTGCGAGCCCGAGAACGCCGTGAACACCAGGTCGCCCACATAGGGGTGGCGCGGATGGATGGGCAGGGCCGTGCATTCCTCCGCAATGCGCGCCACGGCGGCGATGTCCGAGAAGTCCAGTCCCGGCGCGATGCCCTGCGTGTACAGGTTCAGCGCCAGTGTCACCACATCGAGGTTGCCGCTGCGCTCGCCATTGCCGAACAGGCAGCCTTCCACGCGCTGGGCTCCCGCCAGCAGCGCCTGCTCGGCGCAGGCCACGCCCGTGCCCCGGTCGTTGTGCGGGTGCACGGACAGCACGATGTGCTCGCGCCGTTCCAGGCGGCGGTGCATCCACTCGATCTGGTCGGCGAAGACATTGGCCGTGCTCACCTCCACCGTGGTCGGCAGGTTGATGATCATGGGCCGTGCGGGGCCTGCATCCCAGGCGCGGATGGCCGCGTTGCACACGGCCAGCGACACGTCGAGCTCGGCCATGCAGAAGGTCTCGGGCGAGTACTGCAGCACCCATTCGGTCTCCGGGTGGGCATCGGTCAGTTCGCGCAGCAGGGCGATGTGGTGCTCCACCATGGCGATGATCTCGGGCACCTGCATGCCGAAGACGATCTCGCGCCAGGCCGGGGCAATGGCGTTGTAGAAGTGCACGATGGCGCGCCGCGCTCCGGCCACGCTGTCCACCGTGGCGCGGATCAGGTCCTCACGCAGCTGGGTGATGACCATGGGCGTCACGTCGCCGGGGATCAGCCCGTTGTCGATCAGGTGGCGCACGATGCCGTAGTCGGTCTGCGAGGCCGAGGGAAAGCCCACCTCGATCTCCTTGAAGCCTATGCGCACCAGTTCGTGGAACAGGCGCAGCTTGCGCTCGCGGTTCATGGGCTCGAACAGGGCCTGGTTGCCGTCGCGCAGGTCGGTGGACAGCCACACGGGCGCCTGGCTCAGCTGGCGTGAGGGCCATTGACGCTCGGGCAGGTCGACGGCGGGGAAGGGAAGGTATCTGGACGCGGGATTCTTCAGCATGCGGGCCTCGCAGGAAACGCTGGGGGTTGCAGCCACCGGATCGGCCGGCGGCCCCGCTCTCCTGGCTTCCCGGTGTGGGGAAGCTGCGCCAGGCCGGGATCAGGGAGAGTCGGTGCGAAATGCGGCGCCTGCGCAGGCGCCCGGACCCCGGCCATGGGCCAGGGGTGGTAGGGAGGGCGAGGGCAGGCGGTGCATGGTGCGATGGCGGTGAATCACAGGGAACGGATGCCAGTTTGCGGGCAGGGTGCTTGTCTGTCTTTATAGAATTTCTCATTTTCTATATGGATCTGGACAATATGCGCACGACCCATGCCCCGGCTTCGGCAGCCGCCGTTCCCTGCAGCCATGCCGGACTGCCCGAGCTGCAGGCCGCCGCACCGCTGCCGGTCACGGGCGTGGCCGCCGACTATCCGGCGGGGCTGGAGGTGGAGGAACACTCCCACGAATGCTGCCAGCTGCTCTACGCCGTGCAGGGGGTGCTGGAGGTGCGCGCAGGCAGCGGGCGCTGGGTGGTGCCGCCCACGCGCGGCGTCTGGCTGCGCTCGGGCGTACCCCACGGCCTGCGCATGCGCGGCGCGGTACAGGTGCGCAGCCTGTTCGTCGATGCGCAGGCCGCTGCAGACCTGCCGGGTACGGACTGCGTGATCGAGGTCTCTCCCCTGCTGCGCGAGCTCATCAGCGAGGTGGCGCGCTGGCCTGCCTCGGCACCGCCGGGTCGGCGTGAATCCATGGTGGTCGAGCTATTGCTGCAGGAGCTGCGCCAGCCGCCCGTGGTGCCGTTTCACCTGCCCTGGCCGCAGGATGCGCGCATGGCCGCTGTCTGCCATGCGCTGGCCGAAGGAGACGGGGCGGATGGCTTTGCCACCGCAGCCGCCGCAGCCGGCATAGGGGCCGCAACTGCCACAGCCGGTGATTGGGCCGCACGGCTGGCCATGGGCGAGAAGACCTTCCATCGCCACTTTCTGCAGGCCACGGGCATGAGTTTTGGCCGCTGGCGTCAGCGCGCACGGCTGCTGTCATCCATGCAGGCGCTGCTGGCCGGAAGGCCCATCGTGCAGGTGGCGCTGGAGGCCGGCTATGAAAGCCACAGCGCCTATTCGCTGGCTTTCAGGCGCCAGTTCGGCATGCCGCCCTCGGCCTTCGGGGCCAGGGGCGAAAGGCCATAGGAGGGCCGGGCCGCGTCAGGCGGCCTTCCAGATGATGTAGTCGGCCTGGTACTGCACGACCTGCTTCTGGCCCAGCGTGGAGCTGTTGCAGGCCATGGCAGGGGCCACGCCGCCGCGCGTGGCCACGCGCTGGATATAGGTCACGCCCTGCATGGCGCCCATGCCGGTGGCGGGCTCGGCCTTGACCAGTTGCATGGGGATGTTGCCCGCGCTGGACGGCGCCACGGCGACCTGGGTGGCCGTGACCTTGGAGCCGTCCTGGTGCGCCCAGGTGGCGGGCGGGCCGAAGTAGCGGCCGATGACGCGGCCCTGGCGGTCCGTCAAACGCGCATCGGGGCCGACAAAGGCCCATTCCTGCTCCATCGCCTGGTCCTTCTTGGCGCGGCATTCATAGGTGATCTGGCCTATGCCCACGGTCTCCATTGCAACCTTGTGGCCTGCGGGCACCTGCACGGCGGCCGGCAGGTCGGACTGGGAATAGCTCTTGCCCATGTCCATGGAGGAGCAGGCGCCAAGGGTCAGTGCGGCCATGGTGGCCAGGCCGAGGGGGAGGATGTAGCTCATGAAGGTCTCCAGGTCGATGGGTTGAGGGATGTCGCCTTGAACCGCTGTCCGGGGCGCGACACAGGGAATACGCAGCAAGGCAGCGGCTGGATTCACCTGAATGGAAAAAAAATTTATCCGCATCCGGTTCGCAATGCGCTGCGTATTGCTCACGGAGAGCCGGTGCAAGCCGGGAGACCCCCGCCAGACCTTCTGCAAACCCCCGGCTGAGCACCGATATGCCCCTTGAATCCGATCGAAAGACAGAACAAGCCCCCGGGCGGCCACGCAACAGTGCGGGCCACGGGGCCGCCCGCTCGCCCACAATGCGTGCATGGGCACCACACCAACCGACCAAGAGCTGATGGACCTTCTGGACCGCATCGCAGCGCAGGACGAGCCCGCGCTCCGCAGCCTGTACGAGGCCACCTCGTCCCGGCTGTACGGGCTGGCGTTGCGCATCCTGCGGCACAAGGACTGGGCCGAAGACGTGCTGCAGGACAGCTACCTGCACATCTGGCGCAGCGCCTCGGGCTACCGGGGCACGCTGAGCCCGCCGCTGGCCTGGATGGGTCTGGTGGTGCGCAGCCGGGCCCTGGACTTTCTGCGCCGGCGCCGCGCCGAACGCCTGCACCTGAACGAAGAGTTCGACGAGGCGCAACTGGCGGCCCATGGCGGCGGGAACGATGAAAGCCAGGGCCCGCTGCAACTGGCCGAGGCCAGCGAACAGGCCGTGGCGCTGTACCAGTGCCTGGAGCGGCTGGAAGGCCGCCAGCGCGAGGTGGTCAGCCTGGCCTATCTGCGCGACCTCAGCCATGGCGAGCTGGCGGGCCAGCTGCAACTGCCGCTGGGCACGGTCAAGACCTGGATACGGCGCGGCCTGGAGCAGCTGCGCCGCTGCCTGTCACGCCATGCGTGAAGCAGTTGACATGCTCTGAGCGGCCAAAGGATTTGCCATGAATATTTCCCGACACCCCGAACTGCTGGACCGGCTGGCCGCCGCTTACGCCCTGGGCACGCTGCGGGGCGCGGCACGCCGCCGCTTCGAGCAACTGGCCCGTGACCAGGCCCCGGTGCGCGCCGCCGCCCTGCTGTGGCAGGGCCGCTGGTCGGCCCTGTCCGAAATGCAGGCGCCCGTGCGCCCTGACGATGCGGTCTGGGTCCGTATCGACAACCTGCTGCAGGCCGAAAAGGCCCGCGCCGCCCAGGCGCACCGGCGGCGCGCCGACGATGCGCCTGGCATGGCGCGGCGCACGGAATCCGCCGTGGGCCGCGCCCTGGCCTGGTGGCGCGGCGCCGCCGTGCTGGGCGCCTGCGCCACCGTGGCGGCCGTGGCCGTGGGGCTGTGGTCGCACCAGGACCTGCGCCAAAGCGGCGAGCGCCAGCTGGCCGTGCTGAACAACCAGCTGCAGGCCACCCAGGCCGCGCTGCAGGCCGCGCCCCAGATCCAGTACGTGGCCGTGCTGGCCGACGACAAGGCCGATGCCTCCATGCTCGTGACCTTCGACCCCGGCAAGAACACCCTGGTGCTGCAGCGCGTGGGCGACTTCCATGAGGCCTCCGACAAATCATTGCAGCTGTGGGCCCTGCCGCCCCAGGGCGGCCCGCAATCGCTGGGCGTGCTGGGACGCGACAAGCTGGTCAAGCTGACCGCCGCGGCCGCCGAGGTCCAGGGCGTGCCTGCCCTGGCCATCAGCCTGGAGCCCAAGGGCGGCGTGCCCAGCCAGACCGGGCCCACGGGGCCGGTACTGTTCAAGGGTGCGCTGATCCGGCGCGACCTGTAGCGCGCCGCGCAGGCCCGCTCGCCATTGGCGACGGCCGTGCTGCTGCACAACGCAGCCTGCTTGCCCTGGCCAGAGCAGGGCGCGCGTGCAGCGCTGGCTGGCCGGCCTCTGTTTCGCTGCCGGGCGCGGCAGCCTTCTCCAAGCGCGTGCGCCTGGTGCTCGACCGGCGGCTATGCTGGCCGGCACTCAGTCGCCCGCGCCTTGCCGGCGGTGCCTTCCCTTTTTTGCCGACATGCTTTCTTCCCTCCAAGACCTGACCTGGCTGTGGGTGCCCGTGGTGCTGTTCGCCGCAGCCGCCCAGACCGTGCGCAACACGGCGCAGCGCTCGCTGACCGCCGAGCTCGGCACCCTGCCGGCCACCCTGGTGCGCTTTCTGTACGGCCTGCCGTTTGCCGGCATCTACCTGCTGGCGCTGTACCTGGGAGGCGATGGCGCCTGGTCGCTGCCCCGGTTCTCATGGGCCTACCTGGGCTGGATCGCGCTGGGGGCCTTCTTCCAGGTCGCGGCCACGGCGGCGCTGCTGCTGGCCATGAAGGAGCGCAACTTCGCCGTGGCCGTCACCCTGTCCAAGACCGAGGTGCTGCAGGTGGCCCTGTTCGCCGGCATCTTCCTGCATGAGTTGCCCACCGCCGTGGCGCTGGCGGCCATGGCGCTGGCCACCTTCGGCGTGCTCATCCTTTCGCTGCCGCCGCGCGGCCAGATGCTGTCGCTGTCGGCCTGGGCCAGCCGCTCGGCGCTCTACGGCCTGGCCTGCGGTGCCTGCTTTGCCATCGCCACCGTGGGCTACCGGGGCGGCGCCGTGGAACTGGCGCGCCTGGGCGAGATATCTCCCTGGCTGTCGGGCGCCTGGGGCGTGCTGATCGCCCAGCTCATGCAGACCCTGGGCCTGGGCGTCTGGATCGCGCGCACCCACGCGCAGGGCCTGCGCCCCATCTTCCGCGCCTGGCGCGTCTCGCTGCTGGCCGGCGGCATGGGCGCGGCCGCCTCGCTGGCCTGGTTCACCGCCTACGCCATGCAGGGCGCGGCACCCGTGCGCACGCTGGGCATGGTCGAGGTGGTGTTCAGCTACATCGTCTCGCGCCGCGTGCTCAGCGAAAGCCTGAGCCGCCAGGAAATGATCGGCATGGCTCTGATGGTGCTCGGACTGGTGCTGATCTGCCTGCAGGGATGAACGGTCCAGGGCCTGTGTGAACAGGCCCTGCAGGCTGTATGAATGCACAGTTGCCGCAATAATGGCGGCGTGCCTGAAACGACACCCACGACACCCGCAAGCCCTGCCGATGCTGCGCCCCCGCGCCGCATCGCCCACCTGGACATGGACGCCTTCTATGCCTCGGTGGAGCTGCTGCGCTATCCGCAGCTAAAGGGACTGCCCGTGGTCATCGGCGGCGGACGCCGCGCGCACGACGAGGCGCTGGATGCGCGCTACGCCGGGCGGCTGCACGAGATTCCGGTGGACGAGTTCTCGCGCCTCAAGGACTACGTGGGCCGGGGCGTGATCACCACGGCTACCTACCCGGCGCGCCAGTTCGGCGTGGGCTCGGCCATGGGCATGATGAAGGCCGCACGCCTGTGCCCCCAGGCCATCCTGCTGCCCGTGGACTTTGCCGAGGTGCGGCGCTTCTCGCGCATGTTCAAGGACATCATCGTCTCCATCGCCCCGCTGATGGAGGACCGCGGCGTGGACGAGGTCTACATCGACTTCACCGATGTGCCCGGTGGTCAGCGCGAAGGCGGGCGCGTGCTGGCGCGGTTGATCCAGAAAACCATCACCGACGCCACGGGCCTGACCTGCTCCATCGGCGTGGCGCCCAACAAGCTGCTGGCCAAGATGGCCAGCGAATTCAACAAGCCCAACGGCATCTCCATCGTCCAGCCCGACGATCTGCAGGCCGTGATCTGGCCGCTGGCCTGCCGCAAGATCAACGGCATAGGCCCCAAGGCCGATGCCAAGCTGCAATCGCTGGGCATACAGACCATTGGCGAGCTGGCCAAGCAAAGCCTGCCCCAGCTCGTGCAATGGTTCGGCCGCGCCTACGGCAACTGGCTGCATGGCGTGTCCTGGGGGCGCGATGAGCGGCCCGTGGTCACGCACAGCGAGCCCGTCTCCATGAGCCGCGAAACCACCTTCGAGCGCGACCTGCACGCCGTGCGCGACCGCGCCGAACTGAGCGCCATCTTCACCGACCTGTGCGAGCGCCTGGCCCAGGACCTGCAGCGCAAGGGCTACATGGGCCGCACCGTCGGCATCAAGCTGCGCTACGACGACTTCAAGACCGCCACGCGCGACCACACGCTGGAGCTGCCCATGGCCGATGCCGCCACCCTGCGCCGCGCCGCAGGCCAATGCCTCAAGCGCGTGCCCCTGGCCAAGCGGCTGCGCCTGCTGGGCGTGCGCGTGGGCAACCTCGTTCGCACGGCCGATTGGGAGGCCACGGCCCACGACCCGCTGGCGCGCGAGCAACTGCTCAGGGGACCGGCCCAACCCGCGCCGGACAGCGATCCCTTTACACCTCAACTGTTCTGAATCATCACCACAAATCTGGCGCACACGCTGTAAACCCATGCACCAGTTCCGAGCATGGGACTGCGGTTGCCGTGCTGTGAGATGATTTGGAAATGTGAATTTGTGTTTCCGTTTGATGGATTCCGGTGGCTTCTGAGCGTTTTGCCATGCCATTTCACAAGAACAAGAGACATCCTAAAGGAGTGGTACCCATGCGCGTGAATTTGCCCGTCAGCCAGCTCAACTACGACTTTCCGGGCGATGAGCTGCTGGTATCCGTCACCAACACCAAGGGCGAGATCACCCATTGCAACCCGGCCTTCGTGCGGGTCAGCGGCTATTCCTACGAGGAACTGATCGAGCAGCCGCACAACCTGATCCGCCACCCGGACATGCCGGCCGCCGCCTTCAAGGACATGTGGCGCACCATCGCCCACGGCTACCCGTGGACTGCCTTGGTCAAGAACCGGCGCAAGAACGGCGACCACTACTGGGTGCGCGCCAACGTCACGCCCATCATGGAAGGCGGCCGGCCGCGCGGCTACCTGTCGGTGCGCACCAAGCCCCGGCCGGACGAGATCGAGGCCGCCGAAGCCCTCTATGCCCGCATGCGCGCCGAAGCCGATGCCGGCCAGGAAACCCTGCGACTGCGCGGCGGTGAACTGCGCCGCCTGGGCCTGGCAGGCCTGTGGGACCGCCGCAGCGACCTGGGCCTGACAGCCCGCATGGCGCTGATGCTGGGCGGCGTGGGCCTGGCCGCCATGCTGCCCGACCTGCTGGGCTGGCAGGGCGCCGCAGCCTGGGGCACGCGCCTGACCGCCTTGCTGGCGGGGGGCAGCTTTGTGCTGTGGCGCTTCCAGCAGCGCTGCGTGGCGGGCCTGGAGCAGGCCAGCGGCTTTGCCGCCGACATTGCCAGCTGCCAGCTGGGCACCAACATGCAGCACGACTACAGCGGCCCCATGGGCGCCCTGATGCAGCGGCTGCAGCAGATCCAGATCAACCTGCGCGCCGTGGTCGGCGACGTGCGCACCGAAATGCGCGGCTTTGCCACCACGGCCCACGAGATCGCCCAGGGCAGCTTCGACCTCGCGCAGCGCACAGAATCCCAGGCCACCAGCCTGCAGCAGACGGCGGCCTCGATGGAAGAGATATCAGGCACCGTGGCGCAGACCGCCGACACGGCCCAGCTCATGGCCCATGAAAGCGACCAGAGCCGCCAGGTTGCCGGCAAGAGCGGCGCCGCCATCCAGGAAGTGGGCGCTGCCATGGAGCACATCCGCGGCTCCTCGCGCCGCATGGGCGAGATCATCGGCGTGATCGAAAGCATTGCCTTCCAGACCAACCTGCTGGCCCTGAATGCCGCCGTCGAAGCGGCACGCGCAGGCGAGCAGGGCCGCGGCTTTGCCGTCGTGGCCGGCGAAGTGCGCGCCCTCGCCCAGCGCAGCGCCTCCGCCGCCAAGGAAATCAGCGGCCTCATCAACCGCACCGTGGACGGCATCAACGATGGCAACGCCCGCATGGACGCCGCTGGCCGCACCATCGACGGCATGGTCGACGCCGTGGGCCGCGTCAGCGACCTGGTCCACCAGATCAGCATCGCCACGCGCGAACAATCCGTAGGCATCGCCCAGGTCAACGACGCCGTGGCCCAGCTCGACTCCGTCACCCAGCAAAACGCCGCCCTGGTCGAGCAATCGGCCGGCGCGGCGGGCTCGCTGCGCGCCAGCGCCCAATCGCTGGAGCGGTCGCTGGAGGTGTTTACGTTGCGGTGAGGGGAAGGGCCGGTAGGAGGGGGCCTGCTTGGGGCAGGCCACAGTCAGGCCATGGGCTGTGGCTGCCTTGAAATGCCGGGACAGTTCAGAAATCCCGGCTTTCGATAAAACAGAATTCGGTGCGGTTGGCGCCTAAGTCGGTTTTGAGGCGAGAGTCCGCGCTGACGATATGCAGCTCGTTGCCATAAGCATGCACGTAGTTGAAATCATTGCCGGATGCCACTACATCTGATTCTGTATCTATGCTTGTATGGACTGATTGGTCTTGCTGACTGATGCGGTGCACTAGGAGCTTCCTATCATTTACGCCAACCCAGGCAATGTCTTTGCCCACCTCTACCATCTTCCCAAAAATGGAAGCGATGTTCTGGCGTTGATGAAGCTTGGTTCGCCATAAAAATCCAAAATTCTAAGATCGTTTTTCTACATAAATCTGCGAGCCGATCTAGTAGCTGATGGCCAGATATCCGCGATGGAGTGCAATGCCTGTGGTTGCAATTTCCGCTCAAAGGCTGTTTCCATGTTCTGTATTGACTCTCCTATTGGCTTTGTTTAATTTCGAAATGTGATTTGGTATTCTTGAGAAGGTCATGGAAATCTCAATTAATAAAAAGTATCTGTTAATTGTTTTTGAATGTGAATCGTTAAATGGTTCTTGAATTAATTTGATATGTGTTCATATTCCACTCTGTAATCCTTTGTTGTCTTGCATCATCTTGTTCGAATTTTGTTGAGTTGCCGTAGGAAATATTGAAATATTTTTACCATTTCAGATAATCTATGATGTTTTCAAGTATGTATACTAATTTTCGCTTGTGTACATGTCTTGCAAAAAGTGGTGAAAAATAATTATTTTAATTTAACATATCCAGGCATTCTTTCTTTTTTTCTGAGTTTGATTCTGGAAATGATTCTTTGATTTCATTCATTATATAATCATTAATCATTTTGTATTCTTCCGTTTTTCTTGACGCGGCTTGCTGTTCCTTTGTTGTGTCGCCATATGAGGTTTCCATCTTTTTCTTCCATTTCTCGAACGCCTCAGGCGTGACTGATTTACAATAATGCTCATATGAGTCGGTTAGTGATAATTTATATTCCAAAGGAAAATCAAAGACGGCAAAGCTTGGTGTGTGTGTAAGCAATAATTTCATTAAAATATAGAATCCGAAAAGATGCCGAGTTGAGGAAATTTTCTTGTGCATGATGGTTTTGATAATTTGAATGGATTGATGTTTTGTTGCTTGAGTGAAGATTAATAATTATTCTAATTAAAGAAGACGGTTATTTAGGGTTTGGCTAGGGTGTGCACATTCTATGTAATGCAGTTTTTTATTTTCATGATGTTTTTTGTTGAGTTGCATCAAATTTTCTTGTGATAGTTTTATATTCGGTTGATTATTTCTGCTGCGGCATCGCCACCTATAAGGCTTTGCGATTATCTTGGCCTTATCTTCCTTGAAAATTACCCTCATCAATAACTGGGTATTTATGTGATCTGGTTGGACTTGGGTGACACGCTCTAAGGTAGGCAATGGCACGTGTGCCCGCCTGCAGATCGCTAGGCGTCACATCCTGCTGGTCTAGGATGCGCCGGCCTTCCTCGTCATATGCAGGATTGTTGCAAGCGTATCAATTCATCGCCATTTATAAGGTTCCGCAGTAATTCCCACCTTGTCATCTCGAAATATGATAATCATCTTCAATTGGGTGTTCAGGCGGTCTGCTTGGATTTTTTCAATAAGCTCTGGATTCAATATAGATGTCAGGTCTACACGTTGTATGTAGTGGGCATTTGTGGCCTGTAGTTTCTTGTAAATTTCATCACTTGCGCTGGAGTATTTTATTTCGCTTGGAGTATTGTTTGACCAATCGGAGAATTCTTTGCTATGTAGAAACCACTCTACTTCTACCGATTGCGGTATTCCGCCTTTAGTATCTCCTGGCATGAAGCTCATCATTGCTCCTTCGGTATTACTTGGGCCTAAATAGCCAGGTATTGGCCCTCTCTTTCCATCAAAATCAAACCTTCTGGTTGTTAGCGGGCGAAGACCTTTATTGTAAAATTCCAGTGATAGACCAATACCATCCCTACGACTGGCGCAACCGATTGCTGGAAATATTGTTGCTGCAAAAAAACAGCTTATTGCAGTGCGACGGTCAGTCCGTAATTTTCTTTCAACCATTCTGCATACTCCTTCATATCTATATCGCCGGTGATTGTTGATGAGCCATCCCTGTCAAACCCAGGTCTGTCTCTGTATTTGATGAATCTTTGGCTTTCAGCATGCGTCATTCCCTCTATTTTGGCAACACGGCGGTGCGTACATTCGCCTGTTTTTTCGTTGTTCTTCTTCAGGCAAAATAGACTATCTTCTGGAATGCCGCCAGATTGAGTTAAGCTTTTGTCGTGCAGAACTGGTTCGGTTATGGCGCCCCATTTTTTGTCGCCAGCGGCCTCCCAGCCTTTCATTGTCAGACCACTTTCCTTCGCCTTCTCAGCGATCCAGTTCAACGCCACATTCGATAAATCCCCGGTGCCAAAGCTGCCACCAATGTCTGCATGGCTGCCTATGAATCCAAGTTGAGTACCCCGATCTATAGATTCCCCCGGGAATAATTGGCGATGTTCATTGAGTGCGACTGCTTGAAAAACATGCTGCACTTCCGGAGGAATGGCCAGTTGCCATTGATCATTGAGGCGTCCGGTTGCACCGAACTGTGCCACCGTATCCCATAGGCCTAGAAACCGTAGCTCCATGCATTCGGATTTCTCTTTCCACTGCTGTTCTTTGATGCGGGTGGCAACCCGGTTTGCAAAGTCCCGGCCCATAGCTGCACCACGGCTGAAACCAACGATATCGATGCTGACCTTTTTTCCGTCTGTAAATGTATGCTCCTCCATGAATTTATCCAGATTTTTCAGCATATGGTCTACTCGAGCACGTGCGGTACTGGCTACCATATGGTCATTCCATGGTGCTGTGATTTTGCTTTCGTCGTCATAGCGGCCAATGCCATTCATATACCATCTTCTTCCATTCTTTTCTTGGTCATAAGCTAAATAGAATTTGTAAACGTTGGACCAAGTGTCTTTTCCTGGCGGAGGATTGGAATTACCTGTCCCATCAAACGCAAAAAGAATCAACCCCTCCGGATCCACATACCGCAGCGGATTGCCCCGCACATAGCTGTAGGGATTGGGCCCATCCGGCGTGCCCAACGGATCGGGTGTGAGGTATTGGCCCCGGTCCGGGTCGTAATAGCGGTGCAGGTTGTAGTGCAGCCCGGTTTCGGCATCGTGGTACTGGCCCGGCAGGCGCAGCGGCATTTCAAAGCCCGGGGCTGAAGGTTGGGACATCACCTGCTGCCGGCCAAACGCCGTGTAGCGTGCACGCCAGATCAACTGGCCCTGCGTGTCGGTGGCCGCTTCCACGGCACCCAGGTGGTTGGTGTGCAGCCAGGCCAGGCGTTCGCCGCCGCCGCCCAGCCAACGGCCCGCGATGGTGCCCAGGTCCTGCACGATGCGCCCCAGCGTTCCGGCGACATCCGCAGGCTTGCGGCCTTGGGGCGTGTCGATGACGGCCAGGGGCCACTGGCCCAGGTGGATGTACTGGCGCGTGATGTGGCCCTGGGCATCGAGTTCGGCGCTGAGTTGGCCGGATTCGTAGAGGTACGCCCGGCTGCCTCCTTGGGCCTTGCCGGTGTGTTTGGCAATGCGCTCGCCCCGGTGGTTGTAGCGGTAGCGGGCCAGCGGGGCGCCCTGTTCGTTGACCTGTTCCAGCCGCCCCAATGCGTCCCAGCGGTAGCTGCGCGGGCCTGCCTGCAGGGGCTGGCCGTTGGCGTTGTACTGGGTGCGCTGGGTGGTTGTGTCTTTCTGGTCCGCTGCACGCTCGGCACTCCAGCGGTGGCTGCCTGGCAGGTAGGCGATGGCCCGCGTGCCCGCCTGCAGATCGCCGGAGGCCACGTTCTGCTGGTCCAGGGTGCGCCTGCCGGCCTCGTCATAGTGGTAGCGGCTGGAGCGCAGTTCCTGGCCAGTGCGCTGGACCTGGGTGATGAGGCGTTCGTGCATTTAGGTGGCCTAGCTATTCGCTGGCGCACATGGGGTGATCCCAAGGCTTGGTAAAGATGAAGTGAGGACTATTGACCTGCAAGAGCGGCAGGTTTTCAGATGCTTGAGAAGGGGCGCTCGTAGCTGAAAATCGTGCACGATAGCAATGCGCTCGAGGCTGGATATAAGTACTGACGAATGCTTGGACCGCTGAGCGGTATTACTGCATGCGCTGTTTCAGCTTGTACGGACATGTGGGTGATGTCACTAACCAGTGGCACATCGGTGGACCAAAATCTGCACACGATCAGGGCGATGTGCTTGGAAGGAGCATGGATGCAACCAAGTCCGCGAATCGCGGTTCGGGCGGCAGGCCAAGAAAAAGACGCGCTTCACCTTGTTTAGTGCGGTAGAGGAACATGGGCGTTGCTCCGCCCAGTTCTGTCCACAGGGCTTTCGCTGCCGCCAGTGCTGCCCGTTCCGCAGAAGTGGGCGTAACGCCTGGTAAGCCACCCTGGCGCTTGCTGCGATTGAATTTCATGAAATTGCGTTGCATGTCTTCCTTGCGGCCGCTGCGTAGCAATTCAGCTGCCTTGCCAAGACTGCCATTGCCCATATGGGAAATAGGTAACCACATGGCGGGTAGTTCATTGAAAGGTTTGCCATTGACCTGCTTTTTCCACAAATCGGCGCAAACTGGGCAGTTGGGATCTATGAAAACGTACAAGGTGGGTTGGGATAGGTCAGATTGCGTAGGAATGCCCCTTAGTTCTTTCAATTGGTTCCAGATCTGATGTGGGATTTCTTTGGCCCATGATGAAAGGTATATTGAAAGAAGGGAAATTGCCAATAGCAGTTGGCGTTTTTTTTGATTCATGAAATATCTTTCTTTCTGATAAAAATAACCAATTGGATGGGTGGATAATTTTTAAATCTCTATCAGCGAAATATTTACGGCTTCTCTACTAGGCAAAATTCAGTAACTGCGCCGAGGGTTGCCCCTTTTCCTCTGTTTGTTCTTCCTCGTATATGAATTTCGTCGCCGTAGGCGGAAGCAGAGTATTTCAGCGGCTGAGGAGGATTAAGTTTGTGATTAGAGTCAATTCGAGTACTAACAGCGCTTCCATCTTTCTCTATCCTATGGACAAGTAATTTATTATCGTTTGCGCCGATCCAAGCCAACGATTCTCCAACTATAAGAACTGCTCCATTGATGGATGCAATTCCTTCAATTTGATGTAGCATTAACTTCCATTTGGGAGAGAGGTCAGGGTTGAATCGCTCCATGTATATTTTTCCGCTATCCCAATAGCTTACGATGATACTGCCGTCTTCCAACGCCACGCCTGAGCCATCTAAGCCATCCAGCCTAACTTTTGCCACTTCCATACCAACTGGAGAATATAGGCGCAACTCGGATGAGAACTTCGCAGAAGAATATTCGCTACTACGTTTGTTGTATATCGCTGCTACTTCATTGCCTCTATTGAAGATGCCGGAAATCTCTCCTTCCGTAGAGTTCTTTTCACTGAGAATTTTGCGACGCTTAAGATCGGAGCTATAAAGCATAAGCAATGGACGATTGTTTGTATCAGATCCCCCCATGAAGTAACCCTGGGGTGAGGTGGCGCCCGCTCGGATGACACCGACTTCTTTCATTTGCAAGTTGCGTTTGACTTTGGTTGCCTTCTCATCAAGCTGTGCCAGATACCAATGCCCGAGATAATCAGTAACTGGCACAACGATCGGTTGTTTGTGTGCAATAGATATCGAGGACATGGAAAGATAGAAACCAGATGCTTTAATTCTCTTTGGTGTATCTTCGTCGGAGCAGCGCATATCTTGAATTAAGAACTCAGTCGACAGACTGTCAGCGTCTCCGACGCGATTTAAAGACACCCATTGGCTGCTTTCCTGCTTGTCTATTTGAGCGTAGGAATCGTACCTTTGTATCTGCTTTTTGCTTATCAACTGATATTCCGCGCTTGCTAATGTAGGGGATATTAGAAGTAGAGAAAGGTGCATCATGATTTTAGAAAACATGTGACATCTCCTTAGCAACATTGACAGTATTGTTGGCGGCGGTTATTGAATGCGCCTGATCCGAATTTTCTTAGTACGGAGTGCATATCTTCTGCTGCAGATATGCAGGCTTCGAGAGTATTTTTTGTTCTTGTAATATCAAAATTTCCTTGGTAACGGGTTTCATGATCGGCTGGAATATTCCTGCAAACGGCTTGCATGTCTGCGAGCATGCTATCGTCACAATTTTCTTGATTTGATTCACTGCAAGTTTGATAGCAGCGATCATGATTGGAGCATGCCGCAAGAAAACTTGATTGTTCCCCAATTCCTCCAGCTCCGCCTCCAGTTGGGTTGTTTCTGTCCGGGAAAATGAAATAACCCATACTAGTCGCTATTTTTATAGCCGATGGTGGCGTACTGCACCCATCAATACAGTAGCTGCGTGCATTACCATTGGACTCCACTTTCATCACGGCATAGTCATCATCGTTTGCATGTGGCTGGCCCACAACGCACTGTCTCCATAAGGAGTCGGGCGGAGCCTCGCTTTGCTGCATATCGACGCATTCCTGTTTGTACGAATTCCAGTCAAAGGATTTATCGAGTTTTGTATATTGCTTTTGCCTGATCTTGCTTTTTTGGGTTCTGGCATCCTTGACGCAACACTGCGTTTCGCTGTCCACCTTCTTCCCCCCGCAAAGGCTGTTATCTGGAAAGATGCAGTTATTTTCACGTTCGTATCTTTCCCGATTCTCCCTACTGCTAAAGCACATATTTACTTCGCAGAGTGACGTTATTGGAGGCAATATGCCGGGAGGAGGCGAGATGCAACTTTGAGTGATACCGCACTGTGCCCATGCTGTCCCCGCAACGGCCAAACCCGACAAGACGATTGCAGCCTTCGTGAACCAAGTGGCAGTTGTGGGTTGCACCCTCTTTGTGGGAAATCCGTCGATTCCGGAGCCTCGCTGGCATTCCCATCTCCGCGTTTTGCGGTACATGCCGCGTCGTCGAATTTTCACCAGCATTCAGCACCTCTCTTGCTGTTAACGTTTACTTCGCCCTGATAGATCAGACACATTCGGAACCTCCGTCTCCGTCTCCATCGCCGTCTCCGCCCTTGTCGCCACCGTCTTCTCCGCCATCAACCCCCGGCCCCGGCGGCCCGACCGTGGTGCAGCCCGCGGTTTCGCAATCGGGCGGTTCACCGGGTTCCGATGTATCGGGCTGGCCTGGGTCCTGCGGATTGCCCTTGTTGCCTTTGTCGGGAATGGATACCGTGGCATCGCTTTCCATAGCGTCGCTTTGCATGTGCAAGGTGGCCTGCGCGACGATGGGCAGTCGACCGTGCCGTATGAGTTCGGTGTGGAAGGGGTCGCTGCCGTCGTCCAGCCAGCGCAGGTAGTGCTGGTAGATGCCGCGCACCAGCGGGATCTTGAGTTCGTAGCCGTGGGTGACGCGGATCTTGAGCAGGTTGGCGTCCTGAACGCTCTGGGCCGACTTGCTGCCTATGTCTTTTTTGTCCCGGTGCGCCAGGCCGGCGTTTGGAATGGCTCGCACGCCGTATTTCTGCTTCAGGTGGGGAGCGCTCCAGTCGTCGAAGCTCTCGCGCGTGGGGTTGATGAGGTCTATGCGCAGGTGGCCTTCAAGGTCGGCCTTGGCCTTTGTCTTGGCATCCGCCAGTTCGTCACTGTTGCTGCCACCGCCATACAGCGGAACCATGGCGCGCAGATAGGCCTCGCGGATATCGTCCATGCGCGCATGGGCCATGGTGCCCGCGCGGGCGGCCATGAAGCTGGCGTGATTGATCTGGTTCTTGTTGAAGAAAACCAGGCCGTACTGCAGCAGGGCCAGCCCCAGCAGGGTGATGATGGGGCCGACCACGGTGAACTCGACCATGGCGCTGCCGCGCTGGCGCGGCCTGCGGAATGAGGTGCTCTGGCGCATGAGGATGCCTGCAGGTTTGCGGCCGGCGGACGGGCTTGTATCCACCCGCTGGCCATGCTTCAGGGCCTGTTTGGGTGTGGCAGGGGGATGTGGATGGGCACGTCCGGTCCGGCCTTGTCCTTGCGCATCAGCATCAATTGCATGGTGCCCTGGGGGCCAGCGCCGAGGATGTGGATGATCTCGGCCTGCTTGCCGGTGATTTCGCCTTCGAGGCCATCGAGGGTGTAGTCCTGCCGGGTGAGGGGTGTGTCGGGCCGGGGGGCATCTGCGCGGACGTCGCTCGCAGGGCCTTCCAGCACGACGTTGATGCGTTGGCTGCGCGAGTCAGAGATCAACTGCGAGTTCACAAACGTCAGCTCTGGCACTTCCATCACTGTGCGCCTCTGGCTTTTGGGGTCTGTGTAGTCGATCTTTACGCCAGTGAGCTTGCCCGTGGCCGTATTGAATTCCGCCTCGTAGTTGACGCCGGTGTCCAGTATGTCGGTGGTGTACGGGTCCAGCCGTTGTGCCGTGCCGGCCAGCGTGCTGACACTGCCGATATAGGTCACGGTCGGCTCGCTCGGCGCCTGGCTCTGGTCGGTGAGCAGTCTGATGGCGGAAATCCAGTTGGTGTTTTCGCTGCGCATGTTGGGCATGCGGCCGACCATGCTGAGGTTCTGGCCTTCCGAGAAGGTGGTGCCCCAGATGCCTTCCTCGTGCTGGTCCGGTGGTCCTACGAGGAAGATGACGCCTGCATCGCCGCTGATGTTCTTGTAGTGGCTCTGGCCCGCCTCCGGGTAGTGCGTGACCTGCGGGTACTGCCTGCCCTGCACGATGAAGGTGTTGCGCCCTACCTGGAAGTCGCGCCTTGCCATGCCGTAGGAGCTGTAGATGAAACTGCTTTCGATGGCCTGGCCCGGCTGCTGGCTATAGGTGAGTGTGGTGTTGTGGATCACACCCACGCCGCTGAAATCGATCAACGACGTTTGTGCATCGGGATCGGTGATGAGTTTGATCAGGTCAGACTCCTCAATGGCCGATGAGGTGGGTTGCAGACAGTTGCCCGTGCTGCTGAGTTTGGTGCACAGCGGGCCTGAGGGGGCGATGAAGACGCCGGAACTGGCGGTGCCTCCGGGGCCTGGGTCTCCCGCGCCGCCTTCGTTGCCGGAGCCGCCACCGCAGGCGGTCAGGGCCAGGCCAGCGGCGCAGGCCAGTAGCCAGGATGAAGGGTGTGTCAGCCGCATGTGCGTGGCACCGTGGTCTGTGGGAGAGGTGATGGATGGATGGTGCATGTCCGTCGGTTTTTCAATGCGTAGTGGAGGAAGGCCGGCAGGGCCGGCTGGCAATTCACTTTGGTGTGTTCTGGGCAATGCGTTGTGTGGGCACCTCCGCGGCGTTGCATTAGGAGTTGGACCCGTCAGGGGTGAAGGCGCAGACGTTCAGCGCAGCCCCGGCACTTTCGATGGGCCAGGGCTGCAACTGCATGCCCGGCACCAGGCCCTGGCAGGCGATGGCACCTGCACGCATCTCCAGCACATGGGCGCTGCCGCGTCCGCCCCGGCTGAAGCGCCAGGGGTCAACGCCAGGGCGCAGGCCGGTGATGCGGCCCTGCCGGTCGAGGTAGACGATGTCGATGGCCTGCCGCATGAAGCAGGTGTGCACGCTGGTGCAGCGCGCGATGAGCAATGCGCAGCGGGCGGCGGGTTGGGCCTGGCCCATGAGGCCGGCAAGGCGCTGCCAGAAGCCGCAGGCCTGGCGCACCAGGAAGGGGGAGGGCGGCATCTGCATCACAGTCCCGAGTTCAGCAGCTTCATCGCTATGGGGAACAGCAAGACGATGAAGGTGCAGGGAAAGATGAAGGCGATCAGTGGAAAGAGCATCTTCACGGGCGCTTCCATCGCGAGTTTTTCCGCGCGCATGAAGCGTTCGGAGCGGCGCTGATCAGCCTGTGCCCGCAGCACGGGGCCGAGGTTCATGCCCATGCTCTCTGCCTGGATCACGGCGGAGGTGAAGTTGGCGACGCTCGGCTCGTTCAGGCGCTCGGCCATGCCGCGCAGTGCTTCGGCACGCGCCTTGCCGGCGCGTATATCGCGCAGCACGCGCTGGAATTCGTCGCGCACCAGTCCCTGGGGGCCTTTGGCCACGGCCTGGGTCATGGCGCCCTGCATGTTCAGGCCGGCTTCCACGCACAGCGTGATGATGTCCAGGAAGAAGGGCAGCATGCGCAGCAGTTCGCGCCGGCGCACGGCGATGCGATCCCTGAGCCAGATGGCGGGGTAGGTCCAGCCCAGCAGTGCGCCTGCGGCCATGGCCTGCAGATAGATGGGCAGGGCGATGTGGCGTGCACCGCCATCGGCGCCCCGGGGCAGGCCGTCGAAGCTGGAGACCAGCCACCAGGCCGCCAGCGCGGCCACCCCGGCGCCGACGATGCGGCTGGCGATGAACTGTGCAGGACTGAGCGCGTAGTCCAGTCCCGCCTGTCGCAACCGCAGTTGCACGGCTTGCGCGGTTCTGCCCGTTCCGAGCCGGGGCGACAGGTGGTGGCTGATCCACTGGATGGGCCACCAGACCATGCGCAGGGCTAGTGGCGGCGGATCCTTGTAGCTGCGGTCCTCGGCGGGAACGCTGCTCATCGAGTGGCCCAGGAGCCAGGCCACCAGGGCAGCACTGAGTCCGGCTGCCACAGCGATCAGGGCGAGTATCACGGTGTTGGAGTCCATGGTGCGGCCTTCAGACGTCGATGGCGACGATCTTTCGGATGACATAGATGCCCATGGCCTCGAAGCAGGCGATCACGGCCAGCGCCCCCCAGCCCACGCGGGAGTGCCAGAGCATGGACATGGCTTGCGGCTCCATCCGGTCGAGGATGAGCATGAGGACGAGGGGCAGGGCGCCAACGACCCAGGCCTGCAGTTTTCCCTGGGCGGTGAGGGAGCCGATCTTGGCTTCCATTTGCAGCCGACTGCGCACGGTGGAGGCCGTGCGTTCCATGGTCTCGGCCAGGCCGCCTCCGGTTTCGCTGGCGATGCGCATGGCCGAGGTGATGAGCACGGTGCTCTGGGTGGGCACGCGCAGGCTCAGGTGATTGAGTGCCTGTTCCAGGGATACGCCCAGGCGCTGCTCGCGCAGCATCAGCGAGAACTCCTGGCTCAGCGGCGGGCGGGACTCGGCCACAAGCTGGGCGATGGCGCTGCTCAGGCCAATGCCGGCGCGCAGGCCGCCGCTGAGCATCATCAGCGCATCGGGCAACTGCTCTTCAAACTTGCGCAGCCGGCGCTTGCGCATGTGCCGGTACAGCAGCCGGGGCAGCAGCCCCAGCGCGAAGAAGGCGGGCACAGCCAGCAGATGGCTGCCGCTGACCAGCCACACCAGGACGCCGCCCAGCGACATGACTGCCAGATTGGCCAGGAAGAGTTTGCGCGGGTCGATGAAGAGGAAGAATTCCGCGGCCTGAAAGCCGGCGCGCTCCGTGAAGCCGGCCCGGTAGCGCCTGAGCGTGGAGCCACCCAGGTCCAAGGCCAGCCATGTCAGCAGACCAACGCAGAGGGCGACCACGGCCGTGATCAGGGCCAGGACGGTGTCTGGCGAGAGCCCGCTCATGGCCGCTCTCCGGCATGCAGGTCCGCGCTCTCGGAGCCCGGACGGAAGATGTCCAGGTCCAGCGCATGGCCGCTGGCGCGCAGTTCGTCGTAGAAGTGGGGAACGACGTCGCAGCCGGTGAACAGGCCCTGCACCTTGGCCAGGCCGTTGGCCTGGGCGGCGTAGCCTTTGTTGGCAAAGCGGAACAGCTCCTGCAGCTGGATCTTTCCGCTTTCCATGCCGCTGACTTCGCAGATGTGGGTGACCAGGCGTGTGCCGCAGGCAAAGCGGGTCTGCTGCACGATGATGTCCACGGCGCTGGCGATCTGCTCGCGTATGGCCGCCAAGGGCAGTTCCATGCCGGCCATCAGCACCATGGTCTCCAGCCGGGCGAGCCCGTCTCGCGGGGTGTTGGCGTGCAGCGTGGTCAGAGATCCCTCATGGCCCGTGTTCATGGCCTGGAGCATGTCCAGCGCCTCGGCGCCGCGGCATTCGCCGACCACGATGCGGTCCGGGCGCATGCGCAGGGTGTTGCGCACCAGTTCTCGGATGGGCACGCCGCCCTTGCCTTCCACATTCGCGGGGCGCGACTCCAGGCTGATCAAATGCTCGTGGGCCAGCTTGAGTTCGGCGGCGTCCTCGACGGTGATCACGCGTTCGCCGGACGGGATGAAGTTGGACAGGATGTTGAGCAGCGTGGTCTTGCCAGACCCCGTGCCGCCCGAGACGATGATGTTCTTGCGGGCCTCCACGCAGATGCGCAGGAAGTCGGCCATTGCCGGGCTGAGCGCGCCGAACTGCACAAGGTCGGCGGCGTTGAGCTTGCGCCTGGCGAACTTGCGGATGGTCAGCGTGGAGCCCTTGAGTGCCAGCGGCGCGATGATGGCGTTGACGCGCGAGCCGTCCTTGAGCCGTGCATCGACCATGGGCGAGGATTCGTCGATGCGCCGGCCCAGCGGTGCCACGATGCGCTCGATCACGCCCATGACGGCGCGATCGCTGGTGAAGCTCAGGGCATGCTTTTGCAGGCGCCCCGCGCGCTCGACATAGATTTCGTCGAAGCGGTTGACCATGATTTCGCTGACCGTTTCGTCGGCCAGCAATTCCTCCAGCGGCCCCAGTCCCACGGCCTCGTCCAGAACCTGCCTGCGCAGCGCGTTGCGGTCCAGCTCAGCCGGTATCTCGTCGTCCATGTCCTGCAGCGTTCTGGCGATGAGCCGGTCCGCCTCGGCGCGCAGGTGTTCGTCGGACATGCTGGAGACGTCATGGCGGCGCAGGTCCATGGTGTCGATGAGCTTGGTGTGCAGGCGCTTGCGCCATTCGAATTGCAGCGCCTGCAAGTGGGCGTCCCCGGGCTCGGCTGCCGCAGGCTTGGGCGCGTCGGCAGGCGCTGCCAGCGGCGTGTCCTGTGTGCTCTGCATGGGCGCTGTGGTGGCGGCATGCGCTGCGGCCGGTACAGGAAAAGGCGCGGCTTGCGGCTCTTCACCGCTGTTCAGGATGCGCAACTGGAACGGGCCAATGCCGATGAGGTCGCCGTTTTGCAGCGGGCCGTATTGGGCGGTGATGCGCTGACTGTTGACCAGCACGCCCCCGAAGCTGCCTGCGTCGTCGATCAGCACGCCCGAGGGGCTGGTGAAAAGGCGTGCATGCTCCTTGGCAAGGCGCCAGTTGTCCAGGCGGACTTCGCACTGGGAGCCTTTGCCGATGGAGCACATATCGGGCACGCTCAGCGGCTGGCGCCGGCCGTCGGGGTGGATGATTTCAAGGTCGATCATTGGGGGCTGCCGGTTGCGGAGGTCAGGGGTGAAAGCCACTGGGTCTCGGTCCAGCCCAGCCGGTCATCAATGCGCACGGCCGAGAACTGGGCCTGCGGGGCCTGGGGCAGCACTTGCACAAGGCTGCCCACGGGCAGGTTCTGGAGGACGGGGGCGTTGATGTCGGGGGACACGCGAAGGGCAAGCCCATCAAGGCCCACGCGGTAGATGCCTGGTGCGGAGTGGCCCGTGGTGGCGCCGGATTCATGGGGCGTGAGAGCCCGGCCTTGCCGCGCCTGGCGCGCATGGGGTCCGTCGGGTGCGGGCTGCATGCCGGGAACGTGCGCGACGGGCTGCAGGCTTTCATCGCGCACCCAGCCCGTCAGGGCTGCGACCGCCACCGCGCGCCAGCCGGAGTGCGGGTTGTGGGCGGCAGATGAACCGGGTGCGGCACGCACGAAACTGCCTTGGCCCAGTTGCAGCAGGGTGTCGCTTTGCGCCCGAGGTTCGGCATGCAAGGCCAGCCCGTCATGCACCACGCGCCAGTGGTTGACCAGCGGCTGGTCCGCTGCTGCCGCGGAGGCCAGCGGGTTGCCGGTGTGCGGCAGGGCGGGCCAGTGTTCGGGCAGGGTCGCGGTGGCCGGTGCGGGCAGGGGCCGCACTGGCGCGGGGAGTTCCTGCACAGGCGCCGCGATGCTGGCGCTTGCGCTGGCCACAGGCAGGGGCGCCAGCCGGGGAGGATGCTCGGGCGCAGGGCCGGGTTCGGTCAGGTAGGGCTGGGGACCGTAGCGCTGGCCCAGGCGCGCACCGGCGTCTTCCACGCGCTGCAGCAGGCCCGGCGAGCGGCTGTTGATCACCGTGGGCGTGACGAAGACCACCAATTCGGTCTCTTCGTTCTGGAATCGCTGGGACCGGAACAGGGCACCCAGCACGGGCAGGTCTCCCAGGAAGGGAACCTTGTCGACGTTGTCGCCACCCTTGCGCGACAGCAAGCCGGCCAGCACCATGGTCTCGCCGTCCTGGACGTTGAATTCGGTGAAGGTGCGCCGAGTGCTCAACCCGGGCCCCGAGGGCGTGGAGAACGATGGGTCGATGTTGCTGACCTCGCTGTCGATCTCGGCCCTGATGACGCCGTTGCGGTCAACGCGCGGCGTGATGCGCAGCTTGACGCCGTAGGGCTTGAACGTGACCACGGGGCCGTAGATTGTGGCCACGGAGTACGGATATTCGCCACCGGCCAGGAACTCGGCCTTGGAGCCATTGCGCGCCGACAGCTGGGGCTGGGCAAGAATGCTGGCCTTTCCGTCACGGGCCAGCAGGTCCAGCCTGGCTGCCAGGCCCATGTTGACGGCGGTGAGGACGTTCAGGCCTCGGGGCAGCGGGCCTTTGTCACCGCTGTCCGGGGTGATTGGCGGGTTCTGGACGCCGATGACCAGACCGGGCTGATGGCCGCGCCGCGCCGGCGCCCAGATGCCTCCCACGCTGGCCCCGCCCTGGGCGGTCCAGCGCAAGCCGAATTCGCGCAGCTCATTGACCGGGAATTCGACCACCTTCACGTCCATGAGCACCATCTGCTCCCAGCCGATCTGGTTGGTGAAGTTGATGATCTGCGGGTAGTGCTTTCTGAGGTCTTCGATCTTCTTGAGATCCACATCGCTGAGATGGTCCCCTTCGACCACCACCTTGTCTCCAATGATGGAGGCCCGCGCGTTGGGGATGGTGCTGAGAAAGGCTGCGATCTCGCGCGCGTGGCGGCTTGTGTCGCCGCGCACCACATGGATCTTGACGCGCTGATATCGGCCGTCGGCGTTCCACACGAACAGCGAGGAGGTGCCGATCTCGTTGGCGAAGATGATGACCTCGCGCTCGTCCAGCGCGGCGGCCGTCAGCACCCGACCATTGCCCACGGCAATGCGCGCCACGCCGGGGCTGGGGAAGACGCGCGATTCGCCCACGAACATCTCGATTTCCGGCACCTGAGCCTGGTCGTCCGGTTTCTGTATGGGGCGGTACGGCTGGCCCGCCGCAGCCTCGCGGCTGGGCACGCCCTGCAGCATGGGCGCGAATCCACCCGGCATGCCGAGGGACTGCGCAGAGCCTGTTGCATCCTCTGGTATCTGGGCTGTTGCCGGGCCGGCCAGGCTCCAGCCCAGTGCCAGCACGAAGCCGCAGCGCAAGGCATGCAGAAAGGGCGTTGGACTGGAGCGGGCGGACAGGGATGCAGTGGGGGCTGAACGGATGGACATTGGGATCAGGCGCATGGAGCGAAGAAAAAGGCAGGAGCAGGTGAGGCGCCGTCAGCGAGGCAACGCGCCTGGCTGGATCGGGAAGGACGCGGGAAAAAGGGGAGCCTGGCCTGGTTGCAATGCGGCTTGCGGGGCTGGCTGCACAGGCGTGGGGGCTGCGGCTGCCTCGGGCGGGCCTTCGCCGGCATCGTGGGCCTTGTCCTGGCGCAGCAGCAGGTCTTCGGGCTTGAAGTCCATGCGGCGCCCGCCATAGAGCACGGGAACGGTTCGGCCCGGCGATTGCGCTGCGCCCGCTGTCTGAATCAGGGACTGCACGTCGCCTGCCAGGCCCAGCAGGGCGGCCATGGCCGCGCTGTCTTCTTCGACAACCTCCGAGTCCTTGGGATTGCGTAGCAAGGCGGTGATCTTTCCCGCCTCGCGCGCGATGATCACGCTCCGGGCCTGCGCCTTGGAGGTGTCCAGCGTGACCGTGGAGTACTGGCGCCGCTCACCGCTTCTGGGGTCATCCACGGACCGCTGGCCGGTGGCCATGACCTGGACGTTCTGCAGCAGTGGAAAGGTGGTCTTGCGGCCTTTCTGATCCAGGGTGAGCATCAGGTCGATGGCATCCCCCGGCTCCAGCAGGCCCGAGATGGAGTTGATCTCGTCCACATGCACGGTGATGGCGCGCCGCCCTACCTCGATGCGGGCCGAGAAGGTCGGCACCTTGTCGCCTTCGAGCAGGTTCCACAGCAGGATGTCGCCGTGCTGCATGCCATGCTCCAGCGCGTGGCCTGCAATGCGGGAAAAATCCTCGGGGCCGATGGCCAGCGAGTGCGCGTAGTCGTGGGGAACGTCGCGCACGGCAATGGTCTCCTTGGAGATGGGCTCGCCTTTGCTGAGATTGCGCTTGGCAACGATCAGCGGCCGGGTTTTGCTTTTTCCGCGCGCTTCTATGGCCTCCATCTGGCGATGCAGGTAACTGCGTGCAATGACGGCTGCGCCCAGGCCGATGGCCAGGGCCATGGCAAGAGCGACCCAGGTTTTGTTGGGACGCAGGGCGGTGATTCGGGCGAGTGCGGAGTTCATGGCTGACGGGTCAAATGGGCAGGGAGAGGGCGAAGCTGAACTTCTGGTAGGCAGCCTGCAGGGCGAGCAGCAACTGGTGCAGCACGCTGTTGCTGTCCACCATGCCGACGCCCAGCGCGAAGGCCAGGGCCGCGCAGACCACGGCGTACTCCACCGAGGACTGGCCGCGCAGGCGATGGGCAAGCTTCATGGCGTGGTCTCCACCGCCACGCTGGTGACGAGAACGATGCTGGTGAGGCCCAGCGCATTGCGGGAAATGACGGCCGTCGCCTCTTTGCCCGGGCCGCGCATCAGCACCGTGATGGCGCCGGTCTCAGAGCCGAACGCGTGGGTCTTGGTGTCTGTGGCGGCGTCGAAGCGGCGTTCCAGCGCATAGCCCTGCTCCTGCAGCGCCGCAGTGAGGCGTTGCGCATTGAGCGCCTCGCCGTGCCTGTTCGTGGCAACGAGATGGGTGGACAGCTGGCCACCGTCCTGGGTGTTCAGCAGGCTGGCGATCTCGGTTCCCGCTGGCAGCAGGCGCCGCCATCGGGCTCTTTCCCCCTGGCTGCGGGCCTTGCCGCTCAAGGCTGCGCGCAGGTGGGTGACAGCGACAAGGCCACGCGTGCCGCCGTCGGGGGCGGGTTCCAGTCGGATGGTGAGGTAGTGCTCGCCCTGGGCGCGGCCCAGAATGCGCTGGCCATCGCGCTGGTCGTCCATCAGGGGCTGGCCCAGGGTGCGCACAAACCAGTCGCCGGTCTGCCTGGGTGTGCTGCGGGTGGCGAAGCCGGTCAGCCGCATGGGCAGGCCGTCCAGGTCCATCTGCTGGCCGATGTGGTAGCTCCTGGCATGTTCGGGCAGCGGGATCTCGGGCCAGTTGGCCTGCGCAAAGGCATGGGTGAGCCCTGGCGTCAGCAGGCTCAGGCAGATGGAACGGAGCATGCGAGCCGTTGTCATCATTCGGCCCTGAGCCTGTCTGCCGGAACAATGTCCTGCCACTTGTCCAGGCGTCCGAACTTGGGGGCCGGCACCTCCATCAACTCGAAGACCGGTATGGCCACATCCAGCAGCGTCTCCACCGGGGAGAACAGGCTGTTGAGCGGCGCCAGCCGGCCGAACCGGTCCATGGTCTGCTCCACGGAGCGCGAGGCCCAAGGCTCGATGAGCACGCTGGTGTGGCGTGTGACGCGCAGGTCCAGTTGGTCGAAGGGGGTGTAGCTTTGGATGCCTGCCGGCAGGTTGGCCAGGGGCACGGAGATGTTGGCGCGGTAGATGCCTGGGGCGTTCAACCCGATGCGTCCGTGGTTCGCCAGAGGCACTATGCTGAAGGGTTGGCCGTCTCGGCTGGCCTTGAAGGCCTTGCTGTGCTCTGTGGACTGGTTTTCGCCAAAGCTGACCGAGATGTTTGAAAAACGCGGGATCAGCGGATTGCCTGCGGGGTCCGTCCACAGCGGATTGCGGTGTGCGTCGAAGTCGCCTGCCGTATCGTCCGTCTTGATGGGGGCGTCGGGTCGGCTGAAGTAGCGCCTGCGCACTTCGGCTGCCAGTTGTGTAGGCAGCTTGTAGCTGCCCGCCGCGTCGTTGTATACCGTGGCATCGAAGGCCGCATAGCGGCTGGCCATCTGGGTGGCATGGGCAATGTCCTGGTACTTGCCGATCATGGGCATCAGCAGGAACAGGCCCAGCAGGGGCGCTGCCATGGCCAGGAATTCGACCAGGGCCTGGCCTGCCTGCCGCCTTGGGTAGCGGGCGCGGTTCAGGAGGTTCATGGGATCTGCCCTCCCTGGCGTATCTGCTGGCCAAGTACATCGGTTTGGGAGTGGATAAGGCGTACCTGCCAGTAGGGGTTGAACAGGCTGGGCAGCTCCAGCGGGAGCCCCTGGCTTGCGCCATAGCGGTTATGACGCTGTGCCAAAGGGCGTTCGAAGAACACTTCGGACGTGGCAACGGCCACCATTTCGCCTTTGGCGACCTGGCTCTGATAGGCGTTGATGCGGCTGTCTGAAGTGCTGGTTATCTGGCTGGCGCTATCGGAGGTGCGCAATTGGCTGCGCGCCCGCGACAGGCGCACGCTGAACCGCAGCGTGGGGTCGTCGTCCTTGGTCAGTTGCGGCTTGCTCAGGTCGTAGTAGCTGGGCAGGCCGGTGTATTGGCGCCACTTGTTGGATGAGGCCTGGCTGGACGCCTTTGCGTTGGTGCGCGCACCTCCCAACCAGGCGCCTGAATCATCCTGATCCTCGGGATGGGCCTGCTGTTCGCCCCAGGCGATGGGCTCTTCCCTGAGTCGGCAGCGTGGAATGAGCCCGCCCTTTCGCTGCGCGCGCCAGAACGACTCGGTGTCTTCAGCGATCCACTCGTCGTAGTTGACTAGTTCGGTACCGCCGCGTCGGCGCACCTCGCTTTTGCGCCACATGAGGATGCAGATTTCGTCTGGGCCAGGCACTTCTGCCTCGGCCGTCCAGACACGCTCCTTGGTGAATCTGTCGCTATGCGCCGCATACACAGCCAGTTTGGCCATGCGGCCTCGGTCCTTGCCGCTGTAGAGCTGGGTGAAGTTGCCCCAGTCGTCGGGGCCTATGGGCTCCACCTTTACGCTGCCATCGCCCGCGTAGTTGGCCTGGGCCACGTCCTTCATCACACTGCTGCGTATGTCCTGCAGGTAGGAGCGGGCGTGCAGCAGGTTGTGCGCCTTCTGTATTGCCTGTTTGTTGGCCTCCACGGCTGTGACCGTATCGAATGCCAGCGACGGCACCATCTTGGCCATCTGCCGGATGTACTGGCCCGCGTACTGCACGGTGGCGTAGCACATGATCGCGTACATCTCGTTGTAGTGGAATGCAGCACCGATCAATGCGCCCCAACCGGTGTAGTCAGCACATTCGGGGAACTGCGTGGGCAGGTTCTCCGCGTGGGTCTGTGCGTATTGCGCCCACGAGGACAGGCTCACCATCTGCGCCACCAGCACCTCGTTGGCGATCAGGGCGCGATTGCCGTAGGCCGTGAAATTCAGCGCCCGCGCGTGCATCACGCCGGCGCTGTAGGCCACGGCATCGGCCGTGCTGACGAGCTTGGTTTTTTCCTGCGAGAGCTGGCCGGTGTTGAACAGAAAGAACAGCGAGGCCAGTGCGCCGATCAGGACAAAGATGCCGTAGATCAGAGCCTGCCCGCGTTGCCCGTCCCGCCTCCGTATCCGACCGCCGCGCAGGGTGGTGATGGTGTGCATGGGCAGGCCCGCTTACTTGTTCTCGTAGGCGTCGAGGCCCTTTTCCTTGCGCTCTCCATCAGCCTTGCCGGCGGCAGCTTCTGCCGCCTGGATGGCCTTCTTGGCTGACTTGCCGGCCACTTCATTGGCAATGCCGGAAGTCTGGGCGCGGATGGTTTCGCCAAAGTACTGGTAGACGGCAATGGCGGCCACGCCAATCAGGGCCACGATGATGATGTACTCGGTCATGCCCTGGCCGCGTTGCTTGCGAGATTGAAGTGAGGTATTGAAGGTGGTCATGCAAAAGCTCCTGTGCTGGTGGAAGAAATCTGTAGAGACGTAAGCAGGCAGACGCAGGGCTGCAGCCGTGCATCACGGAAACGGGAAAAAGGGAAAACGCAATTCAGGCCGAAGCGGGCACCAGGGCGGTGGCTGGCGGTTCTTCCGAATTGCGCATGTGCAGGGAATCAGCCGCGCCCAGGCACAGGGCCTTGGCGTCAGCGCACTGCGTCAAGGCGCTGAATGAAAGCGATGCATGGGTGGTCTCTCCCTCGATGTTGGCGATGGACTGCCGCTTTGGCGCTGTGCGCCAGGGCAGTTCTGTGTGGAGCATTGGCCGGCACAAAAGCGCCTGCATATGCCTGACTTTCAGGTGGCGATTCATTGCGCCCCGAAGTCATTTCTTGTGCCGCCAAGCCTATGAATTTTTTTCTCGCATGTCTCTAAGACAACTCCTGACGATGTTTCTGAATGCATCGATGGAGATTTTTGCTGTCATTTCAATAGCAAGCTATTTAGTGAATTCCGTTTTTTCGACGATCCATCCGTGTCAGATAAATCGAGGCGAAATAGGCCCAAATAGGGTGATCTGAAAAGTCAATCTGAATCGATGCAGGACGATTCCTATTTTTCAGAATTCAGGTGCGGGCCGCCGACAGGAGCCTGGGCGCGGGGCTCGATGGGCAGGAGTGCGGGCATGCCGCTGCGGCGTCGGCATGCCGGTGAAAAGCTTGAAATGACGGCCGGCCTGAGGATGGCCGGCCGCCTCTTTTACTGCCGCGCCGAGCGCACGTTGGCCGGCAGCGCGCCAGGATGGCTGGTGCGGAACGGGTTGATGTCCAGGCCGCCACGGCGCGTGTAGCGTGCGTAGACCGAGAGCTTGAGGGGACGGCAGCGCGTCCAGATGTCCATGAAGATGCGTTCCACGCATTGCTCATGGAATTCGTTGTGGTTGCGGAAGCTCACCAGGTATTGCAGCAGGCCTTCCTGGTCGATCTGCGCGCCGCTGTAGCGGATCTGCACGCTGCCCCAGTCGGGCTGGCCCGTGACCAGGCAGTTGCTCTTGAGCAGGTGGCTGACCAGGGTTTCGGTGACGGGGCCTTCTTCATGGTTGGCGCGCAGCAGCTCGGGGGCGGGCTGGTATTGCGTGCACTCCACATCCAGGCGGTCCAGCAGCAGGCCGTCGAGCTCCTGCACCATTTCCTGGTCGAAGCGGTCCAGGCCGATGATCTTCACGCCGATGCTTCCCTTTTGCTCGCTGCCGCGCCACAGCGCTTCGGCCAGGTCGGTGCGCAGGCGTGCCTGGACTTCGGCCGCGTCGGCCAGGCGGGTGTTGTTGAAGCTGTTGAGGTAGAGCTTGAAGGACTTGCTTTCGATGAGATTGGGGGTCTCGCAGGGAATCGTGAAATGCACGAGCGCCACCTGCGGCTTGCCGCGCAGGTTGAGCCAGGACAGCTCGAACGCTGTCCACAGGTCGGCGCCGAAGAAGGGCATCTGGCTGCCCTGAATGCCGATTTCTTCGCGCTTGGGCGCGCGGGGCAGGGGGAACAGCAGCGAGGGGGCGTACTGGTCGATGTAGGCGGAGCTTTTGCCAAGCTGGGATTGTTCGGGAGTGTTCATGGAAAAAGGGCCGGCCGTGCCGGCGCTGGTCAGGCCTGGACGGTCCGCGCGGAGCGCGTGGACCCAGGCTTTGAAGCTAACTGAATTTCCATGCCCGCAGGCATGGGTGGCCATATAAGGTCAATAAAGGTGGGTGCGTCCGGGTTCGCTGGCTCTTCAGTGGAATTCGCGCTCGCGCAGCCATTTGGTGGCGATCCATTTTTCGCCGGCCAGCACGGGCGCGCCGCCGTGCAGGGTACGCGTGGAGGGGTCGGGGCGCTCATAGCTGAAGAAGACGGCGTTGCCCCGGCGCGGCACCACTTGCAGCGGCACTTCGGGGAAGATGGTGGCGCCACCGCGCTCGGGCTCGTTCAGGTAGATGACCAGGGTGCCCACGCGCTGGCCACCGCGCTTGAGGATGGTGGGCGTGCCGGGTTCGCCGGGCGCGAAGTAGTCGTGGTGGGGCTTGTATTCGGCGCCAGGGCCGTAGTGCAGCACCTGCAGGCCTTCGCCATGGTCCAGCGGCCAGCGCAACAGGCGGGCGATGCGTTCTTCCAGCTGGCTGACGATGCCGGTTTCCCCACGCTGGAAGAACATGCCGTTGCTGGTTCGGTCGTCATTGATCTCTTCGCCGCCGCTTTGCGTGGCCACGGTGAGCGAGCGCGCCATGCGCGGACGTGCGGCGGCGATGATGGCGTCGCACTCCTCATGCGAGAGCAGGTTGCCGAAGACCACGATGCGCGGGTTGCGCATGCTGACCAGTACCTGGACCTGGCGGTCGCCGACATCGATGCTGCTGGGGTCCTGGGCAAGGTCCGGTTCGGGCAGGCTCGAGGCCGAGACGACGACGGCCGGTGGCGACACCTCGCCCTGTTCGGGCAGGTCCAGCGCCCGCCTTGCCAGTTCTTCGCTCCAGCCCACGTCGCGCATGGAGCGCAGCAGGGCCGCAGGCCCTATGCCGGATGCGCGCTGGTCGCGCACCCATTGCATGAGTTCAGGCGTGAGACCGACGGGCAGGTCCTGCGCGGCGGTCTGGGAATCTGGTGAGGATTTGAGGCTCATGGCGTGCAGTGCGGCCCTTGCCGCAGTGAATGGACTCCAAAGGCATCGAGGCCGGGGCCGGCCGGTGGCCGGCGAGGCTCAGTCAGCGGTCTTGCGACGGAACACCAGGCGCGCAGGCGTCGAGGAAGCTGGCGCCAGCGCGTAGCCCTCCAGATCGAAGGCTTCGAGTTCAGCCGCGCTGCGAGCGCGTCGTTGTATGGCAAATCGTGCCATCAGCCCGCGCGCACGTTTGGCATGGAAGCTGATGATCTTGTAGGCGCCGTTCTTGTAATCCTCGAATGCGCATTCCACCACCGGGGGCTTGAGGTGCTTCAAGTCTACCGATTTGAAGTATTCCTGCGAAGCCAGGTTGACGATGACGCGCTCGCCCGCCGGCTGCTTGGCCGCGCGCTGGTTCAGGTGCTCGGCAATGCGGCTGCCCCAGAACTGGTAGAGATTGCTGCCATGCGCGGTTTCCAGCCGCGTGCCCATTTCCAGGCGGTAGGGCTGCATGCGGTCCAGCGGGCGCAGCACGCCGTACAGGCCGCTGAGGATGGCCAGGTGCTGCTGTGCCCAGTCCAGGTCTTCGGCGTCCAGGCTGCGTGCCTGCAGGCCCTCGTAGACATCGCCGTTGAAGGCCAGCAGCGCCTGCCGGGCGTTGGTGGCCGTGAAGCGCGGGCTGAAGGCCTCGTAGCGCGCCACGTTGAGCGCGGCCAGCTTGTCGCTGATGCCCATCAGTTCCGACAGTTGCTGGGGCGACTGGCGGCGCAGCACTTCGATCAGCTCCAGCGGCTGTTCGGAGAAGACGGGCAGCGTGTGCGGCAGTTTCGGGGGCAGCGGGGTGTCGTAGTCCAGCGATTTGGCGGGGGAGAGCAGCAACAGCATGGCGGGACGGAAGCTCCTGGAAAGAGGTGGACGGAAGGCGTGGGGAGACGGATGAGGTGAGGGCGGAGGCGGAAACAAACAGGGGCCGCGAGGGCCCCTGTGTTGTCACTGTCTGTGGTCAGACCTGGGCCGCGCCCTGTGGCTGCGGCTGCTGCTCGAACGGCAGTTGCAGCTCGCTGAGGTCCTTGCGTGTTTCCACGAGGATCAGCGGGCCGTCATCCAGAGCGACCACGGGCGGGCGCTCGCGCACGACGCGCTCGGGCTGCGGTTCGGCGGCGATGGCCGCCTGGGCTGCCGCCACCTTGTCGGCATCGGAGCCCACCCATTGCAGGCCCGAAGCGGCGGCCAGCGCCTGCAGCTCGGACATGGGCAACTGGTAGGCCTGGACCTTGGGCAGGCCGCGTTCGGCGGTTGCTTCAACGGCCTTGGCTGCTGCGGGAGCGACTGCCACTGCGGCAGGAGCGGCCACGGGTGCAGGTGCTGCCACGGGTGCCACCACGGGGGCGGGTGCGACCGGCGCGGGGGTCACCGCAGCCACGGGCGCGGGAGCGGCAATCTGCTGCTCGGGCACGGGTTGCTGCACCGCTTGGGCTGCTGCGGCTGCTGCGGGCTGCGCAGGCACTTGCGCTTCGGCCATGGCTTCAGGAGCCTGGGCTTCGGCGGCAGGGCTGGCTGCGTTGAAGTAGCTGCGGCGGGCAGGCTGGTCCTGCTCGGGAGCGGCGGCTTCGAAGGATTGGACGGCTTCGCCCTCCGCTTCGCGCGGTGCGCGCTCTGCACGGTCACCGCGATCGCCACGCTCGCGGCGGTCACGACCATAGCGGTCGCGCGAACGGCGCTGGCGCGGCTGCTCTTCGCCGGAGGCGGGGGCAGCGTTGTCCAGGGATGGGTCCTGTTGCTGGGCCTGGGTGTCCAGGTTCTCTTCGGTCTCGGGAGCGACTTCGAACTGGCGGGGCTGGCGCTCGCTGCGTTCGGCGCGTTCACCACGTTCACCGCGCTCGCCACGTTCGCGGCGGCCTTCGCCGCGCTCCTGGCGCTCGCCACGCGGGGCGCGCTCGGGACGCTGCTCGATGGTGCTGCCATCTGCAACGACAGCGGCCACGCCGTTCACGGCTTCCAGCGGCTGGCGGCTTTCACCGTCACGGCTGCGTTCACCACGGCCACGGCGTTCGCCGCGGTCGGCGCGCTCACCACGGTCGGCGCGCTCGCCACGATCCGGGCGCTCTCCACGCTCCGGGCGTTCACCGCGTTCAGTGCGCTCACCACGTTCGGCATTGCGGCGGTTGCGGTCACCGTTGCCGGCCTGGCGTTCGGCATTGGGAGCGCCAGCGCGCTCGCCATTGCGCTCCGAGCGCTCGCCACGCTCACCATTGCGTTCGTTGCGGCGGCCTCGGTTGTCGTTGCGGCCATCACGGCGTGCTTCGCGAGCGGGGGCTTCGGCGGCCGGAGCGGGCGCTGCGACCGGCGCAGGTGCCGCGCTAAAGCCGAACAGGCTCTTGAGCCAGGCAAAGAAGCCTTGCTCGCGGACCACGACGGGGGCGACGGCCGGTGCGGGCGCTGCAGCGGTTGCCGCAGGCTTGGCATCGCGCTGCTGGCCGTTGGCCGGGCGGTTGCGGCTGCCTTCGGGACGGGGCTCGGCAATAGGGGCCGGCATGTCGGGCAGCACGCCCTTGATCATGGGCGTCTGCTTGTTGGTGGGCTCCTGCGAGCGGCGCGTCACCGTGGTTTCCGCGTCCAGCTCCTCGGCCAGCTTGTAGCTGGCTTCCATGCTTTCCAGGCGCACGTCGTCGTGCTTGAGGCGCTCGAGCTTGTAGTGCGGCGTGTCCATGGACTTGTTGGGAACCATGATCACGTTGACGCGCTGCTTGAGTTCGATCTTGGTGATCTCGCCGCGCTTTTCGTTGAGCAGGAAGCTGGCCACTTCCACGGGCACCTGGCAGTGCACGGCGGCCGTGTTGTCCTTCATGGACTCTTCCTGGATGATGCGCAGGATCTGCAGCGCCGAGCTTTCCGTGTCACGCACGTGGCCGGAGCCACCGCAGCGCGGGCAGTTGATGTGCGCGCCTTCGGACAGGGCCGGCTTGAGGCGCTGGCGGCTCATCTCCATGAGGCCGAACTTGCTGATGGTGCCGAACTGCACGCGGGCACGGTCCTGGCGCAGCGCGTCGCGCAGGCGGTTCTCGACCTCGCGGCGGTTCTTGCTCTCCTCCATGTCGATGAAGTCGATGACGATCAGGCCGCCCAGGTCACGCAGGCGCATCTGGCGCGCGACTTCGTCGGCGGCTTCCAGGTTGGTGCGTGTGGCGGTTTCCTCGATGTCTCCGCCCTTGATGGCGCGGGCCGAGTTCACGTCGATGGAGACCAGCGCTTCGGTGTGGTCGATGACGATGGCGCCGCCCGAGGGCAGGGTCACGGTGCGCGCGTAGGCCGATTCGATCTGGTGCTCGATCTGGAAGCGGCTGAACAGCGGGGCGTCGTCACGGTAGCGTTTGACGCGGGCGGCATGCTCGGGCATGACGTGCTGCATGAACTGCTGCGCCTGCTCGTAGATGTCGTCGGTGTCGATGAGGATGTCGCCGATGTCGCCGTTGAAGTAGTCGCGGATGGCGCGGATCACCAGGCTCGATTCCTGGTAGATCAGGAAGGCGCCCTTGGCCGACTTGGCGGCGCCATCGATGGCGTTCCACAGCTTGAGCAGGTAGTTCAGGTCCCACTGCAGCTCGGGCGCGGTGCGGCCGATGCCGGCGGTGCGCGCAATGATGGACATGCCCTTGGGGTACTCAAGCTGGTCCATCGCCTCCTTGAGTTCGGCACGGTCCTCGCCCTCGATGCGGCGCGAGACGCCACCGCCGCGCGGGTTGTTGGGCATCAGCACCACGTAGCGGCCGGCCAGCGAGATGAAGGTGGTCAGGGCCGCGCCCTTGTTGCCGCGCTCTTCCTTCTCGACCTGGACGATCAGTTCCTGGCCTTCGCGGATGACTTCGTTGATGCGGGCCTGGCTGGGGGAGACGCCTTCGGCGAAATACTGCTTGGAGATTTCCTTGAAGGGCAGGAAGCCGTGGCGGTCCTCGCCGTAATCGACGAAGCAGGCCTCGAGGCTGGGTTCCACGCGCGTGACCACGGCCTTGTAGATGTTGCCCTTGCGCTGCTCGCGCCCTTCGATTTCGATTTCGTAGTCGAGCAGCTTCTGGCCATCGACGATGGCAAGGCGACGTTCTTCCGACTGCGTGGCGTTGATGAGCATCCGTTTCATGATGCGTTTCCTTTATTCGTTTTCTCTGGGGCGCGCCGGAGTGCAGCCTCTGCTGCCAGACCGTCACGCCTTTGACTTGTAATCAAAGACAGGCTCGCGAGGGAGCCGAGATGCCGGACTGACGCGTCGAAACGAAAGGAATCGCCGGATGCCTTGATGCTTGAGACCTGGCTCAAGTCAGCAATGGGGGCAAGGGCAGGGGGACGAGAGCGATGAGAGAGGCACGCCGTCCAGCTTCAAGCGAAGCTGCTGCACGTGCGGGGCAGGCGGGAGGCTTGGGGGCGGCAATGATCCTGGGCGCAGGCGTTTTCCTGCTCCACAGCGTGACCATCCATGCCCAAAAGATCCACATGCTCGCTTTTGATCCGCTGGCAGCGGTGGACGCCGGGTCCGACCCCTTCTGCCAGCTTGAGATTCCGTATCAGTGTTTCAATTCGTCAGCCACAACCGATGCAACGACGAACTTCGCAGGCCATCTTTTCCTGCTGTTTCGCGTGCATGACACCGGATGGCATCGACCTGCCTGTGCGGGGAAATGGTTGTTTGGACTAAACTCCATGAGAATCAACCACTTATAAATAGTTCGGCACAGGTGAAACACATTATAGAGGGCAAACCGGCAGACGACCGTTCCCTGAACGCAGCCACTGCCGCAGTGCGGCTGATCGAAGTCGATGACGATTCGGCCGGACAGCGGTTGGACAACTTTCTCATACGCCATCTCAAGGGCGTTCCCAAGACCCATGTCTATCGCATCATCCGCAGTGGAGAAGTGCGCATCAACAAAGGGCGCGTCAGTGCGGAAACCCGCGTTTCTACCGGCGATATCGTCCGCATACCGCCCGTGCGCATTTCCGAAAAAGTCGCCGAAAAGGCCGAGCGGCCAGCGCCAGCCAGGGATTTCCCCAGTCTGCTGGAAGACGAGCACCTGATCGCCATCGACAAGCCCGCCGGTGTGGCCGTGCATGGCGGCTCGGGCGTGAGTTTTGGTGTCATCGAGCAACTGCGCCAGGCGCGGCCGCAAAGCCGTTTTCTGGAGCTGGTGCATCGGCTCGACCGCGAGACATCCGGCATCTTGCTGGTGGCCAAGAAGCGCTCGGCGCTGACGCATCTGCAGGACCAGTTCCGCGAGCGCGAGACCGGCAAGACCTACCTGGCCCTGGTCCAGGGCACCTGGCCGGCCAACCACAAGGTGATTGATCTGCCGCTGCACAAATACCTGCAGGCCGACGGCGAACGCCGCGTGCGGGTGACCACGGCCGATGATCCTGACGGCATGCGCTCCGTCACGCTGGTGCGCGTTCGCAGCACGCTGGCGCCCCAGCCCCTGCTGGGACTGCCGGCCATGAGCCTGCTGGAGGTGACCATCAAGACCGGGCGCACGCACCAGATCCGCGTGCACCTGTCCAGCCAGGGGCACCCGATTGCGGGCGATGACAAATATGGCGACTTCGACCTGAACCGACGCCTGCAGAAACAGGGGCTCAAACGCATGTTCCTGCATGCATGGCGGCTACAGTTCACCCACCCGGCCAGTGGCGAGCGGGTGGAGCTGCGCGCCGAGCTTCCCGAAGAACTGGCCCGTTTCGCCGGCTGACGCTGGCTCTGACTCCTTGTAGATATGACAAATCCTGGTTCTTCCGAGATGCACCGTGCGCGCCGCTTCGATCTCATTGCCTTCGACTGGGATGGGACGCTGTCGGATTCCACCGCGGTGATCGTCAAGTGCATTCAGGCGGCCGTGGCCGATGTGGGGGGCACGCCTCCCAGCGATGAGGCGGCGTCCTATGTGATCGGCATGGCGCTGATGCCCGCATTGGCGCGTGCAGCGCCCGATGTGCCGCCCGAAAAATACCCCGAGCTGGGCAACCGCTATCGCCACCATTTCATCAAGCACCAGGACGACATCAGCCTGTTCGCCGGCGTGCTGCCCATGCTGGCGGCGCTGCGCGAGCGAGGGCACCTGCTGGCCGTGGCCACGGGCAAGAGCCGCCGTGGTCTGAACGATGCGCTGCAGGACCCGCAGTTGCGCGGCATGTTCGACAGCTCGCGCACGGCGGACGAGACCGCCGGCAAGCCGAATCCGCTGATGCTGCAGGAGCTGATGGCCGAGTTTGGTGCGGACCCTTCGCGGGTGCTGATGATCGGCGACACCACGCACGACCTGGAACTGGCCCGCAATGCAGGCTGTGCCAGCGTGGGCGTGGGCTATGGCGCGCATCCCACCGACGGCTTTGGCGTGCTGAAGCCGTTGCATGTGGCGCAGAGTGTTGCGGATTTGCATCAGTGGCTGTTGGCCCATGGCTGAGTCGTCATGCCCGCGTCAGCGCGTGGATTCATGCTCGTGAGGTGTGCCGTTGACCGTTGAACGCATCGTTCTGTGCGCCAGCGATGCCCTGCAGGAAGGGGCGAATGCCGTGCCTTTCGACGTGGTCTACGCGGGTCATGCCTGCCGCGCATTCGCCATCCGCTTCGAGGGACAGGTGCACGCCTATCTGAATCGCTGCACCCATGTGGCCATGGAGATGGACTACCAGCCGGACCGCTTTTTCGATGACACCGGACGCTGGCTGCTGTGCGCCACCCATGGAGCGGCCTACGCGCCCGACAGCGGCGCCTGCGCTGGCGGGCCCTGCCGTGGCGGCCTTGTGAAAATCTCCCTGAGCGAAAGCGCGGGGGTGGTGCACTGGCATACTGCCGATAACCTGAAACCCGTCGAGTTCTGACATGACTTCCCCCATACCTCCGGAAAATCCTGGCTCCGCATCGCACCCATCCCCGGGGGCGGACCTGTGGGCCCGGGCCACGCCCGCCACGGCGGCTGCCGATGCGCGCACGGCGGCATCGAGCGGCTGGGAGCGGGAGGTGCTGGAAAAGCTGGTCTTCGCCACCATCAACGAGCAGCGTGCCTCGCGCCGCTGGCGCCTGTTTGGCCGCCTGCTGTGGACGGCGCTCATCCTCGTGGTGCTGTGGGTGCTGTTTGCCAAGGACACGGCGACCACGACCAGTTCCTCCCCGCACACGGCCGTGGTCGAGGTCAAGGGCGAGATCGCCGCAGGTGCCGACGCCAGCGCGGAATTCGTGGTGGCCGCCATGCGCAGTGCCTTCGAGGATTCGGGCTCGCGCGCCGTGGTGCTGCTGATCAACTCGCCGGGCGGCAGCCCTGTGCAGGCCGGCATCATCAATGACGAAATCGTGCGGCTCAAGGGCAAGTACGACAAGCCCCTGTATGCCGTGGTGGAAGAGACCTGCGCTTCGGCCGCCTACTACATTGCCGCCGCCGCCGATGAGATCTTTGTGGACAAGGCCAGCATCGTGGGCAGCATCGGCGTGCTCATGGATGGCTTTGGCTTCACCGGCGCCATGGAAAAGCTCGGCGTGGAACGCCGCCTGCTGACGGCTGGCGAGAACAAGGGTTTCCTGGACCCGTTCAGCCCCATGTCCGAAGGGCAGCGCGAACATGCCCACAAGATGCTGGGCCAGATCCACTCGCAGTTCATCAACGTGGTCAAGGCTGGCCGTGGTGATCGCCTGCATGAGACGCCCGAGACTTTCAGCGGCCTGTTCTGGACCGGCCAGCAGGCGGTGGAGATGGGCCTGGCCGACAAGCTGGGCAGTCTTGACTATGTGGCCCGTGAAGTGGTCAAGGCGGAAGAGGTGGTGGATTACACGCGCCGCGACAACGTGGCCGAGCGCCTGGCCAAGCGTTTCGGCGCGGCCTTTGGCGGCGGTGCGGTGCAGGCACTGCGTTCCAGCCTCCCGGCTCTGCGCTGATTCTTGCGGGATTTCCCGCTCGGTCTGCCAAGACGAAAAAGCCCGCCTTCCTGTCGAAGGCGGGCTTTTTCGCTGGTGGGCGGCTTCAGCGGCCGATGGAGAACACCACCGGCGTGCGGTTGTCCGGCGCTTCCTTGTGCTGGCGCCATTCGCGCACCAGCCGGCTTTCGATGCGGGCGCTCTCCAGTGTCAGGCCGCAGGCCAGCGCCAAACGGGTATGGGGTTGCAGCGTCTGCAGCAGGGCTTGCCAAAGCGCGGCGTTGCGGTAGGGCGTCTCGATGAACTGCTGGGTCTGGCCTTGGCGCAATGCCAGGGCTTCAAGCTCCTTGATGCGCTGCACCCGTCCGCCGGCATCCTGGGGCAGGTAGCCCACAAAGGCATAGTTCTGTCCGTTGAGCCCGCTGGCGGCCAGTGCCAGCAGCAGCGATACGGGTCCGATCAGCGGCACGACGCGTATGCCCAAATCGTGCGCGGCGCGCACGATGGAGCTGCCGGGGTCGGCCACGGCGGGCATTCCGGCCTCGCTGACCAGTCCCATGTCGTGTCCGGCCAGCAAGGGAGCGAGCAGTGGCTTGGCGTCAAAGACGGCGGCACCCTTGTCGCCATGGTCCCCCTTCTTGTGGGCCTCGCGCGGCAGCTCGGTGATCTGCTGGGTCTGCAAGGGCTGGGCCAATGCATGCAGCGCGTCGATGCGCTTGAGATAGGCGCGTGTGCTCTTGGCGTTTTCGCAGATCCAGTGGGTCAACCGCGCAGCGGTGCGCAGTGTCCCATCGGGCAGGACCTGCGTCAGCGGTGTTTGCTCATCGCAGCCGAAGTCCAGCGGCGCGGGCACCAGGTAGAGCGTTCCTGTCAGGGGCTTGGTGATGGCATCGCTCATGGCAGCACGGCTCCTGCGGCGCGCAGCAACTGGCATGTGCGGATCAGCGGCAGGCCGATCAGTGCCGTGGGGTCGTCGCTGACGATGGCGTCGAGCAGGGCAATGCCCAGACCCTCGCTCTTGGCGCTGCCCGCGCAGTCATAAGGCTGCTCGGCGCGCAGGTAGCGCTCGATTTCCGCATCGTTGAGATCGCGAAAGCGCACCTGAACCGTCACCACGTCGGTCTCGGAAAAGCCGGTTTCCTGGCAGACCACGCTCACGGCAGTGTGGAAGTTCATCTGGCGCCCGCTCATCTGGCGCAACTGTTCGGTGGCGCGTTCATGGTTGCCGGGCTTGGACAGCGGCAGGCCATCGAGCTCGGGCACCTGGTCGGAGCCGATGACAACGGCGCCGGGGTGCAGCGCAGCCACGGCCTGGGCCTTGGCCAGGGCCAGGCGCAGGGAAAGGGCGTGCGGTGTCTCTCCGGCAAGAGGTGTTTCATCGACTTCCGGGGAGACGGTCTGGAATGGCAGCCGCAGCCGCTCCAGGAGTTCGCGGCGGTAGCGTGAGGTGGAGCCAAGGATCAGGGGGCGCGCCAGGCCGGGAGCCTGGGCTAAGGCGGGGTGGGGAGCTTGCATGCCCGGATTCTCTTACACTGCCCGCATGAGCAAGGAATTTTCTGCGGCCCGCCTCGATGTTCGCGCTTTCGCGCAATCGCAGGGCCATCTTCAGGACCAGACAACACTGTCAGTCTTCCCGCGTCTGGCCCAGGATGCGCAGCCGGATGCCGGTGACACGCACGGCCAGGTGCACTGGCAGGCGGACGGCGAGCTGGTCGAGCAGACCGGCGGCCCCGGTCAGGTGTGGCTGCATCTGCAGGCCGATGCCGTCGTGCCCATGGTGTGCCAGCGCTGCCTGGCCCTGGCGCCCATCACCCTGCAGGTTGATCGGTCTTTTCGCTTTGTTGCGGATGAAGCCACAGCCGAGTCCGAGGACGATGAAAGCGATGAGGACCTGCTGGTGCTCAGCCGCGAGTTCAATCTGCTCGAACTCATAGAGGACGAGTTGCTCATGGAACTGCCCGTGGTGCCGCGTCACGATGTCTGCCCCGAGTCTGTGAGCTTGCAGTCCAGCGACGCGGACTTCGAGCAGGCCATCGAGGACAAGCCCAACCCGTTCGCCGTCCTTCGCGGCCTGGATGTGGGCAAATCCGCAGACTGATCGAGATGCCCGGAAAAAAGGTCGAGGCCGGGAAAAGCGATTGCGCTATAATCAAGGGCTTCGCGCGAAACCCCCTCGTGTCTTTAATGGGCTGATCGCGTTTTTTACCAACCCTTTTCAGATACACAGGAGCCATCATGGCTGTTCAGCAGAACAAGAAGTCCCCCTCCAAGCGCGGTATGCACCGTTCGCACAATGCACTGAATGTGCCTGGCATCGCCGTGGAACCCACCACGGGTGAAACCCACCTGCGTCACCACATCAGCCCCAACGGCGTGTACCGCGGCCGTCAAGTGCTGAAGAACAAGTCCGAAGCCTGACCTTCGACCGTTCCCGCAGAGCCCGCGGCTACAGTTTTCGTAGCGCGGGCTTTTGTTTTTTCTGATGGCCGTTCCTATCTTTCCAGGCCTCGCAACAGGCTTGCCAGTCGCTCATGATCACTTTGGCCGTTGACTGCATGGGGGGTGATCACGGCCCCCGCGTCACGCTCGCGGCGTGCCGCCAGTTCCTCGATTCCCATTCCGACGCCCGGCTGCTGCTGGTCGGCCAGCCCGATGCGCTGGCTGGCTTTGCGCATGAGCGCGCCAGCGTGGTGCCGGCCTCGGAAGTCGTCGGCATGGATGACCCGATCGAGGTGGCGCTGCGCAGGAAGAAGGATTCCTCGATGCGCGTCGCCATCCAGCAGGTCAAGGATGGTCAGGCTGCTGCTGCCGTGTCGGCTGGGAATACGGGTGCGCTGATGGCCATCTCGCGCTACCTGCTCAAGACGCTGGATGGCATCGATCGCCCCGCCATCGCTCCCCAGTTGCCCAATGCCAAGGGGGGTGCCACCACGGTGCTGGACCTGGGTGCCAACGTGGATTGCTCGGCCGAGCATCTGCTGCAGTTCGCCGTCATGGGCTCGGCCCTGGTGTCTGCGCTGAACAACGAAGAGGCGCCTTCGGTGGGCCTGCTCAATATCGGCGAAGAGCAGATCAAGGGCAGCGAAGTCATCAAGCGTGCGGGCGAACTGTTGCGCGCGGCAGGCAAGGCCGGTCACCTGAACTTCTACGGAAACGTCGAGGGCAACGATATCTTCAAGGGCACGACCCAGGTCGTGGTCTGTGACGGCTTTGTGGGCAACGTGGCCCTCAAGTCTTCCGAGGGGGTGGCGTCCATGATCTCCAATGCCCTCAAGCAGGAGTTCAAGCGCAACATCTTCACCAAAATGGCTGCAATCGTTGCCTATCCGGTGCTAACTGCGCTGATGAATCGCGTGGACCATCGGCGTCACAACGGTGCGGCGCTGCTGGGCCTTCGTGGGCTGGTGTTCAAAAGCCATGGGTCAGCCGATGCCTTGGCTTTCGAGCACGCGCTGAACCGCGCGTATGATGCGGCCCGCAACAACCTGCTCGACCGTGTCCGTACCCGCATCTCCGCAGCCCTGCCTCTTTTGCTGGCTGCGCAGTCGGAATCGGGACCGTCGGCGCCCTAATACAGATGAGACGCTACGCACGCATCACCGGCACGGGCAGCTACCTGCCACCCCGCCGACTCACCAATCACGATCTGGCAGCCGAACTGGCCCAGCGTGGCATCGAGACCTCGAACGAGTGGATCGTCGAGCGCACCGGCATCCATGCCCGTCACTTTGCCGCGCCCGACGTGGCCAGCAGCGATCTGGCCCTGGAGGCGTCGAAGAAGGCGCTGGAGGCCGCTGGCTGCCAGCCACAGGACATCGACCTGATCATCGTCGCCACCTCGACGCCCGACATGGTCTTCCCGTCCACTGCCTGCATCCTGCAGAACAAGCTTGGCGCCAATGGCTGCGCGGCCTTTGACGTGCAGGCTGTGTGCAGCGGCTTTGTCTACGCTCTCACGGTGGCCGATGCCATGATCCAGTCCGGCGCCGCAAGCCGCGCGCTGGTGGTGGGTTCCGAAGTCTTCAGCCGCATCCTTGATTTCAACGACCGCACGACCTGCGTGCTGTTCGGCGACGGCGCCGGCGCGGTGGTGCTGGAGGCGTCCGAACAGCCTGGGATCCTGGCGTCCGACCTGCATGCCGATGGCAAGCATGTCGGCATCCTCTGCGTGCCGGGCAATGTGTCCGGCGGACAGGTGCTCGGCGATCCGCTGCTGAAGATGGATGGACAGGCCGTGTTCAAGCTGGCGGTCGGCGTGCTGGAAAAGGCCGCCCGCGCGACGCTGGACAAGGCCGGGCTCACCGATGCCGACATCGACTGGCTGATCCCTCACCAGGCCAACATCCGCATCATGCAAAGCACGGCGCGCAAGCTCAAGCTGTCCATGGACAAGGTGGTGGTGACCGTGGACCAGCATGGCAATACCTCGGCCGCCTCGATCCCGCTGGCGCTGGACCACGGCGTGCGCAATGGCCAGGTCAAGCCCGGGCAGACCGTGCTGCTGGAAGGCGTGGGCGGTGGTTTCACCTGGGGTGCGGTGCTTCTCAAGATGTGATGCGGGATGTCTGCCTGTCGGCAGGCTCCCATGGCGCGGCTTTTATTTTTGAAAATATGAAGAAGTTTGCATTCGTCTTTCCCGGCCAGGGTTCGCAATCGGTGGGCATGCTCGACGGATGGGGTGACCATCCTGTCGTGGCGCAGACGCTGGCCGAAGCCTCCGAGGCGCTGGGTGAAAACATCGGCCAGCTGATCCAGCAAGGACCGAAGGAAGCCCTGGCGCTCACCACCAACACCCAGCCCGTGATGCTGGTGGCCGGTGTGGCCGCCTGGCGCGTGTGGCAGGCCGAAGGCGGCGCGCTGCCCGATGTCGTGGCAGGCCATTCGCTGGGCGAGTATTCCGCCCTGGTCGCCTCGGGCGTGCTGACGCTGGCCCAGGCTGCCCCGCTGGTGCGCCTGCGTGCTGCAGCCATGCAGGAGGCCGTGCCCGTGGGCACGGGCGCCATGGCAGCCATCCTGGGCCTGGACGCCGACAAGGTGCGCGCAGGCTGCGCCGAGGTCACGGCTGCCCTGGGTGGCGCTGAAGTCGTCGAAGCCGTCAATTTCAACGATCCTTCGCAGACCGTGATCGCCGGCAGCAAGGCTGCTGTCGAAAAGGCCTGCGAAGCCCTCAAGGCCGCAGGCGCCAAGCGTGCCCTGCCGTTGCCCGTGTCGGCGCCGTTCCATTCCAGCCTGATGAAGCCTGCGGCCGAAAAGCTCAAGGCGGCGCTGGCTGCCACGGCGCTGGCTGCGCCGCAGATTCCCGTGCTCAACAACATCGACGTGGCGGTCGAGCAAGACGCCGACGCCATCCGCGATGCGCTGTATCGCCAGGCCTTTGGCCCGGTGCGCTGGGTGGAATGCGTTCAGGCCATGAAGGCGCGCGGCATCGTGCATCTCGTCGAGTGCGGTCCCGGCAAGGTGCTCATGGGCCTGACCAAGCGGATTGACGCGGACCTGACGGCCGCTGCCCTCTATGATCCGGCCACGCTGGCCGACGTGAAAGAATCCCTCGCATGACTGACAACCAGAACAAGCCCCAGGTTGCCCTGGTGACGGGTGCCTCGCGTGGCATTGGCGCTGCCATTGCCCAGGAGCTGGCGGCGCGCGGCTACCGCGTGATCGGCACGGCCACCACCGACGGTGGCGCGGAAAAGATCGGCCAGGCCCTGTCGGCCCATGAGGGCTGCCGCGGCGTGAACCTCAATGTCACGGATGGGGCGGCCGTCGATGCCTTGATCGACAGCATCGTCAAGAATGACGGCGGCCTGCATGTGCTGGTCAACAACGCCGGCATCACACGCGACACCCTGGCCATGCGCATGAAGGACGACGACTGGGATGCGGTGATCGACACCAATCTCAAGGCAGTTTTCCGAGTCAGCCGTACGGCCATTCGGCCCATGATGAAGCAGCGTTTTGGCCGCATCATCAACATCACCAGCGTCGTTGGCGCCTCCGGCAACCCCGGTCAGGCCAACTATGCAGCCGCCAAGGCCGGCGTTGCCGGCATGACGCGCGCGCTGGCCCGTGAACTGGGCAGCCGCGGCATCACGGTCAACTGCGTGGCGCCTGGCTTCATTGCCACCGACATGACGGCGGAGCTGCCCGAAGAGCAGAAGAACGCCCTCAAATCGCAGATCGCCATGGGCGATCTGGGTCAACCCAGCGACATCGCCCATGCCGTAGCCTACCTCGCATCTGCGGGTGCGGGATACGTCACCGGCCAGGAATTGCACGTCAACGGCGGCATGTACATGTAAGTGCTGCGGCGGCTTCGGGCAGACCCCTGCCAGAAGCCGGCGTTGCTTGCAACAGAAGAGGCCGTTTCCTCGCGACGGCCGGCTGAAGAGGGCCTGAGGCCCGAAGCAGCTAGAATCGCGGGTTCATTCACAACCCCCAGAGGGAAACCATGAGCGATATCGAAGCACGTGTCAAAAAAATCATTGCCGAACAACTCGGCGTTGAAGAGTCTCAAGTCACCAACGAAAAGGCCTTCGTGGCTGATCTGGGTGCTGACTCCCTGGACACGGTGGAGCTGGTGATGGCCCTGGAAGATGAATTCGGCATCGAGATCCCCGACGAAGACGCGGAAAAGATCACGACGGTGCAAAACGCCATCGACTACGCCAACACCCACCAGAAGGCCTGATAGGGCCCTGACCCGAGCGATCAGCAGAAGGTTTTACGCATGAGCCGTCGTCGCGTTGTCGTGACCGGCCTGGGTTGCATCTCCCCCGTGGGTAACACGGTGGGCGACGCCTGGGCCAATCTTTTGGCCGGCCAGTCCGGCATTGACCTCATCACCAAGTTCGATGCCTCGAACTTTGCCTGCAAGATTGCGGGTGAGGTCAAGGGATTCGATGTGGAGTCGTACATGAGCGCCAAGGATGCGCGCTCTATGGACACCTTCATCCATTACGGCATCGCTGCTGCGGCGCAAGCCGTGCAGGACTCAGGTCTGCCCACGGGCGAGGCCTTGTCGGATGATCTGGCCACGCGCATCGGCTGTGTGATCGGTTCGGGCATCGGCGGCTTGCCGCTGATCGAGAACACCCACGCGGAACTGGCTGCGCGCGGACCGCGCCGCATCACGCCGTTCTTCGTGCCTGCCTCCATCATCAACATGGTGGCTGGCCATGTGTCCATGCGCTTCGGCTTCAAGGGGCCGAATCTTGCCGTGGTGACTGCCTGTACGACCGGGCTGCACTGCATAGGCGAGGCAGGACGCATGATCGAATACGGCGATGCCGATGTGGTGGTGGCTGGTGGCACGGAAGCCACGGTCTCCCCCCTGGGCGTCGGCGGCTTTGCCGCCATGCGCGCCCTGTCCACGCGCAATGATGATCCCAAGGCCGCTTCGCGCCCCTGGGACAAGGACCGCGACGGCTTCGTGCTGGGCGAAGGCGCGGGCGTGCTGGTGCTGGAAGAGTACGAGCATGCCAAGGCCCGCGGTGCCAAGATCTACGCCGAACTGTGCGGCTACGGCATGAGTGCCGACGCCGGCCACATGACGGCACCCAACATGGACGGCCCGCGCCGCGCCATGCTGGCAGCTTTGCGAAATGCCGGCATCAATGCCGACCAGATCGACTATCTGAACGCGCACGGCACTTCCACGCCGCTGGGCGATCTCAACGAGACCAACGCCATCAAGGCGGCTCTGGGCGATCACGCCAAGAAAATCGTTGTCAGTTCGACCAAGTCCATGACAGGCCACCTGCTGGGCGGTGCTGGTGGCATCGAGAGCGTCTTCACCGTGCTGGCACTGCACGAGCAAAAGATTCCTCCGACCATCAACCTGGACAACCAGGACCCGGAGTGCGATCTCGACTACTGCGCCAATACGGCGCGGGACGCGACGATCGAGGTGGCGGTGAAGAACAACTTCGGCTTCGGAGGCACCAACGGAACGCTGGTGTTCAAGCGGATCTGAGGCCTGCGCAACGCACATGAAAAGCCCGCCCCGCAAGGGAGCGGGCTTTTTTATTTCGCGCATGTGCCAGGTGAAAGCAGGGTAAATGTCGGTCATGCTGCGGTTTTGCGACACTGCAGGCATGCCGTCTCGCCATGCGCCGCCCGCAGTTCGCCATCCGCTGAAGCCATCGCGCACCGTGGCAGTGTGTCTTTGTGCGCTTTGGCTGCTGGCCGCCATGCTTTTGCTGGCATGGGCCTTGAATCTCCAGTCAGGGTGGCGGCCTGCAGCCGTGGCCGTTGCGGTTTGCCTGGTTGCTGCTGCAGGCATGTGGCATGGATGGCTCAGCCTGGGTAAAGGTTTCATCGCCTGGGATGGCGTGCAGTGGTCGATCTGCGAGGCGGGCCCAGGCCAGGCTGCACAGCCGGTGCTGCTGCAGGTGCGAGCCGATGGTGGATCGTGGTTGTGGGTGCAGGTCCGCCCCCTGGTTTCCATGGTGCCTGCAGGGCCCTTGCATTGGCGCAGCTCCCGCTGGCTGCTCCTGTTGTGCAGGCAGAGTCCGGAAACCTGGGGTGATTTGCGGCGTGCTGTATATTCCCCGGCCAGACCTACAGAACGGGCGCAATGACTGCGCCAGGGCCGCCGCGGCCCGTCTTCACCGATTTCATGACGCCTCCCGAATTCCCGCCTTCTTCTGCCGATAGCGACCTGGCTCTGGTCGAGCGCACCAACGCAGGAGACATGCGGGCCTTCGAGCTACTGGTCATCAAGTACCAGCGCCGCATCGAGCGCCTCATCGGCCGCATGGTGCGCGACGTGGATCTGGTGCCGGACATTGCGCAGGAAACCTTCATCCGCGCCTATCGGGCCCTGCACCAGTTTAGGGGTGATGCCCAGTTCTATACCTGGCTGTACCGCATTGCAGTGAATACTGCCAAGAAGGCGCTGCTGGACATGAAGCGCTCGCCGCTGATCACCGAAAGCGCGTTACACAACGGGGATGACGATGATGAAACTTCCCGGGTCAGCCAGGAACTAACCACCGAAGAAACGCCCGAAACGATCCTGGCAGCCCAGGAAATTGCCCAGGCAGTCAACGCCGCCATGGAGGCTTTGCCCGAGGATCTCCGACAGGCTGTCACGTTGCGGGAAATCGAAGGCCTGAGCTACGAGGAAATCTCGAACGCCATGGGTTGCCCCATCGGCACCGTGCGCTCACGGATTTTTCGCGCACGGGAAGCGATTTCAGCCAGGGTCAAGCCTTTGCTGGAGCGCCAGTCGGGCAAGCGTTGGTAGGCGTGACGGGGTTGTGGCCGCCGGGTGGTGCATTTTTTGGGTACAGGGTCTCAAAGCAGACAAGCAGGTGATTGATCATGAATGACGATCTGACGAAGCGCGAACAATTGTCGGCATTGGCTGATGGCGAACTCTCTGCCGCAGAGTTGCAGCCCGTGCTGGCCTATGCGGAAAGCGATGCAGGCCAGCAGGAGTGGCGCATGTACCACCTCGTGGGCGATGTGCTGCGTTCCCCGGAATTGGCGCATCACAGCCGGCACGATGTGCTCTCAGGAATCCGCGCCCAACTGGCCAACGAGCCTCGCCGTCCGCTGGTTTCCGTGGCCACTGAAGAGCTGGCGCAAATTGCGCATCCGGCGCAGGACCGGGCTGTGATCAATGGCGCGCCGCTGCGCGATGCGGCCAATGCCTCGGTATTTCGCTGGAAGATGGCGGCGGGCTTTGCCTCCGTGGCGGCCGTGGCTGCCATTGGCTGGAGCGTGATGCTGGGCGCGCCTGCCGGTCCCGGCGCGGCGCCGGGCCGGGCCCTGGCGGCTCTTGAGACGGGTGCTCCGTCGGCGCCGGTTGCGGTGGCTGGCAATGCCCAGGACTTCCCTCTTGGCGATACGGCCCAGTCTTCCTCGGTCGTGGCGGTGGCCGGCCCCTACGGGCAGAGCGTGATGCTGCGTGATCCGCGCCTGGATGCGCTGCTGGCCTCCCATCCGCAATACAGTGGGCCGGCCACGCTGCAGATGCCTGCCAGCTTCCTGCGCAACGCCAACTTCGCCTCGGCACCGCGCGCCAACCAGCGCTGAATCTCACAGGAGAGCATTGCTCTCCTGCCTTCTTTTGCACCCGCGTCCAGCCTTTCGGCATTGAAATGGACGCGGGTGCAGTCATTTGTGCTCCATGCACGGCGGCCCGCGCCCCATGCATGCTGCCGATTCGGGAACTAACCGCGTCTTTCAGGCTTCTGAGCCATCGTCTGGCCGATGCTCGCCAGGACTGCGCCAGAATGTGACGTTCGTCCGAAAGCAAGTCGGCTGCCATGTGTCCGAACAAACCGCCTGGGCGCGATGGCGTCGGGGCAACGTAATGATTGAGATGGAAAGGATGACCATGACCACTGTTCGATGGAAGACGCTGCAGTCCTGCACACTGGCCGGCGTTCTGGCGCTGGCTGCAGGCAGCGCAGGAATGCTGGTGCCGGTGAGTGCCGCCCATGCGCAAAGTGGCGCCGTGGTGCGGGGGCTGCCGGACTTCACCGATCTGGTCGAGCAGGTCGGCCCGTCCGTGGTCAACATCCGCACGTTGGAGAAGGTGTCCGCCAACTCTGCCGAGGCGCTGGGCATGGACGAGGACATGCTCGAATTCTTCCGCCGCTTCGGGCTGCCCGTGCCCAATGTGCCGCGCCAACGTCCCCAACCGCGTTCACAGCCTGACGAGGAGCAGCCGCGCGGCGTGGGTTCCGGCTTCATCCTGACGGCCGATGGCTTTGTGATGACCAATGCCCACGTGGTTGAAGGCGCTGACGAGGTGATCGTCACGCTGACCGACAAGCGCGAGTTCAAGGCCAAGATCGTGGGCAGCGACAAGCGCACCGACGTGGCCGTGGTCAAGATCGACGCCACAGGGCTGCCGGCCGTGAAGATCGGCGATGTGAACCGCCTCAAGGTCGGCGAGTGGGTGATGGCCATCGGCTCGCCCTTCGGCCTCGACAACTCCGTCACGGCGGGCATTGTCAGTGCCAAGCAGCGCGATACGGGCGACTATCTGCCGTTCATCCAGACCGATGTGGCCATCAACCCCGGCAACTCGGGCGGCCCGTTGCTGAATATGCGCGGCGAGGTCGTGGGCATCAACAGCCAGATCTATTCGCGCTCCGGCGGCTTCATGGGTATCAGCTTCGCGATTCCGATCGATGAGGCCGTGCGTGTCAGCGACCAGTTGCGCGCCACCGGCAAGGTCACGCGAGGCCGCATTGGCGTGCAGATCGGTCCGGTCACCAAGGACATTGCCGAATCCATTGGCCTGGGCAAGGCGCAGGGTGCACTGGTCTCGGCCGTCGAGCCGGATTCGCCCGCTGCCAAGGCGGGCGTCGAGGCCGGTGACGTGATCATCAAGTTCGACGGCAAGGCCATCGACAAGGTGGCCGACCTGCCGCGCCTGGTGGGCAATACCAAGCCCGGCACACGCAGCACCATCACCGTGTTCCGTCGCGGCGCAGCCAAGGATCTGACCATGGTGATCGCCGAGGTCGAGCCCGACGGCGCTGCTCCGCAGGCCAAGGCCACCGGCAAGGGCAGCACCCTGGTTTCCCAGCCGCTGGGCCTGACGCTGGCCGAGCTCACGGATGCCCAGAAGAAGGAGCTGGGCATCAAGGGCGGCGTGCGCGTGACGGCGGCCGTCGAGGCTGCGGCACGTGCGGGCCTGCGCGAAGGCGACGTGATCCTGCAGCTGGCCAATGTCGAGATCACGGGGCTCAAGAGCTTCGAGGCCACGCTGGCCAAGGTGGACAAGAGCAAGCCCGTGAACCTGCTGGTGCGCCGTGGGGAATGGGCACAGTACGTGCTGATCCGTCCGACGCGCTGAGGCCGCAGGGGAGGGCGGTTTTCCGGATCCTGGGGAATACCCTCGGAATCCTGACCCGGAGCCGCCCATGCCCCTTGGGGCATTGGGTAAAATGCCCCACCAAAGCGTGACGGCTCAAGGCGTCAGAAACCTGTTTTCAAAGGGGATTGTTGCGGTGCAAAAGCACCGCACTATCCGGTGATCGACGGGCGAGAAATGGCTCGGCGGTTCTGTTGATAAACTGTTGATAAATAATTGTGACAGATCAAGCCCGGACCTTTGCAGGCCTTGTCAGGGCTTGGTTTTCAGCCCGTTTTGCCTACAATAAAGTCCCAACTATCGCAGTTGCCAGAGATTGTTGGTTCGGGGCGCGTCGTTCATGGACGCGCCCTTTTTTCTTGCGCGCCGGCCCTGTCGTTTTCCACTTTCACTAGCAGTCCTTCCCGTTGATGAACCACATCAGAAATTTTTCCATCATTGCGCACATCGACCATGGCAAGTCGACGCTGGCTGACCGCCTCATCCAGCGTTGCGGAGGCTTGGCTGACCGTGACATGGAAGCCCAGGTGCTGGACTCGATGGATATCGAGAAAGAGCGCGGCATCACCATCAAGGCGCAGACCGCAGCCCTGCAGTACAAGGCCAAGGATGGCCAGGTCTACAACCTCAACCTCATCGACACGCCCGGCCACGTTGACTTCTCTTATGAAGTCTCGCGTTCGCTGTCCGCCTGCGAGGGAGCGCTGCTGGTGGTGGACGCCTCACAGGGCGTCGAGGCGCAGACCGTGGCCAACTGCTACACCGCGCTGGAACTCGGCGTGGAAGTGACGGCTGTTCTCAACAAGATGGATCTGCCCCAGGCCGATCCCGAAAATGCCAGGGCTGAGATCGAGGATGTCATCGGCATCGATGCCAGCGACGCCATTCCCTGCTCGGCCAAGACCGGCATGGGCATCGAAGAGATCCTGGAAGCGGTGGTCGCCAAGGTGCCGCCGCCAAAGGGCGATCCCAATGGCCAACTGCGCGCCATGATCATCGACAGCTGGTTCGACACCTATGTCGGCGTCGTGATGCTGGTGCGCGTGGTCGATGGTGAACTCAAGCGTGGCGAGCGCTTCAAGATGATGGCCTCGGGCGCTGCCTATGAAGCCAACAACCTGGGCGTGTTCACCCCGGCCGACGTACCGCGCGACGCGCTGCGCGCCGGCGAGGTGGGCTACATCATCGCCGGCATCAAGGAGCTCAAGGCGGCCAAGGTGGGCGACACCATCACGCTGGAAAAGAAGCTTCCCAACAATCTGGGTCCTGCCACCGAGGCCCTGCCTGGCTTCAAGGAAATCAAGCCCCAGGTGTTCGCGGGTCTGTACCCCACCGAAGCCAGCGAGTACGACCAGCTGCGAGATGCGCTGGAGAAGCTGCAGCTCAACGATTCGTCCCTGCAATTCGAGCCTGAAGTCTCGCAGGCACTGGGCTTCGGCTTTCGCTGCGGCTTCCTGGGCCTGCTGCACATGGAAATCGTGCAGGAGCGCCTGGAGCGCGAATTCGACCAGGACCTGATCACCACCGCGCCCAGCGTGGTCTACGAAGTGGTCAAGGGCGATGGCGAGGTCATCCAGGTCGAGAACCCGTCCAAGATGCCCGATGCCGGCCGGATCGAGGAGGTGCGCGAGCCCATCGTCACCGTCCACCTGTACATGCCCCAGGACTATGTGGGCCCGGTGATGACGCTGGCCAACCAGAAACGCGGCGTGCAGATCAACATGCAGTACCACGGCCGCCAGGTGATGCTCACCTATGAGATGCCGCTGGGCGAAATCGTGCTGGACTTCTTCGACAAGCTCAAGTCGGTCTCGCGCGGCTACGCCTCCATGGACTATGAGTTCAAGGAGTACCGCGCCTCCGATGTGGTCAAGGTGGACATCCTGCTCAACGGCGAGAAGGTCGATGCGCTGTCCATCATCGTGCACCGCTCCCAGGCCACGTACCGCGGCCGGGCCGTGGTGGCCAAGATGCGCGAGATCATCAGCCGCCAGATGTTCGATGTGGCCATTCAGGCCGCCATCGGCGCCAACATCATTGCGCGGGAAACCGTCAAAGCCATGCGCAAGAACGTGCTGGCCAAGTGCTACGGCGGCGACATCACCCGCAAGCGCAAGCTGCTGGAAAAGCAAAAGGCCGGCAAGAAGCGCATGAAGCAGATCGGATCGGTGGAAGTGCCCCAGGAGGCCTTCCTGGCCATCCTGCAAGTGGAGGATTGATGCAAGCCATGCAATGGATTACGGCCGTCGTACTCGCGGCCTTCGTGGGCTATATCGGCGCCTGGTACACAGGCTTCATCGAGGGCAACTTCGCGCTGCTGCTGTTCCTGGCCACCGTGGTCACGGGCCTGTACTGGGTGGCCGAGCGGCTGTACTTCCTGCCGCGCCGCCGCCGCGCTGCCGTAGCCATCGAGGAGGCTGCCGTGGCACGCCGCGCAGAACTCGACCGCATGGGCATCGCCAAGACCGACATCGAGGTGTCGGAAGAGGCCAAGGGCCGCATCCTCATGCAGCCCTGGTGGCTGGACTGGACGGCAGGCCTGTTCCCTGTGATCGCGATCGTCTTCGTGCTGCGCTCGTTCCTGTTCGAGCCGTTCAAGATCCCGTCTGGCTCCATGATCCCCACGCTGCTCGTGGGCGACCTGATCCTGGTGAACAAGTTCACCTATGGCGTGCGCCTGCCGGTGATCAACACCAAGATCACGCAGGGAACGCCGCTGCAGCGAGGCGATGTGGTGGTGTTCCGCTACCCGCCCCAGCCCAGCCTGGACTACATCAAGCGGGTGGTGGGCCTGCCGGGTGACGAGATCGCCTACCTGAACAAGCGGCTGACGATCAATGGCAAGGAAGTCCCGGTCAATGCACTGCCCGACTTCTTCGACAAGGATGCGATGCGCTACTTCAAGCAGTACGAGGAGTCGCTGGGCGACAAGCCGCACCGCATGATCGTGAACCAGGACGTGCCCGCCTTCATCCAGGGCGCCAGCGGCTTCGAGTTCCGCGAGAACTGCCGCTACAGCGTCGAAGGCATCACCTGCAAGGTGCCGGAGGGCCAGTACTTCATGATGGGCGACAACCGCGACAACTCGCTGGATTCCCGCTACTGGGGCTTTGTGCCCGACAAGAACATCGTGGGCCGGGCTTTCTTTGTCTGGATGAACTTCGGGGATTTCAAGCGCATCGGCAGCTTCCATTGATCAGGTGCATGCCTGGGGGCCGGATCGGACCGGGCATGCGCGAGGGATTCGCATCGGAGGAGGAAAAAGCATGTTGACATCGAACAACCGGCGTTCGCGCCAGCGCGGCCTGTCCTTTCTGGGACTGGTGTTTGTGATTGCCCTGGGCGTGGGCGTGGTGGCCGTGGGCGCACAATCCGTGCCGGTCTTCCTGGAGTACCAGGCCATCGTCAAGGCCGCCAACAAGGCGGCCCGCGAGGGCAATTCCGTGGCCGAGGTAAAAGCCAGCTTCGAGCGTTCCGCTGCCATCGATGACTTCACGTCCGTCAAGGGTGGCGATCTCGAAGTGACCAAGATCAATGACCGCGTGGTGGTGGGGTTTGAATATTCGCGCGAGATCCATCTCGTGGGCCCCGCCTACCTGACTTACCGTTTTAAGAAGCAGACCCAATAGGTGCCTCCCTTACTGAATGCGCTGCAGCTGAGGCTGCAGCATCAATTTGCCGAGCCTGCATTGCTGCAGCGTGCCGTCACGCACCGCAGCTTCTCGGCAGACAACAACGAGCGCCTGGAATTCCTCGGTGACTCGGTGCTGAACCTTGCCATTTCCAGCCTGCTCTACCAGCGGCTCAGTTCCATGCCCGAGGGCGATCTGTCCCGCGTGCGCGCCAACCTGGTCAAGGAAGGCACGCTGCACCAGATCGCGCTGAGGCTGCAGTTGCCCGATCTGCTGCGCCTGGGCGAGGGTGAATCCAAGTCGGGTGGCAAGCAACGCCCCTCCATCCTGGCCGATGCGGTCGAGGCCCTGATCGGCGCGGTCTATCTGGATGCCGGCTACGCGGCGGGCGAGAAGGTGGTACACCATCTTTTCGAGGGCGTGGACATCAACCCCCACATGCGCGCAGCCGAAAAGGATGCGAAGACGGCCCTGCAGGAATGGCTGCAGGGACGGCGCATGAAGCTGCCGCAGTACGAGGTGGTCGCCACCACGGGAGCCGCCCACCGCCAGACCTTTGAAGTGGCCTGCGCGATTGCCGAGCTGCAATTGCAGGCCCGGGGAACGGGTGCCTCGCGCAGAGCCGCAGAGCAGACGGCTGCCACAGCCATGCTGGAACTATTGAAAGCAAGACACGCATGAACCAAGACAAACCTCCGGCGCCGGCACAGACCGCCGCCGAACTCGATGCCCTGCTGGCTGCGGCCAAGCCCGGCGCCGGCGCAGCACGCACGGCATCCGCCCCTGATGAAGCCCAGGCGCCCGAGGTGCCGACGGGCCCGCAGCGCTGCGGCCTGATCGCCATCGTCGGCAAGCCCAATGTGGGCAAGTCCACGCTGATGAATGCGCTGGTGGGCCAGAAGATCAGCATCACCTCGCGCAAGGCGCAGACCACGCGCCACCGCATCACGGGCATTCGCTCGCGCGCCGCGACGCAGTTCATCTTCGTCGATACACCGGGTTTCCAGACCAAGCACAGCACGGCGCTGAACAAGTCGCTCAACAAGACCGTGATGGGCGCCATCGGCGACGTGGACCTGATCCTGTTCGTCGTGGAAGCCGGCCAGTTCACGCTGGCCGATGCCAAGGTGCTGTCGCTGTTCAAGCCCGGCATTCCCACGCTGCTGATCGCCAACAAGCTCGATACCGTGGGCCGCCGTGCCGAGATCGCCCCCTGGCTCAAGAGCATGCAGGAGCGCCATCCGTTTGCCGAGTTCGTGCCCATGTCGGCCAAGAGCAAGGGCGACATCGAGCGCCTGTTCGGCATCTGCGAGAAGTACCTGCCCGAGCAGGACTGGATGTATGCGCCCGACGAGCTGACCGACCGCAGCGAGAAGTTCCTCGCCTCGGAAACCGTGCGCGAGAAGCTGTTCCGCTTCACGGGCGACGAGCTGCCCTACACCTCCACGGTGGTCATCGACAAGTTCGAGGAAGAGGCCAGCAAGCAGCACAAGCGCTTCATCCGCGTGGCGGCGACCATCGTGGTCGAGCGCGACGGACACAAGGCCATGATCATCGGAGAGAAGGGCGAGCGCCTCAAGCGCATCAGCACCGAGGCGCGCCAGGAGCTGGAAAAGCTCATGGATGCCAAGGTCTTCCTCGAAGTCTGGGTCAAGGTGCGCTCGGGCTGGGCCGACGACGAGGCCCGCGTGCGCTCCTTCGGCTACGAGTGAGAAACCTCCCCGCAAGGCCCTCTGTCCATGGCTAGCGCCAAGCGTGTCTCGGATGAGCCGGCCTATGTGCTGCACAGCTATGACTGGAGCGAGTCCAGCCTGATCCTCGAGGTTTTCACGCGGCACCGGGGCCGCGTGGCGCTGGCGGCCAAGGGCGTCAAGCGCCCGACCTCGAACTTTCGCCCCGTGCTGCTGCCGCTGCAGCCGCTGAGCCTGAGCTACAGCCTGGGCGGCGAGGGCAATGCCGAGATCCACACCCTCAAGGGTGCCGAGTGGGTGGGCGGCCATGTCATGCCCCAGGGCGACGCCCTGATGTCGGGCCTGTACCTCAACGAGCTGCTGATGCGCCTGCTGGCGCGAGACGATCCCTATGCGGCGCTGTTCGACATCTATGCCGGCGTGGTGCGCGTGCTGGCGGGCCAGCATGGCGATGCCATCGAGCCCGTGCTGCGCACCTTCGAGCTGCTGCTGCTGCGCGAACTGGGTCATCTGCCCGCCTTGAATGAGGAAAGCGCCACGCTGGCGCCGCTGGCCGAAGGCCGCCGCTATGCGCTGGTGGCCGAAGGCGGCCTGCGCCCGGCGCTGCAGGGCGAGCGCGCCGTGCTGGGCGCTGCGCAATGGCAGGCCATTGAAAGCGCGCTGCAGGCCCGGCAGGCCTTCAACGCCACGCTGCATGTGGTGGCCCAACCCGAGCAGGCGCTGGCCCTCAAGCCCCAACTGAGGGCCCTGCTGCAATACCATTGCGGCAGTCCCATGCTGCGCACCCGCCAGCTGATGATGGATCTGCAATCGCTATGAATCTTTCCCACGCTTCGCAGCGCACGGCGCTGTCGGTCAATGTCAACAAGGTTGCGCTGCTGCGCAACACGCGCCACCTGGGCATTCCCAGCGTGACGCGCGCCGCGCGCATCTGCCTGGAGGCCGGTGCCCAGGGCATCACCATCCATCCGCGTCCCGACCAGCGCCATATCCGCAGCGAGGATGTCTATGAACTGCAGGCGCTGATGACACAGTGGCCGCAGGCGGAGTTCAACATCGAGGGCAACCCGACGCAGAACCTCATGGACTTCATCCGCGACACGCGTCCGCACCAGGCCACCTTCGTGCCCGACAGCGAGGACCAGTTCACCAGCGACCATGGCTGGAACTTCCCGCAGGACGCCGAGCGCCTGAAGCCGCTGATTGCCGAATGCCGGCAGCTGGGCGTGCGCGTCAGCCTGTTCATGGACCCCGTGCCCGCCCAGATGGCCGCTGCGCGCGCCGTGGGCGCCGACCGGGTCGAGCTGTATACCGAACCCTACGCAGCTGCCTGGGGCACGGCAGACCAGGAAGCGCAACTGCAGGCCTATGCGGCGGCGGCCCAGGCGGCTTTGGATGCCGGGCTGGGCATCAATGCCGGCCATGACCTCAGCCGTGACAACCTGGCCGCCTTCGTGGCGCGCGTGCCGGGCCTGCTCGAAGTCTCCATCGGCCATGCGCTGATCGCCGACGCGCTGGAGCTGGGCTACGCCGAAACCGTGCGCGCCTACCAGCAGTGCATAGACCAGGGCATGGCGGCGCGCGCCTGAAGCTTTCGCGGAGCGAATCCATGATCTACGGCATCGGTACCGACATCTGCGACGTGCGCCGCATCCGCGCCAGCCTGGAGCGCCATGGCGACCGTTTCGCCGAGAAGGTGCTGGCCGAGGGCGAGCTGGCCACCTGGCGTGCCCGCCGCGCGCGCTGGCCTGAGCGCGGCATCCGCTTCGTGGCCACGCGCTTTTCCGCCAAGGAGGCCTTTTCCAAGGCCATAGGCATGGGCATGGTCATGCCCATGACCTGGCGCAGCTGCGAGGTCATCAAACTGCCCAGTGGCCAGCCTGCCATCGTGCTGCACGGCGCGCTCAAGGAATGGTTCGAGGCGCGCAACCTGCAGGTGCACCTGTCCGTGACCGACGAGAGCGACTACGCGGCCAGCTTCTGCGTGGTCGAGCGCCGCGCCTGATACCCGGCCAGCGTGGCGCTGGCTTTTTTGACTCCACAGGATTCATAGGAACTCCCGGCATGACCGAGCACGCACCCCTCATCATCGACATCGCCGGCAAGGCACTCACCGATGTGGACCGCCAGCGCCTGGCGCATCCGCTGGTCGGCGGCATCATCCTCTTTGCCCGCAACTGGGAAAGCCGCGATCAGCTGGTGCAGCTGTGCGCCGATATCAAGGCGGTCAAGCCCGATTTGCTGATCTGCGTGGACCATGAGGGCGGGCGCGTGCAGCGTTTTCGTGCCGACGGCTTCACGCACCTGCCGCCCATGCGCGCCTTCGGCCAGATGTGGATGGACGACGGCAAGGGCAGCAAGCACCGTGAAGGCAGCGGCGCCCTGGCCGCCATGAATGCCGCCACGGCGGCCGGCTACGTGCTGGGCACCGAGCTGCGCGCCTGCGGCGTGGATTTCAGCTTCACCCCGGTGCTGGACCTTGACTACGGTGCCAGCAGCGTCATCGGCGACCGCAGCTTCCACCGCGACCCGCGCGTGGTGGCCGCGCTGGCTCGCAGCCTCATGCACGGCCTGCTGCAGGCCGGCATGGGCAACTGCGGCAAGCACTTTCCCGGCCACGGCTTCGTCAAGGCCGATTCGCATGTGGACATTCCGGTCGATGGCCGCAGCCTCACCGCCATCCTGAGAGAGGACGCCGCGCCCTATCCCTGGTTGTCCAGCGTGCTCACGGCCGTGATGCCGGCCCACGTGATCTACCCCAAGGTGGACAAGCGCCCGGCCGGTTTTTCCGCCAAGTGGCTCAAGGACATCCTGCGCAGCCGCCTGCGCTACGACGGCGCCATTTTCAGCGACGACCTGAGCATGGAGGGCGCGCGCCGCATCGACGGCCAGCTCATCGGCTATACCGACGCGGCCCTGGCCGCGCTGGAGGCGGGCTGCGACATGGTGCTGCTGTGCAACCAGAGCCTGGGCCTGGGCGAGCATGTGGACGAGCTGCTGGCCGGCATGGAGGCCGCGCAGCGCAGCGGCCGCTGGCAGCCCGATGCCGACAGCGAATCGCGCCGCGTGGCCCTGCTGCCGGAGACCGTGCCCCAGCCCTGGGACGACCTCATGCGCCAGCCTGCCTATCTGCAGGCGCTGGACCTGCTGCCTTGATGGATTGAAGAATGCCGCCGCTGGCCGCTCCGAGGGCCAAGGCGGGCTTTGCAAAGGCATGTGCGTGTCGTAAAGGGCGCGTCGGCCGGTGTTTCACAGGAGAGTTTTCCCATGCGCGTTGGCGTGCTGACCGGAGGTGGCGACTGCCCCGGCCTGAATGCGGTGATCCGTGCGGTCACCAAGTCCCTGATCAACCACGGCCAGTGCGAGGTGCTGGGCATTGCCGACGGCTTCGAGGGCCTGATGCTTGACCCGCCCGGCGTCAAGCCGCTGGGCTGGGACGAGGTCTCGGGCATCCTGCATGTGGGCGGCACCATCCTGGGCACCAGCAACAGCGCCAACCCCCTGCGCGATGCGGCCACGCTGGAGCATGTGGGCCGCAATGTCCGGGCGCTGGGCCTGGACGTGGTGGTGGCCATCGGCGGCGACGGCACCATGAGCCTGGCGCATGGCCTGGCCGAACAGGTGGGACTGACCTGCGTGGGCGTGCCCAAGACCATCGACAACGACATTGCCAATTGCGAGCGCAGCTTCGGCTTCGACACCGCCGTGGCCACGGCCACCGAGGCGCTGCGCCGCATCGAGAGCACGGCCAACAGCCACCACCGCGTGATGATCGTCGAGACCATGGGGCGCCATGCCGGATGGCTGGCGCTGGAGGCCGGCATTGCCGGCGCGGCCGACGTCATCCTGCTGCCCGAGATCGATTACGACCTGCAGGCCATCGTCGACTTCTGCCGGGGCCGCGAGCAGCGCCAGCGTTACACCATCATCTGTATCGGCGAGGGCGCCAAGGAAAGCGGCGCCAGCCTCACGGTGCGCGAGCGCATCGAGCAAAGCCCCGACCCGGTCCGCCTGGGCGGCGTCGGCCATGTGCTGCGCGAGCGCCTGCAGCCCCACCTCAGGAGCGAGGTGCGCACCACAGTCCTCGGCCATGTACAGCGCGGTGGCGACCCCACGCCCTTTGACCGCGTGCTGGCCACGCAGTACGGCCACCATGCGGCGCAACTGGTGCTGTCGGGGCGCTTCGGCCGCATGGTCACCCTGCAGGGCGGCGAGATCGGCAGCGTGGAAATCTCCCGCGTGGCCAACACCCAGCGCACCGTGCCCCTGGACCACGGCCTGCTCACCATGGCGCGCGACATAGGCATTTGCCTGGGCGAGCCATGCAAGCAGGATGCGCGGCCAGCCGCAGCCGGCAGCCACTGAGCCCGCCATGCGGCAGCAGGGACGTCTCACGGGTTGGAAGGACGAGCAGGGCTTTGGTTTCATCGAACCCGATGGAGGCGGCGCGCAGGTCTTTGTCCATATCAAGTCCTTCACCGATCGCCGCCGCAGGCCCGAGGGCGGAGAGCGTGTCAGCTACGTGCCCGGCCGCAACGCCCAGGGAAAATGGCGCGCACAGGATGTGGCCTTCATTGATGAACCAAGGACCGGCCGCCCGCCGCCTGCGCGGCGAAGCCGTGCCGGCATGCCTTCGCGGCCTCAGCCGCCTGTGCGAGGCCCGGTGGCGGTGGGCCTGGCCGCTGCCTTCTTCTGCGTGCTGCTGGCTGTTGCCTGGAGCGGCCGCATGCCCTGGACACTGGTCGGCCTGTATGCGGCGGCAAGCTTTGTGACCTTCATGGTCTATGGATTCGACAAGTCCGCCGCCAGGCACGACCGCTGGCGCACCAGCGAAAGCCGTCTGCACCTGCTGGCACTGCTGTGCGGCTGGCCCGGCGCGCTGCTCGCGCAAGGGCTGCTGCGGCACAAGTCCAGCAAGGCTTCATTCCAACTGGTGTTCTGGATCACCGTGGTGCTCAACTGCGGCCTGCTGGTCTGGTTGCTGTCATCGGCAGGTGCGCCGCTGCGGGCGCTGGCGCCCGGCATCTTCTGAAAATTGAAGGAACTGGCGATGACCCATGCTGGACCACGGCCCGAAATGCCCTCCGCCAACGATGCATCGCTGCAGACCTGGCAGGCGTCTTGGGAGCGCGCCTGGTCCGCACTGGGCGCCAGCGCGCCGCAGCCTGTGCTGGCCCAACTGCTGCAAAGCTACAGCGAGCCCCAGCGCCACTACCACACGCTGCAGCATCTGGGCGAGGCCATGGGCCTGCTGCAACCGGCGCTGGGCCTGGCCGCGCACCCCGGCGAGGTGGCACTGGCGCTGTGGTTCCATGATGCCGTCTACCAAACGCAAGCCAAGGACAACGAGGCGCGCAGCGCCGACTGGGCCGCCGCCGTGCTGCGCGGGCAGGGTCTGCCTGCCGATGTGGCCGGGCGCGTGCACGGCCTGATCATGGCGACCTGCCACGCTGCACAGCCATCCGGAATCGACGCCCAACTGCTGGTGGATGCCGACCTGGGCATTCTCGCGGCCGACCCCCTGCGGTTTGCCGAGTACGAAGTGCAGGTGCGGGCCGAATACGAATGGGTGCCCTTGCCGCTGTACCGCGCCAAGCGGCGCGAGGTGCTGCAGGGCTTCATGCAGCGTGAGGCCATCTACTGCACCGACTGGTTCCGGCAACGGCTGGAGGCGCGGGCGCGGCGCAACCTCGCGCAGGCGCTGGGTTTGTAGGCGGCGCCTGCATCGGCATCCTATGATCGGGGGCTGCTGCGGGCCGTGCAGGCCTGCCTCCCTCTCTTTCTTATCTTGCCCAGGCTCCGCCTGGCTCACAGGACGCGCAGATGACCACCCTTGGAACCCCTTACTCCCCCCATGCCACCAAAGTCATGCTGCTGGGCAGCGGCGAACTCGGCAAGGAAGTGCTGATCGCGCTGCAGCGCCTGGGCGTGGAGACGATCGCCGTGGACCGCTACGAGAACGCGCCCGGCCAGCAGGTGGCCCACCACGCGCGCACCATCACCATGAGCGATCCGGCCCAGCTCAAGGCCTTGATCGAGGCCGAGAAGCCCGACCTGGTCGTGCCCGAGATCGAGGCCATTGCCACGCCCATGCTCGAAGAGCTGGAAGCAGCCGGCGTGGTCACTGTAATCCCCACGGCCCGCGCCGCGCGCCTGACCATGGACCGCGAAGGCATTCGCCGCCTGGCCGCCGAGACGCTGGGCCTGGCCACCAGCCCTTATCGCTTCTGTGATTCGCAGCAGGAGCTGCAGGCCGCCATCGACGGCACGGATGGCCAGCCCGCCATCGGCTTCCCCTGCGTGGTCAAGCCTGTGATGAGCAGCTCGGGCAAGGGCCAGAGCAAGCTGGACGGCCCGGACGACGTGGCCAAGGCCTGGGACTACGCCATGGCCGGCGGCCGCGTGAGCCATGGCCGTGTGATCGTTGAGGGTTTCATCGACTTCGACTACGAGATCACCCAGCTCACGGTGCGCGCCAAGGGTGCGGACGGCCAGGTGCAGACGCATTTCTGCGATCCTATCGGCCACATCCAGCAGTCCGGTGACTATGTGGAAAGCTGGCAGCCCCATCCCATGCACCCGGCGGCGCTGCAGAAGTCGCGCGACATCGCCAAGGCGGTGACCGATGACCTGGGCGGCCTGGGCCTGTTTGGCGTGGAGCTGTTCGTCAAGGGCGAGCAGGTCTGGTTCAGCGAGGTCTCGCCGCGCCCGCACGACACGGGGCTGGTCACGCTGGCCACGCAGTGGCAAAGCGAGTTCGAGCTGCATGCGCGCGCCATTCTGGGCCTGCCCGTGGATGCCTCGCTGCGCAACCCCGGAGCCAGCGCCGTGATCTACGGCGGGCAGGATGCCGAAGGCCTGGTGTTCGACGGCGTGGACGAGGCCCTGGCCGTGCCGGGCACGGACCTGCGCCTGTTCGGCAAGCCAGAGAGCTTCATCAAGCGCCGCATGGGCGTGGCCCTGGCACGTGCCCAGGACGTGGCGCAGGCGCGCACCAACGCCAAGCTGGCTGCCGGCAAGGTCAAGCCGCGCAAGCCCTGAAGCGCTGCTGAACGAAAAAGCCGCCGTCCCTGCACCGGGCGGCGGCTTTTTTCGTGGGAAGGTGAGCTTAGTTGGTCGTGTGCATGGGAGGCTGCGAGGGCTGGGCATCATGCGGCGTGGTCAGCCGGATGGCGCGCTCCTCCTCGCCATGGCTGGCATGCTCGCCATCCACACCCAGGCCGCCCTTCCAGCGCCGGACCACGCGCTGGAAGATCAGCGAGTTGGGGATCTGCAGCAGGTTGGGTGAGCCATCGGGCGCATGGGCGTCCTGCAAGGTGGTGTAGAGCATGTTGATGTCGATCACGCGGCCCTTGGCACCGGGCTTTTCAGCCGTGTCCAGCACCTCGATGTAGTCACCCAGGCGAAAGGGCCCGACGATGACGATGAGCAGGGCGCAGAACAGGTTGGACAGCACGCTCCAGGCCGCGAAGAAGGCCACGGCGCCCACGGTGGCAAAGCCGGTGAAGGCCGTCCACAGCACGGTGGCCGAGACGCCCAGGCGCTCCAGCACCAGCGGCACGGTGGCGGCAATGAGAATCCAGCGGAACACGCCGCGCAGCGGCACCAGCAGCTCCGGCGGCAGGCCGTAGTGCCGGCCCGCGCGTGCGATCAGCCGGCGAACCAGGCGATTGAGCAGCCAGGCCGCACCGATGATCAGCAGGATCTGGGCACCGGGGATGATGAACTCCAGCCAATCCTGCATCCAGGTGGGCAGGTGCGCTTGAAAACGACGCATAACTTCAAACATTCAGGAAACAGGAATCCGCTTTCGGGACCCGGATGCGCAGCTCGCGCGCGCCCGGCATTGAGCTGCGATCGTAAGCGCAGGCGCAAGGCCCGGCAGTCAGGTGCGGCGCTGCTCCACCGTGTCCATCTGCATCTCGAAGCTGAAGAAGCGGTCGCGCCCCTGCGCCTTGGCCGCGTACAGTGCCTGGTCGGCGCGCATGAGCATGGCTTCGGCGCTGGTGTATTCGTCGGGAATGCAGGTGGTGATGCCGCCCGACAGCGTCAGGCCCGATTCATGGGGCGAATCGGGGTGGCGTATGCGCAGCACGCGCAGCATCTGGCCCACGGCGCGCGCAAACGTCATGGCGCCCGAGCGTGGCGTGCGCGGCAGGATGAGCGCGAATTCCTCGCCGCCATAGCGCGCCGCCACGTCACGGGGGCGTACGCAGACCTCGCGCAGCAGGCGTCCGATCTGTTTCAGGCATTCATCGCCATGCACGTGGCCATAGGTGTCGTTGTAGCGCTTGAAATGGTCCAGGTCGCAGAGCATCAGCGTCAGCGGCTGGCCTTCGCGGCGGGCCGAGGCGATCTCGGCATGCAGGATGCGGTCGAAGCCTCGGCGGTTGACCAGGCCCGTGAGCTGGTCGAGCTCGACCATTTCATTGAGCTTCTGGTTGGCCTCGTGCAGTTCGGCCGACAGCGATACCAGGCGCCGGCGCATGTCCAGCAGGCGGCGCATGGCGCGCAGCTTGGCCACGAGCACGATGGGCTTGACGGGCTTGACCAGGTAGTCGTCGCCTCCGGCCTCGATGCCGCGCCACACATCCAGGTCATTGTCCAGGCCGGACAGGAAGATGACGGGCGTCCACTCGCCGGGCTCGGCCTCGCGCAGCTGGCGGGCAACCCAGTAGCCATCCTCGCCAGGCAGGCGGATATCCAGCAGCACCAGGTCGGGGCGCTGCTCGCGGAACAGCACCAGGGCGCTGGGGCCATCGGCGGCCTCCAGCACGCGGGTCACACCCGCGTGCAGCAGCTCGCTGACCAGGCTGGTGCGCACCGAGGCCTGGTCTTCCACGACCAGCACGCAAAAGGGCGCGGACTCGTCCGTTGGCTTGGCGAAGCGTGCTCCGCTGGGCTCGATGGCGGGGGAGTCGGCGCTGTCGGTGGGCAGGGGAGGTGGGGCGGGGGGCATGGCCTTCATGGTTGCGAAACCAGGAATGGATCAAGGGGCCGCGCAGTGCGCGGCGGGGGGGATGGCGCCAGTGTAAGTCGGGTGTCGCGTCCGTGTGCGATTGTGTGCACGGGGCTTTGGCTAGGCCAGCGGCAGATCCGTGCGGGCGCGGCTGGCCTCGTCATGCCACTGCACAAAGGCGTCGGCAGCCGGGCAGATGCGCGGGTTGCCCAGTTGCTGCAGCAGCCTGCAGGCAGCAAAGCCCTGGGCTTTGCTGTCATAGGCAAGTGCCCACTGGCGGCGCTCCTCCTGCCGGTCTTCGGGAACGGGCCAGCTGCGCAGCGAGGTGGATAGGCCGGTCAGGCCCATGCGCCAGGGCTTGCCGGAGACACGTGCGCGAAAGCATTGCTGGCGCTCGCACAGCAGGGCATAGAGCGGGTCCACCTGCAGGGCGTCGAACAGCCGCCCGACGGCCGGATCGTCCGATGCGAAATCGGCATGCGTGACGATGACGCGCAGGCCCTTGGGTGTTTCGTAGACGCGCAGTCCCCAGTCGGGGTGGCTTTGGTGGAAGGTCTGGACGCGCTCCATGGCGCGCGTGGCCGGCGAGTCCGTGGCCGCACGCTGGCGCGCCTGGCGTGCTTCCCACCAGCGCTGTACGCGCCGCATGGCCAGGAACAGCAGCAGCACGACCAGTGCTGTAGCCACCATCCGCGAATTGTTCTTGTGCGGTGCCAGCCGGGCCAGCCAGATGGCGACCGAAGCCAACAACAGCAGGGTCACGACGGGAAAGCGCACGGCGCTGGGCGGCTCGGGCAGGTCGATATCGGCGATGGCCACGCGCTCGGTGTTCAGGCAGTGGGCGCCGTAGCTGTTGCGCGTCATCACCGTGCCGTCGCGGCGCTGCAGGACTTCTTCGCGGATGGGGGTGGTGAAGCCGTCGAGCGCGTACTCGTTCTTCCATTCCATGCGGGGCTCGCCCTTTGGCAGCGCCGCATTGCGGGCGGCTTCCAGGGCCTTGCCAGCACGCTCCTGTGCGTGAGCCTGGGCGGCTTCCTGGCTGGTGTTGGACCATCCCCAGCGCTGGACGGTGATGCCGTGGGTGGGGCGGCTTTCATGCCGCAGGCGCGCCTGCGCCCAGTAGGTGGGGATGTGCATGGCGAGCCAGTATAGGGAAAAGCCGCCTGGCTCCCAAGGGAACGCAGGCGGCTTCAGTTGGCAACGCGCGCAGGCGCTGGATGCCGTGGTTTTTACTGTTCGCGGCGCAGGGCGGGGAACAGGATGACGTCGCGGATGCTGGCGCTGTCGGTCAGCAGCATCATCAGGCGGTCGATGCCGATGCCGCAGCCGCCCGTGGGGGGCATGCCGTACTCGAGGGCACGCACGAAGTCGTGGTCGAAGTACATGGCTTCGTCGTCGCCACCGTCCTTGGCCTGGACCTGGGCATTGAAGCGCGCGGCCTGGTCCTCGGCATCGTTGAGTTCGGAGAAACCGTTGCCGAATTCGCGGCCCGTGATGTACAGCTCGAAGCGCTCGGTGACCTCGGGGCGCTCGTCATTGGCGCGCGCCAGCGGCGAGATCTCGGTGGGGTGCTCCATGATGAAGGTGGGCTGCCAGAGCTTTTCTTCCACCACTTCCTCGAAGTACAGCACCTGCAGGCTGGCCAGGGTGCGGGCGGACAGGCGGTCCTTTTCTTCCGTCATGCCCAGCTTGCGCAGCGCATTGGTCAGCCATTCGCGGTCGGCCACCTTGTCGCCCGCCTCGGTGAACTTGACGATGGCCTCGGGAATGGTCAGGCGCTGGAAGGGCTGGGACAGGTCCACGGGCTTGCCGCCGTAGGTCAGCTGCAGCGTGCCCACGGCCTTTTGCGCGGCGTCGCGCACCAGGGCCTCGGTGTAGTCCATCAGGTCGCGGTAGTTCCAGTAGGCCGCGTAGAACTCCATCATGGTGAACTCGGGGTTGTGGCGCACCGAGATGCCTTCGTTGCGGAAGTTGCGGTTGATCTCGAACACGCGCTCGAAGCCGCCGACCACCAGGCGCTTGAGGTACAGCTCGGGCGCGATGCGCAGGTACATCTCCTGGTCCAGCGCGTTGTGGTGGGTGACGAAGGGCTTGGCGTTGGCGCCGCCGGGAATGGGGTGCAGCATGGGCGTTTCCACTTCCAGGAAGCCGTGCTCCACCATGAATTCGCGGATGCCCGAGACGGCCTTGCTGCGTGCGATGAAGCGGCGGCGGGCCTGCTCGTCCATCATCAGGTCCACATAGCGCTGGCGCACCTTCTGCTCCAGGTCGGCCATGCCGTGGAACTTGTCGGGCATGGGGCGCAGGCTCTTGGTGAGCAGGCGCAGCGTCTGCACCTTGACCGACAGCTCGCCGGTCTTGGTCTTCATCAGCGTGCCCTCGGCGCCCAGGATGTCGCCCAGGTCCCAGCGCTTGAAGGCCGCATAGACCTCCTCGCCCACGGTGTCGCGCGTGATGTACAGCTGGATGCGACCGTGCGTGGGGCCCAGCGATCCGTCCTGGATGGTGGCAAAGCTGGCCTTGCCCATGACGCGCTTGAGCATCATGCGGCCGCCCAGGCTGACCTGAACGGCTTCGGCGTCCAACTGCTCGGCGCTCTTGTCGGCATGGGCTTGCTGCAGCGCCTCGGCGCGGTCGGCGGGCTTGAAGTCGTTGGGGAAGGCCACGCCGCCCTGTTCACGGACCTGTTCGCGCAGGGCCTTGAGTTTTTCGCGGCGCTCGGCGATGAGTTGGTTTTCGTCCTGGGGAGCGGTTTGGTCCGCTGCGGATGGGGTGTTGTGTTCGGTCATGACAATGAGCGCCAGCGCAAAACGCCGAGGGGCCGGAAAAAAGCCGGGGGAAAAAAGCGGGAAAAGCCGAAAAAAGCCAGGCGCAAAGGGCTGGAGGGTGCAGAGGCGGCAGCAAATGCCACCGGCAAGCCCCGCAGCTGGCGGGCTGAATCCGCGATTTTAAGTTTTTTGGCGCGCTTTCGGTGCGCGGTGCTGCCAATGTGCCGGACGCCGCTGCGGTATGACGCCGCAGTCCTGCCAATTCGTCAGTGCCCGGCGGAAGGGGAGCCGGGTGCCGGGCCCTGGGCATGGCCTATGCCGCTGCGCTCCAGCACATCGGCCACGAGCTCCAGCCGCACCAGCGGGCTGTCCAGCGCCATCAGTTGCTGTTTGATGGAGATCGGCATGGGCAGCAGCTCGGTCCAGCGGTTGGCCACCCAGCCGCAGTCGCCCATCTGTTCGGCGCTGGGCAGTCGGGCATGGTCGGCGTCTGTGGAGCGCGCGTGCAGCTGCATCAGCACCTGGGCCAAGGCCTGGGCGGTGGCGAGCAGGTGGCTGGGGATGGGCACGGCGGCATCGGCAGGCAGCATCTGCACATCGGCCACCCACAGGCCGTGGGGCAACTGGCGGTGCTCCTGCATGCGAAAGCGCTGCGTGCCTTCGCACTGCAGGTGCAGCAGGCCGGGCTGGGGCTGCTGCAACTGGACGATGCGGGCCAGCGTGCCCACGGCGTGCAATTGCTCGGCGGCCGCGCCAGCCTTGCGCACTTCGCTGCCGGCCTGCAGCGCCACCACGCCGAAGGGAGCGCCCGTGCGCTCGCACTTGCGGATCATGTCCAGGTAGCGGACTTCAAAGACGCGAAGGCTCAGCAGGCCTTGGGGAAAGAGGACGCTGCCCAGGGGGAACAGCGGCAGGGAGTGCAGTGCGGTAGGGGCGGTCATGTGATGGGCGGGATGCGGCAGCTATCATCCCATGCTGTGCCAAGGCCGGATGGCCGTGGTCCGATCTTCCTCCCGCAGTCCTACAACGCCATGCTTTTTCAGATCGTTTCCTTTTTGCTCGACGTGGTCGTTGGCCTGTTGACCGGCGTCTGCCTGCTGCGCATGTACATGCAGGCCCAGCGCGTGCCCTTCGGCAACCCCGTGGGGCAGCTGGTGTTTGCGCTGTCCGACTGGATCGTGATGCCGCTGCGCCGCATCATCAAGCCGGCCGGGCGCTGGGATATGTCCAGCCTGATCGCCGCCTTCCTGCTGCAGATGCTGCAGTTCGTGCTGCTGTGGCTGTTGATGGGTGGGCAGTCCACCGTGGTTGCCCTGCCCTGGCTGGCGCTGTGCGGCCTGGCGCGCGTGGCGCTGTCGGGCATGGTGGGCGTGCTGCTGATCTATGCCATCTTGTCGTGGGTGCAGCCGCAGTCGCCGATGTATGGCGTGCTGCAGCGCCTGTCCGAGCCCATGCTGCGGCCCATCCGCCGTGTTGTTCCGCTGATCGGCGGTATCGATCTGTCGGCACTGGTGGCTCTGGTGCTGCTGCAGATCGCGCTGATGGTGCTGGGGTATATCCAGGGGTCGGGCCTGATGCTGCTGGCCTGATTTCCCAGGTTTCCTGGACGTGAAAAAGCCGCCGCAGGCATCAACCTGCGGCGGCTTTTTTGTGTCTGCGCGAGGCTTTACTGGACCGCGTCGGCCGGCAGGCGCTGCAGCATGGCAAGCGATGCGGCGATGCGGTCGCGCAGCTCGCGGCGGTCCACGATCATGTCCACGGCGCCCTTGTCCTGCAGGAACTCGGCGCGCTGGAAGCCTTCGGGCAGCTTCACGCGCACGGTGGTTTCGATCACGCGCGGGCCGGCGAAGCCGACCAGGGTCTTGGGCTCGGCAATGACGATATCGCCGACGAAGGCGAAGCTGGCGGAGACGCCACCGAAGGTGGGATCGGTCAGCACCGAGATGTAGGGCAGGCCCTTCTTGGCCAGGCGCGTGAGCGCTGCATTGGCCTTGGCCATCTGCATCAGGCTCAGCAGGCCTTCCTGCATGCGCGCACCGCCCGTGGCGGTGAAGCAGATGAAGGGGACCTTCTGCTCGATGGCGGTCTCGACACCGCGCACGAAGCGCTCGCCGACCACGGAGCCCATGGAGCCGCCCATGAATTCGAACTCGAAGCAGGCTGCGACCACGTTGACGCTCTTGATGGCGCCGCCCATGACGACCAGGGCATCGGTCTCGCCGGTGTTCTCCAGCGCTTCCTTGAGGCGCTCGGGGTACTTACGGCTGTCCTTGAACTTCAGGGCGTCGACGGGGATGACTTCCTGGCCGATTTCATAGCGGCCTTCGGCATCCAGGAAATGGTTCAGGCGGGCGCGGGCGCCGATGCGGTGATGGTGGCTGCAGCTGGGGCAGACGTTCTGGTTTTTCTCCAGATCGGCCTTGTAGAGCACGGTCTCGCAGCTCGGGCACTTGATCCACAGACCCTCGGGGATCTGCTGGTGGCGATCCGTGGGGTTGGTTTGCTGGATTTTGGCAGGCAGGAGTTTTTCAAGCCAGGACATGGTGTTTCCTTTTCAGGCGCAGGGCATGCGGCACCGGGCCGCATGCAAGGGCTGCATTATGCGACCTACGCGTCGAGTGCCTTGCGCACGCCGCGCAGGAAGTCGATGGTCAGGGGGACGATCTTTTCGTGGGGCTGGCCGTCCAGCATCTCGATGATGCGGCTGCCGATGACCACGGCATCGGCCACCCGGCCAATGGCCTGGGCCGTGGCCGCGTCGCGGATGCCGAAGCCCACGCCCACGGGAATGCTCACATGCTCGCGGATGCGCGGCAGCATGGCTTCCACGGCCGCCGTGTCGAGCGTGCCTGCTCCGGTCACGCCCTTGAGCGAGACGTAGTAGACATAGCCGCTGGCCACGCGCGCCACCTGCTGCATGCGCTCGGTGGTGGAGGTGGGCGCCAGCAGGAAGATGAGGTCCATGTCGCGCGCACGCAGTTGCGCGGCGAATGCCTCGCACTCCTCGGGCGGGTAATCCACGATGAGCAGGCCATCGACGCCGGCCTCGGCCGCATCGTCCACGAAGCGGTCATTGCCGTGGATCTGGTCGTAGCGCTCCACCGGGTTGGCGTAGCCCATCAGCACCACGGGCGTGGTCTGGTTCTTCTGGCGGAACTCGCGCACATAGGCCAGCACCTGCACCAGGCCCACGCCATTGGCGATGGCGCGGTCGCCTGCCTTCTGGATGGTGGGGCCGTCGGCCATGGGGTCCGAGAAGGGCACGCCCAGCTCGATCACGTCGGCGCCGGCCTCCACCATGCCGTGCATCAGCGACGGCGTGATGGCCGCGAACGGGAAGCCTGCGGTGATGTACGGGATCAGGGCCTTGCGGCCTTCTTCCTGGAGTTTGGCGAAAGTCGTGGTGATGCGGCTCATTGAGCTGCTCCTCCCTTGACCGTGAGCCCGCGCATGGAGGGACGGTCGTAGTAATCGGCGCCCGAGAGGTCGGCCACGGTGCCGATGTCCTTGTCGCCGCGACCGGACAGGTTCACGAGGATGGACTGGTCGGCGCGCATGGTCTTGGCCAGTTGCATGGCATAGGCCACGGCATGGCTGGACTCCAGGGCGGGAATGATGCCTTCGGTGCGGCACAGGTAGTGGAAGGCGTCCAGCGCCTCCTGGTCGGTGATGCCCACGTACTGGGCCCGGCCCAGTTCCTGCAGCCAGGCGTGCTCGGGGCCGACGCCGGGGTAGTCGAGGCCGGCGCTGATGCTGTGCGTCTCGGTGATCTGGCCGTTCTCGTTCTGCAGGATGAAGGTGCGGTTGCCGTGCAGCACGCCGCTGCTGCCGCGCTGCAGCGAGGCCGAGTGCTTGCCGCTGTCCAGGCCTTCGCCGGCCGCCTCCACGCCGATCAGGCGCGTGTTCTCGAACGGGATGTAGGGGTGGAAGATGCCCATGGCATTGCTGCCGCCGCCCACGCAGGCGACCACGGCATCAGGCTGGCGGTCGGCGCCCAGGAATTCGGGCATCTGCGTCAGGCATTCCTCGCCGATGACCTTCTGGAAGTCGCGCACCATCGCCGGGTAGGGATGGGGGCCGGCCACGGTGCCGATGATGTAGAAGGTGTTGTCCACGTTGGCCACCCAGTCGCGCATGGCCTCGTTGAGCGCGTCCTTGAGCGTGCGGCTGCCCGACTCCACCGGCACCACGGTGGCGCCCAGCAGGCGCATGCGGTAGACGTTGGGGCTTTGGCGCTTCACGTCCTCGGCACCCATGTAGACGATGCATTCGAGGCCGTAGCGCGCGCAGATGGTGGCCGTGGCCACGCCGTGCTGGCCGGCGCCCGTCTCGGCAATGATGCGGGGCTTGCCCATGCGCCGGGCGAGCATGGCCTGGCCGATCACGTTGTTGATCTTGTGTGCGCCCGTGTGGTTGAGGTCTTCGCGCTTGAGGTAGATCTGCGCGCCGCCCATCTCGCGCGACATGCGCGCCGCGTGGTAGACGGGCGAGGGACGGCCGACGAAGTGGGTCAGCTCGGACTGGAATTCGGCAACGAATTCCGGGTCGTTCTGGTACTTGGCGTAGGCGTCGCGCAGCTCGGTCAGAGCGTGTGTCAGGGTTTCGCTGGCAAAGCTGCCGCCGAAGCGGCCGAAGTGGCCGGATGCGTCAGGGTACTGGTATTCGAACATGGCTTGTCTGCAAAAGTTGGTCATCGGCCGCGCGCACGGCGGCGATGAATCGGTGTATCTTGCCGGCGTCCTTGATGCCCCTGAGGGGCTTGCCGTCGGGACCATCGGCCTCGACGCCGGAACTGACATCAACGGCCAGCGAGAGTCCTCGCGGGCGCACTTGCAAGATGCCATCGGTCACGTTTGCAGGCGTGAGTCCACCAGACAAAACGAGGTGAGAGGCGACGTTTGGTGGAAGGAGTGACCAATTGAATGCTTTTCCGCCACCACCATAGCCGTCGACATGGGCGTCGAGCAGTATGGCCTGGGCTTTCGAGTAACGCTGGGCATATTCTACGAGGTCGAAGCGCGCGGCGTCGGGACCAAGGGGAATGCGTGCGGCGCGCAGGAAGGCGCGGGTGCCGCCCGATGTGGCGGCAAGGCAGTCCTCGGGGGACTCGTCGCCGTGGAACTGCACGCAGGCGCCCGGGATGGCGGCGCAGGCAGCCATTACGTTGGCGGCGCTTTCATTGACGAACAGCAGCACGGGGGTCACGAAGGGCGGCAGGCGCCGCGCCAGTTGTGCAGCGCGCTGCACCGTCACGGCGCGCGGACTGGGGGCGTAGAGCACAAAACCCACGGCATCGGTGCCCGCAGCCACGGCGGCGTCCACGTCCTGTTCGCGGGTGAGTCCGCAGATCTTGATTCGAGTGCGCTGCATGGGGGCTGAAGAATGGGGGAGGGCTTGTCCGTTCAAGGGAGCCAATCATAGGCCGGGCTGCGCGAAGGAAGGCCCCATGAAGGATCGTATACGGGGCCCAGAAAGTACAGGCCGTCGGGCGAGAAGGTGGGCGCGGCGGCATCGCGGGAACGGGCGTCCAGTACCTGCTGCATCCACTGCGGCGCATACGCGCCCTGGCCAATGGCGATCAGGCAGCCCATGATGTTGCGCACCATGTGGTGGAGGAAGGCGCTGCCTTCGAACTCGAAGCGCCAGTAGCAGCATTCCATGGCCGCATCGCCCGGCCGCATGGAGCTGGCTGCGGCCATCTGGGCGCCATCGCCTGCCATGCGGCGGGTGATGGACAGGCGGTGCAGCGTCTTGACGGGGGACTTGGCCTGGCAGCCCGATGCGCGGAACGAGCTGAAGTCGTGCTCGCCCAGCAGGTGCTGGGCGGCGGCCTGCATGGCATCACCATCGAGCGCATGGAACACCCAGCCCACGCGCCCGGCCTCCACGCTGGGGCGCACGGGCGATTGCAGCAGCACATAGGCATAGCGCCTTGCCGTGGCACAGGCGCGCGAATGGAAGGCATCGGGCACGGGCTGGGCCCATTGCACGGCAATGTCCGGCGGCAGGAAGGTGTTGGTGCCACGGACCCAGGAGAACGGGGCCCTGTCCAGCGGCGTGTCGAAGTGGACGACCTGCATGAGACCGTGCACGCCGGCATCGGTGCGGCCCGCGCAGAGGGTGTGCACCTCCTGAGCGGCAAAGCGGCCCAGGGCCGCTTCGAGATGATCTTGAATGGTGTTGCCAGACAGCTGGCTTTGCCAGCCGCTGTAGCGCTGGCCGTTGTAGGCGACGCCGAGGGCTACGCGCATTGCGAGGCCTCCGGCATGGGTTGGGTGTGCATCAAGTTGTCAGTTTTCCATGGCGGCTTGCGCCACCCTGTCACGCGAAACCGGTGCGGCGCCTGGGCAGGCGCCGCCGGGCTTCAATCTATCTCGGCCAGCAGGCGCTGGGCCTTGGCCTTGAGATCGCCGTGGGCCTCGGCGATCACTTCCTCGATCAGTGTACGGGCTCCGTCACTGTCGCCGATGGCGTTGAATTCCTGGGCCAGTGCGAGCTTGGTGGCCAGCGGGTCCTCAGGAGCCGAGGGCGGGGTTGCCACGGCAGGGGCGTCGTTGCCCAGGTCCAGGGACAGGCTGCCCAGGTCGAACTCCAGCGACTCGGCCGGTTCGGGCTTGGCCTTGGCCGCCGTCTCCAGCACGCCGCCTGCCTGGGGCGTTGCCGGCGTTGAGGCGGGTGCCTCCGTGCTCAGGCCTTCCAGGTTGAACTCCATGGCGTCCAGGGACAGCAGCTCGGTCTTGGCATGGCTGTCGTCCGTGGTGGAACTGGTCAGGGGCGAGGGCTCGGTGGCCGGGAAGCTGTCGGCCGCCTGCGTGCCGGGCATGTCCAGCGACAGCATCTCGGTCGGCTGCATGCCGTCCATGGCGTTGCTGTGGTTCAGGGCGTCCGTCAGCGAGGCGTGGGCCGTGGGCTGGAAGCCGGGCATGTCCAGCGATGCAACGGGTGGCTCGACGTGGGGCTCGATGCGAGGTGTGTCGTCCTTTGCGGAGGACACGGCTTCCAGCGGCGCGCGCAGCGTGGGCTCCAGCGCTGCGAAGTCCTGTTCGCTGGGCATGGGGGCCGGTGCGGGCAGGGGGCTGGCGTGCTGCGCGGGCAGGCTGGCATCGGCCAGGCCGCCGGGCAGGTCCATGTTGAGGTCCATGTCCAGGTCCATGGGCAGGGTGGCAGGGCCTTCGCGGTGCGCATCCATGTCCAGGGGGCGGCTGGCCAGCGAGGCGGCAGCCAGTCCGGCAGCAGCCACTGCGGCGCCACCGGCAACGGCGGCACCAGACAGGGGCGCGGCGCCTGCAGGCTGGTAGAGGGCGTTTTCCGGGTCCAGGATGCGGCCCTGGTCGGCCAGGCGCTGCCAGTCCACGCCCTTGCCCTGGGTCAGGCCATGCAGGGTCTGCGCGACGGCCTCGAAGGCCTTGCGGTCATGGCGCTTGGCGTAGATGTCGGCCAGCTTCTGGTGCAGTGCGGTGCGGTTGGGGTCGGTGCGCAGCGCTTCCTTGAGGATTTCCTCTGCCTGCAGGTCGCGGCCATAGGCCAGGTAGACGTCGGCCTCGGCCACGGGGTCCACATCGCCCGCATCAAGCTGGCTGGGCGAGTAATGCATGGAGGTGCCGGACAGCTGGCTCGATGTGCCGGTGTCCACGCGTTGGCCGCCGCTGGCGCCAAAGAAGGAGTCGGCTGCAAGCTGGCTGTCGCCAAAGGCGCTTTCGCTGGAGGCAGCAGCGGCGCGGCGGCGCTGCATGACGCGGTAGCCGCCATAGCCCAGCAGCAGGGCCAGCAGGGCAGCACCGGCCAGCGGGATGGTGGGGTCTTCCAGCAGCGTATCGATGAAGCTGGGCTCGGCGATCGGCGCGACGGGGGCGGGTGCCGGCTTGGGCTTCGGCGGCTCGGCCGCAGCAGGCGTGGCGGGCGCGGCTTCTGCTGCGGGCGCTGCCGAGCCGGCTGCATTGGCTGCGGCGTCTGGAGCAGCGGTGGGCGCAGCGGCCGCAGCAGCTGCATCGGCAGGCGCTGCCGGGGCCGCGGGAGTTGTCTGGGGTGCTGCAGCTTCAGGCGCTGCAGGCACGGTCGGCGCGCCCGGCACAGCCACGCCGTTTGCCGTGCCGCTGGCTGCCGAGGCAGGTGCTGCAGCAGCACCTTCGGCGGGCTTGGTGGCGGCGGCGATCTGGCTCAGCTCGGACATGTTGCGCTGCAACTCGGCCGTGCGCGATGCCTGGTCGTCCGACTGCTTTTGCTTGGCCAGGCGCTCGTCGGCCTCCACGCCCTTGACGGCGCCCTTGGACAGGGTGAGCTTGTCGGGTGCTGCGGTGGACGGCTTGCGGTCTTCGACCTGGGCCTGGACGCTGCCCGATGCTTCGCGGTTGGCCGATGCCACGGGCGCGGCCGGCGCGGCGCTGGCCAGCTGGCGGCGGAACTGGTTGAAATCGCGGGACTGGGCGGCAACGATCTGGCGCGCTTCGCGCGGCGAGGTGGCCTGGGCCGTGGCTTCGTCCGGCACGGTGAGCACGGCACCGGAGCGCATGCGGTTCACATTGCCGTTGATGAAGACCTTGGGATTGGTGCGCAGCATGGCCACCAGCATCTGGTCCAGCGAAACGCCGGCTGGCAGGTGGGTGGCGGCGATGCGGCCTGCCGTGTCCCCGGCCTTGATGCGGACTTCGGAGGCCTCGGACGACGCGGGAGCCGCTGCGGCGCGCTCGCGGGCTGCCGGGGCGGCACGGCGCGCGGCTGCTGGCGCGGGGCGGCTTTCCTCGGTGTTGCCTGCAGCGGCTTGGGATGCAGCTTGTGAGGGGGCGGGGGCTGCGCGGCGCGGCGCGGCGGCGGGCTCGGGTGCTGAGGCCTGGGCTGCAGCCGTCACGGCAGGCGGGAGCTTTTGCAGGGTGGGCGGGTCCAGCAGCAGGGTGTAGTTGCGCTGCAGGTTGCCCGAAGCCCAGCTGGCGTCGATCACCAGATCGACAAAGGGTTCGTTGACGGGCTGTGTGCTTGTGAGGCGTAGCACGGCCGAGCCATCCGGGCGGCGCTGCACGCTGACGCGCACCTGGCTGGCGGTGGCGTTGTACTCCATGCCCTGGGTGCGGAAGACGCCGGGAGAGGCCACGCCCACGCGCAGGCCTTCGGCTTCAGCGGCGGTGATCTGGGGGATTTCGACTTCGGCACGCAGGGGCTCGCCCAGGGCCGATTGCACGTTCACCCGGCCCAGAGCCAGTGCCCAGGCCTCGGAGGCGGGCAGTGCGACCGAGACGACGGCCGCAGTGGCCAGCACAGAGAGTTTCCAACGATGCATAAAGCGTCAAACCTGTGTGGATGCAATTGGGCAGGCACTATTGTTATTGTGGGAATGCCCGCGCTTGCACATGTAATTGAAATTTACCCGGGGATAGATGGCACGCCATCTACCAAGGTGCTTGGGTCGCATTGTCGGCCACGCTATAGGATCGCAAGCGTCTGGTTGCCGGCGAACGCCAATAGTTGTTGTCGAACGGCAACGAGAAGAAACACAATGTATCTTTGGTGATTGTAGGCAACCGCCTACAGCCAATGGACAAGAGACCTGGGCATTGTGCCCAATTGCCCAGGGCTTAAAGCCGAAAAAAGCGCCATGTCCCGGCCCGGGACATGGCGCTTTTTGTGTTGGCTCAAGCCGGCGATGTTCAGGCGGCGAGCAGGATGCGCAGCATGCGGCGCAGCGGCTCGGCGGCGCCCCACAGCAGTTGGTCACCGATCACGAAGGCCGACAGGTACTCGGGGCCCATGTTCAGCTTGCGCACGCGGCCCACGCCGACTTCCAGGCCGCCGGTGATGGCGGCAGGGGTCAGTTCCTTGACGGTGATGGCGCGGTCGTTGGGAACCCACTTCACCCAGGGGTTGCCGGACTTGATGATGGCTTCCAGCTCTTCCAGGGGCAGGTCCTTCTTGAGCTTGAGGGTCAGCGCCAGGCTGTGGCAGCGCATGGCGCCGATGCGCACGCACAGGCCATCGACAGGGATGGTCTGCTCGGTGCCCAGGATCTTGTTGACCTCGGCCTGGCCCTTCCACTCTTCCTTGGACTGGCCGTTGTCCAGTTGCGCATCGATCCAGGGGATCAGGCCACCGGCCAGCGGTGCGCCGAAGAATTCGGTGGGCACGTCGGTGCGGATGGTCTGGGCCACCTTGCGGTCGATGTCCAGGATGGCGGATGCGGGCGTGGCCAGTTCGTCGGCCACGGCAGCGTGCACCACGCCCATGCCCTTGAGCAGTTCGCGCATGTGGTTGGCGCCGCCACCGGAGGCTGCCTGGTAGGTCATGGAGCTGACCCATTCCACGAGACCGGCCTTGAACAGGCCGCCCAGGCCCATCAGCAGGATGGAGTTGGTGCAGTTGCCGCCAATCCAGTTCTTGCCGCCCGCGGCGAGCTTGGACTGGATCAGGCCTTCATTGACGGGGTCGAGCACGATGACGGCATCGCCTTCCATGCGCAGCGACGACGCGGCATCGATCCAGTGGCCGTTCCAGCCCGAGGCGCGCAGCTGGGGGAAGACTTCCTTGGTGTAGTCGCCGCCCTGGCAGGTGATGATGATGTCGCACTTGGACAGCTCTGCAATGTCGTTGGCATTGCGCAGCTCGGTGTGGGTCTTCGCCATGGCCGGGGCCTTGCCGCCGGCGTTGGAAGTGGAGAAGAACACGGGCTCGATCAGGTCGAAGTCGCCCTCTGCCTGCATGCGGTCCATCAGCACGGAGCCGACCATGCCGCGCCAGCCGACGAGGCCTACCAATTGCTTGCTCATTTTTGAAACGCCCTTTCAGTGTGAAAACAGTGCTTGATCAAGACTGTTGTCGCCCGGCTCGTCTAGGCCAGGTGAGGGCGCACGACGAACCGGGCTGGGTCAGCCTTTGATTGTCGTAATGGTTGTGGAGGTGATTGCGCGCGCAGCCACACCAGCCAGGGCGGCGGGTGCAATGTTCAGCAGGAGGAACGGGCGGGCGGCAAACATAAGAGACGTCATTCTATCGAATACGCCAGGAAAGAGAATGTCTGTTTTGATGAATATCTTCGTCGGACCGGCGAAAAGCGGACGTCTATTTTGACGTTTTGCCATGTTGTGGCGAAGCAGGGCAGTGCCTGCCCGTCACAGGGACGGCCGCAAGCCGGGAGGCTGGCGGCCGTCATGGACTTCAGGCCAGTGCGGCCACCACGGCATCGCCCATCTCGCGGGTGGAGACCTTGGTCGTGCCTTCGCTGTAGATGTCGGCCGTGCGCAGGCCCTGGGCCAGCACCTTTTGCACGGCGGCTTCGATGCGCTGTGCGGCGGCTTCCTGGTTCAGCGAGAAGCGCAGCATCATGGCGGCCGACAGGATGGTGGCCAGCGGATTGGCAATGCCCTTGCCGGCGATGTCGGGGGCCGAGCCGTGGCTGGGCTCGTACAGGCCCTGGCCCCTGGAGTTGAGCGATGCCGAGGGCAGCATGCCGATGGAGCCGGTCAGCATGGAGGCTTCGTCGGACAGGATGTCGCCGAACATGTTGCCCGTGACCACCACGTCAAAGCGCTTGGGTTCCTTGACCAGCTGCATGGCGGCGTTGTCCACGTACATGTGGTCCAGTTGCACATCGGGGTACTGCTCGCCCACTTCGGTGACCACGTCCTTCCAGAACTGGAATGTTTCCAGCACGTTGGCCTTGTCCACGCTGGTCACGCGCTTGCTGCGCTTTTGCGCGGCCTGGAAGGCGACATGGGCGATGCGCTCGATCTCGGGCTTGGAGTAGCGCATGGTGTCGAAGGCTTCCTCGGCACCGGGGAAGTGGCCGTCGGTGGCCACGCGGCGGCCGCGCGGCTGGCCGAAGTAGATGTCGCCGGTCAGCTCGCGGATGATGAGGATGTCCAGGCCCGCGACCAGCTCGGGCTTGAGGCTGGAGGCGTGGGTCAGTTCCGCATAGCAGATGGCCGGGCGGAAGTTGGCGAACAGGCCCATGTGCTTGCGCAGGCCCAGGATGGCCTGCTCGGGGCGCAGCGGGCGGTCCAGCGTGTCGTACTTCCAGTCGCCCACGGCGCCGAACAGCACGGCGTCGGACTCCATGGCCAGCTTCAGCGTGGATTCGGGCAACGGGTGGCCGGCAGCTTCGTAGGCAGCGCCGCCCACGGGGGCCGTCTGCATATCGAAGTCCAGGCCCAGGGCGCCCAGCACCTTCACGGCTTCCGCAACGATTTCGGGGCCGATGCCATCACCGGGCAAGACTGCGATTTTCATGGTGTTCCTTTTAAGAGACTGTTCGGATGGTGGAAGGCCGCCGGCGGCTGGTTCAGCAACGCCTGAGGCCCATTGATGCGCGCAAGTGGAGATCGATCAGCGCTGCACCAGCGTGTGGGCCAGCCAGGGCTTGGTGGCCAGGCGCTCGGCCTCGTAGGCGCGGATCTTGTCGGCATGGCGCAGGGTCAGGCCGATATCGTCAAAGCCGTTGAGCAGGCAGAACTTGCGAAAGGCGATGACATCGAAAGGGATCTCCTCGCCCTGCGGGCGCACGATCACCTGGCGATCCAGATCAATGGTCAGCTCGTAGCCGGGGAAGGCTGCGATCTCGTTGAACAGCGTGTCGATCGTGGCCTCGGGCAGCACGATGGGCAGCAGGCCGTTCTTGAAGCAGTTGTTGAAGAAGATGTCGGCAAAGCTGGGCGCCAGGATGGCGCGAAAGCCGTATTGGTCCAGCGCCCAGGGCGCGTGCTCGCGGCTGGAGCCGCAGCCGAAGTTCTTGCGTGCGACCAGGATGGAGGCGCCCGCATAGCGCGGCTGATTGAGCACGAAGTCGGGGTTGGGCTTGCGCGAGGCCGGGTCCTGGCCGGGCTCGCCATGGTCCAGGTAGCGCCATTCGTCGAACAGGTTCACGCCGAAGCCGGTCTTCTTGATCGACTTGAGGAACTGCTTGGGAATGATGGCGTCGGTATCGACGTTTTCGCGGTCCATGGGGGCGACAAGGCCCTTGTGCACGGTGAATTGTTGCATGGCTGTATCGGATTCAGGGTTCAGCGGGCGGCGCGTTCGATGGCGCTACCCGCGCTTTGCACGTCCTGGCCAATGCCCTTGACGGTATTGCAGGCGGCCAGGGTGAAGGCCAGGCCGATCAGGAGGATCGAGAAGGAGGGCTTCATGGTGTGCAGGCGGGGCAGTTGCGGGATCGGATCAGGAGAACCTGCGGATGTCCACGAAGTGGCCGTGGATGGCGGCGGCTGCAGCCATGGCCGGGCTCACCAAGTGGGTGCGTCCGCCCGCGCCCTGGCGGCCTTCGAAGTTGCGGTTGCTGGTGGAGGCACAGCGCTCGCCGGGCTCCAGACGGTCGGCATTCATGGCCAGGCACATGGAGCAGCCGGGCTCGCGCCATTCAAAGCCTGCCGCCTTGAAGATCTGGTCCAGGCCTTCGCGCTCGGCCTGTTCCTTGACCAGTCCGGAGCCGGGCACGACCATGGCCAGCTTGATGTTGCGCGCCACCTTCTGGCCCAGCTTCTTGACCACGGCGGCGGCCTCGCGCATGTCTTCGATGCGGCTGTTGGTGCACGAGCCGATGAAGACCTTGTCCACGAAGATGTCGTCGATCGCCTTGCCGGGCTCCAGCGCCATATAGGTCAACGCGCGTTCGATGGCGCCGCGCTTGCTGGCATCCTTTTCCTTGTCGGGGTCCGGCACGCGGGCATCCACGCCCAGCACCATCTCGGGCGAGGTGCCCCAGGTGACCTGCGGCACGATCTCGCTGGCCTGCAGCTCGACCACGCGGTCAAACTTCGCATCGGCATCGGAGTGCAGCGTCTTCCAGTAGGAGACGGCGGCATCCCATTCGGCGCCGGTGGGGGCCAGCGGGCGGCCCTTGACGTACTGGATGGTCTTGTCGTCCACGGCCACCAGGCCGGCGCGCGCGCCGCCTTCGATGGCCATGTTGCAGACCGTCATGCGGCCTTCCATGCTCAGGTCACGGATGGCTTCGCCGGCGAACTCGATGGTGTAGCCCGTGCCGCCGGCCGTGCCGATCTTGCCGATGATGGCCAGCACGATGTCCTTGGCCGTGATGCCGGGGGCCGCCTTGCCGCTGACGTTGATCAGCATGTTCTTGGCCTTCTTGGCCAGCAGGGTCTGGGTGGCCATCACGTGCTCGACCTCGGACGTGCCGATGCCGTGGGCCAGTGCGCCGAAGGCGCCGTGCGTGGACGTGTGGCTGTCGCCGCAGACCACGGTCATGCCGGGCAGGGTGGCGCCCTGCTCGGGGCCCATGACGTGGACGATGCCCTGACCCTTGTCCATGAAGGGGAAGAAGGCCGCAGAGCCGAACTCGCCGATGTTGGTGTTCAGCGTGGTGATCTGTTCCTTGCTGATGGGGTCGGCAATGCCGTCATAGCCGCGCTCCCAGCCGTCGGTGGGGGTGTTGTGGTCGGCCGTGGCGACCACGGAGCTGATGCGCCACAGCTTGCGGCCGGCCATGCGCAGGCCTTCGAAGGCCTGGGGGCTGGTGACTTCGTGCACCAGGTGGCGGTCGATGTAGAGGACGGCGGTGCCGTCATCCTCGGTGTGGATGACGTGCTCGTCGAAGATCTTGTCGTAGAGGGTGCGTCCCATGGCGTTCTCGAATGGTTGGTGTCGTGGGGAAATTTTTGGGGGCATCCAGCGGCCAAGTGGCCTTCAGGATGCGCTGGCCGGCGGGCTCAGGTGCTCGACCAGCAGGCGGGCCGTGACGGGTAGCGCGTCGAAGTCACGCGCCACGATGCTCAGCTCGCGCCGAGCCCAGTCGTCGCTGAGCTCCAGTGCGCGCAGATGGCCCACGCCGTGCATGAGCTCGAAGGCGCGGTCGGGGATCAGTCCCACGCCCAGGCCGTTGTCGATCATGCGGCACATGGCATCCAGGCTGGTGACCTGGATGCGCTGGTGCAGCGCATGCCCCGCCTGTGCGGCGGCCGCACGCATGGCCAGGCTGATGGAGGAGCCGGCCTGCAGGCTGACGATGTCCCATTCGAGCACATCGGCAAAGGCCACGCTGTCGCTGTGCGCCAGCGCGTGCTGCTCGGGCACCACGACGACCAGGCGATCCTCGCGGTAGGGGCGGTGCTGCAGTACGGGAGTGGCTTGGCCATTGCCCAGCGGCATGTACGCCATGGAGCAGATGCCGATGTCGGCCGTGCCTTCCTGTACGGCAGCCAGTACGGCGGGGCTGAGCTGCTCCTGCAGGTCGATCTTGACCTGGCCGTGCTTGCGCGCGAACACGCCCAGGTCTTCCGGCAGGAACTGCACGATGGCAGACATGTTGGCGTGGATGCGCACATGGCCGCGCACGCCATCGGCGTACTCGGACAGCTCACCCTGCATGCGCTCCAGGCCGTACAGCACGTTGCGGGCATGGTGCAGCAGGCTTTCGCCGGCCGGCGTCAAGGTCACGCCACGGCTGTGTCGGTACAGCAGGGCTGTGTCCACCGTGGCTTCGAGATCGGACAGGCGCTTGCTCACCGCCGAGGCTGCAATGAACTCACGCTCGGCCGCGCGGCCGATGCTGCCAAGTTCACAGACAGCCACGAACAGCTGCAGGGAGGTAAGGTCTATGCGCCGTGCAAAACTGCGCTCTGAATTCTTCATGTGGTGGGGTTCAGGCTTCTCATTAGGAGAAGCTGGATGGATTTTCTCGCACAAGTCATCGATCTGTCATCTTCAAACGCGATGTCTTTGGTGATGTCGTGCGATTTCATGGAGATGGGGGTCATGCCTCGTGGCGATGGCTGCGGGCAGCCATGGCCGCCGGAACGCCGGTTGCATACTGAAAGAATTTGTCAATCTTTGCGCCAGTCGCCTGCATGGATTGCTGCAAAAATAAGAGCATATGAACGATCGATACCCGACGGGCCTGCGAGCCCTGCCTGCAGGCCTGTCATTGCTGCTGGCCGCAGCCCTGTCCTGCATGGCCGTCCCGGCGTCTGCCAAGCCGCAGCCACCAGCGAAGAACACGGCCAAGAGCGGTGCGAAGGCACCGGCCAAACCTGCCGCCAGACCTGCAGCCAAAGCGGCAGCCAGGCCAGCGGGCAAGGCCGCCGTCAAGACCGGGGGCAAGTCGGCGCCCTCTCCAACCCGCAATGCGCCGGCCAAGGCTGCCGCCGCTGGCGTGGCGGCAGGGGCCGTTGCGGCCGGAACTGCCGCAGCCGCAATGGGCCATGCCCCCAAGGGCGAGCCCGGTCTGAGTGCGGCCGAGGTCGCAGCGCTGCACCAGCATGCCGAGCAGGGCGAGGCCAGCGCCCAGTACGCGCTGGGCTCGCTGTACAAGCGCGGCCAGGGCGTTGCTCTGAGTGCCGAGACGGCGGCCCAGTGGTATGAGAAGTCTGCGCAGCAGGGCTATGCGCCAGCCCAGTCCGACCTGGGGTTGATGTATGCGAATGGCCGTGGTGTGGCGCGTGACGATGCCCAGGCCGTGCAGTGGTATCGCAAGGCTGCCGAGCAGGGCGATGCCGTGGCCCAGAACAACCTGGGTCTGATGCTGGCCGAGGGGCGCGGAGCCGCCAAGGACCCCGCGCAGGCCGTGCAGTGGTTCCAGCGCTCGGCCGAGCAAGGCGAAGCGGCCGGCCAGTACAGCCTGGGCGTGATGTATGCCACGGGCCGGGGCGTGGCCGAGGACGTGGCGCAGGCGCTGCGCTGGTTTGTGGCGGCGGCAGGCCAGGGCCATGCCGATGCGCAATTCAATGCCGGCATGCTTTATGCCGAGGGGGGCGTGGTCGATCGCGACATGGCGCAGGCCGCCCACTGGCTGGAGAAGGCGGCCGAGCAGGGCAATGCCGCAGCCCAGTCCAACCTGGGCGTGCTGTATGCCAATGGCCAGGGCGTGCCCGCCAGCGACGAGAAGGCCGCGCGCTGGCTGGAGCGTGCCGCCCAGCAGGGCGATGCGCTGGCGCAGTCCAATCTCGCCAGTCTTTATGCGTCGGGCAAGGGCGTGGAGCGCAGCCCGTCCCAGGCCTATTTCTGGATGCTGCTGGCGGCGGGCAGGGACAGCTCGCTGGCCGCCAAGCGTGACAGCATGGCCCAGCCGCTGAGCGCGGCCGAGCGTGCACGCACCGAGCGCCAGGCGGCGGCCTGGAAGGCCAAACCCGCTCCCTGAGTCCTGTTGAGCATGCACCAATGGAAAAACGCCTCGGAAGAGGCGTTTTTGTTGGGGGCTCAGTGCTGCATCAGCTGAAGAAGCTCTTGAGCCTGTCGGTCCAGCTCTCGCCGCTGGGCGAGTGCTTGGCGCCGCCCTTCTTGAGCGATTCCTCCAGCTCGCGCAGCAGCTTGCGCTGGTACTCGGTCAGCTTGACGGGCGTCTCGACCACGATGTGGCAGTACAGGTCGCCGGGATAGCTGGAGCGCACGCCCTTGATGCCCTTGCCGCGCAGGCGGAACTGCTTGCCGGCCTGGGTGCCTTCGGGGATGTCGATGGCCGCCTTGCCCGACAGGGTGGGCACCTCGATCTCGCCGCCGAGCGCCGCCGTGATGAAGCTCACGGGCACGTTGCAGTGCAGGTCGTCGCCGTCGCGCTCGAAGATGTCGTGGTCCTTGATGCGGATCTCGATGTAGAGATCGCCCGCAGGCCCGCCATTCGTGCCGGGTTCGCCATTGCCGGAGGAACGGATGCGCATGCCGTCGTCGATGCCGGCAGGAATCTTCACTTCCAGTGTCTTCTGGCGCTTGACCTTGCCCTGGCCACCGCAGCTGGTGCAGGGCTCGGGAATGATCTTGCCCGTGCCCCGGCAGTGCGGGCAGGTCTGCTGCACGCTGAAGAAGCCCTGGCGCATCTGCACGCTGCCCATGCCGTTGCAGGTGGTGCAGGTCTTGGCGCTGGTGCCGGGCTTGGCTCCGCTGCCGTGGCAGGTGTCGCAGCCATCCCAGCTGGGGATGCGGATCTGCGCATCCTTGCCGTGGGCGGCTTCCTCCAGCGTGATCTCCATGGCGTAGCTGAGATCGTTGCCGCGGTAGACCTGGCGGCCGCCACCGGCGCCGCCGCGTCTGCCGCCACCCTGGTTGAACATGTCGCCAAAGATGTCGCCAAAGGCTTCGGCAAAGCCACCAAAGCCTTCGGCGCCGCCGCCCATGCCGCGGTTGGGGTCCACGCCTGCATGGCCGTACTGGTCGTAGGCCGCGCGCTTGTTGCTGTCGGAGAGCATCTCGTAGGCCTCCTTGGCCTCCTTGAATTTCTCTTCCGCCCCGCTTGCGGCATCCCCCTGGTTGCGGTCAGGGTGGTACTTCATCGCCAGCTTGCGATAAGCCTTCTTGATGTCGTCGTCCGAGGCGTTCTTGGCAACGCCGAGGACCTCGTAAAAATCGCGTTTGGACATGGTGTTTGCTAGCCAGTCAGTGAGAACAGGAACGCCGCGTCAGCCCCTTGGCAGGGCCGAGCGCGGCGGCAAGCGGTCGTCAAGGGACCACGCGCTGGGTTCAGTCCTTCTTGACTTCCTTGACTTCGGCGTCAACGACGTTGTCGTCAGCGGCTGCTGCACCGGCCGAGGCGCCTGCTGCACCTGCCGCTGCGGCGGCTGCTGCTGCCTCGGGGCCGCCGGCTGCCTGCGCATCGGCGTACATCTTCTCGCCGAGCTTCTGGCTGGCCGTCATCAGCGCCGTGGTCTTGGCGTCGATGGCGTCCTTGTCCTCGCCCTTCAGGGCCTCTTCCAGGTCCTTGACTGCGCTCTCGATGGCGGTCTTCTCGCCAGCGTCGAGCTTGTCGCCATGCTCGCCCAGGCTCTTCTTGACGCTGTGCACGGCAGCTTCGCCCTGGTTGCGGGCCTGGACCAGTTCCAGCTTCTTCTTGTCGTCGGCTGCGTTCAGCTCGGCGTCCTTCACCATCTTCTGGATCTCGTCCTCGGACAGTCCCGAGTTCGCCTTGATGGTGATCTTGTTTTCCTTGCCCGAGGCCTTGTCCTTGGCGGACACGTTCAGGATGCCGTTGGCGTCGATGTCAAAGGCCACTTCAATCTGCGGCACGCCACGCGCTGCGGGCGGAATGCCTTCGAGGTTGAACTCGCCCAGCATCTTGTTGCCCGAAGCCATTTCGCGCTCGCCCTGGAACACCTTGATCGTCACGGCAGGCTGGTTGTCGTCGGCCGTCGAGAAGGTCTGCGCAAACTTCGTCGGGATGGTGGTGTTCTTCGTGATCATCTTGGTCATCACGCCACCCAGCGTCTCGATGCCCAGCGACAGCGGCGTCACGTCCAGCAGCAGCACGTCCTTGCGGTCGCCCGACAGAACCTGGCCCTGCACGGCGGCGCCCACGGCCACGGCTTCGTCGGGGTTCACGTCCTTGCGGGGTTCCTTGCCGAAGAATTCCTTGACCTTCTCCTGCACCTTGGGCATGCGGGACATGCCGCCGACCAGGATCACGTCATCGATGTCGGACACGGACACGCCTGCGTCCTTGATGGCCGTGCGGCAGGGCGCAATGGTGCGCTCGATCAGGTCTTCGACCAGGCTTTCCAGCTTGGAGCGGGTCAGCTTGATGTTCAGGTGCTTGGGACCCGAGGCATCGGCCGTGATGTAGGGCAGGTTGATGTCGGTCTGGGCCGAGTTCGACAGCTCGATCTTGGCCTTCTCGGCAGCTTCCTTCAGGCGCTGCAGGGCCAGCACGTCCTTGGCCAGATCAACGCCCTGGTCCTTCTTGAACTCGGTGATGATGTAGTCGATGATGCGCTGGTCGAAGTCTTCGCCGCCCAGGAACGTGTCGCCGTTGGTGGACAGCACTTCGAACTGCTTTTCGCCGTCCACATCGGCGATTTCGATGATGGACACGTCAAACGTGCCGCCGCCCAGGTCATACACCGCGATCTTGCGGTCGCCCTTGTCGATCTTGTCCAGGCCGAAGGCCAGCGCAGCTGCCGTGGGCTCGTTGATGATGCGCTTGACTTCCAGGCCGGCGATGCGGCCGGCATCCTTGGTGGCCTGGCGCTGGGCGTCGTTGAAGTACGCGGGCACGGTGATCACGGCCTCGGTCACGGGCTCGCCCAGGTAGTCCTCGGCGGTCTTCTTCATCTTGCGCAGCACTTCGGCGGAAATCTGCGGCGGGGCCAGCTTCTGGCCGCGCACTTCCACCCAGGCGTCGCCGTTGTCGGCGCGCGAGATGGTGTAGGGCATCAGGTCGATGTCCTTTTGCACTTCCTTCTCGTCGAACTTGCGGCCGATCAGGCGCTTGGCGGCGTAGATGGTGTTGCGGGGGTTGGTGACGGCCTGGCGCTTGGCCGAGGCGCCGACGAGGATCTCGCCGTCTTCCTGGTAGGCAATGATCGAAGGCGTGGTGCGTGCACCTTCGCTGTTCTCGATCACGCGCGTGGTGTTGCCGTCCATGATGGCCACGCAGCTGTTGGTGGTGCCCAGGTCAATACCGATGATTTTTCCCATTTTGAGTTCTCTCCGCGTTCTGTGAAATGTTTGAATGACTGCTAACTTGTGGCCGGCAGGCGCTGCTTCAAGGGGCTTTGCCTCTTTTTTGTCAGCGATGTCGTGAGCGCACGCTTACTGGGGCTGGGCCACGGTCACGAGAGCCGGGCGCAGGATACGGTCGGCAATCAGGTAGCCCTTTTGCAGCACCGACACCACGGTGTTGGCTTCCTGCTGGGCAGGCACCATGCTGATGGCCTGGTGCAGGTTGGGGTCGAATTTCTCGCCGGCTGCCGGGTTGATGGTCACGACCTTGTTGCGCTCCAGGGCCGAGGTCAGCTGGCGCAGCGTGGCGTCGGCGCCTTCGCGCAGCTGCTCCGGCGTGGCCTGCTGGATGGCCAGTGCGGCATCCAGGCTGTCGCAGACGGGCAGCAGGCTTTCGGCAAAGCTCTCGATGCTGAACTTGCGAGCCTTGGAGACTTCGTCTTCCGCGCGGCGGCGCACATTCTCTGCCTCGGCCTTGGCGCGCAGGAACTGGTCGGCCAGCTCGGCGCTCTTGGCCTTGAGTTCGGTCAGCTCGGCCTGCAGGCGCTGCAGCTCGTCGGCGGCGTTGGCCGCCATGGCGGCTTCGATTTCTTCCGGGGCTGCGTCTTGAAAGGGGTTGGAGTTTTGTTCGGACATGGATGGAGACTTCAGCTACAAAACAAAAAGATCGCCGCGCTGGAGGCCAGGCTTGGCGATTGCACGATCTTGAATCGAGATGCGAGCGGATCGGCGTATTTTCAAGGGCTTTGTGCCTGTGCATGCGCACTGCAGGTGCACACGGTGGGGGCAAAAGCCGGGCGAAGGGGCAAAAGCCCCACACGAATCCGGGGTCTCGGGCAGTGCGGAGTGTACAGATGGAAGAGGGCTGCGCTAGAATCCAATGCTTTGCCTTGCCGCACCGCTACAAGACGCAGTGGGCGGCGTTTTCCCAAAAGGAGTCGATATGCGTCATTACGAAATCGTTTTGTTGATCCACCCGGATCAGAGCGAGCAGGTTCCCGCCATGCTGGAACGCTACAAGGGCATGATCACCGCTGGCGGTGGCAAGGTCCATCGCGAAGAAGACTGGGGCCGTCGCCAACTGGCTTACATGATCAACAAGCTCGCCAAGGCCCACTACCTGTGCCTGAACATCGAAGCCGACCAGGCTGTGATGGCTGAGCTGGAGCATGCCTTCAAGTTCAACGATGCCGTGCTGCGTCACCTGACGGTTCAGAAGAAGAAGGCCGACACTGCGCCTTCCTCGATGATGAAGACCGTCGAGCGTGAAGAAGCCCGCAAGGCCAGCCAGACCGAACAGGCCTGAGCCCAGCCCTTTCAGAACCTGAAGGAGTGGAGAACCACGTTGCACTGACGGCCGCCATCGCAGAGCTTCAAGCACTGCGCTACACGCCGGCAGGGCTGCCCGCCCTTGAACTGCGACTCGAACACGCGTCGCGGCAAAAGGAAGCAGGAAGCGAACGCAGCGTGACGGCATCTGTCAAGGCGGTGGCCTTTGGCGCGCTGGCTGAAAAGCTGGCCCGCCAGGCGCTCGGCAGCCAGTGGAAGTTCCAAGGCTTCCTGGCAACGCCCCGCAACGGCAAATTGCTGGTTTTCCACATCCAGGACATTCAACAAAACTAATTTTCAAGAGGTCCAGAAATGGCCACGTTCAAGAAATTCAACAAGGACAAGCGCCCCAAGCGCAACACGCAGTCGCTGCTGTTCAAGCGCAAGCGCTTCTGCCGCTTCACCGTCGCCGGCGTCGAAGAAATCGACTACAAGGATGTGGACACCCTGCGTGACTTCATCGGTGAAAACGGCAAGATCGTGCCCGCTCGCCTGACCGGCACGCGCGCCATCTACCAGCGTCAGCTGAACACGGCCATCAAGCGCGCCCGCTTCCTGGCTCTGGTTCCTTACTCTGACCAGCACAAGATCTAAGGAATACAACCATGCAAGTCATTCTGCTCGACAAGGTTGTGAACCTCGGTGGCCTCGGCGACATCGTCAAGGTCAAAGACGGCTACGCCCGCAACTTCCTGATCCCCACGGGCGCTGCCCGTCGTGCCACGGCTTCCGCCAAGGCCGAGTTCGAAGCCAAGCGCGTCGAACTGGAAAAGCAAGCGGCTGAAAAGCTGGCTGCTGCTCAGCAACTGGGCGAAAAGCTCAACGGCGCAAACGTCAAGCTGACCCAGAAGGCTGGCGTTGACGGCCGCCTGTTCGGCTCGGTGACCAACGCCGACATCGCCGAAGAACTGACCAAGGCCGGCTTTGCCGTCGCCAAGTCGCAAGTTCGCCTGGTCAACGGTCCCATCAAGACCGTGGGCGACGCCACCGTGGTCGTGGCACTGCACACCGACGTCAGCGTCGAAGTGACGGTGTCGGTCTACGGCGACCACTCCTGATCCGGGGCTTGTCCCGTATCACCAAAAAGCCGCCTTAGGGCGGCTTTTTGCTTTGCCGTGCCAGGGTGATGATGCCGGGTGGCGCGGCCTTTTGCCAGCCGCTACGATGGCGGGCTCATCTCCAGGAATTCCATGTCGTCCGTAATGCCCCCGCTCGATCTCGATGATGCGTTCGCACCGCTGCCTGCTGGCGACCAGCAGGTGGCCCAGTTGCGCGTGCCGCCGCATTCGATGGAGTCCGAGTCCAGCGTGCTAGGGGGGCTGCTGCTGGACAACAACGCCTGGGAGCGTGTTGGTGATCTGCTGGTGGATGGTGATTTCTACCGCCATGAGCACAAGCTGATCTACGAGGCGATCGGCAAGCTGATCAACGGCAGCAAGCCAGCCGACGTGATCACGGTCTACGAGCATTTGCAGAGCATGGGCAAGGCCGAGGAAATCGGCGGCCTGCTGTACCTGAACCAGCTGGCGCAGTACGTGCCCAGCGCCACCAACATCCGGCGCTATGCGGAGATCGTGCGGGAGCGCTCCATCCTGCGCAAACTGGTGACCGCTAGCGACGACATCGCCACCAATGCCTTCAATCCGCAGGGCAAGACGGTCGATCGCATCCTGGACGAGGCTGAGCAAAAAATCCTGGCCATCGGCGAGGAGGGTGCGCGCAACAAGCAGGGCTTCCAGTCGCTCGACACGCTGGTGGTGGACCTGCTGGACCGTGTCCAGGAGATGGCCGACAACCCCATGGACGTGACCGGCGTGCCCACGGGTTTCGTCGATCTGGACCGCATGACCAGCGGCCTGCAGGCCGGTGACCTGGTGGTGCTGGCTGCCCGTCCCTCGATGGGCAAGACCTCATTTGCGGTGAATATCGCCGAGCATGTGGCGCTCAACGAGGGCCTGCCGGTCGCCATTTTCTCCATGGAAATGGGCGCGGCCCAGCTGGCGGTTCGTATCGTCGGCTCCATCGGTCGCGTCAACCAGGGCAATCTGCGCACGGGCAAGCTCAACGACGACGAGTGGCCGCGCCTGACGGAAGCCATCGAGCGGCTGCGCACGGTGTCCCTGCACATCGACGAGACACCGGGCCTGTCTCCCACGGAGCTGCGCGCCAATGCGCGGCGCCTGGCGCGCACCTGCGGCAAGCTGGGCCTGATCGTGGTGGACTATTTGCAGCTGATGAGCGGCTCGGGCTCGGCTGCCAGTTCCGACAACCGTGCGACCGAGCTGGGCGAGATTTCGCGGGGCCTGAAAATGCTGGCCAAGGAACTGCAGTGCCCGGTGATTGCCCTGTCCCAGCTCAATCGCTCGGTGGAGCAGCGCACCGACAAGCGTCCCATGATGTCCGACCTGCGCGAATCGGGTGCCATCGAGCAGGATGCCGACATCATCATGTTCATCTACCGTGATGACTACTACAACAAGGACAGCAAGGAGCCGAACATTGCCGAAGTCATCATCGGCAAGCAACGTAACGGTCCCACGGGAACCGTGAAGGTGTTCTTCCAGAAGAACCAGACGCGCTTCGAGAACCTGGCTGTGGGCTACGGTGGCGGCGACGAGTACTGACCGGGATACCCCGGCTTTGTGCCCGCAATGAAAAACGGCCCCGAGGGGCCGTTTGCTTTGGGGGGTGGCGATCTACATGCGCCAGACCTGGATCAGCAGGCCCGCCACGCAGACGCCAAGGATGGCGCATGCCCAGGCCAGCCGCTGGGCGCCCGTGCGCAGCGCGCCCACGGTGGCCACGATCTGGGCGTTCTGCTCGGCCAGCTTTTCGATCAACTCCAGCGACTGGCGCTGGGATTCTTCCAGTTGCACGATGCGTGCGTCCTGGGCCTGGATCAGCTGCAGCGCCTGTTCGCCAGCCGAGCGCGGCGGTGCCAGCGGCTCGACGGCCGCAGGCTGCTGTGCATCGAGCTCCTGCGCAGCGTCCTTCTTGCGCAGCAGGTTTTTGGCGGCCTTGACGACCTGGGGCGTGGCCTCGATGACGTCGCCCCAGGGCACCAGCTTCAACGCGGTGATCCAGCTGATCGCCATGGCTTAGAGCACCTCGCTGGCGAAGTCTGCCAGGCGCGAACGCTCGCCGCGCGCCAGCGTGATGTGGCCGCTGTGCGGCCAGCCTTTGAAGCGGTCCACGGCGTAGGTCAGGCCCGAGGAGCCTTCGGTCAGGTAGGGCGTGTCGATCTGCGCCAGATTGCCCATGCAGATGATCTTGGTGCCGGGGCCGGCGCGCGTGATCAGGGTCTTCATCTGCTTGGGCGTCAGGTTCTGGGCCTCGTCGATGATGACGTACTTGTTCAGGAAGGTGCGGCCGCGCATGAAGTTCATGCTCTTGATCTTGATGCGGCTGCGGATCAGCTCATTGGTGGCCGCGCGGCCCCATTCGCCGGCATTGCCGCCATCGCCCTTGGCCAGGAATTCGAGGTTGTCGTCGAGGGCGCCCATCCAGGGGCCCATCTTCTCTTCCTCGGTGCCGGGCAGGAAGCCGATGTCCTCACCCACGCTCACCGTGGCGCGCGTCATGATGATCTCGGTGTAGCGGCGGTCGTCCAGCACCTGGGACAGGCCGGCAGCCAGGGCCAGCAGGGTCTTGCCCGTGCCGGCCGTGCCGGTCAGCGTGACCAGATCGATGTCCGGGTTCATCAGCAGGTTCATCGCGAAGTTCTGTTCGCGGTTGCGTGCCGTGACGCCCCAGACGGCGTACTTGGGATTGCCGAAGTCCTTGAGCGTCTTGAGCACGGCCGTCTTGTCGCGGATCTCGGTCACGCGCATGAACAGGCTGGGCTCGCCCGGAGCCTCGTGGTAGACGAACTGGTTGATCATCAGCTGGTCGACGATGGCACCGCTGATGCGGTAGTAGGTGATGGCGCCTTCCTGCCAGCTCTCGACGTTCTTGCCCGCCTTGGCCCAGAAGTCCTGGGGCAGGGCCAGGGCGCCTGCGTACAGCAGGTCGCCGTCGTCCAGTACCTTGTCGTTCTGGTAGTCCTCGGCCGCCAGGCCCAGCGCGCGTGCCTTGACGCGCATGTTGATGTCCTTGGACACCAGCACGACTTCGCGCTCGCTGAACTTCTTGCGCAGCGCGGCGACCACGCCCAGGATCTGGTTGTCCGCCTTGCCCTGGGGCAGGCTGTCGGGCAGCGAGGTTTCCAGCGGTTCCGTCTGGAAATACAGCATGCCCGTGGCGCTGCGCTGGCCCGTGGCATTCAGCGGCAGGCCTTTGTCCAGCGTTTCGGAGGGCTGGGAGGCGACCAGCGAATCCAGTGTGCGACTGACCTGGCGGCCGTTGCGCGCCACTTCGGTCATGCCCTTCTTGTGGCCGTCGAGTTCTTCCAGTACCACCATGGGCAGGAAGATGTCGTGTTCCTCGAAGCGGAACAGGCTGGTCGGGTCGTGCAGCAGCACGTTGGTGTCGAGCACGAACAGCGTCTTCGGCCCTGTGCGAGTGCGGCGCGGGCGAACCGGCGCTGCCAGCAGTGCTGCCGGCTTGGCTTCAGTGGAGGACCTTTTTGCCGAGCGGGCGCTGGACGGCGCTGCCGTTGCGTTGGAATTGTCGGTTGCGCGGCGCTGCCGATTGGCAGGGGCTGCAGTCGCGGGCGCAGGAGCCGGTGCCGGTGATGCGGGCTTGGTGTTGCGGCCGCGCGCCGGTGCGGGCTTTGCAGCTGTGGCGGTGTTGTTGGAGGCGGCGGCTGGGGCCGGCTTGCGCTTGCGCGTCGCGGCGGCAGCTACGGCCTCGGCTGCATCGGGAAGATCGTCAGCGGGCAGGGGGTCTGCGTGCTGGGCACCGCGCACGGGAAGAAAGGCTTCGGGGGAGAGCTTGGCGGCACGGCGGCCGGGTGCGGGGGGCAGGGGCATAGTGGACGAACCGTTCCTCAACAGGGATCAAAAAGCACAAAGCCGCCTGGAAACCGAGGCGGCTTTGGTGGGGTGACAGGGAAAAGCGTCTTTGCTAAGAGGCATCGTCCCATTATGCATAGGCTGATGGCCTGAATATGTCGGCCGGCGCTTTGTCGCCTGTCAGATTGTCGCTATCAGGCGGCCTGCTTCAGTGCCTTCAGGGTCTTGACAGCCTTGAGCACCTCGTCAACGTGGCCGGGGACCTTCAGGCCGCGCCATTCCTGCACCAGCAGGCCATCGGTGCCCACCAGGAAGGTGGAACGCTCGATGCCCTTCACCTTCTTGCCGTACATGATCTTGTTCTTGACCACGCCGAACATGTGGCACATCTTCTCTTCCGTATCGGCGATGAGCTCGAACGGCAGTTCCAGCTTTTCCTTGAAGTCGTCGTGCGACTTCATGTTGTCGCGCGAGACGCCAAACACGGTGGCACCAGCTTTCACGAAGTCCTTGTACTTGTCGCGGAACTGCATGGCTTCAGTGGTGCAGCCAGGCGTATTGTCCTTTGGGTAGAAATACAGGATCAGAATCTGGCCCGTGTGGGAGGTGTTGGTCACCTTGATCCCGCCGGTAGCGTTGGCTTCAAATTCGGGAAGGGGTTTGTTGACAACGATCGCCATGCGCTTATATCTCTCGGGTGTAGTCGTTGAAATGCCGAGGGCCGTGTTTGTGTTTTTGCTTTTATCGGAAATGCCCCCAACCGCAACCTGCAATTTTACCCTGAAAACGGGATTTCACCCAATCAGGGGGGCAGGAGTCTACTCCAAGAGTAGGGCCGCGACGACGTTACGGCCTTCGCTGGCAAGGATGTTGTAGGTGCGACACGCGGCCTGCGTGTCCATGCTTTCCAGGCCTATGCGCCGGGCCATTAGGGGGCGCAGCCAGGCCGCCGGCGGGAAGCGGTTGCGCTGGCCGCTGCCCAGGATGATGACCTCGGCATCCAGTTGGGACAGTGCCTCGAAATGCTCGGGCGTCAGGTCCTCGAAGCGGACGCAGTCCCAGGCCTGGCGCAGGCCTTTGGCGCCTACCAGCAGGCTGTGCTCGAATTTTTCCCTGTCCACGGCGACCCAGCCGGGGCCATAGCCCGTGATGCTCTGTGCTTCGGATTTGTCGGCGTGGAATTTCATGGATGAGGGTGGCGCGGTCTGCGCGATGGGGGTGGCCGCCACATGGCCGGGGCCAGGGCGATGCTGCATTGCGGAACTGTGGTCAAATTATAGGTTTCACCAGGGTGCATGGGGCACTTTGGCGTGCATGAAGGCCGCAAGCCCGCGCCGGCCACTTTCATATTCTCAGCATGAAAACCGTTCTCAAATCCGCAAAACTAGCCAACGTCTGTTATGACATCCGCGGGCCCATCATGGACGCGGCGAAGAAGATGGAAGAGGACGGGCAGAAGATCATCAAGCTCAATATCGGCAACCTGGCCGTGTTCGGCTTCGATGCCCCCGAGGAAGTGCAGCAGGACATGATCCGCAACCTGCCCAATTCGGCAGGCTACTCGGACAGCAAGGGCATATTCGCAGCGCGCAAGGCCGTGATGCACGAGACTCAGCGCCAGGGCATCCTGGGCGTGACGCTGGACGATATCTACCTGGGCAATGGTGCATCCGAGCTGATCAGCCTGGCCACGAACGCGCTGCTGGACGACGGCGACGAGATGCTGCTGCCGGCGCCCGACTATCCGCTGTGGACCGCCGTCACCAGCCTGTCGGGCGGCACGCCCGTGCACTATATGTGTGACGAGTCCAACGGCTGGATGCCCGACTTGGAAGATATCCGCGCCAAGATCACGCCGCGTACCAAGGGCATCGTCGTCATCAATCCCAACAACCCGACGGGCGCCCTGTACAGCAAGCAGTTGCTGCAAAGCATCGTGGCGCTGGCCCGCGAGCATGGCCTGGTGATCTTTGCCGACGAGGTTTATGACAAGGTGCTGTACGACGATGTCGTGCACACGCCGCTCGCCAGCCTGTCCACCGATGTGCTGACGCTGACCTTCAACTCGCTGTCCAAGGCCTATCGCAGCTGCGGCTACCGCGCCGGCTGGATGGTGGTCTCGGGTGACAAGAAGGCGGCCCGGGACTATATCGAGGGCCTGAACATGCTCTCCAACATGCGCCTGTGCGCCAATGTGCCCGGCCAATGGGCCGTGCAGACGGCGCTGGGCGGCCACCAGAGCATCGACGAGCTGGTGCAGGAGGGCGGCCGGCTGCGCGTGCAGCGCGATCTGGCCCACAAGCTGATCACCGAAATCCCCGGCGTGAGCTGCGTCAAGCCGCAAGCCGCGCTGTACATGTTCCCGCGCCTGGACCCCGAGATCTACCCGATCAAGGATGACCAGGCGTTCTTCCTGGAAGTGCTGCAAGAGACCAAGGTCATGCTGGTGCAGGGAACAGGCTTCAACTGGCCGCACCCCGACCATTTCCGCATCGTCTTCCTGCCGCACGACACCGACCTGCGCGAGGCCATCCGCCGTCTCGCAGTGTTCCTCGAGAAATACCGCAAGCGCCACGGCACGGACCGCGGCTGAGCTGTGCGGGCCGGTGGAGGAGAGGGCCTTCCGCCGGCCATTGCTTTTTACCGGCTGCCGGCGCGCACCCTCTGGGCGCCGCAGCGTTTTTTGACTGGCAAGTAGTTTATGAAACCGATCCAAGTAGGCCTTCTGGGCATTGGCACCGTGGGCAGCGGCACCTTCAACGTGCTGCAGCGCAATCAGGAAGAGATCCGCCGCCGTGCGGGCCGCGGTATTGAGATTGCCATGGTGGCCGACCTGGATACGGAACGCGCCCGCTCCGTCGTGGGCGACACGGCCAAGGTGGTCGGCGATGCGCGCGAGATCATCGCCAACCCCGAGATCGACGTGGTGATCGAGCTGATCGGCGGCTACGGCATTGCCAAGGCCCTGGTGCTGGAAGCCATTGCCGCCGGCAAGCATGTGGTCACGGCCAACAAGGCCCTGCTGGCCGTGCATGGCAGCGAAATCTTCAAGGCCGCCGCCGAGAAGGGCGTGATGGTGGCCTACGAAGCGGCCGTGGCCGGTGGCATCCCCATCATCAAGGCGCTGCGCGAAGGCCTGACGGCCAACCAGATCCAGTGGGTGGCCGGCATCATCAACGGCACGACCAACTTCATCCTGTCCGAAATGCGCGACAAGGGCCTGGACTTCGACGTGGTACTCAAGGAAGCCCAGCGCCTGGGCTATGCCGAAGCCGATCCGACCTTCGACATCGAAGGCGTGGACGCAGCCCACAAGGTCACGCTGATGAGCGCCATCGCCTTCGGCATTCCCGTGCAGTTCGACAAGGCGCATGTGGAAGGCATCACCAAGCTGTCTGCGGCCGACATCAAGTACGCCGAGCAACTGGGCTACCGCATCAAGCTGCTGGGCATCACCAAGCGCACGGACAAGGGCATCGAGCTGCGCGTGCACCCCAGCCTGGTGCCGACCAAGCGCCTGATCGCGAACGTGGAAGGCGCGATGAACGCCGTCGTCGTCCATGGCGATGCCGTGGGCACCACGCTGTACTACGGCAAGGGTGCGGGCTCCGAACCCACGGCCAGTGCCGTGATCGCCGATCTGGTGGACATCGCCCGCCTGCACACGGCCGACCCCGAGCACCGCGTGCCCCCGCTGGCCTTCCAGTCGAACACGCTGGTCGCCGCAGGTGGCGAGCTGCCCGTGCTGCCCATGAGCGAGGTGGTCACCAGCTACTACCTGCGCATCCGCGTGGCCGACGAAGCCGGTGTGCTGGCCAAGATCACCAGCATCCTCGCGGGCATGGGCATCAGCATCGACGCCCTGCTGCAGCGAGAGGCCGGCGAAGTGAGCGGCGACAGCGAAGGCAGCCAGGGCGTGCCGCAGACCGACCTGATCATCCTGACCCATGCCACGCGCGAAGGCGATATGGACACGGCCCTGGCCCAGATCCAGCAACTGCCCACGGTGCTGGCTCCTATCAACCGCATCCGCAAGGAAGAGTTGAACTAAGACACCCCCTGAGCGGCTGCGCCGCTTCCCCCTCTCTCGCATGCGGGAGGGGGACGACGCCCTCGCTGCGGGGCGGCCCTTGCTCGGCATCCCTGGCATCGGCCGCGCCCCGTCTCACAGAATACTGACGAGGAAGCGACATGCTTTATCTTTCCACGCGCGGCCACGCGGACCGCAAGCGCTTTTGCGACATCCTGCTTGAGGGCCTGGCGCCCGATGGCGGGCTGTACCTGCCCGAGCACTATCCGCAGATCGATGCCGCCCGCCTGGGCGAGCTGCGCAGCATCTACAAGGAGCAGGGCTACGCGGCCCTGGCCTTCGAGATCCTGAGCCTGTACATCGACGACATCCCGGCCGAGGATCTGCGTGCCCTGTGCGCCAAGACCTATACGCAGCAGGTGTTCGGCACGGCCGAGATCACGCCGCTGCGCCCGCTGGAAGACGGCCTGTGGCTCGAAGCCCTGTCCAACGGCCCCACGCTGGCCTTCAAGGACATGGCCATGCAGCTGCTGGGCAACCTGTTCGAGTACGAACTGGGCCGCCGTGGCGAGGAACTGAACATCCTGGGTGCCACCAGTGGCGATACCGGCAGCGCGGCCGAGTACGCCATGCGCGGCAAGCAGGGTGTGCGCGTGTTCATGACCAGCCCGCGCGGCCGCATGAGCCCTTTCCAGCAGGCCCAGATGTTCAGCCTGCAGGATGCCAACATCCACAACATCGCCATCGAGGGCGTGTTCGACGACTGCCAGGACATCGTCAAGGCCGTCTCCAACGACCACGCCTTCAAGGCGAAGTACAAGATCGGCACGGTCAACTCGATCAACTGGGCCCGCCTGCTGGCCCAGGTCGTCTACTACTTCGCCGGTTACCTGCAGGCCACGCAGAGCAATGACCAGAAGGTCAGCTTCACGGTGCCCAGCGGCAACTTCGGCAACATCTGCGCCGGCCATGTGGCGCGCCAGATGGGCCTGCCGATCGCACGCCTGGTGGTGGCGACCAACGAGAACGATGTGCTCGACGAGTTCTTCCGCACAGGCGCCTACGTGGTGCGCGGCAGCGAACATACCTACGAGACGTCGAGCCCCTCGATGGACATCTCCAAGGCCAGCAACTTCGAGCGCTTCGTGTTCGACCTGCTGGGCCGCGATGGCCAGGCCACGCGCGAATTGTTCGCCGAGGGCGTGGCGCGCCAGGGCCGCTTCGACCTGGGCGGCAACCCGCTGTTCCAGGAAGCTGCTGCCCGCTACGGCTTCGTCAGCGGCAAGAGCACGCATGCCGACCGCCTGGCCACCATCCGCGATACCTTCGAGCGCTTCGGCACCATGATCGACACGCACACGGCCGACGGCGTCAAGGTGGCGCGCGAGCAGCTGCAGGCCGGCGTGCCCATGATCGTGCTGGAGACGGCACTGCCCATCAAGTTCGCCGCCACCATCGAGGAGGCCCTGGGCCGCCTGCCCGATCGCCCGGCCAAGTTCGAAGGCATCGAGGACCTGCCCAAGCGCGTGACCGACTTGCCGGCCGACGCCGAGCAGGTCAAGGCCTATATCGCCCGGCATTGCGACTGATGCCGCAGCCGGGCTGCCCAAAGGTCCGCAGCAGGAGTGCATGGCGATGAAGGTCATCGGCTTTGCCGGCTACTCCGGCTCGGGCAAGACCAGCCTGGTGGAGCCCCTGATCACGCTGATGCGTGCGCAGGGGCTCAGCGTTTCGGTGGTCAAGCATGCCCACCACCATTTCGATGTCGATCACGAGGGCAAGGACAGCTGGCGCCACCGCAAGGCCGGCGCCTATGAAGTGGTGCTGGCCTCGGATCGCCGTCTGGCGCTGATGCGCGAATTCCCCCGTCCCACGGAGCTGTCGGTGCACGACATGCTGGCCGAACTCGATCCGCGCGTGGATTGGGTGCTGGTCGAAGGCTTCAAGCACGCCGACCTGCCCAAGATAGAGATCTGGCGCGATCAGCCCGAGCGCGCCAGCGCCGGCAAGACCCAGGCGCCGCTGTATCCGCACGACCCCCATGTGCTGGCCATTGCGACCGACGCACCGCAGCGCCTGCCAGAGCCGCCACGCCAGCCCGTGCTCGATCTCAATGCGCCAGGGCAGATACTGCAATGGCTGCTGGAGCATGCGCAGCAACTGCGCTACCGTGCCCCAGGCCTCCCTCGAAATTAGGAAAACACCATGCGAGCCCCGCTCAAGCCCCTTGACGAAGCGCTGGCCGAATTGCTGGCCCAGGCACTGCCGCTGGCCGGCGATGACACCGTGGACAGCTTCGATGCCGATGGCCGTGTGCTGCTGGCCGATGCCGTCTCTCCGCTGCAAGTGCCGCCCCAGGACAACAGCGCCATGGACGGCTACGCCGTGCGCAGCGCCGAATGCACCCAGGGCAATGCCGAGCTGCCCGTCTCGCAGCGCATCCCCGCAGGCGCCATGGGCCAGCCGCTGGCCGTGGGCACGGTGGCGCGCATCTTCACGGGCGCTCCGGTGCCCGAAGGTGCCGATGCCATCGTCATGCAGGAAGACTGCGAAGTCCTGGAAGACGGTCGCGTGCGCATCAAGGCGCGGCCCGAGGCCGGGCAATGGATACGCCGCTCGGGCGAAGACATCCGGCGCGGCGCCACCGTCATCGCGGCCGGCACGCGCCTGTCGCCGGCCGAGCTGGGGCTGGCCGCCAGCATTGGCCTGGCCTCTTTGCGCGTGGCACGCAAGCCGCGCGTGGCCCTGTTCTCCACAGGTGACGAGCTGGTCATGCCGGGCACCGTGGCGCCCGAGCAGATGCCGCCCGGCAGCATCTACAACAGCAACCGATTCTTCCTTCGCGCCCTGCTGCAGCGCATGGGCTGCGAGGTCACCGACTTCGGCATCGTCCCCGACCGCCGCGAAGCCACTGTGGATGCTTTGCGCGAGGCGGCCCGCGCGCATGACCTGATCCTGACCAGCGGCGGGGTCTCTGTCGGCGAAGAGGACCATGTCAAGCCCGCCGTGCAGGCGCTGGGCCAGCTCGACCTCTGGCAGATCGCCGTCAAGCCCGGCAAGCCCTTTGCCTATGGCCGCGTGAACCGCGAGGGCGAAGGCTTTGCCCACTTCATCGGCCTGCCCGGCAACCCGGTCTCCAGCTTCGTCACCTTCCTTTTGCTGGTGCGCCCCTTCGTGCTGCGCCTGCAGGGCGTGCAGCAGGCGCTGCCGCGCTCGGTCGAGGTGCGCGCCGACTTCCATTGGCCGCGCGGGGACAAGCGCCGCGAATTCCTGCGCGTGCGCTACAACGACAGCGGTGGGCTGGAGCTGTTCCGCAACCAGAGTTCGGGCGTGCTGACCTCGGCGGCCTGGGGCGATGGCGTGGTGGACAACCCGCCGGGCCAGGCCATTGCGCCGGGCGACAGGGTGCGCTTCATCGCCTTTTCGGAGCTGCTGTCATGAGCCAGGCCGTCCCCATCACCATCACCGTGCGCTATTTCGCCTCCATCCGCGAAGCCCTGGGCACGGGCAGCGAAACCCTGTCCACCGAGGCCGCCACCGTGGGCGCGCTGCGTGAGGAACTGATTGCGCGTGGCGGTGCAGCCGCCGAAGCGCTGGCCCCTGGCAAGGCTGTGCGCATGGCGCTGAACCAGGTCCTGTGCGATGCCGGTGCCGCCATTCGCCAGGGGGACGAGGTGGCTTTCTTCCCTCCCGTGACCGGAGGTTGACCCAAATGACCACCGACAAGCCCGTGGACCAGGCCATCAGCGCACGCACGCGCAAGGCCCTGTCCGAAGCCAAGGCGCGCGGCGTGCAACTGGGCCGCGCAGGCGCAGACAACCTGCGCGCCACCGTGGAAAAGCGCAAATCCACGGCCGATGCCTTCGCCCAGCAGCATGAGGCGCTGTTCGCCGAACTGCAGGCGCGCGGGCTGACGCACCGCGCCATGGCCTCCGAACTCAATGCGCGCGGCATTGCCGCAGCCCGGGGCGGCGAGTGGACGCACGGTCAGGTGCAACGCATCCTGAACCGCTATGCCGACCTGCGTTCGGCAACACCGTCTGCAGACGGCAGTGACGGCAGCTGAATCCCGGCCAGCCGCTGCGCCAGCGCGGCCGATGCCGGCTGCATGGGCGCCCGCAGCGTTGCCCGCATTCGGCCCTGCTGCGCCAGCAAGGCCTTGATGGGTGCGGGATTGGGCTCGGCAAAGCAGGCGGCGATGTGCGGCTGCAGCGGCTGCCACAGCGCACGGGCAGCGGGCAGGTCGCCACGCTCCAGGCATTGCATCAACGCGACGAAGTGCCGTGTATGCGCGTGCGCGCTGGCAGCAATCGCTCCCGCACCGCCCAGGGCCAGCGTGGAAAAGATCTGCGCGTCTTCGCCAGCCAGCACCTGCAGCTGCCCATCGGCGATCAGCGCCTGGGTCTTGGCGGCATCGCCCCCGCAATCCTTGATGGCCACGATGCGCTCATGTGCGGCCAGCGCACGCAGCGTGGCCAGCTCCAGCACCACGCCGGTGCGGTAGGGAATGTCGTAGACGATGACCGGATGGGCGCTGCGCTCGGCAATCGCCGTGAACCACTGCAGCAGGCCTGCCTGCGATGGGCGTATGTAATGCGGCGCGGGCACCAGAATGCCGGCCAGCGGCAGGGCGTTCAATGCCTGAACGCGGGCCAGCGCATGCCCCAGGTGGCAGTCCGAAACGCCCATGACCACGGGCATGCCATGGGCCGCTGAGAGGATGGTGGACAGGGCGGCGTCGTGCTCCGATTCGCTCAGCGCGGCGGCCTCGGCGGTTGAGCCGCAGGCCACGTAGCCGGCGATGCCGGTGGCGTTGTAGTGCTGCACCAGGGCGCGCAGCGCCCCGTGGTCCACCGCCGCCTCATCTCCAGGAAGAAAGGGCGTGACCAGCGGAAGCCACAGCCCCTGGAATCGGGCTTGCGGCGAGGTGGTGGAAGGCAAAGACATGGAAGATCCCTTCGGGTGATTCAAACAATGAACGACCGGGCGCAGCCACCGGCCAGACCGAGGGCGGAAAGGCAGGCGCCTGAAGGGATGCGGGAAGGGGAGATGGAGGCTGCCGGGCCGGTTCCGTCGCTCATCTGGACGGAACCTCAGCTCCGGTCAGACGAGCTGGGGTTTGCAGGCTTTGCCCAGGCACAGGCGCACGGCATCACCGTGGCATGTGGGGAAGGCAAAGATTGCAGGCATGGCGCGCAGTGTAGCGCGCCTGGGCGCCTGGAGGACTGTCAGGCTGCGCCTTCGGCGCCGGGAGGGGGTGATGCATCGGGCAGCAGCGGTGCCTGCCACTCCAGCAGCTCGGCCAGGCGCTGCACGATCCAGCGCGCCTCGCCAGGGCTGACGATGGAGCCCTCGGCCGCCAGGCCCGCGTGCATGCCCAGCAGCACGCCCTGCTCCGAGGAATTGCCGGAGTGATAGAGCGTCTGCGCCTGCTCGACCAGGTGGCTGGCCAGGTCCTCGCACAGTTCATAGCGCCCGACCACGTCTGCAATCGATGCCTTGAGCCGGCCGTGCCGGTCGGCATACAGGGCGGCAAAGCTCGGCGGTGGCTGTATCTGGCTGGTCTCGTCCATGGCGCGCCTCAATCGGGTTCGAACAGGCGCTCGAAGCGTGCAAGGTCCTCGGCCAGCTCGCAGCTCACGAGCTGGCCCATCTTGCCGTCGGCCAGGCGGTGGGCTGCGAACAGCGTGGCCTTGCCGCGAAAGTTGTAGTCGGGCAGATGGATGATGGTGTAGGGATGGGACACGAACAGCTGGTGCTCGTAGACCACGCGCTGCTCGTTGCGCGGCGACGGGTAGAGCGTGTATTCGGGGGTGGTGATCGTGAGTGTGGCCATGCATGGCCCGCTGCAGCAAAAGGCCGGCGGCGGGGGAGGGCAATGCTACCGCGTTCGCCAGGCCCTGGTGCGCCCTGGTGCGCCACCGGCCTGCGACAATGCGGACATGCAAGCAGCCCGTGTATCCATCCAGACCGAGGATTTCGACGTATCGGCCGAACTCGCCGCCCTGCGCGGCGGCGACGCGCGCGTGGGCGCGGTCTGCAGCTTCATCGGCACGGTGCGTGACCGCAACGAGGGCGCCGCCGTGGCCAGCATGGAGCTGGAGCACTACCCGGGCATGACCGAGAAATCCATCGAGGCCATCATCGACGAGGCGGTCCAGCGCTTCGGCATCCATGGCGCGCGCGTCATCCACCGCATCGGTCCGCTGCAGCCCATGGACCAGATCGTGCTCGTGGCCGTCACCGCATCGCACCGGGGCATGGCCTTCCAAGCCTGCGAATACATCATGGACTACCTCAAGTCGCTGGCGCCTTTCTGGAAGAAGGAACAGACGCCCGAGGGCGCGCGCTGGGTGGATGCGCGCGTCAGCGACGAAGAGGCGCTGGCGCGCTGGCGCCAGTGAGGCCGCGGGGCTTCAGGCCTTGAGCGCGGCGCCCCGCAACCATTGCGGCGGGCGGAACACCAGCAGGTTTCCGAACATCACCAGCAGCAGCCCGCCCACGGCCAGCGGCGTCCACACATAGCCCTCGAACAGGGCCGAGATGCTGAGCGCAACAATGGGGAACAGCACCGTCGCATAGGCCGCCTTCTCCGGGCCCAGCCGGCCCACCAGGGTCAGGTAGGCCGTGAACGCAATCACCGAGCCTGGAATGGCCAGGCACAGCCAGGCGCCCACATAGGTCCAGCTGGTATCGAAGCGCCAGGGCAGGCCCGCCACCAGCGCATAGCCGGTCAGCAGCAGCGTGCCGGCCAGCATGCCCCAGGCATTGGTCTGTGCGGGCCGCCAGCCCATGGACTGCAGCGACGCAGACAGCATGTTCCCGCAGGAAAAGCACAGCGTGCCCAGCACTGCCCAGCCCAGGCCAGGCAGGCTGGCATGCCGGCCTGCGCGCAGCTCGGGCCAGAACAGCGCCACCAGGCCTGCAAGGCCGAAGAGGCTGCCGGCCAGCACATGGGGCGCCAGCCGGCGGCCGTGGATGATGCGCGCCAGCAGCGCGTTCCAGAGATTGGCGCTGGAGAACACCACGGCGGCCAGGCCGCTGGCCAGCGTCTCGCTGGCATGCATGAAGCACACGAAGTTGAAGCTGAACAGGCACAGGCCCTGCGCCAGCACGCGCGGCAGCGCCGGGCCGCGGGGCACGCGCAGCTGCCGCGACCAGGCCAGCCAGGCGAACATCAGCACGGCGGCCAGCGCAAAGCGGTAGGCAATGGACAGCTCCACGGGCACGGCGCCCAGCTGCAGCTTCAGGGCGATCCAGGTCGAACCCCAGATCAGCACGACCAGGGCATAGAGGGTGGCAGTCATGGCCGGTGATGATCGCGCCGCAGGCTGGGCGGGCATGGCAGATTCCTGCGGTTTGATGGCCTGGCGCCATGCGTCGGTATGGCTGCGGGACCACAATCGCTGCCATGACGCCCACGCCGCTGCCCGAGCTGCCCTCCAGCCACCTGTGCCAGGTGCTGTCACGCTCCAAGGCCCGGCTGCAGCGGCGCGTGCGCCTGAGCGAGGGGGTGGAACTGGCCGTCTGGGCCAATGTGGACGACGAGGTGCGCTACTGCCAGCCCGGGCACCACACGCTGTCGGTCTACCTGGCCGGGGGCGAGGGTTCGCAGCTCAAGGCGCGGCCCGAGGCCATGGGGGCGCCGGGGCGCATCTGCATCTTCACGCCAGAGGACGAATCGCACTGGCTGGTGCGCTCGCCCGTGCAGTTCCTGCACCTGTATGTGTCCGACCTGGCCTGGGCGGGGCGCGTGGTCCGCATGCTGGATGCCGAGCCCCGCTCGCGCACCTTGCGTGCGCAGATCTACGGGGATGATCAGGCCTTCCACGCCGGTGCCCGTGCGCTGATGCAGCTGGACTGGCAGAACCCGCAGCAGCAACTGGCGGCCGATGCCATTGGTCAGCAACTGGTGGATCGGCTGGTGCTGCAGTCCGCCACGCCGCGCCAGCTGCAGGCGCTGCAGCGGCCGCTGGGCGGGCTTTCTGCGGCCATGCGGCGCAGGGTGTTGGCCCATGTCGAGGCGCATCTGCATGACTCCAAGGCCGTGTCGCTGCCGGCACTGGCGAGACAGGCCTGCCTCTCCGAATTCCATTTCGCACGCATGTTCCGCCAGAGCATGGGCTGCACGGTGCACGAATGGGTGCTGCAGCAGCGCCTGGCCCGGGCACGGCGCGCCCTTTCTGCGCGCAACGTGCCGCCGTTGGCCGAGCTGGCGCTGGATTGCGGCTTTTCCAGCGCCAGCCACCTGGTGCGCAGCTTCCGGGCGCATTTGGGCGTTACGCCTACGCAGTTCTCGATCTTTCAGCGCAATGCTTGAGAAGGATGGCCGGCCTCGCCGGCCTTGATCTGGCGCAAGCGTCTGTCCTTGCAGGCCGGGCATGGCTTGAAATTTGCCCTGCCGGTATCAGATAAATCGCAATGACCCTGTTTCAGGAGCGAAAAGAAACACCATGCGAATCGACAAACTGACAACCAAGTTCCAGGAAGCCCTGGCCGACGCGCAAACGCTGGCCCTGGGCGGTGACCAATCCAATATCGAACCCCTGCACCTGCTCGTGGCGCTGCTGCGCCAGGACGATGGTCCGCGCTCGCTCTTGCAGCGCGCCGGCGCCAACGTGGGCCAGCTACAGGCCGCGGCCGAGAAGGCCCTGGCCGATCTGCCGCGCGTGCAGCACCAGGACCAGGTGCAGGTCGGCTCCGAGCTGGGCCGGCTGCTGCAGGCGACCGAGAAGGAAGCCCTCAAGCGCGGCGACCAGTTCATTGCCAGCGAGCTGTTCCTGCTGGCGCTGACCGACAGCAGCGGCTCTTCCACGCGCGCAGGCCAACTGCTCAAGGAAAGCGGCGTGACGCGCTCCAGCCTGGAGTCGGCCATCAACGCCGTGCGCGGCGGCCAGACCATGGACAGCGCCGAAGGTGAAGGCCAGCGCGAGGCCCTCAAGAAATACACCATGGACCTGACCGAGCGCGCGCGCATCGGCAAGCTCGATCCGGTGATCGGGCGTGACGACGAAATCCGCCGCTCCATCCAGGTGCTGCAGCGCCGCAGCAAGAACAACCCCGTGCTGATCGGCGAGCCCGGCGTGGGCAAGACCGCCATCGTCGAGGGCCTGGCCCAGCGCATCGTGGCCGGCGAGGTGCCCGAAAGCCTCAAGAACAAGCGCGTGCTGTCGCTGGACATGGCAGGCCTGCTGGCCGGCGCCAAATACCGTGGCGACTTCGAGGAACGCCTGAAGTCCGTGCTCAAGGAAGTGGCCCAGGAAGAGGGCCGCATCATCCTGTTCATCGACGAGATCCACACCATGGTCGGTGCCGGCAAGGCCGATGGCGCCATGGACGCGGGCAACATGCTCAAGCCGGCCCTGGCGCGCGGCGAGCTGCACTGCATCGGCGCGACCACGCTCGATGAATACCGCAAGTACATCGAAAAGGATGCGGCGCTGGAGCGGCGCTTCCAGAAGGTGCTGGTCGAAGAGCCTTCCGTGGAGGACACCATCGCCATCCTGCGCGGACTGCAGGTGCGCTACGAGGCCCACCACGGCGTGGACATCACCGACCCGGCCATCGTGGCTGCGGCCGAGCTGAGCCACCGCTACATCACCGACCGCTTCCTGCCCGACAAGGCCATCGACCTGATCGACGAGGCGGCGGCCAAGATCAAGATCGAGATCGACTCCAAGCCCGAGGTCATGGACAAGCTCGAGCGCCGCATGATCCAGCTCAAGATCGAGCGCGAGGCCATGAAGAAGGAAAAGGACGAGGCCTCGCAAAAGCGCCTGCAACTGATCGAGGAAGAACTCGGCAGCCTGGAGCGCGAGTACGCCGACCTGGAAGAGGTCTGGAAGAGCGAGAAGGCCAGCGCCCAGGGCTCCGAGCAGATCCGCAAGGAGATCGACCAGATCCGCATCCAGATCGAGGAGCTCAAGCGCAAGGGCGACTTCAACAAGGTGGCCGAGCTGCAGTACGGCAAGCTGCCCTCGCTGGAAAAGCAGCTCAACGAAGCCCAGGCCAACGAGCAGGGGCAGGGCGGCGCGCCCGCCCACAGGCTGCTGCGCACCCATGTCGGTGCCGAGGAAATTGCCGAGGTGGTCAGCCGTGCCACGGGCATTCCCGTGGCCAAGATGATGCAGGGCGAAAAGGACAAGCTGCTGCGCATGGAAGACCGGCTGCATGACCGCGTCGTCGGCCAGGACGAGGCCATCTCGGCCGTGGCCAATGCCATTCGCCGCTCGCGTTCGGGCCTGTCCGATCCCAACCGGCCCACGGGCTCCTTCCTGTTCCTGGGCCCCACGGGCGTGGGCAAGACCGAGCTGTGCAAGGCGTTGGCCGGCTTCCTGTTCGACAGCGAGGACCATCTGGTGCGCATCGACATGAGCGAGTTCATGGAAAAGCATTCCGTGGCCCGCCTGATCGGCGCGCCGCCCGGCTACGTGGGCTACGAGGAAGGCGGTTACCTGACCGAGGCCGTGCGCCGCAAGCCCTACAGCGTGCTGCTGCTCGATGAGGTCGAAAAGGCCCACCCCGACGTGTTCAACGTACTGCTGCAGGTACTGGACGATGGCCGCCTGACCGATGGCCAGGGCCGCACCGTGGACTTCAAGAACACGGTCATCGTGATGACGAGCAACATAGGCTCTTTGCTGATCCAGGCCATGGTCGGCGAGGATTACGATGATGTGAAAGATGCGGTCTGGGGGGAACTCAAGAACCATTTCCGACCCGAATTCCTCAACCGCATCGACGAAACCGTGGTCTTCCACGCGCTCGACGCGAAGAATATCGAGTCGATCGCAAGGATTCAGCTCAAGCTGCTGGAGCGTCGTTTGGAGAAAATGGACCTTGCGCTGCAGGTGTCCGACCAGGCACTGGCCGAACTGGCCAAGGTGGGCTTCGATCCCGTTTTCGGGGCCCGGCCGCTCAAGCGCGCGATACAGCAGCGGATCGAGAATCCGCTGTCGAAACTGCTGCTCGAAGGGCGCTTCCCGCCCAAGAGCACGATTGCGGTACATGTGGACCCGGTACTGGAGCCGGGCGTATTCCGGTTCGATGCGGCAGACCCCGCCTGACGCACCGGGCCAGCCAAGAAAGGCTTTGCTTTGAACGATTTTGTCGCCACCCTGACCCGCTGGGCCGTTCGCATCCTGCTGATGCTTGTGGGCCTGGTCTTCTTTGTCAGCCTGCTGACCGCCGCAGCGCTGCTGGCGCTGGTCTGGGCCGTGAGAGCCCTGTGGGCCAGGCTCACCGGCCAGCCGGTGATGCCCTGGGCCATGCGCATGAGCCCGCGGGCGGGCTGGCAGACCGTGTACCGCTCCGGCTCCGAGTGGATGGCACAGCGTCCGCAGCGCGCCTATGGCGCTGCCGAGGGCGGTGGCCGCCGCGCCGGTGCCGGCGTACTGCCGGGTGCGGGCGAGGTGACCGACGTTCAGCCCCGTGAAGTGCGCGAGCCCTGAAGCGTCTTGCTGCAGCCTTTACGCGGCCTGCGCATCTTCGTGCCCAGGCCGCGCGTGGCGGCCCGTATAGTCTGAAACCCTCGGGAGCCCGTGCAAGGCTCCCTTTTTTTTCCTGCCGCTGCATGCCAACATGTGCCGCGATGCATCCTTGGAATGCGGCGCATGCAAGTGTCTTCTTACCATTGAGCCTATGACCCAGCTGGATCTCCACCGCGTCTTCGACCTTCAGTACCAGGCCAGCCGGGCGCAGGTGGACGTGCCCCTGCTGGTACGCCGCGAACGCCTGCTGCGCATGCAAAAGCTGCTGGACGAGCACGGCCCCGTGCTGGCCGCCGCCGTGCAGGCCGACTTCGGCATGCGCTCGCCACGGCTGACCGAGATGGTGGAACTGTTCGTGCTGCGCAACCTGCTCAAGCACACGCTGCGCCATCTGGCGCGCTGGTCGGGGCGCCAGCGGGTGCGAACGCCGCTGATGCTCATGCCCGGCCGGGGCTGGATAGAGCGCCAGCCGCTGGGCGTGGTGGGGGTGATTTCCCCGTGGAACTATCCGGTGCAGCTGGCGCTGGGGCCGGCCATCACGGCCCTGGCGGCGGGCAACCGCGTCATGCTCAAGCCCAGCGAACTCACGCCGCACACCTCTGCCCAGCTGGCAGCGCTGGTGGGGCAGTTTTTCGCGCCCGAGGAATTCGCCGTTATCGAAGGCGATGTGAGCATTGCCACGCAGTTCTCGGGCCTGCACTTCGACCATCTGCTGTTCACCGGCTCGACTGCCGTGGGCCGGCGCGTGGCGCAGGCGGCGGCGGCGCACCTGACGCCGACGACGCTGGAGCTCGGTGGCAAGTCGCCCTGCATCATCTCCACCGACTGCGACCTGAAGGAGGCCGCGCTCAAGATCGCGCATGGCAAGCTCGTCAATGCGGGCCAGACCTGCATCGCCCCCGACTACGTGCTGCTGCCGCGCGGGCAGGAGGCGGAGTTTGCCGAGGCCTTCCGCACCGCGGCACGGCGGCTGTTCCCGCGCTTTGCCGGCAATCCGGACTATGCGGCCATCCTCACCAAGCGCCACCTGGCGCGCCTGCGGCAGATGCTGCGCCAGGCCCAGGGCATGGGGGCGCATGTCGAATGGATGGAGGATGGCGGAGCCGGCCAGGAGAGCGCCGACATGGCCTGGGGCGATGCCGTGGAGCGCCAGATGGCGCCGGCCCTGGTCTTCAATGCCACCAGCCAGATGCAGCTCATGCAGGAGGAGATCTTCGGCCCCATCCTGCCCGTGATCAGCTACGACAGGCTGGATGACGTGGTCTCGGCCATCAATGCAGGGCCCAGGCCGCTGGCGCTGTACTGGTTCGGCCGCGATGAGAAAGTGCGTGATGCCGTGCTGTCACGCACCATCAGCGGCGGGGTGACGGTCAACGACACCCTGCTGCACTTCGCCCACGAGAACCTGCCCTTCGGCGGCGTGGGCGACAGCGGCTGGGGTGCCTACCATTCGGAGCAGGGCTTTGCACGGCTGAGCCATCAGAAGGCGGTGTTCGTGCAGTCGCGCTGGTCGGGGGCTTCGATGCTGTATCCGCCCTATGGCGCAAGGTTCGACCGCATCATGGAGTTGACGCGCCGCTGGCTGTGAGCGAGGGGGGGATTTCTCGCCGTTGCCGGGCTTGCCTGCATCGTGAGAAATTGTCAACTGATTCCTTGCCAAGCCTTGTGTCGCGTGCGCCAGCTGCTCTTTTTTGGAGAGCACATAGCACATCCCAATGCCGAGGGCAAGAAAACGAGCACAGCCGTACTTGCGTGCATGGCTAAGAGCCGCAACGCACGCAAAAAGCGCGATTCCTGTGAAAATCACGCCCTTCTATTTTCACCTGTTTTCGTTTCGGTTTTTCCATGTCTAGTATCCAGGTTCGTCCAGCCACTCTCCGCGATGCAAAAGCGATTGCCCAGATCCATACTGCTTCCGCCATGGAGGCTTATCGCGGTCTGGTTCCCGATGACCAGCTCAAGAGCATGTCGTCGGTAGAAAAACGCCAGGCCTATTGGCGCGAAGCCATCGAATTTTGCGAACCCCAGGTTCAGGTCGCCATCGACGGCGACAAGATCGTCGGCTTCGTCGGTTTCGACCGCTCGCGCGATGAAAAGTCGCGCCAGACCACCGGTGAAATTTGGGCCATCTATGCCGCTCCCACGCACTGGAATCAGGGTGTGGGCGTGGCCCTGTGGGACGCCGCACGCGACGGCCTGCTCGAAGAAGGCTGCACCAATGTCACCTCGTGGGTGCCGCTGCGCAATGAACGCGCGCTGCGCTTCCATGAGCTCGCCGGCTTCAAGCGCGAAATGTCCACCGCCAAGACGGCCCAGGTTGGCGCTCTCAAGATCGAGGAAGTGCGGCTCAAGCGCGCACTGAACTGATCGATTCGCCAAACCATCCACCCATCACTCACGGAGCAGCAGGCCTTGTCCTCTTCCCAGAACTGGTCCCTGCTGCAGTGGCAGGAGCACGAGGCCACACAGGTTGCCCTGTGGCGCGCGGACAGCACCATGACCGCACCGCGCCGCATCGTCATCGCTGATGACAGCCTGGCCGCCGACAGCGCCTACCGCCTTGCCTGCGAAGGCCAGGCCATGCTGTGGCGTGGCGATTTCCAGAATGCCCGGCAGTTGCTGTCGGCCCTGGGCCGCCGCCTTGACAAGCCCGCACGTGAGACTTCCGCCAAGGCGCGCCAGCGCCGCGCCGGCAAGGAAGACGCCAAGCCGGTCTTTCCTCACGCCTTCCACCTGCACCGCCAGGCACTGGCGCAGCGTGCGCGCATCCTGTCCAGCGTGATGATCGAGCTCGATACCCGCTGGCACTGCGCCCTGCGCCGCGCGCCGGACTGGAGCGAAGCCTGTCGCGAAGCCTGGGGCGAGATTCCCGCCGACCAGGGTGCGCACAGCGTGATCGTTCCCCTGCGTGAACTGCTGGGGGCCCTCGGCGCACATGAGTGGCGCAAGAAGGGCGTGGCCCTGGCCGTGCCGGGCATGCCGGAGTTCAGCATTCACCCGCACTACGGCGTGTTCTCCCCGGTGCGCGGCGAGTACCTGGATCTGGTGGCGCAGGCGCCCCTGCCGGCCGCAGCCCAGCAGGCCGACGCCGCGGTCTGGGATATCGGCACAGGCACGGGTGTGCTTTCCGCTCTCTTGCTGCACCGTGGCGTGCGGCAGGTGGTGGCCACCGACCTGAGCGACCGGGCACTGGCCTGCGCGCAGGACAACCTGCAGCGGCTGGGTCTGGCGCAGCGCGTGAGCCTGCGCAAGGCAGACCTGTTCCCTGAAGGCCGGGCCGCCTTGGTGGTTTGCAATCCGCCGTGGCTGCCGGGCAAGGCCAGCTCCTTGCTGGAGCAGGCCGTCTATGACGAAGGCAGCCGCATGCTGCGCGGTTTTGTCGAGGGCCTTGCTGCACATCTGCTGCCGGGCGGCGAAGGCTGGCTGATTCTGTCGGATCTGGCCGAGCACCTGCAGTTGCGCTCGCGCGAGGAACTGCTGGGCTGGATCGATGCCGCAGGCCTGCAGGTCCTGGGCCGCGAGGACATCCGCCCGCGCCATGGAAAGGCTGCGGACTCCACCGATCCGCTGCACGCGGCACGCGCCGCCGAGCTCACCTCGCTGTGGCGCCTGGCGCCGCGCTGATCGCGCGCGTCCACCCTTCAATTCGTCTAGGCGCCCTGTGCCGTCGCTGCCTCCTGGGGCAGCAGATGCCGCAGGCGCTCGCGCAGGGCATCGGCGCGCTCGTCGCCCGCATGTTCCTGCACGGTCTGCAGCAGCTGCAGGGCGGCGGCCTGCAGTGCCTCAAGATCGCGCGCCTCGCGCAGCAGATGGCGCAGCACCTGTGCCTTGTCCTCATGGCGGTTGGCGAACATGCGCTCGCACATATCGAACAGGTACATGCGTGTGCCGGCAAGATTCAGCGTGGCAGCGGGGCCGGGCGGGCTGGATTCCTTCGCCGCGGCCGGTGCCATGGAGGGGGCCTGGGGCGATGACGCGGCGGCTTGGCCAGCCAGGCGCTGCAGGTGGCCGCTGGCGATCAGTTGCTCGATCAGTTCACCGGCCTGTGCACCCAGGACCTGCTGCAACTGCTCCTCGGTGCGGCCATCGGCCATCAGCAGCACCGAGCGCTCGCGCAGCGGCAGGCTGCGGCGGCCGGGCTGCAGCTCTTCAAGGGCCTTGGCGGTTTTTTGCAGCAGCATGGTGGGGGCAGGGAGTCCGACAAGCCCCGATTGCACGTTACATGAATGACCGTGGCGTGAAGAAGCCATGACAACTGGTCCGCCCGGTGTTCTGCGGCAAGCGCACAATCGCCTGCCATCGCATGGGCGGGCTCTGATTTGCAGGGGCTGGCGGCCGATGCCGGTCGCAGAAATATTGTTTGATCTGTAACAGGAAGACGGGGCGCAGGCCTCGCGACATAGGTGATGAGACTGTTGCTGGCGCCCATGGAGGGCTTGCTTGATTTCGTGCTGCGCGATGTGCTCACACGCGTGGGCGGCGCAGACCGCTGTGTCTCGGAGTTCATCCGCGTCACGGGGACCGTGCTGCCCGACAAGGTGTTCCTGCGCACCATGCCGGAGCTCAACAATGGCAGCCGGACGCTGGCCGGTGTGCCCGTGCGTGCGCAGCTGCTGGGCTCGGACCCGGACAGCATGGCGGCCAATGCGGCCAATCTGGCGCGCCTGGGTCCGGAAGGCATCGACCTGAACTTCGGCTGCCCCGCCAAGGTGGTCAACCGCCATGGCGGTGGTGCTGCGCTGCTGCAGGATCCGGAGCAGATCGCGCGCGTGGTGGGGGCCGTGCGTGCTGCCGTGCCGGCGGCCATGCCTGTGTCGGCCAAGATGCGCCTGGGTTTCAACGACACGACCTTGATGACCGAATGCGCCCAGGCCATGCAGGCCGGTGGTGCCTGCGAGATCGTCGTCCACGCCCGCACCAAGCTCGACGGCTACCGTCCGCCTGCCTACTGGGACATGATCCCGCGCATCCGCGAGTCCGTGACCGTGCCCGTGGTGGCCAATGGCGAGATCTGGACGGTGGAGGATGCGCTGCGCTGCCGTGAGCAATCGGGCTGCGGCGATCTGATGCTGGGCCGGGGAATCGTTGCCGACCCAGGCCTGGCGCTGGCCATTCGCGCTGCCGTGGAAGGCGGGCAGATGCCAGCAGACCATGTTGCAGCACAAGTGTTCTGGAGCGATCTGGTGCCGCAGGTCCAGCGTTTCTGGGACATGGTCTGCGAGGATCTGGAGCCGCGCCAGCGCGCAGGCCGCCTCAAGCAATGGCTGAACCTGCTGCGCCGCCGCTTTCCCGAAGCCGAGCAGGCCTACCAGGAAGTGCGCACGCAGACTGACCAGCGCGAGATCACGTTGTGGGTTCAGGCGCTGGCGCGGCGCCAGGAGTGGGCCGGGCTCTAGCGCGATCGGCCGGTCACAGCAGATGGTCGGGCGCCAGCGGGCCAATGAGCTTGAGCATCAGGCGCAGGCCCCAGCTGGCATCGGGCTCGCTGTGCTCGTCACCGCGCTCACTGTCTTCCGAGGCCCGCCACACCAGCTCGCCATCCTTGTCGAGCTCGACGCGCCAGCTGCCATCTTGCAGGCCCTCGTCAATGCTTTGCGTGGCCAGGCGGCCGAACTCGCGGCTGGCGATGAGCAGGGCAATCTCGGTGTTCTGCAACTGGGAGCGCAGATCCAGGTTCATCGAGCCGACTGCCACCAGATGCCCGTCCACCACCAGCAGCTTGGAGTGCAGCATCGCACGCGATGCGCCTGTCGACCCGGAAGGACTGCCGCCACCCGTGCTGCCCGAGCCGAATGCAGAGCGGACACTGGCCGCCGTGCTGCGCATTTCGTAGAGTTCAACGCCCATCTCCAGCAGCGCCTTGCGGTGGCGCGCATAGCCGGCATGGGCCAAAGGTGCATCGTTGGAGGCCAGCGAATTGGTCAGGATGCGCACGCGCACTCCGCGTTGCCGCGCGCCACGAAACGCCTCCATCATGTCCGGGCCCGGCACGAAATAGGGCGAGACCACCAGCAGATCGCGCCGGGTCTTTCGCACGAGCGCCAGCAGGCCATCGACCACCGAATCGGCCTCCAGCACCGGACGCGCCGCCTGGCGCAGGGCGCCAGCCGGCTGGCCCATGGGCAGCGTGCCGGCAGGCCTGGCCTGCGGGCTGTTCGGCGCGGGGCTGACCTGTGCGGCCGCATCCGTGCCAGCGCTTGTGATGGAGCTCGGGCCGTCATCCCTGTCCAACGGAATCTTGGCGGGCTCATCTACCAGCACGGCGGCCGATGCCCAGGTCCAGCGAGCCTTTCGCAAATCCATGGGCTGCTGGTCCCAGATGATCCGGCGCTGTTCAGCCGTCTGGTCATCTGCCTTTGCGTCCTTCGGGGGAACGGCAGGCGTGGGGTCCTCCTCCTGCGCCTGGTCATCATCGCCCGCAAAGCGCTCGCGCAACTGCTTGAGTTCCTTGAGGCTGATCAGCGACTGGACGGGATAGGCGCGCTGGTTGTTCCAATAGCTGTCGAAGCTGCGCGACAGGTCATTGACCACCGGCCCCGCCGCCAGCACGTCGAGGTCCACGAAATTGCTGGCGCTGTCCGCATCGAAATACGCATCGCCCAGATTGCGTCCCCCGATCACGCCCATGGCGTTGTCGGCGATGAACAGCTTGTTGTGCATGCGCTGCTGGGCCCGCTGGAAATCCGTCAGCAGCGTATAGGCCCGGCCCAGCGCCGAGCTGCGCGCGCCCGCCAGGGGGTTGAACATGCGCATCTCGATACCCGGCACAAAGGCCAGGCGCATGACCTGCGCATTCGCGCCCGTGCTGTGGAAATCGTCCAGCAGCACGCGCACGCGCACGCCACGCCGGGCGGCCTCGACCACGCCGCGCAGCAGGCGCTGCGTGCTCTCGTCGGCATGGATGGCGTAGTACTGCAGGTCCAGCGTCTGCTGCGCTCCCTCGACCAGTGCCAGCCGGGCGCCATAGGCCGCCTGGGCACCGGACAGGAGGGTGAAGGCGGAGGTCTGCTTGCTTCCCGCCTCGGAGCGCTGCTGTTGGATCAACTGGCCCAGGGGGGTGTTCTGCGGGGAATCCAATGCTTTGGTGACATGCCGGTCCACGCCTTGGGGTAGGCCGCCGCATCCCGCCAGCGCAATGCAAAGAAACCAGGGCCGAAGCCAACTCAGGGAGGGAGATCGCAAGGGCATGGCGCGCTTCGGTTGGTGGGCTGTCCGGGTTTGCTGTGGGATCCGTCAAGGATTCTGTCATGTGCCTTGCGTGGCCTGCGTAGCCTAAATGGAGGGTCTGCCTGCCAGACCCGTCCGTCGCCCCGATGGGCGGCACGTCGGCGCCGCCGAGCGGTCACTTGTAAGCAGATGAGAACCGTAACAATACGGTATGGCTAAATGCAAGCATTGGTTTTCGGCGCGGCACAGGCACAGCGGTTTCACCTTGATGGAGCTTATGGTAACGCTGGCTATTGCAGCCATCCTGGCTGGACTGGCCGCGCCGTCGATCAGCGAGTTCATCGTGAAGAACCGGATGAATGGCGTGGCCAGCGAATTTTCCGGCGGCATCCTGCGCTCCAGGAATGAGGCCGTGAGCAGGAACACCTGCGTCACGCTTTGCATGAGCGGCACCGCAGCCGATGCAGCACCTGCCTGCACGGTCGCTGGCAAGAACTGGCAGGTCGGCTGGATTGCCTTCCTCAATACCACCTGTGACGCGAGCCGGGACGCGCCTGCAGCGAGCAATGACCTGATCTTTGCCAAAGTGGCCAGCGGCGGCGAGATTCTGCTGGACTCCACGGATGACACACCGGTCAGGAAAATGATGTTCAACGCCTCTGGCGCTCCGTCACTTCCCAGCTCCTCCAACTTCAGCCTGCTCTACAAAGATGAGCAGAACACCTACACCAAGAGCTACGGGGTCAATATCTGCATCGATGCGCAAGGACGGTCCAGGCAGATTCCCAGTGACAAGAAATGCAGCAACTTCTGAGACATGACCATGCCGTTCTCTCCCATTGCTGACCGCAGAAACTCCAGGGGATTGACTCTGGTGGAAATGATGGTGGCGCTGGTCGTACTTTCCATCGGCCTTCTGGGCGTGGCGGGACTGCAGGCTTCCACCACCAAGTACCGGATCAATACCATGGCGCGTGCCTCCATGACGGGCCTGGTCTTTGATCTGTCGGAAAGGATCAGGGTGAATGCGGATTCGGCGGGGGGCAGCTTCTTGCAGCCTGGGACTGAAGATAAGCTGTCGTTGTATGCGATTGGGTCGGACTGGGCAACCCAGCAGACGGATTCCTTGACGCTCGATAAAGATTGTGCTGCCAATAGCTGTACTCCGGAAGAACGTGCAGTCTACGATTTGCAGACTTGGCGAAAGAAGCTTCGTGATTCAGTCCCCCAGGGGGCTGCGATGTTGTCGGGGAACAAACCTTCAGGCCTTCTACTGACCCTTATGTGGTTCGACAAAGAGCTGACGGACAAGACGACTGCCAGCGATGGGACGTCAAACATCGCTCTCAAGAAGGCACCCGTATGCAATGCGCAGCAGACCGGTATGGCGCAACAGACCTGCTGCCCTGAAGAGGCCAAGGCCCCCGAAGGGGTGCGTTGTTCCCGCTTCTCCTTTGTGCCCTGATGCCATGAAATATCAACGCAGATCCCAATCGGGGTTGACCTTGGTCGAACTGCTGGTCGCGATGGCCATCAGCCTGATGATCATGGCGGCTGCGATCTATGTCTATATTGCCTCGAGCGACTCTCAGCGCGTGCTCGACCGCAATACAGCAAGCAATGAAACAGGCGTTTTTGCCATGCAGATGCTGGGACGTGCCATCATGAACTCCGGATTTTATCCGGCACCCTCTCCACCCATTCCGGTTGATGTCACACAAACGGGAATGTATGACACCTATCCGCCTATTCCCGCTACAAAAAGGGCCGTCACCGATTGGGCCAATCCTGAAGCCAATTGGCCTCCCCCGGCGTTCCAGACCGGAATCTATGGTTGTGATGGTGCGAAGTTGAATCCGTCCAGCAGTTCCTGTGGTGATTCAGAAGATGGTGGGGCAGATACGCTGGTCATCAATTATTTCACGGTGGATGCGATGGGGGGCGCGTCTGGCTCCCGTTTCGACTGTACTGGAACCGACGTGGCAAGGGATCCCAGCAATCTGGAACGCAACAAGAGCCCCTCAGGGGGGAATGTTGTCGATGGCAACCCGCCGCGACTGCCGCTGTTCGGTTCCAATCGCTATACGCTTCAGGCCAGTGTGGCCTATGCAGGGCGAGCCGAAGTGAAGACAAAAAGCCTGGTATGCAGCGGAAATGGGAAAAATCCGCACGGGTCGTCCGATGGCGACGCATACATGCCATTATTGTCGGGTATAGAGGATATGCAGTTCACCTATGGTGTCTATTCGACAACGAAGTCTTTGAGTCCTGATAGATTTTATACGGCCACCGAAGTCAATGCATTGGGTGATCTGGGTTGGCCGCGGGTCGTTGCAGTAAGGGCATGCATTTTAACGAAAACCCTTCAGGGAAAGACTCGGATTGGAGATAAAAAAGGAAGTGAAAAGACGTATGTTGACTGCCAGGGCGTAACCAAGCAACAACCTCCGGGGGAAACATACACTTCGCTCGTGCAGGTGTTTGGTGTGCGCAACAGCTTGAAGCAAAGCTACTAGGTCGGGACTATGTCTGTGCCAAGAACAATCAAGAAACAAGGCCAGCGCGGGATGGCTCTGGTATTGGTCATGCTGGTGCTGGTTGCGATTACCAGCATCACGCTGTGGATGGTCAAGCAATCCACATTGTCGGAGGGGATGGCCCGCAACCAGATGGACCAGGAGGCTGCGCGGCAGGCGGCCGAGTCTGCGCTTCGTGATGCGGAGCGCGACATCATGGCGCCGACCTTTGCCACGCGAAGCAAGGCTTCTTGCTCGCGTGGAACGGACAAGCTCAATCCCAACGACTTCTCGGCAACCTGCACTATGGGCCTGTGTGTCAAGGACGAAGCCAGTTACGGATCCACAGAGTGGGCGAATGCTTCTGCCTCAAACCCTGCCGTGGCCGAGCCCTGGTGGCCCACCAGCAAAGGGGGGTTGTGGAACGACGACCCGGATTCCAAGCCGGGGCGTTCTCCCGTTACCAGCAATAACTGCCAGGCCTTCACGGGCGGCGTTCCTCTGGGAACCTATACCGGCGTTGCAGCGCTCACGGGTGTTGCACAGCAACCGGAATATCTGATCGAGATTTTTCGTCGCAAGCATGTTCGAATGAATCTCGATGAGAAAAGTGTGACTTCCACAGGTGAGAACGCAAACCAGTGGTCCTACATGTACAGGGTCACTGCGCGCGGATTTGGATACTCCCAGCGGACTCAGGTGGTGGTACAGACGGTTTATTTTCCTTGATGAAGGCCGAGGAACAAATGAATAATAGAAAATCATTTTTGCTCTCTCTGGGAGGGGTGTGCGCCGTATTCGCTTACGTGGGCATCGGTGCCACGCCAGTGGAGGTTTCCACGCCTCGTGAAGGTGTTCCTCCCAACATAGTTACAACGGCGAACAAGCCGATGGTGATGCTTACTGCATCCAAGGACCATACCCTGTTCGGGCCGGTATATACGGACTTCGAGGATCTTGATGGCGATGGTGTAATTGATACCACGTTCAATTCATCGTTCAAGTACTATGGGTATTTCGATGCCACTAAGTGCTATGCGTATGAAAGCGGGGTGTTTAATCCCAAGGTGCTTGCCAATAAGACCAATGTAACGAATAACTCTGTTACATCCATCAAATACACCTGTCCTTCAAGCCAGTCTTACTGGAGTGGGAACTTCCTCAACTGGGCTACCATGACCCGATTGGATACCGTGCGCAAGATGCTGTATGGTGGATATCGCAGCGATGACACGAATGGTTCGACCACGCTCATGGGTTCCAGGCTCGTCCAAGATGCGCACTCCTTCGTCAAGTATTACAAGGGGACGGATATCCGGGATTTCACACCCTTCAGTACGACAGATCTGACAAAATCAACGGGCGCCAATCCGAAGGTGTATGCCGGTCTGAGCATGTGCGTCACAGGAAGTAGCGAAGATCCGAAGGCCTCGCAACCTGTCATGCGCATGGTCAAGGGTAATGTCAGGTTCTGGTCCACGGTGGAAATCAAGCTGTGCCGCTGGAGTGATTCGCCTGATAATTATAATTCAGGTACTTTCGGTCCAAAACTCGCGCGATTCTATGGCGACGTAGACAAAGGTAATGGCGGTGTCAAGCATGAGGAAAAAATACCTTCGCGAGTCAATGACGGTGCTACCTATTCTGGCATAGGGCCAGATCTGAATGTCAATGTCAAGGTGTGCGACCCTAATCTCCTGGGTGATGAAAGATGCCAGCCATTTCCAGCGGATTCCACAAAGAACTATAAGCCATATGGTTTGCTGCAGGAGTTCGGTTATCCCAGTAGCAGCAATTCTGCGGCCCGTGTGGAGTTCGGTCTTATTACCGGTAGTTATGACATGAATCATACGGCCGGGGCATTGCGCAAGAACATCCGCGACCTGGATGACGAGATCAACAGGAATACTGGTGTTTTTTGCCATAGTACCAATGCAGGTTGTGCGGCGAAGGTGGACACCCGGGACACGGGCAAGGGTGCCATCAAGACCTTTGACTCCATCATTTTGTATGGTCGCAATGGAACTTCCTATGGGAGTGGCAAGAATCCCAGCGGATCCCCCGACGGGGATTTGCCGGCCTGGGGCAACCCCATAGGGGAAATGGTGGTCCAGGCGCTGCAATACTATGCCTACAACGGCTCCACGCCCTCGCCGACCAATCCTAGCAGTACCTCGAATGACAGCAATGCAGGACTTCCTGTCGTGAAATGGGAAGATACGCTTGCCAATACCGATGCCAGAGCCAAGTACGGCAATGCCATCTGCCGACCGCTCAATATTCTCGCCTTCTCGTCGAATGCGCTGAGCTTCGATGGCCAAGCAGATACCCCCTTCACCACGTTGTCGAATCGCAGTGGAAGCCTGGACTCCTATGTCAACAACATCGGCACGGCAGAAGGGCTGGCGGGCTCGCTTCGCTCGGTGGGCTCGGTCTCGGGCAAGGGCTTGACTTCCAACGATGACAAGAACTCCTGCTCTGCCAAGACCATCGGCCAGCTGTCCAACGTCAATGGCATTTGCCCCGAGGCGCCGGCCATGGGCGGGACCTATCAGGTCGCTGGTGCCGCCCTCTACGGAAACACCAGCAAGATCCGCACTGTGAGCAACCCGCCCTCCGACCTGGCGAAGGTGGAAAATGCGCTGAAAGTGCGCACCATGGCAGCATCGCTGACTGGTGGCTCCCCGCGTATCGACGTACCCATCCCCGGAAGCAATCCCAGGAAGTATGTTTACATCACCCCCGAAAGCGTGCAGAACAATGGCGCCGTCAGTGCGCCGCTGACCTTCGCCTCCATCAACTCCGGAGAGACGTATGGCTCGTTCATCGTGACCTGGAACGATATCTTGATGGGCGGCGACTACGACATGGACATCACGGGTTTCCTGCGGTATGACCTTGTCAAGAATGCCAAGTCTCCTTCGGGCTGGGATATCTCGATCACGACCGATATTCCTGGCGTCTGCGGGGGCGCTGCGGGCACCCATGGTTTCAGCGTGATCGGCGTCCAGAACAATGGAGCCTCGGCCAACGGCCGCTACCTGACCCACCAGCACAACAGCGGCAACGCCCTGTCCAACATGCCGGCGACCTCCGAGTACCTGTGCGGCGACCCCACCTACCGCGCCACCAAATTCGGTACCAATGAAACCTATGCCACCACCGTCTGCAACGTAACGGGCGACGGCTCGGTCACATTCACGGACAAGACCAAGATCACTCTGCCGTCCTACTGCACGGTCAAGGACAGGGACTTCCTGGTCACCAAGACCTTCAACATGGTGGGCGAGACGGACGCGCTGGTGAAGGACCCACTGTGGTATGCAGCGAAGTACGGATATTTCAAGTCCAGCGAAAAGCTCTCCGACGGAACCTACCGCACGCTGAGCATGCCGCCGGACCAGTCCAGCTGGGACAGCGTGGGCAGCGATGGCACAGCCGGCTCGGACGGCGTGCCTGACGGCTACTTCCTGGCGCGCAGGCCGGAATTGCTGGAGTCTCAGCTGCGCCGAGTGCTTGAAGCAGTAGCCAAGGATTCGAATGCAGCTCCCGCCGTGTCATCCATGCAATTTGCATCTGGCACCTTCAAATACGTGGCCAAGTTCGACAGTGCGACCTCTTCGGGGGCCTTGGAAGCCTACCAAGTGGATGGTTCGGGCAATGTGAGTACCGTATATTCATGGGAGGCCGGTGCATTGCTGAAGGCTGCAGCGGCCGGAGATCGGCGCAAGATCATCACGAACAGTGGCGGTGCGGGAACTCCATTCCGCTGGAACTCGCTGCCTGCTGCCTACAAGGAGCAGATGACGACAGCCTCTGTGAACAAGCTGTCGACAGACAATGCCCAGGTGGCGCTCAACTATGTGAGGGGTGATCAGTCTCAGGAGGGGGCCACGGCTTTGCGCCAGCGCGGATCCACACTTCTGGGGCCCATCATCAACGGCTCCCCATGGCTTCAGGATCGCCCCAAGGCCTTTGTTGTGGGTGATGGCGATTATGCCAAGTATTACAACGAGTACCGCGAACGGCCTCGGGTATTGTGGGTGGCGGCCAACGACGGCATGCTGCACGCGTTCAACGCAGACACCGGTGCCGAATTGCTTGCCTATGTTCCAGGTGCCTTGGCCAACCGCCTGGCCGAGCTTCCGTTGCAACGCGGTACGACCAGCCGGACCAAACTGAACAATGCCAATTTCACGCTGGGCTCGTCCGAGAGCTTACCTTCAGGTACAGCCTGGCCGTACGTGGATGGCAATCCATTTACTGCAGATGTGAAGGTGGCATCGGGCTCAAAGTCTGTCTGGAGAACCTATGCCTTCTCGTCCCTGGGGCGCGGTGGTCGTGCGGTATTTGCCCTGGATATCACCACCGCGAATCCGGCGAATTATTCAGAGTCGGATGCTGCGAATATCTTCAAGTGGCAGTTCACTTCGGATGATGATCCGGACCTGGGCTACATCACGGGTGATGTCGGAGTCCATACCGCGACCAATCAGCCGACCCCGGTGGTGAAGCTCAATAACGGCAAATATGCGCTGCTGCTGGGCAACGGCAACAAGTCCACCAATGGTAAATCCGCGCTTTTCATCCTTTATATGGATGGTCCCACCGCCGGCAGCTGGAATGGACAGTACAAGAAGATCGTTGCGGACGCAGGCACTGACAATGGCCTGTCCATGCCCCATTGGGAGGACGTGGATGGCAATGGAACTGCAGATGTGGTGTATGCCGGCGACCTCAAAGGCAACATGTGGAAGTTCGATATTTCCGGCCTTTCGGACACTGCCTGGCGCGTGGCCTACAAGGGAAGCGCTTCCGAGAATCTTCCCCTCTTCCAGGCCGTGCAGACCACGGTGAGCGGCAACACCACCACCATCACGCCGTTGCCCATCACTACGGCGCCACGGACCATGTTCATGGGCCGCGGCGGAATCATGGTGATGTTCGGTACAGGCAATGCTTTCGAAACGGGAGACTTTCCTGCCACGGGTCTGAACCAGAAGGTGTTTGGCATCTGGGATCGTCCGGGTATGCCGACGGGCCGGCCGCTTCCCAACAAGGATGGACGTACGTTGGCGACAAGAACCTATACCCGTGACAGCAATGGCAATGTTTACCTGTCATCCGGGGTTGAACTGGACTGGAGCAAGCATGACGGCTGGGTCATGGCATTTCCAGGCGCAGCGGAAGCCTTGTTGTCCGATCCCTCACTGGATGCCGGTGTCATGACCATGGTGGGTGTGAGGCCCAAGTCCGGCACTAATCAATGCTCGGACACACCCAATGCAACCATGTACACCGTAGATCCCATTTCAGGCGCTGTTGAGCGTAACGTGCAGGGAACTATCATCTTGGGCCCCAAGAAGGTGAATATTGGCGGACGCGATATCGAGGACCAGAAAATCAAGGTGGTGAGCGACATTTCGATAAAGCCATACAAGGGATGCGAGCCTGGCGATCCAAAGTGCTGTAAAGGTGACAAATGCGATCCGCCTCCGCCGTGCGGGCCGGGACAACTGGCCAAGCGTGCGATTGGGCGCAGTGCGGATGCCATCATGTGCTACAGCCCCTCGCCGCGCATGCAGTGGCGCGATGTGCCTGGCATGAGGACCAACCAATGAAGCATCGACTTTCCTCACAAGACAGACAGAAGGGTTTCACCCTGATCGAGATGATGGTGGTGGTGGCGGTCATCGCCATCCTGGCGTCGATTGCCTATCCCTCGTACAAGGAGTTCGTGGCGAAGGCCAAGCGGGCGGAGGTCAGCGCCATGCTGGCTTCTGCCCAGCAATGGATGGAGCGCTTCTACTCGGAAAACTTCCGCTATGACAAGAGCAGTGCCAATGTCGCGGTTACCGACGGCACGCAGTTCCCGAAGTATTTCTCGGTGTCGCCCATGCCTGGGCAGGGCAGTGCGGTCTATGACGTTAGCGTCGTGGTCACCGATGGTGTGCGCGATGTGTATTCGCTCAAGGCCGTGCGTAAGGCCGGCAGCGCCATGGCGGGGGATCGTTGCGGCGACTACTACCTGGACCAGTATGGCCGAAAGGACCTGAAGAACTACAGCAGCACGCTGTTTGCGACCAAGCAGGCAGCGTTGAACTACTGCTGGAAGTAAACAGGGCTTTTGGGAGGACAATCCAGGCCATCTTCTACTGCCTGGAAAGAGGTTGAATTTGTCCTCCCCCTGGATGGCGCAAGCCCAGGAACTGGCCGCCAGCGCCCTGTTCAGAACCTCACCCAACCCCCGCGTCGGCTGCGTCATCGTCGACTCCCAGGGGCGCCTGCTGGGCCAGGGGGCCACACAGCCCGCAGGCCAGGCGCATGCGGAGGTCATGGCCCTGCGCGATGCCCGGACCCGTGGGCACTCCACCCAGGGAGCCACGGCCTATGTGACCCTGGAACCCTGCGCCCACCATGGCCGCACAGGGCCTTGCTGCGATGCGCTGGTCGAGGCCGGCATCGGCAAGGTGGTGGCATCGCTGGCGGATCCCAATCCCCGCGTGGGCGGACAGGGCTTTGAGAGGCTGCGCGCCGCAGGTGTCGAGGTTGAGATTGGTGATGGCGCAGATCAGGCGTGGGAACTGAATCTGGGATTTGTCAGCCGCATGCTTCGGGGTAGGCCTTGGGTGCGCGCCAAAGTGGCAGCTTCTCTGGATGGCATCACTGCATTGAGCAATGGGCAGAGTCAGTGGATCACCTCTGCCGAAGCCCGACATGATGGCCATGCCTGGCGCGCTCGCTCCTGTGCGATTCTCACGGGCATAGGCACGGTGCTTGCCGATAATCCTCGCTTGGATGTCAGGGAGGTCGAAACGTTTCGGCAGCCTACCCTCATCGTGGCGGATAGCCAGCTTCAGACACCTCCGGATGCAGCCTTGTTTGCGGCGCAGCGCAAGGTGGTCATCTACACAGCAGTCAGTGATCTGGCGTCAAGCCGTGCGCTTGCGCTGGTGGAGCGTGGAGCGCAGTTGCTGTGTATGCCTGATGGGCAGGGGCGTGTGGATGTTCGGGCCATGATCCACGATCTGGCGAGGCTGGAAGTGAATGAACTGCACGTCGAGGCGGGTCATCGACTCAACGCAGCGCTTGTCGAGGCAGGGCTGGTGGATGAGTGGTTGGCCTATCTGGCCCCCAAGCTTCTGTGGGGCGGGGCTGGTTGGGCCGATACGCCCTCTTTGAGCAGGCTCGCCGATGCGCAGGCCATGTCATTCCAGTCGGTCGCAAGTGTGGGCGACGACTTGCGGGTGATTCTTCGGAAGGTAGGTGCGGATCGGCTTGGTATGGACGGCTCCACCTGAGGCATCGCACGCGGTCGCAGCTACCGTCCCCAGCACTCTATCGCTTTGGTATTCGCACCCAGGTTCCGTGCATCGCGCTCGCCCGTATGGGTCAGTGTGAAATCGCCGCATCGGTCATTGAGCTGGGAGCCACGGCGCGTGGCGATCAGGGTGTAAGTGTCGTCGTCGTGGCCGCTGGTTGCCAAAAAGTCGATGGTGTAGCGCTTGCTGGAGTCGCGGGCCCAGGTCAGATCGACAGGGAGCGTGGTGGGGTAGACCCCGTTGGCCGTGGCTGCGCGCTCCAGCCATTGCTGGGCCTGCAGCAGGCCGGCGCGGGCATCGGCGCGATGGACTCCGCGGATGTATTCGTTGTAGCTGGGCACGGCGACGGTGCCGAGGATGACGATGACGGCCACGACGATCATGAGTTCTATGAGTGTGAAGCCGGGGGGAGGAGGGCGGCGCATCGTGCGGCTCATTTCATTTGGCGCCAGCTGGGGCGCAGGGATTGCTCGGGCATGCGGGCGAGGACGTTGCGGCGGCCATCGGTGTCGTAGCCAATGGCGTGATGGCCTTTGTTGAGCAATGTCTGGGATCCCCCGGAGACGGTTGTGCGCGAGGCTTCCTGATCCGCCGTGTCGTAGACGCCGTCGCCGTTGCTGTCCATCAATGGAACACTGGGCCGCTTGCCATCCATGATGTTCATGAGCGTCAGAAATTGGTTTTCTTCGCTCACATTGCAGGCGTCAGCGGGGCTTGTGGTTTCACCAGGGCGCCTGGAGGATCTGGCGGGTATCTGGCTGTAGATCGCGAGGAGGTTGCTGCCGTCGTAGAAGCTCATCGGCTTGAGCAGGCGCTCGCCTGACAGGGGAAGATCCATGTACCAGCCTTTGTGCCGCGTCCAGTCGATGTCGGTGGTGGAGTCCACTCGCCAGGTGCCACGGCCTACGATCCCTTGCGTCTGAGGGTTCACCGAGCGTTTGGCCAGCTCACCGATGCCGGATACAGGGGCTGGATGCTGTCCTGCAGGCAGCTTGTACTCAGAGTCCGAGTCACCCGTGCAAGGCTGTATACGGCCGTCCGCGAGCAGCTTGTAGCGGGTGTTGTCGAGGATGGAATAGATGCTCTGCACCGCCGTGTTGCCAGTGTCCTGCTGGGTGATGTTGCGTCCTGTGCCGAATGCCACCAGCATGCCGCCCACAGTCACGCGTTCATTGCTTCCCGAGGGTTCTGTGGTGACGCTGTACCGGTCATTGGCGCGTACGGACGCAGGGGCGGTAATGGGCTGGCGCAGTGTGCGAGAGGCAGTTGGCGAACTGCCACCCATGGCGGTGTACAGCGGCCGGCCGTTGAAGGCCATGCCCCAAGCGGAGGAGGCATCGCTGGCGATGATGAATTTCCACAGATTGCCCTGGAGGTCGCCCGCATAGACCACATCGGGTCGGCCATCGCCATTGATGTCCACGAGGCGTGGGGCAGAGAGCCCATTTTTGGTGGTCTCCGGTGTGGTGCCGGTGGGGATGTCGCCTGTGGCCACGATGCGCAGCAGCTCCTGGTTGCCATCGAGGTACTGGATCAGCAGCACGGGCCGCTGGTTGGTGCTGTGGTAGCCGTTGCCCGTCACCAACGCCCAGCGGTTGTTGTTCAACTGCGCGATCTGGATGCTGCGTTGCGGGTTGGCATCGTCCCGCACGGGGGCTGCAAGGATATGGCCCAGGTCCTTGTCTTCCTGGCAAGTGGTGCGCTGCCACAGGTCGGCGGAGATGGCGCAGTCACCGGGATCGCTGTTGCGGGTCTGGGTGCGGTCCAGCAGGACCAGCGTGCCGGCGCTGTGTTCGTTGAAAGCCTCTGGGTGCGTGATGTCCAGCACAAAGTAGCCTTTGGCACCGGCGCCCGGCATGCCTGCCAGCACGGTGCGCCACTGCGGGGATGCATGGCTGCCTGAGTTGATGTCGCCGCTCATGGCAGAGCCGTCCACGAAGTAGCGGTGCCGGGTGTCGTAATCGAGGTCGGAAAGGCGTGCCAGCCCCGAAATCACGCCGCGGGGGATGTAGGCGATCTTCTCGCTGCCGTCAGTGGCAGAAAAGCCGTGCAGCATGCCGTCGTTGCCGCCCACGTAAATCATGGGCTGGCGCTTCTGCTGGGCGAGCGCATAGGCCGCGTAGCCCGGCAAAGGCGAGTTGTCCACGGGGTGGCCGGTGTGCCAGATCTGGGAGTTGACGATATCGCCCTGGCGCGAGCCGCGTTGGCGAAAAGGGTGGGCCGGGTCAGGGCGCGGCGGTTGTCCCGCAGCTTCCATGCGGCGGTCGCCGCGTATGAAGTTGAACCTGTGCTTGCCCAGTTTGTCTGCCCTGCCTTCGGCATCGACGCTGAAAGAGGCCTTCTGGGGGCGGTCCAGCTCATGCCATTTGAAGGACACGCCCCTTTGCAGTCTGTCACTCCAGGTGAGGATCAGGCGCTCATTGAGTACCTGTTGATCACTGAGTGCATCCAGGTGGTCAGCCGTGCTTTTGCCTTGCCAGCCGGCTGCTGCGGTGATGCTCCCGTCGGCTTGGACCGTTTCTGCGTTGATCCAGCCGCTCCAGGCGGCTTTGGCGCTGTAGCGGGCCGTGAATATGTCCACGCCTGACTGTGCAATCACGCTTCCGTTGGAAGTGGCGGAGCTGCTGCGGCCCTTGGTATCGGCTGTCTGGCCTGTCAGGCAGTCTTCAATGGGCGTGGCAAATTCTTTGTCTTCTCTTTGCGCCGGGGAAACTGGCGTGCCTGCCTCAGAGAAACGTTGGGCCTGGCTGTTTTGCGCGGCCAGGAGTGTGGCGATCACTGCTGGCAGCAGGAGGGGTCGGAGCCCAGGGTGGAAGAGATAAGGCATGTCAGACGTTCTGAATCAGTCGCGGCGCTTCTGGCGGACATAGGTCTGTTGCAGCACCACCTGGGTGCCGTTCTTGCGGCCGTGAGCGATGGCTGTGATGCGATAGATCACCTGGGGCTGCATGTAGAGGGCCAGACGGGGTGAGTCATTGGCGATGAGGCCTGAGTTCCCTGCGTTGGCGTCATAGGGCAGGATCTCTATCCAGTACCAACCCCCCTTTCCTGTCTCACGGCTTGCCAGGATGGGATTGCTCTTGCCTTCAGAAATGGCGCCCGTGAACTGGCCGTAGCGTGCGGCTACATCGGTGGCGGTCATCTGGCTCAGCGTGATCCCTTTGGTCTCGTCCACGTTGTTCCAGAAGTCCTGAGGCCCTGTGCGCTTGGTGCACAGGGCGTCTCTGCAGCTTGTGGGAGTGGCTCGGTTCAGGTTGGCCAGCAGCAGACCTACCTGCTGGCTTTCCTGGGGAAACTGGGTGATGGTTGCAGCGTTGCGGCAGACGGATGGCTGGCTGCTGTTGGCGATGCAGGCGGCGCCGTTGGCCTGTTCGCCTCGAATGTCCAGTTCGGCATCCTGCAGCAATGCCTGTGCAGCTTCGAGGGCGCGTTGGTAGTCGGCATCGTTGCCCACGAACATTTCGTTGAACAGGGCGCTGCGCGATGCCCAAAGTGCCAGCAGCATGGAAAGCATGACCAGGGTGATCACGATGAACAGTGCGACGCCTTTCTGGCGCTGCGCGGCACAGGTGTTGGCATGCCGCATGCCTGCTGCTTTGGCGGTCATCCAGCCATCCCCTGGCTGCGCAACTGATACACGCTGCGAAAGACCATGTGCAGGCGCCGGGTCCTGGGCGCCGGCAGCGTGGTCATGTCGATGGATTCGGCTGTGCCGTCACTGCTTGCGCAATCGGTGTAGCGGCTGTCGGCGGGCATGTTGATGACTTCGATCCCGAAAAGCACCAGACAGACCTCGGCGGCAACGACGCGTGACCAGTCCTGGCCCACGGCGGCTGCGTTGACGTACTGCAGGCGTGCATCACCTTTCGGCGACTGGATCAGGTAGCGCACCTGGAAGTTGGCGACGTTCTGGGCCAGTGGCTGGGCTCCCGCAGAGGGTGCTCCGGTGCAGCGCAGGGTGTTTTTGCGGGCGTCCAGCGCAAAGCGGCTCAGGATCAGGTTGTGGCTGTTGGCCTGGCCCAGGCAATTGCGCTGCAGTGAAGTTTCGATGGCCGAGCCGTGCAGCGGTTGCGTGTAGTTGCTGTAGCCCACGGTGAGCTTGTATTGAGCGCGGCCTGGCGCATCAAGGCCCAGGATGGTGTCGCGCGCAGGGTCGAAATCTTGTGCGCTCGCCTCGAATGCAACGGGGTCCGCCACGTCAACGGTGTCTGTTCCCTTTTTTGCAGACGAGAGAAGCAGCCGAAGAGACCCCGCCTGCCGGATCTGGCGGCCCATGACGCGGAAGATGTGGGATGCCTGCTGCTGCAGCTGGCTGGCATCGCTGACGGTGCCGGAGACGGCGCGTGATGCCATGAGTGCGCCCAGGGCCACTGCGATGATCAACATTCCCAGGAGAAGGCCCACCAGCAGTTCGACCAGGCTCAGGCCCCGTTGACCAGGCTGCACCAGGGTTGCGGCGGCGATGCGGGTGTGCTTCATGGGCTTGCGCAGAAGAACTGGACTGCGTTGTTGGCAAGATATGGCGCGCAACGAGCGCTGAGCGCTATGTATTGCAGGTGGCAGGTTCTGCCGGTGGGGCAGGCCATGGCTTCGTCGCCGTGTGTGCCATCGCTATGGAGTCCGATGGGTTTTTTGTAGCCGGCTTTGCTGGATTTCTCGTTTTCACGCCAGCTGATCACGATGCCCAGGTGGCGTCCGTTGCTGGTGTCGTCTGTTGCAGGGAAGACCTTGGCGGCTCCGCCTGGCAGCAGTTGGTGCACGGAAGCCTTCCACAGCGCGAGGTTGTAGCTGGCCAGCGTTTCCGGGTCGCATGGGGTGGCGCTGCAGTCAGCGGTGGATTCAGGGGTGTGATCCCAATCGGATTCGTAATTGCCCATCTGCCCGAGGGAGTTGGGATTGGCGTGGGTGCGCTCGCTGAAGTCTTCGATCAGCCGGATGGCCTGAGCGCGGCGCACGCCGCTTTGGGTGTCGGCCAGGGTGCGCATCTGCAGGCTCAGGATTCCCAGAACACCCAAGGCTGTGACGACGGTGGCAACCAGGGTTTCGATCAGGGTGAAGCCTTTGGCGTGCCGAGCGTGGGTGCTTGTCATGCGCATGGAATGCCCTCCCGGCCAACCACCCGGATACGTCCGCCGGACGAAACGCAGATGCCTTTCGCTGCAGCAGAGACGAGGCCGGCGGAAGACGGGGCGACGGCGAAGCCCATGGCGGTGAATCCACCCATTTGTCCCCATCGGTCCACACTGATGATGGCGGCGGATCTGGAGCGGATGACAAGGGTGCGTGCGGGAGTGTCGAAGCGCTGTAGTTCTTCCCGGGGATCCCAGCGCTTATTGCCATTGCGGTCAACGAACACCACCCAGCCGCAGCTCCAGTCCGCATGACGTGCAGCCAGAGTGCAGCCGTTGGTGCCTTGGGGTAGTTTCTGGATGAAGACACCGCCCCCGCGCCGGACGGCTTCGGAGCGCGCGTATTGAAGCGTCGACTGCAGGCCCTCGACGGTCTGGCGAACGCGCCATCGCTCGATGATGAGGTGGAAGCTGGGTGCTGCCAGCGTGGTGAGCACGGCGAGGATGGCGCCGACCACCATCATCTCGATGGCGGTGAAGCCTTTTGAGCCCAGGTGGGCCTGAGGCCAGGTCGATGACATGTCTTGAAACCCTCCCCGTCAATCTGCTTGCGAAGCGCTGGTTGTTTTTGCGTGCCGCTCAATCTATTGGGGTTGTTCGTACATGTCTTTCAGACAAATCTGTTTCTGTCCTCAACAACTAGGAGTCGTGCCGTTGGTGCGGGGTCATCCGGCATGACGATGCGTCAAAAAATCCAATGGTGACAAGGTGTTGTTGGCTTTGCCGCTATCGGACTCCGGGGTAGGACTGTTTTTTGTTGGGAGAACGCTCAGCGCTGCTGTCTGCCGGGTGGCGGCCGGGTATATCCGGCGCATGCCCCGGCGTTGTGCCGGCCCTGGCATTCGCGGTACAGCCGCTTGTCGCGTTGTTCGGGCGATTCCTCGGAGCTGCTGCGCTGGGTTGGAACACGGACCCGCTGTCCGCCTTTTTTGCGCTTGGCGCCTTGCGCGGCTGATCTGATGTGTCGGAGCGGTCAGGGCTCGCCTGGGCCGGCAGGGCCAGGCAAAGGGCCGCGACCAGGCAGAGTAGGGTGCATTGCTGCCGATGTGCGCGCCAGGTTGCAGTCGTGAATGAAAAACGCGTTGCCATGGTGTTGCCCTCCCGTGATCTATGAATGTCTGCAGGCTTCGCGGCATTCTGGGCGGGCTGTCGGCCGGCACGGTGTGGGGCCACAAAGCATGTGTGGATGCTGGACAGGGCGCGCTTGTTATAATCCCAGGGTTTTGCATGGTGCAAGACGCACGTCGGGGCCTTTCCAGTCCCGGCGCAAGTAACCAAGGCTGCCTCCCTGCTTTTGTCTGTGAGGGGCCAATTTCAAAGGAAAAAAATGATCGCATCTTCCGTGAAGGCTGAAGTCGTCAAGTCCAACGCACGCTCTGCCAACGATACTGGCAGCCCAGAAGTGCAAGTGGCTCTGCTGACCGCACGCATCAACGAGCTGACCCCTCACTTCAAGCAACACGCCAAGGACCACCACGGTCGTCGCGGCCTGCTGCGCATGGTGAGCCGTCGTCGCAAGCTGCTGGACTACCTCAAGTCCAAGGACGCTGATCGCTACACCGCACTGATCGCCAAGCTGGGCCTGCGCAAGTAAGCACGGTGGGAGATCAAAACGCCTGAGTTAGCCTGTCTAGCTCAGGCGTTTTTTACTTCGGAGAATGCAAGACAGAGCGAAGCTGTGTCATTCCAGTGCTGCTGATTTGATAGCAGTGAATCCAGCACTGGAATGGCATCGTGTTCTGAATTGCTCTCCATCATGGCCCGGTGAGTGCATCGGTCCACCCATTCCAAAGGAGCAACAATGTCCATCTTCAACAAAGTCACCAAGACCTTCCAGTGGGGCCAGCACACGGTCACCATGGAAACCGGCGAGATCGCCCGCCAGGCTTCCGGCGCCGTGCTGGTCAACATCGATGACACCGTGGTGCTGGCCACCGTGGTGGCGTCCAAGCAGGCCAAGTCCGGCCAGGACTTCTTCCCGCTGACCGTCGATTACATCGAGAAGACTTACGCCGCAGGCAAGATCCCCGGCAGCTTCTTCAAGCGCGAAGCCAAGCCCAGCGAACTCGAAACCTTGACCAGCCGCCTGATCGACCGCCCGATCCGCCCGCTGTTCCCCGAAGGTTTCTACAACGACGTGCACGTGGTCATCCACACCGTGTCGCTGAACCCCGAAGTCGATGCCGACATCGCCGCCCTGATCGCCACCTCGGCTGCCCTGTCCGTGTCGGGCATTCCCTTCAATGGCCCCATCGGTGCTGCCCGCGTGGGTTACATCAATGGCGAGTACGTGCTCAACCCCGGTCAGACCCAGCGCAAGGATTCGCAGATGGATCTGGTCGTGGCCGGTACCGAAGCCGCCGTGCTGATGGTGGAGTCCGAGGCGCAGCAACTGCCTGAAGACGTGATGCTGGGCGCCGTGGTCTTTGGCCACGAGCAAGGCCGCATCGCCATCGAAGCCATCCATGAACTGGTGCGCGAAGCCGGCAAGCCCGTCTGGGACTGGGTCGCTCCCGCCAAGGATGAAGAGCTGATCGCCAAGGTGGCGGCACTGGGCGACGAAGCCCTGCGCACGGCCTACCAGATCCGCAACAAGCAAAGCCGCACGCAAGCCTGCCGCGAAGCCTACGCCGCCGTGAAGGCCGGCCTGACGGCCCAGGGTGTGGAGTTCGACGGCGTCAAGGTCGAAGGCATGCTGTTCGACATCGAGGCACGCATCGTTCGCAGCCAGATCCTGGCCGGCGAGCCGCGCATCGACGGCCGCGACACGCGCACCGTGCGTCCCATCGAAATCCGCAACTCCGTGCTGCCCCGCACGCACGGCTCGGCCCTGTTCACGCGCGGCGAGACGCAGGCCCTGGTCGTGTCCACGCTGGGCACCGAGCGCGACGCGCAGCGCATCGACGCGCTGGCTGGCGAGTTCGAGGACCGCTTCCTGTTCCACTACAACATGCCTCCCTTTGCCACCGGCGAAGTGGGCCGCATGGGCTCGACCAAGCGCCGCGAAATCGGCCACGGCCGTCTGGCCAAGCGCGCCCTGGCGGCCTGCCTGCCCAGCAAGGAAGAATTCCCCTACACCATCCGCGTGGTGTCGGAAATCACCGAGTCCAACGGCTCCTCGTCCATGGCTTCGGTCTGCGGCGGCTGCCTGTCGATGATGGATGCAGGCGTTCCGATGAAGGCCCACGTGGCCGGCATCGCCATGGGCCTGATCAAGGAAGACAACCGCTTCGCCGTGCTGACCGACATCCTGGGTGACGAAGATCACCTGGGCGACATGGACTTCAAGGTGGCCGGCACCACCAGCGGCATCACTGCACTGCAGATGGACATCAAGATCCAGGGCATCACCAAGGAAATCATGCAGGTCGCCCTGGCCCAGGCCAAGGAAGCGCGCATGCACATCCTGGGCAAGATGCAGGAAGCCATGGGCGAAGCCAAGGCCGAGATCTCGTCCTTCGCTCCCAAGCTGTACACGATGAAGATCAACCCCGAAAAGATCCGTGACGTGATCGGCAAGGGCGGCTCCACCATCCGTGCGCTGACCGAAGAGACCGGCACGCAGATCGACATCGGCGAAGACGGCACCATCACCATCGCCTCCAGCGATGCCGCCAAGGCCGACGAAGCCAAGCGCCGCATCGAAGAGATCACGGCCGAAGTCGAAATCGGCAAGATCTACGAAGGCCCGGTCACCAAGATCCTGGACTTCGGTGCTCTCGTGAACCTGCTGCCCGGCAAGGACGGTCTGCTGCACATCAGCCAGATTGCCCATGAGCGCGTGGAGCGCGTCGCCGACTACCTGCAGGAAGGCCAGATCATCAAGGTCAAGGTCATGGAGACCGACGAAAAGGGTCGTGTCAAGCTGTCGCTGAAGGCGCTGACCGAGCGCCCTGCCGGCATGGAGCGCAGCGAGCGCCCCGCGCCTGCCGAGCGTGAGTTCCGCCAGCCGCGTGAGCCCCGCCAGCAGCGCGAGTTCCGCGAGCCGCGTGAACCCCGCGAGCCCCGTGACGGCGGCCGTCCGGCTGCCGAGGGCGAGCAGCAACAGCAACAGCAGCAGTAATGCCCGGCAAGGCCATTCCCCAAAAGGGGGTGGCCTTGCAGGTGCGTGTGGTGACTGGCAAAAAGCGCTGACCTGTTCAGCGCTTGTGGCATTTTTGACAGGGATTGCGAGGTCGAAAGATGGAAAAGCAAATCATGCGTGCCGTGGAACTCACGGACTTTGGTGCTCCCGAGGTATTGCGCCTGGGCGAGCGTCCGCTGCCCGTTGCGGGTGCGCAGGAGTTGCTGATCCAGGTGTCGGCCAGTGGTGTCAATCGCCCTGATGTGTTGCAGCGCAAGGGGCACTATGCTCCGCCGCCTGGCGCCTCCGATCTGCCCGGGCTGGAAGTGGCCGGGGTGATCGTGTCGGGCGACGACGAAGCCATGCGGCTGGCAGGCCTGCGCGTGGGAGACCGCGTGTGCGCGCTGCTGGCCGGCGGTGGCTATGCGGAATACTGCGTTGCGCCCGTGGCCCAGTGCCTGCCCATCCCGGCAGGGCTCAGCGAGGTGGAGGCTTCGGCATTGCCCGAGACCTTCTTCACCGTCTGGAGCAATGTGTTCGACCGCGGTGCCTTGCAGGCGGGTGAAACCCTGCTGGTGCAGGGTGGCAGCAGCGGCATCGGCGTGACGGCCATCCAGCTGGCCAAGGCGCGCGGCGCCACGGTCATCGTGACCGCTGGCTCCGATGCCAAGTGCGCCGACTGCCTCAAGCTGGGGGCCGACCATGCCATCAACTACCGTACCCAGGACTTTGCCGCGGAGGTGCAGCGCATCACCGAAGGCAGGGGCGTGGACGTGATCCTTGACATGGTGGCGGGTGGCTATGTGGCGCGCGAAGTGCAAAGCCTGGCAGAGGATGGCCGCCTTGTCATCATTGCGGTGCAGGGTGGCATCAAGGCAGAGTTCGACGCGGGCCTGGTCCTGCGTCGCCGTCTGCTGGTGACGGGCTCCACACTGCGTCCGCGGCCTGTGGCTTTCAAGGCAGCCATCGCCCAGGCCCTGCGCCGCGAGGTCTGGCCGCTCATCGAGGCAGGCGACATTCGTCCTGTGATCCATAGCACCTTTGCTGCCGCTGATGCCGACAAGGCGCACGCGCTGATGGAGTCGAGTCAGCACACCGGCAAAATCGTTTTGACGTGGTAACCATGAAGAAGAAACTCATCGTCGGCAACTGGAAGATGAATGGCAGCCTGGCTGCCAATGCCGTTTTGCTCAAGGCCCTCAAGGAGGGTCTGCCCGAGGGGGGCAATGCGGGCGTGGCTGTGGCCGTGCCTGCCGTCTATCTGGCCCAGGCCCAGGCCGAGCTTGAAGGCTCGGCCATCGGCGTGGCCGCGCAGGACGTGTCGCAGCATGAATCGGGTGCCTATACGGGCGAGCTGTCGGCCGCAATGCTTCGGGATTTTGGCGTGCGCTATACGCTGGTGGGGCACTCGGAGCGTCGCCAATACCATGGCGAAACCGATGCCGTGGTGGCGCTGAAGGCGCAGGCTGCGCTGGCCAAGGGCGTTACGCCCATCGTCTGTGTGGGTGAAACGCTGGCGGAGCGCGAGGCGGGGCAGACCGAAGAAGTGGTCAAGCGCCAGCTGGCGGCCGTGATCCACCAGGTGGGCCAGTGCATCAATGAGCTGGTCGTGGCCTATGAGCCTGTCTGGGCCATTGGCACCGGCAGGACCGCCACGCCGGAGCAGGCCCAGCAGGTGCATGCCGTGCTGCGCGCCCAGCTGGCGGCTGCCAGCCAGCAGGCCGATCGCATCGCCTTGCTGTACGGCGGCAGCATGAATGCCTCCAATGCGGCCCAGCTGCTGGCCCAGGCCGACATTGACGGTGGCCTGGTGGGCGGAGCCTCGCTCAAGGCAGTCGATTTCCTGACCATCATCGCTGCGGCCCAGTAAGCCGGGGCGGTTTTTCCATTCGCTTTTTTAGCTCTCGCGTTACTAGCAGGTACAACCAATGAATGCATTCGCAAGCGTGATCCTCGCCGTTCAGATGCTGTCGGCTCTCGGCATGATCGGCCTGATCCTGATTCAACACGGCAAGGGTGCCGACATGGGCGCCTCGTTCGGCAGCGGCAGCTCCGGCAGCCTGTTCGGTGCCTCCGGCAGCGCCAACTTCCTGTCGCGCTCCACGGCAGGCCTGGCCACGGTGTTCTTCGTGGCCACGCTGGCGCTGGCCTATCTGAGCAATGCGCGTCCCGTCAGCTCGGGCAGCGTGCTGGAAGGTGCCGCACCCATCACGGCGCCGGCTCCTGCGGCCTCTGGCGCTGCTGGCGAAGTGCCTGCTCCTGCTGCAGGCCAGGCGCCTGCTGCCGGTGCTGAAGGCGCCGCCCAGATCCCCACGAAATAATTTCGAACAAAGTCCTCGGTCCTCCGGGGCCGAGGGTTTTTCAGAGTAGAATCTAGAGATTGTTCGGTAGGCGGAATCTTTGCAGCGGAGATAAAGAGCCAGCCGAAATCAAGACTTGCCGTCGTGGTGAAATTGGTAGACACGCTATCTTGAGGGGGTAGTGGCGAAAGCTGTGCGAGTTCGAGTCTCGCCGACGGCACCAAGATATAACTAAGAGCCTGCCCTGCTGATCAGGCTGATCGGTGCGGGCATGCCTTTCAAGGTAGCCGCACACGATGAACATCGACCAGTATCTTCCCGTTCTTTTGTTCATTCTCGTCGGCATGGGTGTCGGCGTAGTCCCCCTGGTACTGGGGTATGTGCTGGGTCCGAACCGACCCGATGCCGCCAAGAACTCCCCCTATGAATGTGGCTTCGAGGCCTTCGAAGACGCGCGCATGAAGTTCGATGTGCGCTACTACCTCGTCGCCATCCTGTTCATCCTGTTTGATTTGGAAATCGCCTTTCTGCTGCCCTGGGCCGTTGCGCTTCGGGACGTGGGTGGGGCTGGTTTCGCCGCTGTCCTTATTTTCCTGACCGTTCTCGTCGTGGGCTTTGTCTACGAATGGAAGAAGGGTGCGTTGGACTGGGACTGAAGCGGGTTCACTAAGGAAACACGATGATCGAAGGCGTGATGAAAGAAGGCTTCATCACCACGAGTTACGACTCTGTGGTGAATTGGGCCAAGACGGGCTCGCTGTGGCCCATGACATTTGGTCTGGCCTGCTGCGCGGTGGAGATGATGCACGCTGCGGCGGCGCGTTACGACATCGGTCGCTTTGGCTCGGAAGTCTTCCGTGCCAGCCCGCGGCAGTCGGACCTGATGATTGTGGCCGGCACCCTGTGCAACAAGATGGCGCCCGCCATGCGCAAGGTCTATGACCAGATGTCCGAGCCCCGCTGGGTCATCTCCATGGGCTCGTGCGCCAACGGCGGCGGCTACTACCACTACAGCTATTCCGTGGTGCGCGGCTGTGACCGCATCGTGCCGGTCGATGTCTATGTGCCTGGCTGCCCCCCCACGGCGGAAGCCCTGATCTACGGCATCATCCAGCTGCAGCAGAAGATCCGCCGCACCCATACCATCGCTCGCGTCTAAGGGCTAGATGATGACTGCTATTGCGATTCACCCCGAAGTGCTTCGGGATGTGGTGGCTGCTGCCTTGGGCGACAAGGCGCGCAGCGTGACCGTGGCCCTGGGCGAGGTGACGGTCGAAGTGTCCGCCGCCCAGTATCTGGAGGCCATGCAGGTTCTGCACACCGCCCCGGATTGCCGGTTCGAGGTCCTGGTGGACCTGTGCGGCGTGGACTACTCCACCTATGCAGAAGTCGGGCGTGAAGGCCCGCGCTTTGCCGTGGTATCCCACCTGCTGTCGATCAGCCTGAACCAGCGCCTGCGCGTTCGTGTCTTTTGCACCGACGACGATTTCCCGGTGGTGGCTTCCGTCACTTCCGTCTGGGCGGGTGCTAACTGGTTCGAGCGCGAGGCGTTCGACCTGTTCGGCATCGTCTTCGACGGCCATGACGACCTGCGCCGCATCCTGACCGACTACGGCTTCATCGGCCATCCCTTCCGCAAGGACTTCCCGCTGTCGGGCCACGTGGAAATGCGCTATGACCCCGAGCAACAGCGCGTGGTGTACCAGCCGGTCACCATCGAGCCCCGCGAGATCACGCCGCGGATCATCCGCGAAGACAACTACGGGGGCCTGCACTGAAGGCGCTCCAGGCGCCTTTTTGATGGACGACCATGGCTGAAATCAAGAACTATTCCCTGAACTTTGGTCCGCAGCACCCGGCAGCGCACGGCGTGCTGCGCCTGGTGCTGGAGCTCGACGGTGAAGTGGTGCAGCGCGCAGACCCGCACATCGGTCTGCTGCACCGTGCGACAGAAAAACTGGCAGAGAGCAAGACCTACATCCAGTCTCTGCCCTATATGGACCGGCTGGACTACGTGTCCATGATGTGCAACGAGCACGCCTACTGCCTGGCCATCGAGAAGCTGCTGGGCATCGAGGTGCCCATCCGCGCCCAGTACATCCGCGTGATGTATTCGGAGATCACCCGCATCATGAATCACCTGATGTGGCTGGGCTCCAGCGGCAACGATGCGGGCAGCTCCACGACGCTGATCTACACCTTCCGTGAGCGCGAAGACCTCATGGACATGTACGAGGCGGTTTCGGGCGCTCGCATGCACGCGGCCTACTTCCGCCCGGGCGGCGTCTACCGCGACCTGCCCGACACCATGCCGCAGTACAAGGCCAGCAAGGTGCGCAATGCGCGCTCGGTCGAGATCATGAACCGCAACCGCCACGGCTCGTTGCTGGACTTCATCGACGACTTCACGCAGCGCTTCCCCAAGTGCGCGGACGAGTACGAGACCCTGCTGACCGACAACCGCATCTGGAAGCAGCGCAACGTGGACATCGGCGTGGTGACGGCCGAGCGTGCCATGAACCTGGGCCTGACCGGCCCCATGCTGCGTGCATCCGGCGTGGCCTGGGACATGCGCAAGTCGCAGCCCTATGAGGTCTATGACCGCATGGACTTCGACGTGCCTGTGGGCAAGACCGGCGACTGCTACGACCGCTACCTGGTGCGCGTGGCCGAAATGCGCCAGTCCAACCGCATCATCAAGCAGTGCGTGGACTGGCTGCGTGCCAACCCGGGCCCGGTGATCGTGGACAACCACAAGATTGCCCCGCCGCCGCGCGAAGGCATGAAGTCCAACATGGAAGAGCTGATCCACCACTTCAAGCTCTTCACCGAAGGTTTCCGCGTGCCCGAAGGCGAGGCTTACGCGGCCATCGAACACCCTAAGGGGGAGTTCGGCATCTACATCGTGAGCGATGGGGCCAACAAGCCCTACCGCCTGAAGATCCGTCCGCCGGGATTCGCCAATCTGTCCGCCATGGACGAAATGTGCCGAGGCCACATGCTGGCCGACGCCGTGATGGTGCTGAGTACCCTGGACATCGTGTTTGGAGACGTTGACCGATGATTACCGAAGCGACCAAGGAGCGCTTTGCGCGCGAGGTGGCCAAGTACCCGGCCGACCAGAAGCAGTCTGCCGTGATGGCCTGCCTGTCCATCGTGCAGCAGGAGCAGGGCTGGGTCAGCGCCGAGAGCGAGGCCGTGATTGCCGAGTTCCTGGGCATGGCCGAGATCGCGGTGCATGAAGTCACCACGTTCTACAACATGTACAACCAGCGCCCCACGGGCACGTACAAGCTGAACGTCTGCACCAACCTGCCTTGCCAGCTGCGCGACGGCTACAAGGCGCTGCACCATCTGGAATCCCGCCTGGGCATCAAGATGGGCGAGACCACGCCTGACGGCATGTTCACGCTGCAGCAGTCCGAGTGCCTGGGCGCCTGCGCGGATTCGCCGGTGATGCTGGTGAACGACCGCTGCATGTGCAGCTTCATGAGCAACGAAAAGCTCGACGAATTGATCGACGGCCTGCGCGCCGCGGAGGGCAAGGCATGAACGCCGCCGCACAATCGGTCCTGGCCAAGTTTGCCTCTTCGGGCAGCGAGACCTGCTTTCACGACCGCCACATCAATCCGCAGATCTACGCCGACCTGACCGGCGCCAACTGGTCCATCAAGGACTACGAGGCACGCGGCGGCTACCAGGCGCTGCGCAAGATTCTGGGCAAGGATGGCAGCGAAGGCCTGACCCAGGACCAGGTGATCGCCACCGTCAAGGAATCGGGCCTGCGTGGCCGCGGCGGCGCAGGTTTCCCCACGGGCCTGAAGTGGAGCTTCATGCCCCGCCAGTTCCCGGGCCAGAAGCACCTGGTGTGCAACTCGGACGAAGGCGAGCCGGGCACCTGCAAGGACCGCGACATCCTGGTGCACAACCCGCACATCGTGATCGAGGGCATGATCATCGCCGCCTACGCGATGGGCATCTCCCTGGGCTACAACTACATCCACGGCGAAATCTTCGAAGCCTATGAGCGCTTCGAGGCTGCGCTGGAGGAAGCCCGCGCCGCCGGCTACCTGGGTGACAACATCATGGGCAGCAGCTTCAGCTTCCAGCTGCACGCGCACCATGGCTTCGGCGCCTACATCTGCGGCGAAGAGACGGCGCTGCTGGAGTCGCTGGAAGGCAAGAAGGGCCAGCCGCGCTTCAAGCCGCCGTTCCCGGCGAGCTTCGGCCTGTACGGCAAGCCCACCACCATCAACAACACCGAAACCTTTGCGGCCGTTCCCTGGATCATCCGCAACGGCGGCGCTGCGTACCTGGAGTGCGGCAAGCCCAACAACGGCGGCACCAAGATCTTCTCGGTCAGCGGTGACGTGAACCTGCCCGGCAACTACGAAGTGCCGCTGGGCACGCCCTTCAGCAAGCTGCTGGAGCTGGCCGGCGGCGTGCGCACGGGCCGCAAGCTCAAGGCGGTGATCCCCGGTGGATCATCCTCGCCCGTGCTGCCGGCTGACATCATCATGGAATGCACGATGGACTACGATTCCATCGCCAAGGCCGGCTCCATGCTGGGCTCGGGCGCCGTGATCGTGATGGACGACTCGCGCGACATGGTCGAGAGCCTGCTGCGCCTGTCCTACTTCTACCAGCACGAGTCCTGCGGCCAGTGCACCCCTTGCCGCGAAGGCACGGGCTGGCTGTGGCGCGTGGTCAACCGAATCGAGCACGGCGAAGGCCGTCCTGAAGACATCGAGCTGTTGGACTCGGTGTCCGTGAACATCATGGGGCGCACGATCTGTGCGCTAGGCGATGCGGCAGCGATGCCGGTGCGCGCCATGATCAAGCACTTCCGCCACGAGTTTGAAGCGAAGATCCAGAACGCTTCCAAGCAGACGGTCCACGCCGCCTGATCGCGAGAAAAGCATATGGTTGAAATTGAACTGGACGGAAAAAAGGTGGAGGTCGCCGAAGGCTGCATGGTCATGCATGCAGCCGAGAAGGCAGGCACCTACATCCCGCATTTCTGCTATCACAAGAAACTTTCCATCGCCGCCAACTGCCGCATGTGCCTGGTGGATGTGGAAAAAGCCCCCAAGCCCATGCCCGCCTGCGCCACGCCCGTGACGCAGGGCATGATCGTGCGCACCAAGAGCGAGAAGGCGATCAAGGCACAGCAATCGGTGATGGAGTTCCTGCTCATCAATCACCCGCTGGACTGCCCGATCTGCGACCAGGGCGGCGAATGCCAGCTGCAGGATCTGGCCGTGGGCTACGGAAGCTCCGCCTCGCGCTACGAGGAAGAAAAGCGCGTGGTCTTCCACAAGGACGTGGGCCCGCTGATCTCCATGCAGGAGATGAGCCGTTGCATCCACTGCACCCGCTGCGTGCGCTTCGGACAGGAAGTGTCCGGCGTGATGGAGCTGGGCATGATCAACCGTGGTGAGCACTCCGAGATCACCACGGTGGTGGGCGATACGGTGGACTCCGAGCTGTCGGGCAACATGATCGACATCTGCCCCGTGGGCGCGTTGACCAGCAAGCCCTTCCGCTACAGCGCCCGCACCTGGGAGCTGTCGCGCCGCAAGTCGGTCTCGCCCCATGATTCCACGGGTGCCAACCTCATCGTCCAGGTCAAGAACCACAAGGTTCTGCGCGTCGTGCCCTTCGAGAACGAAGAGGTCAACGAGTGCTGGATCGCCGACCGCGATCGCTTCTCCTACGAAGCCCTGAACAGCGACGAGCGCCTGACCCGCCCCATGCTCAAGCAAGGCGGCGAGTGGAAGGAAGTCGATTGGCAGACCGCCCTCGAATACGTGGCCAACGGCCTGCGCCAGATCAAGAACGACCATGGCGCCTCCGCCATCGGTTCGCTGGTCAGCCCGCACAGCACGCTGGAAGAGCTGTACCTGGCAGGCAAGCTGGTGCGTGGCCTGGGCAGCGAGAACATCGACTACCGCCTGCGCAATGCCGAGTTCACCGCCGCCCAGGGCGTGCAGTGGCTGGGCACGCCCATCGCGTCGCTGTCCAAGCTGCAAGGCGTCCTGGTGCTGGGCTCCAACCTGCGCAAGGACCATCCGCTGTTCGCGCAGCGCATCCGCCAGGCTGCCAAGCAGGGCTGCGCCGTGCTCGCCATCAATGAGCGTGTCTACGACTGGGCCATGCCGGTGACGGCGTCCATCGTGGCTGCCCCGGACTGGGCCCAGGCGCTGGCCGATGTGGCCGCCGCCGTGGCGCAGGAAAAGGGCGTTGCCGCTCCCGTCGCCGCCGCCGACGTGCATGCCGAGGCCCAGGCCATCGCCGCCGCGCTGCTGCGCGGCGAGCGCAAGGCCATCTTGCTGGGCAATGCCGCTGCGCACCACGCACAGGCATCGACCCTGCTGTCGCTGGCCAACTGGATTGCCGAGCAGACGGGCGCCTCGGTCGGCTACCTGACCGAAGCCGCCAACACGGTGGGCGCCCAGTGGGTGGGTGCACAGCCTGCCGCTTCGGGCCTGAACGCAGGCCAGATGCTGGCCGGCGGCCTCAAGGCCGTGCTGCTGCTGAACAACGAACCCGTGTTCGACTCCGCTGCCGGCGCCCGCGCCGCAGAGGCACTGGGCAAGGCCGAGATGGTCGTGACCCTGAGCCCCTTCAAGGCCAACATGGAATTCAGCGACGTGCTGCTGCCCATCGCCCCGTTCACGGAAACCTCGGGCAGCTTCGTCAATGCCGAAGGCCGCCTGCAGAGCTTCCACGCCGTGGTCAAGCCGCTGGCCGAAGCCCGTCCGGGCTGGAAGGTGCTGCGCGTGCTGGCCAACCTGCTGGGCGTGCAGGGCGTGGACTACGAGACGTCGCAGGACGTGCTCGCAGCCGCCACGGCCGCTGCCACCAGCGTGCCGGCCAACCTGCTGGGCAACGGTGCGCCTGCCGTGAATTCCATCGCCAACGGTGCCGGCCATGCCGCGCCCGTGGTGGCCAGCATTTATCAGCTCGACAGCATCGTGCGCCGCGCGACATCGCTGCAACTGACGGCAGATGCACGTCAGGCTCGTGAGGGAGGCGCCGCATGATTGACGCACTCAAGACGGCCGGTGCCGGCCTGATCGCTGCACCCTGGTGGACCGACGTGGCCTGGCCCGTGCTCTGGATCCTGCTGGGCATCGTTGCCATCGTCGCCCCGCTGATGGGCGCCGTGGCCTACCTGACGCTGTGGGAGCGCAAGCTGCTGGGCTTCATGCAGGTTCGCATGGGTCCCAACCGCGTGGGTCCCTTCGGCCTGCTGCAGCCTCTGGCCGACGGCCTGAAGCTGCTGACCAAGGAACTGATCCAGCCCACGGCTGCTGCCAAGGGCCTGTTCTACGTGGGCCCGGTGATGGCCATCATGCCCGCCCTGGCGGCATGGGTGGCGATCCCCTTCGGTCCCGACGTGGCCCTGGCCAACGTCAATGCCGGCCTGCTGCTGATCATGGCCATCACGTCCATCGAAGTCTATGGCGTGATCATTGCGGGCTGGGCCTCCAACTCCAAGTACGCCTTCCTGGGCGCGCTGCGCGCCTCGGCACAGATGGTCAGCTATGAAATCGCGCTGGGCTTCTGCTTCCTGGTGGTGATCATGGTCACGGGCAGCATGAATCTGACGCAGATCGTGCTGAGCCAGGGCCAGGGCCAATTCGCCAGCATGGGTGTCAGCGTCCTGTCGTGGAACTGGCTGCCGCTGCTGCCGATCTTCGTGGTCTACCTGATCTCGGCCGTGGCCGAGACCAACCGCCACCCCTTCGACGTGGTCGAAGGCGAAGCCGAAATCGTGGCCGGCCACATGGTCGAGTACTCGGGCATGGGCTTTGCCATCTTCTTCCTGGCCGAATACGCCAGCATGTGGCTGGTGTCCATCCTGGCCGTGGTGATGTTCCTGGGCGGCTGGCTGCCTCCGTTCGACTTCCTGTCGTTCATCCCCGGATGGATCTGGCTGGCGGCGAAGACTTTCCTGGTCGTGTCCATGTTCATCTGGATCCGTGCCACCTTCCCGCGCTTTCGCTATGACCAGATCATGCGTCTGGGCTGGAAGATCTTCATTCCCGTCACCCTGGTGTGGCTGGTCGTCGTGGGTGGCTGGATGCACTCGCCTTGGAACATCTGGAACTGAGCGGAGCAAGAATGTCTGCGGTTGCTGCTACCCCATTTTCGATCAAAGATTTCCTCAAGAGCTTCATGCTCTGGGAACTGGCCAAGGGCATGGCCCTGACTGGCCGCTACACCTTCCGCCGCAAGGTCACGGTGCAGTTCCCCGAGGAAAAGACACCCCTGTCGCCGCGTTTTCGCGGACTGCACGCCCTGCGCCGTTATGACAACGGCGAAGAGCGCTGCATTGCCTGCAAGCTGTGCGAGGCGGTGTGCCCGGCCATGGCCATCACCATCGAGTCCGATGTGCGTGACGACGGCTCGCGCCGCACCACGCGCTACGACATCGACCTGACCAAGTGCATCTTCTGCGGCTTCTGCGAGGAAAGCTGCCCGGTGGACTCGATCGTCGAGACGCATATCTTCGAATACCACGGAGAAAAGCGCGGCGACCTGTACTTCACCAAGGACATGCTGCTGGCCGTTGGCGATCGCTACGAACCCGAGATTGCCGCCGCCAAGGCTGCGGACGCCAAGTACCGCTGAAGCGGCTCCTTGATCACTTGAAAAGATTCGATCCATGGACGCCAAAACTGGTTTCTTCTATCTGTTCTCGGTCGTGCTGCTGTTTGCAGCCTTCCGGGTCGTCACGGCGCGCAACCCCGTGCATGCCGTGCTCAACCTGATCCTGGCCTTCTCGCAGGCTGCCGGCATCTGGCTTCTGCTCAAGGCCGAGTTCCTGGGCGTGACCCTGGTGCTGGTCTACCTGGGCGCCGTGATGGTGCTGTTCCTGTTCGTGGTGATGATGCTGGACATCCGCATCGACGCCGTGCGCCAGGGGTTCTGGAAGCATTTCCCCTTCGCTGCCCTGATCGGCGCACTGATTGCCTTTGAAATGGGCATGGTGCTGATGGGCGGCTTCAGCGGCGTCGAGGAGCCCAAGGCCATTGCGGCCACGGTCAACGCTGCCGGCCAGACCGTGCAGTACTCCAACACCCAGGCCCTGGGCAAGCTGCTGTACACCGAATACCTGTACCCCGTCGAGATCGCTGCCGTGATCCTGCTGGTGGCCATGATTGCCGCCATCGCCCTGACCCTGCGCAAGCGCAAGGACAGCAAGGCAGTGAACCCGGCCCAGCAGATCCGCGTGCGCGCAAAGGATCGCCTCGAGCTGGTCAAGGTGCCGGTCACCCAGGCGCCGCAGGCACCGGCCGCCGAGGCAACCCCCGCCGTGGAGACAAAAGCATGACGTTGACTTTGGGCCATTATTTGACGCTGGGCGCCATGCTGTTCGCGCTCTCCGTCGTTGGCATTTTTCTGAACCGCAAGAACCTGATCGTGCTGCTGATGGCTATCGAGCTGATGCTCCTGGCCGTCAACACCAACTTCGTGGCGTTCTCCAGCTATCTGGGTGACATGCACGGCCAGGTGTTCGTGTTCTTCATCCTGACAGTGGCAGCCGCCGAGTCGGCCATCGGTCTGGCGATCCTGGTGCTTCTGTTCCGCAACAAGACCAGCATCAATGCGGAAGATCTCAACTCCCTCAAGGGTTGAGTCCGCCGTAACTTGCAAGGTTCTTAAGAATGAGTCAAACACTCTCTGCATCCATGCTCCTGGCGGTGCCGCTGGCACCGTTGGCGGGCTCCGTGCTCGCGGGCATCTGGGGCACGGCCTTCGGCGGCAACAAGATCGGTCGCGGCGGCAGCCATACCCTCACCATCGCGGGCGTGCTGATCGCCTTCATCCTGTCGGCCATCACGTTCAACAGCGTGATCTTCGACGGCGCGCGTTTCGACCAGTCCATCTATACCTGGATGGAAATCGGCGGCCTGAGGATGGAGGTCGGTTTCCTGATCGACAGCATCACGGCCATGATGATGTGCGTGGTGACCTTCGTGTCGCTGATGGTGCACATCTACACCATCGGCTACATGCAGGAAGATGACGGCTACAACCGTTTCTTCTCCTACATCTCGCTGTTCACCTTCTCCATGTTGATGCTCGTCATGAGCAACAACCTGCTGCAGCTGTTCTTCGGCTGGGAAGCCGTGGGCCTGGTGTCCTACCTGCTGATCGGCTTCTACTACAACAAGCCCACGGCCATCTTCGCCAACATGAAGGCCTTCCTGGTCAACCGTGTGGGTGACTTCGGCTTCATCCTGGGCATCGGCCTGATCGCTGCCTACACCGGCACCATGAACTACGGCGAAATCTTCGCCAAGCTGCCCGAGATCCAGAACACCCTGCTGCCGGGCACCGGCTGGCTGCTGGTGACGGTGACGGCCATCTGCCTGTTCATCGGCGCCATGGGCAAGTCGGCACAGTTCCCGCTGCACGCCTGGCTGCCCGATTCGATGGAAGGCCCGACCCCCATCTCGGCACTGATCCACGCCGCCACCATGGTGACGGCCGGCATCTTCATGGTCTCGCGCATGTCGCCGCTGTACGAGCTGTCGGACACGGCACTGAGCTTCATCCTGGTGATCGGCTCCATCACGGCGCTGTTCATGGGCGTGCTGGGCATCATCCAGAACGACATCAAGCGCGTGATCGCGTACTCCACGCTGTCGCAGCTGGGCTACATGACCGTGGCTCTGGGCGCATCCGCCTACTCGGTGGCCGTGTTCCACCTGATGACCCACGCCTTCTTCAAGGCCCTGCTGTTCCTTGGCGCCGGCTCGGTGATCATGGGCATGCACCACAACCAGGACATCCGCTGGATGGGCGGCGTGCGCAAGTACATGCCCATCACCTGGATCACCTTCCTGCTGGGCAATCTGGCTCTGATCGGTACGCCGTTCTTCTCGGGCTTCTACTCGAAGGACGCCATCATCGAAGCCGTGCACGCCACGAACCTGCCGGGTGCAGGCTTCGCGAACTTCGCGGTGCTGGCCGGCGTGTTCATCACGGCCTTCTACTCCTTCCGCCTGTACTTCATCGTCTTCCACGGCAAGGAGCGCTACGACCAGAACCCGGATGCGCACCACGATGACCACCATGGTCACGACGACCACCACGGCCATGGCCACGATGCCAAGCCGCACGAGTCGCCCCTGGTCGTGACCGGCCCGCTGATGCTGCTGGCCATCCCCTCTGTGGTGATCGGTGCCATCGCGCTGATGCCCATGCTGTTCGGAGACTTCTTCAAGGGCGTGATCCACGTCGATGGCGCAAAGCACGGCGCCATGGCCGAACTGGCCGAGAAGATCCACGGCTGGGTGCCCATGGCACTGCACGGCTTCACGGCCGCGCCGTTCTGGCTGGCACTGGCAGGCGTTGTCGTCTCCTACCTGTTCTACATGGTCAAGCCCGAAGTCCCTGCGGCCATCAAGTCGGCCATGCAGAAGATCGGTGTCTACCAGGCACTGGAAGGCAAGTACGGCGTGGACTGGGTCTACGAAAACATCTTCGCCCGTGGTGCTCGCGCCTTCGGCAGCTTCTTCTGGAAGGTCGGCGACCAGGCCATCATCGATGGCGCCATCGTCAACGGTTCGTGGAAGCTCATCGGCCGCATCGGCCAGTGGGTGCGCAAGCTGCAGTCGGGCTATCTCTATCACTACGCGTTGGTCATGCTGCTGGGCGTGTTCGCTCTCATGACGTATTTCGTGTGGCTCAACAAGTAGTAGAGGAAGAACAAAAATGCATTGGTTGAGTCTTTCAATCTGGGTGCCGATCGCATTCGGCGCCCTCCTGCTGGCCCTGGGCCGCGAGGACCAGGTCAAGGCAGTGCGCTGGCTGGCCCTGGTCGGCGCGCTGGCCGGCCTGGCGGTCACGCTGCCGCTGATCCAGCAGTTCGACAACAGCACGGCTGCGATGCAGTTCGTGGAGAAGGCGCTGTGGATCGAGCGCTTCAACATCTACTACCACCTGGGCGTGGATGGCATCTCGTTCTGGTTCGTGCCGCTGACGGCCTTCATCACCGTGATCGTCGTGATCGCGTCGTGGGAAAACATCACCGAGCGCGTGAACCAGTACATGGGCGCGTTCCTGATCCTGTCCGGCCTGATGGTCGGCGTGTTCAGCGCACTGGACGGCCTGCTGTTCTACGTGTTCTTCGAAGCCACGCTGATCCCGATGTACCTGATCATCGGTATCTGGGGCGGACCCAACCGCATCTACGCGGCCTTCAAGTTCTTCCTGTACACGCTGATGGGTTCGCTGCTGACCCTGATCGCGATCATCTATCTGTACACCCAGTCCGGTGGCAGCTTCGAGATCCTCGACTGGCACAAGCTGCCGCTGTCCATGACGGCCCAGACGCTGATCTTCTTCGCCTTCTTCGCTGCCTTCGCCGTGAAGGTGCCGATGTGGCCGGTGCACACCTGGCTGCCCGACGTGCACGTGGAAGCGCCCACCGGCGGCTCCGCCGTGCTGGCGGCCATCATGCTGAAGCTCGGTGCCTACGGTTTCCTGCGCTTTTCCATGCCTATCGCCCCTGATGCATCGCACAAGTGGGCCTGGCTGGTCATCGCGCTGTCGCTGGTCGCCGTGATCTACGTGGGCGTGGTCGCCCTGGTGCAAAAGGACATGAAGAAGCTGGTGGCCTACTCGTCCGTGGCCCACATGGGCTTCGTGACCCTGGGCTTCTTCATCTTCAACCCGCTGGGCGTTGCCGGCGGCATCGTGCAGATGATTGCCCACGGCTTCGTGTCGGGCGCCATGTTCCTGTGCATCGGCGTGCTCTACGACCGTGTGCACTCGCGTGAAATCGCCTCCTACGGCGGCGTGGTCAACACCATGCCCAAGTTCGCGGCCTTCGCACTGCTGTTCGCCATGGCCAACTGCGGCCTGCCCGCAACGGCCGGCTTCGTGGGCGAGTGGATGGTGATCCTGGGTGCCGTCCAGTACAACTTCTGGATCGGCCTGGGCGCTGCCACGGCGCTGATCTTCGGCGCCGCCTACACCCTGTGGATGTACAAGCGCGTCTACCTGGGTCCGGTCACCAACGACAATGTGCGCGGCCTGACCGACATCGGCAACCGCGAGTTCCTGGTGCTGGGTCTGCTGGCCATCGCCGTGCTGTACATGGGTCTGTATCCCAAGCCCTTCACTGACGTGATGGATGTGTCCGTGGCCGAGCTGCTCAAGCATGTGGCCATGAGCAAGCTGCAGTGACCAGACTGAAACGAGAGAATCGAGATGATTGACAACATCAGCTGGCTGGCCATCTATCCGGAGATCCTTCTCCTGGTCATGGCCTGCGTGATCGCCCTGGTGGACCTGGGCGTCAAAAGCCCGCGCCGCACGGGCACCTATGTTCTGACGCTGCTGACCCTGGGCGTGGTGGCCGTGCTGCAAGGCATGTACGCCTCCAGTGGCAACACCTTCTATGGCTGGGGCAACATGGTGGTCTCCGACGCCATGGGCAACTGGCTCAAGTGCTTCGCCACCGTGGCCATGATGGTCACCCTGGTCTACGGCCGCCCCTACGCCGCCGACCGCGACATGCTTCGCGGCGGAGAGCTGTTCACGCTGGCCATGCTCGCGCTGCTGGGCATGTTCATCATGATCTCGGGCAACAACTTCCTGGTCATCTACCTGGGCCTGGAGCTGCTGACGCTGTCCAGCTACGCCCTGGTGGCCCTGCGCCGCGACCACACGGCGTCGGTCGAGGCCGCGATGAAGTACTTCGTGCTCGGCGCCATGGCCAGCGGCTTCCTGCTGTACGGCATGTCCATGCTCTACGGAGCGACCGGCTCGCTGGACATCGGCCAGGTCTTCAAGGCCATCAACTCGGGCGAGATCAAGCACCAGGTGCTGGTGTTCGGCCTGGTCTTCGTGGTCTCCGGCCTGGCCTTCAAGCTGGGCGTGGTTCCCTTCCACATGTGGGTTCCCGACGTCTACCAGGGCGCTCCCACGGCCATCACCACCATGATCGGTGGCGCGCCCAAGCTGGCCGCCTTCGCCATCGTCATCCGCCTGCTGGTGGACGGCCTGCTGCCGCTGGCCATCGACTGGCAGCAGATGCTGGCGGTGCTTGCCATCGCCTCGCTGCTGGTCGGCAACCTGGCCGGCCTGCAGCAGACCAACCTCAAGCGCATGCTGGCCTACTCGACCATCTCGCAGATGGGCTTCGTGCTGCTGGGCCTGATGTCGGGTGTGGTGGATGGCAAGGTCGATCCGGCCACCATCGAGAACGCCTACAGCTCGGCCATGTTCTACGTGGTGACCTACGTGCTGACCACGCTGGCCGCCTTCGGCGTGATCCAGCTGCTGGCCCGCGAAGGCTTCGAGAGCGAAGAGGTCGCCGACTTTGCCGGCCTCAACCAGCGCAGCCCGCTGTATGCCGGCGTGATGGCGATCTGCCTGTTCTCCATGGCCGGTATCCCCCCCCTGGTGGGCTTCTACGCCAAGCTGTCGGTGCTGCAGGCGCTCGTGGCATCGGGCCACAGCCTGTACATCGCGCTGGCCGTGTTTGCCGTGGTCATGTCGCTGATCGGCGCCTTCTACTACCTGCGCGTCGTCAAGGTCATGTACTTTGACGAACCCATCACCGCCACCAGCGTTTCCGCTTCGCTGGACGTGCGCGTGGTGCTGACCCTCAACGGCGCCCTGGTGCTGGGGCTGGGCCTTCTGCCGGGTGGCCTGATGGCCCTGTGCGCCGACGCCGTCGTGCGCGCCCTGGCTTCCTGATCCACTTTCCCGATGCGGGGCCCTGCACGCAGGGCTCCGCGGTGAGGACATCGGCTTGTCGCAAACCGCTTCGATCTGGCTCGTGATATTGGCTGCCCTGGTGGCAGCCAATTTGCCTTTCTTCAACGCCCGCTGGCTGCAGCTGGGGCCGCTGCGCGCCCAGCGCAAGCCGCTGGCCATGTGCCTGCTGGAGATGGTGCTGCTGTACTTCATCGTCGGCGGCGTGGCGCTGCTGCTGGAGCGCCGTGTGGGGCAGATCGCGCCCCAGGGCTGGGAGTTCTATGCCGTCACGGGAGCGTTGTTCCTGACGCTGGCCTTCCCCGGTTTCGTCTATCGTTTCCTGATTCACCGCCGCGGCTGAGGCTGCGGTGCCGGTTGTCTCATGGGTGGGGGTGCGTGATGAAAGTGCTCGACCTGCATTGCCCGCACGGCCATCTGTTCGAGGGCTGGTTCGCCTCGGAAGATGATTTCCAGGGCCAGCTGCAGCGCCAGCTGGTGCTGTGCCCCGTCTGCGGCCACAGCGACATCACCAAGCGACTGAGCGCCCCCCGCATCAATCTTGGCGCCAAGCCTGCAGCCACGCCCCCGGCTGCGGCGGCTGAGCCTGCTGCAGCCGCCTCGGCTGCCAGTGCGGCAGCCGTTCCCTCACCGTCCATACCGCCCCAGGCGCGCGAGCAGCTGCAGGCCATGCAGGCCGCCTGGCTGAAATGGTCGCGCCAGGTGGCGCAGCAGACCGAGGACGTGGGCGAGCGCTTTGTCGATGAAGCCCGCCGCATGCACTACGGCGAGACGGACGAGCGCGCCATCCGCGGCAAGGCCAGCCCCGAGCAGGCCATGCAATTGCTGGATGAAGGCATTGCCGTCCTTCCATTGGCCTTGCCCGAAGGCAGCAAGGAAACGCTGCAGTAAGTGGCGACTGGCACGTGCTGTCTTGGCGACGACAATTGCGCCCATTGCAATGGATCGGGAATTTCCAGGCCAGGCCTTTGCTTGTTGCTATTGATTGAGTAGCGCTTCGGCTGACTTTGTCGCCCTTCAATTGAAGAGGCGACAAACTCAAGCATATCCGCGGCTTTTCGCATAGTGACTGAGCAGGCCACAGGGAGATTGCCGACCTGGGTGTTTCCCGTAAGGCAGCGGACATTGGCCGCTGCCCTGTAAGTCGCAAAAAGGGTAGTTTGCTATCGCTTTGGAAGCGCTCTGGCCTTCCGTGCGGGCCGCGCCGGGCCGAGATGCTGGAGAACCCTAGGCCCTGCCTGCCATCGCGGTACCTTACAGCCCCGTGTGTGCTTGATTATTTCAAGTGTGAGTGGTTGCTTCTATCGTTTGCGAAGGCCAGGCTTGATGCGCCATGCTGCAGTGCGGGGCAGGGCCTGTGCTTAGGAGCACCTACGTAGGCGTTTTCCCGCTGCGGTGCACAACGTCGGCAAGCCTACGATGCGTCCGACCCTGCACAACGCCCGCCAGAGCCTCTGGCGACGCGTTGGGGGCTGGCAGCATCAACGGAGCAGGCGAAGCGCACATGAGCGACGTTATTCTCGAAACCCGGAACCTGACCAAAGAGTTCAAGGGATTTACGGCGGTGAGCAAGGTGGACCTTTCGGTGCGCCGTGGCTCCATCCATGCCTTGATCGGCCCCAATGGCGCAGGCAAGACCACCTGCTTCAATCTGCTGACCAAGTTCCTGGAGCCCACCTCCGGCACCATCCGTTTCAATGGCGAGGACATCACGCGGGAAGCTCCGGCGCAGATTGCGCGCCGCGGCGTGATCCGGTCCTTCCAGATCTCGGCCGTGTTCCCGCATTGCACGCTGCTGGAGAACGTGCGCATCGGCCTGCAGCGCAAGCTGGGCACCGAGTTCCATTTCTGGCGCAGCGAGAAGAGCCTGTCGCAGCTCGATGACCGCGCCATGCAGTTGCTGGCCGAAGTGGGCCTGCAGGATCTGGCCGACGAGGTCACGGTCAACCTGCCCTACGGCCGCAAGCGCGCGCTGGAGATTGCCACCACGCTGGCCATGGAGCCCGAGCTGATGCTGCTGGACGAACCCACGCAGGGCATGGGCCACGAAGACGTGGACCGCGTGACCCAGCTGATCAAGAAGGTCTCGGCCGGCCGCACGATTCTCATGGTGGAGCACAACATGAAGGTGATCTCCACCATTGCCGACCGCATCACGGTGCTGCAGCGCGGTGCCGTGCTGGCCGAGGGGCCGTACGAGGAAGTTTCGCGCAACCCGCAAGTGATGGAAGCGTATATGGGCACCACCGACGGCCAGTTGCAGGGAGCGCATTGAGATGACTGCACCGGCATTGGAAATCAAGGGCCTGCAGGCCTGGTACGGCGAATCCCATGTGCTGCACGGCATGGACCTGGTGGTCCAGCCCGGCGAGGTGGTCACGCTGCTGGGGCGCAACGGCGCGGGCCGCACGTCCACGCTGCGCGCCATCATGGGTCTGACGGGCGCGCGCAAGGGCTCCATCCGGATCAACGGCGTGGAGGCCATCCACCTGCCCACGCACCGCATTGCCCACCTGGGCGTGGGCTACTGCCCTGAAGAGCGCGGCATCTTCTCCAGCCTCTCGTGCGAGGAGAACCTGATGCTGCCGCCGCCGCTCAAGACCGGCCAGCCGGGCATGAGCGTGGATGAGATCTACGCCATGTTCCCCAACCTGGCCGAGCGCCGCCACAGCCAGGGCACGCGCCTGTCGGGCGGCGAGCAGCAGATGCTGGCGGTGGCGCGCATCCTGCGCACGGGCGCGCGGCTGTTGCTGCTCGACGAAATCTCGGAAGGCCTGGCACCCGTCATCGTGCAGGCGCTGGCCCGGATGATCACCATGCTGCGCACCAAGGGCTACACCGTGGTCATGGTGGAGCAGAACTTCCACTTCGCGGCGCCGCTGGCCGACCGCTTCTACGTGGTCGAGCACGGCCATGTGGTCGAGCGTTTCGGCGCGTCCGAGCTGCAGGCCAAGATGCCCGTGCTCAACGAGCTGCTGGGCGTTTGACCCGGATATCCATCGTGGCCGGCGCCTGGGGCTCGCCGGCTGCATTCCTGCCATGGCCCTGTGACAAAAACCCAAGACATCAACGCGAAGGAGACACCAATGAAAGCAAAACTGACCGCACTGTCGTGCATGCTGGCTGCGGCCGGCCTGGCCAGCCCGCTTGCCATGGCACAGGAGAAGGTGAAGATCGGCTTCGTGACCGACATGTCCAGCCTGTATGCGGACGTGGAAGGCAAGAACGCCGTCACCGCCATGCAGATGGCCATCGATGACTTCGGCGGCAAGGTGCTGGGCCAGCCCATCGAGCTGCTGAGCGCCGACCACCAGAACAAGGCCGACATCGCCGCCTCCAAGGTGCGCGAGTGGGTGGACACGCAAGGTATCTCGCTGGTGTTCAGCGGCACCAACTCCGGCACGGCCCTGGCGGTGTCGCAGGTGGCCAATGAGAAAAAGCGCGTGCACTTCAACAGCGGTGCGGGTTCCTCGGCACTGACCAACGAGCAGTGCAACGCCTACACCGTTCACTACGCCTATGACACCGTGGCCCTGGCCAAGGGCACGGGTACGGCCGTGGTCGAGCGCGGCGGCAAGGACTGGTTCTTCCTGACGGCCGACTACGCCTTCGGCCACGCGCTGGAGAACGACACCACGGCCGTGATCAAGGCCAAGGGCGGCAAGGTGGTGGGCGGCGTCAAGCACCCGCTCAATGCCTCGGACTTCTCGTCCTTCCTGCTGCAGGCGCAGGCCTCCAAGGCCCAGATCCTGGGCCTGGCCAACGCCGGTGGCGACACCATCAACGCCATCAAGGCGGCCAAGGAATTCGGCATCAACAAGAGCATGAAGACCGTGGGCCTGCTGGTGTTCCTGACCGACATCCACAGCCTGGGCCTGAAGAACACCGAAGGCATGCAGTTCACCACCAGCTGGTACTGGGACCAGAACGATGCCACGCGCAAGTTCGGCGAGCGCTTCTTCGCCAAGACCAAGCGCATGCCCACCTCCATCCAGGCTGCCGACTACTCGGCCGTGACCAGCTACCTCAAGGCCGTGCAGGCCGTGAAGTCCACGGATGCCGACAAGGTCATGGCCTACCTCAAGAGCACGCCCATCGACGACTTCTACGGCAAGGGCTCGATCCGTCCCGATGGCACCTTCGCCCACGACATGTACCTGGTCGAGGTCAAGAAGCCCGCCGAGTCCAAGAAGCCCTGGGACTACCTGAAGGTCGTGGCCACACTGCCCGCCGACCAGGTCTGGACCACCAAGGCCGAGACCAAGTGCGCGCTGTGGAAGTAACGCTGCGCCGCCACTGACCCCCAACCGCCACCCGGCCAACCACGACAGCTGCATCCCATGGAAATCTTTGGTGTTTCCCTGCCAGGCCTGATGAGCCAGCTCCTTCTGGGGCTGGTCAACGGCTCGTTCTACGCCATCCTCAGCCTGGGGCTGGCGGTGATCTTCGGCCTGCTCAACGTGATCAACTTCGCCCACGGCGCGTTGTTCATGCTGGGCGCCATGGTCACCTGGATGGCCATGAGCTACTTCAACATCAACTACTGGGTGATGCTGGTGCTGTCGCCGTTGCTGGTGGGCCTGCTGGGCGTGCTGATCGAGCGCTTTTTATTGCGCTGGATCTACAAGCTCGACCATCTCTACGGCCTGTTGCTGACCCTGGGCCTGTCGCTGCTGATCGAGGGCCTGTTCCGCTCGGTCTACGGCGTCTCGGGCCTGGGCTACGACACGCCCGAGCTGCTGGAAGGCGCGACCAACCTGGGCTTCATGATCCTGCCCAACTACCGCGCCTGGGTGGTGCTGGCCTCCATCGTGGTCTGCGTGGCCACCTGGTTCATGATCGAGAAGACGCGCATCGGCGCCTACCTGCGGGCGGGCACCGAGAACCCGCGCCTGGTCGAGGCCTTCGGCGTCAACGTGCCCGTGATGATCACGCTCACCTATGCCTTCGGCGCGGCCCTGGCGGCGTTTGCCGGCGTGCTGGCGGCGCCCGTCTACCAGGTCACGCCGCTGATGGGGCAGAACCTCATCATCGTGGTCTTCGCCGTGGTGGTGATCGGGGGCATGGGCTCCATCATGGGCTCCATCCTCACCGGCCTGGGCCTGGGCGTGATCGAGGGCCTGACCAAGGTCTTCTGGCCCGAGGCTTCGTCCACCGTGGTGTTCTTCATCATGGTCATCGTTTTGCTCATCCGCCCCGCCGGCCTGTTCGGCAAAGAGAAATAACAAGAACGAGGACAAGGGGCCGACCACATGAAATCCAAGACTCTCGTTCAACGCATCGCCCCCTGGGGCTATGGCCTGCTGCTGCTGGGCCTGCTGGCGGCGCCCATGCTGGGTGCCTACCCGGTGTTCGTGATGAAGCTCATGTGCTTCGCACTGTTCGCCTCGGCCTTCAACCTGCTGCTGGGCTACACGGGCCTGCTGTCCTTCGGCCACGCGGCCTTCCTGGGCGGCGCGGCCTATGTGACGGGCTACGCCATCAAGGGCTGGGGCTTCACGCCCGAGCTGGCCATGCTGGCCGGCACGGCCGGCGGCGCGCTGCTGGGGCTGATCTTCGGCTGGCTGGCCATCCGCCGCCAGGGCATTTATTTCTCGATGATCACGCTGGCGCTGGCCCAGATGCTGTTCTTCGTGTGCCTGCAGGCGCCCTTCACGGGCGGCGAGGACGGACTGCAGGGCGTACCGCGCGGCAAGCTGTTCGGCCTCATCGACCTGACCAGCGACCTGACCATGTACTACGTCACGCTGGTCATCGTGGTCCTGGCCTTCCTGCTGATCGTGCGCACCATCCACTCGCCCTTCGGCCAGGTGCTCAAGGCCATCAAGGAGAACGAGCCGCGTGCAACCTCGCTGGGCTATGACGTGGCGCGCTTCAAGCTGCTGGCCTTCGTGATCTCGGCCGCGCTCACGGGCCTGGCCGGTTCGCTCAAGACCGTGGTGCTGGGCTTTGCCACGCTGTCGGATGTGCACTGGACCACCTCCGGCCACGTGATCCTGATGACGCTGATGGGCGGCCTGGGCACGCTGTCCGGCCCCATCCTGGGCTCGGCCGTGGTGGTCATGCTGGAGAACAAGATCGGCGAGTTCGGCAGCTTCCTGCAGCGCCTCACGGGCGTGGAGTGGTTCTCCACGCTGGGCGAGTCGGTGACCATCGTCACCGGCCTGATCTTCGTGGTCTGCGTGCTGCTGTTCCGCAAGGGCATCATGGGCGAGCTGATCGCCTGGCTGCAGAAAAAGCGTACCCCTTGAGATCCTGAAGACCGCGCCGAGCGGCGCGAAGGGCAGGCCACCAGGACCGCATCTGATCCTGGTGGTCTGCCCTTATCCGTTGTCGGGTTCCTGCATCCATGCCGGCAGGTCCCGCTGGCCGTGCAGCACACGCCATACATCGACGTGATGGGCGTGCTCCACATAGAACACCATGTACGGGTAGCGCGTCAGCGGCCAGGCGCGCAGACCGGGCAGATGGAGTTCATGGGCATAGCGCAGCGAGCCTGTGGAGGGGTGGCGGCCTATGTGTGCGTAGGCCTTCTCCAGCGCGTTGATGAAGCCCAGGGCTGCGTTTACTGCCTCCTCATCCAGGTACCAGGCAAGTATCTCTTCGACGTCCCGGTTGGCCTGCTCGCGGGGGACGATGGCCTTGGCCTTCACCTCCTGGCCTTCGCCCGCTCACGCAGTCCATCGAAATAGCCCGCATCCACCGCGGCAGCCGGCGCCGAGCCCGCTCCAGCCAACAGCAGGTTGCGCAGTTGCAGGCGCTCCTGATCCCTGCGGATCAGCTCGCGGACATACTCGCTGCTTGTGCCGTAGCCGCGCTGGCTGACCTGCTCATCCACAAAGGACTTGAGGGCGTCAGGCAGGGAAATGTTCATGGTGCTCATGGCGCCAGTGTGGGTTCCTTGGCAAAAATTGGCAAGATTCCCATTCAGCCACTGCAGTTTGAAGAGGTTTTCATAGCTGCAGCGGCCGGGCGTAGCCCGTCATCTCCAGATATCCCTGACCGGCTCGTGCCTCCTGGCCCGGGCCGGTCGGCCTTTGCAGGCTGCACATGCCTTCCCAGTAGATGGCGCCGGTGGAGGCGCTGCTGTCCAGCTCCTGGTCATCGACCAGGGCGTTCACGGTGAAGCGGCCTGCGGGCGTGTCCACCTGCCATTGCACGGGGTAGCGCGCGCCGCTGGCGGGGCTGCTCCAGTGGCGCAGCGGTGTGAACCGCACGGCATCGTGGGCGAAGATCTGCACCTTGCCATCGGCGCCGCGCAGCGAGCCACCTGCCCACAGCGCGCTGCCATCGCTGCGGCGCACTCGGAAGGCCGTGAGTGCACCGCCGTCGAACAGGTTCATGCCTATCCAGTCCCAGCCCACGGCCTCGGGGTGCATCAGGGCCTGGCTCCATTCATGGTCCAGCCAGGCGCGGTTGTCACCGGGTTCGCGCGCGGCTTCGATCTCCATGCGCTGGCCTGCCAGCTCCAGCGTGCCGCTCACCTGCAGTTGCGGGCGGCTGTAGTAGTAGCTGGCCTGCTCGGGTTCCGGCCCCTTGCGCGAGAGGCCGGCGCGGCCTTGCAGCAGCGGGTGCTCGCGGGTCTCGAAGCGCAGGTCCAGTGCGAATGCGGTGCTGCGTATGCGGGTGGTGTAGCGTTCGGCCTCGCCGTTACCGGTGTCTTCATCGGTGCGCTGCAGCGACCAGTCCTGCAGCCGCACGTCGGCATCGGTCTCGCTGGCCTGGGCAATGCCAAAGCCTGCGCGCGCGATGCGCTGGTCGTGGTGCAGGCGGGCGCCCTGCACATCGCACAGCGCCGCATGGGCAAACAGCAGCTGGCGCGCCGCAAAGGCGGAGCGCAGCTCCTGCGTGGCCTGCACGCGCGAGCGGAAGAAGGTGATCTGGAAACCCCAGGGCCGGCCCGCCGCGCGTGCCTGGCCGGTGATGTACCACCACTCGGTGCGCAGACCGGGGTGGCTGCCATGGTCGCGCGGGAAGACCAGCGTGCGTGGCGGCAGTGCCTGGGCGGGCAGTCCTGCCGCCCCCAGGCCCAGGCCGGCAGCCAGGCCCAGCAGATGGCGGCGGGGCAGGGGCATCATGGATCAGCTTTGCAACTGCGCGATGCGCGCCTGGGCCGGCCCGCAGTCGCCAATGCGCTGCATCACCCAGTCCGCATCATGGTAGGTGGGCAGGTAGCGCTCGCCCGCATCGCACAGCAGCGAGAGGATGGAGCCCTGCTCGCCGCGCTGGCGCATCTCGCTGGCCAGCCTGAGCATGGCCACGTAGTTGGTGCCCGTGGACGGCCCCACGCGCCGGCCCAGCAGTGCGGACAGGCTGCGCATGGCGGCCAGGGAATCGCAGTCCGCCACCTCCTCCATGCGGTCCACCAGGGTGCGCACAAAGCTGGGCTCCACGCGCGGGCGGCCTATGCCCTCGATGCGCGAGCCCGGTGCGGTGAGGGTGGCATCGCCCGTGCGGTGGTAGGCGGCGAACACCGAGCCCTCGGGGTCGGCCACGCAGATGCCCGTGGCATGGCGCTGGAAACGCACGTAGCGGCCAATGGTGGCGCTGGTGCCGCCCGTGCCCGCCCCCACCACGATCCAGCGCGGCACGGCATGGCGCTCGCGCCGCATCTGGGTGAACATGCTCTCCGCAATATTGTTGTTGCCACGCCAGTCGGTGGCGCGCTCGGCATAGGTGAACTGGTCCATGTAGTGGCCGCCGGTCTGCGCGGCCACGGCGCGTGCCTCGTCGTAGACCTGGCCTGCGCTGTCCACCAGATGGCAGCGACCGCCGTAGAACTCGATCAGCGCAATCTTCTCGGCCGAGGTGCTGCGCGGCATCACGGCCACGAAGGGCAGGCCCAGCAGGCGCGCGAAATACGCCTCGCTCACGGCCGTGGAGCCGCTCGATGCCTCGACGATGGTCGAGCCCTCATGCACCCAGCCATTGCACAGCGCATAGAGAAACAGCGAGCGCGCCAGCCGGTGCTTGAGGCTGCCCGTGGGGTGGGTGGATTCGTCCTTGAGGTACAGGTCGATCCCCAGGCCGGCAAAGCCGGGCAGGGGCAGCGGGATCAGGTGCGTGTCGGCACTGCGCTGGTAATCGGCCTCGATGCGGTTGATGGCCTCATGCAGCCAGGAAGAGGTGGTGTGCGGCATGGTGGCCATTGTCGCAGGCTGCCTCCTACCAATCCTCCTTGACCGCCAGCACCGCCTCGCGCCCTGCAGCCGCACGCCCGGCCAGCCAGGCCGTCAGCGTGCCTGCTGCGATCACGCTGGCAGCCAGCGCCAAAAGGCGGGGCCACGGCAGGGACAGCTCCATGGTCCAGTGAAAGCTTTGCGGATTCACCACGTGCACCAGGATCACGGCCACGCCCAGGCCCAGCAGGCTGCCGGCGATGGCGCCCGCCGTGGTCCAGGCCATGCCCTCGCCGGCCACCACGGCCAGGATGTCGCGCCGCGTCAGCCCCAGGTGGGCGAGCAGGCCGAATTCCTTGCGCCGTGCCAGCACCTGGGCGCTGAAGCTGGCGGCAATGCCGAACAGCCCGATGCCGATGGCCACGGCCTGCAGCCAGTAGGTCACGGCAAAGCTGCGGTCGAAGATGCGCATGGAGCGCTCGCGCAGCGCGCCGCTGCTGGCGAACTCCAGGGCCTGCGCGGCGCCCGGCCCGGTCAGCAGCGACTGGATGCGCGCCTGAAGCTGCTGCGCCGTGGCCGTGTCGTCGCCGTCCGGCCAGATGGCGATTTCGGTGGGGCCTGCCGTGGTGGCGCTGCCGTCGGCAAGCCGTTGGTAGTCATCCCAGTCCATGGCGATGGCGCCGAACTGGCGCACATAGTCGCGCCAGATGCCGGCCACAAACACGCGGGAATCTTCGGACGGCAGGGCCTGGGCCAGCAGAGGCCACTCCTGGCCCGGCCGCACGCCATAGAGTTGGGCCACGGCTTCACTGACATAGACGGGCGTGCTGCCAGCGGGCGCTTGCACGGGGCCTTGTATCCACGGCAACTGCTGGCCCTGGGGGCCATGCAGCGGACGCAGCAGCAGGCTGACGGCAGGGCGATCCGGGCTGAGCCACAGGCTGGTGCTGCGCATGGGCTGGGCGCGCTGCACGCCAGGCAGGGCGGCAATGCGCGCGGCCAGATCGGCGGGCAGGGGCGCGGCATCGGCACGGCCTGCGCTGCCGGCGGTGCGCAGGTACAGCGGGGCGGGCAGCACGGCGTCCAGCCAGGCGATCATGCTGTCCCTGAAGCTGGCCACCATCACGGTCAGCGCCACGGCCAGGCTCAGGCTGGCCACCACGCCACCCACGGCCACGGTGGTGCTGCGGCGCATGCGCCGTGCGCGTTCCACGGGCAGCAGGGCCAGCGGCTGGCGCAGCAGCGATTGCGGCACCAGGCGCAACAGCTGGCCCAGCAGCCAGGGCAGGGCGGCCATGCCGCCCAGCAGCAGCAGGGCCACGGCGGCATAGGCTGCGAGGGGGATGCCGGCCACGGGCGGCACAAAGGCCAGGGCCACGCTGGCTGCCATCAGCAGCAGGGCCGGCAGGCCGCGCGCCGCGCGTTCGGAGCCCGCGCCCTGGCCCTTGAGCGTGGCGGCGGGCGGCAGCTCCATCGCCTGGCGCGCCGGCCACCAGCCGCCAGCCACGGTGGCGGCCACGCCCAGCAGTCCAAAGGTCAGCGCGGCGCCGGCGCTCCACTGCAGCGCGGGCTGCACGCCGGCAAAGTAGCCGCCGCCCAGGTCACCGCCCAGCAGGTGCAGGGCCAGCCAGGCCAGGCCCGCGCCCAGCGCAATGCCGGCCGCGCTGCCCACCATGCCCAGCAGCAGCGATTCCAGCAGCACCAGGCCCAGGCGCTGGCGCGGCGTCAGTCCCAGCACGGCCAGCAGGGCGAACTGCGGCGCGCGCTGGGCCACGCTGAGCGCCAGCACCGAGAACACCAGGAACGCCCCCGTGAACAGCGCCACCAGGGCCAGCACCGTAAGGTTGACGCGGTAGGCACGCGACATCTCGGCTATGCGCTGCTGATCGTCGCCGGGGCGGCTGGCCAGGGCCTGGGCGGGCCAGTCGGGCAGGCGGCGCAGCTCGGCCAGCAGGGACTCGCGCGTGGCGCCTTCGGCCAGCAGCACATCGATGCGGTCCACCTGGCCCCAGCGCTGCAGGCTGTCCTGCAGCGCGCCGATGTCCATCACGGCCAGCGGCGGGCCGGATGCGGCCACCGTGCCCGCGATGCGCAGAGTCTGCGCGCGCCCGCCCAGTTGCCATGGCAGGGGCGTGTGCCGCGCCTGCTCCGGCGTCAGGCCCAGGGCTTCGAGTGCCGTTGCATTGAGGAAGACCGCATCGGGCGCGAACAGGTCCAGCCGCCCGCCGCCATCGAACAGCCGAGGCATGAGCGCAGGCGCCACGGGCGCCAGCCGCAGCGCATCGCCGCCCAGCACGCGCAACTGCACCGGCGTGGCGGTGCCGGCCAGGGCCGTGGCTTCGATCCAGGGGGCGGCCAGGCTGACCTGGGGCTGCTGCGCAACACGGCCATACAGCGATTCGGGCAGGCCGCCCTGCATGGCACGCAGCTCCAGGTCCGGCTGGCCGCTGACCGTGCGCACGGCGCGCGAGAACTCATCGAGCGCGGACTGGTTGATCACATGCACGGCAAAGCCCAGGGCCACGCCCAGCATGATGGCCACCAGGGCGGTGGCCGTGCGCCAGGGATGCTGGCGCAGCTCCTGCCAGGAAAAGGTGCGAAGCAGGGCGAACATGGGCGGATGGTCTCTGGCGCTAGGCGGGCTGCATGCCCTGTGCGGTCAGGCGCAGCACGCGGTCGGCACGGCGCGCGGCCTCGATGGAGTGCGTGACCAGCACCAGGGCGGCCTGGTGTTCCCGGGTCTGCTGCAGCAGCAGTTCCATGACCTGTGCGGCCGTGCCGGGGTCCAGGTTGCCGGTGGGCTCGTCGGCCAGCAGCAGGGCCGGGCCGTGGACCAGGGCGCGTGCAATGGCCACGCGCTGCAGCTGGCCGCCGCTGAGCTGCCAGGGCAGGCGCTGCTCCAGCCCCTGCAGCCCGACGGCCTGCAGCAGTTGCTGCACGCGCTGGCGGCCCGCCGCATCCAGCCGCTGCAGCAGCATCAGCGGCAGGGCCACGTTGTGCCAGACATCCAGGTGCGGCAGCACATGGAAGGCCTGGAACACGAAGCCCACATGGCTGCGCCGCCACAGCGCACGGCCGGTTTCATCCAGGGCCGACAGGTCCTGGCCTTCGTGCAGCACGCGGCCCTGCTGCCACTCATCGAGCCCGGCCAGGCAGTTGAGAAAGGTGGACTTGCCCACGCCCGAGTCACCCACGATGGCCACGAACTCGCCGCGCGCCACGCTGCAGTCCACGTTCTCGAAGACGGCGGTTTCCGTGCCGCCGTCGTTGCGGTAGCGCCGCGCCAGGCCCTGGACCTGAAGCAGCGGCGGCTGAGTCAGTGGCGTGTTGTCCCGGAGCGCGGCAGTCATGAAGGCGGTTTCCTGTTCAGCCGCTGCGGGCCAGGTTTGCTGCAGCCACCACGGCCATTGCTGCCTGCAGCAGTTGCTGCTGGGCATCGGGCGCATCGCAGGCAATGGCATGGCGGGCGGGCATGCTGCGCAGCCAGGTGATCTGGCGCTTGGCCAGCTGGCGCGTGGCGGCAATGCCGCGTTCGCGCAGCGAGTTCATGGAGTACAGGCCGTCCAGCGATTCCCAGGCCTGGCGGTAGCCCACGCAGCGGATGGAGGGCAGGTCCAGGTGCAGGTCGCCGCGCGCGCGCAGCTGCTGCACTTCGTCGATGAAGCCGGCGTCCAGCATGGCGTCGAAGCGCTGGGCGATGCGCGCATGCAGCCAGGCGCGGTCCTGCGGCTCCAGCGAGAAGAAGCCGCCGGGGCTGATCAGGCCCTGTGCCGCATCCTTGCCCGCCCGCGTATGAAAGCTGGACAGCGGCTTGCCCGACACGTGCCAGACCTCCAGCGCGCGCTGTATGCGCTGGCTGTCGGCCGGCGCCAGGCGCGCGGCCGTGGCGGGATCGACCTGGGCCAGCAGCGCATGCATGGCGGGCCAGCCGATCTGCGCGGCCTGGGCGTCCAGCCGCTCGCGCACGGCGGGGTCGGCGGCCGGCATGTCGTCAATGCCATCCTGCAGGGCCTTGAAATACAGCATGGTGCCGCCCACCAGCAGCGGCAGGGCGCCGCGCGCGCGGATCTCGGCCACCAGGCGCTGCGTGTCCTGCACGAACTCGGCCGCGCTGTAGGCCTGCAGCGGGTCGCGGATATCGATCAGGTGATGGGTGCAGGCAGCCAGTTCTTCGGGCGTGGGCTTGGCCGTGCCGATGTCCATGCCGCGATAGACCAGGGCCGAGTCCACGCTGATGATTTCTGCGGCCTGGCCGCGTTCGGCCAGCAGCCTGGCCAGGGCCAGGGCGGCAGCGGTCTTGCCGGAAGCGGTGGGGCCGGCGATGGCCAGGCAGGGGAGCGGGGAAGCGGTGGACATTCGAGAAACGGGAACGCAGGAAAGTGGAATCAGCGGTGGCCATCGACCCGGCCATGGCGGCGCACCAGCCCCCAGGCGACCAGGGCCGTGCACACGCCCCAGAACCAGATGCCGAAGGCCATGGGCCGGGTGGACTGGCCGTCCAGGTGCAGGCCCAGCCAGTGTCCCATGGCAAAGGCGATGAGCATCATGGTGAAGCCGTTCAGCGCCGAGGCCGTGCCCGCCGACTGCGGGAAGGGCGCGATGGCATTGCTCTGGCCGCAGGGCATGTGCACGCCATGGGCGATCTGGAAGATATAGAAGGGCAGGGCATAGGCCCAGAGGCTGCGCGCATCGGCCAGCGCCGCAATGCCGATGGCCGTGGCCGACAGCAGGCTGGCCAGCCCGGCAATCTGCACGGCGCGCCGCACATCCATGCGCTGCAGCAGCCAGCGGCACAGGAAGGTGCCCGCGATGTAGCACAGCGCATTGCTGCCCATCAGCAGGCCGTAGCCCGTGCGGCTCACGCCCAGCACATGGATATAGGTGAAGGAAGATGCGGCCAGGTTGGTGAACAGGGCCGCATAGGTGCAGCAGGTCAGCAACTGGTAGGACTGGAATCCCGGGTGGCGCAGGATAGTGATCCAGTTGCGCGCCAGGGCCAGCGGCTGCAGCGCCGTGGGATTGGTGCGGGCCAGTGTCTCCGTGAAGCGCAGGGCCACCAGCAGCAGGGCCAGCGCACCCATCACCGCCTGGGCCAGCATGGTCGAGCGCCAGCCCAGCGAATCCACCAGCAGGCTGCCGCTGACGGGGCTCAGGAAGGCGATCACGCCCAGCCCGGTCAGCGCCTTGGACATGACCTGGGCGCCCAGGTGCGGCGCGAACAGGTCGCGCACCATGGCGCGTGCACACATCACGCCGGCGCCCAGCGATGCCCCCTGCAGCGCGCGCCAGGCGATCAGCGACTCCATGGTCTCGGCACTGGCGCTGCCCAGCGCGGCCAGCACGTAGATGGACATGCCCGCCAGCAGGATGGGCCGGCGCCCGAAGCGGTCGGACAGCGGCCCCCAGGCCAGTTGCGAGCAGCCGAAGGCCAGCAGGAACGCCGTCAGCGTGAGCTGCACCTGGGACACCTGGGTGGAGAAGGCCGCCTGTATCGACGGCAGGGCCGGCAGGTACAGGTCGGTGGCCAGCGGCTGCAATCCCAGCAGCAGGCCGAGCAGGACGACGACCAGGACGGGGGACATGGCCGGCTGCGCTTGCGCTGCGGCGGGAGACAGGGGCGCTGACATAGGCGACCGAGGGTAGCAGAGAACAAGGGGTGCCGCTGTCCATGTTCCGGCGGTGCATATCCATCTGCGGATTGCGCAGTTGGGAACCGGCCGGGCCCTGCCTACATTGCATTGCAGAGGAATCAACCCGATCAACGCAACTGTGAACAAAGGACCGCAATGGCAACGCTGACCGCTTTCTCCTCCCTTCCCGCCGCGCTGCGCCAGGGGGCGTGCACCCTGCTGTGGGGCGTGGCCCTGGTCGGTGGGGCGGCCCATGCCAATGCGCCTGTGCCCGAAGGCCCGCTGGTCAGCACCGAATGGCTGGCGGCCAACCTCAACCGCGCCGATGTGCGCATCGTCGAGGTCAGCGTCAACCCCGGCCTGTACGAACGCTCCCATGTGCCGGGCGCCGTCAACTTCTCTTGGCACAACGACCTCAATGACAAGGTGCGCCGCGACATCGTGGGCAAGGAGCAGTTCGAGAAGCTGCTGTCCCAGGCCGGCGTGAAGGAAGGCAACACGGTCGTGCTGTACGGCGATACCAACAACTGGTTCGCGGCCTGGGGGGCCTGGGTCTTCGACATCTATGGCGTGCAGAACGTCAAGCTGCTGGACGGCGGCCGCAAGAAGTGGGAGGCCGAGAACCGCCCCCTCAACAACCGCGCCCCGGAATATGCGGCCACCACCTACCGCGTGGGCAAGGTCAACACCGCGCTGCGCGCGCGCCTGACCGATGCGCTGGCCTCGGCCGAAGGGCGCAGCGACGCCAAGCTCGTCGACATCCGCTCGGCCGACGAATACCAGGGCAAGGTCTTCGCCCCGGCCGGCGTGCCGGAGCTGGCCATCCGCGCCGGCCACATCCCCGGCGCCGTCAACGTGCCCTGGGGGCAGGCCGTGCGCGAGGACGGCAGCTTCAAGTCCGCCGAAGAACTCAAGAAGCTCTATGCGGGCGTGGGCATCGACGGCAGCAAGCCCGTCATCACCTACTGCCGCATTGGCGAGCGCTCCAGCCACACCTGGTTTGCGCTGTCCAAGATCCTGGGCTACCAGGTGCGCAACTACGACGGCTCGTGGACCGAGTACGGCAACTCGGTGGGTGTGCCGATCAACAACCCGGCCGGCACGGTCTGGGCCGCGAAATGAACCTGCAGTCGATCAACCTGTCTTGAAGGCGGGGGCCGGGCGAGGGGTGTCGGTGCTCTTGGTTTGACGGATCAGGGGTGGTGACGAGTGGCTTTGGCAAAAGCTCGGCTCCTTTGGGGCCCGCAGACTGCGGGCCCCTTTTTTTATGCGTGGATGGCAACAAAGGGGGCAGAAATGACAAGCGTGACCGGTGAGCACACGCAGAACGTGAATGGCAAGCACAGGGCAAGGGACTGGACCAGATGGCTGCCCTTGGCCGCCGTGCTGGCCGCAGCCTGGCCTGTGGCGGCGCAGCTGCAGCTGCAAGGCGGCGGGCGCACCCTGGTCTTTGCGCTGGCGCTGGGCCTGCTGCTGGGGCTGGTGCTGCAGCGCTCGCGCTTTTGCTTTTACTGCCATGCGCGCGACTGGTTCGAGTTCGGCGATCCGCGCGGCGTGCTCTCCATCCTGCTGGCGCTGGCCGTGGGATCGGCGGGCATGACCGTGGTGCTGGGCAGCTGGGTGGCCGTGCCCCAGCCGGGCCAGTTGCCGCCCGACATGCACATAGGTCCCGTGAGCTGGGTGCTGGTGCTGGCGGGCCTGGCCTTTGGCGCGGGCATGTCGGTCTCGGGCTCGTGCATCAGCGCCCACTGGTACCGGCTGGGCGAGGGCTCGCCCGTGGCGCCGTTTGCCCTGGTCGGCACGGGCCTGGGCTTCGTGCTGGGGTTTCGCAGCTGGAACCCGCTGTACAGCCTGGCCATTGCCGATGCACCCGTCATCTGGCTGCCGGCCCATCTGGGCTATGGCGGCGCGCTGGCGCTGCAACTGGCCGTGCTGGGCCTGCTGGCGGCCTGGGTCTGGCGCATTCATGGGCGCTCGGGCCGTGCACAGCCCCGGCCTGCGGCAGAACCGGCGCAGCCACCGGGCCTGCGCCAGCTGTGGCTGTCACTGTGGCAAGGCCGCTGGAGCGCCGCGCTGGGCGGCCTGGCCGTGGGCCTGATCGCGGCCGCCGCCATCGTGCGCATGCGGCCGCTGGGCGTGACCACCACGCTGGGCAGCACCGTGCGCGGCTGGGCCCAGGCGGGCGGCTGGGTGCCCGAGCGCCTGCACGGCCTGGACACCCTGGGCGGATGCGCCACGGCCGTACTCAACAGCCTGCTCACGCCCCATGCCGTGCTGCTGCTGGGCCTGGTGGCCGGCGCCTGGGGCGCTGCCGTGGCCAGCCGCCAGTGGACGCCGCGTCGCCCCACCTGGCGCGATGCGGCTCGCGGCCTGGCTGGCGGCGTGCTGCTGGGCTGGGGCGCCATGACCGGCTTGGGCTGCACCATTGGCACGCTGCTGTCGGGCAGCATGGCGGGTGCGCTGTCGGGCTGGGTCTTTGGCGCGGCTGTGTTCACGGCGCTGTGGTTGGGGGTTGTGTTGCGGCGTTGGCTGCACGAGCGTGCGGGAGTGCGGGGGCTTTGACCTGCAGGAGGAGATGATGGCCGAGTGACAGGCGAGAGCGGCGCCTGAAACAGGCTTTCTGGCCATTGTCTGTCCTAGGATTTTTTCTGCCAGTTTTCAGAGGAGACCGCTGGCAATTGCGGGCAGGTCATTCCTGGAAATTTCTGGAAAATAGGATTTGCCTGCCCAATTCATTGCTCCTATTATTTTTCCTTCAGAAAGAAGGGAGCGCCTTTCAAAGGCGAAGGAGCCAATGACATTCAGGATCGACATCCATACGCCACTGGGCCGCGAAGGGCGTTTCCATGAGTTGAATGAGGCAGTGGAGCGGCCACTGGCCATCCGCGCGGATACATGAGCTGCGGGCAACTGGTCCCCGCCTTCATTGCCCTCAATCGCCTGAAGCGGTCCAGGGACCTGTGCAAGGCTGTCGTGCTCATGGGCTTTGACAAGGTATGCGGCACCCGGGACTTCGACAACGAACTGGACCGCAGGGCGCTGTGCGAGCTGTTTTGCTGCTGCATGACTGGCGGCCTGGGCCAGCGCTGCGTAGCCGGCGTGGTCATGCAGGCCGATGGGTTTGAAGGCTACCGGGGCTACTACAAGCAGGAAGTGCCGTACCTGAACAGAGCACCTGTCATGTCGCGCAACGAGCCCGTGCGCCCCACGCGCAGCCGGCCTGCGGGCTCGCGCATTCCCGATGTGGTCGTGGTGAAGAACCCGCGCCTGCCGCCTGTGCTGGACAACGTGCAGCGGGTCTATGAGATGAAGTTTCCGGGGGATGGCTTTTCCAATGCTGAAGGGCCAGACGGCAAGACACAGCTTCAGGCCTATACGCACCTTTTTGGAGACAAGTTTCTCAAGAAAGCCTTGGATGCAAGAAGTTGTGCGTGCGACGGCGATGGAGAAAAGTCGAACCAAGGTGTGTTGAACCAGGCAGCGCGATGGCAGGCCAACAGGGAAAAGGCCATCTCTTTGGCAGAGCGGGTGAACAAGGATACGGCGGCGGCCGTCGGGGCTGCGGCCGGTGCATCCGCACTGGGGAGGGCACTGCGAGGTGTTGGTGCGGTAGGGACTGCACTGGCAAGAGTCCTCGGGTTGTCCTTTTGAGGCGATGGCTTCGGTATAGCGAAATATGGAGGGTTGATATGGCAAAAGATTTCAAAAAACCTTTGAGCACCAGAGAGCTGCAAAAAGCCACCGTGGCGACGATGGATATTCTCAAGGCGCTGGTGCTGTGCAATCAGTTCGGTGATGTCTGTGCAAGAGCCGGCTGGACCATTGAAATGGTGTTCCATGAGGGGGATTCCTTGGCTGTGCGTGAACGTGCATGGAAAGTGGTTGATCTTTTTTGTGAGGCCGTAGGGAAGGAGAAATTGGTTTATTGGTATGACGGAATGCCAGCCATGCTGACTAGTGCGATGGCACAAAAGAAGCTGACTGCAAAGCAGCAAAAAAGCCTGGACAACCCTAAAGGTTATGCACTGATATTTCATATGGCTTCGGGCAAGCCAAATCCCCCTGAGGTGTGGGAGAACAATGCGCAAGACTTTCGCCTTTACTGTCGCATTGAGAATAACGAAGGTATTTGGGGGCATGACAGATATACGACACCTGGCATAGGCCCTTCCATGTCTTTCATTCGCATGGCATTTCCTGCATGGTGGGTCCTGGATCAGCTACCCGAAAAAAATGTGGGCCGCATTACCACCCAGGTGGTGGAATTGATGCAGCCTTTCTGGGCCATTGCCGGATGGGGTGTCATGCCTGCAGTGGAGGAGCGCAATATCGATCCCGATGGCAAGGGCCAGCAGGTGCTGTACCCCTATCTGCAGCGTTTTCCAGGCTTGAATGCACTGGGCAGTCTTGCGTTGATGAGCCATGACTTCAACAACGCCATGTACAGCATCAACTGGCTCAGTTTTGTCAGCGATGCATTGCTGGAAAAACTGGGCGGGCGGGAAGCGGTGCGCAAGCAGGTGGAGGCCAGCCAGTATCTTTCGGCCGGGGATGTGGGCAACTGTCTGGGAATCCGCGCAGGAGATTTTCCTGGGCTGGGGGACATGGACCAGGGGCTGACGCTGCCCGCCTTTGGCGAGGCGGCACGCCTGCTCAAGCCTGTCCGTGCCAGATCCCGGCTCAACAACTTCATCGGCCCGCCGCCTTCGGGGTCCAATGATGAACATGCGTGGCTGCTGGCATGCGATGCCTACATGAGCCGGTTTGATCTGTTCTGACCCATGCAGGCCCTGCAGCTGAACCCTGCCGGGCCAGCCGGCAGGACGGGTTTTCGGGTCGGGCGGACCTAGCCCGCGTCAACCCCCAGCAGCAGATCCGCGATCTCCTCCGGATACCGCTGCCGGCTTCCGTCGATGAGTACGCAGCCGGGCGCCTCGGGGTCGGGCCTGGCCAGGGGCATGCCGTGGTCGATGAGGGCCTGGGCGCAGCCCAGCCAGTCGCCGCCGCCGGGTTCCGTGGATTCGGGCCGGTTCAGCGATGCCCAGCACAGGGTGCCTGCGCAGTTGTCGCCATAGGCGTGGCGCTCGGTCCATTGCGCGCCGTGCTCCAGCAGGAAGCGCGCCATGGCGGCATCGCCACGGAACACGGCCTGGTTCAGTGCGGATGCATCCCAGTCGCCGCCGCGCGCGGCGATGGGCCAGCCCAGTTCCACCATGCAGCGCACGGCGTCCATGCAGCCCAGGGCCGCCAGTTCGGGCAGCATGCGCAGTTGTTCGGGCGCCAGGCCCTGGAGCAGCCCGGGGTGGGCTGCTGCAAGACGGCGGGCCTGTGCTGCGTCGCCCACGGCGCAGGCGGCCAGGAGTTGCTCCTGCGGCGTGGTGGGCTCGCTGCCCGCCGCCTGTTCCAACAGGGCGGCCACGTCGGCCAGGCCAAAGCGCCGCGCCAGTGCAGCGGCACTCAGGCCCTGCAGCGTGCGGACCGACGGATCGGCGCCGGCATCCAGCAGCGCCTGCACATGGGCGGGCGATCGGCGCCGGCGGATGGCCCACAGCAGCGGGCGGCCCCATTCGCCCTGGCCGTTGTCCTCGTTCGGATCGGCGCCGTGGTCCAGCAGCAGGCGCAGGGCCTGCACATCGTCCAGGTCCAGCACGCGGAACAGGGCATTGCTGCCGTCCACGCGTGCGCCGGCTTGCAGCAGCAGCCGCGTGCATTCGCGGCTGGCGGGCGTGCCTTCCAGAGAGTGGTAGAGCGATTCGCCGTCGTTGGGGGCGGCACCGGCCTGTAGCAGCATCTGCGTCAGTTGCGCATCATGGTTCTGGCCTGCTGCGCCATAGAGGGCCGACAGCCGCTCGGTATCGGAGGGGGCCTGCAGCGAGGCGGGTGGCCAGCGGTTGCCTATGGTCTGCAGCGGGTCGGCGCCTGCGTCCAGCAGCCAGCGCGCGCATGCGTGCAGGTGCTCGGTGAATTCGGGCAGGCGCAGCAGGCAGGAATGGGTGACGGCCATCAGCGGCGGCAGCGCCAACGGCCCGCCTGCACGGCGCAGCCAGCCGGGGTCGTTGCGCTCGACCTCGCGCAGCACGGCCAGATTGCCGGTGGCGCAGGCGACCCAGGGATCACTGCCATCACTGCCCGCAAGTTCCGGCCGCTCGTCCAGCAGGCGCCGGGCCAGCGCGGGCTGCGCGCGGTGCGTACCACCCGCCACATCGCCGGCATAGACCAGGGCCAGCCAGTGCAGCCGGGATTTCTCGGGGTCCGCCGCCAGGCGCTGGCATGCCTCGACGTAGCCTGACAGCTCGCTCCATGAAGCGAAACCGTGTTCGCGCGCCACGCAGGACTGGGCGTCGTGCAGCCGCAGGTCCTTGGCGGCGAGCGCCTCATCGGCGAGGCCTTTGGCTGCTGGCAGGTGGGAGCGCAAGGACTCCATGGCCTGGGCCGAGCCTGCGCGATAGGCGGCCAGCAGTTGCTTGGCCTGTTTCTTGAGATGGCCCATGTCGGGCCGGGCGGGGATGCGTTTCACAGGGATACCTCCGTGCACGAAGGCCAATGACCTGCAGCTTGGCGCACAAAGGCATGTGGCAAGAGAAAAACGCCGGGAGGCGCATACAGGTGGGTTCAACCCTTCCCGCAGGTCCGGGTGCGGCCTGCACCGCAAGCGCGGATGTTAGCGCAAGGCGACAGTCATCTGGGTGACAGCCGGCAGCCCCTGCTTGCGGGTTCCTACCCGCATGGCGGGCCAGTCGTCTGGCATAGGCTGCGTCGGCAATCCCGCTTGAACCTGATTTTTTGCGCGCGTTCCCCTCAACACCTTCATCCCAAGGAGACAGTCTTATGCGAGCCCTGCGTTGGAATCGTTGGAAGTATCTCGGTCTGCTGGCGGCCACGGGCCTTGCGGCCTGCGGCGGGGGGGACGGTGATGCGCCCGAGGAGACGCGGGCACAGGACAGCCGCAGCTTTGCGCCGGCCAATCCTTCGGCCACCAGCTTCGACGCGCTGGCCGCCGCTTCGGGCGATGTGGTCGACAACGCCAGCACCAGCCGCTGGGCCGGTGTGCTGGAAGGCGCGGCCTACCGCATCGAGGTGCCGGCCAACTGGAATGGCCGCCTGGTGATGTATGCCCACGGCTATGCGGGCGAGGGCAGTGCGCTCAACGTCACCAATCCGTCCATACGCCGGTACCTGATCCAGAACGGCTATGCCTGGGCGGCGTCCAGCTACAGCAAGAACTACTACGACGTGCGCGCCGGCGTGGAGGACACGAATGCGCTGGCGTTGGCCTTCAACCGACTGGCCGCATCCCACGGCCGGCCGCTGGCGCAGCCGCAGCGCCTGTACATCACCGGCCATTCCATGGGCGGCCATGTCACGGCGGCGGCCATCGAGGCCGAGGCCCAGGCCACCGCGAGGAACAAGGTGCGCTACCAGGGTGCCGTGCCCATGTGCGGCGTGACGGGAGATACCGAACTGTTCGACTACTTCGCCGCGGCCCAGGTCACCGCGCAGGCCATGGCCGGCGTGGCCCAGCGCCCTGTCACCGAGTGGGCCGCCATCCAGGGCCAGGTGACCTCGGCCCTGTTCACCACCTTTCCTTCGGCTCCCACCGCGACGGGGCGCGCCTATCTGTCGGTCATCCAGAACCTCACGGGTGGCCCGCGCCCGCTGTTCGATCTGGGCGTGGCCGTGGGCGGCTCGTTCGCGCCGGTCTGGGGCGTGTTCGGCAGCGATGGCTCGGTCAACGGCATCCTGAACCGCAACGTGGCCGATACCAACCGCTTCACCTACCGCATCGACGGGGATGCCGCGGCCTCGGCCGCGCTCAATGCCGCTGCGCAAAAGCGCACGGCCGCGCCCGATGCCAACCGGCCGCGCCGCGACGGCCTGCGCTGGATTCCCGTGACTTCCGGCGATATCAACATCCCCGTGGTGACCCTGCATACGCTGGGCGATCTGTATGTGCCCTTCAGCATGGAGCAGATCTACCAGCGCCGCGTGGCCGACAAGGGCCGGAGCCAGTGGCTGGTGCAGCGCGCCATCCGCGGCGCATCGCACTGCGACTTCACCGTGGCCGAACAGGTGGAAGCCTTCGATGCCATGGTGCAGTGGGAGCAGGGCGGCGCCAAGCCGGGCGGTGACGATGTGCAGACGGCCGCCACGGTGGCCGCGCCCACCTATGGCTGCCGCTACACGCGCAACACGCTGGGCCCGGATGACAGCACCACCACGCGGCAGTTGCGCGCCGTGATCTCGCAGAACGCGGCAAGCTGCCCGTAGCGTGGAAGGCGGCGCAGGCTGCGCCGCTCAGCGCGGGCTTGCTGGCGCGGTGGGCGCCTGTGCGAGCAGGCGCAGCCCGAACAGCTCGTCCAGCGCCTGCCGGTATTGCTCCATGGCGCGCGACTGGGTGTTGTGGTGGTTGCCGCCTTCGATGAGCACGAAGCGCTTGGGCTCGCTGGCCGCGTCGAAAAGCTGGCGGCCCAGCGTGGCGGGGATCAGCGGGTCGGCGCTGCCGTGCACGACCAGCAGCGGCGAGCCTATGCCGGCCACCTTGTCGATGGAGGCAAAGCGCTGCGTGATCAGCGGCCCCACGGGCAGCCAGCCCCAGCGGAAGCTGCGGACCACGTCGGGAATGCTGGTGAAGGTGGCCTCGACCATGACGCCGGCCTCATCCTGGACGCTGCGCGCCAGGTCGATGGCGATGGCGCCGCCCAGTGAATGGCCGAAGATGAAGCGCGGCCGGTCCGGAGCGTGCCGGCCCAGCCAGTCCCAGCCTGCGCGTGCGTCCTCGGCGGCCGATTCCTCGGACGGCAGGCCGGCGCTGCTCTTGCCAAAGCCCCGGTAGTCGATGGCCAGCACCGAAAAGCCCAGTTCGTGCAGCCGCCGGATGCGCGGCGAGGAGCCGGCAACGTTCCAGCGCGCGCCATGCAGGTACAGCAGCACGGGGGCGTTGCCGGCCGTGGCCGGCTGGGGCAGCCACAGCGCATGCAGGCGGGCACCGTCCTGCGCTGGCATGTCGATCCAGACGTCTTCCATGCCGGCCGTGTTGGCGCCGGGCCAGCTGCGGTCGCTGGGCTGGAAGATCCATTCGCGCTGCTTGGTGTCCAGCACGGAGCAGCCGCTGGCCGCCAGCAGCGCGGCCACGCCCAGCGCTGCCGTGAGCCGGTGCAGGCGCCGTCGGGGCCACAGGTGGGAAAGCAGTGAGGGCATGACGCAACAATGGATGCACGGGCCGGCCAAAAGTTCAGCGCCGCTGCCCTGCGGGCCGGCGCTGTCATGGATTGGCGCTATTCTTGCCGCTGGTTCGCGGGCCGACAAGGCGATGCGGACCTCTCCCCACTGTTGATGAGTGAACCTGTATGCCGATACGCCTGGGCCTGGCCGCCAACCGAATCCACCACCAAACCGAGGATGCCGCACTGTTCGGCTGGCTGCGCGCCTGCGAGTCCGGCATCCGCGAGCTGCAGCTGGGCCTGCATGCCGTGGGCCGTACCTTCGACGCCATCCAGGCCGCCGGCATGCTGGCGTCCTACCGGGGCCTGCGCCGCTATCCCTATGGCCGCGAAGGCGGGCTGATGAAGCTGGTGGCCGAGGTGGTGGGCGTGGAAGGCGACGAGCGCACGATTGACGGCGCCATTTATCTGACCGACCCCGTCGATCCGTCCTCCATCTTCCCCGAGGCCGTGGCGCTCAAGCGCCAATGCGTGATCCACGGCAAGCCCTTCCTGTCCACCGTGGCCTCGGCGCGGGACTGGATCGAGATGGAGCGCATCCATGCCGGCCTTCCCAGGGATGCCGGCGCGCAGCGCTTCCATGACTATGCGCAGCAGACGCTGGCGCTGATCGCCCACGATGCGCTCAAGCCCACCATGCTGGATTTCGCGGCGCGCAACTTCGAGCTGCTGTCGCGCTTTGGCCGGCGCGTGGGCACGGGCACCACGGGCCAGCGGCTCAACGAAATGGCCTGGAGCCGTGGCTGGCCCGAGGACCGGCCCTGGGTGGACCGCTACAACAGCGGCCCGCTGGGCGGCGATGCGCAGATCGCCGACCTGGTGCTGGACCGCCGCTGCCAGCGCGTGATCTTCTTCGAGGACCCGCATGTGGCGCGCCAGCACGAGGCCGACATCCAGCTGCTGGAGCGCGCCGTGACCACGGTGACGCACGACACGGTCTGCACCACTTCTCCGGCCGTGGCGCAGCGCTGGTGCGATGCGGCCTTGATGCGCCGCTGAAACCTTCGTCGCGCAGACGACAGCCTTGCGGCCTGCGGGCGGGCGAACACCCGTGACCGGCCGAGGGCTTTCTGCAAGACTGGCCGTTTCCAAAACCAAGGAGACAACGATGGTCAGTCCGCTCTTTCGGCGTTCCCGGCATGCCATGGCCCTGCTGGCCCTGCTGGCGCTACAGCCCGGCTGGGTGGCGGCCCAGGCACAGGCCCCCGCAGCGCCCGCGCTGCCGCCGCCCGACAGCGTGCGCCTGGAGCAACTGGGGCTGATGCAGGGCTTTCCTCCGGCCGCAGACAAGCGTGTGGACGTGTCCAACGGCTACCGCTATCCGCAACTGCGCTGGGTGGTGCAGCACCTGCGCGAAATCCAGCCCACGCAGAACATCCGGCGCGGCGCGGCGGCGCCCTCGGCCCTGCCCGAAGCGCCCATGGCCCTGGGCGGCCTGCGCTTTGACGACGACAAGGGCCAGCCCGTCACCGTGGACCAGTGGCTGGACCGCACCTATACCGACGCCATCGTGGTGCTGCACAAGGGGCGGGTGGTCTTCGAGCGCTACCAGAACCAGATGCAGGCCAGCTCGCCGCACCTGCTGTTCTCGGTCACCAAATCGTTCACCGGCCTGATGGCCGCGCAACTGGCCCACGAGGGGCGCATCGACCCTCAGGCGCTGGTGACGAAGTACGTGCCTGAGCTGGAAGGCTCGGCCTGGGGCGACATGACGGTGCGCCAGGTCATGGACATGACGGGCGCCGTGCGCTTTCGCGAGGACTACACCGACCCCAAGACCGAGATCTTCGGCTACTCCTGGGCCTCGGGCATGCTGCCGCGTCCGCCTGGCTACGCGGGGCCGACCAATGTCTACGACTTCCTCAAGACGCTGCCCAAGGAGGGCACGCATGGCGAGGGCTTTGTCTACCGCACAGTGCATTCCGAGGTGCTGGGCTGGATCGTCTCGCGCGTCACGGGCCGGCGCTGGAGCGATCTCATGAGCGAGAACATCTGGCAGAAGCTGGGCATGCAGGAAGACGCCTATGTGATGGTGGACAGCACCGGCACGCCGCTGCAGGGCGCGGGCCTGAACGCCACGGCGCGTGACCTGGCGCGCGTGGGCGAGATGCTGCGCCTGGGCGGCAGCTTCAACGGCCAGAAGATCTTCGACAAGGCGGTGCTGGACGACATTGCGCGCGGCGGCGACCGCGAGCAGTTCAAGTTCCGCGGCATCCAGGCCGCGCGGCCCGGCTACAGCTACCGCAACCAGTGGTGGGTGCTGCACAACGCCGATGGCGCCTACGAGGCCGCCGGCATACACGGCCAGTTCATCCACGTGAATCCGGCCGCGCAGATGGTGGTGGTCAAGCTGTCATCGCACCCGGTGGCGGGCGCGGCCTTCACGCATGCGCTGACGCTCAAGGCCTGGGCGGCGCTGGCCGATGCGGTGCGCGAAAGGTAGCAGGAACAGGTAGCAGGAACAGGTCGCAGGCAGGAAAAAAGGCAACGTGCGCAAACACGTTGCCTTCGGCCCGTGGGCAGGCCGGGCCGGTTTCTGACCGCCTGGCACGGCCCGCAATGGAGCGCACGCGTCAGACTTGGCGGCGCCGCATCCGGGTCATGCCGAACAGGGCCAGCAGGGCCGACATGGTTATCAGGCACCACTGCGACAGGGTGGGCACTGCGGTGGTGGTGGCGGCTGCCGCAGGCATGGCCACGACCACGGGGTCGAGGATGGCGCCGTCCTGGGCTCCGTCATCGTCGCCATCGCCGCCGTCCGTGACGGTGTAGCTGGCAGTGCCACCATTGAAGCTGGAAATCTTCACCCACTGGGCAGGCGTTGCCAGCGGCTTCCATTTCAGCAGAACGGCACCTGCGGGCACGTCTGCATGCGTCACCTGCATGGTCAGCGTGTCGCCGACGGTGCAGTCCCGGGTCTCAAACTCCAGCACGGGCCTGGGCATGTCGGGCACGGCCGTGAAGCCGGTGGGCAAGGGGCCGGGCAGGGCGCTGGTGAATGCGACATGGCGAAAGGTGCAGGTGCCATTGGGCAGGCCTTGCGTGAACTGTGTCCTGCTCGTTCCATCAGCGTGCTGTGTGAGGCCGAGAACAGTCACGGAGACGGTGCCGGTTGCGGCTGCGTAGTTCAAGGGATCGCTGCTGGCCTTGGTCCCCCGTACGACGCAGGTGCCGGTGGCCGTGCCGGTCAACTGGTTGCCGCTGACCGTACATGGCCCGCTCAGGAGCTGGAAGGCGGGGACGGCATTGCCTATGCCGCCGCTCAGGGCCAGGGTGGTGGTTTCGCCCACGGCAACGGCTGTCGGCGTCGCGGTCACGGTGGCTGCCTGGGGCTCGGGGATCTTGATGGGATTGAGCGTGTAGCTGCGGTCCAGCGTATTGGCTTTGCTGTCGGTGACCCGGATCGTGAACGAGGTGCTGCCTGCGGCTGTGGGCGTGCCGCTGATCGTGCCTGTGGCGGGGTCCAGTTCAAGGCCTGCAGGCAGCGCTCCGCTTTGCAGTGCAAACGTGTAGGGTGCGCCCAGGCCGCCGGTTGCCGTCAGCGTCCGGGAGTACAGGCTGCCGACCTGGGGGCTGGGCAAGGTCGAGGGGCTGATGCTCAGGGGAATGAAGGGCTCGACGGAAACGGACTGCAGGTCCACGCCCACGATGTCGGTGGCCGAGAAAGTGATCTTCACGGCGCCGCTGTTGGTGATGGGCTCGTCCAGCGTGATGGTGGAGATGCCCACAGGCGCCGTCTTGCTGTACGTCACGGCGCCCGATGTGATGGTCAGTGGCAACGGATTGGCCGTGCTGTTGCGCATCACGAATGATTGGAAATTGATCTTTCCGGAGAGAGCCGTCACGGACCAGGAGGCAAAGGGATAGGCCGCGCCGCTGATGCGAAAGCTCATCCAGCCGCTGCTGTCGGTTCCGCAGCGGATGACGCCACTGGTCATCTGTGCAGAGAAAAGATAGCTGGGCGATGAAGGCGTCGTGTCAGTCGTGGATATGCAGTAGCCGTTGGCATCCAGATTGGGTTTGAAGCCGAGGGATTCGTAGGCGAAGGCATTGCCCAGCGACAGGGCAGCGGCGCCGACGAGCAGCGCTTTGGTGATGGGTCCAGGGAGCATGGGGAACGGGGGGTGGAGACAGGGCGCGCTGAGTGTCCTCTCCCGTTGGCCGGTGAATCTGAGCAATTCTGAGAATTGGCTTTCAATGGCGAAGGCCGTCGCGCTTTCTGTGATGCGGCCCAGCCATGAAAAAAGCCCATGCAGCAGGCTGCATGGGCTTTCGTCAGGGATGGGGAGCGTTGATGCTCAGATCACGCCCTGGGCCAGCATGGCGTCGGCCACCTTGACGAAACCGGCGATGTTGGCGCCGTCGATGTAGCTGACCGTGCCGTCCTCGCGCTTGCCGTACTTCAGGCAGGCGGCGTGGATGCCTTGCATGATCTGCAGCAGGCGGGCATCGACTTCCTCGGCAGGCCAGGACAGGCGGGCCGCGTTCTGGCTCATCTCCAGGCCCGAGGTGGCCACGCCACCGGCGTTGCTGGCCTTGCCCGGTGCGTACAGCACGCCGGCCTTCTCGAAGGCCTTGGCGGCTTCGATGGTCGAGGGCATGTTGGCGCCTTCGGCCACGCAGACCACGCCGTTGGCGATCAGCACCTTGGCGTCTTCCTCGGTCAGTTCGTTCTGCGTGGCGCAGGGCAGGGCCACGTCCACCTTCAGGTGCCACGGCGTCTTGCCGCGCAGGAACTCGGCGCCCACCAGCTTGGCGTACTCGTCCACGCGGCCGTAGCGGTGGTTCTTCACATCCATGAGGATGGCCAGCTTCTCGGTGGTGAAGCCGTCCTGGTCATACACGGTGCCCGAGGAGTCGGAGACCGACACCACCTTGGCGCCCAGTTGCAGGGCCTTCTCCACGGCGTACTGGGCCACGTTGCCCGAACCCGAGACGGAGACGGTCTTGCCTGCGAAGGACTGGCCGCGCGTGGCCAGCATTTCCTGGGCGAAGTAGACGGTGCCGTAGCCGGTGGCTTCGGGGCGGATCAGCGAGCCGCCGAAGGACAGGCCCTTGCCCGTGAACACGCTGGCGGCGCTGTTGGACAGCTTCTTGTACATGCCGGCCATGAAGCCCACTTCGCGGCCGCCCACGCCGATGTCGCCTGCCGGCACGTCGGTGTCCGGACCCACGTGGCGGAACAGCTCGGTGACGAAGGCCTGGCAAAAGCGCATGACTTCAGCGGGGCTCTTGCCCTTGGGGTCGAAGTCCGAGCCGCCCTTGCCGCCGCCCATGGGCAGCGTGGTCAGCGCGTTCTTGAAGGTCTGCTCGAAGGCCAGGAACTTGAGCACCGACAGCGTGACCGAGGGGTGGAAACGCAGGCCGCCCTTGTAGGGGCCGATGGCCATGCTGTGCTGGATGCGGAAACCGCGATTGACCTGCACCTGGCCCTTGTCGTCGGTCCAGCTCACGCGGAACATGACCACGCGCTCGGGCTCGACCAGACGCTCCAGCAGTCCGTGCTCGGCGTACTTGGGGTTCTTCTCGATGAAGGGCCAGAGGCTTTCCATCACTTCGGTGACGGCTTGCAGGAATTCGGGCTGGCCGGGGTTGCGTTGCGCCACTTCTTCAAGGAATTGGCCGACGGACTCGTACTTCATGGAAAAACCTCTGACTAAAAAACGGCTGCGGGAAGGGGTGAGTGCAAACCAAAATTATGCCAAAAAGTTATGCCGTCATGCATCGTTTTGGTGAACTGTGCCCGTGCTTGGTGCCTGAATGCCGTTTTTCGGTGCATTTCCAGAGAGGTGCCGACGGTATTTGGTGCATGGGCAGGGCCTGCGTGCCGCAGTGAGCGGGCAGGCTGCGGCCTGGATCAGTCGTATCCGGTGGCGTGCATGGTCATGGCGAATGGGAATGGCTGGCGCCATGCCAGCTGACATGAAGAGTGGCTAGGAAGGCCTTGCAGCCGGCCGGGGCTTGGGCCCGCCCGGCCCTCTCATCGCCGGCCTTTCAGCTGCGCTGCAGCTGGGGATGGCGCGCGAACAGGTCGGCGGCCCAGTCCACGAAGGCCCGCACCTTGGCGCTGAGGTGGCGGTTGGGCGGATAGACCACGTGAATGGGCAGCGGCGGCTGGGTCCACTCGGGCAGGACCTCGACAAGTTCGCCGCTGTCGATCAGCGGCTGGGCAAAGGCCGTGACCAGCTGCGCGATGCCAAAGCCCGCCAGCACGGCGGCCGTGTAGGCATTGCTGTCGTTGGCCGCGATGCGGTAGTTGCCCGCCACCTCGATGGATTCATCCCCCCGCTGGAATTCCAGCGGGTACATGCGCCGCGTATGGCCTGAGAAGAAGGCGACGATCTGGTGCTTCGTATCCAGCTCGGAAGGGTGCTGGGGCACGCCATGGCGTGCCAGGTAGGCGGGCGAGGCCACGGTGACCCAGTTCATTGAGCCAATGCGCCGAGCCACCAGGGACTGGTCGCTGAGCTCGCCCCCGCGGATCACGCAGTCCACGTTGTCGCTGATCAGGTCCACCAGGCGATCGCCCACGCCCAGGTCGATCTGTATGTCGGGGTAGCGTTCGCAGAATTCGGTCAGCGCCGGAATGATGATCAGCCGGGCCATGGAGCTGCCCACGTCCAGCCGCAGCCGCCCGCTGGGCGCGGTCTGGGTGTTGACCATGCTGGCTTCGAGATCGTCGAAGTCGTTGAGCAGGCGTGCCGCGCGTTCGTAGTAGGCCGCGCCATCGGGCGTGACGGTGACGCGCCGCGTCGTGCGGTTGAGCAGCTTGACGCGCACGCGCGCCTCCAGCGCCTGTATCTGTTTGGTGACCGTGCCCTTGGGCAGGTCGAGCGAATCGGCGGCGCGGGTGAAGTTGCCGGCTTCCACCACGCGAACGAAGACACGCATGGCCTGGATCTGGTCCATGGAAAGTTGCTCCTGCAGCGCCCGGCAAGGGAATGCCGGCTCGGCGGAATTCTCACATGCGCGGTATCGGGCGATTGTTCGTGAAACGGAAACAGAGCGATGGCTGCGTTGCTATTTCAGACATGGCCGGCGCCGCCTATATTCCAACCATCGACCATTGCCGCAGGTTCGCGCCATGTCCACTTCCCCGTCGCTTCCGAACGGCCCCGCCGCCGGGGCGCAGATTGCCGAAACAGAATTCTCCATCGAGCTGCCCGAGCACGGCACCGTGGCTGCGCGCGCCTATGGCCAGCGCAGGCCCGGCACGGTCTCGCCGCTGGTGCTGCATTTCCATGGCGGCACCTTTGTCTGCGGCACGCTGGACAACGGGCGCTACATTGGCCGGCTGCTGGCCGAGGCGGGCGCCGTCGTGGTGTCGCTGGCCTACCCGCTGGCGCCCGAGCATCCGTTTCCCCAGCCCATCGAGGTGGGCTACGCCGTGCTGCAGTGGCTGTACAAGCACCGCGTGAAGATGGCGGGCAAGGGCGCGCCGCTGTTCCTCGCAGGTGAAGAAGCCGGCGGCAACCTGGCCGCCGCCGTGGCCGTGATCTCGCGCGACCGGGGCCATCCGCCGCTGGCGGGCCAGATCCTGGTGTCGCCCATGCTCGATCCCTGCACCGGCACCGCCTCGCAGCGCGAGGCCACGCCCGAGGCCGGCGAATGCCGCTGGGCCACGGGGTGGCGCGAGTACCTGAGCTGCCCCAAGGACGCCATGCATCCCTATGCCGTGCCCGGCAGCTCGCTGCGCCTGGCCCAGCTGCCGCCGGCCCTGGTGCTGGTGGGCGGCGACGACCCGCTGCGCGACGAGGCCCAGGCCTATGCGGCCCGCCTTCGCGCGGCCGGGGTGACGGCCAGCAGCCATGTGCTGCCCAGCGCGTCGAACTGGCCGCAGGCCCTGTCCGAGGCCGAGGCCTGTACGGCCTGCAGCGCCGCCGTGTTCCAGCATGTGCATGACTTCTTCGAGGCCACCATGAACAAGCCCGCAGCACCGGGCTAGGCCCCGCGCCGCCGCAGCCGGCGACACCTGCTGCCCCGTTTTCCCCTTCCGCCTTCCCGGCGCGTTCAGGCGCCGGGCGGGCATCGTGTTCCCTGAATTTCGCAAAAAAACACCATGTCCACCGAATCCACCTCATCCTCTTCCTCCGTCTCCGTCCAGCGCAAGGGCTGGAGATTGCCTGCCGCCGCTGCGGCCATCCTCGCCGTCAGCGCCGGCCTGTTCGGCCTGCACGGCATCGAGGCCAAGGCCGATGACGCGCCCGCCAGCGCCCAGCCCGCCGCCACGCCAGTGTCGGTGGCCACGGTCGCCGAAAGCGAGGTCACCGCCTGGGACGAGTTCTCGGGCCGCCTTGAAGCCGTGGAGCGCGTGGACATCCGCTCGCGCGTGGCTGGCGCCGTGCAGGCCGTGCACTTTCGCGAGGGCGCGCTGGTCAAGCAGGGCGATCTGCTGATCACCATCGACCCCGCACCGTATGCGGCCGAGGTCGAGCGTGCCGAAGCGCAGGTGGCCTCGGCCCAGGCACGCCAGTCCTATGCGCGCAGCGAGCAGGAGCGCGCACGCCGCCTGTGGGACGAGCGGGCGATTGCCCAGCGCGAGCTGGACGAGCGCATCAACGCAGGCAGCGAGGCCGAGGCCAATTTGCGCGCGGCCCAGGCGTCCCTGCAATCGGCGCGGCTGAACCTGGGCTACACCCAGGTGCGCGCCCCCGTGTCGGGCCGCATCGGCAAGCGCGAGATCACCGTGGGCAACCTGGTGGCCGCAGGCCCGGGCGCGCCGGTGCTGACCACGCTGGTCTCGGTCAGCCCCATCTATGCGAGCTTCGATGCCGATGAGCAGGTCATCACGCGCGCGCTCAAGGAGCTCGGCGGCGGCGCGGGCAACCGCGCCAAGATCGACAGCATTCCCGTGCAGATGGGCACGGCCACGGCCGGCAGCACGCCCTTCGAGGGCCGGCTGCAGCTGATCGACAACCAGGTCGATGCCCGAAGCGGCACGGTGCGCGTGCGCGCCGCCTTCGACAACAAGGACGGCGCCCTCATGCCCGGCCAGTTCGCCCGCATCCGCATGGGCCAGGCGCGCGACAGCAGCATGCTGCTGGTCAGCGAGCGCGCCATCGGCACGGACCAGAGCAAGAAGTACGTGATGGTGGTGGGCGGCGACAACAAGGCCGTGTACCGCGAGGTGGCCCTGGGCGCCTCGGTCAACGGGCTGCGCAACGTGACCCAGGGCCTGCAGCCCGGCGAGCGCGTGGTCGTCAACGGCCTGCAGCACATCCGCCCCGGCGCCCTGGTCGCGCCCAAGGAGGTGTCCATGGATGCGCGGGCCGATGCCCGCCAGCCGGGCACCCGGCAGGCAGCCGAACAAGTGGCTGACGCAACCAAGTCCTGATCTAGCCGCACACCTTTCTTGCCTCTGAAATGCCGCCTGACCGCAGGCGGCATGGGCCGCGCTTTGCCGTGGCGGAGCCAAACACCATGAACCTATCCAAATTCTTCATTGACCGGCCGATCTTCGCAGGCGTGCTTTCGCTGCTGATGCTGATCGCCGGCCTGATCGCCATGGGCGGGCTGCCGATCTCGGAATACCCCGAGGTCGCGCCGCCGTCCGTGGTGGTGCGCGCCCAGTACCCGGGCGCCAATCCCAAGGTGATCGCCGAGACCGTGGCCACGCCGCTGGAAGAGCAGATCAACGGCGTCGAAGGCATGCTCTACATGGGCAGCCAGGCCACCAGCGACGGCGTGATGACGCTGACCGTCACCTTCCGCCTGGGCACCGACCCCGACAAAGCGCAGCAGATGGTGCAAAACCGCGTCTCGCAGGCCGAGCCGCGCCTGCCGGAAGAGGTGCGCCGCCTGGGCATCACCACGGTCAAGAGCGCACCCGACCTGACCATGGTGGTGCACCTGGTCTCGCCCAACCAGCGCTATGACATCAACTACCTGCGCAACTACGCGGTGCTGAACGTGAAGGACCCGCTGGCGCGCATCGAGGGTGTGGGCCAGATCCAGATCTTCGGCGGCGGCGACTACGCCATGCGCGTGTGGCTGGACCCGCAGAAGGTGGCGCAGCGCGGCCTGTCGGCCAGCGATGTGGTGGCTGCCATCCGCGGCCAGAACGTGCAGGCTGCGGCCGGCGTGGTCGGCGCCTCGCCGGGGCTGCCGGGCGTGGACATGCAACTGTCCATCAATGCCCAGGGCCGCCTGCAGAGCGAGGAGGACTTCGGCGACATCATCGTCAAGAGCGGCTCCGACGGCGCCGTGACCCGCCTGCGCGACATCGGCCGCCTGGAGATGGGCGCGGCCGACTATTCGCTGCGCTCGCTGCTGAACAACGACCCGGCCGTGGGCATGGGCGTGTTCCAGGCGCCGGGCTCCAATGCGCTGGAGATCTCGGCCAATGTGCGCAAGACCATGGAGGCCCTGAACAAGAACATGCCCGAGGGCCTGGAGTACCGCATCGCCTACGACCCCACGCAGTTCGTGCGCGCCTCTATCGAATCGGTGGTGCACACGCTGCTGGAGGCCATCGTGCTCGTGGTGCTGGTGGTGATCCTGTTCCTGCAGACCTGGCGCGCCTCCATCATCCCGCTGCTGGCCGTGCCGGTGTCGGTGATCGGCACCTTCGCCGTGCTGCATCTGCTGGGCTTTTCCATCAACGCGCTGAGCCTGTTCGGCCTGGTGCTGGCCATCGGCATCGTGGTGGATGACGCCATCGTCGTGGTCGAGAACGTGGAGCGCAACATCGAGGCGGGGCTGACGCCGCGCAACGCCACCTACCGCGCCATGCGCGAAGTGTCCGGGCCCATCATCGCCATTGCCCTGGTGCTGGTGGCGGTGTTCGTGCCGCTGGCCTTCATCAGCGGCCTCACGGGCCAGTTCTACAAGCAGTTCGCGGTGACGATCGCCATCTCCACGGTGATCTCGGCCATCAACTCGCTGACGCTGTCGCCCGCGCTGGCGGCCCTGCTGCTGCGCGGCCACGATGCGCCCAAGGACGCGCTGACGCGCGGCATGGACCGGGCCTTCGGCTGGCTGTTCCGCGGCTTCAACCGCATGTTCCACCGGGGCTCCGAGGCCTACAGCGGCGGCGTGGGCCGCGTGATCTCGCGCAAGGCCCTGATGCTGGCCATCTACCTGGCGCTGATCGCCGTGACCTTCGGCCTGTTCAAGGCCGTGCCTTCGGGCTTCGTGCCCGCGCAGGACAAGCAGTACCTGATCGGCTTTGCCCAGTTGCCCGACGGTGCCACGCTGGACCGCACGGACGAGGTGATCCGCCGCATGGGCGAGATCATGAAGGACAACCCCAACGTGGAGGACACCATCGCCTTCCCGGGCCTGTCCATCAACGGCTTCACCAACAGCTCCAACTCGGGCATCGTCTTCGCCACGCTCAAGCCCTTCGACGAGCGCAAGCGCGCCGACCAGAGCGGCGGCGCCGTGGCCGGCCAGCTCAACCAGGCCTTCGCAGGCATCCAGGACGCCTTCATCGTCATGTTCCCGCCGCCACCCGTGGCGGGCCTGGGCACGACGGGCGGCTTCAAGCTGCAGCTGGAAGACCGCGCATCCCTGGGCTATGACCAGATGGATGCGGCCGTGAAGGCCTTCATGGCCAAGGCCTACCAGACGCCCGAGCTGACCGGCATGTTCACCAGCTGGCAGGTCAACGTGCCCCAGCTGTATGCCGACATCGACCGCACCAAGGCGCGCCAGCTCGGCGTGCCGGTGACGGACATCTTCGACACCATGCAGATCTACCTGGGCAGCCTGTATGCGAACGACTTCAACAAGTTCGGCCGCACCTACAGCGTCCGCGTGCAGGCCGACGCGCCCTACCGCGCGCGTGCCGAGGACGTGGGCATGCTCAAGGTGCGCTCCAGCTCGGGCGAGATGATTCCGCTGTCGGCGCTGATGAAGGTGGACTCCAGCTTCGGCCCCGAGCGCGCCATGCGCTACAACGGCTACCTCACGGCCGACATCAACGGCGGTGCCGCACCGGGCTTCTCTTCGGGCCAGGCACAGGACGCCATCAAGCGCATCGCGGCTGAGACCCTGCCCAAGGGCATCGATTTCGAATGGACCGACCTGACCTACCAGGAAATCCTGGCCGGCAATTCGGCGGTGATCGTGTTCCCGCTGGCCCTGCTGCTGGTCTTCCTGGTGCTGGCCGCGCAGTACGAGAGCCTGACCCTGCCGATTGCCATCATCCTGATCGTTCCCATGGGCCTGCTGGCGGCCATGACCGGCGTCTGGCTGTCGGGCGGCGACAGCAATGTCTTCACGCAGATCGGGCTCATCGTGCTGGTGGGGCTGAGTGCGAAGAACGCCATCCTGATCGTGGAGTTCGCACGGGAGCTGGAGTTCGAGGGCCGCACGCCCATACAGGCCGCCATCGAGGCCAGCCGGCTGCGCCTGCGCCCCATCCTGATGACCTCGCTGGCCTTCGTCATGGGCGTGCTGCCCCTGGTGCTGTCCACGGGCGCGGGCTCGGAAATGCGCCGTGCCATGGGCGTGGCCGTGTTCTCGGGAATGATCGGGGTGACGGCCTTCGGCCTGTTCCTGACGCCCGTGTTCTACGTGCTGATGCGCCGCCTGGCAGGCAACCGGCCGCTCAAGCAGCATGGGCCAGAGATGGAGGAAGAGGCCCCTGCACACGCACCCTCCCACGGCCATGCCTCGGGTGGCGGCGCGCTGCCCATGCCCTCTGCTGCGCGTGGCGAGCATGAATGAGCCCACACCACAAGAACAGGAACCGATCATGAAGATCCCATCGCTTTCGAAACTGTCCAGGCGTCTGCTGCCCCTGGTGGCGGCGCTGGCCCTGGCCGGCTGCGCCAGCGTGTCCCAGAGCCTGCCCGAGCTGCCGGCCGCCCCCGCCTTCAAGGAGCAGGGCGCCGCGCCGCAGGCGGGCTGGACCCAGGCCCTGCCTGCCGAAGCCCAGGCACGCGGCCAATGGTGGCTGGCCTTTGCCGATCCGGCGCTGGACGCGCTGGTGGACAAGGCCACGCTGGACAACCAGAGCATCCAGGCCGCGGCCGCACGCCTGGCCGAGGCCCGCGCCCTGGCGCGCAGCGCCAATGCCGAGCGCATGCCCCAACTGGGCCTGGGCGCAGGGGCCACGCGCGGCGCGGGGCTGGACAAGGCCTCGGGCACGCGGCCTGCCACCCTGGTCAATGCGGGACTGAACCTGTCGTACGAGGTCGATCTGTTCGGCCGCATTTCCCAGGCGGCCGACGCATCGCGGCTGGACGCCGAGGGCCGCGAGGCCCTGCTGCAAAGCACGCGGCTGGCCGTGCAGGCCGAGGTCGCGCAGACCTATCTGCAGCTGCGCGCACTGGACGCCGAGCGCGCCCTGATGCGCGAGACCGTGGAGGCCTACCGCGATACGCTGCGCCTGTCGGAGCGAAGGCTGCAGGCCGGCGACATTGCCGAGCTGGACGTGGCGCGCATCCAGGCCGAGCTGTCGGCCACCGAATCGGATGCGCTGGCGCTGGACCGCCAGCGCGCCCAGGTCGAGCATGCGCTGGCCGTGCTGGTGGGGGACTCGGCCTCGCGCTTCGGCCTGGGCGAAGGCGCCTGGACCACGGCTCTGCCCTCCATCCCAGCCGGCGTGCCGGCCACGGTGCTGATGCGCCGGCCCGACATCTCGGCCGCGCAGCGCGCCGTGTTCGCCGCGCAGTCGCGCGTGGGCGTGGCGAAGACGGCATGGTTCCCCAGCATCTCGCTGACCGGCGCGGCCGGCCATGCCTCGCCCGAGGTTGGTGACCTGTTCAAGTGGTCCATGCGCTCCTGGGGCGTGGGCGCCTTGCTGTCGCTGCCGCTGTTCGACGGCGGCCGGCGCGAGGCCGGCGTGCAGGCCGCAGGCGCGCAGCTCGATGCCGCACTGGCCGCCTACCGCCAGCAGGCGCTGGTGGCCTTCCAGGAGGTGGAGGACCAGCTGTCGTCCATCCGCATCCTGCAGGAGCAGTCCACCGTGCAGGGCCAGGCCGTGGTGGCCGCCAAGCGTGCCACCAGCCTTTCGGACACGCGCTACCGCAATGGCTACGTCAGCCAGCTGGACCTGCTGGATGCCCGCCGCAGCGAACTGCGCAACCGCCGCCAGGCGCTGCAGGTGAAGTCTGCGCAGTACCAGGCCGCCGTGGGCCTGATCCGCGCGCTGGGCGGGGGCTGGGATGTGCCGGCTGACGTGCCGGTGGCCCAGGCCGCGCTGCGCTGAGGCACCCTCAGGCCAGCACGTCGATGGAGCGGAACACGCGCTGCAGCACCGGGTCCGGGCTGTGGCGGCAGGCGTGGACCTGCTCCATGAGGTGGTGCACGAAGCGCTCGGCCACCCAGGGCAGGGAGCCGTGGCCGCGCTGGACCACGCCCACGGTGTGGGGCTCGAACTGCTCGCGCAGGGACAGTGGCACCAGGGTGCCCTGGGGCACGCCCGATTCGATCAGCGGCCAGGGGCAGAACGAGAGCATGTCGCTGTGCGCGATCAGGTGCAGCAGCAGCGATGCCGAATGCACCAGGTGGATGTGGCCCACGGGCACGGGCAGGCCGTGGCGTAGGAACAGGCGCCGCACCAGGTCGTCCTCTTCGGGTGGGGTGTAGTTGAGCAGCCAGTCGCAGTCCATCAGCTCGGCCAGCGAACGGGCGCCTGCCAGCGGATGGCCGGTGCGGGCCACGACAGTGGCGTCATAGCGGAACAGCGGCGTGCCATGCAGGTCGCCGCCCGAGGGGCCCGAGGGCACGCGGCCGATCAGCAGGTCCAGCGTGCCTTCGCGCAGGCGCGGATGGGCCACGGCCGACAGGCCCTCGAACAGTTCCAGGCGTACCTGGGGCAGTTCGGCGCGGAAGGCGCGCAGCACATGGGGCAGCAGGCTCTGGCCCACCCAGGGCGTCACGCCCACGGACAGGCGCGCCACGGCGCAGGTGTCGCGCAGGCGTGCCATTTCATCCTCGGCCTGGGCCATCTGCCCGGTGATCAGCTGGGCGTGGCGCAGCAGCGTGCGCCCGGCCGGCGTGAGGACCATGCCGCTGCTCTGGCGCTCGAACAGCGCAAGGCGGTGGCCTTCCTCCAACTCCCGCAGGGCCTGGGTGATGGCCGACTGAGTGATGCCCAGCGCGCGTGAGGCGGCGCGCACGCTGCCGCAGCCGGCCACGGCGACGAGGTAGCGCATCTGGTGCAGCTTCATGGCGGGACCGGCATCGGGGTGGGGCTGGGAATGCATGGGCCGATCTTGCAGGTTTCGTGCCATGTGTGCCATGCCCGTGATTGGCGCGTGCAGGTGTTCAGGGGATGACAGGCAATGCCTGGCAGGGCAGGCGCTGGCGGTCTTCCGCCCGCTGCCCACGCTTCCTAGACTGCGGGCATGAACATTGACCCGCCCGTTTCCACCACGGCCGAAGCCGCCGATCCGGTGCTTGCCGGCATACGCGCCACGCAGGCCGAGATGGTGGCCCTGCGCCATCACCTGCATGCCCATCCCGAGCTGGCCTTCGAGGAGTTCGCCACCAGCGACTTGGTGGCCGAGCGCCTGGCCTCCTGGGGCTATGAAGTGCATCGAGGGCTGGGAGGCACGGGCGTGGTCGGTACGCTGCGCTGCGGTACGGGCACGCGCCGGCTGGGCCTGCGCGCCGACATGGACGCGCTGCCCATCCACGAGCAGACCGGCCTGCCCTATGCCAGCCGCCACGCGGGCCGCATGCATGCCTGCGGGCATGACGGCCATACCGCCATCCTGCTGGCCGCCGCGCGCGAGCTGGCCCAGGCGCGCGGCTTTGATGGCACGCTGCACCTGATCTTCCAGCCGGCCGAGGAGGGCCTGGGCGGGGGCCGCAAGATGGTGGAGGACGGCCTGTTCGATCTGTTCCCCTGCGATGCCATCTTTGCGCTGCACAACATGCCGGGCTTTGCAGAGGGGCAGTTCGGCTTTCGCGAGGGCTCGTTCATGGCCTCGTCGGACACGGTGATCATCACCGTGCGCGGCAAGGGCGGCCATGGCTCGGCCCCCCATCTGTCGGCTGACCCGGTGGTGGCGGCGGCCCACCTGGTGCTGGCGCTGCAGACCGTGGTCTCCAGAAACGTCGATCCGCGCGACATGGCCGTGGTCAGCGTGGGCGCCATCCATGGCGGCGACGCACCGAATGTCATCCCCGGCGAGGTGGAGCTGCGCCTGTCCGTGCGCGCCTATCGGCCCGAGGTGCGTGCCCTGCTGCGCGAACGCATCACCGCGCTGGCCCATGCCCAGGCCGCCACGCTGGGGGCCGAGGCCGTGGTGGACTACCGCTGGCGCTATCCGGCCCTGGTCAACGATGCGGCCAGCACGGCCTTTGCCCGCGAGGTGGCGCGCGACTGGCTGGGCGAGCAGGCGCTGATCGCCGATCTGCAGCCACTGACGGGCAGCGAGGACTTCTCCTTCATGCTCGAACAATGCCCGGGCAGCTATCTGATCGTGGGCAACGGCGTGGGCGACACGCATGGCACGGGCGGCTGCATGGTCCACAACCCCGGCTACGACTTCAACGACCGCATCCTGCCGCTGGCCGCCACCTACTGGGTGAAGCTGGCCCGGCGTTTTCTGTCCGCCGCCTGAGGCGCCGCGCCCGCACCGGATTCCTTTCACGACTTCACCTGCGATTGCCACCATGCGCACTGCATTTCCTCTCTCCTCCGAGGCCCCCCAGGTCCTGAGCCGCCGCAGCCTTCTGGGCGCCGCCGCGCTGGGGCTGGCCTTGCCGGCTGCTGCACAGGTCGGCTTCCCCTCCAAGCCCTTGAAGCTGGTCGTCGGCTACCCGGCCGGTGGTTCGGTGGACCTGGCCGCCCGCGTGGTGGGCGATGCGCTGGCCGCACGGCTGCGCGGCACGGTGTTGGTGGACAACGTGGGCGGGGCGGCCGGCGCCATTGCGGCACAGCGCGTGGCCTCGGCACCGGCCGATGGCTACACGCTGCTGGTGGGGGCCAGCAACGAACTGGTGGCCACGCGCATCGTCAACCCCGCGCAGCGCTACGACGGCCGCCGCGATTTCACGCCGCTGGGCCTGGTGGCCACCAGCCCGCTGATTCTGGCCGCACGCCCGGGACTGGGCGTGAAGACCCTGGCCGAGCTGCTGGAGCTGGCGCGCCGCCAGCCCGGCAAGCTCAGCTACGGCAGCTCGGGCGTGGGATCGACCCTGCATTTCGCGGGAGAGCTGTTCAAGCAGCGCGCGGGTGTTTCCATCACCCATGTGCCCTACCGCAGCGTGGCGCCGTTGACCAGCGACCTGGCGGGCGGCAGCCTGGACTTGGCCATGCTCTCGCCCACGGCGGCGCAACCGTTCCTGCAGAGCGGGCGCATCGTGCCGCTGGCGGTCACCAGCGCGCAGCGCCTGTCCGCCTTGCCCCAGGTTCCGGCCATGGCCGAGCTGGCGCCGCTGCGCGGTTATGAATTGGTGGGCTGGTTTGCGCTGATGGCGCCGCGCGGGCTGCCCGCCGCCACCGCGCAGCGCATCACGGCGGCCCTTCAGGAGGCGCTGGCCGAGCCCGCCGTGCGCAAGCGCCTGGAAGATGCAGGCATGGTGCCCGCTACGGGCCGCGAGGACTTGGCGCGCCTGATCGCCGAGGAAGACCGCAAGTACGAGCAGCTCGCGGCCTTCGCGAACATGCGCGACTGACGGCGTTGACGGTGCTGACGGCGCTGACGGCAGCCGCGCAGGTTCAGCGACCGCGCAGGAACAGCGCGTCCAGCTCCTTCATGCTCATCTGCCGCCAGGTGGGGCGGCCGTGGTTGCATTGGTCGGAGCGCTCGGTGACTTCCATCTGGCGCAGCAGGGCGTTCATCTCGTCCAGCGTCAGGCGGCGGTTGGCGCGCACGGCGCCGTGGCAGGCCATGGTGGCGAGGATCTCATTGCGCGCGCGCTGCACCACGGTGCTGGCGTCGTGCTGGGCCAGCTCGGCCAGCACGCTGCGCGCTAGCTCCACGGCATCGCCCTGGGCCAGGGTGGCGGGCACGGCACGCACGGCCAGCGTCTTGGGCGAGAAGGGGGAAACCTCCATGCCCAGGGCCTGCAGCGTGTCGACATGGGCCTCGGCCGTGGCCACTTCCTCGGGTGTGGCGGCGAAGGTGGCGGGAATCAGCAGCGGCTGGCTGGGGATCTGCTCTGCCGCGTTGACGGCATTCTTGAGCTGCTCGTAGACGATGCGCTCGTGCGCCGCATGCATGTCCACCACGACCATGCCCTGGGCGTTCTCGGCCAGGATGTAGACACCGTGGATCTGGGCGACGGCGCGGCCCAGGGGCCAGATGGTTTCCTCGGCAGCGGCAGGGGTGTCCGCTGCCGGGGGCGTGAGGTTCGCAGGTGAAGGCTCGGAGACAGCGGCTGGCTGGGGCTGTGCAGCGGGTGCGTAGCTGGCGGGCACATTGCCGGCAGGCCATTGCACGCCGGGCCTGTCCACCGCGACTTCGGCGGCACCGGCAGTCTGCATGGCCGTCTGTGCGGGAAGCGCCACGGAGTCCGGCGCGGCTTCGCGCATGGGAGCCCACAGGCCCGCCATGTTGCTGACCTTGTGGCCGCCCTGTTCATCGCCAAAGCTCATGCGCGCCTGGGGCCAGGCGGGAGCCGCCACCTTGGGCGCGGTGGCCGGTGCGGCAGGGGCCAGCTCCGGGGTGCGGGCGGCTTCCTCGGCGGCAGCGGCGGCGGCCGCCGCAGCGCGTGGGGCAGCCAGCGCGTTTTCTATGGCGTGGCGCACGGCCTGGTGCACCTCGCGGCTGTCGCGAAAGCGCACCTCGATCTTGGTAGGGTGCACGTTCACGTCCACGCGCGCAGGGTCGATCTCCACATACAGCGCATAGACGGGCTGCTTGTGGCCGTGCAGCACATCCTCGTAGGCGCTGCGCGAGGCGTGGGTCAGCACCTTGTCGCGCACGAACCGGCCATTGACGTAGCAGAACTGGTGGTCGGGCCGGGAGCGCGCCGCATCGGGAACACCGGCGCGGCCCGTGACATGGACGGCGCCCGACCAATGCTCCACCGTCACGGAGTTCTGCACGAAGGCGTCGCCCAGCACATCGCCCAGGCGGCGCGCAAGGGCTTCGTCCGACATGCTGCCGGCGGCACGCCACTGCTCGACCAGCTTGCCTTCGTGCCAGATGGCAAAGCCCACGTCGGGCCGGGCCAGTGCATGGCGGCGCACGGACTCGATGCAGTGGGCCAGCTCCGTGGCGTCGCTCTTGAGGAATTTGCGGCGGGCCGGGGTGGAGAAGAACAGCTCCTTGACCTCGACCGTCGTGCCCTGGTTGCGGGCGGCGGGGCGCAGCTCGCCGCTGCGCGCATCGAGCAGGTAGGCCGAGTCCTGGCCCGCAGGGCGCGAGAGGATGGACGCCTCCGACACCGAGCAGATGGCCGCCAGCGCCTCGCCGCGAAAGCCCATGGTGGCCACGGTCTCCAGGTCGTGCAGATCGGTGATCTTGCTGGTGGCATGGCGGCGCAATGCCACGGGCAGCTCATCGCGCGGGATGCCGCCGCCGTCGTCCTCCACCGAGATCAGCCGCACGCCGCCGGCCAGCAGCCGCACGTTGATCTGGCGGGCGCCCGCATCCAGTGCGTTGTCCACGAGTTCGCGCACCACCGAGGCAGGGCGCTCGACGACTTCGCCGGCCGCGATCTGGCTGATCAGCTCGTCGGGCAGGTCGCGGATGGGGCGGCGGGGGAGGGTGTCGGAGGAGGGGATGGATGCGTTCACGCGGCAATTCTAGGGGCTGGCATCCACCGCTTGCGGGCTGTGGGAATGGGGTGTGCGGCGCCGGCGCCCGCAAAAAAAAAGGAGCCGCGAAAGCGGCTCCAAGAGGCGTCCCCGGCAACAAAGGCCGGAGCCGGGGGCACTCTTTGAATGAGGGTGGCTGCAGGGTCAGCGGCGGCGGCCTGCGCGGTCGCTGTTGCTGCCCATCTGGTTGCCGACCAGCGCACCGGCCGCGGCGCCGCCCACGGTGCCCAGCGTGGTGCCGAACAGCGCGCTGCCCAGCACGCCACCGGCCACGGCGCCCACGCCCGTGCCCAGTTGCGCATTGTTGGGACGGTGGGCGCAGCCGCCCATCGCGAGCGCGCCGGTCAGCAGGGCGGCGATGGCCAGGGTGCGGCCCATCGTGGAGCCGGACTGGCGTTCGGGCTTGTGCGCGAAAGTGCGAAGGGTCTTGTTCATGGCTTACTTCCTTGTGTCTTGGCGATGGTGGTGAGGCCGGGCCGGCATTGCCGACGGCATGGAAGCACTTTGCCTGCAAAAAGCTGACGCACTCATGAGTTTTTCGTAGAGTTTTATCAAGTTGTGTAACAAAACAAGCTTGATTTCAAGCATTTGTAGATTCCTGCAAGCGCCGGTGTGTGCGATGGCGTGACCCGCTCCGGCTCGGCCGTGGGGGCATGTCGGCGAAGTACAGTACGGGCCGGTGCGGCGCCCGCCGCGGAGGACTCTCTTTTGGAAATCATTCAGTTCCTGATCGACTTCATCCTGCACATCGACAAGCATCTGGAGGCCTTTGTCGTGGCCTATGGACCCTGGGTGTATGCGCTGCTGTTTCTCATCGTCTTCGTGGAGACGGGCGTGGTGGTCATGCCCTTTCTGCCCGGCGACTCGCTGCTGTTCATCGTCGGCGCGCTGTGCGGCGTGGGCCTCATGGACTATTCGATCGCCTGCACCGTGCTGCTGGTGGCGGCCGTGCTGGGCGACCAGTGCAACTACACCATCGGCCGCTACATAGGGCCCAAGGTGTTCCAGTGGGAGGACTCGCGCTGGTTCAACCGCCGCGCCTTCGACCAGGCCCACGCGTTCTACGAGCGCTATGGCGGCATCACCATCGTGCTGGCCCGCTTCATGCCGTTCATCCGCACCTTTGCGCCCTTCGTGGCCGGGGTAGCCGCGATGAACCGGGGCAAGTTCACGGCCTTCAATGTGGGCGGGGCGATTGTCTGGGTGTTCGGCATCAGCGCAGCCGGCTATTTCTTCGGCAACCTGCCCTGGGTGCGCGAGAACCTGGAGAAGATCATCTGGGGCCTGATCCTGGTGCCGGGCCTGATCGCGATCTTTGGCGCCTGGCGCGCGGGGCGCGCGCCCAAGACGGCCGCCTGAGCTTTCCGCGCATAGAAAAAACCCCTTGCACCTTCATGGCGCAAGGGGTTTTTTCATGGAGCGGGAGTGGGGATCAGCGGCGGTCGTTGCGCTTGCCCACCTCGTTACCGATCAGTGCGCCGGCGGCTGCACCGCCCACGGTGCCCAGCGTGCTGCCGAACAGGGCATCCCCCACGACACCACCGGCCACGGCGCCTACGCCGGTACCGATCTGTGCACTGCTGGGATTGGTGGAACAGCCGGCAGAGAACAGGGCAATGGCTGCTGCGGCGGCAATGGAATAAAGGCGTGTCTTCATGTTCATCTCCTGTGATGGCCTGCCTTGTCGCCGTGAGTGGCGTATGGCGCAAGCACTGTGTGGAACATGTTTGCATGCTCTCATTCAGGGCTTGCGGCAGCGGTAGGAGATCTGCCCGAGCTGCCGCCGGGCGGCTCGGAAGTGTCGCGTCTTTGCCGTCCGACAGCGGCTGCGGGCGGCATCGCCCGCGCCCTTCGCCTGGCTCTGTCAGACGGAGCGGCTGCGTGCCAGCGGCGGGTTGTGCGCGAAGTAGTTGCGGATGCCGCGCATCAGCGCGTCGGCCAGTTGCACCTGGTAGGCGCTGCTGCGCAGGCGGGCCTCTTCCTCGGGATTGCTGATGAAGGCGGTTTCCACCAGCACGCTGGGAATGTCGGGCGCCTTGAGCACGGCAAACCCGGCCTGCTCCACGCGCGGCTTGTGCAGCTTGGCCATGTTGCCGATCTCGCCGAGCAGGGCGCCGCCGAGCTTGAGGCTGTCCTTGATCTGGGCCGTGGTGCTCATGTCCAGCAGCATGCGCTGCACATGCTGGTCCTGCGAGCCCATGTTCAGGCCACCGACGATGTCGGACTGGTTTTCCTTGTTGGCCAGCCAGCGCGCGGCCGTGCTGGAGGCGCCCTTGTCGCTGAGCGCAAAGACGCTGGCACCACGCGCGGCCGGCGTGGTGAAGGCGTCGGCGTGGATGCTGATGAAGAGGTCGGCCTGCACGCGCCGGGCCTTTTCCACGCGCGTAGCCAGGGGCACGAAGAAGTCGGCATCGCGCGTCATGAAGGCGCGCATGGGGCTGCCGCCGATGCGGGTGTCGTTGATGCGGTCGCGCAGCAGGTGGGCGATCTTGAGCACCACGTCCTTTTCGCGCGTGCCGCTGGGGCCGGTGGCGCCGGGGTCCTCGCCGCCGTGGCCGGGGTCCAGCGCCACGATGATGATGCGGTCGGTCTGGCGCGAGGTGGCGATATTGGGCGCGGCAATGGGGGCAGGGGCCGGAACGGGCGCAGGAGCGGGAGGGCGAGGCGCCGGGGCAGGAGCGGCAGGGGAAGGTGCCTGTGCCACCACGGCGGGCGGGGCAGGCGTCTTGCCGCCGGAGCCGCTGCTGTGCTGGGCGATCAGGTCGCCCAACGGGTCGGGGGCTGGCGCCGTGGGGCCTGAGGGCCGGGGCAGCGGTGGTGGAGGTGGCGGCGGTGCCGATGCGACAGCGGTATCGTCGCCGGAGGCATCGCGCAGGCGCTCGCTGATCAGCGCCTCCAGCGGGTCCACGGCCTTGGCGGGGTACAGGTCGAACACCAGCCTGTGCTTGTAGGCCGCCACGGGCTGCAGCGTGAAGACCTGGGGCTTTGCGGGCTGCTTGAGATCGATCACCAGGCGCACCACGCTGGGGGAGTTCTGGCCCACGCGGATGGAGGCGATGTTGGGATCGTCGGAGCGGACCTTGGCCACCAGTTCACGCAGCGCGGGATTGAGGTCGATGCCCTCGATGTCCACGGCCAGCCGCGGGGGCTGGTCCACGAAGAACTGCTTGGCAGCCAGCGGCCGGTCGGACTCTATGGTCACGCGCGTGTATTCGGGCGCGGGCCAGACGCGCACGGCCACGATGGTGGCGCCATGCGCGATGTGCTGGCGGCCCAGCAGCAGCACGATGGAGCCCGCCTGCAAAAGATTGCGGCGCGACAGGCCGGACGGATAGGAGGAGGAGTTGGCGTCGCTCATGCCTTGAGTGCTTGGATCACGGCGCGTCCGACGGGCGTGCCGGCGAGCAAGGTCACCTGGCGCTGCGTCTCGTCGATTGCTTCGATATGAATAGCTATATCTGCCGCAGGCGTAAGCGCTGCGGCCTTTTCGGGCCATTCTGCCAGCTTGAGACCGGGGCTGGCGAAAATATCGCGAAATCCTGCATCCTCCCACTCGCGCGGATCATCGAAGCGGTAGAAGTCGAAGTGCCAGATGGCCAGGTCCGGCGCCTCATGCGGCTCCACCACGGCATAGGTGGGGCTTTTGATGCGGCCCTGCACGCCCAGTGCGCGCAGCCAGTGCCGCACCAGCGTGGTCTTGCCTGCACCCAGGTCGCCGTGCAGCGTGACGTAGGCGTTGCGCAGCGCGGGATGGTCCGCGAGCTGCTGCGCAAACCGCTGCGTGTCTTCCTCGCTGCCCCATATCCAGCGACGGCCCGTAGTTTCCGCATCCTGCGGCTGGGCGCTTTCTACAATCGAGGGAGTATGTTGTGCAGCAGTCAATTGGTTCCTTTGATGCAAGGCTGGGCCCGCGAGCTGGGATTTTCCCAAATTGGCGTGGCCGGCGTGGATTTGTCTTCTGCGGAGCCGGGTTTGATGCAGTGGCTGGCCCAAGGGTTCCATGGCGAGATGGACTATATGCAGGCCCACGGCCTGCGCCGCGCCCGGCCTGCCGAGCTGGTGCCGGGCACGGTCAGCGTGATCACGGCGCGCATGGACTACCTGCCGCGCGACACGCCTGCCGATGCGCCGGGCGCCTGGCAAGCGGTGGAGTGGGCGCGGCTGCAGCGGCCCGACGAGGGCATTGTCTCCGTCTATGCCCGGGGGCGCGACTATCACAAGGTGCTGCGCAACCGGCTGCAGAAGCTGGCCGAGCGCATTGCACAGGAAGTCGGCCCCTTCGGGCACCGCGCCTTCACCGATTCCGCGCCCGTGCTGGAGGCCGAGCTGGCCCGGCGCAGCGGCCAGGGCTGGCGCGGCAAGCACACGCTGGTGCTCAATCGCGAAGCGGGCTCCATGTTCTTCCTGGGCGAGATCTATGTGGACCTTGCGCTGGAGCCCACGGCGCCGGTGACCGCGCACTGCGGCAGCTGCGCGGCCTGCATCACGGCCTGCCCCACGGGCGCCATCGTGGCGCCGCACCGGGTGGACGCGCGGCGCTGCATCTCCTATCTGACCATCGAGCATGCGGGCGCCATTCCCGAGGAGCTGCGGCCGCTGATGGCCAACCGCATCTATGGCTGCGACGACTGCCAGCTGGCCTGCCCCTGGAACAAGTTCGCCCAGCCCAGCCGCCTGCCCGACTTCGATGCGCGCGAGGCCCTGTCCGGCGGGCAGCTGGTGCACTTCTTTGCCTGGGACGAGCCGACCTTTCTGCGCCTGACCGAAGGCAGCCCCATCCGGCGCATAGGCCATGCGCGCTGGCTGCGCAATGTGGCCGTGGCGCTGGGCAATGCCTGGCGTGAAACCGGCAACGCGGCATTGCAGCAGGCGCTGGCCAGCCGCGCCGAACATCCGGACGCCCTGGTGCGCGAGCACGTGGCCTGGGCGCTGTCGCAAAGATCGGATTGAGCTGATAAGACCAGGGCGCTTGTGTGTGAAACAATTGTTGCGCTCTGTCGGAGTGCCCCCCGGCGGCCTGTTGCGGGCCACTGCCCTTGAAGGCGCGGGGCCTGTGTGACTCAACATGATGTTTGATATGCGCGCAAAGCCTCCCCGCAGCCTGTCCCGCCTACTGAACGCAGAACCGCTGACCCAGACCACTGTGGCCGTCTGGGTGGGCCTGTGCTGCGTGCTGCTGGCCACGGTGGCGTACTGGACGGTGCTGGTGGACAGCCACCGCACGCAGCGCAGCTTTACCGAGTCCCAGTCCTGGCTGCGGGTGGGGCAAATGTCGCATGCGGTGTCGGTGCAGGTGCAGACCCTGCTGTCCGGCCTGGACTACACCATGCGCGGCCTGGAGTCCGACTTTGCCGATGGCGATGTCGACGGGTTCCGGCGTGCCGTGCAGACCACGTTCGACGCCTACCCGGCCGGCACCTTCCTGCAGATCGCCGTGGCCGACGAGAAAGGGGACATCGTGTACTCCAATCTCCAGCAGGAGGCGCAGACGCGGGCTGCCAAGGTCTCCATCCGGGACCGCGAGCATTTCCAGGTGCATGCCAGCCGCGAGAACATGGGCATGTTCATCGGCCGCCCCGTGCAGGGGCGTGTCTCCCACAAATGGACCATACAGCTGAGCCGCGCGCTGTACCGCCAGGGGCAGTTCTCGGGCGTGCTGGTGCTGTCGCTGTCGCCCGAATACATTTCGCGCTATTTCCAGTCCATCTTCGATGGCGCCAACGACGTCATCCTGCTGCTGCGCACCGATGGCGCCTACCTGGCGCGCTCGCAGGGGCAGGAGCAGGTGATGGGCCGCTCGGTCTCCGATGTGCGCGTGGCGCTGTTCGCCCCGGCCCTGGAGCGCGGCACCTACGAGGCCGAATCGTCCGTCGATGGCGTGCAGCGCATGTATGCCTGGAGCCGGGTGGAGGGCTATCCGCTGGTCGTCAGTGCAGGGCTGGACAAGAAAGCCATCTTCGAGCCGCTGGAGGCATCGCTGGAGCGCGGCCTGCTGCGCAACGGCATAGGCACGGCCGTGCTGCTGCTGGGCATGCTGCTGACGCTGTGGCTGGCGCGCCAGCGCCAGCTCAGCGAGCGCATGCGGCTGCAGGGTGAGCGGCGCTTCGCGCAGCTGGCGCAGGAGGTGCCGGGCGGGCTGTTCCAGTTCCGCATAGGCGCGGATGGACAGTTCCGGTTCCCTTTCACCAGCCCCGGATTCTTCGAACTGCATGGCGCCAAGGCCGATGCCGCCAGGTTTGCCGACCATGAACTGCTCAAGCGGGTCCACCCCGAGGATTTGCCGGCCCTGGCGGCCTCGGTGCAGGCCAGTGTGGGCAGCAAGGGTGTCTGGGAGCACAAGTACCGCGTCTACGGCCCTGCAGGCGAGCTGCGCTGGCTGCATGGCCATGCCCGGCCGCAGCAGGAGGAAGACGGCTCCCTGCTGTGGCATGGCTATGTGCACGATGTGACGCAGGACCAGGCCATGCAGGAATCCATACGCCACAGCGAGGAACGCCTGCGCCTGACCGTGGGTGCCGTGCGCGACGGCCTGTGGCAATGGGACTGCCGCAGCGGCCATGTGGAATGGGATGCCCGCTGCTACCAGATGCTGGGCTTCGAGGCCGCGCAGTTCCCCATGACCTATGACGCCTTCTGCGCCATGGTCCATCCCTCGGACAGGGCGCGGATGCTGGCGCGGCTGCAGCGCCATGCCGAGGCCGGGGCCGACTTCCGCGTGGAGATGCGACTGCGCAGCTCGGCCGACAGCTGGCTGTGGGTGGAGTCGCGCGGCGAAATCACCCAGCGCGATGCCGACGGCAAGCCCGTGCGCATGCTGGGAACGCACACCGACATACAGCAGCGCGTGGAGCAGTCCCGGCTCATCAAGGCCTTGCTGGACCGGGGAAGCGCCCTGATCGTCATGGCCGGTCCCCAGCGCGAAATCCTCTATGCCAACGAGCGCGCGGTGCAGACCTTCGAGATCGAGACAGACAGGCTGCCCGGCGGCGTGAACTTTCGCGCCCTGCATGTCAGCGACGAGAGCTTCGAGCGCTTCGGCCAGCTCTACGCACAGCTGAACGCACGCGGCACGGTGCGCACGGAATGGATTTTGCGCATGCCTTCGGGCTCGGGCCACTGGTTCGACATGCAGGGCTCGCTGCTGGACCCCGACGAGGACGACGGCCGCGTCATCTGGACCATGATCGATACCGACGCGCGCCGGCGCGCCGAGACCGCGTTGGCCGAGACCCAGCACCGGCTGGAGGCCATCATCGACCGCTTTCCCGCAGGCATTCTGGTCACCGACGCCCAGGGCCGCCAGGTGCTGGCCGCCAACCGCATGCTGGCGGCCGCGCTGCGGCTGGACATGGCGCCTGCCGCCCTGGTGGGGCTGGGCATGCCGGCGCTGATCCAGCTGCTGCCGCCTTCGGTGGCTGGCGTGCTCAGCGCCGGGCCCGTGGCTGGCCGCTCCCTGCACGCGCTGCCCAACGACCACTATGTGGAGATCGAGGGCATGCAGCTGCGCGACGGTGACCGCTCCATCGGCCACTGCTGGGTCTTCCACGATGCGACGGAGCGGCAGCAGCGCGAATCCCAGCTGGAGACCCTGGCGCTGACCGACGCGCTGACCGGCATTCCCAACCGCCGCGCCTTCATGGAGCGGCTGGCGATGGAGCTGGACCATCTGCGCAGCGGACTGGTGGCGCATTCCACGCTGATCATGCTGGACATAGACCACTTCAAGCAGGTGAACGACGGCTACGGCCATGCGGTGGGCGATATCGTGCTCAAGGAGCTGCTGGCCTCGGTGGCGCAGGAAATGCGCAAGGAAGACATGGTGGGCCGGCTGGGCGGCGAGGAGTTTGCCGTGCTGCTGTCCGACACCGATGCCGAGGTGGGCCTGCGCCGCGCCGAAAGCCTGCGCGAAACCGTTGCCGCGCGCGCCATCGATGCGGGCATGGCCGGCGACCTGCGCATCACCATCAGCCTGGGCGTGTACGAGCTGCAGCGCAGCGATGCCTCGGCCCAGGGCTGCCTGGAGCGTGCCGACGCCGCGCTGTACTACTCCAAGCGCAACGGCCGCAACCAGTCCACGCTGTGGAGCGAGCGGCTGCCTGCCATCGCGCGCTGATACGCGCTGATCCGGGCTGGTGCGGCGCACAGGCCTAGGAATTCACCCCGGTGAATTTTCAGAATCATCCAATGGCCTGATCGGGCCGCAATCCCGAAAATCCTGAGTTCATGCTGTCGCGTGGACCTGCCGCCTCTTGCCTGGCCCCAACACTCGGGTGCGGCCGACTCTCCGTGCAACCCATCAAAAAAAGAGGCTGCGCGCCGAGCGCAGGGCGAGGAATGTATGACGTACAACCGCTGGTCCACGGTGCATATCGCGCCGCTTTCGCGAGCGCAGTTCTGGAGCGATGCCAGCCGCGAGGCGCAGATGCCGCACACGCCCCTGGTCGCGCAGCCCGAGCGCTTCGAGGCCGTGCTGACGTCGCGCGGCGTGGGCGCGGTGGTGCTCAACCGCATCCAGATGGCGGCCGAACATGGCATGGAGCGCCTGCATGCCGATGGCCAGCGCGCAGGCCCGCCCTGCCTGCTGTGCGTGCTCTACGCCAAAGGTGGAGCCCAGGTATTCGCACCGGATGCACCTGACGTACCTGACCTGTCGGACGTGCCGGACGTACCGGATGCCTCGGCGTCATCCGGGGAGCCGGGCATGGCGGTTGCGGGCAGGAGGCTGCAGGCGCAACCCGGCCAGCTTTTCCTGCTGGATGAGCGGCGCGGCTACCGCATCTGGCAGAAAGAGGCCGTGGACCTGGTGGTGCTGGCCGTGCCGCTGGCACTGATCGATTCGCGTGGCGGCCTGGCTTCGCAACTGCTGGCACGCAGCCTGCCCGACTGTGCATCGCTTCAACTGCTGGTCCAGCAGATGCAATTGCTGGCCGCGTGGCAGGACCCCTTGCCCGAGGCCGAATCCGCCAGGCTGTCCGACTTGGTCATCAACACCGTGAAGACCGTGCTGCAGGCCAGCGCCGACATGGCGACGGCCCGACCGGGCGCGCCCATGCACGTGCTGTTGCGCAGGGTGCGCCAGCTCATTGCCCGCCAGTACCCGGACCCGGCGCTGGGGCCCGAGCGCGTGGCGTCCAGGCTGGGGCTGTCCGTGCGCTCGCTGCAATCCCAGCTGTCGCGCGAAGGCACCAGCCTCAGCGCCGAACTCATGGCCTATCGCCTGGAACGCGCCCATGCGCTGCTGCGTGGCACGGAGCCGGGAACGCTGGGCATTGCGGAGATCTCGCAGCACTGCGGTTTCAGCTCACCCGCGCATTTTTCCCGGCGGTTCAGGGCACGCTACGGCAGCACGCCGCTGGGGTTGCTGCGGGACGCGGAGGGCGGGCAGGGGGCCTAGGCAGGATTGGGGGCGCCGCTCCCGGCGTGGCGTGCGCAGATCAGGCCGAGGATTTCGAACATCATCTGCGCGCCTGCGTGGGCGGTGTTGGTGGTGGCGTCGTAGGCTGGCGACACCTCCACCACATCGCCGCCCACGATGTGGATGCCGGCCAGGCCGCGCACCATGGCCTGTGCCTCGCGCACGGTGAGTCCACCGACCTCGGGCGTGCCCGTGCCGGGCGCAAAGGCCGGGTCCAGGCAGTCGATGTCGAAGGAGACATAGACGGGCGCATCGCCCACCACCTCGCGTGCGCGGGCAATGACGCCGTCCACGCCCAGCGCGGGAATGTCTTCGGCATGGATCACGGTCATGCCCGACTCATAGGAAAACTCCCAGAGATATTCGGCCGCGCCGCGTATGCCGATCTGAATGGTCCGCGTGGGGTCGAGCACGCCGTCGAGCACGGCCTGGCGAAACGGGCCGCCGTGGTGGAAGCGGCTGCCGTCGAAGGGGCCGCCGGTATCGCAGTGGGCATCGAAGTGGACCAGGGCCAGTGGCCGGTCGCGGCCCAGCGCCCGCAGTATGGGCAGGGTGATGGAATGGTCTCCGCCAGCGGCCAGCGGAATCACGCCGACCGCATGGATCTTCGCGAAGGTCGACTCTATGTCGCGGTGCGACTGCTCCAGGCTGTAGCGGCTGGACAGCGGCACGTCGCCGATGTCCGCCACGCGCAGCTCGCGTGTGGGAGCGGATCGAAGCACATGGTTGTAGGGGCCCACGCGTTCGATGGAACGCAGGGCCCGGGGGCCGAAGCGGCAGCCGCTGCGGTTGCTGATGCCCAGGTCCATGGGCACGCCGATCAGTGCGGCCTGGAGGTCGCCGAAATCCGGGCGGCTCCAGTCCATGGGACGCATGGACGCGTCCAGCAGCGTGGGCATGCCTGCGTAGGGTGCGTTGCGCGTGCCGCTGGCGTCGATGATGTGGGTGGCCACGGCGCGGAAATGCGGGTCGTGGATCACGGACTCGTTGGCGCCGCCGAAGCGTGCGCGCAGCGCCTGCAGCCTGTCTGGTGTGAAAAGCGTCATGTCGTCTCCGATTCAGTGCCGGGATCAGGATTGAATGCCCGACAGCGAACGCTGCTGCGTGCGCTGCGCCAGGCTGATGAGGATGAAGCTGGCCGTGCTCACGGCCAGGCTGGCATAGATGGGCGTGTTGGCGGCCAGGCCGTCCCTGACCATGAAGGCGACGGCCGTGGTGCAGCCCAGCAGCATGCTGGCGATGGCGCCCGCCGTGGTGGCCCGGCGCCAGTAGATGGCGCCGATCAGCGGCACCAGCATGCCGCCCACCAGCAGGTTGTAGGCGGTGGTCAGGGCATTGAGCACATCGTCCACCACCAGGGCGATGCCGAGCATGGCCAGCCCCACCAGCAGCGTCAGCAGCCGGTGCCAGCGCACATCGACCAGCGGCCGGCCGCGCCGCAGCAGGGGCACGAGGTCCTCGGCCAGCACGGTGGAGCCGGCCAGCATGGCGGCGCTGGCCGTGGACATCATGGCCGCCAGTGCGGCAGCGATCACCAGGCCGCGGATGCCGTCCGGCAGGCTGGCCTGCACGATGGCGGCAAAGGCATTGTTGGCGTTGTCCAGGTCCGGCAGCAGCACGCGCGCTGTCATGCCCACCAGGGCGCCGACCAGTCCGTAGACCACGCAGTACACGCCGGCGAGGCTGCCGGCCACGGCGGCCACCCGTTCGCTGCGGGCCGTGAACACGCGCTGCCACACGTCCTGGCCGATCATGATTCCGAAGAAATAGATGACGAAGTAGGTGGCAATGGTGTCCCAGCCGATGTGGGTGACATCGAAGCTGGACGCTGGCAGTTGTGCAACCAGCTGGTCCCAGCCGCCCACGCGGTACAGGCAGATGGGCAGAAGGACCAGCATCAGGCCCGCGGTCTTGATCACGAACTGCACGATGTCCGTCAGCGTCAGCGACCACATGCCGCCCACGGCCGAGTAGATGACCACGACGCCCCCGCCCACCAGGATGGAGATCCACAGCGGCAGGTCGAACAGCACCTGCATCACGGTGCCGATGGCGATCACCGACGTGGCCGCCAGCATCAGCGAGTAGGCCAGCATCACCAGGGCGCTGGCCTGCTTGGTGCGGGCGCTGTAGCGCCGCTCCAGCACCTGGGTCACGGTGCAGATGCGCAGCCTGAGCAGGGGCTTGGCCAGGAACAGGTTGAGCACCAGCAGGCCCGCGCCCAGCGCCGCGCAAAGCCAGAATCCGGAGATGCCGTACACATAGCCCAGCCGCACCGTGCCCACGGTGCTGGCGCCGCCTATCACCGTGGCGGCCATGGTGCCCATGTACAGGCCCGGCCCGAGGTTGCGGCCGGCCACGAGAAAGTCCTCCTGCGTCTTCGCGCGGCGCATGCCGTACCAGCCCAGCAGCAGCATGGCCGCCGCGTAGATCACCACGACCGAGATATCGAGCAACATGGTTTGTCTCCCTTTTGTTGCGGCCCTGTTGGCAGGGGCCTCTTGAAACAGCGGTATCCATGGAAGTGAATTCCCTGGCCCGCCCCTCTTGTTCTGTATTGCAGTCCCTCTTTGGACAATCCAGATGTGCTGCAACAGCCGTGGATGCTAGACAGCAGCCCGGATTGCATCCATTTCAAGTTCCATTTACAAACATCGATAAGAATCGATCTTTCCCGAGTGAAAACCCCATGCTCCATACCGTTTCAGACCTGGACCTGCGGCTGCTGCGCGTGTTTCTGGCCATCGTTGACGCGGGCGGCGTGTCGGCGGCGCAGGCCAGCCTTGGCGTAGGGCAGTCCACGCTCAGCAGTCAGCTGTCCACACTGGAGACGCGGCTGGGTTTCAGTTTGTGCGAACGCGGGCGCGGCGGCTTTCGCCTGACGGCCAAGGGCCGGCGCTTCGTCGATATGGCTCGCACCGCCCTGCAGGGACTGGAAGGCTTCAGTGCGCAGGCGCGCAACATGCACCGGCAACTGGTCGGCAGCCTGGCCATCGGCCTAATCGGCAATGCACCCATGGAATACAACGCGCTGATGGGGCGGGCCATACAGCGTTTTCGCCAGCGCGACGAGGCCGTGCGCCTGTCGGTGCTGGTGCGCGGGCCGCGCGAGCTGGAGGAAATGCTGCTGCGCGACGAGCTGCAGGTCGCGGTGGGCTATTTCCTGCACCGCGCGCCAGCGCTGGAGTACACGCTGCTGTTCAGCGAAAGGCAGGTGGCCTATTGCAGCGCCAGCCATCCCTTTGCCGCACGCGCGGGCCGCATCGGCGCGCAGGAGGCGGGCGAGGCCGACTGGACCTGGCGCACCTATCCACTGCCGCAGGCACCGTTGACGGGGCGCCCGCGCCATGTCACCTCAGAGGCGGACAACATGGAGGCGGCCGCCATCCTCATCCTGTCAGGCGCCCACCTGGGCTACCTGCCCGAGCACTACGCGGCGCCCTATGTGGCTGCCGGCCTGCTGCATGCGCTGGACGAATCCCTCTTCAGCTATGACGTGGACATCACCATGGTGGCCAAGAAGCGCGCACGCCAGGATGACATCACGGCCGCCTTCACGGACGACATGCGTGCTGTGCTGTAGGGGCGCCGTGGCACAGCGGCATCAGTACTGCAGCAGGCTCAGAGCAAACGGCAGGCTGAGCACGCCCAGCAGCGTGGACAGCGTGACCAGCCCCGCCACATACGAGCCGTTGTAGCCCATGCGCGCGGCCAGCACATAGCACGACGATGCGGTGGGCAGGGCAGAGAAGGCCATGAGGATCAGAGCCTGCGCACCGCTCAGGCCAAACGCCCGCACCATGGCATAGGCGATCAGCGGCTGCACCAGATGCCGCACGGCCAGCAGGCACACGGCCAGCAGCTTGCCGGCGGCCAGCGCGCCGAACTGCATGCCTGCGCCGGCCGACATCAGGCCCAGCGCGATGGAGGCTGCGCCTATGCGGGAGATCGACGGCTCGATCAGCGCCGGCAGCTTCAGCCCCAGCGCGCTGAACACCAGGCCCGACAGCGTGCCCACGATCAGCGGATTGCGCACCAGCTGGCCCAGGAAATGCTGGTTGCTGCCGCGCGCCATGGGCCAGACGGCCGCGATATTGCACAGCGGCACGCTCACGCCGATCAGCACCGAGATGAACAGCAGGCCCTCAGGCCCGGCCAGCCGGCTGGCCAGCGCCAGGCCGATGAAGGAGTTGAAGCGAAACGCCACCTGCACGGCGCCGGCATGTTCGCGCACATCGATGCGGCCGCGCAGGCCCGGCCACCAGGGCAGGCTGTAGGCCAGGCCGATGCCCACCAGGGCCGCGCACACGCCAGCGGCCAGCAAGTGGGAGGTGGCACCCCAGTCCACCGGGCTCTTGACGATGGAGTGGAACAGCAGCACCGGGAAAAGCAGGTAGTACACCAGCGCCTCGACTGCCTGCCAGACCGTGCGGTTGAGCTGTGTGAAGCGGCACAGCATGTAGCCAAGCACGATGAGCGAAAAATCGGGGAAGAGCAGCACGGCGTAGTTCACGGGGGCAGAGCATAAGCGCAACCCCGCAGTCGCCGCGTCTCCCGAGAAACCATGGCGCGAGGCTAGGGGTAAACACCGGGAAATCAGTGCTGCGACAAACTGTGACAACCGGGCCCCGGGCCTTAGCATCGCTGGGGTCCACACAGCCGATCCGAAAGCGCAGGTCCTGACGACCGTCAAGCGCGCAGCGGGCTCCAGGCCCCACCATGGCTGTTCCGTGGCAGCGTTTGCGAGCCTTCGTTTCGCAGACCATCCATCCGCAGGCACGGCCTTGCGGATGTCCATGAAACCTTCTTCGTCAACACGACCCCCAAAAGGAGATCTTGTATGAATCGTCGCAGCTGGATGGGCCTGACCCTGGTCCTCGCAAGCACCGGAGCCCTGGCCCAGGCCTATCCCACCAAGCCGATCAAGCTGGTGGTGCCCTTCGCCCCCGGTGGCACGACCGACATCATCGCCCGCGTGATCGCCGAACCCCTGACCAAGGAACTGGGCCAGCCCGTGGTGGTGGACAACCGCGGCGGCGGCGGTGGCGTCATCGGCGCCATGGAAACCGCGCGCTCGCAGCCCGATGGCTACAGCCTGGGCATCGCCACGGTCTCGACCACGGCGACCAACCCCGCGATCAATCCCAAGATCTCGTACAACACGCTGACGGACTTCACGCCCATCATCAACGTGGCGGCCACGCCCAACGTGATTGCGGTGAACCCCAAGTTCCCCGCCAAGGACTACAAGAGCTTCGAGGCCGAACTCAAGAAGTCCCAGGGCAAGTACTCCTATGCCTCCTCGGGCACGGGCGGCATCCAGCACATGCTGATGGAGCTGTACAAGAGCCTGACCAACACCTTCGTCACCCACATCCCCTACCGCGGTGCGGGTCCTGCGCTCAACGACGTGGTGGCGGGCCAGGTGCCCATGGTGCTGGACAACCTGCCCTCGGCCCTGCCGTTCATCAAGGACAACCGCCTGGTGCCCATCGTGGTGGCCGCGCCCCAGCGCCTGGCCGTGCTGCCCAATGTGCCCACCTTCAAGGAAGTGGGTCTGGAGCCGGTGAACCGCATGGCCTACTACGGCATCCTGGGCCCCAAGAACATGCCCAAGGACGTGGTGGACAAGATCAACGCCGCCGTGCGCAAGGTGCTGCAGGACCCGGCCGTGCGCAAGCGCATCGAGGACACGGGCTCCCTGGTCATCGGCAACTCGCCTGAAGAGTTCGCCAAGCAGATCAAGGACGAGTACGAGACGTACAAGAAGGTGGTTGCTCAGCAGAAACTCACGCTGGAGTAAGCACCGCCTTGAGCGGTTGGCTCAGAACCCGAGGCTGCTTGCGGACCTCGGGTTTTTTCGTTGTAGGCTTGATGGGATGTCCCAAGTGCCTGTTGCTTCCATCGCTTCCCCATCGGCTGCCGAAGCCGAATCTGCTGCCGATCCTGCATCCTGGCCGGCGCCGCTGCCGGCCAGCCTGGATGCGCTGGACCTGTTCATGGATGCGCTGCTGCTGGAGGACGGGCTGTCGCGCAATACGCTGGCGGCCTATCGCCGGGATCTGACGGCCTGGGGGCGGTGGCTGGCGCACCAGCAGCCGCCGCTGGCGCTGGATGCGGCGGGCGAGCTGGAGCTGCAGGGCTATTTCGCGGTGCGGGTGGAGCAGACCAAGGCCAGTTCTTCCAACCGGCGGCTGACGGTGCTGCGCCGCTACTACCACTGGGCGCTGCGCGAGCAGCGCATTGCCGCCGATCCCACGGCACGCATGCTGGCGGCCCGGCAGCCGCCGCGCGTGCCGCATACGCTGACACAGGCGCAGGTGGAGGCACTGCTAAGGGCGCCCGATGTCGATACGCCGCTGGGCCTGCGTGACCGCGCCATGCTGGAGCTGATGTATGCCAGCGGCCTGCGCGTGAGCGAGCTGGTGGATCTGCCCTTGCATGGCATCGATCTGCGCTCGGGCGTATTGCGCGTGACGGGCAAGGGGCAAAAGGAAAGGCTGGTGCCCTTCGGCCAGGAGGCGCACTGGTGGCTGGAGCGCTACCTGGCCACGGCGCGTGGTGCCATCCTGGGCGGGCAGCGCAGCGATGCGGTCTTCGTGACCCAGCGCGGGGCTGCGATGAGCCGCGTGATGTTCTGGGTCATCGTCAAGCGCTGCGCGCAGGTTGCGGGCGTCACGGCACCGCTGTCGCCGCACACGCTGCGCCATGCCTTCGCCACCCACCTGCTCAACCATGGCGCAGACCTGCGCGTGGTGCAGATGCTGCTGGGCCATGCCGACATCTCCACCACCACCATCTACACCCATGTGGCGCGCGAGCGGCTCAAGGCATTGCACGCTTTGCACCATCCGCGTGGTTGATTGAATGTGGAGGGTTCGCCGGTTTGGGTGTTTCTGCCGTTGAAATCGTCGAAGTGGCAAAGCCTGTCCCGGGGATATGCGCTTTACAGAACAATCACCGCCGTGTTCGATGTGTTTCTGCGGAGTTTTCGATGACTGATTTCCTGCGCCGGCATGTGCTGGTGACTTCCATGCTGGCGGCGACGGTCGCTGCTGCGGCCTTGCCGATGTCCGCGTCGGCCGCCGATGCCGCCTGGCCCAGCCGGCCCATCCGCGTGGTGGTTTCCTATCCGGCCGGTGGCGTCAGCGACGTGGTGGCCCGCGCCCTGGGCGAGAAGCTGGCCGCCCGCCTGGGCCAGCCGGTGGTGGTGGACAACAAGGCCGGCGCCGGCGGCGCCATCGGCCTGGACCTGGTGGCCAAGGCCGCACCTGATGGCTATACGCTGGGCTTTTCCTCCATCAGCCCGCTGACGCTGAGCCCGCACCTGGGCAAGCCGCTGTTCGATCCGCAGCGCGATCTCGTGCCCGTGACCAGCGTGATGTATTCGCCCGTGCTGCTGTTGGGCACGGCCCGCTCCACGGCGCCCGATTTCAAGGCACTGGTGGCGCAGGCCAAGGCCCAGCCTGGCGAAGTCCGTTGGGCCACGGCCGGCCTGGCCTCGCTGGGCCACATCATGCTCGAGCAGATCATGTATGCCTCGCAGGCCAAGATCACGCACATTCCCTACAAGGGCGGCGGCCAGCAGCTCAATGATGGCCTGAGCGCCCAGTTCGAGGTGCTCTCCACCAACGCCGGGCCGGCCGTGCTGCAGCACATCAAGGCGGGCAAGTTCAAGGCCCTGGCCGTGGGTGCCCCCCAGCGCCTGGAGTCGCTGCCCGGCGTGCCCACGCTGGCCGAGCTGGGCTACAAGAGCGCCAACATGACCTCGGTGTTCGGCATATTCGCGCCCGCAGGAACGCCCGCGCCCGTGCTGCAAAGGCTCAATGCCGAGATCAACCAGGTGCTGACCCAGCCCGACATGCGTGCCAAGCTGGAGGCCACCGACAACGTGGCCACGGGCGGCAAGGCCGAGGATTTCGCGCGCCAGATCGAGGCCGAGTCCCAGTCCAACGCGCGCATCATCCAGGCTGCAGGCATCAAGCTGAACTGATACCGCTGCGGCGCGTGGCATGCAAAAAGGGCTTGCGGCTTCCCGGCCGCAAGCCCTTTGCCATGGTGGCTGACCCGTTCAGACCGTGGCGTCGTCCGCCGTGAGGTTGTCGGCCCAGGCCAGGGCCTGCAGGTGCGCCCAGTTGACTTGGTGATTGGACAGCTGCAAGGCGTTGGCGGCGCGCGCAAAGCCTTCGTCGTCGCCGCTTTCGCAGGCGCGCGTCAGCTCCAGGAAGGGCGCGAACACGCCCTTGTTGTGCACCAGCGCATCGATCACGGGCTGGGGCAGGGCGATGGATTCCAGCGCCTTTTCCATGGGCTGGCCCAGCATCACGTCCAGCAGCGAGAACACGCCCACCACGAAGGCGTTGTCGCATTCCTCGGGCGAGAGCAGCTCGGCCGTCAGCAGCTCCATCAGGCGTCCGCGCACCACGGCGGTCTGGCCCACGGCCGGTGGCGTGCCGCCCGCGCGCGAAGTGGTCAGCAGCAGCGCGGCCCAGCGGAACAGCTTCTTGAGGCCCAGGATCATCACCGCATGGCGGAACGAGGTGATCTCGCAGGACAGGCCGAATCCCGAGGAGTTGATGAAGCGCAGCAGGTTGAAGGACAGCGTGGGGTCCTTCTTGAGCAGGGCCTCGATCTCGTCCGTGCTGGCCTGCTGGCGCACCAGGTTGATCAGCTGGATGATGGTGGCCTGCGTGGGGCGGATGGTGCGCGCCTGCACGAGCTGCGGCTGGGCGAACCAGAAGCCCTGGAACAGCCGCACGCCCAGGTCGCGCATGCGCTCGAACTGCTCGGAGGTCTCGACCTTCTCGGCCACGATCTGGGCATTGGTATGGGCGCGTGCGAAATTCACCAGGGTCTCGGCATCGGCCAGCGCAAAGGTCTGCATGTCCAGCTTGATGAATGCGGCCGCAGGCAGCCAGCTGGCATAGGCGCGGCGCAGCAGGTGCTGGTTGAAGGCCAGGCGGAAACCGCGCTGGCGCAGGGCCTGGAAGGTGGGCAGGCGCTCTTCGATATCGGCTGTGGTGGCGTTCTCGCCCAGCGTGGTCACTTCCAGCACCACCTTGTCGGGGTGGATCAGTTCCAGGTGGCCGCCGGCCAGGCTGTCATGCGTGCAGTTGATGAAGACCGTCTTCTTGCCCACCAGCGCCTCGGCTCCCGCATACGACAGCGCATTGAACAGCAGGGCGGCATCGGAGGCCGCCGTGTGCGCATGCTGGGCTGTGGAGCGATCGAAGAGTTCATAGCCGAAGACATCGCGCGCCTCGTTGACGATGGCCTGGCGCGCAATGACGGCTACCTGTCCGTCCTCCACTCCTTCTGGCAGGGGTGGTGGCGGAGCGGAGGAGTTGTCGTTGGTAGTCATTTGGAAGCTGAGAAAGATGAAGGAGCGGCGGCGTTGAGTTGCGTGCGATAGCTCATGACTATAGCGAGCTGTCTGCCAGTTGATCGGTCCAGGCCAGGGCCTGCAGATGGGCCCAGTTGATCTGTTGGCTGCTCAGGCGCAGTGCGTCTGCGCTGCGGTTGAAGGCTGCGTCGTCGCTGGCTTCGCAGGCCTGGGCCAGGATCAGCAGCTCGCCCAGCACGCCTTCGTGGCGCAGCACGGCGGCGGAGACGGCATCGGGCACGGGGATCAGGCTCATGGCCACGTCCTGGGGCAGGTCCAGCATGCTGCCCAGCAGCGAGAAGATGCCGACGACGAAGGCCTGGTCGGAGTCTTCCTCGCTCAGCGATTCCTGGGCCAGCAGCTCCATCAGCCGCCCGCGGATCACGGCGGTCTGGCCGATGGCCGGCGGCGGGCCGCCGTTGCGCGATGCGGTCAGCAGCATGGCCGCCCAGCGGAACAGCTTCTTGAGGCCCATGAGCATCACGGCCTGGCGGAAGGAGGTGATCTCGCGTTGCACGCCAAAACCCACGGAATTGATCAGGCGCATCAGGTTGAAGGCCAGGCCCGCATCCTTCTTGAGCACATCCTCGATGGCATCGGTGCTGGCCTGCTGGCGCACCAGATTCAGCAGCTGGACGATGCTTTGCTGCGAGGGCGACAGCAGCTTGGTGCGCACCACCGTGGGCCGCGCAAACCAGAAGCCCTGGAACAGCTGAATGCCCAGGCGGCCGACCTGCTCGTACTGCTGTGCGCTTTCCACCTTCTCGGCGATCAGCTCGGCGCGCGTGTGGCGGCCAGCGAAGTTGACCAGCACGGCCAGTTGATCGGGGGCCAGCACGGACAGGTCGAACTTGATGTAGTCGGCCAGGGGCAGCCAGGCCGCATAGGCGGACTCCAGCACCGTGTGATTGAAGGCCAGGTTGAAGCCGCGCGCGCGCAAATTGCTGAGGATGGGCAGGCGGGCCTGCACCTCTTGCTGTGCGGCCAGGCCCAGTGGCGGGATCTCCAGCACCACCTTGTCGGGGTTGAGCAGCTCCAGATGCCCGCCGGCCAGGCTTTCATGCGTGCAGTTGACGAACATCAACTTGGTGCCGACCAGGTCCTCCTCGCCGGCATGCGACAGGGCCGTGAACACCAGGGACACGTCCGAGGCCGCCGTATGGTCCGGGTAGGCGCGCGAACGGTTGAAAAGCTCGTAGCCGATGATCTGCTGCACCCCGTTGACGATGGCCTGGCGCGCGATCATTCCCCGGTCTGTGGACGCGGGGCTGGCCGCAGGGGCATCGTTGAAGAGATGGACAGGCAATTCGGTCATGGAGTGTTCGGTCGATGAGGCACGGTAAGCAGCAGATCTGATTGTAGGAATGTTCTGAATAAATATGCCGACAGGCAGTGTCTGCTGGGACAAGTCCGATTGCGGAGTCGGACCCATCCTAGTTTGTAAACCATTGTGCGGCCATGCGGACGGGACGGGCCCGTCCGCGCGGCTGCGGCAGTCTTTCTTCAGACCTGCTGCAGCCAGGCCAGTTCGGTATCGGTGAAGCCAGCGGCGCGGCGCGCGCGCTCGTTGAAGGGCGGGCGCAGGCGCGGTGCCTCGTAGCGCTGCGTCAGGTGCTGGTAGTGCGCCTCCGGCTCCAGGCCTTCACGCTCGCACAGCCAGCGGTACCAGTGGTTGCCTATGGCCACGTGGCCCACTTCCTCGCGCAGGATGATGTCGAGGATGTCCACGGCCGCCAGCGCATCGGGCGCGCGCGTGTTGCGCAGCTTGTTCTGTATCTGCGGCGTGGCGTCCAGGCCCCGTGCCTCCAGCGTGCGTGGCACCAGGGCCATGCGGGCCACCACGTCATGCGCGGTCTTCTCGCACATGGTCCACAGGCCCTGGTGGGCCGGGAAGTCGCCATAGTCATGGCCCAGGTGCGCGCGCAGATGCTCGCGCAGCAGGCGAAAGTGCTTGGCCTCCTCGGCGGCCACCTGCAGCCAGTCCAGGTAGTACTGCTGCGGCATGCCGTCAAAGCGCCAGACGGCATCCAGCGCCAGATTGATGGCGTTGAACTCGATGTGGGCAATGGCGTGGATCAGCACGGCCCGGCCTTCGGGCGTGGCCGGCGAGCGCCTTGCAACGGCAGTGTGGTGGCGCAGCTCGGGCCGCAGCGGGCGGCCGGGCAGGTCCGGTGCGGGATCGGACAGGGCCGGTGCCTGCGCTGCTATTGAATAAAGCGCCTGCCGTGCATACATGTCCAACGCGGCTGCGGCCTTTTCTTCGGGGTCCGGGAGGCACAAAACCTCAAGGGCGCGGTGACGTAACTCCATCCCTACAATTCTAGGTTTCCTGCCATCACCAATAATTGACGGAGACAAAGACCCATGGCGATTTATGAACTGGATGGAGTGGCCCCTGAAGTGGCAGCATCGGCCTGGGTGGCCCACAGCGCCGAGGTCATGGGCAATGTGCAGCTGGCCGAAGACGCCAGCATCTGGTTCGGCGCCGTGCTGCGCGGCGACTGCGAGAGCATTTCCATCGGCGAGGGAAGCAACATCCAGGACGCCAGCGTGCTGCATGCTGACCTTGGCAAGCCGCTGGTCGTGGGGCGCCATGTGACCGTGGGCCACCAGGTCATGCTGCATGGCTGCACCATCGGCGACGAATCGCTGATCGGCATCGGTGCCGTGGTGCTCAACGGCGCGAAAATCGGCAGGAACTGCCTGGTCGGCGCAGGTGCCCTCATCACCGAGGGCAAGGAGTTTCCCGATGGCTCGATGATCATCGGCAGCCCGGCCAAGGCCGTGCGCCAATTGACGCCCGAGCAGATCGAAGGCTTGCGCCGCAGCGCCCAACACTATGTCGATAATGCGCGCCGGTTCAAGACCGGGTTGCGCAAGCTGGGCTGAGCGAGGCCCGGCACTTTTTTACGGAATCCATCAGCGTGTCTGAACTGCATAAATTCATCTTCGAAGGCCTGCCCGTGCGCGGCTCCATCGTCCGCCTCACCGACGCCTGGCAGGAAATCCTGCAACGCCGCGCGGGCAACGGCGAGACCGGTGCCTACCCCGCTGCCGTGCGCGAACTGCTGGGCGAAATGGCGGCTGCCGGCGTGCTCATGCAGTCCAACATCAAGTTCAACGGCGCCCTGGTCTTCCAGGTCATGGGCGACGGCCCGGTCAAGCTGGCCGTGGCCGAGGTGCAGTCCGACTTCGGCCTGCGCGCCACCGCCACCCTGATCGGGGAGGCGCCCGAAGGCGCCACGCTGGAGCAATTGCTCAATGTGAACGGCGGTGGCCGCTGCGCCATCACGCTGGACCCCAAGGGACGCCAGCCGGGCCAGCAGCCCTACCAGGGCGTGGTGCCGCTGCAGGATGCGCAAGGCCGCAGGTTCTCCAAGGTGTCCGATGCTCTGCAGCACTACATGCTGCAGTCCGAGCAGCTGGACACCGTGCTGGTGCTGGCCGCCAATGACCAGTTGGCTGCCGGCCTGCTGATCCAGCGCATGCCGGTCAAGGGCGAGGCCAACCTGGCCTCCGCGACTGAAAGCGAGCAATCGGGCCAGGACGCCATCGGTCTGAACGAGGACTACAACCGCATCGCCACGCTGGCCGCCAGCCTGACGCGCGACGAACTGCTCACGCTGGATGTGGAAACCATCCTGCGGCGCCTGTTCTGGGAAGAAAAGCTGATGCGCTTCGTCCCCCAGCAGGACGAAGAGCGCCCGCGCTTTGCCTGCACCTGCAGCCGTGAGCGCGTGGGCGCCATGCTGGTCTCGCTGGGCATTGAAGAGGTGGACAGCATCCTGGAGGAGCGCGGCAATATCGAGGTGGGCTGCGACTTCTGCGGCAAGCAGTACGAGTTCGATCCCATCGATGCCGCCCAGCTGTTCACCGAAGCCGGCAAGCAGCCGCCGACCTCGACGAACGTGCAGTAAATACGCTCGGAGTCAGACCCGCCCGCTGCGCAGCGCGTCGAACAATCGCCGCTCGCAGTCCGGGTCGCTGCATTGCTCGCAGCCGTAGGGGCGAAGGCGCGCGCTGCGTTGCGCGGGGCTTGCGGGCAGCCAGGCCCAGTCTGCGACGGGAGCTTGCGCTCTCAGAGAATCTACCAGTTGCTGCCATTGGCGATTTGGATTGCCATGAAGCACCACGTAGTCGCGTGCTTCGGAGTGCAAAAGGCTACGCCAGTGCTGTTCCTGGGCGGCATATTCCCCGTTGACATTGCGCCAGTCTGTGGCGAGCAGGTAGATTGTGAGGGCCGAGGGCAGCGATGTGGCTGGTGCGACAGCCACACAGCACCAATCCGCATTGCCTTGGTGCTTGAGCCAGGATCGGTTCAGCGCGTTAGCCATAGAACGTGCCAAAGCTGGTGGGCCCAGCAGGAGCATGCTGGGGAATGCGGTCGCGTAATGCATAGCGCCTGATGGTAGAGGCCTCATAGTATTCATGGGGGCGCTGACTATCTCTGCTCTTATAAGAAAGGCACCTCTTGAAGGTACCTTTCTATCAGCGGGTTAGGCTCGAAAATCAGTAATCTTTTCCATCAAGAGTCAGTTTGACGGTTTTTTCATAAATAGATTTCTCATCAATGCTGCTTCGCAAAACCGGCAAGCTTCTGTATATAAATTCACGAGAGCTGCTGTTGCCGGTTACGATGTCGAATTTGCATGCATTGACTTTTCGGTCGCCGATCATCACGGTTTCATCACCAAGATAGGTCTGGGTATAAGTTTCATCTACGGGATGTTTTTCAGTGTACTGATCGCTGGTTTGTTCCCCGCGTATGCGATAGCTCAGAGATTCTCCCTGCTTCAGCATGGCCCTTCGGTTGATGACAGGCTCGGAATATACAGTACTGTACTTTGCGGGGAAGTCGCCAAGTATCTCCGTGATGGAGCCGTAGGTCCAATACACGAAAGGTGCCTCCGGAGTCAGATAGACAAGAGTTCTTCTGAGTTGAATCGATGGCTCTTCTGCAATACTGATTGTTGCAGTGTATTCTATGAGATTCTTGTGGCCACCGAAGTTGGTATTTCTTGTGGTGGTTTCCACTGTGCGCAAAAGAGGATATTTAAGGTTGCCCTCCAAATATTCTTGCTGTATCTTTTTTCCCAGCTGATATCTGGTGTCATCAAAGCAATGAGCAGCGGTTAGAGGTAAGGGCTCGTTGCTATCGTTGCTCCCGCCACCACAAGCGGTGAGAAAAAATGCTGCCAGCAGTGTGCAAAGAGCTGCGGCTGTGTTTGTTTTGAATTGCATTTGGATACTCCCTCCTTATTGAAGAGAAGGATTCTATCCGCGATACATGCACTCTGGAAAGTGCGGCCCGATTTATGAGGCCTGAAACAGACGCCTATCTCATGCAGTGAACCGGTCCCAGAACGCAGGGCGAGGAGCCGGCCAAACTGAGCGTGTAAAAAGGCCGGCATGAAGCCGGCCTTGGTGCAAAAAATCCCAACCCTCAGCGCCGCACGATCTGCACGAAGATCTCGTTGGGCTTGACCATGCCCAGCTCGCTGCGGGCCTTTTCCTCGACCATGGCCAGGCCGTCCTTGAGGTCGTTGACCTCGGAGGCCAGGCGGTCGTTCTCGGCCTTTTCCAGGGCATTGGCCACGTTCTGGTCGTGGATCTGCTGCTGCAGTTCCTTGACGTAGGCCACGCTGCCATGGCCCAGCCACAACTGCGCGTGCACGGCGGCGAGCAGGGCGAGCAGGACAAGGGGGACGACGCGGTTGACCATGGCAGCAGATGTTGCGGAAAGGAAAAAGGCTTGCAGGCCGGATGGCTTGCAAGCCTAACGCTTTTCAGCGCAGGTTGTAGAAAGCCTCGCGGCCGGGGTAGTGGGCGATGTCACCCAGGTCTTCCTCGATGCGCAGCAGCTGGTTGTACTTGGCGATGCGGTCCGAACGGCTCAGCGAGCCGGTCTTGATCTGGCCGGCATTGGTGCCCACGGAGATGTCGGCAATCGTCGAATCCTCGGTTTCACCGGAGCGGTGCGAGATCACGGCCGTGTAGCCTGCGCGCTTGGCCATTTCGATGGCGGCGAAGGTTTCGGTCAGCGTGCCGATCTGGTTGATCTTGATCAGGATGGAGTTGGCGATCTTCTTGTCGATGCCTTCCTTCAGGATCTTGGTGTTGGTGACGAACAGGTCGTCGCCCACCAGCTGGACCTTGGCGGCCAGGCGGTCGGTCAGGATCTTCCAGCCATCCCAGTCGCCTTCGGCCATGCCGTCCTCGATGGAGATGATGGGGTACTTGTCGCACCAGCCGGCCAGCATGTCGGTCCACTGGGTGGCGGTCAGCGTCAGGTTGCCTTCACCGGCCAGCACGTACATGCCGTCCTTGTAGAACTCGCTGGCGGCGCAGTCCAGGCCCAGGGCGATCTGTTCGCCGGCCTTGTAGCCTGCGTTTTCGATGGCCTGCAGGATCAGCTGGATGGCGGCTTCGTGGTTTTCCACGGAAGGCGCAAAACCGCCTTCGTCGCCCACGGCCGTGCTCATGCCCTTGTCGTGGATGATCTTCTTGAGCGCGTGGAAGACTTCGGCGCCCCAGCGCACGGCTTCGCGGAACGAAGGCGCGCCCACGGGGATGATCATGAATTCCTGCAGGTCCAGGCTGTTGTTGGCGTGCGCGCCGCCGTTGATGACGTTCATCATCGGCACGGGCAGCTGCATGCCGCCCATGCCGCCCAGGTAGCGGTACAGCGGCAGGCCGGCTTCTTCGGCGGCGGCGCGGGCCACGGCCATGGAGACGGCCAGCATGGCGTTGGCGCCCAGGCGGCCCTTGTTGTCCGTGCCATCCAGGTCGATCAGGGTCTTGTCCAGGAAGGCCTGCTCGGAGGCGTCCAGGCCCAGAACGGCTTCGGAGATCTCAGTGTTGATGTGCTCGACGGCCTTGAGCACGCCCTTGCCCAGGTAGCGGCTCTTGTCGCCGTCACGCAGCTCGATGGCTTCGCGCGAACCAGTGGACGCGCCCGAAGGCACGGCGGCGCGGCCCATCACGCCCGATTCCAGCAGCACGTCGCACTCGACGGTGGGGTTGCCGCGGCTGTCCAGCACTTCGCGGCCTACGATGTCAACGATTGCACTCAATTTTTCACCTCTTGTCAGAGAGTTGGAGAATACGATTAATAAAGCTGACCGTTCCGGGTCAGTTCTGTAGTTTTCAAGATTGTCTTGCCAGTGCCATCATCCATCTTGATGAGTATTCCTTTGTAGATCCAGTCGCGGTGTGTGCCGTAATTGAATCTGCAGGCAGTGACCGATCTGGATCCAATGGCTACTGCATCTTTCCCTTCAAAAACCACCTCTATTTCAGTGTTGATGTCCTTGCTCACCGGGATGGGGTTGCTGAGGGAGGATGTGGTGCTATTGCCTGCGATGGAATATTTCAGGGATTCGCCTTGCTTCAGCTTGAATTTTTTATCTATCCACGCGGGGGTGTAGATTATCTTTTCAAATGATTTTAATTGAGCTGCGGCAAATTCTGATTCTTTTCCATGGGTCGTAAGCTCTTTTTCTGTTATTGGGCTTAGGTAGCTTGTCTGCAGTGAGCTCCCAAATCCCATTGGCAGATATTCGGTAGGACTTCTCATCTCCTTATATGCAAGAAGATCCGGTTTCCCATTGAATGTGGCATTGGTGCTTGCAATGCTGATCGAGAGAGATCTTCCTGGTGGGCTTGACCTCGTATCCTCGTATTTTTGCTGGATCGCGCTCCCAGGGGAATACGTTGCGATGTCAAAACAGCTTTCCGCAGATACTGCTTCATAAGGTCCATCGCTGCCGCCGCCGCAAGAGGCAAGGATGAAGGCAATGTTCGTCGATAAAAGAATTTTTGTGATTTGTTTCATAGTGTCCTCCTCCGCATCATGATGGTTTGATCTGGTCAGACGCCCTCCACGCAGACCATGCGCATGATGGATGCGCCTTCACGCGCCTCGCGGGCACGCAGGTACTCGGGCGTGTCGTAGAAAGCCTTGGCGGCCTCGAAGCTGGGGAACTTGAGGATCACGGTGCGGCCGGGGTTCCAGTCGCCTTCGAGCACTTCGACCTTGCCGCCGCGAACGCAGACTTCGGCGCCATGCACGCGCATGGCCTCGGTGCTCCACTTGCGGTATTCCTCGTACTGCTCGGGCTTGGTGACGGTGACGGACGCAATGATGTAGCCGCTGGCCATGGGTCAGACTCCAAAGTCGTTTTCGAGGAAGCCGTTCTTCTTGGTCACGTCGTCGAGCGCGACCAGGGTTTCGAGCAGGGCCTTCATGTGCTTGAGCGGCACGGCGTTGGGGCCGTCGCTGAGAGCGCAGGGAGGATTAGGATGGGTTTCCATGAACAGGCCCGCCACGCCCACGGCCACGGCCGCGCGCGAGAGCACGGGCACCATCTCGCGCATGCCGCCGCTGCTGGTGCCGTTGCCGCCGGGCAGCTGCACGCTGTGCGTGGCGTCGAAGACGACGGGCGCGCCGGTCTCGCGCATGATGGACAGGCTGCGCATGTCCGAGACCAGGTTGTTGTAGCCGAAGCTGGCGCCGCGCTCGCAGGCCATGAAGCTGTCCTCGGGCAGGCCGGCCTCCTTGGCGGCGGCGCGGGCCTTGTCGATGACATTCTTCATGTCATGCGGGGCCAGGAACTGGCCCTTCTTGATGTTCACCGGCCGGCCCGACTGGGCGACGGCGCGGATGAAGTCGGTCTGGCGGCACAGGAAGGCCGGCGTCTGCAGCACGTCCACGACCTGGGACACGGCCGGGATTTCGGACTCGGTGTGCACGTCGGTCAGGATGGGGACCTGCAGGTCCTTCTTCACCTTGGCGAGGATCTCCAGGCCCTTGTCCATGCCCGGGCCGCGAAAGCTGGCGCCCGAGCTGCGGTTGGCCTTGTCGTAGCTGCTCTTGAAGATGAAGTGGATGCCCAGGGCCGCCGTGATTTCCTTGAGATGCCCCGCCACGTCCATCTGCAGCTGTTCGGACTCGACGACGCAGGGTCCTGCAATGAGAAAGAAGCGCCGGTCGAGGCCGACATCGAAGCCGCAGAGTTTCATGGTGGGGATTCCTTGGGAAATGGTGGGCGGCGTTGCGGGGATCAGGACTTGCGCGGCGCCTTCTGGCGCTCGATCGCAGCCTTCACGAAGGCATTGAACAGCGGGTGGCCGCTCCACGGCGTGGACTTGAACTCGGGGTGGAACTGCACGCCGATGTACCATGGGTGAACTTCCTTGGGCAGCTCGACGATCTCGGTCAGCTGCTCGCGCTGCGTCAGCGCCGAGATCACCAGGCCCGCTTCGCGCAACTGGTCCAGATACTGGACGTTGGCTTCATAGCGGTGGCGGTGGCGCTCGGTGACCACATCACCGTAGATGCTGTGGGCCAGCGTGCCGGCCTGCACGTCGGAGGACTGCGCGCCCAGGCGCATGGTGCCGCCCAGGTCGGAGTTCTCGTCGCGGGTCTTGACCGTGCCGTCGGCATCCTTCCACTCGGTGATCAGGGCGATCACGGGGTTGGCGGACTTGGGGTCGAACTCGGTGGAGTTGGCGCCTTCGAGGCCGGCCACATGGCGGGCGTATTCGATGGTGGCCACCTGCATGCCCAGGCAGATGCCCAGGTAGGGCACCTTGTTCTCGCGGGCGTAGCGGGCCGTGGAGATCTTGCCTTCCACGCCGCGCGAGCCGAAGCCGCCGGGCACGAGGATGGCGTCGTACTGCGAGAGCTTGTCGCGCGCATTGGCGTCGCTGATGGTCTCGGAATCGACGTGGGTGATCTTCACTGCCACATGGCTTTGCATGCCGGCGTGCTTGAGCGCCTCGTTGACGGACTTGTAGGCGTCCGACAGCTCGACGTACTTGCCGACCATGGCGATCTTGACCTCGCCCTGCGGGTGCTCGGTCTCGTGGACCAGATCGTCCCAGCGCTTGAGGTTGGTGGGCGGCGTGTTCAGGCGCAGCTTGTCGCAGATCAGGCCGTCCAGGCCCTGCTCGTGCAGCATGCGGGGCACCTTGTAGATGGTGTCCACGTCCCACATGGAGATCACGCCCCACTCGGGAACGTTGGTGAACAGCGAGATCTTTTCCTTCTCCTCTTCCGGCACCTGGTGCTGCGCGCGGCACAGCAGGGCGTCGGGCTGGATGCCGATCTCGCGCAGCTTCTGCACGGTGTGCTGCGTGGGCTTGGTCTTGAGCTCGCCGGCCGTGGCAATCCAGGGCAGGTAGGTCAGGTGCACGAAGGCCGTGTTGTTGGGCCCCTGCTTGAGGGCCAGCTGGCGAACGGCTTCGAGGAAGGGCAGGGACTCGATATCGCCCACCGTGCCGCCGACTTCGCAGATGGCCACATCGACAGCGTCAGGCGTGCCCAGGCCGGCGCCGCGCTTGATGTACTCCTGGATTTCGTTGGTCACGTGCGGGATCACCTGCACGGTCTTGCCCAGGTAGTCGCCGCGGCGCTCCTTTTCCAGAACGCTCTGGTAGATGCGGCCGGTGGTGAAGTTGTTGGACTGCTTCATGCGCGTTTCGATGAAACGCTCGTAGTGGCCAAGGTCCAGATCGGTCTCGGCGCCATCATCGGTCACGAACACTTCACCGTGCTGGAAGGGCGACATGGTGCCCGGGTCCACGTTGATGTAGGGATCCAGCTTGATGAGGGTGACTTTGAGGCCGCGCGATTCGAGGATCGCAGCAAGGGAGGCTGAGGCGATTCCCTTGCCCAGGGAAGACACCACACCGCCTGTGACGAAGACAAATTTGGTCATGTCTTTTATTGGTGGTGGTAAAGCAGGATTATAGATGCGCCGCCGAATTCGCCGCGCCGCGCGGGGCTGCTCGGATGCTCCGGCTCTGCTAAATTGCGCGCCATGACTGAAGTGTTCGCAGGTAAACATCTGGTGCTCGGCCTCTCCGGAGGCGTGGCTTGTTACAAATCTGCCCAGCTGGTGCGCCTGCTGGTGCAGGCCGGGGCCACCGTGCAGGTGGTGATGACCGAGGCGGCAGAGCAGTTCATCACGCCGGTGACCATGCAGGCGCTGTCCGGCCGTCCGGTCTATGGTTCGCAGTGGGACGCGCGCGAGCCCAACAACATGCCCCACATCAACCTCAGTCGCGAGGCCGATGCCATGCTGATCGCGCCTTGCAGCGCCGACTTCATCGCGCGCCTGGTGCAGGGCCGCTCCGACGAGCTGCTGAGCCTGATGTGCCTGGCGCGCCCCATGGACCGCGTGCCGCTGCTGCTGGCGCCTGCCATGAACCGCGAGATGTGGGCGCACCCGGCCACGCAGCGCAACCTGGCGCAGGTGGCGGCCGACGGTGCGCTGGTGCTGGGCGTGGGAACGGGCGACCAGGCCTGTGGCGAGGTGGGCGACGGCCGCATGCTGGAGCCCGAGGAAATCATGGAGGAGGTGGCTGCCTTCTTCACGCCCAAGCTGCTGCAGGGCCGCCAGGTGCTGGTCACGGCGGGCCCGACCTTCGAGGCCATCGACCCCGTGCGCGGCATCACCAACCATTCCAGCGGAAAGATGGGCTTTGCCATTGCGCGCGCCGCGCGCGAGGCGGGCGCCCAGGTGACCCTGGTGGCCGGGCCCGTGCACCTGCGCACGCCGCGCGGCGTGCAGCGCATCGACGTGCAATCGGCGCAGCAGATGTTTGACGCCGTGCACCAGCAATTGCCGCAAGCCGGTGTGTTCATCGCCACGGCGGCCGTGGCCGACTGGCGCCCGGCCACGGCGTCAGACCAGAAGATCAAGAAGGACGGCTCGGGCCAGACCCCCACGCTGACCTTCGTCGAGAACCCCGACATCCTGGCGGCAGCCGCGCAGTCCGAGCCTGCGCGCAGCGGCCGGCTGTACTGCGTGGGCTTCGCCGCCGAAAGCCATGACCTGCTGCAGCACGCCAGCGCCAAGCGCCTGCGCAAGCAGGTGCCGCTGCTGGTGGGCAATATCGGTCCCGCAACCTTTGGGCGGGATGACAATGCCCTGCTGCTGATCGACGAGGCTGGCACCATGGAGCTGCCGCACGCCTCCAAGTCCCTGCTGGCGCGCCAGCTGGTGGCCGAGATCGCCCGGCGCCTGCCGCCCGTCCGTTGACACCACCGAAGGCCCGCATGTCACAGAACACCTACGAAGGCCCCCGCCACGGCGACTATGTGCGCTATGTGGATGAGCTGCTGCGCGCCAGCCCCCTGTACCGCTCTGCGGCCCACGACTGGATGGCGCAGGGACGCAGCGATTTCACCGATGCGGTGGCCACGCCGGGCGCGCAGTCCCAGTCCGTGGTCGAGCGCGTGCGCGAGCAGGTGCAGGCTGCGGCCGAGAAGGCGCGCATCGCCGCGCAGCAGGCTTCGGTGCCTGCCCTGCCGGGGCGCCAGCCATCTGCAGGCGACAGGCATGGCGACAGGAACGGCGATAGAAATGGTGGCAGGGCCGATCGCGGCCGGCAGGCGGCGCGGGCACAGCAAGCCCAGGCGTCCTCCGCCGCCAAGGCCGTCAAGAAGACGGTCTTCAAGATAGGTCCGGGCCAGTTGCTGGGTATCGTGATCGGCCTGATCCTGGCCGTGGTGATTCCGGGCATCGGCCCCTTCATCCTGCTGCTCACCATCATCAATGCCATCGTCAAAGGCTTTCGCAGCGGGCTCAAGTCGTCCGGGTGACGGCGCGGGGCACAATGCGCGCTTTGCTTTTCAAGAGAGCCTGCCGTGAGGCGCTCCCCAGATTGTTTCCATGAACGTTGATATCAAGATCCTTGACGCGCGCCTGCGCGAGAACATGCCCGCCTACGCCACGCCGGGAAGCGCGGGCCTGGACCTGCGCGCCTGCATCGATGCACCGCTGACGCTGGAGCCCGGCCAATGGCAACTGGTGCCCACGGGCATGGCCATGTACCTCAAGGACCCCGGCTACGCCGCCATGATCCTGCCGCGCTCGGGCATGGGCCACAAGCACGGCATCGTGCTGGGCAACCTGGTCGGCCTGATCGACAGCGACTACCAGGGCCAGCTCATGGTCAGCGCCTGGAACCGCTCGACCACGGCCTTCACCCTGCAGCCCATGGACCGCCTGGCCCAGCTGATCATCGTGCCCGTGGTGCAGCCCAGCTTCAATGTGGTCGAGGAGTTCGAGTCGGCTTCCGAGCGCGGCGCGGGCGGCTACGGCTCTACAGGCAAGCAATAAGGCGCTCAGCCAGAAAACGCCCGCAGCCGCGCTGCCCGGGCATCGCTCCAGGGAGGAATCCGCATGGCCAGGCCATCCCGGCGCACGCGCCACCGCCCATCCGCATCATGGACGCGCGTGATGCTGACGCAGGAAGACCGCATGCGCCGCCGCCTGCAGCAGCGCCACTGGCTGCGCCTGCATGCGGCACTGACGGGCGGGTTGAGCCTGGCCGGCATGTCGCTGTTGAGCCTGGGCCTGCTGCACGCGGGCATGCACAGCATGGCGCTGCGCTATGGCGTGGCCCTGGCCTGCGGCTATCTGCTGTACCTGCTGCTGCTGCGGCTGTGGGCCGAATGCATGTTGCGCCGCGACTGGGAGGTATCCGATGTTCCCGATGTGACGCCCGGCGGCAGCGGCTCTTCACCGGCCCGCACGCCGGAGGCTGGCGGATTCGACAGCGGGCAGGGCGGCTCGTATGGCGGCGGTGGCTCCAGCGGCAGCTGGGATGACGGCGGCGTCATGTCCGAGGCTGCTTCCTCGGCGTCGCAAGGCTTCGATATGCCGGGCATCGATGGGCTGGACGAAGGCGCCGTCGTCCTGGTCCCCGTGCTGCTGGTGTTTGCGGCGCTGCTGGTCGCGGTCACGGGGGCAGGGTCGCTGCTGTGGCTGGTCTTTGGGGCCGACCTGTTCCTGGCCGTGGCGGTGGAGGTGGCCTTTGCGCTGCTGATGGCGCGCACGCTGTATGTGGTGGAGCGCGAGGGCTGGCTGCTGGCCGCGCTGCGCCTGAGCTGGAAGCCGGTGCTGGGCGCACTGGTGGCCGCCGTGGCGCTTGGCGCGCTGGCCGACTGGCTGTTTCCCCAGGCAGACACCCTGGTGCAGGTGCTGCGTGCGCTGAGAGGACACTGAAAGGCCCCTGAGAGGGCACTGAGCCGCTGCTGCGCGGCTCCTGCCGTCACGCCTGTCTTTTTGCCCCCGGCAGGCGCAGCTGCATGCGCAGGCCGCCCAGCGGCGAGCGGCTGGCCGCGATGCTGCCACCATAGGTCTGCACCAGGTCACGCACGATATCCAGGCCCAGGCCTGCGCCGGGCCTGCGTTCGTCCAGGCGCTCGCCGCGCTCGAAGATGCGGCCAAGGTCGGCGTCTTCGATGCCGGGGCCGTCATCGTCCACCGTCAGCAGCAAGGGGCCGCCGGCCTGATCGTGCTCCAGGCCCTGGACTTCCAGGCTCACGGCCTGGGCCGCCCACTTGCCGGCGTTGTCCAGCAGGTTGCCCAGGATTTCCATCAGGTCCTGGCCATCGCCCAGAAAGTCCCAAGGCTGCGCATCGCCCTTCAGCGCGAAGCGGATGCCGCGGCCGGCGTGCAGCCGCTCCATGGTGCGCACCAGCGAGGCCAGCGGCGGCTCCAGCGGCGTGCGCAGGCCTGTGGCCTGGCGGGCCGCAGCGCGGGCGCGTGCCAGATGGTGGTCCACCTGGCGGCTGGCGCTGGCGACCTGCTCGCGGACCAGTTCGGCCAGCGCCCCGCCTTCCTGCGCGGCGGCATTGCCGAGGATGGACAGCGGCGTGTTCACCGCATGGGCCAGGTTGCCGGCCTGCGTGCGCGCGCGCTGCACCATGTCGGCGTTCACATCCAGCACATGGTTGAATTCCTGCACCAGGGGGCGCAGTTCCTGCGGAAACCGGCCTTCGAGGCGCGGCGTTGCCCCCTTGCGCACGTCGGACAGGCCTTTGCGCAGCAACTGCAGCGGCCGCAGCGCCAGGCGCAGCTGCAGCACCACGGCCAGCACCAGCCCGGCCGCCAGCGTGCCCAGTGCGGCGATCAGCATGGTGGTGAAGCGCTGCATGGGCTCGGCCAGCAGGGCGCTGTCGGCCGCAACGATCAGGCGCAACGGCGGCGCATCGGCCTCGGGCAATTGCAGGGGGCGTGCCACGGCCACGAGCTGGTGGCCCTGGCCATCGGGCAGCATGCCGGTGTTCAGCGCCGTGTCCTCGTGGTGCTCATCCGGGCGACCGGCATCGGCACGGAACTGGTGCCAGTCCAGCGTCTGGTCCCACAGCGAACGAGAGCGCAGCAAGCCGGCCTTCTCGGGCGGACCCGCGCCATCGCTCACCTGGTCGATCTGCCAGTACAGGCCTGACAGCGGCTGCGCCAGGCGCGGATCGCCCACGGCCAGTCCGACTTCGATGCGCCCTCCGGGCAGGCTGTTGACGGCTGCGCTGAGCTGGTCGAGCTGCAGCACCAGCTGCGCCTGCAACTGCTGCGCGATGTGGTCGCGGAACAGGCCGCGCAGCCCCCAGCCGGCCAGCAGCACGGCCGCCAGCACCCAGGCCAGCGTGCCGGCCAGCAGGCGCAGGCGCAGCGAATCGCCAAGCCGGGATACCTTTCTTTCCTGTGGCGCGTTCATGCAGCGGGCGCGCCTTCCACCAGCCGGTAGCCCAGTCCGCGCACGGTCTCTATGCTGCCGGCCGGCAGCTTCTTGCGCAGGCGGCCGACGAAGACCTCGATGGTGTTGGAGTCGCGGTCGCTGTCCTGCGGGTAGATGTGTTCGGACAGTTCGGTGCGCGATATCACCTGCCCCACGCGCTGCATCAGCAGGGCCAGCACCTTGAATTCATGGCTGGTCAGCGTGAGCGGCTGGCCGGCGACGCTCACGCGGGCATGGCGCGAGTCCAGCACGATGGGGCCGCATTGCCACTGGGCGCTGGCGTGCGGGCTGAGCCGGCGCAGCAGGGCGCGCAGGCGGGCCATCAGCTCTTCCATGTGGAAGGGCTTGGCCAGATAGTCGTCGGCGCCTGCATCCATGCCGGCCACCTTCTCATGCCAGGCGCCGCGCGCCGTGAGGATCATCACCGGCATGACCCGGCCCTGCGCACGCCAGGCGCGCAGCACGGTGAGCCCGTCGCGCACGGGCAGGCCCAGGTCCAGCACGGCGGCGTCGAATTCCTCGACCTCTCCCAGGTACTGGGCCGTTGCGCCGTCCGCGGCCGTCTCCACCGTATGGCCTGCCTGCTGCAAGGCCTGTACCAGTTGCCCGCAGAGCGTGGGCTCGTCTTCCACCACGAGGATTCGCATCTGCGTCTAGTCCTTGCGCTTGAAGCTCAGCACCTTGCCATCGCGTGCATCGATCTTGAGCTTGGCCACGCGGCCGCCCGATTGCAGCAGCCGGATCTCGTAGATGAAGCGGCCGTCGTCATGCTCGAACTCGACCTTGATGACCTGGCCCTGGTAGTCGCGCTCGACCTGGTCGAGCACGGTGCGCAGCGGCAGCACGCGGCCTTGCTGCAGGGCCTGGCGAGCGAGTTCATGGTCACTGTCGCCGGCATCCGAGGGCGTGGTCCAGGAGGCCAGGGCCGCCGCCATCAGCAGCAGTGCGGCCAGCAGCATCCAGGACCTGCGAGGAATGGAGAAGGATGGAGTGGGCATGGAAAACTTTATAGCCCAGCGTGGATGAACCTCGGATGAACGGCTGCTTCAGCTTGCGTTCATGGCCTGCATCGAACAATGGCTGCACGCCGTCGCAATCCACCGGAAACGAAGGCGCAGCAGCCGGCAGATGCGGCCTTTTCAGATGCATCGCCAGCCCAATCGCCGACCCAATCGCCGACCCAATCGCCGACCCAATCGCCGGCCCAGTCGCCGACCTTCACATGCCAAGGAGAACCTCATGCCTTCCATCCGACAACTGATTTCCCGCGCTGCACGCCATGGCCTGACGGGCCTGGGCATTGTTCTGATCGCCACTGCCGGGCTGGTCGCCCAGGTGCAGGCCCAGGCCGCCGCCACGGGCGGGCCATCCGTGACCGTACAGGCCGGCGAGGCCGTGGCCACCACGGTGGCCTCCGTGCGCGGCGCCTTCCAGGGGCCGGGGCTGAGCATTCGCGAAGTTTTCGAACGCATGGAAGTCCTGGGCTACCGCGACCTGCGCGAGATCGAGTGGGAGGACGGCCTCTACCAGGTCAAGGGCCAGACCGTCGATGGCCGCCCTGTGAAGCTCTACGTCGATGGCAACAACGGCAACGTGCTCAGCATCCGCGCACGCAATTGAGGCCGGGCGGGCAGGCTGATTTTTGTCAGCAAGTGTTCTGTCCGGTCGGCAGGCATGCGGCCTGGGACGTTGAAGCGGTATGCAGTCGCTGGCCGGTCCGGTGGCTGCCCTTGATCGATCCACGGACAGTACACAGGAGATTCTCATGCCTTCCATTCATCGCTTGAGCGCCATGGGCGCCGGCTGCATTGCCGCGCTGATGCTCAGCGCCTGCGCGGGCTACCCCCAGCAGGGCGGATACCCGGGTGGCGGCTACCCTGCCGGCGGCTATCCAGCCGGGGGCTATCCAGCCGGGGGCTATCCGACCAGCGGCTACCCCAGCGGTGGCTACCCCAGTGGTGGCTATCCCAACGGCGGCCAGCCCGGCACGGCCTACCCGGGCGGTGGCGGCTATGCGCAGCAGGGGCGCGTGACCAATGTGCAACTGGTGCAGATCCAGCAGCCCAGCGGCATTGGCGGCTCGGGCATAGGCGCCGGGGCCGTGGTGGGCGGCGTGGTCGGCGGGGTGCTGGGCCGCCAGGTGGGCAAGGGCAGTGGGCGCGACATCGCCACCATTGCGGGCGTGGTGGGCGGTGCCATGGCGGGCAATGCCATCGAGAAGAACACCGGCCCTGGCGACCTGCGCGATGTCTACCGCGTCACCGTGCAGTTGAACGACGGCAGCACGCGCGTGTTCGACTACCAGAACAATCCGCAGCTGCGCATAGGCGAGAGCGTGCGCGTGGACAACAACCAGCTGATTCGCTGAGTACCAGGCTCGCTCCATGCAAAAGGGCTCCCCGCAGGGAGCCCTTTGCCATTTCAGCGCGGCAATTTCAGTGCAGCGTGTCGTTGCCCGGTGCCATGGGCTGGATGCGGAAGAATCCGGTGCCGGCCGAGCCGCGGCCGATTTCCTCCTCGGTGGCTTCGCGCACGCCTTCGACCTTCAGGTGCAGGCGTAGCGCAATGCCGGCCAGCGGGTGGTTGCCGTCCAGCACCACATGCTCGGGATAGATTTCCGTGACGGTGTAGAGCAGGTCGGGCTGCACTGCGCTGCAGCCCTTGGGCAGGGCGCTGGCCTCGAAGCTCATGCCTTCCTCCAGCTCTGCCGGGAACAGGGCGCGCGGCTCCAGGAAGATCAGGCTTTCGTTGTAGTCGCCAAAGGCTTCCTCGGGCTCCAGGTGCAGGTCCAGGGTCTTGCCCTGGCCGTGGCCCTGCAGGGCTTCCTCGATGCGCTTGAGCAGATCGTCGCCGCCGACCAGGAACTCCACGGGCTCATCGAGCACGTCCAGTTCTTCGCCCAGGGTGTCCTTGAGGGTCCAGGTCAGAGCGACCACGCATTGTTCTGTGATTTCCATGGTGTGCAGCTTGTGCGGCCCATGCCGCGGTGGGGAAAAAGAAAGACCGCCGCGCGCGCCCTTGTTTGACGAAGGCGTGCTGGCGGCCGCGTTGGCGCGATTTTCCCACGGCTGCCCGGCTGCTGCGCAGGCCGGGCGGCGAGTCCTGCCGATCAGAACGGATAGTGGCGGGGTGCGGTCTGCATGGTGATCCAGCGCGTCTCGGTGAAGGCATCGATGCCTGCCTGGCCGCCAAAGTGGCCGTAGCCCGAGTTTTTCACGCCGCCAAAGGGCATCTGTGCCTCGTCATGCACGGTGGGGCCGTTGACGTGGCAGATGCCGGCCTCAATGCGCGCGGCCACGCGCCAGCCGCGTGCGGTGTCGCGGGTGTAGACAGACGAGGACAGGCCGAATTCGTTGTCATTGGCCATGGCGATGGCCTGCTCCTCGCCGCGCACGCGCACGATGGCCTTGACGGGGGCGAAGGTTTCCTCGCGGAAGATGTCCATCTCGGGCGTGACGCCGTCGATCAGCGTGGCGGCCATCAGCGTGTTGGTGGCCTTGCCGCCGCACAGCAGTTTTGCGCCCTTGGCCAGCGCGTCGTCGATCAGGCGGTTGGCACGCTCCACGGTGGCCATGTCCACCACCGAGCCCAGCACCACGGGGCCCTTGCGCGGATCGCCCAGCGGCAGCGAGGTGGCGCGGGCCACCAGCTTGTCCAGGAAATCGCCGGCCACGGACTCATCCACGATGATGCGTTCGGTGGACATGCAGATCTGGCCCGAGTTGGCGAAGGCACCGAAGGTGCAGCCGGCCACGGCGGCGTCGATGTCGGCATCGTCCAGCACCACGAAGGGCGCCTTGCCGCCCAGCTCCAGGATGGCGGGCTTGAGGTACTTGGCGCAGGTCTGGCCGAGGATGCGGCCCACGCGCGTGGAGCCCGTGAAGTTCACGCGGCGCACGGCCGGGTGGGCCACCATGGCTTCGACCACGGCACCGGCATCTTCGGGCGCATTGGTCACGAAGTTGACCACGCCGGGCGGCAGGCCGCCTTCCTGCAGGGCCTCGATGATCAGGCCGTGCGTGGCGGGGCACAGCTCCGAGCCCTTGAGCACCACCGTATTGCCGCAGGCCAGCGGCGTGGCAATGGCGCGCACGGCCAGGATGACGGGCGCATTCCAGGGCGCAATGCCCAGCACCACGCCAGCGGGCTGGCGCACGGCCATGGCCAGGCTGCCGGGCACGTCAGAGGGAATGATCTGGCCGTTGATCTGGGTGGTCAGCGATGCGGCCTCCAGGAACATGTTGGCAGCCAGGTGCACGTTGAAGCCGGCCCAGATGCCCGAGGCGCCGGTCTCGGCGGCCATGGCGGCGGCAAAGGCCTCGGTCTTGGCCTCCAGCGCCTGCGATGCCTTCATCAGCATCTGGCGGCGCTCGGTCGGACCCAGCGCGGCCCAGGCGGGGAAGGCCTTTTGCGCGGCCTCGACGGCGCGCACGGCATCTTCGGGGGTGGCGGCCGGGGCGCGCGTGGCCACCGATCCGTCCAGCGGATTGCGGCGCTCGAAGGTGGCGCCATTGCCGGCCTGTGCGGCCTGGCCTGCGATGAGCATGGTTTGTTCGATCATGACTGTCTCCTTGGTATGCGGTTGCGGCCTGGGCGTTGGCGCTGCCGGGCGTGCCGGTCATCGTAGAAGCAGGCGATGGCGCAGGCAGCCCGCTGCGCGCACAAAGCGCATGACGGATCGTGCACAGGCTCCGGGGTTTACCCTTGTCCTGGCTGTCCGCGGGGAAAGCCATGGGGCGCGATGGGCCTGCACTTTCCCATAATCACGTCCATGGCCGCACACAGATCCTTCACCCGTGCGGCGAGCAGGAGAGACCGCACATGACCGATGCCATGGTGTTGAGCACCGACGGACTGCCGCCTGGCGAGACGGCGTCGGCCTGGCACGCCTGGATGTCGCGCCTGTTTGCGGGCCTGGATACCGATGTCTATGGCGATCGCTTGTTCGAAGGCCATGTACGCGTGGCCAATGCCGGCGATGTGGTGCTGACCCGGCTGGAGGCGGGCCGCCACCGCGTCATGCGCAGCATGCAGGGCTTGCGCGCCCATGAGTCCCCCTATCTGAAGATCGTCGCGCCCTGGGAGGGCGTGGCCAGCGTGCGCCAGCACAACCGCGAGGCCAGCGTGCGCAAGGGCAGCTGGGTGATCTATGACACGGCGCAGGAGTACGAGGTCACCAACCCCGAATGGTCCGAACACCTCATCGTGATGCTGCCGCGCCAGGCCATCGTGGACCGGGGCATCCGGCTGGAAGGGCTGATGGGGCGCAATGTGGGCGGCAGCTCGGGCATTGCCCGCATCGCGCTGGAAACCATGCGCAGCACGTACCAGGAGCTGCCCGGCATGGCGCCGCATCTGGCCCGCCGCGCGGGCGAGCTGCTGGTGGACATGGTCCATCTGTCGCTGCAGGAACTGGCCGGGCAGGGCACGGCAGGCACGCAGCAACTGGCGCTGCAGGACCGCATCCGCGCCCATGTGGCGGCCCATCTGCGCGACCCGGGCCTGTCGGTGGAGTCCGTGGCCGCCGCGCTCAACTGCAGCAAGCGCCATCTGCACAACGCCTTTGCGGACAGCCAGACCAGCCTGGGCGCCTTCATCCAGCACAGCCGCCTGGAGCTGTGCATGCGCGAGCTGCTGCAGCCCGCCCAGGCGCAGCGCACCATCACCGAGGTCGCCATGGATTGCGGCTTTGGCAGCACCGCGCATTTCAGCCGCGCTTTCAAGATCTATACGGGTCTGTCGCCCTCGGATTTCAGGGCCATGCGCAAGCCGGCCGGCTGACTGCCACGAAGCCATTGCGGGGCAGCTTGCGCTGGCGCCAGGACAGGGCAATGCCCGCATAGGACAATGCCGCCCTGTCTCTTCGCTCACTTCGGACCATTTCATGGACACCAACACACCGCTTGCCCTGCTGGGCGGGCTTACCGCTTCTCAATTCATGCGCCGCCACTGGCACAAGAAGCCCTTGCTGGTGCGCCAGGCAATCCCGGGCTTCAAGCCCCTGATTCCCCGCGCCAGGCTGCTGGCCATGGCAGGCGAGGACGGTGTGGAGTCGCGCCTGATCCAGCAGCAGGACGGTGGCCACTGGAAGCTCAGCCACGGCCCGCTGTCGCGCCGCAGCCTGCCCTCGCTGCAAAAGCCCGGATGGACCGTGCTCGTGCAGGGCGTGGACCTGCACGACGACGGCGTGCACCAGCTGATGCAGCAGTTCCGCTTCGTGCCCGAGGCGCGGCTGGACGATCTGATGATCAGCTTTGCCACCGACCAGGGCGGCGTCGGCCCGCATTTCGACAGCTACGACGTCTTCCTGCTGCAGGCGCATGGCCGTCGGCGCTGGCGCATCGGCCGCCAGAAGGACCTGTCGCTGCAGCCCGATGTGCCGCTGAAGGTGCTCTCGAATTTCGAGCCCGAGGAGGAGTTCGTGCTCGAGCCCGGCGACATGCTCTACCTGCCGCCCAAGTGGGCCCATGACGGCATCGCCGAGGGCGAGTGCATGACCTACTCCATCGGCTTTCGCTCGCCCGCGCGCGACGAACTGGCCCGCGAGCTGCTGCTGCGCATGTCCGACGAGCCCGATGAACCCGAAGCGCCCATGGTCTACCGCGATCCCGACCAGCCCGCTGTCGAGGCCCCGGGCGAGATTCCGTCGAGCCTGCACGACTTCGCGCGCAAGGCGCTGGAGCGCGCGCTGACCGAGCCGCTGGCGCTGGAGCGCGCGCTGGGCGAGTACATGACCGAGCCCAAGGCCAATGTCTGGTTCGAGCATGGCGAGGAACACGGCATGTTCGAGAGCGTGGTCCTCGACCGCCGCACGCGCATGATGTATGACGCAAAACACATCTTCATCAACGGCGAAAGCTATCTGGCCGGTGGCCGCGATGCCACCCTGATGCGCAAGCTGGCCGATACGCGTGCCCTGTCACGCGCCGATCTGGCCAAGGCCAGCGATGACGCGCTGGAGCTGCTGTCCTCCTGGTTTGACGCCGGCTGGGTGCGAGGCGGGCCGCTGTCCTGAACCGGGTAGACGCTGTGACGCAGTCATGCTAAGTTCGGGCATTCACCGTTGACAGCGTTCTGCTGATTCAAGGCGGACCCCGATAGATTTGTAAAGAATTGTCTTGGGTTCGTCAGTAAATTGACAGCAACCTGGTTTTGTTACACAGTGGACGCCAAGGCAGCTTCTTGCTGCCCCATTCGGACTTGGCAAGAGGATTTGTGCGGAATTGTTCAGAGGTTGTCAGTTTCAGTCAGCCTCGAAAAAATCTCCCTATAATTCGCTCCAAGTCGAATGAATGTGTTTGACGTGGCCTGGCCGCCGCGTACCGGTTGCCCGCATCCGGTGGCGCACGTGGCGGGGCCCCTCCTGTGTACTGTCTTCTTACCTACTCTCTAGGAAACTGTGATGAAGAACTCTCTGATCCTGGCTACCGTGATCGCTGCTGCAGCTCTGGCCGCTTGCGGCAAGAAGGAAGAGGCTCCGGCCCCCGCTCCCGCACCCGCCGTTGAAGCTCCCGCACCGGCAGCTCCCGCTCCCGCAGAAGCTCCTGCCGCTCCTGCCGCCGACGCTGCTGCTCCCGCAGCGCCTGCCGCCGACGCTGCAGCACCTGCTCCCGCTGCTGACGCTGCCGCTGCAGACGCCGCCAAGGCTGCTGCCGACGCTGCCGCCAAGGAAGCCACCAAGCAGTAATTCGGCCCTCGCCGATGGCAGAGGTTTCGGCCTCTGCCGCGAAAGAACCGCATCCTTCGGGCTGCGGTTTTTTTTCGTCTTCGCTTTGCTGTGGTCCAGCAAAAAAGCCACCGGCAAATGACTGCGCGGTGGCTGCAAGCCAAGGGCGGACGCTGCCGCCCCAAGGCCCGAAAAGAGGCTTGCTTACTTCATGTCGTCGGTGATGACGCGCACGATGCGCTGGGCATTGGCCGATGTCTCGGGCTGGCCCTGGGTGTTGAGCACGGTGACGGTGGACTTGTCGCCTTCGCTGCGCACCTGGATCTGGTACTTGACCGGCGCGGCCGCATCGGGCGAGCGGCTGAACAGCTTGCTGAAGAAGCCCTTGGGCTCGACCTTGGCGTCAGGCGCGACATAGCGCACGAAGTAGATGCCGCGGCTGCGGTCACGGTCCTCCACGGTGAAGCCCGTGCGGTCCAGGGCCACGCCGACACGGCGCCATGCGCGGTCAAAGCCTTCGTCGATCTGCAGCACGGGCTGTCCGTTGGCGGATTCCATGCGCACGCTGCCGGTGGCGGCTGCCGTGGTGGTGTTGGCCTTGGCCACGGCATCGGCCTGCTCCTGGCTCACGCCGAGCTTGACCATCAGGCGGCGCAGGAATTCGGTTTCCAGTTCCGGGTCGGAGGGGCGCGGCTGCCAGATGGTCTGGTCCTTCTGGGCGCTGGTGTAGACCTCCTGCATGCCGCGGTGCGTGATGTAGACCTCGGTGGAGCCGTCGGCCGAGCGCTCCAGGCGTGTGCGGAAGCGGTCGCGCTCGCTGGTGGAGTACAGGCCGTCGAAGACCTTGCCCAGCGTCTTGCGGATCACGTCCTGCGGGATCTTGGCGCGGTTCTCGGCCCAGTCGGTCTCGATGATGCCCAGCTGGCGGTCTTCGGTGGTGAAGATGAAGCCGTTTTCCAGCCAGAAGTCACGCACGGGCTCCCACAGCTGGTCGGCCGGGCGCTTGATCACCAGCCAGCGCTGCTCGCCGTTGCGCTCGATGCGCACATCGCCCATTGCAACGGTGGCCGTGCGGCCTTCGCTGGGCTTTTGTGCCTTGGAGTTGGCTTCCATGGCTGCTGCGGAGACCACGCCGCCGGGCACGGCATAGCGCGAATCCGTGGACAGCTGGGTCAGGTCCGGGGGGACTTCCAGGGTGGGCGCCTGCTGCTTGCCGGCGCTCTTGTAGTCGATCTTGCTCTCTTGGAACGTGGTCGTGCAGGCTGTCAGGCCGATGGCCAGGCTCAGCAGGCTCAGACGTGCAATGGGCTGTTTCACGCGAATATCCTTGGTGCGTTCGGTCGGTGGGGCGGGGCGCCTCACAGCAGGCCAGCGGAGCCCAGGGCGGCTTCCACGGTGGCTTCCAGGTTCTTGCTCAGAGGTGTCATCGGCAGGCGCATGGCCGGGCCGCACAGGCCCAGGCGCGCTGCGGCCCACTTGACGGGAATGGGGTTGGCCTCGACGAAGAGGTTCTTGTGCACGGGCATCAGGCGCAGCTGGATGTCCATGGCGGTGCGCACATCGCCGGCCAGGGCCGCCTTGCACAGATCGCTCATCAGGCGCGGTGCCACGTTGGCCGTGACGCTGATGTTGCCGTGGCCGCCGCACAGCATCAGGGCCACAGCGGTCGGGTCATCGCCGGAGTACACGCCGAAGTCCTTGGGCACTTCGCGGATCAGCCATTGGGCGCGCTCGATGTTGCCCGTGGCCTCCTTGATGCCGATGATGGCGGGGATCTGCGCCAGGCGCAGCACGGTGTCGTGCTGCATGTCGGCCACGGAGCGGCCGGGCACGTTGTAGAGCACCACCGGCAGGTCGCCCACCGCTTCGGCAATCGCCTTGAAGTGCTGGTACTGGCCTTCCTGCGTGGGCTTGTTGTAGTAGGGCACGACCTGCAGCTGGCTGTCGGCGCCGACCTTCTTGGCGTAGCGGGCCAGCTCGATGGCCTCGTGCGTGCTGTTGGCGCCGCAGCCGGCCATCACGGGCACGCGGCCCGCGGCCTGCTCGACGGACACGCGGATGATTTCGCAGTGCTCCTCCACATTGACGGTGGGGGATTCACCTGTCGTTCCCACCACGCCGATGCAGTCCGTGCCTTCGGCCACATGCCAATCGATGAGTTTTCGCAGCGCCGGGTAGTCAACACTACCGTCCTCGTGCATGGGCGTGATGAGGGCAACGATGCTGCCAGTGAGAGCGACGGAGGAGGATGTCATGTCCGCAAGAAAAAACGGGAAAGGATCATTCTAACGAGTGTCGGAGGCAGGCCCAAGGCGGGCGCCTGTAGGGATTCAGGCGATTGCAGAGCCTGACGCCTTCTGATGCGCCAGCATGGCCACGGGTTCCCGGCCTGTTGCATCGGGGCGCAGTGCCGCAATGCGCTGGACCATGCGATCGGGCTCGCCCAACTGGCCGTGCTCGTAGGCCACGATGTGCCAGCCCGCGCAGGCCTGCAGCAGCTCGCCGGGAGCCAGCAGGAAATCGGGGCGGGAAGGCTTGCCGAAAGCCTCATTGCCCTGGGCAAAGGTTTCGTACAGCAGCACGCCGCCGGGGGCCACGCTGTCCAGCAGTGCCGGCCACAGCGGGCGCCACAGATAGTGGGTCACGACCACGGCGCCGAACTGCCGGCCGGGCAGGGGCCAGGGGCCGTTTTCGATGTCGGCGCACAGCAGCTCGCCCACGCCCTGCAGGCCGGCCAGGGCCTGGGCGTCGCGGTCCACGCCGGTGACGGCGTGGCCACGCGCATGGAACCAGCGCATGTGCCGGCCGGGCCCGCAGGCCACGTCAAGCACCGAGGCCTGGGGCGCCAGAAGGTGCGACCAGCGTTGGATCCAGGACGAGGGCGGCGTGGCTGCGTGCATGTGCAATTTTGGAAATAAAGTGAAAGCGGCCGACATTGTGCCGCCAGGCCTTCGCCGCTGCCGCTTACATTTCAGAAGCAAGCCCAGATCTGGTCTGCCATGCCCAGCATGAACTGCGGCTGCAGGTAGAGCATGAAGACCAGGCCCAGCACCAGCAGCACGGCGGCCCACAGCGCCAGCCTGCGCAGGATGCGTGGGCGGGGCCTGGTGGATGACGTCATGGATGTCGTCATGTCAGGCAGCGGCCTGGGCCGCGCGCAACCGTGCCACGGGGGCTTCGCGGATGGGCAGGTTCAGCAGGCCGGCGGCCACGCCCAGGCCGATGGCCAGGTACCAGACCACCTGGTAGCTGCCTGTGTGGTCATAGAGATAGCCGCCCAGCCAGACGCCCAGGAAGCTGCCCACCTGGTGGCTGAAGAACACCATGCCGCTCAACATGGACAGATGCTGCACGCCGAAGATCTGGGCCACGGTGGCATTGGTCAGCGGCACGGTGGACAGCCACAGCAGGCCCATGGCGGCAGAGAAGATGTAGACCGACCAGGGCGTCAGCGGCGCCAGCAGGAAGAGCACGATCACCACCGAGCGCGTGAAGTAGATGGTGGACAGCAGGTAGCGCTTGGGCAGGCGCTGGCCCAGGTTGCCGGCCACGTAGGTGCCAACGATGTTGAACAGCCCCACCAGCGCCAGCGAGATGCTGGCCACCTGCGGTGCCAGGCCGTAGTCCTTGAGGTAGCTGGGCATGTGCACGCCGATGAACATCACCTGGAAGCCGCAGACGAAGTAGCCGGCCGTCAGCAGCACGAAGCTGGGCGAGCGCAGCGCTTCGGCGACGGCCTGGCCCGCGCTCTGGTCGCGTACGGGACGGGCGTTGCCGGGCTGGAAGCCCGGCTCGCGCAGGCCGAAGGCCAGCGGAATGATCATCAGCGCGCACAGCGACAGCAGCAGCAGGGCGTTGGACCAGCCGAAGTTCGAGATCAGGCTGCCTTCCACGGGCACCATGAAGAACTGGCCGAAGGAGCCCGCCGCCGCCGTCACGCCCATGGCCCAGCTGCGCCGCGCCACGGGAATCTGGCGGCCCAGCACACCGTAGATCACGGCATAGGTGGTGCCTGCCTGGGCTGCGCCTATCACCACGCCGGCCGTCAGGGCGAACCAGGTTGTCGTGGGCGCCATGGCCATGCCGGCCAGGCCCAGCGCATACAGCAGCGCGCCCACCAGGAGCACGCGGAAGGCGCCGAAGCGGTCGGCCAGCATGCCGCCGAAGATGCCGAGCACGCCCCATGACAGGTTCTGGATGGCGATGGCCAGCGCGAAGGACTCGCGCGTCCAGCCCATCTCCTGGGTGATGGGCTGCAGCCACAGGCCGAAGCCGTGGCGGATTCCCATGGACAGCGTCACGACTGCGCCCCCGCACAGCAGTATCTGCACCATGGACATGGGTTGGTTGTTTTTGTGCATGCGGCAAACTTTAGCGAAACTCCGGGTTTTGCGCTGTGCCGCTTGGGTCGCCCATGCGCCAGCGCGGCCCTTGATGGCAGCGGCTTTTTCGGGATAGTCACTGTCAATGACTGTGAATGCATCCAGCACTGAGCCGGGCCGCGCACTACAATCCGCCCCCATGGCAGTCAAACCATCTCCCACTTCCGCCAGCGAATACTCCGAAGGCTCGATACGCGTGCTCAAGGGCCTTGAGCCCGTCAAGCAGCGTCCCGGCATGTACACGCGCACCGACAACCCCCTGCACGTGCTGCAGGAGGTGATCGACAACGCGGCCGACGAGGCACTGGCCGGCTTCGGCAAGAAAATCCGCTTCACCCTGCATTCCGACGGCTCCTACAGCGTCGAAGACGACGGCCGGGGCATTCCCTTCGGCATGCATCCCGAGGAAAAGGCGCCCGTGGTGGAGCTGGTCTTCACCCGGCTGCATGCGGGCGGCAAGTTCGACAAGGGCAAGGGCGGCGCCTACAGCTTCTCGGGCGGCCTGCACGGAGTGGGCGTCTCGGTCACGAATGCGCTGGCCACGCGCCTTGAGGCCTGCATCCACCGCGAGGGCAAGGTGGCCACCATCGCCTTCTCGGGCGGCGACGTGGTCGAGCCCCTGCAGTCGCGGCCGCTGGCCGCGGGCGAACGCAAGCAGGGCACGACCGTGCGCGTGTGGCCCGATGCCCGCTATTTCGAATCGCCCCAGTTGCCCATGGGCGAGCTGATGCACCTGCTGCGCAGCAAGGCCGTGCTCATGCCCGGCGTGTCGGTGACCCTGGTCAACGAGAAGACGCGCGACACCCAGACCTGGCAGTTCAAGGGCGGCCTGCGCGACTACCTGCAGCAAAGCCTGCATGGCGAGGCGGTCATCCCCCTGTTCGAGGGCGAGGGCTTTGCCGACCGCCACCACGACAGCTTTGCCGAAGGCGAGGGCGCCGCCTGGTGCGTGGCCTTCACCGAGGACGGCGCACCGCTGCGCGAAAGCTATGTCAACCTGATCCCGACCACCGCCGGCGGCACGCATGACAGCGGCCTGCGCGACGGCCTGTTCCAGGCGGTCAAGGCCTTCATCGAGATGCACTCGCTGCTGCCCAAGGGCGTCAAGCTCATGCCGGACGACGTGTTTGCGCGCGCCAGCTATGTGCTCAACGCCAAGGTGCTGGACCCGCAGTTCCAGGGCCAGATCAAGGAGCGCCTGAACTCGCGCGATGCCGTGCGCCTGGTCAGCGGCTATGTGCGCCCCGCGCTGGAGCTGTGGCTCAACGAGCACGTGGAATGGGGCCGCAAGCTGGCCGAGATCGCCATCAAGGCCGCGCAGACCCGCCAGAAGGCGGGCCAGAAGGTCGAAAAGCGCAAGGGCTCGGGCGTGGCCGTGCTGCCGGGCAAGCTCACCGATTGCGAAAGCCGCGACCTGAGCCTGAACGAGGTCTTCCTGGTCGAGGGCGACTCGGCCGGCGGCAGCGCCAAGATGGGCCGCAACAAGGAAACCCAGGCCGTGCTGCCCCTGCGCGGCAAGGTGCTCAACACCTGGGAGGTGGACCGCGACCGGCTGTTCGCCAACAACGAAATCCATGACATCTCGGTGGCCATCGGCGTGGACCCGCATGGCCCCAACGACACGCCCGACCTGTCGGGCCTGCGCTACGGCAAGGTCTGCATTCTTTCGGATGCCGACGTGGACGGCTCGCACATCCAGGTGCTGCTGCTGACGCTGTTCTTCCGCCATTTCCCCAAGCTCATCGAGGCCGGCCACATCCATGTGGCGCTGCCGCCGCTGTTCCGTGTGGACGTGCCTGCGCGCGGCAAGAAGCCTGCGGCCAAGATGTACGCGCTGGACGAGGGCGAGCTGACCGCCATCCTGGACAAATCGGCCAAGGACGGCGTGCCGCGCGAGAAATGCCAGATCAGCCGCTTCAAGGGCCTGGGCGAGATGAATGCGGAGCAGCTGTGGGAGACCACGCTCAACCCCGACACGCGCCGTCTGCTGCCCGTGCAGTTCATGAACCTGGACTTCGCGGCGGCCGAGCAGGTCGTCACCAAGCTCATGGGCAAGGGCGAGGCCGCAGCGCGCCGCGAGCTCATGGAGCTCCATGGCGACTCCATTGAAGTCGATATCTGACCCATGACTGTGCTCCGCGCCGCCCTGAAGCACCGCCCGCACCCGGCGCGCGGCGCCGGGGTGCGCGCGCTGGCGGCGCTGGGCCTGGCCCTGGCGCTGTGGGGGCTGGCGCGGCCGGCGCATGCCGATCTCTGGGCCTTCGTGGACGAGCGCGGCATCACGCACTTCGCTGCCGAGGCGCTGGACGAGCGCTACAGGCTTTACTTTCGCGGCTCGGTCTATGACAGCACCGAGCAGGGGCTCAAGCCCCCGATGGTGCAGGCCGAGGCCGCTGCCGACGCTGACGGCAGCGGCGATGCCGGCCGCAGGCTGCAGGCGCATACGCGGCTGCAAAGCTTCTTCGACATCTCGCCGCGCTACAAGAGCGTGCGCGGCCATCTGCGCAAGGCGGCGGACCACACGGGCGTGGACTACGACCTGCTCAAGGCCGTGATCGCCGTCGAGTCGGGCTTTGACGCGCAGGCCATCTCGCCCAAGGGGGCAGTCGGCCTGATGCAGCTGATGCCGGCCACGGCCCAGCGCTTCGGCGTGGAGGCCAGCCGCCAGCGCAGCGTGCAGCAGCAACTGGCCGATCCGGCCGTCAACGTGCCGGCCGGCGCGCGCTACCTCAACCATCTGATGGGGCTGTTCCCCGGCCGGCTGGACCTGGTGCTGGCCGCCTACAACGCAGGCGAGGGCGCCGTGCGGCGCGCGGGCCAGGCCATCCCTCCCTTCCAGGAAACCCGCAATTACGTGAAGGCCGTGCTCGGCATCTACGAGCAGCTGCAGGGCGGGCGCGAGCGCGCGGGCCCTGCAGCGCCTGCAGCAGCGGCGTTGCCGGGCACCACGCCCCGGGTGCGCATGACGCTGCCCACAGGACTGCCCACGCCGCAATGAGCGGCATTCATTGCATTTTTTGAGATCACGAATTTCTTCATGAGCGACCAAACCTCTCTGGATCTGGCACAACAGGCGGCCGGCGATGCACTGGACCTGGGCCAGTACGCGCAACGGGCCTATCTCGAATACGCACTGTCCGTGGTCAAGGGCCGGGCACTGCCCGATGTGACCGACGGCCTCAAGCCCGTGCAGCGGCGCATTCTGTACGCCATGGACCGCATGGGCCTGAGCTACAGCGGTCCCAACCACAACACGGCGGCCAAGCCCGTCAAGAGCGCACGCGTGGTCGGCGATGTGCTGGGCCGCTTTCACCCGCACGGCGACCAGTCGGCCTACGACGCGCTGGTGCGCATGGCGCAGGACTTCAACCAGCGCTATCCGCTGGTCGATGGCCAGGGCAACTTCGGCAGCCGCGACGGCGACGGCGCAGCCGCCATGCGCTACACCGAGGCGCGCCTGTCCAAGATCACGGGCCTGCTGCTCGACGAGATCGACATGGGCACGGTGGACTTCGTGCCCAACTACGACGGCAGCACGCAGGAGCCGCAGCAACTGCCCGCGCGCCTGCCGTTCGCCCTGCTCAATGGCGCCAGCGGCATTGCCGTGGGCCTGGCCACGGAAATCCCCAGCCACAACCTGCGCGAGGTCGCCGACGCCTGCGTGGCCCTGATCAAGCGGCCCCAGCTGAGCGACGAGGAACTGTTCCAGATCATCCCCGGCCCTGACTATCCGGGTGGCGGGCAGATCATCAGCAGCGCCTCCGACATCCAGGACGCCTATCGCACGGGCCGTGGCAGCCTCAAGCTGCGCGCGCGCTGGAAGCTCGAGGAGCTGGCGCGCGGCCAGTGGCAGATCGTGGTGACCGAGCTGCCGCCCGGCGTCTCGGCGCAGAAGGTGCTCGAAGAGATCGAGGACATCACCAATCCCAAGGTCAAGACCGGCAAGAAGGCCTTGAGCCAGGAACAGACCCAGCTCAAGGCCAGCATGCTGGCAGTGCTCGACGGCGTGCGCGACGAGTCCAGCAAGGATGCGCCGGTGCGCCTGGTCTTCGAGCCCAAGACCGGCAAGGTGCCGCAGCAGGAACTGATCACGGCGCTGCTGGCGCATACCAGCCTGGAGTCGTCCAGCTCCATCAACCTGACCATGATCGGCCTGGATGGCCGCCCGGTGCAGAAAAGCCTGCGCCTGATGCTCGAGGAATGGATCGCCTTCCGCCAGACCACGGTCACGCGGCGCAGCCAGCACCGGCTGGCCAAGGTGCTGGATCGCATCCACATCCTCGAAGGCCGCCAGGCCGTGCTGCTGAACATCGACAAGGTCATCGCCATCATCCGGGCCAGCGACGAGCCCCGGCAGGCGCTGATCGATGCCTTTGCGCTGTCCGAGCGCCAGGCCGACGACATTCTGGAAATCCGCCTGCGCCAGCTGGCGCGGCTGGAAGCCATCAAGATCGAGCAGGAACTCAAGGAGCTGCGCACGGAGCAAGGCAAGCTCGAAGACATCCTGGGCAGCGAAAGCACCATGCGCCGCCTGATCTGCAAGGAGATCGAGGCCGATGCCAAGCAGTTCGCCGATGCGCGCCGCACGCTGATCCAGGAGGAAAAGAAGGTCGTCGCCGAGGTCAAGGTGGTCGATGAACCCACCACGGTCATCATCTCGGACAAGGGCTGGGTGCGCACGCGCCAGGGCCACGGCGTCGATGCGGGCACGCTGAGCTTCAAGGCCGGCGACAGTCTGCACGGCACCTTCGAATGCCGCACCGTGGACCAGTTGCTGGCCTTTGGCAGCAACGGCCGCATCTATTCGGTGCCGGTGGCGCAGTTGCCCGGCGGGCGCGGCGATGGCCAGCCCGTGACCACGCTCATCGAGCTGGAGGCCGGCACCCAGATCCTGTACTACTTCGCCGGTGCCGAGGGCACGGCGCTGCTGCTGTCGGGGTCGGGTGGCTACGGCTTCGTGGCCATGGTGGGCGACATGGTCTCGCGCCAGAAGGCGGGCAAGGCCTTCGTCACGCTGGCCGACGGCGAGACGCTGTGCGCCCCGTCCACGGCCTACGGCGTGCCCATGGGCGCACGTGCCGAGCCGCAGGAAGGCGAGCAGGGCGCGGGCCTGCTGCTGCCGGCCACGCATGTGATCTGCGCTTCCACGGGTGGCCGCATCCTCACCTTCGAGATCGCCAGCCTCAAGCACATGGCCAAGGGCGGTCGCGGGCTGATGCTGCTCGATCTGGAGGACAAGGACACGCTGGCGGGCGCTGCCGCCTACACGCGCAGCATCCGCATCGATGGCCTGGGCCGCGGCGGCAAGGAGCGCAGCGAGACGCTGGAGATCCGCAGTCTCAACAATGCGCGTGGCACGCGCGGCCGCAAGGGCAAGTCGGCCGACCTGGGCTTCAAGCCGCAAAGCGTGACGCGCGTGGAGTAAGAGCGCGGCTGCCCCTGCAATGCCCTCCGCGAAAGGGGCGGATCAGGGGTTTCCTCTGGGTTTTTCCGCCCACCAGGCCCTCTTCCAGGCCTCAACATGGAGTCTTCCAAAATGAGGGAGACTGCATATGCTGCGACTTCGCATGGCACACAAGCTGTGGCTTGCAGTGGCCGCCATCGTGGTGGCGCTGGTGGGCGTGGTCGGCTTGTCGGGCTATCGCTCGGCCCAGGTCCAGGCCCGGTCCGAGGCGGTGACCCAGGAGATGCAGGCGCGGGTCCAGGCCGCCGTGCGTTGGATGGGGCTGACCGAAACCAACGCAGCCCGCACCCAGGCCGTGGTGGTCAGCAGTGATGCCGCCGTCGAGGCCGAGTTCAAGGACGTGATCTCAGCCACCTCGGCGCGGATCACCGAGGTGCAGAAATCGCTGGAAGCCATGCCCCTGTCCGACGCAGACAAGGCGCAGATGGCCAGGATTGCGGCAGCCCGCAAGACCATGACCGAACTGCGTGCCCAGGCGCGCCAGCTCAAGGCCGACGGCCGGCAGGAGCAGGCGTTGGTCCTGGTCAAGCAGTCCTACAACCCTGCCGTGGATGCCTACCTGCAGTCGCTGCGCGACTTCGTGCAGATGCAGGAGCAGGTGGCGCGTACCAGCCAGCAAGAGATGGCCGCCTCACGCAGGCTCACTGTGGGCTTTGCCGCTGCGGCCGTGGGCCTGCTGCTGCTGGGCATCGTCATCGGCGCCCATTTTCTGATTGCCAGCATCCGCCGGCCCCTGGCCGAGGCCAGCGAACTGGCCGAACGCATTGCCGCAGGCGACCTGAGCGCAGGCGTGCAGGGACAGGCACAGCGTGCGGATGAATTCGGCGACCTGCTGCGCTCGCTGCAGGCCATGAGCGAATCGCTGTCGGGCATGGTGCAGCAGGTGCGCCAGAGCACGGACAGCATCGCCATCGCCAGCGCCGAGATCGCCACCGGCAACCAGGACCTGTCCGTGCGCACCGAGCAGACCTCCAGCAACCTGCAGGAGACGGCTGCCGCCATGGAGCAGTTCACCAGCACGCTGCAGCAAAGCGCCAGCAGTGCCCAGCAGGCCAGCAGCCTGGCGGCGGGCGCGTCACAGGTGGCCCAGCGCGGCGGCGAGGTCGTGGCCCGGGTGGTCGAGACCATGAAGGGCATCAACGACAGCAGCCGGCAGATTGCCGACATCGTGGGCGTCATCGACTCCATTGCCTTCCAGACCAATATCCTGGCGCTGAACGCCGCCGTGGAGGCGGCCCGCGCCGGCGAGCAGGGCCGTGGCTTTGCCGTGGTGGCCAGCGAGGTGCGCACGCTGGCACAGCGCAGCGCGGCCGCTGCCAAGGAAATCCGCCAGCTCATCGGCGCCTCGGTGGAGCGGGTGGAGGACGGCGCCCGCCTGGTGGGCGACGCGGGCACCACCATGGAGGGCATCGTGCAGTCCGTGCAGCGCGTGGCCGACACCATCGGCGAGATCACGGCGGCCTCTTCGGAGCAAAGCGCGGGCGTGGCCCAGGTCAACCAGGCCGTGGGACAGCTGGACCAGATGACGCAGCAGAACGCGGCCCTGGTCGAGCAAAGCGCGGCCGCGGCGCAAAGCCTGCGGGAGCAGGCCGAGCAGCTGTCGCGGACGGTGGCGGTGTTCAAGGTGGCGCACCTGGCGCCTTCGGCGACGACGCTCGCAAGGCAGGCTGCGCCGGCGGCGCGCACTGCGCACAGCGCGGCCGCAGCGCCAAGGCGGCCGGCAGCAGCCGTGGCGCCTGCGGCTGTCGGGCCGGTTGCCGCGCGGCCTGCCGCAGCAAGGGCGGCGGCGCCCAAGCTGGCCTCGACGCCCCGGCCTGCCGCACCGGCAGCCGAGGATGGCCAATGGGAGAGCTTCTAGCCGCCTGCGAGCACGGCGGTGCCGTGCGGTGGCGTGCTGCCGATCAGGCCAGTTCGGCGATCAGCTCGATTTCCACGCAGGAGCCCAGCGGGATCTGGGCCACGCCGAAGGCGCTGCGCGCATGTGTGCCGGCATCGCCGAAGACCTGGCCCAGCAGCTCGCTGCAGCCGTTGGCCACCAGGTGCTGCTCGGTGTAGTCGCCCGTGGAGTTGACCAGGCACATCAGCTTGACGATGCGGCGCACGCGGCCTAGGTCGCCGCCGGCGGCGTGCTGGAGCGTGCCCATCAGGTCGATGGCGATGGCGCGCGCGGCCTGCTGGCCGTCGGCGGTCTGCAGATCACGGCCCAGCTGGCCGGCCCAGACCTTGCCGTCCTTGCGCGCGATATGGCCGCTCAGGAACACCAGATTGCCCGTCTGCACATAGGGCACGTAGGCCGCCGCCGGGATGGCAGGCGACGGCAGTTCGATGTTCAGGGCCTTCAGTTGTTCGTAAACGCTCATCGTTGATTCCTTCGAGACAAGAAAAATCCGGCACCAGTGCCGGGGTGGCGGACAGTGTGACACAGCCCCTTGCACCCTGGCATGTCAGGGCCTGGGCTTCCGTCAGTCTGATTGTTGTCTGAATCCGAGGCGGTGCATGGTGGCTGCGCGGCATCCGCTCCTAGCATGGGTGGATGCACCCTGCGGCACCTGCCCAAACCCTCTCGCCGTCTTCCTGGACGCCCCTGCTGCTCGGCTGCGTGGCCGGTGCGGCCTGGCAGGTCACGCAGCCGCGCCTGTGGCCGCTGTGGATGTATCTGCTCTTGGCGGGCATGGGGCTGGCAGGCCTGGCATGGAGGGCATGGGCAGGCCGGCGCAGCCGTGGTGTGCACCGCCTGTGGGCCGCTGTATGCGCCGCCTTGCTGGTGGGCGGGTTGACCGGCTGGCGTGCCCAGGACTTTGCGGGCCAGGCGCTGTCTCCGCCGTTGGAGGGGCGTGACCTGCGCATCGTCGGCGTCGTGGCATCGCTTCCCCAGAACATGGCCCAGGGCATGCGCTGGCGCATGGAGGTGGAGCAGGCTCGGATCGTCGGCAGCGAAGAGGTCTTGGCGCCGTTTCCTGCACTGATCGAACTGTCCTGGTATGCCCCCCGTGGCCGGCAGTCCAGGGGTGTTGCCATGCTGCCCGATCTGCGGCCGGGCCAGCGCTGGGCGCTGACCGTGCGGCTCAAGCGCCCGCATGGCGCGCGCAATCCCCATGGTTTCGACTATGAGCTGTGTTCTGTACAGACCGTTGTGTGAGCGGATAATGCTCCCTAAGGCTGCTATTTCTGTCTCGTAGAGAGGTGGGGGTCTGGGGTATGGGAATGGTGCGAGCGCGTGTGGATAAGTCGGAGCTTGAACGCTGGCAGGCACTAGACGCTGCGGCGGTCCTCGACGCGCTCGCGGATCACGTCAAGGCGGATCGAGACTTCAAGCTGCGACAGGCGAGCGGCACGGAACGCGTGCACTTCAGCGCCGCCGGCCGTGACTGGGAATTCCTACTTCTCGGGCCCAAATGGTTTGATACACGCATGCGGCGCGGCGGTGGCGGGGCAATCGATCTCGCAATGCATGTCTTCGGCGTGACCTTCACGGACACCGTGAAACTGATACGGCAAAAGGGCGTCTGACATATGCGGCTTGTGTTCGCAACGTCCAGCTACGTCTACGGCGGACGCGCTCGACCGGGATTCCCGATCATTCTTGGTGACGACATGCGCCCACTGCAGCCCGCTCAGGCGTTCCTGACGTGGCAGCTCCTAGCGCGCGGAAGATTGCTCAGTCCCCTGACATGGGAGGACTACGGCCGCAGGCTCTGGGACTACTTCGCGTTTCTTCATGCCAACGAACTGGAATGGGACGACGTGAGACAAAGCCCAGGGTTAAGTCCGGTGGCGCGTTATCGAGACTGGTCTGTCTCGGAACTGAAGCTGAGACCGTCGACCGTCAACGGTCGCCTTCGTCTGGTCATCTCGATGTACGAGTGGGCGAAGTCCGAGCGCCTGATCGATCGCCTTCCGTTCACATACGCGGAGGTTGCCCGTCTTCCTCAGGAAGAATTGCTGGCTCACGCGCGAGCACAGGGTGGGCGTAAGTCAGTCCCGGCGCTTCTGGAGCGCGAATGGACAGCTCTTCCTGAGTTCCTATCGCGCGATCAGATTCGAACCTGTGTTGTTCAGCCGCTTGCTGCAGGTCAGCGAATTCTCTTCGAGCTGATGGCCCGAGTTGGTCTGCGCGCGTGCGAAGCGCGAACATTCCCCAAGAAATACGTGTTCGATCCCCGCAAGCGCGATGACTGCGGGCCTCACGAATCGATCCGTGTGCTCCTAGATCCCAGAGATATGTGGATCAAGTTCAAGAAGGCGCGCGCGGTGGACGTACCCTACGCCCTGATGCTCGATATGCACAGATACACCCTGTATGAGCGCAACAGGCTGGTAGAGCGAGGAACGGATAGTGACGCGCTGGTGCTGAACAACCTGGGACGCCCGTACACGCGCGGAGCACTCGTTGAGTCCTTCAAGCGACTCTCTGCAACAACAGGATTCCGAGTTAGGCCGCTCCAATTGAGGCACAGCTACGCGATACATACGTTGGCTCATCTCAGAGGAAATGCAAGCTACACGGGTGATCCGCTGATGTATCTGCGGGACCGGCTCGGGCACAAGAGTGTCCAAACGACCATCGTGTATCTGCGCCAGCTTGAGCAACTCGCTGGCGGCGTGGCGTTGGCGCTTGACGCTGAGTTCAACCAATTGTTCAAGATCGACGTTAATTACAACAAAAAGCTTAACCGTAGTGGCGATTCCCGCTAGGGAAGGCCTGCAAAACCTCAGCCCCCAAGCCCGACCATCCAAGACAATGACGCCATGGACTGGGCTGCTGCCGGTTTCGATGGCACCTTGTTAAGGTGGCAGATGAAACTGGAGGTGGTTAGAGATGCTCAGTCCCCCAGTGAGATGAGGCGCTAATTGATGCTATTTCATGAGTATTTCTTTGTTTTTAACTGTTATTGATTATTTTTAATGTTGATCTGTATCTTTCTGTAAGACTACCAAAAATCACGTCTATTTATTTGCTCAATCAGTGTGGATGTCGCAGATATTTCCTCAGGAAATAGTGTTGGTTGATGCTCTTGGTTGTGTCGAGGTGGATCGCTAAGTTCATGAGCCCGTGACACCACTTGATTAATCAAGCTAGTGCGTGGAACGAAGACGTAGCGGACCTCGCAGTCCAGTCCATGTGCAAGCTTCGCAAGGGTCTTTAAGGTAATAGAGCCATCAACCTCGGCCTGCTCAAGTTTGCGAACCCCCTGAGCGGATATCGCAACTCGTATACCCAGCACCTTGGAACTCATTCCAAGCGCAAGCCGGACGGTTTTTGTCCATCCACATCGTGGGATGGGGTGCCGCTGTAGTTTGGCGAACTCGGATAGCTGACGGTCCAGCTCTGCCAGTCGGTGAAGGTCAAGGCGGTTCTTCAATGCAAGTACCTGTTCGATTTGGGCAACCGATAGGTTGCCAAGATCAAGCCTCCGAGCAACGGAGAAGTTGCCATTTGCACGGCCATACGACCCCAGGCGCTGTTTCGGCCCGCTTGTCAGTTATCTTCGCACGCCTTGGATCCCATGGGACCAAGTGGTCTCATAACAAGTTGGATGTCGGAACATGCTGAATGTAGAAAAAACGAGCCTTGGACAGTTTGGAGAAGCAGAGCTGGCCACCCTTGTTCAGTCCCGGGGGTGGAGATCAGTCTTGCCATCAGCACTGACCGATCAACAGCTTCTGCTCGTTGCAGACCAACTCCGAGACCTTTTGACTGGCGAGGTCAGCGGTGGCGTTGGATGCCCTCCCAAGGCCGCGCTGTCGGTGACCTTGTTGCTGCTCTCAAAGGCCGGGATACCTGGTAAGGCCCTAACAGACTTAGATATGGCTACCTTGCATGAGGCGATGACCATCTTCTGCATCAACGTGGACCACGAAATCGTGAGCCGCATGCTGCAGCGTAGGCGGGTCGAAAAGGAACCAAATTTGGTACAGGGGCTGCGAGAGCTGGTTCGGCAGCGTCCGTGAGGTCGGTCCGTGGGGTTTAGCGGGTTGCCAAGTCTCCCAAGTCTCTTTCAATCGCTTGCAGGAGACTTTGGACAGACTTGGCGTCGACGCCTGGACAGTAGGCTGCAACGAGCAAGGTCAAAGGGTGAATCCGAAGAGCGGCAGCCAAGTTTTCGACAGTCTGGATGCTGGGCTGTTGATGGCCTTGTTCGATGCGGCTCATGTGCCTGCGACTTGTGGCCAAGAGCAGGTCCTCTTGGGTCAAGCCCTTGGCCGCGCGCAGGTGCCGGAGCGCACGGCCAAAGTCGGCTTGAAGAGGAACGTTCTCGGGAGACATCGCCCCGATTTCCTCGCAATGAGACTAAAAAGACCACGACCAAATGGTCTCATAAGCTTCTCTAAAGCTACTTTCGCCTTGTGGCTTGCGTGAGGTCTTGAAGCTATGCGAACACTTTTTCTTGACTTCGATGGGGTGCTGCACCCCGAGTTTTGCCATGAGTCCAGGCACTTTTGCTGCCTTCCGGCCCTTGCTGAGGCGTTGGAGCAAGTCCAAGATTGCGAGGTCGTGATCACTAGCACGTGGCGCCTAGGAAGGTCTTTGGAAGACCTTCGTTCGATCTTGCCGGTGAGGTTGGCAAGCAAAGTGGTAGGCGTCACGCCGCGCTATTGCGACCTGATTGATATCCCTCCCACTTTGGTGAGTTATGCACGTCACGCGGAATGCTGGGCTTGGCTGTCGTCAACGCAAAGATCACACTTGCCTTGGCTAGCGATTGATGACCGACCGTGGCTGTTCAAGCCATTTTGCCCAGCACTTTTGTTGGTAGATGGAAGAACGGGGTTTACGTGCGAGGCTGGGCTTCAGTTGCTTCTACGGCTAAGTCGCATGTAGCTCGTGCGAGCTGGGAGGCGTGATGCTCTGGATCCCTCAGGGGGCCACATTTATGCCGGTGGCGCACCTATGCGTTACCGTCAGATCCAGTACTCCCCTTCTTAGCTGAAGACGGCAAGGCAATGGCCGGTTTGGGTCGATAAAAGCCTTGCCGTCCGCGCGTGTAGTCATCGGTGAACTCAACAGCGCCTAGATCGCGGGCCGTTGCGGCGTCCACCACTTCGTTTTCAAGAACGATGATTTGCCCAGGCCCTTTGAAGCGTGACAACCAGCCGTAGAAGCTTGCGTTTACCGTGGCCGTAGGTATGTCACGATCTGCATTGTCTGTGGACTCTTTTTGGGCGTAAGCCTTGAGAGGCGAGTCCAGCACGACCACTCCCAGGTGAGGATGGCCTTCCTTAAGTGCATGCTGCATCAACGCAATGGTCATAGCTGAGAGGAAGAGGCCGCGCTTGCCCGCTCCGTAGCTGAGGCGCCGGCGACCGTCGACAAGTAGGTCGCAGGCAGAGGCGTCGACGTGCACCGACTTTATGGAGGTGAACCCCCAGTCGTTGAGCATCTGGCGCGCGATCGCACCGACCTGGTCACCGTGAGATCCCACGTTGCGAACCAAGGCAGTTCGCTTCTGCTTCGTATCCTGCTCGAGCTGGATGATCAGATTTTTAAGCCGAATCGACTCATCGAACGCGTCGATCAGCAGCGACAGGCTAGTGTGAGCCTCGGCGAGTTCGCGCGGATCTGAATCGAATTCGTGCCCTGCGGCACGCAGGACTGACGCCTCTTGATCTTCCAGCTGTTTGAGCGATGCCGTTAGACGCTGCACATGGGCAGTACAAGTGACAATCCTTGCTTGCTCCTGGGCTAGAGGAGGCTGAAGACCGACTCGAAGCTCTCGAATTTTTTCAGCCTCAGCCGCAAGGGCATGGCGATACTTTGTTGGAGCCCTGGGTTTCAGATTATCGGGATCGATGTGTTGCTCAAGCGGAGTACTGCAGAGCGGGCACGGTGTCTCCTCCAACATCTGAAAGAAGACGATACCCTCGTCCGCAGCTCCCAGCCGCGCCAAGTCGCTTGAGTACTTCTGATCCAGGAGCGTGAAGCGCTCGTGGATTGATGTAGCGCTGGCCAGTCGCATCGATGCTGCGGTAAGAGCCTCTCCTTCCGTAGCGATTTGCTGACGCAGTTGCTTCAGAGCCGACGAGCGCGCCTGAAGTTGCGTTGTCAACATGTTGAGCTGTTCATCGACCCGTGCGAGCGCCGCTACCGCTGATTCCCGATTTGCGTCATCGGGAATGCTGGCCGCCAGGCGCGCCAGTTCAGACTGGGCCGCCGCTAACTTGCCCTTGGCTTGGTCTTTTTCGGTGTTGCTCTTGTACAGGGCAACTGCGGAGTCGTCGATCCCGCTCAGGAACAAAGAGTAGGACGAGACGTGCTTGTCCGAGCCATGGCCTTTGCCTTTAGTCGCGTCTCTAGAAATCATTCCAGGCTGGGAAAGCAACGCCCAATGTCTCAGGTCGTCACCGGTGATGGCTCCTTTTTCACTTCGCGTGCGTAGGACCAGCTTGCCCTCAGCGCCGGACAGTTTGACGAGCAGCTCCCCCAGATCCTGGAAGACGTCTTCGAGTGGGTTCGGTGCGCCGTCCACCACCCAAAGCTCGTCCAGCCGGACAAGGACACGCGCAGGACCGCCGGCCATCGCCTTGCGTACGATGTACTCGTGCTCGCCATGCAGGAAGGCAAGCTCCAGCAAGTCATAGCCCTGTGATTCCGGAAATTGCTCCAAGCTACCTGTGCCACCTAGTAGGTACCAGATACAGTCCCAAATGTGCGATTTGCCCGTGTCGCTGGGGCCGCGAATGAGGGTGCGGTGGGCATCAAACAACACATCGGCAGGCATCAGGCCTGGACCACTCACCGACAAATGTTTCAACGTTATTGCCATTGGTGCCCTCGCGCTTCGGCTCCTTCGAATTCGGCCCCCCACAGGTGGCCTTGTTGGGCGAATTGTCTGGTCATATCTTGGGAACTCACCGTTGCGAAAGTGGCTGCTGCCCAGCGACAACGCCCTTCGAGTTCACGCAGGTAGGGGGAGGTAAGTGCGCCGACCATCGTCCTCGCGGTATCACCGGCAAAGTAAGTGATCCCGGTCTCGTCCATCGTCACGGCTATGAGGCCGCGAGTACTCATCAGGTAGAGGCCTTGGGCGATAAGATCGCGGCGGCTCAAGTACTCGCTGCCGCGATAGGGTACTGGCGTGTGAAGGCTGGGCGGCCCGCCCAAATCGTCGGAATACACGATGGCGTAGTCGAGCAGGACCAGCTTCTGGAGGTCGGCGCCAACCGGCTGCAAGGAATTGAGCATGTACACCATCCGAAAGCCCAGTTCGAACGGCGAGTTGAAGGTTGGAAGGAGCTTGGTTTTTTTCATTTGACCCACTTGAGCCTACCGTCATTGGCCAAGTGATGACAGGTGCCAGGCAGGTCTCCCCCACGAAGCTGGGGGGACAAGCGGCTCTCCTGGACCTGCAGCGTTGACGCCTTTTCAATGGCAGCATCGACACGGTCCATGCCTGTCTTATGACGAAATTGAGCGACCGTGGGCCGGATGCCAGCATGGACCATGTCAAGTAGCTTTTCAAACTCAAGCTCGTGAGGGTAGATGTCACGGCTGAACCGCTGAAGGCCCTCCGCGCAGTAGAAGGTCTGTCGGTGCGAATCGAAATGCTCTTCGTATTTGCTGCCGGGCACATCTGAAAGGCTGACAGGCGAAGTTCTATCCTCGGTATAGGCGCGCAGGAGCTCATTGACATACACGCTCTCGTGCCCTGCAGGCTGGGCCGGCATCGGGTCATCGTCTCCGCGTTGGGGCACGATGCCGAATAGGCCGTGATGGGCTGCCTTGTCTAGCGCGTGCCAAGCGAGGAGATCGTGCACAGGACACTCGATAAAGCGGTCGAAATCAAAATCATCGATAGCGGCCTGGACGTCCTGCGTCAGCTCTGCTGCTCTGGCTTTCATGCCGGTGTGTTCATTCTTCCAGGCATCGATGAATTTCGCCTTGAAGAAAGCTGCACCAGCAGCCATGGTGTTGTGGAGGTCGTTGCCGACCGCGCGTGGGCTACAGAAATAGTAGCAACTCGGCCTAGGGTAGGTCTTCAGAGATAGCTGCTTGAAGAACTTCGCCATCTCCGGAAAGACGTCGCTGTGCGTCAGTCCTTGTGCGTAGTGCTTGGCTTGATACAAATCCCACCCATCCCGCACCAACGCTTGACCATATCGTGCCTCAATGTCTCTGCCGCCATCTCCGGCCCCGCCCAGGCGCTTGACAGCTGCATATTGGCCCCCGGCGGCAAGCGCGCGTTGGCGTGTAGCCGTCAGGATCAAATCCTCCCATTGATCAGGACTTAAGAGAAGAACTTGCGAAGACGGCTGAATGACGCCGCCCTTGGCGACGTGCTGCGTCCTCCTCGATGTGCGACTTGTAGCGGGTTTGGGTGCCATGAGAATTTACTTGTCCCTAGCGCGGAGCTCTCTGTAGTCACGGGCCGATACAGACGCAATCACTGTTACGAACGATTCTGCAGATCGCTGCGTCTCCTTATCTACATTTGCTAAATGTAAGTCAATTGATTACATGGTGGAGAGGATGCAGAGTTGGTTTGCAGGCTTTGGCAAGATGAGAGTCCGCTTTGAACGGCGGCTGGATGTCTGAGAAGCACTGCTGAAATTGGCGGCAGAGATCATCCGGGAACGCTGCGTGGAACGGTGGTGTTAGTCAGTCTTATCACAGGCACTCTGCCGATGGCGCTGCTTCTCCGCCAGGTAAAGTTTGGCACATGCGTCACAAGCGGCGTCCTCAGGCTCGCAACCTGGACCTGACCAACCTCCGTCATCGCCGCGAGCACACGGACATCGATCCCGGCGAGCAACGGCCCTCAATTGAAGGTAGCGCCCGCCGAGACAGGGCTGCATGTGATCCGACCCGACGCATGCACACCCACATCAATGACGCGCAAGCCATCGTATTTTTCGGTTGGACTTCTGTAGATGGACCTGCGCAAATGTCACTGGTTTTCACAGTGGCTATCTAGACTTGCGGGTGAGAGGCTGTCGCAAGACCGCATGCTCTGGAAGTCGCATATCCAAGTTCAAATCAGGAGGATTGTCTCTACAAATCCCGTGAAAATCCCATCGAACCTTCCGCGTCCCCCTAGGTAGAACGACGTAGCCGTCCAGCTGGTCGGTATTGCGGTTTGTGATGTCCGTAACGACAGCCTCATATCCACCGCGTGTCTTGGTGGTGACTTCAGTTTCAAGTTTCACGATGTGCGTTCCAGAAATCTTGCATTCTGCATCAACTGTGACTTGGGGTCGAAATTCATTGAGTACCGAAATCTGAAGTACTGCAATACAGGCAGTGTGCCCGTTCACTGATGGCCTTCAGCACCTGGCGCGGCCAACACTGCGCCCGGATTCTGATCACCTGACCCAACGCGGCTCAGCACTGATGCCAGCGCAAGTGTCGCAGCAAACGCCTCGAAACAACCGGGGCCTCTGTCTACGTGCAAAAGTCACGCATCCATTGGCTCGGCCTGCGGCCTTTCATCGGATGTTTAGATGTACGGTCCCTGGAAGTCTTGGTGCATGTTCAAACCGGAACAGGAAAAGCACTATGGCAATCCGCCTGCATGACAGGGGCCGCATCACGCCTCGTATCCGCGCTGAACTCCAGCTAACAACCGGTGCGCATCGGTCCTCGGCCAAGCTCTACGGCATCAACCCGAAGATCGTGGCGAAGTGGCGTGCACGCGCCTCTGTGCTCGATGAGTCGGCCAACTGTCAAAAGCGCCTTGTCCAGTAGCGCTTGGCAGCTTTCGACATAGAGCAGGAGACCAAAGGCCCCCAGTTTGGCCAACAGCGTCAATGGCACCGCGCTGGCGCGCACAGCTTCAAGCATATGGCCGCTTACCATCGAGCACTGGGTAGGCCAGCCGTTCATGCTCCTCGACAAGTGCGATGCTGTTCAGGGATGTCGTCAGAAGCGGAAAAGATAGCCTAGGGTCGCTTCGAGGCCTGTCTCAACTGCACGCTTGTGCTGCTTCTCCTTGACTGCTCGGCTTCCAGTTACTGGAATTTACCAATATTAATTGGTAAATTCGTAATACCAAGAATTTCAAGTAAAAAGATTTGCCGAGGAAATTAATTATGAGAACCGAATTTTCAATTCGAACCTCTGACCAGCTAACGGGGGTACTTCAAGCTTTCCGCAAAGAGTCGGGAATGTCGCAGACCGACGTTGCTAAGCGCATGGGCCTAACGCAGCAAAAGCTATCTCACCTAGAACTGAACGCGCAAAACGTCAGCGCAGATCGCATACTCCGGCTTCTAAGTGTTCTAGGCGTGGAGCTCGTGCTACGCCGCCCCGACGCGGCCTCGCAAACCGCAGCCAGCAGTAGTACCGATCCGTGGTGACCGATGTGACGTTTTCTCCGAATTCCGGTCATCTCAGAACTGGAGGTCGGGTTGCTTTCTGGCGTCGCCGAACGGCCCGAAGTAGAGACAATGAAAGGTCGAGATTTTCGGAAGAGTGGATCGTAGATGCACTGCGTCCGGACGTGGCCGACCTGACCTTGGAAAAACAGTTCTTGCCAGAGGTCGGCCGAAAAAAGCTCTGAAGGCGGTCAAGCGGCGTGAGCTGGCAGCCTGGATGCAAGAGCGCTTCAAAGTGAATGTACGAAGGTCCTGTCGGTTGCCTGAAAATGCCGGTATGACAAGCATGTCCGCAGGCATCTCGGCCCCTTACATCCCTGCGTCTTCGCCTCGCAGCGCTGACGTAGTTTTGTATCTTGATCTTGACGGCGTAGTTCACCACGAAGCCGTGCTTTGGCACCCCCGATGTGGCATCTACATGAGCCCATATCAAGCCACCGAGCACTCCTTGTTCGAGTGGCTTCCCCATTTGCTGGAAGAACTCGCCCCGTACCCGCATGTCTCCCTTGTGCTCAGCAGTACCTGGTGTATCCGCCCTGGATATGCCAAGACGCTGCAGCGGTTGCCGGAGCAACTGCGTGCCCGTTTCATCGGTGGCACTTTTCACAAGCGTGTTCATGGAGCGGATCCCTGGCTCCTGGCGAGCTTTAGAAACACTTCGCGTGGCCAGCAGATCTTGGCAGACGTGACACGCAGAAAGCCCAGGCAATGGCTCGCCTTGGACGACGACATTGAGGACTGGCCCACCGCTATCCTGGACCGCCTGGTGGCGTGTGATGGCAGGACAGGTCTTTCCGATCCACAGACGCGCCGGGCGCTCCAAAACATGTTGCAGAGATGTCATGCAGCGTAAGTGAGCAACTGGTAATCAGTAATACGGGGGCAACATCAATTTGACGCTCGGATATCTCAGTCCCGAACGGTTCGGGCAAGCTCAAGAAGCTTAGGTCAGTGTCAACGAGACCGGCAGCAGCCCAATCGGACCATGCCGGGTCTTTGGCCGCGCGCAGAACGCCACCAAGCTACGACAACATGCCCATCGACCCCATAAGCAACCGCATCACCCAGGCGGCCGTTCCTAGCGCCAAGACGCTGGCCAGCCAGATGCCGACCATCCACAGCAGCCGTCTTGCCCAGCCATACCCAGGAGTGATTGGCTTGTCGGCCATCAGTGGTACCCCTCGCCGACCTTGACCTTGCCGCGGAATACGTAGTAAGACCATGCCGTATAGGCCAGGATGATGGGGATGATGAAGAGCGCCCCTACCAACGCAAAGCCTTGGCTTTGCGGCGGCGCGGCTGCATCCCAGATCGACATGGTGGGTGGCAGGATGTTGGGCCAGATGCTGATCACAAGACCTGAAAAACCCAGGAATACTAGTACCAATGACCACACGAACGGCCCAGCATACGGCGCTTGCCGCAAGGAGCGCAGGATTGCGAAGGTGGACAGACCTACAAGAAACGGAACCGGCGCGAAGAACAGCAGGTTCGGCAGTGAGAACCAGCGCTGCGCGATGGCAGGGTGGCTTAGCGGTGTCCAGATGCTCACGGCTGTGATAACGGCCACCGTGGCCAGCAGCAACGGCCTCGTGGCACGGATCACCCGCTGCTGCAGCGCGCCCTCAGTCTTCAGGATCAGCCAAGTTGTTCCGAGCAACGCGTAAGCCACAACGACCCCGATCCCTGTCATCACACTGAATGGACTGAGCCAATCCATCACTCCCGAAGTTGCGGCACCATTGACGACATGGTGGCCATGGATGAATGCCCCTAGCATTGCTCCCTGGAAGAAGGCTGCGACATAGGAGCCCACCATGAAGGCCCTATCCCAGAAAGGCTTATGCGCCGCGTCGGCCTTGAAGCGGAATTCGAAGGAGACGCCTCGCCAGATCAGTCCGACCAAGAAGCACATGGCCGGGACGTAGAGCGCGCTCAGCAGGATGGAGTAGACCTTGGGGAAGGCAGCCATGAGGCCAGCTCCGCCCAGCACCAGCCAAGTTTCGTTGCCGTCCCAGACCGGGGCCACGGTGTTGACCATGGTGTCGCGCTCGTCGCGGTCACGGATGAAAGGAAACAAGATGCCGATGCCCAGATCGAAGCCGTCCATGATGACGTACATCATGATGCCGAAGCCGATAATCAGGAACCAGATCAGGGGAAGGTCGATGCCCATGCAGTGCCTCCGTTACGTATCGTTGGAAAGGTTGGGCAGAGTCGCATCTACGGCCGATAAGGGTCGTGCGGGTCTCTGGTTAAGGGCTGGGGTGTGTTCAAGTGCCCCCTCGGCATGGGCTTGGGGGCCTTGCGCGACTAGGCGCAGCATGTAGGCAATACCCATGCCGAAGATCACGATGTACATGCCCACCAGCACCACCAGGCCGATCGACAGCGTCATGGCGGAGTGGTTGGAGACGGCATCCTTCGTGCGCATCAGGCCGTAGACCACCCAAGGCTGGCGGCCGATCTCCGTGACGTACCAGCCGGCCAGAATAGCGATCAGCCCAGAGGGACCCATCCACAGCGCGAAGCGCGCCAGGATAGGGCTGTCGTAGAGCCCTCCGCGCCAGCGCTTCCAGGTGCTGAACAGGCCCAGCAACGCCATCAGCGAGCCCAGGCCCACCATGATGCGGAAGCACCAGAACACGATGGTGGAGTTGGGCCGGTCGTCGGGCGCGAATTCCTTGAGTCCCGGGATCTGACCGTCCCAGCTGTGCGTCAAGATGAGGCTGCCCAGGCGGGGGATCTCCACTTTGTAGCGTGTGGTCTCGGCCTGCATGTCTGGAATGCCGAACAGGATCAGCGGGACCCCTGCGCCGGGCTCGTTGTGCCAGTGGCCCTCGACGGCTGCGATTTTGGCGGGCTGGTGCTTGAGCGTGTTGATCCCGTGTGCGTCGCCAATCACCATCTGCAGTGGGGCGGTGAACAGTACCATCCACAGCGCCATGGAGAACATGCGCTTGACCGCTGGCGTACGCTTGGCTCGCAGAAGATGCCAGGCACCCGACGCGGCAACGAACAAAGCAGTGGACAGCATGGCCGCCGTCACCATATGAGCGAGCCGGTATGGGAACGAAGGGTTGAAGATGATGGCGATCCAGTCCGCCGGCACCACCACACCGTTGACCACCTCATGTCCCTGCGGCGTTTGCATCCAGCTGTTGGAGGCAAGGATCCAGGTCGCCGAGACCATAGTGCCCAGCGCGACCATGACTGTGGCGAAAAAATGCAGCCCGCGCCCAACCTTGTTCCAGCCGAACAGCATGACGCCCAGGAAACCGGCTTCCAGGAAGAATGCCGTGAGCACCTCGTAGGCAAGCAGCGGACCAGTGATGCTGCCTGCGAACTGAGAGTAGAAACTCCAATTGGTGCCGAACTGGTAAGCCATGACCAAACCAGACACCACGCCCATGGCGAAGTTGACGGCGAAGATCTTGGACCAGAAGTGGTACAGATCCAGGTAGGTGTCATCCTTCTTCCACAGCCACAGGCCTTCAAGCACGGCGAGGTAAGCGGCCAAGCCGATGGTGATGGCCGGAAAAATGATGTGGAAGGAAATCGTGAAACCGAACTGGATCCGTGCCAGGTCGAGCGCGCTGAAATCGAACATGTTCAGCCTTTGCGTGAGACGCTGCAGCGCGCCAAAGCTAACGCGCTCGTCAAAGGCGCCATACGTTCCAGCAGGTCTTGGCCTCCCAAGTATTCATCCTCGCGGAAGAACACACCGCGGGCGTGGAGAGCCGCAGTACACAGTGCGGGGGGCATTCGTTTTTCAACTGCGAGGCCAATCTGCAGACCATCCTCCTCGCTGCGCAGCAGCACCCATGCGAGCTGCGCCTGCAATTGCACTGGGGCGACAATGGAGCAGCCTGTCGATTGCAGATTTGGCACATCATCGAGCGCGCCGTCGAGCAGCCAGCCCCGGCCCGTATCGCGGCCGATCAATGGTTGCGCCGCGACAGCCATGCTGCCGGCACGATCGCCGGCCAGAAGATCTGGCAGCAGATATTCCATGAGGGCAACGTTGCGCGACTGCACCAGCGCCTCGATCGCAGAGCGCTGAGCCCAAAGGATGCCGGCAGCCGCACGGTCTGTTCGGGCCAAGTGCATTCCGCCCTCTGCCAAATCATTGTGAGTGCCGGGCAGACCGCCAAGTTCAGTAGGCACAGCGCAGCGTAGCAGGCCGGACGCAGCGATTTCTCGCAACAATCGTAGGCCGTCTTCAGTCGGAACCGTCGACGCAGTCTGAGTCGCGGGTGTGGAGCTTGAGTTCATGCCAGCGATAGTGCGCCGATTACAGCTGATACGATAGACTCAGAATTATTCTTTTTTTACCGGATCAGATGAACAGTGGCACGCCGCCCCGTTATCAACAACTGGCCGATGATTTGGCCGATTCCATCGCTAGCGGGTTATTAGTTTCTGGCGAGAGGCTGCCTTCGGTTCGGACGACATGTCGGGAGCTTGGTGTTAGCCCGTCCACTGTGTTCCAGGCTTATGGCCTGCTGGAGATGCGCGGCCTGATCGACGCGCGCCCGCGCTCGGGGTACTACGTGCGTGCCACGCGTCGGCCGTCGTACGCTGCTCCGCAGGCGGCGGCTGCACGCGCGAACGCAACGCCTGTGGCTGTCAGTGAACTGATGTTCCAGCTTCTGCACGGCAGCCAAGATCCGGATCTTGTGCCGCTTGGTTCGGCCTTTCCTGCATCACACCTATTTCCTTTCGCCGAGTTGGCGCGCTGTGGTGCGCGTGCCATGCGGCGCCAACTTCCGCAGCAGATCACCAGCGCGCTGACAGATGGGGATCCCAGCTTGCGACATGCGCTGCGCCGCCGATATGCCCTGCACGGCATACCGCTCGCCGAGCACGAGTTGGTGGTGACCAATGGCGCGACGGAAGCGTTGAATCTGTGCCTTCAGGCAGTCACACAACCTGGCGATGTGGTTGCCATCGAATCGCCGACTTTCTATACCGCTTTACAAGTGCTGGAGCGCCTGGGTCTTCATGCGGTGGAAGTCCGCACCGATCCGGTTGAAGGCGTGGACCTGGATGCGCTGGAGGCGCTGCTTCAGGCGCGCCGGTTGTCCGCCTGCTGGTTCATGCCCAGCTTTCAGAATCCGCTTGGTGCTTTGATGCCCGTTGCACGCAAGCAGGCTTTGGTGCAGCTTTTGGCGCGGCACGGTGTGCCGCTGATCGAGGATGACGTTTACGGCGAGTTGTACGGTGGCAGCCGGCGCCCGCCCCCGGCTAAAGCCTTCGACACGGAAGGTTGGGTATTGCACTGCTCCTCATTCTCTAAATGCTTGGCGCCAGGCTATCGTGTGGGCTGGGCCGCAGCAGGACGGTTCACGGCCAAGGTTCGACACCTGAAGATGATGAGCTCGCTGGCCACCTCTTTGCCGCCGCAGCTTGCGTTGGCCGAGTACCTGAACCAGGGAGGCTTCGAGCGGCATCTGCGCCAGTTGCGGGAGGCACTGGCGACGCAGCAGATGCGTGCGTTGCGCCTCATCGAGCTCTGTTTCCCTGCCGGCACCCGTGTTACGAGGCCTGCGGGCGGCTATTTTCTATGGCTGGAGCTGCCGCAGTCCATCGATACCATGGAGCTGCACCGACTCGCCATGGCGGAGTCCATCAGTACCGCGCCTGGCATGCTGTTCTCTGCCGATGGCCGATTCAGGCACCATGTTCGACTGAATGTAGGGCATCCGGGGGACAAGCGCTTTGCACAGGCAATACGGCGTGTAGGCGAACTGGCTTCGGGGTTAGAAGTCCCAGGGCCTGCTGTTAAATAGCCGCTTAATGTCACGCCTGAGGCCTCAAGACCAGTGCAGACAGTAGCTTGCCAGCGCCAAAACACACCCCGCGTAGGCGTTTGATACTGGACTACATCGGTACTGTGCCGTTTCAGAAAAATCGAGGTGGACTGCTCCTTGATCGTGCAGTGATCAACGCTGATGTCACTCATTGCGCCCATCGCTCGTAGTGCGCGCGTGGCTTTGCGTGGGCGCACACCAGTTCCCATATAGACCATGCTGAGCTTACACCGCCCACCTCCTTGTGGAAACTCAGCTATCCAGCAGTGGAAGAAGAGCTTTAAGGTGTGAGGTTGGCCTATGGAACGGAGTTTTGCAGACCCCTTAGATCTGCTCCTTGAGCCAGTCGCGGAACAACTGCACTTTTTTCGACTGGCGCTGCAGCCTGGGTGTGACTAGGTAGTAGGAGGCGCCGGTGCGCATGGGCAGTCCGAAAGGCGCGACCAGCCGGCCGCTATTGATGTCGTCGGCCAGCAGGGCAGTCTGGCCAATGGCGATGCCCAGGCCATCGGCGGCGGCTTGCCAGGTCAGCACCGAGGTGCTGAAACGCATGGTCTCCACGCCGTCGATCTCGTCCTCATAACGGCACAGCCGGACCCAGGTCTGCCAGTCGGCCTTGCGGTAGTGCGAGACCAGCAGCCGCTTGCGTAGCAGGGCCTGGGGATAGGCGATCTCGGGGGCATTGGCATGCAGGAAGGCGGGGCTGCACACGGGCTCGATCACGTCCTCGAACAGGAATTCAGTGTCCACTCCCTGCCAGGCGCCATGGCCCATCTGTATGGCCAGGTCCACATGGTCGCGATCGAAGTCCTCGTCCTTGACCGAGTTGGTGATGACCACGGCGACGTCGCCATGGCGGGCGTTGAAGTCCTGCAGCCGCGGAATCAGCCACTTGGCGGCGAAGGTGGTGTAGGTCTGCAGGCGCAGCGTGTTGTCGGAGCCGCTGCGCATGATCTCGTCCGTGGCGCGGCCAATGCCCTCGAAGGCAGGGGCCACGGCCTCGCCATAGCGCTGGCCGGCCAGGGTCAGGCTGATGCCGTGGCGCTCGCGCCGGAACAGTTCCACGCCCAGATAGGTCTGCAGCACGTTCAGCTGCTTGCTCACGGCGGACTGGCTGATGTGCAGCTCCCACGCCGCTTGCGTGAGATTGCGAGTGCGCGCCACCACTTCGAAGACCTTGAGGGAGCGCTTCGTGCGGAAGGTGATGCAGAAATGTTTGCAATCTAAGGAGGCAAAGTTAGACTCGATGAAACCTATGCCAGCTATGTTCAATAACTATGGATTTACGCCAACTCGAGTACTTTGTCGCTGCAGTGGAGCATGGCAGCATTAGCCGCGCTGCAGTGGCACTGAATCTGGCGCAGCCGACGGTGAGTCGCCAGATGACGCTCCTAGAAGAGGAGTTGGGACAACGGCTTCTGGATAGGACTGGGCGCGGAGTGGTGGCAACTCAGGCCGGGGAAACGCTGCTGTCGCATGCACGCGTAATGCTGAACTCCGCAAGCCAAGCGCTATCCGATCTTAAGGAGATGCATGCCGAACCGGTCGGCAGCGTGGTCGTGGGTTTACCCCACCGGGTGGCCGCAAGCTTGGCGGTCCCTTTGATAAGAGAGTTCAGGAAACGGCTTCCGTATGCCCTGTTGTCCGTTGTGGAGGGGCTGAGCTTGTCGCTGCGCGAAGGGATGATCGCGGGTCGGATTGATCTGGGACTGATGTTCGACCCTGCGCCCACGCCATTATTGTCCTACGAGCCGCTGATGCGTGAATCTATGCTGCTGGTGGCTCCCCAAGGCTACAAATTGCCGCGGCGCGTTACGCTCTCAGCCCTTGTCGATTTCCCCCTTGTTCTCCCGGGTTCCCATAACCCGATACGGAGTCTCGTAGACGCGATTTTGTTGCCGCGCAAGATTCGGCTGAACGTCGTGGCAGAGGTAGGAGCCGTGCATACAGCCCTGTCCGTGGTTGAGAAGGGTCTGGCTTGTTCGATCCTCCCGGACAGTGCTTTGAGTTTGAACGGTGCGCGTGTAGCCTTACAGTCGGCTCCAATAGGCCCACCAGCCATCCGCAACCAACTCGTGCTGGCCATGCCTAGAGCACGACCCACGAATCGCTTGATCATGGAAACAGCCAAGTTGCTGCGCGAGCTTGACTTTCGCGATTCGGCGCGAGCGCGCTAGCAAGTCCTACGTAGCGGAGGCGTTAGCCCTCGAATGAGGACAGGTCACCTGCTGAAGCTTGTGCCTGTGGCGTTAGAGCACGTCCATCAAAAACCTCTCGCTCGGGACTGAAGATGATGTCGCCCGATTGTCGAAGGCGGCCAAATCCGGCATGCAGGCAGGGCGAATGCAACTACTGGATGGTGTCCGTGACTACGGGGCAACGGTCAGGACGTTGACTTGCCCGGTCTAGCAAACTCCAGAGTGAGGAGGCATTCATACGTATATTTCATGCGAATGATTCGCATTCGTTGCATAATTTAGCACGCTAGGTAAAGCCCTCTCTAACAAGCGCTGGCATGCTTTCTCGGACCTGGGCCTTCGCAGTGGGGTGTACACCCCGCCCCTGTCTTTTTTGTCTACTTCTCTCATGTATCCCCAATTTCACCAAATGCGCCTGTCACCTCTGGCGGTCGCAGTTGCTTCGGCTGTGTGCGCCTCACCATGTACTGGCAATGCCCAGACTTCCAACACTTTGGAAGAGTTGCGCGTGGAAGCTGCGTCCAGCGGGACAGGTTACGGGGGTGCCCAACGTGACACGGCCGCTACGCGCACCGACACAGCGCTGATCGAGGTCCCCCAATCCGTTCGCGTCGTGTCTCGGAAGCTGATCGAGGACCTTGGCGCCAAGCGGTTGGCCGATACGGTCGACTATGTGAGTGGCGTCACGCGCATGAATGACTTCGGTGGCACATGGGACAACTATGCGCTGCGCGGCTTCAGCAACACCGAGGCAGGATCGCTGCTGAACGGTTTCGCGTCCGGCCGGGGATATGGCCCCCAGCGTGATGTCGCGACCGTGGAACGGGTGGAATTCCTCAAAGGACCTGCGGCAGCGCTCTATGGAAGCAGCGAACCCGGGGGGACCATCAATGTGGTGACGAAGAAGCCCCAGTTCACGGCCGCGAATAAGGCCGGTCTGGAAATCGGTACTTTGGGCATGCGCCGTGCAACGCTGGACAGCACAGGCCCGATCACGCAACAGCTCGCTTATCGCCTGAACGTCGCAGTCGAAGAGGGTGCCAGCCGTTCGAGCCTGATCGATAACAGCAAGTATGTGGTGGCGCCTGCGTTCACATGGTCGCTGAGCGCGGACACGGTAGTGAACTACGAGGCGGAGTTCGTTCGGATAAGAACCCCCCTGGATCGTGGACTGGTGCAGGTGCGCGGCAATGCTCTCGCCCTGCCTTCCGACCGCTACCTGCAGGAGCCGGACCGCTCCAACCTCCATGTCAACGGCGATACTCACCAGCTCAGTTTGGATCACAACCTGGGAGGCGGCTGGCGCACACGCCTGGGCGGCACCTATCGTGAGACCGCGTTCCATGGCAGTTCCGTGGACTTTGGTACGGGCCAGATCGGTCTCCTGGGAGCTGACGGACGGACCCTGTCTCGCACCGACAGCTGGCGCACCCTTCCTTCGCGTGACGTGTCTGTTCAGGCCGAATTGGAAGGCAGGTTCAGCACCGGCAGCTTGCGGCATACGGTGCTGGCGGGGCTGGAGTCGTGGCGCCTTTACATGGGCCAGGACATCCGCTATTCGCCGCAGAAGTATCCCATCGACATCTACAACCCTGTGTACGGCAACGTCCCGCAGGGCCCGTTGGTGCAAGGGTATCTGCAGGATGACCGCATGCGCGCCACCGGCCTGTTCCTTCAGGACCAGATCGATCTGAGTGCACGATGGAAGCTCCTGGCAGGTCTGCGCGTTGACCGTTTCCATCAGGATTTCGTCAACTGGATGACGGATACGCGGCAGGTGCAGCAGCACTCGTCTGCAACTCCGCGCATTGGGCTGAGCTATCTCATCACTCCAGACAGCTCTGTCTATGTGTCTTATGGACGTTCATTCCGACCCAATGCCGGTGCAGATGCATCGGGTAGGACGTTCGATCCGCAGAAGGGCAAGGCGCTGGAGATCGGCACCAAATGGCAGTCGGTCGACCAGCGGCTGAGCGCGTCGATGGCGGCCTTCGACATCCGTAAGACGAACGTGCTTACGCGCGACCCTAACAACGGCAATTTCAATGTGGCGGCAGGTGAAGTACGGAGCCGCGGCGTCGAAGCTGACGTCGCCGGAAAGCTGGACGCCCACTGGCGCCTGACGGCCAACGCCAGCTACACCGATACGGAGGTTCTGCGCGACAACAACGCCGCATTGGTGGGCAAGCGTCTGACGGGCATTCCCCGTTTGAGTGCCGGCCTGTTTGCCATACGTGAGGACAAGCTCGCATCAGGCGGGCGCTACGGGCTGGGGGCAGGGCTGGTGCATGTGGGCGAGCGTACCGGCACCGCCACGGATACCTACCGTCTACCTGCGTACACAACGGTGCGCCTTACCAGCTATTGGCAACTCAGCCCCAGCACGCGCCTGTCGCTGGACGTGCACAACCTGTTCGACAAGCAGTACGCCACGGCCTCCTGGAATGCCATCGCAGTCATTCCCGGTCTGGGCCGGCAGTTGACAGCAGGATTGCATGTCGCATTTTGACGCCGCGTTATTTACTCCGCCCATTGACGCCGCTGCCGGCTCCCTATGAATTGGTTCCCTGGTGATGTTCGTTGACACAAGGGCAACTTATGCGCGCTTAGTCTAGTTGGCTTTCAATCTGGCGGCGTAGCTGCAACAGGGCCGAGTGCAGCTCCTGCACGATGGCCGGCAAAGGCTCCGTGGAGGAGACGCTGCAGTTCAGGACATAGATGGCATCGGGTGTCACCAGCGGCGTGGCCAGCGCAACCACTTCCGGCTGCCACGATGCGGCGCAGAAGCCTTGGCTTTTCACGGACTTGATCGCCGCCTGGATCTGCTGCTCCAGCGCAGGCCATTGGGCGCCCTTTTTGAGCCTGAAGCTGTCGAGCAAGGCCTTGCGCCTGGCCGATGGCGCCGCTGCCAGGTAGGCGCGCCCCAGCGATGTCAGTTCCATGGGAACGCGCTGGCCCGAGACCACATGCCTGAGCACGATACGGCGGTTGTAGCGGATGGATTCCAGGTAGACCATCTCGTCCCGGTCGGGACATGCCAGGCCCACGTTGATCCGGCGTGTCTCGGCGAGGGTGCGCATCAGGGGCGCCGCAATCGACAGCACCGTCGAGCCCGTGCGCATGGCGTGCGCCAGGCTCAGGACCGCCGGGGCCAGGCGAAAGGCCCGGCTTGGGTGGTCGGCCTGCA